>FWPV01000008.1_pt1 | contig 831919 bp, 710 predicted proteins | sample 2228371 | NCBI WGS metagenome assembly FWPV01 (sample SAMEA103939776, study PRJEB20133) | metagenome | reverse complement strand
CTGCCGATACGGGCGCGCCAGGTGGTGCTCGCCTTCACTACGCCAAATTCGTTGTGGTAGACGGTCGGGCCGCTGCCGCCCTCTTCTTCCAAGGCTTGGGGTTGCTCACCGGTGTGGCGGATATGAACGATTTGCCACTCGGTGTTGAGGCTGCCATTGGGGTGTTCGGTGAGTGAGAAGTGCTGACCCGGCAGCAACGCGGCGCTGTTGGATTTGCCGCTGCCTTCTACCGCGTCATTGCGCAGCGCATCGAGCCGGTGTTGGGCAAACGCCTTGCCGCTCGGGTCCTGCTTGTAGCGGCCAGGGTAGTCAAAATGCTGATAGGTATCGCGCTGATGCTCGAGCTCTGCGCCCTGCTTTTTGTGGGAGAGACCATAAGCCGGGGTCTTGAAGCTGTAGTCCTTGAGCTCTACATCGCTTGGCCGTACCGCCTCGCGGTAGTGGAACTGGCGCACGTAAGGACCTTGCTCCAGCGAGCGGTTACCGAGGTTGAAGAAGAGCTCAGGGCCAGCAGTCAGGGCTGCCGCATCGTCAGCAAAGACGATGCGGTGCTTGCCTGCTTCAAACTCGTGGAAGTAGAACAGCCCCTCTTCGGCAGCAAGGCGGTTCACGAAATCGAGGTCGGTCTCGCGGTACTGCACGCAGTATTCCCGCTGGGCGTGTTCGTTTTTCAGGGCAAAGGCGTAATCGGTAATGCCATGCTCTTGCAGCAGGATACTGAGGATTTCATCGGGCTTTTGCGCCTGAAAGATGCGGGAGTTCTGACGCAGGCCCAGTCGCCACAGGGCCGGTTTGACTTGCAGACTGTAACGGGTGCGGCGAAAGCCGCTGTCACCTTGGGCAAACTCGCTCACTACCCCGCATACGCAGCGTTGCAGCTCGCCGTTGTACCACACCATCAGCTCGCACGGCTGGTCCAGCACGGCGCCAAAGTCGACATCGGGCTGGCTGCTGGCCACCTCCAGCTGCAGGTTGAACGGCCGGTTCAGCCCCTCATCCAGCTGGAAACTGGCCACCACGAAGGTGCTCTCGGGCAGCGCCCCCACCTTGACCGTAAATTGTAATCCTGTGCTTTGTGCCATGACTCTGTTCCTTATCCTGCCTGTCCGCTACCGGAACCAATCACCACGCCACCACAATCCACTACCGTGCCGGTGACGGCGATGGGTTTGCCATTCACCAGCACAGAGCCGACACCACTGGCAATGGCCCGTGGGTGCGGCGGGTTGTTGGGCTTGTCATGGGGCGCCAGTGGATCACCTTGACGAGCCACAGGCTTGCCATCGAGGAACACGTCGGGACTGGCAGCTATCACCGGGGTCGGTGGAAAGCCATCGTGGTCGGTGCCGATGTCACCGAGCAGTGCGATAGCGGGGCACATAGTCATTCTCCATATGAGTGGGGAGACGCACAGACATCACCCCTCTGCCCCTGTGCCCGGTGGAACGCACCAGGCACAGGCGACTTTGATAAACAGCGGATAAACAGAACAGGCCGCAGCACAGGCTATGCCATTCAGCACTGGCGAAATTAGCCAAATAAAATCAAATGGTTAACCTCTTTCGATAGATGATAGAGTTATCCATTCGCAAGGGATTGCGCAAACTGGGCAATCCCCCTGCCAAACATTGCATCTGCAGTGCAACTCTCTGGAATGTGCGCAACTGGTTGCGCACAACAGAGCAATCAGCTACCGGATAGCCCCTGTTGCAGTTGGTAAAGCCGGATATTGAGTGCTTTCAAGTCACTCTCTATCCCTTTCAGCTCGGCGGCCGTAATAGGCTCCTGCGACGCTTTTCGCGCCTCCAGTTCGCTCAGGCGCAAGCTGAACGGGACCTCCTGCATCAGGTTCTTCTGTACCTCGTAGAGCTGAGACTTGAGGTAGGAAATCGTGACCGTCTTGCGCTGACGCTCCAGCTCCAGCAGCTGATCGATCAGGGCATCGACCCCGGCGCGCGCCTCCAGATAGGTCGGAACCCGGTTGAGATCCCCCTGCTGGCCGGCCAGCGCGGTCTGCCACTGTTTGTCGAGGGCCTTGACCGCCAGCGAGTCGGGATAGAGCATCTGCAGCGAATTGCGCAGCCCCTCGCCATAACGGTACCAGTAGAGGGGCGAGGTCTGCTCCAGCCGATCCAGTTGGGCCTGATAACGCGATACCAGCTCGCTCTCCATCCCCTGCAGGGTCTGCTCCCCCAACACGATGCGGGCCTGGCGAATGTCGTCATAACTCAGGGCCTGCGGTAACGCTGCAGCGGGTTGTTGCAACCGTTGCGCCGCGATGACCTTCTCCTGCTGCTGATGTTGCCAGCCAAGCCATCCCATCATGGGCAAGGCGCAGGTGAGCAGGCCACAGCCAAACCAGAACCAGGCCGGCCGCTGTTTGCGGTGCTGCTCAATCTTGAGCACGGTCGGCTTCATCTGCCCCTTCTCGCGCCCCACCAGGATACTGCCCTGAGGCAGGTGCGGGGTTGCCCCGACAGAGGCGCCGTGGTCGCTCTCCATGTCGGATTTGAAGAATACCATCGGCGGGATCTGCAGCTCATCCTTGAGGCCCGGCTCATCGGAGACGATGACAATCTCGGTCTCGTCAAACAGATGGGTGTACCCCTCGATAAAGTGCACCAGATTCTCGACCCGGGGGATGCGGCTCAAACCGGCGTTGTGCAGCTTCTCGCTGATGAGTTGCAGCGCCCGCTCGCAGCGGTAGATCAACCGCTTGTCCTCGTGGCTGATCTGGTACTGGCGGATCACGTCGCTGATGCGGGCGATAAACCAGTCGAGCATCTCGATGCGGGCCCGCTCCTGATGCACCGGTGGCCAGAAACTCTCCCACTGGGTGACGATGAGGTTGGCGAGAAACTCGCACCCTTCGGTAAAGCCGCTCAGCCCCTGAATGCGGGAGCGCGCCAGAGTGAAGTAGATGGCGGTTTGCAGATCCACCCCGTGCTTTTCAAAGATTTGACTGGCAAGCTGATGGATCCTGACCCAATCCACCTCGGGGCGGGAGGCGTGGCTAAGCTTGTTGATCTCGGCGCGCAGCGCCTCATACTCCGGCAACATTCTGGGGTCACGCCCCACTTTCAATGCCTGCTGGCCTTGTTGATTCTGTGACATATCGGATTCCAAAATGTGGGGGGCATGGCGCCCCCCAACATGATCAATAGAGGGATTCAGGCAAGCTGAACTGGCTGAACAGGCCGCCGGTGAAGGGGTTCTGGGCACTGTCGGTATAGACCCGATAGGTCATGGCACCCTGATCCACTGGGAAGCGCACATCAAAGGTGGCCTCGTTGACCTGAGTCAGCTCCCCCTTGTCCATCAGGCGGAACATGGCCCAGGGACCGACAAAGCCCTCGCTGCGCGGTGAACGTTCGCGGGCAGCCGGTACCAGGGTGATCTTGCTCTCGGCCCCGTCGCGCATGGTGTTTGGCCACACCAGCGGGATCTTGTTGCGACGGCCGTGGGCATACTCCAGCAACTGGCCATCAAGGTTGAGCACACTACGCCGCTTGTTGGCGGTGAGTTCGATGGGCTCGAGGGCAAATTGCACCTCCAGATTGCCCTGCTGGCTGAAGAAGATCTGGCGGATCCGCGCAGCGCGATCCAGCTGTTTGATAAGCTCGGCCTGAATGGGTGAGCTCAGTTCTCCCTCCATCAAGCCCCCCTCCACCATGGGTTTCAGGTTGACCTGATAGAAGCTGTCCAGGGTGCCACCGGGGGCAAAGAAGCGCTCCATCTCGGAGAGCGGCACATCCTTGGCAGAACCCGGGTTGAACGGATAGCGATCCGCCAGTTGGCTGTTGAACGGTGCCAGTACCTTCGCCTGCCACTCCTGATTGAGGGATGACATCGCCAGATCAATCACCAGTTGCGAGCTCTGATCCGCCAGTTGACCCACCCAGCGATTGAGCGGCTCGGGCAGACCACGAGCATATTGCTGCAATGCAAAGACCGGATCGGCGTACTTATTGGTCAAACGCAGTTGCACCGCCTTGAGGGCTGACTGTCCCGGCTCGGTGGCATTGACGATCAGCTCCATATAGTGCTGCAGCTCAATCAGCTTCTGGTTCACTTCCGAAATCAGCGGCCCCTGTTCCCCACGGCCAGTCAAGACGCCATTGGTGGCCATAAAGGGGCGACCGATCCGGGCAGTGATCGCCTGCGCCGGATCTCCTTCCGCATCGGAGATCTTGCGAATACGGGTGTTGTCATCCAACGCGGCGAGCACCCGCTGGAATGGCTGGTCGTTGCCGGTGATGGCCGAGAGCACATCGAGCGCCTGCTCGGGGCTGGCAAGGGTCTGCACATCCAGATTGGTCAGCAATTTTTGCCACTGGTTGACGTAATCAGTGACATAGCGATCGTTGACCTGACGAGTGATCTCCTTGCGATCCGCCTCGCTCAACTGGCTAAGCTTGCGCTGGCCCAGCACCCAGGCATCCATGGCGGTGAGATCGATCAGCGCCTTGTCCTGCTTGAGGAAGAAGTCACTGAACCCGGGCCAGGTCAGCAAACGCGGCACCTGACCAGCGCTCTCGTTGCGCAGGGCAAACACGGTGTCGAAGGTGGGGCCCACCTCGTCACGGACATTGAGATCCGGCGGCAACACATCACCCGCCTTCACCACCAGATTCTGATAGACCCGCTGATACATAGGCAATTTGCCTAGTTCACGCTGGGCGCCATACACCGACTCCTTGAACGGCACAAATGCCGTGATGGCAGCCTGATCCCGAGCGGCGCGAGCAGCGTGCCAGTCGGTGTGATCAAGGGCATAGTCAAGATGCCCCATCAACTGCTCCTGCACCGCCCCCTGCCCCGGGAATGCTTTCTGCCAGCGGCTGGCCATGTACTGCTCCACCAGCTCCTTGTTGCGACCTGAGGCATCATCCAGCATCCGCATCACCCGCAGGATCGAGAGCTTCTCCTCGCTGCCAGCCGGTGCCCGGTTGAGATCCTCCAGCAGCCCCTGCATCTGGGCAGGCAGGAAACGCAGCCCCAGCAGTTGCAGATAGGAACCTTCCACATAGGGGCCAATCTCATCCCCCTGATAGAGACCAAGGTCTGCCACTAGCGGCATCCGTTCGCGGTAGTTGCCAAAAGAGAGGGTCGCCTCGCGAATAAGGTTGAGACGTGGCAACTGGCTGACACCGAAGGCATGTTCGTCAGCGACCTCGTTGGTCTCGGTGAACGCTTGCGCCTTGGTCAGCACATTGCGCCCCGCCTCCTCGTTGACCCGGTAGAAGTAGTGCCAGCCACCGATCAGGGCCGCCGAGAAGAGCGACAGGCAACTCAGGCCAATGGCCATCCGGCGACGACGATAGAGGGTATGCAGCCGATTTTCTCCGGCCAGATGGGCCTCGGGGAAGATGATCGAAGAGAACAACTTGCGCACAAAATAGGTGTTGGACTCCCCGCGCAGGGCGGAGTGAATAGGCTCGGGCAAGCTGTAACGCCGGGAAGCGGCCTGAGCAAAGGCATCGAACGGGACACCTTGCTGATAAACGGAGCTGATATAGACGCCGCGCACCAGCAGTGGTTTGCTCTCTTCAATAGTCAGGGTTTCATCGAGCAGGCTGGTCACATAATCCTTGAGACCCGCCAATTGACGAACAAACGAGAAGAGGGCGTTGCGCTGGGCGGCATCAAGCCGGGCCAGCATCATTTCCGGCAGATTGCGGTTGAGATTGTCGACCCACTGATCCCAGAACAGCGCCAGATCCTGCTGCCAGGATTTGCCCTGACTGCTGCCGGGGTTGAAGGTCACCCCCAGCACAGCGTCACGGGCCTCTTTATCCAGTTGCTCATAGACCACATCAAAGCCGCGCAGCATATCGAGTTTGGTGAAGGTGACATAGAGTGGCAGCCGGGTATTCATGGTGGCCGACACCTCTTGCAATCGAGCACGCATCAGCTGGGCATACGCCTTGCGCTCGGCCACGCTGGCCGCGGACAGCCATGCCAAATCAACAGTCAGTACCAGACCATTGAGGGGCTGACGACGACGGTGCTCGTTGAGCCAGTTCAGCAGATGCAGCCAGAGCCGCTCATGCTTGCGAACCTGCGGGTCCAGCTCGGGCTCGGCTTGTGACAACAGCGCACCGGCCGGATCCAGCATCACTGCTTGCTCCCCCAGCCAGCAATCGACCAGCTGGCCTTGCGCCACGTCCCGCAGTTCGGTATCGAGTCTGGGATTGAGTTTATTGGCCGGATTGGCACGGTGGATCAGGCTGCTCTTGCCGCTGCCGGGCAGACCCAGCACCAGATACCAGGGCATGGCGTAGAGCGCCCCCTTGCCAAGGTGTTCATTCAAGGCTTGCAACCAACGATCGAGAAACAGCGCCTGTTTGTCGATGAGCCCTTTGACCGGATCCTGTTCCAGCAGCACCTCATGCTGGCGCTCGGCCTTGAGCTGCTTCATCTTGCGCCATACCCGCCAGGAGAGTACCCCCAGCAGCAACCAGAGCCAGAGCAGGGTAAACACCACCCGCCCCCACAAGGGCTCGAATGGCTTGGCATCACGGATCTCGATGCGAGGCCCCAGCCACCACACCAGGATCAGGGCGACAACCCACAGCACCACACCGAGCAGGGGCCAGGAGGGTTTCAGTTTCGGCAGCTGTTGCCGCAGAAAGGTAAAGATGGTTTTGAACATAAAATGTGATCCAACTCCGACTCAATGACTCATTTCGGCACTTATTTCGGCAAATGGGTGGCATAGGGGGCCAGGCGGCTGACCAACCCGGGCTCCCACTGCGACAACCCGAGGCGGTCAGCCTCTTGCCACAAGTGTTGATATTGCTGGCGCGCAAGCGCCTCCATGCCTTCCTGCTCCAACAACTCCGCCTGCACCAACAAGGCATGGAAGCGGGCTCTTGGCTCTTTCATCTGTGCCATCCGCTCATCAAGCAGGGCGAGCGCGGCGGCAATCCCCTGCTCCCCATGACGCAAGGCGACCTCCTCGGCCAGTTCGGCCTGTCCGCTGCCGCCCCCACTGCTCTTGGCAGGCTGCAACCAGCGGCTGCACTCGGGGGAGAGAAACGGGGAACCATCGCTGAAGGTGAGATCCCGCAGCGCTGGCAGGCGCTGCAAAAACGCATCCAGCTCCGCCATGATCGCCTGCGCCACCGCCCCATATCCCAGCTTCTGGGCCACCTCGGCCGAGAGCCTGTGCCCCTCGAACCAGTAAGGGGCCAGCGTCAGGCTCTGCTCGATGCGTTGCCAGAGCAACAGATCTGGCGTCCCCATGGCGGCGCGATACTCATCCACCATGTCTGCCGACATGGAGGCCAGCTGGGTTTTGTTCCCCTGCGCCGTTATCGGCGGGGTGGTGATGCCGGCCCAGATGGCGTGACGACGCAGTCGATAACCGATCGCAGCCTCCGGCTGGCGCTCAATCAGCAGCTCCGCCACCTTGAGCTGGGTCTGTCGCCATGCCCGATCGTTTGAGCTGTCAATCTCGACCCCGGAGCCCTTGCTGCTGCCACTGAGCACCATGGTGCCTGCCATGCCACTCGCACTGGCGGTGGCTGCCACAGCGCTGCTTGCAGGTTGACCTTCGGCATCAGCCTGAGCCTGGACAACCTGCTGTCGCTGGGCCCGCTTCAACCCCATCAGCAGAGGATCCAGCAGTTCCCCCTTGTCAGGGCACTGGGCCAGCCAGACGGCCTCCAGCTGTTCTGCCTGCGCCAGCAACTGCGCCAGTTCCGCCGCCGAGGCGCTTTCGCTCACCCTCGGCAGGGCACCCTCGAAGCGCTTGATGATCTGCACCATCAATCGCTGCTTCTGGGTCGCATTCCCGGGCCAGGCCAACAGCCAGTAAGCCTTGATCCAGGCTTCCAGCAAGCTCAGCGCAGCGCCCATCGGGGTCGCCTTGGCGGGGTGCTGCAGGCAGCGCAAAAGCTGGGCCAGCACCCGCATATCCTTGGTGCGGCTCTCCAGCAACCCCAGACAGGCTTCGGCGACCGCATTGAGATCGACCTGGCTGTGGGCAAGGGAGCCCAACTTGACCAGTTCGGTCTCCACATAGTCCCAGCGAGGCTCATCGGCCAGCACGGCCCCTTTGACCTGTGCATCCGGCAAGCTGGTGAGCAGACGGCTACACCAGGGGTGTTGATAGCTCATCTTCCCCCCCTACCAGCGACACTGTTGGCGCACCGGTATCAGCGCCTCTTTCAGGCCGCTGAGATCGACCCGCAGCAAGGTGCCGTTGGCCGCCTGAACCTGCAATTCACGATGACCGATCCAGCGCTTGAGCTCCTCGATGGCGGGCAAGCCGCGGCCATATTCGAGCAACCATCCCTGATCCCGGATAAACCAGCTCTGACTGCTGCGAGTTGCTTGTCCATCCAGCGCGACCGCGACTCTCTCCCCGCGCCACGGCGCATCCAGCCGCAAGCGAATATGGGTGATGCTGTTGACACAACCAATCGCCAGGGTGGCACCGCGCAGGGCCGGACGGGTCAATACCGCCGTGCCGCTCTCCTCATCCTGTCGCAACAGGAAGGGTGAGCTATCCGGCACACGGGCCAACTCCTGCTCCGCTATCGCAAGCCAGGCCGGAGACTTGGTGCTCTCCTTGTTGCCTGATTGCGTCGCCTCATTGCCAAGGGCGTCATAACAGGCGAGCCGGATCAGAGGGGATGGCTCGCGACGACACGCTTGCCACGCCGCCATATCGAAGGGAGGCATCGCATTGCCGGTCGCCAGCAGCAGGGGCAACAAACCCATGATGCTCATCAGTTCACCTCCAGTTTCTGGCACTTGTGATCCAGGGTGCGCTTGGGAATATTGAGGCTCTCGGCCACCAGCATGCGATTGCCCTGAAAGTAGCGCAGGCGCGCTTCAATCACCGATGCCTCGTACTGCTGCATGGCCCGGCGCAGATCGCGGATATGGTTGTAATCATCCAGCGCATCGGGCAGCTCGGCACAGACCCGATCCCGCAGCTCCGGCGGCAAGGCGCCAAGCCCCACCTCTTCACCATGACGGGTGTGGGCACAGGCCACCTCCAGCAGATTGCGCAGTTCGCGCACGTTGCCGGGGAAGTCGTAACTTTGCAGTTGCTTGAGGAACTTGCGCTGCAAACCAGCCAGTCCCTTGTCATCCTGCGCGGCAAACTGGGCCATGAAGTGCTGGCAGAGCAGGGGCACATCCTCGATATGCTCGCGCAAGGGGGCGATCAGCAGCAGACACTGGCAGAGACGGTGGTAGAGGTCGGCACGGAACCGCCCCTCCTCCACATGGCGGGTCAGCGGCTGATGAGTGGCCGCGATGAGGCGAAAATCGGAGTGATACTCCTGCTCTGCCCCAAGCGGCCGGTAGCTGCGGGTCTCCAGCACCCGTAGCAGCTTGGCCTGCATGGTGGCGGGCATATCGCCCACTTCGTCGAGAAACAGGGTGCCACCATTGGCCTGCGCCACCAGCCCGGTCTTGTTGGAGAGGGCGCCGGAGAAGGCCCCTTTCTGATAACCGAACAGCTCGCTCTCAATGAGATTCTCTGGGATGGCGGCGCAGTTGATGGCGACGAATGGCTTGGCGGCACGCTCGGAGCACTGGTGCACCAAGCGGGCGACCACCTCCTTGCCACTGCCTGTCTCCCCCTGAATGAGCACGGTCAGCTTGTGCTGGCCCGCCTGGGCGATCTGCTCGCGCAAGCCGCGGATCACCGCCGACTGGCCAACCAGCTGATCCCCCAGCAACTTCTCGTGCTGGCGCTGGCGCTCCCCCTCCCCCTTGATCTGACGCAGCGAGTCGCGCAACACGTTCTGATCCCGGCGGCTACGACCCAGATCGCGGATCAGGGTAAGCTGGTTGCAAAAGACCTGCGCCAGACTGGCCAGCTCGGGGCGAGCCGCCCACTCCTGCAACACATCGCCACTGTCCATCATCGCCAGCACGGCAAACGGCTTGCCGTTGCCATCATTGAGCGGAAAGGCGTGCAGGCCGCACTGCTGGCCAAGGTTGGCCAGCAGTGCGCGAAAACTGGCGTGCTCAATGCGGGCACCGCCATGGAGGGAATCCCAGGTGCGGGATTGCGCCTTGTGCAGCACATAGGCGAGTGGATGAGAGAAATCATCTACCGCCAGCGCCAGCGCAACCTCCTGCCCCTTTACCCACCCTTTGCACTCCAGCTGGCGGCCGCTCACATCCAGCATGCCAAGCAGCAGTCCTTTGGGCTGGAAGCTGGCATGGAGGGTCGAGCTCCACCAGTGGCAGAGATGTTGTTCATCCCGTTGCGAGGTGAGGGCCAGGGCGAATGCGAGGGCTTGCTCCATGGTCAGCCCTCCACCTCGGCCACAAACTGGTGATCGGCCACCGAGAAGCGCACCCGGTTGATGGGCTCACCGGCCGAGAGGCGCTGCAACAGTTGCAGGGAAACCGGCGGCAACAGGGCTCCATCAATGACGGACTCCAGCATCCGCGCGCCGTTCTCGCTGCGGTTGGCCCGCAGCAGGATCTCCTCGGCCACCTCGCTCTCCAGCACCACCTCGGCACCGAAACGCTCCTTGAGCAGCTTGACCAGCCGGTTGAGTTTGCCACCGACGATCTGCACTAGCGTGTCGTGACCGAGCGGCAGGTAGGGGATCACCTCCATCCGCGCCAGCAGGGCCGGTTTGAAGAAGGCAGCCAGCTCCGGATAGAGTGCATCCAGCAGGTCATCAGGCTGCTCGGCATGATCGACGATAGTCTGGAAACCAAGGTTGGAGGTGAGGAAGAAGACCACGTTCTTGCAGTCGATGATCCGCCCTTCCCCATCCGCCAGCTCGCCCTTGTCGAACGCCTGATAGAAGAGGTTGAGCACATCGGGGTGCGCTTTTTCCACCTCATCCAGCAGCACCACCGAGTAGGGTTTCTGGCGAATGGCTTCGGTCAGCACGCCACCCTCGCCAAAGCCGACATAGCCGGGAGGCGAACCGATCAGACGGGAGACGGTGTGCTTCTCCTGATACTCGGACATGTTGATGGTGGTCAGATACTGGCGACCGCCAAACATCAGCTCGGCAATCTGCAATACGGTTTCGGTCTTGCCGACCCCGCTTGGCCCCACCAACAGGAAGGCGCCCAGCGGACGGCCTGGACGACGCAAATCGGCGCGTGCGGTCAGCAGGTGTTTGTGCAGATGGGCCACCGCCACATCCTGCCCCTTGATGAGCTCGCCCAGGTACTCCGGCAGACGGGTCACTACATCGAGCTCCCCTTGGGAGATGCGATTAAGCGGCACCCCGGTCCACTCAGCGATCACCGCTGCGACCTGAGTCTTGTCGACATGGGCAGAGACCAGTACCTCACCCTGTTGCAGCTCGGCCAGCTCACGCTCGAGACCGGCCAGCTGCTCGGCAGCCGCTTGCGGATCGAGCGGCGCATCGGCGAGATCCAGCGCTTCTCTGGCCAGCATCTCATCCTGCTGATCGGCCAGCAGGGCGGCACGCAGCTCGACAATCCGATGCACCAATCCCTGCTGTTGCTGCCACTGGGCTTCCTGCTCACGCAGGGTGTCACGGCAGGTCTGCTGGGCTGCTTTAAGTTCTATGAGTCGCTCATCGTTGTCACCCAGACCGATCAGGCTCTGGCGCTCCAGCTGACGGATCTCCAGCTCACGCTGGCGAAGTTCGTTTTGCAAATGGCTGACCGCGCGCGGTGGCGTGGTGAGGTTGATGGCCACCCGGGCACAGGCGGTATCGAGTACGTCGATCGCCTTGTCCGGCAGCTGACGGCCGGAAATGTAACGGGCGGAGAGCTGGGCGGCGGCTTGCAGCGCTTCCTCATCGATCAGCACCCCGTGGGCCTTTTCGTAGATGCTGCGCAGACCGCGCAGGATCACGGTGGCTTCATCTGCATTAGGCTCACCCACTTTCACCAGCTGGAAACGGCGCGACAGGGCGGCATCTTTTTCCACGTACTTCTTGTACTCACCCCAGGTGGTAGCGGCGATGGTGCGCAGCTCGCCACGAGCCAGCGCGGGTTTGATGAGGTTGGAGACATCCAGCCCCCCCGCCTGATTGCCCGCCCCGATCAGGGTGTGGGCCTCATCGATAAAGAGGATGACAGGTCGCACGGCGTCCTTGACCTCCTGCATCACCCCCTTGAAACGCTTCTCGAACTCCCCCTTGACCGAGGCTCCGGCCTGCATGGCGCCAAGATCCAGGGTCATCAGCTCCACATCGCGCAATTTTTCCGGCACCTGGCTCGCGACGATGCGCAGCGCCAACCCTTCGATCAGCGCGCTTTTACCGACCCCCGCCTCCCCCACGACGATGGGGTTGTTTTTGCGGCGACGGGAGAGGATGTCGATCATCAGATCGATCTCGTGCTCCCGGCAGAGCACCGGATCCAGGGTTCCCTGACGGGCCTGTTCGGTAACGTTGACGGTGAAGCGGGCTAGCAGGCTGGCATCGGCGGGCAGCGCGGCCTGAGTCGAAGTACCGTTGGCAGAAACGGTCACTTGGGTCTCGGCAGACTCTTTCACCCACTCGTCAAACTGCTGGCGCAGCAGCTCGCGATTGATGTTGGCAAGCAAACGGGTCACCGAGCCCGGCAGGTAACGCTGGGGAGTCATCAGCAGCACCAGCAGCATGACGCCGCTGCGCAGTTGGCCATGTTGCAGCTCGGCAGAGGCGAGCAGCCAGCTGTCTTGCAGCCACTCCACCAATAGCGGTGAGAAGGAGGGATAACCCTGACCATAACCGTTATCAGCCGCCGAGGGTTGCAGCAGGCTCTTTAACTCTTCAACCTCAACTTCGGCCCGTTTGAGGACCTGACGCACATCGCTGAGGGGGGTCTCCAGCATCTTGAGCAGCAGGTGCTCGATGCGGATCTCGGCACCCTGATGATTGACACAGAGGGCCGCGGCCTCCTCCAGCATGTGACGGCAGATGGGGTTGAGTCTTTCCACCAGTACCGGTAGCTCTATACGAATCAAGGCGTGCTCTCCTTAAGTATTTATTTTAATAATTCGCCCAGTTGACGCAGTACGTCCTGGGTCTGGTTATTGAGTTGGTGGTGATAGAGGCCAAAGATGATGGCCAGGATCAACGCGCCGCCCATAAACAGGGTGCGCAGGGAGACTTGTTTGCGCAGCTGGTAGCGAGATACCTGCTGACCGAGGTCGAGATGAAACACGCTGGGTGCCTCACCGCCACGTTCGAGGGACAACTGCTTGTGCAGTTGCTTGACGATCCGTTCAAACTCGTCACGGCCCTGGCTCATCACCTTGTAGCGCCCCTCAAAACCGAGGCAAAGGCAGAGATAGATGAACTCCAGAATGTCGCGATAGCGCACCGGATCTTCCTGCAGACGCGACAACAGCACGAATACCTTCTCGCCCCCCCAGGTCTCGTTGTGAAACCGGGCCAGCAGTGAGTGTTGGGACCATTCGCTCTGGCTGCCCCAGTCGCGCCCCATCACCGCCTCATCGATGAAAGTACAGAGGATGTAGCGAAACGAGAGGACGACGCCGTTCTCGTAACCCTGCGCCATCAACTCCTGCTCGATGGCCTGGATCTCGGTCACCACCCGCTGATAAAGCTCGGCCACCCGGTCGTAGCGCGACAACAGACGCACCCGCTGTACCAGCCCCAATAGCGGGGTCACCGCATCGATCATCGGGTTGATGCTCTGGCCACGCAGGCGGAACCAGTAGTCCGAATCCATGTCCAGCTGCTCGGCGTGATCGAACAGCAGGTCGCTCAGTTGCTCGTTGTTGATAATGTCCGTGGTCATCTCTGCTTGTTTCCTTGATGCGATCACTGGCTACGGATGGCCCAGAGCTGCATGTCGAGCTCGGGGAAATCGCCGGCGATGTGGAAGGCGAGCGTGTTGCTGACCGCCAGCATCTGCCAGGCAGGGCTCTGACGGTCGAGCTGGAAGTAGCTGTAACCGGCGTGATAGGGCAACTGGCGCGGCGCCACCGGCAGCGGCAACAGCGGGATACCGGGCAGCTGCAGGCTGATGAGTTCGCGGATCTTGTCGCTCGACGCCACCTTGGTCTGCTGCAGCAACTGTTTGCGCAGCTGCTCCTGCGGCATGCGGGCACGCACTGCCAGCACGAAGTCGGCGCTTTGCATCAACTCGCTCTCGTTGACCATGGCCACCATGACGCCGTACTGGTGCTTGCGCAGCTGGATGGAGACGGCACGTGGCGACAGCACGGTACTGAGCGCCTGACGCAGGGCCAACATCACCGGCTCGAAGCTCACCTGCTGATCGTCATGACGATAGGCGGGGAACTCGGGGGGCAGGCGGGACTCGTCGGTAAAGGTCATCAACTCGCCACAAAGCTGCACCAGCGCCTCGTGCAACCGCTCGGGGTGCAGGGTGCCAAGACGCGCCAGATGGGAGAGCTGGGGCTGAGCCCGGTTGAGCAGTTGCAGCATCATGAACTCGGCCACATCGGCCACCCCCTGCTGTCCCGGCGCAGCGATGCGCAGGGAGAGGCTGCGAGCCCGCTCGGCCACGAGGCCAGCCGATTCGCCGAGGAAGCGCTTGAGGGTCGGGATGGCAGAGACACTGATACTGCAGGGCATGAAGTTGGGATCCAGCACCAGACCGCCATCCGGGCGCTTGTCCAGAATGCGGGCGATGGCGAGCGAGGCATAGGCGCTGCGATCTTCCCGCTCCAGCATCAGGCGCAGGCTGACCCGCCCCACTTCGAGGGAGACCACGTCGCCCCCTTCGCTGTGCAGATCCCGCACATCGTGGCGATGAGCCTGCAGCCGGGTTGCTACCTGACCGCCCTGATTGACCTCGTTGACCCCGCTCACCGAGAGCGGCAGCGCCAGATAGACCTTCTGGTTGGCCACTGAGGCATCGGTGATCTCCAGCGGGGTCGGCAGCACATCATCGTTCGGGATGTTGAAGACGGTGCCGTCCGGCAGGATACCGGTGGCCCCCACCAGCGCGATGCGGCCAAAGCCGAGGTAATCCTCGTTGATGGCAAGCGACTGCAACCCGTAGAAATAGTCGGACAGCGCGCTCAAACGCGCGTGCAGCGCGTAATCTGAATGTCTCTGTTGTTGCTGGAAGTGCTGGGGCTTGATAAAGAGCCCTTCACGCCAGATAACCCGATTTCGACTCGACATGATTATTCTTCTTCTTTTTGTAGTTCCACTTCATCCAGGCGCAGGTGCACCAGAATTTGATAGGCCGTTCCCTTGCTCTTGACCTTGATGACCTTGCGCCACTCGGCGCTGTCCGGATCGGCGTACCGTGCAATCACGCCGATGTAACGGGTCTTCTCGTCAAGCTTGACGGGGGGCAGGTATTTGAACTGGCCGGGCAGCAGGGTGTAGTCCTGATGATCCAGGTAGTTCTTGCCAAGGGCCTTCTCTACATCCGCCGTCACCTGGTCATAGTCAGTAGCGAGCAGCTTGGAATCTTCAGCCAGCAGCACCACCTGAAACTCGATGGGTGCCGCCTCCCCGCTCTCGTTGGGGTTGACATCAGGCTCTGCCAACAGGCTGAGCCCCAGGGTGGAGGGCTGGTCATCGTTGCTCCCCACCTGGATATCCGGGTTCATGGCCACATCGGCCATCTTGCCCATGGTGGTACAACCGGCCAGGGCCAGCAGACAGGCCCCAAACCACAGTGCGCGTATCATCAAATCAGTCCCTGTTGCTGACGCACGGCCTGGTCATACGCCTGGGCGTAGACCTGATGGAACAGCTTGTCGAACCCCTGCTGACGGGCGGAGGTGAGCTCGCGGTAGTAGTGCTGGTACATATTCCAGGCCCAGCCTTCATCGGCCACACCCGGGGTACCGGTACGACGGTAGTGTTCGAAACGACCGAGCAACGCCTCGGGCGAGAAGGCCTGCAGGATGCTGTCCAGCGCAGCGCCAATAGCCTGCTGGTTCGCCACGTGGTGAATGCGTACATTGCGCAGACTCTCGGCTACCGCAGCAGGCGCGGTCAGGTGCACCGGGCTCTTCTGCTCGGCAAACATCACCGCCAAGGTCTCGTCATAATCGAGACCAAGGCGCAGCGGGTTGTCTTCGATGGGGCGCAGGTGCTTGTCTGCCAGCGCAGCCTGATCGCTTTGCAGTTGCAGCAACCCCTCCACCATGGCACGCACTGTCTTGCCCATCTCTTCGAGCATGTCGTGGGCTTGCTGGGTGTCTTGCAGCTGCAACGGCTGGCCAAGACCACGCATCAGCGGAGTCAGGGCGACGTGATCAACGCCCTCCAGTGGCTGGAAGTCGGGGTGGTTCTCGATGGTGGGCATATCCAGAAATTCTTGGTTCATGGTGTTCTCGACGGCTGAAAATGGAGCGAGGGATACGGTGTCCATATCCGGTTGAAACTGCGGTTGAGCCTGCAGGCGAGCATCCACCAACGGACTCGGGGCCGCACGCTCCTGCTGCAATGCCAGCAGAGGGTCGACCGCCAGGGCCTGTGGATCATCCAGAGTCTGGGAGTGGCGAGGATCGCTTGCCAGCCACTCATCAAGCTGCTCGGTCGGACGGTTGCCCAGCACCTGCTGCAAACTCTGCTCGGGAGAGATGGCACCGAGATAGGCTCTCAGGCGAAAAGGGCCGACAATCAGCTCGTCACCCTGCTCGAGGTTGACCTTGCGAGCCCGCCCGATGGGCGAGGTGGCACCATTGATGTAGGTCTGGCCGCTGAGATCGCACAGGCAGAAACGACCGTCATTGAGCTCGACGCGGGCATGGGCTGGCATTACCGCCCCCAACCTGTCTCGCAGTTGCCAGTCATCCTGTTCGGAGGAGCCCAATGTTCCCCCCATCTCGTCGAAGCGATATTGCACCTGCTGGCTGCCGTCGAGCTGCTCGCTGTTGAGCACCACCAGAGATAGTTGCTGGTTAAAGTCGTCCACATTCACTCCTGCACGTATTCCTACACTGAATTTCTGTGCTTATTCCTGTACACAGATTGTCACGAACGGGTCACTCGGCGGTTGGCCGAGAAAGGTACTCCACCCCAGACGGGCACTCTGCTCCTCCCCCAATCTCAGCCCCTTGGCCTGCTCCTGGCCGAAGCCAAGCCGCAGATCCCAAGCCAGCTGATCGCGCAAGATGAAGGAGACAAAGGTCACCAGGGCGTGGAAATGCTCCCCGTTCGGGAGAAATCCGAGAAACTGGCTAAAACTCAGATCATTGATTTTCAATAAAAACTTGCCGGCACAATCATTAACCTTGTCACCGATGACGAAGTCGTGCCCCAGAGTGGCGCAAGCACCGCCCAAGCGGTTTTGCTGCTCCGGATGGATCGGCACCTTGCGCCACTGCCAGGCACTCACTTCCACATCCGCCAGATCGAAGCAGTGGGCCACCAGACCGGCAACCACCTCTGGAGAACGGCTGGGGCTGGCCAGCATGCCCGCATAGGAGAGCATCTTGGCGCGGTTGACAGGCAAACTCTGACAGACGGCATCGTTGCCAAGCCCCACCAGCGCAAACATCAGGCGCGAGAACCCATCTTCGCCATCGTCCTGAAAACGGACGTGGTAGCGATACTTGCGCCAGATCCTGTGCAGCAGGGTCAACAGGCGGTGGTGGAAGAAATCCAGGAAAAGGCCGAGCTTTTGTTCACCCTGGGCGTACTCCCACGCCAGCGAGTCGAGGTAATACCCCGGCATCGGCGACTGACTACCGTGCAGACCCAGAAAGGCCACTTCCAGTTCGTGACGCCCTTTCTCGTCGCGGCCAATTTGCAGCACGTCGCTGGTGGGAAACCCCAGCGATGCCGTCGCCTTGAAACGAATATTTTCGTCACTCGGCAGGTGGTCGAGACCACGCTCCTGATCGGCACCGTCCAGCCGGTTGAGCAGCTCAACCAGCTGGAAGAAATTGAAACGGGGCGCCTCGTTGGCGGCGCTCACATCAGGGAGTGCTGACCGATCTGGACTGGCCACTGATAGCGCTCCTTGTTATCGAGATTGACCACCTCAAGCAGGTGGAAAGCGTTGACGCTGGCATAGAGCGAGAAGAAGTGGGCCAGCACGGTGCTGAAGAGATAGAGCTCCCCTTCGCTGCCAAAGGCGGACTGGCGGATGGAGAGCACCGACTTGAGCCCCCGCACCGGCATGCCGCGCACCAGCCTGTCCACCGGCTTGGTCTCGATCTCCTCGATCCCCGCCAGCCGCTTGCGCGACGCCTGCTCTGCCTGCTTGTCGTGCAAAGCGGGAAAGTCATAGGTACGCAGCACCTGCACCAGGGCATCCCGGCGCAGCAGAGAGACATAGTTGAGCGACAGGTTGGAAATCAAGGTCCAATGCAGGCTGCCATCCAGTGCCGGACGCAGCGGCCGGGTCGGCCGGATCAGGTTGCGGAAGGTAGCAAACGACGGTGAACTGCCGGTCGGCACGCAGATACTGCCCACCTTGAGGCGGGCAGCGCGGGAGCGGTTGGTGCAGGTGAGCGTAACCGAGATGGATTCATCCAGATCGACCGTAGTGGTTTCATCCCCCCGCACAAACGACAGACTGTGCTCGAAGCCATCACCACTCACCGACTCCCTGACCCGCACTCGGTAATAGAGCGCCAGCCGCTGTTTGGCCCGCTCAATCTGATGCTGAAAACTTTCAAACGGCTGATAGATGCGTGGCGTACCGCGGGAGCGGCCCATATTGCCCTCAACCCAGCCTTCAACCTGATCCACCGAGAAAATTTCGAAACTGTCGGCATAGCGATAGCTCGCCTTGAGCGGGTATTCCGCCTGACGGCCGTTGAGATTGACCGGCTCGCTGTCGTGCTGGAACAGATTGATAGCCGGCACGCAGTTGAGCATGAAAGAGTCGGGACGGATCTTGAGTTCCGCCGGCAAGGGCCGGTCGAAACAGAAATGGATTTTGAATTCACTCACCGGCAGCGGCTGTTTAGGCCACTCACCACCGGAGAGTTCGAAGAATAGAAAGCTCTCCGGAAAGCAGAAATACTCCTGCAGGATCCGGTAGCCGGAATAGACATTGTTCGGATAGGGCAGCAGCGCATCGTCGCGCTCGAAGCCGACCGATTTGAGTGCCTTGGCCTCCTGACGAAAGCGCTTGCCGTCGATCTCCAGCTCGATATGGGAGAGCTGGTTGGAGAGCCAGAAGTAGAGCTCATAAGCCGTGTAGCTATCACCACCGAGGAAGAAGCGCAGCTTGTCCAGCTGCAATTCGCTAAGCGGCAGAGGGGCATGCAGCGCAATATCGAGCGAAATGGTCGAGAGATCGTTGCCACTTTGTGCCGTTATCTGGCGCATTTCGGCCGGATAGACCCAAGCATCGTGACAAGTCTGAAAATGGCAGGTCACATCATCGATTGGCAGGCTGTCCAGCTGGCAACCCTGCCTGACCAGCGCCGGTTGGGCGATGGCCCCCGGAATGACCGAAAACTGCATGATGGTCATGCTGGGAACGGGACGCAGATAGTTCGGCCAGAGCATATTGAGCAGACCGTGGGTCAGCTCGGGAAACTCGTCCTCGATTTTGGCGCGCAGGTTGCCCGTGAGAAACGCAAAGCCTTCCAGCAGGCGTTCTACATCAGGGTCGGTATTCTGCTCCGACAAAAAACGGGTGAGTTCGGGATAGCTATCGGCAAATTCGCGCCCTTGCAGGCGCAAAAAAGCCAACTCATCCCTGAAGTAATGTTCCAGCGACATTGATCAGACCATGCGGTAGTGACGGTGACTGTCCATATGGACGTTGAACGAGGTAACTTGCTCGATATGCTCCAGCCGCACATGGGCCGTCACCTGAAACGACATCTCAAGCGGACTTGCCTGATAGTCGGGTGAACGGACATCCACATGGATGATCCGAGGTTCATAACGTCGGATACATTGCCGGATCGCCTCCCGGATCCGCCCCTTGATATCCGCACTGCCCTGAGTGGCGTCATTGAGATCAATAACCCCCAAATCGGGTGCACTGCGGCAATTGCCGGGACGGGTGTTGAGGATCTGGTCGAGCTGCCGTTTGACAGAATCAACCAACTCATCAACTTCCGAACGAGGGGAGGAGCCAAGCCCCTCCCCCCGGATGCGATCAAACAGGCTGGCCGCATTTCCTCTATCCCAGGAAGAGAGATGCGGCATCGGGCCTTATTCCTTGTCCAGTCGACCTACCAGAGAGAGCTCGAAGCTCGCCCCCATGTACTTGAAGTGCGGGCGCACGGCCATGGCAACCTGGTACCAGCCCGGCTCCCCTTCCACATCCAGCACCTTGATCTGGGCGGCGCGCAGCGGACGACGGCTACGGACGTCTGCCGGCGGGTTCTCTTGGTCTGCAACGTATTGCTTGATCCAGCCGTTCAGTTCACGCTCCAGATCCTGACGCTCCTTCCAGGAGCCGATCTGCTCGCGCTGCAGCACTTTGATGTAGTGCGCCAGACGGTTGATGATAAACATGTAGGGCAGCTGGGTACCCAACTTGTAGTTGGTCTCCGCTTCCTTGCCTTCCTTGGTGTTGGGGAACACCTTGGGTTTTTGCACCGAGTTGGCAGAGAAGAACGCCGCGTTGTCGCTGTCCTTGCGCATGGTCAGGGTGATGAAACCCTCTTCAGAGAGCTCATATTCGCGACGGTCGGTGATGAGCACTTCGGTCGGGATCTTCGCTTGCAGCTGACCCATGGCCTCATAGACATGCACCGGCAGATCGTGAATGGCGCCACCGCTCTGCGGGCCAATAATGTTCGGACACCAGCGGTACTTGGCAAAACTGTCGGTCAGGGAGGTGCCCATCAGATAGGCTGTGTTGCCCCACAGGTAGTGATCGTGATCCGAGCTGATATCTTCCTGATAATTGAAACCCTTGATGGGGTTTTCAGTCGGATCATAAGGCAGACGGGCCAGGAAACGTGGTGCAGTCAGGCCCAGATAACGGGCATCTTCCGATTCGCGCAGGGAGCGCCATTTGGTGTAGGCCGGTCCTTCGAACACCGATTTCAGATCCTTGATGGAGGGCAGATCGGTGAAGCTGTCGACGCCGAAGAAGGCGGGGGCGACAGAGGAGATGAAGGGGGCGTGGGCCATGGCACCGACGGCACTGACATACTGCATCAGCTTGATGTCAGGCGAGCTGTGGGTAAAGGCGTAGTCACCGATCACGGCACCGATCGGCTGGCCGCCGAACTGGCCGTAGCCGGTTGAATAGACATGCTTGTAGAGACCGGACTGGGTGATCTCCGGGGAAAACTCGAAATCTTCCAGCAGCTCTTCCTTGGTTGCGTGAAGCACCTGGATCTTGATGTTTTCACGAAAATCGGTGCGATCTACCAACAGCTTGAGGGAGCGCCAGGAGGATTCCATCTCTTGCAGCTCTTTGGCATGCAGGATGACGTCCATCTGTTTGCTCAGCTTCTTGTCGAGCTCGACAATCATGCTGTCAACCAATGCCTTGTTGACCGGCTCGCTGGTGGTACCGCTGTCCAGAATGTTAGCGATAAGCGCAGCCACACCCTGCTTGGCAACACTGTACCCCTCATCAACCGGTGTGATGCGAGCCTGCGCCATGATTTCGTCCAGCAAAGAGGACGAGGAGGCTGCACCCGCCCCCGCTTGAACCTGTTCTTCGACCAAAGACATGTTTGTTCCTTTCTCGTCAGTCAATACAACCCGCCGATCACTCGGCAGGCTTGATCAAATCCAGCTCTTTGAGCAGTTGCTCACGAGCCTCATCACTGGACAGCAGATCCTGCAAACGATTGCGGAAAGAAGGGATATTGCCCAATGGCCCCTTCAGAGCAACCAGCGCCTCACGCAGTTCAAGCAGCTTGCGCAGCTCGGGGACCTGTTGGGCAACACTGTCAGGAGTGAAGTCTTCCAGAGACTGGATTTTGATCGAAACCGGCAGATCGTCCTGGCTGTTCTCTTCCAGACGATTGGGAACAGAGAAGTTCAGTTCCAGTGCAGATTCTTTCATGACGGAAGAAAAGTTGTTTTTGTCGATGGAAACGGTTTGGCGCTCCTCTATCGGCGTTTCTTCGGTACGGCCCTTCATATTACCAACCACCATCATAGTCAGCGGAAGTTCAATTTCCGCCTGTTGACCACCGGTTGCCGGTACATATTTGATATTGATACGTTCTTTGGGCGCAACTGTGGCGCCGTCAATTCCTTTTCCCATGCTCTAAATACCAAGTTAAGGGTCACCCAAGACCCTATAGCTTATAGCTTATACCCCTCCCCTCAACTGTAAGATATTACAGTTGAGCCATCCTATGGACGATTTTGTCAAAGAGGCACTCACCAACGATGCACTTTTGATATATTTCAAGCAAAAGCTCTAGTTATCAAAAGCACAATATCTCTTGTTATTTATCTACAACCCGAAGCCTCAACTCAATGGTGTGAGGTCATATTGGCATTAATGCCTATTTTGAGCGGCATGGTATATAGAGAGAATTTGATGGTCAACGAATAATTCTAACACGAACACAGGAAAACCATTAAAACAATTAAAAAACAAACACTTAAGATGGAAAGCAATCTTTGCGAGAATAAAGACGCTCGCACGATGACTTCACAATAACAACCTGTCATTTATTACAGTTGACCTAGGGTCGCATTGGAAGAATGCACCATCGAATCACATTATTGATACCGTCTTTATCGCTATGCGAGCACATGCGTCAAAATCGGTCGTTAAGCCAATCGAATGAATTGAATTAAGTAACGCTAATAATTTGATTCATATAGCTTGCTTGCATTTATGGCCAGTTTAAAAAACAAACCACTATTTATCGAAAACATAAATGTAGAACCGTAGTCATCACTCCCCTCATAAATCCAGCTGTAGCGTACAAGCCCCCCCTAATCTACAAGTTATGCACCATTGAATCGCGTTGAGACCAGAACAAGCTATTAGGCTGACAACGCCATGTCCTGCATAACCGCTACACTGGAGCATTTCGCTTGTTTAGGCGCATGCCCCACCAGACCAACTACCAAACGCAACTTTCGCTAAACAACCCACACGTTTGCACCATCATTGATGATGTCCCCGTTCCCTTCACATTGAGAGCATCCTTGCTAATCCTCAGCGCATTCATCAACTCTAACAAGGTATCTAGTCCCCCTTCACTGCTTCTCAAGATGAGGCAGAAAAACCTACGCATCCCAAATGGCCTGATCGGTGTAGAGGGAGTTGATAAAACTCGGATACGTTGTACCCGTGGACGTGGCAGCACCTGCTACGTAGCCTTGCTATCAACCTGTGAGCCATGATCGCTCACAAGCCTGTTGCGCCGAGGCCATTCAGTGATAGGACGAGACACGTTCCCATAGTGTTGATTTGAAGAGAATGGCGCGATTTGGCATCGGGTGGTATTTGATTGGCTAGTGAAGGCATGGATATGAGATGGGAGAAGAGTATTCATAACCCAAGTGGTATGACAGGCTATGTCGAGAGCGAGCGTTTCTATCCCGTTGTACAACGCATAAAGACCAACTTTGCGACAGGTTCTTTTTGTTCCTTTTCCGGGTTAGAACTGGATTATTTGCAGCTCAGTGGCTCACCGCTTCGAAGCGGCCGTTGGCAGCCATGAATAGCCCCGAACGACTCCCGTGTGGATTTTTCCCCTCGTCGGTATAAGAGTTCCGTATAGCAAAAAGCCCTGATGTTTCCATCAGGGCTTTGCAATTTGGCGGTGAGGGAGGGATTCGAACCCTCGATACGTTGCCGTATACACACTTTCCAGGCGTGCTCCTTCAGCCACTCGGACACCTCACCAAATTTTGGTCTGTGGTTTAACGTGTTCAGCCAACACGGTATTCACTGCGCTGTTGCGCTGGAACGGGGCGTAATGTAAGGGATACGATGGCTTTTGGTCAATGCAATTTTTTACTTTTTGCGTTCGTTTGCTCAATATCCGAACCAAGTGACCAAAAATATGCCATTTCATATCCCTTTCAATCAATTTACTGCCGCTTCGTGCAAATGTTCACCTTTGAGCGCCTCTTCCAGCGAGCCGTAAAATTCCAGCTTGCCGGGCTGCGGCCGCACCTTGGCACGGGCCAGGGTCTTGAGCGGTTGGAACTGCAACTCGGCCACCCGCAACTCGACACCGGCTTTAGCCATCTGCTTGCCAAAGTGGAGGAAGGCTGACAGGCCGCCCGCATCGAGGATGGAGACCGCCTCCATCTGCAACACCAGCACCTTGTGCCCTTTCACTTGCGCTTCCAGCTCGGCAAAGACCCGTTCGGCCGCGGCGAAGAAGAGCGGGCCGTTGATCTTGTAGAGCAGGCCGTTGTCCGGCACCTCGTGGGCATAGCGTTTGTGCTCGGCCAAATCGTGCAGTTTGGTCATCTTGGCGATTTCGCGCATAAAGAGCAGGGAGGCCAGGATCACCCCGAAAGTGATGGCGATGACCATGTCGAAAATGACGGTGAGCGACAGGCAGACCAGCAGCACCAGCACATCGGATTTGGGGGCGCGACGGATCAGCTCCACCACCTTGTGCGCTTCACTCATATTCCAGGCCACGATGAGCAGCAAGGCAGCCATGGCCGAGAGCGGCAACCAGGAGAGCCAGGGGGCCAGCACCAGAATGGCGGCCAGCACCACCAGTGCATGGACGATCCCCGAGATGGGGGACGTAGCGCCGGCACGCACGTTGGCGGCAGAGCGGGCGATGGCGGCGGTAGCGGTAATACCGCCAAAGAAGGGGGCGAAGATGTTGCCAAGCCCCTGCCCCACCAGTTCGGCGTTGGAGCTGTGTTTGCGACCGGTCATGCCATCGAGCACCACAGCGCAGAGCAGCGACTCGATCGCCCCCAGCATCGCCATGGAGAAGGCGGCAGGCAGCAGCCGCTCAACAGCCGCTAGGTTCCATTCAACTGGCAAGCCATCAGGTCCGGGCAAGGCCCAGGGCATCACCAGGGTCGGCGCGATGGGCGGGATCCCCATCCCCTGGGTGCCATCGGCCAGGGTATAGCTAAACTTGCTGCCGATGGTGGCCACATCCACCCCAAAGTAATGGAGGCCAAAACCCAGACCCACCCCGACCAGCACCGCGGGCAAGTGGCCGGGCACCGGCAGACGCAGGCGCGGCCAGAGCAGCAGCACGGCCAGCGTTGCGACCCCCACCAGGGTATCGCCCCACTGCCAGCTTGGCAGGGCGGCGGCCAGCGCTTCGACCTTGCCCAGATAGGTTTCCGGCATCTCGGGCACGCTCAGGCCGAAGAAGTCCTTGATCTGCAAGGTGGCAATCACGATGGCGATACCACCGGTAAAGCCCAGCGTCACTGACGGGGGAATGTACTCGATAAGGCGGCCAAGACGGGCCATCCCCATCGCCACCAGAAAGAGGCCTGAGATGAGCGTCGCCATCAACAGACCGCCAACCCCGAACTGCTGGGCAACCGGATAGAGGATCACTACAAAGGCAGCGGTCGGGCCGGAGATGGAGTAACGGGAGCCACCGGTCACGGCGATCACGATTCCGGCAATGATGGCGGTATAGAGACCGTGTTGCGGCGGCACACCGCTGGCGATGGCCAGTGCCATGGCGAGCGGGATGGCGATGATGCCCACCGTCACACCGGCGATAAGATCACGGCCGAAGCGGGCCATGCTGTAGGGTTCATCAATACAGGACTGGCGTAAGGCTATGGCGAGCTTCACGCTATTTAAAGAGGCTTGCTTGTGCATGTATATCGTAATACCAGAAGAGGGAGATAAAGGCCGGAGAGATCCGGCGCCCGATCATCATCAAGGGCCGGCAGGGCTGTCGACGCGGCGATGGTATCCTGCGTAACCTTACTCCAGACGGGCCATTTTTTCGATGGGCAGGATCAATGAAACGCGCGCTCACCCATTATTTGGCCTATTTGCCGCCAAATCGCCGATCTTGACTCCAGCTCTCCCCTTTTTAGCCACAAAGATCACCATTTGAGCCTCATCGGGTTGCCAGCACGTTCGCGACATCATGCTGTCATCATCAGGTTGATGCGAAACGAACCAATGCCCCCTGCGCCGGTTGGGGGGGGAGCGATGGCAAGGGACTGATTGTGCTGAAAATAAACCGCAAAGCGCAACTTTTGGGCAAACAATCCGAAAATCCGGTTTTCGGGAAATTCGCGGGTTGACACCCGCCGCCCTGGTCATTATTATTCGCCCCGTCTTAACGAGACAGGCAATTCCTCCTTAGTTCAGTCGGTAGAACGGCGGACTGTTAATCCGTATGTCACTGGTTCAAGTCCAGTAGGAGGAGCCAATTCCCTCGTAGTTCAGTCGGTAGAACGGCGGACTGTTAATCCGTATGTCACAGGTTCAAGTCCTGTCGAGGGAGCCAAATTCTAAAGCCCAGCCTTTTGGCTGGGCTTTTTCGTATTTTCTGTTCTCCCCCTTCCCTACCTCGCACGTCTCTCAAATGCTCTCTGTCATAACGCCTCTTGCCTGCATGTGATGACCAACCTGCATACAGCTTGAATTGTCTATTGAGCACCATCCCATAAACAAAGAGCTGGATTGAGCAGCCCCTGTGTGTACACCTCGTCTCGCTGCCGGATGCCGGGATCAGAAACGGTAGAGCAGGCCCGTGGTGATGCTGGTGGCGCGAATATCGTAAAAGTCGATCCCGGAGTTTGCCGTGGCGTAGCTGGCGCTCAGGAGTGCAGAGAGCGGCGCAATGCCAAACAGCTGGTGCCAGAAGAGGGTGGCATCGATGGCCATGTCGCGGCTGTCGGCACGTTGGCCAAACAGCGGGTTGGCCTCGTCATAGTCGCGCTTGCCCAGATAGAGGTTGCTGACAAATGACCAGCGGGGCGAGGTTTTGGCGTAGGTGAGCTGCAACCCCTTGCTCACATAAGACTCGGCACTGCCCGCCAGATCAGCCTTCTCATAGCGCAATGCTGGCTCGAGGAACTGATCGTCTGCCAGCCGGAACTGGTAGGAGAGCTCGGCGGAGTTGACCCGCCCATTGCGATCCAGCATCCCCATCACAACGCGGCCATATTGCTCGCCACTGGACTCCCCATCCACCTTGACGTCGCGGCTGGTGACACTACCACTGAACGCGCTGCCCCAGATGTTGTCCCACGCCAGACGGGCGCCGTGGGAGCGCACGTCACTCTGCTCGCGTTCCACCACCACCGCAAAGGGATCGCGCCACACCTTGACCGGGGTGGCATTGAACACCAGCGAACCGGCCACGATCCCCTTGTCCCCCAGTTGCTGGCGCAGCCCGAACTGCTGGGTACCGTCGCCACGAATGGCATCCTGAATGAGGTTGCCCAAAAACAGCTGGCTACCGGTGGAGGCAAAGGTGTAACGCAGATCCCCGTTGATCACCGGATCAAGGTGGCGCTGCTGCGCCGCAGCACCCAAAGTGTCAATACGCTCGCTACCTGCACTCCCCGTGGCAAAATTGGACTTGGTCTCGCCAACGCTGGCTCCCGCCAGCACACTGCCGGAAAAGCCAGATTCCTCAGGAATGGCACCCAGATCTTGTGCCTGAACCCCGCTTGCAACCAGCATCCCCATACTCAACAGCAGACCAATACGCATCGCAACACTCCTGGCAAGCGGCCACTCTCGGTGGGCCGAGCCTGATAAATAGGAGGGAGGCAGTCGCCCCCCAGAATTGAGAAGCGGCATGTTACGGCAGGGAAAAATCACAAATAAGACAGCGGGATGCGGTTTTATTTTTTATGATGGCTTTTTATTTTTTTATAGGCGCAAGCAGGGGGCGACCCGGCATAATCAGTCCCCACGGCCTTGCAACGCTGCGGGCTGCTCGCGCCATACTCACTCTATTTACCCCTGTTCCCAACATCGGAGTTCTCATGCGTCGATTCAATTTCATGCTCAATGGCAGCAGATTGATGATGTTCCCCTTCTACATTGGCATTCTCATCTGCGTGGTATTGCTGATGGTGAAGTTTGCCATGCAGCTCTATCAGCTTTCTGTAAACATTTTCGAGATCCCCTATCTGGACCTCATTACCGGCGTGCTGACCCTGGTGGACTTTATACTGGTGGCCCAGATGCTGATCCTGGTCGCCATCTGTGGCTATGTGCAATTTATCCAGACGGAAGAGCAGCGCGCCTCCCTTAGCAGCAACTGGCTTAGCAAGATCAACTTTGCCTCCCTCAAGCTCATCGTCATCAACTCGCTGGTGACCATCGCCGGAGTGGAGGTGCTCAAAGCCTTCCTCGAAGATGGCATCATCAATGAAGTCGATATGAAGTGGTCCGTGGTGGTGTTTCTCGCCTTCTCGCTGGCCGCACTCATCTATGCGGTGACCGAGCGGATGGCGGAGCATAAATAGTCGAGCCTGATCACTGTGCTTGTTCAGCCCTGATTCACCAGCAATAGAATTGATAACACTTTTCATTACTCTTACTGCGTTATAAACTTGCTCCCCCCGGGCTGCCCCGCCCGGGTGCAGGAGCCTTTATGACAAGCCTTTCTCTCTCACCCCGACAATTCTGGCAGTGGCTGGCCTACCACCATCAGGCCGCCGAGGGCACCCTCTATCTGATGTTCTTCTCCGGCCTGCTGCTGTGGGAGCCGCTGACCCCGCTCTGGTCGCTGGCGCGCTGGAATCTGTTTTTCCATGTGATGCTCTCGCTCACCCTGTTTCCCCTGCTGTTTGGCGCCTTCTGGTTCTCCCACCGCAGCTTGTTGAACCGCAGCAACAAACCCTTTTTGCGCACCACTGGGCAAATTATTGAAGCCCTGCTGCTGATCTGTCTGGCCAGCGGCCTGCTGCTGGTGCTGCACGGCACTCCGGGCGATGCCATGGGCAACCTCGCCAGCTGGGCCCACTGGTTGAGCGCGTTGGCGTTAACTCCTCTGGTGCTGCGCCACGCCTGGCGCTGGACCATCTTGAAATGGCGCTCCTGATCCCATGTTGAAGTCATCGTTCTCTGCATATTTGTCACCCCTGCTGGCCCTCGCCCTGCTGCTGACCAGCCCCTTTGCCACTGCCCAGCAGATGGGTGCCGGGATGCTCGCCTATGAGGAGGGAAGCGCCCCGCGCCTCGTCACCGCCAACCTGAGCGCAGGCTCGGTCACCCTGCTTGAGCGCGATAGCGGAAAGCGCCTGAAAGAGGTGCAGCTGGGGGGCGATCTGCGCCAGCTGGCCCGCGCCGATGATGGCACCCTGCTGGTCACCGACTACAGCGGCGATCGCCTGCTGCTGCTGGATGATGATCTCGATCTGGAAAAGGCGATCCCCACCGGCCACCGCCCCTATGGGGTCATCTTCGATGCCAAACGGCAGTGGTTCTGGGTCACGCTGTTCGAATCCGCTCGCCTGCAAGCCTACGACACCGCAGGCAACCTCAAGCTGGATGCAGAAACCGCCGAGACCCCGCGCGGGCTGGCCTTGACCGACGACGATCGCCTGCTGCTCACCCACGCCATGACAGGCCAGCTCGCCATCTATGATCTCGCCAAGCTTGGCCACGGCGCCAAGGGATCTTCGCTTCCCAAGCCCAAGCTCATTACCCTGGCCGAGACCCATAGCGACACGCCGAGCGACTCTCAGGGATTGCCGCGCCTGCTCGATGGCATCGCCCTCTCCCCCGATGGCAGCGAGGCCTGGTTGCCTCATGTGCTGTGGAGCTTCGATCACCCCTTCCAGTTTCAAAGCACCGTCTTTCCGGCCGTCTCCATCATCGATCTCGATGAAGAGAAAGAGCGGGTCGATGAAAGAAAACAGCTCTTTTTGCAGATCAATCTGCCAAGCGCCGGCAACCGCAGCCAGATCGTCTCCAACCCGTTTGCTGCGCGCTTCGCCGCTGACGGAAAACGGGTCTATCTGACCCTGGCGGGCTCGGAAGATCTGCTGGTGTTCGATCTCTCCCGCAGCGGCAAGTCCAACAACAACCGCCACCGCCGCAAGAAGTTTCAGGGGGGCGCCAAGGCGACCCAGCTATTGCGTCACCTGCCGGGCCAGAATCCGCGGGATCTGCTGATCGATGGTGACCATATTCTGGTGCACAACGCCATGGGGCAGGATCTTACCCGCCTCAATAGCGGCGGCAGCGGCCCGTTTGCCCGGGTCACCGTCGATGTGCCCCACTTCGCCAAGCTGGTAGAGACGGATCCGCGCCCCGAGCCGCTTCAGCGCGGCGAGCGGCTGTTTAACCTGGGTAACACTGCGTCCAACCCACGCTTCCCCATGGCGGGGGACAACTGGATGAGCTGCAACTCCTGCCATCTGGACGGGTTCAACTTCACCAACCGCTATCTGATGGCGGCCCATCGCCAGAAGAGCGGCGACAACGCCATCAACGGCCACGCCAACCTCACCAACATGGTGGCGGGGGATTTTGTCGGCGAATACCTGCGCATGACCCAGCAGACCCAGGGCGGTATGGGCCATGACACCCGCGATGGGGCCGAGACAGTTGACCCCGCCAAGCCCCAACCGGAAGTGAAAGCGATGATGGAAGATCTGCACGCCTTCGTCACCGCCGATGGCAACCTCCCCTATCTGGCCAACTGGCTGCGGCTCGATGCCCCGCGCACGGATCCCGCCAAGGCGCCGACTACCCACCCGAAAGAGTGGCTCAACTCTGCCTCCTGCCAGAACTGTCACAGCCAAGCGTTCAAGGATTGGAGCGAGAGCAACCACCGGCTGATGGGCAACTCACACCCCTACTACAAGGTGGTACAGGCGCTGGCCCGCGAAACCGAAGGGGAAGCGTTCGGTCAGTGGTGCCAAGGCTGCCATATGCCCCAGCAGGTGATGACCGGCCAGCTGGATCTGCCCAAGGGCTCCCACATGTTCGAGCAGGGTGGCGCCTCGCTGATTGCCGCCCACAAGGCGGGCGAACCTGTGGTGGAGGAAGGGACCGGCTGCGTGCTCTGCCATCGCATCACCAAAGTGGAAGATGCTGGTGGCAACAGCGCCTTTACCGTGAATCTGAAAGACCGCGAGAGCTATGTGTTCGAGGATGCCCCGGGCGGCAGCCTTAAGCACTGGCTGGCCGAGCGGCAGATCAACGCCCGCCCGGCAGCCCACAAAGCCTCCTATCAGAAAGATTTCTACCGCGACGCGGCCCTGTGCAAGTCGTGCCACAACGAGTTTGCCCCGGGCACCGGCGCCAATATCGTCAACACCTGGGACGAGTGGGAAAAATCCAGCTTCGCGAACGCGGAGGATCCCGCCAAGCGGCGCACCTGTATCGACTGCCATATGAACCCGGAGCCGGGTAATGGCGGCGCGCCGGTGGCGGGCCAATCCACCGAAAACGGCACCATGAAAGCGCGGCTCTATCGCCACAATTTCACCGGCGCCCAGCACCAGCTGGTGGGGCTGCGCAATCCTGAACTCGAGCAGGAAAGTCTGGCCCTGCTGCGCTCCAGCGCTACCCTCTCCGCCCGTATCGAACAGGCGGCCGATAGTCAGCAACTGGTGGTGCGGGTCGCCAATACCGGCGCGGGCCATGCCCTGCCCACTGGCGTAGCTGATTTTCGTGAACTCTGGCTGGAGCTGACCGTCACCGACGCCACCGGCAAGGTGGTGCTTGCCAGCGGCCAACCGGTGGATGGCGCCGTCCCTGAGGATGCGCGACTGTTCAGAAAAGTATTCGGCGATGCCGAGGGCAAGCCGGTGGGGCTCAAGTTCTGGCGCTACGCCAAGCTCTTGGAAGATACCCGCATTCCGGCCGATGGCTGGCGCGATGAAGCCTGGCCGCTGCCCGCAGATGCCCAAGGGCCCTTCAAGGCCGATATCAAACTCAATTTCCGCACCTACCCCAAGTGGGTCAATGATGCGGTGCGCGCCGCCGAGCCCAGCTTGCCGGAGCCACCCATAGTGCAGCTAAATCGGTTGCAACTTACCCTGCAGCCTCTTCCCGTCACGCCCGCTACGGAGCCTCAATCCTGATGTTTGCAAGTTTTCTGATTACCCTGCGCGAGGGGCTGGAAGCCTTCCTGCTGGTCGGCATCTGCCTCTCCTACCTCGCCAAGCTGGGGGCGAGCCGATACAACAAATTCATCTATCTGGGGGTGGGGCTTGGCCTTGTCGCCTCCCTTGTGGTCGCCTTCCTGTTCCAGGTGGTGGTGAGCCAGTTCGAGAGCGAGCGCTACAACCACCTGTTGATGGCGGGGATCCTCATCTTCGCCACTCTGGTGCTTACCTATATGGCGATCTGGATGCAAAAACAGGCCAAATCCCAGGTGGGGGCCATGACGGCGCGCATCGATGCGGCCATCGATGGCGGCAACCTGTTTGGGCTGGTGCTGCTCGCCTTCCTTGCTGTGATGCGCGAAGGGTTTGAAACCGTGCTCTTCTTCTCCGCCCTGCTCTATTCGGGCCAAGGGGTCGATCTGCAATCCGGCCTGATAGGTGCGCTGGCGGGGCTGCTGGTCTCCATCGCGCTGGTGTGGGGGCTGCTGCGCTCCACCCGCAAGGTGGCGCTGGCGCCTTTCTTCCGCTGGACTGGGCTGCTTATCATCATCATCGCCGCAGGTCTGCTGTCGTCCGCCGTCAACATGTTGCAGGCGGCAGAGATCATCACCTTCTGGACCACGCCGGTGTTCGACATCAGCCACATTCTCGACGATCAGGGGGTATTTGGTACCTTCCTGCGCGCCCTGTTTGGCTACAATGCTTCACCCGCTGGCTTGCAGCTGCTGACCTGGGCCCTCTATCTGGCGATCTTCGTTACCCTCTGGCAGCGCAGCTATCGCCCGCAGGTGAGCGCCGCATCCAGCAAGGGCTGAGCCCGCACGCCCTGTGGCAACAAGGCCACGGGGTAACAACACCATTCGGGAGCCGCGCCTTGGCGCGGTTCCCTTATCTATCAAGCAGTTTCGGAATAGGTCATGAGCGATAACAACAAGAAAAGCATTGCAGTGCTGGGCGCTGGCCCCGCCGGTTTGATGGCGGCCTGGCGCCTGCGCCGCGCCGGTTTTGCAGTCACCCTGTTCGAGCAGGAGCCGGTGGTCGGCGGCATGTGCGCTACCCAGACCTTCAAGGGGCGCGATGGGGAGTATCGCTTTGACTACGGCGGTCACCGCTTTATCACCAAAAACCCCGAGCTGCTCGCCTTTATCGACGAGCTGATGGGGGACGACCTGCTCCACGCCGAGCGCAAGAGCGTCATCCGCTTTGGCGGGCGCACCTATGACTACCCCCTGAACCTGCCCAACCTGCTCAAGACGGCGCCGCTGGCCCTGATGGCCGGTGCGTTAAAAGACTTGCTGCTGTTGCCCTTTAGCAAGAAGCCGGACGATTTTGCCAAGGCGAGCTTTGCCGAGTGGATCCAGAGCCACTTTGGCCGCACCCTCTATCGCCAGTTCTTCGAGGGCTACACCGGCAAGCTGTGGGGCATCAACCCGGACAAGCTCTCCGCCGACTGGGCCGGTCAACGCATCAGCCTCATCGATCTCAAAGACGTGGCCCGCCGCCTGCTGCCAAGACGCAACGGCAGTATCTCGGTGCGCACCTATGCCCGCAAATACCGCTACCCCAAATATGGCTTCGGCCAGATCTTCACCACCCTGGGGGAGCGGCTGGTAGCAGAGGGCGTTGAGCTGAAAACTGGCGCCACCATCACCCGCCTTGAGCAGGCCGATGGCCGCATCGAACGGGTTTATTGGAAACAAGATGACGTTGAACAGAGCGAACGCTTTGATCAGGTGATCTCCACCCTGCCGCTGCCGCTCACCTGCCAGCATCTGGGCTTGCAGTGCGATCTCCACTACCGGTCGCTTCGCTTCGTCAATATGCCGCTCAAGCAGGAGAACCTGTCGGACAACACCTGGCAGTACCTCTCCGACCCCCATATTCTGGCCACCCGTCTGCAGGAGCCGCGCCGCCGCAGCCCCTTTATGGCGCCCCAGGGCCAGACCTCGGTGATGCTGGAGATCCCCTGCAATCCGGGGGATGCCACCTGGCAGGCACAGCTCTCTGATCTGCGCGGTCGGGTCACCGCTGATCTCGCGAGCCTCGGTGTCGATACCGCCAAGCTTGGCGATGAGACCTTCGAAGCCCGCAGCGAATACGCCTATCCACTGATGGATCTCGGCTATCAGGCCCGTCGCAACGCAGCGATCAAGGCGCTGATGCCGATCAGTAACCTCATCATGACCGGCCGTCAGGGGACATTCCGCTACATCTTCACCGACACCGCCATGGAGATGGGGATGATGGCCGCCGACATGGTGATCGACGGGGTGGACAGACGCCACGCCATCTTTAACCATCGCAATGAAAACACCGTGATCGAAACCCAGAGCGTGGCGTGAGGCTTGTCGGTGTCCAACAGGTAGACAGACGCCGCAACACCTTTAACCATCGCAACGAAAATACCGTGTTCGAAACCTAGAGTGTGGCCTGATGGCCGCGCCATTGGCATAAGTAAGGAGAACAGGATGACCATCCGCCCGGGTTTACTCGCCCTCACCCTGCTGCTGACCCTGAGCGGGCAGGCGCAGGCTTACTCCTACGCCGCCGCCGGCAAGGAGCCACTGATCGACGCCCGCGAGGCACTGCTGGGCGCCGCCACTGGCGGCAAGGATGCCAGCGCCACCTTGAGCGAGATTGCCGACGAACTGACCTATCTGGAGCAGCACCACAAGGTGGAGCTGCAAGGGCCGCTGGCCGCCGCCATCAAGGCCCAAGATGCCGCAGCCACCGCCGCCCTGCTCAATCGCGCCTACAAGGCGGAGATCGAGCGCCGCCTCGAAGGGGCCAGCCAGAATCTTGGCGACTACCAGACCGCCAAGGTGCTGGTGGTCAAGAGCAAGCGCTTCCTCGATCTGATCCTCCCATCACTCAGTGAAGGGGATCGCAAGGCAGCCGAACAGGCGCTGGCCAAGGTGCTGGATGCCATCGGTAACCCGGGGGTATTCGGGGTGGGCGCCAAGCCCGCAGATGCCGCCGCCTTTAGCGATGCAGAAAAAGCGCTGATGGCCGTGCTGGCGCCGCTTTGATGGCCTCTCATCGATGATGACAGCCCCCCTCATCCCCAACCCTTCTCCCGCAAGGGGAGAAGGGGGGCGTCACCACGGCCAATTACGCTTCGCTAATCGACCCTACTTGCTGATCCTGCTGCAACTGGCTTGGCTCGGCTGGCTGCTGGCCTTCCCGGTGGCGCTCGATTCCGACGATGCCCTCAATTTTGCCCACGGGGTGACGCGCTTTAGCGTGCTGGAGTTCTCCCCCCACTTTCCGGGCTACCCCGCCTTTATCTGGCTGGCACGGCTGATCAATCTGCTGGTGGACGACCCGGCCCGTGCTGTGCAGTGGGCAAGCCTCTTGGGTAGCAGTTTGCTGGCGCCGCTCGCCGCCTTGCTGGCGATGAGATTGTGGCAACAGCCAAGCCTGCTGGCGCCGGTTTGGTTGCTGGTGCTGGCCCTGCCGCTTACCCCGACCTTGGCCCTCTCCGGCCTCTCGGACGGGCCAGCGCTCGCCGCCTGGCTCGGGTCGCTCTTGGCCTTGCAGCAGCGCAGAATTGTACTGGCGGGTCTGTTACTGGGCCTTATGCTGGCGCTGCGCCCCTCCTACTTTGTGCTGGCGCTGCTGCCGCTTTGGCTGGGGATGGCGCAAAAGGGTCAGAGACTTAACTTTCTGCTCCCCATTATTCTGGTTGGGCTAGCCTGCCTGCTGTTTGTCTGGCAGGCCGATGGCTGGGCCTATTTCAGCGAAGGGCGGCGCTTTACCGACGGCCACTTTACCCTGTGGGGCAACACGGCGGCGGCCCATGGCGATCGACTGCTGAGCTGGGCGTGCACCTTCAACGATCAGCTCACCCCGCTTTGGCCCTTGGCTGTTGGGGCGCTGCTGGTACTGCCGCTTTGGCAAAGATCAAAAAACCACCCTGCCGCCCTCTCCCCGCTCTGGACACTCTACTGGCTCGCCCTGCTGCTCTGGACCCTGTTTGGCCAGAACCCTGACAATCCCCGCCATCTGGCCCCCATCACCCTGCTCGGTATTGTGCTGCTGGCAGCTTGGCTGCCGCGCCGTGGCGAGTGGGTTGTCGCAGTCGCCGGATTGCTGCTGCTCGGCGCGACCTTCACCCAGCCCCGTCCGCCCGCCATGGTTCAGGCAGCAAGGCTGGCAGAAACAGCATGCCCGGCGCTGGTGACCCAGTGGGGCGTGCGGCAGCTGCGGGAAACCACAGCCTTGGCCGTCACCGATGGCTGGTACAAGGGGGATGCGGCACTGGCGCTCTCTCAGGGAGCCTGCCGCCTCAGTCGCCGCCCCATCGCCGCGAGCGAAATGCCCACTGCGGTGCGCCAGCACTGGTTTGCCCCGCGCTTTGCCGCCGAGCCCGGCCTCTGGCTCGCCATTCCCTCACTGCAGACACCCCATGGGGAAAGTGACAAGAAACACAGAAAGAACACAAAAAACCACCAAGACAACTAAAAAAGAGGGGAACAACTCGGGTACACTCACTGCGCATCCATAACAGACGAGTCTCCTTATGCGTGTAACCAGAGAGTGGCTGTGGGTTTTGTCGGTGCTGAGCGTGGCCTGTTCCCTCCTGTTGCTGCCATTCTGGCTGCGCGGCGGCAGTCAGGGCCATGATCTGTTTCACCACCTGCTCTCCGGTCACTTCTTTGCCGTGCAACTGTGGCAAGGTGAGCTCTATCCGCGCTGGTTGATGGAGATGAACGGCGCCTTTGGCAGCCCGGTCTTTTTCTTCTATCCCCCCTTGCCCTACTATGTGAGCGCCCTGTTCGCCGGCCCCACCCCACTGGCCCACGAGGCGATGACGCCGCTGCTCTGGAGCAGCAGCGTGGCACTCTGGCTCTCCGGCCTGTTTGCCTATCTCTGGTTGCGCCCCTTTGCCGGCCACGGGCGGGCGCTGTCGGCCAGTCTGCTCTATATGGCGCTGCCCTATCATCTGGCCATCGATATCTACGCCCGCTTTGCCTTGGCGGAGAGCTGGGCCTTCGTCTGGGCACCGCTGGCACTGCTGGCGCAGGATCGCCTCTGCCGCGGCGCCCCCTTTGCGCTACTGCTGCTCGCACTGGCCGTCTCCATGCTGACGCTTTCCCATCTACCAAGCACCCTGCTCATTCTGGGCTTGCTCACCCTGCGCAGCCTGCTGCTGGTCTGGCGCTACAAGGGGAGCACAGCGCTTGTCAGTATCCCTGTCACCGCCTCCCCGCTCATTGGCACCCTGCTGGGCCAGCTCTGGGGGTTGGCGATGGCCAGCCTGTTGCTGCTGCCCGCCCTGCTGGATCAGGGGGGGATCTCCATGGAGCAGATGCGCACCGGCATGTTCGAATTTCAGCGCAACTTTCTCGATCGTTTGCCCCAAAGCCGTGATGACTGGCGCTTTCGCGGCCATCTCGCCTGGCTGACGCTGCTCACCCTGGCTCTGCTGCTGGTAGCTTGGGCGGCTGCCCGCGAGCCGCGCCATCCCGAGTTGCTGCTCTGGGGGGTCATTGGCACCCTGAGCTTTCTGATGATGCTGCCACCAAGCGAGCCCCTGTGGCGCCTGCTCACTCCGTTGCAACTGGTGCAATTTCCCTGGCGCCTCAATCTGCTGCTGGTCATCGCTACCGTCGCCGTGGTGGCGCTGGGTACCCCCACCTATCGCCCGTGGCAGTGGGTCTGGTGGCTACTGCTTGCCCTCACCCTGCTCTCGCAGGGACTCTATGTACGCGAGGCGCCGCTCACCCAGGCTCCCGTAAAGAGTCAGCTCGACGGGGAGTTCGACAGCAAGCGCAGCGCCCGCGAATACCGTCCAAAGCAGGTGCCACGCGGCATGTTTGCCCCCACCCTGCTGGCCTGGAAAGAGGAATTCCAGCCCGCCATCACCAGTGACCATCAGGGGGTGAACTGGCAGATCCAGCGCTGGCAGCCTCGTCATATCGAATTGACGGTGGATGCCCCGGCGCCCGCCAAACTGATCCTGCACCAGTTTGATTACCCGGGCTGGCAGGCAAGGCTCGACCAGCGCCTGCCGCTGAGCGTCAGCAGCACCCGAAACGGGCTCGTGCAGGTCTGGGTGCCCGCCGGACAACACAGCCTCACCTTTACCCTCACCGCCCGCTGGCCGGAGCGGCTCGGGTACGCCATCTCGTTGCTGGCCTGGCTGCTCTGGCTGGGGGGAGTGATCCGCGCAGCGCGCCCGCATGACCGCAAGCGTGCCCCCCAAGGTGCCTGAATGGCCGGGCACCTCCCCCTTTTGAGGGGGCAGGAACGTCATGCCGAGCGGGGGCAAACCTGATAGACTCGCCCTTCTCCCTTTTTCAACCAAGGTTCACCAGCGGATACCCTATGCCCCAATCGCCAACAGCTCAGGCTGCCGCCCTCTCCCCCCGTTTCCTGTTTATCCTGCTGGGTGCCCTGGCGGGTCTGACCCCGCTGGCGGTGGATATGTATCTGCCCGCCATTCCGGCCATCGCCCGGGATCTGGCCACCAGCATCGACGGTGCCCAGCTCACCATCAGCGCCTTTCTGGGCGGCTTTGCCATCGGCCAGCTCTTCTACGGCCCGCTGGCCGACAGCTATGGCCGCAAGCCGGTGATCCTGGCGGGGCTGGTGATGTTTGCCATCGCCTCGGTGGGCTGCGCCATGGCGGACTCCCTGCCTGAGTTGCTGGCCTATCGGATGTTGCAGGCGGCGGGCGGCGCGGCCGGCTCTGTGGTGGTCAATGCCCTGCTGCGCGATCTGTTCGAGAAGGATGCGTTTTCTCGCGCCATGTCGTTCGTCATTCTGGTGATGACCTTGGCGCCGCTGGTAGCCCCTGTGGTGGGCGGCTATATCAGCGCCCACGCCGATTGGCGGGTGATCTTCTGGCTGCTGGTGGGGATCAGCCTGCTGATCTGTCTGGTGATGCAGTGGAAAATTCAGGAGACCCTGAAACCCGAGCACCGTCAGCCCCTTAATCTGGGCCAGATCCTCAAGAACTACTGGGGGGTACTCTCCCATCGCGGCGCCATGGGCTACGTGCTGTGCGGCTCCCTCTCCAGCTCCGGCATGTTCGCCTTCCTGAGTGGCTCCCCTTATGTCTATATCGAGTATTTCAAGGTGCCGACCGAGCACTACGGCTGGCTGTTTGGTCTCAATATTTTGCTGATGATGGTGGTCACTTTCGTCAATAGCCGACTGGTAAAAGGGGTGGGTGCCGAGCGGATGCTGCAATACGGCCTGCTGGTGCTGCCCTGTGCGGGCGCCCTGCTGATCTACAACGCCTGGAGCCAGACCGGCGGTCTGTGGGGCATCGTCATTCCGGTGGTACTCTTTATCGGCCATATCAGTCTGGTGGGGGCCAACGCCATGACCGGTCTGATGGGCCACTTCCCGCAATCTGCGGGTACCGCCTCGGCACTGGCGGGTACCCTGCGCTTTGGCATCGGCGCCCTGGTCGGGATTCTGGTCAACCTCAATCCGCCCCACTCGCCACTGCCGATGGCCATTGCCATCGCCTGCTGCGGGGTGGGCTCCACCCTGAGTTACTGGCTGCTGACCGGCAAGCGAGGCGATTGATCCCCCAATCCCCTGTCAGGAAAACGAAAGAGGCTTCCATCAACGGAAGCCTCTTTTCGTACTGGCGGGCAGACGTTCAGAACTGGGCACTGTTGAGCCAGAGGTGCGCCCCTATGCTCACCAGATAGCCGAGCAAGATAGCCGGCGACCATTTCAGGTGGCCAAAGAAGGTATACATGCCATGGGCCTGCCCCATCAGGGCAACACCGGCGGCAGAGCCGATGGAGAGCAGGCTGCCGCCCACCCCGGCGGTCAGGGTCACCAGCAGCCACTGCCCCAGCGCCATGTCTGGGCTCATCGAGATCACGGCAAACATTACGGGAATGTTGTCTATGACGGAGGACAAGACCCCGATGAAGATGTTGGCCATGGTGGGATCCCCAGCGTCATACAACCAGTGTGATACCAGCTCCAGATACCCCATAAAGCCCAGCCCACCGACACACATCACCACCCCGTAGAAGAAGAGCAGGGTATCCCACTCCGCCTTGGCCACCTTGTTGAACACGTCAAATGGCACCACAGAACCCAGACTGCGCAACCGCACCTCATCACCATTGCGTTCGTAGAGCGCACGCTTGCGGGCAAGGGATCGCGGCAGCGACTTTCGCAGATAAAACCCGAAAAACTGCAGATAACCGAGCCCCAGCATCATGCCTAGCACGGGTGGCAGATGGAGGAAACTGTGGCATAGCACCGCCGTGATGATGGTCAGCAAGAACAGCGCGACGATGCGACGGGCACCCCGCTTGAGATCGACCACCTCGTTATCAGCCTCCGGCACATGACGCGGCACCATCAGGCTCATCAGGATGGCTGGCACCAGAAAATTGAGCAGAGAGGGGATAAGCAGGGTGAAGAACTGGCCAAATTGCACCTTGCCCGCCTGCCACACCATCAGGGTGGTGATATCGCCAAAGGGACTGAACGCCCCTCCGGCGTTGGCGGCGATCACTATGTTGATACAGGCAAGATTGACAAAACGCCGATCACCGTTGGCCACCTTCAACACCACGGCGCACATCAAGAGCGCTGTGGTCAGGTTGTCTGCCACTGGCGAGATACAAAAAGCAAGCCCGCCGGTCAACCAGAACAGGGTGCGCAAGTGAAAGCCGGATCGCACCAGCCATGCGCGCAGGGCATCGAACAGCCGCCGATCCTCCATGGCGTTGATATAGGTCATCGCCACCAGCAGAAACAGCATCAGCTCGGCATATTCCAGCAGGGTATGGCGGAAGGCCTGCTCGGCGACATGGCTCATCCCCTGCTGTGCATAGGCGATACCGATCAGGATCCAGATCACCCCGGCGGCCACCAGCACGGGTTTGGACTTGCGCAGTTGCAGATACTCTTCGGCCATCACCAGAGCGTAGGCCAACACAAACAATCCGACACAAAAAAGTCCGATGGCGGAGGATGTCAACAGAACAGGGCCACTACTGGCATGGGCGGGAGGGATAAACAGGGACAGCAGCAAAATAACAGGGGTGAGCGCAGACATGGTCTCTTCCTTTTAGAACCATCTGGCAATGATGCTAGCACCTGGATGAAAAGAAAAATTCATCCAGGTCAATTAACGCTTAATTGGTTTGCTGTCGAAACGCGGGATTATTTCTTGCCGAAACCCGACTGTTTGAGGGTATAGCCTGCGCTGTTTTGCCAGGCATCCAGACCGCTGCGGTTATTGCCCGCCACCAGACTGGCGGCCAGACTCGGGCTGTTGAACAGCTGATCGGCGGTAAAGACAAAGCCGCCCTGACTGCGGGGCACTATGACCCCCTTCTCCAGCAGTTCGTGACGCAGCTCGATCACCGCTTCACGCAAAGAGGCGGCATCCTCGCCATTGGCGGTGGAACCGGCCAGCACCATAAAGCCCGGATTTTGCCGCTTGCCCACCGGATAACCGTGGGCCTCGGCCCCCTTGCCATTGAAGTGGTAGAGCTCGCGCTCCCCCGGCCGGTTGTCGGAGAGTGCCTTTTGCAGGGTCATCAGCTCGTTGTAGATCTCGATGGGGACGACGGCAGCCTGCTTGTTGCCCTTGCTATCGATGATAAAACTGACTTGCTTGTGTAACATCCTTGCTCATCCTGTGACCCATGGAAGCCCCTATTCTAACCACCTCGGGCAAGCGGGATCCAGCGAGGATCCACTGCTCTTTTGCCGCCTTGATCACTAACTGGCACTCTTGATCAACCGTAAGGGGTGTTGATCATTGCCGGCCGTGCTAGCGTACCAAGCATGATGAAAGCCATTGACCATCAAGCGGTTATCCCATGCTGACCCTGCGCAACCTCTGCAAGAGCTTCGATAACGGCAGTGAACGACTGCCGCTGTTCCACCATCTCGATCTCGCCCTCCCCGCTGGCGAGATCACCCTGCTGTTGGGCCAAAGCGGCTGCGGCAAGTCGACCCTGCTCAATCTGATCGCCGGGCTGATTGCACCGGACGAGGGGGAGATCTGGCTGGGGGAGACCCGGATCGACACCCGCTCACCCGATGAGCGGGCGCGTCTGCGGGGCCGCCATTTCGGTATCGTCTATCAGGATTTCAACCTGCTGCCGACCCTCAACGTGGCCGAGAATCTGGCCCTGCCTCTGGCCATCAACGGGCTGCCACCGGATGAGACAAAGATTGACCAGTTGCTGCATCGGCTCGATATGAGCCACAAGCGCCATGCCTGGCCGGAGCAGCTCTCCGGCGGTCAGCGTCAGCGGGTAGCGCTGGCCCGCGCCCTCATCCATCAGCCTAGGTGGCTGCTCGCCGACGAGCCCACCGGCAGCCTCGATGAGTACAATGCCGAACAGGTGATGGCGTTGATGGTAGCGGCGGTACGTGATACCGGCGCCGGCTTGCTGCTGGTGAGCCACAACCCCGCATATGCCGAGCTGGCCGACAGGGTGCTTCGCCTCGAAGGGGGGCAACTTATCGAGCTCAAGGGATCCCGTCATGACTAAACGGCGACTGCCACTGCCGGGAGCACGCTGATGCTGCCACTCAAAGCGCTGCTGCGCCTCTATCGCAGTCACCCCTGGTTGCTGCTGATGAGTCTGGCCGGACTGGTATTGGGGGTCTCGCTGGTGGTGGCCATCGAGCTGCTCAATCACAGTGCCCGCACCAATTTTGTCGCCGCCCGCAGCCAGCTGGCAGGGGAAGCCAACTACCGGCTGGCCCCCGCTGGCGGGCTGGATGAGCAGCTTTACGTGCAGCTGGTGACCAGCCAGCACGCCCTCGATGCCATGCCCCAGCTCCATGGCTGGCTCAAGGATGAAGAGGGGCGCAGCTTTCAACTGCTGGGAATGGATCTCTTCAACCCCGGCCCTCTGCGCCAGCTGTTTGGCGCCCGACCCGCGAGTGAATCCGCCTTCTCCTTAGACCGTGCCGACAGCATCTGGCTGGCGGCCCCCGAGGCAGAGCGCCTTGGCTGGCAAGCGGGCCAGAGCCGCCGTTTTGTATTGGGCGGCAGCGATGGCGCCAGCGCCCGCCCCCTGACCCTGACGCTGGCGGGCACGTTTGAACCGGGCGCCGTGCCCATGGAGCGACTGCTGATAACCGATATTGGCCTCGCCCAACCCCTGCTGGATAAAGCGGGTCGGCTCGATCGCATCGTCTTCAAGCTAAGCGACGCCGAGGCTCGCACCCTGCAGGCCACCCTGCAAACCGATTACCCGAACCAGCCCTTGTGGCTTGAGCCCATTAGCCCGGCGCTCGATGCCAGCCAGCTTGGCGATGCGCTGGCCCTTAACCTGACGGCGCTGTCATTGCTCGCCATGGCGGTGGGATTGTTTCTGGTGTTCAACGCCCAGCGATTTGTCCAGAGCGTGCGCCGCCCCCAGCTGGCCCAGCTGATCATTCTGGGAATGGGGCCAAGCCGGGTGCTGCCTTGGCTCATCCTTGAGCTGCTTATTCTCGCCACCATCGGCACCCTGCTCGGGGTGCTGCTCGGCAGCCTGTTGGCGCTGGTGCTGATGGGGCAACTGACCCAGGCGCTGGCCGATCTCTATGGGCCCAACCCCATCGATTTGTTGCGCCTCTCCCCTGTGAGCCTGCTCAAGGCGCTGTTGATCGGGCTGCTCGGCACGCTGGCCGCCAACCTGCCCGGCTGGTGGCAACTGCTGCGCCAATCCCCCCTCGAACTGCGAGCCGGAAGCAGCCGCCCCCCCGCTCACCCGTGGCGACGGCGCGTGCTGGCCATCACCATCTTGTTGCTGTGCGCTGTTTGCCTGTGGCTGCCGCAAACCGGTCTCACCGGTGCGCTGTTTATCGCCGGAGGCTGGCTGCTGGCCATGGCACTCTGGCTGCCCGATGCCCTGCGCGGCCTGCTTGGCTGGTTGCGACGGCGCGCGGGCGGCCCCCTCACCGCCCGGCTCGGGGTGGCCGAGACCCTCTATCACCTCGATCGCACCGCCATCGCGGTGATGGCGTTGCAGCTGGCCATCGCGGCGGCCATCGGCATCGGGGTCATGGTCTCGAGTTTTCGCTCCAGCGTGGAGATCTGGCTCGGCCAGCGTCTGGCCGCCGATCTCTATGTCACCGCCCCCAAGGGGGTGGCGGGCAACAAGGGCACCTTAAGCGAAGCGACCCTTAAGACCCTGCTCGCCAATCCGCTGGTGAGCGCCGCCTCGCGCCGCTCGGTTCACCCCGCCCGCTGGCAGGGGCAGCCCATCGAGTGGGCGCAGATGGATTTTATCCCCCAGCTTAAAGCGGCCTATCCGCTACTGGCCGGGCGCTGGCCCACCCGTCCCGACGAGGTACTGGCGAGCGAACCGCTGACGGTGCGCCTCGGGGTCAAGGTGGGCCAGACATTGGCGATCAGCGGCGAGCAAGGGCCAAGGCAGCTCACCGTCACCGGCGTCTATCAGGATTACGGCAGCGACAAGGGACAGATCCTGCACGCCTTCGAGGCGGGGGCGGTGCAATCCCTCGCCCTCTTTAGCAACGACCCAGAGCAGCTGGCCGACCGTCTGCGCGAGCGCTTTGGCGAGCAGCTCAATCTGCTCTCCGCCCCCGCCATCCACAGCGCGGCCCTCAAGGTGTTTGACCAGACCTTTGTGGTGACCGAGCTATTGAAACTGCTGATCCTCGGTATCGCCTTTGTCGGGATCGGTTCGGCCTTTATGGTGCTGGGGCTGGCACGCCGTGGCGAGCTGCAGACCTTGCAGAGTCTGGGCTTGAGCCCCCGCCACTGCCGCCAGCTGCTGGTGTGGCAAGGAGCGGGATTGGGGCTGCTCACCGCCCTGCTGGCTCTGCCGGTGGGATATGGCCTCGCCTGGGTGCTGATCGAGGTGGTCAACCCACGCGCCTTTGGCTGGCGCCTCGCCTTCGAGGCCGCCCCCCTTCATGCGGTCACCGCCCTGTTGCTGGCGCCGGTATGTGGCGCACTGGCCTCCTGGTATGCGGCAAGGAGAGTGGTATGAAACATATGAAAAGGTGGCCGCTGGCGCTGGGTATGCTCTGGACGCTCTATAGCGGGACTATCGCTGCCAGCGATCTGGGCGCCCTGCTCGGTGGCGGCAACGACAGCTTCAAAAAGGTGCTGCCGGGGCAAACTATCCAATTGCCGGAGGATCACGCCGCCCACCCCGATTACCGCTCCGAGTGGTGGTATCTCACCGGCAACCTCAAGGATGAACAGGGGCGCGAATATGGCATGCAGTGGACCCTGTTTAGGCAAGGGATCGAGCAAGAACTCCGCACCAGCAACCCCTGGCTCACCCCCCAACTCTGGCTGGCCCAGTTTGCCATCACGGATCTCGACCGTGGCAGCCACCAGCAAGATGAACGGGCCAGTCGGCAGGGGCCGGGACTGGCGGGGGCCAGCGGCGGTCAATATTGGCTCAGGGAGTGGCTGCTTGCCTCCCAAGGGGCAGCGCTGTTCCCCGCCACCCTCAAGGTGCAGAGCAAGATTGGCGAGCTAAACCTCACCGTCACTGCCACCAAGCCGCTGGTGCTGCAAGGCAAGGCCGGTTACAGCGAGAAGAGCCCGGGCAACGCCTCCTTTTACTACTCCTACCCACGCCTGCATTTGAGCGGCACCCTGATCAGCGATGGCGAGACCCGCACCGTCACCGGACAAGGCTGGTTTGATCACGAGTGGAGCAGCTCGGTATTGGCCGAATGGCAATCGGGCTGGGACTGGTTTTCGCTGCAACTGGCCGATGGCCGCGAGCTGATGTTGTTTCGCCTGCGCACCAAATCGGGACGCACTGAGCCAGAAAACCGCTACGGCATCTTGATTGAGCGGGATGGCAGCAGCCGGGTGCTCGCCCCCGACGCGATTCGCCTCACCCCGGGCAACACCTGGCGCGGCCCCAAGGGGCAGGATTACCCCGTCGAGTGGCAGCTAAACGCCGCCGGAATGAGCCTCACCATCAAGGCCCGTCAGCCCAATCAGGCCATGACAGGTCGCTTTGACTACTGGGAGGGAGCGGTAACGGTGGAGGGAGATGCCAAGGGGGTTGGCTATCTGGAGATGACCGGCTATTAAGCCTGCGACCATCGCCGGTTATCCCTTATCCTGACGCTTGATTCAAAAGCAGGGCGCTATCAAGAACTCATTAAAATCCGACAACCTGGACAGCTTTTTACTCAACACTTTTTACTCAACACTTTTTACTCAACACTTTTTACTCAACCAGGGAAGTCAGCGTTTGATACCCTGCGGATGATGTCTCATGGCGTATTTTCGTACAGCGCCCATGGCGACAGCATTAACCGGTTTGATTCGTTCAATTCATATGCAGCATGCACAAGGATGGCATTTATGTGGCAAGAGATCTGGCAGACCATCGTCTCCGAGTTCACCGATATTCAAGATATCAAGCAGATGACCCAGATTGTATTGCGCCTGCTGGTGGCAGGCCTGCTCGGCGGTCTATTAGGCTACGAGCGTGAACAGAAAGGGAAAAGTGCCGGTATCCGCACCCATATGCTGGTCAGTATTGGCGCCGCCCTGTTCGTGCTGATCCCCCAGCAAGCTGGCGCATCAATTGCCGATCTGACCCGGGTGTTGCAGGGTCTCACTGCCGGGGTGGGATTTCTGGGGGCTGGCACCATCATTCTGGGCACCCGACAAACAGAAACCAAGGGGCTGACCACGGCCGCCGGTATCTGGGTCACCGCCGCCATCGGCATTGCCGCGGGTATGGGCCGAGAGTCCACCGCGGTGCTCGCCACCCTGATCGCGCTGTTTATTCTGACCATCGTGCCTTGGCTGCTGGGGATCAAAAAAGAGGGCCGTGAGTAATCCTCATTGACCCCCCACTGACTGCGGCCCTCTGCAGATACCGGCCACCCGAGTGGCCGGTCTGCTCGATGACCCGAAACCCATAGCCCTGATAACAGGGCATCACAGTGATATTGCCCAGCCACACCTGCCACTTGGCGCCAGTCGTCAAGGATGCCTTATCTGTTTATTTAGTGAACTCGCCTCACCCACTCAACCCGCAGCCAACTTGGCTCAAGGCTGATCCTCGTCAAAAAACCTTTCAAAATCCGAGCGATAACTAACTTTTTACTCACTTAAATTGGTCACTGTTTGATATCTTGCCCATGCGGCACCCGCAGCCCCAAAAGCAGCCGAGGTAAGCCGATGATTGATCAACATCCAATCTGTTTAAAAGCAGCACTAGGGGAGCAGCAACTCCGTGCGGTAAGGATTCATTTGATGGAAAACTTATTACTAATAACAGTTGGATAATGTTAAGTAATGATTTAGGGGCTGAATATGAATACTAAGGAGAAAATAAAACTTTACATTCTTTCACTTATGTTTTTATTTGTCATGGTAATTTTCCTTTCCATTAATATAAATCCGCCATCTTCGGATAGTGACCTAAAACATAATATTATTATATATTATGCCTTATCAAATTGGCTTCCTATATTAATGCTGGCTCTCATTGCATACTGCGAGTTCTTAAGACGTGAATTCGACTTTGAGCTTAATGGAAGTGCTAGCGACAGTTTATTGGTCATTGATTGTAAAAGTGAAAATTATGAACATTTAAGCTTTTTAGCGACATATATTGTTCCGTTTGCAGGACTAAACTTTGACTCCCCATTAAAGTTGCTTGCATATTTATTTTTATTGATTGTAATTGGCATCATCTTTGTCAGAACAGATAAATATTATACAAATCCTACGCTATCTATTTATGGATATAAACTATACAGGGCCACGTTAGCAGATCATGTCAGCCATTACCATTCCGTAATTGTATTAACAAAACATGACTTAAGAAAAGGGCAGAACATTGCCTATAAATTTATCTCAGAAGATGTTTGCTTTGCTAGGAAAATAAATAATGACTAGAGATGATATTAAAAATGACATGAAGAACATTCTAGACACATGCTCAGGGATTAAAGTTTTCTTTATTGATGATGACAATAATGAACTCTATGATTCTGATATTGAAAGTGATGGTTTGGATGAGTTTATGGTTAGTTTTGTCAGTGACCTGAAAAACAAATTCACTGATAACGAAAAATTCTCAATTCCAAATTTATCTAATGCCGACGAAAGAAAGCATGCGCTTTACTATTTTGATTTTGATGACCAAATTCATGAATTTAAGTATTTAGATAAAGTCAACGAGATGCAAGCCAATAAAATAATTGGCAAGTACCAAGTTAGAAGCAAAGGTCTGTCAAGTATTAAAGCTGTTGTCATAAGACTTAAAGGAAGTGATGGGAAAGTAATCTCATTTTATCAGTACATACATAGAACATCTCTATGGACTTCGGGGAAAGGAGTTTTCTTTACAACTCATAAGACCCGCGTCGTAAAAATGACAGATGATGTTTTGAGACTAAATAATAACTTTATCTTTGCCAAAATTGGACAGAACTATTTAATTAATAATGTTAGAGCATTTGAGAAAGAGTTAGGATTTGACAAAATCATCCATGCCAAGGCAGCCCAATACTGCACAAGTATTGAATCGCGCGGCCTTGTCGAAAATCTAGAAAAGTTTAACAAACAGATTAACAAGGAAATTAATTTCGCCAGGAAATTTGTCAAGGTCTTTAAAAACTCAGCAGTGATAGAACAAGATTTATCTAATGAAGAAATTATTTCGTTTGCCATGAGCAAGCCCTTCTATGAAGGGAAGCTAAAATTAACAGAAGATGGTAGTCAATTTGACTTGAATAGCATATCACGCTGTTCTAATTTTCTGCAGCTATTGGATGATGAGTTTTTGAAATCAGAACTAACAGGCATGAACTACATTGCTAGAGCAAAAGATAGAGCTAGCTCCTAGTTTGTCCTGCATACATAGCATTAAAATAAGTCCCTAACAGACTTTTTCTGTCAGGGACTTATTTTGTAGGGAAAATGCGGCGATAAGCCATACAAGTGCTCGGCAATTACGGGTTAGCAACACCAACTTGGCGAGTAATAAAATCCAAGGTAGTACGATTAAACTGCTCCGGCTGCTCCACATTACAGACATGGCCGCACTGTTCGATCACCGCCAGCGAGGAGCTGGCATCGCGGGCCACCTGTTCGCGCACCGGCGCCAGAAACATATGATCCTCTTCCCCCATCACATAAAGAGTGGGAATAGGCAGGGAGCGTTCGCGGAAGTAACGCATCAGCGGGTTAACCTCGGTGGCGAGGCGGAACCAGCGCTTGAACTCTTTCTGACAGAGCTTGCGGGCCTCGCGCACAAAGAGGTTGCGTGACTCCTGATGGTGCTGGCGCGGCATAATGATGAAGGCAAACAGCCGGTAGAGCCACATATAGGGCAGGAAGTGCTGGCCGAGTCGGCCCAGCTGCACCAGCACCCGCGAGCGGATATCGAGCCGCAGGATGGCGCCGCCCAGTACCATGCTTTTCACCCGCTCCGGACAGAGCTCGGCCAGATGGCGAATAAGGATGGTGCCAAGGGAGATGCCGACAAAGTGGGCGCGGCGGATATCGAGATGATCGAGCAGCCGAACGATATCTTCGGTCACTTCCCGAAAGCTGTAGTGGCCCTTGACCACCTGTTGCAGCTGGTGGGACTGGCCGTGGCCGCGCAAGTCCAGCAGCAGCACGTTGAAGTGCTCGCGATAGGCGCGCAGCTGCTTGAACCAGATGGAGGAGCTGCCACCGGCGCCGTGTACAAACACCACCCAATCCCGCTCGGGACCCAGTTCGAAAGTCTTGTGATACAACATCCAATAGGCTCCCTTGGTGATGGGGGGTATACTCGGCTGCGCGCATATTAACAGAACAGCCCCGCCGATAGATATGCGCCTGACATGACCCGGATCACCCCTTGCGCGAGAACTTTCCATGGATTTGACCCGTTTGCGCCACTTTCTGCTCTCCCTGCCGGGCGCCACCGAAGATACCCCGTTTGGCCCGGAGATCCTGGTCTACCGCATCGCGGGCAAGATGTTTGCGCTGGTGGATTGGCAGGCCGAGCCGCTTACCATCAACCTCAAATGCGAGCCCGAATTGGCGTTGCTGCTGCGCGAGATCCACCCCGAGGTCAAACCGGGCTGGCATATGAACAAGCAACACTGGAACACAGTGACCCTGAACAGCACCTTGCCAGATGATCTGTGGCAAGGCTGGGTGCACCACTCCTATGAGCGGGTTGTCGCGGGTCTGCCCAAAGCCAAACGGCCACAGGCGCCGCGTCCCCTCTCCCCCACTGACGACCCAACCTTATGACCCCAGCACTTAGTCCAGCACTTTGCATTGTCCCCCTTGGTGAGGCACATATCCCTGCCCTCGTGACCCTGTTTGAGCAGGCGGTGCGACGCAGCGGCCCCGAGCTCTACAGCGCCGAACAGGTGGAGCAGTGGGCCCTCGGTTCACAACATCCGGGCTTTGTCAGCCAGCTGCGCGAGCACCACGGCTGGGTAGCAGAGCAGGCAAATGTGCCCCTCGGGTTTGTCACCCTGAGCCCCGATGGCCACCTCAGCCTGCTCTATGTGAGCGCCGACCATCAGCGCCAGGGACTGGGCAATCTGCTGCTCACCACGGCGCTCGCGGGGGCCCGAGGGCTCGGTATGACCCTCATCACCACCGAGGCCAGCGCCTTCAGTTATGAGCTATTTTTACGACATGGCTTTACGTTGACCGGGCTGGAGTGCGTGGAGCGGGGCGGAGTCAGTTTTACTCGCCATCGCCTGCACTGCTGCTTGCCAAGCTAGGGCAAGCCACTAAAATACGCTTAATTTTCGTATTGTTACTGTATTGAGGCAGCAACCATGGTGGTAGAAAGTGAAGGCTATATCTCGCTGATCGAGTATCTGGTGGAGAGTTTGGGATTGTTTGAATCCCAGCAGCAGAACGATGGTGAAGAGACCATCGAAGATCTGGTCAGTGGCCGTGTTGCCAGCAACCTGATGGCCATTTGCGAGCAAAACCCCCAGCTCGATCCCAAGGTGCGTTTCGCCATCATGCAGGAGGCCGATGCCGTGGTCGCCGATCTGGAAGAGGTGCTCTCCGCCGTCTGGCTGCGCGCCCCGACCCCGGAACAGAAAACCTTCCTCATCGAGTTTATCGATCTCATCAAGAACCTGTTCGACAGCGCCATCGGCTGATCTGCCGTCCGGTTTTCCCGCCCAACGCAAGATTTCAGAACAGCAGATAAGGAAAAGGGCCGCCTTGGTGGGCAGCCCTGCTTGCTATCATTTTCAACCCGCCAGTGCGTTCATTCATCAGGCGGTTATCAAGGCAAGAAATGTGTCTGGACTTTGCATCCGATCCCTGGACGCTACCTAGTTAGTCCCGACTGGTCGCAATAAGTTCCCTCCTCCGACCATTTATTTTCACTTTTATTAAGAAATCGACTACAAACCTGTTCAGCGGTTCAGGCTGGGTGGCAAACAGACTCCGATGCCACCCAATCCGCAGTAACCATCTGGGTTTTTCTCCAGATATTGCTGATGGTAATCCTCGGCGTAGTAGAAGGGCGCCAGCGGCAGAATGCGGGTAGTGATGGCACGGCTGTCACCGCTTGCCGCCATCGCCTGCTGGTAGGCCGCCATGCTCTGCTGGGCAATGATCTGCTGGCTCTCGTCGCCATAGAAGATCACCGAGCGATACTGGGTGCCGATGTCCCCGCCCTGACGCATCCCCTGCGCCGGATCGTGCTGCTCCCAGAACAGTCTGAGCAGATCGCCGTAGCTGATCACCGCCGGATCAAACACCACCTGCACCGTCTCGGCATGGCCGGTCAGACCGCTGCACACCTCTTTGTAGGTGGGATTCTGGGTCACGCCGCCCTGATAACCGGCCGCGGTGGAGTAGACGCCCGGCTGCTGCCAGAACAGGCGCTCCACGCCCCAGAAACAGCCCATGCCAAACCAGGCGATCGCCATGTTCTCGGGCCAAGGCCCCTGAGTGGGGTTGCTATTCACCGCATGCTGCTGACCAATCACCATCGCTTCGCGTCGTCCCGGCAGGGCATCTGCCGGTGAAATAATCTGTTCCATGAATTCTGTCCTTGTATAAAACCCTGTGAAATCACACAGCTGACGAAAAGGAGCATCGAAGATAGCAGTTTATCGCGCCGGATCAACCGGCGGGCCCTCATCGCTCACTCCGGCGGCCATCTGCACCGTCCGTCACTCTTTCCCGATCCGCACGGCCAAGCCGCCCCTCGTAGACCAGAAACGACCAAAATCAATATTTAGTCTTGATTTGTGAATTAATTTTCATATATTGAGCCAATCGCTGTTTTTTTATGGAAGAAATATCAAGTGCGTGAACGCGAACCCAGTCTGGTCAATGCCTTCCGGCAATCCACCCCCTATGTCAATGTGCATCGGGGTGCCACCTTTGTGCTGATGATGGGGGGAGAAGCCATCTGCCACCCCAACTTCGCCAATATCGTCAGCGATATCGCTCTGCTGCAGACACTGGGCATACGCCTGGTGCTGGTGTTTGGTTCACGTCCGCAAAACGATGAGGCGCTGGCCCGCGCCGGTATCGAGGCCCAGTACCACAAGCGGATCCGGGTCACCGATGACGAGAGCTTCACCATCATCAAGCAGGTGTGTGGCGGCCTGCAATACGACATCACCGCCCAGCTCTCCATGGGGCTCGCGAACACCCCCATGCAGGGGGCGCGGATCAGTGTGGTGAGCGGCAACTTCGTCACTGCCCAGCCACTGGGGGTGGATGATGGCATCGACTTTTGCCACAGCGGCCGGGTGCGCCGCATCGACGTGGAGGGGATCACCCGCCAGCTCGATCAGAAGAGTCTGGTGCTCATCTCCCCCATCGGCTGCTCGGTCACCGGCGAGAGCTTTAACCTGAGCTCCGAAGAGGTGGCCCGCCGGGTGGCGGTCGATCTCAAGGCAGACAAGCTCATCTGCTTTAGCAGCACCCAGGGGGTGATGGACAGGCGCGGCGAAGCCATCTCCGAGCTCTTCCCCGAGCAGGCCGAAGAGCTGCTGGTGGAGCTGGAGCAGGCAGGGGAAGAGATGTCCGGCACAGCACGCTATCTGCGCGCGGCCATTGCCTCCTGCCGCGGCGGGGTGCCCCGCTCCCATCTGGTGAGCTATCAGGATGATGGCGCCATGCTGCAGGAGCTGTTCAGCCGTGACGGCCTCGGCACCCAGATCGTGCGGGAAAGCGCCGAACAGGCCCGCGCCGCCACCATCGAGGATATCGGCGGCATTCTGGATCTGATCCGCCCGCTGGAGGAGGAAGGGATTCTGGTGCGCCGCTCCCGCGAGCAGCTGGAGATGGAGATCGACAAATTCACCATCATTGAGCGCGATGGCCTCATCATCGGCTGCGCGGCCCTCTACTGCTTTATGGAAGAGGCGATGGCGGAGATGGCCTGCGTCGCCATACACCCCGACTACCGCAACTCCAACCGGGGGGATCAGTTAGTGGCCAAGGTGGCCGAGCGGGCCAAGCGGCTCGGCATCCGCCGCCTGTTCGTGCTTACCACCCGCTCCATCCACTGGTTCCGGGAGCGGGGCTTTGATCCGCTGGAAGTGGAAGATCTGCCGGTGGCGCGCCAGCGTCTCTACAACTGGCAGCGCCGTTCCAAGGTTTTGTCAAAGACCATTGCCTAAGTCATTGATCCTGCGTTGAGTTAGCTGACAATTTGAACTTTTTCACAAACTCGATTGACAGTGCAATCCAACGCAGGGTATTTCTAAATGCACTCCACCACCCTGGTGGAGCCAGAAGAGGAGCGCTGCCCAGGCAGCCCAAGGGAGGACGCCAGCGTCCGGTGAACTTGGGTCAGGGGGAGCAGCGCCGAGACGAGTGAGGAGACTGGTGACCTCAACGTCGGCTGCGGGGGCTGAATCCCCCGGGTTGTCATCGGTAGTGATCATCCCCCACCGCGCCCTGTCAGGGGCGGTACGGGATGGGCTCTGCAGGTGGAGTGCTTCTGGCCGGGATAGCTTCGTTCATTCCTGCCATTTTCAGCCTCCTCCTCTCTTTTTTGCCCGATGGAACCGGAATCTTAAAATAAGACAGGAGTAAGCAATGAGCCCGATCAATGTCGCCAAGTTTGGCGGAACCAGTGTCGCCAACTTCCCGGCCATGAACCACTGCGCCGATATCGTGCTGGCCAATCCCGCCACCCGGGTGGTGGTGCTAAGCGCCAGCGCCGGTGTCACCAACCTGCTGGTCTCCCTGGCACAAGGGGAGCTGGACGAAGCGGGCCGCGACGAGCAACTGGCCAAACTGGCCGGGATCCAGCAGGCTATTCTGGCCGATCTCGGCAACCCCGTTGATGTGAGCGCCCTCATTCATGGCCAGCTGGACGAAATTCGCCTCATGGCCCAGCAAGCCCACCAGCATACCGATGCGGAGCTGGCCGACCGCCTCATCGCCTGCGGCGAGCTGATGTCTACCCGTCTCTTTACCGAACTGCTGCGCCAGCGCGGCGTCAAGGCCCACTGGCAGGATGTGCGCCAGCTGATGCGCACCGACAGCCGCTTTGGCAAAGCCACCGTCGATCTGGCCACCACCCGCACTCTCTGCCAGCAGACGCTGGGCCCGCAGCTGGGCGATAGCCTTATCATCACCCAGGGCTTTATCGGCGCCGATGGCGATGGGCGCACCACCACGCTGGGGCGCGGCGGCTCTGACTACAGCGCGGCCCTGCTCGCCGAAGCGCTCGATGCCGCCAGTATCGAGATCTGGACCGATGTGCCCGGCATCTACACCACGGATCCGCGCCTTGTCACCCGGGCTCGCCCCATTCCCGAAATCAGCTTTGTCGAGGCGGCCGAGATGGCCACTTTCGGCGCCAAGGTGCTGCACCCCGCCACCCTGCAACCGGCGGTGCGCCAGAATATTCCGGTGTTTGTCGGCTCCGCCAAGGATCCTGCCGCCGGTGGTACCTGGATCCGCGCCAGCACAGATTCAAGCCCGCTGTTTCGCGCCGTCGCCCTGCGCCGCCAGCAGGTGCTGGTGACCCTGCACAGCCTCAACATGTTCCACGCCTACGGCTTTCTGGCCGAAGTGTTCGGCATTCTGGCCCGTCACCGCATCTCGGTCGATCTCATCACCACGTCAGAAGTGAGCGTGTCATTGACCCTGGATCACACCGGCAGCCAGAGCAACGGCGAACCGATCCTGAGCGACAAGGTACTGGCCGAGCTGGGCCAGCTTTGCAAGGTGGAGGTGGAAACCGGTCTGGCACTGGTGGCGCTCATCGGCAACCGGATGAGCGAAGTGAACGGGGTGGGCAGTCAGGTCTTCGACGCCCTGCGCGAGCACAACATCCGGATGATCTGCTACGGCGCCAGCGCCCACAACCTCTGCTTCCTGGTCAAGGAGAGCGAGGCGGGCAATATCGTCAATCGCCTCCATCAGGAGTTGCTGGACTGACCCTCACCGCGAGGTGAACCAGACCATGCAACAGGGCGCCAGCAAGGCGCCCTGTTCATTTGTACTCCGCAAAGGTATTGGCTCAGGCAAGGCTGGTGGCTGGCAACTGACAGGCGACGGCTTCGCGGCGCAGCTGCTGCAAGCGGGCCAGCAGCCCGGTCTGGCCCAACTCAGTCTCCTGAGGCGAGAGATTATCCACCAGCAGCGGATAGTGATCCGTCACCGCCTGCATCAACCAGTCGAGGCGACGCAGGGTGAGCGGGCCGCAGCTCTGGCCGCTCAGATCATCGGCCACATCGAGCCGGTGGCTGCGATACATGTCCCGCCACCAGTTGGCGACCAGCGCCTCGTCGCTCGCCAGCGCGGCGCTCCACTCCCCTTGCAGGGCGTGCAGGCGGGCCAGCACGGGCGCGCTGGCCCCTTCACGGATCAGGTGGTGGATCTCCCGTTTGACCCATTTCAGACAAAGCTCGCGCCAGTAGCGAAATTGCGGCAGAGGATCGGCCTCATCGAGCCAGAGTCCGGAGAGGGTGCGGGTCTCCAACCGCTCCGGTACATGGAACTGCGGGTCGACCAGACCATTGGAGTTGTATTCAAAGCGGGGATCGAAGGTCCACATATAGCCAAAGTCGAACACGCAGATCTGCTCGCCGTCATCGAGCAGGTTGCCCGGACTCGGGTCCCAGTCAAACCAGCCCCAGCGGGCCAGCTCACCCTGCACCTCCAGCATCTGGGCCAGATTGCGCTCGTTGAGCTGATGGACCGGCACACCCCGCAACCAGGGGGAAACCAGCACACCGGCCCGCGCCGAGCCAAAGCTGGTGCAGACCACGTGGGAGAGGACAGTAGGATGCAGCTCGCGCAGCGCCTCGATTTCGCGCCGCCGCTCCAGCTCGGTCAGAAAGGCGGTCTTGCCATCGAGGTTGGCCACCAGTGAATCCTGACGGCGCCGCTTGAGGCACCAGTGATGCCCCTCCACCTTGAGGTGAAACACCTCGGCGGTGAGACCGTGGCGATAGACCTTGACCACAGCCGGATGGCTATCCTTCAGCTTGACCAGTTGGGCCAGCGGCAGCGGGCAGTCGCGCTCGCGTCCGATCCGGATCTCTTCCTTGCTCTCCAGCATGCGCAGCAATCTGGCCTGACGTGCCATCACTTTGGGATTCATACATGTACCTCCAGTCGCTATCGAGAGACTAAACAGCAGATCCCTCCCAAGCCAGTGGCAAAACCCCATGATGACGCTTTCATCACATATTCCGAACAACCCCTCGATCGGGATCACAATTTGCAAGGTTGAGCTGTAACCAAATATTCATTAAGTGGTCATTAAATTGACAAGCTGAAACAAGGCCCGCACCATCGGGTCAAACTCTATGCGGATGAACGTTCTCTCCCTCACTCGCTCAAAGGATGAGCTTATATGAATCGCCCCTCCTCAGGCCGCCCCCGCGTTCTGAGTCTGCCCTCTCTGCTGCTTGCCCTGCTGGGCGGATTGCTGCTGCTGACCCTGTTGTTGCCGCTGATCAATCCCGGCAGTTGGCTGGGCCGTGCCCAGCCGCTGGTGCTGGGCCCCGCCGACAATCCGCTGGCTACCCTCACCCGCCACGCCCTGCTCTATAAAAGCGACAGCCGCGGCCTCTATCTGGTGGTGCGCAGTCAGTGGCAGTTGCGAGGGCCGCTGCAAGCGGGGGACAAGGTGCGAGTGGAGCTGCTCAACGACAAGGGGGAGCGGATTGACCAGCTCAGTCAAGCGGTGGATAAGCGTCAGGTGTGCCGCAATAACCGCTGCTCGCTGGATCTCAACAGCACTCTGCGCGCCCCGGATGATGCGCTGGCCAGCCGCTATCAGCTGCGCATCGGTCTGCTGCTCAAGGATCGCCCCGAGAGCGGCGATTTCAGCCAGATCCTGCAAACCCTGCCGGAGCAGGGCTTCAACCTCACCTATCTGGTGGTGAGCCTGACCCTGGTGCTGGCCCTGAGCGCCGCCGTGCTCAAAACGGTGCTGCCAAAGCTGCGCCGCAGCCTGCGCTGGCGGATCATCGGCAGCCTGCTGCTCGGCAACCTCACCTTCGTGCTGCTGCACGGCTTCGTGGTGTTCAAGCTGGGGGAGTTTCTGCTCTGGTCAGGCTTTCGGCCGGAGCACTACTATCTGGCCTGGGGCAGCATGGTGCTGGGCTGGAGCCTCTGCGCGCTGGCGGGCTTCAACCTCTATATGGGGCTGGTCTTTACCGCGCTTTCGGGCATAGGTCTGCTGGCCAACTTTATGAAGATCGCCATCTACGGCGTGCCGCTCGGCGGGGACGATTTTGGCAACCTGCTGGCGCTGCTGCGGATCCTGCTCGACCAGCATCCCATCCTGCCCATCTTCACCGTGTTGCTGGCACTGTTTCTCTGCTGGCGCTTTGCCCTGTCACGCTGGGTGCTGCGCACAGCCGCTGCCACCGTCGCCTTCTTTGCCCTCTGCGTCTTTGCCACCCAGACCGGCAACAAGCTGCTGGGAGCCAACATTCGCTACGTGGATCGCGCGGTCAATTACCACAGGGACATCATCCGCTCCGGCCCCGGCCTCTATCTGTTCAATCTGGTGGACGAGATGCTGCAAAGCGGCAGCGTGTTTCGCTACCCCTTGCAGATCAACGAGCTGACCCCGCAGCTGAGCTATCCGCCCCAGGGCATTGCGCCGCGCTGGGATCTGGTGATCGTGCTGCAATATGAGTCGCTCTGGCTCGACTGGAAGGGGCGGATCTGCGCCCCGGCACCCACCCTCTCCCTGCCCGCCAGCGTGCAGCAGTGGCAAAAGACCATCCACTCCCCCACCACCGGCGGCATGACGGTACTGGCGGAGTTCGAGATGAACACCGGCCTGCCAGTGGGCTTGCTCAAGCAGGGCGTAGTGCCCTACTACTACCTCTCTGAGCAGGTGCCGGGATTGGCCCAGAGCGCCAGGCAGAGCGGCTACCAGACCCTGTTCGCCCACCCCTATGTGGAAAAATTCTGGGGCCGCGCCAAGGCGATCCCGGCGCTCGGCTATGAGGAGCGCTGGTTCGACACCCGCTTCACCACCCTTGAGCACAAGGGACTCTATATCTCCGATGATGCGCTGATCGACCACATACTCAAGCGCAGCGAACAGGATGACAAACCGCTGTTTGCCTATGCGGTCACCATGCAGGGGCACGGCCCCTTCGATGGCCCCCGCTATCAGGGGCAGGAGCGCAGCGGCGCCTGTCCGAACCAGAGCGAGAGCGACACCCAGTTACTCAACACCTATTACACAGGGGTGGTGGATGCCATGGCCTCGCTGGAGCGACTGCTCAAGACCCTAGACCAGTCGGACAAGCGCTATCTGGTGGTGGCCTTTGGCGATCACCAGCCGTTTTTGATGTCTGCCGGCAAGGGGATTCACGGTGACAAGCCGGCGCGCGATGCCACCTACCAGATCCCCATGATGGCCTTCACCCGCGCCGATGATCCCCTCAATCTGGCGACCCAGTTTGCGCCGGTGCGCCAGCTCTACCAGATGGGTCAAGCCACCCGCCAGCTGCTGGCGGGGGATATCACCCCCATCGAAGAGAAGCCCCTGCTCCATCCGGTGCTGGGCGAGGAGAAAGGGTTCGACCCTTCAAGCCTGGTGCCGCAGATCCGCGCCAGCTTCCGACCCGATGCCCTGCCCTGATCACGCCCCACAAAAACAGACAAGGCCGCATCCGCGGCCTTGTTGTTGGACATTCATTTCGCACTCATTCTGCTCGCCACCATGGCTCCAGTAGCGTGAGCTGCTGGCGGTCGAGATCGAGCGCTACCTCGATACCCAGCGGCAACGTCAGCATGGGGTGGGTATGGGCGCAGTCAAACTCCGCCAGAATGGGGAAGCTCGGCTCCCCTACCACCTCCAGCAGGATATCGAGGGGGCGCTTGCCGCTGCCCTGATCGTTGAACAGCTCGTGCTTGCCGAGGATAAGCGCGCCGATCCGCTCAAAGACCCCGCACAGCTTGAGATGGGCAAAGGATCGCTCCACCGTCTCGGCAGATTTCAGGCTGTCCTCCAGCAGCAAAATGTCGCCGTGCTCGATGACCGGCATATAGGGGGAGCCCCAGATCCCCGCCATGGTGTTGAGGTTGCCGCCCATCAGTCGTCCCACTACCCGGCCAGAGCCCACCGAGATCAGCCGATTGGGCTGGCAAAACTTGACCCGGGTCTGGTTCTCCCAGTCCAGCCGTTCATCGCTCCACTTTGCCGGGGTGGGCAACGTGCAGGGGACGCCAGCTTCATCGGCCAACGCAATCTGTAAAAAACTGGCCAGCGTCTCATCCACCAGCGGCGGCAACTCGCCAAAGGAGGCCACCAGCGCCGGGCCATAGAAGGTGACCAAACCAGTCTGGGCATGAATGCCGAGCAGCAGCGCCGTCATATCGGAGTAGCCGACGATGATCTTGGGATCGCGCTTGAGCGCAGCAAAATCGAGGTAAGGGAGCAGGGAGTTGGAGTTGCTGCCGCCAATCACCGCCATGATGCAGCGCACCTCGGGGTCGCGGATAAGGGCGTTGAACTCCTCGGCCCGCGCGGCGATGGAGCCGGAGCGCCAGTGATCCCGCTGGCCGGTGAGGCTGCCCGCCTTGAGCCGGAAGCCCTGCCCTTCAAGAAAGGCCTTTGCACGGGCAAAACGGGTGGGCGCCCAGGCGGTTGCCGCACTGGAGGGGGAGAAAAAAGCGATGGTGTCGCCGCGCTGGAGTGGCGGGGCAAGGAGTCTCGTCATCAGGCACACCTCCCGGGGCTCATCAAACCGTGAAATCAGAGGCTCTGACTATCTCTGATCGCCCCTGTTGGCACAACGGCTGGCTCGCAGTCGTTTAGAAATACAAAACGCTTGATTCATTATTAACAGATATTCTAAACAAAACCGCGCTCCTAGAATGACCTCATTGCGATAGCCTGCCTAGGCAGGCAGCCAGAATGGTCGCCCGGGCAAGCCTGAAGCTTGCCGCCGACCGACGCTCTTGCGACGCCGATTTCAATGAGGACCCCGTCATGAACAGAACCGCATCCCCCACTGCACTGGTTGTTGAAGGTGGCGCCATGCGCGGCATATTTGCCAGCGGCGTGCTGGATGCGTTTATCGAACGTGACTACCGCCCCTTTGACTTCGCCATCGGCGTCTCTGCTGGCGCGACCAACCTGTTGGCCTATCTCGCCAGCCAGCATGGCCGCAGCCACGACATCCTGACCGAGCTGGCCTGCACCCCGGAGTTTCTCGACCCGCTGCGCTTTGCCAAGGGGGGCAATCTGGTGGATATCCACTGGCTCTGGCACACCAGCTGCCGCAAATACCCCCTCGATATCGATCGCTATCGGGAGAGCGGCATCCCCTTCTATGCGGTGGTGACCAATGCCCTGACCGGCAAGGCGGAGTACATCCGGGTCAAACCGGAGAACATGGATGAGGTGCTGCCCGCCAGCTGCGCCATTCCCCTCGCCTCCCGCGAATATCCCGAGGTACACGGGGTGCCGATGACCGATGGTGGCGTCGCCGACTCCATCCCGGTGATCGAGGCCTACCGCCGCGGCGCCCGCCAGATGACGGTGATCCTCTCCGAGCCGCTGGGCTACCGGCTCAAGCCGATGCCCTTCCCCTGGATGATCCGCACCCTACTCAAGACTCACCCCGCGCTGGCACAGGCGCTGGAGCAGCGGGATCGCAGCTACAACGAGGCGCTCGATTTCATCGCCAATCCGCCCGCTGATTGCCAGATCGAGGTGATCGCCCCGGCCGACTACTTCCCCGTCTCCCGTTTCACCCGCGATATCAACAAGCTGGAGATGGGATACGTGATGGGCAAGTGCGCAGGCTATCAGGCCGCCCTGCTCAATTGATAAGGGTTTTACAGGCATGACCCGACCTGCCGCGACGCACGCGCCGCCAACACAATAACAATCGGGTCAGTTGAGCAACATGAGTCATAAAAACAGACCGTGGCGAGGCAAGCGCGGCCAGAACCGATGCCAGACATCCTGACCGGCCCGCTCCTCATCCCTATGCCAGGGCATCTCACCCTCATACAAGGTGTTTATTTATGTCGTTTCTTCTCACCCATCCCGCGCTGGCGCAGCTGTTCGAGCGGCTGCTGCCCGATTACCGGATCATGGCGCCCGCGGCCGAATATCGGGGCGGCCGCTTCTCCGACACCGACAACGTCACCTACCACAGCATCCGCCATCCGGCCGATCTGGTGTGGCAGGAGAAGTCCCACTTCTCCCCGAAAGAGGTGGTGCTCCCCATCACCCAGACCCTGTTCCACTTCGACAATCTGGAGCTGCGCGAATCAAAGGTGGAGGCCAAGCCCACCCTGCTGTTCTTGCGCAGCTGCGATATCCACGCTCTGCGCAGGCTGGATCAGGTCTACCTGAAAAATGGCCAGAACAGCGACGTCTACTACGCCCGGCTGCGCAGCAAGCTCAAGCTGGTACTGCTGGAGTGCCGCGAGAGCTTCGAGAACTGCTTCTGCGTCTCCATGGGCAGCAACGAGACCCGGGACTACGCCGCCGCCATTCGTCTGAGCGATGAGGGTGCCCGTATCGAGGTGAAGGATCCCGAGCTGCTCGGTTACTTTGCCGAGCTAGGTGAATCCGACGACTTCACCCCGGAATTTGTCCAGAGCAACCCGGTCAAGGTACGCACCCCGGACAGCGTCTGTGACGACCCCCAGCGGATCCGCCAGATCCTCACCGCCCATCCAGTCTGGGCCGAGTACGACAGCCGCTGCATCGGCTGCGGCCGCTGTACCACCTCCTGCCCGACCTGCAGCTGCTACAGCGTGCACGACCTCACTTATGCCGAGAACCCCAAGCAGGGCGAACGCCGTCGCCAGTGGGCCAGCTGCATGGTGGATGGCTTCAGCGACATGGCCGGTGGCCACGGTTTTCGCGCCAAGCATGGCGAGCGCCTACGTTATCGCGCCCTGCACAAGGTCAACGACTACAAGGCCCGTCAGGGGGAGGAGCACATGTGCGTCGGCTGTGGCCGCTGCGACGATCGCTGCCCTCACTACATCTCCTTTAGCAACATCATCAACAAGATGACCGATGTGGTCGAACAGACCATCGCAGCCGACAACGCGCAGGGGGCGAACTGATATGTGCCAGTGCCAGCAAACCGCAACAGCAGAACCGCAGCAGGACGTGGTCGAAAACCGCCTGCTGCCCAAGGCCTACACCATTCTGGCCATCGAGCGCCACACCGAGCTGGAGTGGAACTTTCGGGTCTCCCGCGACTTTGATGTCCACTACGGCCAGTTTGTGGAGATCTCCCTGCCCACCGTCGGCGAAGCGCCCATCTCGGTCTCCGACTATGGCGATGGCTATGTGGATCTGTTGATCCGCAAGGTCGGCAAGGTGACCGATGCGCTGTTTACCCTCGATGTGGGCGACAAGGTGTGGATGCGCGGCGTCCACGGCAACGGCTATCCGCTGGAGACCTATCGCAACCAGCACCTCATCGTGGTGGCGGGCGGCACCGGCGTCGCGCCGGTCAAGGGGCTGCTGCGCCGCTTCAGCAAACATCCGGAAGAGGTGAAATCCCTCGACATGATCCTCGGCTTCAAGAACGAGCAGGCGGTGCTCTATCGCCACGAGATGCCGCTCTGGGCCGAGCAGCAGAACCTCATCGTCACCCTGGACGAGGGCAAGGAGAGCGAGCAGTTTCGCATCGGCCGGGTCACCGACTACATCGATCAGCTGGATCTCGCTGACAAGGAGGATATCCAGGTGATCGTGGTCGGCCCCCCCATCATGATCCGCTTCGTGGTGCTCGCCTTCCTCGAACGGGGCATCCCCAAGGATCGCATCTGGGTCGACTACGAACGCCGCATGGCCTGCGCCGTGGGCAAGTGTGGCCACTGCCGGATGGGCGACACCTATATCTGCGTGGATGGACCGGTCTTTCGTTTTGACCAGGCCCAGCATCTGATCGACTGAGGGAGAACACCATGAGTCTCGATATCGACATCATCAAGGCCCGCGCCAAGAACGAATACCGCCTCTCAAAGGTGCGCGGCGAAGCGATGATCAGCGTACGCATTCCCGGCGGGATCATGCCCGCCCACCTGCTGGCAGTGGCCCAGCAGATCGCCGAACAGTATGGCAACGGCCTGATCCACCTCACCACCCGCCAGAAGCTGGCGATGCCCGGCATCAAGTATCAGGACATGGACAAGGTCAACGCCGCCCTCGAACCCTTTATCAAGGAGATCGAGGTGGAGACCTGCGGCATCGAGGTAGAGGACACCCGAGCCGGTTACCAGAGCATCGGCGGGCGCAACATCGTCGCCTGTCAGGGCAACACCATCTGCCAGAAGGGCAATATCGACTGCACCGGGCTGGCCCAGCGGATGGAGAAGCACCTCTACCCCAATCCCTATCACCTCAAGATGGTGATCGCCGGCTGCCCCAACGACTGCGCCAAGGCCAACATGGCCGACTTCGGCATCCTCGGCATCGCCAAAATCCACTTCAATGCCGAGCGCTGCATCGGCTGCGGTGCCTGCGTCAAGGCATGCAGCCACCACGCGGTGGATTGCCTCGCCATCAAGCATGGCAAGGCGGTCAAGGAGGAGAGCAAGTGCATCGGCTGTGGCGAGTGCGTGTTGGCCTGCCCGACCCTCGCCTGGCAGCGGGATCCCAAGCAGCTCTACATGGTCAAGCTGGGGGGACGCACCAGCAAGAAGACCCCTCGTACCGGCAAGCTGTTCCTCAACTGGGTCACTGAAGAGGTGCTGCACGCGGTGATCAAGAACCTGTTCGAGTTTGAGGCCGAGATGCTGGATGGCAAGCCCATCTACCTGCACATGGGTCACCTTATCGACCGGGCCGGTTATCACAAGTTCAAGGAGCGGGTGCTGCGCGGCGTCACCCTCAACCCGGAAGCCATGGTCGCTGACCGCATCTTCTGGGCCGAAGATCAGTACGTCGCCAACATGCATGTCAAAGCGGCGCAATAGGAAAAACCTCGTTTGGGGAAGCTGATCATAGTGGCCGACAACCGGTGGGGATCTGTCGTTGGCCCGGGCGTGGATCACGCTTCCCCCTTTTTCCTCTCACTGCGTTGCAACGCCTTCTCCTCTTTTCGTCCTGCGCAGCCCGCTGCTGCCGGACCCGTATCCGGAGCCCGTTATGGACTTTCTCCCTCTCTTCTGTCAGCTGCAACACAAGCCGGTGCTTATCGTCGGCGGCGGTGAGGTGGCGGTGCGCAAGGCGCGCCTGCTGCTCGATGCCAAAGCCCGGGTGACCATCAATGCCCCCCATCTCGAGCCCCAGCTGATGAGCTGGGCCGAGCAGGGACTGCTGACCGTCTGCGCCGCCGACTTTCACCCCGAGCTGCTCGATGGCAAATGGCTGGTGATCGCCGCCACCAACCAGCCCGAGGTCAATCATCAGGTCTTCAACGAAGCGAACCTGCGCCAAATCTTCTGCAACGTGGTGGACGCTCCGGCCCACTGCAGCGCCATCATGCCCGCCATCATCGACCGCTCGCCGCTGATGGTGGCCATCTCCAGCGCAGGTTCGGCGCCAGTGCTGAGCCGCCAGCTGCGGGAAAAACTCGAAGCCATGCTGCCGCAACACCTCGGCCAGCTCGCGGCGCTGGCGGGCAAGCTGCGCGAGCGGGTCAAGGCCATACCGGACAAGCTGGCTCGCCGCCGCGTCTGGGAGCGGCTCTTTAGCCATGAGCGACTGGCATGCCAGCTGGCCCGCGGCCAGCAACAGGCCGCCGAGCAGAGCGTCGCTGAGCTATTGAATGAGCCGGTGCTGAGCAAGGGGAGCGTGACTCTGGTGGGCGCCGGCCCCGGCGATGCGGGCCTGCTTACCCTGAGCGGTCTGCAGCAGCTGCAGCAGGCGGATGTGGTGGTCTATGACCGGCTGGTCTCGCAGGAGGTGTTGGCGCTTGTTCGCCGGGATGCCGAGCGGATCTTTGTTGGCAAGGAGGCGGGCCGCCACTGCGTGCCCCAGCAGGCGATTAACCAACTGTTGCTGGAGCAGGCGCAGCTGGGCAAACAGGTGGTGCGGCTCAAGGGGGGCGATCCCTTTATCTTTGGCCGGGGTGGCGAGGAGCTGGAGACCCTGGCCGAGGCGGGCATCCCCTTCTCGGTAGTACCGGGCATTACGGCTGCGTCGGGCTGCGCTGCCTACAGCGGCATTCCCCTCACCCACCGCGATCATGCCCAGCGAGTGCAGTTCATCACCGGCCACGACAAGGAGGGCAATATCGCCCAGGAGTGGTCGGCGCTGGCGGCCCCCCGCCAGACTCTGGTCTTCTACATGGGGCTGGCCCACGCCGCCCGCATTCAGGATGCGCTGCAAACCCACGGCATGCCCGGTCACACCCCGGTGGCGCTGGTGGAGCAAGGCACCCAGCTCAGTCAGCGGGTGGTGCGCGGCGAGCTGCAACAGCTGGCCGAACTGGCCCGTCAGGTGAAGAGCCCGAGTCTCATCATCATCGGCTCGGTGGTCACTCTGGCCGACAAGCTGGACTGGTATGGGGAAGCCAACGCCATCCACGGCATCTAACCCCGCACGGCGATCAACCAATAGAGACAACAAAACAGAGAGCGGCCATGCCGCTCTCTGTTTTTTGCATCAATGACCAAGCCGTGGCACGGCGTGTCTGTTACTCGAGCCGGATGGGGCCGGTATTCTGAACATCGCTGTCATTCCAGTCGCTCTCATCGCGAATGCGCGGATCCCCCTGCAGGGTATAGAGAATGGTGCCCTGACGAAACTGCAGCGCACCATCGGCCCGCTTGGCCTTCACCTTGACCCCGTTGACCCACACCTGCTCCTTGCCATCCACCTGAATATTGGCCACCGTGGCGCCTGTCTCGCGGTTCTTGGCTACCCACTTGCCCTGATAGGGCGAGTCTCCCTTGGCCATCGGCAGTGCGGCTGCCTTGCCCGCCGACCAGGCGTGCACGGTGCAAAAGCCGTGGGCCCGGCGATCATGCTTGATGACGTAATCCAGGGTGGGTTCGCTGGCGGGCAGATCGAAGGTGATCCCGATGACCACCTTGCCGTTTGTGGCCGAATAGGCGGCGGGCGCCAGCGTTTTCAGGGTCGCCTTCTTGCCATTGATAAAGACGTTGCCCCCTTGCGACTTGACCCGGATATCGGTGGGGCAAGTGGCGCTGAAGTTGGGCAGCGCCGCGAGGGCACTGCCGGCATGGGCGGTCATGGCCAACATGACAAGGGTCAGCAGAGCAGGTTTTTGATTCATAGTGATACGCCTTCAAAAGAAGAGAACCTCGTCCGTGAGCGGTGTCGTTCCTGATGGCGGCACTCTAGCTTGACCCTCTCGGGCCACCCAGTGAAAAAAAATAAAACCGGTCCGTGGAATTATCAATAAATATAAATATTTAAAATCAATGACTTAAGTGATAACCCTGCCAGCCACCACGTATCAGACAGGCAATAAAAAAGCCGATAACCCGGTTATCGGCTCATTGCCCATGCAGAGGCGGAGGCCCGATCAGACCACCACAGCGGTGCCACTGATGCTGACCATCAGCATGCTGCCGTTTTGCCCCACCACTTCGTAGTCGATATCGATGCCGACTACCGCATTGGCGCCAAGGGCGGCGGCACGCTCTTTGAGCTCATCGAAAGCGATCTCGCGGGCACGGGCCAGCTCTTTTTCATAGGCACCGGAACGGCCGCCGATGATGTCGCGGATCCCGGCAAAGAGATCCTTGAAAATGTTGGCGCCGAGAATGGCTTCGCCAACCACGATGCCGCGGTATTCACGAATGGTTTTGCCTTCCAGCGTGGGGGTCGTCGAGAGGATCATCTTGAACTCCTGTGAGTAGCAGAAGGGCTCAGACTACCCCAACTGCCCGAAAATCCCAACCGGGGGGTGACCTGTACGACGCCGTCCTTAAAAATCACGACGGCCAGATAAAAAACACCGCGCACGGGGCGCGGTGTTTGTTTCAGAGGGCCATTGCCAACGGCAAGCCGTCACGGATTGTAAGAGACCACCGAGCCACTGAGGCCGGTCATCTGGGAGATCCGACCCTGCATCCCTTGCAGTTTGGCCTTGGAGACATCCGGCCCGATAAAGACCCGGTTGAGCTGACCCTGCACCGGTGTGCGCGGCGAGGTGTGGGCAGAGTAGCCCGCCGCCCGCAGCTTGCTCACCAGCGCGTTGACGCTGTCGACGTTCTTGAAGGCGCCAAGCTGGAGGATCCAGCTACCCTGTGCCGGTGCCGCAGCAGGCGCGGGTGTGGTCGGCTGGGTCATCTTGCTTTCAATCAGATCGTCGAGGGACTTGATCTGACCCGCCTGCGGCTTGGCCGGTGCGGGGGCCTTGGCCACTTCAACCGGTTTGGCTGGCGTCGGCTTGGGTGCTGGCTTGGGCGGTTCGACCGGTTTTTTGGCCACCACTTCCGGCTTGGGCTGTGGCTTGGGTTGGGCATTCTGTTGCGGCTGGACCGGTGCCGGTGCGGCAGGGGTTGTCGCCGGCTGCGCACCGTTGCCCTGACCGGCGAGGGTCATGGGGTCAGCCACCTCTTCCACTTGCCACTGCTGGGCCGCAGAGGCCTGTTGCTGGCTGGCCAGATGATCGGCTGGCAGGCTGCTGGCAGCCGAGACCTGCAGCGCAGGCTTGGCAGGCTCCAGCTCGGGGCGCAGCGGGATCTTGGCAAAGGCCTCCTCCTTTTGTGCCAGCTTGTGACCATCCAGCAAGTCCGGCAGGAAAATAACAACCAGGGCCACCAGGATGACGGTGCCCACCAGACGGTTTTGAAACTTCGAGGCCAAGTTGAATCCTACCTTTACGTAACTCAATATGCGATTTGGCTCCCCGCCCGAAGACCGGGGAGCCGGGGTGTGGCCTAGACGGCGACACCCGCCAGAATGTCGGCGACAGTGTAAAACGAACCAAACACAATGACCATATCGTCCGGACTCGATGCGGCCAACGCTGCCTGATAAGCGGCGCTGACATCATCAAACTCCCTGGCAGGGCCCTTTCCCTCCCCCAACGCCGCAACCAGTTGCGCAGCGGTGGCGGCGCGCGGGCCGGTGAGGCTGGCCAGATACCACTCGCCAATCAGACCATCGAGTTCGGCAAGGGAACCCGCCATGTCCTTGTCTTTGAGCATGCCGACCACGGCGCGGCGCACACCCGAGCAGGGCATCTTGCGCAATTGCGCGGCCAGATAGGCCGCCGAATGGGGGTTATGGGCCACATCGACGATCACCAGCGGCGCACTTTGCAACTGCTGCATCCGGCCAGCCAGCCGGGCATTGGCAAGCCCGTCACGAATGGCGGACTCCGGCAGCGGCAAGCCGAGGGATTCCAGCGCCGCCAGCACGGTCACCGCGTTCATCAGTGGCAGCGCCGGTTTTGGCAGATCCCGCCACTGGTTAAGGCCATGATAATCCCAACCGCTCTCGTGCTCATCGCCACGAAAATCGATACCGACCTGACGCAGGTTGGCGCCAAGACGCTGTGCTTCGCTCGCAATAGTCGCAGGCGGATTGGGCTCACCGCTGATGGCGGGTTTACCGGCGCGATAGACGCCCGCCTTCTCCACCGCCACGGCTTCGCGGGTATCACCCAGCCAGTCGCAGTGATCGAGGGCAATGGAGGTGATCATCGCCACATCGGACTCCACCACATTGGTGGCGTCGAGCCGACCGCCCAGCCCCACTTCCAGCAGCAGCACATCGGGCGCGGCGTGGCAGAAGAGCCACAAACCGGCCAGGGTGGCGAACTCGAAGAAGGTAAGGGCAATCTCGCCACGAGCAGCTTCCACCTCGGCAAAGGCGGCGCAGTGATCGCTGTCGGCCAGCTCTTGCCCGTTGACCCGCACCCGTTCGGTAAAGCGCAGCAGATGGGGCGAGGAGTAGACGCCGACCTTATAGCCTGCGGCCATCAGAATGCTGGCCGCCATGGCACAGCTGGAGCCCTTGCCGTTGGTGCCCGCCACCGTGATCACCTTGAACGGCAGCTGGGTAAGCCCCATACGCCGGGCGACAGCACCGACCCGATCCAGCCCCATGTCGATATTGACCGGATGGATCTGCTCCAAATAAGAAAGCCAGTCGACAAGCGACCGGCTTTGGGATTGTTGCATGTTTGAACTCATCTTCACTCTTCGATGACGTGAGTATTCAGCATTTTGGCGAGCAGGCTGGCCAGACGGTTACGCATTTCGCGGCGATCGATGATGATATCGATGGCACCCTTTTCCAGCAGGAACTCGGAGCGCTGGAAGCCTTCCGGCAGCTTCTCGCGCACGGTCTGCTCGATAACGCGCGGGCCGGCAAAGCCGATCAGCGCCTTGGGCTCGCCCACGTTGATGTCACCCAGCATCGCCAGACTGGCAGAGACGCCACCCATGGTGGGATCAGTCAGCACGGAGATATAGGGCAGTCCCGCCTTGGTGAGTCTGTCCAGCGCAGCACTGGTCTTGGCCATCTGCATCAAGGAGAAGAGGGCTTCCTGCATGCGAGCACCACCAGAGGCGGAGAAGCAGACCAGGCCACGGCCTTCCTTGATGCACTCCTCGACGGCGCGCACGAAGCGGGCACCGACCACGGAGGCCATGGAGCCCCCCATGAAGGAGAACTCGAACGAACAGGCGACAACCGGTACCCCTTTGAGGGTCCCTTTCATCACCACCAGCGCATCTTTCTCCGCCGTCTCTTTCTGAGCGGCAGACAAACGATCCTTGTAGCGCTTGGAATCCTTGAATTTCAGTACATCCTGCGGCTCCAGCTCGGCACCGATCTCGGTACGACCCTGCTCATCGAGGAAGCTCTCGAGACGGGCGCGGGCGCTGATGCGCATATGATGATCACACTTGGGGCACACTTCGAGGTTGCGCTCCAACTCTGCCCGGTAGAGCACCTGTTCACAAGCACTGCACTTGGTCCACACCCCTTCCGGAATGTTGTGACGACGGGGCGCAGTGATCTTGCTCTTGGGAAGAATCTTCTCAAGCCAGCTCATGGAATTCCTTAATGCTTTTGTGCCTGACAAAACGCATCGAGCCTAGATTGTTCAATGACTTAATAGCTCGATGGCAACAAATGACGGGTCATTAAACCACAATTTTTCGGGCGCAGTTACTAAAAACTGGTCGTACCCGGTGCCGAGTCGGGCAGCCACAGCGGGCCGAGCGGCAACTGCGGCAGAGCAAACTCGGCCGGGTAATCCACGTCGACCAGATAGAGTCCACCAGCCTTGGCGGTCGGCCCGGCCAGATTGCGATCCTTGGCAGCCAGCACCTCGGCAATCCACTCCACCGGTTTGAGCCCCTGCCCCACCAGCAGCAGGGAGCCGGTGATGTTGCGCACCATGTGGTGCAGGAAGGCGTTGGCGCGAATATCCAGCACGATATAGGGCCCCTGACGGCTGACACACAGATGGGTCACATTGCGCCACGGGGTGTTGGATTGGCAGGCGACGGCGCGGAAGGTGCTGAAGTCATGCTCCCCCAGCAGGCTCTGGCCCGCCTGGTGCATCAGTTCGGCATCGATGGTCTCGTGATAGTGACTGACGCCACTGCCGAGGATCGCCGGCCGGTAGTTGTGGTTGTAGATGACATAGCGGTAGCGACGGGCGGTGGCGCTGAAGCGGGCGTGGAAGCTCTCGTCCACCTGCTTGACCCAGCGCACGGCGATATCCGGCGGCAGGTTGGAATTGAGCCCCAGGGTCCAGGCCCCTTCGGCACGGTTCGCCTCGGTATCGAAGTGGATCACCTGACCGGTCGCATGGACACCGGCATCGGTGCGCCCGGCACACTGGATGGAGACAGGATGGTTGGCAATCCGGCTCAGCGCCGTCTCCAGTTCAGCCTGCACGCTGATCACTTCACGCTGACGCTGCCAGCCGAAATACCGGCTGCCGTCATATTCAATACCTAGGGCAATTCGCATGGATAAACTTGTCTTGTTGTGAAAACGCAGTGAAAGAAACGGGGCGGATTATACGCGCTCAGCCTGAAAAGTCCCACCACACGCGCAATTGGCCTGGATGGTCAGCCTGCGCGGCCATGCTCCCCCCATCGCAAATCGCCAAAAGAAGAGGGCAGCCTGCTGGCTGCCCCCGTTTTGCTGATCCCGTGATGGGAAATGCTTTAGCCCAACCGCTTGAGCAACTTCTCGGCTTCGGCACGCTGTTGATCGCTGCCCTGCTCCGCCGCCTCTTGCAGCAGCTCACGGGCGCTATCCTTGTCGTCAATCTCGAGGTAGGCACGGGCCAGATCCAGCTTGGCCCCCACACCGCCGTCGTCAGCATCCACGTCAAATCCGGTGGATTCCGGCAGCACCTCGGGGAAGCCATCGAGCCCCACATCCAGCGAGAAGCCCTGATACGGCTCCTGCTCCGGCGCAGTGGCATCCGCTTCAGCCAGCAGCTTGTCGATCTCGACGTAGCCACTCTCCTGTGCCTGCTCACGGGGCTGGAGATCTGCCGGATGTGATTCCACCTCGGCAAACGCATCTTCGAAATCGGAGAGCGCCAGCTCGTTGGGATCCCACTCCAGATCCAGCTCCGCTTCCTTCGCCTTGACAGGCTCAAGACCGAGCTCGGCCAGCATGGCATCCGCACTCTCGTCAGCGTCTTCTGCAGCACTGAGATCAATGGCGTTATCATCTTTGCCAGCAGCAGGCTCGTCGAGGGCACTGTCGAAATCGCCGAGATCGAAGCTGGCCAGATCGTCGTCAGCGGCACCGACTTCGTCGATGGAGCTCAAATCGGGCTCGAGGTCGGCTGAGAGATCCGCATCCAGCTCGGCAAACAGGGCTGCCTGCAGCTCCTCTTCGCTCATGATCTCGTCAGCGGCCTTGGGCTTTGGGTTGAACTCGCTGGCCAGATCCATGGCGGGCTCGTTGGCAAGCGCGATAGGCTCATCCAGCGAGAGATCGAGATCCGGCACCAGATCTGGGTCACGACTGGCTGGCTGGGCCGCCATCCGCTCGGGCTCGAAGCCCTGCAGCTCCATCTCGCCCTCGTCGCTGAACACCAGATCGACATCCGGCTTGGCGGTCGGCTCGTCAGGCTCCATCGGCATAAAGCCATCCGGGGTGTTGAGATCCGGCACCGGGCGCACCGGCTCGTTGTCGGTCACATCGACGCTCAGCAGATCATCAAACTCGCTCTGCTCCTGATCCATCATCATGGCGGTGGATTCGGAGAGGCTCTTCTCCTGCTCTTCCAGCTCTCGGCGGGCACGGGCACGCAGCCACAGGGTCACCAGCGCCAATACCAGCAGCACCGGCAGCAGAATGATCATGGCGAGGTTGAGCGGTGAGGAGAGCAGATCCATCAACCAGTTTTTCTCAGGCTCAGGCTCGGCTGCCACCGGCGGGACCGGTTGCGCCTTGAGCTCGGCAATCTCTTTTTGCAGCGCCGTCTGATCCTGCAGCTGGGCCTTGAGGGTCTCCACCTCTTCGGTCAGGGATTGCAGACGCAGCTTGAGCCTGTGGTTCATCTCCGTCACCTGGCCGAGCTGGGCATTGGCATCTTCCAGTGCCAGCGCCATCTCGGTAGCCGGTTTACCCACCGGTTTATCCAGATCGGAAGGCAGAGGCGCCGGTGTGGTGCCTTCTGCAGCGCTAGGAGCAGGTGCTACCGCCTCTTTCGGCGCAGGCTCGCTCACCTTGGCCACTTCTTTGGTTTCAGCCGCCGGTTGCGGTGCCACCACCGGGGCTGGAATGGGGGCGGCTTTCGCCACTGGCAGCGGCGCAGGCGCAGCCTTCACCGGCTCGGTCTTGGCGGGTTTGGCGGCAGCCGACTTGGCGGTATGGGCCTGCTTGTCAGCCAGATATTTGGGGCTTAACCCCTTCCAGCTGGCGTTGTCACTGCGGAACTTGGCGCGGGCCTGTGCATCAGTGATGACACTCGCCTCGGCCGCGCTCGGCAGCAGAATGCGGGATCCCACCAGAATATGGTTGATATTGCCATCGGCAAAACTGCGGGGGTTTTTCTCGTAAATCGCCACCATGGTCTGGTAGACGCTGACCCGATTGGAGGGGCGATATTTGCTCGCCAGGCTCCAGAGGGTATCGGTCGGACGAACAGGGCCATAGCTACCGGCATTGGCAGTGACCTGACGCACCACCGGTTGGGCGGTTGCTCGCACCGGTTGCGCCACGGGTCTGGCGACCGGCTGCGCCAGCGGCTGGGAATTGACGGCGGGAGATGCGGGTTCGTCAGGGCCTTTTAGCTCGACAAAAAAAGGCTCCCGCGCCGAGTCTTCAGCCTGGACGGTGCCCAGCAGACCCAATGCGAGTAGCGTTGCCAATGTTATGCGGGAATGTCCCATATTCGTTCCTTCGTATGACGGCCCTATCACATTGAAAAATCAGGATAGTTACCCCAAAACAGTCGGTTCAATATAAATCAGGCTCGCTTGGCAAGCCAGCAGTCCGACACATTTAGCACCCAACTTGACCCTGAGTGTAGGAAAAAACTTAATCAGTTGATATCGCAACAGAATCTTGAAGTGACGGAGTGCGGCATGGGTCACACCCCGGTTTGATCACAGGCCGGATGCGCAGCACTCCCTGCTGTGCATCGGTGGCATCTGACCAGCCTTACAGATAGTCGCGAACCAGCAGCTCGGCAATCTGTACACTGTTGGTTGCCGCGCCCTTACGAACGTTATCGGCCACGATCCACATATTGATACCACTCGGGTGAGAAATATCCTGTCGCACCCGACCCACCAGCACCTCATCCTTGCCGGTTGCGTCACGCACCGGGGTCGGATAATCCCCTTCGTCATCAAACAGGGTCACACCCGGCGCATTGCGCAGCAGGTCCTTGACCTGTTCGGCATCGAGCGGCTGGTGCAGTTCGACGTGTACCGCCTCGGCATGGCCGTAGAAGACCGGCACGCGCACACAGGTGGGGTTCACGGCAATGCTGGCATCGCCGAGGATCTTCTGGGTTTCCCATACCATCTTCATCTCTTCACGGGTGTAGCCGTTGTCGGTGAAGCTGTCGATCTGCGGGATCAGGTTAAAGGCGATCTGTTGCGGATAGAGGGTCGGTTCCACCGGACGGCCGTTGAGCAGATGAGCTGTCTGACCTGCCAGCTCGCTGACCCCCTCTTTGCCGGAGCCTGATACGGATTGATAGGTGGCCACGTTGATGCGGGCAATGCCCACTTCGTCGTGCAGCGGCTTCAAAGCCACCAGCATCTGGATAGTGGAACAATTGGGGTTGGCGATGATGTTGCGATTGCGAAAATCGGCCAGCGCATCCGGGTTCACTTCCGGGATCACCAGCGGGATATCTTCGTCGTAACGGAAGCAGGAGGTGTTGTCGATGACGATGCAGCCGTGTTCGGCAGCAATCGGCGCCCACTTGGCAGAGACCTCGGCACCGGCGGAGAAGAGTGCGATCTGCACCTGGCTCCAGTCAAACTCCTCCACATCGAGGATCTCGAGGTTCTTGCCGCCAAAGCGCACGGTATCACCGGCGCTACGGCTGGAAGCCAGCGGATAGAGGGTCGCTACCGGAAATTCGCGCTCTTCCAGGATCTCGATCATCGCCTGACCCACGGCGCCGCTGGCACCCAATACCGCTACGTTAAACTGCTGGCTCATTCTGTTCTCCTCTGATAATGCTGCAATGGCGCCGGGTAGCGCCATGGTCGGCAGGCTCCCGCGCTGCGAGATGACGCTGCCAGATATGGCTGAGCCGGCGCAGTAGCATCTGCCCAGCTCAGTAAAAAATGGGGGCGAGGTAGCCAGTACGGCTCACCTCTTCCAGTTATCTTCCAACTCCTAGTCCCCGATTCAGGGGCGTGACAGCGCAAATCCCAGCTCGCCCAGCGCCTGGTCGGCAAACGCCCCCTCAACCTGCAGGGAGGATAGTTCACGGCGCTCGGGATAGTGTTTGCGCTGCTCGTCAAAGCTGCCGGGCAGGCCGAGTCGGGCCCGGAAACGGGCATCATCGCGGCGCACGTCATAGACCAGATGCACCAGCTGCTTGATCAGCGCCTGATCCGGTGTGCGGCCCGGCACCACCGCCTGCACATCGGGGGCTGGCAGGAGCTTACTCAAATCCTGACGAGGCTGGCGTCCCAGCTGCTGGCAGAGCGCCTGATAGAGCATCCAGGTACCGCGGACCTTCCCCTCCAGGCTGTAACCGGCGATATGGGGGGTGGCAATCTCGGTATGGGGCACCAGCGCAGCCAGTGGCTCGGGCTCGTTCTCCCACACATCCATCACCAGTCGCAATGGCGCATCGCCCAACTGGCGCGCCAGCAGGGCCCGGTTATCCCACACCTCGCCACGGGATGCGTTGATCAGGATCTGCCCGGCAGGACGGGCGGCAATCTGCTCGGCATCGAGCAGATGGTAGGTCGCATCCGGCCCTTCACGGGTAATGGGCACGTGGAAACTGACGATATCGGCACCAAGAGCGGTCTGATAATCGACAAAGCCCGCATCGGGGGTATTACGCGCCCTGGGCGGATCGCAGCGCAGTACCCGCATGCCGAGCGCTTGGGCCTTGCCAGCCACGCACTCACCGGTATTACCCGCGCCAATCACCGCCAGCGTCATGGCCGAGAGGTCGAGTTCGTAACGCTCCGCCAGCACCAGCAAAGCGGAGAGCACATAGTCCCCCACCGAATACTTGTTGCAACCGGGGGCGCTGAAGAAGGGAATATTGCGGCTTGCCAGCAACGCCTTGTCCACATGGTCTGTGCCTATGGTGGCGGTGCCGACAAACCCGAGTTTGGGGCTGGTCGCCAGCAAATCGCCGTTGACGCGGGTGACCGAACGCACCAGCAGCACATCGGCATCCAGCAGATCGCGGGCCTGCATCTGCCGTCCGGACAAGGCGACCACCTCGCCAAATTCTGCAAACAGCTCCACGGCATGGGGCATATTCTCATCAACGACTATCTTCATCGGGCTCTCTTTGGTCACAACCGCCACGGGGGCGCCATTCTAGCGCAAAGCCGCCCGAGATTTCAGCCTGTGATGCAATCCGCCGCGAAACGGGACCACATTGTTCGGTGGCCACTCTCTCCTGCCGTTCAAACCGAGGATGTCGCCACAAATGTGTAAGCAGAGGTAACAAACCGACTGCTCGGCTTTGTCCGGGCATATCACGGTGGCACAATGCTCCTCTTTTTCGCGATCGCCCATACCCACCATGCCGCCACACGCTTCGTCGCTCCCAATGTCAACCGCTTCACTCACCCGCAGTCAGGTGCTTGGATTCACAGCCCTGTTGATCCTGCCCCTGCTGATGCTCGCCACCCTGCCCTGGCAGCCTTTTCTGACCGGCTCCCTGCAATCAGGCTGGCTATGGTGGTCATACGCCCTCACCCGCATGGTCGATCTTCCCGGGATCGGGGTCAGTGGCGCCCTCTTGCTGTTGCTGACCCGCTACAAACTCAAACTGGAGCTGGCTCCCTTTATTGCGCTGGGGTGTGCGCTGGCAACCTTGCTCGCCAGCGACTGGGTGCTCAAGAGCCTGATCAAACACCTGACCGAAGAGCCCAGACCCTATCTGCTCTGGCTAGAGAGTCAGGCGCTGATCCCGGCCATCAAGCACTTCTACGCCAGTAGCATCGATGTGCGCAGTGAACAGGTTCACGCCGCCAGCCAGTTGCTGGCCCTGCCAGAGTGGCTCGACCACCACTGGCAGGCCGAGGTGAACTACGCCTTCCCCTCTGGCCACAGCATCGCCGCCATCAGCCTGGCCCAATTTTTTGGTCTGATCTGGCTGGCCCGCGCTCCCACGGGCGTCTGGCTGCTGCCACTGTGGGCACTGGGAATTGGTCTGTCGCGCATGTTAATGGGGATGCACTGGCCGGTGGATGTGCTGGCCAGCGCCCTGTTGGGTACGCTCACGGCGCTGATTGCCGCCCGCTGGTGGCTGCACAGATATTGAATCCGGCGCCATCTTGGCGCAGCCGACTGCGTGGGATGGGGGGACAAGCCTGTGCTTTTTTGCCATAATGCCGCCTCATTTTATCCCGACCGAGATCCCATGACCGACGCAGTTCATACCCTCAAGGGCCGTTTCCGTGGTTTTTACCCCGTCGTCATCGATGTTGAAACTGCCGGGTTCAACGCCAAGACCGATGCCCTGCTCGAAATCGCGGCTTACACCCTGAAAATGGATGAGCAGGGCTGGCTCGTTCCCGATCAGGTATTCCACTTTCATGTCGAGCCCTTCGAAGGGGCCAACCTGGAAAAGGCCGCGCTGGAGTTCACCGGCATCGACCCCTACAACCCGTTGCGTGGCGCTGTCTCGGAAAAAGAGGCACTGACCGAGATCTTCAAGGGGATCCGTAAGGGGATGAAGGAGCAGGATTGCGGCCGCGCCATCATAGTGGCCCACAACGCCACCTTCGATCACGGCTTCGTGATGGCTGCCGCCGAGCGCGCTGGCCTCAAGCGCAATCCGTTCCACCCGTTTGCGACCTTCGACACCGCAGCCCTCTCCGGATTGGCGCTGGGTCAGACCGTGCTGGCCAAAGCGTGCCAGAGCGCCCGTATCCCGTTTGACAATAAAGAGGCGCACTCGGCCCTCTATGACACCGAACGCACCACAGAGCTGTTCTGTCATATCGTTAACCGCTGGAAGAGCATGGGGGGCTGGCCGCCAGCGCATCCGGATGATGACACCACCGACGCTCCTGCCGACGATGAGGGACAAGAATAAACGGATAAAGGCTGCCACTGGCAGCCTTCGCTTTTTGGGGAAGTGATTGATTGCACGGCGCACCGGAAATCGCCATCAACGTCACTATCCACCGCTGCGCACGGGATGCTCGGAGACAAACAGGTCACAAACCCTCATGTTGAGCAACCTTGTGCCACATGTTGCTGCGATATAAGGGGTTTGACTGATTTTTTACTCGACATTTGTCACATTTTTCGCAAACTAACTCCCCTTCACATGACAGACAGCAATAACAAACTATAAGGAAATCAAATGAATCCAGTTGTTATCGCAGTCGGGCTGATGCTGGTGCTCAGTCTGCTGCGGATCAATGTGGTGGTCTCGCTGGCGCTGGGGGCCATTGCTGGCGGCCTGGTCGGTGGGCTGTCGTTGACCGATACCCTCACCACCTTCAGCGGTGGCCTGGGCGGTGGCGCCGAGATTGCTCTCTCCTACGCCATGCTGGGCGCCTTTGCGGTTGCCATCTCCCGCTCCGGGATCACCGACTTGCTGGCCCGCAAGGTGATCAACCAGTTGGGCAAGGATGCCAGCTCGACCCGCATCATGTGGGTCAAAACCCTGCTGCTCTCTTCCGTGCTGGCCGTGGCGATCTCCTCCCAGAACCTGATCCCGGTTCACATCGCCTTTATTCCCATCCTGATCCCGCCGCTGCTGCATGTGATGGCGCAGATGCAGATCGACCGTCGTCAGGTGGCCTGTGTCATCACCTTTGGTCTGACAGCTACCTATATGGTGCTGCCGGTCGGCTTTGGTGGCATCTTCCTGAACAATATTCTGGCCAAGAACCTGATCGATAACGGCGTGCCCATCACCACCAGCCAGATCCCGCTGGCGATGGCCATTCCGGTTGCCGGTATGGTACTGGGCCTGCTGATTGCGGTATTCATCAGCTATCGCAAACCGCGCCAGTACGATCTGGCCAAGATCCTGGATGCCGAGCCCGAAGCGGTCGAGCTCAACCTCACCCACATCTGGGTTGCCCTGCTGGCCATTGGCGTAGCGCTGGGGCTGCAACTGATGACCAACAGCATCGTACTGGGTGCACTGGCCGGTTTTGTCATCTTCACCTGCGGCGGCGTCATCAAGTTTCGCGAAAGCCAGGATGCCTTCACCCAGGGGGTGCGGATGATGTCGCTGATCGGCTTCATCATGATCTCCGCCGCCGGTTTTGCCGCGGTGATGAAGGCAACCCACGGGGTCGACTCTCTGGTTCAGGTGGTCGCCTCCGGCATCGGTCAGCACAAGGGGATCGCCGCCTTCCTGATGCTGCTGGTAGGCTTGCTCATCACCATGGGGATCGGCTCCTCCTTCTCCACCGTGCCCATCATCGCCACCATCTATGTGCCGCTCTGTCTGCAGCTTGGCTTCTCACCAATGGCGATCATCGCACTGGTCGGTACCGCAGGCGCGCTGGGGGATGCGGGTTCACCGGCCTCCGACTCGACCCTGGGCCCCACCTCAGGCCTCAACGCCGATGGCCAGCACGACCATATCTGGGACAGCGTGGTGCCCACCTTTATTCACTACAACATCCCGCTGGTGATCTTCGGCTGGATTGCCGCCATGGTGCTCTGATAGCCCCTCGGGCTGCGAACTCTGCAGGTCACAATGCACAACAAGAAGGCGACCAGATGGTCGCCTTCTTCATTGATGCCAACCAATTACCCCGCTCGATATGAATAATGGCTGCCTGCCAGACAAAGCCTCTGAGCGGCCACCTAGTCGCCACCCCTTACGATTGCCGGTGTCAGCGGACGCAATGCTGTCACTCCCCATCCAACCATCCGCCCAAGTGCACACGTCCCAACGCTTGCCAATACAAAGAAACGCCTGCCAGCTCAGACCTATGGCAGAACGGCGGATGACACCCGACCACGTCACAACCGCCTGTCGAGTAGAAAAGGTATTCTCTCTTTCCCCGACATCCAGTCATCAATTAGTTGCCATCATGCGCTCCCCCATTTAACGGCTTATGCCGATCTGGCGTTCAGTAAGCACACAGGGTAAACCGCAGGCAGAAAAAAAGGCCGCTCAATGAGCGGCCTTCTTCATAACGGGATCAGCAATCAGCTTTCGCGACGCTTGCCACCGAATTTGCGATCTTTGTTGAAGCCACCTTCACGGCGCTCCCCGCTCTTGTTGAACGGACGGTCACCCTGGGGACGGCGATCCTTGTTGAAAGGACGGTCGCCACGGAACGGACGATCACCACGGGGCGGACGGCTGCCGGTGTTGCCACCGGCCGGTACTTCGGTGTAGCGAGTGATCTGCAGCGGACGCTGGCAAACACGTGCTTTCTTGATCACTTCCAGTACATCGGCGCTCATGCCTTTCGGCAGATCGACGGTGGAGAAGTCATCAGCGATGTCGATGTTGCCGATGAAGCGGCTCTCGATATTCGCTTCGTTGGCGATGGCGCCCACGATCTGGCCCGGCTTGACGCCGTGATGGGCACCCACATCTACACGATAACGCTCCATCTCCACATCCGGGTTGTCTTTCAGCGGACGGGGCTCCAGGGACGGCATGCGACGGGCAGGACGATCACCACGGTCACCGAAATCACGACCGCCACGGTCGTTGAAGTCACGGCGCTCGAAGCCACCACGATCGTTGCTGTTGTTGAACAGCGGATCCGGAATGGAGTCATCCAGCAGCAGCGGTTGGTCACCCTGTACCAGCTTGGCCAGTGCAGCAGCCAGCTCCAGCGGATCGGCAGAATCCTCTTCGATCAGCTCGTTTACCAGGTTGTGGTAGATCTCGAGCTCTTCACCCATCATGGTTTCGCGGATGCGCTCTTTGAACTTGGCCAGACGATGCTGGTTGATGTCCTCGGTGCTCGGCATCTTCATCGGCTCGATAGCCTGACGGGTTGCGTGCTCGATGGCGCGCAGCATGCGACGCTCGCGGGGAGCAACAAACAGGATGGCTTCGCCTTTACGACCGGCACGACCGGTACGACCGATACGGTGAACGTAAGATTCGGTGTCGTACGGAATGTCGTAGTTCACTACGTGAGTGATGCGCTCAACGTCCAGACCACGGGCGACAACGTCGGTGGCGATCAGGATATCCAGCTGGCCCTGACGCAGTTTGTCGACGGTACGCTCACGCAGTTTCTGCGGGATGTCGCCGTGCAGCGCTTCACAGGCGTGACCACGGGCGGCCAGCTTGCCAGCCAGCTCTTCGGCAGCGTTCTTGGTTCGTACGAATACCAGCAGGGCTTCGTAGGATTCCACTTCCAGCAGACGGGTCATGGCGTCCAGCTTGTGCAGACCGGTCACCTGCCAGTAACGCTGGCGAATAGTGGTAGCGGTAGCAGTCTTGGAGGCGATCTTGATCTCTTTGGGCTGCTTCAGGTGCTTCTGGGCCACGCGACGGATTTGCTCCGGCATGGTGGCAGAGAACAGGGCAACCTGACGAGTGCTCGGGCACTGCTCCATGATCCAGTCCACGTCGTCGATGAAGCCCATACGCAGCATTTCATCAGCTTCGTCCAGTACCAGGGCTTTCAGGCCGGAGAGGTCCAGGTTCTTGCGACGGATCAGGTCCATCACGCGGCCCGGAGTACCGACGACAACCTGGGCACCGCGACGCAGGGCGCGGGTCTGGGTTTCGTAGGAGGCACCACCGTAGATCGGCAGTACGTGGAAATCAGGCATGTGGTGGGCGTAGCGTTGGCACGCTTCAGCCACTTGCAGCGCCAGTTCGCGGGTAGGCGCCAGCACCAGGATCTGGGTGTTGCGGTTACCAGCTTCCAGACGAGACAACAGAGGCAAGGCAAAAGCAGCGGTCTTCCCTGTACCGGTTTGCGCCTGCCCCAGCAGATCGTGTCCCGCCATCAGGTGGGGAATTGCTGCGGCCTGGATCGGTGACGGGCGCTCATAGCCCACGTCCTGCAGCGCTTTCAATACAGGCGCGGCCAGTCCAAGCTCACTAAAAAGGGGCAGTTGTTCGGTATCAGACATAGATTCTTCCAGATTAAGGCAGGCGGCTAACACCGCGGAATAGCAAAAAGGCGGCGATTATAGCGCCACTTTGTTCTGCTGTCTTGAAAAATGTGATAAGCCTCTCAAGACGTTGGCAATTATAGAGGGATCTGACGAGTATGGCTTGCTTATTTTGCACTCATAGTGCGTTATTGCAGATCACTCCTCGCTGGAGTCCTTGCCCCGCTTGTGTTTGAGCACCGCCATGGTCAGTCGGCTGGTGCACAATAAACGCTCACGTTCGTCCCGAATTTCAATCTGCCACACCTGGGTTGTTGCTCCCAGATGGAGCGGTGCGCAACGCCCGGTCACCACCCCTTCCCGTTTGGCCCGCAGATGGTTGGCATTCACCTCCAACCCCACACAGTAGCTATCTGGCCCGACCGCCATATTGGCCGCAAGCGACCCAAGCGTCTCCGCCAGCACAACAGAGGCACCACCGTGCAGCATGCCAAGGGGCTGGTGGGTGCGGTGATCCACCGGCATGGTCGCTTCCAACCAGTCGGGGCCAAAAGCGGTGTAGACGATATCGAGATGGGCCATCAGGGTGTTGCGAGAGGTGGCGTTGAGCCCCTCCAGACTCATGGGTTTACGCCATATAGGCGCAATATCGTGACTCATTGCGAGCAGACTCCTTATGTAAGCGATGAATGCGTACCGATATGGGTGAAACGCCCTCCATCTGCAACATGGTTCGGTTATATGAGTTGTTGGTTACCGGGTGACGTGGTAACAACGCAGCCCCGACCCGGAGCTGCGTGTTACACAATCATGCCCTTAAGCGGGATGTCACCAGGGGTAGGTAACGCCGGGCCACTCAGCCCAGGGCACTTCTCGCCCCGGCAGACGGGGTTCTGGCCACTGCCACACGTTGGCGAGCCAGTCACGCAGCTGAATCTCCAGCTCCTCATCCGTGATGGGCGCCTCGACCACCTTCCAGAAGAAGAGCTCCACCGCTACCTCTGGCAACACCGAGGGGTAGAGATAAACCCCACCCCAAAATTGCGGCTCCCGATCCGGGCTCCAGAGGCCATAGGCAAAGGAGCGCTTGGCCAGAAACTCCGACTGCTGCCACTCCAGATCTCCTTCGTGCTGGCTCAGGCTGAAGTTGGCCGAGGGCCAGAGATCGTTCGGGCGAAACAGCTGATGGAGCTGCTCGCGCTCGCGCAACATGGCGACAAACTCCACCACCGCCTGAGCGGGAGTGGCGGGTAACAGCAAGAAACGTGGGTGCCGATAGGCCTTCGACACCCGAAACCGCTTGGGAAACGTCAGCATCAGAGCAGCTCCAGCAGGGCTTGCAATGGATGTTTGAGCTTTTCCCCCTCCATCCGCTTGACCTGACTGCGGCACGAATAGCCGGTCGCCAGACAGCGAGCTTTGGGCAGGCGAGCGAGCGGGTCGGCCCAGCTCAACCCATAGATGCCCTTGGAGTTCTCCACCTGTTTGACGTCGTGACCATAGGTGCCCGCCATACCGCAGCAACCCACAGAGACCGGCTGCAAACTGGCCCCGAAGCGGCCAAACAGGGTGCTCCAGTCACCGTGAGTGGAGGGCTTGGCGGTCTTCTCGGTGCAGTGGGCAAAGAGATACCAGGGCTCGTTCCCCTCCTCGCTCTTTGCCTTGTTGGCACTAGCAGACAGTTGATCTGCCGGCAGCGAGAGCAGCCACTCCTGTGGCAGCAACACCTGAAAATCACCGCGAGCCGACCCCAGCGCCTTGGCATACTCGTCGCGATAACAGAGCACCATGGCCGGATCCACCCCCACCATGGGAATGCCAAGCGCCGCCACCTTGTTGAGGAACTGGGCGCTGTTGGCGGCGGTGCGGGCAAAGGCGCGCAGGAACCCCTTGATATGCTGGGGCTTACCGTTGGGTTTAAAAGGCAGCAAGTAGGGCTGGAAGCCGAGCTTGCTGGCGAGTTTCACCAGGTCGCGCACCACGGGGGCGTCGTAATAGCTGGTGAAGGGATCCTGCACGATGAGCACCACCTGCTTGCGCTGCTCGACGCTCATCCGCTCCAGTCCCGGCAGATCAAAATAGCGGGCGCGGTTATCGTGCAGGCTCTCGGCAAGGGTCGGCACCGAGAGCAGCGGCACATCCACCATGCCGATACTCTTCTCGGTCGCCTTCTGGGCCCACTCTTTTTCGAGGAAGAAGTTGACCAGCTTCGGCGCCTTGGCAAGCAGCGGTGCATAGCTCTCCACCGTGCCGACAAAATAATCCTTCGGCGCACGCAGGTAGCGGCCGTGGTAAAGCTGCATAAAGCGGGCGCGAAAATCGGGCACATCCACCTTGATCGGGCACTGGCTGGTACATGCCTTGCAGGCCAGACAGCCCGCCATCGCCTCCATCACCTCGTGGGAGAAGTCATACTCGCCGCGCTGTTTGGCCCAGCTGTTGCGCACCTTGTCCACCAGCTGTTTGAAGCGCACACCACCGGATTGCAGCGCCACCTCTTCCGCCAACGGGTCGAAGCCCTGCTCTGCCAGCTGACGCAACCATTCACGTATCAGGCCCGCCCGCCCCTTGGGGGAGTGGCGACGATCACGGCTGATCTTGACCGAGGGGCACATGGGGGAGTCGGTCTCGAAGGTGAAGCAGAGACCATTGCCGTTACAATCCATGGCACGGGTGTAGCTGGTTCGCACCGCGAGCGGGATCTGGCGGTCATACTTGCCGCGCTTGGGCCCATCCACCGACACCAGCTCGGCGCCGCTACCGTAGGGAATGCAGATCTTGCCCGGATTGATGCGGTTGGCCGGGTCGAATGCCCCTTTGACCCGCTGCAGCTCTTCCCACAGCTCGCCAAAGAAGGCGGGGCTGTATTCGGAGCGAAAGCCCTTGCCGTGCTCCCCCCACATCAGGCCGCCATATTTGGCGGTGAGCGCCACCACCTGATCGGAGATGCGGCGCAGCAGCACCTCCTGCTCGGGGTCGCACAAATCCAGCGCCGGGCGTACGTGCAGCACACCGGCATCGACGTGGCCGAACATGCCGTAGTCGAGGCCGTGGGCGTCGAGCAGGGTGCGAAACTCCATGATGAAATCGGCCAGTGACTCGGGCGGCACGGCGGTATCTTCGGTGAAGGCCACCGGCTTCTTGCGTCCTTCGGCGTTGCCCAGCAGCCCCACCGACTTCTTGCGCATGGTGTAGATGGTCTCGATGCTCGGCAGGTGGTCACACACCTGATAGCCGATGATCCCTGCCTCGCCCTTGGCCAGCAGCGCATCGATTCGGCGGCAGAGCTCTGCTACCTTGGCCTTGTGTTCTGCCTCGTCGGTATCGGCAAACTCGACGATGTTGAGCCCCTGCAGATCCTTGCCGGGCACATCCTGAATAAGTTCTTTCACCGAATGCCAGATGATGTCGGCACGGGCCAGCCCAAGCACCCGGGAGTCCACCGTCTCCACCGACAGCGCTTGCGCCTGCACCATAAAGGGGGCGTTGCGCAGAGCCGAAGGAAAGCTGTCGTACTTGACGTTCACGAGCGTACGGTAGCGCGGGATTAGCGTGATATTTAGTTTGGCCTCGGTGATAAAGCCGAGAGACCCTTCAGATCCGCACAGCACCCGGCTGACATCCAGCGTATCGGTATCGGGTTGATAGAGGTGCTTGAGATCGTAACCGGTCAGAAAGCGATTGAGCTTGGGGAAGGTCGCCTCGATGTCGGCGCGACGCTCCTTGCCGATGCGATAGAGGGTACGATAGATCTCCCCTTCCCGATTCTCCAGCGCCAGCTTGTCGGCCAGTCGCTCACCGGTCAGCGGCTCGGTGGCCATGATGTCACCGTTCTCCAGCACCGCCTTGAGACCCAGCACATGATCCGAGGTTTTGCCGTAGACCAGAGACCCCTGCCCCGAGGCATCGGTGTTGATCATGCCCCCTAAGGTGGCGCGATTGGAGGTGGAGAGATCCGGCGAGAAAAAGTAACCGTGGGGCTTGAGATAGGCGTTGAGCTGGTCTTTCACCACCCCGGCCTGGGCACGCACCCACCCCTCCTCCAGATTAATTTCCATGATCTGGTTCATATAACGGGAGAGATCGACGATAATGCCGCCGCCCAATGACTGGCCATTGGTGCCGGTACCGCCACCGCGAGGGAAAAAACTCAAGGAGGCGAACGCCGGCTCTGCGGCCAGCTTGAGCATTGCTGCTATGTCGTCCGCACTGCGCGGATAGAGAACCGCCTGAGGTACTACCTGATAGACGCTGTTATCCGTCGCCATCGCCAACCGGCTTGCATAAGACTTTTCGATATCACCACGAAATGCGCTGCGCTCTAGCAACTCAAGAAACTGCAGGGTTGCGGGTGACAAACTGTCCTGGTAATCGAGTCTCGGGATCATGAATCCTTGTTCCCATCCTTTGCTTGATGCCGGCACGCCGGCGACAACGACTGGCCAGCCGCCTGTCAATGGCAGTCAGGCCAGTCCGCTCACATGTGAGCGGGCAGTATATCAGCTAGAAAACCGCTTGCGCTTGGCAATATTCACCATTTGAAAGGAGGACTTTTATGGCTCACCACAGCCATGTTATCAGTACGCTGGTCACCACCGAAAAACAGGCGCTTACCCTGTCGCTGTTCGGTTGTATCACCTTTGCCATCTTCGGCATCGGCTACGGCCTCTTCGTCGGTTCCAACGCCATCATGCTCGATGGTATCTTCACCCTGTTCAGCATGGGCATGACGGGCCTCGGTCTTGTTACCGCCTATCTCGTTACCCGCCCTTCCGATGCGCGCTTCCAGTATGTCTACGCCCACTTCGAGCCCATAACCAACGTCATCAATGGCGCCATTATCTTGCTACTCTGTCTCGGCGCCCTCTATAGCGGCATCACCACCCTGCTGGATGGCGGACGGGAGATCGATCTCGGCCACGCCCTTATCTATGCCGCCGTCTCCACCTTCTTCTGCACCATCATCTATCGCATCGAAGCCCAGGTTGCCGAACAGGTTGACTCCGAACTGGTGCGGGTCGACTCCAAGGAGTGGCTGGTGGATACCCTGCTCAGCGCCACCCTGCTTATCGGTTTCGTAGTCGCCATCGGCCTCGATGCCATCGGCTACGGCCAATACAACCGCTACATAGACCCGGTGCTGGTCTCGCTGCTGGCCCTCTGCGCCACCCTCATTCCCATCAAGGTGCTCGGTCGCAACCTGCGGGAAGTGTTGAAGGTCGCCCCCAAGGGAGATGTGCCACGGCAAGTCGAGCAGGAGATCGAGGCGCTGCGCCAGCGCCACGGCATCGAGTGCTACAGCCATCTGGCCAAGAGCGGTCGCCGCTTCGATCTGGAATTGAACATTCTGGTGGCGCCGGGTCAGGAGTGGCCCGTCGAACGTCAGGATGCCCTGCGCCAGGAGCTCTGGTCTCGCCTTGGCGACACCCTGGGCGATGCCTGGCTGTCGGTCTGTTTCACCCGCGAAAAGCGCTGGTTGTAACGACCGCACGGGGGAGCGCGGCTCGGCCGTCTCCCCTGTCACATAACAACCCCATCACGCCACGCTGACACTGCTCTTGCCAAATTGGTGCCAGCCGCTATCATCAGGGCTCATTTTTCACCCGAGGTTTTATTGCCCATCATGGACAATCCCCGAAGTTGCCCTTCGTCTCTCTCTGTCAAAGCCTATCTTTTTCTGCTCAATCAGCGCCTCTGAATAACACCTTTGCCTTGCTGTTACTGCGGCCATCGTGCGCCGTGATCACTGTTTGCTCTGTCTGTTTTTATTGAGGTCGTCACAATGGAATTGCTGCTGGATCCCCATATCTGGATCGGTCTGTTTACCCTGATCATTCTGGAAATCGTGCTGGGGATCGACAACCTGGTCTTTATCGCCATCCTGGTGAAAAAACTGCCCCCCGCCCAACGGGACAAGGCGCGCATCATCGGCCTGTCGCTGGCCCTGCTGATGCGACTTGGGCTCTTGAGCGTCATGTCATGGCTGGTCACCCTGACCACCCCGATTTTGCACTTGTGGGATCACCCCTTCTCCGGTCGGGACCTGATCCTGATGGGAGGCGGCCTGTTCCTGCTGTTCAAGGCTACCTCCGAGCTGCATGAGCGGCTGGAAGCCAAACCCCAGGATGACGGCCCTGTCGGCGCCTACGCCAGCTTCGGCGTGGTGATCGCCCAAATTCTGGTGCTCGATGCGGTCTTCTCGCTCGACTCCATCATCACCGCCGTCGGCATGGTGGAACACCTTGGCGTCATGATGGCCGCCGTAACCATCGCCATGGTGGTGATGGTGCTCGCCTCCAAGCCGCTGACCCGCTTCGTCAACGCCCACCCGACCGTGGTGGTGCTCTGCCTGAGCTTCCTGCTGATGATCGGTTTCAGCCTGGTGGCGGAGGGCTTTGGCTTCCATATTCCGAAGGGCTACCTCTACGCGGCCATCGGCTTCTCGGTGCTGATCGAGTTTTTCAACCAGCTTGCCCAGCGCAGCGCCATGCGTCACGAATCCAAACAGCCCCTGCGCGAGCGCACCACCGCCGCCATCTTCAAATTGATGGGCAGCAAGGCCTATCAAGACAGACCGGATGACGATCTGGATGCCGCACCTGCCGAGCCGCTCAGCTTTGGCGAGGAGGAGCGCTATATGGTGACCGGGGTGCTGTCGCTGGCCGAGCGCTCCATTCGCACCATCATGACCCCACGCTCGGAGATGGCCTGGATCGATATCAACGACTCCAGCGACGAGATCCGCGCCCTGTTGCAGCGCGAGCCCCACAGCCTGTTCCCTATCTGTGACGGGGATCTGGACGAGGTGATCGGAGTGGTCAAGGCGCGCGACCTGCTGTTTGCCTTGAACGAAGGGCAATCCTTGAGCGAACTGGCCAAGCAGAACGATCCCATTATCGTGCCGCAGACAATCAACGTGATCCGTCTGCTGGCGGAGCTGCGCAAAGCCAAGGGAAGCCTTATTCTGGTCTCCGACGAGTTTGGCGTGATCCAGGGGCTGGTCACCACCCACGACCTGCTGGAGGCCATCGTCGGCGAGCTGCCGGACGAGGACGAAACCCCGGATATCGTACGCGATGGCGAAGGGTGGCTGATCAACGGCAGCACCAACATCCATCATGTGGAGCAGGTGCTGGAGCACGAGGGGCTGGTGAGCGAGAGCGATGAATACGTAACCCTGGCGGGCATGCTGCTCTCCCACTTCGGCACTCTGCCCACCCCGGGCCAGCAGTTGCAACTGCAGCAGCTCAACTTCGAGGTGATCGAGGTGAGCGAGCGGCGCATCGAGCGGGTGAAAGTGATGCCCGCCACGGCTTGAGCCTGCCACCAGCAGAATACAGAAGAGGGCCAGACGGCCCTCTTTTTTATGCCTAAACGCCTCTTTCCTAACGGTTTGTGCTGATTGCTGCATCAAGCACAATTCTCTTGTGCAATTACCCCTCTTTTTCACAACAAGATGGCGGCATAAAGTGGCCTCACTTCCACCATGAGGAACTCAAGATGAGCCACGATCACCTGTTCTGCCCGCTGCGCCTCGGCCAGCTGCACCTTGCCAACCGCATCGTCATGCCCCCCATGACCCGCTCCCGTGCCAGTCAGCCGGGTGATGTGGCCAACGCCATGATGGCGAGCTACTACGCCCAGCGCGCCGAGGCGGGCCTGATCATCAGCGAAGGCACCCAAATCGACCCCATGGGCAAGGGCTATGCCTGGACGCCGGGGATCTACAGCGCCGAGCAGATCGCTGGCTGGAAAGGGGTGACCGATGCCGTGCACGCCAAGGGGGGCACCATCTTCGCCCAGCTCTGGCACGTGGGCCGGGTCACCCATCCGGATAACATCGGCGGCGCCCAGCCCATCTCCGCTTCAGCCCTGCCCGCAGTGGGCGTCAAGGTGTTCGTCGATAACGGCAGCGATGCGCCGGGCTTTGTCGAGACCGTCACTCCGCGCGCCATGACTCAAGCCGATATCCATGCGGTGGTAGGCCAGTTCCGTCAGGCGGCTCGCAACGCCATCAGCGCCGGTTTTGACGGTATCGAGCTGCACGCCGCCAACGGATACCTCATCAACCAGTTCCTCGACTCCGAATCCAACGCCCGCACCGATAGTTATGGCGGATCGCTGGAAAACCGGCTGCGCTTTCTCAAAGAGGTGACCGAGGCGGTAAGTAGCGAAATCGGGGCCGAACGTGTCGGGGTGCGTCTTGCGCCGCTCACCACCCTCAACGGCACAGTCGATGCCAACCCGCAGGAGACCTATCTGGCGGCCGCCCGTCTGCTGGGCCAGCTCAACGTGGTCTACCTGCATATTGCCGAAGCGGACTGGGACGATGCCCCCCTGATGCCGGAGAACTTCAAGCAGGGTCTGCGGGATGCCTTCCCCAACACCCTGATCTACGCCGGTAAATATGATGGCGAGCGGGCACGCGCCGCCCTCGAAGCGGGCTGGGCCGACATGATTGGTTTTGGCCGCCCCTTCGTTGCCAACCCGGATCTGCCGAACCGGCTGCGCCACGGCTATCCGCTGGCCCCCCACGATCCGGCCACCCTGTTTGGCGGTGGCGAGAAGGGGTTGACCGACTACCCCGTCTATCAGGCCGATGACGCATAAAACCGGCCCTTGCTTACCAATGGCCAGCAGACCACGTTAAGCAGGCCCCACAGGTTGGGGCCTGCCGTATTGTTGCGCATTAGCAACAGTGATATGACTGACCGAATCACTGTTGCAATGACCTCGTTGTTCTCTCCCCTCGCTTTCACAAGGAGTCATCATGAATCACACCCAAGCCTGGTGCTGGCATGCCCCCGGTGAACCGACCCAGCTTACCCTCGCCGATCTGCCCCTGGCACCGCTCGCCCCTGACGAGGTGCTGGTGGCAAACCGGGTCATCGCCTTCAATCCGGTGGACTGGAAGCTGATCGAATATGGCCACTCCAACTGGCAGGATGGTCAGGTGCCCGGCGTCGATGGCATGGGTACTATCGTGGCCCTCGGCGCCAACGTCAGCCATCTGCGTCTCGGCGCCCGGGTCGCCTATCACACCGACCTGCGCCACCACGGCAGCTTTGCCCGCCACACCCGGGTACCGGCCCGCGCCCTGCTGCCGGTGCCCGATGCCCTAAGTGACGAGGCGGCCGCCGCCCTGCCCTGTCCCGGCCTCACTGCCTGGCAGGCGCTGGCCAAGCTGCCGCGCCTGCACGGGGAAGCGCTGCTCATCACAGGTGCCGGCAGCAGCGTCGGCCGCTTTGCGGTGCAACTGGCCCTCCAGCAAGGAGCGCGGGTCTTTGCCAGCGCCAGTCCACGTCATCATCCGTGGCTCAAGCAGATAGGTGTGCAGGGTGTAGCCGATTATCGGGATCCCGACTGGCTGGCCACCTTGCAGACTGCCAACGGCAACGAGCCGTTCGAGGGGATCATCGATCTGGTCTCCAGCCAACAGGCAGAGAGCCTGCTGCCCGCCCTTGGCTACTACGGTCACATGGTGACTGTGCTCGGGCGCATCCCGCACAATCCGCTGCCCGCCTTTGCCCATTGCCATTCGTTGCACGAGATTGCGCTGGGCGCCCAGCACGCCTTTGGCACCGACAAGCAGTGGAGCCGACTGGTGGCCGTCGGTGTCGCCATGATGGAGCAGATGGCGAGCGGCGAGCTGACCCTGCCGCCGCTGATGGTCGGCAATTTCGAGGCGCTGCCCACCCTGCTCGAGCGCTTCAAGCGTGAAGGACAGGGCGAGAAGTTTCTGGTGCGAGTGGCATAACGCTGACCTTTCCCGATAACCACACCAGTCTTTGAAATAAAAGAGGCCCGCCAGTAATGGCGGGCCTCTCTTTATATAGTGCATGTCATCTCGACTTCATTGGCGCCTGACTCAGTGCAAGATCACCCCGTGAGTCGCGGCATAACTGCGGATCTCCCGGGTCAGCCGCGCCTTGTCGGCCAGAGATAGCCAGCTCGCCTCCACCGCATTGAGCGACAAGCGACATAGCTGACTCATGGTCGCGCCAAGGCCATCGGCCAGCGCCACAAAGTTGGCATTCATATAGCCGCCAAAGTAGGCGGGGTCGTCCGAGTTGATGGTGACGCAGAGCCCCTGCTCCAGCAGCCGCAACACATTGTGCTGGGCCATATTGCCGAACACCTTGAGCCGGGTGTTGGAGAGGGGGCAGACGGTGAGCGGTAGCCGGGTATCCGCCAGATAGCGCAGCAACTCGGGATCATCGGCCGAGCGTACCCCGTGATCGATACGGCATACCTGCAGCTCGTTGATCGCCTGCCAGATGTAGTCGGCGGGCCCCTCTTCACCGGCGTGGGCCACCACCGGCAGCCCCAGCTTGCGGCAGCGGGCAAAGACCCGGGCAAACTTGGTCGGCGGATTGCCCCTCTCCCCCGAGTCGAGGCCGATGCCGTGAATGCGTGACAGGAAGGGCATAGCCTCTTCCAACGTCGCAAAGGCCTCCTCTTCACTGAGGTGGCGCAAAAAGCTCATGATAAGGCGCCAGCTGATGCCAAACTCCTTCTCCCCGGTCTGCAGCGCCCGCTCGATACCGCCGAGCACGGTAGCAAAGGGGATACCGCGGGCAGTGTGGGTCTGCGGGTCGAAGAAGATCTCCACATGCACCACCTTGTCGGCGGCGCAACGCTCAAGATAGGCCCAGGTGAGGTCGAAGAAGTCCTGCTCGGTCACCAGCACGCTGGCGCCGCGATAGTAGAGGTCGAGAAAGGATTGCAGGCAGTCAAAGTCATAGGCGGCGCGCACGCTGGCCACGTCGGGCCAGGGCAGCGGGATATTGTTGCGGCGGCCCAGCTCAAACATCAGCTCGGGTTCGAGGCTGCCCTCGATATGCAGGTGCAGCTCCAGTTTCGGCAGTCCGGCGATAAATTGCGCGGCGGTGAGGTGTTCGGGGGTGACTGGCTTGGGAATCGGGGTGTCCATGGCAACGGCTCCATCAGCAAAGTGATCCGACGTCAGCCCCTCCACCAGACTGACCCGACGGCAGCTTTATTGTGCACCGAAGTGGCGAGACAGGGGAGACTTGTCATCAAACAGACTTATAATGGCGTCACAAAAATCATAAATGATTGAACATCTTAACGATTGGCGGCTCGCCTGCGCCCTGACAAGGAGTTTTCATGAAGAAGAACGTCATCTGCGATATCGACGGTGTCATCCTGCACAACAACGATCTCATCCCCGGTGCCGACCGTTTCGTCCATCGCCTGCTGGAGCAGGGCAGCAAGCTCTTGTTCCTCACCAACTACCCGGCACAGACCCAGAAAGACCTGCAAAACCGCTTCCGTTCCGCAGGTATCGAAGTGCCGGAGGAGTGCTTCTATACCTCCGCCATGGGCACCGCCGACTTCCTCAAGCGTCAGGATGGCAAGAAGGCCTATGTGATCGGTGAAGGGGCGCTGACCCACGAGCTCTACAAGGCCGGCTTTACTATCACCGACATAGACCCGGACTTCGTGGTGGTTGGCGAGACCCGCAACTACAACTGGACCATGATGCAACAGGGGGCCAAGTTCGTCGATCAGGGGGCCCGCTTTATCGCCACCAACCCCGATACCCACGGCCCCATGATGCACCCGGCCTGCGGCGCCCTGTGCGCCCCCATCGAGCGGATGACCGGCAAGAAGCCGTTCTATGTCGGCAAGCCGAGCGCCTGGATCATCCGTGCGGCGCTCAACCGGATGGAGGCCCACTCCGACGACACCATCATCATCGGCGACAACCTGCGCACCGACATTCTGGCGGGCTTTCAGGCCGGTCTCGAGACGGTGCTGGTGCTCTCCGGGGTGAGCAAGGTCGCCGATATCGACCGCATGCCGTTCAGACCGAACCATATTTTCGACTCCGTGGTCGACATCGATATCGTCTAATCACCACCCAAGCGTTAAACAGGGCAGGTCTCTCCTGCCCTTGCAGGATCTGTTATGGAACCCATTCTGATCGCCGTGGCCTTTGGCTGCGGCATGGTAGTCAATCTGATTGGCCTGCCCCCTCTGCTCGGCTTTCTGGCCGCCGGTTTTATCCTCAACGGCATGGGATATGAAAATACTCCCGCCCTGAGCGAGGTGGCCGATCTCGGGGTCACCCTGCTGCTGTTCACCATCGGCCTCAAGCTCAATATCAAGACCCTGATGCGGCGTGATGTGTGGGGCACCACCAGCCTGCACCTGCTGCTCTCCACCCTGCTCTTTACCGTGGTGCTGCTGGTCTGCAAGGGGCTGGGGCTCCATCTCGCCCTGTCGCTGGACTGGAAGCTGGCGCTGCTGCTGGGCTTTGCCCTCTCCTTCTCCAGCACTGTCTTTGCGGTCAAGGTGCTGGAAGATCGCAGCGACATGAATGCCCTCTACGCCCGCATCGCCATCGGGGTGCTGGTCATGCAAGACGTGTTCGCCGTGGCCTTTCTGGCGTTTTCCAGTGGCAAGTGGCCCAGCATCTGGGCGCTCTGGGTGCTGGGATTGCCGCTGCTGCGCCCCCTGCTGTTCAAGCTGCTGGAACGGGCTGGGCACGGTGAATTACAGGTGCTGTTCGGGGTGTTTCTGGCGCTGGTCGTCGGGGCCGCCGGTTTTGAAGTGGTCGGCCTCAAGCCGGATCTGGGGGCCCTCATCATCGGCATGCTGCTCGCCTCTCATCCGGCTGCGGCAGGGCTTGCAAAGGCGCTCTTCAATCTCAAAGACCTCTTTCTGGTCTGCTTCTTTCTCACCATCGGCCTCAACGGCCTGCCGACCCACGACACCATGTTGCTGGCACTGGCGCTGGTGCTGGCCCTGCCGCTCAAAAGTGTCCTCTACTATCTGGTCTACAGCGGCGCTCACCTGCGGGTGCGTACCGCGCTGCTCTCTACCCTGGCGCTCACCAACTTCTCGGAGTTTGGCCTGATCGTCGCCGCCATCGCCGCCAAGGCAGGCTGGCTCTCCCACGAGTGGCTGGTGGCGGTCTCGCTAGCACTGGCGGCCAGCTTTATGATCTCCGCCCCGCTCAATGCCCAGAGCGAACGTATTTATCACCGCATCGGCCACTGGCTGCGAGGATTGCAGGCGAGCAACCTCCATCCGGAAGACAGACCCATCGAATTGGGCGATGCCGAGGTGATCATCCTCGGCATGGGACGGATCGGTCAGGGGGCCTACTTCGAGCTGGAGAACAAGTACGGCAACGTCATCCTCGGGGTGGAGAACGACAGCGAGAAACTGCCCACCCTGCGAGCCCAGGGGATGAACGTCATCGAGGGGGATGCCACCGATACCGACTTCTGGGACAAGGTGCTGCTCTCCAACCAAGTCAATCTGGTGCTGCTGGCGATGCCCCACCACTCGGGTAATCTCTACGCCATCGAGAAGCTGCGCAGCCACGGGTTCAACGGCAAGATCGCTGCCATCGTCCGCTTTGAGGATGATATCGCCTCCTTGCAGGAGCAGGGGGTGGATGCGGTGTTCAACGTCTACAACGAGGCGGGCAGCGGCTTTGCCCGCCATGTGATCCGCCGCTTGCAGCCTCTGTGAGTCGTCGGCCTGCGCCCCTTGGCAAGGGAATGCGCATCGTTTAAGTTATGCATAACCCGTTTAATAAAACGAACAAGCGCGGGGCCTGGATGGCCCCGCTTTCCTATCTGCCGAAGCCAAGGAGGCACCATGAAGACCCTCAACGACTGGATTTTGCCGGGCCGCCACGAGGCGGCCCCTACCCCGCTGATGCCTGCCCCCGAGCGCATTAAAGCGGGCAACCCGAGTCAGACGGTGTGGAACCACTACTCCGACCCCAGCCAGCAGTTTCACATCGGCTTCTGGTCTTGCGAGCCGGGCCGCTGGGCCATCCACTACACCGAGCACGAGTATTGCCAGCTGCTGGAGGGGGATGTGGTGATCCACGACAATCTGGGCGGCCAGCTGGCCCTCAAACCCGGCGATCAATTCGTCATTCCCGCCGGTTTTGTCGGAGAGTGGGAGACCCTCACCCCCTGTCGCAAGGTCTATGTGATCTTCGAACCCGCCTCGGCTTGACGTTCACGTCACCCTGCCCCGTTGCAGTAGCCCTTATCCTGTTGATCCGCTTGACGCTTACGGCATGATTTTCTGCGGTTTTCCCGCTTGCAAAAGGTTTTTCCGCTAGGCATTGTGTCTGACGAGGAATGTAAATGGAATTTCGAGCCCAAACGTGGGGGGCTCATATAAAAATCAAGAGGATTACCGCCAATGTGTTCAATTTTCGGCATTCTGGATATCAAGTCCGATGCAGTAGCCCTGCGCAAATCGGCGCTGGAGATGTCCAAGCGACTTCGTCACCGCGGGCCTGACTGGTCCGGCGTCTACAGCTCCGACAAAGCCATTCTGGTGCATGAGCGTCTGGCCATCGTCGATCCGGGCAATGGCGCCCAGCCGCTCTACAACCCCGAGCGCACCCATGTGCTGGCGGTCAACGGCGAGATCTACAACCACAAAGAGCTGGAGAAGAGCCTCAAGGTCGACTTCCAGTTCCAGACCAAATCCGACTGTGAAGTGCTGCTGGCTCTCTACAAGGAGAAGGGTCCGGCGTTTCTCGACGATCTCAACGGCATCTTTGCCTTCATTCTTTATGACGCCGAACAGGATGCCTACCTGATTGGTCGCGACCACATGGGGATCATCCCCCTCTATACCGGTCGTGACGAGCACGGCAACTTCTATGTCGCATCCGAAATGAAGGCGCTGGTGCCGGTCTGCAAGAGCGTCGAAACCTTCCCGCCGGGACACTATCTGTGGAGCAAGGATGGCGAGCTCAAACAGTGGTACAAGCGCGACTGGATGGAGTACGCCGCGGTCGAGCACAACGTCAGCGACAAGGCCGAGCTGAAAGCCGCGCTGGAAGCGGCGGTCAAACGCCAGCTGATGTGCGACGTACCTTATGGCGTGCTGCTCTCCGGCGGGCTGGACTCCTCCGTTATCTCCGCCATTACCAAGCTCTATGCGGCGCGCCGCATCGAGGACGATGGCAAGAGCGAAGCCTGGTGGCCGCAGCTGCACTCCTTTGCCGTCGGGCTGGAAGGGTCGCCGGATCTCGCCGCCGCCCGCAAGGTGGCTGATCACCTCGGCACCATCCACCACCAGATCCACTTCACCGTGCAGGAGGGTCTGGATGCCCTGCGCGACGTCATCTATCACCTCGAGACCTATGACGTCACCACCATTCGCGCCTCCACGCCCATGTATCTGATGGCCCGCTACATCAAGGCGATGGGGATCAAGATGGTGCTCTCCGGCGAAGGCTCTGACGAGCTGTTCGGTGGCTACCTCTACTTCCACAAGGCGCCCAACGCTAAAGAGTTCCACGAAGAGAACGTGCGCAAGCTTGCCTCACTGCACCTCTATGACTGCCTGCGTGCCAACAAATCGATGGCCGCCTGGGGCGTGGAGGGTCGCGTGCCCTTCCTCGACAAGGAATTCATGGACGTGGCGATGCGCCTGCAGCCGGCTGACAAGATGTGCGGCAAGGGCAAGATCGAGAAACACATCCTGCGCGAAGCGTTCGAAGATCTGCTGCCCCACGAAGTTGCATGGCGCCAGAAGGAGCAGTTCTCCGATGGCGTGGGTTATTCATGGATCGACAGCCTGAAGGCGATGGTCGAGACCGAAGTGACGGATCAGATGTTCGAAGCGGCTGCATTCCGCTTCCCCATCAACACGCCGCTCACCAAGGAGGCTTACTTCTATCGCGCCATCTTCGACGAGCACTTCCCGCTGGAAGCCGCCGCCCGTACCGTGCCCTACGGCAAGTCGGTCGCCTGCTCCACCCCCACCGCGCTGGAGTGGGATGCCAAGTTCAAGGAGATGGCCGACCCGTCAGGCCGCGCCGTGATGGATGTGCACCAGCAAGGCTACTAAGCCCGAACGGGTTCACCCGAGCGGATAACACCAGATAGCAAAAAGCCCTTCACCATGGTGAAGGGCTTTTTCATCTCCCCGCGGTCACGCCAGCCAAATCACATCAGACCATCGCAGATAGTTGATTTTTCATAAATATTTAATTTTTTTACCGAGTGACCATGCATTGACAGGGAGCGCGTCGATTGACTATGCCTGAAGGGTGATCAACAGGATGACAACAAGGATCGGGAGGGGGCATGGACGCTAACACTCTATCAAGGATCGCCCTGCTGACAGCACTGCTCGCCAGTCCGTCTGCAATGGCCAATGACAATATCGTGGTACTGCAGCTTGGCAGGGCCTTCAGCAATGAAAAGCTCGACATCAACATCGCCGACGCCAAGTTTCATCACATGTTCTGGCGTTGGGCAGACTCAGGCTGCCAATTTGGGCTGGGGGTACGTGGCGGGACGCTCAAGATAGAAGATGAAGATAGCGCCAGACTGGGGGGCGGCGCCCGTATCGAATGCCAATGGGGTAACTGGGTAACCTGGCTCCCCGGCGAAATGGTCTGGCTCGATCAGTACCAATTTGGCACTCGCGGCCACGGCTACAAGGATTACGGCGGCCCCTTCCAGTTCACTCTGGGTATCGGTCTCGGTTACGCCATCACCAAGAATTGGCTGACCGGCTATCAGTATGAGCACATGTCCAATGCCTATATGTATAACAAGAACCCGGGGCTGGACAGCCATACCCTACATATCGAGTACCGTTTTTAACAAACCCTCCCACATTCTGCGTCGTCGAATCCTTGGCATGGCGATCCTGATGGGCTACCTGACGCAACTGTTGTTTTAAGTCACCCATCGTTAAACAGACAGGGTGTTAAGCCAACTGAGTGTGAAACATCAGGCTTCCCATAGACACAATGCCGATCAACTGGTCGGCGCTTGTCTATTCCGTACGGCAATGTGCAACCGGCGTTACAGATATTGCCCGACGATGGGGAGCAGATCCTCGACGTCACGGGCGATATGGTCGGGTTGGTGTTCCCAGCGCTCCGAGGTCGCGCGGCTATAGGCGACAGCCACCGATATCACACGGCTCTGCTCGCCAAGCGCCGCTTGCAAATGACGGGCAAACTGCACATCCGCTTCATGGTCACCGATATAGATCAGCGACTGGCACCTGGCTGGGCCGAAGATAGACTCCAGACATTTGAGGCCACCGAAAGGATGAGGTTTTTGCTGCTGTCCGGGCACGTCATCATAGCCGACCACAGCCTTGAACAGGCTGTTCACGCCATGCTGCTCCAGTACCCGGCGAATGTTCTTTTGGGAGTTCTGCGAACAAATTCCGTGGGGAATGGCAGAGAAATGGTCAATCACCGCCTCCAGCCCCGCAAAAAAACGCACCTCGGTCCGGTTCATCTCCTGATGCTTGGCCCACAGACTGCCAGCCAGCACCATCTCGTCCCGCGACAAACCGTAGTAATCCATATAGAGCGCCTGCCAGTTCTTGGCGGCGTGATTGGCATGGTGATACTCCGCTTCGCTGCGCAGATAGCGCGGCAGATGTTCTCCGGTCAGATGGGGGGCGACCTCAGCCAGGATCTGCTTGGTGATATCGATATTCTTCGGCACCGAATTGACCAGAGTACCGTCATAATCCCATAAAATCGCATCCAACTTCATTGCGTTACCTGTCTCGCTGCACAGCCATAAGTCACGCCATGTTACTTGGCTTGCCTTTCCTCGCCAAACCGCGCTGTAAAAATGTGAGACCCATCCCGTCCCCACGCAGTAGCACAAGAGTTAATGTGCAACAACATAATAAATGAACATCCTCTGCCATACTCAGACGAAGTATTCCGTTACGCCTAAACCGGAGTCTGATCATGGTAACCAGCTCGCTTAACACCACAGATACCGAGGTTGAATTCGCCGACGATATCCAGTTGGTATCGACGACCGATCTCAAAGGGGACATCACCTACGCCAATCCGGCGTTTTGTCAGGTGGCAGGCTATCGCCTGGAAGAGATGTTGGGGCAGCATCACAATCTGGTGCGCCACCCCGACATGCCCAAGGCAGCGTTTGCCGATCTCTGGGCCCACCTGCAGGCAGGCAAACCATGGCGAGGCATGGTAAAAAACCGCTGCAAAGATGGTCGCTATTATTGGGTTGATGCCTATGTCACCCCGATTTATGAAGATGGCAAGATGGTGGGTTACCAATCCGTCCGCTGCCGCCCCGCCGCAGAGCACAAAGCGCGTGCCAGCCAGATGTACAAAACCCTTAAAGCCCGTGAAACCGGCTCTGCCATTCACATGGGCCTGCGCCAGCTCACGCCGGCCATGATGACCATCCCCCTGCTGCTCGTCAGCGTGATCAGCGCGCTTTGGCTGCTCTCACCGCTGCAGGCGCTCTGGGTCATCATACCCCTCTTGGCAACAATCTGGTTCAATCGCCACCCTCTCTTCCTCACGCCGCGATTCTTGCAGCAGCTCGAGCAGGATTACGACAGCATCAGCCGCCTTATCTTCTCGGGGGATGCCCCCCACAGCATCGCCGATTTCCATATCAAACTCGGGCAAGCGAAGATCCGTACCGTACTCGGCCGGGTGGATGACACCACCGCGTCGCTCAATGCCATGGCCAATGACCTGCGCGGCTCCGCCTCGCTAGCCAGCCAGGATATCTCTTCGCAAGACACGCAGATCCAGCAGATTGCCACCGCCGTCACCCAGATGGCCTCGGCCGCCGAGGAGATCAACCGCAATATTCAAGACAGCAACAGCCAGATCGAAGAAGCCCGCAGCCACTGCATCACCACCAGCACCCAGCTTTCGGAAGCAGGAGAAGAGATGTCGGCGCTGGCCACCCAGGCAGAGCAGGCCTTCCAGTCAGCCGTTGAGCTGGCGAGCGAATCCGAGCGGATCGGCACCATCATGAGCGAAATTCGCGGCATTGCAGATCAAACCAACCTGCTGGCGCTTAATGCCTCCATCGAAGCCGCACGGGCAGGCGATCAGGGGCGCGGCTTTGCAGTGGTGGCGGACGAGGTTCGCAGCCTGTCGACCAGAACCCACAAGGCGACAGAGCAGATCCAGAACAGCATTGGCCATATCCAGCAAACCCTGGGGGGATGGAAAGAGATGATGCATCTCAATGTGACCAGAACCAACGCCTGCCTCGCCACTACCCGGGCAAGTACCGGCAACCTGAATCAGGTTGTGGTCGAGATAGACAAGGTCTCTGATTTTTCCAACCAGATCACCGCCGCGGCCACCGAGCAACAAGCTGTCATCGAGGAGATCAGTCGCAATATCAACCAGATATCCTCGCTCTCTCACGATAACAGTCTCAAAATCGATCAAGTGAGTGAAACCAGTGCCAACTTGCAGAGCAAAGCGAGCCAGCTCAAGGACTTAAGCCGGACGTTCGGATAGCAGCATGCAGATAAAGTCCATGTAAACGAAGGGCCACCCGTCTGGGTGGCCCTGTTGTTTATACGGCTTAACTGTTGCACCTAAACGCCACTTACTTGGCGTAATCCTCGGTCGGGATACAGGCACAGAACAGGTTGCGATCGCCGTAGACGTCGTCGATGCGGTTGACCGAGGGCCACAGTTTGCTGGCACGCACGGCGTCGGACGGGAAGACCGCCTCGGCACGGCTGTAGCCGCGGGACCACTCTGCATCCATCACATCGTCCTGAGTGTGCGGCGCATGGACCAGCGGGTTATCGGCGAGGCTCCACTGCCCCTCCTGCACCTTGGCAATCTCGGCGCGGATGGAGGTCATCGCTTCGACGAAGCGATCCAGCTCGCGCTTGGATTCCGACTCGGTCGGTTCGACCATCAGGGTACCCGCCACCGGGAAGCTCATGGTCGGCGCGTGGAAGCCGTAGTCCATCAGCCGCTTGGCCACGTCCATCTCGCTGATGCCGGAAGCCTCCTTGAGCGGGCGAATATCCAGAATGCACTCGTGGGCCACCCGACCGTTGCGGCCAGAATAGAGCACCGGGAAGGATTCACCCAGCTTCTTGGCCAGATAGTTGGCGTTGAGGATAGCCACCTGAGTGGATCTCTTCAGCCCCTCGTCACCCAGCATGGCGATGTACATCCAGCTGATGGGCAGGATGCTGGCCGAGCCGAACGGTGCCGCCGACACGGCGCCGTTGTCACGGCTCTCCTTGTCGGTCTTGACCACGGCGTGACCAGCCACGAACGGTGCCAGATGCTTCTTCACACCGATGGGGCCCATGCCCGGGCCGCCACCGCCGTGAGGAATGGCAAAGGTCTTGTGCAGGTTGAGGTGAGAGACGTCTGCCCCGATAAAGCCCGGCGCAGTCAACCCGACTTGCGCGTTCATGTTGGCGCCGTCCAGATAGACCTGACCACCGTGCTGGTGAACGATGTCGCACACCTCCTTGATGGTCTCCTCATACACCCCGTGAGTAGAGGGGTAGGTCACCATCAGACAGGAGAGTTGATCCCCCGCCTCGGCCGCCTTGGCGCGCAGATCGTCGAGATCCACGTTGCCGGACTTGTCACAGGCGGTGACGATCACCTTGAGCCCCGCCATCTGGGCAGAGGCCGGGTTGGTGCCGTGGGCAGAAGCTGGGATCAGGCAGATGTCGCGATGCCCTTCACCACGGGACTCGTGGTACTTCTTGATGGCGAGCAGACCCGCGTATTCGCCCTGCGCACCGGAGTTGGGCTGCATGCAGACCGCATCGTAACCGGTCACCTTCACCAGCCAGTTTTCGAGGTCGGCCAGCAGCAGCTGGTAGCCCTTGGCCTGCGCCAGTGGAGCGAACGGGTGCAGCTTGCCAAACTCAGGCCAGGTCACCGGGATCATCTCGGCGGTGGCGTTGAGCTTCATGGTGCAAGAACCCAGGGAAATCATGGCGTAGTTGAGCGCCAGATCTTTGGCTTCGAGACGGTGGATATAACGCAACATCTCGGTTTCGGAGTGGTACTTGTTGAACACCTCATGGGTCAGCACGGCATCGGTGCGCAGCAGATCCTGCGGGATGGCGTGATGGGCCTGAGCCGCCTTGTCGAGAGCCTCGATATCAAGCCCGTGACTTTGACCGAGGAAGAGCTCGAACAGCTCGGCCACATCAGCGCGGGTGGTGGTTTCAGAGAGGGACACCCCTACCGCACCGTCGAGATCGGCGCGCAGGTTGATGCCGAGCCCCTCGGCCTTGGCAATGAGTGCTGCTTTATCTGCCGTCTGCACGGTCAGGGTATCGAACCAGCTGGCATGCTTGAGGGCCACCCCCTTGGCCTGGAGGCCAAGCGCCAGAATGGTAGTGAGACGGTGCACGCGGGAGGCGATGGTTTTCAGTCCCACCGGGCCGTGATAGACGGCGTAGAAGCTCGCCATGTTGGCCAGCAGCACCTGGGCGGTACAGATGTTGGAGTTGGCCTTCTCGCGGCGGATATGCTGCTCGCGGGTCTGCATCGCCATACGCAGCGCGGCCTTGCCACGGGCATCCTTGGAAACACCGATAATGCGGCCCGGCATGGAGCGCTTGTAGGCATCGCGGGTGGCGAAGAAGGCGGCGTGGGGGCCACCGTAACCCATGGGCACGCCAAAGCGCTGGGCGGAACCGAACACCACGTCGGCACCCAGCTCGCCCGGGGATTTGAGCAGCAGCAGGGAGAGCAGGTCGGCGCTGACGCAGGCCAGCCCTTTCTGGGCCTGTACCGCGGCAATCAGGGCGCGCAGATCTTTCACCTCACCTGTGGTGGTGGGGTACTGGAACAGGGCACCGAACACCTCTTCGCTCACCGCGTCGCTCGCGGCGCCAACCGCCACGTCGAAACCAAAGTGAACCGCGCGCTCCTTAACCACGTCGATCACCTGCGGGTGCACGTCATCGGCCACGAAGAAGAGGTTGGATTTGGACTTGGCCATCCGCTTGGCCAGCGCCATCGCCTCGGCGGCGGCGGTCGCTTCATCCAGCAGGGAGGCGCTCGCCAGATCCATGCCGGTGAGATCCAGCGTCAGCTGCTGGAAGTTGAGCAGGGCTTCGAGACGGCCCTGCGCCAGCTCGGGCTGGTAGGGAGTGTAGGCGGTATACCAGCCCGGGTTTTCCAGCACGTTGCGCAAAATGACGTGGGGCACATGGGTATCGTGATAACCCATGCCGATATAGCTCTTGGCAATCTTGTTCTGGGCGGCATAGCCCCTGAGCTTGGCCAGCGCCTCCACTTCGGTCATGCCGGCACCGATGCCGAGCGGGCCCGGCAGGCGAATGGCGGCGGGCACGGTCTGGGCAATCAGATCGTCCAGACTCTCGGCCCCGACGGTCGCCAGCAGCTGGCGCAGCTCTTCCTCGCCCGGGCCGATATGGCGGCGGACAAAATCGGTTTTTTGCTCGAGTTCAAACAGTGACTGGGTCATTTCCCTATTTCCTGATAAATAAGTCCTGGCATAACATCCTGATAACCAAGACCTGATGTTCCTGATCGTCGGCTGATACCGACTCCACTCATGTTCTGGGTCCCGCAGACAGGGCGCGGCACCGGATGCTGCGGCAGCATCGAGAGGGGATCGCCTTGTTGCGAACCGGCCTGTTTGCCCCCTAGGCTCCCAGGCTGGCAAACGGCAAGCGCGGGCGACTTCACCCTTCCACCGGCCGGTGCTTGCCCGGCTGGCTGTCATACAAAGGGGCCCTGCTGTGTTGGCAGGGCCCGGGGGCATTACTCTTCGTCCACCACGTTCTGGTAGCCCTCGGCATCCAGCAGGTTGGCCAGCTCGCTCTCGTCATCGAGCTTGATGCGGAACAACCAGCCAGCGCTGTAGGGGTCGGAGTTGACCAGCTCGGGGCTCCCTTCCAGCTCTTCGTTGACGGCAATGATCTCGCCGCTCACCGGGCTGTAGATGTCGGAGGCCGCCTTGACCGACTCGGCCACGGCGCAGTCGTCACCGGCACTGACCTGCTTGCCCACTTCCGGCAGCTCGACAAACACCATGTCACCCAGCAGCTCCTGGGCGTGTTCGGTGATACCGACCACAGCCTCGCCGTTGGCTTCAACACGGATCCACTCGTGGGAAGTGGCATATTTCAGTTCGCTCGGGATATGGCTCATTTGTGCTTCCTTTGATCTTTGAGTCGCGTTTAAAAACGAATATGAAAAGGGATGGGGGGAGGCACTGCCCTCCCCCAAAACGGTATTAAACCAGCTTCTGGCCGTTACGGACGAAAGCGGGCTTGGTGACCTTCACGGTGACCAGCTTTTTGCGGATCTCCACCTCGGCCAGCTCACCGATATCGCGGGGCACCCGCGCCAGGGCAATACTGTAGCCCAGGGTGGGGGAGAAAGAGCCGGAGGTGATCACACCTTCCCGCTTCTCACCGTTTGCCGCGGTGAAGGTAACGGGCATACCGGCACGCAGCACCCCTTTCTCTTCCATCACCAGACCCACCAGCTTGGGCTGGTTGCCCGCCGCTTTCTGCGCTTCCAGCACGTCACGGCCGATGAAATTTCGATCGCTCGGCTCCCAGGCGATGGTCCAGGCCATGTTGGCGGCGAGTGGAGAGATTAACTCATCCATATCCTGACCGTAGAGGTTCATCCCCGCCTCGAGGCGCAAGGTATCGCGGGCACCGAGGCCGCACGGGGCGACGCCGTTATCCAGCAGCGCTTGCCACAGCTCGCAGGCTTTCTCTTGGGGCACCACGATTTCATAACCATCTTCGCCGGTGTAGCCGGTAGTGGCGATAAAGAGATCGCCAGCCTGCACGCCGAAGAAGGGTTTCATCCCCACTACGGCGGTACGCTGAGCGGCGCTCAGCACAGCAGCAACCTTGACCTTGGCGTTGGGGCCCTGCACCGCAATCATCGCAAGCTCCGGACGCTCGGTCACTGTGATATCGAAATCGATGGCGTGATGGCGGATCCAGGCCAGATCCTTCTCGCGGGTAGCGGAGTTGACCACCAGCCGGTAGAAGGTATCGGACAGGTAATAGGTGATGAGATCATCGATCACGCCGCCTTCCGGATTGAGCATGCCGCTGTAAAGGGCCTTGCCGGGGGCAGTGAGTTTGGCCACGTCATTGGCCAGCAGGTGTTGCAGAAAGGCTTTAACCCGTTCGCCGGTCAAATCGACGATGGTCATGTGGGAGACATCGAACATACCGGCATCGCTGCGCACCGCGTGGTGCTCTTCCAGCTGGGAGCCGTAGTTGATGGGCATTTCCCAACCGTGGAAGTCCACCATCTTGGCGCCGGCTTCCAGGTGTTTGGGATGCAGTACAGTAGTCTGGATCATCGCATTCTTTCCTTAGCAAAAAGCCTTTTCGCTTTAGCGACCACCCTTGCGACCCGCGCCATCGAACTGACTGCACCGCGTGCAGCAAAAAGCGACCGGATCCAAAAGTGTGTGCTCGCTCCTGCCCTTGCCAGGCAAGAGGGATTCCTTGAACGGAGCGGATTATATGATAAGCAGGCGAGCGTGCCGCTCAAAAAAAACTAATCCCCTCCTGTAAAACTGACTCCAGACACTAAGATAAATGCAGTGATAAAAACAGCCATAAGCCGACTCAGGCGAGATTAAATTTTGATTTTTACCGTTTCGTCACAATTTGCAGAAAAACGTTTCGCTCCAGAGCGAAATTAAAGGCTGACGCCCAAAACGGGTCATCAGCCTTGTCGGATTACTTTTGTTGTCAAAAACGGCGAGTAATATTAGTTTTTTTCACCCTTGGCCTGCATGGCACTGCCCTTGGTCGCAGCAATAGCCCAGTCAGGACGGGCCAATGCGGGCAACTCGCCCTCCAGCCCCATGGCGGCGCGGATCACCCCCTCCTTGAAGGGCGTCAGCAGATTGGCCGCGCGCAATCCCACGCCCCGCACCAGCTTCTTGAGCGGGTTGGCCCCGCTGAACAGCCGCTTGAGCCCCTCCATCGCCGCCAGCATACGAGCCGCCTCGCTCTTGCGCCAGCGCTCGTAGCTGCGCAGGTTGGTGAGCAGGCCGATATCCTCACCCGCGGCATGATTTTGCAAGATCTGCTCCGCCAGCGCGGCAGCATCCAGCAGGCCAAGGTTGACCCCCTGCCCCGCCAGCGGATGGATGGTATGGGCGGCATCTCCCACCAGCACCAGCCGCTCGCGGGCAAAGTCGCGAGCATAGCGGGCGGTAAGCGGAATCGCGCTGCGCGGCCCCTCCACCTTGCACAGACCGAGCCGGGCATCGAAGGCGGCGGTGAGCTGGCGATTGAACTGCTCGTCATCGCAGGCACAGAGCGCCTCGGCACGGGCCGCAGGCAGCGACCAGACGATGGAGCAGAGGTTCTCCTTCCACAGCGGCAAAAAGGCGAGCGGGCCATCCGGGGTGAAGATCTGGCGTGCCACCGCCTCATGGGGTTCGGCGCAGCGCACCGTCGCCACCAAGGCGTGGTGGCCATAATCCCAGCTGGTGAGCGGGATATCAGCCTGACGGCGTACCCAGGAGTGGGCGCCATCGGCGGCAACTACCAGTTTGGCAGAGATGGCCTGACCATCTTCAAGGAGCAGCAAGGCGCCCGCCGGGCCGCTCTGCAGGCTCTTGGCTCTGGCGGGGGTCAGCAGCTGGATATTGCTGGCACCTTCAATCGCCTCAAGCAGCGCCAGCTGGATCACCCGATTCTCGACGATGTGGCCGAGGTTGGCCTGACGCAGGCTGGCGGCATCGAAGTCGATATGGCCGAAACTGTCCTGCTCCCACACCGCCATCTTGTCGTAGGCCTGCAGGCGGCGCGCTTCAATGTCGTCCCAGGCGCCGACATGGCGCAGGATCTGCTGGCTGGCCAGACTCAGGGCACTGACCCGATTATCGGCCACCTCCCCCAGCTGCGGGTCGGGCAGTTGTCCCTCCACCACCAGCACCTTGAGGGCGCTATGTTTCAAAGCCGCAGCGAGCCCCAGCCCCACCATGCCGCCACCGACAATCACCACATCCACATTTTGCATCTGCATCATCTCATCCTTTCAGGGCTGACCGGCTGGCCAGCGAGGGGACGCCCGCAGGCATCACCTCTTTATTCAATAGGTTTTGAACAACGAATGGCGGTCAACAGGTTCCACTCAACAAGTGCTGGCTAGTTGCCGCACACATCAGCGACAAAGCCCAGGGTGCGCGAGGTAAGCGGCGCCTTGAGGCACGGGAATCGCCCCATCAGGGTGAGCGCCAGATTGCGCCCCGCCACCAGCGGATCGTGACCATTGGAGAAGAGCTGGGCCAGCGAAGAGGTGAGCCAGATGGTCTGCGCCTGATCGCGCTGACGCTGCTGCCAGTAGCCACTCAGTACCTTGAAGCTGCCGATATCCTCCCCCTCTGCCAACGCCTTGGCTACGGCGCCGGTAAGCAGGTCGAGATCCCGCATCCCGAGGTTGAAGCCCTGTCCGGCAATGGGGTGCAGGGCGTGGGCGGCATTACCGACCAGCACGGTACGCTGGGCCAGCGGATAGTCGCAGGCGGTCAGAATGAGCGGATAGACGTTGCGCACGCCGCATCGCTCGAAGCGACCGAGCCGCCAGCCAAAGGCCTGCTGCAGACGGGCAAGAAACGCCGCCTCATCGAGGGCCATCAGCTCATCCACCTCATGCTGCCCGACGCTCCATACCAGCGAGGAGAGCCCCTCCTGCATCGGCAGCAGGGCCAGCGGCCCCCCTTCGGTAAAACGCTCGAAGGCGCGTCCCTCAGGGTCTTGCGCCGTTTTGACCGTTGCGATGATGGCGTGTTGCTCAAAGTCGTGGCGGGTCACCGGCAACTTGAAGCGCTGACGCACAAAGGAGTTGCCGCCGTCTGCCGCCACCAGCAGGCGGGTCTCAATCTGTTCACCGCTCTCGAGGGTGAGGGTCACCTTCTCCTCATCGGGCACAATCTCACTCACCCGGGCCGGACAACAGACCCGGATATTGGGAGAGGCCGCCATCGCCCGTTGCAGCTCCTTGCCGGCGGATGCAAGCTCAATCACTTGGCCCAGAGCGGGCAGGCCGTATTCGGCAGCCGACAGGCTAGCCTGACCGAAGTGGCCCCGATCCGAGACATGAATCTGGGTAATGGGGGCGCAATGGGGAGCAAACAGCGGCCAGAGTCCGCGTCGCAACAGCGCATCACAGGTACCGGCCGAGAGCGCAATGGCGCGGGCGTCGAACCCTGAATGGGTGTGCTGTTCGGGGACGCTTGCCTCCAGCAGCAGGATCTCGAGGGGGGAGCTATCGGATCGAAGCAGGGCTGCCAGCGAGAGGGCCAGCACGGCGCCGCTCATTCCACCGCCGACCAGGGTGACATCGACCTGTCGCACATCAGATTGAGACATAAGCAGAGAGGAAGAAGTGAAAAAGGTGGCCTCATGCTATCACAAAGCCGCTGGCCGAATGCGAGGTCACCGGCAAAAAACCGGTTGCGCCTCACAGGGTTAGCCACCACAAAGGAATAAAAAAAGAGCGCCATCTGGCGCTCTTGCAGATTCAGTAAGGGTCGCGTTGACCCGCACCTCAATGCAGGGTCGGCGGCGCGCTCGGGGTATCGGGGCGCTTGCCAAACTCTTCGAATGCCATCATGACACCCAGTTTGACGTGTTCGTAGAGCACCAGGAAGGAAGCTTCGTTCTCGTCATCTTCCTGATCGAACTCGGCGGAGACCTGAGTGATGCTGGCGATATCCTGGATCATCTCCTGCAGCTCTTCCGAGGCGCGGGAGAGCTCCTGCTGCACCACGCCAAAACCGGCCAGAAATGCCTGTGACCAGTCCACCAGCGAATCGATACGCTCATCGAGGGGAGCATCATCACTTGGCAGCAGCAGCTCGACGCCCTTCTGGGCCATCAGGCTCTCAACCACATTGTGATAAAGATCGGTCATCACCTGGCGCACCGGGGCCGGCAGGCCGAAACCGTCGTTCACCAGATCGTTGAAATGGGGCACCCAACTCTTGTCGTCCAGTGCCACACCGCCGCACACCAGACCGCAGATCACACCATGGGCCTCTACTGCGCTGGCCATCAGCTCATGTTGTTCCATGATGTCGGCCACTGCCGCATATTTAAGGGGGTTCGTTTTGCTCATCGAGGATCCGCTCAAAGTTCAGTCAAATTTGCAGAATTAATGGTCAGGATCCTAGCATTCTCCCTCTTGCAGAGCCAGCAAGGCCTTGAAACTTATGCATCTGCGCTATATAGTCCCGCCCAGTTGTCCACGTGGATAAAGGCGGAAATCAGCTCCGCCGTATTGAGGAAGGCATGAGCACAGAGGCCGTAGAAATCGTCATTTTGGGACGTCCCTACAAGGTATCCTGTCCCTTGGGACAGCAGGATGCCCTGCGCCAGGCCGCCGAGCAGCTGACCGACAAGTTGATCGACCTGCGTCAACGCTCCAAAGTCTCCAGCAACGAACAATTGGCTATCATGGCGGCGCTTAATTTCTGTCATGAGCTCTGCCTTGAAAAAGAGAAGAACCACCAATACTCTGAGACCATGGACAAGCGGATCAAGATGCTGCAGCGCACCATCGAAGCGGCCCTGATCGAGCACGGACAATATGGTGATTCCAGCGAAGAGGGGCAACAGCCCTAATCGCAAACCGTTTTAAAATTCCCTGGGATGTTTGTCAGCCGGTTCAAGTCCCCGAGCCGATATTCATACCAAACAGGGGATCTGCCTTCTGGCTATTGCGCATGCTCGGCACGACCGAGAAGCCTGCGGTCAGATCCGATCCCCGCCTTGAACCGACGGTTCAAGGGCCCAAACCGGCAACGGCATCTCGGGGTACCAACAGCAAAAGCCCGTCACCAGCGTGACGGGCTTTTTCTTTGCCTGATGATCAACGAACTGTCCCGTCCTGAATATGGTTTACACCTTTCCCCCAATAAATGGAGAACCCGATGGGACAAGGTGTGAAACGGACACAGCCATAACGACAAAGCCCGCCAAAAGGCGGGCTTTGTTTTGCAGCAGGCAAGCACGTTTAGATGGCCATCTGCTCGTGGGGGGAGCCATGGTGGCGTAACCAGACAAAGCTCAGCGCCACGATCAGCACCATCAGGGTCATGATGGCCCCCAGAGTCACCTGACCGGTCATCGGGAAACCGGCGGCCAGCAGGGTCACCACGCCCGCCCCCAGATTCTGCATCCCACCAAGAATGGCCCCCGCGGTGCCGGCCTGGCCCGGGAAGGGCTCGATGGCGCAGGAGGTGGCGGTCGGGTAGAGAATACCGCTACCGATGAAGTAGACAGCCGCACCACCAACCAGCGAGGCGGCACTCACCACCCCGAACAGCCCCGGCACCAGAATGATGAGGGAGCCGAGCGCCAGAAAGGCGATGCCAAGACGCATCAGTTTGCCCTGAGTCAAACGGAAGCTCAGCTTGGCAGAGAGCCAGGCCCCGAACAGATAGCCGGGCAGCGGCAGCACGAACAGCACGCTCACGGTACGGGCGCTCAGTTTCAGCACATCGCCCAGCAGCACACCGGCCGCCGCTTCAAATACCGCGAGTCCCGCAAAGGTCGCCATCAGGCAGAGCAGGTTGCCCTGAAACTTGGGGTTGCCCAGCACATGGCGATAGGCAGCACCGACGCGCAGTGGCTGACGGGCAGCAGCAGGCAGGGTCTCGCCAAACCAGGCCATGATCGCCAGGGTTGCTACGGCACCAAAACCGAACAGGAACCAGTAACCGGCGCGCCAGTTGAACAGCTCGGTCAGCCAGCCACCCAGCACTGGCGCCAGCAGCGGGGAGAAGATCACCCCCATGCTCACCAGACTGTTGGCGCGGTTGAGCTCGGCGCCGTTGTAGCGATCGCGCATCACGGTACGGCTCATGGCGCCACCGGCACCGGTACCCAGCCCCTGAATAAAGCTACCCACTAGCAGGGCGGCAAAATGGGGGATGACCTGAATGATCAGGGTGCCCACCAGAAACACCATCATGCCGACGATCAGCACCGGGCGACGGCCGATACGATCCGACAACGGCCCATAGACAAACTGGGAGAGGCCATAGGGGATCAGGTAACAGGCCATCACTGCCTGCAACTGGCCCGAGGCCACATTGAAGTCCCCCGCCATCATGGGAATGGAGGGAACATAAAGGGTCTGGGTCATCTGGCCCACAGCGACCATCAGAATGGTCAGTAAAAACAACGGATAAAAACTGTGCCGATCCATATCAGTCCCAAAAAATCGAAAAAATGCTGCCGCCCCTCTGGCACAAAATGGCCCAGAGGAATCTGATCACAGAGGCTGTGATGCAATCAAAAACAGTGTTGGAAACAGTAGACGGGGAGCCCGCCAAGCCACCGCACAGGACGCTTGGTGGTATGGGGGCATCATAGTGATTCAGCTCACAAAAAACGAACGAATCTTTATAATCGGCTTGCCTTAGTTTTTCTAATATTACGGGGCAGCACGCCCCGTCAGCAGTTAAAAATCAACGTGTTACCATCTGCTGCGCCTGCTTGATCAGCTCATCGGGCTGCTCCTTGCGTGGCGGTATGGTGATCCCCTTCTGGCAGGCAGGTTTCTCTGCCATGCGATCCATCCAGGCTTGCAGATGGGGCAATCCCTCGATGGAGATGCCACTCCAGTCATAAATCCGCACCCAGGGCCAGGTGGCAATGTCGGCGATGCTGTACTCGTCCGCCAGATATTCATGATGGGCCAGATGGCTGTCGAGCACCTCAAACAGGCGGCGTCCCTCCTTCTGGTAGCGTTCGATGGCGGCGGGGATTTTCTCGGGGAAGTAGCGGTAGAAGACGTTGGCCTGCCCCATCATGGGTCCTACCCCGCCCATCTGGAACATCAACCACTGAATGGCCTGAGAGCGGCGTTTGGGGTCAGCGGGCAGCAACTTGCCTGCTTTCTCCGCCAGATAAATGAGGATGGCCCCCGATTCGAATACGGCAAAATCGCCGTTATCCCGATCGACGATGGCCGGAATGCGGCCATTGGGATTGATGGCGAGAAACTCGGGCTTCTTCTGATCCAGTGCCGAAAGATCGAGGGGAATGACCCGATAGGGCAAACCCAGCTCTTCGAGGGCGATCGCCACTTTGAAACCATTGGGGGTCGCGGCGGTGTAAAAGTCGATCATGATTCACTCCTTGTTGGTCATAGCCAGATTGCACGGTTGGAACAGGGTGCAACACCATAGCCGCCTCATCTTGCAACAAGTGACCGGCTCCAGACCATTAAAAAGCGGCGCACCGTAGGCCAAACAAGGCCACGGTGCGCCGCTGGTGCGCTCTGGCAATGGTAGATATTAGTTGAACATGGCGACCGGCTTGCGCTGGCGCAGCATGATCAGGCGGGAAAGCAGCGGGAAGTAGGACTCCAGCTTGCGCAACAGCACCCGGCTGCAGGCAGGCTCGGCCAGCTCCGACTCATCCAGCACGATGCCGTTTGAGACAAAATAGAAACGGGGGTCACGCACATCCGGCCCGCAGACCGTCAGCTCCTTGTCCCCCTTGCGGATCAGCAGCGGCAAGACCGGCAAACCGATCGTCTCATCCTCTCCCCGGGCAAATCCGGCATCCTGCCAGGGCGCATCGCCGTCGATCAGCAGGATCGCCGCCTCCGTCTTGGCCGGTTGCCACTGGGCCAAGGGGGTCACGGTGATGTGGGCAAAGTGATCACCATACTCGGGTGATGACCGCAAGATGGCCAACAGTCCCTCGCTGGCCGCTGACACGTTCTGACTCACTAATGACAAATTCATGGTTCACATCCCTATGCTCATGACAGCCTGTATCCGGCTCCTGGGATAAGACTAGCGCAGATCTGGTCTATATTGGAGCCGTCAAATCTGGCAGTGGTAATCAATTGGTCGTAGGGAGATAACAGTTGCCATTGCACAAAATACTGGTATCATACCGCGTCCTTTTATCCCCCGTTCTTTAACATCCAGTGGTGAACCTATGCATCCGATGCTGAATATCGCCGTGCGCGCTGCGCGCAACGCCGGTCAAGTTGTAGTAAAAGCCTTCTCCCAGCCCGAGAACATTGAGGCTATCCAAAAAGGCAGCAATGACTTCGTGACCAACGTTGACCGTGAAGCCGAAGCGGCCATCATTCACACCATCAAAAAATCTTACCCGGAGCACAGCATTGTTGCTGAAGAGTCTGGTGAGATTGCCGGTACCAATCCGGACTACCAATGGATCATTGACCCACTGGATGGCACGACCAACCTTGTCAAAGGCATTCCGCACTTTGCCGTCTCCATCGCCCTGCGTGTGAAAGGCAAAACCGAACAAGCCGTTGTTTACGATCCCATCCGTGACGAACTGTTTACTGCTACCCGTGGTAGCGGCGCCCAGCTGAACGGCTACCGCATCCGTGTCGGCAAAGCCAAAGAGCTGGCTGGCACCGTGCTGGCGACCGGTTTCCCCTACAAACAAAAGCACCACATCGAGTCCTACCTGAAGATGTTCCAGAGCATGTTCATTGAATGTGCCGACATCCGTCGCTCCGGCTCTGCCGCACTGGATCTGGCCTATGTGGCTGCCGGTCGTGTCGACGGTTTCTGGGAAATCGGCCTGAAACCCTGGGACACCGCTGCCGGTGAACTGCTGGCCAAAGAAGCTGGTGCCATCGTCACCGACTTCGTAGGTGGTCACAACTACGAAAACTCCGGCAACATCGTGGTTGCCAACCCGCGCGTCCTGAAAGAGATGCTGGGCAAGATCCGCGAAGAGCTGCCGGAGTCTCTGGCTAAATAAGCCAGCCTTAGAGCAGACAGATAAAAAAACCGGCGCAAGCCGGTTTTTTATTGCTGCGATATACCCTGTCAGAGCATTCCAACCAACTGCTTATGCTCTTCTTCCCCGTAGCATACGCCCCAACTGCTCGCCCCGTTCCCCATCCCCAAAACAGTTCGTCGCCCTTCTCTCGTTAGCAAATACGCCTTAACCAACCTTCTTGAATATCACCGTACTCAGGCCGGGATAAAAACCTGGCCTCCTGTTTGCCCTGATCTTCATCCTCTTGCGAAGAACACCAACCATCAGGCCTCGAACCCATCGCCAGATAAAAACACCCGGCACATGGCCGGGTGTCGTGAGGGCATACAAAGCGCCCCGACTTTTATGAATGAAGAGGCCGGCGTACGCCAGCCCCTTTATCAGGCGAGACGGAAGCGGCCGATGGTCTGCTTCAGACCCACCGCCAGCTGGCTCAGCTCCAGACAGGCACGGGCAGTATGATCGGCGCCCAGAGCCACCTCGTTGGCGGACTCGTTGATCCGCTCAACATTGCGACCCAGCTCATCAGACACAGCATCCTGCTCACCACAGGCGCTGGCAATCTGGATCGCCATATCGGCGATCTGCGCCACAGCCTCTTCAATCTGCTGGATACCGGTACCAGTCTGCTCGCTTTGGGTTACGCACTGGCGGATCATGTCACAGCTCAGTCCGGTCACCTCTTTCGCCTGATTGGCGCGAGACTGCAGGGTTTCGATGATGGCGACGATCTCGCCAGTAGAGGCCTGGGTGCGACCCGCCAGGGTGCGCACCTCATCGGCGACCACCGCAAAGCCACGGCCCTGTTCACCAGCACGAGCAGCCTCGATGGCGGCATTGAGAGCCAGCAGATTGGTCTGATCGGCAATGCTGCGAATAACATCGACCACTACGTTGATCTGGGCGGATTCACGCTCCAGTTCGGCCACCAGCGTGCCAGCCTGCTCAATCTCTTCAGCCACACGGGTGATCGCCACCAGCGAACGCTGCACATCCTGATTACCTTTGCGGGCTAAGGTATTAGCCGCACTGGCAGACTCAGAAGTGTGCTCTGTATTGCCCGCCACATCAGCAACGGTCGCTTTCATCTGGGTCATGGCCGTCGCCACCAGCGAAATCTCTTGCTGCTGGCTCTGAATACCCTTGGCAGACTGTTCGGAAACCGCACTCACTTCGTCAATCGCCGCCCCCAACTGGGTAACCGCAGCCACCACCTCTTCAATCAGACCACGCAGGTTGTCCTGCATCTTGAGGGAAGCTTTGGCCAGCATGCCCAGCTCGTCGCGGCCGATATGCTGACGCTCCAGCTGATGAGTCAGATCGCCGGCGGCAATGGCGTTGGCCTGAGCCACTACGGCTTGCAGCGGCAGGCAGATCTGGCGGGTCAGGAACCAGGTCATCACCACCATGAACACCAGCAGAGCACCAATGCTCACCATGGCGAAAGTGGTCACCATGCTGACGCTGCCAAGCAAGCTGCTGCGGTTTTCCTTCACAAAACCGAGGTTCACATCGATCAGAGCATTAACTGCCCGCTCCAAAGAACCAAAAGCAGCATTCGAGGCAAATAACTGTGCCTTGGCTTGCTCTTGTTGTCCTTGTACCAGCAGTTGATCAAACTCGTTCACTGCACGTTGGTAACTGAGCCACTGTTGTTTGGCCTGATTAAACACCTGACGCTCATGATCAGCACCGACGGTCGCCTCATAGGCGTGAAATGCGTTGTCTACTTTCTGGATATTCTGCTGGATCCGGCTGCGGCGAGCTTGCAGATCAGCGGCATCGTTCACCATCAGCAAGGCAAACTGAGCACGACGGACATAGGAGACGTCATAGAGCAGGGTTTCGACCGACAGGACACTCGGCAGCGTAGAGTCGGTAAAGTTCAGCACCCGATCACGCACACCGCGCAATTCGCTGCAGAGAAAAACACCGAAGAGAATGTTGACGGCGGCAATGACCGCAAAAACCACGGCAATCTTTTTGCCGATGGAGAGATTCTTGTAAAACATAGTGGCGGGTGATCCTCTACTGCTGACAGGCGAATGGAGTGTGGCGATCACGTCCCTATGAGCAAATCCCCGGACCTTCCTGACGGGAAAAAATGCAGAACACCGGGAAGGTAGAGTTCCGCAAAGGCGCGCACTCTAGCACAAAGCGACCACGCCCTCACTTTTCTTTAAAAATTAAAAGCAACTTAACAAAACCAACAATCGGAGCAGGATCACAAAAAACTTCATATTCACCTGACACCATTTTCTCGATAGCGGCAATCGTCTTGCAGGCATGGACAAGGGGCTGCCAAGTGGATGTAATGCCACCATCCACTTTGCACACCTTGAGGTCATGCCATGGACCATCTCTCTGCTCTTCCTCCGTTATCCTGGTCACAACAACTGCGTAGCCAGATGCAAAGTCGCCCGCTCACTGCTCTCGGCCTCTTTATCGCGCTGGCTGCCGTCTTGTTGCTGCTGTTGCAGAGTCTCATCATGCTCGCTACCGGCGAGGTGACCAGCGGCGTGCGCTACGGCCTGATCGGTGGTGCCGCCGGGTTTGCCGCCACCGCCATCGGTGCTCTGCCCGCTCTGTTTCTGCGCTCGGTACCGCAAAAGGTTGAGGACACCATGCTGGGCTTTGCCGCCGGCATGATGCTGGCGGCCAGTGCCTTCTCTCTGCTGCTGCCGGGGCTGGAGGCTGCCGAGGGGATCACTGGCAACGGCTTCAGCGCCGCCGCCGTGGTGGTGGTCGGCATGACCCTCGGGGTGCTGTTGATGCTGGGACTGGATCAGTTCACCCCGCACGAGCATGACAAAACCGGCCCCTGCGGCCCCGGCCATGAGAGCTGCTCCCGGGTCTGGCTGTTCGTCTTTGCCATCGCCCTGCACAACCTGCCGGAGGGGATGGCCATCGGGGTCAGCTTCTCGCAGGGGGATATGTCGGTGGGGCTGCCGCTCACCACCGCCATCGCGCTGCAGGATATTCCGGAGGGATTGGCGGTGGCGCTGGCCATGTGCGCCGCCGGTTTTCGCCCCTCTGTCGCCGTGCTGGTTGCCATCGCCAGCGGCCTGCTCGAACCGGTTGGCGCCCTGCTCGGGGTCGGGCTCTCCAGCGGCCTTGCCATCGCCTACCCCATCGGACTTGGGCTCGCCGCCGGCGCCATGCTGTTTGTGGTCTCACACGAGGTGATCCCGGAGACCCACCGCAACGGTCACCAGACCTATGCCACCCTCGGTCTGATGGCAGGCTTTGCCCTGATGATGACCCTCGACACCGCGCTCGGCTAAAGGCCCTCTCCCCCCCCTCATCAATGCTTTTTGTCACCTGCGGCGCTCCCATATGGAGCGCCGCGCTTCATCTCTCCTTTCGCTTGCGCCTCTCGGCGCCGACGACATCTTTTGTTATGATCTACAGCAACTTAAATTCAGCCACACGGCTATCAAGACGAGGTCAGCAATGAAAGTAGGTATTATCGGCGCCATGGAGCAAGAAGTAGCCCTGCTGCGCAGCCAGATGAGCAACCCCACCACCCTGCAACTGGGCGGCTGCGAGTTCTATCAAGGGATGCTGGCAGGCAAAGAGGTGATCCTGACCCGCTCCGGTATCGGTAAGGTTGCCGCCAGCGTGGCCACCAGCCTGCTGCTGGAAAAATTTGCCCCCGACTGCGTCATCAATACCGGCTCTGCGGGCGGCTTTGCCCAGGACCTGCACATCGGTGATGTGGTGATCGCCAGCGAGATGCGTTTCCACGATGTCGACGTGACCGCCTTTGGTTACGAGATGGGCCAGATGGCGCAGCAACCCGCCGCCTTCCCCTGCGACGAGAAGCTCATCGCGATCGCTCAGGATTGCATCGCCGAGCAGGGCAAACACCAGACCAAGGTCGGTCTTATCTGCACCGGCGATCAGTTCATGTGCAAACCGGACGCCATCGCCAAGGCTCGCGCCGACTTCCCGCAGATGCTGGCGGTCGAGATGGAAGGTGCCGCCATCGGTCAGGTGTGCCACATGTTCAAAGTGCCCTATCTGGTGGTACGCGCCATGTCCGATATCGCCGGCAAGGAACAGGTGGAATCCTTCGATGCCTTCATCGAAGTGGCCGGCAAGCACTCCGCCGAAGTGATCATCAAGATGCTCGGCAAGCTGTGATCGAGACCGGCTCGCTTGATTTGATGGCCGACGCCCTCCTCTCGACGACGGCGGCCATTCTGGTGGGGGCTGCCCTGCTGGAGGCGGTGATCCCGTGGCCATCCCATCTGCGTCTTTCGGCCGTCACGCCCCTGCTGACCCGGCTGGGACACAAGGTGCACAGACCAGATGGTTCACCCGGCCAGCAAATGCAGGCCGGCCTGCTGGCAATGCTGGTAGTCTGGCTCCCCTGCGCCGCCGGGCTCTGGTCGCTGCGCAATCTGGCATTGAGCGAACCGATCTTCGACCTGCTGTTCATGCTGCTGATGCTCGAATCCCGTCCACTGCGCGAACTCGCCCATGCCACTCACTCTCTCACCACGCAGGAGACACTGCCGCTGGCGAGATTGCAGGTGGCTCCCTGGCTCAAGCGGGAGACCAGTAAACTCTCGACCATGGGGCTCGCCAAAGCAGTGACGGAGAGCTGTGCCCTGCGTCTGGTCGGCCAATGGGCTGGCCCGCTGCTGGGATTTGCTCTGGCTGGCGTACAGGGCGCCCTGCTCTGGCGGCTGGTGCAGCTGATGAATCAGAGCTGGAGTCGCAAAGATCCCGCCTATGAACACTTTGGTCGAGCCGCCAGCGCCCTCTATCAGGGGCTCAATGCCTCCGTCATTTTGCTGCTGGGGCTGCCACTGCTGGCAAGTCGTCTCAAACAGGCCGCACAGCTGGTGCGAAGTGGCGCGCTCTGGCCCTATCCCGCCATCGGGATGCTGTTGACGCTACTTGCTGACAAGTGCCGGATCCGCCTTGGCGGCCCCCGCTTCTATCAGGGAACCTTGCAACGCTGGTCGATACTTGGCAGCGGTGATGACCCCGACGGTGAGTCACCGCGCAAGGTGCTCAATATTCTGCAAGGAATTGGCTGGGGCTGGTTGATGCTCGCGCTGCTTGTCACTGTGGCGGGGTTATTTCATGGTTAGATGGTTGCGATTGCCTATCTGGCTGCCCTGCGTGTTGCTTGCCTGGTTGCCCGCTGCGTTGCAGGCCGCCACTCCGAGCCGGGTGGTGAGCGTGGTACCCCATCTTACCGAGCTGCTTTATGACATCGGTGCCGGTGACAAGCTGGTGGCCATCGACGATGCCTCCGACTATCCCGCCGAGGTGAAAACCAAGCCCAAGGTGGCCAATTATCGCAGCATCAATGTCGAGGCCCTGCTGGCACAAAAACCGGACCTGATCCTGGGCTGGCGCTCGGCCCAGTCACGAATGCTGGCACCGCTGGAACAGCTGGGTATCCCGGTGTTCTACTCTGAACCCACCGATTTTGCCTCGCTGGCGACCGAGATGCGGGCGCTGGGCAAATTGCTTGGAGTGGAGAAGAGTGCCAACGAAGCCGCCGATCGCTATCTGGCGCGCCTGCATTCCCTGCAACAGCGCTATGGCCAACCAACCGGTGTCAAGGTGTTCTACCAGCTCTGGAACCCACCGCTCACCAGCGTCAGTGGCAATGCCTGGCCGGCTCAGGCCATCGAACTCTGCGGCGGGATCAACATCATGGCGAATGCCAAGACCCCTTACCCTCAAGTGGACATGGAACAGGTGATCAGGGCCAACCCATCGCTGATCCTGGCGGGGAGTCAAGATCCTGACGCTCTGCGTCACTGGCAGAAGTGGCCTAATCTCGACGCGGTGCAGCATCAGCGACTCGATTTAATCAACTCGGATGAGCTGCACCGTTTCACCCCGAGAGCCCTCAATGCAGTGGAGCAGGTTTGCCAAGCTATTACCCAACCCAACAGCAAGTAGCCAAAAAACAGCCATTCAGATCACGCCTGCCAATATACGTCTGCAAATGGCATAAAAAGTGCTTTAGAATTCTATAGATACCAATTTTCATCATGGGACACCGTCATGTTTAATGGAAAAACAATCCTGGTTACCGGTGGCACGGGGTCATTTGGCAAGAAATTCATTGCAACCGTGCTATCCCGCTACCAACCCGCACGACTGATCGTCTACTCCCGTGATGAGCTCAAGCAGTTTGAAATGCAGCAGTGTTTCAACCATCCCTGCATGCGCTATTTTATCGGCGATGTTCGCGATGCCGAGCGCCTCGACATGGCGATGCGCGATGTCGACTTTGTGGTGCATGCCGCTGCGCTCAAGCAAGTGCCAGCTGCCGAATACAACCCGATGGAGTGCATCAAGACCAACGTTGGAGGAGCCGAAAACGTCATCAAGGCCGCGCTCAACAATGGCGTGCAGAAGGTCATTGCACTCTCGACCGACAAGGCTGCCAACCCGATCAACCTTTACGGGGCAACCAAGCTCTGTTCTGACAAGCTCTTTGTCGCTGCCAACAATATGGCGGGCAAGAACCCGACCATCTTCTCGGTGGTACGTTATGGCAACGTGGTCGGCTCAAGGGGCTCAGTAGTTCCCTTCTTCGACAATCTGATCAAGAGCGGCGCCAGTACGCTGCCTATCACCCACCCCGAGATGACCCGCTTCTGGCTGACCTTGCAGCAAGGCGTAGATTTTGTTCTTAGCAACTTCCAGCGTATGCGCGGTGGCGAATTGTTCGTGCCGAAAATCCCGTCGGTCAAGATCACCGATCTGGCGGCAGCCATGGCTCCGACCCTTAAGCAGGAGATCATCGGCATTCGTGCGGGGGAGAAGCTGCACGAGGTGATGTGTCCGGCTGACGACTCTTTCCACACTTATGAGTTCAACGATTACTACGTGATTGCACCCAGCATCAGTTTCACCAGCCGCAACAATGATTTCAGCGTTAATGCTCTAGGTGAAACAGCCACACTGGTTGCTCCGGGCTTTGAATACAATTCCCTAAATAATCAGCACTTTCTGTCGATAGCCGAACTACAGAGCATGAACCAGCAGGTATTGTCCGAATGATCCCTTATGGCCGCCAATCGATCAGCGATGCCGATATAGAAGCCGTCGTTGCCGTACTGAAATCTGATTATCTGACCCAAGGCCAAGCCGTTCCCGCTTTCGAACAAGGACTGGCCGATTACTGCCAAGTGCCGCATGTGGTTGCTTGCAGTAACGGCACCACTGCGCTTCATCTGGCCTGCGCAGTACTGGATATTGGCGCCCAAGATACAGTTTGGGTTTCTGCGGTCAGTTTTGTTGCGTCGGCGAACTGCGTTCGCTACTACAATGCCAACGTTGATTTTGTCGACGTTGACCCTGCTACCGGTAACCTCGATGTAGTGGCACTGGATAAGAAACTGCAGCAAGCTATGCGCACCCACTCCCTTCCAAAAGCGCTGATTGCTGTACATCTGGCCGGACAGCCCTGCGATCTCGAAGAGATCGGTGCGCTCTGTCGCCAGTACGGAATCGTTCTGATCGAGGATGCCTGCCATGCACTGGGTGCCCACTATCAGGGGTCACCTATCGGTAGTTGCCGTCACAGCGATATGACGGTCTTCAGCTTTCATCCGGTCAAACCGATTACGACCGCAGAAGGAGGCGCTGTCACCACCCGGGATCAGGTGCTGGCCGACAAATTGCGACTCTATCGCAGCCATGGAATCACTCGAGATCCGCAAGCGCTGCTCATGCCCTCTCCCGGAGAGTGGTATTACGAGCAACAACTTCTGGGCTTCAACTATCGTTTGACCGACATTCAGGCGGCACTAGGGCTTAGTCAGTTGAGCCGTCTTGATCAGTTCATTACCCAGCGTCGTGAACTTGCCAGGCGATATGACGCACTGTTATCCCCCTTGCCAGTCCAGCCGTTGCAGCAGAGTAATAATCGCCAGAGCGGTTATCACCTCTATGTCATTCAGGTGGCTGAACGCGATCAGGTGTTTGCCCGCCTGCGTGCTGCCGGCATTGGCGTCAACGTTCACTATATTCCTATCCCAGCCCAGCCCTACTACCGTGGGCTGGGACATGACCCAGCAGCCTATCCGGGCGCACAAGCCTACTATCAGGGAGCAATCTCTCTTCCACTATTCCCGGCTCTGACTCTCTCAGAGCAGCAACAGGTCGTAGATGCGCTGGAGCAGGCACTATGCGGCTAGCTCTGGGCACAGTGCAATTCGGTCTGGATTACGGGATCAGCAATCACGACGGACAAGTCAGCGATGAGGAACTCGACGCGATCATTGCGTTAGCTCGTCAAGCAGGTATCGATACCCTGGATACGGCGCAAGCCTATGGCAATGCCGAGCAGAGGCTGGGGCAAAGAGATATCACCGACTTCACTCTCATCGACAAGCTGGCACCAGGGCTACCGCTGTCCGATGTTAAGGCAGCGCTCAACAACAGCTTGCATTGGCTGGGGCGAAAACGGCTCGATGGTTTGCTGCTGCACCGTAGCCAAGATGCCTCACCTGCCTTGTTCGAGTTACTCACCGATTTGCAGCAACAGGGCGCGATCGGAAAACTCGGGATCTCCGTCTACTCCCCGGAGGAGCTCGATACCTGGAGCACAGCTGGCTATCCTCTGGAACTGGTGCAATTACCTGCCAATTTGCTCGATCAACGCTTTTTACGCACTGGATGGCTCGACAAACTGGTAGATATGGGGTGTGAAATCCATGTTCGTTCGCTCTTTTTACAGGGCCTGTTATTGATGCAACCAGCGCAGCGACCTGACTATTTTCAGCGTTTCGCTACCGCACTTGAACGGTTTGACCACTGGCATCCCTCGGTGGCCCCGCTTGGCAGAGCCCTCTCCATCATGACAGCCCTACCACAGGTAAGCCGCTTCGTTGTCGGTGTTTGTCATGCCCAAGAGCTGGCCGCCATCGTTGCGGCCAGTCAAGTACAGCACGAGTGCTACGAGGCCGATATCGCACACCTGGCGTCTATGGAACAGGAACTTATCAACCCCGGACTCTGGAGAACACGATGATCTTGGGTATTCTGCAGGCCAGAACCAGTTCTTCCCGCCTGCCCAACAAGGTACTAAAGGAACTGCTGGGCAAACCCATGCTGGCAAGGCAGATTGAACGGTTGCAACAGAGCAAGCTACTGGACAAGCTGCTGGTTGCCACCAGCGATCAGTCGGAAGATCGCGCCATTGCCGAGCTGTGCGAGAGGTTGAATATCCCCTGTTTTTGCGGTCCTCTTGACGATGTGTTGCTGCGTTTCTATCTGGCGGCCCAACCCTACAGTCCGACCCATGTTGTACGTCTCACCGGTGACTGCCCACTGGCTGACCCTATGGTAATAGACGAGCTGATAGCCCTCCATCTCTCGGGCAAGTTCGACTACAGCAGCAACTGCGGCAATCCCAGTTATCCGGATGGGCTGGATGCCGAGATCATGAGTGGAGCGACTCTGGCAACCTTGCAGGAAAAGGCCGCCACGCAGACCGAGCGGGAACATGTCACCTATTACGTTCGCTGTCATTCCGAACAGTTTTCTATCGGCGAACTGCAGCGCTCGCCTTCGCTGGCCCACCTGCGCTGGACTGTCGATGAGCCTGCCGACTTTGAACTGGTAGAGCGAATTTATCAGGCTCTCTATCCTGCCAACTCAACCTTTACGACCGACGATATCCTCGCCCTGCTGGCGCAGCAGCCGGAGCTGACAACACTTAATACCCGGCACAAGCGCAACGAAGGATTGGCTAATTCGCTGGCCAAGGAGAATCATATATGACCTCACGTTATCAACATTCACTTGCTCTCTCGGCACGTGCGGAACAGAGCATTCCACTCGGCTCCCAAACCTTCTCCAAAAGTCGCCTCTGTTTCCCCTATGGCGCCGCCCCACTCTTTATCGAGCGCGGCAATGGGGCGCATGTTTGGGATGTAGATGGCAACGAGTATCTTGATTTTGCCAGCGGCCTACTGGCCATCAGTCTTGGATATTGCGATCCGGATGTGAATGAAGCGGTAATGGAGCAACTCAGTCTTGGCTCGATCTTCTCCCTTCCCCACCGGCTGGAAACTGAAGTCGCTGAACAGCTCATTGAGCTCATCCCCTGCGCCGAAATGGTTCGCTTTGGCAAAAACGGGACTGATGCCACCTCAGCCTGTATCAGGCTCTCCAGAGCAGTCACAGGCCGCGAGCGAGTAGCCGTCTGTGGCTATCATGGCTGGCAAGACTGGTACATCGGCTCAACCACCCGCCATTTGGGGGTCCCCGAGTGCGTGAGAGAGCTGACCCACAGATTTGACTACAACGATCTTGCCTCGCTGCAGTGCCTGCTGGAAGCTCACCCGGGCGAGTTTGCAGCCGTCATTCTGGAACCGATGAATGTAACCTGGCCAACCCCGGATTTTCTGCCTGGTCTGCGCCAACTCTGCGATGCCCATGGCGCACTACTCATCTTTGATGAGACCATTACCGGTTTTCGCTACCACTTGGGCGGGGCACAGAGCCTCTTTGGTGTGACGCCGGATCTTGCTGCGTTCGGCAAAGGCATGGCCAATGGTTTCCCGATTTCCGCCGTTGTTGGCCGCCGCCAATATATGAAACGGATGGAAGATATCTTCTTCTCCGGCACCTTCGGCGGGGATGTAATTGCCCTCGCTGCGGCCAACGCCGTCATCAAAAAGATGCGGCGACTGGATGTACCAAAGAGGCTTGCAGAGCGGGGACAACAGGTACTGAATGGGCTCGATAGCTTGCTAAAAGAGATCGATGCCCCCGCTTGGCTGCAAACCGCCGGACACCCGAGCTGGAGCTTTCTGCTGGTTACGGATTCGGTAAACCACTCTACCTGGCTGCTCAAGAGCTATCTGATCCAGGAGTTGTGCAAGCGGGGGCTCCTCACCCTTGGCAGTCACAATATGAATCTGGCCCATAGCGAACAGGATGTGGCCGTTCTGCTGGCAGCCTATCGCGACATACTGCCAGCGCTCATTCGCCACGATAGAGAACTGACACTGGCCAGTGCGCTTGATGGCGAGTCCATTCAACCCGTATTCCGGGTACGCTGATGCGGTTGCTGTTCCGATGTGATGCCAGTACGACAATAGGCGCAGGCCATCTCATGCGGTGCCTTAGCATCGCCGATCTTGCAGCCAGCCGAGGTGACGAGTGCCACTTCTTTTGTGCCGATTTGCCTGGCTTTGATGGCACTCAAGTCATTGCTCGCCAGCATGGCCTGACGCTGCTTCCCGCACAACCTGGCTGGCGCTCGCTCTATCGCGCCATCATGGGGTGGGGTGGCAGTGATTGGCTGATTGTGGATCACTATCAGCTGGATCGCCGTTGGGAGCAGCCGCTGGCGGCCCTCTTCCCCCAACAACTGGTTATCGACGATCTGGCTGACAGACCTCATGAAGCAACCCGGTTGCTTGATATGACCCCATACCGGCAACCTGCCGACTATGGCAAAAGCCTGTTTGAAGAAGTGCCTCTGCTGGGCCCAGGTTATGCGCCACTGCGACCAGAGTTTGCCAGGCTACGGCCTGTCGCGCTTGCCAGAAGAGCATCAAATAGAAGCATCAGACGACTGCTGCTCTCCTTGGGGGCGATGGACAGTGACAATCATCTATCCCGCATTCTGCCCCAGATAGATCAACTGCCCATCCCTATATTGGAAATTGATCTGGTATTAGCAAGCAAAGCCCCTCATATCGATACACTTAAAGAGGTCATGGCAAAAAGTCGCCATCACGTCAAATTGCACCTCGATGCAAACAACATGGCCGAATTGATGTTGCAGGCTGATCTCGCCATCGGTGCTGGAGGAACCAGTTGCTGGGAGCGCGCTACCTTGGCTCTACCTACCCTGCTATTCACTCTTGCCGACAACCAACTGGAAAATGCCAGACGGCTAGCACAGGCAAATGCCGTGATATGGCTTGGCGATCTGAGGATGCTTAATAATAAGCAACTGCTACAACAGCTGTTACTTCACTGGCCCAATCAAGAGACCTTGCAGCAACTCGGCAAACATAGCGCCGCACTGTGTGATGGCACGGGAGCACAGCGTTTGTTGCAGAAGCTCACATCGCGGCAGCACTCATACTGGCTGCAGCCAATCACAGAAGAAGACGCAGAGTGGATATGGCAGTGGCAACAGGATACGGTAACTCGCCGCTATAGCCGAAATACCGATTGTCCTCCACTCGGTGAGCATAAAATCTGGTTACACGGAGCTTTGCAGAACCCTCAGCGCTGGCTGTTCAAGGTTATGTCAGCCACAGGTCCTTGCGCCGTCGTGAGGCTGGATGAAGCCTGTGAGCCAAGCAGGTATAACGAAGTTTCTATCTACGTTGACCCCGAGCAACACCAACGAGGGCATGGCAAACGGGCTCTTAATCTGTTGCACCAACTTTTCCCTTGGTTCACCTTTCACGCCTATATCAGCCCTGAAAACCAGGGCTCTCTGGCACTCTTCCGGTCAATTGGATATCAGTGCAGTAGCTCACAGAACTGGTTTCATTTTTCTCCCAAGGAGACGTTTCATGCCTCAGCTCACTATTAATGGCCGCGAGATAGGCCCAAATAGCCCGCCATACATCATTGCTGAACTATCCGGCAACCATAATGGCCAGCTGGAGAGGGCACTGGCGCTGGTAGATGCGGCTGCCGATGCGGGAGCTGATGCCATCAAGCTGCAAACCTATACAGCTGACACCATGACAATCGACTGTGATCTACCGGATTTTCATATTCAGGGCGGTTTATGGGATGGCCATACCCTTTACGATCTCTACACCCTGGCCCATACCCCATGGGAATGGCACCAGCCTCTCTTTGAACGAGCAAAGTCACGCGGATTGACTATTTTCTCCACGCCCTTCGACGAGAGTGCTGTTGATTTTTTGGAGGAGCTGGGTACTCCCGCATACAAAATAGCCTCATTCGAAATTACCGATCTTCCCCTGCTCAGTTACATAGCTCAGCAAGGAAAGCCGGTCATTATCTCTTCTGGCATGTCAACTGAAGATGAAATTGCCAAGGCCCTGACCATTTTGCGTAAAAATGGTTGCTCACAGATCCTGCTGCTTCATTGTGTCAGTGGCTACCCAACCCCTCTTGCTGATATCAATCTCAAGCGGATTACCCGCTTGGCAGAGACATTTTCAGTACCCGTTGGTCTCTCTGATCACACGCTGGGAAATACCGCCGCTCAGCTGGCAATAGCATTGGGCGCTGTGGCCATCGAGAAACACCTGACCTTGGCTCGCGCTGATGGCGGCCCGGATGCTGAGTTCTCACTTGAACCAGGTGAACTTAAAGAGCTCTGCAGCCAGGCAAAACTCTGCTGGCAAGCGTTGGGGTCAGGAGAAAGTGGTGACAACCAGGCTGAACAGGCCAACCTGAGATTTCGTCGTTCTTTGTATTTTGTTACCGACATCCCTGCGGGCACCATCATAAAGCCGGAACACATCCGACGGATCCGGCCAGGCTATGGGTTGCCACCTGAAGCATTGCCACAAATATTAGGGAAAAAAGCTCGCCAAGATATTAATCGTGGAAAGGCCGTTCATATTGATGATTTTTTATAAAACCTTAAAGCATTAAGTTATAACGCTCATATTACAGGGTATGTTATATGAAACAAAAAAGCGTATTCATGAAAGAAGAGGCTGATGCATGGTATGAGAGAAATAAGTTCTGCATCAATCAAAAATCTCTGAGTAATGACCCCATATTCACAGCACTACAAAATATCGGCTACCAACCGAAACGAATCCTTGAAGTTGGCTGTGCCAATGGTTGGCGATTAGCACAACTGGCTAACCATTATGGTGCCACCTGCTATGGTATAGATCCCTCACAAGCAGCGATTGAGGATGGAGCTAAGAGCTATCCCGCATTAAATCTAAGTGTTGGAACTGCAGATGGTTTACCTGACTTTGAACCTGTCGACCTGATTATTTTCGGTTTTTGTTTATATCTATGCGATCCACAGGATTTATTCACAATTGCGGCTAATAGTGACAGATTGCTCGCAGACAAGGGGGTAATGGCTATTTACGATTTTTGTCCTCCGACAGGACACTATCGAAATGACTACCAGCATCATGCCAACCTTTTTAGCCATAAAATGAATTACAGTAGTATGTTCAGTTGGCACCCAAGTTATTGTCGAGTATTTGAGCACGTCATGCATCATGATGGTACTCACGAGCTGGAACCAGATGCATTGGTTTCTGTTCAACTATTGAAAAAAGACTCGCAGCTTCTTGATGTAAAAAATCCATATCCCCCCCAAAATTAATAATAGAAAAGGGAGGCATTAGCCTCCTATAAAAAGAATAAAGCATTGTTCACTACATCAGAAACATCATTATTTTCTAAAAAATGACATAATTTCATTATCAACCATATCAACACTATCGAAAGCTCTTGGATACATCTCTTTTATTTTCGCCAAAAAGTCTAACCATAAGCTGATTGCTGGCCTCATCAGCGTCATCGTTTTTTCCTCTCCATCAAAAGAATAGAGAATTGAACTCAATATGGTAAACACATAGTTCATAGAGCCAATCATAATTTGAGATATATGTTTTTGCCGAGTTGCTGCAATCTGTGCGAGATAACCAAAATTACGCAACATTAATTGATTAATCTCATTTCTAGATGAGAAATTCTGTTGCCACTCCCCCATCATTTTATCGATTAAAACATCGAAAAACTCAACATCCAGATATGGTTTGAAGTCTTCTTTTGATAGAGGAATCGGGGTTGATAGCTGTGTAATTTGGTGAATCAGTTCAGCTTTATCTATGACTCCTGAAAAACTGATCTCACTATCAGGCAATGGCCTTGCTTTTGCAATTTTAGCCCCGTCGCTGCAGTTAAAACACTGAACATGTTCATTCGCAGCTAATACTTGCTCAATAACTTTTCGAGATGTATTAAACATGGCGTTACTTATTACAACACCACCAAAATTACCTTCATGCTGCCACTGGCTGTCTCCATACATCAACTCACCTAGTACCTCAGCACCTTTATCACTGTTATAATAAGCACTAAATTTCGAGTGATGATGCCCTTTGTTTTTATAACCATTATCGAGGCCAAATAAATATATATTTTTAAAACCAAGATGAATAGGTGCACTAACCCCTATATTTCCAACTAAAGGATTGACCCCTCCCAATGCAGCATATTTGGGAAGATGAGGGAAGTTTACATGATAGAGGATAACTCCAGGCTCACTAAGTTTAAACATTAATGCTGATTTGTCGAACAGCGTTGAGCAATAGGGGTGAATAACATCCGTGCTTAGGAAAAGTATATCTCTAAGATAATCTGGGTCATTCATATTAACCAAGAAATCATAAACAACCTTAGTTCGTTCAGTCTCAACATGAATATCTGGTTTAATACCTACTTTATGCAATGCAGAAATAGCACTACCACATGAAATTAAAATTGCTTTTTCTTTATTCCTTTCAATAACAGGAAGAGATGCATCCAAAGATGGACCATTAGCAATCACAAAAACTGGGGTTCTATTATATTTCGATGGAATTTTCTTCCCCTGCACCAGGAATGGAACAGTTCGTTCAAGATTATCAACCGTATGAGAAAGAGCTATCAGATTATCATCAAAAAAACCCCACCCCATCACCAGAAGATAATACTCCCGCTGGATTCTCTCAATTAAATATTTAATTTTATCATTTTGGTAACCCCACATTATAAAGGCATTAGCGATAAGAAAAGAACCACGGCTATGAATAGCAGATGCAAAATCATTAAAAATAGTATCTTCATCCTGGCCTAACAGGATATGTAGACCAAGGTTCTCTTTATGTAAATAATCAAGCAGAGGTGCCCAATCGAAACAAAAAAGAGATGCATAAAAAAGATCTAGATCTGGTTCAAAAAGAAATAAGGTGCCAATTTTGCATTGTTCATAAAGATAACCAAGGTGGTAACCCAACCCAACCCCAAACACCAGTGCGGTCGGAACTTCAGTTGGTACTTTCTTTAATGGTTCTTCTCGAGCAGCAAGATCATCAAGATAAGCATTGAGTTTATTAAGATACTCAACGTGCATAAATCCGAGTGGGTTGGCTTCTTGACTAAATGAGAACTTGGATAATCCCCCTTTATCCATGAACTCTTTAACTAATGTCTCACAGATAAGATACGGCTCATCACCATATACCGCGACATCATCATCGCTCCAAGCCATATTTGGCTGACCATTTTCATTACAAAAAAAACGAAATGGTCGGCTTGGTTGATATGACTCATACATATCTGCAATATGGGGGATATATTTACGAAATGCAGCAATATTCTGTGAGAATCGAAGCGGCAAGGCCACCGACATGGCAGCCTCTTGCTCTGCACGTTCTTTTAGTCGTAAAGCAACACCTTCAGCTTTTTCCAAAATATCATCAATATTTTCCGACATCAGAACTCCTTGCTATTCACACTATAAATTTGCTTTGCTTTACTCGCCAACCCAATCACAGACAACTCATTGAAAATGATTTTACGGTGATCAGATGCCACTTTTTTCATGCTTTCTTCTTGTTGAAAAAGTAATGTAGCCAATAAAGTGGCATCTTGTTTTAGTGAAGGCTCACTTTCAACGAGATACAACAAACGGTCAATCAAAGAAATCCGATAATCCATACAGACCAGAGCATCATCATAGCTTTTTCTGGCTAATAGATATTGAAGTTGCTCGTAATTTTCTGTGAGAGCTTGTTGCAAAGAGGCTAAAGTGGTCATTACAACTCACCCAGTTGCTGTCTCATTTGATAGCCCTGTTGTTTAGCAGAATCGGGTAACTGATCCCAACCAGATTTTATAGTAACCATCAAAGCCATGACCTCTTCAATCGGGGCTACATCCAATGCAAGGCTTGCATCCCAAATTCGCTCGTCCATATAGGAATAGAGGCTATATAAATCTTCAGCAATAGCCCCTTGACTCATATCAAGTGCATCCTGCAAACCATGTAATAATCCCTGAGCTTTCGATACAGCGGTAGATTTTGCTTCCATATCACGACGCTCAATTGCACCTTTGGCTTGAGCCAAACGTTCAAGTACACCTTGCATCATGAGCTGAATAACACGATGAGGATCGGCAACAGCCAAGTCAGCAGCGACACTGGTTGCCTTATATGCTTTAAGATTACGCTGGTACATAGCCTGCTCCTCGTAATATAAATTTATTTCTTGTTATTAATCTGTAATGATTGCAGTGCTGCCGCTGAGTGATTCATTTTCACTAACAAGGCATCCAGGCTACCATATTGAGCACGTAGTGAAGCTTCGTATTTAACCAATTGAGCGTTTGATGTGGCCTGCTTCTGGTTCAAGCTACGCAGATCGGCATTCAAAACATCTGTACGTTGATCCAACATGCCGCCAGACTTGGAATACTCTTTTAAACCTGTGTTCAAGGTTGCAGCAATACCCTTTTCGCCACCGAAAAGCCCAACGACCTGGTCAAAGTTTTTATCAACAGCCTCATCAAATTTTGTTTTGTCAAGAGACAACTTGCCTTTATTGTCCATCTTAATACCTACTTCAAAGATGGTTGAGTAAGTTGTACTGGTACCAGCTTTATTTGTTACAGTATTAGCCATAAAACTGCTAATGGTACGAGTGCTCGCATCACCAGCAAGCGCGCCACCATCATCTTGTCTAACTCCACCAACGATACTATTACGCTTGCCCAGCGCATCCATTTTATCTTGCAGCGCGTTATAACCATCAATAAACTGCTTAACCATATCCTGGATAGCAGTTTTATCTGTTGTTATGGCAACTTTATTGGATTTCAGAGTTGTGCCATCACTTTCTTTATCTGATACCCGTAAAACCGTTAATTTCAAATCCTGAATAGAGTCGTCAAATACATTGGTATCACTTTTAAGTGTATTACCATCAACAGTAATCTCAGCACTACTAGCAGCTTGCTTCTGGCTCATCGCCGAACCTGCTGCACCTGTTGCAAAAATATCCAGCTCAGAATTATTGCCAGTGATCAGCAAATCTTTACCATCTCCAGATATCCCAGAGTCAATAACAAATTTTGCCTTACCATCGGCAGTATTGACGATATTTGCACTAAGACCGAAGTTGTCTCCATTGCTATTGATACTTTTACGAATGTCTTGCAGAGTATCCCCTGCCTTGACATCAACCTTGAATTCCTTGTCACCAGCTTTGAAGGTCAACTGACCATCCTGAGTCACAAGTGGGGTGGTCGAACTGGCAAACTCACCTTCAACACGGCTAGTGGTAGCCAATTTATTGACGGTAATATTGTACTGACCATTGGAGCCACCACTTTTACTCTCCACCTTCATCACCGGATTATCTTTATCTTGGGTGATGGTGACGGCTCGCTTGTTGAAAGCGCCAGGTTTGCTCAAAGTATCGAGAATATCGGTGAATGCGGTGAGGGATGACTTCAGCTGGCCTATACCAGATATGCTGATCTGGGTGCTGTTTTGCTTGGTCAAAATCGGTTTCTGTAGCTGGGCCTTCTTGGCCGCTACGCTAGCAGCGATGACGCTCTCAAGATCAAGCCCAGAGCCCGCCCCAGCAGAAGTAATGGCCATGTTATCTTCTCCTCATCAATTCGGTTCAAATCTCGCTATCAAACAACAGTCCGCGTTTAGGGTTCGCCCCTGCTTCACCTTGCTGCAACGCCTGGATCCGCTTGTGGATAGCAATCAACTCTTCTGTAGGGATCTGGCGGATCACCGAGCGGGTATCAGAGTCCATTACCTTTATTACAACCTGGCCAGACTCCTGCTCCATGCTGAAATTAACGGTCCACCCTTGCAACTTGCCAAATTCCTGCAAGTTTTGTACCTGTTTTTCAATATCTGCCTGGCTCTGCACTTGTTGAAGCTCAGTTTCCTTTGCCTGCTCCTGACTTTTTTGCTGTACAGTCCCGGCATCCTCAACCGTGCCAGAAAGCAGTTGAGCGGCCACCTGGCCGCTCTTGTCACTTAGCTGTAAGGAAGCGCCATTGGCAGATGACAGATTGCCTATTTCGGTTGCCATCTTATCTCTCCCATCTTAGTCAGCCTAGTCAACCCATTACCCAAGCAGGGAAAGAGCAGACTGCGGTCTCTGGTTAGCCTGAGCCAAGACACTGGATGCGGCCTGTTGCAGAATATTCTGCTTGGTCATGTTAGCAGTCTCGGTCGCAAAATCCGCATCACGGATACGAGAGCGAGCGGCACTAACGTTTTCCGCGATATTAGCTTGGTTACGAATAGTCGAATCTAATCGGTTTTGTACCGCACCAAGCTCGGCTCGTTTGCTATCAACCACTCCCAACATTGAGTCCACTGCCGCCAATACGTTTTGAGCGTTACTCTGACTACTAATGCTGATACCACCAGCACTTCCACCAACAAAAATGGTCGTGACACCAACAGCAGCTGCCGTTGTAGCAATAGTTGTCGCTGCGGCGGCAGCAATACCGGAGATGCTAAAACCAGCGGATTGATCAAGTGCAAAGCCGATCGTCTGATTGGCGTCAGCACCGACCTGGAAAGTACCTGTATAAGAACCATCAAGTAACTTGGTTCCCGCAAAAGTCGTATCTTTGGAAATGCGATTGATCTCTGACCCCAGCTGGTCAACCTCTTTCTGCAATGCTTCACGATCTTTGGCTGAGTTGGAACCGTTAGCAGATTGCTGTGCCAACGTACGCATGCGCTGCAACATACCGGTCACTTCATCCATCGCGCCTTCAGCCGTTTGAGCCAGAGAGATACCGTCGTTGGCGTTACGGTTACCCTGATCCAAACCGTTGATCTGGGAGGTCAGACGGTTGGAAATCTGCAGACCCGCTGCATCATCTTTCGCGCTGTTGATGCGCAGACCGGATGCCAGACGCGTGTACGAGGTATCCAGAGATTTGGTGGTATTCATCAAATTACGCTGGGCGTTCAATGATGACGTATTGGTATTAATAAACATGGCCATAATAAATTCTCCCGAAGAACATGCGACTGCGGGTTGCGCTGTCAAAGCTGACAACGGCCCACCGTAGAAGAAGAGGTTGAACGAGCCTCTCTCTTCTGGCGGGTATCTGTTTGAACGGACAGGCTACCCGCAGCTATGCAAACGTTGGATTCCGAACACCCCTCGATTGCCTCATCTTGGTTAACGGCGGCCAAGTCGCAATCTTTAGGACATTATTGGCAAAAACAGAACGCTTTCTCTCATCACTTTTTCAACCAGCCTTGCAGACATAACGCAAGCATTACCCGACTTTTCCCAGGTTGTATTCAGAAAGCTCAATAAAACTCAAGCGGCCTTAAGTTGGCCGCTTGAGTTCAAGACTGCTACACAAAAGTGAGGAACTATTAACCAAGCAGAGATAGTGCTGATTGAGGGCGTTGATTAGCCTGAGCTAAAACGCTTGAGGCCGCCTGCTGCAGAATATTCTGCTTCGTCATATTGGCTGTCTCAGTCGCAAAGTCGGCATCACGGATGCGCGAACGTGCAGCACTGACGTTTTCAGAGATGTTTGCCTGGTTGCGAATGGTTGAGTCCAAGCGGTTTTGTACGGCACCAAGCTCAGCTCGTTTGCTATCCACAACTCCCAGCATGACGTCTGCAGCAGCGAGGACTTGCTGTGCTCCGCTCTGAGTACTGATGCTGATGGAGCTACCTGCAGCAAAAATAGCAGTAACGTTAATCGCGGTACCAATCACGGTGCCTACGTCAACGGTAGTATTCGCCGCAGCAGCAATTCCAGAGATACTGAAGCCATCAGCTTGAGACAAGCTAAAACCGATGGTCTGGTTGGCGTCAGCACCGACTTGGAAAGTTCCGCCGTAAGTGCCGTCCAGTAATTTAGTACCAGCAAACGTAGTGTCTTTAGAGATACGGTTGATCTCGGCCCCAAGCTGGTTAACCTCTTTCTGCAGCGCCTCACGGTCCTTTGCTGAGTTTGAGCCGTTGGCAGATTGTTGCGCCAAGGTGCGCATGCGCTGGAGCATCCCGGTCACTTCATCCATTGCGCCTTCAGCCGTTTGTGCCAGAGAGATGCCGTCGTTAGCGTTACGGTTACCCTGATCCAGACCATTGATCTGAGAAGTTAAACGGTTGGAGATCTGTAAACCCGCAGCATCATCTTTTGCGCTGTTGATACGCAAACCGGATGCCAAACGGGTATACGAGGTATCCAGAGATTTGGTGGTATTCATCAAATTACGCTGGGCGTTCAGTGATGACGTATTAGTGTTAATGAACATGGCCATAATAAATTCTCCCGAAGAACATGCGACTGCGGGTTGCGTCACCATAACTGAGTGACGACCCACCGTTGAAGAGGAGGTTGAACTGGCCTCTCTCTTCTGGCGGGTACCTGTTTGAACAGACAGGCTACCCGCAGCTATGCAAACGTTGGATTCCGAACACCCCTCGATTGCGTCATCTTTTTAGCGGCAGAATTTAGCCAAGCTTTAGGAAAATTGTTGCCGTTAGCGGCAAGCCTTCTCCGGTGAGGGGTAACATCCTCAACCGCCACGCCCTCTATGGGGGAGCCTTCCAGCCATGCCCATAGATGAGCCTGAGGAAATATAATTTTGGCATGATGTATGCAGATATTGGGAGGAGTGACGCCAATTTGGCGACACAATAAAAAATGGCCGGAGAACCGGCCTAAAAATGAGCATATGCTCAGGAGAATATGACCAAGCGTGACAGAATTGAACAGCTGGACAACACTTGGCATTACTAGTAGAGAATTATATCTCTCCCGATAGAACAGAGTGCGAACCCGAACACCCCTTTGTTCCATCTCTTGACCAGGGCGGCCTGAACAACCGCCCTGTTTTCTTTTGTTAGCCTTGCAACAGTTGAAGTGCTGACTGAGGTCTCTGGTTGGCCTGTGACAGGATACTGGAAGCTGCCTGCTGCAGGATATTCTGTTTGGTCATATTGGCAGTTTCGATGGCAAAGTCTGCATCACGGATACGGGAACGAGCTGCACTAACGTTTTCCGAAATGTTGGCCTGGTTGCGAATAGTCGAATCCATCCGGTTCTGTACTGCACCAAGTTCAGCGCGTTTACCATCCACAACCGCTAACATCGCATCAGTTGCTGCAAGAACGTTCTGTGCATTACTTTGACTACTAATGCTAATCCCACCAGCACTGCCGCCAACAAAGATAGCTGATACCAGAACGGTCGCACCGGTAGCTGTCGTAATAGAAGTTGCAGCCGCCTCAGCAATACCCGAAATGCTAAAGCCCGCATTTTGACTCAAACTGAAACTAATGGTTTGGTTGGCATCAGCCCCAACCTGGAAGCTCCCAGTGAAAGAACCATCGAGCAACTTGGTCCCCGCAAATGTGGTAGAGGTAGATATACGGTTGATCTCTGCTCCCAGTTGATCCACCTCTTTTTGCAGTGCTTCACGATCCTTGGCAGAGTTGGAACCGTTAGCCGACTGTTGTGCCAAAGTACGCATACGCTGCAGCATGCCGGTCACTTCATCCATGGCCCCTTCCGCAGTTTGTGCCAGAGAGATACCATCATTAGCGTTACGGTTACCTTGGTCCAGACCGTTGATCTGAGAGGTCAAGCGGTTGGAAATTTGCAGACCCGCGGCATCATCTTTGGCGCTGTTGATACGCAAACCAGATGCCAGTCGAGTGTAGGAAGTATCCAGTGATTTGGTCGCGTTCATCATATTACGCTGAGCGTTGAGTGATGAAACGTTAGTGTTGATAAAAAGGCCCATGACTATTCTCCTAAGCTATTAAATTTACTCTTCTATTTGCTCGAGCTTTATTATTTTCTGTGCCCGATGCGTCTTATTTAACGGCTCGTTTTTGGATGTCTTTAGCATTTTTTTCAACGCTTCATCGCATTAACGCCGCTTACCTTATATATCGGCGGGTCGGGGGGATACTTAAGGAAAAAATCGGACCTAAACCTGTGATGGGCTCAACCTTCTGAAGCCCGCCAACGGCGGAGAGCTAAGGGCACGCACGAGCCTCGCCCGGTTCATGCCGCGAGAAAAAATCCGTCCCGACTCTCAATTTTGTCGAGCACTGTTGGCGATTGGGCTCACCAGCCCCTAAAATCGCGGCCCCATCAACAATTTGGCGTGAGTTGTTCTCCATGCAGACACTGGTTGAGCAGATTGTTTACATCAGCGACATGTTTGGTACTGCGGTATTCGCGTTTTCAGGGGTATTGGTGGCTGGCCGACTCAGGATGGACGGGTTTGGCGTCATGGTTTTGGCGGCGGTCACTGCCATCGGCGGCGGCACCATCCGTGATATGATCCTGGGAGCCACCCCCGTATTCTGGGTGCGCGATCCCCTCTATATCTGGGTCGTCATTGCGACGGCGCTGATCGGTATGTGGATGGTCAAACTGCCCCGCAGGATGCCCTGGTATGTACTGCCGGTGGCGGATGCCTTCGGACTGGCCCTCTTTACCGTGATCGGTGCCCAGAAGGCCCTCAACTTCGGCACCCCGGGGCTGATTGCCGTGATCATGGGTACCATGACCGGGGTAGCCGGTGGCATGATCCGCGATGTACTGGCGCGGGAGGTGCCCATGGTGCTGCAAAAAGAGATCTATGCCACCGCCTGTATCCTCGGCGGCATTCTCTATACCCTGGCGCTGGAGGCGAACATGGACAGGGTAACGGCCATGCTCATCTGCATGACGGCCGTGTTTGGCCTGCGAGTAGCTGCTATCTACTGGCATCTGTCGCTGCCCACCTTCTCGCTGCAACGCAATTGAGAGCAGGCCCACAGCGTCATCATGTCGCTGTGGGCCGCGCGTTGAACCAAATAGGCTTTTCTGTTGTCATAGAAGCAGTCGTTGTTAGCCGGAACTTCTCATGCGCAAAATCGGTATGCTTACCACCCTCCTCCTGGCGAACGTGACGGCAGCCCACGCCGAAGCACAAGTGGTATTTGGACGACTGGCCTCGGCGCCGGTGCAGCAGTTCAACCAGCAGATACGCCAGGCAAGCCATCAACAGCAAAACTGGGTTAATGACTACCGTGAGGTAGCTCTGCGATTCGTCGGTCATGGTGACACACCCAGCCGCATCCATGCCCAGCAGCTGGACAATGATCTGGTGCTCTCGGTCGCCCTCGACGGCAGCAAGAGCGACATGATCTACATCCTGACCCTCTATCGCAGCAACAACCTGTGGCAGATGCGGGAGGCGGAAATGGGCTGGCGTTGTCAGGGGCAAGACTCCTTCACTCCGGTTCCCTGTCCCTAATAGTCAGGGCTCACTCTGTGAAATAAAAAAATCCGGCACATTGGCCGGATTTTTTTATTGAAGGTAAAAACACGCTTACGGGCGGTACACCTTGACGTTGTCAAAGCCCTTCTCTTTCAGATAGAGCGCCTGCAGCTTGCTCATCACACCGCGATCGCAGTAGAGCAGGTAGGTCTTCTCTTTGGGCAGATCGCCAAAGGCGGTGGCCAGCTTGAAGAAGGGGATATGCATGACCTCACGCCCTTCCACCAGCAATGGCTTCTCGTCGTGCTCGTCCATGGAGCGGATATCGAGGATCACCTCGTTGTCACCGCTCTCGGCGGTAGTCTCCACTTCCTGCACCTCGGCGGCGGTCTCTTCACCAATGCGACGAATGTCAAGGTAACGGGCCTCGGCCACCACCTTGTCCAGAATGGAGAAGTCGAAGTTGGCCTCTTCCTCTTCAATGCGCGCCAGATCGGCCTTAACGGTCGGCTTTTTGGAGATGACCCCACAATACTCCGGCATGGTTTCGGCGAACTCCAGGGTGCCGATGCGGCGGGCTTCACTGATGATATCCGGCTTGTCCCAAGTAATGAGCGGGCGCAGGATCACCTTGTCGGTGACCCGGTCGATCACGTTCAGGTTGGTGAGGGTCTGGCTGGAGACCTGACCCACACACTCGCCGGTCACCAGCGCCGGGATCTGGAACTCATCGGCCACCTTGGCAGCGGCACGCATCATCATCCGCTTGAGCACCACGCCCATCTGACCGTTGTCGATCTTCTCGAGGATCTCGGCAACCACCGGCTCGAAGTCCACGGCGGTGAAACGTACCCGGTGGGAGGAGCCGAAACGGTTCCACAGGTGGTAGGCCACCTGCTTGACGCCGATTTCGTGGGCAGCACCGCCCAGATTGAAGAAGCAGTAGTGCACGCGGCAGCCGCGCTTGATGAACTGGAACGATGCCACGCCGGAGTCAAAACCGCCGGAGAGCAGGCTCAGCACATCTTCCTGGGTCGCGATGGGCATGCCGCTCAGGCCCTGATGGATGGCGCTGACAATAAAGAGCTCTTCGCCGTCGATCTCGAGGTTGATCTTCACATCCGGGTTCTTGAGGCGCACACCATTGCTTTCGCAGTGCTGGTTCAGTCCACCGCCCACATAGCGCTCAATCTCGAGAGAGGAAAACTCGTGCTTGCCGTGGCGCTTGGCGCGCACGCAGAAGGTTTTGCCCTTGAGCTGGTCGCCCCACACGGCTTTCACCTGCTCGAAGATGTCGTGCAGATCGGTAAACTTGCTGGCTTGTACCTCGAGGAAGGCCTGAATGCCGGGAATGCAGGCCAGGGCTTCGATTGCCTGCTCGCGGAACTGGTCATTGCGGGAGCTCACGATCAGCTTGTCCCAATCCATCCGTACGCGGGCATCGTCGTCGAAGCGGCGCAGGACATTGCGGATATTGCCCTGCAGGATCTTGATAAAGCGCTGGCGAACCGACTTGCTCTTGATGGTGATTTCCGGGAACAGCTTGATAATGAACTTCATGGTAATGACTCGGGTGACCTTGATTTAAGGGCGCGAATTATATCAGAACTTTGTGGCCAGCGCCTACTGGATGAGCGTTTGCTCACATTCCCCCACGCAGTGTTTGCCGTGCAGCGCCAATCTTGCGTATATTCCCGACCCTGCGCCTCGCCAGATTTTTGACAACAGACTGATCCGATGAAGACCTATATCTACTACCCCGGCATGGAGGTACGCGACGAGCTCTGGCTCAAATTTGCCCTGCTCTATCTGGAGCGGCTCGCCTTCGTCTTCACCGTCAGTGAAAAAAGTGGCCTCACCACCCTGCTCGATACCCTGCAACAGCAGACCGATCTGCTGGCCGAGCGGCCCGATGCCGCCTTCTTTGCCGCCATCACTCCACAGTTGGAGAGCCAGATAAGCGGCCTGGTGGCCCCCGATTTCGTCCGCCACAAGGTGTTTGGCAACAAGGAGCTGATTGGTCGCTGGCGTCAGGAGGCCAACCACGACTGCTTCTGCCCGGATCAGGTGGGGCTGGAGCGGCTGCACGGCTTTTGCCTGACTCACGGCTTTGCGACCCGAGATGAAGGGGGGATCAGAATGGCGCGGCGCTTTGCCAACCTGATCTCCATGCGCCTTGCCCGTGAGTGGGCACTCGCCAATGACGGGGCGCTTATTACCGATCACGACTATCTCGACCGCCTGCTCCATCTGCTCGAATCCCGCTACCACAATCGCGGCGGTCAGGATTGCTTCCACCTCGAAATCCCGTTGCAAGTACCCACTCACCTCGGCGAGATCTCCTTCGCCGAGCTTATCGCCCTGCGCCGGCGCAGCGGCTTTCGCCAGCAGTTGGCCGAATTTCATCTGGCCCTCGACAACCTGCTCACCATGCTGGGTAGCGGCTATGCCGACCCGGCGGCCCTGACCCGCTTTGAGCAGGCTCAGCAAGGGCTCAATCAACTGCTCGGGCCCGAGACCCTCAGCATGCCACTCACAACCCTGGTCAGCACCAGCCTGCCCGCCGTAGCCATGCTCCACCAGTTAAAAGCGAGCCATCCCGAAAGCAACCTCATCTTCCATCCCATCAAGAAGAGCCACTTTCACCAACGCAAGAGCCAGCACTTCTTCACCCGGCTCGGTCATCTGCGCCAACCGGGCTGAATTGGCGGAATGAAAAAGGGGTTGGCATCTGCCAACCCCTCTCGTTTTCTGCGGCCTACCAATCATCACCCCGGTGATTAGCCCGCTCTTGCGCCTGCCTGCGCGCCTCCATCGCCCTGTCACGGCGGATATTGGCAGGGGTACAGGCAAACTGTTTCTGATAGCAACGCGCAAAACTCTCGGAAGCAGGTTCGAAAGGTGAATAGAACCCGGTACGTTCAGGAGAAACATGGTGATCACCATGATTGGTTGTGGCACAACCCGAACTCATCAGCACCAGCAAGGGATACAGAACACGCAGCAAAAGAGAACTCCCGATTGGATTTGAATGAATTCGTAATTATTCGCAAATTAATTCATCCAATCAAATATTGATGCATTTCAAATAGTTAATTACATTCAACTCAATGGCTGTCGGCAAAACGATCAACGGGTGATGGTGCCGGCATCACTGTCAGGATGCACCACGCGAAACTCGATACGATCGCTGTTGCCCGCTTCATCCACCACCACCAGCTGATAACGACCCGCCACACTCAGCACCTGATCCCCGTCCCAGCGCAGTCGCTGGCCGTTGAGAAACCAAGCCGACTTGCCGACACCGCCCAGCACCTTGGGCTGCAACCGATAGCGCTGGCTGCGGATAAGGTTGCCCTCCCCCAGCGCCACGATGCGAATGGGGGCCTGCAGCTCGGCGCTCTGCCCCTCCCCTGCACAACTGCTGGCGAGCAGCGACTGCCGCCGCTCGCCGGGGGACCGCCACGGCTCCAGCGACAATGGCCAGAGTGCCCGAAAACCGGATTGTGCCGCATCGGGGCAACGGGTCAGCGTCGGCTTGCCTTCGGCAGTGAGTGCAACTTGCCGCAGCGGCGAGGGCCAGTCCATGGGATCCGGCAAGGTGGGAGGATCGCGCCCTTCAAGCAACCAGGCGCTCTGGCGCTGCAAACAGGCTTCAGGCAGGGTCGCGTTCGCCTTGCGCCCCAGCGGCCAGCAAATCTCGGCCTCGCTCACCGTGTTGGGCTGTGCCGGCAGAGGGCTGTTGTCAGCCAGTCGCGAGTAGACCGAAAGCAGCAGCGGCACCGCCGCGCTCTGGCCGTAAAAACCGGGCATAGGGGTACCGTCGGGGCGCCCCAGCCAGACGCCGATGGTCCAGCGACCGGAGACCCCCATCGCCCAGCTGTCGCGATAGCCGTAGCTGGTACCGGTCTTCCAAGCAAGCCTGTTGACCCGGCCGGTCGCCTCGCTGGCAAAGGGTTGGTCCGCCCGTCCCTGCGCGCTCAATATCTGCCAGATGATCCAGGCCGCTCCCGGGCTCAGCAAGGGGCGTGACACCGCCTGCTGCCCCGCCAGCCAGACCGGCATCGCCACCTGCCCCTGCCGGGTCAGCGCGCTGTAGAGCGCCACCAGCTGCTCGAGTCGAATGCCCGCCGCCCCCAGCGCGATGGCAGGATTGGGTTTGTCAGAGAGCGCCAGCCGCACTCCGGCGTTGTCGAGGCGACTGACCAGTTTGTCCGGCCCCAGCGCCTCCAGCACCTGCACCACCGGCACGTTGAGGGATTGCTGCAGCGCCTGAGCCAGGGTCATCGGCCCCTGAAAGGCACCGGAGAAGTTGGCGGGGCGATATTCCGAGCCCAGCCTTGGCGCATCGGAGAGCAGAGAGGCCGAGTGCACCAACCCTTCGTCCATGGCCAGACCGTAGATGAAGGGCTTCAGCGTAGAGCCGGGAGAGCGAATCGCCTGCACCATGTCCAGATAACCGTGGCGGCGCAAATTGCCATACTCGGCGCTGCCCACATAGGCGCGCACCGCCATGGTTTTGTTATCTACCAAGAGCAACGCCGCTGAGGTCTGCTCGGGGAAGCGGCGAATGTAGCTCGCCACCCGCCCCTCCAACCAGCGCTGCAGATCGCCATCAATGGTGGTGTGCACCAGCGCCCCGGCCTGATTGTCGGCGGCGAGACGGGCAAAGAGCGGCGCCTCCATCGGCGTGAAGTGACCGCGGGCCAGCACCGGCTCGATACGCCCCTCCAGCCACACCTGTTCGGGCCAGACGCCTTGCGCTACCAGCCGCTGCATCACCTTGTCACGGGCGGTGCGGGCCCGCTCAGGATGCCGGTCAGGCCGGTTGCGGCTGGGGGCCTGCGGCAGCACTGCCAGCAGCGCCGCCTCGGCATAGGTCAGCTTGGCCGCACTCTTGCCGAGATAGGCAAAACTTGCCGCCTGCACCCCCTCCAGATTGCCGCCAAACGGCGCCCGGTTGAGGTAGACGGTGAGCAGGGTGCGCTTGTCGTAGTGCCACTCCAGTTGCAGCGCGCGGGCCATCTGGCGCAGCTTGCCGGGCACGCTCCGGTGGTAGGGCTCGATAAGACGCGCCACCTGCATGGTAAGGGTCGAGCCGCCCGACACGGCACGCCCGTAGCGCAGCCACTGCCAGACCCCGCGCACCATGGCCACCGGATTGACCCCGGGATGACGCCAGAAGTAGCGATCCTCGTAGCCCAGCAGCGCCTCGATATAGCGGGGGGAGATCTGCTCCAGGGTCACGGGGTAACGCCACACGCCGCTGGTATCGGCAAAGGCACGCAGCGGTCGTCCCTTCATGTCGAGCACCACCCGTGCGTAGGCAGGGTCGAGCGGTGGCGGCGGGAAGAGTCTATCCAGCGCCAGCAATGACAGGAGCAGTGCTACAACTCCCAGCACCGAGAAGAGCAGCCAGCGTGGCAGGCGACCAAGCCAGCGCCAGCAAGCGTGGCCAGTGCGAACTAATTTCAGCCAGCCACGCTGCCAGAAAGTGAGCGGGCGAACCCGCTCAAGTGAGGGTTTGTTACTCAGAGATACGCACCTCGTGAATATCCTCACCCACGGCACGCAGTTCGGGGCGGTACATATCCTCCACCTGGGTCGGCGGCACCTGATAGCGACCCGGCGTCACCGCCCGCATCAGGTAGACCAGTTGCTGGTTGCTCCCCTCGCTCAGATCCAGCGCTGCCGTGTAGCGGTCATCGCGAAACTCCTGATGCTTGAGATAATCGTTCCACTCGCTCTGCCACGCCGGTTTCCCCTCGATGGAGAGCTCTTCCAGCTTGATGCTGTTGCCAAGGGCCGGGTTCTCCAGCTCGAAGCCGGCGGGCACCATCTCCACCAGCAGGGCATCGGGCACCGCCGATTCACTGCTGACATTGAGCCGCACCACCACCAGATCGCCCACCTTCACCTTGGCGGGATCGAACGGTTGACCATCGCTGTTGAACCAGCTGCGGGTCACGCTCATCCCCTTGCTGATCCGTGCCGGTGCCTGTTCGGGGTAACCGACCAGAGTGCGCTGCACATAGAGCGAGCCCTTGCCCTCGTTAGTGACGGCGCTCGCCGCCAGCGCCTCGGGGGTGCCCTGCTGTAGCGGAGCCGAACCGATCAGGGATCCACTGCCAAGAGAGGAAGTTACCTTGGCCTGCCAGTCGACGGCCGGATCGAAGCGGGCGAGTCGCAACAGGGCGAGCCGCTCCTGAGTGCTGAGCCACTGACGGTGAGCCAGGGTGTCGGCCACCTTGGCGCTGAGATCAGGCCAGCGCTCCGCAGCCAGCTTGTGCTGGCGCAGCAAGGAGAGCTCGAGGGCTCCATCGCGTAACTGCGAACCGTAATCCCCGAGATAGTCGTCACCACGCACGGTCACCAATGCCCGGCTGAGGGCCTTGGCGGCATTCTGCTCATCCCCCATGGCCGAGAGCGCCAGCGAGAGGTGCAAGAGCGGCAAACCGGAGCGAGCGTGATCAGCCTGCTGCTCCCAGATAAGGCGCAGGGTAGCGAGCGGCGCCTTGCCCACCCGGGCCAACACATAGGCACTGTAAGCCTGATAGGCAAGTCGGCTGTGCTCGGGGGCACTGCTCCAGCGCTCGCCATACTGGCTGTCGGTGAGATAGCTTTGCAGCCGGTTCAGCGCCTGATTGAGCATTGCCTCCGGCACTGCGTCGCCCGCCTCCTTGCGCGCCAGCAGGTAGTCGGCGGCATAAGCGGTGAGCCACTGCTCCTCGTCGGAGCGACCATCCCACAGGCCAAAGCCACCGCTTGGCAGTTGCAACCGCTGCAGCCGTTGCAGCAGGGCGCGCTGCACATCCGCCTCACTCGCCGCTTTCTTGCCCTCTGCGGGTTTGCTCCAGGCGGCCCGCTCATCGGCCGTGGTCAGCAAGTAAGGCCAGGCCCGCGACAAGGTCTGCTCCAGACAGGCGTAGGGGTAGTCAGCCAGCGCCTGCCACTGGGCTGCCGGATCCCAGGGGGGAGTGCCGGAGAGGCTGAGCAGCCCCTGGAGGTTGGCGCGATCCAGCCCGACCAGCTCAGCTGGCGCAAAGCTCATCTGCTGGCCGGGGGCCAGCATCTGGTAGCGCTGGCGAGTCTCGGCCGGCCAGGGGGAGCGCAGCGGCAAAGTCCAGTCGCGGCTGATGGCAAAATCCTTGCCGCTGGCCGCCAACTGCAGGCTCGCCACGCCGCTCGCCCCGGTCACGGTGAGCGGCAGGGTCAACCACTGCTCCTCGCCGTTTTTAAGGATAAGAGTGCCGGGCAGCTCACCGTTTGCTTTCAGCCCACCGTTGAGGGTCCAGGCAAGGGAGAGGGTCTGATCCTCGCCACTCATGTTGCGCAGTTGCACCAGCGCCCGGGTCTCATCGCCTCTGGCGCCAAAGCGCGGCCAGCCGATCTCGGCCACCAAGGGCGCCACCACCTTGACGGCGCGCTCGGCCTCACCGACTTGCTGTTCGTTCCAGGCCAGCGCCATCAGCGCCAGTTCGCCGTTGAAGTTGGGCAAGTCGAGCGGGATCACCGCTTTACCCTGCTGGTCAAAACTCACCTCGCCGCTCCAGAGTGCGGCTATCTCGACCCGGCTCTCCAGCGCGCCACCCTTTTTCAGCGGCGCCCGATCGCCCCCGTAGTTTAGGCGGGCCAGCTTGCCATCCTGCGGCGGGATCACCTGGCCGTAGTTGTCGAACAAATCTTGGGCGAAGCGCTTGCGGCCAAAGAAGATCTCGAACGGGTCGAGGGGTTGATAATCGCTGATATTGAGCACGCCCCGATCCACCGCCGCCAGCACCACCCGCCCCCGACTGTTGGGGGTGGAGGTGGCGGTCACTTCCAGCTGGGTAAGCGGCACCGCTTTATCAGGTGCGCTCAGGGTGAACGGCAGACGGCGCGCTTCCCGGTCTAGGGTGAGCGGCACCAGACCGACCGAGCGTAGGCTCTGCCCCTGCTGGCTGCTGACCGGTTTGGAGGCGCTGTCTGGCGCGGCGATCTGGGCCGAGATATGCAAGTCATGGCGCTGCCACTCGGGACTGACCGGGATCTCGAACTCGCCGCGGGCATCCTTGGCATCGCCACCAGCCCCCTTGAGTTCAATACGCTGCCACCAGCGCAGGCCGTCGCCATCTTCCACCAGCAGCAACCCCTTACCGGGGCGCGGGGCTACCAGAGTCACTTTGGCCTTGTCGCCCGCCTGATAGGCGCGTTTGTCGAGAGTGATGGCAATCTTGTCAGGCCGTGCCTGCTCGCCACCACCGCCCCAGGCGTAACTGCCTATCTCCACCCGCAGGCTGGATTGATGGCCCTGACTGTTCTCAACCTCCAACCGATACCAGCCCGCCGCCAGTTGCAGCGTGAGCGGGGTCGGCCCCTTGCCATCCAGCTGCAGGGTCTGCTCCTGCTCCAGATAGGGCTGACTGTTGAACTCGTACTTCCACCCCTCGCCATCGGCGTAGTGCCAGTAGTAGTCGCGGTACTCGTTGATGAGGCGCACTTTCACCGCCCCCGCCACCGGCTGGCCTTGCTCATCGAGGTTGAGGATCTGGAAGGGCAGAGGCTTGCCCCCCTCTACCCGATCCGCCACGAAGTCGGCCTTGAGCGCTGGCCACTGGCTGCCCGCGGGCCAGCCATACTGGGTGCGGCTGCGATTGACGGCGCGACCGCCGGGCTCGGAGAGCGACACCCGATAGGCCACCTCCAGCGGCCCGAGGGTGCGCACCCCATCGAGTTCATCTTGCAGCGAAAAAGTCCCCTGCCCCTGCGCATCGAGGGTGAGACTGAGGGGCTCGAGATCCTTGGCCTGCTCGGCGAGCAGTACGTCACCCAGCGTGAACTCCTGCCACTGGGTAAAGGGCATGGTGGCGCGGCTGATCTTCACCTCTGCCTTGGCCTTGGTGGCGCTCGCCGGTGCACCGTAGAGATAGTCCCCTTGCAGCGGCAGGGTGAGGGAGGCGCCCAGATCCGTCACTTCACCATCCGGCCCCTTGCCAAGTTGCAGTTTGAGCCGCTCCGGCAAAAACTCCTCCACCAAAAAGGGCCACTCGAAACGACTACCAGCGGCGGTCTTGAGGTTGATAGTCCAGCGCCCGAGCGGCGCATCGTCCGGCAGGCGCAGACCGTAGTGGGCCGCGCCAAGATTGTCCGGTAGCAGCCGCTTTTGTTCGAGCAGCTGGCCGTCCGGCTGTTTCACCTCCAGCTCCACCACCATGCCCGGCAACAGCTGGCCATCCTGTCCCTTGAGCAGGATCTCGCTGTCGAGCCGCTCGCCGGGGCGATAGAGGTCGCGCCCGCTAAAGAGATACAACTGCTGGGCCTGCCAGGGCTGGGTGCCGAGATCGAAGGTGGAGAGATCGAGCGCAGCCCCATCGAGGCGCAGCACCGCCAGATGGTTGCCCTGTTCGGCCAGCAGCAAGCGAGCCCCCTGCACCTGATCAAAGCGGCGATGGCCCTGCGGATCAGTGGTTTGCACCTGCAGCCGGTTGCCTTTCTCGTCGAGCAGGGAGAGCTGCACATCCTTGAGCGGGTCGGCGCTGGCCAGGGAGCTGACGAACACCTCCAGCTGATCGCGGTAACGGCGGGCACTGAGCCCCATGTCGCTCACCGCAAAATAGGTGGTCTCCTTGCGCCAGTCGTAGTTGCCAAGGGGCGACATCACCGCAAAGTAGACGCCAGCCTCAGCCAGCTGCGGCTCCTTCACATTGATGAGGCGGGTCTCGCGCCGGTTGGCATCGAGCTCCAGCGCATAGCGGCCGCTGAATACCCGCTTGGCCCGCTGGGTGATCTGCTCAAGCTCCCAGTTCCCCATGCCGGCACTGGGGCGATATTCCGCCAGAAAACGGGGCAGATATTCCGCATCGACCCGAAAGAAATCGATATTGACCTCATCCACGTTGACAGCGCTGATGGGCAAGCGAAGTTCCTGACGCAGCGGCAATACCATGCCGCTGGCGGTAAACGAAGCCCCCGCCTCCAGCGGGCGGGTCTTGAGGGTCCAGCTCTGGGGGGATGGGCCCAGCCCCGCCTTGAGGCTCACTTCATAGCTTTTATCGGGCTGAACGTTCGGGAAATAGAGGGTGCGACCATCGTCGGCGAGGATCCACTCCCCCTGCACCTGCTTGCCCCCCTCACTGACCCCGAGCCAGCTCTGCCAATTTGCCTTCGGCGCCAGGGGGCCGGAGAAGACCAGCGCCAGTGCCGGCGCATCGCGATATTGGCGGGCATTGGCCTGCACAACAGAAGTTGGCGCCCCGGCCTCCTGCTGGGCTGTAGATTCTGTGGTCGGTACTTGGCTGGTGGGTTTGTCAGGGCCGCAGCCAGACAGCAAACCGACTACCCCGCAAAGCAGCAGGGTTGACCAGCGGCGGCGCAGAGCGCCGGTTTCAGCGATAGAGCGGTGAGAAGCAGAGGGAGAGTCGAAGAGGCGCATAGGTTCCATCCCGAGTTGGAGCGCTGCAAACGCAGCGTGGCTGGAAACAGGATAAGGCATCCTGCTCACCCGACACAAAGCTCATTACCCGAATGGACACAATTCCGCCCCCCAGCAGCACGAGAACCCCCTTGCCCACCGATCCAGTGCGGCAAGGGTTGTCATCTAGTCGTGGCTGGTCTCGTTTTTTGCTCCACCTTTGAACCAGCGAAACAGGATGGCCATGACGGCCGCCAGAAACAGCACCAGCGAGGTAATCAGCAGGGCCCGGGTCAACAGTTCGCTGTGGTGGAGGAAGAAGGGGGTATTCATCGCCAGTTTGCCCACCAAACTGAGGCAGAGCGCCCACATAAAGGCACTGGCAAAGCTGGCCACGCACATCCGCAGCACGCTCAGGCGGCCAATCCCCATCAGCATGGGGGTCAGCACCCGCACGAACGGGATAAAACGGGAGGAGAACATCGCCAGAAAACCGTACTTTTTCAGCAGCCGGGTCGCCTTGGGCAGGCTGTCGGGAGGCAACATCCGTTCGATATGATCCATAAAGCGGGTGCGCTGCAGTGCCCGTCCCTGCCAGTAGGCAAGCACAGAACCTATGCCAGCAGCCAACGGCAGATAGACAAGAGTTACTTCGGGGCCAAACACCCCCATGCCCACCAACCCGCCGGCCAGCAGTACCAGACTGTCCCCCGGCAGGGGGAGAAAGACAAACGCCGACTCCAGCAACAATACCAGCATCAGGCAACTGATCAGCAGGGGTACCGCCTGCATCTGAACCAGGGCGTCAAAATCCTGATGCCAAATGGCCATCAGCATATCCAGCATGTCACTCTCCCTACTACACGGTTCATCATGAACGAGACAGGGGTTATAGCACCCCCCCCCTGAACAAAACGTTAATTTTGTCCGGCACAGGAAATAAAGTGTGTCGAAATATTGCAGCAACGAGGGGAATGCAAGAAGGGCGAAAAGCAGAAACAAAAAGCCCCTCATCTTGCACGCACAAGGGAGAGGGGCAAACAGGCACAGAAATAAAACGGTTACTCGGCGGTGGCCATCTGCCAGGTTTTAAAGCCGCCGGAGAGATTCTTCACTTTAAAGCCGTGTTGGCTCAGCAGGCGACAGGCGACATGGCCGCGCAGCCCGACCTGACAGCTGATCAGCAGCTCTTTCTCTTTGGGCAACTCATGGAGGCGACCACGCAACTCGTCGAGGGGGATATGCAGTGCCCCCGGAATGCGGCCCAGCTTGTCGAGCTCCGGGCCATTGCGCACATCCACCACCAGCTGATGGGGGTTACGAGCCTGCACCTCGGCCACGTGGCAGAGCAGGGTGTCCCCCTTCAGGTGGTTGCTTGCCACAAAGCCCGCCATGTTGATCACATCCTTGGCCGAGCCGAACGGCGGCGCATAGGTGAGCTCCAGATCCTGCAGGTCAAACACGGTGAGACCGGCACGCTGGGCCACCGCCAACACATCGATGCGCTTGTCGATGCCATCCTTGCCGATGGCTTGGGCGCCATAAATCTTGCCATCCTGGGCAAACAGCAGCTTGAGGCTGACCGGATGGGCACCGGGGTAGTAACCGGCGTGGCTGCCCGGGTGTACATAAACCTTCTCGAACGGCAATCCCAGTTGCACCAGTCGCTTCTCGTTGAGGCCGGTGCTGGCCACCGCCAGATCGAACAGCTTGCAGATGGCGGTCCCTTGGGTCTTTTTGTAGGTTTCGCTTCGGCCCAGCATATTGTCGGCGGCGATGCGCCCCTGCCGGTTGGCCGGGCCCGCCAGCGGGATCAGCACAGATTCGCCGGTGACGAAGTCCATCTCTTCCACCGCATCCCCCACCGCATAGATGAAGGGATCCGAGGTACGCATCCCGGCATCCACCTTGATGCCGCCCCGTGGGCCCAGCTCCAGCCCCGCCTTGGCGGCGAGCAGGGTTTCCGGCTTGACGCCGATGGCGAGGATCAAGAGACCGGTATCAAGATGGGAACCGTCATTGAGGGTCAGGCGCAGGCCACCGCTTTTGGCGGTCGGTACGGCGGAGGTCTTCTCGGCAGGCAGATCCAGACTCTCGATGGCGGTGAGGCCGGTGCGCAGGCGCAGGTCGATCCCCTCTTCCCGGATGCGGGCATGGAGCATGTTGGCCATCTCCTTGTCCACCGGCGCCATCACCTGATCGGCCAGCTCCAGCAGGGTGACATCCAGCTTGCGCTGATGCAGCGCCTCCATCATCTCCAGCCCGATAAAGCCGCCGCCCACCACGGTAACGTGGCGCGGCTGATCGTGGTGCAGGGCCGCCAGAATGCGATCCATGTCCGGGATGTTGCGCAGGGTATAGACATGGGGGCTGTCGATACCGGGGAAGGGAGGACGGATCGGCGCCGCCCCCGGGCTCAGCAGCAGCACATCGTAATGCTCGCGCTGCTCTTCACCGGTTTGCAGGTTGCGCACCAGCAAGGTCTTGCCCGCCTTGTCGATCTCGATCACATCGTGGAAGACCCGCACATCGACGTTGAAACGGCGCTTGAAACTCTGGGGAGTCTGTAGCAGCAAGGCATCCCGATTGGGGATATCCCCCCCGATGTGATAAGGCAGACCGCAGTTGGCGAAGCTGACAAACTCGCCCCGCTCGAACATCACGATCTCTGCCTCTTCACTCAAACGACGAGCACGAGCCGCCGCCGATGCCCCCCCCGCGACACCACCGATAATCAGGATCCGTTTCATCTGCAAGACTCCTCATACATGATAATGGGCAATAAATTAGACTTTTCTAATTTAGAATTCAATGAAATTTTGTTTCACGCTATTTTGCAGTATTCTTGCAACCCCGACGGTTGCTTAACAGGATGTTGTTTGTTCATGTCGTCTACCGCACTCAGTCATCTTCCTCCTGCCCTCCAGACGCCGCTCTTTTTCCGTCTGGATCTGCGCAGTCAACGGCTGGTCGCCTTGACCGACGTGATGCAAACCCCGCTCTACTGGCTCGATGAGCCGCGCGCCCCCTGGCCTGCCCAGCTACCCGATGCCCTGCGCCTGCCCATCGAACAACTGCTGGCCAACGGCCATGGCGGCAAGATCACAGTGCGCTTTGCCAGCCAGCTCTGGTACATCGCCCTCGCCCACGAGCAGGATGGCTTCTGGCTCATCTGTCTGCAGAACCTTCGCCAGGAGCCCATCGCCGATCTGGCATTGCAACTGCCGCGCCTCAGCCAGATGGCGAGCCAGCAACAGTATGCGCCCCTGCTCGAGGCCCTTAAAGAGAGCTTGGGGGCCGATCGGCTCATCCTCTGGCACTATCAGGCCAACGGCGATCTCGGCAGCGAGCAACTCACCCCGGTGTTCACCCTGGGGGTCGAGGCGCTCTACCCCATTCGTGGTGACAGCCGCTATATCCGCGCCCTGCGTACCCGCAAAGCGTTGAGTTTCTCGGAGGCCGCCCACCAGCCGATGCTGAGCAATCACCTCTATCTGACCAGTGCCGGTGTGCGCTCACGCCTCGATGGTGCCTTGCTGGAGCAGGACAAGCTGTTCGGGGTGCTGAGTCTGGAGTATCTCGATCCCACCCCGCTCAGCGAGGAGATGTTGCAGCTGGTGCGCAGCAGCGCCCAGCTGCTCGGCCACTGGCAACCGCAACCGGAAGAGCACCGCGCCGAGCTGGCCCTCCCGCCCGAGCTGCACCAGCAGACCGGCATCGACTACTGCAAGACGCTGGTAAGCTGGGCCATGAGCGCCAGCGGTGCCCGGGTGGGCTGGATCGGCGAGTTCCAGCCCCGCGGTCAGGATCTCTGGATCATCCCCCGCTGCGTCATCAACGAGGAGATCTGCTCCACCCTCAAGCCCATCCAGCTCGACCCCGGCCCCGCTCAGGAGCTGTTCCAGCACGGTCAGGCCATCTATGTGGAAGATCTGCCCGTGCGCTATCCCAAGGCGACCCGGCTGCTGGCCCTCAATGCCAGCGCCTACATCGGCATTCCGATCCATGGCCAGAGCGGCGCCCCCATTGGCCAGATCACCCTGCTGCTCGATACCCCTCTTGAGGAGCCTGAGCCCCTGCTGGATCTATTGAGCAGCCAGCACGAGCGGGCCGCCATCGAGCTCAAGCGCCTCGCCACCGACGATGCCCTGCGGCTGGCCGAGGTTGCCTTCAATACCCACGATGGGCTGATCGTGATGGATCACAACGGCATCATCCTCAAGGTCAACCACTCCTTCAGCCGGATCACCGGATTTGGCGAGGTAGAGGTGATCGGTCACTCCATTCGCAAGCTGCGCCCCACCTACTACGGGGATCATCTCAAGGAAGATGTCAGCCGCACCGTCAACGAGCAGGAGTTCTGGCTCGGGGAAGAGCGCTGCCTGCACAAGGATGGTCACCTCTTTCCAGTGCGCTTGATGGTGAACGGCGTCAAGGATGAGCAGGGAGAACTGAGCCACTTTATCTGCAGCTTCTACGACATCACCCAGGAAAAAGAGGCGGCCAGACATATCGAGCTGCTCGCCTACTACGACGATCTCTGCGGTCTGCACAACCGCCGCAGCCTCAACCATATTTTGCAGCAGACCCTGAGCGCCCCCAACGGCCAGTGGGGCGCCCTGCTGCTGGTGGATCTCGACAACTTCAAGTCGATCAACGACTCCCTTGGTCACGCCTGCGGCGATCTGCTGCTACAGGCCGTGGTGCAGCGTTTCAGGGAGCTGCCCCAGGACAATCTGGTGCAGGCGCGCATCTCGGGGGACGAGTTTGCCCTGCTCTTTACCCAGCTGGGACAAGGGGAAGTCACCGCCAAAATTCTGGCAGAGCACTTCGCCCGCGAGCTGATGGGGCTGTTTCGCACCCCGTTCGACATCGGCGATCACAAACTGCACTGCAGCGCCTCGGTGGGGATCAGCCTCTTCTCCGGCAACGAGACGGATCATCTGGTCCTGATGCAACAGGCCGACACCGCAACCCACATGGCCAAGCGCGCCGGTCAGGGCCACTACGTCTTCTTTACCGAGGCGATGGCCCAGCATGAGAAGAACCGGCTGACCCTTACCAATGAGCTGCGCGATGCCCTGCGTCACCACGAGCTGCAACTCCACTACCAACCGCAATACCGGGTCGACAATGGCTCGCTGTCGGGTATCGAGGCGCTGCTGCGCTGGCAGCGCAGCGACGGCACCATGGTACCGCCCGGGGAGTTTATCCCCATCGCCGAAGAGACCAGCCTGATCCTCGAAATCGGCTACTGGGTGATGAAGACCGCCTGCGCCCAATACAGCTTCTGGCTCAACCGTGGCCTGCAGATCCCCCATCTGTCGGTCAACGTCAGTGCCCGCCAGTTCCACACCCAGGGCTTCGTACAACAGGTGGAGTACATCTTGCGCGACACCGGTGTGCCCCCCTCCCGCCTGCTGCTGGAGGTGACCGAATCGGTAGTCTTGGAGAATCGGCAGGAGAGTATTGCCAGAATGCGCCAGCTCAAGGAGCTCGGCATCCTCATCTCCATCGATGACTTCGGCACAGGCTACTCGTCGCTGGCCTATCTGCGGGATCTGCCCGCCGATGAGGTGAAGCTGGACAGAAGCTTCATTCAGACCCTGGTACACAGCGAACAGGACAGAGCCATCGTCAAGGCGATACTCGATCTGGCCCAGGTCTTCCGTTTTACCGTCACCGCCGAAGGGGTGGAAGAGGAGGCGCAGCTGGCCATCCTCAAAGCGCTGGGATGCCAGCATTATCAAGGGTTTCTCACCAGTCGGCCGCTCACCGTCAAGGGGCTGGAGCAGCTGCTTGGCAGCCGGGCGGCGGACTAAAGGTGTAGGATCAATAGGGGTTTATGTAATAAAATAACGGCCTGCTCGAATCGTTGGAGTTGTTTATGTCTGTCATTAATCGGATCCCTGCCGTTGAAATCAGCCAGCCAGCCGGAGCTCACGGCACCGTTGGCCGGATCCATTCCGTCGAAACCTGCGGCACTGTCGATGGCCCGGGAATACGCTTTATCGTATTCATGCAAGGCTGCCTGATGCGCTGCAAGTACTGCCACAACCGCGATACCTGGGATACCGAAGGTGGCCGCGAAGTGACCGTACCGGAGTTGATGAGTGACATCACCAGCTATCGCCACTTCATGAATGCCTCCGGCGGTGGCGTGACAGCGTCCGGCGGTGAAGCCATGCTGCAACCCGCTTTCATTACCGAACTCTTTACCGCCTGTAAAGAGAAAGGGATCCACACCTGTCTCGACACCAACGGCTTCGTCCGCCATCTCGACGAACAGGTAGACAAGCTGCTCGACCAGACCGATCTGGTGCTGCTCGACATCAAACAGATCAATGACGAGAAACACATTCCGCTGACCCATGTCAGCAACAGATACACCCTGGAGTTTGCCCGCTATCTGGCAGCCAAAGGCAAGACCATGTGGATCCGCTACGTGGTGGTGCCGACCTGGAGCGACGACGACGAGAGCGCCGAAGGGCTGGGCCAGTTCATCGCCGAGCTGGGCGAGAGCGTGGAGAAGGTGGAGCTGCTCCCCTACCATGAGCTGGGCAAACACAAGTGGGACGTGCTGGGAGACCCGTACGAGCTGAGCGGGATCAAGCCCCCCAGCAAGGAGACCATGGAACGGGTCAAGGGCATCTTCGGCAAGTACCACAACAACGTCAAATATTGATGGTAAAAGCAGGCTGACTCGTCAGCCTGCTCTGCTATGGGCGGTCGGGAAGACCGCCCGGACTCTACTGCATAAATGGACGACAAGATGAGTGAAGGACAACTCGCCGCCCTCCTGATCTGGCTGGTACTGCTGGCCTTCAGCCTGCGCCGTTCCCTGTGGCAGACCCTCCATGACAACCCCCTCTATCAGCACCTGTTGCTGGGGAGTGCCATCGCGCTGGTGCCGCTCTGGTATCTAAGGGCCGGTCTGCATGAGGGGCTGGAGGTCCATTTTCTCGGGCTCACCTCCCTCACCCTGCTGCTGGGCTGGCGGCTGGCACTGCTCGCCCCCTGCCTGACCCTGCTGGTGCTCGGTTACTTCGGTGTCACCAATCTGGCCGATTTTGGCTGGCAAGCGCTGGTGGGCATCGCCCTGCCGGTAGCCACCAGCTGGCTGCTGTTTCTGGCCAGCTGGGCCTGGCTGCCGCGCCATCTCTTTGTTTATATCTTCGTGGCCGCCTTTCTCGGTGGCGCCATCACCATCTCGGTCAAGGTGGCCGCCAGCGCATTGCTGATGGGGTTAAGTCACAGCTACCCCTGGCACACCATCACGGCAGATTACCTCTCCATCTGGCCACTGCTGCTGTTCCCCGAAGCCCTGCTCAACGGCATGGCGATGACGGTGCTGGCCATCTACCGCCCTCACTGGGTCAATACCTTCTTCGACCGCACCTATCTGGGCAAGTAGCTCCCTCTTTCCTGATCTGCGCCCATAAAAAAGGAGAGGCCATCGCCTCTCCTTTTGGTATTCAACATGGTGCCAAATCCCGGCTTAGTGCAGCTTCAGGGTCGGGCGCAGTACCCGGTTGATGCGACCCACCAGCATGATGAGGCCGGTCTTGACGTAGCCGTGCAGGGCGATCTGGTGCATCCGGTAGAGGGAGATGTAGACCAGACGGGCAATGTAGCCCTCCACCATCATGGAGCCGCGCATCAGGTTACCCATCAGGCTGCCCACGGTGGAGAAGCGGCTGAGGGAGACCAGCGAACCGTGGTCGTGGTAGAGGTAGGGCTTCATCTCGCCGCCGTTCATCTTGGCCAGGATGTTCTTGAACGCCTGGCTGGCCATCTGGTGGGCAGACTGGGCGCGCGGCGGCACGAACTTGCCATCCGGCTGCGGGCAGGCGGCGCAGTCACCGATAACGAAGATGTTCTCGTCACGGGTAGTCTGCAGGGTCTCTTTCACCACCAGCTGGTTGATGCGGTTGGTCTCAAGGCCCGCGATATCCTTCATGAAGTCAGGTGCCTTGATACCGGCCGCCCACACCATCAGGTCAGCTTCAATCAGCTCGCCATCCTTGGTGTGCAGGCCTTCGGCGGTCGCTTCGGTGATCATGGTGGCGGTACGCACGTCCACACCCAGCTTGACCAACTCCTGATGGGCGGCGCCGCTGATGCGCTCCGGCAGAGCCGGCAGAATGCGCGGGCCCGCTTCCACCAGGGTCACCTTCAGGCTGTCGGTGGTGAGGTTCTTGAAGCCGTAGGCGTAGAGCTGCTCGACCGCGTTGTAGAGCTCGGCAGAGAGTTCTACGCCGGTGGCGCCGCCGCCGACAATGGCAATCTTCACCTTGTCGCCCGGCTTATATTCGGTGGCGAACTGCAGGAAGCGGTTCATCATGCTGTTGTGGAAGCGATGCGCCTGGGAGGGGCTATCGAGGAAAATACAGTTATCCTTGATGCCCTTGGTGTTGAAGTCGTTGGAGACAGAACCGATGGCCATCACCAGATAGTCGTAGGGCAGCTCGCGCTCGTTGACCACGATGTCGCCATTGTCGTCGTGGATCGGGGCCAGCACGATGCGTTTATCGTCACGCTTGATGTCGGTCAGGGTGCCGAGCTGGAAGTCGAAACCGTGGTTCTTGGCGTGAGACTGGTAGCTCAGGGCATCGATGCCCGCGTCCATGGAGCCGGTGGCCACTTCGTGCAGCAGGGGTTTCCACAGGTGGGTGCGGTTGCGATCGACCAGAGTGATCTTGGCCTTGTTCTTCTTGCCAAGCTTGCGACCCAGACTGGTGGCCAGCTCCAGGCCACCGGCGCCGCCGCCTACAACGACAATATTCATCATGATGATTTTCCTCGGTTCCTCAAAACGAAAGGGAGCCATTGGCTCCCTAAAACGAAATCGGTCGACGTGATGGATCAGGCTTCTTTGAAGGCCTTCATCCGCTGCAGATGATGCGAGATATTTTTGAACTTATGAGTCTCGCGCTCATCCCACACGATGTCGTAATAGTTCTTCAATTCACGTTCAGTGTCCCGATTATCGCGCACTTCATCCTGAACGGAAAGGATACACAGGCAGTTTCCTGAATTTTTCTTACGAAATTCAGTTACACACTTGGTACCGATATCGTCATATTCTTCCGGCCGGTCGATCTTGCCCTGCATGTTCTCTTCCGGATGGAGGTTGGGGTTGAAGATCACCTGGCGAATGCCGCACAGAAAGCCGATCCGCTCGCTCCAGTAGCCACCAAGACCCACGCCGCAGATCAGCGGCTTGGGATCGGTACTCATATCGAGCTGTTTTTTCACTTCCTTGAGCAGATGGCTCATATCATGACGGGGGTGAACCGTGCTGTAGTGCACGAAACGCACATCATCATCAATAAACTGCAACTGCAGCACTTTCTCGTGATTGCCTGGGCTGGTGGCATCAAAGCCATGCAGATAGATGATCATGGATAAGACCTCAGGATCTGTGTCGGTTTTATCGAAACTACCCCAGCGGCGGCCCCGTGCGCCACCAAAACATCCAACTTTCTTGCTTTGGATCACGCCCCCGCCCCCGATTGCGCCCAGCAGCCCGCGAGCGCCGTCACATGCAGAGGGGCGCATTGCGAGCAACCCTCTGGTGCCCGACTATCAAAGTGAGATCGCCAGACCGATAATGATAAATCATTTACCAATCTGAGATGCCCCCACCTCCTTCCCCTGCCAGCAGCCGGACACTTATCTGGCCGGTATGTGACTCATCCCGCAAAAACAAGGCGTTATCACCAAACGTTTTCTCTCGTGAGCGGCGTTGTGCATGTTTTGTGCACTGACCCGTGCTGCCCCGGATCCCTCTCACTACTGCCGAGGGATCTGGCTCCTCTGTCAATACACGAGATCAATGACCGGGAAAGCTGCGGCTTTCACTATCTTGCCTGTAGCAGTTGCGCGGGCTTCAAGGAGTGATCTGTTCATGAACGAGACCAATCCCCCCTCCCCCCGACCGGGTGCGCGCAAGCGCCCGGTGGATGAAGTGGAGCGCATGCTCCCCATGGGCCAACTATTTACCCTGGGCCTGCAACATGTGCTGGTGATGTACGCCGGCGCCGTGGCGGTGCCATTGGTGATTGGCGGCAGTCTGGGGCTGCCCAAGGATCAAATCTCCTACCTCATCAGTTCGGATCTCTTCTGCTGCGGCATCGTCACCCTGCTGCAATGTGTCGGGATTGGCCGCTTTGCCGGGATCCGGCTGCCGGTCATCATGTCGGTCACCTTTGCCGCCGTGATGCCCATGCTGGCCATCGGAGCCAACCCGGATCTGGGGCTGACGGGCATCTTCGGCGCCACCATCGCCGCCGGTATCATCTCGACCCTGCTGGTGCCGCTGATAGGTCGGCTGATGCCGCTCTTCCCCACCGTAGTGACCGGGGTGGTTATCACCTCCATCGGGATCAGCATCATGCAGGTGGGGATCGACTGGATGGCAGGGGGCAAGGGTAATCCGGAATATGGCAGCCTGCGCTATATCGGCACCAGCTTTCTGGTGCTCGTCTTTATCCTGCTGGTGACCCGCTTCACCAAGGGCTTTTTCAGCAATATCTCGGTGCTGCTCGGGATCATCTTCGGTTTCGTGGTGGCCATCGCCATGGGCGAAGTGAGCCTAGATGGCCTCGGCGAGGCAGCCTGGTTTGCCCCCATAGTGCCGTTTGCGTTTGGTTGGCCCACCTTCGATCCCATCTCCATCGCCACTCTGACGGTGATCATGCTCATCACCTTTATCGAGTCGATGGGGATGTTTCTGGCCCTTGGCGACATCGTCGGCCATCCGGCCAGGCGCGGCGACATAGTGCGCGGGCTGCGAGTGGATGGCATCGGCACCATTATTGGTGGGATATTCAACAGCTTCCCCCACACCTCCTTCTCTCAGAATATCGGTCTGGTGAGCGTGACCGGGGTATCGAGTCGCTGGGTCTGCGTGATGTCGGGGGGGATCCTGCTCGCCTTTGGCCTCATCCCCAAGATGTCGGTGCTGGTCGCCTCCATCCCGCCCTTCGTGCTGGGGGGCGCCGGTATCGTCATGTTCGGTATGGTGCTGGCCACCGGTATTCGTATCCTGGCGCGCACCGATTACAACAGCAACCGTCACAACCTCTATATAGTCGCCATCAGCCTCGGGATCGGCATGATCCCGACGGTCTCCGGGAATTTTTTCCAACAGCTTCCGGCGCAGCTACAACCGCTTTTTCATAGCGGTATCCTGCTGGCCACCATCAGTTCGGTGCTGCTCAACCTCTTCTTCAACGGCTATCAGCCGGATCTGACTCACCAGACCCGTCCTCTGTTCGTTGGTCCCATCAAACCGCAGCAAGAGCAGGCATAGCAAACAGACCCCCGGACAGCGAGACTGTCCGGGGGCCTGTTGTTCAGATCACCGCTGACCCAATCAGGCAGGCAACTGCTCGAAGCGCTCTACCGCCTGCGCTACTTGTGCCAGACTCCCCTGCCAGAAGGCGGCCTCACGGATATCCTGCCCCAAATGCTTGGCTACCAGATCTTCGGCGCTCATCCGGCCGGTATCGCGCAACAAGGCGCGATAGGCCTCGGCAATGCCCTCTTCCCCCGCCGCCTTGCGGCTCATCAACTGCTGATAGACCCCGAGGCTGAACAGATAACCGAACAGATAGGGGTAGTTGTAAAAGCCAAACCCGGCGATGGAGAAGTGCGCCTTGGCCGCCCAGAACATGGGGTGATAGCGGGTCAGGCTCCCCTCATACCAACGCCCCCATGCCTCGTCGGTCAACGCCTTGAGCCGCGCTGCCGGCACATAACCCTGCGCCCGCTCGGCCACCAGCGCCCGCTCGAAATCGAAGCGAGCCGGGATATTGACCAGGAAGGTGGCCGCACCATCGGCTTCGGCCCAAGCGATGACCAGCTGCTCTTCCGTGCTTTGCGCCTGTTCAAACAAGGCGTTACGCACCAGGGTTTCGGCGAAGATGGAGGCGGTCTCCGCCAGCGTCATGGGGTAGCTGCGTTGACTCATCGGCAGATCGCGAATGACCCAGTTGTGCCAGGCGTGGCCCAGCTCATGGGCCAGCGTAATGACATTGTCCATGGTGCCGGCATAGGTGACGAAGACCCGCGGTTCGACCGGTTCGGCAAACTTGGTGCAGTAGGCGCCGGTGCGGCGATTTGGCGTGGGCGCAGCATCAATCCACCCCTTCTCGGCCATCATGCGGGCAAATACCCCCATCTCGGGATCGAATCGGCTAAAGGCATCGGCAATCAACTCGATCGCCTCATCAAAAGGAATGTCACGGCTGCTGGAAGCTGGCGGCGGCGCAAAGAGATCCTCCGGCCCCAGATCGTCGAGACCAAGGCGCTCGGCCATCAGCTCCAGCGCCCGCTGGCCCAACCCACGGGCTCGCCAGGTTTCGCTCATCAGGGCATCGAGGGTGGCACGCTCGATATGACTCTGGTGGCAGGAGAGATCCAGCGCATCGAGCAACCGGGTGTTGCCACGCTGACGGGCCAGCTCCAGCCGCCAGCCGTTGAGGGCATTGAGGATAGCGGCAACCGTCTCCTGCTCACCTTCCCAACCGGCGCTGATGGCATCGAACGCCTCAAGGCGCAGGGCACGCACCGGACTGGAGAGCAGATTGCTCGCCTCGGCCAGCCCCATCTCGCGGCCATCAATGATCAAGCGGATCTTGCCCACCAGATCGTTGTAGAGGTTGCCCCAGGCGTGCAGGCCATCGGTACCCAGACCGATCACCAGTTGCTCCGCCTCCACCGGCAAGCGCTGATCCTGCAAACGACGCTCGTGGCGCAGGCGGTACGCCTCCTCACCGAGCAGCGGATCCGCCATCACCGCGGCGAATTCCTCTTCCGGCAACGCCAGCATCAGATCTTCCACCGGCGCCAGGGTCTTGAACAGATCGGCATTAAGGGCGCGGGCACGGGACGCCAGCTGTTTGGCCTGCGGATCCCGCGCATCCTGACTGCCGCGGCACGCGGCCAGAATGGCGACGTTCCAGCCGATATGGCGAATATCACGGGCACGCAGCCGCACTTCCCGCAAGAAATCCAGCAGCGCTGCGTCATCGCCGCGCACCCCGTCCAGACCTGCCATATAACTGGCCAGATCTTCCAGCGCGTGGCGGGCGGCGCGCATGTCCGCTTCCAGCTCGGTGCTGTCGAGGCCCGGGTAGATATGGTCGTTATTCCACTGTTGTTGATACATAGCTTCTCGCAAAGGCCTTTATCGGGAGGCGCAGCAGACCTGCGGGCAGCAAGTCCGAAACCGGGCAACCCGAAGGCCAAAAAATGAAGAGAGGAAAAAAGAGAAAATGGACCGCAAGCTCGCTTATCCCTTGGCCGGGGCAAGACGGCTCACCAGCGTCATCAAGACAACCAGCAGCAGACCCGCCACCACACCGGCCACGGCGTTGAGCAGCGTCGGCGTCACCGCCGCCAGTACGGCCCCTACTGTGGGCAGGGTGGCGACAACAGCGGCAGCACCTTCAATCAGGTGATGGGCAAAGGGCCAGCCATGCACCAGAATGCCACCGCCCACCATGAACATGGCGATGGTACCGACCAGTGCCAGCAGGTGCATCAGACGGGGCGCCGTCACCAGCAGTCCCTGCCCCACCGCGCGGCGCAGGGCGCTGCCATCGGGCTTTTGCAGCAGATGCAGACCGATGTCATCGAGCTTGACGATCAGCCCCACCAACCCGTAGACCCCGATGGTCATCAGCAGGGCGATGCCCGCCACTACCGAGAGCTGCAGCGTGAGGCTTGCTCCCTGTACCGTGCCAAGAGCGATGACGATGATCTCGGCAGAGAGAATAAAATCGGTGCGGATCGCTCCCTTCACCTTCTGCTGCTCGAAGGCCACCAGATCATCGGGAATAGGAGCAGTGTGTGCCTCACCCTCACTCGCCTCATGGGGCAGGAACTTGTGGGCCAGCTTCTCGGCCCCCTCAAAGCAGAGGTAAGCGCCTCCCAGCATCAAGAGAGGCGTGATAAGCCAGGGCACCAGGGCACTGATGGCGATGGCGGCGGGCACCAGAATCAGCTTGTTGCGAAATGACCCCTTGGCCACCGCCCACACCACCGGCAGCTCCCGCTCGGCACGTACTCCGGAAACCTGCTCCGCGTTGAGGGCCAGATCATCCCCCAACACCCCGGCGGTCTTCTTCGCCGCCATCTTGGTCATCAGCGCCACGTCATCGAGCACGCTGGCGATATCGTCGAGCAGGGCCAACAAACTGGTTCCAGCCATATCAAAGATCCCTTATATCAGTGAGAACAACCCTGGGAGAGAGGTGTACGTCCCGATAACCACCGGGGTCAACAGGGCCACCTCATGGCGATCGCAGGCCATCATCGGCCGAGCCAAGAATTCGACGCTCGCCATCGGGGGGTTACGTCTTTCGGGCAAAAGATGGCACAGTGTAACGAGAAGCCGCCGTTTCGGCAGCACCCCTGAGCCATTTGTTCCTGGTTCCCTCTGAATCACCTCAAGGAGTTCCCATGCAACCCTGGCAACCTCTGCTCGATCTCTGGTTTGGCGACGAAGCCGATGATGTCCTGCGGGCCACACGGCAAGCCCCCCTCTGGTGGGGAAAAAGCAGCGAAACGGATGCCCTGCTGGCCAGCCGCTTTGGCGAGCTGGCAGAGGCCGCAGCCAAGGGCAGTCTCGCCCACTGGGCCGATCTCCCCAGCGGTCGGCTGGCGCTGATCCTGCTGCTCGACCAGTTGCCCCGCAATATCCATCGCGGCACGCCTGCAGCCTTTGCCCAGGATCCGCTGGCCAGGGATCTCTGCCTGAAAGGGCTGTCCATCGGGGCGGACAAATCCCTCTCGCCACTGGAGCGGGTCTTCTTCTATCTGCCGCTGGAACATGCCGAATCCCGCGAACAACAGGCTAGAAGTGTGGCGCTGTTCGAGGCACTCGCTGCCGAGCAGGCTGGCACACCGGCGCAGGCGACCTTTGCCGGATTTGCCGACTTTGCACGCCGCCATCAGGTGATCATCGAACGCTTTGGCCGCTTCCCCCACCGCAACGACATACTGGGTCGCACCAGCACACCGGAAGAGGCGGCATTTTTGCAGCAACCGGGCTCAGGCTTCTAAGCAAGCCATGTAAAAAATCCCCGCCAGCTGGCGGGGATAGCAGATGGATAACAACCGTCGGCGTTACTGAATGCGGTAGCGGGATATTTGCTGGTGGATGCTCTCGGTGGTGACATTGAGCTCCTCGGCGGCGGCTGAGGTCTCTTCCGCTGTGCTGCTGGTCTGCTGCACGACCTGAGCAATCTGCTCCACCTGATGAGCGATCGACTCGGCGGCCGAACTCTGCTCGCGGATGGCATTGGTGATCTCGCCCACCTGCTCCATCACCCGGTGCGACGCACTGCGGATCTCGGCAATAATGGCACCACTCTCGGTCGCCATGGTGACCCCCTGGCTCACCTTCTCCTCCACCAGATGCATCCGGGAGACCGTATTGTTCGACTCCTGCTGGATCGCCTCTACCGTGGCGGAGATCTCCTGGGTGGATTGCGCCGTCCGCTCTGCCAGTTTGCGCACCTCATCCGCCACCACCGCAAAGCCACGGCCGGACTCCCCGGCCCTCGCCGCTTCAATGGCCGCGTTCAAGGCCAGCAAATTGGTCTGTCCCGCCACATCACGGATCACGTTGACCACACCGCCAATGCGCGAAATGCCCTCACCCAGCGCAATGACCTCGACCGAGGCCTGCCGAATGGAGTCGGCTATCTCGTTGATGGCATGAACGGTGCGCTCGATGGTCCGGCCCCCTTCGGTCGCCAGCTGCCCCGACTCGTTGGTGATGCGGCTCGTCTCCTGAGTGCGCTGGGAGATATCTGTGATGCTGACCGTCATCTCTTCCACACCGGCGGCTATCAGACTGGTGGCATCATTGGCCTGATTAGCCGAGCTGGCCAAGTGTTGCGCTGCCTGAGAGAGGGATTCGGCAGTGCTCTTGATCTGCAAGCTGCCGACGGAAAATTCGGTAAATGTCTGTTGCAGCGTATCGAGCAGCCGGTTGACCGCATTGAGGGTCAGGCCAATCTCATCCTGCTGTTTCACATCAGCTCTCAGGGTAAAGTTGAGGTCGCGCTGGATCCGGGTCAGGGTATCCATGGCGGTGCGAAGGGGATTGGCCACCTGATTGAACAACCAGACAAACAGCCCCATCGTCAGTACGGTGGCACCACCGGCGATAAACAACAGGGTTTGCAGGCTGCTGTCGTAGTTCTCCTGGCCCTGCTTCTTGAGCGCCAGTCCCAAATCCATATTGAATTTGACGTGCAGCTCGATGGCCTTGGCAAATTGCTTGAACAATCCGTATGCCTCTCCCGCCAGCATGTCTCTTGCTTCATCGTTCTTGTTTTGGCGGGAGAGCTGCAGAACCTTGTCTATCTCCTGATAATATTGCGCGACAATACGTTGATCATCGTCGGTCAGGCGCCGATCTTCATCATTGGAGAGCATCTCTGCCTTATATTTGTCGAGCAGCGAATTGATCTGTCCCCGTATCTCGGTGATACCCGTTTCAATCTGCTGCATCCTGCTTGAGTCGGTATTGAGCACATGTGTTTGTACCAGCGAGTGCAATTCATAGAAATCGGCCTGCACTTCCTTAATCAGCGAAATACTGGGCACCGTATTGTCCGTCACATAGCTCAAATCACGGTTGCCTGCCCCAAGGCGATTGATACTGAACCAACTGAGAAAAATGAGCGTCAGCATCACCAGCAGCGCTATCAGTTGCAGTCGACGAGCAATATTCATAACCGTACACTCCAGATGGAAACTATCTAGCAGTGTAGACGAGCCATAAACAACAACGGCCCGCATTGGCGGGCCGTTGTTGTTTATTTTTCATGGCGTTGTGATCAGGCTTTGGCTGGCTCACTCTCGCCCAGCGCGACGGTTTCACCCAGACTGTCTTCGGTCTTGGCAACCACGCTGGCGGCGATGGCGTTGCCCAGCACGTTGGTGGCAGAGCGCCCCATGTCGAGGAAGTGGTCGATCCCCAGCAGCAGCAAGATGCCCGCTTCCGGAATATGGAACTGGTTCAGGGTAGCGGCAATCACCACCAGAGAAGCGCGCGGTACCCCGGCCATCCCCTTGGAGGTGACCATCAGCAGCAACAGCATGGTGATCTGCTGGGCCATGGAGAGCTCGATACCATACGCTTGGGCGATGAACATCACCGCGAAGGTGCAGTACATCATGGAGCCGTCGAGGTTAAAGGAGTAACCCATCGGCAGCACGAAGCTGGCGATGCGCTTGTCACAACCGAACTTCTCCAGACGATCCAGGGTCTTCGGATAGGCCGCTTCGGAGCTGGCGGTCGAGAAGGCGAGCAGGATGGGTTCGCGGATCATCGCCAGCAGCTTGATGACACGGCCACGCAGGAAGACGCTGCCCATGGCGATCAGCAGCAGCCAGAGGCAGGCCAGCGCGATATAGAACTGAGCCATAAAACTGCCGTAGGTAACCAGAATACCCAGCCCCTCTTTGGCTACCATGGCGGCGATGGCGCCAAACACCGCGAACGGCGCAAAGTTCATCACATAACCAGTCACTTTCAGCATGATCTCGGCAGCGCTGGCCATCAGCACCACTACCGGCTTGGCCAGATCGCCGAGCGCGGCGGCAGCCAGACCGAAGAAGAGGGAGAAGACCACGATCTGCAGGATCTCGTTGGTGGCCATCGCCTCGACCACACTCTTGGGGATGGCGTGGGTCACAAAATCTTTCAGGGTAATGGCACCGGCAGCAATGCCCGAGCTGGCGGTGTCATTGGGCAGGGAGAGCGAGAGACCCACACCCGGCTGCATCAGGGTCACCATCACCAGACCCAGGCTCAGGGACATCAGGGAGGCCAGCATGAACCAGCCGAGGGTCTTGGCACCGATACGCCCCACGGTGCGGGTGTCGCCCATCTTGGCGATACCGACCACCAGGGTAGTGAAGACCAGGGGAGCGATGATCATCTTGATCAGGCGCAGGAAGATATCGGTCAGGATCGTGATGTTACTGGCGAAATCCGCAGCCTGATCTGCGGCAAACATCCGATAGCCCTGGCCGGTGAGGATGCCAAACATCATGGAGATGAGGATGGCGACCGTCAGTTTATTCATTTTCATGGGGGAGTCCCGGTTTTGATTGGTGCAAGCCGTAAACAGTGGCGTGGGAGCCACTACAGTCCGTTTTTGTGATCCGAGCCGTTGATTCCTGGCGGCTGGTATGCTGGGAGAATGCCTAAAAGCAGGGGGTAAATCTAGAGGCTTTATCCAGAATTTTATCCTGCCATTAGGTGTATGTGATATGGATCTTGCAAACCACCAATATTAATCACTGTTTATTTTGATTTCGGCGAGATATTTCGCATTAAGAGTTCGCTCATCGAGTGCCCGTGGCAACAGGCGAAAAGTGAGCAGCGCCGAGATGGTATGCTGCACCTGCATCTGGGCCATAAAGAGATCAGGTTCATCTTCGTCAAAGCCGAAGATCGGCCGTGATGGGGTCACCCTGACGGCATCGCGGTTAATGGTCAGCTCATCGACCTTGAGCCAGGAGTAACCCTCTGCCAGTGCCAGCTCCCCTGCCCGCTTGAGCACATATTTGCGGGCGGTCTCCCTGTCCACCAGATCGTTGCCGACAAACTCCAGTTGCCACTTGTCCGGGCCAAGCCGGGTCTGGGAAAAACCGGTCTGGCCGTTCCAGAATGACTTTTCACTCTCGTAAGGGGTGGCACAGCCCACCAGCAGCAGGGTGAGCATCAGCAGACAACAGGGTTTAGATACGGATGCAGACACGAGAGGCCTCGCCAGGCAAATGAGCAACAGAGTTGTTACTACACCATAAAGAGCGGTGACTGCACAATCTGCTCACGCCAGCAGCGACCGGCGTGCATCACCACTGGCTTCGCGCCTGTGCGGCAAATCGCAGGCAAAAGAAAAGGCCTTGTCGTTTGACAAGGCCTTTACCGGGGAATTTGGTCGGTGTGAGAGGATTCGAACCTCCGACCCTCTACACCCCATGCAGATGCGCTACCTGGCTGCGCTACACACCGACGGAGTCAGCTCGGCTGACGGGGGCAGAGTTTATGGAGATGACCCTGCCCTGTCAACAGGGAAACACCGCCAATTCCTCGGCCACGGTGCGTTCGCCTGCTTTGCGAACAATCAGCGGTTAAAGGTCAGCCGCTTGCCCAGGATCTGGTCAGTCACCTGCCCGTTTTGCCAGGCGATCTGGCCGTTCACCAGCGTCATCTCCACCGTGCTGTGGAAGCGGTAGCCGTTGAAGGGCGACCAGCCACAGTGGTAGAGGATGTTGTCATCGTTGACCACATAGGGCTTGCCCAGATCCAGCAGCACCAGATCGGCGAAATACCCCTCGCGGATATAACCGCGATCCTGCACCTGGAAGCGCTCGGCTACCGCGTGGGAGGTCTTCTTGACGATAGTCTCCAGGGTAAACACGCCGTTGTGGTAGAGCTCCAGCAGCGCCTGCAAAGAGTGCTGCACCAGCGGCACACCGGACGGCGCCTTGAAGTAGCTGTTCTGCTTCTCTTCCCAGGTGTGGGGCGCGTGGTCGGTGGCGATGATGTCGAGCACGTCGTTGCGTACCGCATCCAGCAGTGCCTGCTGGTCGGCGGCACTCTTCACCGCAGGGTTGCACTTGATCAGGCTGCCCTGGGTCTCGTAATCGGCTTCATTGAAGAAGAGGTGGTGAACGCACACCTCGGCGGTGATGTTCTTGTCCTTCAGCTCGCTCAGGTCGTGGCTGGCGGTAAAGAGCGACAGCTCCTTGGCCGAGGTCAGATGCAGCACATGCAGCTTGGCACCGTATTTTTTCGCCAGCGCCACCGCCATGCTGGAGGATTTGTAGCACGCCTCGTCACTGCGAATGCGGCCGTGCTCGCCCATCGGCACATTCTCGCCCCACTTGGCCCGCGCCGCCTCTTCCGCCTTGGCGATGGTCGGAGTGTCTTCGCAGTGGGTGACGATCATCACCGGACTTTCGCGGAAGATGGCCGCCAGGGTCTCCTGATTGTCCACCAGCATGTTGCCGGTCGAAGAGCCCATAAACACTTTGACCCCGCAGGACTGCTTGGGGTCGAGACGCTTGATCTCTTCCAGGTTGTCGTTGGTGGCACCGAGATAGAAGCTGTAGTTGGCGACGGAGGTGTTGGCAGCGATCTGGTATTTGGCTTCGAGGGCGTCGAGGGTGGTGGTCTGGGGATTGACGTTGGGCATTTCCATGAAACTGGTGGTACCACCGGCGACGGCGGCGCGGGATTCGCTGGCGATAGTCCCCTTGTGGGTCAATCCTGGCTCCCGGAAGTGGACCTGATCATCGATCATTCCGGGGATGAGATGGCGACCTGCGGCATCGATCACCAGTGCATCGGGCGCCTCGATATCCGGGGCGATGCGGGCAATCCGTTCCCCCTCGATCAACACATCGGAGGCATAGATGCGGCCTTCGTTGACCAGGGTGGCATTCTTGATAAGCAGTTTGTTCATGGGGGGTTCCAGTTCCTTTGCCGATAATCGCGGGTCATAATAGCGCAAAACTGCCCTTTCTCTGTAGCAAGGCCTGACTGATGAAGTTATTTGTAAGAGATTTGACCGTGATCGACTCCAGCTACCTGTGCGAACGCCGCGGCATGGTGGGCGAGAGCTGGCTGGTAGATATCGAAATGAGCGGTGAGCTCAACGAAATGAGCATGCTGCTGGACTTTGGCCGGGTAAAGAAGCTGATCAAGTCGATCATCGATGAAGAGGTGGACCACAAGCTGCTGGTGCCGACCGAGTGCCCACTGATCCACATCGAGACACTGGATGGTGACGAAAGCACAGTGGATCTGCTGCGCCCGGGTCGCTCCATCCATCTGCGCTGCCCATCCCAGGGCTTTGCCTTTATCCCGGCCCCGCAAGTTGATAAAGAGTCGGTGACCCGCTACCTGCTGGCGGTACTGGCCAAACGGCTGCCGGGCAATATCAAGGATCTCTCCCTGACCCTGCGTCAGGAGGCGATCACCGGCGCCTTCTACCACTACAGCCACGGCCTGAAAAAGCACGATGGCAACTGCCAGCGCATCGCCCACGGCCACCGCTCTCCCATCGAGATCCACGTCGATGGCGAGCGCGACCAGGAGCTTGAGCTCAACTGGGCCGAGCGCTGGGGCGATATCTACCTCGGCACCGAGGAGGACAAGGTGGCGCTGACCGAGCTCGCTTTGAGCCCTCGCGCCAATGCCCAGCTTGGCGAGCATCACTGCGGCTTCAAATATGTGGCGCCGCAAGGGCTGTTCCAGCTGGCCATCCCCACCGCCGAGGTGGAGATGATCGACACCGACACCACGGTCGAGCTGCTGGCCTGCTACATTGCTCGCGAAGTGAAGAAGATAGTGGGCGACAAGTTCGTCAAGATTGTCGCTTATGAAGGGGTCGGCAAGGGCGCCATCGCCTACGCGTAATTCCTACGTTGACTACCGCAATAACAAGGCCCCGCATCTGCGGGGCCTTGTTATTTCAACTCTCGACCATCAGGCGCTGAGGTGGAAGCGCTTGACCAGGCTCTCCTGCTGCTCGGCAAGGGAGTCCAGCTGCTGGCTGGTCTCGGCTACCCGCTCAATCCCCTGATAGTTGAGATCCGAGATATCGGAGATGCGGTTGAGGTTGGTGGCGATATCGGCGCTGGTGGCCTGCTGCTGCTCGGCGGCAGAGGCGATCTGGCTCGACATGTCGCTGATCAGCACCACAATCCCCTGCACCTCCTCCATGGCGTTGTTGGCGTGGGAGCTCTGTTCGACGCAACTGTCCATCTCGCGGGAGCACTCCTGCATCACGGTTACCGCCTTGGCGACCCCCTGCTGCAGGTTCTCGATCATGGTCTGGATCTCGCTTGTGGACTGGGCGGTGCGGCCCGCCAGACTGCGCACCTCATCCGCCACCACCGCAAATCCGCGCCCCTGCTCGCCGGCCCGCGCCGCCTCAATGGCCGCGTTGAGAGCCAACAGGTTGGTCTGCTCGGCAATGCCGCGAATGACATCGAGGATATTGCCGATCTGGCTGCTCATGGCGCTCACATCACCAATCACCTTGCCGGTCTGTTGCAGCTTGCCCGCCAGCTGATGGGTGGTGGTGATATTGCCCGCCATCACCTTGCGCCCCATCTCGGAGGCCTTCTCCACATCCATCACTCGCTCCAGAGTCTGGTTGGCGGCCTGCGCCACTTCCCGCACCGATGCCTCCATCTGGGTCATGGCGGCGGCGACCGAGGCGGTCTCCTGCCGCTGTTTCTCCAGATCCGCCCGCACCGATTCGGTGGTGCGACGGTTGCCGTGGGCGGCATCGTTAAGCTGGGCCGATGCTTGTGAAAGCTGCGCCAGTACCTCCCCCATCTGGGCGATCAGCAGGTTGATCTGGCTGCCCAGCTGACCAAATTCATTCTTGCTCTGAAAACCGATGCGCTGGGTCATGTCGCCCTGGGTTACTTCGGTCAGCACCCGCAGCAACTCCCTGAGCGGACGGCGAATGGCCTTGCCCAGGGTATAAGCCACCAGCATGGCAATCATGATGGCGACGACGATGCTGGCTCCCTGAGTCAGGGTGCTCTGGCTCTGTGCGGCTTTAGCATGCTGAATGCTCTGGTTCATCAGTTGCTGGCTCTGAGAGGTGACCCGCTCAAGCCGATCCTGAATTGCCACGATGAGCGCACTCGCCTGCTTGCTCTTCTCCCGCATCTGCTCCTGCTGTTGCATCAGCGCCAGATACTGGGCGAGTACACCTTCATTACCGGTCGTATCGCGCACGAAACCGTGGACGTAGTGACCCATGTTGTTGTCGAAATCCTTGAGCTCACCCTGCAGATCCTTGATGGTGCTGTTGAACCCCTCCATCTGCATCCTGTTGCGCTTGAGCGCGGCTTCAATGGGGGCCGGAATGCTCTGATTGAGGGCATCCATGGTGGAGAGTTCAATGGCGGAGAGCTTGGTGGTCAGGGTCTCGGAGAGCATCTTGATGAAGCTGTCGTCGATGGTGACCATCATGTCACCCAGACTCTTCTTGAACTGGGGCAGACTGACCTGAAACTGCCCCTTGGCCAGATTGACCTTGTGCAGTCGGGTGAGCAGCGCCTCGTGTTCGCCGGGCAGGGTATCGGTCAGTTGCAGGTAGCTGTCGACCTGCTGGCTGAGGTTGCTCATCTCCCCTTGCAGTTCGGGGTGGTGGGCGACCTGCTGGCGCAAGACATCAAGGCTCTTGCCCACCGCGGCCTTGGCTTGTTTCAGTTCGGCCACTTCGGCCGGCAGCTGTTTGGGGTCCTGCTCGGTGAGCACATCTCCCAGCCACTTGTTGGCGCTGAGCAGGGTGATCTGGGTCTGGCTGCTGGCAATCACCAGCGGCATAGACTGCTGGGTAACCTGCTCCAGTGCGTTCCCCAGGGTCTCCTGACTACGAAATGTGAGCAGTGAACTGGCCACCATCACGGCCACCAGGATCGCGAAGCCAAGGTAGACTCGCTGCAAGATGGAGAGATCCGACATTGTTTGTTTCATTATTGTCCCGCTGTATATGCAAAAGTCCCTTGCCTGAGTACCCCGTCCTTTTGATACCCTGCAGACCCCTGAACAGGCGCTGCAGATGACGTCCCTCTGGCTATCGGTATTTTTAACAATAACTGAAGGGAATGGGACATCAGCTGTGTCAAATGTCGGCTTGTGTCACACTTGGCGTGCTGCTCGCCCCCCTTTCGGGAGCCGCTTGGGGTTCTAGTTCAATTTTCTGTTTCATATAAGGGAGTTAGCCATGGCGCAAGAAACCATTTTCAGCAAAATCATCCGTAAAGAGATCCCCGCCGACATCCTTTATCAAGACGATCTGGTCACCGCATTCCGGGATATCCAGCCCAAGGCCAAGACCCATATTCTGATCATCCCCAATGTACTGATCCCCACCGTCAATGACGTGGAAGCCGAACATGAACTGGCCCTTGGCCGGATGTTCACCGTGGCCCGCAAACTGGCCGCCGAGGCTGGCATCGCCGAAGATGGCTACCGCCTCATCATGAACTGCAACCGCCACGGCGGGCAGGAGGTCTACCACATCCACATGCATCTGGTCGGCGGCGAGCCGTTGGGACCGCTGCTCAGCCTGTAATGAATCGCAACGCCTCAACCTGCCGCAGCGCCCTGTTGCTCTGCGGCGCCCTGCTGTTGCTGGGGGGCTGCGCCTCCCGCTGGCAAGACATGTTCGTCTCCTACTCCGATCAGATGGTGCCGCTGCGCAACCAGCTGCTGCTGGGCCATGCCGCCGAAGCGCTGCCCGAGGTGCGCGACTCCACCCTCGGCGATGACACCTTTATCCTCGATCGCCTTGAAGAGGGGCGCATCGCCTGGCTGGCGGGTCAGGATGCGGGCAGCAAGCAGGCGTTCACCGCCGCCGACAGCCGCCTTCAGTGGGAAGACAATCAGGCCGAATACCGGCTGAGCCACGGTCTGGATCAGGTGGGCAGTCTGCTCACCAACGATCAGTCGATGGCCTATCGTACTCCCGATTACGAACGCACCATGCTGCATCACTATCTGGCCCTCAACTATCTGCAACGGGGTGATGCCGATGGCGCACTGGTGGAAATACGCCGGGCCAATCAGGTGCAGGAGCAGGCCCTGAAACGGCGAGCCGATGAGGTGCGCAAGGCGAAGGATGAGAGCGAAGAGGCCGAAGCAGAAGGCGAGATGCGCCAGCTGATGTCGCGCGGCGCACCGGATCTCGACCGGTTGATCGGCAAGGTCAAAAACGGTTTTCAGAACGCCTACACCTTCTATTTTTCCGCCGTGCTCTATGAGGCGGCCGGGGATCTCAACGATGCCTGGGTCGACTATCAGCGCGGCTACCAGATAGCGCCGGACAACCGCAGCCTGCAAGATGCCTTGCTGCGTCTGGCGCGGCTGCGTGGCTCACCGGACGAGATCCGCGAGACCGAGAAAAAGATAGGCCGCAAAGCGCTGCCGCTTGCAAAAGATCAAGGCCAGCTGGTGGTGCTGTTTGAAGATGGTTTGATCCCGGCACGGCGCGAACTGTTCCTGCCGCTCCCCATCTCCACCTCCCGCGGCGATTTTCGCACCTTTACCGTCGCCATCCCCTATTACGATAATCGGGCCAGCAACACCGGCCCGCTGACGGTGGAAGTCGGCAAGCGGGTCGAGCAGACCAGCGAGCTGGTCAGGCTGGAAGCGCTGGCCGCCAAAGATCTGCAAGAGCGGCTGCCCGGCATGCTGACCCGCCAGGCGCTGCGGCTGGTGGCCAAGGAGCAGATGCGCCGCACCGCAGCCAAAGAGGGAGGGGATGTGGGCAATATTCTGGTGGGGATCTTCAACACCCTCTCGGAGCGGGCCGATACCCGCAGCTGGCTGACGCTGCCAGCTCAGGCATCGAGCTGGCAGGGAATGGTGCCGGCAGGTGACATCAATCTCACCCTGGGCGCAGGGGCGGCGCAGCGGCAATTGCCGCTCACCATCCATAAGGGACGCACCACCCTGGTGTGGGTACAGCGCCTCGGCGCCGGTCTGACCACCCAGGTGATGCCGCTCTGAGCAGATGGCGAAGAGATATGAGCAAGACCATTAACGGGCAGCCCCTCAGTGCTGCCCAAATCCCTCCAATCAAGGAGAGCAAGATGAAATCATACGGGTTGGCCCTCGGGCTCGCGCTGCTGCTGACCGGCTGCGCCACCAACACCTCAGGCGTGGCGCTCTATGGCCCGGCGGGCGGTGCTCCCACGCTGGAGCAGCATCAAAACGTCAACGTCACCCTGACCGAGCTGAGCCGCCGCCAGCAAAATGGCCTGCTGCAGGTCAATGTGGCCGCCGCCAGTACCCAGCGCGGCGATAACAAGCTGCAATATATCTTCTATTGGTATGATGAGGCCGGTCAGGAGGTCGCCAGCGATGGCCGCGGCTGGACCCCCATCAAGCTACATGGCTATCAGACCCGCACCCTCTCGGCCCTGGCGCCCAGCCCGGCGGCGCAGGGTTATCGGATTTACGTACGCGAAGTGATTGAGGAATCCTACTGATGAAAATGAATCATGCCCTGCTGATCCTGACCGGCGCGTTGCTCTTGGGCGGCTGCTCCAGCACCACCGTCAGCTATGGCGATCCCACTGAAACTGAAACCGTCACCGTCGATTACGGCTCAAGCGACCTGCAGGCCATCGCCGACAAGATGGCGGACTCCATGCTCGCCTCCCCTGCCACCAGCGAGATCACCGCAGGCGGTCGTCCGGTGATGTTTATGGACTCTATCCGCAACAAGACCTCCGAGCACATCGATACCGAAGCCATCACCGATACCATCCGCACCAAGTTGCTGCGGGCCGGCAAGTTCCGCTTCGTCGACATGAGCAAGGTGGCCGCCGTCAAGCAACAGCTCGAATACCAGCAGAGCAGCGGCATGGTGGATCCTGCCTCCATGGTGCGGCTTGGCAAGCAGACCGGTGCCCGTTACATGGTCTATGGCAACCTCGCCAGCATCGTCAAGGACAATGGCAAGGTGAAAGATGTCTACTACCAGATGACCATGAACCTGATGGATCTGCAAAACGGCGAACTGCTCTGGGCCGATCAGAAAGAGATCCGCAAACAGGCGAAGAAATCCACCTTTGGCTGGTAACAGGCTCCTGGTGACAGGCAACTGTGATCCGCTACTGGCCAGCCTGCCCGCCCCCTGGCGGGAGGGGCAGCTGGAACCACTCGGGTTAGGCCTGACCAACTGCAACTATCGACTGCGCCTCCCCTCGGGGCGCAGTTACTTTTTGCGTCAGGGCCACTCCGACCCGGTGCGCCTTGGCATCGACCGTCCCACCGAGTGGCAGCTTTATCAGGGGGCGATGGGCGAAGGGTTGGCACTGTCTTGCCACTATGGCGATCCCGCCAGCGGTCTGATGCTGCTCGAATGGTGCGATGAGCCAAACTGGGTACACGCGGCGCCACCGGAAGTCGATCAGCCCCGCCTGCTGGCTGAGGTGCTGCGCAAGCTCCATCGCCTGCCGCTGCCTGCGGTGGTGATGGCGGTGCGAGCCCACGCCGCGAGCTATCGCGCCCGACTGGCCCACATTCCCTCCTGGCTGCCCGCCCTGGAGCGGAGCTTGCTCGCCAGCAGTGAGCCAAATGATTGCTGGCGCCCTTGCCACCATGATCTCAATCCGGCTAACTTGTTGGGAAGCAAACCCTGGGTCATCGACTGGGAGTATGGCGCGGCAGGTCACCCCGGCTTTGAGCTCGCCAGCATCCAGCGCACCCATGAGTGGCCCGCCGAGCAGCGCGACGAGCTGGAAGCGCACTATCTGCAGGCCCTGCCGCGCCACCAGTGGCCCGATTTTCAGAGCGAGGCATTTTTACCCTGGGTCGACTATATCGGCCTGCTCTGGGCCCTGCTGATGGCAGAGCAACAGCCCTCACTCGACTATGACACCCTGATCGCCATCAACCGGCAACGACTGGAGTAACAGATGATAAACAAGGTGCGCTGGCACAAGCCGAAAACCTGGGGTCTGCTGCTGATCGGCCTGCTGCTGACCGGCTGCTCCACCCGGGTGATCTACTACTGGCTCGATACCGCCATCATCTGGCAGCTGGATGACTACTTTGCCCTCTCCTATTCGCAGAAGGATCTGCTCAGCCGTGAAGTGAAGGGGCTGATGGCCTGGCATCGCCAGCACGAGCTGCCGCGCTACGCCAAGGATCTCGACGCGCTGGCCAAGGCGGTGGCCAGCCCCATGACGCCGGAGCAGATCTCGACCAACCTCGATGCGGTGCAGCAGAGCCTGACCCGCACGCTGGAAAACACTATCCCCCGCGCGGTCAGGCTGGCGCGCACCCTGACCGACGAGCAGGTGGCCCGCTTTATGACCGATCGGGTCAAGCGGCAACAGGAGCGGCAAAAGGACTTTGCCACTGAGCCCAAAGAGCAGATGCTGGCGGAGTTTCGCGACAAGATGAACAAGCGGCTCGAGTTCTGGATTGGCGAGGTGAAACCGGCACAGGCGCCACTGGTGGCCCAGTGGGCCGAATGGCAATACGAGCTGATGCCTCCCTGGCTCGAGTTTCAGGGGTCCTGGACCCAGGAGCTGGACAGGCTGATGAAGCAGCGCCAGAGTCCCGACTTTACCCGCGAGCTGACTGATCTGCTGGCCGAGGGGGATGGGCTGATGGATGGCCGCTTTACCGGCTATACCGAACAGTCGCGCCAGCGTACCGTCAACTGGCTGAGCGCCATGAGCCGGTCGCTGGATATCTCCCAGCGGGCCCATCTCTACTCCCTGCTCAAGGGCTACGCCCGCGACTTCAAGCAGATGAGCGGCAGCTGACAGCCAGCACCGAATGGTGCCATGCGCCCGGGGCAACCTTGTTCAAACCGGGCGCTTATGGTAGTTTGCCCTTTCTATTTATCGGGAATTAACTTTTGCGCCTTATCGACAAAGTAAAACTGGTGCTGGTAACTCTGGTTATCGCCCTCACCCTGCTTTGTTCCATCGCCCGAATGGAAGGCCCGCTGCTACCCGCATCTCCCCAGAGTGAACAGCAGCAGACTCAGGTGTTCAATCAGCTTAGCGACAGCGACGATGGCATCATCAAGTTTGTTGGCAGCCATCAGAATCACCTGCTGCGTCTCGAACAATCCCTGCGCAGTGACAACCAGCCCAAGAGTGTGGTCTACGAGCTGATCCAGAGCTGGTCGGCCCAGGCCATCCTGCTGTTGCTGCTCGGCTGGCTGATGCTAGCACCCGAGCTCTATCACAAACAGAGTTTTCGCGATCGCTTTGGCGCGATCCACCGGCGCCATCTACAGCGCCAACATCTGCAATACCGCTTCACCCAGAGCTATCTGAGCGCCTGACCCCGGAGGGGCTGGCACATCCACTGTTTGCTCATCTCCTCTTCCTGACGGATCCGGCGGCTGCCTGATCCGCATCTGATGCATCCCATTTTTTGCGCCTTGCCGAGCCTTGTTGCTATCGGCCCAGGCACCATTTTCCTGACAGAGGCTTGTTTGCCATGAGAAAGAGCAATCGCACCGTTCTCAACCGCATGAGCAAGTGGCAGTACGCACTGCTGCTGTTGATGCTGTTGACCTTTACCTTTTACTCCCTGCCCACCTTTTTTGGTGAGCAGCCCTCCCTCGGCCTGCACGGACAGCAGCGCCTGACGGCTCAGCAGCAGATGTTGCTGAGCGACAAACACCTGACCCCGATCAAGGTCATTGAGCAACCTGAGCGGGTCGAGCTGGTCTTTGCCAGTCAGGGCGATCAGCAGCGCGCCAAGCAGTTGCTGGAGCTGCAAGGGGTCGACAGTGCCGCCCTGACCCTGGAGTTTCACTCCAACGCGCCGGCCTGGATCACCCGCCTCGGCGCCGACCCCATCAAGCTGGGGCTCGACCTGCGTGGCGGCTCCCAACTGCTGATCGGGGTGGACGTGGACTTTGTCATCGACAATCAGACCAAGAATCTGGTGGATACCCTGCGTACCCGCTTCCGTGAAGCCAATCTGCGCGGCGCTAGCGTCACGCGCAGCGCACAGGGCGCCGTAGCCGTCACCCTGCCGGAGGTCGCCGAACAGGAGAGCTGGCTCGCCATCATCAAGGAGAGTGCCGGTACCCGTCAGGATCAGTGGAAGCTGACCCGCTCAGGTAATGATCTGAAACTGGTGCTGAGCGAGGCGGAGCGTACCCTGCTGGTCAACAACGCCGTGACCCAGAACCTGTCGATCCTGAAAAAACGGATCAACGAGCTCGGCATTGTCGAGGCCTCGGTGGTGCGTCAAGGTCAGGATGGCATCCGTATCGAACTGCCCGGGGTACATAACCCCAAGCAGGCGAAAGAGGTGATCGGCGCCACCGCCTCGCTGGCCTTCTACGAGGCCAAAGCCGACAGCCACTTCTATATCGCCGATCGCAACGGCCAGGCCGTCGGCATGGCGCGCAAGCCGGTACTCACCGGCGAGCACATCGTCGATGCCCGCGCCAATATGGGCGAGATGGGTCAACCCCAGGTCAATATCGTGCTCGACACCCTGGGTGGCAGCAAGATGAACCAGTTCAGCCGCCAGCATGTGGGCAAGCCGATGGCGACCGTCTTCACCGAGTACAAAACCAACGCCCAGGGCAAACTGCGCGCCCAGAGCGAGGTGATCAACGTCGCCACCATCCAGACCGCCCTTGGCAACCAGTTCCGTATCACCGGCATTGGCAGTCTGCCGGAAGCGCAAGAGCTGGCCATGCTGCTGCGTGCCGGCGCCCTCACCGCCCCGCTCAAGATCCTGGAAGAACGCAGTATTGGCCCGACGCTGGGGATGCAGAATATCGAGGCGGGCTTCACCGCGCTGGCCTTCGGCATGGCGGGCATGATGCTGTTCATGATGGCCTGGTACCGCAAATTCGGCTGGGTTGCCATCACGGCGCTGGTCGCCAACCTGTTGATGCAGGTCGGCATGCTGGCAGTGCTGCCGGGTGCCGTGCTGACCCTGCCGGGGATCGCCGGTCTGGTACTGACGGTGGGCATGGCGGTGGATACCCATGTGCTGATCTTCGAGCGGATCAGGGACCGGCTGCGAGAAGGGGGCTCACTGGCCAACGCTATCGACTTTGGCTATCGCTCCGCCTTCCACACCATTTTCGATGCCAACATCACTACGCTCATCTGCGCCGTGGTGCTCTATTCCATCGGCTCCGGACCGCTGCAGGGCTTCTCCATCACCCTCATTCTGGGTCTGCTCTCCAGCATGATCACCGGGATCTGGGGGACGCGCGCCATCATCAACCCCCTCTGGGGACGCAGCAGTGAGCGCACGCTGAAGGTGTAACGGGACAGCAGTCCCTCTGATGAGCGGCTTTGGCTGCGCCATCGGCTATGGATATGGCCGGAGCGGCCAAAGCAGAACACTATTTTCCCGGCGTGTCACGGCACGTCGTGATGGGCCAACAGCCAGATGCTGGCTGGCCAAGGAGAGAATTATGTTGAGAATGATCGTTGCCATGGGGCTGACCCGTTGGCGTTATATTGGCCTGTGGGCTTCCATCCTGCTGACCGTGGCCAGCGTCGCCATCTTGCTGGTGAACGGCCTGACACTGGGGCTCGATTTTACCGGCGGGATCCTGCTGGAGTTTCATATCCAGACCCTGAAAGAAGCCCATGAACTCAATGCCATGCTGGTCTCCCCGCTGGCGGGAGCCGTTGAGCTGAGCTCGGCCGGTATTCCCGGCGAGTGGCTGATCAAGCTGCCCCCCCACGAACTGCCCTGGCCCGCGGCGGATCTCGCTACCATGCTGACCCAGCAACTGGGGATGCCGGTCGAGTTGCTGCGTACCACCATCGTCGGTCCCCAGGTGGGTGCCGAGCTGTTCCAGCAGGGGATGCTGGCGGTGCTGGTCGCTTCGCTGGCGATGTCGGCCTATCTGGCGTTTCGCTTCGAGTGGCGTCAGGCCATCGGCATCCTGCTCTCGGTGGTCCATGACGCCATCGTGGCGCTGGGGCTGCTGTCACTCTTTCAGATCGAGTTCGACCTGAACATCATCGCCGGTTTGATGGCGGTGATCGGCTACTCCCTCAACGACAGCATCGTCATCTCGGACAGGTTGCGGGATCTGCTGAGCTCGCGTACCCAGATGGGCATCCACGAGTGCTCCGATGTAGCCATCAAGGCGACCTTCAGTCGCACCATGATCACCTCGGGCACCACCCTGTTTACCGTGGGTGCGCTGCTGCTGTTTGGCGGTGACGCCCTCTACGGCTTCTCCTTCACCCTGTTTGCCGGGATCCTGGTCGGCACCGTCTCCTCCATCACCGTCGCCTCGACCGTGCAGGAGCTGCTGGGCCTCACCCCGCAGGCCTACCAAAAGAAGAGCGAGGAGCCACTGGCCAACGCAGCCTGAACCTTGTTAACCAGGCCCGGCTTACCGGGTCTCAACAAACCGGGCCCCTGCCAACCATTGGCAGGGGCTTTTCCCATTCCTCCTGTCAGTCTCTCGCCGTCCCTTTTGTTGCTCGGCTCGCCTCAATTGACAACTGACCATATTGAAAGCAATGACGGATCAACCCGTCATTTTTAATAACAAAAAGGTCATTTTATTACGTCAGAAACCATAAAATGTGACTGAAAGCACTTTCTTGAGGGCTCAAAGGAGGCAACATTGTAGTGATTTATCTACAAAGGGATATGAGATGTTGTTACAACCTGCCAATACAGCAAAATCCAGACAGTTGCTGAACGAGACCATGGCTTTGGTACTCGCAGGAGGGCGGGGTAGTCGCCTCAAACAGTTAACCGACAACCGTGCAAAACCTGCCGTTCATTTCGGCGGCAAATTCCGCATCATCGATTTCGTGCTCTCCAACTGCATCAACTCCGGCATCCGTCGGGTCGGTGTCGTGACCCAGTACAAATCCCACAGCCTGTTGCGCCATCTCCAATCGGGCTGGTCTTTCCTGCGCTACCAGATGAACGAGTTTATCGATCTGCTCCCTGCACAGCAGCGGGTGGATGAGGTGAACTGGTATCGGGGTACCGCCGATGCGGTCTACCAGAATCTGGATATCATCCGCGATCACGCCCCCAAATATGTGGTGGTGCTGGCAGGCGATCACATCTACAAGATGGATTACGCCGCCATGCTGCTCGACCACGTCAATATGGGCGCCAAGGTGACCGTTGCCTGCATCGAGGTGCCACGCAGTGAAGCAAGCGCCTTCGGGGTAATGGCGGTGGATGATGATCGCAAGATCAATGCCTTCGTCGAAAAGCCTGCTAACCCGCCCGCCATGCCGGGCAAGGCCGACACCGCGCTGGCCTCCATGGGCGTCTATATCTTCGATGCGGAGTATCTCTATCAGCTGCTGGAAGAGGACATTGCCAACGAGCAGTCCCATCACGATTTCGGCATGGACGTGATCCCCCGCGTGGTGAAAGAGGGCACCGCATTCGCTCACCCGTTTGGCATGTCCTGTGTCGGCTGCTGTCCGGATCGCCGTCCCTACTGGCGCGATGTGGGCACCGTGGACTCCTTCTGGGAGGCCAATATGGATCTCGCTTCCGTCACGCCGGAGCTCGATATCTACGATCAGGACTGGCCCATCTGGACCAGTCAGAACATGACTCCTCCCGCCAAGTTCGTGCAGGACCGAAACGGCCAGCACGGCATGACCATCAACTCCATGTTTGCTGGGGGCACCATCGTCAGTGGCTCTTTCATCCTGAGTTCGGTGCTCTTTACCAATGTGCGGGTCGACTCCTTCTGCACTCTGGATCAGGCCGTTATCTTCCCGGGTGTGGAGATTGGTGCCGGTTGCCGGCTGCGCCGGGTGGTGATCGACAAGGGGTGCAAACTGCCGGAAGGCACGGTGATAGGTGAAAACGCCGATGAAGATGCACGTCGCTTCCACCGCTCCGAGCAGGGCATAGTGCTGGTCACCCAGGGGATGCTCACTCGCCTGAACAAAGAGCTGCAGGGAAAACAAAAGCGCTGATCCGCAGCCAGACGGGATCCCCCTTCCTACCGTAAAGGGAGCCATTATGGCTCCCTCTTTCTATGGCTGACCAGATAGCCACCTCACACCATCATTGCCATCGCGTTGCAGTCTCCCAGAGATACCATTTACTGTGGGTAAACAGCTGGACAACGCAGCCTCCCCCCCTTATATCGTAAATTTTAAGTTACACAAAAACCATCAGCCCTCCGAAAAACCCTCTGTATTATTCCTATTTGCGCTATATAGCAGCTCCTTTATCTGACTTTTTAGCGGTAAACCCACTAGTTTCACTTGATTGTTTGTTTTTCCTTGGTAAGGTGATGGCGGTTGCGTAACAAAGCAGGTACCAATGTAAACATATAGGTACAATCGCTTTTGGCTTAATACAGTAGAGAGAATGAAATCATGCAAAGAGACCCCCTGAACAACATCCATATCCAGTCCGAACAAGTGATGATCACGCCTGCCCAGCTCAAGGAGAAGTTACCCATCTCCGACAAGGCGCTGGCATTCGTGCAAGGGGCCCGCAATACCATCGCCGACATCATCCACCGTCGCGATCACCGCTTGCTGGTGATCTGTGGTCCCTGCTCCATCCACGACATGGACGCCGCCAAAGAGTACGCAACCAGACTCAAAGCGCTGCATGACGCCTATCAGGACTCTCTCTACATTGTCATGCGGGTCTACTTTGAGAAGCCGCGCACCACGGTCGGCTGGAAGGGCTTTATCAACGATCCGAACCTGGACGGCACCTTTGACGTGGAGCTTGGGCTGCACCGCGCCCGCGAGCTGCTCTGCTGGCTGGCGGAGCTGGAGTTGCCGCTGGCGACCGAGGCGCTCGACCCCATCAGCCCCCAATACCTGGCGGAGCTCTTCTCCTGGTCAGCCATCGGCGCCCGCACCACCGAATCCCAGACCCACAGGGAGATGGCGTCCGGCCTCTCCATGCCGGTCGGCTTCAAGAACGGCACCGACGGCAACTTGGGGACTGCCATTAATGCGTTGCAGGCGGCCTCCTCCCCTCACGCCTTTATGGGGATCAACCAGCAGGGCCAGGTTGCGCTGCTGCAGACCCAGGGCAACCCGGATGGCCACGTGATCCTGCGCGGCGGCAAACATCCCAACTACGACTCGGTCAACGTGTCGCTGGCGGAAGAGGCGCTGGAGAAAGCGGGCCTGCTGCCGAGCCTTGTGGTGGATTGCAGCCACGGCAACTCCAGCAAGGATCACCGTTTGCAGCCCAAGGTGGCCGACAACGTCATCCACCAGATCCAGGAGGGCAACCGCTCCATCATCGGGGTGATGCTCGAATCCAACCTGTTCGAGGGAAACCAGTCCAGCGAGCAGCCCAAGGAGCAGATGCACTACGGGGTCTCCATCACAGATGCCTGCATCGACTGGGAGACCACGGACGCGCTGCTGGCCCGTTGCCACAGCCAGCTGGCTGCGCCACTTTTGGCCAGAACCAAGGCATAAGCCGTGGTATCTTGTCAGCACTGATTGAACAATCGAGGTGTCACCGGCCGAGGCGGTGACACCTCGTTGCCTCTTGAATCACAGGGCGTCGCTGCGGGCGGCGCCGCAGGGACCGGATATGGCTGAAGAGTTGAATGCCCTCAGGGACAAGATAGATGCGGTGGACAAGCAGCTGATTGATCTGCTGGCCGCCCGTCTCGCCCTGGTGGGGGAAGTGGGGGAAGTGAAGAGCCGGCACGGCCTGCCCATCTATGCACCGGATCGGGAAGCGAGCATGCTGGCCCGCCGCCGCGCCGAGGCTGAGCAGTTGGGGGTGCCCGGCGATCTCATCGAAGACGTGCTGCGCCGGGTGATGCGTGAATCTTACGCCAGCGAGAAAGATACCGGCTTCAAATGCATAAAGCCGGACCTTGGCAAAGTGGTCATCATCGGTGGTCAGGGCCAGCTTGGCCGCTTGTTCGGCCATATGTTCAGCCTCTCAGGCTATCGGGTCGAGACGCTGGAACAAGCCGACTGGCCGCGCGCTGACGAGATCCTCGCCGGAGCCGGTCTGGTGATGGTGGCGGTGCCCATCGATATCACCTGCCAGATCATCGACCGCCTCGGCAACCTGCCCGCCCACTGCCTGCTGGTCGATGTCACCAGCGTGAAAGCGGCGCCGCTCGAACATATGCTGACGGTGCACCAAGGGCCGGTACTGGGACTGCACCCCATGTTCGGGCCGGATGTGGCAAGCCTCGCCAAGCAGGTGATCGTCTGCTGTCAGGGTCGTGACCCCGCAGCCAGCCAATGGTTGCTGGATCAGATGACCATCTGGGGCGCCCGCTTGCAGCAGGTGGAAGCCAAGGCCCACGATGAGGCGATGACCCTCATTCAGGCACTGCGTCACTTCGCCACCTTTGCCTATGGCTGGCACCTCTCCCGGGAGCAAGCCAATCTGGATCGCCTGCTGAGTTTGAGCTCTCCCATCTACCGACTGGAGCTCGCCATGGTGGGGCGGCTGTTCGCTCAGGATCCCCACCTCTATGCCGACATCATTTTGTCGTCACCGCAGAATCTGGCGATGATCCGTCGCTACTACCAAAACTTCGGCGAAGCGCTGGGGCTGCTGGAGCGGGGGGACAGGGACGGCTTCATCGAGGCCTTCTCGCAAGTCTCCGGTTTCTTCGGCGAGCATGCCGACCAGTTCCTGCGTGAAAGCCGCATGTTACTGGCCCAGGCCAACGACCGCCGCCAACACGGCTGATCCTGCAAAAGCAGCTACCTCATATCGCCAGAATGGGAAGATGCCTGGGCATCTTCCCATTTTATTTGTTACCGATTTAAACACTGACGTCAGTCACGCTCGGCCCTACGTCGAGCCCCCACAGCTGACTGGCCTCAATACCCTCCCCTGGCGCTGCCTCACATCCAGCAAGTATGCCCCCTCAATATCCACGCAATCCGCGCAAATAGCACCGCCCCTTGCAAGGGCTGCCAGACTCTAACGGTCAAACCAAACTGCTGCGAGCAAGGCTGTACGACGCAAAGGAGAACGGTGCACTCCCCATCAAAGAGATAAACAGGAAGCTGGAAGCAGGAAGCTGGAAGCAGGAAGCAGGAAGCAGGAAGCAGGAAGCAGGAAGCAGGAAGCAGGAAGCAGGAAGCAGGAAGCAGGAAGCAGGAGAGATTAATCGAGACAGATGGTTTGCCAAATATCACGTAACACAGCAATCCGGCGGATTCATCATGGCGCCAGTACGTAGTCGCCAAAAAAGAAAATGGCCGAGATATCATCTCGGCCATTCGTAGCTTGGTCAAAGACTCAAGCCAGGATATTACTCATGTGCAACTTATTAGAAGTTGTACTGCAGAGCAACAGTCCACTCGTCGTCCAGCTTCTCGATGCTCTGGATTTTGTACTCGGTGTAAGCTTTCAGCTTCGGAGTGAAAGCGTACTGGACACCCAACAGAGTTTCATCAACCAAATCTTTGTACTGTGCACCAGCGGCATTAGAAGCGACTTTGCTTTCTTTGAAGTTGTAGCCAGCCAAGAAGGTCCACGCGTCTACATTGTAGGAAGCTGCCAGCTCGTAGCCACGGCCCTTGTCTTTGTCACCACCGGTGGTGGTGTCATAGCTCAGGTCGCCTTGGGTATAAACACCAGCGAAGTAGAAGCCGTTGATGGCGTAATGTGCACCCAGAGCCCACTCTTTCTTGTCGCCAGTGGTGCTGGTTACAGAATTTTCCAGATCGGAGTAGGCGTAACCTGCGTTGAAGCCCAAGCCGAAGTCGAAGTCGTAGCTGGCAGCAGCAGCATAACCATAGTTACGCTTAACGTTGTCACCATATACGGCTTTCTCTTTGATACCTTGACCTACGTCAGTAACTACAACAGCTTTTTCATCGTTGGTCTGATAAGACAGTTTGCCTTTGAAGCCACCGAAGCTGTTGGAGTAAATGATTTGGCCTTCCTGACGACCGTCGTAGAAGTTACCTGCATCGCCCCATTCGTTGAAGATATCGGTCGGCTCGAGTACGTCGTAGAAAGCGGTATCGGTCTGACCGAAGATGATCTTACCGTACTGAGTGCCGTCGAAACCGACATAGACGTGGCGAGAGTTGAACTTGTTGTCAGAGTTTTCAGCAGAGACTTGCCACTCGGTCTTGGCGATACCAGACCAAGTGTTGTTCAGGGCGATTTTGCCAGACCAACCCAGGCGGGAAGAACCAACCAGTTCACCATCTACGTCTTGGTAGCTAGCAGCGCTGCCCGGCACGAAAACAGTGTTACCAGTTTTAGTATCGAACTTATAGGCGTCATCAGTGGCGCCAACAGCCTTGTTGTGATCTCCGTAGTAGTTAGCCTGTACACGGCCGTATACGTCGAAGGTCACACCGTCTTTGTCATAAACAACGGCAGCGTTGGCTGCGGATGCAAACAGAGCCGGAATAGCAATAGCCAGAATTGTCTTTTTCATAGTTTCCAATGCCTACTGTAATTAAACACTAAGTTGTTGTTATTCCCTGTGTTAGCGATGTTCTTTGCATCACTATGCCGCCGAGACTAGCACCGGATTTTTTGAACCGCAATGAAAAAACTTGGAACTTTTTACGCAAACCATAGTCATGGAGGCAAAAATGTGAGCCAAGTCTCACCTAGCGGCAAGGCAAAAGGAAAACGTTTACAATGAATTCTGCTGATTATTTGGACTCAAGTAGTCTATTTTGCATGCAAATAACGCTAACTACCTGATAAACAACCAAAGTGGTCTGATCAGCGTAAAACAGCCGTGATAATGGCAGTTGCCTCGACCTCACCAAGGGGTTGCGGGTATCCTTGTCCTTCGATTAACACCTAACTGGCCTTCTCTTCATGCTCTCTAGTCGCCTCAAAGCAACCATTCGTCAAACCTATCGCCAGATTTCGGATGGATTACCCGGTTTTGTGCCGCGCAAAGAGCAGAACTTTCTGGTGGCAGAGATAGCCAAAACCCTGACCGGCGAGTACGACAAACAGCGCCGTATTCTGGTTGCCGAAGCAGGAACCGGTATCGGCAAATCTCTCTCTTATGCGCAGGGTGCCATCCCGGTGGCGCGGCTCACCCAGAAAAAGCTGGTGATCTCCACTGCCACAGTGGCCCTGCAAGAGCAGCTGATCCACAAAGACCTCCCTTTTTACCACCGCCACAGCGAGCTGCCGTTTCGTTTTATGCTGGTCAAGGGGCGTCAGCGTTACTGCTGCGAACATCTGCTGGAACAGGCAGCCAGTGGCGCCGAGATGGCCAACTTCGAGCTCGACTTTGGCAGTCTGAGCAAAACCAAACCATCTGACAGCGACAAAGAACGCTACCAAGCCCTGTGGCAGGCCTACACCAATGGCAAATGGGACGGGGATCGGGACAACTGGCCAGAGCCCATTCCCGACACTTGCTGGGATCGCATCGCCGCCGACCGCCACACCTGCAACAAGGCGCTGAGCCATCACCAGCACTGCCCCTTTCATCGTGCCCGCAACGACATGGAGAGCGCCGATGTGCTGGTGGTGAACCATGCGCTACTGCTCTCCGATCTCACCATGGGCGGCGGCATCATTCTGCCTCCCCCTGATGAGTGCATCTATGTGCTGGATGAGGCCCATCACCTGCCCACCATCGCCCGGGATCACGGCGCTGCGTCGGCCAGCGTCAAAGGCTCGCGTCGCTGGCTGGAGAAGCTGGTACAAAGTGCAGGCAAGCTGGCGCGGACGCTTAATAAGGAGAGCCTGCTCGACCCCCAACTCAAACTGCAGGATGCACTGGCCTCCATCCAGCCCGATCTGAAGGCGGTCGAGCAGTGGCTCAGCGCCAACGATCGGCTGTTTGGCACGGAACCTCACTACCGCTTCGCCGAAGGGGTATTGCCGGATCCCCTGCCCATGCTGGCGGAGAATCTCAAGGAGTCGAGCAAGAAGGCGCTGCGGGCGCTGGATCGGATGCAAGGAGCCATCGGTGAAGCGCTGAAAGATGGCGAGATCCGCCGCAAGGAGGCCGAACCTCTGCTGGCAGAGAGCGGTTTTCATCTGCAACGGCTGGAGAGTTTCTGCGCCCTGTGGGAGATGCTGGGGCGCCATGTGCCGACCGGTAAAACCCCGCTCGCCCGCTGGATGGCCAAGAGCGATGACGGCGATATCTGGCTGCACGCCTCACCGATTGAGGTAGGCTATTTGCTGGAGGAGTGGCTCTGGTCGAAATGTCTGGGAGCCGTACTGGTCTCCGCGACCCTCACAGCACTCTCTTCCTTTAGTTATTTTCGCCATCAGGTGGGGCTCAAGGAGCACGACGGTACCCGCTATCTGCGCCTGCGCTCACCCTTTGACTATCAGAAAGCCGAGCTCTATCTGCCCAAGATGGAGCACGAACCCAACTCGCCAGCCTTTACCAACGAACTCATCAGCGTGCTGCCACGAATTCTGGCGGGCAAGGAGGCGAGTCTGGTGCTCTTCTCCTCCTACCGCCAGATGAATGAGGTGGCCATTGGCTTGCGAGCCAAGGGGCTGTCACTGCTGGTGCAGGGGGAAGCCTCCCGCAATGCCCTGCTCACCCTGCACAAACAAAAATGCGATGGCGGTCAGGCCAGCATCCTGTTTGGTACCGGCAGCTTCTCGGAGGGGCTGGATCTGCCGGGTCACTACCTTACCAATCTGGTCATCACCAAGCTCCCCTTTGCGGTGCCCAACTCGCCGGTCGAGGAGGCTACTGCCGAGTGGGTGGAGCAACGAGGCGGCAACCCCTTCCTGCAACTGACGGTCCCGGAGGCATCGCGCAAGCTTATCCAGGCCTGTGGCCGCCTCATCCGCAAAGAGGCTGATCGGGGACGGGTCACCATTCTCGACCGCCGCCTGCTGACCAAGCGTTATGGCAAGGGGTTGCTCGACGCCCTCCCCCCGTTCACACGTCGGATCGAATAAATAAGCCGGTTATTATTGATAGAAAAACTGACAGCGGAGCGAACGTTGAGCACCAGAAAGAGCCATTGCCGCAGTAGGCTAAACCTGTAAAAATAAGCCCCTGTTTTCAGTGGGCAATCGCCTGACTGTTCAAGGAGATGAAATGAAACTGACTGTTCTGGTACCGGCACTGGCTGGTCTGTTGTGGGCCGGTAGCGCCCTTGCTGATGCTCAACTGGAAGTGACCAACCCCTATGTTGTCCAGCTGATCGATGGTCAATCCATCAACCCCAAGCTGCTCGACAAAACCAGTATCTTCCCCCTCTCTGCCGGCAAACACCAGTTGGTCGTCGCTTTTGAAGGCAACTACTCCAGCCGCAGCGATATCAAGCTGGTCACCGCCGAGCCGCTGGTGCTGAACTTCACCGCCGCCGACAATCAGCAGCTGGTGCTGGACTACAAAAAGCCCCGCAACGAAGCCGAAGCCAAGCAGTTTGTCAAAGATCAGAAAGTGGTGCTGAAAGACAAAGTCACAGGCCAGCAAGTGAGTAGCGAACAGTTCGTGATGCCGAAAGTAGAAGGCTTCCAGCTGACCCGTGACTATCAGCAAGAGCTGATCAACATGGGCAAAGCTTTCAACCAGCCCAAAACCGTTGCCGTCTCCTCTGCTGCCGTGATGGCTGCCGCCAGCGCACCGGCCCAAGCCGCGCCCAGCAAGGCGCAAAGCAATCCGGAAGCCCTGACCCAACTGCAAAACTGGTACAACAAGGCCGATGCGGAAACCCGCAAAGCCTTCCAGATCTGGGTTATCCAGCAGCAGTAATCCGGAAACATCATCCTGACCCGTCGGGAATGACAAGGGGAGCTTGGCTCCCCTTTTTCATATCCAGGTTCATCTCTGCATCGATGGAACAATGCCCTGATGTCACTGCATATTTTCTATCACCCCCTCTACTCCTCCCTGGCCCTGCCCGAACGCCATCGCTTCCCGCTGGCCAAGTATCAGGGGCTGTTTGAGCGCCTGCAGGTGCAGGGTTACCCCCTTGGCGAAGCGCCGTCGGCCACCCGGGAGCAAATCTGTCGCATTCACGATGCCGATTATGTCGCAGCGGCCCTGAGCGGCCAGCTTGAAGAGCGCGCCATCCGCAAGATCGGTTTTCCCTGGTCACCCATGCTGATGGAGCGCACCTTGCGCTCGGTCGGTGCCACTATTGCCGCCAGCCGCCATGCTCTTGAGCAGGGCTGCGGCTTGCAGATCTCCGGTGGCTACCACCACGCCCACCGGGATCACGGCAGCGGTTTTTGTCTGTTCAACGATCTGGTGATTGCGGCCCAGGCTTGCCTCGACGAGGGGCGCTGTGAACAGGTGCTGATCGTCGATCTCGATGTGCATCAGGGAGATGGCAGTGCGGCCCTGTGCGCTGGACGGCGCGATATCATCACCCTCTCCCTCCATGGTGAGCACAACTTTCCCCATCACAAAGCCACCTCTCACCTCGACTTTCCGCTGCCAAGCGGCATGACGGACGATGCCTATCTCACCACACTGCAACAGGCACTCTCACTGGCACTGCGCCTCTATTCGCCGGATCTCATCCTCTATCAGGCGGGCGTCGATGTGCATCATGCCGACGAGCTTGGCTATCTCTCCCTGAGCGATGAAGGGGTGCGCCTGCGCGATGCCATGGTATTTGACTGTGCAATCAAGCATGGGTTGCCTGTCGCCGCTGTACCCGGTGGCGGCTATCGCCGCGACTGGCAACAGCTGATCCCGCTTCATATGTCGCTGTTTGAGGCGGCGCTCCACCGTTTTGGTTGATGGCATGGCTTATAGCGCGGACACCCCATCAGAGTGGGCGGCATTTCACCAGATAAAACAGAAGAGGCGACCCTTGGGTCGCCTCTTCGTGTTTTGTCCTCTCGGTCACACAAGCTCGCTCGTTGTCAGGCAAGCTCGGGACGCCTGAGGATAATTATCTCTGACGCTTGCGGGCGTACTTGCGACGGGCGCGGGCCTGACGCTCCTCTTCCCGCTCGGCCTTCTCTTTGGCTTTTTGCTCGGCTTCTGCGGCGGCTTCGACAATCTCGACGCTCACCATCTCCGGCGTCTCCAGCGAGATGCGGCCAAGCAAGCCGGAGCGGAACTCGTTGATCAGGATCTCGGACGCCTTGTGCAAGTCGGCCAGCCCCCCTTTGCGCATAAACGCCCGCTGGCGGGCGATCATCTCCAGCAGCTCGATCTCGGTCTCGGGCAACTCGTCAATCTGGTAACGCGCCTTGATCCGCTCCGGATAGGCCTTGATGAAGTAATCGGCGGCGAACATGGCGATATCGGCATAGTCGAACACCGTGTCCTTGATGGCCGCGGTGATGGCCAGACGATAACCGCAGGAGGGCGGATTGAGCTTGGGCCAGAGAAAACCCGGGGTATCGGTCAGGATAACGTTGTTATCCAGCTTGATCCGCTGCTGGGACTTGGTCACCCCCGCCTCGTTGCCGGTACGGGCGATGATGCGTCCCGCCAGAGTATTGATCAGAGTGGACTTGCCCACGTTGGGGATCCCCATGATCATCGCCCGCACGCCGCGCAGCTCAAAATTGCGCTCCGGCAGCATTTCGTGGCAGAGGGTCAGCAGTTGCTTGATCTTCTCCGGCTCTTGTTGCGTCAGCGGCAGCGCCTTGATCCCCTTCTCTTTTTCCATGTGCGCCACCCACAGATCGGTGATCGCCGGATCGGCCAGGTCCGCCTTGTTCAGCACCTTGATCACCGGGGTATCACCACGCAGCTCGGGCACCAGCGGGTTTTCGCTGGAGAAGGGGATGCGGGCATCGAGCATCTCGATGATCACATCGACCTGGGGCATGACCTCGGCAATCTCTTTGCGGGCCTTGTGCATGTGACCGGGGAACCAGTTGATGGACATATCCGTTACTCTCTGTGGGGGCTGCGGGCGCGCGCATGGAACAACAAGCGCTCTGCCGCGGGCATCGAACGAAGGGGGCGCATTTTACCTGCTGCGGGCCTCTTTTGACAGGTCATTCTAACCATCACCTCCTCAAATCAGCAAACCGCCGAGGCGGAGCAACCTTGCCGGAAGCGACCGGACCAACTGGCTCAATTGATAGATAACACATTGATATAGTGTAACATTTTCATCACTTTTTCACACAACCGTCACCGATAGTCAGTAAAAGTGTCATCTGCCCCCTCTAGGCTGCGCTCAGGTTTTACAAGGAGCGAACCCCAATGAGAAAAATGGCAGGACTTGCAGTGATGATCGGCGCCGCCCTGGCTGCCGGCTGCAAATCAGACAATGACACGGTGGCGACCAAGCCCGCAGCCCAACCCACCAACGTCATCTTCTTCCTCGGTGACGGCATGGGCCTCAACACCCTGACGGCAGCCCGCATCTACGGTGTCGGCGAAGAGGGTGATCTCACCATCGATACCCTGCCAGAGACGGCCTTTATCAAGACCTTCTCCCACGATGCCCAGGTCACTGACTCGGCCCCCTCCATGGCGGCCTACATGACCGGGGTCAAGAGCAACAACGGCGTCATCAGCATGGACGGCGACGCCACCTATGAAAGCGACTGCAGCAAGAGCGCCGGCAAGCCGGTGACGACCCTGCTGGAGCTGGCCAAAGCCGATGGCCGCGGTACCGGCGTGGTAACCAGTACCCGGGTGACCCACGCCACCCCGGCGGCTACCTATGCCCATATCTGCAACCGGGATCTGGAGGCAGATATCGCCGTCCAGCTGGTACCGGGCGGCAAAGGCTACAACAGCGCCCTCAAGGAGGGGCTGGATGTGGTGCTCGGTGGCGGCAGCAGTTTCTTCCTGCCCAAAGCCGACAAGGGCAAGCGGGAGGATGGCCGCAACCTCATCAGCGAAATGCAGGCCAAGGGCTACCAGTTTGCCAGCAATCTGGATGAGCTGAACAAGGCCGATGCGGGCAAGCCGCTGCTGGGTCTGTTTGGTTCCAGCCACATGAAATATGACCTGGACCGCCCTGCCAGCGAGCCGTCACTGGCCCAGATGACCCTGGCCGCCATCAAGCAGCTCAAGGGCAAAGAGAAGGGTTACTTCCTGATGGTGGAAGGGGGCCGCATCGACCACGCCCTGCACGACACCAACGCCAAGCGGGCGCTGCAGGACACCATCGCCTTCGACAACGCCATCAAAGCCGCCATCGACGAGGTGAAAAAGAGCGACCCCGAGCTGAAAAACACCCTGATCCTGGTCACCGCCGATCACGACCACACGCTCGTGCTCAACGGCTATGCCAAGCGCACCGGCAAGACCACCGCCGACAACCCCGGCGTACTCGGGCTGGTGAAGAACTACGAGACTGGCGAGCCAAGCAAGGATAGCGAGGGCATGCCCTACACCATCATAGGTTTTGGCAACGGCTACAACCGGGTGGATGGCCCGCGCAGCAGCGTCGCCCCGCTCGACGATGCCACCGTCTCCGCCAATGACTACCACCAGGAAGTGGTGGTCAAGGTGGGCGAGATCGGCAACGAGACCCACGGCGGCACCGATGTCTTCCTCGGCGCCATCGGCAAGGGGGCTGACAGTTTCCATGGCTCACTCGATAACACCGCCGTGTTCGGCAAGATCAAGGCTGCGGCCAAGCTGTAAGGAGCATTTTCATGAGCAAACAGATGAACACATCTATCAAGTACACGCTGGTCTGCGCCGCCCTGTTCAGTGCACTGGGCGCAACCTCCCAGGCACAGGCCGGTGATGCCAAAAACGTCATTCTCTTTATCGGTGATGGCATGGGGCCCACCGTGCTCACCGCCACCCGCCTGTTCAAGGTGGGGGAAGAGGGCAATCTGGAGATGATGAAACTGCCGCGCAGTGCCCGCATCAAGACCTTCTCCAACGATGCCCAGACCACCGACTCGGCCCCCTCCATGGCGGCCTACACCACCGGGGTCAAGATGAATAACGAGGTGATCGCCATGAGCAGCGACACCAGGGCCGTCGCCCCCGGCAAAGACGTCAATGGCAACAAAACCGTCAACAATTGCAGCAGCGATAACGGCAAGCCGGTGCCCACCATCCTGGAGCTGGCCAAGGCGGCAGGCAAATCGGTCGGGGCCGTCACCACCACCGAGCTGACCCATGCGACCCCGGCGGCTACCTACGCCCACATCTGCCATCGGGATGCCGCTTATGACATCGCCGCACAAGCTGTTCCGGGAGGAACTGGTTTCAATCAGGCGCTTGGGGATGGGGTCGATGTACTGATGGGCGGTGGTGCCAACCACTGGACCCCCTACAGCGCCAGCAACAAGGGCGGTCGCAATGACAACCGCGACCTGACCGCCGAGATGAAGGCGCAGGGATACAGCTATGTCACCACCCAAAGTGAACTGGCCAAGGTCACCAGTGGCAAGGTGCTCGGTCTGTTCAGCAGCAAATCCCACCTCGACTACGAACTGGATCGGGTCGCCAAAGGGGCTGCCAATACCCAGCCTTCCCTCTCCGAAATGACCGCCAAGGCGATCGACCTGCTGAGCCAGAACAGCCAGGGTTACTTCCTGATGGTAGAGGGTGGCCGTATCGATCACGCCCTGCACGGCACCAACGCCAAGCGCTCGCTCACCGACGCAGTGGCACTGGATGAGGCGGTCAAGACGGCGCTGGGTAAAGTGGATCTCAACAATACCCTGATCGTGGTCACCGCCGACCATGACCACACCATGACCATTAACGGCTACTCCGCCAAGGGCAATCCGGTGCTGGATCTGGTTAAAAATGGCGACGGCTCGACCCAGAACGACGTGGATGGCAAGCCCTTCACCACCCTGGTGTTCGGTAACGGCCCCAACCGCCCCGATGTACGCCCGGTCCTCACCAGCGATCAGGTGATGGCCAATGACTACCTGCAGGAGACCGGCGTCAAGCTGACATCGGAAACCCACGGCGGCGGCGATGTGATGCTGTTTGCCGATGGCGCCGGCAGCAACCGCTTCAAAGGCACGCTGGATAACACCAAGGTGTTTGGCAAACTGCGGGAGGCGCTCGGCCTGTAAGCAGCAGGGTCCCGGGTGCATCTGAGCAATGGACTCAGCGGCCCGGGCCCCGGCTCTTTCGAGCGACAGATGATGATGCGACTTTTGCTTTCGTTATGGCTGCTTGGCAGCACCCTCGCCTTCCCTCTGCATGCTGACGACACGCCCCCGGATCTCGCCGCCCGGATCAGCTATCACGACCGGAACACCGGCAGCGATGGCATCGCCAGAGAGAGTGTCTGGCAAGAGAAGTGGCTGCGGGTGGGTAATCAGGTGTGGAGCCAGCGGCTCATTCCCCTACCCCTTGCCCGCGCCTATCACGCCACTCACGACGCCACGCCCGGCCACAAGCACTTTACCCACCAGATGGCAGCCCGCTGGGTCAGTCGCAGTGATGAAGGTGAGTTGCAACTGCGTTATGCCGACAGCTGGCACAACCAGCTGGTTGAGGTGCCGGTGGAAGAGTATGGCCAGGTGGCCTTCAAACCCGACTGGCCACGGATCCGCCATCTCGTCAACCCCACGCTGATCGAGGGGATGACTCCACTGGATGAGGCCGCCCCCGAGCAGGCCCGCTGGTATGAAAAGCGCGAAGGGCAGCAACGAACCCGCATTCTCTGGTCGAGTCAGTGGCAGATCCCGCTGGTGGTCGAGTCGGCCAGTCTCGACGGCTATCGCAGCTACCGGATGGAGGTAACCCTGCGCAAGCTGCCTGCTCAGCTCCCCTGGCAACAACTTGCTGATTACGAAGTGCGCGATCTGCGCGATTTCTTCGACTGAGATCCCAACCCATCCGCGGGTGCAACGACAACGCAGGCAGGAATGTTACACTCTGCATATTCGACTCTGGCTCACGACCTTGATGCGCGCTCTCTGCCTGCCCTTTTTTGCCCTGCTGTTATTGCTGGTGAACACCGGTGCCCAGGCTATTGTGCTGGTGGCGGCCGAGCTGCCCCCTTACGTCATTCAGTCCTCCCATGGTAAACCCAGCGGGGTGGGTATCGAAATCATGGAAGAAGCTGCTCGACGCCTTAAAGAACCGCTCACCATCGAGCTGATGCCACTTCCACGTGCACTGACCCAGACAATTCACCGCCCCGATGTATTGATGATACCGCCCGTGCGAAGCAGTCAGCGAGAGCACCTCTATCAGTGGGTAACGCCCTTCCTCGATGAACAGTTTTTGATCGTCAGCGATCGCCGGTTTCACCCAAAAGCACTGAAAAGCAGCGATTTGAAAAACCTTGATGTGGGCGTGCTGCGCTACTCGTTTGGTCAACACCTACTCAAACAACGCATCGGGATCCGGGGAGAGACAGTGGCAGATGAGCAACTCAACGCTCATAAACTCCATCGCGGTCGCATTGATGCTTGGGTCGCCGCATGGAATGTCATCCTGTATGCCCAACAACAAGACAAACGCTCATCACAACAGCTGGTTCGCGGGGAAGTGTTGATGAACACCCAACTGTTCCTGGCCGCTCACAAGGATTTCCCCTTCAAACAGGCGCAACGCTGGCAAGCAGTAATCGACGAGATGCGCCGTGATGGCTCGCTCACGCGGATCATCCGTCAGTACAACTATCAGGTTCCTGAGTAGTCACTCAATCACGGTTGCCAAGGCCGGCCAGAATGGTTATGGTAGCCCCATGAAAATACTCGCTATTTCCTCGCATTTGCTCACACCCTGCTGAGCCCCCGCCTCGCTCCTTCGGCCGCGAGTCGCTTGGGGGCATGGCATTTTCAATCGATTGAACCTGTTGAATCCATTTTTGTAACACTTTGCGTGATGGCCAACCTGCAGCCGCCGGTATGGGCCTACCCGCTATTGATAAGGAATATCTTATGAAACAACCTCATCTGGTTATTTCCAGCCTTGATCTGGACCGTATCGAACAACTGCTCGGCAACCACCCGCAGCATCTGGCCCTGCAAGAGGAGCTGGACCGCGCCGAGATCCGCGAACCGGCCGACATGCCGCCGGACGTGGTCACCATGAACAGCAAGGTGCGCTTCAAGATGCAGAGCAGCGGCAACGAGTTCTGCCTCACCCTGGTCTATCCGCGCGATGCCAAGGGCGACGAGAGCAACATCTCGGTACTGGCGCCGGTGGGCAGCGCCCTGCTCGGCCTGAAAGTGGGCGACAGCATCGCCTGGCCGGGCCCGGCCGGTCGCACCATCGAGGTCGAAATTCTGGAAGTGGTCTATCAGCCGGAGCGCGCCGGCGAGCTGCACCGCTGAGTCCCCCGGGCTGGTCCTCCCCTGTTGATCAGCCCGCTTGCTCGCCCTTGCCAGCTGATCCCGATCAAGCTTTGCGCACCTTGCCCCCCGGTTTTTAGCCCCTTTTCCTGCTGCTGCTTGAGCCTAACTCGGGGGGCAGGTATCTTGTTGGCCGCGTCATGGTCATGACGCACCGAATTTCAGGCTGACATCATGATAAAAATTGCCCTCATCGACGATCACCAGATCGTCCGATCCGGTTTTGCCCAACTGCTCAATCTGGAGCCAGACCTGCAGGTGGTCGCCGAATTCGGCTCCGCCAGCGATGCCCTTGCCGGCCTGCCCGGCAGCGGGGCGCGGGTCTGCGTCTGCGACATCTCGATGCCCGACCGGTCGGGGCTGGAGCTGCTCAAGCAGCTCCCCTCCGGTCTGGCGGTGGTGATGCTCTCGGTACACGACAGCCCCGCCCTCATCGAGCAGGCACTGCAGACCGGTGCCAAAGGATTTCTCTCCAAGCGCTGCAGTCCGGACGAGCTGATCGCCGCCGTGCGCACCGCCGCCCAGGGGGGGTGTTATCTTACGCCGGACATCGCCCAGAAGCTGGCCAGCAGCAGCCGGGATCCCCTCACCAATCGGGAGCGGGAGATTGCCCAATTGCTGGCACAGGGGCTGGAGGTGAAGGCCATCGCCGAGCAGCTTGGCCTCTCCCCCAAAACCGTCCACGTCCATCGCGCCAACCTGATGGACAAGCTCAAGGTCAGCAACAACGTCGAGCTGGCCCACCGCATGCTGGATAGCTGGTGATCTCCCGTTTTGCCAGCTATGTCGCCATCGCGCTGGCGGCCTGCTTCATTTTTGCCGCCGGCTGGTTTTGCCTCTGGAGCATCAGCCTGCATCTGGCGGGTGGCCCGGCGCTGGCAGTGCTGCTGTTCCCCTTTGGCCTGCGCCTCGGCTTGCTGCTGCAAAGTCCCGGCCACTACTGGCCGCCGCTATTATTGTGCGAAGGGCTGCTGCTCTACTGGCTCAATCTGGAAGTGGGGCTGCCCCACTGGCCGTGGCTGGTCGCGGGCAGTCTGCTGACCCTGCTACCGCTGCTGATTGCCCGTCGCCAGCAGGTGCGCAACGACTGGCAGCAACTGTTGCTGCTGCTCGCCACCGTCACGGCGGCGGCGCTGCTGCAAGCCCTGCTCTGGCATCTGGCCGGGGAAGATGGCCTCTCGGCCCTGCTGCTCAGCCTGACCGGCGGGCTGACGCTGACCTCCACCTGTATGCTGATCTGGCACTACCTCACCCGCGCCACCTGGGTGCCGCTGGGGCCTGCGCTGGTGGATCAACCGGTGGAGTGGCGCTTTCGCCATCTGGTCTGGTATCTGCTGCTGTTCGTATTGAGCCTCTGGCTGCAACTGGGATTGCCCAACTCGCTGGTGCGCTTTACCCCGTTTTGTCTCGCCATCCCCATCATCGCCATGGCGTGGCGCTACGGCTGGCAAGGGGCGCTACTCGCCACCCTGATGAACACCATCGCCCTGCTAGCGAGCCAAGCCTGGCATGACCACCCCCTCGATCTGCTGCTCTCCCTGCTGGCCCAGAGCCTCACCGGCCTGCTGCTGGGTGCCGGGATCCAGCGCCAGCGTGAGCTCAATCAGGCGCTGACCCGCCAGCTTGCCCACAATCGCCAACTCACTGAGCGGCTGCTGGAGACCGAGGAGAGCATCCGCAAGGAGGTAGCGCGCGAGCTGCACGACGATATCGGCCAGACCATCACAGCCATTCGTACCCAGGCTGGCATAGTACGCCGCCTCGCCCCCGATAACGCAGGTGTCGGTCAGAGCAGTGCCCTCATCGACACACTGTCGCTCGGGATCTATGACGCGGTGCGCGGCCTGCTCGGGCGGCTGCGCCCGCGCCAGCTCGACGACATGACTCTGGAACAGGCGGTACGGGCACTGCTGCGGGAGCTGGAGCTGGAGCGCCACGGCATCGTCACCCGTCTGGAGTGGCAGCTGGCGGATAGGGATCTCTCCGATGCCCAGCGGGTCACCCTGTTTCGGGTCTGTCAGGAGGGGCTCAACAACGTGGTCAAACATGCCAACGCCCACTCGGTCACCATTCGCGCCCGTGCCAGCGGCGAGCAGTTGCAACTGGTGCTTGAAGATGATGGCCGCGGTCTGCCGGAAAGCCGCCCGCAACAGGGCTATGGCCTGCTCGGTATTCGCGAGCGGGTACAGGCCCTAGGGGGCAGTTTGCAACTCTCCTGCATCCACGGCACTCAGCTGACGGTCAACCTGCCCAGTCGCAGACGGGAAGAGAGTCATGGCTAATCACCACCAGAGGGCCTGCCTGTGCTGAGTTTTATGAGAAGCGCGCCGCCCCGGCCCCTTATCCGGGATCAGGCCGAGATCGATGCCACCTATCGCCACTGGCGGCTGCACCTGCTGCTGACCATGTATCTGGGCTACGCGGTCTTCTACTTCACCCGCAAGAGCTTCAACTTCGCCATGCCGGACATGCTGGCGAGCGGCATGCTGGACAAGTCCGACATCGGCATGCTCTGGACTCTGTTCTACATCACCTACGGCTGCTCCAAGTTCTTCTCCGGCATCATCAGTGACCGCGCCAACCCGCGCTACTTTATGGGTGTCGGACTGATGGCCACCGGCGTTATCAATATCCTGTTCGGCCTCTCGTCGGCACTCTGGATGTTTGCCGCCCTCTGGGTCGCCAACGCCTTCTTCCAGGGCTGGGGCTGGCCCCCCTGCTCCAAGCTGCTTACCAGCTGGTATTCGCGCACCGAGCGCGGCGTCTGGTGGTCGGCCTGGAACACTGCCCACAACGTCGGCGGCGCGCTCATCCCCCTTATCGTCAGCACCATCGCCCTGCAACATGGCTGGCGCTACGGCATGATAGTGCCCGGCCTTATCGCCATCATCGCGGGATTGTTCCTCTGCTGGCGACTGCGGGATACCCCGAGCGCCATGGGATTGCCAACGGTGGGCGAGTGGCGCAAGGATGCCATGGAGCTGGCCCAGCAGACCCAGGATGCGGGGCTCTCCCACCGCCAGATCCTGCGCAAATATGTGCTGGGCAACCCCTATATCTGGCTGCTCGCCTGCTGTTACGTACTGGTCTATGTGGTGCGCACCGCCATCAATGACTGGGGCAATCTCTATATGACCGAGCAGCGCGGCTTCAATCTGATGAGCGCCAACTCGGCCATCTCCATGTTCGAGGTGGGGGGCTTTATCGGTGCGCTGGTGGCGGGCTGGGGATCGGACAAGCTGTTCAACGGCAACCGTGGCCCGATGAACCTCATCTTTGCGGTGGGGATCCTGCTGGCGGTGGGATCGCTCTGGCTGATGCCCTTCTTCAGCTATGTGATGCAAGCGGCCTGTTTCTTTACCATCGGCTTCTTCGTGTTTGGCCCCCAGATGCTGATCGGCATGGCGGCAGCGGAGTGCTCCCACAAAAACTCGGCGGGAGCGGCCACCGGCTTTGTCGGTCTCTTTGCCTACATGGGGGCGGCGCTGTCAGGCTATCCGCTGGCCAAGGTGATGGAGATCTGGCACTGGAACGGCTTCTTCGTGGTGATCTCGGTGGCGGCAGGCGTCTCGGCCCTGCTGCTGCTCCCCTTCCTCAAGGCGCAGGCACCGAGAACAGCTCAAGCTCCGTCAGAGTAATGGACGGCAGCTGACGAGCTATATCCGGCAAGCAGAAACAAACAGGGCGCGGATCACCGCGCCCTGCTGTTATTCCTGAACCTATTCCGGCATCAGGCAGCCTGACAGACCCGGTTCTTTCCTTCCCGCTTAGCCCGATAGAGAGCGTCATCCGCACGGCTGAACAGGCTGTCAAAGTGCCACACCCCCTGCCAGTGAGCAATACCCATGCTGACGGTGATATGGATCCCCTCCACCTCGCTGGCCGCAAGCTGAACCCGCAGTGACTGGCACCGGGCGATCGCCTCTTCTGCGGTGGCATGGCGAAATAGCAGCACAAACTCCTCGCCCCCAAAGCGACTGGCCAATACTCCTTCCAGCTCGCGCAGTGCCAACCCGACCCGCTCCAGCACCCGATCCCCCACCTCATGACCATGCCGATCGTTGATCTGCTTGAAGTCATCCAGATCGAGCACCGCCAGCGCCCCCTGCTGTGCAGGGCGTCCCCGGGCCAGACGCTCCATAAAACCACGGCGATTGAACAAGCCGGTCAACGGATCATGACTGGCCTGATAGCGCAGCTCCAGCGCCCGGTGCTGGTTGCAGAGCAGCAGCACCCCGAAGGTGAGCATGGAGCTACCCACCAGCATGGAGACATAGGGCAACACGTTGAACAGCTGACGCTGGAACGGGCTTTCGATCACCTCGCCCCACACGGTAAAAATCCGCATCAGGGTCATGGCAATCAGCACCAGATTGAGGCCAATCAGCACCCATACCGCCACCTGATAATCGGGTCGACCATGACGCCAGAGCTGCCAGATGATGAGCGTACTGAGCACGATGAAGGTGGCGCTGCTTATCATCACCCGTACCGCAATCCGGCCATCGATGGCGACCGACCAGGTCATGACGGCGGCAAACAGCAGGATGAATCCCCAGCAGGCAGGCCAGCCCGGCGATTGACGGAAGAAACAGCGTTGGGCGACCAGCAATAACGACACATGAAAAATCAGGAAGACATTGCCCACCCAGGAGCCATAGGGGGTGGGTGTCAGCAGCAGACTGGCAAATCCCGCCTGACCCAGCATGGCAAACAGACTGGACCACCACCAGACCCCGACGCCGGGAATATCGTTGTGGGTAACGCGAATGATGGTGAGAGTGAGGAAACCGAGACAATAGCCGCACAAGGCCATGATCATCAAGGTAAAAATATCCAGCTTAAGCAGTAGTGAGGCGTCCATACCAAAGCCATGCAGAGAGGGTAACTGAGTATATGAGAAGCGTTTGCCAAGACCCAGTGCGACTTGATGGTTTTCACAATAAAGCCCGTTCGTTTGCTGACAAACAGAGCAATGCGTGTGATATCCCACCAATGCGTATTCGTATCAGCCCCACAAAAAGCCTCTTACGGAGCCCAATAACTCAATAAGAGTCGCAAGCGGCGCCCTGAGTTTGTAACAAAATGTCTTGGGGATAATTTGGGCTTGAACCCACCCCATTAGATAGATATGTTGTTTTCGTGTGATTTTATGAATGAAGCCATGAGCAATAAATGTCTCTAACCTGTTGAGTCTTCTGACACAATCTGTTTTTGGTACATTTTTCACTCAACCACTATTCATAGCATCTCATATGGGGCTTTTGTCCCGCTCAAGACATTCATCCTGTCTTGCCTGTTGCCGGATGCAGCAGTCTCTTGTGCCACGGAGTCGCACGGGATCAGGTTCAAGGCCGAACAAACCACCGACAGAGACGTCACTTATGATCAAAAAACTGATTCTTTCTACCCTGCTGTTTTGCGGGATCGCCACGGCGGCCCCGACCCCAGCCCCTACCTCCACCCTGGATGCCGTGCTCGAACGCGGCGTGCTGCGAGTCGGCTTCGATGCAGGCTATCAACCCTTCGAGATGACCAACAAGCAGGGCCAATACATCGGCTTTGACGTGGATCTCGCCAAGATGGTCGCCAAAGAGATGGGCGTGAAGGTCGAGTTCGTCAACACCGCCTGGGATGGCATCATTCCGGCGCTGCTGACCAACAAGTTCGACGTCATCATGGGCGGCATGACCGTCACTCCCCAGCGCAACCTGCGAGTCAACTTCGCCGATCCTTACATCGTGGTCGGCCAGACCATCGTCCTGCGTAAAGAGAAGGCGGGCGAAATCAAATCCTTCACCGACCTCAACGACCCGAAATACAAGATCGCGGTCAAGCTCGGCACCACCGGCGAGCAGGCAGTCAAGCGCCTGATCCCCAAAGCCACCCTGCTGCAGTTTGAAACCCAGGATGACGCCAAGCTGGAAGTGATCAACGGCAAGGTCGATGCGTTCGTCTATGACCTGCCCTACAACGCTATTTTCGCCTCCCAGAATCAGGGCGCCGTGGTGCACCTCGACAAGCCATTCACCTTCGAGCCGCTGGCCTGGGCCATCCGCAAAGGGGATCAGGACACCCTCAACTGGTTCAACAACTACCTGCGCCAGATCAAGGGTGACGGCAGCTACGACCGCCTCTACAAGAAGTGGTTCGAATCCAACGCCTGGATGAACCAGCTCAAATAACCTCCGGGGGGCGGCACATGCCGCCCCTGCACCACGCAGCTCCCCACACAATAACGAGAAGAGGTTGTGACTGTGCACACACCCAAACCGACAAGACAGATGGAAAAACAACCCAATCAGCTGCTCTGGCATGGGGTTTTCCTGCTGATGCTGCTGGTTGCCGTATTCGGCATCTACAAGGCTGTCCAGTCAGTGGATTACACCTGGCGCTGGGAACGCATTCCCCAATACATCGCCTATCAGGCGGAGCAGAAGAATCTCGCCGAATTTGACGGCACCGTGATGGCGGGTACCAGCGAGGCCGAGAAGGACAAGCTGTTCCTGCAAGACGATCTCGACCCCAATGTGCGGCAAGCCATCGCCAGCACCGGCGTACAAGTCGCCGAAGGGGATACCGTTTTTCGTGGCGATACCCTAGACACCCAACTGAGCTGGACCGCAGGCCCCATCGCCTGGGGCGTCTGGGTCACCGTCAAGCTCTCGCTGGTAGCAGGCATCTTCGCCATCCTGCTCGGCACCCTGGCCGGGCTGGCGCGCCTCTCCCCCAATCCGGCCCTGCGCAATCTGGCGGTCACCTACGTTGAGCTCATCCGCGGCACGCCGCTGCTGGTGCAGATCTTCATCGTCTACTTCTTTATCGGCACCGTGCTGAACCTCGACCGCTTCACCGCCGGGGTCGCCGCGCTGGCGGTCTTTACCGGCGCCTATGTGGCGGAGATCGTCCGCGCCGGTATCAGCTCCATCCACAAGGGGCAGATGGAGGCGGGTCGCAGCCTGGGTATGACCTCGGCCCAGACCATGCGCTATGTCATCCTGCCGCAGGCGTTCAAGCGGGTACTGCCACCGCTGGCAGGCCAATTCATCAACCTGATCAAGGACTCCTCGCTGGTCTCGGTCATCTCCATCACCGATCTGACCAAGGCCGGTCGCGAGGTAGTCAGCTCCACCTTCAGTCCGTTCGAGGTGTGGTTTACCGTCGCCTTGCTCTATCTGGTGCTGACCGGCACCCTCTCCTTCCTGGTACGCCGTCTCGAGGTGAAATATGCACGCAGTAACTGATCCCATCATCAAGGTGCAACAGGCATCGAGAAGTGCAGCCATCATCGGCACCCCCTTCGCCTTCCCGGTTCGTTTTCTGGAGGTGAAATATGCGCGCAGCAACTGATCCCATCATCAAGGCGACCGGCGTAGAGAAGTTCTACGGTAGCGAAGTGCACGCCCTGAAAAACGTCAGCACCGAGGTCGCCGAAGGGGAAGTGGTGGTGATCGTCGGCCCCAGCGGCTCGGGCAAATCGACCTTCCTGCGCACCCTCAACCAGCTGGAGACCATCAACGACGGCAACATAGTAGTCGACGGCATCTGCCTGACCGAGCCGGGGGATGTCAACAAGCTGCGGGAAGAGGTGGGCATGGTGTTCCAGTCCTTCAACCTCTTTCCCCACCTGACGGTGCTGGATAATATCTGCCTCGCTCCGCAGAAGGTGCGTGGCCTGTCGCGCCGTGAGGCCGAAGACAGAGCCAAGGCGCTGCTGCTGAAAGTGGGGCTGTCGGTGAAAGCGGCCAGCTATCCCTCCCAACTCTCCGGCGGTCAGCAACAGCGGGTGGCCATCGCCCGAGCGCTCGCCATGCAGCCACGCATCATGCTGTTTGACGAGCCCACCAGTGCGCTCGACCCCGAAATGGTGGGGGAAGTGCTGGATGTGATGAAGGGGCTGGCCCGCGAAGGGATGACCATGGTGGTGGTGACCCACGAGATGGGCTTTGCCCGCGAGGTGGCAGATCGGGTGCTCTTTATGGAGAGTGGCGAACTGCTGGTGGATGAAAAACCCGCCGATTTCTTCGACAATCCCCCCTCCCCACGCCTGCGCCAGTTCCTGAGTCAGGTGCTGTAGCCAACACGCTCTGCTGGATAAACGAAGAGGGACCGCAAGGTCCCTCTTCTTGTGTGTCACGCTGAGCAGGCTTAACCCAGCTGAACCCGAGTGCCCCTCTCATCGGCTCAGCGCGGGGACTTTCCCAGATAGCGCTCCACGATCACTTTCACCCCGTCACGTTTCTTGAGCTGATAGAGCTCCTTGTCAAACTGTTCGATAAAGGCCTGTTTGTAGGGATACTCCCCCTTGCGGCTATAGCCGAGGAACCCCTGCTCCTTGCTGAGCACCGGCCCCTGTTTGAGCAGGGACATATCGGCCACCGCCAGCTGATCGGCCTTTATCATGTTGAGCAACTCATAGAGCAGGGAGAGGCGATCATTGATGGTGCAATCGACCCGGCCGCGGACAATCTTGAGCAGGTTCTCCCGATTACTTTTCACCTCCTCCACGTCGATCTGCTTCTCTTTTACCGCCTGCCAGAAGGCATCGCCGCCGACGGCAAAACCGGCGTTCATGCCAAAGCGTAAACCATGATAGTCGAGCGGAAATCTGGCCTGCGGGGTATTGGCCGCCACACTGGCGCCGCACATCACCACCAGCTCTTCATCCAGCATCGGCTGGGAGTAGGGCCACATATAAGGGCGGGTATCGGGCATGTAGTAGGGTGGAAAGATGGCGAAGGCGGTCCCCTGCTCCACCATGCTCAGACCGCGCCGCCACGGCATGGGCTTGAGCACCACCTCATAGTCAGGCATGGCAGAGGTCACCTCGCGGATGATGTCAGCATAGATCCCCCTGACCTCCTCCCCTTCCTGCCAGGAGTAGGGGGGATAGGCGGCATCCGCCAGGATCTCGACCTGGGTCTTGGCGTGCGCCATCATGCACAACCCCAGCAACAAGCAACACCAGACGCGCATAAGCCAGCACCTCCTGAAAAAGCCTGCATCAAGCATAGCCATCCAGCGCGCCTTCCTCTTCTGCCGCGTCATCTTTCATGCCATATATTCGTTGGCAGAAAAATGTTAATGAAATATTAAAACCATCCTTTATGCTGGAGAGCAATTGCTCTGAATGGATGGCCGCATATGGATGTGCAACTGCTTTTGCTCTACCTCTCCCCGGTTTTTCTGGCCTTTGTCGGCTGGGAGATGCTCTACCTGCGCAAACATGGCGCTGCCTTTCCCACCGCCACCTACCAGTGGCGGGATCTGTTCGCCAACGCCGCCCTGGCCCTGATGCATCAGGGGGGAGATGCCCTGGCGGCCATCGCCATTGCTTATCTGTATGACACCCTCTGGGGCTGGCGACTGTTCGATATCGAGCTGAATCTCTGGAGTGTGCTACTGCTGTTCCTGTTGCAGGATCTCTGCTACTGGCTGTTCCACTTCACCAGCCACCATGTGCGCTGGCTGTGGGCCTCCCACGTGGTACATCACAGCTCGGAGCGCCTCAACCTCTCCACCGCCTTTCGCCAGAGCCTGATGTATCCCATCTCCGGCATGTGGCTGTTCTGGATCCCGATGATTGTCATCGGCTTCCCGCCCGAGGCGGTGGTCGCCACCGTGCTGCTGAGCCTCGGTTTCCAGTTCTTCGTCCACACTCAGGTGGTGGGCAAGCTCGGCTGGCTTGAGTGGTTCTTCAACACCCCCTCCCACCACAGGGTGCACCACGCCAGCAACGCCAAGTACATAGACCGCAACTTCGCCGGGGTGCTGATCATCTGGGATCGGCTGTTCGGCACCTTTGTCGAAGAAGACCCGGCCGAGCCGTGCCGCTTCGGCATCACCAAGCCGATCCACAGCTTCAACCCCCTCACTCTCACCTTCCACGAGTGGCGCGACATGCTGCGCGACGCCCGTGGCCTGCCATGGCGACAAAAACTCGCGGTGCTGTTTGGCAAACCGGCCGGACCTGCCAGCCGCTGAGCCTTCGCCCCGAATAGCAACTCCCGGATAGCAAGTCCCTGATAACCAACCCCTGATAACAAGAGAGCGCCACGGCGGCGCTCTCTTTTATGATCAGTCACATCTTCGATGTCAGAGATGGGCGAACGACCAGACGGCGGGGATCAGGCTCAGCAAGGTCACGCCGGCCAACAGCCGCTCGCGACCACTCAGGCAAAGATCTGCGCCCAGCTGATGACGGCTGTAGAGAAACAGCAGCAGACCCGGCCCGTAGAGCAGTAAGGAGAGCAGCAGATACTCCACCCCGGCGGCATAGAGCAGCCAGAAGCCGTAACCGCTCGACACCAGTGCCACCGCCCGCATCAGACCGCGGCCCTGCCCGCGCCCCTCCTTCTTGCTGAACGAAAGCTTGAGCAAGAACAGGCCGATCAGCAGGTAGGGCACCAAAATCATCGAGGTAGAGATAAGCAGCAGGCTGGTGTAGCCCTTGCCGAGCAGCCACACCAGCAGCAGGCAAGTCTGCACCGTCAGGCTGGTGAGCCAGAGCGATGCGATAGGCGTCCCATTGCGGTTCTGGCGCCGGAAGATGGCGGGAAACGCGCCGTGGCGGGCTGCGCTGAAAGGCACCTCCGCCGAGAAGAGGGTCCAGCTCACGTAGGAGGCGAGCACCGAGACGATAAGGCCGACGCTGATGAGCAGCTTGCCCCAGGATCCGGTCATCTGGGCCATCAGCCCTGCCATGGAGGGGTTGGGCAGCGCTGCGAGCTCGGGTCGGCTCAATATTCCGAGCGCCAGCACCGAGATAAGCACATAGAGCAGCAGTGCCAACACGACCCCCAGTACGGTGGCCGTGCCCACATCCCGCCGGTTTCTGGCGCGGGCCGACAGCACCGCGGCCCCCTCGATACCGGTAAAGACCCAGAGGGTGATGAGCATGGTATTGCGCACCTGCTCGGAAACCGGCACCGCCAGGCTACTGCCCTGCTGATCCGCCGCGAAGGTGACCGGATCGAACCAGTAGCAGGCAAACAGAATAAACAGCAGCAGCGGCAGGCTCTTGGCCAGGGTCGCCACCAGATTGAATAGCGCCGCCTGCTGCACGCCGCGGGCCACCAGCAGGTGCACCGCCCAGAGGATGCAAGACTCGCCGACAAACGCCGCCAAAGTGTTTCCCTCGCCAAACCAGACCTGCTCGGGGGTATCGATAAAACTGCCCAGCGCCGCAAAGGCAATGACCAGATAACCCACCACGCCGATGGTGGCACAGAGCCAATAACCCCAGGCGGAGAAGAAGCCCACCAGATCGCCAAAACCGGCGCGGGCATAGCTGTAGATGCCGCCGTCGAGATCGGGCCTGAGTCGCGACAGATAGAGAAAACTCATGGCGAGCGCCAGGATGCCCACACCCGTCACGCCCCAGCCGATCAGCACGGCGCGGGCGCCAGCCACCTCGGCCATGTTCTGGGGCAGGCTGAAAATCCCCGCCCCCACCATGGAGCTGAACACCAGCGCGGTGAGTGACCAGAGCCCAATCTTGCTCTCTTTCATGGAAGCTCCTTAGCGCAACCGGCAGCTCAGCGCCTGAATATGCTCGGGGCCGATGCCGCAGCAACCACCGATCAAATTCGCCCCGGCCGCGCGCCAGCGCTCGGCCCAGCCGAGATAATCCAGCGGCCCCAGATCGGCGCGGATCTCGTCCAGCCCATCGTTGGCGGTGGCCTCTTTGGGTTGCGGCGGGAAGGCGTTGGCGTAAGCACCGAGGCGAATGTCTGCGCGGCCCAGCGCCTGCAATCGGGTGCGGGCAACCTCGAGGGCCCCCTCGATCACCTCGGGCTGACAGCAGTTGAACAGGATGGCATCGACCCCGGCCGCCACTAACGTGGTCACCGCATCAGCCACCTGCTCGCCGGAACGTAGTCGCGGCTCGTTGCCCGGCGCCTCATCTTCCAGCGTGAAGGAGACCCAGAACGGCTTGCCATCGTCAGGCAACAGCGCTTTCAGGGCCAGTGGCTCGGCAATCAGGCTCATGGTCTCGGCCAACCAGATATCCACATAAGGGGATAGCGCCCGGATAAGCGGCGTCGCCAGCTCGCTCACCCGGTCCGCCTTGAACAGGTCGGCACGGTAGGAGCCAAAAAGCGGTGGCAGAGACCCCGCCACCTGCACGGCGCCCTTCTGCTCGTCAGCCACCTCACGGGCCAGCTGACCAGCCAGCGCTGCCAACCCCTCCCCGTCGGCAAAGAAACGCTCATCGCCGATATGAAACGGCACCAGCGCATAGCTGTTGGTGGTGATGACCCGGGCCCCGCTAGCCACATAGGCCTGATGCACATCACGCACCGTCTCTGGCGCCTCTATCAAGGCCAGCGCCGACCACTCGGGTTGACGAAACGGTGCCCCCCGCCGTGCCAACTCGCGCCCCATACCCCCATCCAGCACCCACAATTCCCTGGTTTCCATCTGTCGTGTCTCTTTGTTATATGCGTTGTTTATTTGCGTATTTATCTGTTTGTTTTGTTGATCTGCGGTTTCGCATCGAATCGCTGCAGATCGTCCCGCTTCATCTTGGGAAGCCCTTTTATTATGCAGCCATAAAAACATATAGATGTTTAGATGGCCAAATCAAGATAAAACAAAGTGCCACGGGCGGCAATCAGTATCAGCAGAAATCAGCGTGCAAACGGCGAGGCCAACGCAGAAATGCAAGAGGCCACCCGAAGGTGGCCTCATCACTATCTTGATCCGCTGGCGACTTAACGCCCGGCCAGCACTCGCTTGATCTGTTTGACCCAGTCGGAGACCCGACCCTGCTGCGGCAAACCGCGCCAGATCTGCTCCCACTGGGCAGGGCTGAGCGGACGACCGAGGCGACGCTGTACGCCTGCATAGAGGTAGTCATGGGCCGTGGTGGCCGCATGCTCGGAGGTGAGGAATTTGGAGACCGGATCGGTCAACCGCACATCCCGCATGCCGAGCAGCGGATAGTCGTTGTGCACCGCCGCCAGCATGGTCTCGCGCATGGCGGACTCGATGTAACCACGGGCAAACAGGGCGGTCACCGACTCCAGCGACCCCTGATCCGGGCCGTGGTACTGCTCATCAAAGACCGGGCTCGGCTCTGCCATGCCGCTTTGCACCACCGCATCGGGATCCGGTTGCGGCACGACCACGGCAGGCTTGGGGGCAACCGGCTTGGCTGCCACTGTGGCTTTGCGCGGCGCACTCTGACTACAGGCACCCAGTGCCAGGGCGAGCGCGATACAGGCCAGCGCACGGGAATGAGAATGCATCTTCATGACTCTTATGTCGCTCCTTTTACGATTCCTGAGCTGGCTTCTCGGCCACAGCCGGTTCGACCCGGGTAACCAGCAACTGATCAATCTTGTAACTGTCGATATCGACCACTTCGAACTTGTAACCGGCGTATTTGACCGAGTCAGTGCGCTTGGGGATCTTGCGCAGCATATACATGATAAAGCCGGCGATGGTCTCGTAGTTCTGGTTCTCGGGGAACTCTTCGATATCGAAGGCGCGCATCACGTCGGAGATGGGGGTCACCCCGTCCACCAGCCAGGAGTTCTCGTCGCGCTGGACGATCTGCTCTTCCACCACGTGGGTGGCCCACTCGCCCATGACGGTACTCATCAGGTCATTCATGGTGACAATCCCCACCACCAGCGCGTACTCGTTCATCACCACTGCAAAGTCGCCACGATGATTCTTGAAGTACTCCATCGCCTCATAGAGGTTCAGGGTATCGGGGATGATGATGACGTTCTGCACCAGGTTGCCACCGATCAGGTCGATGCTCTGCCCGCCGATAACGCGGATCAGCAGCTCTTTGGCATCGACAAAGCCCTTGATGCTGTCGAGGTTGTGGTCACAGACCAGAAACTTGTTGTGGGGATGTTCGGCGATCTTCGCCTTGATGCTCTCTTCACTCTCTTGCAGGGTGAAGTAGATGAGGCTCTCGCGGGCCGTCATGGCAGAGGTGACACCAAGGGACTGCAACTCGAACACGTTCTCGATGAGCTGATGCTCCTCGCGCTGGATAACCCCCGCCTCGGCACCGGCATCCATCACCGCATAGATATCGTCGGAGGTGATCTCGTCGTTACGCACCGTGGAGACGCGCATCAGACGGAACAGGGAGTTGGCCAATCCGTTGAAGATCCACACCAGCGGCATCAGCACGGTGACGAAGAAGAGCATGGGGCGCACCACCACCACTGCAATCTGCTCGGGCATGGTCATAGCCAGACGCTTGGGCATCAGATCGGCGATCAGGATAAACATGCCGGTGACGAACACGAAGGAGGCACCGGAGCTGATCTCGCCAAGCCAGGGCCCTTGGTAGAACTGGGAGACAATCCCCTTGATGGCGGGGTTGAGGGCAGACTCACCCAGGATACCGCCCAGAATGGCGACGGTATTGAGGCCAATCTGCACCACGGTGAAAAAGTTGCCCGGCTGGGCCTGCAGGGCCAGCACCTTTTCGGCCTGGCGATTACCTTCATCCGCCATCACCTGCAATTTGATTTTGCGAGACGCGGCGAGAGAGATCTCGGAGAGGGAGAAGAACACACTGCCGCCAACCAGCAGCATTAAAAAGAACAAACTATCGGCAAAACTCATGATTAACCTATTGTTACACCCGCCTTAGCACAAGACGGCAAACTGGGCCCGGGAGACCGGACCGTGAGCCCATCCGAGACTCACACAGGGGGAGTATTCTATCAGAAAACAGCCAGTTGGGGGCTTTATCTTACTCCGACCAGTTATGCAACAAAAAAGGCGCTTCACGCGCCTTTTTATTCACTTCCGGTTAGCCCTTGCCCAGCAGGGTGCCCAAATCGTCCGCCTTGGTGTGGCGCACATCCTTGCCTTTCACGTAGTAGACGATGTACTCGCAGATGTGCTGGCAACGATCGCCGACCCGCTCGATGGCCCGCGCCGCCCACAGCACATTGAGAACCTGGGGGATGGTGCGGGGATCTTCCATCATATAGGTCATCAGCTCGCGGATGATGGACTCGTACTCACGGTCTACCTTGTCATCTTCCTTGTAGACCGCCAGCGCCGCATCCAGATCCATGCGGGCGAAGGCGTCGAGCACATCGTGCAGCATCTTGATGGTACGACGGCCCATGTTCTCCAGCGACACCAGCGGCGGCTGCGGCTTGTTGGCGTTGTCGGTCAGCATGCGTGCGATCTTGTCGGCCACATCGCCAATGCGCTCCAGATCGGTGATGGTCTTGATGATGGCCATCACCAGTCGCAGGTCGGAGGCTGTCGGCTGACGCTTGGCGATGATGCGGGTGCACTCCTCGTCGATCGCCACTTCCATGGCGTTGACCTTGTGGTCGTTGGCCACGATCTTGCGGGCCGCATCGAGATCCTGATCGTGGATCGCCGCAATGGCGTCGGTGAGCTGCTGCTCCACCAGACCGCCCATCACCAGCACCTGGTTGCGCACGCTCTCTAGCTCGGCATTGAACTGACCGGAGATGTGTTTATTGAGGTTCATATTGTCCATACAAATAATCCTTGATTGCTCCGATTATGCCTTAGCCGTTGAACCGACTGCCAATCTGTTTGCTGAGATTCATCCTCTCCTCTCCTCTCCTTAGCCGTAACGACCGGTAATGTAATCTTCGGTCTTTTTCTTGGCCGGGGTGGTGAAAATGGTGTTGGTATCCGAGTACTCGATAAGCTCACCCATATACATGAAGGCGGTCTGATCCGACACTCGCGCAGCCTGTTGCATGTTGTGGGTCACGATCACCACGGTGAACTGGCTCTTGAGCTCGTTGATCAGCTCCTCAATGGTGAGGGTGGAGATGGGGTCGAGCGCTGAGGTCGGTTCATCGAGCAGCAACACTTCCGGCTCGATGGCGATGGCACGGGCAATCACCAGACGCTGCTGCTGACCACCGGAGAGACCGAAGGCGTTGTCGTGCAGACGATCCTTTACCTCGTCCCACAGGGCCGCACCGCGCAGGGAACGCTCGGCGGCCTCATCCAGGGTGCGGCGATCGTTGATCCCCTGCAGGCGCAGACCATAGACCACGTTCTCGTAGATGGACTTGGGGAACGGGTTCGGGCGCTGGAACACCATGCCCACCTGACGGCGCAGGGCGGAAACATCGACGCTCTTGTCATAGATGTTGTGGCCGTGCAGTTGGATTTCTCCCTCGATGCGGCAGATCTCCACCAGATCGTTCATCCGGTTGATGCAGCGCAGCAGGGTCGATTTGCCACAGCCTGACGGGCCGATAAAGGCGGTCACCTGCCCTTTGGGGATCTTCATGTTGACGTTGAACAGCGCCTGCTTGCTGCCGTAGTACAGGTTGAGATCCTTCACCTCCAGCGCGGTCTGCTCCGGGGTCAGGTTGAGCAGGTCCAGCGCGGTGTGCTGGGTAGACGTGGTCGTTACGTTGATCATCTGTTACCTCAAAATCAATCTGGAGTGGCCGGACTGCTGCCGGCGCCCCTCACGTATTGGTGCAGAGAGATTGCGGCTCGCGCTCGGCCGCCCCTCTGTTATCTCACTCTTGTATCACTCATGCGGCGCCGGATTAATGCTCCAGCGACCGGAATTTCTCGCGCAAGTGGTTACGAATACCGATAGCGGTCAGGTTCAGACCCACGATCACCGTCACCAGCAGGAAGGAGGTGGCGTAGACCAGCGGGCGGGCCGCCTCGACGTTGGGGCTCTGGAAGCCGACGTCATAGATGTGGAAGCCCAGGTGCATGAACTTGCGCTCCACATGCAGATACGGGAAGTTACCATCCATCGGCAAGGTCGGTGCCAGTTTCACCACCCCCACCAGCATCAGCGGCGCCACTTCACCGGCTGCACGGGCAATCGCCAGAATAAGGCCGGTCATGATGGCCGGGCTCGCCATCGGCAGCACGATGCGCCACAGGGTCTCGGCCTGGGTGGCGCCCAGTGCCAGCGAGCCCTGACGGATGGTGCTCGGGATCCGCGCCAACCCCTCTTCGGTGGAGACAATCACCACCGGCAGGGTCAGGATGGCCAGGGTCAGCGCCGACCAGATCACGCCGGGTGAGCCAAAGGTCGGGCTCGGCAGCGCTTCCGGGTAAAACAGCTGATCCAGCGAACCACCGAGCGTGTAGACGAAGAAGCCCAGACCAAACACGCCGTAAACGATGGAGGGCACGCCCGCCAGGTTGATCACCGCGATGCGGATGATCTTGGTCAGGCTGTTCTTGCCCGCATATTCGTGCAGGTAGACTGCCGCCACCACCCCCAGCGGGGTCACGATGATCGCCATCAGGAACACCATGAACACAGTACCGAAGATGGCCGGGAACACCCCGCCCTCGGTGTTGGCTTCACGGGGATCGTCAGAGACGAACTTGCCGATCTGGTGGAACCAGTGACCCACCTTGGCCAGCAGACTCATGTCGTTGGGCCATACCACGTCCAGTACCTTGGACATCGGCATGGTCACCAGCTCGCCACGCATATCCTTGACGGTGATGGCGTCGCGATCGGCCTGACTGCGCAGGGAGAAGAGCTCTTTTTCCAGCACCTGATAACGATCGTTGAGGGCCTGACGCTCACCGGCCAGTTCGGCTTTGAGCTGATCGGTCAGCTTGTCATCCAGCTCGGCCTTGCGCTCTTTCAGGCGCAGCCGCTCCAGTTGATAGTTGATGCTGCCGATGTCCCCTTTTTGCAGATCGTTGGCCTGTTCTGAAAGGGCATTGGCTCGCGCCAGCACCCGCTGCAGGGCAGGATGCAGATCAGAGGTGAGCTCGCGGCCATCCTCTTTCACCCCGACGATATAGCCATAGAAGTTGCCGTTGGTGGCACGCTCAACCATGGCCAGCTCAGCTGGCAGGCTCTGGGACTTGATGTCCGTCTCCAGCACCCAGCGAAAATCGAGGTCAACAAACTCGCGGTTTCCGGTCTTGACCAGATAGCGGGTCAGCAGCTCGCGCTCTTCCCCTTCCAGCGCCAGACCTGCGGCGCGCAGTCGCTCCACCGGAACCTGCTCGCGATCGTTGATTTCGCCGATCAGTACGCTCTTGTTGCCACTGGCGTCTTCCAGCTGCCACTCATAGATGGGGTGCGGCCAGAAGTAGACCAGACCACGCCAGCCGATCAGCAGCAGCAGACCCAGTACCGCCACCAGACTCAGGCTGACGGCACCGCCGGTCATCCAGATCCAGGGGGCCCCTGATTTAAACCACTTACCCATTGTCGATTCCTTGTCCATTACAGAGTCGCCCCTTACATCGAGCTGTATTTTTCACGCAACCGCTGACGGACAAACTCGGCCAGGGTGTTGAACAAAAAGGTGAACACAAACAGGACGAAGGCCGCGAGGAACAGTACCCGATAGTGGGAGCTGCCCACTTCCGATTCCGGCATCTCCACCGCGATGTTGGCGGCGAGGGTTCGCAGCCCCTGGAACATGGAGAAGTCCATGATGGGGGTGTTGCCGGTAGCCATCAGCACGATCATGGTCTCGCCCACGGCGCGGCCAAGGCCCATCATCACCGCAGAGAAGATGCCCGGGCTGGCAGTGAGGATCACCACCCGGCTCAGGGTCTGCCACGGGGTGGCCCCCAGCGCCAGCGAGCCCTGGGTCAGGTGCTTGGGCACCGAGAAGACCGCATCTTCAGCGATGGAGAAGATGGTGGGGATGACCGCAAAGCCCATGGCGATGCCGACCACCAGCGAGTTGCGCTGGTCAAACTTGATGCCCATTTCGTGAGTCAGCCAGATGCGCGAATCGCCGTGCATAAAGGCATTCTCGATGAGCGGGCTCAGGGCGAAGGCACCCCAGCCAATCAGCAGCAGCACCGGGATCAGCAGGATGGCGTGCCACCCCTCCGGCAGCCAGGACTTGCCGCGCTCCGGCAGATAGTTCCAGAGCAATGCAGTCAGCAGCATCCCCATCGGCAGCAATATCAGCAGCAGGATCACCCCGGGCAAGGCACCCTCGATGATGGGCGCCAGCCACAGACCCGCCAGGAAGCCCAGGATAACGGTCGGCAGCGCCGCCATGATCTCGACCGTCGGCTTGACGTATTTGCGCAGCCCCGCCGACATGAAGTAGGCGGTATAGATGGCACCGGCCACGCCGAGCGGCACAGCAAACACCATGGCGTAGAAAGAGGCCTTCAGAGTACCGAATACCAGTGGCACTAGGCTCAGCTTGGCTTCAAAGTCGTTGCTGGCGGAGGTGGATTGCCACACATACTGGGGCTCCGGATACCCTTCGTACCACACCTGTTGCCAGAGGGCAGACCAGGTCACTTCGGGGTGTTCGTTCTCCACCGAGAAGAGCTTGAAGGTATTCCCTTGCTGCATCAGCAACAGGTTGTGACGGGGGGAGATGGCCAGAGCAGAGAGTTCGCCCCCTTCCACCGTCTCGGTCAGCAGCTTAGTCTCGCCGGTGGCGTGGAAGAAGCTGATGATGCCGTCCTTGTCGGCACTGATGAAGCCTTTGCGAAAGTGCTCGGGAGTCAGCAGATCTACCGCGCCATCGCCCTTGAAGTCACGAATTTGGGTGAACTGGCGTTTGCCATCCTTCGCCACTTCGAACCACTGTGAAATCACGCCGTTGTCATTACCCACCAGCAGTGAAGAGGCTCCGGAGAGCAGCTGAACTCGGGTCACATTGGCGTTGGGGGCATTGATCTCCAGCACGTTGCGCAGGGAGATTTCGCTCAGGTTATGAATGTCATAGACGGAGAGGCGATTACCCTCGCGCACGAACAGGATCCGCAGATTAGGGGTCAGCAACATCTGATCCACATGGCGCGGCAGGGAGGGAATCATGTAGTTTTCACTGCTCCACTCAATCTCCCCGGAGATGAAGTTCTCCTCACCGCTCATCACCGTCATCACGCCACGACCATCTTCGGTCACGGCGGCGGTCGCCATCTTGTCCTTGGTGGCTTCGAACACCATCAGTTGCAGTGCCTTCCCTTGCGGGTCGATCACCACCGGCTCTTCGCCAAAGGGATATTGCAGGCTGGGTTCAATCACCCGAACATCGTTGGGATAGGAAACCTTGAACGCTGGCTGGACGACCTGCGCCTTACCATCGGCAAAGCCGTAGGCGATCAGCCGCTGACCAGGAGCCGGGGTCGCTACCGTGGTGATGTCACCAGCAACCTGGGCCTGACCCAGTGACTGGCCGACCTTGATCTTGTCATCTCCCTGCACCGCAAAGAAGTTGACCTGCCCTTTATCGCTGAAGCGATAGCCGATCTCGTTCTGCTCTTCCACGCCGAGCCAGGCGGTCTTCCCTGCGGCAGGCAGGGTAAACGAGGCGGTCGGCTCCATAGAGGCGCCATTGAAGATGGGTTTCACCACATAGAGCAGATAAAAGAAGATGAGCAGCAGCGCCACCAGTACCAGGGCTCCGCCTGTGGTGACGCCATATTTGGCCAATTTATCCTTGATCCGGCGTTTTCTACTGCCCGCCATGACCAGGTTTAACGATTCCGATGACATGCAAGACCTCAATGTAAGCTAGGCTTCGCGGCATTATATGGCGGTTGCATGACAGTTTTGTTACATCGAGAGCGCTTTAACAGAGGTTGTTAGCGGAAAAATGGGCGGGGATCCCTTTGACGGCGGGCGAGCATAATGCATTGTTTATAAAGGGATATTTATGAGGATAATCAGCAAGGGCAGCCTGCGCTGCCCCCGAATGATTCAGGAAAGGGTATCGTTTGATTGTTGCAGCGCCAGTTTGGCCGCCTTTTTTTCGGCGCGGCGGCGCTTGAAGAAGGCCGACAACTGAGCCGAGCAGGCATCGGCCAGCACGCCGCCGGTCAGCTCGACTCTATGATTGTGGCGCGGGTCCTGCAAGAGCTCGAACACCGACCCCGCGGCACCGGTCTTGAGATCTCGGGCGCCGTAAACCACCCGCTTGACCCGGCTATGGATCAGTGCACCGGCACACATACAGCAGGGCTCCAGCGTCACATAAAGAGTGGTGTCGAGCAGGCGGTAGTTCACCAGCTGCTTGCCCGCCGCCCGGATTGCCATCACCTCGGCATGGGCACAGGCGTCGTGTTCGCTGATGGAGCGGTTCCACCCCTCTCCCACCACCTGACCATCCAGCACCAGTACGGCACCGACCGGGATCTCGCCAATCCCTTCGGCCCGGGCAGCCAATGCCATGGCATGGCGCATCCACTGTTCGTCCTGCTCGATCTGACTCTGTGCCTGACTCGGTATTTCTGGGACCTCTGATGGTTTCACGCCCATCCCCTCTTTATATTGTTCAATTGTGCTGTTTGCATTCCAGCTATCCATACCTGTCAGATGAATCCATAGATAGCAGGCATGATAGCTCGCAGTGACAGGGCGGCGATTATGCCAAATCTGCACGTCAGACCCAAGCCGCATCCCGACTGAGCAATAAAGAAGCAATCGGCATCTCTATGATAAAAAAGGAGTTGCACCCGTTTGGCCATGCTATTAGACTTCCTCCCCGTCAGCCGAGTCTGACTCCGTCGGTGTGTAGCGCAGCCAGGTAGCGCATCTGCATGGGGTGTAGAGGGTCGGAGGTTCGAATCCTCTCACACCGACCATTTTCCCCGAGAATAGCCCAGTCAAACGACTGGGCTATTTTTTTGGCTCCGATTTATCCTCCTGACGACCCCCGCCTATCAAGCGCAAAAAACACTCAGAACCACTTGAATCTTTTTACCGAACTCATTAAGATGCGCAACTTTCCGCCGGTAGACAACACAGGGAGGTGGAAACACGAGTGAAGGGATCACTGTCCGGCTTGCGTGCAACACAGGACCAGGCATGAACCAGAACACCGATTTCGCACCCGCCATTACGCTTTATTCCGTTCCTCACGACACCCCTTGCCACACCGAAAGCGAAAATGAACAGGTCATCCAGCTGGATGTGATCGATCTGGCCGAACCGGATGATGACTATTGAGCCCAGCCAGATGGCCGCTCATCACCAGCACATCGCCTGTTCAACGCTCTCCGTTTCAGGCCCTTGGCGAGAAATCTGCAAAAAACGACAAACTGCTAATTCTATCAAGGATGGCAGTATTATTGACTAATGTATCTCCCCCTTTCCTCCCCGGCATTCCCCCCGACAACTGATACAAACCTACGTTATTGCACTTCACTTTCCATCGCTGCAACCGCTGGTGCCAACAGAGCCTGCATCACCACACCAAGTTTAAAACGCACGTTCACCAATCAGGTCTAGCATTAGCAAAACATTCATTGCCACATTCAAACGCACTTTATACGGCTGTTTTGGCAAAGCCTGGAGTTAGGTCGGGATTTGTTTTTGCATTTGTAATTTTATTACGTAATAACTTACAAAGTGAGAGCCTGGGTAACGGCCCAAATTAGCCGTTGTCCGATGGGAAAAAGCAGGAGCATAACCATCTGCATAGAGCTTTTATACCAACCCAATAAAGCAATAAAAAACATCAACTTAACCATATCCAAAAAACAGGTGTTTAAAAAAAACTGTTGACGTACTCAACAATATTTCGCACCTTATCAATCGTGTTACCCCGTTGCTGCGGGAACGTTTCAAGAACAGGGATTCGACTTTAGTCGTAGTTAGTAAGTTCAAAATGTAATTCTCAAAGGAGTGAAACTTATGTCGGCACCGGCTCAGACCCACTGCAGCGCCCGCCTTCGCATCCAGGGCGAGATGCTGCCCGAATACGCGCAAATTCTGACGCCGGACGCGGTGGCTCTGGTCTCCGAACTGGTGGAACGTTTTGCTCCCCAAAGAGGGGAATTGCTGAAACAACGTGTGGCACGCCAGGCCCGTATCGATGGCGGCGAGCTGCCGGACTTCCTGCCGGAAACCGCCCACATCCGTGAAGGTGACTGGACCATTCGCGGCATTCCCGCCGACTTGCAAGACCGCCGTGTGGAGATCACCGGCCCGGTCGAGCGCAAGATGGTGATCAACGCCCTCAACGCCAACGTCAAAGTGTTCATGGCGGATTTCGAGGATTCACTGGCTCCCGCCTGGAACAAGGTGATCGAGGGCCAAATCAACCTGCGCGATGCGGTCAACGAGACCATTTCTTACACCAGTCCGGAAGGGAAGGCTTATACCCTGAATGCCGATCCGGCCGTCCTTATCTGCCGGGTGCGTGGTCTGCATCTGCCGGAAAAACATGTCACCTTCGATGGCGAGCCCATCCCAGGCGGCCTGTTCGATTTTGCCCTCTACTTCCTGCACAACTATCAAGCGCTGCTGGCCAAAGGCTCTGGCCCCTATTTCTACGTGCCCAAGCTGCAGAGCCATCTGGAAGGGCGCTGGTGGAGCGAGGTATTCGCCTGGACCGAGGACAAGTTTGGTCTGCCCCGCGGCACCATCAAGGCCACCGTGCTGATTGAAACCCTGCCGGCCGTGTTCGAGATGGATGAGCTGCTCTATCAAATGAAGGATCACATCGTTGCGCTGAACTGCGGCCGCTGGGACTACATCTTCAGCTATATCAAAACCTTGAAGAACCATCCGGATCGGGTACTGCCTGATCGTCAGGTGGTGACCATGGACAAGCCGTTCCTCTCAGCCTACTCGCGGCTGCTGATCAAGACCTGCCACAAGCGCGGAGCGCTGGCGATGGGCGGTATGGCGGCCTTTATTCCGGCCAAGGATGCCGCCGTCAACGAGCAGGTCTTCGCCAAGGTCAAAGCGGACAAGGAGCGCGAAGCCAACAACGGCCACGATGGCACCTGGGTCGCCCACCCTGGCCTGGCCGATACCGCCATGGCGGTGTTCAATGCCACCATTGCGGCTGGTGCCAAGAACCAGATCGGCGTGCTGCGTGAGCAGGATGCCCCCATCACCGCCGCCGACCTGCTGGCACCCTGTGAGGGCGAGCGCACCGAGGCGGGGATGCGCACCAATATCCGGGTTGCCCTGCAATATCTGGAGGCCTGGATCAACGGCAACGGCTGCGTGCCCATCTACGGTCTGATGGAAGATGCCGCCACCGCCGAGATCTCCCGTACCTCCATCTGGCAGTGGATCCGCCACGGCAAGAGCCTGTCGAATGGCAAGGTGGTGACCAAAGAGCTGTTCCGCCAGATGCTGGCCGAGGAGCTGGAGGTGGTCAAAGCCGAGGTGGGCGCCGCACGCTGGCAAGCAGGACGCTTTGCCGAGGCGAGTGAACTGATGGAAGAGATCACCTGCGCCGACACCCTGATCGATTTTCTGACGCTGCCCGGTTACGAGCGGCTCTGAATCACGGGCCCCCAGCGGGGCTCGCCAATAACAAGTCAATGGAAACGTGAAATCAATGAAAGAGGGAACTGATATGGCACTGACCCGTGAGCAACAGATCCAGGCTATCGAGAAAGACTGGGCGGAAAACCCCCGCTGGAAAGGGATCAAGCGCGGCTACAGCGCCGAAGATGTGGTGAACCTGCGCGGCAGCTTGCAGCCGGTGCACACCCTGGCCCAGCGCGGTGCCGACAAGCTGTGGGGCCTGATCCACGGCGACGCCAAGAAAGGCTACGTCAACTGCCTCGGCGCCCTGACCGGTGGTCAGGCGGTGCAGCAGGCCAAGGCGGGGATCGAGGCGATCTACCTCTCCGGCTGGCAGGTGGCGGCGGATAACAACTTGTCCTCCACCATGTATCCGGATCAGTCCCTCTACCCGGCCAACTCTGTACCGTCCGTGGTGGAGCGCATCAACAACTCCTTCGCCCGTGCCGACCAGATCCAGTGGGCCAACAAGGTAGGACCGCAGGACGAGGGTTTTATCGACTACTTCCTGCCTATCGTGGCCGATGCGGAAGCCGGTTTCGGTGGCGTATTGAACGCCTTCGAACTGATGAAGGGAATGATTGAAGCGGGCGCCGCTGGCGTGCACTTCGAAGATCAGCTCGCTTCCGTCAAGAAGTGTGGCCATATGGGCGGCAAGGTGCTGGTACCGACTCAGGAAGCGGTGCAAAAGCTGGTTGCCGCCCGTCTGGCAGCCGATGTGTGCGGCACCACCACCCTGGTGATCGCCCGTACCGACGCCAACGCCGCTGACCTGCTGACCACCGACGCCGACCCGTACGATGCAGACTTCCTGACTGGCGAGCGCACTGCCGAAGGGTTCTACAAGGTGCGTGCCGGTATCGATCAGGCCATCGCTCGCGGTCTGGCTTACGCCCCCTACGCCGACATGGTGTGGTGTGAAACCGCAAAGCCGGATCTGGACGAAGCGCGTAAATTTGCCGAAGCAATCAAGGCCAAGTTCCCGGATCGCATCCTGGCCTACAACTGCTCCCCGAGCTTCAACTGGAAGAAGAATCTGGACGATGCCACCATCGCCCGCTTCCAGCAGGAGCTCTCCGATATGGGTTACAAGTACCAGTTCATCACCCTCGCGGGTATCCACAACATGTGGTTCCACATGTACGAGCTGGCCTACCAGTACGCCCGTGGCGAAGGGATGAAGCACTACGTCGAGATGGTGCAGGAGCCGGAATTTGCCGCCGCCAGCCGTGGCTACACCTTCGTGGCCCACCAGCAGGAGGTCGGTACCGGTTACTTCGACAAGGTGACCACCGTCATTCAGGGTGGCCAATCCTCGGTCACCGCGCTGACCGGCTCCACCGAAGAAGATCAGTTCCACTAATAAAAAAGCTGCCTTGAAATAGCAAAACCCCGGCCTGAAGCCGGGGTTTCTTTTTGAAAGACCCTTCTCCCGAAGGGAGAAGGAACAAAGCGATAGAACCTCTTCACGGTCTGTGACGAGAGGCCGTCAGCAAGGTGAAGAGCAGCACATGAGCCTTGCTCACGGCCTCACAGTAAGAACGTGGCCAGGTTCTCAGAGCTCGAGGATCTCTTTGACAAAGGGAATTGTCAGCTTGCGCTTGGCGCGAAATGAGGCGTTGTCGAGCTGATTGAGGGTGGTGAGCAGGGTGCGCATATCGCGGGAGAGTCGGTTGAGCAGGAAGCGGCCCACATCGATGGGCAGTTTGAAGCCCCGCAGCTCGGCACGCAGCTGCAGGGCACTGAGCTTGCCTTCGTCATCCAGCTCTTCGAGATGGAAACTCACCCCCCAGTCAAGGCGCGAGGCGAGATCCGGCAATTGCAGCCCCAGTTTGCGCGGCGCGCTGCAGCCAGTGACCACCAGCGTGCCCTCGCCCTTCTCCTGCCAGCGGTTGTAGAAATCGAACAGCGCCCGCTCCCACACGGCATTGCCGGCGATCGCCTCAAGGCTGTCGAGACAGACCAGCGGCAAGCTTTCGAGGGCGTCGAGCATGCTGGGATCGAGCTGTTCAAATTGATCGAGGGAGAGATAAGCGGCTGCGGCGTCGCGGGCATTGACCTCGGCACAGGTGGCGTGGAGCAGATGCGAGCGTCCGGATCCCTTGGCTCCCCAGAAATAGAGGAAAGGTGATCCCTGACCGATGGCCGCGTTTTTGAGGGCGGTGATCAGATGAGCATTGGTGCCGGGATAAAAACTGACGAAGGTTTCATCATCCGGTAGTTGTACGGCTAAAGACAGTTGGGCCGGTTGCTTCACTCGTTGGGCTTTGACTGTGACATTTGTGGCTAAGTGTATCATCGCAAAGGCAGATAGAGAACCGCCCGGGCAAGCCGGGCGGTCTACAAAAGCCTTATAAAATCAGGGCTGCGACCATTGGTAACGCAAACCGCTGCCATTATCGTCAACCTTGCGCAAACGACTCTCAAGCTGCAGCGCCCGTACCAGCTCGGCCTGATCTCCTTGCAGGGTGAAGTTGAAGGTAACCTGGTCCCCCTCCAGCTTGCCGATCGCCACCTTGCTGACGTTTGCCATCCCCTGCAGCATCTTCTGCACGGCAATCATGCTGTCCACTTCGGAGAGGCCATCTACCACCAGGGTCTGGCTGGTTGCCGGACCAGAAATGCGGGCACCGTAGTTTTTCACCAGCCAGGCCGCCAGGGTATCGGCAAACCCTTGCGCCACTTCGGCCTGAGAGCCGGTGCTATTGCCACGGGTCAGCTCGGCCACTTCACCGGCCGCTTTGGGGCCGTAGAGTCCCCAATCGATGCTCCACTGGTCACCTTCCGGTGTCAGCTTGCCCAACACCACCATCTCGGCGCCATAGCGCTGGCTTGCCTGCAAAATCGGGTCGGCAAAGCGTCCCCAGACGTCGGTGGCACTGACCGCCATGTTGTCATCGAGATCCATCAGCGGAATGCTGATGGGTAGCCCCAGCGTCTGGGCCTGCTCGCGCAAGGCTTGCGCCCAACCATCGCTGGATTGATCCGCCAGCAGGCGACGCTCCCCCTGATCCACCACCAGCCAGATGGCCATTTGGGGACGAGCCGGGCCAAGCAGGGCAAACTGGCTCTCGGAAACCAGGCTGTTGACCTTGTCACTCTTGAACTCGGCTTTCAGATACTTGACGGAGTCCTGATCCTGATAACCATAGCTTTTGACATAGTCGCCCGGGGCCGCCAGCGCCTTGACCACCACCGGCTGGGTGAGGATGTCACGCTTGCCGGTCACCTTGATCAGCACCTGACCCAGTGCCTGCCCCTGAGCGGCCACCATGTCACCACTGGTCGGGGCCTTGCCCTGATAGAGGTCGGTCACCTGAGCGGCCGAGGCCATGAATGACAAGCCGCAGCAGAGGGCGGTCACAACACTTTTGAACATGAACAGAGTCTCGAAATGGGAGAGTGTGCTTATGGTAGCGGCAAGGCGCATCCTGCGGCAAGGCTGGCACAAGCGGCCACAAACAGCAGAGCCGGCGATGCGCCGGCTCCGATCACCCCTTCCACATGGGAAGCGGGTCAAGGCATTAACTTATTTGGTACCGAAGATCTTGTCGCCTGCATCGCCCAGACCCGGCACGATGTAGCCTTTCTCGTTCAGCCCCTGGTCGACAGAAGCGCAATAGAGCTCTACGTCAGGGTGAGCGGCTTCCAGCGCCTTGATCCCTTCCGGCGCGGCAACCAGTACCAGCACCTTGATGGATTGGCAGCCTTTCTTCTTCAGCAGATCGATAGTGGCGATCATGGAACCACCGGTGGCCAGCATCGGATCGATGACCAGCGCCAGACGCTCTTCGATGTTGCTGACGATCTTTTCGAAATAGGGAACCGGTTGCAGGGTCTCTTCATCACGGTAGATACCGACCACGCTGACGCGGGCGCTCGGCATGTGCTCCAGCACGCCATCCATCATGCCAAGGCCGGCACGCAGGATAGGTACGACGGTTACCTTCTTGCCTTTGATCTGGTCAACTTCTACTGGCCCATTCCAGCCATCGATGATAACCTTCTCGGTTTCGAAGTCAGAGGTCGCTTCATAGGTCAACAAACTGCCCACTTCTTTGGCCAGTTCACGGAAACGCTTGGTGCTGATATCGCCTTCACGCATCAGACCGATCTTGTGTTTGACCAGGGGGTGTTTGACTTCAACGACTTTCATTATTATCTCCTCTAACCTGCCGCAAAAAAATCGCGGAATCATACAACAAAAGCCACCGCTTGTAGAGCATTTCCGCGCAAAAACGCGCAAACGATTTCCTTTCTGGTTTTTCACCGCCACTGTTAGAATACGCCCCGAATTTTACCCTCCACTTCTTTACATGACGGGGAATACTCGTGACTGACAAAACCTCACTGAGCTACAAGGATGCTGGCGTAGATATCGATGCCGGCAATGCACTGGTTGAACGTATCAAGGGCGTGTCAAAGCGCACTCGTCGTCCTGAAGTCCTTGGTGGTCTTGGCGGCTTTGGGGCCTTGTGTCAAATCCCTGCGGGCTACAAGGAGCCGGTACTGGTCTCCGGTACCGATGGTGTGGGCACCAAGCTGCGGCTGGCCATCGACCTGAAGAAGCACGACACCGTGGGCATCGATTTGGTGGCCATGTGCGTCAATGACCTGATCGTACAGGGCGCCGAGCCGCTGTTCTTCCTCGACTACTATGCAACCGGCAAGCTGGACGTGGACACCGCAGCCGCGGTAGTCACCGGGATCGGTGCCGGTTGCGAGCAATCAGGCTGTGCCCTGGTGGGCGGCGAGACCGCCGAGATGCCGGGTATGTATGAAGGGGAAGACTACGACATCGCCGGTTTCTGCGTCGGTGTGGTGGAGAAGAGCGAAATCATCGACGGCAGCAAGGTCGGTGAAGGGGATGCCCTGATCGCCCTGGCTGCCAGCGGCCCTCACTCCAACGGCTTCTCCCTGATCCGTAAAATTCTGGAAGTCTCCAAAGCCGACGTGCATCAGCCGCTGGGTGACACCACTCTGGCCAACGCCCTGCTGGAGCCGACCCGCATCTATGTGAAACCTGTGCTCAAGCTCATCAAGGAGTGCGAGATCCACGCCCTCTCCCACATCACCGGCGGTGGCTTCTGGGAGAACATCCCCCGTGTCCTGCCCGCCAACACCCAAGCGGTGATCGATGAGCAGAGCTGGCAGTGGCCGGCGGTGTTCAGCTGGCTGCAGCAGGCTGGCAACGTCACCCGTCACGAGATGTATCGCACCTTCAACTGCGGCGTCGGCATGATCATCGCCCTGCCCGCCAACCAGCTGGAGAAGGCGCTGACCCTGCTCAAGGCAGAAGGCGAGAACGCATGGCACATCGGTCATATCGCCAAGGCAGCAGACGGTGAGGAGCAGGTCGTCATTAAATGATGCGGATCCTCGTCCTAATCTCCGGCAGCGGCAGCAACCTGCAGGCGATCCTCGAGCACTGCGCCAGCGGCAAGATTGCCGGTGAAGTGGTCGGCGTCATCAGCAACAAGGCCGATGCCTATGGTCTGGTTCGCGCCAAAGAAGCGGGGGTGGCGACCTCTATTCTGGCCCAGCAGCAGTTTGCCAGCCGGGAGGAGTATGACGCCGCCCTGCTGGCGCTGATGGCAGACTATCAGCCGGATCTGGTGGTGCTGGCCGGGTTTATGCGGATATTGAGCGGCGATCTGGTGCGCTATTTCGCTGGCAGAATGCTCAATATCCACCCCTCCCTGCTGCCCAAGTATCAGGGCCTGCACACCCACCAGCGCGCCATAGATGCCGGTGACAGTGAACATGGCGCCAGCGTCCACTTCGTGACCGAAGAGCTGGACGGGGGCCCGGTGATCCTGCAGGCCCGCGTGCCCATCTTTGAAGGGGACACGGCGGAGGAGGTAGCGGCACGGGTACAGGCGCAGGAACACAGCATCTATCCGCTGGTGGTACGCTGGTTCTGCGAAGGCAGGCTGCAGATGGTGGACGGCGCCGTGCAACTGGATGGCGCCCTGCTGGGCCCCGCGGGTTACGCCTGCGAGTAAGCAGACGTCTTGTCGAAATGTGAAAAAGGAGGCCGATGGCCTCCTTTTTGTTTCCTGAATTTTCCCACCACAGGCACAGGCTTAAACCTGTTCACGACCTGCAGCGAGAAACCGTCAACAAGGTTACAAGCTGCCCAGGAACCGGAGCGTATGGACATACGTGAGCACTCTTTGCTGTATACATAAGCGAGCAGCACATGAGCCTTGATCACGGTTTCGTAGCCAGATCGTGGACAGGTTTAGACCGGATTGTCGATATCGATAAAGGTGACATCCAGCCCATGCACAGTCGCCAGCCACTCCCCCAGCGCCTTGACGCCGTAACGCTCGGTGGCGTGATGGCCCGCGGCGTAGAAGTGCATCCCCATCTCGCGAGCGGTGTGAATGGTCTGTTCAGAAGCCTCGCCAGAGATAAAGGCATCGATGCCCTGCTCCGCCGCCAGATTGATGTAGCTCTGACCGCCGCCGGTGCACCAGGCCACGGAACGAATTAGCTCTGGGCCGCTGTCGCCACAGTGGAGCGGCTCACGACCGAGACGCTCGGCAATCAGCTTGGCAAAATCGCTGCCGCTCATCGGCTCTTCCAGCTTGCCCACCATGGCGACGCTCTTGCTGTTCCACGGCTCCAGACCGCGACGCACCTTGATGTCGAGCAGCTTGGCGAGCTGGGCGTTGTTACCCACTTCGGGATGGACATCCAGCGGCAAATGGTAGGCAAACAGGTTGATATCGTGGGTCAGCAGGGTCTTGAGCCGACGCTGCTTCATGCCGGTGATCTGGGCCGGTTCACCGCTCCAGAAGTAGCCGTGATGGACCAGAATGGCATCGGCCTCGGCAGCCACCGCCGCGTCGATAAGCGCCTGACTGGCGGTGACACCGGTCACTACCTTGCGAATACGCTCACGCCCCTCCACTTGCAAGCCGTTGGGGCAGTAATCCTTGATGGCGTGCGGTTCAAGCAGATGGTTCAGTACGGTTTCGAGTTTTCGATGAGAGATCATAGGGGTCCCTTATTAAGGCTCGGTCCCCTGCTTTACCAATAAAAACAGGGCCCAGGCTCAAAGCGCCAAGGGCCCCATGATAATCGAGCCGGGCCGTCAAGACCATGACAGCCCCCACACAGTGCGGTTTCCCACATGCCTCAGGCTGGCAGGTCGATCCCCGCCTCCCGCATCTGGGCAAGCTTGTAGCGCAGAGTGCGCGGGCTGATGCCGAGTCGGTCGGCCACCGCCTTGCGGCTGCCGTTACAATCTTGCAGGGTGTCGAGGATGATCTGGTGCTCCTGCTGCTTGAGCTCGCTGCCGAGGCGATCGCCACCATAGCTGCGCTCCACGCTGACAAACTCCATCTCCTGCTCGTCCAGCTCCTCCAGAATGAGGTGGTCACAATCAATGACCCCGTCGGAGCTGAGGATCAGGGCACGCTGTACCACGTTGTCCAGCTCCCGCACGTTGCCGGGCCAGGGGTGAGCCAGCAGCCGTTCCCGCGAGGCATCCGTCAACTGTGGTGTCGGCAGCCCCTGCTGACTGGCATGAAGCGCCAGCAGATGTTCCGCCAGCGGCAGAATGTCGCCGGGCCGCTCACAGAGGGCAGACCAGCGCAGCGGAAAGACGTTGAGGCGATAGTAGAGATCTTCGCGGAACAGGCCATCCTGCACCGCTTTTTTCAAATCCCGGTTGCTGGTGGCGATGACCCGCACATCCAGCGGGATCATCTTGCGACTGCCGAGCCGCTCCACCTCTTTCTCCTGCAACACCCGCAGCAATTTGGCTTGCAGCCCCTGATCCATCTCGGTGATCTCGTCAAGCAGCAGGGTGCCTCCCTGCGCTTGTTCGAACTTGCCCGGGCACCCCTGTACCGCACCGGTGAAGGCGCCCTTCTCGTAGCCAAACAGGGTCGCCTCCAGCATGTTTTCCGGAATGGCGGCGCAGTTGATGGCGACGAAGGGCTGCTCGGCGCGGTTGGAGTTATCATGAATGTAACGGGCCAGCACCTCTTTTCCCGTCCCGCTCGGGCCGGTCACCATCACGGTCGCTTCACTTCTGGCCACCCGGGTCGCCAGCTGGAACAACTCGGCGGTTTTAGGGTCCCCGTAGACCACGGCGCGCTTCTCCACCTTCTGGGCTGGCACATAGCGGCTGACCTGATTAAGCAGCACCTCCGGCGAGAACGGCTTGGCCAGATAGTCGATGGCCCCTTCACGCATGGCGCGCACCGCGCCATCGATATTGGCGTAGGCGGTCATCAGCAGCACAGGTATCTGTGGATATTGCTGGCGGATGGTCGCCAACAGGGTGAGGCCGTCCATTCCCCCCATCTGGATATCGGAGATCACCATGTCAAACGGCTGACGGGAGAGGGCCAGCAAAGCCCGCTCGCCGCTGTCCGCTTCACGGCACTCATAACCGCCGAGCAAAAGGGTATCCACCAGCGCTTCGCGCAGGCCATTGTCATCTTCAACTACCAGGATCCTGGCCTGTGTCATGCTACACCTCCAAGCTGCACCGGTTGCTGGTGCAGGGGGAACGACAGAGTAAAGCAGGTGCCTTCACCGGGAACCGAGGCCACACCGACCTCCCCCTGATGGGCACGCACTACAGATTGCACCACCGCCAGCCCGAGTCCAGTGCCCTGGGAGCGAGTGGTAAAGAAGGGTTCGAATACCTGACCGAGCTGATGGGAAGGGATCCCCTTGCCATTATCGATGACCCGCATCTCCACACGGGCGCCACTGCGCACCGCGCTGACCAGCAGCGAGGTAGCCCCTGCCTGTTGGGCATTGGCAATCAGATTGTTGATGGCCCCCGCCAGCGCACTGCTGTTGGCCAGCAGACAGAGATCGGGCTCCGGCGCCTCCATGTGCAGCTCGCAGCCCTGCTGCTGGCAGAAGGCCTCGGCTCCGGCCTGCACTTCGGCCAGCAGCCCTTGTACCGAGATGGGGGTGACCACCTGATTGTCGCCATTGCGGGCGAACAGCAGGATGTCGTTGATCTGCTTCTCCAGATCCTGCAAACGGGCCATCAGCTTTTGCTGAAACTGAGTGCGAGATTCCGGCTTGAGGGTGCGGTTGGCCAGATTGGCGGCATAAAGCATGGCAGCAGAGAGCGGTGTGCGGATCTGGTGGGCAAGCGAGGCCGCCATATTGCCGAGCGCCGACAGCCGCTTCATGTGATTGATGCGGTCTTGCAGTTTACGGGTTTCGGTCAGGTCATTGATAAAGACCAGCTGGCCGGGCTGATCCGGCAGCGGCTGGGTCGAGAGCTGGACCCGGCGCCCGTCGCGCAGGGAGATCTCGTGGCCATCATCCTCGCGCGGCTCGAAGCAGCGCGCAATGATGTGGCGCCAGAGCTCCCCTTCCAACGGCTCCCCCAGCAGGGAGATGGCCGCCGGATTCGCGCGGGTGACCACTCCAGCCCCGTCAAGCAGCAACACCCCGGTGGGGAGCGCCTTGAAGATGGCATAGAGCTGGCTCACTTCGTGGGACTGGAGTGGCATGTCCTGCTGCTGGATTGTCATAAACCTGACCTCAAACTGGCTATTGGGTCAGGTTATTCAATTTCCATGCCACTAAAATATATTAATTAAAACAATAGATTGCATGTTGGCGTCAAGGCTTTGACCCTTAGACGTCCTTGCTCATCCCGTACTTTTTCATCTTCTCCACCAGGGTGGTACGGCGCATGCCGAGCAGATCGGCGGCGCGGGCCACCACTCCGTCCTGAGACTCCAGCGCCTGACGGATCAGCTCCACTTCGAGGTCGGCCAGCATCTCTTTGAGGTTGACCCCCTCCTCCGGCAACTGCATGGTGCGGGCCGAGGCGAGGGCCTGATCCAGCTCGGGCGGGTCCTGAAACACCGCCGCCAGCGCATCCCGTTCATCCATCTCGGTCAACCGCTCATCCCGCGGCTCGCTCGGCAGCAGGCGATAACGGCTCGGCAGATCGGCCACATCGACGATCTGGTGCGGGTAGAGGATCAACAGCCGCTCCAGCAGGTTGGAGAGCTCGCGTACGTTACCGGGCCAGGGGTACTGCATCAGTGACTCCAGCGCCCGCTGGGTCAGCCGGATAAAGCCGTGGTGCTGCTCGGCATGGCGATTGAGCAGCTCCTGCAGCAGCAGCGGGATGTCATCGATGCGATCCCGCAGCGGCGGCGTCTCAATGGGGAAAACGTTGAGGCGGTAGTAGAGATCTTCACGAAAACCCTGAGTGCGGATCATCGCCTCCAGATCCCGGTGGGTCGCCGCTATGATGCGCACATCGGCCTGAATGGGCTTGCCGCCACCGACCCGGTCGAACAGCCGCTCCTGCAATACCCGCAGTAGTTTGACCTGCATCGGCATCGGCATATCGCCGATCTCGTCGAGGAACAGGGTGCCCCCCTGCGCCAGCTCGAAGCGACCGCGACGAGCCGCGATGGCGCCGGTAAAGGCTCCCTTCTCGTGGCCGAACAGTTCGCTCTCCAGCAATTCGGCCGGAATAGCGCCGCAGTTGATGGGCACGAAGGGGCCTTGGCTTCGGGAAGAGAGTTCGTGGATGGCGCGCGCCACCACCTCTTTACCAGTGCCAGACTCCCCGAGGATCAGCACGTTGGCATCGGTCTCGGCCACCTGGCTGATGAGGCGGCGTACCTCCTGGATCCCCTTCCCTTTACCCACCAGCAAGCGCAGCAGGGCCTGACCCTTGTCATGGGTCTGCTGACGAGGATGCAAGGAGACGAACGCCTGACAGAAGTGCAAATGACGGGTAAGGGATTCATAGGTAAAGGGCGAGAGCGCGACCCCGATAAAGTTGCTGTTGGGCAGATCGGCCTCAACCAGCGAGAGGAAGGGGGTACGGGGGAAGGCAGCCAGCAGCTCTGACAAGGGACGGTCGGTCAGCTCACCTACCAGTACCCCTTGCAGCGGACCGGAGGATTCGATGGCCACATCCAGATCGCTTTGTGCCACCTCCTGCCACGGGATCCCCATAAACGAGAGCACGGTTCCCAACTGTTGGCGCCGCTGCGCATCGGCATCAACAATCAACACGCCCATCTCCACCATATCCATTCCTCGCGATGTCCTGAACTAACTTATTGTTTTATTTGATGATAAAACAGCTACCGACTGTCTTTTTGCAGGCACACAAAGTGCCAAAATTCCGACACATTGTCAAAAATTGTCGTATTCAGGCTAAGTGTATCGACAGAAACGGGAGATTAGATAAATTTTGCCGAGGAATTTTCTGCATTGGCGCCGTTAACAAACGCCGCCAATAGCGGAAAGAAAACTGCCCTCGTCAGAGGGCAGCATGGGACACGGTGAAGCGCATTCAGTGGCGATTATGGTGGTGCGGCGCCGCGTAACGACACTCGGGAAAACGACTGCAAGCCAGAAAGAGTCTACCGGCGTGGGGGCCTTTTTTCGCCTCCCGCTCCACCAGCGGCGCATCGCAACGGGGGCAGTGGTGTACTTCATGCTCCTCGTCATCCTCTACATCGGCGAACAAACCATCGACCAGTTCACCCTCACTCTGCGACGTCTCCACCACCCCCTTGGACTGGATGACGGGCTCGTGAAATGGCGCGGGCGAGATCGCCTCGGCATGGGCAGTGCGGCCACGCATCCCGGCACCAACATCCACGCCGTCCAGCAACAGAGGGTTGAAAGTCGGCTCGCGGCGCGCCCCGTGCGGCAGATCGTCGATCACCGGTTCGCTGGTTTTGACCAGCAGCGGCAGGATCTGTTCGCGCAGCTCTTCCACCAGATAGCTGGCACTTGCCGGGATCTGCAGCAACGGCAGTCCGGCGCTGTCGCAGGCGGTTTTCAGAAAGAGATCCCGCGCCTTGCGCTTCTGGTGACGGTGGGAGCTGTCATCGAGTTCGATGGCACAGATAAAGGAGAGATCCGCGGGGTGGCAAAGCAGATAGTCGAAATGCTTGGCGCTGATCTTGTTGAAATGCTGCTGCCATTTGCTTTTGCCGATCCCGGCCTGCGGCGTCAGCACATCGGCCACCCGCACCTTGGCAAAGACCCGGGCCTTGTCACCCACCGCCAGATCCAGCACCCCGAGGAAGGAGCGCTCGGCGGGACTGAACAGTGTCTCCTGCATATCATAGGGCAGGCGCTTTTGCTGTCTGCCTCTGCTCCAGAAGATCGCCAGCACAAGCAGTGCCAGCAACAACAATCCCGATAGGACAAGGGTATTCATGAGAGCACGATCCAGTTCACAACACGAAAGGGGAATTACTTTACCACAGCCGCCACGGAGCAAGGCAGCAGACCCGTGTATAGAAAGTGAAAAGTCCCGTCTTTTTATCTATTTGTCAGCAGGCGGGGGTTCATATGACCAGCCCCAGCAGGCACAATAGGGATAGAGCAAGAAATCCCATTTCAAGGAGAGCAGGATGCAAAAGCAATTGGTGGTCACCGTGATCGGTGCAGACAAACCCGGGATCGTCGAGAGTCTGGCAGCAGTCATCAGCCGCGAGCAGGGCAACTGGCTGGGCAGCGCCATGAGCGAACTGGCGGGCCAGTTTGCCGGTATCCTCCATGTCTCTGTCCCCGATGAGCACTATCACAGCCTGTGCGAAACACTGGCCCTGCTACCGGGTCTGACCATCAGCTTTGCCGAAGGGACACCCACCGCCGAACCGGCCCATCAGGTGATGATGACGGTCACCGGCAACGACCGCCCCGGCATCGTCCACGAAGTTGCCAGCATCCTGCGCCAGCTCGAGATCAACGTGGCCGATCTCACCACCGGCTGTGAACCGGCTCCCCACTCCGGCGCCCCGCTCTTCTATGCCCATGCGCTGGTTGCCCTGCCCGACGGGCTCGCGATGGATACCCTCATCACCGCGCTGGAATCCCTCTCCGACGATCTGGTGGTCGACATCGACGAAGCGTTCAGCGAGCAGTAACAATACTGTCATTTATTTGTCATATATTAACGCCATAACTGCCGCGCAGACGCGACCTGAAACAGAGGCACAAGATGAGCACCGACAAGCAGTATGAAGAGAAAGAGCTGAGCTGGCTCTCATTCAATGAACGGGTGTTGCAAGAAGCAATGGACAAGACGGTGCCCCTCATCGAGCGGGTTCGTTTTCTGGGGATCTTCTCCTCCAACCAGGATGAGTTCTTCAAGGTACGGGTATCGGACGTCAAGCGTCGCATCCTCATCAATGAAGTACATGGTGGCGACGATGAAGCAAAAGTGCTGCTGCGTGCCATCCAGCAGAAGGTGATGGCGCTCGGTGAAGCGTTCGACAACACCTATAAAGAGCTGTTGATTGCGCTGGCCCGCCACAACATCTTTCTGGTCAACGAGAACCAGCTCTCCGATGCCATTCAGAAGTGGCTGCGGGTCTTCTTCAAGGAGAAGGTGCTGCGTCACATCATCCCGATCCTGCTCAACAAAGAGGTCAATCCGGTCAAATTCCTCAAGGATGAGTACACCTATCTGGCCATCGAGATGAAGAAGAACGGTCAGGTGATCCAGTACGCCCTGGTGGAAGTGCCGACCGACGACCTGCCCCGCTTCTTCCAGCTGCCGCCGGAAGGGACCCGCCGCAAGAAGCAGATCATCATTCTGGACAATGTCATCCGCTTCTGTCTCGACGAGATCTTCAAGGGCTTCTTCGACTACGACGAGATTGCCGCCTATGCGGTGAAGCTGACCCGGGATGCCGAATACGATCTCTCCGACCAGCTGGACTTGAGCCTGGTGGACAAGATGAGTGACGGCTTGAAGCAGCGCCTCACCGCCATGCCGGTGCGCTTCGTCTACGAGCGGGAGATGCCCGCTGCCATGATCAGCTTCCTCAAGCTCAAGCTGCAGATCAGCTCCTACGATGCCATCATGCCAGGTGGGCGCTATCACAACTTCAAGGATTTCATCGGCTTCCCCAACGTGGGCCGTGACTATCTGGAAAACCCCAAGCTGCCGGCCCTCGATTGCCGCGATTTTGACGGCTTCGTCAACGCCTTCGATGCGATTACCAAGCAGGATATCCTGCTCTACTACCCGTATCACAAGTTCCACCACTTCACCGAGTTGGTGCGCCAGGCGGCGTTCGATCCGGCGGTGAGCGCCATTCGCATCAATATCTACCGGGTCGCCAAGAAGTCGCGGATCATCCACTCCCTCATTGATGCCGCCAACAACGGCAAGAAGGTGACCGTGGTGGTCGAGCTGCGCGCCCGTTTCGACGAAGCGGCCAACATCGACTGGGCCAATATTCTCACCGATGCCGGGGTCAAGGTGGTGTTCGGGGTGCCGAGCCTCAAGATCCACTCCAAGCTCTGCCTCATCACCCGCCACGAAAATGGCGAGGCGGTGCGCTATGCCCATATCGGCACCGGGAACTTCAACGAGAAGACCGCCAAGATCTACACCGACTTCTCGCTGCTCACCCGCAATCCGGATATCACCGCCGAAGTGGAAGGGGTGTTTGAATACATCGAGTACCCCTATAAGCGATATAAATTCAACCACCTGCTGGTCTCCCCCATCAACAGCCGGCGTCAGCTCTATCGTCTCATCGACAACGAGCTCTCCAACGCCAAGGCGGGCCAGCCGAGCGGTATCATCCTCAAGATCAACAATCTGGTGGACAAGGATCTCATCAACCGCCTCTATGCCGCCGGTCAGGCCGGGGTGCCGATCCAGATGATCATCCGTGGCATGTGCGCCCTGCGTCCGGGCGTACCTGGCCTCAGTGACAACATCAAGGTGATCAGCATCATCGACCGCTTCCTCGAGCACCCGCGGGTGATGGTGTTCCACAACAAGGGCAACCCCCAGCTCTATATCTCCAGCGCCGACTGGATGAGCCGCAATATCGACGGCCGTATTGAGGTGGGCACCCCCATTTATGATGAGCGCCTCAAGCAGCGCATCATGGACATTCTCGAACTACAACTGAGTGATACCTGCAAGGCGCGGGTCATTGATGCCGACCAGCAGAACGAATATGTGAAGCGGGGCAACCGCCGCAAGATCCGCTCTCAGGTGGCGATTTACGACTATCTCAAACGTATCGAGTCAAACAATGGACAATAGTCTCTATGCCGCCGTGGATCTCGGCTCCAACAGTTTTCATATGGTGATCGCCCATCTGAGCGAAGGGCGTTTTCGCATCGTCGATCGCATCAAGGAGCGGGTGCGGCTGGCGGAAGGGATGGATGAGCAGAAACGAATGAGCCCGGAGGCGATGGAACGCGGCCTCGCCTGTCTGTCACTCTTTGCCGAGCGGCTCACCAACATCAAACCGGATCAGATCCGCATCGCAGGTACTTACACATTGCGCCGTGCCAGCAACGCGCGCGAATTTGTGAGTGAAGCAGCCAAGGTGCTCAACCACCCCATCGAGATCATCAGCGGGCAGGAAGAAGCACGGCTCATCTATCAGGGGGTCGCCCATACCCAGCATATCGAGGGTCAGGTACTGGTCATCGATATCGGCGGCGGCAGCACCGAGCTCATCATCGGTGAAGGGTTTGAACACAAGGCCCTCACCAGCCGCAAGATGGGCTGCGTCAGCTTTACCCAGAGCTTCTTTGCCAGCGGCAAGCTGAGCGACAAGCACTTCACCAATGCCGTGCTGGAGGCGCAGCACCAGCTCGCCCCCATCGTCAACCAGTACCGCAAGCTGGGCTGGCAGAGCTGCCTTGGCAGCTCAGGTTCGATCCGCACCGTGCGCGATGTGCTGCAAGGTGAGGGGCTAACCGATGGCAGCATCACGCTGGAGGGGCTGGAGCGGCTCAAGGCGCTGATGATTGAGCGCAAGCGAGTGGATAACCTCAAACTGGTCGGGCTTACCGAGGAGCGTCAGGAGGTGTTTGCCGCTGCGGTCGCCATCCTGCTCGGGCTGTTTACCTCGCTGCCCATCGAGCGGCTCGACTACTCCGATGGCGCTCTGCGCGAAGGGTTGCTTTATGAATTCGAGGAGCGCTTGCAGCACCACGATATCCGTGAGCGCACCGCACAAGCGCTAGGCACCCACTACCGGATGGATCGCAAACAAGCAGCCCGGGTGGAGCAGAGCGTGCTGACGCTGTTTGATGCCCTGCAAGAGCCCTGGCAGATGGAGATAGAGCCCTATCGCGCCATTCTCGGCTGGGCGGCGCGGCTGCACGAAATTGGCCTTGCCATCAACTACAGCGGCATTCACCGCCACTCCGCCTATATCCTGCAACACACCGACCTGCCTGGCTTCAACCAGGACGATCAGGCATTGCTGGCCGCGCTGGTGCGCTTTCAGCGCAAGGGGCTAAAACTCTCCGAGCTGCCGCCCCTGCCCAACCACGACATGCAGACGGTGCTGCGTTGCATCCGCATCCTGCGCCTCGCGGTCGCCGCTCACCACAAGCGGCAGGACAACCTGCTGCCTGAGTGGCAAGTCGCGGTACAAGGGGATCAGCTGGTCGTGACCCTGCCGATCGACTGGTGCGAGGAGAACCGTCTCCTGATGCAGAATCTGGAGAAGGAGCATCGTTATTGCCAGGAGCAGGGCTGGCCACTGCTGTTCCAGCTCGGCTAAACCGGAAAGATAAATGAAAAAGGCAGCCCACTGGCTGCCTTTTGCATCTCAATCTCCCGGTTACTGCAACTCGGGCAACAACCACTTGGCCATCTCGAAGTAGATGATAAGGCCGGTGCCATCCACCAGTGTCGCGATGAATGGCGCAGAGACCACCGCCGGATCGATGCGGAAACGACGCAGCACCATGGGAATAATGGATGCGACCGTGGCACTCCAGAGCACGATGGCGATGATGGTAAAGGTCACCACCATGCCAATCTGGGGACCGACGCCGAGACTCCATGCCCGTACCCAGGCCGCCATGGCAATGGCACCCGAGATGAGCAAACCGGTGGAGAGCTCCTTTTTCAGCACGGTGCCGAGATTGCGCAGACTCACCTCCCCGACCGCCATGGCACGTACTATGGTGGTGGTGATCTGGGTGCCGCTGTTACCGCCAGTACCGATCAGGAGCGGAATAAAGAAGGCCAGCGCAATGGCCGCTTCCAGCTGCTCCTCGAATGCCCGCAACACGGTGCCGGTGTAAGCTTCCGCCACAAACAGGATAAGCAGCCAGCCCACCCGTTTGCGCCACAGCTGCCAGGGCGTCGCCTGCAAGTAAGGGGTATCGAGCGGTGATGAGCCCCCTTGCATCTCGGCATCCTCGGTGGATTCGAGCTCCAGAATATCCGCCGCATCATCGACGTGGAAAATACCGACCAGTCGCCCCTGATCCTCGACAGGCAATACCGACAGGTCGCGGTCGATGAGCAAGCGCGCTGCCAACTCCTGATCCGCACGGGCGTTGATCCGCACCGTCTCCCGATCCATCAGGGTCGCGACGTTGGCCAGCGGGTCGGCGATCAGCAAGGTCTTGAGGGAGAGGCTTCCTTGCAGACGACCATCCCCGTTGACCACATAGATATGGCGAAACAGCTGGGCATTGTCCCAGGCATCGTGGATCAGCTGTTTGGCGTGACCGACCGTGTCCTCCTCCCGCACCGCCAGATATTCGTGGCGCATGTTGGCCCCCACCGACTCGGTGGGCCAATCCAGCAGGGAGTAATACATGGCCTGCGCCTGGGTCGGGAAGCGAGCCAGCAACATGGTGCGATCCTGACGACTCAGTTTGCGCAGGATGGCGACCATCTCACGGCGGGGAATGGCCTCCTGCAACACGCTGACGATGCTGCCATGGAGCCGCTGCAACAGGCGCCCGGCACTCTCGGCCGAGAGTGAGCCGAGCAGTTCGGCACCTTGCGGAATTGGCAGGGTATCAAAGATGCAGTTGAGCTCTTCCGGACGCAGGGTCAGCAGTTGATCGGCGCGCTGAACCGGATCCAGATTATGTTCCAGCCAACCCTGCAGGGCGGCCAGATCGAGCAGTTGGTGACGGTTAAGAATGGTATGTGTTTTCTTCATCACAGATATCCTCATGTGATTTCAGGCGAGCCTGAATGCCTCCGGAAATAACCGGATGCAACGACAAGAAAACAGCAATTTGATTGACGAGTAATAGGCAGGAAATGACGCCGTTCGGCGTGTCATCATCCCCACGTACCAGCTTTAGCACTGTATAACGTATCCGGCATGCCGGAAGCCACTTGGGTTTACACCTTAATCCGATGAAAACTGTCCTGATCTTGGGCGTCTCTGGACGTCGTGAGATCAGTGGCCTGTGTTTATACAGGAGCCTCGCCTAACGAGATGCTGCAAATAATTCGCACAACCCTCTGTTGTGCGGGCGGCATGATTATCCAATCCCGCAGGGAGGTCAACCCCGCAACCACCATTAAATGGGCAACGGCAACAGCTTGTTACAATTGGCAGGAGATGACACGGAACCAATTTTCATAGTCTGGACAAAAGAAAAGGCCCCAAAGGGGCCCTTATTTATTAGCGAATATAGTCAAATAGTGTCAGACGGCTTATTTTGCTGAAAGAGAGTTGCGAGGCACTCAATGCCGCATCCTCTTTTGACAGCGCGGAAATCACGTCATAGAGATCCGCTTCCGACACCTTGGCTCTCGCCTCGGCGTTGAGGGTACTCAACCCCTCGTTAGAATCCATGACTGCCTCGAGACTGTTCATCCTGCCACCCAACTCCCCCAATCCATGATCGATATTCAGGCGGGCATTTTTCATATGAACGGTGGCATCTGCCACTTCCAGCGCAAAGTTGTCAGCTGTGATAGCGGGGTCACGCAAGGCGGTAATAAAATCCGACATACCATTCAATATGTTGTCATTCTTCGGTGGATTAAGATCAAACTGCTCAGAACTGCCCGCAGGCGAGCTGATGGTCAACTCCAACCCATTGAAAGGGATCTTGGTGCCAGCAGTGTAGTTACCCGTTTGCAGGGTATTACCACCGGCATCCTTGATATCATAGGTATCAGGCGGGCCTATGGTGGTTGATACGGTATAGGTGTTGCTGGGCAGTGCCGAGTTATAATTGGACTTATAGAAATTATCAAAGTTGCCCTGATCGCCGACTCCGACCTTGATATTTGCGGTGGTTGCACTGGCAGTTCTTCTGGTCGCCACGATTTCAAACAGATCCTGCCCGGAATCATTGGCAGCAATTTGTACTGTGGGTGAGACCTGAATATTTCGCTGACCAGGGTCCCCCTGATAAATATATTTTCCGTTAGCGTCTTTTATATATGGCTGGGTCTTGCTCTGATTACCGCCAAATATAAATTCACCCGAGGAGTTTTTGCTATTCATCAGGTCAAACATCTGCTGCTGCAACCCTTCCAGCTCGCTGGCAATAGCCTTGCGATCATCCATGCTGATAGCGCCATTATTTGACTTCTGGATCAGGGTCTGGGCACTAAGCATCGCATTATTAATCGACGTTAATACCGTCTCCTCATGCCCCAGGCTGTTTTCCAGCAAGCTGCCATTGACACTGTACTGCTTGAACAGGTCAATCTCCTTGGTCAGTGCCATCTTCTGGCTCATCCCCGCGGGATCTTCGCCGGCAGTTTGAAATTTATTGCCGGTTTGCAGCTGTTGATAGGCAGTATTCAACCGCTCGTTGGCACTGTTGAGGGAATAGATATTCCGGTCGTAGATCATGTTGGTGGTGATGCGCATGACGTTACCTCACGGAAGAGAGCAGTGTATCGAAAATGGTTTTGGCCGTGCTGACGATTTGCGCCGATGCCGCATAGGATTGCTGGAAGCGGATCAGATTGGCCGCCTCCTCCTCCAGATTGACCCCTGACACGCTTTCAAAGATGCCGGTGCTCTGGATAAGCTTGGACTCATTGGCCTTGAGCAGCGTTTTTGCCTGGCTGGTATTGTTACCCACTTCCATCACCAACCCGGAATAGGCCTGATTGAAGGTCATCTTGTCGTTGGTCGTCCCACCATTGGTGCTCTTGCGCACCAGATCCTTGTTTTGCAGCTCAGCCAGAACCAGGCCATTGCTGTTATCGGCAAAGCCATTGCTGTTGTAACTGAGCTTGAAGCTGTCACCGGCATCTACCGTTCCGGTGATGCTGAACTCGTAGCCGGGCGCCTGTTTCGGGTTGGCATAGACTGCGGCTCCGGCGGGGAAAGGGTTGACGATCGCAGACATCAGGTTTTGCCCTTTGCTGCTCGCAGGGGCAGTGCCAATCAGGGTAGTGCCATCGGCTTGAAACACCTGATAGTTACCGTTGGCGTCAATCTTGACGACCTGAGGCGCTGTCGGGCTCAGACTATTGGTACCAAAACCTGATCCTGCACCTGTATTGAATACGCCACCCAGTTTGATATCAGCCCCGCCGCCATTATTGGTGGTCTTTTCCGCTTTAAGCGGAGAGGCCAGGGCCAAATCTTCCGGTCGGGTGATCAGCTGACCCAGACCGGCGGCCGCACTTTTGGTCGGTTGCAGCAACAGTCTGTCACCCGCAGCCGGCGCACCGGTGAGATCGATTGAAATGCCATGACCCGTGAGTTCAAACGTTGCAGGAGGGGTCGTGCCAGTCGCCACAGAAGTTCGATTACCAGACTTGTCCAGCGAGAACACCTCATAACCGGTAGCGCTGCTAAATTGCACTTCGTAATCAAACGGGGTCACTGATGTCCCCTTGCCCGGCACGAAGCTGACATTCGCCCCGACCGTCCCCGTGTTATTGCCGTAGGGTAAGCCCTTGCTGGTAGGCAGGGTGAAGATATCGCCGCCAATCTCGTTATCCAGATCCATCCCGAGGCGGTTCTGCTGATTCATCGCATCCGCCATCGCCACGGCCAGCTGCCCCAGTTCGCGCTTGGTCGGCTCAAGGTCGGTACGCGCCTTGAACAGCCCGCCCATGGCGCCACCAAACGTATCGTGGTCGATGGTTGCCTTGTTCGCCCCCAGGGTCAGCTGCAGCTCCTGATCCCGGGAGTCTGGATCTCCTGCAATCACCTTGAACTGGGCGACGCCCCCATCGAGGATAAGCGAATGGCCAGTGCTCATATTGACCAGCATGCTGCCGTTGGGTTGGGCTACGGTGCGAATATCCATCTTCTCCGACAGCTGGCGGATCGCCTCATCCCGCTGATCAAACAGCATCAGGTTCTCTTCGGGTGACCCCTGGGTGCGGATGATGGCCTGATTAAGATCATTGATGCTGGTGAGCAGGCTGTTGACCTGCTTGGTTTCATCTTCGATACGGGTGTTGAGGGTATCGCTCTGCTTGTCGAGCTGCGCCGAGAGGGTATGAAAACGGTTGACCATGCCACTCAACTCCGTCATCACCACCTTGCGCCCACCGATCTCGGCAGGCGATTCATTGGCTGAGTGAAATGACTTGAAGTAGGAGGTGATGGCTGCCCCCACGCTGTTGCTGGTATCCCCAAGCAAGCTGTCAACGCCAGCCAGCTGTTCATAATGGGTCAGGGAGGCATGATAGGCAGAGGTATCACGGCGCACCTCCCCCTGCATATAGTCGTTGATTACCCGCTGGGTCTTGATGTCACCGGTCCCCAGACCGATGGTATTGGTATACACCAGCGTACGCTCACGCACATAGCCCTGGCTATTGACGTTCACTATATTGTTACTGGTGGTCTGCAGCAGGCGTTGCTGTGCCAGCACGCCCGATGAACCAATCCCAAGCAGGTCGCTTGCCATACGTTACAGCTCCATCTCGTTGTATTGAGCAATGGCGTCACTGCGCAATACCTGTTTCAATTTTCTGGCGTAGTGCGGGTCGGTGGCATAACCCGCCTGTTGCAGCGCCTCAAAGTAGCGATCAGGACTATCCACCTTCGCCAGGGCTCCCTTGTAGCGAGAGCCGGAAGTGAGGAAATCCACATAGTCGTTGAAGCTCTCTTCAAACGACTCATAGGAGCGAAATGCCGCTTTCTGGCGGGAGGCGACACCTTGCTCATACTCGAGCGTGCTGACCACCGCCTTTGGCCCTTCCCAGCGCGGGTCGGCCTTGATACCAAACAGGTTATGGGTCACCTGCCCCTCGCCATCCTTGATCACCCGCTTGCCCCAACCGCTCTCCAGTGCCGCCTGAGCGACCAGTACCGCCGGGCTTAACCCCAACTTGTCGGCCGCTTTCTTGGCCAGCGGCATCAGGCGATTGACGAACTCTTCCGGTGTATCGAACTCTTTGCCCCCACTACCGGTGGCACTGCCCTCTTCGCTGGTCATGCGTCCCATGGGCGGAATGCTGCGGTGCGGTCGACGGGGCATAGTGAGTGCGTGACTCTCCTTTGCCCCCTCGGCCATCTCTTTTTCAGCAAAATCTTTGCCAACTTTTGATGCCGCGATCAAATCATCTGCTGCGGCCGTGGGTGGCTGATAGGGTTTGTAGGTCCGTTCGGTGCGCTGCGGCATCTTGAGCACCCGTCCATCCTGATGGGTAAAGGTCTCGGGAGAGAGCTGTTTGGCCACCATGTCAGCCAATCCCAGCCCCCCCTTGCTGGACATGTCGGCAACCCGCTGCTCATCAAGCATCCCTTCATAGAACTGGGTATAGCTGCTGTTCATCGGGTTGTCCTGAGTCAACACCCCGTTGGCCTGACGCATGCTCTGAAACAGCATCTGGGTAAAGATTGACTCGAACTGGCGTGACGCACTCTTGAGCGCTTCGGCCTGTCCCTCTTTGCTTTGGCTCATCTGGCGCAAACGATCCAGGTTCTTGATGTCCTGTACCATCCCGAGATTCATGCCGCTGTTGCTGTCAAACTCCGCCATTTTGCTTACCTCATTGCCACCCGTGGCAACCACTTGCCGCTTGTTACAATATGACCAGTTGCCCTTCGATGGCGCCTGCCTGCTGCAGCGCCTCAAGGATGGCCATCAAATCACCCGGGGCGACCCCGACCTGATTGACCGCCCGGACCAGATCGTCCAGGGTCGCACCGGTATCAAACTTGAACATCCGCCCCGGCTCCTGCTGGACATTGATGGTCGAGTTGTTGGTCACCGTCGTCTCTCCTCCCGCCAGCGGGTTGGGCTGGGAGACCTGCTGGTTTTCGGCGATGGTCACCGTCAACCCGCCATGGCTGATGGCCGCCGGTTTGAGCTTGACCTGACTGCCGATCACTATGGTGCCGGTGCGGGAGTTAACGATGATCTTGGCCGCCTCGTTGGCCGGATCCACCTCCAGATTCTCGATGGTGGCGAGATAGGAGACGCGCTGACCCGGATCTCGCGGGGCATAGACCTTGACCGAGGTGGCATCGAGCGCCTGAGCGGTATTCGGCCCCACCAGATCGTTGACCACATCGGCCAGACGGCGCGCCGTAGTAAAGTCGGGTCGGTTAAGGTTGAAAGTGATGGTATCCCCCTGACTGAAGGAGTTGGGCACCTCCCGCTCCACGGTCGCACCGTTGGCAATCCGTCCGACGGTCGGGGTATTGATCACTACCTTGGAACCATCAGCCCCCTCGGCCCCCAGACCACCGACCACCAGACTGCCCTGCGCGACCGCATAAACCCGCCCATCGAGCCCTTTCAGGAAGCTCTGCAGCAGAGTGCCGCCCCGCAGGCTCTTGGCCTCGCCAATGGCAGAGACCGTCACATCGATGGTCTGGCCCGGCTTGGAGAAGGGGGGCAGGTCGGCATGGATCGCCACAGGCGCCACATCCTTGATCTTGGGCTTGATGTTATCCGGCACCTTGATACCAAAGTTGTTGAGCATGGTGCGGAAAGTCTGCTCGGTGAAGGCGTTGTTCTTCTCGCCTGTGCCGGGTAACCCCACCACCAGACCGTAACCAATCAGCTGGTTGTTGCGCACCCCTTCAACCGAGCTGATGTCCTTGATCCGGGCCGCATTGGCCACGCCCAAGGGCAGCAGACAGCAGAGCAGAGTGACAAGACGGAGTGACTTCATAACATCTCCTAGAGCGGCCACCAGGGACCATTGAAAAAGCTGGTAAGCCACCCTTGCTCCTGGCTATTGGCCAGATCGCCGGTACCACCGTAGTAAATGCGGGCATTGGCCACTTTCTGGGACGAAACGCTGTTATCAGACGTCACATCCTCCGGGCGAATAAGGCCGGTGATCCGGATATATTCATTGCCATTATTAAGCATGATCCACTTCTCGCCGCGCACCACCAGATTGCCGTTGGGCAGTACCTTGGCCACGCTGACCGAAATATTGCCCTGCAGGCTGTTGCTCTGATCCGCCTTGGCCTGGCCCTTGAACGCGCTGTCTTGAGCAATGGAGGCTGAGAGATCATAGGGACTGGCGGTCACGGGCACGCCACCCAACTTGACCGGGTCCAGATTGAACTTGTTATTCTTGCCACTCTGGGTATTGGCCTTTTTCGAGGCGGAGGTCGACTCCGACAACTCGATGGTAATGATGTCGCCTACCTTGTGTGCCTTGATATCCGAATAGATGCCATTGACCTGATCCGGCTGGAAAATCGCCCCTGTCGGTCGCACCGACACCGGCTCCGACTCCCCGTAGACGGGGGAAAACTCGGGATCATCAGGCTTGGGCGTATTGGGAGTGCTGCTACACCCTCCCAGCACCAACAATCCCAGCATCCATACGGCTTTCATCATGCACCTCCTAATTAGGTACGCTGGATCAGGAAGGACATCATGCCGTCCACGGCGGAGAGCACCTTGGAGTTCATCTCGTAGACCCGCTGAGCCTGAATGAGGTTCACCAGCTCTTCGGTCACGTTGACGTTGGAAGTCTCCAGCATCCCCTGCTTGATCACCCCCAAGCCATCGGCACCGGCAGTCCCCTGAGCGGCAGCACCACTGGATTGGGTCTCGACAAACATGTTCTCCCCCATCGGCTGCAAGCCGCTGGCGTTGACGAAGTCGGAGATGTTGATCTGACCGACGACCTGAGAAGCGCCATCGCCCTTGAGCTGCACCGAGACCTGGCCATCTTCACCCACCGTAACGCTCTGGGCGTTTTCCGGGATCTGGATTTCCGGTTGCAGCGGGTAGCCATTACCCGGGGTCACGATGGTACCTTCATCGTTGAGGGTGAACTGACCATTACGGGTATAGGCAGCACTGCCATCCGGCAGCTGAATTTCAAAGTAGCCACGACCACTGATCATCAAATCGAGCGAGTTGTCGGTGGTTTGCACGTTGCCCTGGCTGTGGTTTTTCTGGGTCGCCACCACCTTGGCACCCGCCCCCAACATCAGGCCGGAAGGAAGCTCGGTATCGGCAGAGGAGCGGCCACCGGGCTGATTGATGTTTTGATAAAGCAGATCTTCAAAAATGGCCCGTGACTTTTTGAAGCCCACGGTGCTGGCGTTCGCCAGGTTGTTCGAGGTGACCGAAATATTGGTCTGCTGTGCATCCAACCCGGTCTTGCTGATCCAGAGAGCAGGATTCATAGTGTAACTCCTTGATTAGCTGATTCGCAGCAGTTGGGTTTGAGCTTCATCATTCTCTTCGGCCGTCTTCATGATTTTGACCTGGGTTTCGAACTGACGTTGCAGCCGGATCAGGTTGGTCATCTCATCCACCACATTGACGTTGCTCCCCTCAAGGGAGCCGGCAATCAGGCCGACATTGGCTGAGGCGGGTTCATTCTGGCCATCCTTGCGGCGAAACAGACCATCTTGGCCCTTCTCCACCGCATCGGCGGCCGGATTGACCAACTTGATCCGCTGAAAATCTTCCGGCAAGTTGGCGGCAGCCCCCTCCGGACGACCGCTGATGGTGCCATCCCGATTGATCTCGAGTTTCTCCATCGGCATCGGTAACACGATGGGCTGACCGCCGTCATCCACCACATTCAGGCCCGTCGAGGTCTGCAAGTTGCCGGTCGCATTGACCTGCAAATTCCCCATGCGGGTATAGGCCTCGCCCCCCTTGGGATCCTGCACGGCAATCCAGCCCGGACCATCCACCGCCACGTCCAGATCCCGTCCGGTGGTCATCAGCATGCCATGCTGCAGGTTCTGCCCCGGGCGCTCAGCCATGGCAAACACCCGGCTTGGCAAGCCCTCTCCGAACGCCTGCATGCTTCTGGCCTGCTCAAAATCGGACTTGAAGCCGGTGGTATTGGCATTGGCGAGGTTGTTGCCCCGAACAGCCAGGCTGTTCATGGTCTCTTTGGCCCCGGACATGGCGATATAAAGTAGGTGATCCATGGAATTCTCCGTCAAACAGATGACTCTGACAGGAGAAATGCAATTAGAGTGCCAACAGCAGAAATATGGGGGGGTAAGGAGGATGGGAATGCGACAGAAACAGAGAGGGGGCCAAGCCCCCTCTCATTATCGTTTATTGCGCGATTAACGGATCTGCAGGATGGTCTGCTGTAGCGAGCTGTTGACCTCCAGAGAACGGGAGTTGGCCTGGAAGTTACGTTGAGCAGTGATCAGGTCCACAAGCTCGGAGGTCAAATCCACGTTGGACTGCTCCAGGGAGGATGATTTGATGGTGCCAAATGTCCCTGAGTTTGGCGTCCCCGGCAAGGCATCGCCAGAGAGCAGAGACTGACGCCAGGAGGTATCGCCAACTTGAGTCAATCCTTGCGAGTTGGCAAACTTGGCCATTGCCACCATGGCCACCTTGATGGTGGTTGCGTTACTGTAAGTCGCGGACACGATGCCGTCAGGAGTGATCTCCACCTTGGTCAACCGTCCGACAGTGGAACCATCCTGAGTCAACTTGTTGACTTCAAACGGTGAAGCATACTGGGTCACCGTTCCGAAGTTGATATCCACCTGCTGAGTGGGATCTGCACCATTGGTGATAATGCCAGCGCCTGTCGGGGGCGCGGCTCCCAATTGCTCTGTCTTGATGGTCGCCGGTGTAGTCGGGGTAATCATCTTGCCATCAGCCCCGAAGGTCACTCTTGCACCAGCAGGCGCCTGACTCAAACCAGTTGCCATAGTGGGTGTGACACCACCGACAATATCAATAGGCTTATCACCTTGGTAGAGGTACATACGCCAAGCTGTAGGATTGGCGGGTTTGGTCAGATCTGCCGGGTCAGCCTCTTTGACAAAATATTGCGTGATGGTATGCGGCTCACCCAATGAGTCATAAATCACCACGGAGGTAGAAGATGAGTAGGTTTTCGAATCTTTTGGATCAAAGGTTGATGCATCACCGGCACCGGCGCCAGCAGGCAACGGCGACGCTGTCGACGGCAGGTTGAAACTGGCGTCAATCTTGGTTGTCTTGATTGGTTCACCGGCCTTGTCAGGTATCTGAATCGGCTTGGTCGCATTGATACTTACCGCTTTAGGCGTGCCATCGGCGTTGATTTCATAACCTTGCAGGTAATGCCCCTGATTATTGACCATGTAGCTGTTTTCATTGAGCTTGAAGGCGCCAGCACGGGTATAGGTACGATCCAGATTGGTCAAGCCATCAGAGGTCACAAAGAAGCCATTCCCCTGAATCGCCAGGTCCAGCGCGTTATTGGTAAATTGCAGCGCACCCTGGTGGAACTGCTGAGCAACCGCACCTGTCGCCACACCGTTACCGACCTGGGTCTTGGCATTGACAAAAATGGAGTTGGCGTAGACATCCGCAAACTCGGCACGGGACTCTTTAAAGCCCATGGTGTTAACGTTGGCAATGTTGTTGGCGGTGACGTTCAAGTCTTTTTGTGCCGCGTTGACACCGCTCAAGGCATTGTTAAATGACATATCCAGCTCCTTAGATCGATGCTGTCGACGTGGTTTTTGACGGTGTAACCGTCGGATTTGAATTGGTGCCTGAAATTTGCAGAATATTGTTCAGATATTCGCTCCCCAGCCCTCTCAAGTTGAGACGAGTCGGGTTGGTAGCATTACCCAAAGCAACGCTATCTACTTTGGCATAAGCAAATGTGGCAATACTTTCCGACTTGCCATCGAGAGTGCCGCTGGCTTTGATGACATACTTGCCTGCGGCGACTCGGTTACCGGCCTTGTCTTTACCATCCCAAGCAATTTCCACATTACCTTTTTGGTCGCCTTCGAGGGGAAACTCCTTGATGACCTGTCCCTTTTCATCCTCAACGGTGATTTTGACATTCGAATATTTATTCGTTGTGCCAACAGCAACAACCGCAGATAAAGGACCATCCTTGTCTAGAAATCCCGTATTGCCTTGTAACAGCACATTTTGTCCAACCAAAGAAGACGCCTGGAGAGCCTGGCTGGAGATCATCTGGTCATTAAGCTTACCCATTTGAGTAGACAAGCTACTGATCCCCTCAGACGTAGACATAGAGGCCATCTGGGAGAGCATCTGGGCATTGTCGACAGGTTTGAATGGGTCTTGATACGACAATTGCATTGTTAGCAGCTTCATAAATGAAGCCTGATCCAGCTCTTTCTTGGGCGTCGTGGTTGTGCCTGTCGTCTGGGTCGTGGTACGGCTGATGCCGTTCACATTATTGGTTGTATCGACCATGCTGCATCCCTCCTATCAGGACTTGCCAAGCTGGAGCGTCTGCTGCAGCATCTTCTTGGCCGAATCTGCAACCTGTACGTTGGTCTGGTAGCTGCGCGAGGCGTTGATCATGTCGGCCATCTCTTCAACCATGTTGACGTTTGGCTTGAAGATAAAACCGTCTTTATCCGCCATCGGGTGGTTGGGGTTGTACTCCTTGAGCAGTGGCGCCTTGCTCTCGACAATCCCCTTCACCTCCACCCCGACCGAGCCCTGCTTGTCAGACATCGCCTGATCGAGCTGGGCGGCAAAGACTGGCCGCCTGGCGTGGTAAGTATTTTCCACACTGGAGCTGACGCTGTCCGCGTTGGCCATGTTGCTGGCAACCGTGTTGAGGCGCACTGACTGTGCGCTCATAGCCGAGCCTGCTATGTCAAAGACCTTGAACAAACTCATCACTGCTCTCCTTTCAGGGCCTTGAGCAGGCCACTGATCTTGCTATTCATAAATTCAAGGGAGGTTTGATACTCGAGGCTATTGCGCAGAAATTCGCTGCGCTCCTGCTGTACATCGACTGTATTGCCGTCACCGGTATCCGGTTGCAGCGGGTTGCGATATTGCACGGTACCCGGAGCGTCCATATTCAAGGCAAAGTGCTTTTCGCTGGTCGTTGCCAAACCAAAACCCTGATGCGACTGGGCCTCCTGCAATGCCTGAGCAAAATTGATATCCCTGGCTTTGAAGCCCGGGGTATCTGCGTTGGCAATATTGCTGGAAAGCACCTCAGCACGCTTGGCGCGAACGCTTATGGTGTGTTGATGCACACCGAATGCCTTGTCAAATGAAAGAGCCATAGCACACCTCCTGCTTGGTATATTTTGTTTGCAAGAGGTGTGCCATAAGCAAATCACTCAGTTCGATGGTTTGGGTACGAGCACATTTCAGACCGAAAACGGCAGAAGCATCTCGCGCATTGAGTCAGACGGCATCATTTGGCCACCTTAAAGCTTCAACCACTTTTGCAGTGGCGAGATATGGTAGGTAAATAGAAGGACTGAGCTGTAGATAAAGAAAGAGGGAAGCTCGTAGCTTCCCTCTTTGCATGAACTGGCAATATTCGGCAGACCCCGAATATCAAGGCCATCAAGCCTATTTGACCTTGTAGACAATCCCCGGATTGCAGCGGATCATCTCGAACCGGTCGGTCAACCCGGCCAGTGACTCCGACGCGCCCAACATCAGATATCCACCGGGATTGAGACTGGCAGCAAACTGGTTGAGGATCTTCGACTTCACTTCCGGCGCAAAATAGATGAGCACGTTACGGCAAAAGATAATGTCAAACTTGCCGAGCAGACTATAACTCTCCAGCAAGTTGAGTGGCCGGAAGGTGGTCAATTTTCTGACTCGCTCGGCAACCCGCATCTTGTTGTCACCGTAAGGCTCAAAAAACATCTTCTTGCGCTCCGGTGACAAACCGCGTGCCAGAGCAAGGCTATCGTAAACGCCTTCCTTACACTGATTGAGCATGGTCGTCGAAATATCCGTCCCGACAATCTGCACGCCACCAGGCAAGGTACCCGGCTTTTTCATCTGCTGCTCCAGTGCCGTCATGGCAATGGAATAGGGCTCCTGACCTGACGAGGATGCAGCCGACCAGATCTTGATGGGGCGGCCACTTTTCCCCAACTCGGGGAAAATCTTGTCGGTAAGAAGCTGAAACGGATAAGTATCACGAAACCAGAGGGTCTCGTTGGTCGTCATGGCATCCACCACGGCCATTTTCAGGTCACGCTCTCGCACACTCATTGCACGGGTAACCAGATCAGACAGACTCTCGATGCCAAACTGAGCCATCAAAGGTGAAAGACGGCTCTTCACCAGATACTGTTTGTTATCCCCCAGCACAATTCCGCTCTGTACCGCCAGAAAGTTGCTGAACTGTTTGTATAAGTCGTCCGAAAGTGTCTTCATGCAGCTGTTCTTCTTTATTAGAGTGCGTTTTGTACGGCCTTGGCCAATTCATCAGGCTGGAACTTGGCGATAAAATTGTTCGCACCAACTTTCTGCACCATTGCCTGGTTGAATACTCCACTGAGCGAGGTATGCAGAATAACATGCAAATCCTTGAGATTGGGATTATTCCGGATCTCGGCAGTGAAGGTATAGCCATCCATTTCCGGCATTTCGATATCCGAAATAACCAGCGCAACCTGATCCTTGATAGGACCATTTTTGGTCATTTCCAGCAGCATGTTCAATGCTTCGCGGCCATCTTTTGCCAACACGCACTCGACACCGATAGCCTCAAGCGCACGTTGTACCTGTTTGCGTGCCACTGAGGAGTCATCCGCAACAAGAACAGGACGCCCCAGAGTCGGGTGGTCGACGCTAGCCTGAACCAACTCCTCACTAACATCCGTTGCAACCGGCGAAATTTCGTTCAGTATCCGCTCAACATCAAGAATTTCGACCAACTCGCCGTCGACTTCTGTCACGGCCGTCATGTAGTTGATGCGACCTGCACCTTTGGGCGGAGGCAGGATGGATTCCCAGTTCATGTTGATGATGCGCTCGACCGAATGCACCAGAAATCCCTGAATAGAGCGGTTGTACTCGGAGATGATAATGAAGCATTTGCTCAGATCATCAATCGGGCGTTTACCAACCGCCATGCTGAGATCGATAACCGAGATCGTCTGGCCACGAATATGTGCGACCCCGCGGATGCAGGAGTTCAATTTGGGCATCACGGTCAAGGGGGGACACTGCAACACTTCACGCACTTTGAATACGTTGATGCCAAATCTTTGACGTCCATTGAGACGAAACAACAACAACTCCAGCCGGTTTTGCCCCACTAGCTGGGTACGTTGGTTGACCGAGTCCAGGATACTGGCCATAAACACTCCCTAAAAACGCTTGGCATTAATCATGCATGCGTGATGGATTGCGTCAGACTATCGATGTGACAACGAACAGATTCTGAAGCAATCATAGTTAAATATGGTGATATGCGTGAACAACTTATCGACCAACGAGCGAAAATGATTAACCGACTTTTACTCATCAGCCTCTTTTTTGGCAGCATATCTTCCAGCTACGCCTCGGACGTCACTACTTATCTGCAAGAAAAGGCACAAGAGTTCGTTTACAGCCAGCTGGATATTCCGTTGGATGCCAGAGCCGAGGTCACCTCTGCCACGCTGGATGAACGGCTCCCACTGACCCGCTGCGAAGATCTGCTCACTATCAGCTTACCAGCAAAAATGGAAATTCGCCGTAATACAACAGTTTACCTTAAATGTGAGGAAGAAAGGCCCTGGGACGTCTATCTCCCGGTGCGAGTCAGCATTCAAAAGCCCTATGTCACTGTGACCAACCCCATCGCCAAGGGGGACCTGCTGAGTGAAAGCCAGTTGGTGTTGGCCTATCAGGATCAGACCCTGATCCGCGGCGACTACCTGACTGACACAGCCCCTCTTGTCGGAGTACGCAGCAAGCGGGAACTAAAACCTGGGCAACCCATCCGTTTGAGCCAGGTTTGTGTCGTGTGCAAAGGGGATCAGGTCACCCTGACGGCAGAAAATAGCAACTTCCAGATCAAAACCATGGCCCGAGCCTTGCAAGATGGCAGCTTCGGAGAGATCATCAAACTCGTCAATATTCGCTCCGGCAAAACCGTTGAGGGTAAAGTCAGTGCAGTAGGTGCCGTATCGGTCACTTTTTAAATCCGGCTCCTTGACAACTTTTTTCTAAAGTTTTGATCTGCCGCACCGATAAACAGGTAAGCAAACCTTAAAGCAGACGAAGGTAACTAAAATGGCCATCAACAATATCAACAACTTGGCGAATAATCGGTTACAAAATACCGCTAATAGCCAGGGGACAGGCAGCAAGTCAGTCACCTCATCGCCCGAAAACAAAGCGGCTACTGTCAAGCTGGACTCCGTCTCCTTGACCAGTGAGGCGCAACAATTGCAAAAGATGCAACAAAACCTCAATACCGCCTCGACCGGCAATGAGAGCAAGGTCGAACGGCTGAAAAAAGCCGTCGCGAGTGGTGAATATCAGGTTAACAGCGACGCTGTGGCCAAGAAGATGTTCAGTTTCGAGGCCAATCTGGACAAAGTTCTGGGATGATGGATTTACCTTCGTTACTGCACACCCAAGATGATTACCTCAGCCAGATGCAAGGCATTCTGGAAGAGGAGTTCAGCTTGCTCGAACAGCATCAGGCACTGGCCCTGCCCGCACTGACCGAGCGCAAACAGCAGTTGCTTGCTGCGATAGAAACTCTGGACAAAACTCTGGCAGAGATGCCGGAACTGGCACTGCAGCTGGCAGCCTATCCCGACGAGATGGCGCAGCTTCGGGCAAAACTGGATGCTTGCCAGGCACAAAATGATATCAACGGTCGCTTGCTTGAATTGAGCATCGTCTCAAACCGTCGTCTGGCAACCTTTCTGAGTCAGCTGCGCGATCGCAACAGCCTGACCTATGACGCCAAGGGCAACACTCGCTCTGGCACCCGCTCCTACGGTATCAAGGCCTGACATCTCTTATCAGGCCTTGCGTTTTTGCTCTCCGCTTTAAAGCACCAATCGCAACAACTCTCGACCGTCCTCACACGCATTGACGCGCAGTACCCCGTCCTCATAGCACCCGTAACTGGCAGGCAACTCGCCGCGCGGGAAACAGATCGACCCCGGGTTCATCAATACCCGCTCCCCCTGCCACTCCAGCACCGGTACATGGGTGTGACCGCTCAGGAACAGACTCCCCACAGGCAGCTGTACCTCGTCCGGGCGATAAAGATGGCCGTGGCTAACAAACCAGCGCCGCTCATCGATCAGCAACTGGTTGTAGGGGGCGGTGATGGGAAAGCGCAACAGCATCTGATCTACTTCGGAATCACAATTGCCCCGCACCGCGATGATTTGCGGAGCCAACTCGTTGAGCCGATCGGCCACAGCGGCCGGGTTATACCCTTCCGGCAGAGGATTGCGCGGGCCATGGTTGAGCAGATCGCCAAGCAGCAGATAGTGATCCGGCTGCCAGGGCTCAAGTTGGGTCAGCACCCGCTCCAGCGCAATGATGCTGCCGTGGATATCGGAAATAATGGCAAGTTTCATGAAATGCTCCTCACTGCGGGCTGAAATAGAGATCCTTGGTGGCAATCGTCCCTTTCAAATTCTGGCTGGGCAGCCCTCGCAGGGTGGGATCGACCAGTCTCATCTGATTGTAATGATACACGGGGAGGATCGGCGCCTCCTCAAGCAGCAACTGTTCGGCATGCCGGTAGAGTTCAACCCGGCTCGCGCTGTCCAGCGTATTGGCAGCCTGCTCCAGCAGCAGATCAAAGTCGGGATTGCAGTAGCCGCTCTCGTTGCGCAGATCCTGACAACGGAAGCTGCCCAGCATGGCAGACGGCTCCACGTAATCGCCAAACAGGAAGCTTCTGGCCACCTGGAAATCACCGCTATCCTTGGCCACCTGATAGGCACCCCACTCCAGACTGTTGAGAGTGACCTGTACCCCCAGCTTCTGCCACATGGCGGCAATGGCCATCGCCATCTGCTTGTGGGTTTCTGCGCTGTTGTAGGTAATGCTCAGCTTGAGTGGATTGGCACTGTTATACCCGGCCGCTGACAGCAACGCTGCCGCTTTGGCCTGGCGGGTTGGCATATCTTCAAGCGCCACAGGCAATATCACCCGGGGGTAACCCGGCATCTCCGGCAACAGCGACCATGCCGCCTGTTCATCCTGCCCGCTCACCGATCCAATGAGCTGCTGTCGATCAACCGCCATGGAGAGCGCCTGACGCACCCGCACATCCTGCAGTTCGGGGCGCTTCAGATTGAACGCATAGAGATAGGTGCCAAACAGCGGCAAGCCCCAGAGCCGCTCCGGAGATTCGCGCTTCATCTTCTGGTAATAGCCGAGGGAGACCTTGTTGGTAAGCTGGATTTCACCAGCCTCATAGCGCAGCCGTTCGGCATGTTGCGAGGTGATCGGCAGGTAGGTGACCCGTCCGATACGGGTGTGAAGGTCATCCCAGTAGTGAATATTGCGCTCGGCTTCGATCCGCTCGTTTGGCGTCCAACTTGCCAGCCGGTAAGCACCATTGCTCACCAGCTTGCCGGGCTCGGTCCACTGCTTGCCAAATTTGGCTATCGCCTTCTGGTTGACTGGCACAAAGGGGCGCTGACTGATGAGTTGCAGGAAATAGGGAGCCGGCCGCTCCAGAGTGATTTTCAGGATCTGATCGCTTTGCGCTTCAATGCCCAGATTGCCGAGCTCCAGCGCGCCGGCATAGATGGATTGCGCATTGTTGATCCCCGTGGCCAGCAGCAATCCGGCAGAGGGAGAGTTGATGGCCGGATCGAGCAGACGGCGCCAGGCATAGACAAAATCAGCGGCCACCAGCGGCTCGCCATTGGACCACTTCAGTTGGGGGCGCAGGAAGAATCGCCACTCCAGCCCATCTTCACTCACCTCCCAGCGCTGGGCCTGAGCGGGGACGATATGCCCCTGCTCATCTTCGCTGACCAGCCCTTCAAACAGATCGACCAGTACCGCCTCACCCGGAAAACCGGAGCGCACCAGCGCAGGATCCAGCGACTCCGGCTCGGCACCGTTGCCCTTGACCAGGGTTTGCCGATCGGCAAGCAAAGGCTGCTGCTCAACGGTGGTGGCATGGGCCAGGGGCCCTGCCAGCACGGCAAGCAATAGCGGGGAGAGCCAGCGTTGCGCCAGCTTGGGGAAGAAACCATACCTCATGACAAAACCTCGAATAAAACCACTGCAGGAGGGGAAGGCCGACGGCGCGCCTGATGAATGCCTGATACCGCTCTTGTTATCCCCGAAAACGCCCCGTATTGTATCGGGCTTGCCCGGGAGATGGAGTCTTTCGGGTTAATTTTTTCAGGAGTTTTTATGGGTTATGAGTGGCTGGCCCTCGCGTCGGCCAGTTTATGGGCAATTGCAGCGCTAATTTCGGTCAAACCGGCCCGTCATCTCGGCGCATTTGCCTACAGCCGCTGGCGCATGTTTCTGGTCAGCCTGATGCTCGGCACCATGAGTCTGCTCACCGGTGGCTGGCAAACCCTCACCGCAAGCGCCCTGCCCCTGCTCGCCATCTCGGGGCTGGTCGGCATCTTCGTGGGCGATACGGCGCTGTTTGCCTGCATGAACCGGCTGGGGCCAAGACGCAGTGCCCTGCTCTTCTCCTGCCATGCGCTGTTTTCCGCCCTGCTTGGGCTGTGGCTCTTTAATGAACAGCTGACAGGCTGGCGACTGCTGGGGGCCATGCTGGTCTTTGCTGGCGTGATGCTGGCGATCCTGTTTGGCAGACGCAGTAGCAACAACGAGTGGGAGCAGATCCGTGGCAATCTGGCGCTGGGAATTGGCCTTGGCCTGACGGCGGCACTGTGTCAAAGCGTGGGAGCCATCATCGCCAAACCGGTGATGATGAGTGGTGAGGTGGATGCGGTGAGTGCATCGGGTATCCGGATGGGCAGTGCCCTGCTGGCCCACTGCGTACTGCGGCTGGGGCGCTTGCCGCTGGCCATGCCGCTAAAACCGGTCAATCGCCAGATCCTCGCCATGATTGCCACCAACGGTTTTCTGGCGATGGGGCTGGGGATGACGCTGATCCTGATGGCGTTGCGGCAGGGCGAGGTGGGCATGGTAGCCATTCTCTCCTCTACCACGCCGGTACTGCTGCTGCCGCTGTTGTGGTGGCACTCGGGGGAGCGGCCATCCGTTGCCGCCTGGGCGGGTGCACTGATTGCCACCCTGGGCACAGCGCTGGTGCTGGGTTTCAGCACTCACTGACCCCCGGCACCATCCCTGATCAGAACAGGGCTATCTCCTCAGCGGTCAGCTCGCGGTATTCACCAGGGGCCAGCTCTTCGTCAAGCGTCAAGCCCCCCACCCGCTCGCGATGCAAGCCAACGACCTTGTTGCCGATGGAGGCAAACATCCGCTTGACCTGATGGTACTTGCCTTCGTGGATCGTCAGGCGGGCCTCGCACTCGCCGAGAATTTCCAGCTGGGCAGGACGGGTTTTATCGGTCTCGTTACGCAGGTAGACCCCTTCGGCGAACAGCTCGATTGCATCCGGGCTCACCGGATCGGCCAGCCAGACGTGATAGGTCTTGGCACACTCGTGACGCGGCGAGGTAATGCGGTGGGACCATTGACCGTCGTCGGTCACCAGCACCAGCCCCGTGGTGTCGAGGTCGAGGCGCCCCACGACATGCAGCTTGCCCATCGCCGGTTCATCCATCAGGAAGAAGACGGTCGGGTGATCCGGATCCTCGTTGGAACAGACATAACCTTCCGGCTTGTGCAGCATGAAATAGCGGTTGCGCTGCTCCAGTGTCAGCAACACGCCGTCAAACTCGATCTGGCTCTGCTCATTGATATGAAAGGCGGGCTGCTTGACCACAATGCCATCCACCATGACCTCACCCTGACGGATCAGTTTGCCTGCCAGCGAGCGGGTCAAATCGGAACAATCGCACAGAAATTTATCAAGCCGCATTCACAACCTCGGAGTCCAACAAGTAAAGGGGCGTCATTATATCGGGCGGGGGCGACAACGCCACTGTTATGGGGTTGCCAATTATGACGAACTGGTCATCCGATGTTACACTTCTCCGGTGTGACCCATCCGAACGATACTCATAATAATAAGAGTCAGGAAGCCCTCATGAAGTCTCAAGCATCCTATCCCGTCATTCCCGTCAACCAGCTGAAACCCGGCATGTATGTCATTGCTATCGCCAGCCAGACAGGTGGGATGGAGATCGCCCAGATGGGCTTGGTGACCAGCGTGGCGCAAATTGCCAATCTGGTGCGTCAGGGAGTGCTCACGGTACGCATCGATCTGGCCCGCAGCAAGCTGGGCAGTGCCGAGAGTGACGCCGTTACCTCCCCCGACCTCAATGCCAACAGCGCCCAGGTAGGGCGCCGGGCCAGTGCCAACGGCGAAGGACGGGAGCTTAAAATCCGCCGCCTTTATCAGGAAGCGCGCGAGCTGCAAGGCAAGTTCATTCGCCACCTCAAAGCGGGTGAACCCATCGACATCACCCCGCTGGCCGAAGTCGCCGAAGAGATGGTGGACACCATGTTCACCCACGGCGATGCCATGCTCTGTCTGGCCCGTATTCGCGCCAAGGATGCCTACCTGATGGAGCACTCCATGAACGTGGCCATTCTGCTGGCCAACTTTGGCCGCTATCTGGGACTGGAGCGCAGCGTGCTCAAGGAGCTGACCCTGGGTGGCCTGCTGCACGATGTGGGCAAGATCATGACCCCGGACGAGGTGCTCCACAAACCGGGCAAGCTGACCGACGAGGAGTTCGCCATCATGCGCCAGCATGTGGTGCACAGTTACGAGATCCTCAGCAATACCCCTGGCATTACCCCCACCATGCTGGAGGTGGCCGCCAACCACCACGAGCGGCTCGATGGCTCCGGCTACCCGCAGCGACTCAAGGGGGAGCAGCTCTCTCTCTATACCCGGATGAGCGGTATCGTCGATGTCTATGATGCCATCACCGCAGATCGGGTCTACAAAGCAGGTATGCAGCCGACCCAGGCCTTCCGCATTCTGCTCAAGGGGATCAATCAGCACTTTGATGCCGAACTGGTCACCAAGTTCATCAAGTGCATGGGAGTCTATCCGGTGGGAACCCTGGTACAGCTCTCAAACCAGCGCCTGGCTATCGTGATGCAGCGCAACGAGCAGCAGCCACTCAAGCCGGTGGTCAAGGTGATCTATCACGCCACCCAGCGTCACTACCTCGACGTACAGTGGCTGGATCTGGCCAAGTCAGGGGTGCAGGAGAGCATCGAAAACACGGTCGACCCCAAAGAGTTCGGCATCAACCTCGCCAACTTCTTCTAAATCTCTCACCTCGGATCTTCATGATTGGCGCTGGCTGTCGAGCCAGTGCCGGATCAGAAACTCCTCATCCAGCGGCGAGAGATCAAAACGCAGGCTGGCCTCTTCAATGGCGGCGATATCGTGCTGATGATGCTCGCTGAGCCAACGCACCGCACGACGCAAATCTTCACCATGGGGGAGCAGCAGATGGTCGCTCATGGGATACCTCCGGTAGACTGCAGGGCGGCCAGCGAATGTAGCCACCTGTTTCAAGTCTAGTCGGTCAATCCCCATCACCCGCGCTTCTTCACCCTCCCCCCTCAATCACTGCAATCAGCTTGTCACCGGGATCAACGACCGAAAGCGCGCTGCCAATCCTGATCGAACTTCACCAGCGCCGCATCCACCGCCGGCACGTTCAGCAGCTGCTCCGCCACATCGAGCGGCAAGGTAATCGATTGGCAACCGGCCAGCAGGCAGTCGAGCGCTTGGCGCGAGGTACGGAATGACGCTGCCAGCACCTTGCTGTTCGGTGCGTGCAGCGCAAGCAGCTGTTGCAACTCCTGCACGGTGGCAATGCCATCGCCCCCCTGGGCATCCAGCCGGTTAACGTAGGGCGCGACATATTCCGCCCCCGCCACCGCCGCCAGCCAACCCTGCAGCGGGGTATAGACAGCGGTGCCCAAAGTCGGCACACCGTTGGCGGTCAGGCTCTTGATGGCCGCTAGCCCCTCTGCGCATACCGGGATCTTGATCACCAGATCCGGGTCCAGCTCACGCAGGGCGAACGCCTCACGCACCATCTCGGTTTCGGTTTTGGCCATCACCTGGGCAAACAGGCGCGCCTTGGGGCCCAGCACGTCGCGCAGGGCGGGCAACAGCTCACAGAGCGGCAATCCACCGGCCGCGGTAATGGAAGGATTGGTGGTGACACCGGCCAACGGCAGGATCCGTGACCAGCGACGCACTGCCGCCACATCGGCGGTATCGAGATACAGCTCCATCTCTAACTCCTTAACGGGATGTTCAATATGTCGCCATTCTAGCGATAAAACATCTGCAAATAGCTTGATCGAAATCAAATCAACTTTCGAATGAAAGCAAATAGAATGCAAATAGAATGCAAATACAAAAGGAGGCGGTATGATTTTCGACCTGCAACGATATTCAACTCACGACGGCCCCGGCATTCGCACCCTGGTGTTTCTCAAGGGGTGCTCGCTGGCCTGTCGCTGGTGTCAAAACCCGGAAAGCCGCTCTCCCAAGCCGGACATACTACTCGACCGGCGCCAGTGCATCGAGGGATGCCAGCTCTGCAGCCAGGCGTGTCCGGCAATCTTGCGTGACAGCGAGGGCATCCAGCTCAGCCGTTCTGCCCTCAAGGCCGATGATATGGAACGGCTGCGCGGCCTCTGTCCGAGCGAAGCGCTGCAGGTGTGCGGCCGCGATGAAACCCTGGACACCCTGATGGACATCATCTTGCGGGATCGCCCCTTCTTCGAGCGCAGCGGCGGTGGCGTCACCCTCTCCGGTGGCGAGCCGTTTATGCAGCCCGACTTTGCCGCGTCCCTGCTGGCCCGCTGCAAGGCCGAAGGGCTGCACACCGCGGTCGAGAGCTGCCTGCATGTGCCCTGGCATCAGATTGAGCCAAGCCTCCCCTCACTGGATCTGGTGCTGGCGGATCTCAAACACGTTGATAAAGAACGTTTCTTCCACTGGACCCGCGGCAAGGTGGAGCTGCCCATCGCTAACCTCAAACGCCTCGCCGAGCACGGCGTGCCGATGCAGATCCGGGTGCCGCTCATTCCCGGCTTCAATGCCGACCGCGCATCGATCAGCGCCATCACCGACACCGCTGCCAGCCTCGGCACCGTGCAGGAGATCCACTTCCTCCCCTACCACACCCTGGGGATGGGCAAATATGCCCTGCTGGATCTGCCCTATCAGGCGCCTGAGACACCGCTCGACGACCCCGATTTACTCCGCTTTGCCCACGCATATGCCCAACGTCAGGGGCTGACCCCTGTGACCAGAGGATAAGATCATGACCCAGCTCGACCTCAATACCCTCAGCCCGCGGATCCGCGCCCACAAAGAGAGCCTGATCCACATCGTTCAGCCGCCGGTCTGCACCGAGCGAGCCCGCCACTACACCGAGACCTATCAGGCTCATCTCGCCCGGCCGCTGCCGGTGCGCCGAGCTCTGGCGTTGGCCCATCACCTCAAGGAGCGCACCATCTGGATCAAGCACGACGAGCTGATCGTCGGCAATCAGGCCAGTCAGGTGCGGGCGGCGCCACTGTTTCCTGAGTACACAGTGAGCTGGATTGAGAAGGAGATCGACGAGCTGGCAGACCGCCCCGGCGCCGGTTTTGCAGTCAGCGAAACCGACAAGGAGATCATCCACGCCCTCACCCCCTTCTGGCGTGGCCAGACGGTGCAGGATCGCTGCTTCGGTCTCTTTACCGACGAGCAGAAAGCGCTGCTGGAGAGCGGCATCATCAAGGCCGAGGGCAACATGACCTCGGGGGATGCCCACCTCGCGGTCAACTATGAGGAGTTGCTCACGCTGGGGCTCGATGGCTTCAAGGCCAAGGTGGCCGAGCGGCGCAGTCGGCTGGATCTGGCGGATTGGGCCGATCTGCAACGTGAGCAGTTCCTGCACGCCGTCGCCATCACTCTGGAGGCGGTCAGCGATCACATCACGCGTTACGCCACTCTTGCTCACGAGATGGCCAGCGACATGGCCGCGCAAGAGCCGAGCGCCGAGCGCCGAAACGAGCTTGAGACCATCGCGCTCAACTGTGCCCACATCGCCCATCTGCCACCCGAGACCTTCTGGCAGGCACTGCAGCTCTGCTACTTTATCCAGCTCATCCTGCAGATCGAATCCAATGGCCACTCGGTGTCGTTTGGCCGGATGGATCAGTACCTCTACCCCTGGTATCGCCGCGAGGTGGAATTGTCGGAATCCCTGCCTCGGACGCACGCTCTCGAACTGCTGCAAGGGTGCTGGCTCAAGTTGCTGGAGGTGAACAAGATCCGCTCCGGCACCCACTCCAAGGCCTCCGCCGGCAGCCCGCTCTATCAGAACGTCACCATCGGCGGCCAGAACTGGCGGGATGGCACTGCCCATGACGCGGTCAACGGCCTCTCCTACGCGATTCTGGAGTCCTGCGGCCAGCTGAGATCCACCCAGCCCAACCTCTCGGTGCGCTACCATGCCGGGATGAGCGAGGATTTCCTCGACGCCTGCATTCAGGTGATCCGCTGCGGCTTTGGCATGCCCGCCTTCAACAACGACGAGGTGGTGATCCCCGAGTTCATCAAGCTCGGGGTGAGCGTGGAGGATGCCCACCACTACGCCGCCATCGGCTGCATTGAGACCGCCGTGCCCGGCAAGTGGGGCTACCGCTGCACCGGCATGAGCTTTATCAACTTCGCCCGCATCCTGCTGGCCTCCCTCGATGGTGGCCGCGATGCCACCACCGGCAAGGTATTCCTGCCCCAGCCCCAGTCGCTGCGAGACGGGAGTTTTGGCAACTTTGGCGAAGTGATGGCCCGCTGGGATGAGCAGGTGCGCTACTTCACCCGCAAATCCATCGAGATCGACTGCGTGGTCGACAGCGTGCTGGAGGCTCAAGCCCATGACATCCTCTGCAGCACCCTGGTGGATGACTGCATCGAGCGCGGCAAGACCATCAAGGAGGGGGGCGCCGTCTATGACTGGGTCTCCGGTCTGCAGGTGGGGATCGCCAACCTCGGCAACAGTCTGGCAGCCCTGAAGAAACTGGTGTTCGAGCAGGGTGTGGTGGATCAGCACGAGCTGGCTGCTGCGCTGGAGCAAGATTTTGCCGGACTGGCGGGGGAGCAGCTGCGCCAGCGCCTCACCAATGCCGCCCCCAAATATGGCAACGATCTGGACGAGGTTGACCTGCTACTGGTGCAGGCCTACCAGAGCTACATCGACGAGCTCAAGGGACTGCACAACACCCGCTTCGGCCGCGGCCCCATCGGCGGTACCTACTATGCGGGCACCTCCTCCATCTCCGCCAACGTGCCCTTCGGTGCCGCCACCATGGCCACCCCTGATGGTCGCCATGCCCGCACGCCGCTGGCGGAAGGGGCCAGCCCCTCGTCGGGTTCGGATCGTCTCGGCCCGACGGCAGTGTTCAACTCCATCGGCAAGCTGCCCACGGCGGCCATCCTCGGCGGGGTGCTGCTCAACCAGAAGCTGAGTCCGGCGAGCCTTGAGAACGAGCGGGACAAGGCCAAGCTGATGAGCCTGCTGCGCACCTTCTTCGAGGTGCACAAGGGGTGGCACGTGCAGTACAACATCGTCTCGCGGGAGACCCTGCTGGCGGCCAAAGCCAATCCGGATCAGTACCGGGATCTGGTGGTACGGGTGGCGGGCTATTCAGCCTTCTTCACCGCCTTATCCCCGGATGCGCAAGATGATATCATCGCCCGCACCGAGCACAGTCTCTGACGGGGCGCACCCATGGCGCCAGTGACGTCATATGATTGGCAAGCCACCCCACGGGTGGCTTGCCGCTATCCACCACCTTGCATGTGAGCGCACCATGAATCCACGCCACCAACTGATCCTCACTCTGGTCCATCAGGCTCGCAAGATGAGCGTGAGTGAACTCTCCCGACATACCGGCGTGTCTGAGGTAACGGTGCGCAACGACCTCACCGCGCTGGAGAAACAGGGACTGCTCAGACGGGTACACGGCTCGGCCATGGCGCTGGAGACCGATGACCCAGATGCCCGGATGAACATCAATTACCTGCTCAAGGAACGCCTCGCCGAGCGTGCCGCCCAGCTGGTAGAGGATGGCGAGACAGTCTTTATCGAAGGGGGTAGCGCCAACGCCATGCTGGCGCGCCATCTGGCCCTGCACAAACGGGTCACCATCATCACCATCAGCAGCTATATCGCCCATCTGCTCAAAGACACCCAGGCTCAAGTGGTGCTGCTCGGCGGGCTGTTCCAGCATCAGAGCGAGAGCGTGGTGGGGCCGCTCACGCGCCTCTGCATCGAGCAGGTGCACTTCTCCAAGGCATTTATCGGGGTCGACGGTTTTCATCCCGAGATGGGTTTCACTGGCCGCGACATGATGCGGGCCGATGTGGTCAACAGTGTGCTGGCCAAGGGGATGACCAATGTGGTCATCACCGACAGCAGCAAATTTGGCGCCATCCACCCGAGCCAGCTCGGCGCGCAGGGTCAGATCAACGTGCTGGTTACCGACGATGCCCTGCCCGCCCCCATGCGGGCCGCCATCGCGGCCAAGGGGATCACCCTGCACTGCGTTGCGGCCTAGGCCGCCCGCTAATTCACGCTATTTCATTGACCTGACAGGATAAAATTTTCATGATGAGCCAGTCCCCATCGGGAATGACGTCATCAGAGCGTGATCTGCAGGAAGCAGATTTTCAGGAGAGCAAGGACATGCCATCGACCATCACCGCCGGGGAGCGCCGACTCCCCCCTATCATTCGCGCCACCGCCATCACCCTGACCCTGTGCTGGAGCCCGTTTGGCTGGAGTGCCACGCTGCCTGCCGACTTGAAGTGGGAGAGCAACAACCAGGATCCTCTCTATGCCGATCCGGCCGCCAAACGCGGCGGCACCTTTCGCACCTTTATGACCAGCTTCCCCCTGACCCTGCGCAAATATGGCCCCGACTCCAACGGTGGCTTTGCCGGTTACGTGCGGGAAACCAACCTGCCACTGCTGAGCACTCATCCCGTCACAGGCAACCCCATGCCGATGCTGGCAAACGAGTGGGCCTTCGGCGCCGACAACAAGACCCTCTATTTTCGCATCAATCCCAAAGCGCGCTGGTCAGACGGCCAGCCGGTCACCGCCGATGACTGGCTATTTACCCTCAAGATGATGCGCAGCAAGGAGATCAACGACCCCTGGTACAACAACTACTACAGCACCCAGATAGCAGACATCACCAAGTTTGATGATCACACTCTGGCCATCACCAGCGGCACCGAAAAGAGCCGCCAGGATCTGCTCGAGTCACTACCCATCAGCCCGGAGCCGAGCCACGCCATCAAGCTCACCGCCAACTGGGTGAAGGAGTACAACTGGAAGGTGTTGCCAGTCACCGGCCCCTATCAGATCGATCAGGTGAAAAAGGGCAAATCGGTCACCTTCAAACGGATTGAACACTGGTGGGGGGATGACGAGCGCTACTTCCAGCATCGCTTCAATCCTGCGCGGATCGAGATCAAGGTGCTCAGAGATCTGAACATCGCCTGGCAGCACTTCCTGCGCGGCGATCTCGACACCTTCCCGCTGGTGATGCCCAACTGGTGGCACGACAAGACCAAAACCGCCGAGTTCGAGAAGGGGTATATCGCGCGCACCTGGTTCTTCAACCAGACCCCGCAATCGCCGATGGGGCTCTATCTCAACACCGCCGATCCGCTGCTGAATAATCTCGATGTGCGGCTCGGGATCCAGCATGCCCTCAACCTCGACAAGATGCTCACCACCCTGCTGCGGGGGGATTACCAGCGACTCAACAGTTATGGCTCAGGTCAGGGTGAGTTTACCAACAGCGAGATCAAGGCCCGTCCGTTCGATCCCAAACTGGCACGGGAATACTTTGCCAAAGCAGGCTTTAACAAAGTGGGGCCGCAGGGGATTTTGCAAAACGACAAGGGGCAGTCACTGACCCTTGCCATCACCTACACCACCGCAGAGCATGCCCAGCGGCTCACGCTGTTGCGGGAGGAGGCCAAGAAGGCGGGGCTTAATCTGGAGCTCAACCTGATGGATGCCTCGGCCGGTTTCAAATCGATGCTGGAGAAAAAGCACCAGAGCGCCTGGATGGCCTGGGCGGGCAGCCGCTATCCCGCCTATTGGGAGTTCTTCCACAAGATCAACGCCAACAAACCCCAGACCAACAACATCATGAACATCGATGACGACGCCATCACAGCCTTGGTAGAGCAGTATGACAAGGAGTTCGACTTTGCCAAAAAGGCGGCCCTGTCACGGCAGATCCAGCAGCGGCTCTATGAACTGGCCAGCTTCGTGCCTGCGTATCAGGTGCCCTACACCCGGGAAGGCGCATGGCGCTGGATCAAACTGCCAAAAGTACCTGCAACTCCCAAGAGCGAGCAACTTTACTGGCCCCTCGGTGGCGACAACAGCGGTTACAGCTATGGCGGTCTGCTATGGATTGATGAAGAGCTAAAATCCGAGACCAGGGCAGCCATCAAGAGTGGCAAGATCTTCCCGGCCGAGCCCATCATCGACACCACTTATCGCCAGCCCTGATTGCATCAGCCCATCGGCAAAAGTCCTTAAAACAAAAGACCCCGCCAGATAGCGGGGTCTCTGTTGGCAACCAGTGTTGCGAATAGCTCGGTGATCAGCCGCGTTTGGCCTGCTTCTCGGCAATGGCGTCAGCCACGTCAGCCGGCTCCAGTACGATGCCTTCCTGATCCGGGGTCGGGAACACGGCAACACACAGCTCGTCCTGCTCCATACCGTCAACCCAGCGCTCCAGCCATACCTTCAGGGTGATGGACTGCGGCTTGCAATCGGCCCACTCGCCTTCAGCCCACGCCTTGGCGTACTCCGGGTGCGGCCATACCGGGATGCAATCTTCATCATCGGTGGTCAGCATCATGACGCCATGCTCGTCAGTCAGGACGAACAGCTCTTCATGCTCGACCAGCTTGCTGATGAAGTGATCGTAACGGTAATCAGCATTCAGTTGCAGCGCGGCATTGCGCTCGGTGTCGCTCAGTTCATAGCTCATTGGCCAAGTCTCTCTCTCGATAAAGGGCGCCATGTTCACATCTTGTCGTCAGCTTGTCCAGCTTGCAGCCCCTTGGCGCCGGATGGGGAGGACAATGACGCAAATAAGGATAGAGCAGCCTCCTCGATAACGAGACCGCCAGCCATCATATTGCCCCTTTTACAACGCAGGGGTGATCAGCTCCACATCAGGCTGCTCGCTCAGCTTTTGCCGCAGCCAGTAGGCGGACTCCACCTCGACAAAGCAGAGCAGATCCCGGCCATTGGCCGCCATCATCATCAGCTGTTCAAAACGAAGCTGTTGTTGCTGCTCCCAGGCGGCAGCGAGTTTGGCACCGTGGGCCTCATCCACCACTTCGCGGCGCAACTCGAACAGGTTATCGGTGATCGGACTGTTGATCTTGGCGGCGGTGTGCCAGTACATCAGCAGGTTATCCATCATCTCGCTGTCGTAGTTGGCCAGTGCATCCAGCTCGGGTGTATCACCGCTGTCGCTGGCGGCAAAATCGCACCAGCCCGCATCGAGTGACGCCAGCTCATGAGCCCCCTTGGCATGCTTGCGCAACAGTGCAATGTCGGCCCCCTTGCGTGCAGGCAACCATACCTCGCCCTGATGGGCATCCAGCAGGGACGTCAACGAAGCAGCGGGGTAGACAGGAAAGCGGGCACAAAGTGAATGCAGCAGGGATACCAGAGTGATCTTGACCATGAGCGATACCTTGAACAGGGCGAACAGCCACCAATAGACCGTCCGATATAAAGAAGTGCCCTATCCTACCACGTTTGGTCCGGCTCGGCCCTTGACGAAGCTGTCAGCCAACCATCTGATTACGCCGAAAAAAACAGCATTTGAAACGCAGCATCCAGCCAAAGATCAATAATTTGAGCCAGCGCCCACTAAAGTGGATCCGGGGATGCTAGTTTGCATACATCTTTAGCGTAAGGAGTAAATCCATGATTGGGATCGACCAGGTTTCTAACGAATTCGTGAACGATTTGAAAATACTGGCATGCTTTGATCCGGCCAACATGAGCCTAGGGATTAAATTACGCAGCGATATGTCTGAAGAGTTGTGCCAGGCGGCAGCCCGTCTGCATCAACAGGGGCTCATCAGCGCAGAAGATGGCGGCTATCTCACCCCGTTTGGCATGACCATGGTTGAACACCTGCAACATCTGCTAGTCGCACTCAAACCGCTTTGACCGGCTGTGGTGCCCAGAGTGAAAAGTTGAGTAGCTCCCAGCGCTCCCCTTGGTGAAGATGACAGGCAAATAGCAAAGGACCTTCGGGTCCTTTTACTTTGCCATCCACCAGCCACTCCCCCTCCCTTTCAGGCACAAGTCGCGCATTCACCTCATCAGGTTGCAGCGCAGCGCCCATCCGGACCTGGACAAATTGCTGGCAGATCACCTGCGCTTCCATCGCGGATTGAACCGGTACCGGCGCATCGGACGTCGGAGTCAAGGTGGCAGCAAGCAGGAGCGATAGCAGCATGATTCAGCACATGGGAGTCAGTAGCAGAAGCCAGATAAACAAAAAGCCGTGGCACCAGAGGTACCACGGCTTTCTTAAATTCTGTAAGAATTACAGAGCGGTTACGTTCTCAGCCTGCGGGCCTTTCTGACCTTGGGTCACAGAGAACTGTACGCGCTGACCTTCAGCCAGGGTACGGAAACCGTTACCTTGAATGGCGCTGAAGTGAACGAAAACGTCCGGGCCGTTTTCTTGCTGGATGAAGCCAAAACCTTTGGTTTCGTTGAAAAACTTAACGGTACCGGTGATCATGTTAGACATATCTTTTAAACCTGTATTCAAAATAATTACTTATGCTTTTCAGCGGGTAAAGCTCAAAAAACGGGATTAACTTATGAACAACAGGACAAGATGTGAAACATCGTATTCATTGACATAACTATCGCCCTTTCAAGCTGGTTTGGATTATACGTGGCTTTGTAGATTACGCAAACAAATTTGTGCCCTGCCAACGGCAGGGCACAAACCGTTATAAGGTGGCCGCTTCCAACGCTTCGACCAGCGCTCTGAGAAAACGAGCCGCCTCCCCGCCAGTACAGGCTCTGTGGTCAAATGTCATCGACAGCGGCAATGCCCTGACGGGACGCGCTTCACCATGGATGAACACCACTTTCTCGAACAGCTTACCTGCCCCTATGATGGCCACCTGCGGCGGTGTCACGATAGGGCTGGCATAGCGGCCTGCGATGGCGCCGAAGTTGGTGAGCGTAATGGTCGCCCCCTGCAACATCTCGCGGGGCACGGCGCGCGCCTTCACATCGGCGATCATCCGATCCAGCCCTTGACGCAGATCGGCCCCCTCCCGCTCGGCCACGTTCTCCATCACCGGCACATAGAGGCCATGTTTGGAATCCACCGCAATGGCCACATTGACCTCTTTGAACAACCGTCTTGACAGGGTTTCACCATCAAACCAGGCGTTCATCGAGGGCTCGGCGCAGCACGCCACGCCAATGGCCTTGATCAGGCGCACCGTTACATCCTCATCAGGGCGCCAGTGACGCAAATCCACCTCATCAGTAATGCTGACCGGCACTACCGTCTGATGAGAAAGCTCCATCGCCTTGGCCATGACCCGCCGTGACCCTTTGAGGAACTCGTTGCCACTGCTCTGCTGGGCCTCGAATGCCTGCTGCACATCCAGCTCGGTCACCATGCCGCCGCTGCCACTTCCCTTGATCCGGTCGATATCCAGACCCAGCTTTTGTGCCAACAACCGCACCGCTGGCATGGCTTGCACCAGCGCGCCCCCCGGTGCAATGGCCCCCACCACGAAATGATCCTCGATATGCTGCTGATGGGCGCTAACCTTTCCCACCACGGTGCCATCATCTTCGCCCCCCTCGAATTCCACCAGCGGCGCACCGATATGGAGGATATCCCCTTCGGCGCCGCAGAGACGGGCAATCACCCCGGCCACCGGAGAGGGTACATCCACCAGCGCCTTGGCCGTTTCCACCGACAAGAGCACCTGATCGACCGCGACGGTATCACCGGCACTCACTTTCCACTCGACGATCTCGGCTTCGGCCAACCCTTCACCCAGATCCGGTAATTTGAAAAATTTCATAGCCACTGGTTCTCCATCAGCTGGTGAGCGGCATCGGCGATATCCTGCTCGGTGATGAGGTAATACGCTTCGTTGCGATAATAGGGCACGGCGGCATCCACGCCTGTCAGCCGTTTGGGCGGCGCCTTGAGGCTGGGAAGTGCCTGCTCGGTCACCCGAGCCACAATTTCGGCCCCGACCCCGAAGCTGCCACATGCCTCGTGTACCACCAGCAACCGCCCGGTCTTGCGTACCGAGGCGAGGATGGTCTCCATATCCAGCGGCTTGATGGTGGCCAGATCCAGCACCTCGCACTGGATATCCTGCTCGGCCAGCAGGTTCGCCGCCCGCATCACCTCCTGAATGCAGGCTCCCCAGGCCACTACCGTGATATCCCGGCCCGGACGCAGGGTGAAACAGACATCCAGCGGCAAGCCGACACCGTCATCTACCACCTCGGATTTCATCGAGCGATAGATGCGGTCCGGTTCAAAAAACATCACGGGATCCGGATCGCGGATGGCCGACAGGAGCAGGCCATAGGCGCGTCTCGGGCTGGAGGGGATCACCACCCGCAACCCCGGAATATGGGCAAACAGCGCCTCGACACTCTCGCTGTGGTGTTCGGGCGAGTGAATGCCAGCACCATACGGGGAGCGATAGACAAGGGGACAGGAGAGGCGGCCACGGGTGCGGTTTCGCATCCGCGCCGCCTGACAGATGATCTGCTCCATCCCGGGGAAGATGAAACCCTGAAACTGGAACTCAGCCACCGGCTTGAGCCCCTGAGTGGCCATGCCGACCGCCACCCCGGCGATCAATCCCTCGGCCAGCGGCGTGTCGATCACCCGCTTGAAACCGAACTTGTCACGCAGGCCAACCGTGGCGCGAAACACCCCGCCGTTGACCCCCACATCCTCACCGAGTACCACCACATCAGGGTCGTGCTCCATCTCGTAGTGAAGGGCCATGTTGACCGCTTCCAGCAAACTGATCTCACTCATGGCCAACCTCCTGCTTCATCCCCTTGGCAATCACTCGCTCGCGCTGGGGCAAGAGTTCGGCGGGCAGGCTGGCGTAGTGATAATCGAGCATCGCCTCCGGTGGCTGAGGCACCATTGCCTCATAACGGGCGACCGCCTGTTCGACCTCTCGGGTAGCCTCCGCCAGCAGGCTCTGCTCCTGCTCTTCATCCCACCACCCCTGGCTGTGCATAAACTGGCGCAGCCGCTTGACCGGCTCTTTCGCCCTGGCGGCCTCGACCTCGGCCCCATCGCGATAGCGAGTGGCATCGTCGGCCGTGGTGTGATCACCGAGGCGATAACTGACCGCCTCGATCAGGGTCGGCCCCTTGCCGCTACGGGCCCGCTCGACGGCACTGCGGGCAGCATCGTAGACCGCCACCACATCGTTGCCATCCACCTGCAGACTGCGCACCCCGGCGCCAATCCCCTTTTGGGCCAGCGTAGGAGCGCTCGATTGCAGTTTGCGTGGCACCGAGATGGCCCACTGGTTGTTGTTGACGATGATGACCATCGGCAGGTGCCAGACACCGGCGCAGTTGAGCCCCTCCAGGAAATCACCCTTGGAGGTGCCGCCATCGCCGATGGTGACCACGGCGACGCGCGGTTGATTACGCAGTTTGAAGGCAGACGCAATGCCGCATGCGTGAGTGATCTGGGTGGCGATGGGGACGCAGATGGGGAGATCTTCAGAGGGAGTCCCATCGGGTTTGAGAAAATAACTGCCCCGCTCGTCACCACCCCAATATTGCAGGTTTTTCTCCATCGGCACGCCCCGCACATAGAGGGTGGGCATGTCCCGATAGTAGGGAACGTAGACATCCTGCGGCTGCATGGCCAGACCAATGCCAATCCCCACGGCTTCTGCGCCGAGATGGGAGGGAAAAGTACCGAGTTTGCCGGTTCGTTGCAGCGCAATCGCTTTTTTGTCATAGCTGCGCACCATCACCATATTGCGGTAGAAGGTGTGCAGTATCGCCTTGTCCAGCCAGGTCGGTAAGGTGGCGACCGGGCACCCTTCCGCATCGAGGTAACGAAGGAAAGGGATGTCGACATGGGTCATAACTGGCTCCTTGCCGTTGTAGGCGTCACCGATGCTGGTGACACCTAGATGTAAATACCTTGTTAAATAAAAAGCAAAGAGATTTACTCAGGTAAGACCAGTAGAAACTTCTTTAAAGTAGCGAAGGAGCTGAATTTTCGGCGATGAGTGGCAAGGTATGCCGTAAATGGTGCAACTTTGCAGCGCTGAATGCAGGATGCCAAATATTGAAAAGGGGAGCCTTGCCCCCCTTCTGTTACTCAAGTCAGCGGTTACGACAGCCAACAGTTACGCCAGCCACTGTTGCAGCTGGCTGGCCATGCCAACTGGCAGCAAATGAGCGCGGCTTAGCAAGCGGCTGCGCCATGCCTCGGCCAGCAAGGTCGGGCAAATTCGCATCTCCCGTCCCCGGTCAGCTACGCGCACCAACCTGTCGATAAGAGTCCCCAGCGGCGGATACGCCGGCCAGTGAGGATAGAGATCGGCAGTCGCGATCCCGGCCAGATCGCACACCCGCTCCTCTTCCCCATTTCCCTTCCCACCAACTATTGGCCAGGGGTGAAGCACCTGCAGCCAGCCCGGCCGTGCTGCCTCCAGCAACTGGCCCAGCGTCGGCTGAGCAAAGTTGGGATCCCCTGCGGCTTTGAGCAGATGGCGAGCCCCTGCCAGCACCACCACGCCGCGGGCGGGAAGTGCAAGAAGATAGTCGGCCAGCGCCTGATCCCGCCCCCTGTTGTGTTGCTGCCACAGCTCCGGGCTCATCTCCTGCCACTCGAATAAGGGCTCGCAGAGATGCACCCGCAGCTGCACATGTTCGGGGCGCGCCAGATTGCTCTGGCGCAGGGCGGCAAAGAGGGCCGGAAACTCGGGGGGCATCCAGGCAGGAAAGGCGCAGGAGTCGAGCCAGACCGGATAGAGCCGTGCCAGCGTCAGCGGCTCACCCTGCCAGCTATCCTCCCCCTCCAACCAGGCATCGAGCAAGCCTTGATGGCGGCGGTTGCCGCACTCCAGCACCAGATCGGTCATGATTCCCCAGAGCGCCGGATCGCAGAGCCAGGCGTGCTGGCGTCGGATAAAATCCGGGTGCCAGTGCGGCTCCCCCAGCCCCACCAGTTTGCCCGCCTGCAATGCTTCCCGGATAGCGGCAACCGGGGTCATGCGTCCCCCTCCTGCCGGATGTCCGGTTGTTGCCCGACCCCATCGACCCGCTCACAAATAAGGGCGCCGATCTTCGCCAGCCAGTCGGGATGCACCATCTCCTGATGCAGACAGGGGAAGCGCTCATAGCGGATTTTGCCTTCTGTCAGCGACTCCCAACCGCGTCCATCCAGCCAGGGCTGGCGGGAGGCTGACGCCTCGATAAAGATCACCTCCCCGTGGTAGCAGTAGTCGACCGGCTGACGGATCAGCCGATTGTTGTGGCCCACCAGCTCAATCATGGCGCCAACCACCTGCTCGTCGAGCATGGCCAACGCACTCCCCTCTGCCCCCAGTCGGGCCACCACGTCGTCGCGAGTGAGGGAATCGAGCGCATCGTCCGCAACCGCAATCCCCCCCATCCGCAGCAACGCATCGAGCATCCGCTGCTCGTCGGGCAACGGCTGGGTTTGCCACTGCTGACAGGGGTAGGCGTCCAGCAGCAGCACCATGGCCACCTCCTGTCCCTGCTCTTGCAGCATGGCGGCCATCCGGTGCACCAGCATGCCCCCGAGCGACCAGCCGAGCAGCCAGTAGGGCCCCTCGCTCTGCTGACGACGCAGCTCGGTCACATAGTCGAGAGCCAACTCGTCGAAGCTGGCGGGCAGCGGCGCATCCGGTTGGCAGAGCGCCCGCGCCTGCAGGGCATAGACGGCCATGTCGGTCGGCAGATGGGGCACCAGTGGCGCATAACACCAGCCGAGCCCCCCTGCGGGGTGGACACAAAAGAGAGTGGGGCCTGATGCGCCCGACTGCGCACCGGACGCTCGCAGGGGCAACAGCATGGGCATTGCCTCCCGCTCGCCGCCAAGACGACGCGCCAGCTGGGCTGGGCTCGGCGCCTCGAACAGGCTGGCCAGAGTGAGATCCTGTCCGATTGATTCCTCAATGCGCACCACCAGCTGCGCCGCCAGCAGGGAGTGGCCACCGAGGGCAAAGAAGTTATCGTCGGCGCCGACCCGCGCCAGCGCAAGTACCTCGGCGAAGAGGCGACAGAGCCGCTCCTCCAGCAGGGTTTTCGGCAGTGACTGACCCACCGCCGATGCCATATCGGGCAGCGGCAACCCCTTGCGATCCAGCTTGCCATTGGGGGTGAGCGGCAGCTCGGCCAGAGTAACCAAGAGTCCCGGCACCATGTAGTCGGGCAGCGCGGCGCCAAGGGCGGGTGCCAGCTCGGCCAGCGTTAACTCTCTGCTATCTGCGGCCACCACGTAGGCCACCAGACGGCGATCGCCGGGGGCAAATTCGGGGGCCAGCACCACCGCTTGCGCAACCCGGGGATGGCGCAGCAGCACTTGCTCGATCTCCTCCAGTTCGATGCGCTGGCCGCGGATCTTCACCTGAAAATCGAGGCGCCCCAGATACTCGATGGCACCATCCTCGCGCCAGGCGGCCAGATCGCCGCTGCGATAGAGCCGCCCCGCGCCAAAGGGGTTGGCAATAAAGCGCTCGGCGGTGAGCTCGGGCTGGCCAAAGTAGCCCTCCGCCACCTGCACGCCGCCGATCCAGAGCTCCCCCGCCACACCGGGGGGCACCGGCTGCAACCAGGGGTCGAGAATGTGGATGCTGGTATTCCAGACCGGATAGCCGATGGGCACGCTGGTCACCGCCTCGTCTGCCCGGCAGGGATACCAGGTGACATCCACCGCCGCTTCGGTCGGGCCATAGAGGTTGTGCAGGGGGGCTGAAAATGTTCCATACCAGCGTTGCACCAGATCGGCGGGCAGCGCCTCGCCGGAGCAGAAGACCTGGCGCAGGGCGCGGCAACGCGCAGGCTCGGCCTGAGTGACAAAGATCTGCAGCATGGAGGGGACAAAGTGCAAGGTGGTGATCCCGGCCTGCTCAATCAGCTCGGCAAGGTAGGCGGGATCCTTGTGGCCGCCCGGTTTGGCGAGCACCAGTCGCGCACCGGTCATAAAGGGCCAAAAAAACTCCCAGATGGAGACATCGAAACCGGCCGGGGTCTTTTGCAGCACCCGATCCGCCGGACCGATGGGATACATGTGCTGCATCCAGAGCAGCCGGTTGACGATGGCGCCATGGCTCACCACTACCCCTTTGGGCCGACCGGTCGAACCGGATGTGTAGATGATATAGGCCGCATCTTCCGGCCCGGGAGCTGGCAGCTCACAAGGTGCTGTCGTTGCCAACTCTACCGCCGCCAGCTGCTCTGCGACACCGGGGGCATCGAGGCAGACAAGTGGCACGACCACGTCGAGCGGCATCTGAAGCGTATGGCTGGTCAGCACAAGCGCAGGCTCGCTGCTGGCGAGAATGTAGCCGATCCGCTCCGCCGGATAGTCCGGGTCAACGGGCACGTAGACGGCACCTACCGCCATGATGGCCTGCTGGGCGAGAATAAGCTCGGGAGAGCGCGGGATCACCACCGCCACCCGGCAACCGGGGCCCACGCCCCTCCCCGCCAGATAGCATGCCAGCTGGCGGGTTCGCTGGCGCAGCTCGGCCACACTCCAGCGCTCGGCGCCACACTCCAGCGCGATGGCGCTCTGATCTGCCGCCGCCAGCCCCTCGGCCAGCAGTGCGCTCAGGGTGGTGGTCGGCAACGGATGGTCGGTCTGGTTCCAGCGCGCCAGCTCAGCCTGCTCGCAAGGCAGCAGCAGCGGCAAACGCACTGCCTCCACCTCGTCATCCGCCTCACTCCAGGCGGCCAGATAGGCCAGCAGCCGGGCCAGATGACGTTCACTCTCCTGTTGGCTGAAGCGTCCCTGATGTGCTTCGAGGGTCAGGGTCATAGCGCCTGCCTCCTCGGCAAAGTAGAAGGCGCACTCCTCCACCGGCCCCGCCGCCAGCACCTGCACCTCACCACGAACCTGGTTGTGTCCTTCACCAAAGCTGAGGGTGCGGGCAAAGGGCATCAAATTGACCTGAGGGCCAAACAGCGGCTGGCCCGGCTGACGCTGTTGCAACCACTCCTGACGGCAGCCCTGATGACGGCGCAGGGCGGCAAATTGCCGCTCGACCTGTGCCAGCAACTCCCCTACCCGGCTGGTGCCGCTCAGCTCGATGCGCAGGGGCACCACATTGACCTTCATGCAGGGGGTATCGGCCGCCGCTGAGCCCAGCCGCCCCATCAGAGGAATACCCAGCACTACCTCGCCAGCACTGCTCATCCGCTGCACATAGCTGGCCACTGCCGCCAGCAGCAGGCTGTAGGGGTGACAGGCCGAACGACTCGCCCGTGCCACCAGTGCCTGCCACTGGCGGCCAGCAAGCCGCTGCTCAAGGCGATATGCGGGGCCCGGCCCTTGTGCTGGACGGCGGGAGAGCGACGCAGGGCTCTCCACCCCAGCCAGCTGCTGCACGAAGAAATCGCGATCCCGCGCAGCGCGCGACGAATCCTGATAGGCCGCCTCCTCGGCCAGCAACTCCTGCTGGGATGCATAGCGACAGGGGGCTGGCTGCTCACCGGCGCAGAGCGCCTCATACCAATTTGCCACCCGCTGGCAAAGCAGGCTCAAGCCAAAACCATCGATGGCGATATGGTGCACGGCAATAAACCAGGCCCACCGCCCCTCACCAAGGCGATAGAGGGTGGTGGCAAACAGCGGCCCCCCGGCCAGATTGAAGGGGACGGCCAGCTGCGCACGCATCTCGGCCTGCGCAGCGGCGAGCGGGTCAGCTTCGCTGCGCAGATCCCGCTCTGCCAGCTGCCAGCAGGCGGGGTTGGCCACCATCTGCGGGCCATCGGCAGTGGCAATAAAAGCGCAGTGCAGACCGGGGATCTCGTCGATGGTCTGGCGCACCGCACGGGTGAAGTGATGGGGAGCCAGCGCCCCCTCCAGCAGCCAGTACTCGCCGGTATTACAGGCGGGGCTCTGCGGGTATTTTTGCTGGGCGAACCAGATGCCCGCCTGAGCGGTGGTTAGCGGCCAGCGCGGCTGCTCGCCACGCTGGTGAGTGGCGCGCATCGCCATTGTCTGTTCCATGGGAATGTCCTTGCGCAAACATCGAGCGGGCAGCTACTTGCCCCTGCCCGCATGGCTGAAAAGCGAGGAGGCCAGGCCTCCTCCATAAAGAGAGTGTCACGCCTGCCAGATCGGCAGCGCGCGGGCTAGGCCCCCAGAGTGGCACCGCCATCGACCACCAGATCCTGCAGGGTGATATGGCTGGCGGCATCGGAGGCGAGAAACAGCACGCAGGCAGCCACCTCGTCGGGTGTTCCCAATTTGCCAAGGGGGATCCCCAGCTTGAACTGCCCGGGCAAGCCAGCGATGGTGCGCAGCTCCCCTTCGCGCTGTTCCCCCTCCTGCCACATGCCGTACAGCATCGGGGTTCGGGTCGAGCCCGGCGACACCAGATTGCAGCGCACCCCATAGGGGGCCAGCTCCAGCCCTGCCGTTTGGGTGAGGCTGGTCAGCGCCGCCTTGGAGGCGCCATAGATGCCCATCCCCACTCGTGGCACCCGACCGGCATTGGAGGAGACATTGACGATGGCGCCCCTGCGCCGCCCCTGAAACCAGGGGGTCAGGGCCCGCATCAGGTAGAAGGGGGCGAAGGTGTTGATGGCGAAGGTGCGCTGCAAGAGGGCGTCATCCACCTCATCGAGCCTGCCGGTCGCCAGTACGCCCGCGACATTGACCAGCACATCGGGCCCCAGCCCCTCGTCGAGCAGCTGTTCGCAGCAGCGGGTCACGGCCTCGCTGTCGCTGACATCGATCACCACTCCCTTCACGTTGCCGGGCAGCGCCTCGGCCAGTTGCAGATCGAACGACACCACGCTGGCCCCTGCCTCTGCAAAGGTGCGTGCCACCGCATGGCCAATTCCCTGCGCCGCGCCGGTCACCCAGACGGTTCTGCCTTGCCACTCGCTCATGGGGTGCACTCCGGTTCGCTGACGTGCTCTTCGTTGACCTGATAAGCCGTGGCCTGACTGACATTAAGCTGACGGGAGAGGAGCGCCCACCAGTGAGCCAGGGTCGGCGTGCGGGCCAGCTCGGCCAGCTCCACCACCAGCCCCTGCTGGCGCCACTCTTCCACCAGCCCCATCACCGCCAGCGAGTCGAGACCGTAGTCGAGCAGGTTGTCATCCTCGGTGGGCAGCTCATGCTGCATCTCGGCGGGCAGCCGCGCCAACACCAGATCACGCAGTGACTCGCGAGTCAGAGGGCGTTTGCTGGCCGCCATCACCTCGGCCACGGTAATCACCCGACCGGCATTGCGGCTGACGTAGGATAGCGCCAGCAGATGATCCTCGCGGGAGAAGTCGGCGATGGCATCAGCCACCAGGAAGGGGCGGATATCGCGCATAAAAGCATCGACCGCCGTCTGCATCACCCCGATATGACCGTAGATGCCGCAGATCACCAGCTGATCCCGCCCCCATCCGGCCATCAGCTCGGCCAGCGGTGAGCGGCAAAAAGCGCTGTAGCGCCACTTGGTCAGCACCGTATCCTGCGGCTCGGGCGCCAACGCCGAAACGATGGGTTGACGCTCCGGCGCCCGGGTCAACCCCGGCCCCCACATGTCGTTGAGCAGCGCCCGATCGGCCTGACTCTGTTCGGCGGGCTGGGCGGTATAGACCACCGGCATGCCGAGAGCACGCGCCTGACGGATCAGGGTGGCGATATGGTCGATGACCTGATTGATCAGCGGATTGCCCGGCCCGTAGAAGTCGACGAAATAGTGCTGCATATCGTGGACCAGCAAGGCGGCGCGGCCCGGTTCGAAGGGCCAGTTCACCCGCCCGGTAGGCAGCTCCTCAGCGGTAGGCAGCGGATAGGCGGCGAGGGATTGAATGGTCATGCACACTCCTTGGCGAGCTGCTCGCGCAGCGTCTGTTTGTCTATCTTGCCGACCGGGGTGTGGGGCAGTTGCTCCACCAGCACCAGGCGATCGGGCAGTTTGTAATCGGCCACCCCCTGCTCGCGCAGGAAACGGCGCAAGCGGGGCAGATTGAGGGGATCGCGGCACATCAAAAAGGCGCAGCTGCGCTCCCCGAGCATGGGATCCGGCATGGCGACCAGCGCCGCCTGCCGTACCTCCGGGTGGGTCAGCAACAGCTCTTCAATCTCGAGGGCGTCGATCTTCTCTCCGCCCCGGTTGATCTGATCCTTGTTGCGCCCCACCACCATCAGATGGCCGTCGGGCAAGCGGCAGACCAGATCGCCGGTGCAGTAGAAACCGTCCCGGTCGAAGGCACGCTGATTGTGGGCATCGGCCTTGAAGTAACCGCGAAAGGTGTAGGGGCCGCGCGTCCAGAGCTCGCCGCACTCGCCATCGGGCAAGGGGCGCCCGTCGCTGTCTCGCACCTCCACCTCGTCGCCCGGGCTCATCGGGCAACCCTGGGTATTGACGATGTGCCACTGGTCATCCTCGGTGCGGGTGTAGTTGACCAGCCCCTCGGCCATGCCGAACACCTGCTGCAAGCGGCAACCAAGGCGGCTCGCCACCGCCTCGGCATGAGCCGGGCTGAGGCGCGCACCTCCCACCTGCACACACTCCAGAGAGGTCTGCGGATAGTGGCTGGCCGCCTCCAGCCAGAGCGCCAGAGCCGGTGGCACCAGCGCCGCCCAGTTGACCCGATGGCGCTGCACCAGCGGCAGACAGGTTGCTGCAGAGGGATCCTTTGCCAGCACCACGCAGCCACCGGCATAAAACACTCCGAGTGCGCCGGGGGAGCTCAGGGGAAAGTTGTGGGGCGCTGGCAGAGCGCATAGATAGATCACCCGCTCATCCCAACCGCACACCGCTACGCTCTGGCGCACGCTGTAGCCATAATCATCGTGGGTACGGGGGATCAGTTTGGGAGTGCCGGTGCTGCCGCCGGAGAGCTGGAAAAAGGCGACCTGATCGGCTGGGGTAGGAGTTGGCGCGATGGCCGTCAGCGGCGAACCATCAGCACGGGCTATGGGGTCAGGCTGACACCATGCAAATCCTGACTGAAGATCGGAGCCTTCTGCCTGCTCGAACAGCAGTATCTGACAAGAAGGCGCCACCAGTTCGTCAAGGGCCACAAGGCTTCCCGTTTCACCGGCATAGCCGGCGTGAGAGGGGCTGAGTACCAGCAAGGCGGGCTCAATCTGGCGGGCAAAGGCCACCAGCTCGCGCCGCTGATGGCTGTAGAGGGCATGCACCGCCACCACGCCGCAGCGGATCAGGGCAAACCAGCTGATATAGAACTCAGCGCAGTTGGGCAACTGCACCAGAGCAGTATCGCCATGGCCTAGCCCGCGCGCGGCCAGCCGCGCCGCCAGTGCATCGACCTCACGCTTTAACTGGCCATAACTGAGGGTTCGCTCGCCGCAGATCAGGGCCGTGCGCTCGGGATAACGTGCGGCGGAGTCATCGAGCAGGGCGGTGAGCGGTTGTCCGCGCCACCAACCTTGTGCCCGGTAGTGGGCAGCCAGCTCGGCGGGCCAGGGGGTAAAGGGTACCAGCGGCTTCATGCAGTTACCTCCGGCTCCCGGCTCTCGAGGCCAAACGCCCGCAGCATGGTGCCAAGCTTGGCGGCGGTCTCCTGCCACTCCGCTTCCGGCGAGGAGCCCACCACTACCCCGGCGCCGGCATAGAGCCGCAGTTGCCGGCCAGCCAGCACGCCACAGCGAATGGTGACTACCCACTCGCCATTGCCGTCCGCATCCATCCAGCCAACGGCGCCACAGTAGAAGCGGCGATCGTACCCCTCGAGCCGGGCGATGGCCTGACGTGCAGCCGAGAGCGGCGTGCCGCATACCGCCGGTGTCGGGTGCAGTGCCAGCGCCAGTGCCAGCACGGGAGAGGGCTCATGGAGCCGCCCGGCGATGCGGGTCGAGAGGTGCCACATGGTAGGGGTCGCGATCACCTGCGGCTCCAGGGGGACGTCCAGCTCGCGACAGAAGGGAGCGAGGGCCGCAGCGACTGCATCGGCCACCAGCGCATGTTCATAGCGATCCTTCTGGGCCCCAAGCAGTTCGGCGCTGGCCGCCTGTTGATCGGAAAACGCGTGGCGCGGACGGGAGCCCGCCAGCGGATTGCTCACCACCGCCATCTCGCTGCGCGATACCAGCAGCTCGGGGCTGGCGCCAAGCAGGGTCTCCCCATCCGGCAGCGGGATCTGGAACACATAGGCGCCCGGATTCTGGGCCAGCAGAGAGCCATAGGCGTGTGCGGGGGAGGTCTGCTCTGCGCTCTGCACGTCGATGGCGCGCGACAGTACCACCTTCTCGAGCTGCCCCTCGCTAAACTGCTGCAACGCTGCCCGTACCGCCCCCTGATAGTGGGCAGAGCCGGTCACTTCGCTCACCTCGCCATGGAGCTGGCAACAGCGGGCGGGTAACAACGCATCCCGTTTGACCCACTGCGATTGCGCCGGGATCACCAGATGCCAGGGGGATTGGGTATCAAAAGGGATGGCGCCGATGGCGATGGGATTGACCATCCCCTGCTGGCGCAACTGACGCAGATGGGCGAGCAGCTTCTCCGGCGGGATGCCGGTAAAACTGTCGTGGATACCGGAGGCGACCAGTACCCTGTCACCGCTGGCAAAACAGCACACTTTATCCAGCCCGACCGCTGTGGCGGGCCACTCTCCTTCCAGTGCATGGTCACACATGACGGTGCTACTCCTTGGAATGAATCACTGCCTGATACGACTTAATGTGAGTCATTTGACTCACCAAATATCAGGGTGAACGGCATCCTAACAAGGAGCGAAAAAACGATCAACACAAATGAGAATCAATTTCATTAACTTCTTTTTAGTCAAAAGAGGGTGACGAACGAAACTGAGCTTCGCCGATAAAAAAGAGTTGCGATCGGAGCAAATTCAACTTGATAATGATAACGCTTATCATTTGAATATTATGGAAGATGTAAATAATGAAATCCTCAACCTCCCGTTTTATTGCTCCCAGCCTGCTGGCCACTACCATCGTCACCCTGCTGACCCAGCAAGCGATCGCCGCCAGCAACGCCCCTCAAGCCGATGAGGTGATTACCGTCACCACCACGGCGCACAATACCCGCTCGGCACCGGCCTCTATCTCTGTCATCACCGCAGAACAGATCGCCGCCGCACCGGTCAATGACCTTGCCGACCTGCTGCGCCACGAAGTGGGCATTCAGGCTGAAGCTGACACCAATGGCCGCAGCGATATCGGTATTCGCGGCATGTCCGGCAAGTACACGCTAGTGCTGGTGGATGGCAAACGCCTCTCCTCCTCCAATGCCCTGTGGCGCGGCGGCAACTTCGACAACACTCCCGTGCCCCTTGGCATGATCCAGAGGGTCGAGGTGATCCGTGGCCCCATGTCGGCACTTTATGGCTCCGATGCCATCGGTGGCGTCATCAATATCATCACCAAGCAGCCGGGAAAAACCTGGCAAGGGGCGGCCGATGCCGACTTCAAAGCCATCGAGGGCAAGGATGGCGGCGATCAGCACAGAACCAACCTGGGCTTTACCGGCCCGCTGACCGACAACCTGCTGATCCGGATGAACGGCGAGGTGTATGACCGTCAAGCCTGGACCCCCACCGAAGCTGCTGACGGCATCCCCCTTATCGAAGCCAAACAGACCCGCAACTTCGCCTCCACCCTGAGCTGGCTGGTGGATGAGCAGCAGCGCTTCGAGCTGGATTACCTCTACAACCAGGATGAGCGGCCTCTCGATATCTTCCGCAAAACCGGCAACAAGGTGCACAGCCGCCAGCAGCAAAACGATCGCAACCTGTTTGGTCTGACCCACAAGGGGAACTGGAGCTGGGGTGAAACCACCGTCATGGCCAACTACGAGACCTCCCAGATCGACGACTTCAACACCAGCTACTCTGCCCCGCAACAGCGGGAGCTGGAAGAGAACACCTTGACCCTCAAGGGCTATACCAACCTGGCACTGGCCAACCACTACCTGACCCTGGGTGGTGAATATCTGGATCGGGAGCTGGTGGATGCGGTGAGCTACAAGGATATCGGCGGCAAAGAGAGTCACTCTCAGGAGGCGCTGTTCGCTCAGGACGAAATTGGCCTGACCGACAGCCTGACCTTCACGCTGGGCGGCCGTTACGATCACCACGAGATCTACGGCAGCCACTTCACCCCACGCGGCTATCTGGTCTATGAGATGAACGATGTGGTGACAGTGAAAGGCGGTGTCAGCCAGGCCTTCAAGGCACCGGCACCACACCAGTACTCCAACGGTTACAGCATCGAGAGCTGCGGCGGCAGCTGCCGCATCTATGGCAGCGACAAGGTCAAGCCGGAAACCAGCACCAACTACGAGCTGGGTGTCATCGCAGGAGAAGGGATCTGGGAAACCAGCGCTACCCTGTTTTACTCCGACATCGACGACATGCTCACCTTCAAGCAGTTGCCGAACTCCACTGACCGCACCTGGTACAACCTGGAGCAAGCCACCACCAAGGGGCTGGAGCTGACCGGCAAGCTCGATCTGACCGACGATATCAACCTTGGCGCCAACTACACCTACCTCAAGGCGGAAGGCGATCAGGGTCAGGCTCTGCCCGAGCGGCCGGAGCACAAGGCCAACGCCAAGATCACCTGGCAGGCCACCGAGCGGGTCAATGCCTTTGTCGGCACCACCTACACCGGCACCCAGTTTGCCGAGCAGACCGTCAACAAGGTTGTCGTACTGCACAAGCTGCCCAGCTATCAGACCTTCGATCTCGGCACCGGCTTCAAGGTCACCGAGAACTTTGACCTGCGACTGGGGATCAACAACCTGACCGACGTGCGCCTGCAAGAGAAAGACACCGTCTTCCAGAACGTCGAACCGGGTCGCAGCTACTACGTCAGCGGCTCAGCCCGCTTCTAAGGTAGCCAAGGCCGATATAACAGAGCGCGGGCCCATGCCCGCGCTCTGTTAACCAAGAGAATAAGGGGAAGATCCCCACTGGACAGCAAAGAGCATGCAGATTTCCATTTGTCATCAGGATCGCTCATGTTCACCTCACTTCTGAATGCTTCACCCCTTGCCACCCTGCCCACCCCTGACGAGATGTTAAAGGCCAGACCCTGTCCGGCACGGCTCGCTCGCCAGATCGCACGCAGCCGCCAGCAAGCCCGCCATATTCTGCAGGGAGAGGACGACCGCCTGCTGCTGGTGATCGGCCCCTGCTCCATTCACGATCCGGCAGCCGCCCGCGACTATGGTGGCCGGCTGGCTGAACTACAGGGCCAATACGGGGAGCAGCTGCAACTGGTGATGCGTACCTATTTCGAAAAGCCGCGCACGACGCTCGGCTGGAAAGGATTTATCTTCGATCCCGACCTCGATGGCAGCGATCGGCTGGAAAAGGGCCTATCGCTGGCCCGGGAGTTACTTCTGGCCCTTGGACAGGAAGGGCTCGCCTGTGCCACCGAATTTCTCGATCTCACCAGCATGCTCTATCTGGGGGATCTCATCAGCTGGGGTGCCATCGGTGCCCGCACCACTGAATCCCAGCTCCACCGTCAGCTGGCCTCGGCCCTTCCCTGCCCCATCGGTTTTAAAAACGGTACCGACGGCAATATCCGGATCGCGGTAGAGGCGATCCTCGCCAGCCGGGCGGCCCACCTCTATACCCAGCCTTCCGGTAATGGCCAGCTGGCACTGGTGCGCAGCCATGGCAACCCCGACTGTCATCTGATCCTGCGCGGTGGCCGCCAACCCAACTATCAGAGCTGTCATGTGGCAGAGGCTGGCGACTTGCTGCGCCAACATCATCTGTCACCCCGGCTGATGATCGATTGCAGCCACGGCAACAGCCAGAAGCAGCATGCCCGCCAACTACTGGTTGCCCGTGACATTGCCGACCAGCTGGGTGCTGGTAGCCATGCCATCGCCGCCATCATGGTGGAGAGTTTTATCTGCGAAGGGCGTCAGGAGATTGGCAGCAAACCGCTACGCTACGGCCAGTCGATCACCGATAGCTGCATCTGCTGGGAACAGACAAGGCAACTGCTCGATATGGTGGCAGAAGGGGTGGAAGCGCGCCGCCAGCAGCGCATTGCCCTGGCGGGGTAAACCGGAACTCGCCTGTGGCAGATAAAGATATGGCCCCGACGGGGCCATATTGCTCTGAACCTCTCGCCGCAAATCAGGCGACTGACTCCCGCTCCACCAGCTGGGCTTCAAACTTGAGCGCCAGGCCGTCCACCGGCTTGTGATCGAGCAGACGCAGCGCCAGCTCGGCAGCGCGGCTGCCCATCTCCTCGATGGGGTAGCGCACCGTGGTGAGCTTGGGATAGATGTAGCGGGCGTAGGGGATATCGTCGAACCCCACCACCGACACCTGCTGCGGGATCTTGTAACCCCGCTCCAGCAGGCAAGAGATCGCCCCCGCCACCATACCGTCGTTGAAACCGAGCACGGCCGTGAACTCGACACCACGGGCCAACAGTTCACTCATCGCCACATAGCCGCCATTTTCGTCGGCATAGGCGCGGCTGACGAGTGCAGGATCAAAGGCGATCCCGGCTCTGGCCAGAGTTTGGGTGTAACCGGCCATCCGCTGCTGACCATCGACAAACTCTTCATCATCGGAGGTGATAAAGGCGATGTTGCGATGCCCGGCATCCAGCAAGTACTGGCACGCGGTGGTGATCCCCGCCTGGTTATCGAGCCAGACGCAGCGATCCTCAAAGCCCGGTACCTGACGGTTGATGAAAACGATGGGGGTAGAGCCAGCCGCGAGCTCGCTCAGCTCCTCGTCCGGAAGCGCCTTGCTGTGGAGGATCAGCGCATCGCACTGGCGCTGCAGCAGCGCCTGAATGGCGTGACGCTCGCGCGCGATATCATGGTTGCCAGACATGACGATGGTGAACTTGTTGGCCTGATCGACCATGGTTTCGATGCCACGCATCATCTGGGCAAAGAAGGGGCCGCCGCAGAGGTCGCCCACCAGCACGCCAATGCAGTTGGAACGCTTGCTGACCAATGCCTGGGCAAAACTGTTGGGTCGAAAATTCAGTTCCTTCATGGCCGCCAGTACGGCCTCACGCTTTTCCGGTGCTACCTGTGCCGTGTTGTTGATAACCCGCGACACGGTGGAGATAGACACATTTGCCAGCTGAGAAACGTCTTTAATCGTTGCCACTATCCATTCCTTTATTGTGGGGGAACCTGTCGATGCCGACGCCCGAGTATACCCTGCGGCCTGATGCAATTCCCGGAGCCAGGTCACCAGGCATGTTTCCTTTGGTAACAAAACCTTACCCGATGATACCCAGCAGCAGGGAAATTTGAAAACAGGGGCCGGCTTGCGGCCCCCGACTCAATAGGCGTGATTGAGCTCCCGCTCTGACATGAAGCGCAGCGGCTGCTGCAGCTTGTGCTGATAAATGAGATCGAACGACAACACGTTTTGCACGTAGTTGCGGGTCTCCTTGTAGGGAATACTCTCGACCCACACATCCATCGGCTTGTTGTCACTCTGCTCTCGCCAGCGTTTTACCCGTCCCGGCCCGGCGTTGTAGGCGGCCGCCGCCAGGATCCGGTTGCCGTCATAGAGATCCAGCAAGCGCTTGAGATAGGCGCTCCCCAGACGAATATTCATCGTCGGATCAAACAGTTGCTGCTCGTTGCGATAGGGCACCCCCAGCTTGCCGGCAGTCTCTTTGGCAGTAGCAGGCATCAGCTGCATCAGACCGCGCGCCCCCACCGGCGACTGGGCCAGCGGATAGAGGGCGCTCTCCTGACGGGAGATGGCATAGAGCAAACTGGTGTTCATGGTGCGCTCTTGCGCCATCTGGGAGAAGGTGCGCTTGAGCGGCAGCGGGAAGCGCAGGTCGAGGGCATCCCACGCTTCGGCGCGAATGCTGGCGAGAATGGCCAGCTCGTGCCACCCCTGATTGAGGGCGATATGACCAAACTCGATGCGCTGGGCCACCTGATTGCGATCCATGTTGTGGATCCACTCCGAGCGGGCCGCCGCAATCTCGTTCATCGAGAGCAATTCGCGCACCCGCAACAGGAAGGGCCAGCGCTGGCTGGCCGTGCGCCAGTCCGGTACATGCTTGACGCTCTGGTTCTTGATGCGATAGGGCACGCCGGTGCGCTGGGCGGCCATAAAGCCGTAGAAACCGCGCAGGTTGGCGGTCTCCAGATAGAGATCCCGCGCCGGTTTTTGCTGCCCCTGCACCTCAAGGGAGCGCGCCATCCAGTAGCGCCAGCGATCCTCTTTCTGACGGGCCATCGGCATCATCTTCACCCAGCCGGAGAGGCCACGCCAATCCTGCTCCCAGATGGCCAGTCGCGCCCGCAGCTCGGTAATGTCGGGATCCGCCAGCTTTTTCACCGTGCTGTCGACCCAGCTACGCTGGGCAATGGAGCGATCCAGCAGCAGGCGGCGGGCAATGGCACGTTCTACCGGTTTCACCTCGGCCTGGGTCAGGCCGAAACGGCTGCGAAACAGCGCAAGCTGGCGCAGCACCGACTCCGGCTCCTGATTGGCATAGCGGGTCAAACCGAGGGAGAGCAGCTTGCGAGAATAAGGATTGCTGCTGAAATAGGCCGGGTTCATCGCCTTGGCAGGCTGCTCGAACAGGGTCACCATCTGATCGCCATAGCTTTGCAAGCCGCTACCCAGGGTTGCGCCAAGGTGGCGGATCAGGTTGGGGTTTTCCGCCTCGAACGCCAGCGTCATCCGCTGCCAGATCTTCTCCTGGGTTCGCTGACCGGATGCCTGCCACAGCTGGAACAGCGGGGAGCAGGCATCGGGACGGGATTGACCGCTCATCCAGATCTTGCCCGCCCCCTGCAACGCCTCTTTCGGCTTGCCGGTGTAATAGAGCGCCTGATAGTGCATGCAGAGCAGATCGGTGGAGCTCGGCTTGGCCGGATAGAAGCGCAGGAACTGCGACCACTGCTGGCTCTGGGCCAGATAGGTCAGATAGCTGCGCTCCAGCCGGTTGGACTGGGGGGTATCTCCATGCTGGCGGATAAAGCGGGTCACATCGTTGTAATCCGCCGCCCCCGGACGAAAGGCGAGCTGATAGTAATCGAGGTAAGGGAGCAGGGGGTAATGGGTCAACCGGGCACGAATTTGCTGGAAACGGGCCTGATCATTGGCCCGTACGGCGTCATACGCCTGACGGTAGAGCGTCTGGTCGGCAGTCTGCGCCATCAGGGTCGGCACGAACAGCGCCGACAAAACAATTCCCCATACAGCTTTCACTGAGCATCTCCATTGAGGGCAATACACCGCCCGCTGGCGGTGGGTCTACTGCCTCTCATTCTACCCGTTGCCGGGCAGCGCTACAGCGGGGAGCAAGGACTATTTTTCTGCCTCGCTCAGCTGCATTTCACGCAGTTGCTCCGGTCTGGTCAGCCGCTGTACATATTTCTCCAGATAGGGCACCGGCAGCGGCTTGGAGGCGAGATAGCCCTGATAGAAACTGCACCCCTGCGCCTTGAGAAACTCCAGTTGCTGGCGGGATTCCACCCCTTCCGCCGTGACGTTGAACCCCATATGTCGAGCCATGGCGATCACCGCCTCGACGATGGCCATGTTGTCGCCATCTTTCGGGATGTCCTGAATGAAGGAGCGGTCGATCTTGAGCTCATCGGCAGGCAGCCGCTTGAGGTAGCTCAGGGAGGAGTAACCGGCGCCAAAATCGTCGATGGCAAAGCTGATGCCGAGCTCCTTGAGCTCGGTCATCTTGCTGATGGTGTCCTCGGCATGACCCAGCACCACGGACTCGGTGATCTCCAGATTGAGGCAGGCCGGATCCATGCCGGTTTGCGCCAACACATCGTGGATCCGCTCGACAAAATCGGTGGCATGGAACTGCTTGGCACTGACGTTGACCGAGATCTGCGGAATGTGGATGCCGTTTTCCTCCCACAGCACATACTGGGCGCACGCCTCGTGCAGCACCCAGTTGCCGATATCGACAATCAGGTCCGTCTCCTCGGCGATGGGGATAAATTCGGCCGGCGAGACCAGCGAGCGACCGGCTGGCTGCCAGCGGATCAGCGCCTCGACACCAATGATATCGCCGCCATCGACCATATGCTGGGGCTGATAGTAGAGGGTCAGCTCTTGCTGGCTGAGGGCGTTGCGCAATTCGTTGTGAATGAGCAAACGGCGATCCGCCTGCTGCTGCATCGAGGCATCGAAGAAGCGACGGGTCTTGCGGCCAGCGGACTTGGCCTGATACATGGCGGTATCCGCCTGCTTGAGCAGATCATCGACCCCCTGCTCCCGATCCGGAAACAGGGTAATGCCAACGCTGGCGCCGATGTGCAGCACCTGCCCCACATAGGTATAAGGAGCGGCAATCTCGGTGATGAGCCGCTCGGCAATGATATCGGCCTGCATCTCCGCCTGGGGCGGGCTGGCCGAGAGCGATGGCAGCAGCAGCACAAACTCGTCACCACCGAGGCGGGCCAGACAATCCCCCTGTCGCACCAACCGTTTGAGACGGGCGGCGACCTCCTTGAGCAGCCAGTCACCGGTAGCGTGGCCGAGGGAGTCGTTGATGGTCTTGAAGTGATCGAGATCGATAAAGAGCAGGGCGCCAATCAAGCCATCGCGGGTCGCCTCGTTGAAGGTCTGCACCAGAGTCTCGTGCAACTGACGGCGATTGGGCAATCCGGTCAGCTCGTCGTAATAGGCGAGATCCTGGATGCGCCGCTCGGCCGCCTTGCGCTCGGAGATATCCTCAAAACAGATGACAAAGTGGCTGATCACCCCTTTCTCGTCCTGCACCGGCGTCACTATCTCCCACTGGGGATAGGTGTGACCATCGACATGGCGACGCTGGGTCTCCCCCTGCCAGCGGCTGAGGGTATTGAGCTCGTAGCCGAGCCCACCCAGATTGGGCCAGAGATCCTCTTCCAGATGCAGGCCCAGCACCGACTGGCTGTCAAAGCCGGTGATCTGGCTGAAGGCGTTGTTGACCCGCAGGATCTTGAACCCCGGATCCGTGATGATGATCCCTTCGTGGGTCTCGAATGCAACGGCAGAGAGGCGCATCTGGGCATCTGATTGCAATCGCTCCAGCTCGGCCACCATCCGTACCGAAAAGGTATTGAGCACCGAGGTGAGATTGCTGGTATCTGCCGGGGCCGAATAGAGCAGCGCCAGATGGCCCAGAAGTTGGCCTCTGGCATCAAACAGCGGCTGACCATAATAAGTCTGCCCAGCCGCCAGCCAGGGTTGATACTCCTGCGACTCGTCGATCACCTCGAAACAGATGGCCCCTTGCTTGTAGAGCTCCTGACAGGGGGAACCCGCCAGCGGATAGTCCTTCTGCGCCAGACCGTCGGCAGCCAGCACTTTGACCCGGTCGGCACCGCACAACTCACCCACCCAGACCGCATCCACCTTGAGGATATGGGCCAGCTGGCTGACCAGGGTATTGAAGAAATCGAGCCCGGTGCGGGCAGAGAGCGCCTGCGCCAACTGGGTGAGCAGGGTGGTTTGCAGCAACGGCAAAGAGAGATTGAGGGAGGAGACCGCACTGTTGGCGGTATCAAGAGGGGCCAGCCAGCCACAGCAGATCTGCTGGGTAGGCACAAACTGGCCGCTCCAGAGCACATGGTTGAGCTGCCCCTGATCATCTTTCAGATGACCGATGAACTGTTCAGGCAGATGTGATTCATGAAGCCGGACGAGAAAGTCGGCAAAGCCTGCCTCATCTTCCGGTAACAGGCGAGCGGCCCAGGGATGATTGCCCTCCCCTTGCCACTGCTGGTAGGCCCCCTGATCAGAGAGACTCCACTGATCATGTTGCCGATCGAAAAACCACATGACTTGCGTGGCCTGCTGCTTCATTTACCACTCCAACACAACAACCAACCACGTTTGATGTCCAATCAGGCATAGCAACGCCCCCTGCATCCGCTCATGAGATCAGAGGTTGCGAGGGAAGAGTACAAACATGCGATATCAAGCAGTGGAAACCGGACATGAGGTCGACACGAAGTGCTGCCAAGAAGGGACAGAAACGATCCTATTCCCGTCATACTGCCTGCCAGTTTCATGGAGCTCAAGCTGTTTTTGGCACGAAACCGGAAAAGATCACAATTTATAAGTTGCTGAATAGCCAAGGGAAGGTTATGTGACATAGATCACATTTCAATCTTTACCAATGAGTAATCTGAAGGTGAAGACACAAGCAAGACGACCCGAAGGGGGCCAATATGAAAATCGAAATTACCAGCAAAATCATCGACATCACCCCGGCTATCCGCGAGCGTATCGAATCCCGTTTTGAAAAGCTCGAACGTCTTCAGGTGCCTCTCATCACACCCCATGTGATTGTTTCCAAAGAGCGTCTGATGTTCACTGTCGAAGCCAGTGCTGGCATCCCCAACGGCAAACTGTTTGCCCAGGCAGAGCATGAGGATCTCTACGCCGCCATCAACGAACTGGGGCAAAAACTGGAGCGCCAACTCAACCGTCACACCGAAAAGCCGATTGCCCGTCGTGCCAATGCTGCGCTCAAAGAGCAGCCGCAACCGGATGAAGCTGACGCTTGATAGCATGCCGCAAGGCTAAAAATTCCAAAGAGCATAAAGGCGGGGTTACCCGCCTTTTTGTTGCCTGTGATTTGCCGACAAGCATCGCGTTACACCAGTGAACAGGCGCCATCAACTGAGCCAGTGCAACCGGGTATCCATCCCCTCTTGCAAACGATCGAGGATCGGCAGCAATACCAGCGGATCCTCCTGGCGTGGCATATCGGCCAGCTTTCCTTGCAACCGCTCCCGCGCCAGCGGTGACAGGTTGTCGTAGACAGCCTCATCCAGCAGTGGCTGTTTGACCGCCAGCGGCGGTGTTTGCAGCGCCAGCCAGAGCCGTACATCCACCATGCTTCCCCCTTGCTGCAACCGCTCATTGATGGCACTACAGTCACTCCCCGCCCCTTCAGCCACCAGCACCTCTGCCGGTCTCAGCTCAAAGTGCAGACGCCAGTCACGGCTCTGGGGAGTGGCCGCCGGTTTGGCATCAAACCAGGGCTGCTCCTCCACCGCGTCGGTGAGCAGGGCCAGATGCAACCGGAAATCCGCCCGATCGCCATGCTGCAGGTCACGGTTGAGGCGCTGCCCCAACTGGCCCTCATCGACGAGCAGGTGATTACGGATTGAACTGGGCAGCATGAGATAACTCTCGAAAATGGCGATTTCACTGGTTATCGGCCACAAATCCAATTCTTTTAATGGAAAAATCCTGCTTGGGGGTTCACAAAACCGGAAGATCTGTTAGTATGCGCCTCGCACTTGTGGAGGGGTTCCCGAGCGGCCAAAGGGATCAGACTGTAAATCTGACGGCTCTGCCTTCGAAGGTTCGAATCCTTCTCCCTCCACCATTTCCCTGATTGCAATGGCTGAATACAATTTGCTTTGCCCCTGTGGAGGGGTTCCCGAGCGGCCAAAGGGATCAGACTGTAAATCTGACGGCTCTGCCTTCGAAGGTTCGAATCCTTCTCCCTCCACCATCATTCAGAAAACCCGGCCTGGTGCCGGGTTTTCGCATTTCTGGTCTGCCCAATCCGTTATTCCTCTGCCCTCCAGCCCCTTATCGCTGTTTGCCTGCAGCCGATCGCGCAATAAAAAACGGGAGGTCTGCGCCTCCCGTTTACGTTCATATCAGCCCTGTTACGGGATGAAGCGTTACAGAGTAAAGCGATAGAAGATATCGACCGCCTGAGCCACCCCGCTCATCGCCTGCAGATAGAGCCGTGGCAATACCTCGTAGCGCAGCTTGAATTCGGCGATGGGGCTGAAAACCCCGACCCCGTACTGGAACTGCAAGCCCGGCAGCAGATATGCAGACAGGGTCACCTGGGTGTTGTCACCACTGCCCGCGGTATCAAGGGAGACATCGCTCATCCCGAGCGACTCGCCGATGCTCGACACTACGCCATTCGCCTGACTCACCGCACCGGCTACCAGCAGGCCGTTGAAACCGCCATCCTCACCGCCGGTCTGCAACCCTTTGCCACGCAGCAGATAGGAGAGCTGTTCCGACTGCGCCATCTGCGGTTCGGAATAGACAGTGATCTCCGGCTTGCTGGCAGGGCCGGTCACCCGCACCCCGACCGTCACCTGACCCTCGATGGTATCGGGATCCCGGTTGGCTTCGATGTTGAGGAACGGCCGATCAAGCGGACCGGAGAAGAGGATTCGCCCCTCCTTGATGATGAGGTTCTGACCGTAAGCCTTGAAGCGGCCGTTGGTCAGCACCAGCTGGCCATTGCCAGCCAGCGGTTTCTCGGGATCCTGACGGATATTGAGGCCACCGGAGACATCGGTCTTCAGCCCCATGGCATCGAGCTTCACATCGTTGCCAAGGCGGATCGCCACCTTCATCGCCAGCGGCAGACTTGCCTGCTTGGGAGCCGGGGGCAGATCGTCATAGACCACGGTCACATCATCAGAGACCGCCACCGCCGAATCCGGCAGGCTCTTGACCAGAATACGTGCCCAGGGAATATCCACCTGACCGGTAATCCGGGTCTCCTCCCCCAGCGACACCGCGATATCGGGCGAGACTCTGACCCGGCCCATGCCCGGATATTGCGCCTCCAGATCCTTACCCTGAATGGTGAGACTGCCGCTGACCGGCATCTTGGCCCAGCTGAGCCAGCCGCCCAACGCCAGCGGCCCCTTGCCCACCAGCATGGAGCCATCGAGCTCGGCGCGGTTGCCCTCGATCTTGAGGCGGGTCACCAGCTTGGTCAGGGTCACCATGTCGGAGTGAGTCTGCACTTCACCGTCACGCAGGTTGAGCTGGCCAAACAGCAGGGGCGCCCCCAGGGTGCCGTCGAAACGGGCATCGGCGGAGATGATCCCTTGCAGGGAACGCACCTCAGGGATTAGCGGCGCAAAGGTATTGAGCTTGAGATCGTCAAACTTGAGCTGACCACCGAGCAGACCGCGACCGGCGGGCTCCCTGATCAGCAGATCGGTATCGATATTGCCGATCTGCTTGGAGGCAAAATCGAGGCGAATGGCCGCCTGCTGCCGCTCGAAATCCAGGGCCAGTGCCAGCTGCTGATAGTCGGTCTTGAGGCCATCGGCCACAAAAGTGCCCGGCGTGGTGCGTACCACCGCATGCAAGGTAGGCTGATTGCCACGCCAGCTGGCACGCCCATCGGCCGAGAGCATCGCCTGCCAGCGGAAGTTGTCCGGCAACCAGGGGCGCAGCCGCTTGAGATCAAACTCGCTCAGGGCAAACTCCAGAGTGCCCTGGGCAGCGGAGACCTGACTCCCCTTGACGCAGAGGCTGGCCCCCTGGGAGCCGAGGCAGAGATCCCCCATCGCCAGCCGCTGACGCGGCAGATCGAGATCCAGTGCCCAGGGGGAGCTCAAGTCCCAACGGCGCAGCGGGGTTTTCAGCCGCAACTCGGAGAGCGCCCCGCGCCAGTGATCCCCCCGCACACCGCCACCCAGTTTGAGGTTGGCGGCAACAGGGTCACCCTTCATGGTCAGGGTCAACAGATGCTGACTGATATCGCCGCTGAGGTTCAAGGCCAGCTGGCTGAGCTTGGTATCCCCCTGTTTCAGCTGCGCCACCAACAACGCGAGCTCACCGGCCGGTTTGGCACCGATCGCCACATTGCCCTTGAGGCTAATACCCTTCAGGTCGGTGCCGGCATAGTAGAGCCGGTCGGAGGCCAGATCCGCATCGATTTTTGGCGTCTGCTGATTGCCACTGACTTTCACCTGTCCCTTGATATCCCCTTTCAGGCCAGGATAGATGCCCCCCAGCTGGGGAGCCTGCAGGTTGGCATCGAGCTTCCACTGGGCGCTGCTGATACTGCCCTTGGCCTGCAACTGGTTGGGGCCACTTTGCAGCGAGAGCGCCGGGATCTGCCACTCCATCTTGTCGTTACCGCTGAGCTCCCCCTTGAGGGCCAACGGATACTGGTTGAGCTTGCCATCCACCTTGAGCTTGGGCAGTTTCAGCTCCCAGTGGCCCGCCTCGTTCATCACGAAACGGCTCTCCAGCTCACCGGCCAGCGTCCCTTTCAGCTCGGGCAGCAGCTCGGCCGGATTGATCCCCTTGAACAGGGTGGTTCCCTGCCACTCGATCCCCTTGTTCCAGGCGAGCTTGCCATCGAGCTTCAGCTCCCCCTTGAGGGCGTTGAGCTGCAAGGCGATCTTGCTGAGCCGCTCCAGATCCCCCTTGCCGTCCAGCGCAAGCTTGAAGGGGGGGACATCGGTCCCCTTGCCGGAGGTATTGAGGGCAAACTGGTAGCCGGAGAGCTTGCCCTTGGCAGTCAGGCTCCCTTTGTCCAGCCGATAGCTCGGCTCATCTTTGGCTGGCTTGTGAAGAGGCCAACCGAGGCTCTTCCAGTCGAGGGCCAGATCAAAAGGGAGATCCGGGTCGAGGGCGGCCAGCGAGCCCTTGAGATTGGCGGCAACCGGCCCCTTGGCCGACAACGCCAACCCCAGCTTGCCAACCGAACCGTTCAGCGCCAGCGTGGCCTGCTCACCCTGCAGCTCGCCATCCAGCAGCCCCTTGCGGGCCTTGGCATCCAGCGTCACCGCCAGCGGGTAGTCGTCACTGAGCTGGATGTGTCCCTTGAGCGCCAGATCGGCCATGGCGTGGCGCAGCGAGAGCTCGCGCACCTCGATGCGATCGTCGGCAGCAGTGGCCGACAGCAGCAGCTTGTCGAGCCCTTCGATCAGCTCGCCCTGCTTATATTGCACCCGGGTCGCACTGACCCCTTCCAGCTGGATGGGGAAAGGAAGGTGAATGGCGGGCAGGAGAATGGGGGCTGCCTTTGTCGTGTTCGCAGCAGGCGTCCCTTTACCCTGTTTGGCTGTCTCGGCGCTGGCCTTGTCGTTGCGCGCCACCGCAGTTCCGGCTTGCTTCTCGTTAGCGGCCGGCTGTTTGGCAGATTTGGCTGTGCTGGCGGGTGCCACGTCATCCAGCGTCACCGTCAGGTTATCGAGCACTGGGCCGCGTACAATCAGCCCCTTGCGGTTGAGGGTGGCGCCGATATCGAGGGACCCCAGGATCACGGCCACACCGGGCACTGCCAGATCGAGATCCGTGACCTTGAGGCTGTCGACCTGGATCTTGAGTGGCAGCGGGCGCCAGACAAAGGGTTCGGAAGGCTCTTCCGGTGCGGGCTCGGAATCGGCTACCTTGACCACCGGATGGGTCACCGCCAGGGATTTTATCCAGAACTTGCCCTGCAGCAACTTGCCGAGATCCCAGTCGAGCACGGCGCGATCCACAGTGACATCCACCAGCTCATCCTGCCAACCCGCCCCTTCCAGAGTCCAGCCATAGCCAAGCTGACCGGCCACCAGCTCCCCCTTGAGAGAAGGCAGCGCTCCCTTGGCCTGTTGCCACAACCACTTGTTGCCCTGATGGGTAAAACCCAGCAGGCTGACGCCGATGAGCAGCAGGAACACCAGCCCCATCAGCCAGAGAAAAATACGTTTTAGCCAGATCACAATGCAGACCCCCGCGCAAGATACAGCCGCAGCGGCCAAAGAAAAAAGCGTTTAGACAACATCATAATTCAGGCCCCAATGCGAAATGCAGCCGCAAGGGCTTGTCCTCCTCCGATACCCCGACCGCCAGATCCAGCCTGACCTGACCGATGGGGGTGACCCAGCGCACACCGACGCCGGTACCTATTTTCCAGGGTTCGCTGTAATCGGTGGTGGAGGTGCCGCCATCCACAAACATGGCCCCCAGCCACTTCTCGCTGAAGCGGTAGTTGTATTCCAGACTGGCCACGCTGGTGTAGCGGCCACCAGTCAGCTTGCCATCCGGCCCAGTGGGGGAGATGCTCTCGTAACCAAAGCCGCGCACCGTCTGATCGCCACCGGTAAAGAAGCGCAAGGACGGCGGCACCAGCGAGAAGCTGTCACCTATGATGGCCCCCTGCTCGGCCCGCATCAGGAATCTGTGGTTATCGCCGAGGGTTCGCAGCCACTTGCTGCGCCCCCACACCCGCATAAAGCTGATGTCGGAGCCCCATCTGGGATCGGAGAACTCCAGCGTCAGCTGCTGGCGATCACCCCAGTCGGGCACCAGAGTACCGCGCACCCGCAGTCGGGACCAGGAGACCCCGGGGATCAGCAGCAAGCTGTTCCCCTCGTCGGCGCCCTGGGTATAGATCTCGTTCTCCAGCCGGATAAAGACGTCCCGATCCCAGCTCTCCGGCCGCCGCGTCCAGCGGTGCACACCGATGGTAGTGAGATCGGAGCGGGTATCGTTGTTGTCCTTGTACTGGTAGCCGGTCTGGATGGAGTAGTAGTCCCGCAGCGGGTTGCCCACCGGGATCTGATAGTCGAAGCTGAGCTCTGCCTCCGGCGCCGACACCTTGGCGGTGGCAAACAGACGGTGGCCGTAGCGGTTGACCCAGGGCTTCTCCCAGGTGGCACTCATCCGCGGCCCTACGTCGGTGGCATAACCGATACCGGTCTCGATTTCGTGATCGACCCGGTTATCCAGCGTCACCGCGATGGGCACCCGATAGTTGCTCGCCTCGCTTAATACCGGCTTGATATCGACCTGACGGAACAGCTTGGTGGAGGAGACATCCTGCGACATTTCGGCCAGCCGGATGGCGAGATAGGGGTCACCGCTCTTGATGTTGATAAGCGGGCGAATAAGGTGAAGCGCTTCGGGAGTGGCATCGTAGCGGATCTCGCCAAAACGGTAGCGATGGCCCGATTCGAACAGAATAAAGATCTCTGCCGTCCCCTTGTCCGGGAACACCTTGACCTGACTCTTGCTCAGCTTGGCATCAAAGTAACCGCGGGCCAGCCCGAGACTGCCCAGATCCGCCTTGATGGATTCATATTTGGCGTGGTTGAGGGGCTCGCCCTCTTTGAGGGGCAACTTGTCCAGCAGGGCGCTGTAAAGCTCGTCGCTGCCCGCATCCCCCTCCAACAGAATATCGAGGCGGGAGACGATGACCGGCTCCCCCTTGTCCACCTCAATCACCACTTTGGACGGGGTTTTCTTGTCGCGACTCAGGGTGATTTTCGGCTGGTAGTAGCCATAAACCTGCAGCGCCTTTTGCACGCTCTCGGTAATTTTTGCGCGGGCCGGGCGGTATTGCCGCTCCTGATAGACCGGCAGGGCATTGATGTAGGCTTCAACGTTATCCTTGTTCTCCCCTTTCAACCCCTTGACCTGATAGGTGAGCTTGGCGGCAAACGCGGGCGAAGCCAGCAGCGACAGCAACAGGCCCACCCCCAGTACCCGCAGGCCGCGGCGAAACGCAGGGCCGGACAGTGAACGCCCTGCCAGCAGGGATGAAATGCATCCTGTCAAAGGTCAATATTCCTGAATCTGTGGTGAAGGAAACCAGCGCCTTTTCGGGCCAACCCCGAATGCGGCGCAGCACGCCATGCCGTGCATGGCCGTGACACAAAAATGCGCGCCAGAAAAATGGCGAACCTTATCCTAACATAGGCATCGGCCAGCGACAGCGCGGTGCCATTGGCAAATTCGCCATATCTTTTAAGAGGTTGACCACAAATCACACATTTTGGTGACAATGACGCCGCCCGCTTTCCCGATGGAAGCGAATTGACCTGCCCTGAATAAGGCTCACCCCACCATCAGGCACCATTTGTCACCTCTCCTCCTCTCTTTGCAACCAGAAACCCACCACGACAGAGTTTGTCGGCATCACCCCACCCTCACCGTTTAACAGGCCCGGCACACCCTAAAGCCCGCCGTAGCGGGTGATTAAGAATTGCTCGTTCAGCGCAATCGAATTATCCCGCTGCCTTTGCAAGCGCCCCTCCCTCACACTTGAACCATCAACTGAAGGAGACACATCATGCATGCACGTAGCGAACAGATGGCTGACTATATTGCCGATCGTCTCGAGTTCATCACCTTTCTCGCCTGTTGCAGTGCCCTGCTGGCCCTGCTGACCGGCATGAGTGGCCAGCAGGCGCTGGCCTTTACCGCCCTGAACCTGCCGTTTGGCCTCGGCATTCTGCTGGCGATGGCGCTGCTGGCCCCCCTGCCCGTCCACTGGCGGCTGCCGGGGGTCACCTTGCTGCTGGCAGGTTGCGCCCTGATGACCCTGCAACTGGGGGGTGAGTGGCTCAATCCGCTGGCCATCTGGTGCCTCTACGCCCTGCTCGGGCTGGAGATCATCTGGCAAGCGCGTCCCCGCGCCGTGCTGGCCACCCGCGCTCGCCAATAATACGGCCGATAAAGGGCGGGCTGTGATGGCTGACGCAAGTGGCAAATTGGGGTACTCTTGCGCTCCGATTTGCTACCCCCCTTGGCGTTAACAACCTTCGCCATCACTCCCAGGAGCGCCCCGATGAAAAAAGCCTGTGCCCAGCACATTCTGGTCAAGACCGAAAAACAGTGTCTGGAGATCAAGGAGAAGATCGAGAAGGGAGCCGACTTCGGCCAGATGGCCAAGCGCTTCTCCACCTGCGCTTCTGCAAAACGCAGCGGCGATCTGGGGGAGTTCAACAAAGGGGATATGGTCAAGCCCTTCGACGATGCCGTCTTCAAGGGGGAACTGCTCAAGGTGCTGGGGCCGGTGCGCACCAAGTTTGGCTTCCATCTGATCAAAGTGCTCTATCGCAACTAAGTCATCGCAACTGACCATTTTCTCGGTGAAGCTCCCCTCAGGCTGGCTTCACCGATCTCTGCATCTCCCTCGCAAAACTGACCAAAACCACGCCAAACTCTCATCAATTTACTAACGTTATCAGGCAATTAAGTTTATCCTTCTCGGCATTGTCCACATTCGACGATGGATCCCGTGCTATGCCCCGCTCTTGCTTGTGGCCCCTGCTGGCCTGGTTACTCCCGCTCGCTGGCGCCCTCGGCAGCCGCCTTCATCTCTGGCCCTGGTGGATCGGTTTTGCGATCTGTCTCATCGGAGCCCTTGTCTCCCTGGTCTTGCTGGTGCGCCTGCCCTGGAGCCGCAACCGCTACGCCAGCGGCCTTGGCGCCTTGCCACTGCTGCTGCCGCTGACCTTTGTGCTGCAGGCGCTGCGCATGCCGCTGATCAACGATGTGAGCACAGATCCCTACAATCCCCCCCAGCTACGCTGGGCGGCAGAGCTCAGAACAGCGCAGGATCTGCCAATTAATAGCGCCCCGCTGAAAGCATTTGAAAGAAATCCCGGTCCTCTCTTTACCCATACCGCCCCCGAAGAGGTGGTTATTGAGGCTGAGGAGCTGATGCAGGAGCTGGGCTGGCAGGTACGACCGAGCCCCGACGGTCTGGATGCAGTGGTTACCACCGGCTGGTTCGGCTTTCAGGATGATGTGGCGCTGCGGGTCTTTGCTGGCCCCAAAGAGACCCGCATCGATATGCGATCAGCCTCCCGTCAGGGGCAAAGCGATCTGGGCACCAACCGGGCGCGGATCGAGGATTTCCTGACCCGCCTGAATGAGCGCCTCGGCCAGGCCTACAAACCCAATTTGAAACCGTAAGTGTGAAACAACAAGAAGGTAACTGATGCGCGTTGAGGTCAAACCCGACCGGGAATATGCCTGGTTTATCCGCCCCTTTTTCTGGCTGCAAAAGCGCAACTATGGTCAGGTGCTTATTCCGGGCAAATGCTGGGGCCGCTCGCCGCGTCTCTTTGCCGCCGTCGCCACCCTCTACGGGGTCATCAACCGCAAGCGCTCCCCCATCGACCCCGTGCTGCGCTCGCTGGTGACGGTGCGGGTCTCCCAGCTCAACTGGTGTCGTTTTTGCGTCGACATCAATGCCATGACCCTGGTAAAGAGAGCCGGTTCCAGCGAGAAAGTGGAGGCGCTGGCCAACTGGCGCGAAAGCTCCTTGTTTGACGAGCGGGAAAAAGCGGTGCTCGACTACACCGAAGCGATGACTGGCCTCGATGGGGTGAGCGATGAACAGGCGGCCCGCCTCAAGCCCTGGTTCGATGACGATGCCATGGTGGAGCTGACCGGCCTTATCGCCTTCCAGAACATGTCGGCCAAGTTCAACGCCGCCCTCGATATCGCACCGCAGGGCTTCTGCCAGCTGCCGGTGCAACCGGAACGCCCTGCCCAGCCAGACAGCAAGGACGCCTGATGAACCGGACCCGCCTGCTGCTTGCACTGGTGATGGGGAGCCTTATCGGCACCTTTTTTGCCCTCGATCTTGGCCGTTACCTCACTCTGGACGCCTTGCAGGCCCAGCAGGCGGCAGTGGCGCAATGGGTCGACAGTCACTTTGTCTCGGCCAGCCTGCTGTTCGTGCTTATCTATGTGCTGAGCACCGCCCTCTCCCTGCCCGGCGCCAGCCTGCTCACCCTGGGTGGCAGCGCAGTGTTCGGCGTCGCCTGGGGGCTGCTGCTGGTCTCCTTTGCCAGCACCCTAGGCGCAACCCTCGCCTTTCTCAGCGCCCGTTTTCTACTGCGTGACTGGGTCGAGCAGCGCTTTGGCGACAAGCTGGCCACCTTTCAGTCCGGCATGGCGAAGGAGGGAGCCTTCTATCTGCTCAGCCTGCGCCTCATCCCCATCTTCCCCTTCTTTCTGGTCAATCTGCTGATGGGGCTCACCCCCATCAGAGTCAGCACCTACTACTGGGTCAGCCAGCTTGGCATGCTGCCCGGCACCTTCGTCTATGTACTGGCGGGCAGCGAGCTTGGCCAGTTAACCAGCACCGGCAATATCCTCTCCCCCAGCCTGATGGTCGCGTTGACCCTGCTGGGGCTGATGCCCTGGCTGGTCAAGAAATTAACCGCATACCTTGCGCAGCGGCGCCTGCTCGCCCCCTACCGCAAACCCGCTCGCTACGACTACAACCTGCTGGTGATCGGTGCCGGTGCAGGTGGGCTGGTCACCAGCTATATCGCCGCGGCGGTGAAGGCCAAGGTGGCGCTCATCGAGAAACACAAGATGGGGGGCGATTGCCTCAACAGCGGCTGTGTTCCCTCCAAGGCACTGATCCGAAGCGCCCGCTTTGCCGCAGAGCAGCGTAAAGCCGACGAGCTGGGCTTTAGCCCAAGCCACTCCCGCGCCGATTTTGCCGCCGTGATGGAGCGGGTGGCTGAGGTGATCAAGAAGATCGAACCCCACGATTCTGTGGAGCGCTATGAAGGGCTCGGGGTGGAGTGCATCGAAGGGGAGGCGCGGCTGGTCTCTCCCTGGGAGGTGGAAGTTAACGGCCAGCGCCTTGCCAGCCGCCATATCGTCATCGCCACCGGCGCCCGGCCGCTGTTGCCCAAGCTGCCGGGGCTGGATCAGGTGCCTTACCTCACCTCGGATAGCCTCTGGCAACTGCGCACCCCGCCGCGCCGCCTGCTGGTGCTGGGCGGCGGCCCTATCGGCTGCGAGCTGGCCCAAAGCTTCGCCCTGCTCGGCATTCCCGTGACCTTGGTGGAACTCTCGGAGCAACTGCTGCCCCGCGAAGATCGAGCGGTCGCCGATGCGCTGGCCGGGCAGATGAGCCGCGATGGCGTGCAGCTACTCACCGGCTGGCGCGCCGAACGAGCCGACTATCTGCCCGCAGCCGAGGGGGATCTTCCCATCCGGCTGCAACTGCGCCGAGGCGATGAGACACAGATGGTGGAAGGGGATCAACTGCTGCTGGCACTGGGTCGGGTCGCCAATGTGAGCGGCTTCGGGCTCGAAGCGTTGGGGGTCGAGCTTGCCCCCCGCGGCACCCTAGCGGTCGATGGCTTCCTTGCCACCAACTTCCCCAGCATACTGGCGGTGGGAGACGTAGCGGGCCCTTACCAGTTCACCCACTTTGCCGCCCATCAGGCCTGGTATGCGGCGGTCAATGCCCTGTTTGGCCAGTTCAAGCGCTTTCGGGCCGACTATCGGGTCATTCCGGCGGCCACCTACACCACGCCGGAGATTGCCCGGGTCGGCCTAAATCGCAAGGAGGCCGAGGCGCAAGACATTCCCTTCGAGGCGACCCGCTTCGAGCTGGCCGAGCTGGACAGAGCCATTGCCGATGGGGAGCGCCACGGTTTTGTCGAGGTGCTGACCGTACCGGGCAAGGATACTATCCTTGGCGCCACCATAGTGGGCACTCACGCCGGTGAGCGGATTGCCGAGTTCGTGCTCGCCATGCGTCACCGTCTCGGCCTTGGCAAGATCCTCGGCACCATTCACGCCTATCCCACCCTGATGGAGGGGAACAAATACGTGGCAGGTGAATGGAAACGGGCCCACCAGCCCACCCGGGTGCTGGCGTTGCTGGCCCGTTATCACCGCTGGCGCCGTGGCGCCTGACAACTAGAGAAACGTTTATGCTCAAGCCATTCTCACTGCTCGGCTCACACCTCAACTCTCGGCTCAAACAGCGGCTAAATGCGCTGCTGTGCACCCTGCCACTGTTGGCCAGCGGCCCGCTGTTAGCCACCCCTGATGACAACTGGCAACAGACCCTTGAGGAGGCGAAGGGGCAGACCGTCTACTTCAACGCCTGGGGCGGCAGCCCGGAGATCAACGCCTATCTGGTGTGGGCCGGGCAGGAGCTGGCGCGCGACTATCAGGTCAAACTGGTGCAGGTGAAGGTGGATGACATCGCCCAGAGCGTTAGTCAGCTGCTGGCCAACAAGCAGGCGGGCAAGCAAGCTGGCGGCCCCATCGACCTGCTCTGGGTCAACGGCGAGAACTTCAAGGCGCTCAAGGAGCAGGGGCTGCTCGGCGCTCCCTTTACCACCGAGCTGCCCAACATGGCGCTGGTCGACAGCAGCCTGCCGGTGAGTGATGACTTCACCCTGCCGGTGGAAGGGCTGGAAGCTCCCTGGGGCATCGGCCAGCTCAATCTGATAGTCGACACCGAAGAGGTCGCCAGCCCGCCCACCTCGGCATCAGCCCTGCTGGCGTGGGCCAAGGCCCATCCCGGCCGCTTCACCTATCCCAAGCCGCCCCAGTTCCATGGCTCCAGTTTTCTCAAGCAGATCCTGCTGGAATTGACGCCAGACACCGCCCCCCTCTATCGGGAGGCGACCGAGAGCGACTTTGCCAAGCTCACCGCCCCGCTCTGGGCCTGGCTCGATGAGCTGCATCCGGCACTCTGGCGCAAGGGCAAACTGTTCCCCACCAGCGCAGCCGAAACCCGCCAGCTACTCGATGATGGCGAACTGGCCATGGCCATCAGCTTCAACCCGCAGGAGGCGCAGAGTGCCGCCCAGATTGGCGCCCTGCCCCCCAGCGTGGAGGCAGTTGCCATGGAGAAAGGCGCGCTCACCAACAGCCATTTTCTCGCCATCCCCTTCAACGCCAGTGCCCGTGCGGGTGCCAAGGTGGTGGCCAACTTCCTGCTGAGCCCGGTGGCGCAGGCACGAAAAGCCAATCCGGCCTTCTGGGGTGATCCCAGCGTGCTGCGGGCCGATGCCCTGCCTGACCCCGCCAAGGGGCAACCGGCACTGCGCTTCAAAGCGGTGGCCGAGCCTCACCCCAGCTGGCAGCTCAAGCTGGAAGCGGCCTGGGCCGAGCGTTACGGTCACTGATGAGTGCCGCTGGTCACCCGCTTTCCCGCTCCCGACCGTGGCGCCAGTTGACACGCCACCCCACTATGAGTACGGGGATGGCGGTCATTTATCTGGCACTCTTCGTCATCCCATTGCTGGCGGGGCTGTGGCAACTGCTGGCGGAGGGGATGGCCGCCTCTCATCTCGCCTTGCTGCTCGCCCAACCCGGTCTTTGGCACTCAGCAGCACTGAGCCTGTGGATTGGCGCCGCCTCGACCCTTGGCAGCCTGCTGTTGACCGCCCTGCTGCTGGCCCACAGCGACAGCCGGGCTTTCGGGCTGCTCCGTCGCCTGCTCTCGCCTATGCTGGCCATGCCCCACGTCGCCTTTGCCATCGGCTTTGCCTTTCTGCTCGCCCCCTCCGGCTGGCTGCTGCGGCTCCTCTCGCCAGCTCTAACGGGGTTTGATCTTCCCCCCGATTGGCAAACCATTCGGGATCCTTGGGGGCTCGGGCTGATTGCACTGCTCGTTTTCAAGGAGACCCCCTTTTTGCTGCTGATGGCGATGGCCGCGCAGCAACCCATCCTGCTGGCACGCCAGCAGTGGCTGGGGGCGAGCCTCGGTTTCAGCGCCCCCCAGATCTGGTGGCGCCTGCTGCTGCCGGCGCTCTGGCCTGCCCTGCGCCTGCCCATCTATGCGGTGGCGGCCTACGGAGTGGCGGTGGTGGATCTCGCCCAGCTGCTCGGGCCTGACACCCCCGCCCCGCTGGCGGTACGGCTGTGGCTTTGGTATCAGGATCCGGATCTGCTCTGGCGCGGCGCCACCGCCAGCGGCGCCCTGCTGCTGCTCGCCATCACGGCGCTGCTGATCGCCATGCTCAGATTACTGGAGTGGCTTCATCAAGAGGTGGGCAAAGGCTGCTGGCTCGATGGCAAACGAGCTGCGTCCCACTCCTTTGCCAACCGGCTCGCAGCAGGCTCTGCACTCACTCTGATCACCCTCAATCTGGCGGTGCTGGCGGCCCTGCTGCTCTGGTCACTGGCGCGCCGCTGGCCCTTTCCCGGCCTCTGGCCCAGCCAGTGGAGCAGTCATTACTGGCTGGATCTGCTGCCAACCCTGCTGCCACTGCTGGCAACCAGCGTACTGCTGGCGCTGGTGAGCGGCTTGCTGGCACTGATGATGGCGGTGTGTAGTCTGGAGGCGCAAGCCGGGCGCCGCCCCTGGCCGCTCTGGCTCATCTGCCTGCCGCTGTTGCTGCCACAGGCGAGCCTGCTGTTTGGTATCCGGCTCGGGTTGGACTGGCTTGCGCATGACTCGATAAGCAGCGGCATTGGCTGGGGCTGGGTGCTCTGGAGCCAGCTGTTGTTTGTCTTTCCCTATGTCTATCTCTGCCTGCTCGGCCCCTATCGCCAGTTCGATCCGCGGATCACCCAGAGCGCCTTGCTGCTGGGGGCAACGCCATGGCGAGCCTGGTGGCAGGTCAAAGCGCCGCTGCTGGCGCGCCCGCTGCTGTTTGCCTTCGGCGTCGGGGCGGCGGTGAGTTTGGCCCAATACCTGCCGACCCTGCTGTTTGGGGCTGGCAGAGTGGTCACCATCACCACTGAAGCGGTGGCCATCGGCAGCGGCCTAAACCGGCGACTGGCGGGGCTCTACGGCCTGCTGCAACTGCTGCTGCCACTCGTTATCTATTTGCTGGCGCTCTGGCTGCCAGCGCGGATCAATCCGGCGCTCAAGGGGGGCGGCTCACGATGAACTCTCATGATGGAAACAGCCATATGCTGAGCACAACGCCTCTTCGGCTTTACCTTGATGAAAATCTGCTGCTCTCACTGCCCGCCCTGCAGGTGGCACCCGGCGAGGTATTGACCCTGATGGGGCCCAGCGGCTGTGGTAAAAGCTCCCTGCTGGCGGGGCTGGCCGGAGTACTACCGAGCGCGCAGACAGAAAATGGCCCGATCCGGCTGGAGGGGGAGATAAGGCTCGGCGAGCGGCCACTCAACACCTTGCCTGCGCAAGCGCGGCGCATCGGCATGCTGTTTCAGGATGACCTGCTGTTTGACCATCTGACGGTGGCGGAGAACCTGATGTTTGGCATGCCGGCCAGCGTGAAGGGGCACAGGGCGAGGCGAGAAAAAGCGGTGGCTACGCTGGCGCAGGTGGATCTGACAAGTCAGGCAGACAAGCTGCCGGGGGCGCTCTCCGGCGGCCAGAAGGCCCGCGTCAGCCTGTTGCGGGCCCTGCTGGCCGAGCCCGAGGCATTGTTGTTGGACGAGCCCTTCTCCCGCCTCGACAAGCCGCTGCGGGCCGCCTTTCGCGAGCTGGTGTTCGCGCAGATCAAGGCGCTGGCCATCCCCGCCATCCTGGTGACCCACGATGCGGAAGACGCGCCGGGCACCATACTCCACCTCACAGAGTCCTGTTTTTGACCGAGGAGTTCACCTTGTTTGACCGCCATCTGATCCCCGTGATCCGCAGCCCCCTCACCCAGCTCGCCAAGCCGCTCTGCCGCGCCGGGATCAGTGCCAATCAGGTCAGCCTCACCGGCTTTGCCATCGGCATGCTGGCGCTGCCGCTGCTGGCCTTTGGCAGCTATCAGTGGGCACTCGCGACCATCCTTCTCAACCGGCTGCTGGACGGGCTGGACGGCGCCGTGGCGCGGGAAACCGGCATCACCGATTGCGGCGGCTTTCTCGACATCACGCTGGATTTCATCTTCTACGCCGCCGTGGTGCTGGGCTTTGCCCTCGCCGCCCCCGCCAATGCGCTGCCCGCCGCCACTCTGCTGTTTGCCTTCATGGGCACCGGCTCGAGCTTTCTGGCGTTTGCCATCATGGCGGGCAAGCGGGGCATCGACAATCCGGTCTACCACCACAAATCCCTCTACTATCTGGGCGGCCTCACCGAGGGGAGCGAGACCATCGCCCTCTTTGTGCTGATGTGCCTGTGGCCCGCCGCCTTCGCCCCGCTCGCCTACGGCTTTGCCCTGCTCTGCGCCATCACCACCCTGACCCGACTCTGGAGCGGCTACCACACCCTGCGTCCCCCCCAGCCCTAAACAGCACAGCCCTCACCGGAGGGCTAATCCATCGCACGATGAATTGGCGGCAAACAAGGCGCACGGAACACTTGCACGGGGATGACAATGTTTTACCATTGCGACACTTTTATCAGTCTCTTTGAGAACCCTATGCGTCGCCTTGCCTCTCTTCTCACTCTGTCATTATTCCCCCTGCTCGGTGGCTGCAGCAGCGCCCCCGCGCCAAAACCCGTGGTCGTCCCCCAACCCAAGAGCGCCTTTATCAATCAGGCGCCATCGAGCAAACCCGTTTATACACAAGGGGTTAGCAAGGGGGACTTCGCCAATCGCCCCAACGTGGACCGGTTCGTCCAGAAAATGGTCGAGAAGCACGGTTTTGACAACGCCCAGCTGCATCAGGTGCTGGCACAGGCAGAGCGTTACGACTGGATCATCCGCCTGATGGATGCCCAGGCACCGACCACCGCCAAACCCACCGGCCCGACCGGTGCCTGGAACCGCTATCGCGCCAAGTTCATCACCCCCGACAACGTACAGAACGGCGTCAACTTCTGGCGTGAATACGCAAGCGAGCTGAACCGGGCGGAGCAGATCTACGGGGTGCCGCCGGAGATCATCGTCGGCATTATCGGGGTCGAGACCCGCTGGGGCCGGGTGATGGGCAAGACCCGCATTCTGGATGCACTGGCCACGCTGGCGTTTGATTACCCGCGCCGGGCCGAGTTCTTCACGAGCGAACTGGAAGCCTTCCTGGTGATGACCCGCGATGAGGGGATGGATCCCACCGAACCCAAGGGCTCCTATGCGGGCGCCATGGGCTACGGCCAGTTTATGCCCTCCAGCTTCCAGCGCTATGCGGTGGACTTTGACGGCAACGGCCACACCAACCTGTGGGACCCGGTGGATGCCATCGGCAGCGTCGCCAACTACTTCAAGGCCCACGGCTGGGAGAAAGGCCAACCGGTTGCGGTGCGCGGTCAGGGCCAACTGCCCGGCTATGAGCATGGCTTTCAGACCCGCTACCCGGTCGCCACCCTGCGCCGCGCGGGGCTGACGCCCACCAGCACCCTCGGCAACCACAGCGAGTCGAGCCTGCTGCGCCTCGATGTGGGCACCGGCTACCAATACTGGTACGGCCTGCCCAACTTCTACACCATCACCCGCTACAACCACAGCACCCACTACGCCATGGCGGTATGGCAGCTGGGGCTGGCGGTGAAAGAGGCCAAAGGCGGTTACTGAGTCAAGCACTGATTTGCCAACAAAAACGGGCCTGCTGGCCCGTTTTTGTTATTCGTTTTCCAGCAACCAGCGTTTGAGCAGTGCCGCTAACTGAGCCTGCTCCGCCTCGGTCAGTGGCGCCAGCAGGCGACGCTCGTTGGCCACGTGCAGCTCAACCGCCCGGTCGATAAGCGCTTTGCCCGATTCGGTGAGGCAGACCAGCAGGCTGCGCCGATCGCTGGGCGCCGCTTGCCGCTCTATCAGTCCCCGCTCGGCCAGCTTGTCGAGCCGGGCCGTCATGGCACCCGAACTCAACATGGCCGATTGGTAGAGCACTGTCGGCGTCAGTGGCTCACTCGACCGACGCAGGGTCGCCAAAATGTCGAAGTCCGTGCCAAGCAAGCCGCACTCCTTGAGCTCTTCACTCACCTCACGACCGGCAATTGCCGCCATCCGGGCTACTCGACCCAGCACCCCCATAGGAGAACAGTCGAGATCCGGTCGCTGCTGGGCCCACTGAGCCAGCAGCAGGTCTACATGATCTGATTCCATCGCCAACCACTTATCTTTATACCGAGATACTTGATGATAAATCAATTTGGCGCTAACTTATCTTCGCTTGAAGATACTTCATGAAGAGATAAATAATGCCAATGCTGATCGCCTTGCTGGCTCCACTGCTGTGGGGCAGCACCTATGCTGTCGTCAGCCTCTACCTGACTGACTACTCACCCTACTGGGTTGCCGTATGGCGGGCACTGCCTGCCGGGCTGCTCTTGTTACTGTTGCATCCGCACATGCCGCCTCTGCCCTGGGGCAAGCAGTTCCTGTTGGCGTTTTGCAACATTGCCGCCTTCTTCGCTTTGCTGTTTCTGGCGGCCTTCCGGCTGCCGGGGGCAGTAGCAGGTACACTTGGTGCCACCCTGCCGCTGGTGCTGATGCTACTGGCCTGGTTGCAAGATAGCACACGACCGAGCCTGAAATGGCTACTGTTGGGATTGATGGGGTTAGCTGGGGTACTACTGTTGCTCAACCCCTCTGCCAATCTGGATCCTGTCGGAGTTGCATGCGCCATGCTGGCCACAGTGCTGATCGGCCAATCCAGCCGCTGGATGCGCCACTGGCCGGTAAACGATCTGCTGGCGCTGACCGCCTGGCAATTGCTGCTTGGGGGCTTGATGCTGATCCCGCTCGCCTGGTGGCTAGCTGGCCCAATGCCGTTACCGGATCCGGCCAGTGCGCCGGGATTGCTCTGGTTGATCCTGCTCAACACCGCGCTGGGCTACTGGGCCTGGTTGTGGGGATTAAAGCACCACGGCCCGGAGGTGATGGGCATGCTGGCCCTCACCAATCCCATGATGGCTGTGTCGCTTGGGGTATTGATGGTGGGTGAAACCCTGGATGTCAGCCAGTGGATCGGCATCGGGGTGATCCTGCTCTCCCTGTTCCTGATGAAGCTGCCAGCACGCCCCTTCTTCAAACGTTGGCAAGCCCGCCGAGCGAGTACAGGGATCTGTAACGAGGCGTAAACACCAGACCACCTCAACCCGCGCATAAACAAGAGGAGCCATTGCGGCTCCTCTTTTTAGTCAGCGGTCAGTGACTTGAAGGTGGCTTATACACCTGCCTTGGCCAGTGCCGCAGAGACGATCTGCTGGGCTTCCTGCTGGATGAGGTCGAGGTGCGCATCGCCCTTGAAGCTCTCCATGTAAATCTTGTAGATAGACTCGGTGCCGGAGGGGCGCGCCGCGAACCAGCCGTTCTCGGTGACAACCTTGAGACCACCGATGGCGGCATCGTTGCCCGGCGCCTTGGTCAGCTTGGCGATGATGGCTTCACCGGCAAGCGTTGAGGCTTCCACCAGTGCCGGATCCAGCTTGGAGAGCACCGCTTTCTGGGCGCTGTTGGCCGGGGCGTCGATACGGCGATAGCTGGAGCGGCCGAACTTGGCTTCCAATGCGTCGTAGTGGGCCTGCGGATCCTTGCCGGTCACCGCCAGAATTTCCGCCGCCAGCAGCGCCAGAATGAAACCATCCTTGTCGGTGGTCCAGACGGTACCATCTTTGCGCAGGAAGGAGGCGCCCGCGCTCTCCTCGCCGCCAAAGCCGAACTCGCCGCTGTAGAGGCCATCCACGAACCACTTGAAGCCGACCGGCACCTCTTTCAGGGTGCGGCCAATCTCACCGGCAACCCGGTCAATCATGGAAGAAGATACCAGCGTCTTGCCAACGGCTGCATCGGCAGACCAGCCGGTGCGGTGGGTAAACAGATACTGGATGGCCACCGCCAGGTAGTGGTTCGGGTTCATCAGGCCGGACTTGGTAACGATACCGTGACGGTCGTAGTCAGGGTCGTTGCCAAGGGCGATGTCGAACTTGTCTTTGAGGGCAATCAGGCTCGCCATGGCGAACGGGCTGGAGCAGTCCATCCGGATCTTGCCGTCTTTATCCAGGGTCATGAAGGAGAAGGTCGGGTCGACCTTGTAGTTCACCACCTCGATGTTCAGGCCATAGGTCTTGGCGATGACGTCCCAGTAGGCGACGCCGGATCCGCCCAGCGGATCGACACCGATCTTGATGCCCGCGTTCTTGATGGCATCCATGTCCAGCACGTTCTTCAGATCATCCACATAGGGGGTGACATAGTCGTGCTCGACCACGAACGGGCTCTTGAGCGCCTCGGCGAACGGCATCCGTTTCACGCCAGCAAGACCCGCTTCCAGAATGGCGTTGGCACGGTCCTCGACCCACTTGGTGATCTCCCCTTCAGCGGGGCCACCGTGGGGCGGGTTGTACTTGAAGCCACCATCTTCCGGCGGGTTGTGAGACGGGGTGATCACCACACCGTCTGCCAGCGCTGCAGGCTTGCTGGCCCCTTCTTTGCCAGAGTTGTAGCGCAGGATGGCGTGGGAGATGACCGGGGTCGGGGTAAAGCCGAGGCCAGCCTGAATGCGGGTTTCAACGCCGTTGGCCGCCAGCACTTCGACGGCGCTGGCAAAGGCGGATTCGGACAGGGCGTGGGTATCCATGCCGACAAACAGCGGGCCCGTGATGCCGGCCTGCTGGCGATACTCCACCAGCGCCTGGGTCACCGCCAGAATATGGGATTCGGTAAAGGCATTGTGCAGGGCGCTGCCACGGTGGCCGGAGGTACCGAAGGCAACCCGCTGCTCGGGGCGGCTCATGTCCGGCTTGTTGAGGTAGTAGGCGCTGACCAGACGGGGGATGTTGGTCAGATCGCTTAAACGGGCCGGTTGACCGGCGTGGGAATGCTGAGCCATGGCGTTTTCCTTGCGTAATGGCGGCCTTGCCGGGCAAGGCCTGAGTCTTGAAGAATCGTTAAATGGCGCCACACACCTGCGCGATCACCTCTTCGCCATAGCCCATGCTGGCCATCAGCTGGGCCACCATATTCTGCTTGCGGCTGGTGTTGGTGTTGGTGATCACCCAGAACGGGGTCTCCGGTACCGGCTTGGGCTTGGTGGTGCTACCACTGGCGCGCAGAGCCTCGGGATCCTGCGAGAAATAGACGCGCTTGCGCCCCTTGATTTCGGTGGCCTGGGTAAAGCCTTCCGGGTTATCCCGGTAGAGGGTACTCAGCACCAGCATAAAGCGGTTGATGGACTTCTCTTCTTTTTGCAGCTCACCAGAATCGAGCAAGGCTTGCAGCCCTTGTTGGGTGGCTACGGTACTGGGCTGCGCGACCGCAACGGGCTCGGCAACCGGCACACGTTGGTGAGCAGGCTGTTCCAGCAGACGGCGCAGGATATCGGAGGCACTCTCACCAATGTGCCGGGTCTGGCTGGCGATATAGAAGTAGAGATCGTCATCAAGCTCGATGGTTTTCATAGGGATGCGCTGGACTCGTCGAAATTCGGATGCGGCGATTATACATAGGCAAACCCGACAGCCCAAGCAAGGGGCTGGCAGATGTACATGAATCTCATCGAGAATACGGCATAATAGCGGGCCAATTGTGTGATCAGCCGCACTGATAGCCGATCCGGACAGGATTTTTTAGAAAAAAAACCACATAAAATCCCAATCCATTGGACGAAATCCTTTTCTTTCCAGTGCGTTAAATAATACAGCGATACGCACCCACGACCGACAAGGTGTCATTTTGCAACAAAACAGCATATTGAACTTCAAGGAGCAGGGTCAGGGCCCGGCCGTTATTCTGATCCACGGCCTGTTTGGCAGCCTCGACAACCTGGGCCTGCTGGCCCGAGCCCTCTGCGAACAGTACCGGGTCATCAGCGTCGATCTGCGCAACCACGGCGCCTCCTTTCATAGCAGCGAGATGAGCTATCCGGCGCAAGCGGCCGACATCATGACCCTGATGGATCGGCTGAATATTGCCGAAGCGACCCTGATTGGCCACTCGATGGGTGGCAAGGTGGCGATGCAGCTCGCCAAGCTGGCGCCCGCGCGGGTGACCAAGCTGGTGGTGGCCGACATGGCGCCGGTCGCCTATCCCCACTCCCGCCACCAGAATGTGTTCGCCGGACTCAACGCCACACTGCGCACGCCGCCGCAAAGCCGCAGTGAAGCGGAAGCCATGCTGGCGCAGCACATCGAGACCGCCGAGGTACGCCAGTTCCTGCTCAAATCCTTCGCCAAAGGCGAGCATGGCTGGGGTTGGCGCTTCAATGTGCCCGCCCTTGAGCAAAACTACGCCAACATCATGGGCTGGCCAGAGGATGAAAGCCGCTTCGAGGGGCCTGTGCTCTTTATCAAAGGGGGGGATTCTGACTATATGCAGCACCAATACAGCGAGACGGCACTGGCCCAATTCCCGGCGGCAAAGGTGCGTGTCATCGCGAGTACCGGCCACTGGCTGCATGCGGAAAAACCGGCTCTGTTCAATAAATTGGTTGTGGATTTCCTGTCGACAGGCGGTTAACAGTTTCAAATCCTTTGTGATATAGTGCGCCGGTCATAAGGAGTGTGCGCAATCCATGCTAAGTGAACATATCGACCTGATCGAAAGTTTGGGCCTCAAGTTATTCTTTGTGGCCATTTTCATATTGATTGGCCTGGCCATTCAGGACGTGCTCAAGCGCGGCAACGTGCCCCGTTTCGGTCGTTTTATCGTCTGGTTGGTACTGTTTCTGGGTTGTGCGGGTTTTGTCGCCAAGGGGCTGATCGAACTGGGCTGGGAAGGCTCAGGACTCGGCTAACTTATTTTCATCTGTGATGTATGGCCAAACAGCAAACTGATCGAACAACACTGGATCTGTTCGCAAATGAGAAGCGCCCCGGCAGGCCAAAGACCAATCCACTCCCCCGCGAGACCCAGCTCAAGATCAACAAGCGTAACCAGCTTAAGCGCGATCGGGAAAATGGGCTGAAGCGGGTAGAGTTAAAGGTGGAGGCCGAGTTGCTGGAGCGCCTGAACCAACTTGCGTTACAACAGAACATCAGCCGAGCCGAGCTGATCCAATCTATCCTGAAGCAACAGATTGAGTCCGCCTTTGCGGTGGATATTGCAGTCTGAGCGTCAAGCATTAACACCAAATACGGGTAACTAAACACTATGGCAAGTGTAGGTCTGTTTTTTGGCAGCGATACCGGTAACACCGAAGCTGTCGCCAAGATGATCCAGAAAGAGCTGGGCAAAAACCTGATTGAAGTCCGTGACATCGCCAAGAGCAGCAAGGCCGACATCGAGAGCTTTGATTTGCTGATGTTCGGCATCCCGACTTGGTACTACGGCGAAGCCCAGGCCGACTGGGACGACTTCTTCCCCGATCTGGGCGAAATCGACTTCACCAACAAGCTGGTCGCCATCTTCGGTTGCGGTGATCAGGAAGACTATTCCGAGTACTTCCTCGACGCTATGGGCACCCTGCGCGACATCGTCGAAGCAAAAGGCGCCATCATCATCGGTCACTGGCCGACTGCCGGCTACGAGTTCGAAGCCTCCAAGGCACTGGTCGATGACAAGCACTTTGTCGGTCTGGGTATCGATGAAGATCGCCAGCCGGAGCTGACTGCCGAGCGCGTCAAGGGCTGGTGCAAGCAGCTGCACGAAGAGATGTGCCTGGGCGAGCTGGAGTAATCCACCTCCCCCTCATACCTCTGACAACAAGGGCCCCGACGGGGCCCTTGTTGTATCTGCTTGTTGCGATGCCTGCCTTTATTCTTCCCTGTTATTCACCTCTGTGCTCCGGTTTGGCCCGCACATAGAGGGTGCGCTTGACCTGCGCCACCAGCTCGCCGCTCTTGTCTTGCACCGTCACCTCGAATTCGGGGAAGTGCTTGTTGCCACCTTCGGTCGCCGCCACGATTTCGGCCAGCTTGCCCTCGGTCAGGTTGAACTCGGCCACCAGCTTGCCCTTGCCCGGCTTGATGTAGTTGATGCTGCCCGCCTTGTCCCAGACGTAGTAGCGATTCTTGAAGTAGCCCATCAGCATCAGCGGATAGATGGGGTCCGTCATGGCAAACATGCTGCCGCCAAACTGGGTGCGGTTGGCGTTCTTGTTCCACCAGCGGGATTTCAGGGTCACCCGGCAGTAGCGAAAGTCATCGCTCAGGGTCTCTATCTTGATACCGGCGCCCCAGAAAGGGGGCCAGGCGTTGAGTGCGCGGCGCACCCAGGCCGCATTGTCAAAAAGCCAATCCATGGATCTCATCCGACCAGAAATATGAAAGTTACATCTTATCAACATCTGCCATGCCAGCAAGTCGGACGACACGATTGATTATTTCAATCCAACCGGCCATTTATGGCTAAACCCCTTGAATTGCTGGGTTTATTTTTAGGGAGGCTACGACCTATAATGACAGGCCAAGCGAGTTCAAGGTTGCCATTCCTGCGGCAGTCCATCAGAATAACCCCACCTTCGAGAATGCGAATAAGTAGAATATGGCAGACAACAACCAAGCGTTAAAAAAGGCCGGGCTCAAGATCACCTTACCCCGGGTCAAAATCCTGGAAATCCTGCAACAGCCGGATTGCCAGCACACCAGCGCCGAAGATCTCTATAAACGACTGATCGACCTGGGTGAAGAGATTGGTCTCGCTACCGTTTATCGCGTTCTCAACCAGTTTGATGATGCCGGTATCGTTACCCGTCACCACTTCGAAGGTGGCAAGTCGGTATTCGAGCTGGCCACTCAGGAGCACCACGACCACCTGGTTTGCCTCGACTGCGGCAAGGTGATCGAGTTCTCCGACGAAGTGATCGAACAGCGTCAGCGCGAGATCGCCAAGAAATTCAATATCCGTCTCACCAACCACAGCCTCTACCTCTACGGTCACTGTGCTACCGGTGAGTGCAAGCACGACGAATAAGTCGGCCGCGACTTGCAGATAACGGACAATAAAAAAGCCAGCTGATGCTGGCTTTTTTATTGTCCGGCGCAGGCCGCTGGCTGCACACAGGGCAGAGTCTCCCCTGCCCATCGGCTTAGCCTTCTACTTTGCCCCAGGAGTCACGCAGGGCAACGGTGCGGTTAAACACCAGATGCTCCGGGCTGGAGAGCTTGTTGTCGGCGCAGAAGTAACCTTCACGCTCGAACTGGTAAGCTTGCTCCGGCTTGGCGTTCTTCAGGGAAGCCTCGACACGGGCACCCTCGATGATCACCAGGGATTCCGGGTTCAGCGCAGCTTCGAAGTCATCCTCGGCGCCCGGGTTCGGCACCTTGAACAGACGATCGTAGAGACGCACTTCGGCTGGCAGGGAGTGAGTGGCGCTGACCCAGTGGATCACCCCTTTCACCTTGCGGCCATCGGCCGGATCCTTGCCCAGAGTCTCGGGGTCGTAGGAGCAGTAGATGCAGGTGACCTTGCCATCGGCATCTTTCTCGATGCGCTCGGCCTTGATCACATAGGCATTGCGCAGACGCACTTCCTTGCCCAGCACCAGACGCTTGAACTGCTTGTTCGCCTCTTCTTTGAAGTCCGCTTCGTCGATGAAGATTTCGCGGGTAAAGTTCAGCTCGCGGGTACCCATCTCGGCATTGCTCGGGTGGGCCGGGGCAGTCAGCACTTCGTCGGCAGCCAAGTTCTCGATGACCACTTTCACCGGATGCAGCACGGCCATGGCGCGCGGCGCATGCTCGTTGAGGTCTTCGCGGATGCAGGCTTCCAGCATGCTCATCTCGACGATATTGTCCTGCTTGGTTACGCCGATGCGCTTGCAGAACTCGCGGATGGAGGCCGGGGTGTAACCACGACGACGCAGACCGGAGACGGTCAGCATGCGCGGGTCATCCCAACCATCAACGTGCTTCTCGGTCACCAGCAGGTTCAGCTTGCGCTTGGACATGACGGTGTATTCGAGGTTCAGACGAGAGAACTCGTACTGACGGGGGTGGCAGTCGATGGTGATGTTGTCCAGCACCCAGTCGTACAGACGACGGTTGTCCTGGAACTCCAGAGTACAGATGGAGTGGGTGATCCCTTCCAGCGCGTCCGAGATGCAGTGGGTGAAGTCATACATCGGGTAGATGCACCACTTGTCACCGGTCTGGTGATGGTGGGCAAACTTGATGCGGTAGATAACCGGATCACGCATCACCATGAAGGGAGATGCCATGTCGATCTTGGCGCGCAGGCAGGCGGTGCCTTCGGCGAACTCGCCATTCTTCATCTTGGCAAACAGCGCCAGGTTTTCTTCCACACTGCGATCGCGGAACGGGCTGTTCTTGCCTGCTTCAGTCAGGGTGCCACGGTACTCGCGCATCTGCTCGGGGGTCAGCTCGTCCACATAGGCCAGACCCTTTTCAATCAGCTCGATGGCGTAGCCGTGCAGCTTGTCGAAATAGTCGGAGGAGTAGCAGATCTCGCCGTTCCACTGGAAGCCGAGCCACTGTACATCCTGCTTGATGGACTCTACGTACTCGATATCTTCCTTCACCGGGTTGGTGTCATCGAAACGCAGGTTGCACTGGCCCTGATAGTCGCGGGCGATGCCGAAGTTCAGGCAGATGGATTTGGCGTGGCCGATATGGAGATAACCGTTCGGCTCGGGCGGAAAACGGGTATGCACGCTGCTGTGCTTACCGCTGGCCAGATCTTCATCAATGATCTGACGAATAAAGTTAGTTGGGCTGTTCGCCTGACTCATGGCTCACCTCAAAAAAGCGTCACTGGCGGAAGTTGTGCCGGCTGGCACCCTCATCCCCCCGCCGTCAAGCCGGGTATGATCCCTTATTACGGGCGCTGTCTCAACCTGAATTTGGCACTTCCGGGCCATTTCCCGACCATTGCACCGCTAAAAACGGCGTGGCTTGGCATATTGCACACTAAATGCATAAAAAAGCCCCGCACGAGGCGGGGCTGAAAGTGATGAAAAACACAAAACAGACAATTACACACAACAAAGGCTCACACGCACAGTCAACCTTTCCCAAACCCGATGCGCCATCGCCCTTGGGAAAGGCGGGTCTTTCGACCCACCTCATGTTAACGGTTGACTGCTATCAGTTCAGTTCGGTGACACGGCTGGTGCGCTTGCCATCGAAGCTGGTGGTACGCAGGTAGACCTTGCCATTCACGCTCGGCTTGGCCGCGGCGTCATAGGCACTCCAGTTGGTACCGTCCAGGCTGTACTGGATGGGCAGACCCGGCAGATCCACGTTCGCTTCCAGCACACCGTTCACTACCTTGGCACCCGGTACGGAGAGACGGTATTCAACACCGGCCTGATCCAGTTTCGGCAGCACGCGCTGACCCAGTACGTTGGCAAACTGGTTCCACTCTTTGTTGAGGGTGGCCTTGTTGACGAACTTGGTCTCGCCGGAGAACTCACGACCCTTCACATAGTTCAGCTCGAAGCCACCTTTGTGCCAGGCACGCTCGGCCACGGAGAAGATACGCGGGTAGACCATGTACTCATACTGAGCATCGGTACGCACGGTTTCACTCCACTGCTGACCGGAGATCCCCTTGAACTTGACCGGATCCTGGTCACCCTTGGCCACGAAGGCGTTGCCATCGCGGTCAACCGAGGTCTCGGCGTTCTGCGGCAGGTTTTCCGGGGCAAAGGCGAATACCTTGCGGGTGTCGTTGAAACGGGTTGCCCAGTAGTAGCCACGCTCAGCCGGGTGTACTTCGTTCGGGAAGTCGAAGTAGAGGTAATCCGGGTTGGACAGCACCACTTGGTAACCCTTGTGCGCCCACTTCATCGCTTCGTTGAAGCCACCCCAGTAGAGGGTTTCCCAGAAGTTGACACGGGTGTTGTCGGTGGCGAAGTCCTTGGCACCGCTGGCGTACTTCAGACCATCTTCCCACGCCTGCAGGATAGAGAAGCCGCGGTCTTTGACCATCTGGCCCACTTCCTTGGCGAAGTAAACCGGCAGCTCGCCCACTTCCTTGATCTTGCCTTCGTCGATCATCTTCTGGCACATCGGTGACTTGCCAAACGGCTTGTCCTGCTTGCTGGAGTCGACGTTGCCTTTCCAGGCGACCAGCTCTTCTTTCTTGGTGACGGCCGGATCCTGATAGCCACCGCCCTGCATGATGTTCTTCGCCTCATCACCACCGTAGTGCCATGCGGTCAGTGGCTGACCGGCGGCCTGGTGCATCTGGGCAACTTCATCCATTACCTTGGCTACGAAGGTGGCAGCACCCGGCTGGCAAGGGTTGATGAAGGACATCTTGTCGTAGAACTGGACGGAGGTGACGTTGGAGGTGTCAGCCGGATCAGTCAGACGGAACTGGTTAGCTTCCGCTTCTTTGCCTTCCGCCATCAGACGCTTGTAGCGCGCTTCCATGGAGACCACGGCAGCACGGGCGTGGGCCGGCATGTTGATCTCGGGGATCACGGTCACACCGCGGGCCTTGGCATAACGCACCAGATCCACGTAGTCAGACTTGCTATAGAAACCGGAACCCTGGTTGTCGCTAGTCGGGCCGGAACCCAGTTGCGGCATCAGGCACTTGGTTTCGGACTCGTCGTGGCAACGCTGGCTACCGACCTGGGTCAGCTCCGGCAGACCCGGGATCTCCAGACGCCAGCCTTCATCGTTGGTCAGGCCAAGGTGCAGCACGTTGAGCTTCATGGCAGACATCTGGTCAACCAGCTTCTTCATGGTATCCAGACTGCGGAAGTGGCGGGCCACGTCGGTCTGCATGCCACGGTATTCAAAGCGCGGCGCATCCTCGACGGTCATCGGGCTCACCAGCTTGTCATCAACACCCAGCAGGGAGATCAGGGATTGTGCCCCCCAGAATGCCCCGTCGATATCGCGACCCTGGATCACGGTGCCCTTCTGACCGATGGTCATGTCATAGCCTTCAGCCTGCTTGAGCTTGCTGCCGAGCTTGATGGTCACCGGGTAGCCGGTGTCGGAGAGGGTAACACCCAGCTTGGTCAGTTGAGCCTTCAGGGCCTCGGCGCGATCGCTCGGCAAGTCCAGGGCATTGAGTTTGATGGTAGAGAAGTCAACCTGCGGACCCGCTTTGACTACCTGCTTCATCGGGGTCGGCAGGATCTGGTTGTCAATCTTGCCAGCCGGCAGCAGGGTGCTGGTCTGGTTGGCCGCGAAACGGGTCTCGCTGTTCATCAGGATGTTCTTGTCATCCTTGGTGCGCTTCCAGCCATCAGCCGGCATCGGCTTCTCGTAGGTGCTGGCATCATTGATGTTGCTCATGCTGGCCAGTACTTTCGGCTCGGCACCTTCGCTGGCGACATACCAGTTCGGCATGATGTCAGATTCGAACAGTACCCAGTATTCCACCACCAGCGGCACTTCGACCGTGGCATCCTTGGCAAAGCCCTGGAACTTCTCGGTTGGCGTCAAACGATAGAGATCGCCGGTCAGGTGAGTAATGGTGAACTGGTCGTTATCCACACGCTGGATACGACGGATGGAGGAGACGTAGATGCTCCAGTCTTTGGAGGTCACGTCCGCACCGGTATTGGTCAGGTGCAGCTTGGCAACGCCACAGCTCGCCCACTCGGAACCGAGCGCCTGGCAATCGAGGCCGGCACCGGCACCGTCGTTGGTGACCACTTCATACTTGACCACCAGGTTGTTGGCGAGGGAGTCGACCACAGCCTGCTTGGCGGCATCGGCTGCCTGGACCTGGCTGACAAAAACGGTAGACATGGCAATGGCTAACAGAGAATGTTTCAAGTTCATAACTGCTGCTCTCATTTGAAGTAAAGGTTGGATTTTCTTGGCTTTTTTATATGGGGCCCCTGAGCGGGGCCCTTAGTTATGTCAACAATGGACTTAGACTTGAGGTGAGCGAGTCGCTCGATTAACGCAGGGCTTTCATCTCACCGGCGATGATTTCGGCCAATGGGCCCAGAATCACCTGCAGGTTCTGCTCACCGAGTTTGACCACACCGGCCGCACCCAGGGCTTTCAGCTTGCGCTCATCGACGATGCTGCGGTCTTTCAGAGTCAGACGCAGACGGGTGATGCAGGCATCGATGGAGACCAGGTTCTCTTGACCACCCAGCACTTCCAGGTATTGCTTGGCCAGCTCGGTACGGTTGGTAGATTGAGCGGCAGCCGGAGCAGTCTCTTCGTCATCTTCACGACCCGGGGTTTTCAGGTTCAGCTTGGCAATCACTACGCGGAACACTGTGTAGTAGAGGCCGAAGAAGACCAGACCCTGAGGGATCAGCATGTACCAGTTGGTCGCCAGCGGGTTACGGCTGGAGAGCACCATATCCACCAGACCGGCACTGAAACCGAAACCGGCCATCCACTGCATGGAGGCAGCGATGAACACGGAGATACCGGTCAGCACAGCGTGAATGACATACAGTACCGGCGCCACGAACATGAAGGAGAACTCGAGCGGCTCGGTTACACCGGTGAAGAAGGAGGCAAAGGCAGCTGCGATCATGATGGAAGCAACTTTCTCTTTGTTCTCTTTCTTGGCGGAGTGGTAGATGGCCAGAGCGGCACCCGGCAGACCGAACATCATGATGGGGAAGAAGCCAGCCTGGTACATACCGACCACGCCTTTCACCTGATCCAGGCTCTTGCCAGCGGCCAGAGCAGCATCGATGGTAGCCTGACCACCCAGGAAGTTCGGGATGTCGTTGATACCGGCCACGTTGAACCAGAACACGGAGTTCAGGGCGTGGTGCAGACCGATCGGGATCAGCAGACGGTTGAAGAAGGCGTAGATACCGGCACCGGTAGAGCCCAGGCTCACGATGGACTCACCGAAGGAGACCAGACCACCGTAGATTGCCGGCCATACAGCCATCAGGATGAAAGATACGACGATCATCACCACGGAGGTTACGATCGGTACCAGACGACGACCGGAGAAGAAGGAGAGTGCCTTGTGCAGCTCGACGCTGCTGAAGCGGTTGTACAGCTCAGCGGCGATAACACCACACAGGATACCCACGAACTGGTTGCTGATCTTGGCAAACGCGGCAGGAACCTGCTCCACCGGGATGCTCTTGATCTGGGCCACAGCGCCCGGGCTCAGCAGGGTGGTAACGACCAGGAAGCCGACCAGACCTGCCAGGGCAGCAGAACCGTCTTTATCCTTGGACATACCGTAAGCGACACCGACTGCGAACAGTACGGACATGTTATCGATAATGGCTGCGCCAGCTTTAATCAGGAAGGCAGCCAGCGCACTGTCACCACCCCAACCATTCGGGTCAATCCAGTAGCCAACCCCCATCAGGATCGCTGCGGCAGGCAATACCGCTACCGGCACCATCAGGGCACGGCCGATCTTTTGCAAATAACCGAGAATGTTCACGGTTCCTCTCCTTAGTTAATGTTTTTCTAGAAATTAAGTGCTTATCACGTTTGACGCATAAGCCATCAAGGCTTGATTGGCAGTCTAGGGCTTTTATTTCGCTGCGCAAATTAATAAACCAATAATCGTGATCGTTATCACCCAAACAAGATAAAGGTGGTGGATAGATGTGGCTTAGTTCGCAATCTTTATTTACGCTATAAAACAACTTGAATCCGTCTTAGCCAATTGCCACCGCCAAACCGGTCGCAACCCGACACAGAGGTATCCCATATGCGCCTGATCCCGTTGAAATCTGCCAGCCAAGTAGGCCTGTGGTCTGCTCGTTACATCGTTGACCGCATCAACGCGTTCAAGCCGACCAGCGGTCGCCCTTTCGTACTGGGCCTGCCCACCGGTGGCACCCCGCTCAACACCTACAAGCGCCTGATCGAGTTGCACAAAGCCGGTGAAGTGAGCTTCCAGAACGTGGTCACCTTCAACATGGACGAGTACGTTGGCCTGCCGGAAGATCACCCGGAGAGCTACCACAGCTTCATGCACAACAACTTCTTCAGCCACATCGACATTCGTCCCGAAAACATCAACATCCTCAACGGCAATGCCGAGGATCTGGTGGCCGAGTGCAAGCGCTATGAAGACAAGATCAAGTCCTACGGCAAGATCCACCTGTTCATGGGTGGCGTGGGTAACGACGGCCACATCGCATTCAACGAGCCGGCTTCTTCCCTCTCCTCCCGCACCCGGGTCAAGACCCTGACCGAAGATACCCGCATCGCCAACTCCCGCTTCTTCGGTGGCGACATGGAGCAGGTGCCCAAACTGGCCCTGACCGTGGGTGTCGGCACCCTGATGGATGCGGAAGAGATCATGATCCTGGTCACCGGTCACGGCAAGGCACTGGCCCTGCAGGCCGCCGTGGAAGGCAGCGTCAACCACATGTGGACCATCTCCACCCTGCAACTGCATCCGAAGGGAATGATGGTGTGCGACGAGCCCTCCACCATGGAGCTCAAGGTCAAGACCGTTCGCTACTTCCAGCAGCTGGAAGCCGCCAACATCGGCCGTCTGTAAGGAGTCGTCATGTACGCATTGACCAACTGCACCCTCTACACCGGCAGCTGCGTGCTGACCGGCTACGGGGTGCTTATCGAGGGCGACAAGATTGTCGCTATCTCTCACCTGGCCGAACTGCCTGCGGGCATCGAGCAGATTGACCTCAAAGGCGCCAACCTGACCGCCGGTTTTATCGATGTGCAGCTCAACGGCTGTGGCGGGGTGATGTTCAACACCGAGATCACGGTCGAGACCCTGGCAACCATGCAGGCGGCCAATCTCAAATCCGGTACCACCAGCTTCCTGCCGACCCTGATCACCAGTCCGGATGCGGACATGAAGCAGGCCGTTGCGGTGACCCGTGACTACATGGCTGCCAACCCCAACGAGGTGCTGGGCGTCCATCTGGAAGGGCCTTACACCAACCTCAAGCGCAAGGGGATCCACCCTGCCGCGCAAATTCGCCAGCCAGCGGACGAGATGATCGACTTCTTCTGCGCCAACGCGGATGCCATCACCAAGATCACCCTGGCCCCGGAGCGCAACGAGCCGGCCCATATCCGCCGTCTGGTGGAAGCGGGCATTCTGGTCTCGGCCGGTCACACTGCCGCCAGTTACGATCAGGCCATGGCCGGGTTCGATAACGGTATTCGCTTTGCGACCCACCTCTACAACGCCATGACCCCGACCCTCAACGGTCGCGAGCCGGGTGTTGTGGGCGCCATCTATGATCGCAAGGATGTCTACGCGGGCATCATCGTCGATGGCCACCATGTGCACTGGGCCAACGTGCGTCTGGCTCACAAGGTGCTGGGGGAGCGACTGGTGCTGGTCACCGATGCCACCGCAGCAGCCGGAGCGCCGGAAGGGTTTGAGAAATTTGATTTTTGTGGCACCACCGTCTTTTTACGCGATGGTCAGTGTGTCGACGAGAATGGTACACTCGGCGGTTCCTCCCTCACCATGATTGAGGGGGTGGAAAATCTGGTCAAGCAGGTCGGATTACCGCTCGATGAAGCACTGAGAATGGCCAGCCTCTACCCCGCTCGCGCCATTGGATGGGACTCACGTCTCGGTAGTATCCAGGTCGGTAAAGTAGCCAACCTCACTGTCTTCGATCAGGACTTCACGGTCCGTGGGACCGTGGTTAACGGACACTACACACAACAGTGACATCATGACTGGCGGACAAATAGCAAACGTAGATCTTATCAAGCAGGTCAACAGTGCAGCCGTGTATCGGCTCATCGACCTGCAAGGCCCCATCTCCCGGGTCAAGATTGCCGAGTTGAGTCAGCTGGCCCCGGCCAGCGTGACCAAAATAACCCGGCAACTGATCGAGCATGGCCTGATCAAGGAGACCTCTCCGCAAGCCTCAACCGGCGGGCGGCGTGCCATCTCCCTGACCACCATCAAACATCGCTTTCAGTTTGTCTCTGCCAAGCTGGGCCGCGGCTACCTGCAACTGAGTCTCTATGACCTCGATGGCAAGGAGCTCGACCAGCACGTCATTCAGGTGACCGAAATCGACCAGCAACCCGTGGTCGACATGCTGCTGCGAGAGATTGGCGCCTTTATCGATGCCAACCGCGAACGCTGTCGCAACCTCATCAGCATCGCGCTGACCATGCCGGGTCTGGTCAACCCGGAATCCGGTATGGTCATCTATACCCCCAAGTACCAGATCCGCAATCTGGGACTGGCGAAGCTGCTTGAGAACCACTTCAACCTCCCCTGCTACGTGGGCAACGATACCCGCTCGCTGGCGCTGGCCGAACACTTCTTCGGCGAGTCCCGCGACTGCATGGACTCCATTCTGGTGAGTGTCCATCAGGGAACGGGCTCCGGGATCATCACCAAGGGTCAGGTGTTCCTCGGTCAGAACCGCAACGTCGGCGAGATCGGCCATATCCAGGTCGAGCCGCTCGGCAAGCGCTGTCACTGTGGCAACTTCGGCTGCCTCGAGACCATCGCCTCCAACGAAGCGATCATCGACAAGGTGAAGGAGCTTATCAGCCGCGGGCACCAGAGCGCGCTGCAGGAGAAGCACATCACCATCCAGGAGGTGTGCAAGGCGGCGTTGGCGGGCGATGAACTGGCCCGCAGCGTGATCGAGAACGTGGGTGAGCATCTGGGGCGGGCGGTGGCTATTACGGTCAACCTGTTCAACCCGCAGAAGGTGCTGATCGCCGGTGAAATCACCGCCGCCGAAGAGATCCTCTTCCCGGCCATCCGTCGCTGCGTCGAGCATCAATCCCTGCCGAGCTTCCACCGTGGCCTGCCCATCGTGAAAGCCCGCTTCCAGAACCAGCCGACCTATGGCGGCTTTGCACTGGTCAAGCGCGCCCTGCTGGAAGGGGATCTGCTGCAGATCATCATGGAGCAGAAGTAAGACACTGATCTTGCGAGATAACAAAACGGCAGCCACTGGCTGCCGTTTTCTATTGTGTGCTTGCTGGCGGTTTAGCTCGCCCGACATGGCCTGAACAGATCCAGCTTGTTGTCGTAAACACTCGTCTGCACATCCATGATCCCCAGCATGGAGTGGAACAGGTTATCGTGGGAGAAGCGCTGGCTGCTCGCCTCCGCCGCCAGGCAACCCATATCCAGCTGGCGATCGGCCTGTAACTGAGGCGAGAACCAGGTCAGCAGAGGCACCCGGGTCTGATCATCCGGAGCAAACTTGTATGGCGTGCCGTGTAGATAGAGCCCCATGGCCCCGAGGGATTCGCCGTGATCGGAGAGATAGACCAGTCCCACATCATACTGGCTCTCCAGCGACTTGAGCTTGTCTATCAGCAGCCCCACCACCTTGTCGGTGTAGCGGATGGTGTTGTCATAGGTGTTGACCAGCTCTTCGTTGCTGCAGTTTTCAATGTCGCTGCGCGGGCAGTCCGGCATAAAGGCGCGCTCGCTGGCAGGGTAACGACGGAAATAGGTCGGGCCATGGCTGCCCATCAGATGAAAGGCCACCAGCTTGTTGCCCTTCATGCCTGCAATCTGTTGATCCAGCCCCTCCAGCAGCACCTCGTCATAGCAGGACTCCCCCTGACAGAGCGCAGGATAGGATTTGGGGAGGATCTCGATGGTCGGCACATTGCGGCATACCCCTTTGCAACCGCCATCGTTCTCTTTCCACAATACCGAGACACCGGCATGTTGCAGCACATCGAGCAGGCCGTCACGGGAGCTGGCAAGCTGGTCATCGTAGCCACGGCGCGTGAGGTTGGAAAACATGCAGGGCACCGAAACGGCGGTGGCTGTACCGCAGGAGCGCACATCCCTGAACGACACCACCCCCTGCTCTTTGGCTGTAAAACTGTTGGTCGCCTTGCCATACCCGTTAAGGGAGTAGTTCTGGCTGCGCGCCGTCTCCCCCACCACCAGGAACATCAGGGTCGGCTTGCTTCCCCGTGCCACTACCCTGGCATCTGTCCCCAGATGCTGGTAGGGGATCGGCGTGGCAAACAGCACATCCCGCCCATATTTGTAGAGGCCGTGCACATAGTTGGCAGGCACAATCTCTTTGGCCAGCGACTTGTTGTTGCGACCGACCGAGGCGTAATCCTGATAGTAAAGTGCCGCGACGCCCCCGATAAACAGCAGAGAGATAGCCAATACACCTGCCCGCAACGCCAACCCCTGATACCAGCGAGCCGGATAGCGGATCCGCAGTGACCAGAGCACCAGAACAGGCAGCAGCCCGGTCAGCAGAAACCAGAGCGCAACCGAGCCATTCAAATAGGCCCCCGCCTCACCACTGTTGGTCTCCACTATGTTCTGGATCATGCCTGCATCAAAGATGACGCCGTATTTGAGCATGGCGTAGCTGACGATGGAGCCAGTCAGAATGAGCACGGTAAAAAAGGGCTTGAGCACAAACCGGAACGTGAAGGGAATAAACACGGCATTGAGCGCCGCGATCAGCACCAGCGGGATCGAGATGGCAAATCCGGCTTTGACATGGGTCAGGGCGCTGAGCACCGTATAGAAATGCAAAAAGATTGGCCAGTTCAGTACCAGGGCGAAAAAGAGCACCAGCAACAGATTGGTCTGCAGTACACCGAGAGTTACACGCATAAACAACTCCTACATACCGGCCTGCACTGCAGCGGGCCGGCCAAGCCAACAAAAACGACGGGGCCAGCGTAGGAAGTAAAACTTAAGCGCGAATTAAGAGGAGAAGCACGGCGCTCGTGCGCACCATCACAGCACGGGGTGCTCCGCAGCCCCGAAATGGATTTTTAGTTGTCTATCCATCGGATTTTGCTAGCTTGTTGAGTAGGCATTCACGAAATGCAGGTTAACCGATGGCACTGATCCAAGCCTCGATAGAGCAATTGAGAGTAGGCCACTATATCCATCTCCCCACGGGATGGACTAACCACCCGTTTATGTTCAATACCTTCAAGATCAAGGATCAGCAGCAACTCGACATTCTCCGTCATCTTGATCTCACCCTGCTGATGGTCGACCCCGACAAGAGCGATCTGCCCATCGAGCCGCTGCTGCGCGGCGATATCCCGGATGCCGGGCCTGATCTTGACGAGTTGGAAGAGCTGATTGCCTCGGGCCCGCCCCCCTTTGACGAAAAGGCCTTTCGCCGCTCCATGCGCGCCGCCGACAAAGCCTTTGGCCAATCCATGAGCGAGCTGCGCGATGCACTCGGGGCGCTGAACCTCAAACCGGATGAGGGGCTGGCCAATACCGCCCAGATCGTCCGCAATGCCGCCTTCACCCTCAGTCAGCATGAAGGGCCTCTCGGGCTCCACCTTATTCGCAGCCCCCACACCGATATCTTGCTGCAACACAGCCTCAATGTGGCTTTCATTGCCATGCTGATGGCCCGCGAACTCGGCATGAACCCCATCGAGATTGAGGAGACGGGACTTGCGGGACTTATCCACGACATCGGCGAACTGAAAATCCCGAGCCAGATCACCCAAAAGCGTGGTGAGCTAAACAAGGCCGAGCAGAACTTCCTCAATATGCATCCCCAGTACGGGCTGGAGATGCTGACCCAGCTCAACGCCTTTGAACCGAAAATCCGTCAGGTCGCCCATCTGCACCACGAGCGGCTCGACGGCAGCGGTTATCCGCTCGGGATCAAAGGCGGGGAGATCCCGCCGCTGGCGCGATTGATCGGGCTGGTCGACTTCTACGACGAGCTGCTCCATCCCCGCAACAGCGGCAACCCGGCCGCGCCGAGTCAGGCCATCAGCCAGCTCTACAAGTTATCCCAGAAAAAGTTCGACCAGAATCTGGTCAAGTTGCTGGTCAAGGTGCTGGGGGTCTATCCGCCGGGATCACTGGTGAAACTCTCGGACGAGAGCATCGCGCTGGTGCTCTCTACCGAACCCACCATGCCCCTCAAGCCGAAGATCCTGCCCTATATCAAGGCCCAGCGGCCAGAAGCCGTCGCCATGATCGATCTGCGGGAAGATGAACGCACCATCACTGCTTTTATCAAACAGGAAGAGCTGGATGAGGGACAACGGCAGTTCTTCAACCTGACCCGCCGCTTCTGCTACTACTTTGCATTCTGAGTTATCCCCAGAAGCTGGGGATAACTCATTGGACAAACCGGAATAATTGCTCAAACCCCCATCAGAAGGTTGCCAACTGACCATGTATAAAAAACGCCCAGCCAAGGGGCCGGGCGGAGCATGCCACCTCCGTGTGGCGTATCCAGCGGATACATTCATGCTCCATCCATCAATATCAACCCGCTGCCGCTTACACAAATATCAATTTAACATGCTGATTTAATATGGTTTTATCCACTTGTTCTGGCAAACTGACGGCCCGTTACGCCCAGTTGGGCCAACAGAACAAGATCCTGATCACACTTATTCACGGGCTGAACATTTTTTCAGCTGGCTTATGAGGAGCGTTTTTTATGCAGTTGGTCCTCTCCTTGCTGCAACAGATGAGCGTCAGCCTGGTGATCGCTTATCTCTTCTCGAAAAGCCCGCTGCTGCGCCCACTTGCCAACTATTCCGTGAGATTACCTCACAAGATACTGATATACATCATTTTTTCCAGCTTTTGTATCCTCGGCACCTATGTGGGCCTCGATATCGACGATGCCATCGCCAACACCCGGGCGGTCGGCGCCGTCTTGGGGGGATTATTGGGGGGACCGCTGGTGGGCTTTCTGGTGGGGCTGACCGGCGGCCTGCACCGCTATACGCTGGGGGGATTTACCGATCTCGCCTGCGCCATCTCCACCACCTGCGAGGGGTTGCTCGGAGGCATAGTGCACTGGCGGCTGATGCGATCGGGGAGAACAGATGCCCTGTTTGAACCGCGTATCGCCTTCTTTACCACCCTCTATGCCGAGATCATGCAGATGGTCATCATCCTGCTGGTGGCGACCCCGTTCGACAAATCCCTGCTGCTAGTGCGCACCATCGCCACCCCGATGATTCTGGCCAACTCCTGCGGCGCGGCGCTCTTTATCAGCATGATCCGCGACCAGCAGCGGATGTATGAGAAGTTCTCCCGGGTCTTCTCCGCCAAGGCGCTCAATATCGCCAACCGCACAGTGGGGATCATGAGTCAGGGCTTTACCCCGGAGGCGAGCAACAAGATTGCCCGCATCATTCAGGAGGAGACCGGCGTGGGGGCGGTCGCCATCACGGACACCGAGCAGATCCTCGCCTTTATCGGCACCGGCGAAGATCACCATCTGCCGGGCACCCCCATCGCTTCAGCCATCACCATGCAGGCCATCGCCCGCAACAAGGTATTGTTTGCCGATGGCAACAGCCAACCCTATCGCTGCAGTCTCTCCCCCGCCTGCCAGCTGGGTTCGGTGCTGGTGATCCCGCTGCAGGGGGACAAAGGAGTGATCGGCACCATCAAGCTCTACGAGCCGAAGAAGCGGCTGTTTCTCAAGATCAACCACACCCTGGGGGAAGGGATTGCCAACCTGCTGTCACAGCAGTTGCTGGCTGGTCGGCTGGAGCAGCATCAGCGGCTGCTGGTGCAGTCCGAACTCAAGCTGATCCAGGCCCAGATCAACCCCCACTTTCTGTTCAACACCCTCAACACCATCAGTGCCATCACCCGGCGTGATCCGGACAAGGCGCGGGATCTGCTGCTGCATCTTTCGCTGTTCTTTCGCAAGAACCTCAAGCGACAGAGCGGCCTCGCGACCCTGCAGGAGGAGCAGGAGCACTGCCAATCCTATCTGGAGATCGAGCTGGCCCGCTTTGGCGATCGGCTGACGGTGATAAACGAGATCCCGCCCCATCTGGCCACACTGCGACTGCCCAGCTTCACCCTGCAACCGCTGATCGAAAATGCCATCAAGCACGGCATCTCGACTCTGCTGGAGCAAGGGCGCATTCGCCTCTGGACCGAAGAGCATCCCACCAGCGTCACCATCCATGTGGAAGATAATGCAGGCACCTGGCAAGCACACCCCGCTGGCGACGGTCTGGGCATGACCATTGTCGATCGGCGACTGAAAAGCGCCTTTGGCGAGCGCTATGGCGTGACTATTGCCTGCGAGCCGGAACAGTGGACCCGGGTCTCGTTCACCATCCCCAAGGAGCAACCATGATCCGCACCCTGATTGTCGATGACGAACACTACGCCCGCGAAGAGCTAAGGCAGCAGCTGGCCTGCGATCCTGCCATCGAGATCGTGGGGGAAGCGGCCAACGCCATCGAGGCGCTGCCGCTTATTCAGCGCCTCAAGCCTGATGTGGTGTTCCTCGATATCCAGATGCCCAAGCTGAGCGGCATGGAGCTGGTCGCCATGCTCGACCCCCTGCCCCGCATCGTCTTTGTCACCGCCTTTGACGAATATGCCATTCAGGCATTTGAAGAGAACGCCTTCGACTACCTGCTCAAGCCGGTGGAGCCCGCCCGGCTCGCCAAGACGCTGGCTCGCCTCAAGCAGGATATCTCCCCGCAGCCCATCGAGCGGCTGGCCCCCACCATCGAACATATTCCGGGCTATCTGCACAATCGGGTCAGGCTGCTCCCCATCGCGCAAGTGGAATATGCCTTCTCCGATCTGGGCGGGGTCCATGTGGCCTGTCAGGGCGAGCTGTTCCACACCCAGCTCACCCTCAAATCGCTGGAAGAAAAGAGCCCGCTGCTGCGCTGTCACCGCCAGTATCTGGTCTCCCCCAACGCCATCTTCGAGATCCGGCTGCTGGATAACCAGCTGGCGGAGATCGTCACTCCGAGCGGCGCCCGGGTGCCGGTCAGTCGTCGCTATCTCAAGGAGCTCAAAGATCAGCTGGGGCTGGACTGAGCCGCGGAGTGTGCGCCTGATCACAGCCGCCGACCGCTCGGCGCGCCAAAGCGCCGCTCGGGGAGTTTCACCTGCCAGCCAGGCGCAACCGTTTTAGACTCGCTCTGCACACTAAAAAATAACAATGCAGGAGCGTAGCAATGATCTGGTTCTTCCTCTGTGTCGGCTTACTTGTGGCCGGCTACTTCATATACGGCAAATTCATCGAACGGATATTCAGCCCGAAACCCGAGCTGAAAACCCCCGCCATCACCATGGCTGACGGGGTGGACTATGTCCCGATGTCGGACAAGAAAGTCTATCTGGTTCAACTGCTCAACATCGCAGGTGTCGGCCCCATCTTCGGCCCCATCCTGGGTGCCCTCTACGGCCCGGTCGCCATGCTGTGGATCGTCTTTGGCTGCATCTTCGCCGGTGCGGTACATGACTACTTCTCCGGCATGCTGTCGGTGCGCGCCAAGGGGGCCTCGGTGCCAACCGTGGTCGGTGAGCATCTGGGCACAGCCGCCAAGCACTTCATGAACCTGTTTGCCGTGGTGCTGCTGATGCTGGTGGGCGTGGTATTCGTGCTGAGCCCGGCGGGACTCTTGGCCAACCTCACCTCCACCGATCTGGTCTACTGGATCGTGGCAATCTTTGCCTACTACATCCTCGCGACCATAGTCCCCATCGACAAGATCATCGGCCGCTTCTACCCCATCTTCGGCGCCCTGCTGGTCTTCATGTCGGTCGGCCTCATCGTTGGCCTGATCGCCTCCGGCAAAGGCTTCTACAACACAGGGATGGACTTCTCCAACCTGCACCCGACCGAACTGCCGCTGTGGCCGCTGCTGTTCATCACCATCGCCTGTGGTGCGGTATCCGGCTTCCACGCCACCCAGTCACCGCTGATGGCGCGCTGCATGCAGAACGAAAAATCCGGCCGCTTCATTTTCTACGGTGCAATGATCGGTGAAGGGATCATCGCCCTTATCTGGTGCACCCTGGGTCTCTCCTTCTACGACAGCACCGAAGCGCTCAACGCTACTATGGCCAACGGCGGCCCGGCAGCCGTGGTACACGAAGTCTCCACCAGCCTGCTCGGCACCGTAGGAGGCATTCTGGCCATCCTCGGCGTGGTGATCCTACCCATCACCTCCGGTGACACCGCGTTTCGCAGTGCTCGCCTGATCGTGGCGGACTTCCTGAAGATGACCCAGAAACCGCTGGCCAAGCGTCTGCTGATCGCCATCCCCATGTTTATCCTTGGTTTCATCATCTCCAAGGCTGAGTTCGGGGTGATCTGGCGCTACTTCGGCTGGGCCAACCAGACCACCGCCGTCATCATGTTGTGGGCTGCGGCTGCCTACCTCATCAAAGAGGGCAAGCTGCACTGGATCTGCACCATTCCCGCCATGTTCATGACCGCTGTGGTGATCACCTATCTGGCCAACGCCCCCATCGGGTTCGGGCTGGAGATGGGGACCTCCACCATCATCGGCCTGACTGCAACGGCAGCCATTACCGTGGCCTTCCTGATGAAGTTCCGCCAGCCGCTGGTCAGCAGTACCAGCGAAGGGTAAAAACAGCAAAAAATGCAGCGAAAGCAGCACAAAAAGGCGCCTGATGGCGCCTTTTTTAATGACAAAAAGACTAATAAGACAACTGTTGAACGGCTTCAGCTTCAATACAGCGAATAGCTTTAAGATTCCGGGCGAACTGACGATAAATGTGTGATTCTTAATTGCTTTAGTGCTTGTTGGAACCAATGATTAAGCTGTGCGTCATGCCAGTGGAGGTTATAAATGGCCCTTGATTATTTTGCACTTGGTCTGCTCGTCTTTGTCGGGCTGGTCATTTTTTATGGAGTCATCGTTATCCACGATATTCCTTACGAGATAGCCAAACATCGGAACCACCCTCATCAGGATGCCATTCACGTGGCAGGTTGGGTCAGCCTGTTTACCCTGCACGTGCTGTGGCCCTTCCTCTGGATCTGGGCAACCATCTATCGCCCCGATCGCGGCTGGGGCTTTAGCCAGCGCCTGCAAAAAGATGAAGAGGAGCTGGCGGCCCTCAAGCAGGAGTTGGCGGATCTGAAGAGCCGTATCAACACTATCGAACAGAGTGAGCAACAGGGATAAACCATGGACCTGCTACTGATCCTGACCTACACGGCGCTGTGTGTCGCCATATTCAAAATTTTCCGCATCCCGCTCAACAAGTGGACCGTCCCCACCGCAGCACTGGGTGGCGTGCTGCTCATCGGCACCCTGATCATGCTGATGAACTACAACCATCCCTACTCCGAGATGGCGCGCAACTACTACGTCTCCACCCCCATAGTGCCGCTGGTCAAGGGCCGGGTCGTTGAGGTTCCGGTTCAGGCCAATCAGCCGGTGAAGAAAGGGGATGTGCTGTTTCGCCTTGATGATGAGCCGTTCCGTCTGAAAGTGGATAGCCTCACCGCACGGGTCGAATCCAACCGCGAGCACCTCAAGTCCATCGAGGCGAGACTGCGCTCCGCCAGACTGGATCGGGATCGTGCCAGCGACCTGATGCGCCGTGGCGTGGGCAAGCAGCGCGACCTCGACGTCACCCAGGCCAACGTGGATGACATCGTGGCCCAGATTGACCAGCAGAAAGCCACCCTGAACGATCTGCAAGCCCAGCTGATGGAAGCCAAATACCAACAGTCACAAACTGTGGTCTATGCCCCGAGCGATGGCCATGTGGTGCAGCTGGCCCTGCGCCCCGGCATGATCGCCACCCCCTTCATGTATCGTCCGGTGATGACCTTCATCCACAAGGATGACACCGCCTACGTCGGCTGGTTCTGGCAGAACAGCATGCAGCGACTGGCGGTGGGCGATGAGGCCGAAGTGGTGATCGATGGCGTACCCGGCAAAATCTTCAAAGGCAAGGTGACCGCCGTGGTTCCGGCCATTGCCGCCGGTAACGTGCAAGCCAACGCCGGTCTGCTGGATCAGACCACTGCGGTGCGCCCGGGTCGTCTGCCGGTGGTTATCTCCATCACCGACCCCGAGTGGGCCAAGTATCAGGTAATAGCAGGCTCCAGCGGGCAGGCTGCCATCTATACCCACTACTTCCACCATGTATCTGTGATGCGCAAAGTACTGCTGCGCATGGCAAGCTGGATGAACTACATCTTCCCGTTCCATTGATCAGCACCCAAGCACCCTGCGGGCCGGCATCATGCCGGCCCGCTGTTTTTTGGCGGCAAGATCCCTATAATGGCGCCATCCTGCCAAGCCCCTGCGCCAAACCTGCATGTTCGTTCTCAGACCCTATCAGACCGACGCCGTCAACGCCGTGATCAACCACTTTCGCAAACACCCGGATCCCGCCGTGGTGGTGCTGCCCACCGGGGCCGGCAAGAGTCTGGTGATCGCCGAACTGGCCCGCAAAGCGCGCGGTCGGGTGCTAGTGCTGGCCCACGTCAAGGAGCTGGTGGAGCAGAACCACGCCAAGTACGAGGCGTGGGGACTCAAGGCCGATATCTTCGCTGCCGGTCTGGATCGCAAGGAGGCGAGCGCCCAGGTGGTGTTCGGCTCGGTGCAGTCGGTCGCCCGCAATCTGGCGGCCTTCGACGGTGCGTTTTCGCTGCTTATCATCGACGAGTGCCATCGGGTCTCGCTCGATGATGACAGCCAGTACCATCAGGTGTTAGGCCACCTCAAAGCCGCCAATCCGGCCCTCAAGATCCTCGGTCTCACCGCCACCCCTTATCGGCTCGGGCTGGGCTGGATCTACCGGCGCCACTACCACGGCATGGTCAAGAGCCACGGCGAGCGGCTGTTCGGCGACTGCGTGTTCGAGCTGCCCCTGCGTTTTATGGTCAAAAACGGCTACCTGACCCCACCGCGCATGGTGGATGCTCCCATAGTCCACTACGACTTCAGCAAGCTGGTGGCGCGGGAGAACGGCCTCTTCAGCGAGGCAGATCTCAACGGCGAGCTCAAGCGTCAGGAGCGGGTTACCCCCCATATCCTGAGCCAGGTGCTGGAGTATGCCGCCGACCGGCAGGGGGTGATGATCTTCGCCGCCACCGTCGAACACGCCCGTGAAATTCACGGCCTGCTTGGCGCCCGAGGCCAGCAGGCAGCCCTTATCACCGGCGAAACGCCGGGGCCGGAGCGCGATGCCCTCATCAACGCCTTCAAGGCGCGCGAGCTCAAGTTTCTGGTCAACGTGGCGGTGCTCACCACCGGCTTCGACGCCCCCCATGTCGATCTTATCGTGATGCTGCGCCCCACCGAGTCGGTCTCCCTCTATCAGCAGATCGTCGGGCGGGGCCTGCGTCTCTCGCCGGGCAAGGAGGATTGTCTGGTGCTCGACTACGCCGGCAACAACTTCAACCTGTTTGCCCCCGAAGTGGGGGAACCTCGCCCCCACGCCGGTACCGAGCCGGTGCAGGTGCCCTGCCCCGCCTGCGGTTTTGCCAACACCTTCTGGGGCAAGACCGACGAGGATGGCAAGGTGATCGAGCACTACGGACGCCGCTGTCAGGGGCTGTTTGAAGATGATGAGGGCAACCGCGAGGAGTGTGACTACCGCTTTCGCGCCAAGATCTGCCCCGGCTGCGGCGCGGAGAACGACATCGCCGCCCGCCGCTGCCAGAGCTGCGATCAGCTGCTGGTCGACCCTGACGACAAGCTTAAAGAGGCGCTCAATCTCAAGGATTGCATGGTGATCCGCTGTGCGGGGCTAACCCTCACCGCCGGGCGCGGCAAACAGGGGGAGCGGCTGGAGGTGACCTACCACGATGAGGATGGGCTGACCCTCAGTGAATACTTCGGATTTCACTCCCCGGGCGCACGGCGCTTGTTTCAACAGCACTTTGTGCGTCATCATTGGCCCGCCCCGGGGCTGGAGCCCGAATTTGCCACCCTGGCGAGCGTGCTGGCCGCGCAAAGCCAGTTCCGTCATCCGGATTTCGTCATCGCCCGCAAATCGGGTCGCTTCTGGCAGATAAAAGAGAAAATTTTTGATTATGAGGGTCGCTATCGTACCGCCAACTCGCTGGCATGATGGCGACCGGCATACATGGCATGAATTGCGTTATCCCGTCGATCCCGCATCGGCTGGTTGAATTATCAGGGTCGGCACCACTGCCGGGCCCTTCGTCACGTTAGAGGATGTTATGCAGCGGCTGTTGATTGGTTTTTGTGCTCTCTTTTCTTCTCTGGCGGCTCATGCCGCCCCGCTGACGCCCCCTCAGGGTGGCCAGTACGCCATCATGGTGCAGGGCAATAACGGCGTCGAGTTCGCCCGCCACGCGGATCAGATGATCGCCCCCGCCTCCACCATGAAGGTGCTCACCGCACTGGCGGCCCGCCTCGAGCTCGGTGCCGATTTCCGCTTCGCCACCGACATTCAGGCCCAACCCGGAGCCAAACAGGGTGACACCATCAACGGCGATATCTGGATTAACTTCGTCGGCGACCCCACCCTCTCCCGGATGGATCTGCTCGCCCTGTTCAAGCAGCTCGGCGTCACCAGCATCAAGGGCAATGTCTACGTCAACACCGGCGCCTACAACGGCTACGAGCGCGGCAACGGCTGGTCGTGGGGGGATCAGACCCTCTGCTTCGCCGCTCCCGTCTCGTCGGTCATCATCGACAAGAACTGCGCCTACGGCACCATCACTGCCACCCAGATTGGCAAACCGGCGGTGGGCAATGTTGCTACCGGCGTGCCCATCGGCATCGGTGCCGACAACGTGGAGGTGATGAGCTATGGCGACATGGCGCGCCAGTTCTGCGCACTGGAAGTGGACATGGCCAAGGGCAACTTCTACGAGCTCAAGGGCTGCATCACCCCGAACAAGGAGCCGCAGGGTCTGCGTTTCGCCATTCACGACGTGGAAGCCTGGGGCTGGGACAACATCCGCTGGGCGATGAACCGTGCCGGTATCAAGCATGATGGCCTGCTGCGGGTCACCCACAAGGCCCCTGAAGGGGCTGAGACCCTCGGTACCCACTACTCGGTCTCCCTGCCGGTGATGCTCGCCAAGATGCTGAAGAAATCGGACAACCTCTATGCCGATACCTTCCTCAAAACCGTGGGCCGTCACTACTACAACAAGCCGGGCAGCTATCGCAGCGGCACCATGGCGGTGCGCGCCATCCTGACCAAGAACGGCATCGATCTGGGCAACGCCACTCTGGCTGACGGCTCCGGTCTCTCCGCTCACAATCTCATCAGCGCCCGTCAGATGATGTCGGTGCTGGACTTCATCCAGAAAAATGATGCCGAACTTGGCCTGATCAAGCTGCTGCCAAGCTCTCAGGTGGATGGCACCCTGGCGTGGCGGCGCAGCGTCACCGCTCCCATGATGAAGAACAAGGTGCACGCCAAGACTGGCACCATCACCGGCACCTCCAATCTGGTGGGCTTTATCGACACGGCAGGCGGCCAGCGCAAGGCGTTCGTGATGTTCCAGCGCGGCCTGTCGCAAGATCCGGCCACCCATGAGCGCTACCGTGCCAGCAAGGCACCGTGGCCCTGGACCGTATTCGAGAAGGGGGTGCTGGAGAGCATCTATCAGCAGCAGCCGATCCAGATCGCCGATGAGAGCTGAGCCAATAGGCCCACTCGAATCACGGTATCGATAATTTCGGCTTCAAGTCGCCACGAGGCAGGGCTATGCTGTTGCCTGCCTCATATCAACGGCCATACATAAACGGCTTAAAAAACGGAGAGAAAATATGTTTGCAGTGATTTTTGGTCGCCCGGGTTGCCCCTACTGTGTCCGTGCCGTACAGATCGCCGAGCAGCTGACCGAACAGCGCGATGACTTCAAATTCCGCTACGTGGATATCCATGCCGAAGGGATCACCAAAGAAGATCTGGCCAAGAGCGCCGGCAAGCCGGTCAATACCGTGCCGCAGATCTTCCTGGATGAGCAGCACATCGGTGGCTGCACCGATTTCGAAGCCTACGCCAAAGCGAATCTGGGTCTCTACCAGTAATTCCTGCGGGTCATCCCGAGCGGGTTGACCGCCAGAGCGTATAAAAAAAATCCGGCGCCATCAGGCGCCGGATTTTTTTATGAGCGGAACTCGCACCATCCCTTGTCAGGAAGTCACAGACTGGGGTCAGGGAGTCACAGACTGGGCGGCAAAGCGCGCAATGATGGGGTTGTGATCCGAGCTGTCGGTCGCCGGTGAACTCACCTCGACCAGATCCAGATTGCGGTAGTAGAGGTGATCCAGCGGACGACCGAAGGCGGTGCGGCGCAGGTCAGGCACCGGCACGGCCTCTTGCAGACCCAGCTCGTCCACCAGTTTATTCAGCCAGAACTGGCGCTTGTCGCTCCAGGTGTTGAAATCACCGGCCAGGATCACCGGCCCCTGATGGCGGCGCACCAAGGCAGTCAGGTCGTTGAGCTGCTCGCGGAAGGTAGCCATCCCAAGCTCGAAATTGACCGCATGGATATTGATGACCATGACGCCATCAGGGTCGCCCTGCAGCGGATAGAGGCTCACCAGCCCGGATTTGGGGATGCGCAGCAAAGGCTCGGGAGAGCGCACGCCACAGACGAACGCCTGCGGAGTCTTGGCCACCGTCATCACCCCGAACGACACGCCGCCCTGGGTGAAGGCTTGCAGCTGTTGCCACTGGAAATCACCGGCGCGCAGCCAGTCGAGCATATCGGGACGAGTGGCCGACTCTTGCAGCAGCACCAGATCCTGCCCCTTGGCATAACTGTCCATCCCTTCGCGCCAGTTCTTGCGCTGGCCCTTGTAGAGATTCCACACCGTCACCCCGAATTCACGGGGCAGCGCCGTGGTCGCCAACGCTACCAGCGGCGGACGCTGGCAGTCGAGTCCCGGCACAATCCCTTGAGCTGTGACCAGATGGTTCTGATCCGGCACCTCAAAACAGCCTACCAACCCCAGGGTCAGCAGGGAGGTGCCAAGAATGCGATAACTATTTTTCATTGGCTAACAACCGCCCGCCTTTGCTTTTTGTTGCGACCATCACAAACGTCATCCACGCCGACTAAGCTGATAGTCCCTGTTCCAGCCAACCAGAAGGACGCTGTCTCATGGCGAAAGAACTTCGGTACAACGTGACGTTTTATGATCAACAAGGAAATTGTCATCAAGTGGAGCTGTCCACCGTCTATCAGATAAGACGTGACCCGCAGTGCGATCTCTGCCTGTTTGACACCCTGCAATATGTGGGCTCGGAAGAGATGCTGGAACGCATGATACGGCAAAAAACCGGGCTTGAGCAGGAAATATCCATCATCAATGCCCGGCTGATTTAATCAGGCACTCACCGGCACCGGGCGGGATTTGCCCTGTTCGTCGATGGCGACATAGGTGAAGATCCCCTCGGTCACACAGTAACGCTGGGCATCGTTTTCCCGCAGTACCGGCTTGACCCACACCTCCAGCTTGAGCTTCATGGAGCTGCGGCCGATCTTCATGCAGCGGCCGTAGCAGCAGACCACATCACCCACCTTGACCGGACTGTGAAAGGTCATGCCTTCGACGGATACGGTACAAATACGTCCTTTTGCCAGCTCCTTGGCCATAATGCCCCCACCTATATCCATCTGGGACATGATCCAGCCACCAAAGATGTCGCCATTGGGGTTGGTATCGGCTGGCATTGCCAGGGTTCTCAGCAACAACTCCCCATCGGGGTGACGTTTTGTATCTACCATCATTACCGCCTCTCTCTCATGGATGGCGGCATGATAGGGGGCGATCACCCCCTTGGCAAACCTCAATTGTCCGAGGCGGCGAGCTCGGCAAACCAGTGGGCCGGATCGGGCCAGCGATAGTTGAATCCCATCTGCTGGCAGATCAGCTGGCCGTCGATGGGCTGAAATTCACCGGCAGGCTCGATAAAGACCGGCACGGGCAACCCCTGCTGGCGGGCTGCAAAGGGGTAGAACTGCTCGCGGCGCGGATGCACAGGCGCGCTCAGGTTGAAGACATCCCCGTCCTTGCCCCGCTCCAGCAGCAGCATGCAAGCAGCCACCACATCGTCCAGATGGACCAGATTGACCGACTGAGCGCCGCCATCGAGAGTCTTGCCGGCAAGGAAACGGCCGGGATGGCGATCCGGGCCATATAGGCCGGAGGGGCGCACTATCATCACCGTCTCGAAACCGGCCGCCAGCACCGCCTGCTCCGCCGCCAGCATCCGCTCGCCACGGGCATGGCGCGGTTTGGGCTGCTCACCCTCCTGCTGCCCTGCGCCCCACACCGAGGTGGCGCTGACAAACAGCACCCGCCGGGTGCCGCTCACTTTGGCAAGCTGACAGGCCTTTGCCACCGCTTGCGGATAGTCATCGGTCTTGCTGGGCGGTACGCAAATAACCAACGATTCGCAGGGGATGGGCCACGGCGCTTGTTGATCAGCAGCGGGCATCCCGGCAGAGCCCATGTTGGCAGAGATGGTCAGCGGATAGGCGTTGATCCCCTCCCCCCGCAGACGTGCCGCCTTCTCGGCGCTGCTGACAGTCACCGAGACCTGCTTGCCTGCCACCAACAGGGCCCGCGCCAGCGGCAACCCCAGCCACCCCGCCCCCAGAATGCCGATCGTCCCGGCGATATGTTGTTCTGTCATCGTCCCTTCTCCTGCTTGACGCTATTTGCCCCGCAGCTTACCTGCCTTGGTAGGAAAAGGAAGCCTTGGCCAACTCTCCTACTGCCTACAGATAGACAAATGCCGCCAAGACGGCGGTATCTGTCTATCTGCTAGCAACACCAGGATTTATATTCCCCCCCCACATTACTTCCCTCGCTTGGTCAGCCTGAGGGACAGAGAAAAGAGCAAAAGCTACACTCACAGAACTTAACTCAGAAAATTGTTAGAGATTATTTAATATCGGAGGCATACAAATTGCTCTTTTTTCTGCCAACTTTAATATTTCATGTTGAAGTGGCTGCCGACCAGATAATACAACAGACTGCATACAAGATAGAATAGCTAATCCATTTGCATTTTTGAGCACATCATGAATTAGCTTTACTGGATATCCTTCACTATGCCTTCGAATAGGATGGATACCTGCATGTACATAAGAGTTTAAAGCTTTCCATGAATGATCTTTGAAGCGAGAAAGTGCCTTGAATGCTTCTATAGGAGCATCCTTTGCTAGTGCATCCATCATTTGTGACATTTGTGGAATGTTTTTCGCTGCTTGTTCCGACTCTAGAGTCAATTCAACACTCAGCTTTGCTAACTGAGCATCTGAAGCGCTATATAACAACCAAATGGAACGAACTATTGATTCAAATTGCGACCTATGAACGACAAGAGCAGAAGGTAAATAGCCAAGTTCTAAAGTTACTCTTATTGAATGCCAATGTTCCAATGATAAGCTACATGCTACATCACTAGTAATCACTCTATCGGAATTGTCAAAAAGTGGGCAATCAATCACTTTACTCAATTCTTCTGCCAGCCAAGCTGACTCAACAAAAACATCCATATATTAAACATCCCCTTAAAAACAGCATCACATTAATTTTTAAAGCTTGGCGATAAAAACACCCCTCTGAAACGCTGAGTAGTGCCTTTTAAAATAGAAGTCGTCACTTCAATACAAAGCCATCTATTTTAGAACACACAAAAATATTTCATCGCAACCATCAAGATACCATTCCGCATATCCAAAATGAGTGTAAAGCATATTTTTTGCAATTAACACTGAATGTATTATTACCACAGTAGCTGAGCTCGCTTTGATATAGATAGGAATTTTTGCTCTATGAAATCAGTGTGATTCTATTCCAATACAACCAAGCGGGCCAATGGCCCGCTTGGTTATATTTCACTCACCCCAATCCTCACACCGGCGGATGGAAATGGCTGGCTTCGCGGGTGGCCATCTCCTCGTAGGTGGCCCACTTCTGCCACGCCACTTTTTGCGCCACCTGCATCAGCCGCTCGGCCTCCTCCGGATGGCTCTGGGCCAGCACCCGATAACGGGTCTCCTCCTGCCGATATTCCGCAAGGGGGATGGAGGGGCGCAGGCTGTCGAGGCTGAATGGGTTCTGCCCCGCACTGCGCAGTACCGGGTTGTAGCGCATCAGCGGCCAGTGACCGGAGGCCACGGCGCGTTTCTGCTGGGTCAGGCCAAACTCCATATCGATGCCGTGGGCGATGCAGTGGCTGTAGGCGATGATCAGCGACGGGCCCGGATAGGCTTCGGCTTCACGCAAGGCTTGCAGCGCCTGCTGCGGGTTGGCACCAAAGGCGATGCGGGCAACATAGACGTTGCCGTAGGAGATGGCTTGCAACGCCACATCCTTCTTGGCCAGCGTCTTGCCTCCCGCCGCGAACTTGGCGACGGCACCGAGCGGGGTCGATTTCGACATCTGACCGCCGGTGTTGGAGTAGACCTCGGTATCCATCACCAGCACGTTCACATCGCGCTCGGAGGCGAGCACGTGATCGAGCCCCGATGAGCCGATGTCATAGGCCCAGCCATCGCCGCCGATGATCCAGACCGAACGGCGCACCAGCTGATCGATAAGCGACAGCAGCTCGCGAGCCTTGCCGGATTTCACCTCTTCCAGCCGCTCCCGCACTTGCGCCACCCGGGTGCGCTGGGCGCGGATCTCCGACTCCAGCCGCTGCGGGGCGCTAATCAGGGTATCGACCAGCTCAGCGCCCAGCTCCCCCTTCATCGCTTCGAGGGCCGCCACCGCCTGACCGTGATGCTGATCGGCAGTGAGACGAAAACCAAAGCCAAACTCGGCGTTGTCCTCGAACAGGGAGTTCGACCAGGCCGGCCCCTTCCCTTCGCCATTCTTGGCCCACGGCGTAGTCGGCAAGTTGCCGCCGTAGATGGAGGAGCAACCGGTGGCGTTGGCCACCAGCATGCGATCGCCAAACAGCTGGGTCAGCAGCTTGAGATAGGGGGTCTCGCCGCAGCCGGCGCAGGCACCGGAGAACTCGAACAGGGGTTCGAGGAACTGGGTGCCACGCACGGTGGAGAAATCCACCCGCTCGCGGGCAGGCCACGGCAGGCTCTCGAACCAGCGCAGCGCCTGTTTCTGACCAGCCAGATGGGGCGTTTTGTCCATCATGGTGATGGCGCGCTCGCCTTCATGGTTTTCATCCGCTCCGACCCGAACCGGACAGGCCTGCACACACTGACCGCAGCCGGTGCAATCCTCCGGATAGAGCTGCAAGGTGTAGCGGCTGTCGGGGAAACCCTTGGCGGTGACGGGCACCGACTGCGCTGCCTCGGGGGCGGTAGCCAGCCAGTCCTGATGGTAGAACTTGGCCCGCAGCGCCGCGTGGGGGCAAACAAAGACGCAGTTGCCGCACTGGATACAGATATCGGAGTGCCAAATCGGGATCTCGCGGGCGATATCCCGCTTCTCGAAGCGGCTGGTGGCAGTGGGGTAAGTGCCATCCACCGGCAGCATGGAGACAGGGATCAGATCGCCACGCCCCGCCAGCATCTCGCCAGTGACCCGCTGGACAAACTCGCTGCCGCCGGGAGCCAATGGCAGCGGATAGTCGCTGATCTGCTCCTCACCGGACGGGATGACCACCTGATGGAGGTGGGCCAGGGTGTCATCCACCGCCGCGAAGTTGCGCGCCACCACCTCGGGCCCCTTGCGGGCATAGCTCTTCTCGATGCTCTCCTTGATCAGCGCGATCGCCTCATCCCGCGGCAAGACTCCGGCCAGGGCGAAGAAGCAGGTCTGCATAATGGTGTTGATGCGATTGCCCATGCCGTTTTGCTCGGCCACCCGATCGCCATCGATGCAGTAGAGCTGGATATTGAGGGCGCGAATACGGGCCCGCAGCCGCTCGGGCATCTCGGCCCAGACTCGGTCAGCCTCATAGGGAGCATTGAGCAGCAGGGTCGCCCCTTCGGCGGCGTGCTCCAGCAGATCGACCGATTCGACAAAGCACCACTGGTGGCAACCGATAAAGCTCGCCTGCTCGATAAGCCAGGGGGCGTCGATGGGCTCGGGGCCAAAGCGCAGGTGGGAGACGGTGCGCGAGCCCGACTTTTTGGAGTCGTAGACGAAGTAGCCCTGAGCGTGGAACCCCTCCAGCTCGCCGATGATCTTGATGCTGTTCTTGTTGGCGCCCACCGTGCCGTCGGCACCAAGGCCGAAGAAGAGTGCCCGCACCCGGCTGGCGGGCTCCAGATCGCCGATGGGGTGCCAGGCCAGACTGAGCCCCGACACATCATCCACAATCCCCACGGTAAAGCGCGGACGCGGCGCATCCGATGCCAGCTCCTCAAACACCGCCGCGCACATGGCAGGGGTGAACTCTTTGGAAGAGAGGCCATAGCGACCGCCACTGAGCCACGGCAGCCGCTTGATAAGGCCGCGCTGCAAACCGTCGATCAGGGCGCTCTGCACATCCAGCAGCAGCGGCTCGCCACCGGCCCCCGGCTCCTTGGTGCGATCCAGCACCGCCATGCGCCGCACGCTCGCGGGCAGCGCATCGAGCAGCGCCTGTACCGGGAAGGGGCGATAGAGGCGAATGACCAGCACCCCAGTCTTGCGATCCTGCCGGTTGAGCCAATCCACTGTGGTGCGGGCGGTGGCCGCCCCCGAGCCCATCAGCACGATGACATCGGTGGCATCGGGCGCGCCGTGATACTCCACCAGCCGGTAGTGGCGGCCAGTCAGCTCGCCGAGATTGTCCATGCACTGCTGCACCCGCGCCGGTACCGCCTCGTAGAAGGGGTTGACGCTTTCGCGGGACTGGAAATAGGTATCCGGGTTCTGGGCGGTGCCACGCATCACCGGATGATCCGGGTTGAGGGCCCGCGCACGGTGGGCCCGCACCCAGTCGTTGTCGATCAGCGCGCGAATTTCATCTTTATGCAGCGCGGTGATCTTGTTCACCTCGTGGGAGGTGCGAAAGCCATCGAAGAAGTGGATAAAGGGCACCCGGCACTGCAGGGTGACGCTGTGGGCAATCAAGGCCAGGTCCTGTGCCTCCTGCACCGAGCCGGAGGCAAGCATGGCAAAGCCGGTACTGCGCGCAGCCATCACATCCTGATGGTCGCCAAAAATCGACAGCCCCTGCGCCGCCAGCGATCTGGCCGCCACATGGAACACCGCCGCGGTCAATTCACCGGCGATCTTGTACATGTTGGGCAGCATCAGCATCAGCCCCTGACTGGCAGTGAAGGTGGTGGCGAGCGCCCCCGCCTGCAGGGCACCGTGTACCGTACCGGCCGCCCCTCCTTCACTCTGCATCTCCACCACTGTGGGGATATTGCCCCAGAGGTTGGTCTGTTTCTCATCCGCCCAGGCATCGGCCAGCTCGGCCATGGTCGAGGAGGGGGTGATGGGATAGATGGCACACACTTCACTCAGCTGGTACGCCACCCGGGCCGCGGCTTCGTTGCCGTCGACCATGATCAGTTCATGTTTCATTGGGACTCCTGTGGTTGGCGCAACTCGATGGCGTGACAAGGACACTGGTCGTGGCAGGCGCCGCAGCCGGTGCAGCGCTCGGCATCCACCTGATAGCCCTTGCCCGGCCCCAGCTTCTCGATGGCCTGCTCGGGGCAGCTGCCGTAGCAGCCGTCGCACTCGAAGCAGTTGCCGCAGGAGTAGCAACGCGCCGCCTCGTAACGGGCGGCCACCTCATCCAGCCCACCGATGATCTCGCCAAAGTCGTCCCGCGCCCACGCCGGTTTGACCGGCTGATTGCTGGCGGGCGCGTGGGTCTGGAACCAGAGCTGCAACTGCTCCGGCCCCACCAGCGGGTAGGAGAGCATCTTCTGATAGTGGCGACCACGCAGCCAGGCATCCATGTGGCGCGCCGCCTTCTTGCCATGACCGGTGGCGATGGTAACAGTGCGCTCGGAGGGCACCATGTCGCCGCCCGCAAACAGACCCAGTACATCCGTCATCAGGTTACCCGCCACCTGCACCACTCCCTCCTTGTTGACCCGCACGCCGGGAATGCTCTCCAGCACCGAGAGATCGACCTCCTGACCGAGCGCCAGAATAAGGGAGTCCGCTTCGAGGGTTTCAAACTTGCCGGTGGGCACCGGCTTGCCTTCGGCATCCAGCGCCATCACCTCCACCTCGATGTTGGTGTTGTCGAGCTGGCGGATGCTGCGCAGCCAGTTGATCTTGATCCCCTCCTCCTCGGCCTCATCGGCTTCAAAGGCGTGGGCCGGCATATGGTCCCGGTCGCGGCGATAGATGATCATTGCCTCTTCAACGCCCAAACGGCGGGCGGTACGGGCCGCATCCATGGCGGTATTGCCGCCGCCGTAGATGGCCACCCGTCGTCCCAGTTTGGGCGGCGGCAAGCCCTGCTCTTCGGCCAGACTGGCCTGTTCGAGGAAGCTCACCGCATCGAGGATCTTGCCCGCTTCCCGGGCCGGAATATCGACCCGCTTGGCCAAATGGGCGCCGATGGCCATAAAGACGGCATCAAAGCCCCCCTCATCGCGCTCGCGCAGCACATCCTCCACCTTGTGGTTGAGGGTCAGGGTCACCCCGGCCGCCACGATGCGGGCAACCTCCCGATCCAGCACGTCGCGAGGCAGACGGTAAGCGGGAATACCGAAGCGCAGCATGCCGCCGGCAAGCGGCCCCGCTTCGCGGATCTCCACCTGATGGCCGAGCCGGTTGAGGTGCCAGGCGCAGGAGAGGCCGGAGGGGCCGGCGCCGATCACCAGCACCTTCTTGCCGCTGGCAGGGGCAGGTGGCGCAGGCTGCCAACCCCGGGCCAGCGCCTCGTCGCCGAGGAAGCGCTCGATGGCATGGATAGAGACGGATTCATCCACCTGCCCGCGGTTGCAGGCGCTCTCGCAGGGGTGATAGCAGACCCGGCCATGAATGGCGGGCAAGGGGTTCTCTTCGATCAGGGTCTGCCAGGCCGCCTCAAAACGGCCGGCCTGCGCCAAAGAGAGCCAGGCCTGGATATTTTCTCCGGCCGGGCAGGCGTGATTGCAGGGTGGCAGGGCCGGCCGCCAGACGGGTAGCCGGGTACGCACCGGGCCTGTTCCCGTTTTCAGGGAGAGATCCGGCAATGGGGTCATGTCCAGTTGTTTGCTCATACATTGCTTTCTTCTTTTTGTGTGACAGGCCCCACCCGATGGCGCTTGATACCGTTTTGCCTGGGCAGACGGTGGCCGGATGGGGAAGAAGCGAAAGCGTTAGAAACTGGGAACTGAGTCGATAATGGCCGCTTTTTTGTACTGATTAGCGAATCAGGATCAAAAAATGTTGCACTTTATGGTTCATAGAGACCAGAACGTGACTCAAGTAACATCTTCTCCAGCTGACCGCTGGCTTTCAGTTTGGCGAGCCCCCGATTAAAGGTTTTGATCAGCTCGTCAGCGTTGGTGCGCTTGCGGCTGATCAGCAGGTGACCTTCAACTTTCATCACTGGTTTTGAATGGGTTGCAAAGAGATCGACCGTGCTGACCGGGTAGAACTGACGCAGGGAGTAGTAGCCGACATCGATGTTCTCCAGGGTCAGGTCGGCGCGGCCGGAGAGCAGCAGATCGAAACTCTGGCGCAGCCGGGTGACGAACTGCACCTGCAGCGGCACCTGCGCGATGGCTGCAAAAAAATCTGCATTGTAGGTATAGCCACTGACCGCAGCCAGCTTGCGATCCGCCAGATCCTGATAGCCACGCCATTCCAGCGGAGCTGACTTGAGATAGAACCAGACGTAGGTTTCGCTCAGGATGGGATCGCTGTAGAGATGGGTTTTGCGCCGCTCGCTCGACTCATACCAGTGGACAGTGCCATCCACCACCCCCTCCTCCGACAAGCGAAAGGCCCGCTTCCAGGGCAGAAACTGGAACTTGACGCTCACCCCTTCACTCTTGAACGCCTCGCTCACCACATGAGGGATAAGCCCCTGATATTTCAGCGTCTCGGAGCAGTAGGGCGGATACTCCCCCGTGGTCAGGGTCAGCTCCTGCGCCCAGAGCCCGTGGCAAAAAAGGCTCCCCACCAGCAACCAGCTTATTTTCATCCCGATGCCCTCTTGTTCTGTTTTCCCAACTATAGACCGCCCCCTTGAAAGGATTGCCGGATCGCCGGGGAACCGTTATGTTCCCCTTTTTCCAGGCGATCGCGCCGCGTCACAAGGATATGAAGATGCCCAGGCTAGACAGCATTCACCTCTACCCCATCAAATCGACTGCAGGTATGCCGCTGGCTCGCGCCCGGGTGACCGAAGAGGGACTGGCAGGGGATCGCCGCTACATGGTGGTCAAACCGGACGGCACCTTTATCACAGCCCGAACCCATCCCCAACTGCAACTGGTCGTGGCCACCCCCATCGAAGGGGGCTTGCAACTGCGCTATCCGGGCTTTGAACCGCTCACCCTGCAAGAAGCCGACTTCAGCCGCGCCCCGCAAGCTACCGGAGTCTGGAGCGACCGCTTTACCGCCCTGCACACCGACCCCAAAGCCGATGGATGGCTGAGCCGGGTGGCAGGGGAGACGGTGCAGCTACTCTGGCTGGGTGAAACCTCTGATCGCTTTCGCGAGAAGACCGGCACCCGGGTCAGCTTTGCGGACGGTTATCCGCTGCTGCTGATAAGCCAAGCTTCCCTTGAAGATCTCAATCTGCGCTCCGATGCGCTGCACCAGATGAGCCAGTTCCGCACCAATCTGGTGGCAAGCAATACCCAGCCCTTCGAGGAGGACAGCTGGGTGCGTATCCGCATCGGCGAAGTGGAATTCAAGGTGGTCAAGCCCTGCAGCCGCTGCATCATGACCACGGTGGAAGCGGGCACCGATCGTTTCAACGCCCTGAAAGAGCCGCTGGCCACCCTCACCCGCTACCGCCGTGGCGAGGATGGTGAGGTCTACTTCGGCCAAAACCTGATCGCCCTGAACGAAGGGTGGATTGAGACAGGCAGCGAGATCGAGGTGCTGGAGCGTACCCGTCCGGTGGTCTATCCCGCCGCCGCGCCGAAGAAGCGGGAGCTGGCCTGCGTGGCCCGCGAACCGCTGGCGCGGGATCTGGAGACCTTCTGGTTCGAAGCAGCCGATGACGAGTCCCTGCCCGACTACCTGCCGGGCCAGCATCTGCCCATCAGTCTCGATATCAAAAACGAACGGATCCTGCGGCGCTATACCCTGAGCTCCACGCCGGATCACCCGGAGCGTTACAGCATCAGCGTCAAAAAGGTGGAGGGCGGCCGCATCTCCCACTGGCTGCACCAGCAGTTGCAGGTGGGCGACCGGCTGCTGGCCGCCAACCCCGCTGGCGAGTTTCACTTAGGGTCCGAGCGCAACCTCCTGTTGCTCTCCGCAGGCTCCGGCGTCACCCCCATGCTGGCGATAGCCCGCACCCTGGCGCTACGCGGGGAGCTGGAAGAGGTTCACTTTATGCACCTGTGCCGCAGCGAAGCGGACATTCCCGCCGCCAGCGAACTGCACGCCATGGCGCAGCAGGGGATGACCCTCACCCTGATCCTGAGCCAGCCGGACAATCACTGGCAGGGGCTGCAAGGGCGGCTCAATGATGAGCATCTGCAACAGGTCAAAGGGCTGGCCGACAAAGAGGTCTTTATCTGCGGCCCCCACGGCTTTATGACCGATGCGGCGGCGAAAGTGGCAGCCCTCGGCGTTCCGGCCGCGCGTATCAAACAGGAGAGTTTTGGCGGCGCCATTCTCTCGGTGGCCCGTCCCCATCAGGCGGTGCAACTGCGTATCGGCGCCCAAGCCTTTACCGGCAACAATCAGGGCACTGTGCTGGATCAGGCCAACAAGCAAGGTGTAGAGCTGCCATGGAGCTGCCGCGCCGGCATCTGCGGCAGTTGCAAACAGACGCTGATCTCGGGCGAGGTGGATCACCCCGACGCCCCCGCCATCACCGCCGCCGAGCGGGCAGCAGGCAAGATCCTTGCCTGCTGCGCCGTGCCGCTCACCGACCTTGAAATCCTATGATCGGGTGATCGAGCCGCATTAACTCACGCCACCCCAGATGACCGGGGAATTGACCCCGGTCATCTTTATCCACACTTGTTCACCTGATCCGCCCTTAATTTCTCCCCACAGCCTTCATCAGTGAGTTTCCCTTCCTATACTCTCAGAGCAAAAAGCCTTGCCAGCCATTGACTTGGCGATGCTCCATACGACACTCAGCCATAGGGAAAGGACGCCCATACCATGGAACAGAACAAGCCCGCCTTTCAGCTCAACCTGCTGCTATCCGTCATCACCCTGATCCTGCTGTCACTGGTGTTTTTCGCCTACAGCTGGGCGGGTAAACAACTGGAAGAGAGTTATCGACAACAATATGTCTCCTACCTGCTGGCCGACGAACTGCGCCAATCCTCCGATGATCTGACCCGACTCGGGCGCACCTACGTCATCACCAAGGATCCAGCCTACGAGCAGCAGTACATGCGGATCCTGGCCATTCGCAACGGCGAGCAGCCGAGGCCGGATGGCTACAACCGTATCTACTGGGACTTTGTCGCCGCCAACGGCCAGAATCCCCGCCCCGACAGCAATGTTCGCCGTGGCCTGATCGACCTGATGAAGGATGCCGGTTTCACTGACGGTGAGCTCGCCAAACTGAACGAGGCCAAAAACAACTCGGATGCGCTGGTCAACACCGAGGTCGCCGCCTTCAAACTGGTGCAGCAGACCGATGGCGACCCGGTTGCCAACCAGCAAAAAGCCATCGCCATGATGCATGACAAGGCCTATCACCAGAACAAGGGGCGCATCATGTCCCCCATCGATGATTTCTACGTGATGATGGAGCAGCGCAACCATGAGGCAGTCGAGAGCGCCATCGCCAATACCGACATGCTGCGCTATCTCTTTATCGCCCTCGGTCTGGTGTTGATGTTCTTCCTCTGGCGCACCTATCGCTCCCTGCTCGATCTGGTGGGCACCTCGGTCGAGCAGCTCAAGACCGATCTCCATATGATGGCGGAAGGGGACTTCTCGCGTCCCATCAAGGTGCCGCCAGGATCGAAAGAGAGCCTGATCGGTCTGCTCGGCGGTATGCAGACCACCCTCAAGGGGATCATCGCCAAGGTCTCCCACTCCACCGAGGAGTTGTCCCACTCTGCCGACAGCATCGCCCAAATTGCCGAGCAGACCGCTCAGTTTGCCACCGATCAGCAAACCAGCACCCAGACCATGGCCGCCGCCATCGAGGAGCTGGTAGTGAGCATCAGCCACCTCTCCGACAACGCCACCCATGCCGACGAGCTGAGCAAGGTCTCAGCAAATACTCTGGAGGAGGGTTCGGGGGTCATTAAAGAGACGCTTGGCAGCATCGAGAATATCTCCACCACGGTGGGGGATGCAGCCAGCACCATCTCCGAGCTCAACGGCCATACCCAGCAGATTTCGGAGATCATCGGGGTGATCCGCGGTATCGCCGATCAGACCAACCTGCTGGCCCTCAACGCGGCCATCGAGGCAGCGCGGGCCGGTGAACAGGGTCGCGGCTTTGCGGTGGTGGCCGACGAGGTGCGCAATCTGGCCAGTCGCTCGGCGGCCTCAACCCAGCAGATCACCGGGATGATTAGCAAAATCCAGAGCGGGGCGGATGCCTCCATCCGCAGCATGGAGAACACGGTCAACAACGTCTCTCGCGGGGTCACGCTGGCCAACCAGACCGGCGAGGCGATCGCCAGCATCCAGAGCCACGCCTCCAACCTCACCGGCCTGATGGGGGAGATCAGCCACACCCTGCGCGAGCAGTCCACCGCCGCCAACGAGGTAGTCTCTACCGTCGGCAACATCACCTCCCTCTCCGAGCAATCGGGGGATGCCGCCCGTCACGTGTCCCAAGAGGCGGCCAAGCTCAAGCAGCTGTCACGGGTACTGCGCCAGGAGATGGGACACTTCAAGCTTTAAAGAACGCTGAAAAGCAAAACGGCTGCCCGAAGGCAGCCGTTTTTTATTCGGGGTATCCCCGTCATTCAGTATCTATCAACCACGCAGGGCGGCGATGCGCTGCTCGATAGGCGGGTGGCTCATGAACAGCTCGCTCATGGAGCGCTTGCCGTTGATGCCAAAAGCCATCATGGAGCCTTCCAGCTGCGGCTCGGCACCGCGAGAGAGGCGCTCAAGGGCGGCAATCATCTTGTCGCGACCTGCCAGCTTGGCGGCACCGGCATCGGCACGGAACTCGCGCTGACGGCTGAACCACATGACGATGATGGAGGCCAGAATACCGAACAGCATCTCCAGCACGAACACGGTGATCATGTAGGCAAAACCGCCGGTGCTGCTGCTCTCTTCCTCGTTGTTGGAGCTGAAGAAGTTGCTGATCACGCCAGCCACGATCCGGGCGAAGAACATCACGAAGGTGTTCACCACCCCCTGGATCAGGGTCAGGGTCACCATGTCGCCGTTGGCCACGTGGCTCACCTCGTGGGCCAGTACCGCTTCCGCCTCGTCACGGCTCATGCTGTAGAGCAGGCCGGAGGAGACCGCCACCAGCGAATCATCGCGGCGGGCGCCGGTTGCAAAGGCGTTCATCTCGGGAGAGTCGTAGATCCCCACTTCCGGCATCTTGATACCCGCTTCGCGGGCCTGACGGGCCACAGTGCTCACCAGCCAGTGCTCGGTCTCGTTACGGGGTTGCTCGATGACCTGGACGCCATAGCTGCGCTTGGCCATCCACTTGGACATCAGCAAGGAGATAAAGGAACCCCCAAAACCGAACACGGCACAGAACACCAACAGCCCGGAAATGCTGGACTTGTTGATCCCCAGAACCGAGAACAGGATATTGAGTACCACCCCCAGCACCAGCATGACGGCCAGGTTGGTCACCAGGAATAGCATAATTCGCTTCATATAGACTCCTTGTGAAGATAAGGGACATGACCGGGGATCACTCGGGATCCCCACCTGATCATGTTAATGTCGACATTCTAGGGAGATTCGATGAATGTTCGCTGAATATGCCGTCAAAGTAGCGGCGAGATATCGAGACGCCCCTGCAAATCGGCTTCAAGCGGATTGTTTATAAACGGAATTTCGCCGAGGAAGGGGGCTGGCAGCAAGCCCCTCAGGGTGTCCAGATTTTCCTGATAATGGCTCATGGAACCATGGAGCCGATTAATTACCCACCCCGCCACCGGCAGCTGATCATTGCGAATGGCGGCAAAGGTGAGCAGCGCATGGTTGAGGCAACCCAGCTTGGCCCCCACCACCATGATCACCGCCATGTTCTCCTGCTTGACCCAGTCCGACAGCAGATGCTTGCGATCGAGCGGCAGATACCAGCCCCCTGCCCCTTCCACTACCGCCAGTTCGGCCCCGGCCTGTTCAATCTTGCGTAGCCCCCCGCTCAACCCCTGCATGGTGATAGGCTGGCGCGCCTCGCTGGCGGCGATGTGGGGCGCAATCGGCGGCTCATAGGCGAACGGATTGACCACCTCATAGGGCAGCGGCAGACTCGCCGCCTCCTGCAACAGAACGGCATCCAGGTTGCGCAGCCCGTCCGGAGTGCGAGCACATCCGGCCGAGACCGGCTTGTAACCCGCGCACTTGATTCCCTGTGCGCTGAATTCGCGCAGCAGGGTGCGCGCCACCAGCGTCTTGCCCACATCGGTATCGGTGCCGGTGATAAAGAATGATTTCATACGGTTCTCTCCTTTGCAGGGCCCGTTGACTACCCTGCACACAATGCGATTCCCGGCGCTCAGCGAGGCTTGCTGAGACGGCCGAGGCACACCCGATAACTGGCGACCAGCCTGCCATCGGGCTGGCGAAACGCCTCATACGCCTGCGCCAGCTGCTGCAATCTGGCGCGCCCGCTCAGACCGGCCGGGGCGGCACTCCCCTGATTGTCATTGACCTGATTGGCACCAATCCCCTTGAGATCACGCAACAACTGCGGCAATTCAAGATAGGCGAGATCCCAGGTGATACAACGCAGCTCGGGAGCAGATACCCCGGCGCTCGCCAGCGCCTGCTCCAATTGTGGCAGGCTGAGGAAGCGATTGACATGGGCGCGACCATCAAGCTGCTGCCAGGCGGCTCGCAACTGCCAGAGCGACTCATCGAGCAGGGTCGAGAAAAAGATCTGGCCGCCCGGTTTGACCACCCGCAGCAGCTCGCCAAAAGCCTGGGCCGGACGCTCGCACCACTGCAACGCCAGACTGGAGAAAACCCAGTCGAATGTGTTATCGGCGAAAGGAAGCTGCTCCGCATCGCCGCAGAGCAGGCGAGCACCGCTGTCACGCAAGGCGGCCTGCGCCAGCATGCCGGGGGCGAGATCCAACCCCACCAGCTGGTGACAACGGTTCGCCAGTTGGGGCAAGAAAAAGCCGGTACCGCAGCCCAGATCCAGCCCGCTCACCGTCAGATCAGTGCCAACCAGCCTGTCTGGCATCCATTCCAACAGAGCCTGACCCACCTCCTGCTGAAAGCGGGCGTGGGCATCGTAATGACGAGCGGCGGCGCCGAAACGGCGAGCAAGCTGCGCCTTGTCGACCGTTTGAAAACGCTCAACCATGATGAGCCTCCCCAAGCGTTGTCGCTGGAGGGCAGACCCCCAAGGCATCGAGCAGGCGATCCACATCCTGCTCGCGGTGAGCCGCGCTCAGGGTAATGCGCAGCCTGGCCGTACCGACCGGCACCGTGGGCGGGCGAATGGCGCTCACCCAGACGCCGCGTTCCCGCAGCCGTTCTGCCAGTTGCAGGGCAACACTGCTCTCCCCCACCAGCAACGGCTGGATCGGGGTATCGCTCGCGCCAAGCTGCCAACCCTGTTCCTTTGCCCCTTGCCGGAAGCGAGCGATCAGCTGGCCAAGATGGGCGCGGGACTCATCAGCCGCGCGCACCAGTTCGATGCTCTTGCTGACCGCGCAAGCCTGCGCGGCGGGCATATGGGTGCTGTAGACATAGTGGCGAGCGAAGTTGACCAGATACTCCACCAGCTCGCGGCTGCCGCCGATAAAGGCGCCAGCGACGCCAAGCGCCTTGCCAAAAGTGCCCATCTGGATGTGTACGCTGGCAGGAGGAACCCCCTGCGCCGCCAGAGTGCCGCGCCCCTCGGCTCCCAGCACACCAAGACCGTGGGCATCGTCGATCATCAACCAGTTGCCGCTCCGGGCGGCCAGGGTTGTGAGCTCAGCCCAGGGGCCTTGATCCCCGTCCATACTGAACACCCCTTCCGAGACAATCAGTCCGCGATTTGGCTCAAGCTGCCGTTCAAGAGCCGCCATATCGTTGTGGGCAAAACGCTTCATCTTGCAAGGGAGCTGGCTGCCCATCTCCTGCAAAGAGGCGTGGTTGAGTTTGTCCTGCCACAGCAGGTGTTCCTTGCCGAGCAGCGCTTTGAGCACCGCCTGATTGGCGGAAAAACCGCAATTGAAGAGCAGTACCGCCTCCACCCCGAGCCACTCGGCCAGGGTCTCCTCAAGCTGTTGGTGGGCATGACTGTAACCGGTCACCAGCGGTGAGGCGCCGGAGCCCGTGCCATAGCACTCAATCCCCGCGTTGAAGGCGACCTTGATGGCGGGGTGATCTGCCAGTCCCAGATAGTCGTTGGCGGAAAAGTTGAGGTAGTCGTGCCCCGCAACCCTGAGCCGCCCGCCACTCGCCCCGTCGGTCGCGATGCGGTTGCGCAGCAGACCCGCCTGTTCGCGCTCGGCCAGCGCAGCGCCCAATGCAAAGGGGCCCGTTACTGCAGGGCCGTTCATGGCTGCGCGGCCCCGGCTCGGGGACGGGTGGCGTCATAAAACATCTCGGTGGGCTCGCTCTGGCGACTCACCTCGGCCAGCAGCTCCTCTTCTTGAACCTGATCCGGCTTCTGGGCCCGCTGAGCGGGGCGAATGCCGAGTCGCTTGAACAGCTGCATGTCGCTGTTTTCGTCCGGGTTGGGGGTGGTCAGCAGTTTGCAGCCGTAGAAAATGGAGTTGGCCCCGGCCATAAAGCACATCGCCTGCATCTGCTCGTTCATCTTCTCCCGCCCGGCTGAGAGGCGCACATGGGAGGTGGGCATCATGATCCGCGCTACCGCGATGGTGCGGATAAATTCGAACGGATCGAGGTTCTCCTGATCCTCCAGCGGCGTTCCCTTCACCTTGACCAGCATGTTGATGGGCACACTTTCGGGATGGCGCGGCAGGTTGGCCAGCGCCATCAATAGGCCCGCCCGATCTTTCGCCTGCTCACCCATGCCGACGATACCGCCGGAGCAAACCTTCATCCCGGCGCTGCGCACATGCTCCAGCGTATCGAGTCGATCCTGATAGGTGCGGGTAGAGATGATCTCGCCGTAAAACTCGGGCGAGGTGTCGAGGTTGTGGTTGTAGTAATCGAGCCCCGCAGCGCCAAGACGCGCCGCCTGATCGGCGGTGAGCATCCCTAGCGTCATACAGGTCTCCATACCCAGCCCGCGCACCTCCTCGATCATCCGGATGATGTAGGGCATGTCCTTCTCTTTGGGATTGCGCCAGGCGGCCCCCATGCAAAAGCGTGACGAGCCGTTGGCCTTGGCTTCGCGGGCCCGCTCCAGCACCTTCTCCACCTCCATCAGCCGCTCGGCTTCGAGCCCGGTGTGGTAACGGGCGCTCTGGGGGCAGTATTTGCAATCTTCCGGGCAGGCGCCGGTCTTGATGGAGAGCAGGGTGCTCACCTGCACTTCATTCGGGTCAAAGTAGGCGCGGTGGACGGTCTGGGCCTGAAACAGCAGATCGTTGAACGGCAGGGCAAACAGGGCCTGAACCTCGGCGAGGGTCCAGTCATGACGAAGGGCGTGACCGCCCGCGGTGAGAGCATTCATACATGGCTTCCGGTTGTTATTAGTGGGATCCTCCGCCCGCCATCTTGGGATGGACGGCCACAAAACCCGCCGCCGGGCCCGCGCGCTCAAGGTGATGCGCAGTGCCAAGTGGCTGAAATTGTTGGCTAGTGTAGAGAGCACGCGTAGACTGTCAACACCGACCAGATCAAACCAATTGACAATAGAACAACAAATGACCAATCAAGAATTCGACCTGCACCACATCTGGCACCCCTATACCTCCCTCACTCACCCTCTACCCTGCTATGAAGTGGCCAGCGCCAAGGGGGTGAAGATCACCCTCAGCGATGGCCGTGAACTGGTGGATGGCATGAGCTCCTGGTGGGCTTGCGTGCACGGCTATCAGGTGCCGGAACTGGACGCTGCTGCCACCGCCCAGCTCGGCAAGATGTCCCACGTGATGTTTGGCGGCCTCACCCACGCCCCGGCGGTCGAACTCTGCCGCAAGCTGGTGGAGATCACTCCGAAGGGGGTTGATCGGGTCTTTCTGGCCGATTCCGGCTCGGTGGCGGTGGAAGTGGCGCTCAAGATGGCCCAGCAGTACTGGCACGCCAAGGGAACGCCCAGAGCCAAATTTGTCGCCCTGCGCAGCGGCTATCACGGCGACACCTTTGGCGCCATGAGCGTCTGCGATCCCGATGGCGGCATGCATGAGCTCTACAAGGGATTCCTGCCGGAGCACTATTTTGTCGAAGCACCCAGCTGCCGCTTCCACGCCGAGTGGGATGAACAGTGCGTGGTGGAGCTGGCGACGCTCATGGCGGATCATCACGAAGAGATCGCCGCCATCGTGCTCGAGCCCATAGTGCAAGGGGCTGGCGGCATGCGCTTCTATCACCCCCGCTACCTGCAGTGGGTGCGCGCCCTGTGCGACGAGTTCGGTGTGCTGCTGATTGCCGACGAGATCGCCACCGGCTTTGGCCGCACCGGCCAGCTATTTGCCTGCGACTGGGCGGGGATCAGCCCCGACATCATGTGTCTGGGCAAGGCGCTGACCGGCGGCTACCTCACCCTCTCGGCGACCCTGACCACCGAGCATGTCGCCCGCACCATCTGTGACGGCAAGGCGGGGGTCTTTATGCACGGCCCCACTTTTATGGGCAACCCGCTCGCCTGCGCGGTGGCCAACGCCTCCATCGAGTTGCTGCTGGCCTCACCGTGGCAGGAGCGGGTGCGCGCCATCGAGCATCAGTTGCGTACCGAGCTGGTGGAGCTGACCCTGCACCCGGCGGTCGCGGATGTGCGGGTGCTCGGCGCCATCGGGGTGGTGGAGATGAAAGAGCGGGTGGATGTGGCGCGCATCCAGCGCAAGTTTGTCGAACTGGGCGCCTGGATCCGCCCCTTTGGCAAGTTGGTCTACCTGATGCCCCCGTTCGTCATCACCCCTGAAGAGTTGCGGGTATTGACCGGCGCCATCCGTCAGGCCATCACCGAGGGCGAGTTTTAAGGCAAGCAGCGGGCGGCCATCGCTGCCGCCCGTTTGACTACCCGCATTTGATATATAAAGAGCGCAACTTTATCCACTTCAGTGCAGTTTCACTTGCCGTAATGTGAGCAAAACACCAGACCTGAGGCCCCAAGAGGGGTAAACTGCTGCGGTTTTACCATCAAGAAAGACTGCTCATGCGCCTCTCCATTGCTGCCAAAATCAACTTTTTCCTGCTCTTCATCTTCTCCATGGTACTGGTCTTCTCCGCAGCCTATCAGGCAGTGCGCGAGCGCGATCTCATCCTGACCCTCATCAAGGAGCAGAGCCGCGAGCAGACCGAAGCCTATTTCGATGGCCTCAACATGCTGATGCTGACCGGCAAAATGGATGCCCGCGATACCCTGCGCGGCAAGTTTCTCGACCATGCCCATGTGGAGGATGCCCGCATCGTCCGTGGCGATGCGGTGAGCAAACAGTTCGGGCCGGGACGGGAGACAGAGCAGGTAAAGGATGAGTTTGATGAGCTGGCTCTGGCGGGCAAAGGGAGTCTGGAGGTGGTGCACAACGGCATGCACAGCCGTCTGGTGGTCACCCGACCGCTGCTGGCCAAGAAGGATTTTCGCGGCACCGACTGCACCAGCTGTCATCTGGTGCCGGAGAATACCGTGCTTGGTGCGGTGCGCTTTGACTACTCCCTCGATTCGCTGTTTACCCGGGTCGAGCAGAATATTCTCACCTCGGCGCTGATCCTAACCGGCATCTTCGGGATGGGACTGCTGCTGACCCTCTGGGTCATCCGCACCTGGATCGTGCGCCCTCTCAACCAGTTGACCCGCTCCATGGAAGAGGCGACTGACTTGCACGACTTCGGACACCGGCTGGAGGGGGATGACGGCGACGAGATTGGCAGGGTGGCGGTGGCCTACAACCAGATGCTCGACAGTGTGGAGCGCCAACTCGGCAAGCGCACCAAGGCCAGCAGGCAGGAGCCGGATCAGCCCCGCTGAGGCGGGCACTTAACCGACGTAGTAGAAGAGCAAGCTGGCGATCAGCACCAATAGCAGGATGGCCAGATTGACATGCCGGGAATCATCCTGACGGCGGCTGCGCTTGCGCTCCAGCAGCAACACCGCCAGCGTCAGGGCGCAGCAGCTCCAGAGCCCGTAGACCAGCCATGGGGTAAGGGCCGGGTCCCAATAATCGCGCACCTCGATCCCGCCATAGACCAGAAAACCGTAGGCAATTTCAGGCCGGGCATAGTGGTAAAGGGAGAGCAGCACGATAAAGCCGCCCCAGCAGAGCATCACCAGCCCCTGCAACACCCGTGTCAGCCAATCTGGCCCATGCCGCCGATCTTTCACCCACCTCTCCTGCGCCCGTGACACTCTTGTTGAGAGAACCATGCCGAAAACCCCACCAGAGTCCGACATTTTTGCTTGTTTATCAAACCCGCGCGGGTAAGATTGACGGCTTAGTCTGCCATGGTGGGCCATCTGTGCCCGGGCCAGACTCCCTAGTGTTGCAAATAGCGCTGCAAGAACAAGCTGGAGACAATATTTCGATGACGCACGCATCCGTAGTAGATGTGCTGGCCGGTAAGTATCCGGTCGGCACCACCCAAACTGTCAAAGGGTGGATCCGGACTCGCCGTGATTCCAAGGCGGGGATCTCATTTTTGGCCATTTCCGATGGCTCCTGTTTCCATCCGGTACAGGCAGTTGTCCCCAATACCCTGGCCAATTACGAGAATGAAGTGCTGCGTCTGACCACTGCCTGCTCCGTGGAAGTGACCGGTGTGGTTGCCGCCTCTCAGGGCAGCGGCCAGGCTTTCGAACTGCAGGCGACCGAGGTGAAGGTAGTCGGTTGGGTCGAAGATCCGGACACCTACCCGATGGCCGCCAAGCGCCACAGCATCGAATACCTGCGTGAACAGGCTCACCTGCGCCCGCGCACCAACATCGTTGGCGCCGTGACCCGCGTTCGTCACTGCCTGGCGCAAGCCATCCACCGCTTCTTCCACGAAGAGGGTTTCCTCTGGGTTGCGACCCCGCTCATCACCGCCTCTGACACCGAAGGTGCCGGCGAGATGTTCCGCGTCTCCACGCTGGACATGGAAAACCTGCCGCGCACCGACGCCGGCAAGGTGGACTACAACGAAGATTTCTTCGGCAAAGAGGCTTTCCTGACCGTATCCGGCCAGCTGAACGCCGAAACCTATGCCTGCGCACTCTCCAAGGTCTACACCTTCGGCCCAACCTTCCGCGCTGAAAACTCCAACACCAGCCGCCACCTGGCCGAGTTCTGGATGGTTGAGCCGGAAGTGGCCTTCAACGATCTGGAAGATAACGCCGCACTGGCCGAAGCCATGCTGAAGTATGTCTTCAACGCGGTACTGACCGAGCGTCGCGACGATCTGGAGTTCTTCGCCCAGCACGTGGACAAGGATGCCATCGGCCGTCTGGAGCGTTTCGTCTCCTCCGACTTCGCCCAGATCGACTACACCGACGCCATCGAAGTGCTGAAAAACTGCGGCAAGAAGTTCGAGTTCCCGGTCTCCTGGGGTATCGATCTCTCCTCCGAGCACGAGCGCTATCTGGCCGAGGAACACTTCAAGTCTCCGGTGGTGGTGAAGAATTACCCGAAAGATATCAAAGCCTTCTACATGCGCCTCAACGACGACGGCAAGACCGTTGCCGCGATGGACGTACTGGCACCGGGCATCGGCGAGATCATCGGTGGTTCCCAGCGTGAAGAGCGTCTGGACGTGCTGGATGCCCGTCTGGCCGAGATGGGCCTGAACAAGGAAGATTACTGGTGGTATCGCGACCTGCGTCGCTTCGGCACAGTCCCGCACTCCGGCTTCGGTCTGGGCTTCGAGCGTCTGGTGGTCTACGTGACCGGCATGGGCAACGTCCGCGACGTGATCCCGTTCCCGCGTACTCCGCGTACCGCCGAGTTCTGATCAGCGGCATCTTGCCACTGCATTGCAAAAGCCGACCCGTGGGTCGGCTTTTTTATTGTCACCGTTATGGGTGATACTCAGGATCAACCGGCACAAGGAACTCGTCGCCTATGGGATATCGCCTGCTGCTCTCGCTACTGCTGTCCTGCATGCCTGTTCAACTGTGGGCCGAGCCCGTTCGTCTGACCACCCTGGAGTGGCCGCCCTACACCAGCCAGAGCCTGCCCGATGGCGGCCTCACCGGTCATATCGTCAAACGCGCCTTTGCCGAAGCGGGACTGGAGGTGACGTTCGACTTCTATCCCTGGCAGCGGGCGGTACGGCTGGCGGCCGACCCGACCCAGCCTTATAGCGGCTATTTTCCCGAGTACCTCTCCGACACCCTGCCCACCCTGTGGCGCAGCTCCGCCAGCGTAGGCGACAGCGTGCTGGGTATGGCGCAGCGCTCAGGCCCCCCCATCCCCTGGCAGCAGCTCACAGATCTCGCCCCCTACCGGATCGGCGTGGTGGAGGGGTACGTCAACACCCGTGAATTCGATGCCCTGATGGCCAGCAAGCGCCTCAACACTGCCGCCGTCGATGCGGACCTGCTCAACCTGCGCAAATTGCAGCGCGACCGGCTCGATCTGGCGGTGATCGATCGGGATGTCTTCCACTGGCTCATCAACCATGATCGCAAGCTGAGCAGCGCCGGATTGCAGTTTCACCCGAAGATCCTCGAACACAAGAGCCTGCACATCATGTTTCGTCCCGATCAGCAGGCGTTGCAGCTACGGGTGGCACAGGCCATTGCCAGATTGGATATTGCCAAGCTGAGCGAGGATTATCAGCGCCGCTATCTGCAGCAAGGCCCTGCGGCCAAATGAGCCAACCCGCCAAAGTCAGCCCTTGCTGGCAAAAATAGCCTGAGCGCTGGCTTTTTCACCCTCTTCTGCCGCAATCGAGCCCTTTTTATGCCCCTCCCCTGCAGCCCTGCTGCCACTCTGTGCTGCCACCATGACCACCCGATGGCTTGGCCCCGAGTGATACCACTTGGAGACAAAAATAATGTTTTTGTTAGTACGTGGTTTTTAAGTGGTTTAATCAAAAATTCATCGAGTTATTGAAGTAACTCAATTTTTTCACTTTTTCAGGGGAGCAGAATAGCAACTAACCCTTTTGGGCTAAATAAAACAGACAATGACAATTCATGGTTCAGGCTACCCGCGGCAATATGGGTTGAATCACACGAGGTAACGGAATGATCTTGATGGAATTTTTAGTGGTACTCGGCTGCTTGCTGCTGGGTACCCGCTTTGGGGGCATGGGACTCGGTCTCATCAGTGGTATCGGTCTCTTCCTGCTGACCTTCGTCTTCGGCCTGGTGCCGGGCGAACCGCCGGTGCAGGTAATGCTGACCATTCTGGCGGTGATCGGCTGTGCCGCCACCCTGCAGACTGCCGGTGGCCTCAACCTGATGATGCAGGTGGCCGAGCGTCTGCTGCGCCGTCACCCGCAATACATCACTATCCTGGCGCCGCTCACCACCTGGACCCTCACCTTCCTGTGCGGTACCGGCCACGTGGTCTACACAATGTTCCCCATCATCGCTGACATCGCGCTGCAGAAGAACATCCGCCCCGAGCGCCCGATGGCTGTCGCCTCCGTTGCCTCCCAGATGGCCATCTGCGCCTCCCCGGTCTCCGTTGCCGTGGTCTCCATGGTCTCCATTCTGGCAGCCGGTCACGGTATCGGTCAGGCTTACGGCCTGCTCGACATCCTGATGATCGCCATCCCCTCCTCCCTGACCGGTGTCATCGTGGCAGCCCTGTGGAGCCTGCGTCGCGGCAAGGATCTGGACAAGGACGAAGAGTTCCAGGCCAAGATCAAAGACTCGGAGCAGCGTGCCTTCATCTACGGCGGTGGTGAAACCCTGCTCAACACCAAGTTCCCGAAAGAGGCCTACTGGTCTACCTGGATCTTCTTCGCCGCCATCGCTGCCGTGGTATTGCTCGGTGCCAACGAAGGTCTGCGTCCGGTGTTCACCATCAAGGACAAGACCGGCCCGCTCTCCATGAACCTAGTGATCCAGATGATGATGCTGATCGCCGGTGCCATCATCCTGATGCGCTGCAAGGTCAAGCCGGGCGAGATCGCCAACGGTGCCGTCTTCAAGGCAGGCATGGTCGCCATCTTCTCCGTATTCGGGGTTGCCTGGATGAGTGAGACCTTCTTCCAGGCCCACATGCCGCTGCTCAAAGAGACCCTGGCCCATGTGGTACAGGCCCAGCCCTGGACCTACGCCCTGGTGCTGTTCCTTATCTCCAAGCTGGTAAACAGCCAGGCCGCAGCCCTGACCGCCATCGCCCCCATGGGTCTGGCGCTGGGTGTCGAACCCAAGCTGCTGATCGCCTTCCTGCCGGCGAGCTACGGCTACTTCGTGCTGCCGACCTACCCGAGCGATCTGGCCTGTATCGGTTTCGACCGCTCCGGCACCACCCGCATCGGCAAGTTCATCATCAACCACAGCTTCATCATTCCGGGGCTGATCGGGGTGGTGACCTCCTGCTCGCTGGGCTTTATCCTCACCAGCATCCTGCTCTAATCGCAGCGGCGTTTACCACGCTATTGCAATACAGGCCCCCGCTTCGGGGGCCTGCTTTTTCCCCGCTCTGTGACCCCAACCACTTCCCCGCCGCCATTTCCGGACACGATGCCTTTACCTCTGCCCCCGCCGCTGGGTAGCATACCCCCTCGTTCACCACCGGAATCTCATCCATGTCTCGCGTCATCCTGCTCTGGAGCGGTGGCAAAGATGCCATGCTGGCCCTCTGTCATGCCCGTCAAGCGGGCCATCAGGTGGTGGCACTGGCCACCTTTGCGCCGCCAGAACCCCGATTTCTCGCTCACCCCTTGCCGCTGGTGCGCCGTCAGGCGGAAGCCCTCGAGCTGCCCCATCTACTGGTCACCATAGAAGCGCCGTTCGATCTCGGTTATGAGCGGGCACTGGCACGGCTCAAGGAGGAGTGGCAACTCGATGGCGTAGTCACCGGCGATATCGACAGCGTGGGCGGTGCGCCAAACTGGATCCGCGAGCGCTGCCGCCCGCTTGGTCTCACCGTCCACACCCCGCTCTGGCAGCAATCTCGTCAAGCCTTGCTGGCGGATATGCTGGCCCGCAGCATCGTCGCCCACCTCTCCTGCGTCGATACCCGGGTGCTGGCTCCCGAGTGGACTGGACGCACCCTTGATCCCGCCACCCTCGCCGAGTTACAACAACTGGCCGAGCGCGAAGGCTTCGATGCCTGCGGCGAGCAGGGGGAGTACCACACCATGGTGACTGACGGCCCTGGCTTTGCGGCCCCGCTGCGCCTCGATGGCTGGCTGGTGGCGCGGCAGGATCATCTGGCCTATCTGGCCGAACCACAGGGGTAACAGCCTCAGGCCATCTGGCCAACTCACTCAGCTAGCGCGAAAAATCGAGATAAAAAAACGGGAGGCAACAGCCTCCCGTTTGGATTTGAGCGGACCAGTTTTGAGCGGGCCATGACGACCCGAACAAGGGATAAACCGGCTTATTTCGCCAGCTTGCTCAGCACCCGCTGCAGCAGGCGGATGCGCGGCTCGATGCTCTCCAGCAGCAGGAACTCCGCTTCCGAGTGGAAACCGCCCCCCATGGGGCCGAAGCCATCCAGCGACGGCACACCTGCGGCGGCGGTGAAGTTGGCATCCGAGCCGCCACCGGCTTCCAGCCAGTTGAAGGGGATCCCCTCCTCCTTGGCTGCCGCCTCCACCAGCGCCATCACGGCCTCTGTGTCACCGCTCGGTCGCATCGCCGGCTTGAAGGTCTGGCGATCCACCTCGACCCGACAACCGGCGAGGAAGGGATTGTTGGCCATAAAGGTGAGCCGGTCATGCACCGCCGCAGCCTCTTCGTTGCTCCAGAAGCGCAGATCGACGATCGCCTCGGCAAAGTCCGGCACCACGTTAACGCCGGTGCCGCCCTGTACCACGCCGACGTTCATGGTGGTGCCCGTGGTCATGTTGACCTGCTCGTTGATGGCCAGCACCCAGTGCGCCAGCTCGGTGATGGCAGAGATCCCCTCGGTCAGGGCCGAACCGGCGTGGGAGGCCTTGCCGTGGAAGGTGATACGGTACTTGGCATTGCCCTTACGGGCGCTGATGAGATCCCCGTTGGGACGGGCTGCCTCGGCCACCAGCACGCAGCCGCTCTGTTTGGCCTTCTCCACCAGCCAATCCTTGGACCAGGGGGAGCCAATCTCTTCGTCGCAGTTGTAGCAGACCAGCACCTTGAGCTTGGCAAGCAATGCCGGATCCATCTCTTTGAGGGCATACCAGATAGAGAGCAGGCCGCTCTTCATGTCCGACACACCGGGACCAAAGGCTTGATTGCCTTCGATTTTCAGCGGGCGCTTGGCCGCCGTCCCCTCGGGGAAGACGGTATCCATGTGGCCGCACAGCATCACATCGTAGTGATCGGCACCCGGCGCATTGGTTGCCTCGAGGCAGGGGCCGCACTCGGCAGCGAACTGGTGGCGGGTCACCTGCCAGCCGATGGCCTCATATTTCTCGGTCATGATGTCGGCCACTTTCGCTACCCCGGCCGGGGTGCGAGTACCGCAATCGAGGTTGATGAGCGGGGCCAGATCGGCCAGATAGCTATCGAGGGAAAACGGGCTCTTTACAACTGTCATTATCTTCTCCATGCAACAATCAGCGTTGATGGCCGATCGTCTATTGCAACAATGCGACACAGTGAGAAAAAGGCGGGCAGCCATGCCACCCGCCCGACCGGTAAATTCCAAACACCACTACATAACCCACATCACTACATGAACAGCAGATAGTTGAGGGTCAGCGCCGTCAGCAGCGCCCCCGCCATCGGCACGCTGGTGCGTTTGACCACGGTAAAGGGCGATACCTTGGCAATCCCCGCACAGGCGATCAGTACCGCTGCGATGGGAGAGACGGTGCGGCCGATACTGGAAGCAAGCTGCATCGGCAGCAGCATGGTCACCGCAGGTACGCCAAACTTGGCCGCAACCGCCGGTGCCAGGGTCGAGAAGCTGAGGAACGCCGCGTTGCCGGAGCCCATGATGACAGCCGCTACCATGATCAGCGCCACCATCACCAGGGTCATCAGACCGCTGCCGATACCGGCATTGCTGGCAGAGTGCAGCAGGGTGTCGATGGCACCGATGGCCTTGAGGGATTCAGCAAACAGCTCGGCACAGACGATGAGCGCCACCACGGGGCCAAACACCTTGCCCATACCATCGAGGAAGCTCGACAGCCCGGCAAAAGCGGTACGCACCGAGCGACTACGCAGCAGCTCGCACAGCATGCCGATAAAGACCGACAGCAGCATGGCCACCTCCACGCTCATCTTGATGTCGCTCACCAGCAGCTTGGAGAAGGTCATCATCAGCACGAAGGGGATGATCGGCAGCAGGGCATACCAGGTGGGCGCCTGCACGCTCTCGGTGCCCTGTTCGTCCAGCTCGGCGTGATCGCCGCGATGGAGCGCCGGATCCCAGCCATCCTTGCGATCGCAGTGACGCTGCCAGAAGAAGTGCAGCACCATGGTCACCAGCAGCATGGGGGCCACCAGCCAGATCTGGTAGTCAACAAAATAGCTGGTCGGATCCATGCCGGATTGACCGGCGGAGAAGATGGCGTTGGTCTGGGTCGGGCCAATCTCGAACGCCTGGGAAGTGGCGATGACACCACAGGCGGAGGCCGGGCTGATGCCGAGGTTGCGCATCACCGGATACATGGTGACCATCAACAGCAGGCCAAGGCCGGTGGCGGAGGTGACGAACAGGGAGACGAATACCGCCACCAGATAGCAGATGGAGAGCATCAGATAGCTGGACTGGATGCCCGCCACCGGTTTGACCGCCACCCGCACCAGCGCCTGGGAGGCCCCGATATGGGACATGTAGGTGGCAAAGCCCGCCACCGCCATGATGGTGAGGCCGAGGCCCGCCGCGCGGTAGGAGAAGATCCCCTTGAACACTTCGAACAGGTCGAACAGGGCGAAACCGGTGCTCTTGTCAGCGGGGAGAATGGGGTGCAGCCCCAACCAGTAGGCCACTGCAAAAATGGCCATGCCCGCCAGCGCCAGCACCGCCTGCGGGTTGTAATCCTTGATAATGCCGTAGACCACGGCGACCAGAACGAGCAAGACGAATAAAAGTTCCAATATTCACTCCTGATAAATTTATCGAAGAGCGAAATCTAGTGATCTGACCACTGTTTGCCTTTGATCCCTATCAATAAAGGTGCCGTCACCGTGATTCATTAGCATAATATGTCGGCCATGTAACAATTTTTCGTTATTTCAACTGCCGGAAAACCTTTATCACCCCATATCCGGGAATTGTGTGACGCGACTCCCCTCTTTTTTGCGTTGGATCAACATATGACGGCGCCGAACTGGCGAAGATGCGCTTCGACATATAGCGACCATTTCGCGCCGGAGAGAGTTATGACAAGCCAAGCCACCGCAGGTGCTTCGACCTGCGACTACAAGCTGTGGGACATCCTCGTCGAGTCTGCAAAGGAACGCACTACCATTCGTTACTCCAAACTGGCCAAGCAGGCCGGGCTGGAGCAGTGCCAGGATGAACTGCGCACCCTGCTGCAACGCATCCGCATGTACTGCACCGAAAACAACCTGCCGATCCTCTCCGCCATCGTGGTGGACGACGTGGGCAAATACACTGGCCTCTCTTCCAGCCTGCCTGATGCACCCTGGGAACGGGCCCGGGTCTTTGACCATGAGTGGACCACCCTGCACTGATTGAGGTGCTTGATAATGCCGACCAAAACGCGCCCGCTGGCGCGTTTTGGCTATCTGGTGTTTGCCCCCTTCTCTTTTTCTCCTGCAATAGTCGATCTTCTCCCGCAATACCCAACCCCATCGGGCACACCAGCCCCACAGCTTCTGACCTTGTGCTCAAAATCGCCGTTCAGGTGTGACCAGTTCCGGTAAAACCCGCGAGCCGGACCATCGGCGTTGCCATGGGATTGCCACAATGCCAGAATCGGGCCCTTGCACTCTGTTGATTCGGATTTTCGGGACGCGGCCCACGGCCAGCGCCCACAAGAGAAGGACTCCCCATGGCCATCACCCTCTATGGCATCAAGAACTGCGACACCATCAAGAAAGCCCGCAAGTGGCTGGATGAGGCCGGTATCGACTACCGCTTTCACGACCACCGCGCCGACGGCCTGAACCCGGACGATCTGGACAGCTGGCTGGCAAAACTCGGCTGGGAAGCCCTGCTCAACAGCCGCGGCACCACCTTCCGCGCCCTGCCGGATGAGGCCAAACAGGGGCTCGACACCGCCAAGGCACGCGCCCTGCTGCTGGAACATCCGGCCATGATCAAGCGCCCGCTGCTCGACCGTGACGGCGAACTGACCCTGGGTTTCAAGGCTGATCACTACCAATCCCTCTTTTCCCGTTAAGGACAACTAAGGACAACTGATGTCGGATGTCATCGCACTGGCCAAGGATCTGATCCGCCGCCCTTCCGTTACCCCCCTCGATGAAGGGTGTCAGACCCTGATGGCGGAGCGCCTCGCCAGGATCGGGTTCGTTATCGAGCCCATGGTGTTTGAGGACACCACCAACCTCTGGGCCCGCCGTGGCAGCGAGGGGCCGCTGTTCTGCTTCGCCGGTCACACCGACGTGGTGCCCGCCGGGCCGCTGGATAAATGGCACACTCCGCCGTTCGAGCCGACCATCAAGGATGGCGTTCTCTATGGCCGTGGTGCCGCCGACATGAAGGGCTCGCTGGCTTCCATGGTGGTGGCGGTCGAGCGCTTCGTGGCCGAGCATCCGGATCACACAGGGTCCATCGCCTTTCTCATCACCTCCGATGAGGAGGGGCCCTTTATCAATGGCACCACCCGGGTGATTGACACCCTGGAGGCCCGTAACGAGAAGATCCGCTGGTGCATCGTCGGCGAGCCCTCCTCTACCGCCGTGGTAGGGGATGTGGTGAAGAACGGCCGCCGCGGCTCCATCACCGGCGATCTGCTGGTGCGCGGAGTGCAGGGCCATGTGGCCTATCCCCATCTGGCGGACAACCCCATTCACAAAGCCGCGCCAGCGCTGGCGGAACTCGCTGCCACCGTGTGGGATGAGGGCAACGCCTACTTCCCCCCCACCAGCTTCCAGATCGCCAACATCTCGGCCGGCACCGGCGCCTCCAACGTCATTCCGGGCGAGCTGCAGGTCCAGTTCAACTTCCGCTTCAGCACCGAACTGACCGACATGGATATCCGCGAGCGAGTCGAAGCGCTGCTGGATAAACATGGCCTCGATTATCAGCTGAGCTGGACCCTCTCCGGCCAGCCGTTCCTCACCGACACCGGCGCGCTGCTCGATGCGGCCGTGGCGGCCATCGAGGCGGTGAACGGTCAGCGACCGGCCCTGCTCACCACTGGTGGCACCTCCGACGGGCGCTTTATCGCCCCCACCGGCGCCGAGGTGATTGAGCTCGGGCCAGTCAACGCCACCATTCACAAGGTGAACGAGTGCGTGAAGGCGGACGATCTGGATCTGCTGGCGGACATGTATCAAGGGGTGCTCGAGAGATTGCTGGCATGACGCAGGAACAACTGCTGGGGCTCGACGAGAGCCACCTTATTCTGGTGGGGCGCGGCCCCCATCGGCTGACTGCCGCCACCGCGGCGGCCTTCAACGACATGCAGGTGGCGGCCGCCTATGAGGGGTTCAACCTGCAGGCGGCCTCCAGCTGGCGCAGCTTCGAGCGCCAGCTCGCCATCTGGAATGGCAAGTGGCGCGGCGAACGGCCACTGCTCGATGCCAACAGCCAGCCCATCGATGCCCTGCAACTAAGCGAGGTGGAGCGGCTGCACGCCATCCTGCGCTGGAGCGCCCTGCCCGGCACCAGCCGCCACCACTGGGGGACCGATCTCGACATCTACGACCCGGACTGTTTGCCTGCCGATACCAAACTGGCACTGGAGCCCTGGGAGTATGAAGCCGGGGGCTGGTTTGCAGATCTCAGCGAGTGGCTCAGCGACCATATGAGCGACTTCGGCTTCTTCCTCCCTTATGCCAAGCCGGTCGGGGCAGAGAGCGGGGTCGCCTACGAGCCCTGGCATATCAGCTTCTCGCTGGAGTCCGATGAGCAGCGGCTCGATCCCGCGGCACTGGCGCTTTGCCTGCAACAGGCGGATATTGAAGGCAAGTCGACCATATTGGCCAACCTTGATGAAATTTTGGCCCGTTATGTCACCACCTGTCCTGACGAAAGGAAAATCCCATGAATCTCTGGCTGTGGATAGGGTTGCCGCTGCTGTTCCTGCTCGGGCTGTTTCTCAATGCCATCAAAGACATGAAACGGCTGGAGAAGCAGTTGCCCAACTACAAGGACAAGATCCGCGAAGTGAAGGATGACGAGGACGACTGAATCCCGCCCCCATCCCGTGGGGAGCGCCCTTGTGCTCCCCTCTCCCTCTGCTGTGCCGTTTCACTTTTCCCCGCCCTCTCCTCCCTGCGCATCCTGAAATTGACGCTCCTTTGACTCCGCTTTCGATAACCCCTTCACAGTCAGAATATGGCGCGACCATGCTGAAAAAAGGGATGAAAAATGTAAGAAAGTGCAAATTGATGCACAAATAAGCCACACAAGGGGGGCCTAACTGCATATAATGTGCCTACTTTGCACATTACCAGGAAGGAGTTCGCCCTTGGATGCCGCTACCATCAACAGTTTCTTTTTTGTCGCTGCCCTGTTGGTGGGAGCCAGCGTACTGTTGAGCGCCCTCTCTTCCCGCCTCGGTATTCCCATTCTGGTTATCTTCCTCGCCGTCGGCATGCTGGCCGGTGAGGATGGCCCAGGTGGTATCCACTTCGCTGACTACTCCATCGCCTATCTGGTGGGCAACCTGGCGCTTGCCATCATCCTGCTCGACGGCGGCATGCGCACCCGGGTCTCCTCGTTCCGGGTGGCGCTCTGGCCAGCCCTGTCGCTGGCGACGGTCGGGGTGGCCATCACCACCGGCCTGACGGGGCTCGCTGCCGCCTGGCTGTTTGACCTCAACCTGATGCAGGGAATGCTGATCGGCGCCATCGTCGGCTCCACCGATGCGGCGGCAGTCTTCTCCCTGCTCGGCGGACGCAGCCTCAACGAGCGGGTGAGCGCGACGCTGGAGATAGAGTCAGGCAGCAACGACCCCATGGCGGTCTTTCTTACCGTCACCCTGATCGAGGTGCTCGCCAGCAGTCAGCAGGATCTCAACGCCGGTTTTCTGCTGCTGCAGCTCATCAAACAGTTCGGCCTTGGTGCCGGGATTGGCCTTGGCGGCGGCTGGCTGCTGTGGCGCCTTATCAACACCGCCCGCCTGGCGCCGGGGCTCTATCCACTGCTCACCGTCAGCGGCGGTCTGCTGATCTTCGCCCTCACCACGGCGGTCGGTGGCAGCGGCATTCTCGCCATCTATCTGACCGGTCTGTTGCTCGGTAACCTCGCCCTGCGCAGTCGCAGCACCACATTGTCGGTGCTGGACGGTCTGACCTGGCTCAGCCAAATCGGCATGTTTCTGGTGCTGGGGCTGCTCGCCTCCCCCCACAAGCTGCTGCCCATCGCCCTGCCCGCGCTGGCGCTGGCGATGTGGATGATCCTGTTTGCCCGCCCGGTGTCGGTCTGGATCGGGCTGCTGCCGTTCAAGAACTTCGCCCCCCGCGAGCGCTGGTTTATCTCCTGGGTCGGCCTGCGCGGCGCAGTGCCCATCATTCTGGCGGTGTTCCCCATGATGGCGGGGCTGCCCAACGCCCAGCTCTACTTCAATGTCGCCTTCTTCGTGGTGCTGGTCTCGCTGATTTTGCAGGGCAGCTCGCTGCCGCTGGCCTCAAAACTGGCGCGGGTGGAGGTACCGGCACCGCCGTCCCCCATCAACCGCTCCGGGCTCGAGATCGATCTCGACAGCCAGTGGGAGACCTTCGTCTACCAGCTGGGGGAGGAGAAGTGGTGCATCGGCTCGCCACTGCGGGATCTGCAGATGCCCACCGGCACCCGGATCTGCGCCCTTTTTCGCGGCCGCGAGCTGCTCCACCCCTCGGGCAGTACCTGTCTGCAGGCCGATGACATCCTCTGCGTGATCGGTCACGAACGTGACCTCCCCGCCCTCGGTAAGCTGTTCAGTCAGGCGCCGGAGCAGGATCTCGGCCCCCGCTTCTTCGGTGACTTCCTGCTGGAAGCAGCCGCGCGGCTGGTGGATCTCGCCCCTCTCTACGGGCTGGATGTGAGCGAGGTGGCGGATCAGACACTGGGCGATTTTATTGCCAGCCAGTTGGGCGATAATCTGGTAGTCGGTGACAACATCGAATGGCAGGGCCTGATCTGGACCGTGGCCGAAATGGACGAGAGCGTGCCGAGCAAGATCGGGGTGCGCTTTCAGGAAGAGGACCCGGTCTGACCGACCGTCCCGTATCAAGTCCCCAGCAAGAAGGGAGAGAGTTATGCCATATCAAAGTTTGCTGTCCGGCCCCCTGCCCCCCGCTGCCAATCTGGGGGTGATTGAAGGCTTTTTTGGCAAGGGATGGAGCTGGCAGGCCCGCGCCCGTTATGCCCAGTGGCTGCCGCGCCACGGTTACGGCTTCTATATCTACGCCCCGAAAGAGGATGGTTATCTGCGCAAGCATTGGGCCCTCCCCTGGCCCGAGCAGCAGTTGGCGGATCTCGCCGAACTGGCGCGCCAGTGCCGCGCCAACGGGCTCGCCTTCGGGGTGGGCTTGAGCCCCATGGGGGCGCATCACGACTATGAGCGGCAGCGCCCGGCACTGCTCGAGAAAGTGCGCCTCATCGACGAGATGCTCCAGCCTGACATTCTGGCAGTGCTGTTTGACGATATGAAGGGGGATACCCCGGACCTGGCCCGTCACCAGCTCACCATCGCCCACGATATCGCGGCCCACAGCAAGGCGACCCGCCTCATCTTCTGCCCCAGCTACTACTCGACTGATCCGGTGCTGGAGAAGGTGTTTGGCGCCATGCCTCCCCGCTATCTGGAGGAGCTTGGCGAGCAGCTCGATCGCCGTTTCGAGATCTTCTGGACCGGCCCCAAGGTCTGCTCCAGCGAATATCCAGCCAGCCACCTCAAGCAGGTGGCCGAACTGCTCGGCCGCAAGCCGTTCCTGTGGGACAACTACCCGGTCAACGATGGCAGCAAGGCGAGCAGCTACCTACACCTGCGCGCCTTCGAGAATCGCCCTGCCGAGCTGGCGGAGCTGATCTCTGGCCACGCGGTCAACCCGATGAAGCAGGCAGCGCTCTCCGCCCTGCCCCTCGCCACCCTGCCGATGAGCTACCGACTCGGCAAGCAGTACGACCCCGACAAGGCGCTGCATGCCGCCCTCAACGCCACCTGCGGCCCGCAGATCTCGGCGATGATCGAGGCCGACCTGCCGCTGTTTCAGGATCTGGGGCTGGCACAGCTCACCCCCGAGCAGATTGCCGCCCTCAAGGCGCGCTATCTGCCGTTTCGTGACCAATCCTGCGTAGACGAAATCGTGCGCTGGCTGGACGGGGAGTATGTGTTCGATCCCGACTGCCTGACCGATTAAACCGCCCCTGCGGGGGCAGAAAGGAGGTTGTATGGATGCACACCTGCTTTACCAGAATCTGGCGGTGATCGCCGCCTTCTTGCTGGTCTACAGCCTGATCGCGGGGCGCTTCGAATCAAAACTGGTCAACGGCCCCCTGCTCTTTCTGCTGACCGGCTGGTTGCTGGGGCCGGGAGGGCTTGAGCTGCTCTCCCTCTCTATCGACAGCGCCGGCATCAAGCTGCTGGCCGAGCTGACGCTGGTTATCGTGCTGTTCAACGATGCCGCCAACACCAACTGGCAGGTATTGCTGGCCAACCGCCAACTCCCCATCCGGCTGCTGCTGATTGGCCTGCCCCTCACCCTGCTTTGTGGCGCCCTGTTTGGCCACTGGATCTTCCCCGACCTGCCACTGCTGGAGATGGCCATCCTCTCCACCATTCTTGCCCCCACCGATGCGGCGCTCGGCAAGGCGGTGGTAAGCAACCCCGCGGTGCCGGCACCGGTGCGTGAAGGGCTCAATCAGGAGAGCGGCCTCAACGACGGTATCTGCGTGCCTGTGCTGCTTCTGCTGCTGGCTCTTATCGCCCCCACAGAGCAGCACGCAGGCACCGCCACCTTGGCTATCACCCTGATGCTGGAGGAGATCGGCATTGGCCTGCTGGTCGCTTTTGTGTTGACCAGCCTCACCATCCGGCTACTGAAAATCTCCTATCTCAACGGCTGGCAACTGCCGCTCTGGCGCCAGCTCACCATGCCGGGGCTGGCCCTGCTCTGCTTTGCGCTGGCACAGACTCTCGGTGGCAGCGGCTTTATCGCCGCCTTTGTCGGCGGTCTCTTTATCGGCCACCGCCTCGGCGAGCACAAGCACGCCTATATGGACAGCTGCGAAGGCTACGGCGACCTGCTCTCCGTGGTGATCTGGATGGTGTTTGGCGCGACCCTGATGCCCATTCTGCCGGAGCTGCTGCACTGGCAATACTGGCTCTATGCCATTGCCAGCCTCACCCTGCTGCGGATGGTGCCGGTCTGGCTGAGCCTCATCGGTACCGGCCTCAAGCCCGAACTCAAGCTCTTTATCGGCTGGTTTGGGCCGCGGGGCCTTGCCAGCATCGTCTTTGCGGTGATGGTGCTACAAAACGAGCCCGCCCTTATCGGTCAGCGCCCCATCATCGCCACCGTGCTCTGCACCATCATATTGAGCGTCATCCTGCACGGCCTCACCGCCAACCCCTGGGTCGAGCGTTTCAAACCGCGCTGAGCCACCCAGCGCCCATTAAAAATGCCACCGACCGGTGGCATTTTCCTTTTCTGGCGAGAGTCACTGACAGCTCTTACCCAAGCGCCAGCCAGACCCCCACCCCCAGCATCAGAGTACCGGCGATGCGGTTCATCAGGGTGACATTGCCGCTCTTGGCGAGGAAGTGGCGCAGGGTGCGGCCGCCGCTGGCGTAAAGCAGCAGGCAGGAGAACTCGATGACCAGGATCAGTGCCACCAGCGCGCTGATCTGCGGCGCCATCGGCTTGTCGGCAGAGATAAAGGGGGGCAGCAGGGAGATCATGAAGGCCCACCCCTTGGGATTGGCGATGGCGGTGACAAAGCCCTGCAGCGCCAGCCCCATGGCGCTGGTCTGCTGACCGGCCGAGAGATCCGCCGGAATGGCCATCTTCCCCTTGGCCTGCCACATCTGGATGCCAAGCCACACCAGATAGGCGCCCCCCACATATTTGAAGGCGGCGAAGATCCCCGGATAGTTGAGCATGATGGCTGCCACCCCGATCACCGACAGCACCGAGACCAGCCCGACACCGATCAGCTCCCCCCACATCATGTGCAGGGTGCGGCGCACCCCCAGGCTCATCCCCAGCGTCATCGACAGGGTCATGCACATGCCTGGGGTCACCGAAACAAAGAAAAAGGTCGGGATAAACAGAGCCAGAATGGCCGGATCGATCCAGCTGGACACAACACACCTCCATATGACGAGAGCGGGAAATCACGAAAACGGGACAGGATTGACATAACCCAGCCAGTTGTACCACATATTCAGGGGATAAAGCGCTCAATCATGCCTAAATGGCTCCTTTCTCACAAGAAAAAACCTTTTCTTCAGCACATTTCAGCAATAAAAGCCTGTGACAGCTCCTGACGTGCATGTGTAAGATGTCGGCTCCTCCAATTCCGGATTAGAGCCATTTATGTCATTGAATAATCTATCAATACGTGTCCAGGTCTTGATACCTTTGCTGCTGGCCAGCCTGCTGATGATGGTGATGATCGCCATCAGCAAACAGGGTCTGGATGAAGCCATCAATGACATAGATGAGACGACCCAGAGCGTGGTCCAGCACAAGGACGATATTGCCAAACTGATCCACGCCACCTACCGGCTACGCACCAGCGCCATCTATGGCCTCTACGATGCCAAGCTGTTTGCCGCTCTGCCCGCAAACCTCAACAGCGCCGAGCAGGAGATCAACGCCATCCTCGGCCGTCTGGTGCTCCCCGGTGCCGAGCAGGATAACCGTCAGGTCGCTGCTGCCCTGCAGGCCTACCTCAGCCATACCCGCAGCAACATGCTGCCGCTGCTGGCGCAAAAACATCAGGGTGGCGGCGATCCGGTCGCCTACGAGGCGGCTCGCCTCCATTTCCGCGAGCTGGGTGAACAGCTGATCAAGCAGATAGACAGCATGTCCGCCCACATCAACCAGCTGATCCAGCAAGAGCTGGCCGCAGAGCAGGCCCACTACGACGCCACCCTGCTGCGTACCCTGCTGCTCACCGCCGGTACCCTGCTGGCGGCGCTGATCTGTGGCTGGGTCCTCTCCGGGCGCATCGTCAGCCCCATCAGTCAGCTACAAGAGGTGATGCACGCCGTGGCGCAAGGGCGCTTCAACGTGCGCGCCAAAGCGGAGGGCAACAACGAGCTGACCCGTCTGGCCAAAGATATCAACCTCACTCTGGGGCAACTTGGTAGCACCATCGAGAACCTGACCGGGATCAGCAACAGCGTCGCCTCCGCCGCCACCGAGCTGGCCGCCGTGATGACCCAGTCCGAGGCCAATGCAAAGCAGCAGCACAGCGAGATCGAACAGGTCGCCTCCGCCGTGACCGAACTCTCCAGCACCGCTGACAACGTCAACCACAACGCCGCCGTCGCCGACGAGCTGGCGCGGGATGCCAATGGTCGGGTCGAACAGGGGCTAGCCCTCTTTACCGAAAGCATCGCCGCCAACAGCCGGATGGCGGGCAGTCTGGAAGATGCCGCCGCCATCGTGGCCCAGCTCAAATCCCAGTCCGAGCAGATCGGCAAGGTAATTGAAGTGATCCAGGGGATCTCCGAGCAGACCAACCTGCTGGCGCTCAATGCCGCCATCGAAGCGGCCCGTGCCGGTGAAACGGGTCGTGGCTTTGCGGTGGTGGCCGACGAAGTGAGAATGCTGGCGGCCCGTACCCAGGACTCCACCAAGGAGATCCAGGCCATCATCGAGCGGCTGCAAAGCCAGTCACAATCCGCCAACAACGGCGTACAGGAGACGCTGGAGATCCTCAGCCATAACCAGCGCTTGTCCGCTCAGGTGCAGGACCTGCTGAGCGGCATTACCGGTGCCGTACGCCAGATCAACGACGCCAACGCCCAGGTCGCCACCGCCGCCGAGGAGCAGTCCTGCGTCACCGCCGACATCAACCGCAACATCACCAATATTCACGAGATCGTGAGCCAGAGCTCCGCCGGCATCAGCCAGAGCGCCAGTGCCAGCAACGAGCTCTCCCAGCTCGCCGAGCAGCAACGCAAGCAGCTGGCCCAATTCCAGCTGTAAGCGCACAAAGTGAACCAGACAAAAAGGCCCGCAAGGGCCTTTCTTGTTTATGCAGCAATGGCTTTGTCTCTGTTTTAAACGCCATTTTTTGGCTTGTGGCGCCATAAGGGGCTGGGCTGCCCTGTCAAATATCGGTATGGTAGAGGCACGTTACTCCCCCTCACGTGAGCACACCATGAGCCTGAGATTCAAGAAACCCGCTTTTATCGCCCTGGGGCTCATCGCCCTCATTTCCGCCGCCTGGCTCGACTACTACCTGCCGGAGCACACCATCGCCACCATCACCGGGGTCGAGGTGAAGCGCACCGACAAGGATGGCCCCATCAGCCAGAAAAACCCGGCTGACGGCCCCACCACCGATGTCTACTACATCTACACCGAGCGCCCCGGCGAGAAGATCCGGGTGTTTCGCAATGAAGATACCGAGTGGGGTTGGCCCTTCTACTTCAAGTTCAACGCCGCCGACGTCCAAGCCAAGGCCAAGTCGATGGAATTTGAAAAGCGGCTCGCCATCATTACCTCCTACGGCTGGCGCGTGAACATGTTCTCCATGTTCCCCAACGTCACCAAGATTGAGAGTACCGAGCCTGACGCCTCCACCTGGAGCTTCTTCCGCTGGTTCTGGTTCGGCCTCTGGGCTCTGGTGATGGGCAAGGCAGCCATTGCGACCTGGCGCTACTTCGATCGTCTTGAGGACGAGCTATGAGTGAGCCGAGCAAGACCCGCACCAGCTTCTACCGGCGGCTCTACGTGGCCTGGCTGATCAGCCAGGGCACGGATACGGTGCCTGCCATCATGGAGGCGACCGGCATGCCGCGCCGCACCGCGCAAGATACCCTGAGCGCGCTGGCCGAACTCGATATCAGCTGCGCCTTCGAGCAGACCGAAGGGGCTCGCCACCTGCAGGGACACTACCGCATCAGCGACTGGGGCCCCATCAACCCAGCGTGGATCAAGGCTCAACTGCCGCTTATCAAAGAGACGTTGAGCTATCCCTGAAATGATGTCGAGTCAGGCCTGCGACTGGGGAACCTATTGCAATCCGGCATGGATCAAGGCTCAACTGCCGCTTATCAAGGAGACGCTGAGCTATCCCTGATCAGGGCGCTAAGCAACAATAAAAAAGAGGGGCCAGCCGACAAGGCTGGCCCCTCTTTTTTCAGGCCGATGGCCTGACAGGCAGCCCTACTCGGGCATGGCCGAATCCTCAAGTTCTCCGTCAGACTCGCCGCGGGTGCAGTCGATGATGGAGCGCTTGGGGTTGTTGGGATCGCGCAGCAGCAGGGGCGCCAACCCCTCGTCATGCTTCTGCTCGTCGACAAACTCGCTGCCGTAGGCGTTGTGGGTCAACCGGCGGGCATTGGCGATGGGAGTATCGACAAAGAGAGCATGCACTTCGAAGCTGGAAGCGGGCACGATAAAGCCGACCACCGGCAGGCCGTGCAGCTCCTCGTGCACCTTGTACCAGGCAAAGCCGTCGCTCACCTTGTAGGGGGTGTAGTTGGCCAGCTGTAGATTGGCGGCCCTGCCCGTCTCATCCACATAGAGATCGGTAAATTCACAGGTCGCCAGCCCATGCCACATCCGCTCGAATGGCGTCGCACAGCCCATCAGTTGCAACCCGGCCAGCAGCACCAAGCCTCTCTTCCACATTCCCCGCCCCTTCTTGCAAAAATGAACCGGCGCTCAGTCAAACGCCCGCAGCCGCGTCACCAGCAGATCGATAAAGCCCGGACGATCCAGCCCCAACAATACCAGCGCATTGGCTGGCTTGCCGGTCAGACCATAACGATCCACCACCGTCATCCCCACGGTATGCTCCCCTCTGGTCTCGATATCGACCCGACACTCGACCCCATGGAACAGCTCCGGAGCCAGCAACCAGGCAATGGTACAGGGGTCGTGGAGCGGTGCACCAGCAAATCCCCACTTGGGATCCCGGTGGTAAATCATGAAAAAGTCGAGCAGCCCGGCCACGCACTGGGCCACCGGATTGGTGATGGCGCGCACCCGCTCGATATCCTCGTCCATCACCTGCGCCTCATGGGTCACATCGAGGCCGCACATGGTGATGGGGATACCCGACTTGAACACCATATCGGCCGCTTCCGGGTCCACATAAATATTGAATTCCGCGGCCGGGGTCCAGTTGCCGGCCCCTGCGGCGCCCCCCATCAGCACGATGCGGGCAATCTTGGATTTGAGCTCGGGATGAGCCGCCAGCAGCAGGGCGATATTGGTGAGCGGGCCGGTCGGCACCAGAGTCACGGGCTCCGGGCTCTCGCGCAGGCACTTGGCCATCAATTCAAGCCCAATCATGGCCTGCGGCGCAAAGGCAGGATCTGGCAGTTTGGGGCCATCGAGCCCAGATTCGCCATGGACGTTGTCGGCGATAATCAGCTCGCGGGCCAGTGGTTTCGGCGCCCCGGCCGCCACCGGAATATCGTCCCGCCCCAGCAGGGTGAGGATGCGCAGGGCATTGTTGAGGGTCTTGTCCGGCGTCTGGTTGCCCGCACTGGTGGTGACCGCCAGCACCTTAAGTTCAGGGCTGGCCATCGCAAGAATGAGGGCGATGGCGTCATCGTGGCCGGGATCACAATCGAGAATAACGGGCAGTGCCATGGGATGAGTCCTTACAACATAACAGGGAGCCATACCTTAACAAGCAAGCCTCGGATGAACTCGGGAAGGGGTCACAAAACGGGGCCTTGTTGCTGACCTGGGCGGTTTGCACGGCACGCCACCTCGCTCAACACGACTCACTATCAAAAGTTTGCATGGCGTCATCCCGTTCATTTTCCGAGGCTGCGCACCACCCATTCGCCCGGCCGCGCCGGTTCGGGTATGATGGCCCCCCGTTTTCTGCCCGTGCCCCCTATGTCTGTTATCGTCGACATCTTTATCGCCCCGCCCTGCGAGGCTGCCATCGAGATCCTGTTCGAAGATGAGCACCTGCTGCTCATCAACAAGCCGAGCGGCCTGCTGAGCCTCTCGGGCAAAAATCCGCAGAATCTCGACTCTGTTCATTATCGACTGGTGCAGGATTTCCCCGGCTGCACCCTGGTGCATCGCCTCGATTTTGGCACCTCAGGCATCATGGTGGTGGCCAGAAACAAGGCCATCAATGCCCTGCTCTGCCAGCAGTTCAGTCAGCGGGCGGTGAGCAAAGCCTACAGCGCCCTGCTCTGCGGTCATCTGATTGACGACGAAGGAGTTATCGACGCCCCCATCGCCAAGGATCCGGCCCTCTTTCCGCTGATGAATATTTGCGCCGCCAGCGGCAAACCCGCCCGCTCTCGCTATCAGGTGATTGAGCGGCTGGCGCAGCAGATGCAGGGGCAGACCGTGCCTTTGACCCGGGTACGACTGGTGCCGGAGACCGGCCGCACCCATCAGCTGCGCATCCACAGTCAGCTGCTGGGCCACCCCATCCTCGGCTGCGATCTCTATGGCGGCCTGCTGCAACCCGGCTGCGAACAGGCACCGCGGCTGATGCTGCATGCCAGCGAGCTGGATTTTACTCATCCGGTGAGCGGAGATCCGATGCAGATCCACTGTGCAGCGCCTTTTTAGGAGCAATCAGTAGAGGTCGTCAGTAGATGGCAATAGACGCGAGTGCGGCGGGAATAGAGAAAGGGGTGACGGGAGAGGAAAAGCGGTAAACGGCGGATAAAGATAGGGGCCGTGCTTTCGCAACGGCCCCCACCCCCCCACTCTTTGTGGTGCTATCAGATCAGCTTGCGGGCAGCGCCCAGTACGATCTTGATGGCATCAGATTCGGTCTTCGCCATGGTCTCGGCGTTCGGGATCTCTTGCTGGGTACGGTTGACGATAACGCCAGCCACCATACCGGCACGCAGGCCCTGGCTGGAGCACATGGTCAGCAGGGTTGCGGACTCCATCTCATAGTTCAGCACGCCCATGGCTTGCCACTCTTTCATGGAACCCTGGAAACGGCTCACTACGCGGCCGGAAACTGTGTCGTAACGCTCCTGACCCGGGTAGAAGGTGTCAGAGGAGGCAGTCACACCGATGTGCAGCTTGGAACCCAGCTCTTTGGCGGTGTTGACCAGCGCGGTGGTGCAGTCGAAGTCGGCCACGGCCGGGAACTCCATCGGCGCGAAGTGCAGGCTGGCACCGTCGAGGCGCACGGAACCGGTGGTCACGATCACGTCACCCACGTTCAGGTGCGGCTGGATGGCGCCGGTGGTGCCGATACGCAGGAAGGTGCGGATACCCAGCTGGGCCAGCTCTTCCACTGCGATGGAGGTGGACGGGCCACCGATACCGGTAGAGCAGATGATCACGGCCTTGCCGTCCATCTCGCCGCGCCAGGTAGTGAATTCACGATGGCTGGCCAGGTGCACCGGGTTATCCAACAGCTCTGCGATACGCTTCACGCGCTCGGGGTCACCGGGGACGATCGCCAGGGTGGCGCCTTGCAGATCCGCTTTCTTCAAACCCAAGTGAAATACATCAGACATATTGGACTCCTGGTTGCCCCCTGCCAGCATGGTCAGGGCGCAAGTTAAGATGATTCTTTATGATACTTTCAAGCCTTTACCCCCCTCTTCGGGGAGGCGCCAACTATGGTCGAAAGCGCTTTCCAATTCCTTGAAGCGCCTCACACTTCCACGCATTGACAGTGACAAACATTGCGCAAAACGTTTGCTAACTCAATGAAATAATTGACAAACGTTTTTCTGCAAATCGAGTTGGATGCGAGAAAGTCAAGCCTGGTTCAGCGCTTAATTAACGACTCGTGATCGACCCCGTAAAGTTGTAAACAAGATGCTTTTGTATCCCTTTCTAGATGGTAGCCTAGCTCTCAACTACCACTTAATGGCTAACTATAGGAAGTCCATCATGGCTACATTCAAGTTCTATATTCCTGCAATCAACCTGATGGGTGCCGGCTGTCTGCAAGAGGCTGCCGCCGATATCAAGGGTTACGGCTATCGCAAGGCGCTGATCGTCACCGACAAAATCCTCAACCAGATCGGTGTGGTTGCCAAGCTCACCACCCTGCTGGCTGAACATGGCATTGAAAGCGCTGTTTTCGATGAGACCAAACCCAACCCCACCACCAGCAACGTCGAAGCAGGTCTGGCGATGATCAAGGCCAACGGCTGTGATTGCGTCATCTCGCTGGGTGGCGGCTCGCCCCACGACTGCGCCAAGGGCATCGCGCTGGTCGCCGCCAACGGTGGCAGCATCAAGGATTACGAAGGGGTGGATCGCTCCGCCAAGCCGCAGTTGCCGCTTATCGCCATCAACACCACCGCCGGTACCGCTTCCGAGATGACCCGCTTCTGCATCATCACCGACGAAGCGCGCCACGTGAAAATGGCCATCATCGACAAGCACGTTACCCCGCTGATGTCGGTCAACGATCCCGAGCTGATGCTGGCCAAGCCAGCTGGTCTCACCGCCGCCACCGGTATGGATGCCCTGACCCACGCCATCGAAGCCTATGTCTCCACCATCGCCACCCCGGTGACCGATGCCAGCGCCGTGATGGCCATCGAGCTGATTGCCAAGCACCTGCGCACCGCCGTCAACCACGGCGATGACCTGTATGCCCGCGAGCAGATGGCCTATGCCCAGTTCCTGGCCGGCATGGCCTTCAACAACGCAAGCCTGGGCTACGTGCACGCCATGGCCCACCAGCTGGGCGGTTTCTATGACCTGCCCCACGGTGTCTGCAACGCCGTGCTGCTGCCCCACGTTCAGGCGTTCAACGCCCAGGTGAGCGCGGCTCGTCTGAAGGATGTCGCCCGCTACATGGGGGTGGACGTGAGTACCATGAGCGACGAACAGGGCGCCGCCGCTGCCATTGCCGCCATCAAGCAGCTGGCGCTGGATGTGAAGATCCCGGCCGGTCTGGAGCAACTCGGCGTCAAGGCCGATGACTTCGATACCCTGGCCAGCAACGCCCTGAAAGATGCCTGCGGCTTCACCAACCCGAAACAGGCGAGCCACGAAGAGATCGTCGCCATCTTCCGCGCGGCGATGTGACGGCTGCCGGATTGCCAGAAAGGGTCGCAGTGCGGCCCTTTTTATTGGCTGATGGCTCAATGGCTTTTTACTTCCGTGGAGGGAGTCGGTATGATTTGCCGAGCCAAAAAGACTGTATGGATGATCTGAACTCGATATGCGGATGAAACACCTGATTGCCGCGGCTTTGACCGCCCTCACCCTCTCCGGTTGCAGCCTGGTCTATCGTATCGATATTCCCCAGGGCAACTATGTGGAACAAAAACAGGTCGACAAACTGCGCCAGGGGATGACCCGCGAGCAGGTCAGCTATGTGCTGGGGACCCCTATGCTGCGCGACGGCTTTGACCCCAACACCTGGTACTACCTCTATGAATTCCAGCCGGGCCACGGCGACAAGGAGCGCAAAGAGCTCACTGTCACCTTCGCCAACGACAGGCTGACCACAGTGACGGGTGACTTCCCGCTGCCAGCAGCTTTCAATACCCCGCTCTGATATCCCGCAAAACCGGCCTCGTGCCGGTTTTGTTTTATCCAGCCCCGCGTAATTCATCCTGCCCGACAACACTGAGTCATTTCTCCCCATTGCAGCAGCTCGCAAATTGCCTGATGCTGATGAGCAGCCACCATGGCATCAACACCATCGAATGACACAGGGAGAATCCCCATGAGCCGGATCCTGATTGCCGGAGCCAGCGGCCTGATCGGTCGCGAACTGGTGCAGCAACTGCCTGCCGAACATGAACTGACCCTGCTCTGTCGCAAGCCGGGCAAGGAGGCGCACCACTGGCTGCCGGTCAATTTTGATGATCTGGCCAGCGTCACCCTCTCCCGCCCGGTCGATATCGCCTTCTGTGCCCTCGGTACCACCCGCAAGGAGGCGGGCTCTGCCGAGGCGTTTCGCCGGGTCGATCTCGACTATGTGGTCGCCTTTGCCGAACTGGCCCGCCGCCACGGCTGTCAACGCCTCATCGTGGTCTCGAGCATGGGGGCCAGTGCATCGTCCCCGGCTCTCTATCCGCGTACCAAGGGGGAGATGGAGCAGGCCCTGCTGGCCCAATCCTGGCCACGGCTCGCCATCGTGCGGCCCGCCATGCTGCTCGGGGATCGCCAGCCACCGCGCCTCTCCGAGCAGATCTTTCAGACCATCTACCCGCTGTTTCGGCCGCTGCTGGTGGGCAGGCTCGCCAGCTGGCGTGCCATCGAGGCCAGTCAGGTGGCTCGCGCCATGATCGCCCTCTCGAAACTGCCTGCCGGGTGCGAGATTGTCGAGAACGAGCAACTGCTGGCTCTCTGAACTAGGCCTTCCCCACTACTTAAGCTCTATGCCGTAAAAACAGCAGGGCAAGCCAATTGGCTTGCCCTTTGTTTATCTGTTGGCGAGGTACCCTGACCGCCTCTTGCCATAACAGGCTGCGCTCGGCTGTCAGGGCAACATCCATCAACCGCGAATATGGTCGATAAAGGCGTCGATCTGCTCGCGAGTGCAGGCCGGATTCATAAAGACTGCCTTCTCCCCGGCGATATAGGAGTACTTGCCGCGAGCGTCATAGTCGGAGTGGGCCACCGCCTCCACCCAGTTGGTATAGAGCCCCACCTTGCCGCGCCCCTTGAACAGGCTGCGGTGGTAATCGGTATTGCGCTGCAGTCGCGCCTTGTAGGCAGGATCGCCGGAGCGGGCCAGCTCGAAGGCAAATTCGGCTTCCGGATCGCTCACCCACTCGGGGTTGTAGATCTTGAAGCCGACGCTCGGCCCCTGATTCTCCTGCGCCACCAGCTTGACGTTGCCCAGCTGGCTTAACCGGAAGCGGAAATAATTGGCATTTTGCAGGCAGTGGGCCAGCACGGTGCGATATCCCTCGACCCCCATATAGCTGAGCGCCGCATAGGCACCGAACAGACCACTCGCGCCACGGGAGCACTCGATGGTGGATTGCAGGTGGGTCTGGCCCTGAATGTCCCGCTCGAAGTAGGAGAAGTTCTCCGGGTCATTCTCCATCGCCTTGAGGTCATCCTGCTCTTTAATCATCACCAGACTGGAGGTGTAGGGCACATAGCCCCACTTCTGGAAGTCGACGGTAAAGGAGTCGGCATATTTGAGCTCGGCAAAGCGCGCCACGTTGCGCTCGATCCCCGCCAGAGTGGCGCTGTTGATGGCGAGCGGGTTGGCGGCAAAGTCGTAATCCAGGAAGAAGATCATCGACCAGCCGATAGCCGAATCGACGTGGATGTGAGGTTTGACCGCCACCTCAAACTGCTCGCAGAGGCGATTGCGCAGCTCGAACACGGGTTTCACCTGATCCACCCCGAAGGTGTCGGTGGTGCCCATGGTGAGCATGATGGTGGGCACCACGTGTTTCAGGGCAAAACAGGCGGTCAGGGTACGCTCGAGGTGGTCGAGATCGATGTCGTTGTTCTCGCCCACCTGAATGCGGATAGTCTTGTTCTCGATGTTCACCCCGAGCAGGGAGAGGTTGGTGATGTTGGAGTAGTGACCGCCCTGGGAGTTGATGATGCGGTAATCCTGATAGTGGCCTAGCCCCTTGTGCTTGGCCTCCGGCAAGGTTTTGCGAATGCCGATCAGGTAGCCGTAGAGGTTACAGAAGGTCCCCCCCTGGGTGAAGATGCCGGTGGCCCGCTCGGGGTCATAGCCTGCCAGCAGCGCAATCTGGCGCACCACCTTCTTTTCCAGCTCCTCGGCGACCCCGGCGTATTCGGAGTAGACCAGATTGGGGTTGGCCAGAATGCCCAGCTGGGCACCGTAGATGGCGGGATCCGCCGACATGGTGATGACGTTCTCGACGCTGGAGGGGTTCTCCCAATCCTTCGACAGCGCGGCGGCAAACAACAGCTCGGCCATCGGCTCGCCCGGGGTGCGCATGGTGGCGGGCACCGGCATGGTCTCGCAGAGATCGGCCAGGCGGGCGCGGCCATCTGGCCAGGCATTCAAACGGGCATCGGGGGCCAGGCCACGGGCCCGAAATTCATTGAGGGTGGCAAATCCGGGTTCGCGAAAAACGGGCCAGAGAGCAGGATTGCGCGAGAAAAAGTTGGCTTTGACGGTGGCGAAACGGGCGGAGAAATCGGGGTGGACGGCATTGACGCTTTCGTCTTGCAGATAAACTAAGTCACTCATTTTTATACCATTAGTACAGCAAATGTGCGGCCGTTATACCCCTGTACCAGCGGGGCCGACAGTGACAATATCTAATGGCCTACCCTACTTTTTGTCATGTATCAGCCATCACAAGGGCTGGCAAAAAGGCGCCTTTGAGGCGCCTCTTTATATTTCGTGATCTTGCTCCCATCCTGGCTGACAGCGCCCTCACTATCGAACCGCCATCAGCGCAGCCCTCAACGCAGGGAGGTCAACAGCCACCGGGCAAACTCCGCCAGCTCGCTCTGCTGCTGCGGGAAGGCCGCCAGCCAGGGCTGCAGGCGCGCGGCAACAGCGTCCGGCCGATAGCCGCAACCCGCCAGTTCGGCCGCCAGCAGATCAAACGGGGCCGGCTCCAGAGTATCGCTAAAGAGCTGCGCCCGGGTGATGACCCCTTTCTCCACATCAAAGTGCAGCTCCACCCCGCCCCAGCTGAACCGCTCCTCCAGCAGATGGCTGAACGCCGGGGCATGGCCATAGTTCCACTCCCAGCTGCGCTGGCGGGCGAAGGTCTCGGCAAAGCCCGGCAGATCCGGCATCTGCTCCGGGGAGATATGCTCGGGCTCAACTCGCGCGCCGTAATGGTGGAAGAAGGCCTCCTGCAGCGCCTCGCTCACCTGTTGATGGTCGATCCCCGGCAGCAGTTCGCACAGATTGGCCACCCGGCTGCGCACCGAGGTGATCCCCTTGGCCGCCAGCTTCTTGGGGTCGGGGTTGAGATAGTTGGCAAGGCGGCCGAGATCGGCATCCAGCAGCAGGGTGCCGTGGTGAAAACCGCGATCCAGAGTCTCCCGATAGGCTGACCCCGATACCTTGCGCTCCCCGTCCGGGGTGGCCACCAGCAGATCGTTGCGACCAGAGGCAAACGCCTCGATCCCCAATCGCTTGAGCCCGTCCAGCACGATGGCGGTGGAGACGCTCTTGTCATACTCCGGCTTGCCCGCCATGAAGGTGAAGCAGCTGTTGCCAAGGTCGTGGAACACGGCGCCGCCACCGCTGCTGCGACGCGCCAGGGTCACCCCGTCCTCTTCCATGCGGCGGGTATTGCACTCCTTCCACGGGTTCTGGGCACGGCCAATCACCACGGTATTGGCATTGCGCCAGAGGAACAGCACCCGCTGGCCGGGGTCCATCTGGCGGAAGATGCACTCCTCGACGGCCAGATTGAACAGGGGATCGTGAGAGTCGGAGACAAGCAGACGCAAGCGGGACATAAAAAGACCTTATCCGGAACTGGGGGCAGCATAATAACACTGACGGGGTACCATCACTGAGCTGTCGCACATTAACCGGTGCGCAGCAGCCGCGATACATTTGTGTCACACCTGACTGCCCCATAAAAGTATCTATTGATATAACGACACAGCTTGACGTGCAACCACGAAAAAAATGCAGTCAAGCCACAATGACAGCAATAAAAACGGGAAAAAGTGGCTAGAATGCGACCACTTCGATAGGCCATATGACTCTCTTATTGGTCACATAACTTGCAAAAAAACGGCATGTATCCATCCCGTGTGATGAACGACACAAAAATGACTTTCCAACCCCCCTATACCCTATTGCAAACGCCTTTTCTCCCCTTGCAGGTGACACAAAATTGCTTGAATCTAGCCTAGACATCGCTCCCGAGAGAAACGTTGTATGACGGAGAACGCAGCCCCCCGCCAGCCCCTCAGCTGGTTTATGCCAATGCTGGTCGGTATGGTCATCGCGACCCTGACCTCTTCCCCCGTGCGAGCCGGCGAGCAGGTCATCGTCCAGTTGCCGTGGCAGCACCAGTTCCAGTTTGCCGGTTACTACGCGGCCATCGCCAAAGGGTTTTATCGGGAGGCCGGTCTGCATGTCACCCTGCGCGAAGCGGACTCCCGCACCGATGTGGTCAGCGAGGTGATCTTGGGAAAGGCCCAGTTTGGCATCAGCGGCAGTGATCTGCTGCTGGATCGGGCTGCCGGTCGTCCGGTGGTGGTGCTCGCCGCCCTGCTGCAGCACTCGCCGCTGGTTCTGCTCACGCTGGATCGGCCAGATATTCGCAACCCGGCCGATCTGGCCAACAAGCGACTGATGCTGGAGCCGGGCTCCAACGAGCTGCTGACCTACCTTTCCCACCAGACCCGCAGCCGCGACTGGGTCACCCTTCCCTACAAACAGGGGATAGAGGCACTGCTGGCGGGCAAGGTGGATGCCATCAGCGCCTACAGCACTACCGAGCCCTTCTATCTGCAACAAAAAGGGATCCCCTATCGGGTCTTCAGTCCGCGCACCATCGACTTCGACTTCTACGGCGACAACCTGTTTACCTCCGAGCGGGAGCTGATCACCCGACAGGATCGGGTCTACGCCTTCCAGCAGGCCAGCCTCAAGGGGTGGCGCTATGCGATGGACCACCCCGACGAGATGATCAACCTCATCATGGAGCAGTACCCGACCGGGGCTGGCCGTGAACAGCTGGAGTTCGAGGCGCGCGAAACCAGAGAGCTGATGCAGCCGGATCTGATCGAACCTGGCTACATGCAGCAGGAGCGCTGGCTGCAGATCGCCAAAACCTATCTGGAGGCGGGCATGCTCACGGTATTGCCCAACCTCGACCGCTTTATCTACGACCCGGCGCAGGAGCGGCTGCGCCAGCAACGGCAACTGCTCGACAAGAGCGTGGCGGTCGCCATGCTTATCACCTTTACCCTGATGACCCTGCTCGGCATCTTCTTGCACCTCTATCTGCGCCTGCGTGAGGAGGCGCGGGATCGCCAGCGGCTGACCCGTGAACTGGCCCAGAGCGAACAGCACTATCGCTTCGTGGCGGAGAACAGCGCCGATGTGATCTGGACCATGGATGCCGCCAGCTTGCGCTTTCGCTATGTCAGCCCGGCCATCACTCCTCTGAGCGGCTACGAAGCCCCCGAGCTGTTTGCCCTGCCGCTCAAACAGCTGCTGCCCGATGCCTCAAGGCAACTGCTGCGCGAGGAGATCTCCGCCACCCTGGAGGCCTGGCAGCGGGGGGAACATGACCAGACTCGCCGGGTCATTCGCACCCAGCTGCGCCACAAGGATGGCCATCTGGTAGCCACCGAAACCATCACCACCCTCCATGGCAACCACAATGCCCAGCCGGAGGCGATCCTCGGGGTCACCCGGGATATCACCGAGCGGGCAGCGCGAGAGGAGATGATGCGCCGCCTCGCCTTCTACGACCCCCTCACCGGGCTGCCCAATCGCCGCTTGCTGCAGCAACGGCTCAAGGAGCTGATGGAGCAGGAGACGCCCCGTCCGCTGGCATTGATGTTTATCGATCTCGATCACTTCAAACCGATCAATGACACCTTCGGCCATGAGACCGGGGATATTCTGCTCAATATGGTGGCCGAGCGGATGAGCCACTGCGTGCGCAAACAGGATCTGGTGGCACGGCTGGGGGGCGACGAGTTCGTTATCTTGCTGCCGGAGAGTGGCGACGAAGTGCTGGCGGTGGCCGACAAGCTGCACCAGCAGCTGCGCCATCCGTTCCAGCTGGAGGGGCAGGAGCTGCTCATCTCCAGCAGTATCGGGCTGGCGCTCTATCCCGAGCACGGGGAGGATGCCAAAACCCTGATGCACCACGCCGATCAAGCCATGTATCAGGCGAAGAATCGCGGCCGCGGCCGGGTCTGCCTCTATACCGAAGGCCTTGATCCCGAGCAGGGCGCCCTGCTGTGGCAACCCGGCCACGAGTGCGGTCACCCGCGCATCGATGCCGAGCATCGCCAGCTCTTCGTATTGACTAACCGGCTGCTGGAGCGGATGAAAGATCAGCACGAGGAGCCGGCCCCGTTTCTGGAGAGTCTGGAGAGCCTGTTCGACATGGCCCGCCATCACTTCGCCTTTGAAGAGCAGATGCTGGCGGAGATCGACTATCAGGAACTCGTCAGCCACCGTCAGGATCACCAGCGCCTGCTCAACAAGGCTGGCCAGCTGCTGCACGCCGCCAAGGCGGGAACACTGGGCAACGACGAGTTGCTCAACTTCATCATTCAGGAGCTGGTAGTCGGCCACATGAGTCAGGCGGATCGCCGCTACTTCCCTCTGTTCAGATCTGAGCGCAACCTGTCGGTTGCGGAGGTGGTCGCCTAGTCCCCCCTGTTCAGCCCCGAGCGTAACGCGCCTCTTGCGAAAGGGGCAACCTAGTCACCGCGCAGGGCTACCACGGGGTCGAGACGCACAGCCCGCAGCGCAGGAGCGACCCCGGCTAGCAGGCCAACCAGGGCGCTGCAACCGAGCGCCAGCAGCAGATAGAGAGGATGGAGGGTGAGCGGCAAGCCAGCCGCCAGCAGGGTGAGCAGCAGCTTGAGCCCGCCGAGCAGGGCCAGCCCCATGGCTCCGCCCAGCAGCGCCAGCACCACGGCTTCGAGCAGGAACAGCAATAGAATGCGCCGCCGTGGACAACCCAACGCCATCAGCAAGCCCACTTCGGGGATCCGCTCCTGCTGGGCGATGCTCATGATGCTGAAGATGCCGACCGCCCCGATCAGCAGCGAGATAATGCCGAGCCCGCCAACCGCCAGCTTGATGATTGAGAGGATCTTGTCGAGGCTGGTCAGCATGTCCTGCTGGGAGGTGAGGGTGAAGTCCTCGGCGCCGTGGCGGGCGATCAGCACCCGCCGGATCTGGGCGGTGATATCGGCCTCCGTCTGTCCGGCGCGATAGATGACATCGATCTCCTGCAGCCCCTCCTTGTTGAACAGCGCCTGGGCATGGGCGGCGGGCAGATAGATCATGTCGTCCAGATCAAAGCCGAGAAATTGCCCTTTGGGAGCCAGCACCCCGGCCACCCGAAAACGGCGATCACCGGCCCGCAGCAGACTGCCCGGCGCATCGCCGCCGGGAAACAACTCAGCCGCCACCTTGGCCCCCAGCACCGCATAGGCGCGGGGCATGGCACTGTCGTCCGCGGGCAGAAAACGCCCCTGCACCAGGGTGAGTCGCCAGCCTGAGAGCGCCGCCGAGCCTGTGCCCAAAATAGCGGTGCTGCGGGTGAGCCCGCGGCTGCGCACCTCCCCCTGCCCCTGCACCACAGGGAGCGCCGCCTCTACCCCTGCCAATCTGGCGAGGGCATCGGCGTCCTCCAGCAGCAGGGGACGACTGCTGGAGAGGATGCCGGGCGGGCCGCCGGCGGTTTCGGTCTTGCCCGGGGTCACGGCGATCAGCCGGGTGCCAAATTGGGAGAAGCTGTCGAGCAGATAGAGCCTGAGCCCCTCGCCGATGCCGGTGAGCAGGGTCACCGAGGCGATCCCGATGGCGATCCCCAGCGCCGACAGCAGACTGCGGCTGCGCCCCGCCAGCAAGGCGTGCCAGAGCCAGAACAGCAGATCAGCGGCGCGCATCAGCCACCGCTCCACTGCCCGCTGCGCAGGCTGCTGACCGGATCTTGCCGTGCTGCACGGGAGGCGGGCAGCCAGCTAAAAAACAGCCCGGTCAGCAGGGCCGCCGGTATGGTGCAGAGGGTCGCGAGCAGAGGGACAGCCGCCGGAAATCCGGGCCAAATCACTCCGGCGAGGGCAACCAGGGCATAGCCCAACACAGTGCCAAACAGCGCGCCACTGCCGCTCAGCAGCAGCGCCTCCCACAAAAACAGCTGGCGGATCTGGCGACTGTCAGCCCCCAGCGCCTTGAGCAGGCCGATCTCGCCGGTGCGCTGGCGAGTGCTGATCAGCGCAAGATTCATCATCATGATGCCGGAGACCAGCAGGCTGATGGCGCCGATGCCGGCAACTGCCAGGGTGAGGGTCGAGAGAATGGTGGAGAAGGTAGCCAGCATGGCGTCGCGGCGCACCACGGTCACATCGAGCACCCCGTGGCGCGATTGCATCAGCTGCTCCAGTCGCTTGACCAGCGGCGGCACCGCTTGCCCCGCCAGCGGCTGGATCAGCAGCCGAAACAGCCCCTCGGTGTTGAACAGCCGCATGGCGCTACCGACCGGGATCAGCGCGGCCTCGGCCATGTCCATCCCCAGATTGCTGCTCTGGCTGGTGAATACCCCCACCACCCGAAAGCGGCGATTGTCAAAACGCAGCCACTGACCGACCGGATCGACCTGACCGAACAGCTCACGGGCCACCTTGGCCCCGAGCAGGACGGCCGGTCGATCCTCTGCGGCATCCCCCGGCAGCCAGCGGCCGGAGAGCAGCTCCAGCCCGTGGGTATCGCGCAGCCCGTTGCTGCTGCCAAGCAGCATGGTCTGGCGCAGCCGCGCCCCCTGTTTGGCCTCGGCAAAGCCCATCACCAGCGGCACCAGCCGCACGTTTGGCTGATGCTGGCCAAGGTAGTGCATATCATCGAGAGTGATCTGCCGCAGACTGTTTCCGGTGACCGGCGGCAGCCCGCCGGTGGTCTCCTTGCGGCCGGGGAACATCACCAGCAGATCCTTGCCAAGGGAGCTGAACTGGTCGGCCACATAGCGCCTCGCCCCCTCCCCCAGCGCGGTGAGCAGCAGCACAGAGGTGACGCTCAAGCTGACCGCCAGGATCAACACCAGCGCCCGTGAGCGCTGGCGCAGCAGGGCCACGGCGGCAAAGCGGATCACATCGGGCCGCCGCATTCAGCCACCGCCGCTATCAATGTTGATGCGACCATCGTTCATCAGGATCCGCCTGCCCGCACGCTCACCGAGGCGCGGGTCGTGAGTCACCACCACCAGCGTGATCCCCTGCTCCCGGTTGAGCCCCTCCAGCAGGGTAATCACCTCCTCCCCTGAGCGGGAGTCGAGATTGCCGGTGGGCTCGTCGGCCAGGATCAGCCGCGGCGCCATTGCCATGGCCCGGGCGATGGCTACCCGCTGACGCTGGCCACCGGAGAGCTCGGCAGGGCGGTGTCCGGCCCGGTTCTCCAGCCCCAGCTCCCCCAGCAACTGCTGGCTTCGGCGATGGCGCTCGGCGGGGGCGATCCCGCACAGCATCAGCGGCAGCTCGACGTTTTCACGGGCGGTGAGGCGGGAGATAAGGTGAAACGACTGGAACACGAAACCGATGCGATGGCCGCGCAGCTGGGCCAGCGCTGGCTCTGACAGGGTGGCGGTGTCCTCCCCTCCCAGCCAGTAGCGCCCCTCATCGGGCCGATCCAGCAGCCCCAGCACATTGAGCAGGGTCGATTTGCCGGAGCCCGAGGGGCCCATCACCGCCAGATACTCCCCCTCGGCAACCCGCAGGGATACGCGGTCGAGGGCGGCCACCTCGCTTCCCCCCAGAGTGAAACGACGGCTGACGGCATCAAGGCGAATGAGATCACTCATTCGTCTGCTCCGTGGCGGCGCTGAAAGGGCCCTCCCCGACAATCTGTCCGGGCTGAGCTGCCAGCCGATCACCGGCGGCGAGCCCCTCGGCGACTTCAATCCAGTTCCAGTTCTCCACCCCCCAACGAGGCACCACCCGCACCAGCTTATCCCCTTCCAGCCGCAACACGCTGCCATCGTCGGCCCGGCTGCTGGCCGCTACCCGCAGCACATCGGTGGCGCGGGTCACCTCGACTTCAAGGTCGGCGCTGTAGCCGATAAGCAGGGGGACATCGGTGGGCAGGGCTGTGAGCGCCGCCTCCACCTCGACGGTGCGGGCCTGCTTCTCCAGCTCCTTCACATAGGGGGCGATACGGGTGACGGTGGCGGCAAAATCGCGCCCGGGCATGGCGTCGAGCAGTACCCGGGCAGACTGCCCCACCTTGAGGCGGGCTGCATCCACCTCATCGATAGGGGCTGAAACATAGAGACAGCGATCGTCGATAAGATCGATCACCGGAGGCATGGCGACCCCGGGCGGTGAGGGGGTCATATATTCGCCCAGCTTGCTGTTGACCTCCGCCACCACTCCGGCAAACGGCGCCAGCAGACGGCGCTCGCTCAAGCGAGCCTCCACCTGGGCGACCTGCGCCTCGTCAACCCGCTCCTGCTGACGGGATGCCTGACAGACATAGCGGCGGGTATCGGCCAGATTCTGGGCCTGCTCGGCAAGGGTGCGGGAGGTGAGGTTTTTGGCCAGCAAGGTGGCCAGCCGGTTGGCCTCCCGCTCGTAGTAGGCCGCCTCGCTGCAACGCTCCTCGCGCTGGGTCTTGCCGAGCGCCTGCTGGGCGCGTGCCCGGGCGAGATCAGCGCGGATATCGTCACTCCAGAGGGTCAGCAGCAGATCTCCCCGGGCTACCCGCTCCCCGGCCTTGGCGGCGATCTGCTCCACCACGCCGCCACCGGGCAGACTGAGTCCGGCCCGCTGACACGACTTGATGGTGCCGGCCCGGGTGTTGACCACCGTGACCAGCACATCCCCCCGCCCGACCTCAGTCAGCCTGATCGGCGTCAGCTGCGGTCGCCACCACCATGCCACAGCAGCCACCGCTACCACGGCGCCACTTCCCCACCACAACCAACCTCTCTTCATCGCGCATCCTTTCGCTAGTGACTCCCGTCATGAGCGTCGGGAGAGCAAGGCATAATAGAGCAAGGGTATCACCACCAGGGTGAGCAAAGTGGAGACCAGGATCCCGAAAATCAGGCTGATGGCCAGTCCGTTGAAGATGGGATCATCGAGGATAAACAAAGCTCCGATCATCGCCGCCAGCGCCGTCAGCATGATGGGTTTGGCCCGTACCTGCGCCGCTTCGATCACCGCCTGCTCGAACGCCACCCCGGCGCTGCGCTGCTGCTCGATAAAGTCCACCAGCAGGATGCTGTTGCGTACGATGATCCCGGCCAGGGCGATCATCCCTATCATCGAGGTGGCGGTAAACTGGGCCCCCAGCAGGGCGTGGCCCGGCATCACCCCTATGATGGTGAGCGGAATGGGGGCCATGATGATGAGCGGCACCAGATAGGAGCGGAACTGGGCCACCACCAGCAGATAGATGAGGATCATCCCCACTCCGTAGGCGATACCCATGTCGCGGAAGGTCTCGTAGGTGATCTTCCACTCCCCGTCCCACAACAGCGCCACCTCTCCCAGTTTATCCGGCTGCTGCACGTAATATTGGGGCAGGTCGATATCGGCACCGGCAGCAAACATGCCGTAGAGCGGGCTGTCGGTGTGGCCGCCCATGTCGGCCACCACCATCACCATGGGCTGCATGTTCTTGTGCATGATATAGCTGGGGGCCACCTCATCACGGCGACTCACCAGCTCGGAGACCCGCACCAGCTGGCCGCTCTGGCTGCGCACCTTGAGGGCCAGCACGCCCGCCAGATCCCGTTTGTCACCGGGAGCCAGTTCGATGCGGATCGGCACCGGATACTTGGCACCGTGCCCCTGCAGCCAGCTGGCATCCTGATAACCCACCCCACCATTGAGAGTGCTCACCAGATCCCCGAGATCGACCCCGAGCAGGGCCGCCTTGCTGCGATCCACCACCAGCCGCCACTTGGGCTGCGGGTCGGTCAGATAGATATCCACATCCACCAGATCCGCCGTGGCCACAAAACGGGCCTGTACGGCGCGAGCGGCCGCTTCGCGGGCGGCCTGAGTCGGGCCATAGATCTCGGCAACGATGGGGGACCAGACCGGCGGGCCGGGCGGCACCTCAACGACTTTCAGGTTGCCCCCTGCCGCACTGGCGATGGCCTGCAGCGGCTCCCGAACCGACTGGGCAATCTGGTGGCTACTGCGATCCCGCTCATGCTTGTCCACCAGATTGACCTGAATATCCCCCACGTTGGCGCCGCTGCGGATAAAGTAGTGGCGCACCAGCCCGTTGAAATTGATGGGGGCGGCGGTGCCGGCATAGACCTGGTAATCCTTCACCTCCTCCACCTTGGCAAGCTCCCGCCCGACCGCCAGCAGGGTGCGCTCGGTCTGCTCCAGGGTCGCCCCCTCCGGCATATCGAGCACCAGCTGAAATTCCGACTTGTTGTCAAAGGGAAGCATCTTGAGCACCACCCACTGCACCACCGGCATGGCGGTAGCGGCCCCGACCAACAGCAACACCGCCAGCCAGAGCTTGCGTCTGGCGCGCTTGGCGCCATCACCGATCAGGAAAGGGGTCATCAGCCGGTGAAAAAGACCCGCCTTGGCCTCGCCGTGGGCACCGTGCGCCTCCCCCTTGAGCAAATGGCTCGCCAGCCAGGGGGAGAAGATAAAGGCCACCAGCAGGGAGATAAGCATCCCCATGCTGGCATTGATGGGGATGGGGCTCATGTAGGGGCCCATCAGGCCACTGACAAAGGCCATCGGCAGCAGGGCCGCGATGACGGTTAGGGTCGCCAGTATGGTCGGCCCCCCCACCTCGTCCACCGCCCCCGGGATCAGATCCTTGAGCGACCCCTTGCCCAAACCGCGATGGCGGTGGATGTTCTCCACCACCACGATGGCGTCATCCACCAGAATGCCGATGGAGAAGATCAGCGCAAACAGCGACACCCGGTTGAGGGTAAAGCCCCAGGCCCAGCTGGCAAACAGGGTCAGTGCCAGGGTGATGACGATGGCAACCCCCACCACCAGCGCCTCACGCCAGCCCATGCTCACCAGCACCAGCAGCACCACCGCCGTGGTGGCAAAAATCAGCTTGCCGATGAGGGTGTTGGATTTGGTCTCGGCGGTAACGCCGTAATCCCGGGTCACCGTCACCTCGACCCCGGCAGGGATAAGCCGATTTTTGAGACTCTCGACCCGCGCCTCCACCCGCTTGGCCACCTCGACCGCGTTCTGGCCGGGCTGCTTGCCGATGGCCAGGGTCACCGCCGGATAACTGGCCTGCCCTTGCCCCATCCAGCTGCGTTTGGTCGGGGTCTCCTGACCCAGAGAGACCCTGGCCACATCCCCGAGATAGACCGGCTTGCCATCGTGCAGCCCCACTACCAGCTCGCGGGCCTGCTGATCGTTTTGCAGGAACTGCCCCACCTGCACCTTGATCTCACTGTTGTCTTGCTCGATAGCCTGTGTCGGGCCCACCTGATTGGCGGCAGCAAGTCGCTGGCTCAGCTCGCCCCAGCTGATGTCGTGGGCGCTGAGGGCCGCCGGATCCGGCATCACCCGCAACACGGTGCTCTGGCTGCCCAGCGTGTAAATATCGCGGGTACCGGGAATGCGCTTGAGTTCGGTCTCCAGCTCATGGGCGACCCGGGTCAGCTCGGGAGCTCCCAGTTGTTTGCTCCCCTCTTTGCTCCATAAGGTCAGACTGACGATGGGGACATCATCGATCCCCCGGGGTTTTACCAGTGGTTGACCGACCCCGATCCCCTGTGGCAACCAGTCGCGGTTGGAGTCGAGCTGGTTGTTGAGATCGACGATGGCCTGCTCGCGGCTCACTCCCACCTTGAACACCACCACCAGCAGGGCGCCATCGGGTTGGGAAAAAGAGTAGAGGGTATCAATGCCCTTTATCTGGGAGACCACCTGCTCGGCAGGGGTGGTGACGAGAGAGGCCACTTCAGCCGGAGTGGCTCCCGGGAAGGGAATGTAGACATCAGCGAAGGTGACATCAATCTGCGGCTCCTCCTCCTTGGGGGTCACCAGCACTGCAAACAGGCCGAGCAGCAGCCCCACCAGCGCCAGCAGCGGGGTGATAGCCGAGCCTTGGAACAGCGCAGCCAGCCGACCGGCAGGCCCCAACCTCTCCTTGTTGCCGTTCAGCTCGCTACTCATGGGCCACCTCCTGCTGCTGCGCCCAGGCATCGGGGGCCAGCTTGTCACCGGCTTGCAGCCCGGCCAGGATCTCGCACTGTCCCTCGACGCAATGGCCGACCCGTACCGGCGTCAGGGCCCAGCCAGCGGGTTGCTGCAGATAGACGCCGTTGAACTCCCCTTGCCGCAGCAGGGCGCGATCCGGCACTTGCAACACCTGACGTTCACCCTGTTTGAGCTGCACCTTGAGCCACATGCCGGGCAATACCCCGGCAGTTTGCGGCGGCAAGTCGAGGCGCAACTTGAAGGCGTGGCTCTGGCTGTCGGCATAGTTAAAGCGGGTCAATTTGACCGGGGTAACAGGCTTGCCATCCGGCAGCAGCACCTGCACATCCGCAGGCTCACGAGCCAGCGTCAGGGCGGATTGGGGCAACTCCACCTCCACCCGCAGTGTGTCGAGAGAGAAGCCGGAGAGCAGCGGGGTACCGGGGGCGACAGTCTCCCCCAGCTCTACCAGCCGTTTGGTCACCACTCCGGCGTAGGGAGCCAGAATGCGGGTATAACCGTAGGCCTCGCGGGCCTGAGTAAGAGCCGCGTTGGCCGCATTGACCTCGGCACGGGCGGCGCGATCGGATGCCTCGGAGTTATCGAGCTGGGCGCGGGTGATCACCCCCTTGGCAATCAGCGCCTGAAAGCGGGCGAGCTGGCGCTCGGCTTCCACCTGCTGGGCCTGTGCCCGCGCCAGCCGCGCCTCGGCACCCGTGACGGCGGCAAACTGCTCCTTGCCGCTGATCTCGAGCAGCGGCTGTCCCGCCTGTACCTGATCGTTCACATCCACCAGCATACGGGAGACCCGGCCGCTGGTCTGGGCCGCCACCGTCCCCTGATTGATGGCACTGACGGTGCCATCCAGCGTCAGCCAGTCAGTCACCGGCTGTGGCGCTACTGTCAACAGGGGCTCTGGCTCCCCGTCCGCGGCAAAGGCCAGGGGGGATGTCATGGCCTGCGATGTCATCACCAACATGGTGATCCCCAGCAACCGGATCTTTTCCATCATCACTCTCCTTCCCTGGCGTAATCTGTCACTTCACGGGATCAGGCGGTATGGGACTGGCGCACCTTATCCACTCCCCGAGCTGGCGCCTTGGTCAGCACCCTGGCCAGTCCTTTGTCAAACAGCAAGATCCCGGCCACCATGGCCGCTATAAACAACATTATCATGGGCTGCCCGCTGGAAATGAGACTCAGAGCAGGCCCCGGGCAGATACCCACCAATCCCCAGCCGATGCCAAACAGCGCAGCCCCGCCGATCAGGCGACGATCCAGCCGAGGAGCTGGTACGGCGGCGATGGGCTCGCCCAGCACGCTCTGACGACGGGGTTTCACCAGCAGGAAGTAACCCGGCATAAAGACCAGCAAGGCGCCTCCCATCACGAAGGCGAGGCTGGGATCCCAAGCCCCGGCCAGATCGAGAAAACCGGTGACCCGGGCGGGATCCACCATGCCGGAGATGGCCATACCCAGTCCAAACAGCAGGCCCGCAAACAAACTTGTCAGCAATTTCATGGCGATCAGCCCCTTACAACAGATGATGAGTGACGAACACGGTGATAAAGCCAGCCGCCATAAAGGTCAGGGTGGCAACGATGGAGCGCAGAGAGAGCCGCCCCATGCCACAGATGCCGTGGCCGCTGGTGCAGCCATTGCCAAGACGGGTACCGACCCCGACCAGCAGACCGGCCAGCAGCACAACGGGCCAGCCGGGCAAGGTGGTGAATGCAGGCATGGTGGCCCAGCCCAGGGTCAGCACCAACCAGGCGCCCGCCCCCAGCCCCAGAAGAAACAGCACCCGCCACGGCGCACGGTGTTGCAGCGCACCGGCCAGAATGCCGCTGATCCCGGCAACGCGACCGTTGAACAACATCAGGGTCAAGGCCGACAGCCCCGCCAGCATGCCACCGCCCAAAGAGAGCAGCCATTGGCTTTCCATCATCAAGATTCCTTATTTTCCGAGTGACAAAAATGGGTTTGCAGCGCCCCCAGCACATCAGCTGCCGCCTCGCTCACCAGCGAGTAGTAGATCTGCTGGGAGACCTTGCGCGAACGGATCAGGCCGTAGCGCTTCAATACCGAAAGTTGCTGGGAGAAGGCTGACTGCCCGAGTTGGCTATGGGCCAGCAGCTCCCCGACCCCCTTCTCCCCCTCCACCAGCTGGCAGAGCACCATCAGGCGTTCGGGATGAGCCAACGCCTTGAGCAGGGAGGCGGCGGCTGTCGCATGTCTGTTCATCTCGTCGAATTGGCTCATAAGAGTAAATTAGCAATTGCTGATATTTGTTCTATTGTATAAAACAACACTAAATTAGCAATATCTAAAGTAGATAAGGAGAAAGACCATGACAGTAGATAACGGAGTCAGAATCGTCGCGGGTTGCATGTTGCTGCTCTCGCTGATCCTTACCACCTGGGTTCATCCGGGCTTTGTCTGGTTGAGTGCCTTTGTCGGGGTCAACCTGATCCAGAGCGCATTCACCGGTTTCTGCTCGGCAGCGATGATCCTCAAACGGATGGGATTTAAATAACAGGGTCGGATGACCCAGGCTCACATGAGCGTGTAATAAACGCAGGAGGCTGAACATGGCAACGGTAATCGTCATCGGCGCGGGTCTCGGGGGCATGTCTGCCGCCTCCTGCTTCGGCCCCGCCTACGAGTATGCGTTCATCCTCGATCGCCACCTGCGCGACAAGAAGGTGAGAAAAAATGTGCCCATGACCTTTGTCACCAGCGAGCCTTACATCGGCCATCTGGGTCTCAACGGCGTGGGCGACTCCAAGGGGATGCTGGAGAGCGAACTGCGGATGCGCGACGTGCAGTGGATCTGCAATGCCCGCACCGTGGCGGCGCAAGATGGCCAGATGACGGTGGAGGAGCTGGACGATGAGGGCAACCTCAAGCGCACCCACACCCTGCCCTACAAACACGCCATGATGCTGCCCGCCTTTGTCGGCATTGCGCCGCTGCGGAGCATCGAGGGGCTGGTCAATCCCCGCGGTTTTGTCATCGTCGACGAACACCAGCGCAACCCCGCCTTCCCGCAGATTTACGCCGCCGGGGTCTGCATCGCCATTGCACCGCCGCACAAGACGCCGGTACCGACCGGGGTGCCCAAGACCGGCTACATGATTGAGGCGATGGTGCGCACCCTGAGCCACAACATCAAGGCGGAGCTCAGCGGCCAGCCGCCGGTGACCAAGGCAGTGTGGAATGCCATCTGTCTGGCAGACATGGGAGACACAGGCGCCGCCTTCGTCGCCATGCCGCAGATCCCGCCGCGCAACGTCGCCTGGTTCAAGAAAGGAAAGTGGGTCCATCTGGCCAAGATCGCCTTCGAGAAGTACTTCCTGCACAAGATGCAGGTGGGGGATACCGAGCCCATCTACGAAAAACTGATGCTCAAATACCTCGGTATCGACAAGACCGAATGACCCCGCAGACCCGGCCCTCGCCGGGTCTGCTTTTGGCGGCCCTGCGCGGCAAAACGGGGCTTTCGATTATGTTTCAAGATGTTGCTGCGGGCAGCGCGGGGTTTACCCTGCCTGCCGCCTCGGCTATCATTCGAGCCTCTTATCAATAGCGGAGACCATCAGTGGGCAACTCATCAAGTGACAGTTGTAGACCGACCCTCATCGTCGGTACCAAGGTCGCGAGCTAGCCGCAGGTCTTTCTCTGCCGCACGCTCGCAACCCGCGAGAAGCGGAAATCCACTCCCCTCTTCTCCCTTTTTACACTTGACGTCTGGCAACCAGAGGCCAACCGCCACGGTCGCCATGCCTGCATAGTTTCTGCTTCCCACAAGGAGGCTGCTATGCGTTTTATCTCAATCAAACCGGCTGCGGATCGCGCGGTCGCAACAGGTTCTGTTGCTACCCGGGCTCACCCCCTGTTGAGCCGGCTCGGCCGTGGCATGCTGCCACGCTGGCTGGGCGGCAAACAGCGTCAGCACCACTACCGGCTGCAGATCCGCTGTGAGGATCGCGCCGATATGGAGCAGGTGCTGGATATGGTGAACCACACCCTGCAACCGGCGGGGCTGCAACCGATGCAATCGATGAAGCCGGGTCGCGGCGGTGGGCGAGAGCTGGTGCTCAACCTGCAGTGCACCCCGCCCCAGCGCCGCTATCTGGTGCAGTTTGTTCATCAGGTCGGGGTGGCACATCCGGTGCGCTGGCAACTACGCCCGCGCATCGACTGCGATCCCGAGCTCAACTGACCGCACACCTGCGTTAACCACAGTGAAAGGGGCCAGCCACGCTGGCCCCGCTTGTTGCGTCCTCTCCGAGCGTCAGGGCATCCGATGATGCTCGCGCCCCGGGACGCAGCGTTTTGTTTTTCTGCTGGCCATCCGCGCAATCATCCCCTGATCCATCCGCCACCCGGCGTTTCATCATGGATTGCGCCAAGCCAGCGCTCATCAGAAGGAGTAAGCCATGAAGATGTGGCAACAAATTGACATGCTCTCCCTGCTCGACACTCTGGCCAGCCTGCTGCTCGCCTTTGTGCTTGGCAGTCTGGTCGGGCTGGAGCGCCAGTACCGCCAGCGTACCGCGGGTCTTCGCACCAACGTGCTGGTCGCCGTAGGGGCCGCTCTGTTCGTCAGTCTGGCCCAGCGCATCTATGACCTGCACGGCGGCAACTACAACGTGGTCCATGTGGTGGCCTATATCGTCTCCGGCATCGGCTTTCTCGGCGCCGGCGTCATCATGCGCGAATCGGGCAATATCCGCGGCATCAACACCGCCGCCACCCTCTGGGGTGTCGCTGCTGTCGGCGCCGCCTGTGGCGCCGGGCTCGCCATGGAGGCAATTCTGGGTGCCCTGTTCGTGCTGGCCGCCAACACCCTGCTGAGACCGCTGGTCAATCAGATCAACCGTCGCCCGGTGGACAATACCGACACCGAAGTGACCTACAAGGTGACGGCCCTGACCCAGCGCGAACATCAAAAAGAGGTGCTGCACTGGCTCGAGGAGATGCTGGAGCAGGCCAACTACCCCCTGAGCGAGCTCGACATCGAGCCGTTTGGCGAGGGGGATCTGGAGATCTCTGCGGTGTTGCTGGCTACCTCCATCGATGGCGACGAGCTGGATGCCCTGATGCAAAAGCTGGCCATCCACCCCCATATCAAGCAGGTGTTCTGGCGCACCAGTACCACCGATTGAGCCGTTGGTCAGAGGAACGAACCATCCGCCCGCAGCAAAAAGCCCCGCCAGCAATGGCGGGGCTTTTTCATATGGATGGGCGAAGAGTGGCTAGCGGCGACTGCGCCAGCGCACCCTTGGGGTGATCACCTGGGCAGTCTGCGCCGGGGGATTACCTGCAATCAATTGCTGCATCAGCTCGAAAGCGGCGAGGGCCAGCGCCGGACAATCCTGCGCCACCGAGTCGATGCGCATGGGAATGCAGTCGAGCAGGTCGTGATCATCGAAGGTGCACAGGCGCATGTCCGTCTCCATCAACCCCGCCTCGTTGAGGTAGCGCAGTACCCCTTCCAGCAGGGTAAAGGAGGCGGTAAAGAGCCCCCTGGGGGGGGCTCCCAGCTCGGCCACCAGCTCGGCCATCAGCTGATAACCGGAGCTCGGCTGGTAGTCGCGATGACGCACCCTTGCTGCATCGGCTTCAAAACCGGCGCGATGGAGCCCCAGCTCATAGCCCGCCAGCCGGTGACGGCTGGGGGAGAGATCCAGCAAACCGCCGAAGTAGTAGATCTGCTCGCCGCACTCGCTGGTCATGTCCCGCACCAGCTCGGCGGTCGCCTTGCAGGCATCGGAGATCACCATGGGCAGGCGCGACTCACCGATGTGGCGGTCGAGCTGCACCACCGGCAGCCGGTCGTGAATGCGGGCATAGATATCATCGCTGTGGCCGCTGGAGGCGACAATCAGCCCATCCACCTGACGGCTGATGAGGTTGTCCACCACCCGCTGCTCGAGGGCGGGATCATCCTCGGAGCAGGCTATCAGCAACTGGATGCCCGCCTCCCGGCAGTGGGCCTCGAGGGCGCGGGCGATGCGGGCAAAACCGAAGTTGGTGAGATCGGGGATCACCAGTCCCCAGGTGTAGCTGCGGGTCTCGCGCAGGGAGCGGGCGTGAAAGCTAGGCAGGTAGTGACACTCCTCCGCCACCGCCTGAATGCGCTTGCGGGTATCGTCGGCAATGCGGTACTCCGCACTCTTCCCGTTGAGCACCAGACTGGCGGTCGCCTTGGACACCCCCGCCAGTTCGGCGATCTGGGCAATCGTGATCCGTTTCTTCTTCTCCACCTGGCCTCCCGGCTGACTAGAACCGGGCTATTGTACTAGGCACGCCGACAGCGACCAGTGATTGAGGCAAATTTTGCAGCCATCATCGCCGTTACCTGATGAAAGTTGCGGCTTTTCCCCGGGGAAGTAGCGCGCCGACAGGCTGTGTCGCCCCTCATCGATGAAACACTCCAGACTGGAGCGATCGCACAGGACGGTGATCCGCCCGCCAGCCCATGGGCTGCTGCGGGTCTCCCACGCTCGGCTCTGCCAGTTCTGGCGCCGCAAGGTGATGCGCCCCGGCTGCCACACCAGCTCGGCCACGGCACCAAACCAGAGACTCCCCTCACCGCAGAGATCCAGATCGATCCAGGCCGAGTCGATGGCCAGCCCCGGAAATTCGCCGAGCGTCCCCTCGAAACGGGTCAACTCTCCCTTCAATGCCGCGAGCTCGGCCACCGGCCGCTGGCAGAGCCACTCATCCTGCCAGAACAGCTCCCGCGGGCAGCTCATCTGGTGGATCCAGCCGTAAGCGACTGTGGGCTGGCTCATCTCGTTCTCCTCCGGCAGCCCCAGCCAACCAAACAAGAGGCGGCGACCCTGAGTGTCCAGGGTGGTTTGCGGCGCATAGAACTCGAAGCCCCGGTCCAGCTCGTGGAAAGCCCCGTGCTCGAAGCACTCGCCGTCGAAGTTGCCAGAAAGCCAGCCGCACTGGTAGAGGTTGCGATAATCCTCGCCTACCGGGGCAATCCCCTGCGGGCAGCTGATCAGCACATGGCGATCGGCCAGCGGGAAGAGATCCGGGCACTCCCACATATAGCCAAACTCACCCAGCCCCCCTCGCCCGCTACCGGCGATGGGGCCCACCCGCTGCCAGCTTTGCAGGGTGTCGCCGCGATAGAGCAGCACTTCCCCCTTGTCATCCAGGGTGCGGGCCCCCAGCACCATCAGCCACTGCTGGCCGTCATGCCACACCTTGGGGTCGCGCACGTGGCCGCTGTAGCCTTCGGGCAGATCCAGCACAGGCCCCAGCTTGGCAAAACTACCCTCACCGTCGGCCCGGGCCAGACACTGATAGGCGGTGCGGCTGCCATCCGGGTATTTGACATTGCCGGTGTAGATAAGGGTCAGATGCCCCTGCTCGTCGCTCACCGCAGAGCCCGAATAACAGCCGTGGCTCTCATAGGCTTCGGTGGGCAACAGCGCCACCTGCTCGTGCTGCCAGTGCAACAGATCGGTGGAGGTGACATGGCCCCAGCCCTTGTTGCGGTGCTCGCAGCCGAGCGGGTTCCACTGGTAGAAGAGGTGGTAGCGCCCGCCGTGCTCGATAAAACCGTTGGGATCGTTGAGCAGCCCCACCGGGGCTGCCAGATGCCAGCGGGGCCGATGGGGATCTGCCGCCGCCTTGAGCTGTCCGGCCAGCAGCGACCGGACAATCTGGTTGAGAAGATCGCTTTCCTTCATCACTCCACCTTGTACTTGAGCAGGTAGGATGCGGCGAAGGCGGCGCCAAAGGCGATCACCAGCCCGATGATGTAATGAATCAGGCTCATGGGCTGGACGATGGCCATGCCGGGAATACCGGTCAGCCCCACCGCCGTCATCCCCACCTTGGCCGCCACCACGTAGGCGCCGCCGCAGGCCCCGCCAAACAGACCGGCGAGGAAGGGTTTGATGTAGCGCAGGTTCACCCCGAAGATGGCCGCTTCCGTGATACCCAGCAGGCAGGACATGGCAGCCGGCACGGTAATGGCCTTGATCTTCACGTCGCGAGTCTTGAAGTAGACCGCGAGGCAAGCCCCGCCCTGCGCCACGTTGGCCATAGCCCAGATGGGCAGCAGGAAGTTGACGCCAATTTGCGGATTCGCCAGCAGCCCCGCCTCGATGGCGTGGAAGCTGTGGTGGATGCCGGTGATGACGATAAGCGAGTAAGTGCCGCCAAATACCAGCCCCGCCAGCCAGCCCGCCTGCTCATAGAGGGCGCTCAGACCGAACGAGATGCCATCCCCCAATACCCGACCCGCCGGGCCGATAAAGAGCAGTGCCACGAAACCGGTGATGATGACGGTCAAAAACGGGGTGAGGATCAGATCCAGCGCATCCGGAATGCGCTTGCGCAGCTGTTTCTCCAGATGGGACATAAACCAGACCGCCAAGAGCACCGGGAAGACGGTGCCCTGATAGCCGATCATCGCAACATCCAGCCCGAAGAAGTCCATAGTCTTGAAGCCACCGGCCACGCCCCAGGCGTTGGTCAGCGCCGGGTGGGTGAGGATGCCACCGAGGGTCGCCCCGAGATACGGATTGCCGCCAAACTCCCGCGCCGCCGTAAAGCCGATGAGGATCGGCAGTATGATAAAGGCCGCCGAGCTGAACATGTCGAGCATCACAAACAGGGCGCTGTCGGCATTGACCCAACCGTAGGTGCGCACCATGCCGAGCAGCCCCATCAGCAAGCCCGAGGCGACGATGGCCGGAATGATCGGCACGAAGATGTTGGAGAGGGTTCGCGCCAACCGCTGGGCCACGTTGAGCTTGGCCGCCGCCATGTCGGTCAGCTCCGCCTTGCTGGCGGTGCCGGTACCGGTCAGCGTCACAAACTCCGCATAGACCTTGTTGACCAGACCGGTGCCGAAGATCACCTGAATTTGGCCCGCGTTGCTAAAGCACCCCTTGACCCCCTCCAGCTTGTCGATGGCGGCCTTGTTTACCTTGCTGTCATCGGCCAGCACCAACCGCAGCCGGGTGGCGCAGTGGGCAGCGCTGACAATGTTCTCCTTGCCCCCGAGCAGGGGCACCAGATCCTTGGCTATCGCACTGATATTCATATTCTTCCTCTTATGACCCGCCACGCTGGCGGGCCCTAGTCACATGAGAGTAGGGGCTGTTGCACCGGGCTTCTAGCCTCAGCTCAACAGCCGCTTGCGCCTGATCGCAAAAAGGCATCCAGTTCGGAGCGGGTCGGCAGCGCCGTCATGGCCCCCTTGGCGGTGGTGGCGAGCGCCCCGCAGCCGTGGGCCTGAGCCAGGATGGCGGGTAGCTCGGCCAGCGTCGGCAGCGACGAGCGCCCGGCCAGCGCCGCCAGCAGACCGGCGACGAAGGCATCCCCCGCCCCCGTGGTGTCGATGGGCGTCACTCTCTGCCCCACCCACTCCAGCAACTCGCCATCAAGGCGAGCCACCACCCCGGCCGCCCCTCTGGTCACCAGTACCAGCGCCGGGCCAGAGAGAGTCGCAAGCCCGGCGACCAGTTCATCCTCGCCACTCAGCAGTTGCAGCTCCTCAATGGAGAGCTTGACCACATCCGCCTGTGCGATGGCTTCGCGCACCAGCGGCAGCATCTCGGCCGGGTTGCCCCACACCTCGGGGCGCAGGTTGGGGTCGAAGCAGACTCGCCCGCCTTCCGCCTTGATGGCTGCCATGGCCTGCAGGCAGCTGGTGCGCACCGGCTCGTTGGCGAGCGCGATGGAGCAGGTCAGCAACCACTGATCGGCATCGAAGCGGGGCAACTCATCCGGGGTGAGGAACTGGTCGGCACTGGGGCGCACCATAAAGGTGAAGCTGCGCTCCCCCTCGTCATCCAGTGCCACCAGCACGGTAGAGGTGCGATGGTCTGGATCGAGCCGCAGCGCACCGATATCCACCCCCTCCCCGCTCAGGGTATCGGCCATAAAGCGGCCGAACGGATCGGCACCAACCCGGCCGATAAAGGCCGCATCGCCGCCAAGCCGAGCCACGCCAACCGCCACATTGGCGGGCGCGCCACCCGGACACTTGAGGTAGTGCAACGCCCCTTCCGGGATCAAGTCCACCACCGCATCCCCCATTACCCACACACGATTCGTCACCTTGCTACTCCACTGCTGCATCGGATCGACTGTCAAACCCGAACTCTGTTCTGTTGGCTGGCATTATCAGCTAAACCGTTTTAGCCAACCAACAGATCTCGGCACCGGCTGCCATTTTTGTGATCGGGATAACGAACTAGAACCAGGTTTCCATCTGTACGCCAAAGTTCCACTCGCCACCAGCGGTGAAGTTGCTCTGACCCATGGCATCGTCGCTGGCGTAGTTGTCGAGCTCGGAGGACCAGTCCATCCAGCTAGCGAACACCCGCAGTTCGGGACGTTCGAAGAAACCGGCGGTCTGCGCCTTGAAGGTGGGGGCGAAGGTGAGCTTGGTGAAGTTGCCGTTCACCGCCTGGCGTCCCTTGTAACCCTTGGGATCGAGATCCATGTATTGCCAGGCTGCCTCGTAGACCAGCTCGACGTTCTGGCTCAGCACCTGGGCCACCCGGGTATTGAAGGTGAGCCAGCGGTACTCGTCCCCTTTCACGTAGCGATCCTGACTCTGCTCGGCCAGCAGGGCCGGGGCAAAACGCCAGCGCGAGTTGAGATCGGTAGCGCCAAACACGGCGACCCGCACCGCATCGGCGTCCGGCAACAGCTCGCTGTCAGAGCCCAGCCCCTTGACCTCGGCCCCCAGCCCATGACCATACAGCACCGCCGCCTTGGCAAAACCGGGGTTGAGGCCAAAGAAGCTCTCGCCGTGGTAGGCCAGCAGGGTGTGTGCCCCCTTGTCCGCCGCCTCGCTGCCCGCCCCCTTGTCATTGATGCGGGCGTCATTGTCCTTGGCCGAGAGACCGTTCACCATCCACTGCCAGTTACCGACGCGGTTGTTCATGGTGAGGATGTAGCTCTCGATATCGGAGAGACCGCTGGCGCTGATGTCGCCGTAATCGCGGCCATAGAGGGAGAAGTTGGCCTTCCAGCTATCGGCCAGCTGCACGTCGTAGACGCCGCCGCCGGTACCGGCCAGGAACACCACGTCGGAATCGAGCCAGTGGATGTCAAAGTTGTCCCGATCAAAGCGCTTGCCCGCCCACAGCACCGCATTCTTGAAGGGGCCGTCGAAGCTCGCCAGATTGCCGATCTCGGCAAACACCTGACGAGTATTGAGGCTCGAATCGCTGGCGGTCCAGTCGTTGCTGGTCTCCACCCCGTCTGCCAGCATCAGCTTGTAGCGGGCCCAGCTGCCATCCTCGAAGGTCTGGGTTTTCAGCAGGTTGGCCTCCATGTAGGTGTCATCCTCGTTGCCAAGGCGACCGACGGCCCCACCCACCGAACCGGCTGGCGTGATGTAGGGGCCGCCGCGCCCACCGTTGCCATTGCTGTTGACCAACAGGCCCGAGCGGGCATAGCCGTGAAACTCGAAGCCCTGGGCACCAGCGGTCTTCTCATCCACCTTCTGGCTGCGGTTGTTGGCCACCTGCGCCTGCTCGCTGGCCGCACTCGCCTTCACTTCCGCCTGACTGGCACGGCTCTCTGCTGCCTCGGCTCTCGCTTCAGCCGCCTGTACCCGCGCCTCCAGCGCCGTCAGTCTGGCCTCGACACTCTCACCTGCAACACTCGCCTGCGCCGCCCACAGCGGGCTGCTCATCCCCAATCCCAGCGCTACCGCCAGCGCCAACTTGCTCTTGAACATCATCATCTTCCTCACCTGTCATCTGTGGCCCGGACGGGCGCTGTTGTTATCGACAGCCAGAGCATAGCTAAACCAATTTAGCCAACTCAATATGACAACTAAACCGTTTCAGCAACAGTGTGAGCGGGATAACATTTGTACAGCAGGAATTGGCGGGAGTTGTGAGGAGGATCCCTCATCAGGATCCACTCAATAAGGCGGATCCTGGCTAAACGGCGGGCAAAAAAAGAGCCGGCACAAGGCCGGCTCTGTTTATTCGGGTCGCTGAAATCAGCTGGTCAGATCGTCGAAGAAGCGTTTCACCCCTTCGAAGAAGCCTTCCGATTTCGGCTTGTGGGTCTTGGCAGCGGCACCGCTGAACGACTCGTCCAGCTGGCGCAACAGCTCTTTCTGCTGCTCGGTGAGATTGACCGGAGTCTCGATCACCACCTTGCACATCAGATCCCCTACCTGGCCGGAGCGCACTGACTTCACGCCCTTGCCGCGCATGCGGAACATCTTGCCGGTCTGGGTCTCCGGAGTGACCTTGAGCTTGACGCGGCCATCCAGGGTCGGCACTTCAATCTCGCCACCCAGGGCAGCTGCGGTGAAGCTGATGGGCACTTCGCAGTAGAGGTTGTTGCCGTCACGCACGAAGATCTCGTGCTCTTTGACGTGCACCTGTACGTAGAGATCCCCTGCCGGTGCTCCTGCTTCCCCCGCTTCCCCTTCGCCGGAGAGACGGATGCGATCGCCGGTATCGACGCCCGCCGGAATTTTCACCGACAGGGTCTTGGTGCGCTGGTAGCGACCTTCACCGTGGCACTTGCGGCACGGATCCTTGATGATCTTGCCGCGGCCGTGACAGTGCGGACACGCCTGCTGCACCGCAAAGAAGCCCTGACGCATCTGCACCTGGCCGGAGCCGTGGCAGGTCGGGCAGGTCTGGGCACTGCTGCCGGTGTGGGCACCGGAGCCGTTACAGACTTCACAGTGAACCAGGGTCGGCACCTTGATCTCCTTGGAGACCCCGCGTACCGCCTCTTCCAGCGTCAGCTCCATGGTGTAACGCAGGTCGGAGCCACGGGCCGGGCCACGACGGGCACCACCACGGCCACCGCCGAAGATGTCACCGAATACGTCACCAAACATGTCGGCGAAGTCGGCACCGCCGCCAAAGCCACCGTGGCCACCGCCACCCTGGCTCGGGTCGACACCGGCATGGCCGTACTGGTCGTAACGGGCACGCAGGTTGGCATCGGTCAGGACCTCGTAGGCTTCCTTGACCTCTTTGAACTTCTCTTCAGATGCGGCATCACCCTGGTTACGATCCGGGTGATACTTCATGGCCAGGCGCTTGTACGCCTTCTTGATCTCGCGATCGTCGGCATCTTTCGCCACACCCAGTACTTCGTAGAAATCGCGCTTCGACATACTCATCCTGTGGTTACGCAGACGGGCGTTGGTTACCCAACGCCCGTGAATTCATTGACCAAGCCGATGGGCGAAGCGGACTCCGCCCATCTGGGTAGGGCTTACTTCTTGTCGTCTTTCACTTCTTCGAACTCGGCGTCGACTACGTCGTCGTCAGCCTTGGCAGAAGAGGAGGACTGACCGGCATCAGCACCGGCTGCACCCTGGGCCTGAGCCTGCTGCTGGGCAATTTCCATCAGCTTCTGGGACGCTTCCAGCAGAGCCTGCTGTTTGGCTTCGATAGCAGCCTTGTCGTCACCCTTGATGGCCGCTTCCAGCTCGCTCAGAGCGGCTTCGATCTTGGTCTTGTCGTCGGCAGGCAGGGCTTCACCGGCTTCGGTGATCTGCTTGCGTACGGAGTGGACCAGACCATCAGCCTGGTTGCGAGCCTGTACCAGCTCTTCAAACTTCTTGTCCTCGGCCGCATTGGCTTCGGCTTCGCGTACCATGCGCTCGATCTCGTCATCAGACAGACCAGAGGAGGCCTGGATGGTGATCTTCTGCTCTTTGTTGGTCTCTTTGTCTTTCGCAGAGACGTGCAGGATACCGTTGGCATCGATGTCGAAGGTCACTTCGATCTGCGGCAGACCGCGCGGTGCCGGACGGATGCCTTCCAGGTTGAACTGGCCCAGAGACTTGTTGTCGCTGGCGCGCTTGCGCTCACCCTGCAGCACGTGAATGGTCACGGCAGACTGGTTGTCTTCGGCAGTGGAGAACACCTGGGACTTCTTGGTCGGAATGGTGGTGTTCTTCTCAATCAGCGCAGTCATCACGCTACCCATGGTTTCGATACCCAGGGAGAGCGGGGTAACGTCCAGCAGCAGTACGTCGGTCTTGTCACCGGACAGTACGGCACCCTGGATGGCAGCACCCATGGCCACGGCTTCGTCCGGGTTGACGTCTTTACGCGGCTCTTTGCCAAAGAACTCGGCAACGGTCTTCTGAACCAGCGGCATACGGGTCTGACCACCAACCAGGATCACGTCGTCGATCTCGCCAACTGCCAGACCGGAGTCTTTCAGGGCGACACGAACCGGCTCCAGAGAGTCTTTCACCATGTCTTCCACCAGGGATTCCAGCTTGGCGCGGGTCACCTTGATGTTCATGTGCTTCGGACCGGTGGCATCTGCAGTGATGTACGGCAGGTTGACGTCGGTCTGCTGGGCAGAAGAGAGCTCGATTTTGGCTTTCTCGGCAGCATCTTTCAGACGCTGCAGAGCCAGCTGGTCGTTACGCAGGTCGATGCCTTGCTCACGCTTGAACTCGTCTACCAGATAGTTGATGACGCGGTTGTCGAAGTCTTCACCGCCCAGGTGGGTGTTACCGTTGGTCGCCAGTACTTCGAAGGTGGTTTCGCCTTCCACTTCGTCGATCTCGATGATGGAGATATCGAAAGTACCGCCACCCAGGTCATATACGGCAACCTTGCGCTCGCCTTTGACCTTGTTCACGCCGTAAGCGAATGCAGCAGCAGTCGGTTCGTTGATGATGCGTTTTACATCCAGACCGGCGATGCGACCGGCATCCTTGGTAGCCTGACGCTGGGCGTCGTTGAAGTAGGCCGGAACAGTGATAACGGCTTCGGTTACCGGCTCGCCCAGGTAGTCTTCAGCGGTCTTCTTCATCTTTTTCAGCACTTCGGCAGAGATCTGCGGCGGTGCCATTTTCTTGCCCTTCACTTCAACCCAGGCGTCGCCGTTGTCAGCTTTGGCGATGGCGTACGGCATGATTTTCAGGTCACGCTGCACTTCTTCATCTTCAAAACGACGACCGATCAGACGCTTGATGGCGAACAGGGTGTTTTTCGGGTTGGTGATGGCCTGACGCTTGGCCGGCTGACCAACCAGGATCTCGCCATCATCGGCATAGGCAATGATGGACGGAGTAGTACGATCGCCTTCTGCGTTCTCGATCACGCGAGCAGTATCGCCATCCAGAATAGCGACGCAGGAGTTGGTAGTACCCAGGTCAATACCGATGATTTTACCCATTTGACGAATCTCCAAATACTTTGAATAAACTGGCGAGGAACTCGCCTTAATGCGTTAACGGCTAGGTGGGGGCTGCCAATCTGGCTTTCAAGCTCCCGGCATCAAATTTTTTGTGCCGCCGCGGCCTTGCTACCTATATGGGGTCGCCAGACGCAGCTTCAAGCCCCAACCCTAAAAAACCACACCCTTTGTCATGGTTGCGCGGTCACGTTGAGCCGTGAAACCGGGCAAGATGAACAAGTGCTGCACTGCGAAACAAAAAGCCCGCCACGGGGCGGGCTCGGGCACCCACAGCCAATCAGTCGACCGCTTTGGCGATCATCACCATGGCCGGACGGATCACCCGACCGTTGAGGTCATAGCCCTTCTGCATCACTGCAATGACGGTGTTCGGGGCCACATCGGCACTCGGTACCATGCTCATCGCCTGATGGGCATTGGGGTCAAACGGCTGGTTGATCGGGTCGAGCGCCACCAGACCAAACTTGGCCACGCCGCTCTGCATGGATTTCAGGGTCAGCTCGACACCTTCGATCATCGGCTTGAGGGCTTCGTTCTCCTTGTCGGCCAGTTCGATGGCTCGCTCAAGGTTGTCCAGCACCGGCAGCAGTTCATTGGCGAACTTCTCCAGAGCAAACTTGTGCGCCTTCTCCACATCCAGCTCGGTACGACGGCGCAGGTTCTCCATCTCGGCGGCGGTACGCAGGGCGCGTTCACGCTCTTCCGCTGCTTTTTGGATGGCGGTTTCAAGCTGCGCTTCCAGTTCGGCAATACGGGCCTGCTCGGCTGTCACTTCACTGTCTACATCGGTCGGCTCGACTGGCTGGGCTTCCACTTGCTCCATCGCTTCAACCTTTTGCTCTTCGTGGTTCATGACATCTCCAATTCCGGGGTTACTTATGAGGGCCCTGACGTCTGGTTGAGCGACCGGACGACAACAGACCGACTATGTTGGCGCTATTATGGGGATGCATCCCCGGCTTTCAAGGGGTAAAGGGCAATCAGGGTTGCTGAATAGCAGCAACCGTCGGTTTATCCGGGTTACCGCTCACCGTTTAACCATTAGCCTCAAGGGGATAGCCTCCCCCGTCACACGGGAGAGCGTCACAAGCGGAGCAAAGCACTGTATACTGGCCCGCAATACCCATCCCAGATCTGACTGACTATGGATTCTCCGTTCAAAACCATCGCCCTGATTGGCAAACCCCACCATGAGGGGGCCAACCAGACGCTGACCGGCCTGCATCAATACCTGACCGCCCGCGGCTTTCGGGTACTGGTGGAGAGCCGGGTCGCCCAGACCCTGAGCATCCTCGATGAAAACGTGATGGATCTGGTGCAACTGGGCCAGCAGGCCGATCTCGCCATCGTGGTCGGCGGTGACGGCAACATGCTGGGGGCGGCGCGGGTACTGTCGCGCTTCGATGTGGCGGTGATCGGGGTAAACCGGGGCAACCTCGGCTTTCTGACCGATCTCTCGCCGCAAGATTATCTATTGCCGCTGGAGCAGGTGCTCTCCGGTCACTACAAGAGCGAACACCGCTTCCTGCTGGAGGCCTCGGTCTATCGCCACGGCGAGCGCAAGTCGAGCAATCTTGCGGTCAACGAGGCGGTGCTGCACCCGGGCAAGATCGCCCACATGATCGAGTTCGAGGTCTATATCGATGGCAGCTTTATGTATAGCCAGCGTTCGGACGGCATCATAGTCGCCACCCCGACCGGCTCCACCGCCTACTCCCTGTCAGCGGGCGGCGCCATCCTCACCCCCAAGCTCAACGCCATCACGCTGGTGCCCATGTTCCCGCATACCCTCAGCAGTCGCCCCATAGTGCTCGATGCCGACAGCGAAGTACGGCTGCTGGTCTCGCCGGATAATCAGGACGATGCCATGCAGGTCAGCTGTGATGGCCAGGTGACGCTGGCGGTCCACCCGGGGGACGAGATCCTCATCAAGAAGAGCCACCACCAGCTTCATCTGGTGCATCCCCTCGACTACAGCTACTTCCACGTGCTGCGCAACAAGCTCGGCTGGGGCAGCAAGCTGTTCTAATCAGCTTTGACCGACAACGGCATTGCCAGAGAGGGCGCCTGAATTGGCGCCCTTCTCTTTTCTGTCGTGGCAACGTTCCTTGCATTCTCATATCCGTACCGCGTACCAATAGTCAGTCCCGCATTCTCATAGCCATGGCGCACTGGCGCGGCTTTCCTGTGTTAAAAATGGCGGCACCCTCTTTACTGTATATAAGACCAGTATATACTGGATGCATACACAGTAATGTTGACCTATACAGGATGAGACCATGCTGACCCAGCTGACCGTCAACAACTTCGCCATCGTCAAGTTTCTCGAACTCGATCTGCAACCGGGCATGACCTGCATCACAGGTGAGACCGGTGCTGGTAAATCCATCGCCATCGATGCTCTCGGTCTCTGCCTTGGAGAGCGGGCCGAAGCCGGCATGGTGCGACCCGATAGCGACAAAAGCGAGGTCAGCGCCCGCTTCCTGCTGGACAACAACCCGGCCGCTCGCGCCTGGCTCGCCACCAACGAACTGGAAAACGAAGGGGAGTGTATCGTGCGGCGAGTCATCTCCGCCGAGGGTCGCTCCCGCAGCTATATCAACGGCGTGCCCGTCCCCCTCACCCAGCTCAAGAATCTGGGTCAGCTGCTGGTCAACGTACACGGTCAGCATGCCCACCAGATGCTGCTCAAACCCGACTACCAGCTCGCCCTGCTCGACGGCTATGCCGGTCACCATCTGCTGCTCGACGAGGTGCGCCAGCACTATCAGCAGTGGCGTCAACTGCAAAACGAGCTGAACCGGCTCAAGGCCGAACAGCAGCAGCGGGAAGCCCGCCGCCAGCTGATCGAGTATCAGGTGCAGGAGCTGGACGAATTTGCCCTGCAACCGGGGGAGTTCGAAGAGATAGAGGAGGAGCACCAGCGTCTCGCCAACGGCACAGAGCTGATGCAAGAGTGTGGGGCTTGCCTCGATCTGCTCTATGACAACGAAGAGACCACTATCGCTGGCCTGCTGCAATCAGCCGTCGATCGGGCCGAGGGGCTGGTCAGCATGGACAGCCGCCTCACCCCGGTACTGGAGATGCTGAACGAAGCACTGATCGGCGTGCAGGAGAGCCACAGCGAACTTCGCAGCTACCTCGATCGGCTGGAACTGGACCCCGAACGTTTCAACGAGCTGGAAGCCCGCCTCTCCAAAGCCATCAATCTGGCACGCAAGCACCACGTTAAACCGGCGGATCTGGCCCAACACCATCAGGAGCTTGCCTCTGATCTCGCCCGCCTCAACTCCGATGAGGAGCGGTTAGAGGGGATGGAAGATGAGCTGGCCGAGGCTCGTCAGGCTTTTGTCCAGGCCGCCGAGGCCCTGAGCCAGAGCCGTCAGCGTTACGCCCAGGAGCTGGGCGCCAAGGTAACCAGCAGCATGCACGAACTGGCGATGCCCGATGGCCGCTTTGCCATCGAGGTGCGCCCCGATGCCCAGAGCAGCCTCTCTCCGCTGGGTATAGATCGGGTGGAATTTATGGTCACCACCAACCCGGGCCAACCCATTCAGCCACTTGGCAAAGTGGCCTCAGGCGGTGAACTGTCGCGCATCAGCTTGGCCATCGTGGTGATCAGCGCTCGCAAGGTCTCCACTCCGACCCTGATTTTCGATGAAGTGGATGTGGGGATCAGCGGCCCGACTGCCGCCGTGGTGGGTCGCCTGCTGCGCCAGCTCGGCGAGTCCACTCAAGTGATGGTGGTCACTCACTTGCCTCAGGTGGCAGGCAACGGCCACCAGCATATGGTGGTGAGCAAGCATACCGATGGCAAAACCACCGAAACCCGGATGGATTCGCTCGACCAGAATGCCCGTCTCAATGAGCTGGCGCGCCTGCTCGGTGGCGACCAGATCACCGACAACACCCTGGCTAATGCTCGCGAGCTGCTGCGCCGTTGAATCAGGCCAAAACGCCGATTTGCAGCGATGGCGACTGATAGCGCTGACCGAACATGCTGACTGCGCAGGCACAGGCGAGAGCTATGGCCTGCGCAGTCAGTAATAGCCAATAGCCAACTGTGAGAACCGAACACGCGTCAGGATTACCGACCCAGATCAATAAAATGGCGAGTTAGGCGAAGCTGGCAGCAACATGGGCGTGGATCCGGTTGCCTTCATGTGGCGGATTTCGCATAGTGTTGCCCCCCTTTATGGGTATCCAATTGTGAGGCTTTGTCTATGATCCACGTTTTTGGTCACAAGAATCCTGATAGCGACAGTATCTGCAGTGCGCTGGTTATCACCGACTGGCTCAATGGCCAGGGCCGTCAGGCCACCCCATGGCGTCTGGGTGACCTGCGCACCGAAACCCGTTTTATTCTGGAGCAGGCTGGCGTCAGCGAACCCGAGTTGCTGACCAAAGATCTGACCGGTGAAGATGTCTGGCTGGTGGATTTCAGTGATCTGGAACAGGGCCCTGCCACACTGGCACAAGCCAATGTACTGGGTCTGGTGGATCACCACCGTCTCGGCACTCTGGTCACCCAGTCTCCGCTGGATGCTTGGATCCGTGCCGTCGGCTGCACCTGCACCATCGCCTTCGATCTGCTGAGCCAGCAAGGCACCGTGACCCGCAGCAAGGCTCGTCTGATGCTGGGCGCCATCATGAGCGACACCCTCTGTCTCACCTCGCCGACCACCACCGAGCAGGACAAGATCGCCTGTGAGCGTCTGGCACCGCTGGCCGAAGTATCGCTGGCCGAGTTCGGCCAACAGCTGCTGATGGCGAAAACCGACCTGAGCGGCCTCACTCCGGCTCAACTGCTGCAGCAGGATGAGAAAGCGTTCCAGGCGGAAGGTTGCAGCTTCATCATGAGCCAGATCGAAGTGGGCAGCGAGCAACAGCTGGCCGAGCACCTGCCAGCCCTGCAGCAGGAGATGGCCCAGCGCGTGGCGAGCGAAGGGCTCGACTTCTTCGTGCTGATGGTGACTGACCTGACTGCGGCTGCCAGCCGTATCTACTTTACCGAGCACGCCAAAGTACCGGCCGAGTCCAGCTACCACCCGGGCTTTGTCAGCCGCAAGAAGCAGGGTCTGCCCTGGGTGATGGATCTGCTGGCCAAGGCCTGATCCTCCCTCGCCATCACCCATTCCAAAGCCCTGCCTCAGCGCAGGGCTTTTTCATCGCCACCGCCAGCGGCACTCCCCCCTCTTGCTGACCATATTGCTCACCACTGCGGTCTCTCGCTTACTCCTTTCACGGCTTATTGACAGTTAACGCCATAACTTTGCTTACATATTTGCGGCTGTTATTTATCAGGGCTTTGCTGCAGGATAATCGCCGCGCACAACCTTTTCCGTTTCCATTCAGGTGATCGATGAACATAACCCCCAAGCAGAGAACCCTGGCCATCACCATGCTGATCGCCGGGGTGCTCCTCGGCTGGCTGCTCTGGCCCAGTCAACCACCCAAGGCGATGCTGACCGCTCAGGTGACCCGCGAGGATATTGCCCAGACCGTGCTGGCCAGCGGTGTGCTGCAGGCCGTGGAGCAGGTGGATGTGGGGGCACAAGTCTCCGGTCAGGTTACCAAGCTAGCCGTCGAGGCCGGTGATCAGGTCAAACAGGGAGACCTGCTGGCCGAGATCGATCCCCTGATTGCCCAGAACAACCTCAAGACGGCCGAGGCGGAGCTTGCCAGCAACCGCGCCCAGCTCAAGATCAAGCAGGCGCAACTCAAACAGAACGAGCTCGCCTGGCGGCGCCAGCAGCAGATGTTCAAGCAGGAGGCGAGCTCACGGGCCGATCTGGAGAGTGCCGAGGCACTGCTGGCGGTCACCCGCGCCGAACTGCAGAACAGTCAGGCCAATATCGACAACGCCCTGATCAAGGTTGATCGGGCCAAGACCGAGCTGGGCTACACCAAGATCCTGGCACCGATGGATGGCACCGTCATCAGCATTGTGACCCGTCAGGGCCAGACCCTGGCGGCCAGCCAGACGGTTCCGACCGTGCTCAAGCTGGCCAACCTCGAGACCATGACGGTCAAGGCGCAGATCTCCGAAGCCGATGTCACCAAGGTCAAAGCCGGCATGCCGGTCTACTTCACCCTGATCGGCGATCCGGATACCCGCTATCAGGGTACGCTTCGCGCCGTGGAGTTAGCGCCTACCAACATCAACGATCAGGCCACCACAGGTACCACCACCAGCAATGCGGCTGTCTACTACTACGCCCTGTTCGATGTACCCAATCCCGACCATACCCTGCGGGTCGCAATGACCACACAGGTGACCATTGTGCTCGGCGAGCGCAAGCAGGTGCTCACTGTGCCGCAAACCGCCCTCGGCAAGTCGCTGGGTGACAACGAGTATGAAGTCACCGTGATCAAGGACGATGAGACGACCGAAACCCGCCATATCAAGACCGGTATGAAGGATGAGATCCGCATTGAGGTGATCAGCGGGCTGAGTGAGAAGGAGGAGGTGCAGCTCAATCACGGTGCCCCCGCCGACAATGATGAGATGGCGGTGATGCTATGAGTGAGCCCCTGAACCAGCTGCCGTTGATCCAGCTGAAAGGGGTCGAGCGACGCTACCAGAGCGGCGACAGCGAAGTCACCGTGCTCCACCCTCTTGACCTCACCATCACGGCAGGAGAGATGATCGCCATTGTCGGCGCGTCCGGCTCCGGCAAGTCGACCCTGATGAACCTGCTGGGTTGTCTCGATAGCCCGAGCAGCGGCCAGTATCTGTTTCGCGGTCAGGACACCGCCACCATGGATGCGTTGGCGCTGGCCCGCCTGCGCTGCCACCACTTCGGCTTTATCTTTCAGCGTTACCACCTGCTGCCCCATCTCGATGCCGCCGCCAACGTGGAGATCCCGGCCGTCTATGCCGGCACCAGCCGCCCGGATCGCCAGGCGCGCGCGCGTCAGCTGCTGGACAGACTGGGGCTGGCCGATCGCAGCCACCATACCCCGGGTCAGCTCTCCGGCGGTCAGCAGCAGCGGGTCAGTATCGCCCGGGCGCTGGCCAATGGCGGCGAAGTAATCCTCGCCGATGAACCGACCGGCGCACTGGATAGCCAGAGCGGCAAGGAGGTGATGGCGATCCTCAAGGAGCTGCACACTCAGGGCCACACCATCATTCTGGTCACCCACGATATGAACGTGGCCAGCCATGCCGACCGGATCATCACTCTCAAAGATGGTCGGATTGAACAAGATAGCGGCCCCAGCCAAACGGCCTTGTTGGCTCCAGCCACCGCCACAACCCATCAAAAAATAGCGCCCACTAAAGGCGCCATGGGTCACGACTGGGATCGCTATCGGGAAGCGGGACGGATGGCGATGCATGCCATGCTCGCCCACCGGATGCGCACCTTCCTCACCATGCTCGGCATCATCATCGGCATCGCCGCCGTGGTGAGCGTGGTCGCTCTTGGTCAGGGGGCGCGCGCCAAGGTGATCGACCAGATCAATGCGATGGGCACCAACACCATCGAAATCTTCCCGGGTAAAGGATGGGGCGATGAGAAGATGGCCAGCATCCAGACCCTCAACAAGGGAGATCTCGATGCCCTGCTGGGGCAGCCCTATCTTGCGGGCGCCAGCCCCGAGATCGGCAGCTCAGGGCAGTTGCGCTACCGCAACAAGACCAACAGCGGCAACGTGACCGGGGTCGGTAACGACTATTTCAAGGTGAAAGGGATGACGCTGGTCAGTGGTCGCTTACTGGAGTGGCAAGATATCCAGCAGCGTGCCGCTGTTGCCGTGGTGGACAAGAAGAGCATCACCAGCCTGCTTGGCAAGGAGGATCCGGTCGGCAAGGTGGTACTGGTCGGCACCTTGCCAGTGCGGATTGTCGGTGTGGTTTCGCAGGAGACCGGCTTCGGCCCCACCAGCCAGTCGGTCAATATCTGGCTGCCCTACAGCGCGGTGATGAGTCGCCTCATCTCGCAGCACCACTTCAGCCAGATCACTATCCGGGTCAAGGACGGGGTACAACCGGCACTGGCCGAGCAGGCGGTGATCGAGTTGATCACCAAGCGCCACGGGGTGAAGGATTTCTTCACCTTCAGCAGCGACAGCATCATCAAATCGGTGGAGAAAACCACGGCAACCATGACCTTGATGGTCTCGGCCATCGCAGTGATCTCGCTGATCGTCGGCGGGGTGGGCGTGATGAACATCATGCTGGTGTCGGTGGTGGAGCGCACCCGCGAGATCGGCATTCGCATGGCCGTGGGCGCCCGCCAGTCGGATATTCTGCAGCAGTTCCTGATTGAAGCTGTGATGGTGAGCCTGCTGGGGGGCATCTTCGGCGTCGGCCTCTCGCTAGGCATTGGTGCGCTCTTTTCACTGCTGGTGGACTCCATCAAGATGCAGTTCTCGCTCTTCTCCATCCTGATGGCCTTTGGCTGCTCGTCACTCATCGGGATCCTGTTTGGTTACCTGCCGGCACGCAATGCGGCGCGGCTCGACCCTGTTGTCGCACTGGCGAGGGAATAACAATGCACAAACTCTCCTGGCTGGCTCTCTGCATGGCCCTCAGCGGCTGCAGTCAGCACAGCACCTATCAAAGACCCGAGCTGGCGATCGCCCCTGCATGGCAACAGGCAGAGGGCGCCCAACTGGCTACGCAGGCTGGCCCCTGGTGGCGGGAATTTCATGATCCCCAGCTCGACAAACTGGTCGAGGCGGTACTGGCCGCCAACCCGGACATGCATGTGGCGGCCCTCAAACTCAAAAGCGCCCGACTGGGCGCCGAGCAGGCCGATACCAACCTCACCCCCTCGGTCAATGGCACTATCGCAGCCAGTGGCAACAAGGATCTGAAAACCGGCAAAGACACCAACAGTCTGGGCCCCTCGCTGAGCCTCAGTTACGAAATGGATTTGTGGGGCAAACTTGCCTCGGTGCGAGATCAGGCAAGCTGGGAGGCGGCGGCAAGCGAACAGGACCTCGCCAGCACCCGACTGCTGCTGATCGGCAATACTCTGGAGCAGTATTGGCAGCTCGGCTATCTCGGCTCTGCCATCGCGCTCGGAGAACAGCAGCTGGCCAACCTGACCCGAACCGAGCAGCTGACCCAGACCAAATACCAGGCTGGCGCCATTACCCGGATCGATCTGGCGCAGGCACGCCAACAGTTGGCCGGAAAACAGGCTGAGCTGGCCTCCCTCAAGGCGCAGCAGGAGCAGGCTCGCAATGCCCTGCGTCTGCTGCTGGGACGCAGCAGCGGGCCACTGGAGTATGCACCCGCTTCCCTTGCAAACCAGACCATCCCTGAACTTGCGGTGGGTATCCCGGCTGATGTGCTGGCGCGCCGCCCCGATGTCAAAGCGGCCGAATTGCGGCTGCGCAAGACGCTGGCAAAGGGGGACGAGATCCGCACCAGCTTCTACCCCAGCCTGACCCTGACCGGCAGCGCCAGCACCGCATCCGATAGATTGGCGCAGGTGCTGCAAAATCCGGTAGGTACGCTGGGAGCCAGCCTCGCCCTCCCCTTCCTTGAATACAACCGCACCCAGCTCGCCATCGCAAGCTCAGAGCTGGATTACCAGATTGCTGAAACCGAGTTTCGCAAACAGCTCTACACCGCACTAGTGGAGGTGGAAGACAATCTGGCCGCCCGCCACTACGGCCAGCAGCGACTCGATTATCTGCAGGAGCAGCTGAGTTATGCCCGGGAGGCCGAACGACTGGCCAAGGCTCGCTTCCAGGCGGGTGCGACCGGTGTACAGGCTTGGCTTGATGAGCAGAACCGACTGTGGGATGCCCAGCAAAGCCTGTTGGCCCAGCAAAAAGAGCAGCTCACCACCACTGCCAAAATCTATCGCGCCCTGGGTGGCAGCGATAGCGTAGCGCCCCGATAACGCCTCACACCGATATTCCCCACTCTGCCTTGCAGAGTGGGGAATATCATCGTCATAGACCATACAGAATATCCTCTCCCACGCTGCAGCCGAACTCCACTGTTCATCATCAAGGGGCAATAGTGTCGTCACAACCAATTCCATGCATCGGCGACCCTGAATATCCCGGCCATTGCAGCTATCCCTGTACCTCACGCCCCCTGATCAGAGATAACGATTACCGGATATTCCATCTGTAGAGGGCCAGTGCCGGATGATGCCACGTTAATCGTGAGAGGCATTTTCGAAACACGTATCTGCACGACCTATACAAATAGCGATATCGTGCCGGTGAGCCATACGACGAAATTAATCGCAAACAACGAGTGATATTGAGATAAGTAACAGTGCAGGGAAACGATGCTAAAAGGATACAAGCGAGGATGTAGATAGTAATGGGGCGGGAAAGCGGATTGGATAACCACGAGTAAAACGGCAAAAATAATGCCGCTCAAAGGCGGCATTATTCAATCTCTGAACCTGACGAATTAGATCAGGAAATCGTTCAGGTCTTTACCCAGTGCTACTTGAGCAGCAATGGCTTTCGGCATACGGCCTTGACCGGTCCAGGTTTTTTCCTGGCCATCTTCTTCGTACTTGTATTTAGCCGGACGCGGAGCACGCTTGCTCTTGGCAGCGCCAGTCGCAGCAGCCGGAGCAGCGGCAGTCGCCAGCAGCTCGCGAGGATCAATACCAGCCTGCTGCAGCATTTCGGTGAATTCATTCAGCTTGCGCTGACGCTCTTCCTGTTCAGCACGCTCCTGTTCAACAGAATCGGCGCGCTCTTGGTAAACCAGGTCAAACTTCTCTTTAGCTTCCAGCAGTTGCTCAAACGGCAGCTCACGAATAGCCGCACGCAGACTGCGAATGTTCAGCAGAACTTTCAGAAACTCGTTCATTATTTCCTCACAAAAAAGTCGGTTACAGGGATACAGTTTCAGAATAGCATGGACAATTCGCGAGAACATACAGTTTTTCTATATTAACGTTCTTTTTTTCTTAAATTTCACCATCAAGATCGAATGCTTGCCACTATCAATAACAAACTGGCTGGAATGCAGATCTTCTGGGTAGAGAGGTGATTACCATCTTGTGTTCAAGAAACATCGGTATTTCAAGACTCATTAATTTCCAGTTCAGCATCCAACAAAACTAACTCGGTAACCTGCTTTATAAGCCTGAGCGAACATTTCTACCATACGTTCAACATCATGTGACAAGACTATGCCTATCTGTTTAGCAATGAACACGTCTAGAACCTGTCCCTTCACCCGATGATGAAGGGGATACTCCCAATTGACTATCAACCCATTCGGCACCACCAATAAAATTACATATTAATCAATTGGTTGAGAACAACGCATGACATTTCAAATATGCTTTTCATAGCCCGTTTGACAGACGTGTGCGTTCGAAAACAGACTGTTCGGATACTGGCAGTCCAGAAGGTAAACAATAAAAAAGCCAGCCGTTTTTAAGGGCTGGCTTTCTATGTAGCCAAATAGCACTATTTATTTTTGGTTATATTCTTGCCTGATTGATCAACACCGGTAATCACTGCCTGTGAAGCAGACCCAGTTAAAAGGGGCTCGGTTGGATAGAGCTTAAGTGCTTCTGCCCGCATCGCATTGGCTTCCTCCGTACGACCCAATGCATTAAGTGCGATCACCATATTTGCGTATATGTTGGCACGGGGTGTATGGCGTACGAATGCCTGCCCCCACTCCAGATAAGCTCCCAGTTCTGTCTTGTTGTTTGTCTGCAAACCCACCATCAGACGAACCGAGTTCACATCAAACTCGACTCGGGTCAACCAAGCCATGGGATTGATGATATCAAGTAGCAAAGTCGGCTCTTTATACCCACCTCTTTCGTACTTGGTGACTACCCATGCGGTGTGAATTGCTGTGAGCATAAAGGGAACAACCAGCAGCGGGATAGCGATCGCCATAAATCGCAGTAACAACCATGGGCGGCATTCCATATCCCACCATGATGAGAAACCCTGACTCGCCAGGTTGGTCTCCTCAATTTCGGTATCGATGATATAAATCAGCGTCAGCAACAGCAACCATAACACGATCGCATGGTAGAGAGGGTATTCCGTCTGGGTATGAAGCAATATTGGGGTAACCAAGGCAAGCAGCCCCATGGCATGTACCCAGCGCACACTCGCCAGACGCCATAATAATGCGCCCCCCATGATCACCATGCCGATCATGGGTGCAATACCGCCCTCAACAGCCCAATAGAGAAACTCGTTGTGGGGGTGGTCAAGATTGTACTCAATCTGCACCATGGACGGATTCAGTGCTTTATCAGCCATGTAGTGATGGAGAAAAACAGATTCAAAACTGCCGTATCCCCATCCACTCCAAGGAGCCTGTGCAATCAGTTTTACCGCATAAGGCCAGTAAATAGAGCGCATACCACCGGACTGATAGATCTCTAATCCTCGTTTTGCTCCAGCCAGCCAATATTGTGATAGCAGGCCAATCGCTACAGCCAAAATAACCAGACCCAATATCCGCCATAGCAGCCGCTGTCGATAAAGCTGAGGCATCAGTAAGAACATGGCTAGCAGGCCGCCTAACTGCCCCACTCGGGATTGCAAAACAACGAGCAGCAGTGCCGCAGATAGAATGACGCCATAGCGCAGCGCCATAAGTAATCGACCACCCTCTCTACGCAGTTCCAGCCAGATGGCAAGGGCAATCCCAGTCGCCATAAACGTCGCCATCACGTTTGGCTGTTGAAAAATCCCGTAAGGGCGATTGGCCTTGGTGTCATAGCCAATCCAGTTACCTGGCGTTAACAGGTAGAACTGCACCAGCCCCAGCACTGCCTCCATCGCGATCGCAATCAGGATGAGATAGAGCAAGCGATCACGCTGCGCCTTATCAAAACGCCATTGATAGAGTCCAAACAAAAACAGTAGGCCAGCAAAAAGTCCCAGCAATCGGGGAATGGCATAATCCTTGAGTGCAAAGCTGGGATAGAGCATCGGGAGCAGTAGCAAGAGAGAGCCTATCCATAAACCCGCTTGTAATGTAGAAAAGACCAGACGTTGACGCAACGTCACCTGCCACAATCCCAATCCAATAGCCAACGAGGCAAACCCCCATCCCCATGCGTTAAAGGGCAGATATAACCCTGCACCTCCTGGGTTATGCATAAAGAAGTGCATGCCCAACAACCAATAGAGCATGCTTAAAGTCATCATGATTCTCGTTAACGTCACAGCCCTGCTCCTTAGGCCAGGCCCACGTTGTGAAAAGGGCGCTGAAGACACCGATAAAAAGAAGGGGCGAATCGCGCCCCTCCCCCCTTTAGAGATTCAGTAAACTTAGGCCTGCTCTGGCCGACGAAAAGCATGGCGAACAAGAACAATCGCGACACCCAACATTCCACCTAGCAAGGTTGCCAAAACCACGATAAGCGGGCGCTTTGGTTTGTCACGAGTAAAAGGTTCTTCCGGTGAATCGATCATCTTGAAAGAGTCAAAAGGAGCATTTGTTAATTGCAAAGCTTTCAGCCCACTGAGCTGCAAGCGAACTTTACCCAGACCTTCATTCAATACTTCAGGGTCTTTTATCTCCTCCAGAATTTTCAATTTTTCTGTCAAGCCCTTGCTACCAAGCTCAATGTTAAATATATCTTTACTATTCATCCGCTCTAAAGGTTTTTCCACTCCAGCGGCTTGGCTTATACGCAAGCTATACTGGGTTCTGCGAATATCATCCTGACGAGTCTGCAAGGTATCTGACTTGATATTTTCATACTGAGATGTCAATGCCTTGATACGGTTTTTCCAAAGACTTCTTAGCTCCGCATTTTTATCTGCGACCTGCTTGTTCTGAACAAATTCTATGTACTTGACCAAACGTTGCTGTGCCAACTCTGCGGTCTCTGCCGAGAAGCTGAGGATCATATCTGTGCCGGTTTTATCAAAAGGTTTGGCCACAATAGCCTCCCCTAACTTACTCATCAACGCTCGCTCACTGCGACGATCCGTTACTCCTGCCTTACTCAGTTCTTCAGCAAAAATACCCTGCTCAGTTAGAAAAGTACGCTTGTTATTCATGCTATTAAATGCAGCAACAAAGCTCTGATAGAGTTCTGCTCGTTGTAGGGTAGAAAAATCCATCGCTACGGAGGACTCAACAGGCAGACTATTTTTCAGTTGATCTATACGCAACTGAAATACATTTACTTGTTCGATTGATGGTTCACTAATCAATGCTTGACTAGTCCATACCTGACGTGCAGTCATGGCATAGCCAATACCAGCGATAGCAAACAACAAGGTCACCGATAGTATCAAAAATTTTTGGCGCCACAGCTCCAACACCAGCTCTCGTAGATCTATCTCATCTGATACAGGTGCTTGGACCCACTGGTTAGGAATAACCGGCGTTTTTTCACTCATCTCTTCTCTCTTAATTATCAATGTTAAAAATATTACAACAGGGACACAATTAAGGGGCACCAACAAAACAGGGGGCCTGGTGATCTTTGTCAGATAGCGATAAGGGCCACTGCTCAGATAATGGCCACTTTATCGCCAAATTAGGGCAATCCCAACGAATAGCAGCTTCATCACCAGGATGATAATAATCGCTGCATCTGTAAAAAACATCAGCGCAGTCACTTAGCACATAAAAACCGTGCGCACACCCGGGTGGGATCCATACAAGCTCACCAAGTTCTGCATTTAATCGACAACCCAACCATTGTCCATACGTGGGCGACGCTGGCCGAATATCTACTGCCACATCAAAAATAGTCCCGCTGATAACCTGTACCAATTTACCCTGTGGTCGATTGCGTTGGTAATGCAAACCACGCAATGTTCCCCCAACTGAACGACTAAGATTGTCTTGCACCAGTGGGTAATGGCCACAGTACTGTTCAAACTCATCTTGACGAAAACACTCACGAAATTGACCGCGATGATCCGAAAAAGTAGTAGGCGTAAGGATCATCACTCCTGCCAGCGATGTTGTACGATATTGCATTGATAAATCCATGCGAAAAAAGAACCAAGTGATCACTTACTGACTTTTGATTGCTAGGGTAGTAGCTTGAGAGCTTCCACTTATGCTCCCCCCCCCTCAGCCCACACATCAGGCTGCGTGACCAGCAGTCGAAGCAGGTATTGACCATATTCATTTTTTGCCAGCGGGATAGCAAGTGCGCGCAACTGATCGGTATCGATAAATCCCTTGCGTAAGGCGATCTCCTCTGGACACGCCACCTTTAATCCCTGACGCTTTTCGATAGTCTGAATAAAGTTACTCGCTTCGATCAGGGCTTCGTGAGTGCCGGTGTCAAGCCAGGCATAGCCGCGCCCCATTATGGCGACCGTCAATTGCCCTGTTGCAAGGTAGTGATTGCTGAGATCTGTTATTTCCAGCTCCCCACGTAGGGACGGCTTCAGGCTCTTGGCGATCTCCACCACACTGTTGTCATAGAAATAGAGGCCGGTGACCGCATAGTTGCTCTTTGGCTCCAGTGGCTTCTCCTCCAGAGAGATAGCGGTACCCTCTTTATCAAATTCCACCACCCCATAACGCTCGGGGTCATGCACATGGTAGGCAAAGACGGTAGCGCCACTCTCTTTGGCCGCTGCGGCCTCCAGTTGCCTCAGCAAGTCGTGACCGTAGAAGATGTTGTCCCCCAGCACCAGCGCACAGGGGTCTGACCCGATGAACTCTTCACCCAGAATAAAGGCTTGTGCCAACCCGTCCGGGCTTGGCTGGACCTTGTATTGCAGGTTCAGCCCCCACTGGCTGCCATCCCCAAGCAATTGCTCAAAGCGAGGAGTATCTTGCGGTGTGCTGATGATCAAAATATCGCGAATACCGGCCAGCATCAGGGTGCTGAGCGGGTAGTAGATCATCGGCTTGTCATAAATGGGCAGCAGCTGCTTGCTCACCGCCATGGTGACCGGATAGAGACGGGTGCCTGAGCCACCGGCCAGAATGATGCCTTTACGTTTGGTCATGATGCTTGTTTCTTATTTTTAAATTGCAAAAGAAAAAGGTGGCTTGCAGCCACACCTTTTACGTTTTATCTCTTGCCAGCCAAGGATGCACTCAACACATCCCTGACCAGGGATTTACTTGCCGAGGATCTCGGTCAACATCCGCTCCACACCGACTGTCCAGTCCGGCAGCACCAGATCGAAGGTGCGCTGGAATTTGCCGGTATCAAGGCGGGAGTTATGAGGGCGTTTGGCCGGGGTCGGGAAGGCACTGGTCGGCACCGCATTGAGCTGTGTCACAGCCAGTTCAACGCCGGCCTCCCTGGCTTTGGCAAACACCAGCTGGGCGTAGTCAAACCATGTTGTTGTACCAGAGGCAATCAGATGGTACAGCCCGGCGACCTCGGGTTTGCGCTGCGCAACACGGATCGCATGGGCGGTGCAATCAGCCAGCAACTCGGCGCCGGTCGGTGCGCCGAACTGGTCATTGATCACTGACATCTCGCTACGCTCTTTGCCAAAGCGCAGCATGGTCTTGGCAAAGTTGGCGCCACGGGCGGCGTAAACCCAGCTGGTACGGAAGATCAGATGACGGGAGCAGAGGGACGCACCTTGCTCACCCGCCAGCTTGGTTTCACCGTAGACGTTGAGCGGTGCAGTTGCATCGGTTTCCACCCAGGGGCGCTCGCCGCTACCATCGAACACATAGTCGGTGGAGTAATGCACCAACCAGGCACCCAATGCTTCCGCTTCTTTGGCGATCGCCGCTACACTGGTCGCGTTGAGCAGCTCGGCAAACTCCCGCTCGCTCTCCGCCTTGTCGACTGCGGTATGGGCCGCGGAGTTGACAATCACATCCGGCTTGACCAGACGTACCGTGTCGGCCACCCCTGCCGGGTTGCTGAAATCACCGCAATAGTCGGTGGAGCCAAAATCAACGGCAGTGATGCGCCCGAGCGGCGCCAGTGCGCGCTGCAGCTCCCAGCCTACCTGACCGTTTTTGCCAAACAGCAGAATATGCATCAGGCACGCTCCCCATCTTTCTGTTCAATTGCGGAATAGTGCTGCTCAATCCAGGATTGGTAGGCGCCGCTCTTGACGTTGCTGACCCACTGCTGGTTATCCAGATACCACTGCACGGTTTTGCGAATACCGGATTCAAAGGTCTCTTGCGGTTGCCAAGCAAGCTCACTGCTCATCTTGGTCGCATCGATGGCATAGCGGCGATCGTGACCGGGGCGATCCGCCACATAGGTGATTTGATCGCGGTAAGAGCCTGCTTTGGGCACCATCTCGTCCAGCAAATCGCAGATGGTGTGCACCACCTCTAAATTCTGCTTCTCGTTATGACCGCCGATATTGTAGGTCTCCCCCACCAAGCCCGTGGTCACCACCTTGTAGAGCGCGCGCGCGTGGTCTTCCACATAGAGCCAGTCACGGATCTGGTCGCCCTTGCCATAGACCGGCAGCGGCTTACCATCCAGCGCGTTGAGGATCACCAGCGGGATCAGCTTCTCGGGGAAGTGGTACGGGCCGTAGTTGTTGGAGCAGTTGGTGACGATGGTCGGCAGGCCGTAAGTACGGCGCCAGGCGCGCACCAGATGGTCGCTGGAAGCCTTGGAGGCGGAATAGGGGCTGCTGGGGGCGTAGGGAGTGGTCTCGGTAAAGAGCGGCAATGGTTCACCGGCAGCCACTTCATCCGGATGGGGCAGATCACCATACACCTCGTCAGTGGAGATATGGTGGAAGCGGAAGGCCGCCTTGCGCACCTCATCCAGGCCGTTCCAGTAGGCGCGAGCCGCTTCCAGCAACATATAGGTGCCGACTATATTGGTCTCGATAAAGTCAGCCGGCCCTGTAATGGAGCGGTCAACATGGCTCTCGGCGGCCAGATGCATCACGGCATCCGGCTGGTGCAGGGCAAACACCCGATCTAGCTCGGCACGGTTGCAGATATCCACTTGCTCAAACACATAACGCTCGCTTGACGATACATCGGCCAGGGATTCCAGATTGCCAGCATAGGTGAGTTTATCGAGATTGATAACGGAGTCTTGGGTATCACGGATAATATGGCGCACCACGGCAGAGCCGATAAAGCCGGCACCACCGGTCACGAGGATTTTTAACATATTTAAGCGAGAATTTCTGTAATATAAGGGTAACTTACAATACATGGTTGAAAGCCACACACTGAAAGCGCATTGTCCCTGATGGTGACGGAGGATAGCGTCGGTCGAAACAAGCTATTGATCCTTAACATGTTGTCCCTCTGTCCATTTATCAACCCCATCATTCACGCAAAATGGTGCGTGCCGTAAGGCAAGCCGTTTAATGCATCGGCTGATGAGTCTCTGAATTAAGAAAATCAATGTCCTCGACCACACTCAAGTTCGGTTCATACGGCAAAGTATTTTTTGCCTGCCACACCAGATCGCAGATCCCGTCGGTAGGATTAAAACCGGTCGGCATACTTAACAGCAGGCTACGGATCTGCTCATGATCAAAGCGGAAACACGCGCTATCGAGCTCGGCCAAAAACGCCCGCAGTTGTGGCCATGGCAACATCGACTCTGAGGCTTTCATGATCCGGGGATGGGCAGTGCCCTCAACCTGCTCACCAATTAGTAGCTCTTCAAACAGCTTCTCACCTGGGCGCAAGCCAGTGATCTTAATCTCGATATCACCGGTTGGGTACTTGTCGCTCTTGAGCTTCAGGCCACTCAAACGGATCATCCGGTGCGCCAAATCAATGATTTTAACCGGCTCCCCCATGTCCAACACAAACACATCACCACCCTGTCCCATTGCTCCAGCCTGGATCACCAGCTGCGACGCTTCAGGAATGGTCATGAAATAACGAATGATGTCAGGGTGAGTCAAGGTCAAGGGGCCTCCATCGCGGATCTGCTTGCGGAACAGCGGCACCACAGAACCTGATGAACCTAATACATTACCAAAACGCACCATGCAAAAACGGGTTTGCCGCTGCGCAGCTGCCAACGCTTGCAACACCAGTTCAGCCAATCGCTTGGTGGTGCCCATGGTGTTAGTGGGGCGCACCGCCTTATCAGTCGAAATCAACACAAAGGTTTCAACCTTGGCCCTGATAGCCGCCTGTGCACAATAAAGGGTGCCAAAAACATTATTGCGCACCCCCTCAACCACGTTGTATTCAACCAAAGGGACATGCTTGTAAGCCGCAGCATGGTAAACCGTCTGGATCTGGAAGGTGCTCATCACCGCTTGCAAGCGGTGTTGTCGCTGCACCGATCCCAGCAATGGCACTATCTCAACCTGTAACCCTTCTTGCCGGATAATTTCTTGCAGTTCTTTATCGATGGCATACAAGCCATATTCAGACAGCTCAAACAACACCAGTTGCGCGGGTTTGCAACGGATAATCTGACGACACAATTCAGAACCGATGGAACCGCCCGCCCCCGTCACCATCACCCGTTTGCCAGATATATTGGCATTGATCAGTTCAGGGATTGGGGTAACCGCATCACGCCCCAACAAATCCTCAATACTGACTTCTTTAAGCTCATCGATATGAGCACTCCCCTCAACCAGATCAGCCATACCAGGGATAGAGAGAACCTCACATGGGCACTGCTCCAGTCGATTGATCACCGCTTGCCTGACACTTCGCGAAGCACTCGGCATAGCCAGCAATATTTTTTTTATATCAAAACGCTCGATCAATGCCTCGATATTATCAGTGCTGTAAACATTTACTCCTTGGATCACGGTTTTAACCAAAGCAGGATCATCGTCGACAAACGCCACCGGCAGGTACTCCTGCCCTTGATTCAACGCCAACTGCAACTGTCGCCCGGAAGAGCCAGCACCATATATCAGCACAGCCACCCTTTGTTGGCCACGGCGCTGTACCAACGCCCGGAAAAATAGCCGGACACCACCAATGAGTAACACTGAAAAAGCAAAATAAATAACCGATACAGTCCTAGGCAGTGGAACTGCCATAAAAAATGCTAACATTACCAATGACATGGTGGAAAGTAGAACACCAAGTGACACAGTCCACAACACCTTGAAGCCAACATATCGTAATACCGCACGATACAGCCCTAACCTCATAAAGATTATGATGGTGACCGGCAATAACAACCCTAACATTTGCCAATGCAGCACACTCTGAAGCGGTATATTGGAATCCAGTCGCACCCAATAACCGCCCCAGAATGCCAAGGTTAACAATAGCAGATCAGCACAAACACTAATTCCCCGTTTATAAACTCGGGGAATAGCCAAAAAAGAGGTCAACATAATGGCACCATCTCGTTAACAGCGGTAAGTAAGATAAGGTGAAGCAACTCGGTAAAATACTATTTCGACCCAACCGCATCGCCAGCGCCACTGCCGGTTGCCGTCATGATAATATAACGAAAATAGTGCGCTAACGTCAGCGTATCGATCATCTGCCGGTCTGTTTTAGCCAGTAGTGCCGGAGTAGACATATCGATATTTTGGACCTGTGCCAAGCCGGTAATTCCCGGTAACACCTCATACACTCCCAAGGCATCACGTTCTTTGATCAGCTCCTCCTGATTAAAGAGATTCGGTCGCGGCCCAACCAAGCTCATCTCACCTTTAAGCACATTGATCAGTTGTGGAAGCTCATCAATTTTGGTTTTACGTAAAAACGCGCCCAGTTTAGTGATGGAACTGGTTTTAGCCAAGTGGCTCGCCACTGACTGGGTATCAACCGACATGGTTCGAAATTTAATTAACTTAAATGGTTTTTTATTTTTCCCTACCCTGACCTGAACAAATATAGGCGAGCCAGTATCAAATAAACCGATGATAGTTACCAGCAACAAAAGTGGCCATAACAACAGCAAGCCAAAGAAAGATGCAAGAAAATCTATTAAACGAATCATTATTATCTACCTGAAGTTACTTAAATTCGCGCAGTGAGGCCATAGCTTCATGCATACTCAGCGGAGGAGTCCATCCTAAAACCTCTTGAAGGTTAGACGAATCAACTTCCAAGTTACCTAATAGCTGTTCTATAACAGCTGATTTACCCGTCAGCTTACCACATAAACGCATAAAAATTGCGGGAATTGGCAACTGAATAACTTTTTTGCCAAGTCCCTCTGCAATAGCGTTGGTGAACTGTTTAGTAGAAATAGTTTCACAATCCGATGCAAAAAAAACATGACCAGCGGCATTTTGGTTTGTTGCACACTCAAGAAGAAGGCTTGCTATATTTTTAACAGAGATAAAATTGCGCCTGTTATTGACCAACCCGAAAGGTAAAATCGGCAATAACTTTACAAGCCTGGTTAGCATACCAAAGTTACCTGGTGCATTCACCCCATATACCAATGTAGGCCGTACGATGACAACATCAAGACCCGTTTCATTCGCTATTTTTTTTAATCCAAGTTCTGCTTCATATTTTGACTGTGCATAATAATTATGTGGGTTAGCTATTGAGTTAATATTAAATGGTGTTTTATCTGTAAATGCGCCATTTACCCCAATTGAACTGACAAAAACAAATCTTTTTACTCCTAGCCTAGCCGCTTCGCGAGCTAGATGCAGAGTACCTTCGGTGTTTACAGAACGAAATTCATCTTGACTAATATTCTTATTATGTGCAATTCCTGCCAAATGAATAATCGCATTGATATTTTTAAGCCCAGCATCCCAACATGTATTTTTATCTAATCTACTGATAATAAAAACATCATCGTAATTTAACGATTCTCCATCTCGAATGACGCAACGAAAATTAGCCTTTTGAGTTATGACCTCTTGACCGATAAAACCCGTCGAACCTGTAATTAAAATCTTCATTATTTAGACTCTGACAAATTTTCTGGTTAGCAAGGAAAAGAGTTTATACGGTAGTTTTAATGCCACAAAAAAAATATTTGTACTAATGCCATTTTCCTTACATGCCCTTACTATTTCCATATTTTGGTGTATACGCCAAAGAAAACCACTAGAGCTAATCCCCCCCTCTCTCATCTTGACAGTAATTGAAGGCACTCTATTTAATGTAATATTATTCATAACGCATCGCGCAATAAATTCAAAATCAGCGGCCACTCTGTAGTTTAATTTATACAGACCATAGTTATCATATATATTTTTTTTAGCATAAAAAGTGGGATGAGGTAACATTATCCCAAATTTTATCAAAGATTTTTTAAAAACCTTAGAGCTATATAATCTTGTAACTTTATTTGTATTTACTGATTCAACATAAACCAAATCTGAATATACAGCATCAATATCAGGACTAAAAAAACCATCCATTAACTCCAAGAGGCTGTTGTCTGAAACAAAAAAATCATCAGAGTTCAGAATTCCAACAACATCTCCGGTTGCCAACTTAATGCCTTTATTCATAGCATCATACAGCCCATTATCTTTTTCACTGATATGAACACTAACAACATCTGAATACTTTTTTACGATTTCATTCGTTTGATCGGTTGAGCCGCCATCAACAATGATATATTCAATGTCTTTATATGTTTGGCCTGCTACAGAGCGAATCGTGTCTTCAATCGTTTTTTCTGAATTGTAACAAACGGTAATAATCGAGACTTTCATTTTCACGCCGCCCATTCAACTATATAAAAATATAAAACCTGTCGCTTTTAAAAATCTATTCACCATCTACTTAAAAAATAATAAACTCAGCGACTGCAGTTTTAATTTTATATCCTAGAGTTCCGAATATGATGTAATAAAATCAACTGTACATCTCTTGATGCACGGATTATAACAAGGTCACACGATTTAACACCTGTTCTATCAACGCTTGCGCCTTAGCCATATCATCAGCCTCAGCGTAACAACGTAGTTCAGGGGCATTACCCGAGGGACGCAGATGGACAACACAACCATCACTTAAAGTCAACCGCAAACCATCTGTGGTATTTGCCAAAATAACCTGCACATCGTTAAAACCAAGTTTCACTAACAAGTCTTGCGGGTTTTTAAGACCCTCAGCCAAAATCTCTTGGCTACGAGCAGTGGCAAACTGTTGGATCCGATCAGAGTGGGTATAACGGGCTGGTAATGCATCCACCAAGGGGGAAATCGCCCCCTTGCCCGCAGCAGCTAACAACATCAAAAACGGCAACACCGCATCACGGGTTGGCAAGGCCGCCAGTGGTTTCCCTGCCAGATCAATATCACTCCCCAACAAAAAGCCACCGTTGGCTTCAAAGCCAGCAATACGTGAATACTGCTTGGCTAACAGGGAAAACTCAGCAATCACATATGGTGAGCCAATTTTGGTAAGTTGTACCTTGTTAAAGCAACCACAATTAGCAATCACGGTATTACAGCTAACCGGGATCGCCAACGCATCTATTTTTAACGCACTGGCACACAACAACCCCAAGATATCACCACGCAACCATTGGCCATTTTCGTCGGCAACCAAAGGTCGATCACCATCACCATCGGTAGAGAAGATTGCATCAAGTTGGTATTGGGCAGACCACAACCGAGCCTTGGATTTATCTTCTTCCCCTACCGCTTCGGTATCGATCGGCACAAATTGATCAGTGCGCTCGATGCGAATAACCTCTGCGCCCAACGAAGCAAATAACTGCGCATAGAGTTCACGACCAGCGCTGGAGTGTTCATAAATGCCTATACGCTTACCCTTCAACATATCAGTAGAAAACAAAGAGGCGTAACGGGCACAATAACTTTCGGCTGCCCGCGGGCTGGCAATCAACTCAGGCAACACGGGTAAAGTATCAAACTCAACCTCAGCCGCCAAAATCGCCAGTTCATCAGCCTTGGTGATCTCACCATCTGGTCGATAGAATTTCAGCCCATTACGATCAAATGGAATATGGCTACCGGTGACCATGATGCAAGGCATGCTATCTTGCATCGCTTGATAAGCTAGTGCTGGAGTCGGGATCACCCCGTAATAGATGGGCTCAACCCCAGCTTGAATTAATGCTGCGGCACATGCTTGCACCATCGAATAACTGCTAGGGCGATTATCGATAGCCAAGGCTAATTGCTTGGGAGCAAACTGATTACGCAATACAGCAACAAAGGCATGCGCAAAAGCAGCACATACTTCGGGAGTAAAATCGACCACCAACCCACGGGCACCGCTGGTGCCAAATTGCACACCACTCGAGCCAATTACACTTTTTGTATTAAGCATCAGCAACCATCCAAATCGTAAAAATATTCATTAGTACCCCACCCCAGTAGATGGAATACGCACAATATCATCTTCCTCAAGATACACTCCGCTACGAACTTCGATCATTTCCAACGGAATTTTACCGGGGTTTTCGATAGCATGGGCCACGCCAACCGGAATATAGGTCGATTCATTTTCTGAAATAATAAAGGTTTCATCACCTCGGGTTACCCGAGCTGTGCCAGAAACAATGATCCAGTGTTCCGCACGGTGATAATGCATTTGCAGCGCCGTTTTTTGCCCAGGCTTCACCGTCACCTGTTTAACGTGATAACGCAGCCCATCGGCAATTGCATCGTGGCTGCCCCAAGGGCGAAACACTTCGCGGTGTTGTAGTTGTTCGGGGCGATTGGCGACTTTTAACTGATTGACAATGCCTTTGATCTCTTGCACTCGGTCTTTATGGGCCACTAACACCGCATCTTTGGTTTCAATGACCACCACATCATCAATGCCGACCGTAGCGGTTAAGCGGTGCTGGGCATAGATAAAGCTGTTGTGAGTCTGCTCGGTTAATACATCACCGTGCAGCACATTGCCTTGCGCATCTTTGTCACTCACTTCCCACAGGGCAGACCAAGAACCGACATCACTCCAGTTGGCATCCAGTGGCATCACCACTGCATTGGCGGTTTTTTCCATCACCGCATAGTCAATGGAATCATCCGGACAGGCGGCAAATGAATCCGAGTCAAGCCGGATAAAATCCAGATCATCTTGCGCTAAGGCCAGCGCTTGCTCACAGGCCGCCAACATGGCGGGGTTATGCTGTTTAAGCTCTTGCAGATATACAGAGGCTTTAAACAAGAACATACCACTGTTCCACAGATAACGACCATCGATCAGATATTGCTGAGCGGTGGTCAAATCTGGTTTTTCGACAAATGCTGCGACCATACTGGCACCGTGGCCCACTTCACAGCCCTGCTGGATATAGCCATAACCTGTTTCTGGCGCGGTGGGCACTATGCCAAAGGTGACCAACTTGCCCTGTTCGGCCAAGGGAATAGCAGCTTGCACCGCTTGGCAGAATGCCGCAGGTTTGGCGATCACATGGTCTGCGGCCAGCACCAGCAATAAGGGATCGTCACATTGTGCGCTGGCATGCAGGGCGGCAATAGCCACTGCCGGTGCCGTGTTACGGCCAAATGGCTCAAGGGCGATGCCACTATGCTGCAAATTACACTTGCGAAGCTGCTCAGCCACGATGAAGCGGTGCTCTTGATTGCAGATGATGAAAGCCGGCTGATGCGCCAACGGGCTTAAGCGCTGCAAGGTTTCTTGCAGCAGGGTCGCCTCACTGGTCAGGGATAAAAACTGCTTGGGAAATAGAGTGCGCGACAAAGGCCACAGGCGAGTACCAGAGCCCCCAGCCATTACAACTGGCAATATCATGGCATTACGTCCTATCTAAAAAATAATCTCTGGTGTGTTGATGCACACTTGGCTCTTGCAGCAAGTCAGGCACCTCAAACCAACGGTATTGATCATGCTGCTTGATGGGCAGCGCATCTTGCTGCCCTTGCCATGTCAATTCATACCCCAGCACCACGTAGTGAGTTGAGAAATCATCGCCCGAAAAGTTATCGGTATAAAAGTGCTCATAGGCACCCAAAAACGTGGCGCTGTCTCGACTTGCGGCCAGCCCCAACTCTTCTTGGGTCAGGCGCAAAAACGCCGCATCCAGGCGCTCGTCTTTACGCACCCGGCCACCGGGCACAAACCAGAAGCCTTGTGCCGGGCGGTTTAACCGGCGGCCCAGTAATACCTGCCCCTGGTCATTGCGCACAATCAAATCCAGCGAGATAAGTGGCGTTGCCGCCACTATCTGTTGGAATTGCTCATTATCTAACCAATGACCTTTATTTGCGGAAGTCATCTTGGTGCTCCAGGAACCATTGATAAGTAAGGGTCAACCCTGCTTCTAATGAGTGGGTATAACGCCAGCCCAACTTATTCAATCGCCGGACATCCATTAACTTGCGTGGAGTACCATCAGGTTTGCTGGCATCAAATACGACGTTACCGGAGAAGCCGACTACCTTGGCTATGGTCTCAGCCAGTTCACGAATGGTGCAATCCACTCCCGTCCCCACGTTAATATGGGAGAGCATCGGCTGGGTATTTGCCTGATATACCTCATTCGCCAATTCCATCACATGAATACTGGCGGCCGCCATATCATCAACATGCAAAAACTCACGCATCGGCGTGCCACTGCCCCACACCACAACCTTGCTGTCACCACGCAACTTGGCTTCATGAAAGCGGCGCATCAGTGCCGGGATTACATGCGAATTTTCCGCGTGGAAGTTGTCGTTTTCGCCATATAGGTTAGTGGGCATAACACTGCGATAATCGCGGCCGTATTGGCGATTATAGGATTCACACAGCTTGATGCCAGCGATCTTGGCAATCGCATACGGCTCGTTGGTGGCTTCCAGTGCTCCAGTCAGCAGGGCCGCCTCGGTCATCGGTTGCACCGCCAGCTTGGGGTAAATACACGAGGAGCCCAAAAACAACAGCTTTTGCACCCCACCCAAGTGCGCGGCGTGGATGATATTGCACTCCATCATCAAGTTCTCGTAAATAAACTCTGCAGGGTAGCTGTTGTTCGCGTGAATGCCACCCACTTTGGCGGCAGCCAAATAGACCTGATCAATGCATTCGTTTTGGAAAAACTCTGTCACCGCCGATTGGGAGGTTAAATCCAGTTCGGTACGGGTGCGTACAACCAGTTCCACATCCGCTCGATGGCTTAGCTGACGGCAAATAGCCGAACCGACCATCCCCAGATGACCGGCAACAAATACCCGCTGTGTAGCATGTTGCGCTGTCATGGATCAGTTCTCCACCGATAGGGAAACATCAAAGCCGTGGGCCTTGAGCAAGGCATGTTGCTTGGCCTTATTAAGGTCGCTGGCCACCATCTCGGCGCACATTTCTTCTACGGTGATCTCGGGCACCCAACCCAGCCTGGCCTTAGCCTTGGCGGGGTCGCCGAGCAGGGTTTCAACCTCGGATGGGCGGAAGAAACGCTCATCGACTTTAACGATCACATCGCCCACTTTCACGCCGGGGGCGTTATCGCCGCTGATGGCGCTGACGGTGGCGATTTCATCCACCCCTCTGCCGCTAAAGGTCAGCTCGATACCGGCTTCTTTGGCTGCCATGCGCACAAATTCACGTACGGAGATCTGCTTGCCGGTGGCGATCACAAAATCTTCGGCCGCATCTTGTTGCAGCATCATCCACTGCATGCGCACGTAATCTTTGGCGTGGCCCCAGTCGCGCAGCGCATCCATATTGCCAAGATGCAGGCAGCTTTCGAGGCCTTGGGCGATATTGGCGATGGCGCGGGTGATCTTGCGGGTGACAAAGGTTTCACCACGGCGTGGGGATTCATGGTTAAACAGGATGCCATTACAGGCATACATACCATAGGATTCGCGGTAGTTAACGGTGATCCAGTAGGCATACATCTTTGCCACCGCATAAGGTGAACGGGGGTAGAACGGCGTAGTCTCGCGCTGTGGGATCTCTTGCACCAAGCCATACAGCTCAGAGGTAGAGGCCTGATAGAAACGGGTCTTTTGCACCAGGCCATTCACTCTAATCGCCTCAAGAATACGCAGGGTACCGATGGCATCCACGTCTGCGGCATATTCCGGTGATTCAAAAGAGACGGCCACATGAGACATAGCCCCCAAGTTATACACTTCGTCCGGTGCAATCTCTTTAATCAAACGGTTGAGGTTAGAGCTGTCAGACAAATCACCATAATGCAGTTTTATTTTATCGCTGAAATTGCATAGGTTGTCTATACGAGCTGTATTGTAAGATGAAGTACGACGGATTAGACCATGAACTTCATAGTTTTTCTCAACTAACAACTCAGCTAAATAAGAACCATCTTGGCCAGTTATACCTGTAATGAGTGCGACTTTTTGTAACATTTGTCAGACCTATTTATTTGGAGTAAATTAACTGAGTATCTTTAAAACATGCATCCCAAGAGAAACGTTTAGCATTTTCAAATCCTAAATTTAAGAGTTGTTTTCTAAAGTCAGAAGATAGTAACATCTGAATTGCCTCATAGATATTATTTTCATCTGCTTGATCAAGTAAAACTGCAGCGCTGCCAGCGACCTCAGGTATTGAGGACCGGTTTAAAGCGATAACGGGGCATCCAGATTTTTGGGCCTCTATTATGGGAATACCAAATCCTTCGTATTCTGATGGGTAGGCCAAAGCAATAGCTTGATTATAGACAACGTTGAGCTCTTTGTTAGATAGTGCTCCTTTAACTTCAAACCGTCCTTTTAATTTTTCCTCTAAAATACAAACTTCGGAATCTGTTAATTTACCGCCGCCAACAATGGTCAATTTTAAATCTTTAAATTTTGATACCGCAGACACAACTAAGCCAAAGTTTTTATATGAAATTCTTGAACCAACAAACACAACATAATCTTGGCGTTCTAAATTTAACGGATAGTAATCATCAGATACTCCATTATATACAACTTCAATTTTAGATTCTGGCACTCGGCAATATCGCAGTAGGTCTTCTGCAGTGTTATTTGACACACAAATAATTTTATCACTATTTAAAATAGCATTGTTTTTTTGATAACTGTGTACTTTAGCTGCTATTCCACCAATATATTTTTCATATGTGAAGTCATGCACAGTTGTCACAACTGTAGTTTTACTTTGTGGAAGTCTATAATACGTTGAATGAAAAACATCATTTTCACTTAATTTAACATTAAATTTTCGATATCTTTCTAAGATTCGAGGACTTAATAAAAGTGTATTATTTTCAATGTTATTATTTTCATTGTACACATAATATTTTGCAGCATTAGGGGCCATTCTTTTATTCAGCTCATGAAAAAGAACGCTGATCCCCCCATGAGATTGCAGCATATTAATAATGCCATCATAAATTATCATCGGCTCATCCTAATAGAACATTTAAAATTGGCTTCACCTACTACTGAAATGGATTGCCTTTATCATTAATAAAATAAACACCAAAACAACCACATATATAAAGCTTCTCCCCAATTCAATGAAGAACTCAAAAGAATAAGAACGAGGAGAAAACAATATACCCTGCATTGATATAGGTACTAAAATATAAAAATACCCCCCCCCAGATATATCGCCTATTTTTCTATACAGTTTTAGCAAACCATAAAATATAAAAAAACTAAAGAAGTGAAAATATAAATATAACTCAGCCATTAGATTTCCACCGAGACCATATCCTATTTCCACAGATGTTGGGTCAATACTCTTTGCTAGTATCTCAACAAAGGATGATATATCAGCCCTAAAACCAAGAGCAGAAAATGCGCCCCCAATAGGCATATAAAAATATCGTAGCAAGTGCTCAACTAACACATCAAAAGAAAAAATGATATCCATATTTTTATACATAAGGGAAAATATGGTTATTGATGTCCCTTGGTCGTATAGTATTAGAGGAATAACCATGGATATACTTGGCCCTGCATCTCCCATTCTATTTGCTACAACTAACTGTCCTAAACCAAGTAAAAAAATTGCGCCCAACGACATGAGAAGCAACCAACTAATAGTTACTGTTTTTTTACCGTACAATCGGCCATAAAGCCAAATCAAAACAAGCAGGCTTGTAAAAAATAAAGCCCTTCCACCGAGGCTCGTAGTATACGCCAGCACAATAAGATATAGGAGTGACATCAGTTTAAATGTACTATTCTTAAATCTTACTGATGTTAAAATAGTAAAAAATGAAATAGGAAAAAAATAGCTAAAATATCTCGATATGGCAGGTACCTGAGTTATATAGCTTTCATAATTCCTTTGAAAGTCAATATATCCCCCCCCATTACCAAGAGAGAGCAATGTATTTACCTTATACACTTGAAATATCATTGATAAAAAAAACATCAGTAACAATGCTATTTTTTGCGCCTGAGTTAAATTAAGATATTTAAATAACGTTAACTCTCTCCTGTCCGTATTTACAAAAACTAGAATACAACATAAAAAAGCAAGTAAGCAAACTGATTGGGTTATATATGCAGGACTATCCATTATATAGTTTGCAAAATATATAATTTCTCGAACGTTAATAACGCCCCAAAAGTCTAATATATATCGAGATGAGTTGAATAAAATAAATGATACTGAAAACAAAAAATGAAACGAATAAAAACCCTGTCTAAAATAAGCAGCCAACACAAGATAGAAGGATGCTGATGATATCAGATATGGGAATGAATCAATGTCATTAAGCAATAATATAAAAGAAGATAATGTTAAAAATAACGCAAACATCAAATCAAGAAAAAACCAATTTTTTAACATGTATGAAAACACCCACTATAAGGCCAAGTAATCTCGACACATATATCTTTCTATTCTTGGAAACAACAATCCCACCAATAGTTCTGTATATTAATTTCATCATAATACTAAAAACACCAAGTTTATTATTCTTGAATGCCCTTAGCATGACGAGAGAGAAACCTACACTATAATTGTAGTACTTACGAAAGCTAATTTTATTAAAATCCTCAGCAGGATGCATAACAACTAGGGTTGACGAATATAATATGCTCGTTATTTGGGTATACCTTAACAACACATCTGTTTCTTCTGAACCACCATATTTAGCACCAGCACCAAGTTCCTCATCAAAAAAAATATCTTTTACTCGTGGTAGAAATAATGAAAGACTAAGGCCGAGTGTTATCATTTCTTCAAAAGAAAGTGTTGATATTATGCTTTGTTTATAGCATCTACCACCATACCCTTCACCAGTCTGAGCATTAATAACTTTTCCTATGTAAACATGCTCTCCATATTTATGAACAAGATCAATTAAATTATTGCAAATATTTTCATCATAAATAGCATCATCATCAGCAAAGCAGATGTAGCGTCCAGATGCAATTTTCAAGCACTCATTTCTGGCCGCAGATAAGGATGAAGGCTCGCCATTAATATATTTAATATTATTGATGTCAAATTGTTCAACCAATTTCTTACATGCACTACCAGACTGATCATAAAAAACAAACTCAACTGCACTTTTATTTTTAATTTTGGATACTGAACGAAGAAGATTTACAAAATCCCCCTCTCTGTTACCTCTGGATGTAGATATAATAGATAACTCAATCATATATTGTCTCTAGTACCTTTTTCTTCATAGCTGAATATGTTAGCTCTCTGAACTTTAATGTGTTGCTATGTTTAGAAAATAGCTCATGTTTCAGCAACAACTCAATTAGTTCATCTTCTGAGTCATAGATATATCCAGTATTTAAAAATGAACATAATTCCTCTGTCGCACCAGTTCTTCTGACAACAGCAACGGTATTTAATATAGCGGCCTCAACAATAACTAAACCAAAACCTTCCCATTTAGCGTTGTGAACAAACAATCTTGAATTTTTTATATACGGGTATGGATTGTTTAATCCACCGAGAAGAAATACGTTATTTGATAGTTCCAACTCAATTATTTTATTTTCAATTAATTTCTTATCGGGTCCATCGCCAATAATATAGTGCTTCAATGTATATCCACGATTATATGCATGTCTTAGTGCACTAAGCAAGCCGAGGTAGTCTTTTGCATCACATAGCCGGCCAACAGATAGACTATACTCCTCCTGTGGGATTGATCTTGTTTCTTTTTCTGCCAAGAGCTTAATTTTTGAGCAATTCAAGCCATTATAAATAACGTCCATAGATGGTGCATTAACCAGAGTATATTTTCTTCTAAATATATCCATAGCGCTATAAGACGAGAAAACTATATTATTGAACTTATTATATACATACTCATTATGCCTAAATCTTTTTTGCTGCCTTTCAATATCAGTATGGATCCATGCAATTTTTTTATTTTCACCCCGATAATTAAAAACAGCCTTAACAGATTGATTCTCTAAAAAAGCTATAATTGGTGCATCCTTAACGACTTCTTTTTTCAAGAAAAAATTAGGAAATTTTAAAAAACAAATGCGCTTAATTAAACTATTAATACGCCCCACATAATTATATCTATTATTATCACGAACGCTAATTACAGGCTTATAGTTTACTTGTGGGTTTAGATTTTTAGAAAGAGGGCCATCATATATCGCAAACACATTAACAATGCAGTCTTTGGAAAGCTCATTTGCTAACTCAACAAGCACTATTTCAGCGCCACCTATGTATAACGAATCTATTATGAAATTAATTACTTTCACTTACTGTACATCCCCTAGCCCTAATATAATATAGCGTGCAATTCATAACTTGGAGAAAAACAACCATAATCAAACAACTCTCTACCGATAATCCTGAAATTTTGATAGTGATGTAAAAAAGAGAGCCAAATAAAACATTAACAAATAAAATATAGTTATACATTTTAAAGTTATAGACTAGGCGGGCATAAAATTGCTCATAACATATGACCATATTGAATAACAGAATACAGGTAGACATTAAAAATAAAAAGCCAGCATCCACATCAGTAATATATCGAGCAATAATAATGAAGCAGATCAAAAAGAAAAATGATGAAATTGCATATCTTATTGTATATTTCAATGAGTTATCATTAGCGTCTTTCAAAACAGTTTTAGCATCGCTTTTTATATTCTTAAGAGATTCAATAGCAAAATTATTCACATGCGGTAAAACAAGCACTGTTAATAGTGATGTGAAAATTTTACTCATATAGCTATATAGCGTATATATACCCTCTCCATACCTCATCAGCAATGCAGGTAACAATATATCTTTTAGCGAGTAGAAAAAGGCCCCAGCCTTTAGCTTAATAGATCCAACAGTACCTTTTTTTATTAAAGAAAAGTCAACATTGGTAATTCTTAAGCCGTACTTCCAGTATATGCATACAAATAAATATGCAATAGAAAGCGATAGGGCTATGATATTAGAAACAATCAATTCCAACCGTGTAAAATAACACACCAATACAATTAAACACACAAATGATTGATATAATAGCTCAGAAAAATAGAATGTAAAAACATCTTCCTCACAAAATGCTATTCGCTTTAGATAGGTGAAAAGACAAAATAAAAAAATAAATAAAACAATAAACCATGGACTAGATGTCACACTGCCCAGCCCGAGTAAATTTAATATTTTATTTTCAAAAAATAAAAAACAAACACAAACAAGCAATATAGTAAGAAGCGTTGAAAATAAATGTGAAGAAAATAAAACGTTTTTGACACTACGATTTTCACCTATATAATAAATATTTATCGTCTCCCATGTAAGCTGAGTTAGTAAGCTTAAAAAATTTACAAGTGCAATAGCGGTTAGATAGGAATCTGTTTTATTGCTAAGCCCAAACAAAACTCCAACTTCTATAGATATAAAAAAACCAATGCCTGTAGATAATAACACAAGCATTTCAAGCTGGTACTTCCTAATTAGGGTCATCATTTCAAACTATTTCGCACAAAAATAATTGTTCCTATAAGGAGTGCAGGCATATTTATCTTAATTTGTTTAAAAAACAACTGAAGCATATACTTTACAGATATCGCTCTATGTTTAAACTTAATTAATGATGGTAGCGTATCATACATTGATATTTCATAATGATATAATGCACTCCCCAATAAATTTTTTTTATGCAATAAACTTACGTTTTTCGTTAAACCATTTTCATGGTATTCAGCAATTAAAAGCGACTCATTAAAGCAAATTTTTTTATATCTTAGCCCTATTCTATTCCAAACTACGGCTTCAGTTAAAAATGTTTCCCCAATAAAAACAGGGAAATTATATTCTTGTAGTACATCAGTTCGATAGCACTGCATTTTATCACCATGAACACCATATTCATATACAAGGTTTAGATGTGACACGCACATGCCGTGTTCAAAAAATTTATCCCCGATAATATCTCCCTGTTTATTTTCACACAAACAAGAAATAGCGGCTATTTCATCATTTTTTACTTCAGCCCATTTTCTTATGAAAAAATCAACAGCCATGGGTTTTAAAATATCATCACTATCTACTATCAGACAATATTTCGTGTCTATTTTCGTAAAACCATAATTCAATGCTGTATGTTTGCCACCGTTAATTTTTTTAAAGTAATTAATAACAAAACCATTGTTTTCATTCTTTATTTCATTGATAACATTTTCAGTGTTATCTTGCGAACCATCATCAATAATCAACCAAATAAAATCCTGGTTAGATTGCGCTTTCAACGATTCGAACAAATCCATCAACTCTTTGGCTCTATTATACGCAGGGGTTAATATGGTTAAATTCATATCGTCTCTTCATATTTATCGTCGGTTTTAAGAAACTAATTCAACATATTCGTTGCAAAGCTTTGCTTGCACTAAAATAGATAGGGGCGTTCCTAGTAGGATTTTCCTATTTTCTAGAAACCATAACACCGCTTTTCATTCCATCGTAACGAATCAAGCTCGGCACTCATTTTACTCGCATCGATGGCGGCGATCGTAATCGGGGAGAGCAGCTACATATGCAATTTAATAGCGGTAAGAACCCTTCACGGATTTTATCGCCCTTGCTCTAGACCGGTAGTGACTTGCCATCCAGTGCGTTGAGGATCACCAGCGGGATGAGCTTCTCGGGGAAGTGATAAGGGCCGTAGTTGTTGGAGTAATTGGTCACGATGATCGGCAGGCCCTGTGATGGAACGATCGACATGACTCTCAGCCGCCAGATGCATCACCGCATCCGGTTGGTGCAAGGCAAACACACGCTCCCGTTCGACGCGGTTACAAAAAACCACTTGCTCAAACTCATAACGCTCGCTTGTCGATACATTCGCCAATGATTCCAGATTGCCATCATAGGTAAGTTTACCAAGATTGATAACGGCATCCTGGATATCACGAATGATACGGCAGAGCCAAGAATGCCCGCGCCACTGGCAACGAAAATTTCCGTATAAATGATACTCTTACGAGAAATGGGAGTTCGGTTACATCGGATAAAACTAATCGGGAGATAATACGACTTGGAACTTAATGAGAAGCATAGATATTAACAATGCGAAACACATAAATAGATATATTATAACGTTCATAATTTATGCAGTTATCGATAAAAGCTATGGCTACCGCACTGGGTTACAGCTCCCAGTTTGCTGCTTTTTACCACATTGCTCACGCTGTTGGTCATCATGTCCTCCAGCATTATTCTCTTTTTAACGGCGTGTATCGCGATAAACAATCAAGAGTTGATCTTGTGTTACACACCGAGTCAGCCCGATTTGATGCCGAATTCTATCCCGTTTCCCCCAAAGATGAACAGCTAAAAGTGTTTTGATAGGGGGCAAATTGAGGCCACTCAATGCACAATGCCTGTTTCATAGCATCAGCTTCATGTTGCTACTCATTTTCATCTGATTCTTTTTTGAACAAAAAACAGGACAACCCATGGGGTTGCCCTGTTTGATTGTCAGCCAGACCAAAGCTAGCTGGCGATTTATTGAACTCTGTTCAAATTAGCTAAACCTGCATGCCATCAGTCACCTTTTGACTCAACTGCTGCAGCCATGCGCGCCTCTTTACTCTTGTGGCTAGTGAAGTAACGCATCACCAACACAAAGAAGAGCGGTACGAAGAAGATGGCCAGCACGGTGGCGCTGATCATCCCCCCCATCACGCCGGTACCGATGGCGTTACGGCTGCTGGCGCCCGCGCCGGAGCTGATCACCAGCGGCAGCACCCCGAGGATAAAGGCAAGCGAGGTCATCAGGATCGGACGCAGACGCAGACGTGCAGCCTCCACCACCGCCTCACCCAAGCCCATCCCCTTGTCATAGAGCTCTTTGGCAAATTCCACGATCAAGATCGCGTTCTTGGCCGACAAGCCTATGGTGGTCAGCAGGCCGACCTGGAAGTAGACGTCGTTCTCCAACCCGCGCAGGGTGGCAGCCACAATGGCCCCCAGAACCCCGAGCGGTACTACCAGCATCACCGAGAACGGAATGCTCCAGCTCTCGTAGAGGGCCGCCAGACAGAGGAACACCACCAGCAAGGAGATGGCATAGAGCGCTGGCGCCTGTGAACCGGCCTGCCGCTCCTGGAAGGAGAGCCCGGTCCACTCGATGCCCACCCCTTCCGGCAGCTGTTTCACCATCTGCTCGATGGCTGCCATCGCATCACCGGTACTCTTGCCGGGCGCCGCCTCACCGACGATCTCCATCGCCGGCACGCCGTTGTAACGCTCCAGACGCGGCGAACCGAAGCTCCACTCGGTGCTGGCAAAGGCGGAGAAGGGCACCATCTGACCGGCACTGTTGCGCACATACCAGAGTTTCAGATCTTCCGGGTTCATCCGGAAGGGGGCATCCGCCTGCATATAGACCTTCTTGATCCGGCCACGGTCAACGAAATCATTGACGTAGGAAGAGCCCCAAGCGGTAGCCAGGGTGTTGTTGATATCCGCGATGGATAGCCCCTGCGCCAGCGCCTTCTCGTAGTCGATCTTGATATCGAGTTGCGGCGTATCTTCCATCCCGTTCGGGCGTACCCGCACCAGAGTGGGATCCTGCGCCGCCATGCCGAGCAGCTGGTTGCGCGCAGCCATCAGCTTGTCGTGACCGATACCGCCGCGATCCTGCAGGAAGAAGTCAAAACCGGTCGCCGTCCCCAGCTCCGGGATCGGAGGCAGGTTAAAGGCGAACACTTGCGCCTCCTTGATGCTGAACAGGTAACCCATGGCACGGCCGATGATGGCATTGGCGCTGCGATCCGGGCTCTTGCGCTCGCTCCAGTCCTTGAGCTTGATAAAGGCCATCCCCGCGTTCTGGCCACTACCGGCGAAGCTGAAACCGGATACGGTCAGTACGGAGTCAACGTTATCCTTCTCGTTTTTCAGGAAGTAGTCGCGCATATCCGCCAGCACCACCTCGGTGCGCTGCTTGGTCGCCCCCACCGGCAGTTGCACCATGGACATGATGACCCCCTGATCCTCTTCCGGCAGGAAGGAGGTGGGCATCCGCATAAAGAGCACTGCCAGTACCGCCAGCATGGCACCGTAGATCAGGCTGTAGCGCACACCCTGCTTGATCACCTTGCGCACGCCGCTCTGATAGCGATTGGTACCCGCATCAAAGGCGCGGTTGAACCAGCCAAAGAAGCCGCGCTTGGCCCCAAACTCGCCATGTTTCATCGGCTTGAGCAGGGTGGCACAGAGCGCCGGGGTCAGGATCAACGCCACCAGCACCGACAGCACCATGGCCGAGACAATGGTCAATGAGAACTGGCGATAGATGGCGCCGGTCGAGCCGCCGAAAAAGGCCATCGGCACAAACACGGCGGAGAGCACCAACGCGATCCCCACCAGCGCGCCGGTGATCTGGGTCATCGACTTGCGGGTCGCCTCCAGCGGGGAGAGATCCTCCTCGCTCATTAGCCGCTCCACGTTCTCCACCACCACGATGGCGTCATCCACCAACAGGCCGATGGCCAGCACCATACCGAACATGGTGAGGGTATTGATGGAGAAGCCAAACGCCGCCATCACCCCGAAGGTACCGAGCAGCACCACAGGCACCGCAATGGTCGGGATCAGGGTGGCGCGGAAGTTCTGCAGGAACAGATACATGACGCAGAACACCAGGAAGATCGCCTCGATCAGGGTCTGCACCACCTCCTCGATGGAGATCTTCACGAACGGCGTAGTGTCGTAGGGGTAGACGATCTCCATGTTGGCCGGGAAGTAATCCGACAGCTCATTGAGCTTGGCACGCACCTTCTCGGCGGTATCCAGCGCGTTGGCGCCGGTCGCCAGTTTGATGGCGACCGCGGCGGTGGACTGGCCGTTGTAGAGCGCATCGGCGTCATAGCTTTCGCCCGCCAGCTCGACCCGGGCCACATCTTTCAGCCGCACCTTAGAGCCATCCTGATTCACCCGCAGCAGGATATCGTTGAACTGCTCCACGGTAGAGAGCCGGGTCTGCCCCATGATGGTGGCGGTGAACTGCTGATCTTCCACCGACGGGGTGCCACCCAGCTTGCCGAACGCCACCTGGGCGTTCTGCGCCTTGATGGCCGCCTGCACATCCCCCGGGGTCATCTGCACCCGGTTGAGCTTGTTGGGATCGAGCCACACCCGCATGGAGTACTGGCTGCCGAACAAGGTGATATCCCCTACCCCGTCCAGACGACTCAGAGGCTCCTTGATATTGGAGACCACATAGTCCGCCAGATCGTCGTTGTTCATCGAGCCATCGCTGGAGATGAAGGCTGCGACCATCAAGAAGCTGCTGGAGGTCTTCTGTACCCGGATCCCCTGCTGCTGAACCTCTTGCGGCAGCAGCGACATCGCCTGCTGCAGCTTGTTCTGCACCTGCACCTGGGCGATATCGGGATCGGTCCCCGGCTGGAAGGTGAGGGTCACCGACACCCGCCCCGCGGAGTCAGACTGAGAGGACATGTAGAGCAGGTGATCCAGCCCGGTCATGTTCTGTTCGATGATCTGGGTCACCGAGTCTTCCACCGTTTTGGCAGATGCGCCCGGATAGCTGGCGGAAATACCGACTGCGGGCGGCGCAATGCTCGGATACTGGGCGACCGGCAATTTGATGATGGCCAGGCTACCCGCCAGCATGATCACCAGCGCGATCACCCAGGCAAAAATGGGTCTGTCTATAAAAAATCGAGCCATGAAGCGACTACTCCATCCTACTTGTTGGCCGGGGTGTTGGACGCAGCTTGAGCAGACGCTGCATCAGCACCCTGCTCGTCGGGATTGACCACGGCGCCCGGTCGTACTTTCTGCAAGCCAGCCACGATCACCCGCTCGCCGGAGGTGAGCCCTGACTCCACCACCCAGTTGCTGCCAACGACCCGGCTCAGCTGCACGTTGCGCAGCTCCACCTTGTTATCAGCGGTCACCACCATCACGGTGGCGCCACCATTGGGGGTACGAGTCACGGCAGTTTGCGGCACCAGCAGCCCTTGCGCCCGCTCACCCTCTTGCAGGGTGGCGCGCATAAACATGCCGGGCAGCAGCAGTTGGTGAGGGTTGGGCACAATCACCCGCAGGGTCACCATGCCGGAGGTCTCATCCACAGTCACATCGGAGAACTGCAACGAGCCCTCTTCGCCGTAAGTGGAGCCATCTTCCAGCTGGAAGGTCACCTTGGCCCCTTTCTGCTCGTCCTGGGTCAACTTGCCCTCGGCGACCAGTCGCTTGAGGCGCAGCAGATCGGCGGTGGACTGACGCACATCCACATACATGGGATCGAGCTGCTGAATGGCGGTCAGGCTGTCAGCCTGCTGTGCAGTCACCAGCGCCCCCTCGGTCACCGCGGATTTACCGATGCGGCCGCTAATGGGGGCGGTGATGCGGGTGTAACCGAGATTGATCTCGGCAGTGCGCAAAGCTGCCTTGCTTGCCATGATCTCGGCCTTGGCCTGCTTCCAGCTCGCATCGGCGTCGTCATAGTCCTGACGGCTGATGGATTTGACCTTGAGCAGCTCCTGATAGCGCTGCGCCTTGAGGCGGGCACTCTGCTCGTTAGCCTCGGCCTTAGCCAGATTGGCCTTGGCGCTGGCAACCGCCGCCTGATAGACAGCCGGATCGATCTGATAGAGCAGATCGCCCGCCTTCACATCGCTCCCCTCGGTAAAGAGGCGCTTGAGGATGATGCCGCTCACCTGCGGACGCACTTCGGCCACCCGCAACGGGGCACTGCGACCGGTCAACTCGGTGGTCAACATCAGCGGACCGCTCTGCAGGGTCACCACATTGACCGCCGCGGGGGGCATGCCGCCCTGTCCCTGGGGTGCGCCCCCCTTGTCACCACAACCTGCCAGCAAGCCTGTAGCCAGCAAGGCAAGACCAACTGAACGAGCAAGAATATGTTTATGCATGAAACACCTGAGCCTTTGCCAGTCAATGAACAATCAGGGCCGCATGGGCCCTGTTGGTAAATAGTCGAAAGATGAGGCAATATACATACATTCATAAATGTATGTAAGTGACTTTTTACTTGCATGAGGCACAAATTTCGATGGCCAGACGAACCAAAGAAGAGGCGCAGCAAACCCGCTGCCACATCATGAGCACGGCGCTGGATCTGTTCTGCTCTCAGGGCCTGGCCAAGACCAGCCTGACCGACATCGCCAGGGCGGCAGACCTGACCCGCGGGGCCATCTATTGGCACTTCAAGAACAAGGATGAACTCTTCATTTCGCTCTGGCAGGAGCTCTGCAGCCCCCTTGCCCACCAGCTCGATGCCTGCCTCAATCCAGATGAGCCAGATCCGCTGGGGCAACTGCGCCTCTTCTTCGAAGGGGTGCTCCACAGCTTCATTCACAATCCGGCCCAGCGGCAGATGTTCACCATACTGTTCAATCTCGAATCGCTGGAGGGGGAAGCCATCTCACTGCGCGAGCATATCCGCAGCCAGTCCGCCAACTTCTTTCGGGACCTGGAGACCACCCTAGCCAACGCGGTACGGCGGGGCCAGCTGCCTGCCAACCTCAACCTGCAGCGCGCCGCCACCCTGCTCCACTGCACTCTGGATGGCTATATCATCAACTGGCTCCACTTTCCGGGGCGGATAGACCTGCAGGGCGAATCCGCCTTCCTGATAGAGAGCATGTTCACCATGCTGGCCCAGCCCCACGGGCCTGCCTGCGGCCGCTAACCGGCTCCGACAACTCCCACCCATCCAAATCGGGGCCTGACCTCGCGCTTTGGCAGTCAGGCCCCGATTTGTTACCCTGTGCACCCCCTGCTTGAGGTAACCCCTGTGCCACACTCTGACGCCATCCCCGCTTCCCGGCCATTGAACGACCAGCATGCCCGCGCTCGGGCTGCCTTTGTGGCACGTCTCAAACCCGGCGCTCACCTGCTCAATGGTCAATGCGGTACGGGGGAGGATCTGTGCTGGCTGCGTGCAGAAGGGTATGTGGTCACCGCCTGTGAAGCGGTACTGGCCGACGCCAGAGTTGCCTCGCAGCAATCCGGGCAAGCAGTGCGGGTCTGCCCGCTGGCGAAGATGCACTCGGTGCTCCCTTACGATGGCATCTGGCTGAGCCGCCCGCTTGATGGCGACGCGGCCACCCTTGTCCCCCTGTTGCAACAGCTGGCGACCCTGCTCAAAGCGGGCGCTCCGCTCTGCTTCCCCCTGCCGCCAAGCGGCAAGATAAGTCACGCTCAGCTACAGCAACTGGTCACCACATCCGGGATAGCACTGCAACTGGCGCCGATGGAAGCCGTATCAGCCAGTACGTCAGATTCCTCAAGTCAAAACGCCACCCAGTACGTCATGTTGCTGCGTGGCGATCATCAGGCCACCTAACGGGCTAATTCATCACGGATTTTCCAGTTCAACGCCAAGCCGACAGCTAGTCTGCGATCTTGGCTCTCGACAATATTTAACTCGGTGTTAACGCAGAAAAGGCAGACATAACACGGCTTACGTGTTAAAAAGCGTGATTAATATCAAATTTTAATAACAAAACAGACAATACAACCAACTCCGGATTTCCTTATGAAACTTGTCCTGAAACTCATTGCTGGCATCCTTGCCGGTCTCTTGCTCGGTCTCTACGCCCCTGAGTGGGTGGCGCGCGTGCTGTTTACGGCCAAGACAGTGATAGGTCAGCTGATCACCTTCACCATTCCGCTCATCATTCTGTTCTTCATTATGAGCGGCATCGCCAGCCTGCCGAAAAACTCCGGCAAGCTGCTGGGCAAAACCGTGGCCCTCTCCTACTGCTCCACCATTCTGGCAGGGCTATTCGCCTTTACCGTGGCTAGCCACCTGATCCCGCAGTTCACCACCGCCGCCGAGCCCACCACGGCCACGGCCATCAAGCTCGCTTCCTACGTCAATCTGGAGATCCCGCCGCTGTTTGGCGTGATGTCGGCACTGGCCGCTGCCTTCGTGTTCGGCATTGGCATCAGCGCCACCCAGGCCACCGATCTGCGCCGGGTCGCCGATCAGGGTCGTGACATCATCGACCGCCTGCTGGCCAAGGTGATCATTCCGCTGCTGCCGTTCTACATCGCTGGCGTCTTTGTCGAGATGACGGTGGAAGGCACCGTATTCGCCACTCTGAAAACTTTCGGCGTGGTGCTGGTGATGGCGATCCTGATGCACTGGATCTGGCTCACCGTGCTGTTCGTGGGCACCGGTCTGGCCCTTGGCCGCTCACCGGCCCAGCTCATCAAGAACATGCTGCCCGCCTACTTCACCGCGCTGGGGACCATGTCGAGCGCAGCCACCATTCCGGTTGCCCTGCAGTCGAGCAAGAACAACGGGGTGAGCGACGGCATCGCCAACTTTACCGTACCGCTGTGTGCCACCATTCACCTCTGTGGCTCCACCATTACCCTAGTCACCTGCGCCACCGCGGTGATGTTCCTCTCCGAGCATCTGGCCATTCCGGGCATCGAGACCATGCTCCCCTTCATCATGATGCTGGGGGTGATCATGATCGCCGCACCGGGCGCGCCGGGTGGTGGCGTGATGTCGGCGCTGGGCCTGCTCACCTCCATGCTCGGTTTTGGTGAAGCCTCCATCGCCCTGATGATCGCCCTCTATCTGGCGCAAGACAGCTTCGGCACCGCCTGCAACGTCACCGGTGACGGCGTGATTGCCCTGTGGGCGGATCGCTTCGCCAACGGTAGCGAGAGCACAGCCCCCGTGGCCGAGGCCGAACAGGCGTAAGCTCGCCTGGATAGCTCGACCATCCTCTGCAAAACTGCAGGCCCGAACCATGTTCGGGCCTGCGTCGTTTCTGCCACCTTCACTGCTTTTGTACGTATTCCTCCTCCCTCTCTTTACCCCTCTCTGCCGTAAACAGCACTGGCGCCACCCTCTGCATCAGACAAAATTATTGGCATATGCTACATATGAGCGTATAAATGGCTTATGCCAATTAGGAGCCACCATGCCAAGACCCAAGATTGCCCGCCAGATCTGTGGCCGCCCCGCCAACAGCTGCTTCAAACCCAACGGCCGCCCCATGCATCAGCTGGAACAGGTCACGCTGGCCCCTGACGAGTTCGAGGCACTGCGCCTCGTCGACCTTCAAGGAATGCAGCAGCAGGAGGCCGCCCTGGTGATGGGGGTTTCCCGCCAGACCCTGGCTAATATCCTGAAAAAAGGGCGCTATAAAGTGGTGGAGTGTCTGAGTCAGGGCAAGGCATTGATGATGCAACCCGCCGAGCCCGACCACCCAACCAGTGGAGAAGAGCCGACATGAATGCTGTCACAACCATGACCACCAACCCCAGCAACAGCGCCCTGATGCTGAGTCAGGGGTTGCTGGCTGGCCACTTTACCCGTGCCGAGCAGCTGCAAATTCTTAACCCCGAAGGGAACGTTATCGCCACCCTAGCTAACCCGGCCGCCGCCGAAGGCTGCCACGGCAAGCAAGCGCTGCTCGACGCCCTCGCCCACTATCAGGTGGGTCAGGTGGTGGTGCGCAATATCGGCGAGCGGATGCTGGGGCGCCTGCTGGCGGCCAATAGCCGGGTGCTGCAGTGCCGCTCTGCCCGCCTGCCGCTGCCCGCGCTGCTGGCCCCCACCAATTTGCAACCTCTTACCGAGGCCAGTCAGGGCCGTCCGTCTCGTCGTCATCAGAGCAAGGCGACTATCCGTGCCATCCAGCCCGTCGGCGCAGGCCAGAGTCATAGCCATCGTCATGGTGGTTGCAACAGTGGCTCCGATCACTGTTGCGCCAGTAGTGGCAATCAGGCAGAGAGCTCACGACAAGGCCATACTTGTTGCCACGGCAGTGAAGGCGCCAACCAGCAGGGCGGTTGCTGCCATTATCACTGATGCCATCGCCGTGCATGTCATCACCATCAAGGAGAAGAGATCATGTCCATCTGGTTGTTGAGCCTGCTCGCCTCGTTTGTGCTGATCCTGGCCATGGGCACCATCATCTGGTGGCGCCAATACCAGCTTGCCCAGAAACGGGAAGATAAAGAGGTACGCCCCTGTGGCTGCTCCAGTGCCTGCGCGGATCACCTCTACCAGATCAGCGAGCCGACGCCCAAAAAGTAACCTGACCGCAGCCGCCCTAGCCGCAGATAGAAGGTCGGCAAACTAAAGGCGCGTGGAATCGAGAGGCGCATAAAAGAGAAGGGGCACCAGCTGGTGCCCCTTCTCTTGTTACGCTTTTCATTCATGCTTGATCCGCCGTATTGCCCCTTAAGCTCATCACACACGCTCAACCCGGCTCGGCGCCGCTGGCCGCCATACTCGGAGTGCAGGCCGGATCCTGATACTGCTGATAGATGGCATAAAACTCGGCCTTGTTGTGCAGGGCTGCGGCGACACAGGCGGGATCAAACTGGCTGCCGGCATGCTCTTCCAGATAGGCAAACGCCGTCTCGAACGGCCAAGCCTTCTTGTAGGGGCGCTCGCTGGTCAGGGCATCAAACACATCGGCCACCGTCACGATGCGCGCCGCCAGCGGGATCGCCTCCCCCGCCAACCCCAGCGGATAGCCGGTGCCGTCAAAGCGTTCGTGATGGCTGGCGATGATATTGGTCAGCATGTCAGTGTGATGAATGCCATCGAGACCAAACTCGTTGATCATCAGGCTGATCATCTCCCGCCCCTTGCCTGGGTGGATCTTCATGATCTCGAACTCTTCCGGCGTCAGCTTGCCCGGCTTGAGTAAAATGGCATCCGGCACCGCGATCTTGCCGATGTCGTGCAGCTCGGAGAAGAGGTAGATAAACTCCACCTCCTCATCGCTCAGCCCGCAAGTCGGGGCCAGCGTCTTGGCGATCAGCCGGGAGTAGGCCGACATCCGGTGCAAATGGTTGGCAGTCTCCTCATCCCGATAACGGCTGAACTCCCGCGCCGTGGTCAGCGCGCCGCCAAGGGTCTGGATGGAGAAAAACTCAACCGCAATGATGGCCGAGAGCGCCTGGGCATAGGCCGACAGCTCGCTGCGGATCGGCTCCTCGAAATATCCCGGCTCCATGGCATCACAAAACAGAAAACCAAACAGCTTGCTGTTGAACAGCAGCGGCTCGGTATAGCTGGAGGCATAGCCCGCCTCCAGCACCTTGCGGCTGTGCTCCGATGCCGAGCCACGCAGGGCATCGAGATTGCCGAGCACCCGGGGCTGCTTGTGCTCCGCCAGATAACTCAGGGAGGGAACATCGCTCAGCTTCACCTCATACTGCACCAGTGGCGAAGGCCCCTCGGTGCTGTGGGCAAAGGTCTTGAGCTGATCGGTATGGGGATCGTAAATCGCGATGGCCACCCGACTCAGCTTGTCAAAGCGCTGCCTGAGCGTGGCATGTACGCTCTGCATTTTTTCGCCAAATGAACTTTCCATCGCCATCTCCAACGGGACCCCGTGATGGAAGTATAGTGACTCCCTTTGACGCTCTCCCCGCCACAGCGTCAAAATTGACAGAAAAATCAACAAAGCAGCTTCCCCACAACAAGCCTGCATGGCAGAGGCAATAGCCCTACCAAGGGCGCGCCATCACCGGCTGCTGGTGCGGCGCAATTTTGCCTGGTCGGAGATATTGTTCGGTTCTGCCATGCTGGCTGTATAGTTTTTGGTTAACCATTCCGGTAAAATCCGCGCCCTTAAAGAAGAGCCACCTAAGAGTGATTGAGCGATGTCCAACACAAAACAGGCCCCCAAAGTAGGATTCGTCTCCTTGGGTTGCCCCAAAAACCTGGTCGATTCAGAACGCATCCTGACCCAGCTGCGTACCGAAGGGTACGATGTGGTGCCCAGCTATGACGATGCCGAGCTGGTCGTCGTCAACACCTGCGGCTTTATCGACAGCGCGGTGCAAGAGTCGCTGGAAGCGATCGGCGAAGCGCTGGCCGAGAACGGCAAGGTGATCGTCACCGGCTGCCTCGGCGCCAAAGAGAATCAGATCCGCGAGATCCACCCCAAGGTGCTCGAGATCACCGGCCCCCACGCCTATGAAGAGGTGCTGGGTCACGTCCACAAATATGTGGAGAAGCCGCAGCACAACCCCTTCACCAGTCTGGTGCCGGCCCACGGCGTCAAGCTGACACCGCGCCATTACGCCTATCTGAAGATTTCCGAAGGGTGCAACCACCGCTGCACCTTCTGCATCATCCCCTCCATGCGCGGGGATCTGGTGAGCCGCCCCATCGGCGACGTGCTGGCCGAAGCCAAGCGCCTGAAAGAGGCTGGCGTGAAGGAGCTACTGGTTATCTCCCAGGACACCTCCGCCTACGGCGTCGATGTGAAGCACCGCACCGGTTTCTACGACGGCATGCCGGTCAAGACCAGCATGGTTGCCCTGTGCGAAGAGCTGGCCAAGCTCGATATCTGGGTGCGCCTGCACTACGTCTACCCCTACCCGCACGTGGATGACGTCATCCCGCTGATGCGCGATGGCAAGGTACTGCCCTACCTCGATATTCCGTTGCAGCACGCCAGCCCGCGCATCCTCAAACTGATGAAGCGCCCGGGTACCGTTGAGCGCACCCTGGAGCGGATCCTGAAGTGGCGCGAGATCTGCCCGCAGATCACCCTGCGCTCCACCTTTATCGTCGGCTTCCCGGGCGAGACCGAGGAAGATTTCCAGATGCTGCTGGACTTTATCGACAAGGCGGAGCTGGATCGCGTCGGCTGCTTCAAATACAGCCCGGTCGAAGGGGCGCTGGCCAACGAGCTGCCGGATCCGGTACCGGAAGAGATTCAGGAAGAGCGCTTCCAGCGCTTTATGGAGCTGCAACAGCAGGTCTCCATCCGCAAACTGGCCCGCAAAGTGGGTCAGGAGATGACCGTTATCATCGACGAAGTGGACGAAGAGGGTGCCACTGGCCGCTCCTTCGCCGATGCGCCGGAGATCGATGGTCTGGTCTACCTCAACGGCGAAACCGGCCTCAAGCCGGGTGACATGGTCAAGGTGCGGATCGACGAATCCGACGAATATGACCTGTGGGCCAGCCTGATCAGCTAATTGAGGCCTTACCAGCCAAATGAAAAAAGCGCCTGCGGGCGCTTTTTTATTGGCTCAATATCGCAGGCAAAACCGCTGACCTAGCTCAAATCATGGAGCGCCTTGCCAAGAGGCGGCGTGAGGCGCAAGTCAGAGAAGCGCACCGTCAGCCCCTGCCGCTCCGGCGTGCAGCACATCACCCCGATAAAGCAACTTTCGCTTGGCGGGAACGGGGCGAGGCGCAGCAGCGGCCACACCTTGCCATCGGTGGAGTATTGCAGGCGCAGACAGTCCGCCAGCCGGGTCAGCCGCAGCCAGAAGCGGCGCGGATTGCCGGTGAAGATGCCGGTAGCCCAGTCAGAGCGCGGATTGGTCAGCACGCTGCCGATCATCGGCTGGGCATCGTTGTACTCGATCCCCGCTTTAAGCCAGTGCTCGTCGTCTTGCAACAGCATCAGCCCCGCCTGATCGTAGAGGGTGGTGAACTCCCCCTCGACGCAGACCTGAAAGGTAAACTCCCCCGCCACCTCGCAGCCATAGAGATGCCCGCTGTGGCGCTCGAAGCCATACCAGGTGCTGCGCCAAAAATCGGTCTGCTGGTCCGTGACTACCTGCAAACCGTCGTCTGTCCTGTGCCACTGGGCCGGTTCATTGAGCCAGCGCCATTCCATCTCTTCCATCATCCTGCTTTGCTCCCTTATCCCGCGTAATCTCGCACAAACAGGGCTCGCCAACGCCTCGTCCGGTCACGACTGGTGATTGCTTCGCCTCTGCGGAATCCATAAAAGGAGTCAATAGTGTCGCTATTGCCGTCCCGATACAAGGCTTGTGCGTTGCGCCATCACTGCGCCCCAAAAAGCGCGGGGGGCCTGATGGCCCCCCGCAAACACACCGGATGAGAAAATGCCTTACTTGGCGGCGCTATCCTTCACGCACTTCTGAACAAAGCTGTTCTTGGCCGCGCCAGCCAGCTTCTTGTCGGCCGCCGCCTTCTCGCACTTGGCCGCCGGATCCACCGCCGCGCCCGTCTTCACGCACTTCTGGATAAAGCTGTTCTTGGCAGCTCCGGCCAGCTTCTTGTCGGCGGCCGCCTTCTCGCACTCGCCGGTTGCGGCGCCAGCGGCATCTTTCACGCAATTGCCGACAAAACTGGTCTTGGCGGCGCCGTTAAGCTTTTTGGCCGCGGCCTGCGCCTCGCACTGCAACTGGGCCGCGTCGTTGGCAAAGACCGGATTGGCCAGCAGCACGCTGCCGCAGAGCAGGCCGAACAGGATGGTACGCTTCATGGGTGATCTCCTCTCTATCTGGTGATGTGTTTGCATGGTCATATTTGCATGACGATGTGTTGCAAATGGCTGTGATGGCAACAGCTGATTGTTGCCGCAGATCCCCCGCATCGCCAGCTTGGGAGCTGAGCACAGGGCAACCAGCGCCCGCACTATAGCGCCGATTGCCCATGCGGGATTGCCCCCGTAAAGCCTTCTCCAACATCAAACCAGCCCCCTACTTTCCCGCCCCACCCGCCAACCCCAATAAAATCAAGGGCTATGGGAATCCAGTGCCCGGTCAGGGCGATTTGTTGACCAGACGCAAAAAAGGCGATTTTTCTGATAGTTACGTCACTTTTTGACTGGCACGACCAGATTCGATTGGCTTAACATAGCCATCCGGTGCCTATTCATCTGCGATGGGCTGCTGCCCTCGCTGGTTAATGGAGCATTTTGGAAGCTGTAATCCACGGGCGGTAGCGTGGGCTTTCGCCCGATTTAAAAGCAGGCCACGTATATATTTTATCAAGATGAAGAAATACATATGATTATTACTGATGCATATATAGATGATATTAAAATCCCATTATCCGAAGAAATAAACAATAATATTGACAACGAGAATACATTTACAATATTAATAGGTAAGAATGGCACAGGCAAAAGTAGCATCTTATCAAAAATAGCCACCACATATATCAAAGCACAAGAAAACAACAGCGGTAAAAAGAGAGTTGATAGAGGTAGCAAAAAAGTATTCTCTTTCTTATCAAAACGAAAATTTAGCGTACATACAAGTAGTTCTGGCAACGGATTCATTACTTCTGATGATAATAATCGCATATATGCTAAAAAACACCTTTTCAAGAAATGCATTTGCGTATCAACAAGTCCTTTTGATAAATTTCCAATAAAAGGAATAGAGGACTTTAAAGAAGAAAATTATTATCACTATATAGGCCTAAAAAAAACAGATGATAGTTATACAAAAGAAAACCTCATCAAGTTTCTCGCAAACACGATATTAACAGGAAATAGCAGAACCAAACTAGAAAAGGTATTTGAAACGTTAGGTTATGAAAATGAAGTAATCTTAAAATTTCAAAAAGCCATTACACAAAACCTAACTACTTTAAAAGATAGAAATATTATTGATGTTTGGTCTAAATCAAGCAAGACCTTCAATCAAATGATTGACATAGAAAATGATTTATTTAGAAGCCACCTTAGAAAACTCCTTATACATGACTATAAATCAATAAGAGACGGAAAAGATATTTATAGAAATAACAGCTATTTTGAGACGCTCAGCCAATTAAGTGAAATACCGACTTCGTTTTCATTTAATATGAAAAATAACTTAAATAAAATACAACCAGAAAAAATAAAAAATCTTTTAAATAATCAGCTTGTAAAAGTGACAAATGTTATACTGAAAAAGCACAAAACGAATAAAACTATCGATCTTTCTGTTGCTAGCTCCGGTGAACAGAGCCTATTACTTACATTATTGTGTATTGCATCAGTGATCGATGATGATTGTTTAATCTGCATTGATGAGCCAGAAATAAGTCTACACCCAGAATGGCAACAAATATTTATGACCCTTTTATCTGAAATGTTCTCAGACTATCGAGGATGTCATTTCATTATCGCAACTCACTCTCCGTTGATAACGTCCAATATACAAAGTAAAAATGCCTTTATCTTGCAGACAGATACAAATGAATTAGAAAGTGCAGATGTTTTTCAAGGCCGCTCTTCCGACTATCAATTAGCCATGCTATTTAAAACCCCCGGACATAGAAATGAATACCTTATAAATGAGATTGTACAAATAATGAGCAAGCTATCTCTGAGTATAGAAATAAGTTCAGAGCTACAGTCAAGAATAGACAGAGTGCTTTCCCTTAAAAATAAAATTTCAGAGAAAGACCCCATACACGATCTGATTTCCACCATTGAAAAAGCTATTAATGTCAGTAAATAAAAATGACTCCATATACCCTATCAAATGATGAAGATAAAATCATAAAAGTGTACTTATTAAAGCCCATAAAAGAAAGAAAAAACACTGACTGGAGTCTAGATGAATTTGCCGAATTAAAAAAGAACATAAAAAACCATTATATTAAAGAACAAACTAGAACGTGCGCGTACTGTAAGGTTGAACTGAAAACAGAACATAATGCTCTATGGGACCTTGAACATATCATAGATAGAAATTCGAATGTTAATTTTATGTTTGAGCCTAAAAACCTATGTGTGTCATGTAAAGACTGCAACACCTACAAAGGGACAACAAATGTATTAAAAAACAAAGGCCGAAAAACCTTCCCAAATGAATCAAGTGATTATTTAATAATTCACCCTCATTTCGACGACTATGCAGAGCATATTACCGTGGTTTGTCCTGGTGATCTTTACAGACCTCGGACAGAAAAAGGAAGATTCACCATAATAACTTGCAATCTTCTAAGGTTTTTTTCTCTAGCAGGTATGGACCCAGTGGATCAAAATATTGATGAACTTGCTAAAGTCCTTATTGGTTCTCAAGGCTATGCTAGGAAATTAATTTCAGAAAAACTTGTAGAAAAAATAACAGAGAATAGGGAATAATTAAGCCATCCCAAATTATTGCTAGCAGGTTAGCTACATGCTACCCAAAACTCCCACAACTACAACGAAGTTCGGCTCGTGAAGAATAAGCGGTAGACCTAGTGGTCAACACCAACACTAGCGGACAAAACTTGAACCACCGTTCCCAATGCAGAAAATAACAATCCCCCATTACCGGGGGATTTTTATTTCAATCGGTTATCTCAGCTCAGCGGCTTAACCCACCAAAAACGCCCTTAACCGGGCAAACTCCGCAGGCAAATTAACAGAGAGCAGCGGCAGCTCGGCATGCTTGGCGAGCGGGCCGGGCAGCGGTACATCGAGACTCAGGATCTCGTCCACCGACTCCTTGAACTTGGCGGGATGAGCGGTGCAGAGGAACACCCCCACTTCATCCCCAACCAGCTGTTCACCCAGCAGATCCCAGGCAATGGCGCCGTGGGGTTCGCACAGATAATCCAGCTGATGCAGCCGTTTAAGGGCGTCGCGGGTCTGGGCGTCGTCACGCATGCCAGACCCCAGAGTCTCCAGCGCCCAGCCTTTGCGACGACAGAGCTCCTCTACTCGTGGCCAGTTGTTGGGGCGGCTGACATCCATGGCATTCGACAGGGTGGCCACTGTCTGGTGCGGCTCCCACTGACCGGTTTTCAGGTAGCGCGGCACGGTATCGTTGGCGTTGGTGGCGGCGATAAAGCGCTTCACCGGCAGCCCCAGCGCCTTGGCGATGAGGCCCGCAGTGAGGTTGCCAAAGTTGCCGGACGGCACGCTGATCACCGCCTTGGCGCGGGAGGCTTTCGGCAGCTGGGCCACCGCCTCGAAGTAGTAGCAAACCTGCGCCAGCAGGCGGCTGATATTGATGGAGTTGGCGGAGTTGAGGCCAATGGCCTTTTTCAGCGCCTCGTCGTCAAAGGCCTGTTTCACCAGCGCCTGACAGGCATCGAAGTCACCGTCGATGGCGATGGTGCGGATATTGCCGCCGAGGGTGCAGAAGAGCTTCTCCTGCAAGGGGCTGATCTTGCCCTTGGGATAGAGGATCACCACCTCGATCCCCTCCAGCCCATAGAAGGCGTGGGCCACGGCGGCGCCGGTGTCGCCGGAGGTGGCGGTGAGGATGGTGATCTTGTCGTTGGTGCGAAACGCCGCGAGGCACTGGGCCATAAAGCGGCCGCCGAAATCCTTGAACGCCAGGGTCGGGCCGTGGAACAGCTCAAGGGCATAAGTACCATCCTTGAGTTTCACCAGCGGCGCCGGGAAGGTGAAGGCGGCGTTGATAAGCTCGCTCACCTTGGCGGCAGGCACTTCGTCCCCCAGCAGGTGGCTCAGGATGCGGGCAGAGCGTTCGGCCAGCGGCAGATCCAGCAGGGCATCCACATCGGCGAGCGGTTCGAGTTGTTCGGGGAAGAAGAGCCCCTGTTCGCGACCCAAGCCCTGACGCACCGCCTGCGCGAAGCTCACCTGTTCGCTGTTGTCCTTGATGTTGTAGAGATTCATAGCTCGCTTCCTGTTACCCGTGCCCCGGCCATGTCCAGTTTGCAGACCCGGGCAAATCCATCTTCGTTCTGCACGAAATGTGCTTCCATCCAATCCTTCATCCGCTCGGCCTGCGCCAGCTCCTTCATCACCACGAACACGGTGGGGCCGGAGCCGGAGATGCCGGTGGCCAGCGCCCCGTTCTGGGCCGCCTGCGCCCGCACTTCGGCGAAGCCTTCGATCAGCGCCGCGCGGTAGGGTTCGGCAATCACGTCTTTCAAGACGCTCGCCGCCAGCCCCTCCTGTCCGGTGTAGCTGGCGTGAACAAAGGCAGCCAGGCGACGGCCATAGGTGAGGCAATCCTGACGGCGATATTGGGCCGGCAGAATGGCGCGGGCGGCAGCGGTCGAAACCACGGTACCCGGGTAGCAGACCACCCAGTACCACTGATCGAACACCGGAATACCCTGACTGATAACGCCGTGCTCTTCCAGCACCAGCTGCATGCCGCCGAGATAACAGGGGGCCACGTTGTCGTAGTGAACGGAGCCGGAGATCTTGCCTTCCATCTCCCCCATCAGCAGCAGCAGGGCGTGCTCGTCGAGGGGCTCGCCGTGGAAGGCGTTGAGCCCCTCAAGCGCCGCCACCACGCTGCAAGCGCTGGACCCTAGACCCGAGCCGACCGGCAGGTTCTTCTCCAGCACCATTTCAAGGGGCTTGAGTTTCAGGCCGCGCTTCTCCAGCGCCTCGCCATAGGCGACCCAGCAGTCATGGAGAATATTCTTTTTCGGATCGTCCGGTAGCTTGTGGGCGTAGCGGCCCACGGATGAGAGGGCAAAAGGCACGTCAGCCGCTTTTACCTGCACCCGATCGCCCAAGAGGGAGCCATCCACGGGGGCGAGCGCCGCCCCCAGTACATCGAATCCCACGCTCAGGTTGGCGCTGGAGGCGGGTGCATAGGCGACTACGCTGCCGCCTTCAGTCATATAAGAGGGGTACATGTCTGAACTCATGCTTATAGCTCCTGCTTCCAGTTCTGGGTGCGCAGCACGTCGGCAAAGACGCCCGCCGCGGTCACTTCGGTACCGGCGCCATAGCCACGCAGCACCAGCGGGATCGGCTGGTAGTAGGTGGAGAAGAAGGCGAGTGCGTTCTCCCCATCTTTGACCTTGAACAGCGGCTCGTCGGCGCCGACCGCCTTGATGGCGACCTTGCACTTGCCACCTTCGATGGAGCCCACATAGCGCAGCACCTTGCCTTCACGCTGGGCCGCTGCAAACTGATCGCGGAACCAACCGTCGGCTTCGGGCAGACGGGCCATAAAGGCTTCTACATCGCCGCTCACATCAAAGCCGGGTGGCAGCGCCTGCTCGACTTCGACATCGGAGAGCTCCAGCGCCATACCAGCCTCGCGAGCCAGGATGAGCAGCTTGCGCGCCACATCCATGCCGTTGAGATCGTCGCGGGGATCCGGCTCGGTAAAGCCGTTGCCACGGGCGATTTGGGTCGCCTCGGAGAAGGCCATCCCCTCGTCCAGCTTGCCGAAGATAAAGGAGAGTGAACCGGAGAGGATGCCGTCGAAGGCCCGCAGCTTGTCACCGGCCTTGATAAGGTTCTGCAGGTTCTCGATAACCGGCAGACCGGCGCCGACGTTGGTCTCGTACAGGAACTTGCGGCGAGTCTGGCGGGCGGTGCGGCGCAGCGCCTTGTAGTAATCGAGCGAGCCGGTGTTGGCCTTTTTGTTCGGGGTGACCACGTGGAAACCGGCGGCCAAGAAGTCGGCATACTGAACGGCCACCGCCTCGGAGGAGGTGCAGTCGACGATCACCGGGTTGATGATGTGGCTATCTTCCACCAGCTTTTTCACCCCTTCCAGCGAGAAGCTGTCGCGGGCTTCCACCAGCTGTTCACGCCAGTTGGCGAGGTTCAGGCCATCCTTGTTGACCGCCATCTGGCGGCTGTTGGCGATGCCGACCACGCGAAGGCCAGTGCCCTGCTCGGCCAGTACCGGTTGCTGGCGGGCAATCTGATCCACCAGCGCGGCACCGACGCCGCCGACCCCGACCACAAACAGATCGATAAACTGCTGGCTGCCAAAGAAGTTCTGGTGGCACGCCTTGATGGCTTCCGCCACCTTGCGATCCCGCACCACCGCCGAGATGGAGCGCTCGCTCGAGCCCTGCGCGATAGCGACGATATTGATGGAGGCTTGCGCCAGCGAGGTGAAGAAGCGGGCCGCCATCCCTTTGCTGGTGCGCATGCCGTCACCGATCAGGGAGATGATCGCCAGATCGCTGATGATATCCAGCGGCTCCAGCAGCTGGTTTTTGAATTCGAGCTCGAACTCGCGCTCCAGCACCTTGCGAGTCTTATCCTGGTCGTAGCTGTGGATACAGAAGCTGACGCTGTACTCGGAAGATGACTGGGTGATCAGCACGATACTGACCCCGGCGCGGGAGACGGCGGAGAAGATGCGACCGGCCATGCCGACCATCCCCTTCATGCCGGGGCCGGAGACGTTGAACATGCACATGCCGGACAAGTCGGAGATGGCCTTCACTTTCAGGTCATCGTCGCCGCTCTCGGGGCCGATCAGGGTGCCCGGCCCTTGCGGGTTGAAGCTGTTCTTGATGAGGCAGGGAATGTGGAACTGGGCCACCGGCGCGATGGTTTTCGGGTGCAGCACCTTGGCGCCGAAGTAGGAGAGCTCCATCGCCTCCTTGTAGGAGAGAGTTTTCAGCAGGTAGGCATCCGGCACCAGACGGGGGTCGCAGCTGTAGCAGCCCTCGACGTCAGTCCAGATCTCGCAGCACTCGGCATCGACACAGGCAGCCAGGACGGCGGCGGAGTAGTCGGAGCCGTTGCGGCCCAGCAGCACGGTCTCGCCCTTGTCGCTGCCACCGGTAAAGCCCGGCATCAGGTAAAGACAGTCGCTACGCAGCCCCTTGGCGGCAAAGCGCAGGCGGGAGGCTTCGATATCGACATGGGCTTCCAGATAACCGCCATCGGTCACCAGCAGCTCTTCCGGTACGATCAGCTCCAGATCCAGACCGCGCACCCGCAGCAGTTCGTGCATAAAGGCGATGGAGAGGTTCTCGCCACGGCTCAGAATGCGCGCCTGCACGTTGTCCGGGCAGAGGCCCAGCAGACGAATGCCCTGCATCAGCCGCTCCACCTGATCCAGCTCGGCGGTGAGGCGGGCCAGCAGCGCCTTGTCATCGAGCGCCGGATAGGCCGCCTTCAACCCGGCCAGCAGTCGGGAGAAGATACCGTTGACTTCAAACAGGGTGGAACTGGCATCCATGCCGCGACTGGTCTGTTCCACCAGCGCAACCAGATGATTGGTCACCTTGGCAGGAGCAGAGAGCACCAGGGCTACCTGAGATTGGCCGTGGGTGTTGACCGCGATATCGGCCACCCGTAAAAAACGTTCTGCATCGGCCAGTGAAGACCCGCCAAATTTCAACACTCTCATCGCTTTCTCTCCCTGTAAATCTATGAAATTCAATCTAAAAACCAATCCAACAAAAAGGCCCGTACTGGGTGGGTACGGGCCTTTTTTGATTTCTGTGCTTGTTCGTCAGCGCATCAACCGGCCCCAGTGCCACCTGTGGTGGTACCGGTAATAATGGTGGTGGTGATGACGTTGGTGAATAACTGCATGACGAACACTCGTTGACGAAGCTGGCTTTTAGCAATACCGCGGCGGGCGCTGGGCTGTCAACTTAAACCTCTTTGCCAAGTTTGCGCGCAAGGTCTTTGCAGAGCAGGTGGAGCATGTTCAAATCCCGCTGCGGCAGCATGGGCACCCGGTCCATCACCCATTGATGCAGTTTTTCATCCTGCGAAACTCCGAGTTCACCCAGCAATTCTGCTGTTTTGCTTTTCAGCACCCGAACCTGCCCGGCGTTATCAAAATTGTCTGCTACCGCTGCGGCGCCGTCGGCGTTCAGCTCATCCATCAGCTGACTCATCTCATAGGCGTAGAGCATGATCGCCTGCCCCAGATTGAGGGAGGGGTAGCTCACCTTGAGGGGCAGATAGCTGATGAGATCGACCTCGGCCAGCTGCTCGTTGGAGAGCCCCGACTCCTCGCAGCCAAAGACGATGGCGACCTTGCCGAGCGAGGGCTTGGCGCGGATCTGCTCGCGAATTTCAGCCGGGGTGAGGTAGTGCTGGTAACGACCGCGTTCACGGGCGGTGGTGGCGATCACCAGATCCATGTCCGCCAGCGCCTCGGGCAGGGTGTCGAACGCCTCGGCCTGAGTCAGGATTTCCTGGGCGCCGTGGGCCACCCAGCTCGCCTCCTCCTCTTCATGTACCCGGCTCGCCACCAGTCGCATGGCATCAAATCCCATGGTTTTCATGGCACGGGCAGCCGCCCCCACATTCGCAGGTCGGGCAGGTGCCACCAGGACAAAATAGAGCTTCATCGGGTTTCCTCACAGGCCGGACGGCCTCTCAAACAGACAGCAAACAGTCGCTAAACCATCACCAAAACAGGGGCGCAATCTACCGTTTATCCCCGAAAATTGCCACTTGAACAGACGTTTGAATGTTGCGATAGTGGCCTGACGTGTGAACAAATTACACCCAATCCTTCGCGCTATCGGCCCGACAGATCACAAGGAAGAGAGAGATGCAGCAGCCATTGGAACAGGCCGTCGCCGAGACTATCTTGCAACGCTTCGAGTCGTTTTACAGCCGGTTTCTCGAGATAACCCAGGGCAGCAAGAGCCGCTTCGAGAACAGTGACTGGCTGGGGGTGCAGCTCGCCGGGCGCGAGCGTATTCGCCTCTATGACCACCATGTGGGGGCCACCGCCAGCTCCATTCGCCAGATGATGGGGGAGCACCACGCCACCCAGGAGCTGCTCAAGCGGGTCAAAAGTGCCTTCAGCGATCTGCTGCCCCGATGTGACAACTTCGAGGTGGCGGAGTCCTTCTTCAACTCCGTCTATCGCCGGATCTTTCGCCATCGCAATATCCGTGACGAGAACCTCTATATCCACCCCTTTGTCAGCCGTGGCGAAAAACCGGACCTGAGCGCCCTGCTGCGGATCTATCGCACCGATCTCGCCCACCTGCCGCAGACCCTGAGCCAGCTTTTGGGGGATTACAGCTTCACCCTCCCCTACGAGGACAAGCAGCGGGATATTGTCGACATCCACCGCCATCTTGCGGAGAACGGCCCACAAATACTCCATGACGAGCCGTTTGCCATTGAGCTGCTCAAAGAGGTGTTCTACCGCAACAAAGGGGCCTATCTGGTGGGGCTGATCCGGGCCCGGGATCAGGTCTTCCCCTTTATCCTGCCCCTGCTCAGCACCGGCCATAGCATCTATGTCGACACCGTCATCTTCGAGCCGGATCTCGCCTCCATCGTGTTTGGCTTCGCCCGCGCCTACTTTATGGTCTATGCCCGCGAACCGGCGCTGTTTGTCGCCTTCCTGCGCCAGATCATGCCCCACAAGCCCGATTACGAGATCTACAACGCCATCGGCTGCCAGAAGCATGGCAAGACCGAGCTCTATCGCCACTACCGCCATCATCTGGCCCAGAGTCGGGATCAGTTCATCATCGCGCCGGGCATCAAGGGGATGGTGATGAGCGTGTTTACCCTCCCCTCCTACGACGTGGTGTTCAAGGTGATAAAAGACGAGTTCACTCCCCCGAAGGATGTGAGCCACGAGCAGGTGAAGGCAAAATACCGGCTGGTTAAACAGCACGATAGGGTTGGCCGCATGGCCGATACCCAGGAGTTCACCAACTTCGAGTTTCCCCTCGATCGCATCTCGCCAGAGCTCCTTGCCGAACTCAAGACGGTGGCGCCCTCGGCACTCACCATCAGCGACGACAAGCTGGTGATCAAGCACCTCTATACCGAGCGCAAGATGATCCCCCTCAACCTCTATCTGGACAAGGCGGACGAGCAGCAGACCCGCCTCGCGCTGGAGGAGTACGGCAACGCCATCAAGCAGCTGGCGGCGGCCAACATCTTCCCGGGGGACATGCTGTTCAAGAATTTTGGCGTCACCCGTCACGGCCGGGTGGTCTTCTACGACTACGACGAGATCTGCTACATGACGGAGTGCAACTTCCGCCAGATCCCGCCGCCCCGCTACCCCGAGGATGAGTGGAGCGCCGAGCCCTGGTACTCGGTGGCCCCCAACGACATCTTCCCCGAGGAGTTCGCCACCTTCCTGCTGCAAAAGCCGCAGGTGCGGGAGATCATGCTGCAACTGCACAAGGAGATGTTCGACGCCAACTACTGGAAGATGCTGCAGAGCAATATCAAGGTGGGGGTGTTCGAGGATGTCTATCCCTATCGGCGCAAGAAGCGCTTCAAGTACCAGCGCGGTGGCTGATCCCGCAGCGCCCGCGCACATCGCAGCAACGAAAACGGGGTGGCCCAAGCCACCCCGTTTTGCCATCCGCTTTGCGCCTTAACTGCCGCGACGGCGGATCACCCCCTCCTGCATGGTGCTCGCCACCAGCACACCATCGCGGGTAAAGAACTGGCCGCGCACCAGACCACGACCGCTGCTGGCACTCGGGCTGTCTACCACGTAGAGCAACCAGTCGTCGAAGCGGAAATCCCGGTGGAACCACATGGAGTGATCGATGGTGGCCACCTGCATATCCGGCTCCCAGTACGACACCCCGTGGGGCTGCAGCGAGGTGAGCAGGAAGTTGAAGTCGGAGGCGTAGGCCAGCAGGTATTTGTGCACCCGCAGATCGTCCGGCATCTGGCCATTGGCCTTGAACCAGACGTGGCGCACCGGATCCTGCACCGTCGGCCGAATAGGGTCGACCAAGGTCACCGGACGCATCTCGATGGGCTGCTCGCAGAGGATCTTGTCCCGCAGGGAGGCCGGGATCAGGTTCTCGTAGGGGCGCACCAGCTCCAGCTCGCTCTTGAGCTCCTCCGGCGGAGTGATGCCGGTGGGCATCTGTACCTGATGCTCGAAGCCGTCGGCCGGTACCTGAAACGAGGCGTTGAGATAGAAGATGGGCTTGCCGCCCTGAATCGCCTTGACCCGACGGGTGGAGACAGTCTGGCCATCGCGGATATTCTCCACGTCATAGACGATGGGACGGGTCACATCCCCCGGACGCAGGAAGTAGGAGTGAAAACTGTGAACCTGACGGCCGGTCTCGACCGTCTGCTTGGCGGCTGACAAGGCCTGCCCCATTACCTGTCCGCCAAACACGGCCCGCAGACCGAGATCCTGGCTCTGGCCCCGAAACAGGCCCTCCTCGATTTTTTCCAGCGCCAGCAACGCCAGCAGCTCATCAAGTACCTTGCTCATCGTTCACTCCTCTATCAGAGCCGCACAGGCTAACAAGCTCACCGGAGCAGAGCAACCGCAGCGGCGAGTCTGCGGGCAAGCAGACGACAGAAATGCCCCTCAACGTCTCACCAACCACCCTTTTACCAGCCAGGGGGGTTGATACAAAAAGGCCCGCACCAGTTGGTGCGGGCCTTTGCTTGGCCGACTGTGCGCTATTTGACGGCGCGCAGTTCGCAACGGGTTGTCGGCTTACTTGCTACCAGTACCTGAGTTGCGGGTAGAGGCTTGCGGCTTGCGACGGGCGGTGGTGGCGCGAGCGCGCGGCTCTTTGCCCTGCATCTCATCGAAGCCCTGTTTACCGGCAAAGAGCCCGGTCTGCTCTCTACGCCTCTGTCAAAAAAGTGGGTGTCCCAGATTTCACATCCCAGATTTCACAGGCGGCTGGCGTTGATATTAACCAGAACCGGTCATGGTGCTAAAGGTAAAGCTGCCCTCGGCCGCGATGCTGCTCTGCTTGCTCTGGTAGTGGTCGTTATCCTGCTGGCTGGTCAAGGTCAGGTTGCGGCCGATATCAGCCTTGACCTTGTCACCACTGACCTGCGCCCCCAGCAGGGTGGCATCCCGCCCTGATGTGAGGGTCAGGGTATCGCCCGCGGTGAGGATGGTCTCGGTATAGCAGCCCGAGTTGCCCAACTCTTTGCCCTTGGCGGCATGCATGTTGGCAAACACGCTGAGTTCGGTGCCCTCTTCGCGAACGCCCGATTACGCTGCGCTAATCGAGCCGATGGCCCTGCCCCCCCCTTTCACCTATGTCCAATTACGATTCATTAATCGAGCAAGCGGCCCTGAACATCATATATAAATTCAACACTCAGCTTCATTCTCTCTACAGCCAGACTAATTTCACAGCCTGACCAAATGCCTATGCCAGCAGTTAGTTCATTGGTGATAAAATATTTTCTAAGTTCCACCAATAATTCTGTCAAATCTCCCACGGCGCGACCATCAGGATCAAACCAGTTTAGCTTACCTGTATCATCAATATAATCAAACTCGTATTTACCTCCATCACCTTCAGGAAAAACCTCTGCTCTGACAACTATTGTTTTCGCATCTAATGGCCCAGCGTCGACTAAGAGTTGCCCAATTTTTTGATATATTTTTTGATCTGTCATTAGATACCACCTGGAGAGTTTTTAAAATCAATAATTGCTGGACGATCACAAAACGATTAGGACCCCCACCTTTTGTAGCAAGCCACTATCGAACGGCTTGCAGGCATTATAAGGGTGTATGCATTCGAACTGATGCATGTAAAACTCGGCTGGCAGGAGAAATTTTCAGGTCTAGAAAGCAACGGCCCCTGCACAACCATTTACTGGACTATGTGCAATACCCGGAGCTATCAGCAGGGTAAACGCAAAGCAATCAAATCTGTGGTTGATGGCATCGCCGCTGGCCACAGTGGCGGGCAAACTGCTGGCATTGATCTCTGCCTCCCACCACTCTGATCCCTTGTCGCCTGAATAGCGCCACCTGTTTCAACCAGAGAACACCATCAAGGCCCAACCGTTCCAGAATGGGTCTTAGTTGAGCCGGAATATGACCCCGTTTGTCGGGCCGAATAGCACGGCCTGTCCAATCAACCAGCATCAGGTAGTCGGTGAAGGCATAGGGTAGTTCTTCAGGCTTCCCCTGGCTGGCAAACGGCAGTAACAGTGGTGGCAAAACCTCAGGAGCAGCAGGCTCGTCAAGGCGCTGTTTGATACTGGTGTTGTCACTCTGCTCTGGCCGATCGGTCAACGCGGCTCGTATCGGATTGAGGTCAACATACGCCATACAGGCCAATAAGGCAGATTCGGTGAGCAAAGCCTGACTCTTGAAGCGGCCCTCCCAGAAATGGCCCTTGCAACCATCTTCCTGATTGGCCTGACGGGCCAGATTTTCATTGAGTAGCCGAATAAACCAGCTGATGGAGTGAAGCCGCTCTCGCCATTGGGTACGCAATTGCTGCACAACAGCCAGTTCAGGCTCGATCAACATCTCCCCCAGATACCACCGCCTGACCAAATTCGGCCACTGGAAAAGCGCCGCCCAGCGCTCAGCCACCTCCCGCTCACTCCAGTTGGCCGCAGTATCTGGCTCCACCTTGAGCACCAGATGATAGTGATTGCTCATCACCGCGTAAGCACAAATGCCGATAGCAAACAGCCGCGACAGTTGCCCCAACTTGTCGACCACCCATTGGCGTCGATGCTCATAACTCTGGCCGGAGTGGGAATCCTCTCCTCACAGAAAAGCTCGCCGCACACAGCGACTGACCACGTGGTAGTAAGGCGTATCCTGCAAGCTGATTTGACGTGAACGGGCAATGGTCATGGCACATCCCTCAACGGTGACCTCTCAACTCAAGAACAACAGTATGCCTCTGTCAAAAAGGTGGGTGTCCCAGATTCCTCCACCTATGCGCGATAGCCCGATTACACTTCTCTAATCGAACCGGCCCTACATCTGTCGAATCTCTGATAGTAAGAGCCAAAATTCTTTCTCTATCATTTCGAACTCTGGCCCATCCTCCATCGCTATCAGCGATAACAACGCCATATCTAAATTCTCTGTGAGGGAAAGCTCTGGATCCTGATAAATACTAAATGCCTCTTTTGATATTTTAAAAACATCAAATCCACCGACAGCTGTTTTTTCAAGCCTATCGGCCACAACGTTTCCTAGAGTCATTGTTGTCCCCAACTCTTCAATTCAGCTCCCGTTGGAGGGTAATGCTGAGCGTCAACTGTTTGTCCATTGATACTCTTTGGGTGGACACGAATTACCAAAAAGGTGGGTGTCCCAGATTATCCTTTTACCACCGCAGCAGCTTTTTGAGCCAGTTTCTCGCTGGAGTAGCAGGAGGCGATACTTCCGGTTGAGTTTCAACATCTGAACGTGCCGGGTGAGTGCCAGGCCCATCTGGGCGCAGTAAGTCGCCTGGGTAGTGTTCATGACCAAGGCACAAACTATCATCCAATCCAAATGCTTTGACTGCTGCAACGGCCTCTACACACCATCGCCCAAAATATGCACCTCCCTCAAAATTCTTATCGCCGTAGGTATACCAATATGGACGCTCATACATGGCCGTAGCCGGTGCATTCCCCGGTTTGGCAGGGCGGTCCAGCTCTCGGTACCAGTTTGCAACAAACTCAGCCAGTAGACACGGCTGTTGCTCTACGGGGGCATCTATGGCGTGAAGTAGCCGCTGATAAGGCTTGGGGTGGCAGAGCGCTTCGCCAATTTTTCGCCCTTGTTGACGGCTGGCGATCACGCGATCAAGCAAGGCATCCTCGCCCTCATTGCCCATCAACGCCAGCAAACGTTGCCACTGTTCATCGGGGATATCTAACGCCAACGCCAGTCCAACCAACCAGAAGCAGACGATATAATGGTCAAGGTTTACTTTCCACGCATGGCGAGTGTATTGCTGTTGCTCGGTAAAAACATCTCGGCCCAATCGTTCGGACTCTTCCCAAGCGTCTAGCAAGGGCGGAAAATATTGGGCCAGCTCTTTAATGTCATCACCTCGTGAATAGCGGCGAAGTATTTGGTGCCAATTTTTTTTCACTATTTCAAATAAAAATTGAGGTCTATAGTCTTTATTTTCTGATGGCAAACAGCTCTGACTAAAAAAATCAGCTATAGACTCATCGCCATAAATTACCCACTCATCCCAGTAATGCTGACTTCCTTCACTCGCTCTAATCATTTCTTATTCCCCATTATTTTTGATGACACATCGGGATTTGAAATAAGTTTCCCATCCTTGCCCATAATACCAACAGTCACCCTACCATGAGGATCCGTATGCACCAACCACTTCTCGATTCTACCTGCATCCATTGATTTAATTATATTGTCGGCTAAGCGCTCATTGTTTCCAGCCGACTCTAATATTCGGTTGTAATTAGTTTTACTACCCAATAGCCAACCATCACTCCCTTGTAAACCATCCTTGGTCATCCCTTGCTTTGATGAGCCAAATTTGTACTCGACCACAAGATAATCCACACCCGGTTTATCGATTTTGTACAAACCATCAATACCAGTTTGACCCACTCCGGGAGCTCGGCCTATTTCCTGCGCACCAGGGATAGCCTGCTGGATCTTCTGCGAACCTAACAAGTCACCAATTACCCCTTTTTGCGCATTGGTTAACGTCCGAAAATCCATCAGAGGACGGCCATTGCTGGCAAATGTGCCACCATTTTTGACCAGCAACTCATAACTGGTCAGCCCTCCGCCTAACGCATCCAAGGCAACCGTTGTGGCCTTGTCCGTCACTTTAGTGACAACCAGTGCTCCGCCTTTCGCCAAACCAGCGCCGCCAGCAACCAGACCCGCGATATCGGTCACAAGCTTACCGCTTTCAACACCTGCATTAAATGAGCCGCTGGCCCCAGCTTTCTGGTATTCCGCTTTCAGCTTCTCAATTCGTGCAATGTAAGATTGCTTCACGGCTTCCGAGACAGCGCCCAATGCATCATCACTGTTAAACAGTGTTTTCAGCGCATCAAGAGTCTCTATGGGACTGCTGGCTGCTTTCACTATTCCTTCAGCCGTTTCATACAGACTGGCAGGGACTCCAGCAGCCATTCCCGCCGCAAAGCTCCCATCCTGTCCCAAATCGATAGCCCCCCATTTCACCCGAGTTTGCAAACAAGCCTGGACTGTGGTGCATTCAGACAACTCTTTATCTCTTTGCGCCTTTTGTGTGTCGCTGAGGTAGTTATTCTCCACCACCGTCTTGCCGGTCTGGGCTCCGGCCAAGGCGCTGGCGGTGCTGTCTCCGGTCAAACCACCCGCCAATCCGGCTGCCAGAGTGGCCAAGGTAGAGACGGTCTCCTTATCCCCCTCTGCCAACTGGCTGGCATCTTTGTGGTAAAGCTGGGTGGCCATCATGCCCACCAGTTCGCCAGTGGCGGCACCGGTTGCACCGACCATGGCGTTTTTGTTCTGGGCGGCGGCCAGCGCCCCTTGTACCAGCGCGTGGGCCATCACCCGGGACGGACCGTCATCAGTTTGCTGTTTGACCATTTGTGCAAGGTAGGGACTGGCTGCCCCTGCGGCGGCCTGAGTCAGGTCGCCCCCCGCCAAGCCTTGCAGTGCTGCGGTCGCAGCCTGCATGCCACGCTGGAAGTTGCTGCCTATCCCCCATTTTTCCTGCAGCGCCTTGTACTCTTTGCTGTTGGCGTACTCGGGGTCATCCTTGGCCTTCTGATTGGCTTTATCCAGATGATGGCTGACCACCATCTGGGTCGCCTGCTGCCCCACCTCGCCGATAAGCTGAGCCTCTTGCATCCGCTCGAGCTCTTTTTGCTTGTCGAAGATAGGAGAGAGACCGTTGGCCGCCTGGGTCGGGTCCCGGTGCAGGGTCACCAGATCCTGCTGCTGAGCCTTGCCGTCGCGGATATCTATGGTCCCGCCACTGATCGAGGCAAAGGAGGTCGAACTGGCGCTGCCACTGCTGTTGCTACCACCGAGCGACCCCATGGTTGCAATGCTGGAAAAACCCTTGGTGCTATCACCACTGCCACTGATCCCCACGCTCTGGCTTTCGACCTTGTAGTCGGCACGGTTGACCAGATCACTCCAACCCAGCGTGCCGGTCGAGAGCCGGTTTTTGCTCTCGTTATCACTGCCAGCCAGCACAGCGCCGTTGAGCTGGGTGTGTTCACCCACCTGGATGGCGAAACCCTGCTTACCGGCGAAGATGCCGGTCTGCTCCATCACGCTCTCAAAGTCGCTGCGTATCTTCTGACGGCTGGCGTTGATATAGCCGGACCCCGTCATGGAACCAATTGTGAAGCTGCCACCGGCGGCGATGCTGCTCTGCTTGCTCTGGTAGTGGTCGTTATCCTGCTGGCTGGTCAGGGTCAGGTTGCGGCCGATATCGGCCGTTACCTTGTCACCACTTACCTGCGCGCCCAGCAGGGTGGCGTCCCTCCCTGATTTGAGTGTCAGGGTATCGCTGGCAGTGATACTGGTTTCGGTATAACGATCAGAATCCCCGTTTTCCTTGCCCTTGGCTGCATTCATGTTGGCGAAGATGCTGATCCCCGCACTCCCCTGGGTGAACCCGAAGCTGATACCGGCATTCCAGCCACTGCTGCTGTTGCTGCCGCGGGTGTCACTGCTGTTGACTGCTGATTGCAGCACCAGATCGCGCGCGGCACCCAGTGTCACGTTGTGCCCCTTGATGCTGCTGCCGATCATCACCAGATCGCCAGCATTGTTGGCGGCATCTCCCCTGGCCAGTATGGTCACATCCCCACCGGCATTGAGCTCCGAGGTCAGCGCATTGGTTTCGCTACTTTGGTTATTGGATTGGCTGCGCTGGCTTCCCACCGAGATAGCAATCCCGACAAAGGAGGGGTCGGGTACACCGCCCGCATCAGCCATTGCCTGCATACCCTGCCAGGCCTGATAACCATTCATGGCAGCCTTGGTTCCCTGCAAGGCGACCAGTCGATCGTTGCTGCTCTCCTTGCTGGCCTTGACGGTGTCATAGGCACTCTGTACTGCCGTGACTGCGCCACCGGTCAAGGCCACTGTGAGCCCGCCGCTCTTGCTCTTGAACTCCTCCTTGCGGGTGACCTGCTGCTCGGCCGAGGAAATGGTGACATCTTTGCCCACCAGCAGCAGATCCTTGCCAGCGATGATGTCGCTGCCGCTGACCTGCAGCCGGTTGCCAGCTTGCAGCGTGACATCCCCTTGCACACTGCCAACGGTTGACCCCTCTCTGATCAGCGTGGTGCCCACCATGTCGCTGCTCTGCTGCTGCTTGCCGATGGTAAAGCCAATCCCGCCGCTACCCATCAGGCCGGAGCGCTTGGTTTCACGAAAATGGAGCTCGCGATTGAGCAGATCCACGGTATCAATGTTCAGGTCACGCCCAGCCAGCAGCGTTGCACCGAGATCCCCGACTACATTGCTACCCTTGACTGCCAGATCCTGTTGCGCCTTGAGCAACACATACTGGCCTCCCAGCTCGGTAGCCTGAGCCATGTGCTGCTCGCTGATATCGTGGGTAGTGGTGGTCTTCTTGCTGAAAGCCCGCTTCTTACTTTCCTTGGTGTAGGATTCGCGATAATCCATCGCATCACCTGCTTCAAGCAACAGATCGCGACCAGCCGTCGCGGCGAGCTCACCTTCTGCCTGAACATTGGCCGCACGCATCGCGATATCGCTGCCCGCGCGCAGGGCGATATTATCGGCGTTCAGATTGACCCCGACCTCCTCACGCTGACGGGCACTATCGTAACCGTTACGGCGGGTGGTGTACTGGCTGGCTTCGTTATTGGCGGTCTTGAGCATGAGCTCATTGCCGGCAGTCAGAGAAGCATCCCCTTTGGCAGTGAGGGAAGAGGCCGAGATAGTGAGATCCCGATCTGCCGACAGGCGCAGAGCCCGGCCTGCATCAAGGGAGCTCATCAACTGCTCGACTCGGGAGAAACGGCTATTGCCCTCTTCCCACTTGCGTCTATCTTCCAGACTGCCAATGGTGATATCCCGCCCTGCATTGAGGGTCATATCCAGCCCAGCCAGCAGGTTACTGGCCGACAGCGAAATATCCTGCCCTGCCTGCAACATCAGGTTACCAGCCGATTCAATGCGGGCGATATCGCCGATATCGGTGCGGCTAAAGCGGGTCTGATCGCTCAAGACATCGGAGAGGATGCCGTTGACATCCACATGACGCTGGGCCGTCCGGGTTTCATTGCGCACCGAGCCATCCAGCGATGCAATGGCGATCTCCCCACCCTTGATAAGGCTCTGATTGAGGATATCCCCCTTGGCGAGCAGCTCAAGCCGACCGCCAGCCTGGATCTGGCCCTGGTTGACCAGGGTTGTGCCGCTCTTGAGCGAGAGTGTGCCATCGGCCAACAGAGTGCCGCTGTTGTTGATGCCACCAGCAGTGAGATCGATATTGGCAGCCGTAATTACGCTACCTGAGAGATGGCGCTTGTCGGCCTCGGTCAGATAGAGCTTGGGCGCGAGCACAATCTGGCCGTTGAACCAGACCGGCTCCCACCACACCATGCTGCGGCCAAGCTGGGCAACCTGAGCGGCACTTAACGTTACCCCCGGGGTCAGACCCAGATCACGGCGGTTTTGCGCCGCGTTATCAATCAGCCAGCGCATCTGGGCCAAATCAGAGCCCATCTCGCCATTGATAAAGCGGCGGCCCGTTTGCGCCAGCACCGCATCGCGGATAACGCGGGTATCGAAGGCGGCATCACCGAGCAGCTTGATATCTTTTTCCGGCGCAAAATTTACCTGCCCGAAGAAGTAACTGGAGCCGAGGAATTTGTCGACCTGGGTCAGAGTCGGGCTGGTTTCAATCTGTGGCTGGGTCGCCAGCGCAGGCACAGCTTGCAGGCCGGTTTGCACCGGGCCAGGCGCCGTTACCGTCACAGCGGTGACCAATGGTGCTTGCCATCCCAGTTGCAAGCTCTGTTGCCACTGACCTGCTGTGGTGACATGACCACTGTTTGACGGTGTCATTCCGCTTAGCGACTGCAGCTCAGGAGAGTTGACCCCGCCACTTGTTCGACCTGGCAGCGTCCAGTCCGTTCCATGACCTGTCATCTGGGCTACGCCACCACTGCCCGATACAGTATCGAAGGAGAGCGGTCCCGCCCCCTGCAACTGCTGCTGAAGCGCAGCATCAATGCGATCCATCATACCGTTACCGGCCTGACCCAGATTGGCCAGCAGCGGGTTGACTTCAATCAGGTAGGGACTGTCGCTATTGCCGTTAATGGTAAAGAGCCCCTTGTCGCCATTGGGCAACTGAAAGTCAGGCAAGGGCACGCCGTTGTCCGGGCCGACGGGTTTTAGCACCTGCGACAGATATTGGGCATCCCCCTGCAAGCTGGGGGCGGCACCCGCACCCTGTGCCTGCGGCAAGGAGATCGAAGGACGTTGAGTAGTACTGCTAACCGGTCCGGCATGGGCTTTGATGGTGACGTTGTCAATCATTCCGGCAACGGTGCCGGTTATATTGCCTCCGGCTGAAATTATCGCATTACTCGTTGAATAGTTCTTAGTTTCTAGCCTTGTCCCTGATAGCTCAAAAACCAACCACAACCTTTCATCTGGACTTGATATTGTACAATTTGAATATGTATTCAAGCAGTCAAGCGTATCAACGTGTATATAATCAACAAATTCAACCACAGAACCGAGTTGATTACCTCGATTACTGAGAGATGAGGTAGATATATCTATATTATGGCCAGATGCAATGATACTTGATATATTTGATACGTCTGCAGAAGATATTATTATGTCACCTAATGAGGTGAGTTTGGCCTCAGGGCTATCTGTAACAATCGAAAACTCACTCCTACCAGCCTCAAAGCTAACCCTATCTACCTCATAGTTTGACTGGTGCGTAACATAGTATCCAGGCCCTTTCTCCTCTGTAAAAGTAATAAACTCAGAACCTTCTGGTTGATGCGAAAGCAATAGTCGAGTAGGAAATTTAAGCCCATCATATTTTTTTGATTGGTTTGAAACCTCAAATTTGGCTTTTTTATTTATAACACTAGCTGCCTGTATATAAAGCGAATGGTCTCCTCCATCAATAGTCCCAGACGCATTCACCAGTTGGCCATTATTCACCTTAATCGTCGCACCCCGCTCCGCCAGCAGCGTGCCATATTCGTTGGTCAGATTGCTATTTGCGGTGAGGGTTTGGCTGCCACCGCTATATACAGTTCCGCCATTAAACAGCGACTCACCCTGCCACCCCAGGTCACCCTGGCTCGCCAGCATACCGGTGTTGCGCAGCTCACCCTGCGTATTGAGCGTCAGCCCTTGCCCACTCTGCACACTACCGCTGTTCTCCAGCCGCTGAGCACCCAGTTGCATGACACCATTGCTCACCAACGCACCGCGGTTATTAAGCTTGCCGGTGACGCCCGCATTGAAACGCTGCCCTGCACCCCACTGCCCCTGATGTTGCCAGTCCCCCTGCACCTGCAGGTCCAACGCACCCTTGGCGCTGAGGGTGCCCTGACTGGTCAGCGATGACCCTGCCTTGAGGGCTAGATCACCACCCGACAGCCATTCACCGATCCCCGTTACCCGCCCCGCATCCAGCGTCGCCTTCTGCCCCGCCAGTATCTTGCCCGGTGCATATAGCTCGCCGCTGCGCAGGGTCAGCTGTTGCCCAAACAGGGTGCCACTGTTGGCCAGCCGCGCCAGTGGCGAGGCCTCCAGTAAATTGGCACTGATGAGACCACTGTTGTCGAGTTGGTTACCCTTGAGTAAAAGTTGGCCGGCCGAGGAGAGTTCACCGGCGTTGGCCAGCGTTGTGGCAGTGATGTACCCCACATGCTGGCCGCGCAGAACGGCCCCCTGACTGTTGTCCAGTTGCTGGGTCGTCAGGTTCAGCGTACCGCCCTGTACCCGCCCCCGGTTGACCAGGGTGTCATGGGCCAGTGTCAGGGTATTGCCTAGCAAGGCACCACGATTGTCGAGCTGGCGACTGCTGATGGTGAGGCCATCCCCCTGCAAGGTACCCCAGTTATCCAGCCGCGCACCACTGATGCTCCCCTGGCCAGTCACCAAGATCACCCCATCATTTTGCAGCGCACCGCCGCTTTGCAGGCGAGTCGTTTCAACCCGGCCCAACTGCTCGATGCGAGCGGCATTCATGGCCAGTTCACCGCCGCTCAGCAGGTTGCCGAGCTGGCTTATCAGGGTATTGGCACTAAGAGCAACATTGCCTTTGGCGGCCAGGGTCCCCTTGAGGGTGAGCGCGGGCGCCGAGAGGGTTGCATTGCCATCGGCCTGCACTGTGCCTGCAAGGGTCGCACCCTCGGTCAGCTCGGCGTTCAGTCCCCCGTTTGCCCAGGTCTTGCCACCTTGTTGCCAATAGCAGCTGCGCAAGAGCAGGTCACCGCCAGCCAGCAAGTCACCCTGCTGCTCGAAGCGCGAGCCCTTGATACTCATGCCACGCGCCGACTGCCACAGCCCTTGTTGCGTCAGGGTAGCGCCATCAAGGGACAGTGCTCCGCCAGACACTAGCTGGCTGTCCGCCTGACTGGTCAATGCCCCCCGACTGGTAAGCGTCAGGTTGCCGCCACTCACCAGCGAGCCCTCAAGCGTCATGGTATCGGCATGAATGTCTGCCTCGCCACGAATACGCCACGGGCCGGCCAGTTGCAGCTGACCGGTACGCAGCTCAAGTGCGCTGCCACTGCCGACGCCACCGCTTCCCTGCCAGCTGGCACTGCGCAGCACAACCTGATTGCCTTGCAGTTGGCCATGATGCTGCACCGCCCCCCGGGCATTGACCGCCAGGTCGCCACGGCTGGTCAGTTTGCCGCGACTGGTCAGTGTGCCGGTGTCCAGCAACACCCGCTCCCCTTGCAGGTCACCGTCCAGGGTGACGGACTCACCCTGCAGCGTCAGCGCACCATTGGTCACGGCACTGCCGCTGTGTACCAAATTCGCGCCCTGCCAGCTCAGATCACCCGCAGATGACAGTGTCCCCTGGCTGGTCAATGTAGCCGCATGGAGTTGCAACTGGCCATTGCTGGCCGTGGTACTGCCACTGCCCAGCGTGGCTTCGTTGGTATTCAGAACAAGGCCTTTATTGGCCAACAGCTTGCCGCTGCTGCTCAGCTGGGGAGCGTTGATGGTGAGGTCAGCGCCAGCAAGCAACGTTCCGCTGTTATCCAGTGCATCCAGTGTCAATGTCTGGCCCAGGCCGCTGACCCACTGGCCGCTGTTGAGCAGCCGGTTGGCCGTCAAGGTGATGCCCTGATCCGATTGCCAGTGACCCCTGTTAGTCAGGGTGTCGGTCTTCAGGTTCAGTGCGTCCTTGCTGACCAGCACACCACCGTTGTCGATGTGTGCCGCCGTCAGCGTTATCGCTTGCGCCGACACCTTGCCATCATTGCGCAGGGTATCGGCGACCTGTAGTGACAGTGAGCCACCACTGGCCAATACCCCCTGTTGTGACAACCGGGTAGCGTCGATGCGCACGGCCCCTCCCGCTACCGCACTGCCCTGCAGCGTCATCTGGCCAGCCGTCAGCTGTTGCCCTGCTTTGGCCAACAATTGACTCTGCTGACCGGTTGTGAGGGTGGTTGCCGTCACCTGTTGATGGTCCCCTTTGAGGGTGCCATCCAACGTCACGTGTTCACCATTCAGGGTGGCATCTCGCGCAGCCGCCGTGCCCGAGATCACCAGCGTTTTGCCGCGCCACTGCAGTTGGTCAGCTGCCAGGTTGCCGGCCAGCGCTGCCTGCTCCGCCGTCACAACCAGCTCACCGTCGGCCTGGGTCAGGCCATTCAGTTTCAGTAGTGAGGCCCCCAACTGCATGGGGCCATTGCTCAGCATGTCACCCTGCGAGTCCAGGGTCGCCGCCGTCAGGTTTATCCCCTCCTTGCCAACCAATACACCGCGGTTGTCCAGACGGGTGGCCGCCTTCATGGTCAGTTGACGGGTACCCACATCCCCGCTGTTGAGCAAGGTATTGCCCGTCAGCGTGGCATGCCCGGCCAACAACGCGCCCAGATTGCGCCACTGCGTCCCCTGCCAGTTAAGCTCCCCACCGCTCTCCATCCGGCTTCGGTTTTCGAGCTCATTCACGGTCAGGTCAAGACCGACGGCCCGAAAGGTGCCACTGTTGACCAACTTGCTCCCTTTCACTTGCAAGGCACCGTCACCCAGCCACTGACCTTGCTGGGTTATCTCGTCGACCATCAGGGTTTGGCTGCCATTACCCAGCCAGATCCCTTGTTGCAGCAAGCGCTGGCCGGTCAGGTTCAACTCTCCCGCGGCAACCAGGGTCCCACCCTGCTCGTTGTGCCACTCAGTTACCTTAAAATTGGCCGCCTGTTCGCTGGCCAGTCGCCCCTTGTTGGTGAGTCCATCAGCCTGCAATTGCCACTGCCCCGACTGCCAGTCACCAGCCAACGTCAGTTGTTTACCGGTGCTTTGCAGCAACCCGCCAACCCGCCAGACGCCAGCAAGCTGCTGCGTATCCCCCTGCAGGGTGAGGGCGCCACCGATGTTTGCATTGCCGCCCAGCGCCAGCAGTTTGGCACCAAGCTGGACTTCCCCCTGACTGACCAAGCGCCCGTTCAAGGTGGCCTCTTCCGCCTGAAGCGTAATCCCCTGTTTACCCTGCAACAGTCCGCCGTTTTGCAGCGCTTTGGTCGTCAAAGAAAGTGTCTTGCCAGCCAGGTTGCCCTGATTGGTGAGGCGTTCCGTGGCGTTGAGTTGGTGGTCGCCACCGGCGATGACCGTGCCTTCGTTATCAAGCGCACGCCCTGTCAGCGCGAGACTCTCTCCCGCTTGCAGCCACCCCTGGTTGGCCAGAGTATCGCTCTGCCAGTTGAGCTGCTGACCTATCAAATGCTGGCCACGACTGCCTCCCACTTGACTATGCAGCTGCGCCGTCTTCGCCTGGGTAGTGCCATCCAGTTGTAGCCTGGTCGCATCGATACGCAGCTCTTGAGCGGCATTCATTGCCCCCTGTTGCTGGTACGCCTTGGCCACCACTGCCACATCACCTTTAGCTGCCACATCCCCGGCCAGGGTGATGTCATCACCGCTCAGGTTAAGCACGCCACCGGCACGCAGGGCGCCGCCAGCCTCTTGAGTCAGCTTGTCACCACGCCAGATCAGCGCATTGTCGGTGGTCAATTCCCCATGCTGTTGCCAGTTGACCGCCGCAATATCAGCCTGGTTTGCCAGCAGCTTGCCACTGCTGGCAAGCGTCTTGGCATTCAGCTTGAGCTGCTTGCCAACTTCCAGCTCTCCGTTTACATCGGCCTGCTCGGCCTGTAGTTGCAGGTTGCCACCAACATGCTGGGTCCCGGACAGTGTCAACAAGGTCGCCCCCAGCGCCAGGTCAGCCCCGGTGCGCAGCTCGCCCCCTAGTTGTAATTTGTCGGCCGTTATCTGCGCGGATGACTTGCTTTCCAGCGCCCCCTTCAACAGAAGGCGGGACCCCGTTACCGCCACTTCATCGGCAAACAGGCCACCCCTGCTGTTCAGTTCGGCAAAAGTGAGCGCCAGCTTGCCAGCCGTCACAGCCGTGCCATTGTGGGTCAACCGCTCCCCGTTCAAATTCAGGACCTGGCCGGCCTGCAGCCAGCCATTGCCATCCATCTGTTTGCTGTGCCAGTTCAGCGTATCGCTGGCCAAAATGCGCCCCTGCTGGGTCGCACGCTCACTGGTCAGGTTAATCGAGTCCCCTTGCACCAGACCGGTCAACGCCAGCTCATCGGCATCGACTTTCATCACTTGGCCACTGGCAAGCTGACCATATTGCTTGACCTGCTTGCCCATGATGGCCATATTCTGGCCCGCACCAACCGTACCACCCAGTGCCAGCTGGTCGCCGTTCAGACTCACGTCATGGTTGGCCAGTAGCTCACTCGCACTCCCCGTCGCAAGCCGTTGCCCTTCCCACGCAATACCTTCCCTACTGTGCAGCTTGCCTTCGCTCGTTGCCTCCTTGACCGCCAGCACCAGCGACTGCGCCTTCAGCACGCCATCGAAGTTGCCTCTCTCGGCCGTCACTTCGGCCTTGCCACCGACCAGACTCTGGCCGCTCAACTGCAGCAACCTGCTGCCCAGTTCCAGTTCACCGTCGGTCAGTTGCTGCCCCGTCAGAGCCAGCTCATCCCCTTTCAGGCTCAACCGGGAGACCCCAAGCAAGGTACCGCTGCTGCGCAGCTGGCGACCGACCAGCGTCGCCAGCTGACTGGCAATACGCCCCTCGTTGTCGAGGGTGTCGGCCTGCAACGTCAGGCTGTCGCCTCCCGCCAGAGTGCCCTGGTTCTGCAACGCATCCCCCTTGAGCACCAGTTGTTTGTCCCCTTGCAGGGCGCCGCTGTTGACCAGTCGGCTACCCTGCCAGTTCAGGGTCTGCCCTGCCTGCACCTCGCCCCGGTTGCTCAGTACCCCCGCCTGCAACTGCACCGCGTTGCCCTTCACCTTGCCCGCCACGGTCAGATCATTAGCGTTGATATCCAGCATCGGAGCACCAAGGCCCCCCCCCAGGCTCACCTGCTGCGCCTGCAGCTGGATGCGCTGACCTGCGTGACTTTTGCCCTGTTCTCCCTGCTCCCAGCGCGTATCGGCTTGTATCGCCAGGTTGTTGCCCGCACTCAGCTCGCCGGCGTTATAGCCTCGCTCCTCGAGCACGACGCTCATCGCTTGCCCACTCTTCAACGTTCCCTGGTTATCCAGCGTCGTCGCATCGATAGTCAGATTCTGTGCTGCCCGGGTCGTGCCCTCATGACGCAGCGCACCCGCTGCCAACTTCACCGAAGAGCCCTGTACCTGGCCCGCCTGGCGCAATTGTTCAGCCTGCAGTGTCACGTCCTTTGCCGTAAGTGCCGACTGGGTGTCCAACTGTTGCGCCGTGGCATGGAGCGTCTCACCCTGCAACTCGCCTTCTCGCACCACCAGCGCATCGTTCGCCTGCAGCGCCAAGGTGCCACCACTGCTGACCTTGGTTCGCTGCAACTGCTGTACACGCGCCTTCAACGTGGCATCGCCTTTTGCCGCGATATCGGCATCTTGCGCCGTCAACTCACTACCAGCGGCCAACTTCACTGCACGGCCGCTGTGGATCGTCCCCGCGGCCGCCAGATCACCCTGACTGCTGACCTGCAGGTTGCCGGCACTGCTGCTGTCACGTAGCCGCACGCGGCCATTGGCATCAAGGGTCAAATCTCCTTGTTTGGCCACCACGTTGGCCAAATTGACCCCAACCCCTTGTTCGGTCGAGACCAGCCGAATTTTGCCCGCGAACATGCCGCCCAGCGCGGCTGTGTCGATGGCCACTTCTGGAGCCGGACCATTGCCAGCCTGAGCAACGATTTCCCCAGTCTGGCGGTCAACCTTGTTGGCCCCCGCCACCACATTGACGGTCTGGCCATGCAGTGCGCCATTAAGCTGGACGGCGCGCGCCACCAAGTCGACCGATGCCTGTCTGGTCGCATCCAGTCCCTTGCCACCTAGGGTCAGGGTACCCTGTTTCACATCGAGGGCCTGCAACTGGCCTTGTGCATCCAGCACCGGCTTGCCGGTCGAGAGCGTCACATTGGGGGTATTGATGAAACCGCAGCCATCACAGGTGAGACCATTGGGGTTGGCCACCACCACACCCGCCTGCTGACCAGCCACTTCCAGATAGCCTTGCAACTGCGACGGGTTGGCACCCACCACTTCGTTGATGATGAGATTGGCCGCTTGACCATTGAGGTGGGGGTTGTTTTGAATAAGCCCACCCAGCTGGGTTTGGGTCAGCTGTCCGGTGGCATTATTGAGGATGACGCCCGCTTGGCCAACGTTGAAATCCTGATAGAGGTTGTGCGATAACCCGGCGCCGTTGGGGGTGGCAATGTCGACGATGGGCACTCCGTTACCGGCCTGATTGAGGGTGGCATTACCGGTTGCAACCGCAATGCCTTCAGCAAATGCCGGGTGGGCCGGTTGCAGTGCCAACAATGCACATAGCTGATACACCACGGCCCGACATACCAGAGAAAACCGCGGTTCACCTTGCTTCTTCATTGCACTTGCGTCCATCTCAACCATCTTCAATCGTCCATTCACGTCTTGATTGCCATCTCGCGACGCTCGACGCATCGCCATCCTATTGCTAGAACGCCACACTCGCCCGGTAATAGAGCACCCAGGGATCAGCATTGAGCCAAGCGGGGGCGCTTAACGGAAAGCCTACGCTGACGTTGCCGGTAAAGTGGCGATAGCGTTGCTCCCACCCCACGGCGGTGCCCACCATGCCACGCCACTCATCCCCCTGATTGCCCATGTCCACTTGCCCCATATCCAGCGCCAGCCAGGTACGCCATTGACCGAGCCAGGTCGGGGCAGTTCCTTGCCAACTGAGCTCGTTTCGAAGGTATCCGCCCACATCCCCGCTGATACTCTGCTCTTTGAACCCGCGCACCGATGCCTCGCCGCCCAGCGACAAACGCTCCACGCTATAGAGCCGGTCGGGCGTCCATTGGGCATTGAAAGTCGAGAGCCATCCCCACTGACCACTTGCAGTGCTGTAGCTGCCAAACAGCCCCCATTTCTCAAACTGGGCCTGCGGCCACAAAGCCGAGCGGCCACGGTCGCGGTCCGCTCCGAACCAGTCGGTGCCAAGCGTCAAGGCGGGATTCAGGGTGAAGAAGTGACGGTCTACACGCGTCGCCAGATTAAGGCCCAGCCGCAGGGACGAGAGCTGGTAGCTGCTGGTTTCCAGCAACTGGTCCATGATGAAGTTGCGGCTCTGACGATGAGTCACGCCCAGCACACCGGATATCTTGCTCTGCCCATCGCGATAGAGGGTTCGCGTGGCAGAGCCTGTCGTGGTGCAGGTATCACCGCGGCTATCATAGACATAGCCGCGAGAGTCGATATCGTTGCGGTAATCGCTAAATTGATAACCGGCATCAAAGAGCCAGTAGCCATAGGGCAAACTGAAACCGGCCTGCCAGTTGGTGGCATTGTGGCTCGCTCGCCCATCAGTGCTACTGCCAGCCACCAAGGTCCATTGCTCGGCCAGTGATAGCAGGTTATCGTCAGTCAACGAAATTCTCCCCTGCTCCTCCCCGGTGCTCTGCTGACCACTGTTGTCGAACTCCAACGCACCTTGTAGCGGTACACCCTTGGAGCCCTTCAAATTGACGATGGATTGACCAGGCGCACGACCTGGCTGGATATCAAGCTGATAAGAGAGCGAACGCAGGCGAGATAGGTGGTCTACACCTTGCTCCAGATCACGCAGATTGAGCACCTGCCCGACCAGGCCCGGGAAGAGGGTGCGAGTGATGGGGTCCGGCTCGCCATTAAGCACAATGGCTTCGATGCGCCCTTCAAGCACTGCAATGGTAAGCGTTCCTTTAGCTAAATCTTGCTCCGGCAGGAAGGCTCGGCTGGTGACGAAGCCGGCCGCCAGATACCACTGACTGACATCGCGAATAAGGGCATTGATGTGGATGAGCCCCATGCAGCTATTGAGGTAAGGTGACGCCAGCCGGGTTTGCTGGCTGGCAGACAGCTGCGACGCCCCCTCAAAGTGAATCTTGCTCACTTGGAAACAGGGGCCTTGGGCTTGTGGCACTTGTTCGGTAGATTCAGTTGGCAGTGACAGAGGTCGAGCAACCTCCTCGCGCTGACGAGCCGCCTCTTCCAACAAGGCGCGCTGGCGCTGCTGAATCTCTTGCTGCTCTGCAGGAGGCAATGCTAAAGCAGGCTTAAGAAACAGCATCCCCAGAAAAGCAAAAAAAACATAACCTCCCGCAGATGCAGGAAGTGCAAAGTAGTTAAACATCGATTTAGATAGCCTGAACTTTATTTATTTTTTGTAGTTACGGGGCAAACCCGAACGACTCCGCAAGGTTAATGATAATGGTTATCATATGCGCTATCAAGGCTAATTTATCAGCTTATACACCATGCTGTTGCGGCTAATGACCTAACAAACACGCGTCATAAAAAAGGCCCGCACCAGTTGGTGCGGGCCTTTGCTTGGCCGACTGCGCGCTCTTTGACGGGCGCGCAGTTCGCAACGGGTTGTCAGCTTACTTGCTGCCGGTACCGGAGTTACGGGTAGAGGCTTGCGGCTTGCGACGGGCGGTGGTGGCGCGGGCGCGCGGCTCTTTGCCCTGCATCTCTTTGTGACGCTGCACGGCGCGACGGATCTGGGCGGCCTGCTTGTGACGGCTGGTTTTGCCATCCTGCTGCAGATCGACCTTGGATTCGGTCTCCGGCGGCAGGTTGACCAGACCGCGCAGGTAGTTCACTTCCGGCAGTTTCAGCTCTTGCCAGCCACCGCGCGGGATGCCGCGGTCCAGCTTGACGTCGCCGTAGCGGATACGCATCAGGCGGCTTACCTGCACTTCCTGGGATTCCCACAGGCGGCGCACTTCACGGTTGCGACCTTCGGTCAGGGTGACGTTGAACCACTGGTTCAGACCCTCACCGCCAGCCGGTTTGATCTTGTTGAACTTGGCCATGCCATCTTCCAGCTGCACGCCCTTGCGCAAACGCTGCAGCATGGCTTCGGTGATTTCGCCAAAGACACGAACCGCGTATTCCCGCTCCACTTCGTGGCTCGGGTGCATCAGACGGTTGGCCAGCTCACCATCGGTGGTGAACAGCAGCAGACCGGAGGTGTTGACGTCGAGGCGGCCGACCGCGATCCAGCGGGCACCTTCCATCTTGGGCAGACGATCAAACACGGTGGGACGACCTTCCGGATCGTGACGGGTACACATCTCCCCTTCCGGCTTGTGGTAAGCCAGTACGCGGCAGATCACTTCCTCTGCGGCACGGGTCTTGACCTGGTGACCATCCACCCGGATCACGGCGTTCACTTCGACGCGATCCCCCAGCGTAGCGACCTTGCCATCCACACTGACCCGACCTGCGGTGATCAGGGCCTCCATCTCACGACGGGAGCCGTGACCCGCGCGGGCCAACACTTTTTGCAGTTTTTCACTCATCGGGGTTACCTGATTGTTGATCGCTGCCCACTGGTAAAAGGGGCAACGGGGTTAACTGTAACAAACGCCGGTTGGAGCACTCGCCACAGTTGAAAAATGTATATCCCGGTGACATTGGCACACTTGGGCGCCATTCACCGGGCATCGCTCTCCCCGTCCACCGCAGAGGGCAACAGGGGTTGCAGCTCCGGATCCAGCTCGGGGAGCTGCTCCAGACTCTGCAGATTAAAGTAATCCAGAAACTCTCTGGTGGTGGCGAGCAGTTCGGGGCGACCGGCCACCTCTTTGTGGCCAATGCTGCGCACCCAGCCACGCTCTTTCAGGGTATTCACTATCTGGCTCGACACCGCCACCCCGCGGATCGCTTCGATCTCGGCCCGGGTGATGGGTTGGCGATAGGCGATCAGGGTCAGTGTCTCCATCACGGCGCGGGAATAACGCGGAGCACGCTCGCTCCAGAGCCTTGATAGCTCCTCGGCATACTCCTGACGCGCCTGAAAGCGCCAGCCGGAGGCGACCTCTTTGAGCTCGACGCCCCGCGAGCTGTAATCTTGCCTGATCTCGGCCAACAGCAGCTGAACATAGCGACTGGTCACCGGATAATCGGCCAGCACGCTGCTTTTCAGCTCGCTGACATTGAGCGGACGACCAGCCACAAACAGCGCAGCCTCGATCAGGGTCTTGAGTCGTTCAGTGGGCAGCGCCACGGTTGCCCTCCTCGCTCTGCTCGGCCAATGCAAAATGGATAGGACCGAGTGGTTCTGCCTGCAGGATCCAGATCAGTTGCTCCTTGCACAGCTCCAGCAGGGCCAGAAACGTCACCAGCACCCCCATGCGCCCCTCTTCGGCGCGCAGCACCTGCTCAAGGCGCAGGGTCTGCCCCAGCGTGAGCATGGCAAGGATCTCCGCCATGCGTACCCGGGTCGGGATCTGTTCGCGGCGGATCTGGTGATGTTCGAAATGAGTCGCGCGTTTTACCACACTTTGCATGTAAAGGGCGAGCTCAACCAGCGAAACATCGGGCGCCAGTGGCTTGAGGGCGCCAAAATCGGGGGGCAAGGCAGCTGCAATATAAATCTCCCGCTCCACCCGTGGCAGCTCATTGACCCTCTCTGCACCTACCTTGTAGCGCTCGTACTCCTGCAGGCGGCGGATCAGGGTCACCCGCGGGTCTTCTCCCTCCTCTTCATCCTCCAGCTCCGGCGCCTTGGGCAGCAGCAGGCGGGATTTTATCTCCGCCAGCCAGGCCGCCATCAGCAGATATTCGGCTGCCAGCTCAAGGTTGAGCCCCTGCATCAGCTCCACGTACTCCATGTACTGGGCGGTGATCTGCAGGATCGGCAGGTTGAGGATATCGAGCTGCTGGCGCCGGATCAGATAGAGCAGCAGATCGAGCGGCCCCTCGAAGGTATCGAGGAACACCTCCAGCGCATCGGGCGGGATGAACAGATCCTGGGGCAGCTCGTGATAGGGCTGCCCCAGGACTTTCGCGATGGGTAGCGCGGCGCCAGTCCCCGTCTCGGCGGAAGGGACTGTCACCGGTTCAGCGACATCACTCAAACGGAGTCGGGTCTCCGGCGCCGCGACGACGCAATACCGGCTCGTCGTCAGAGAAATCGACCACAGTGGTAGGCTGCTCACCCAGATAACCGCCGTTGACCACCAGATCGATCTGCTTGCCCAGCTTGTCGAAGATCTCTTCCGGGTCGAACTCGGCCATCTCGGAGTCCGGCAGGATCAATGTGGTGGAGAGCAGCGGCTCGCCGAGTGCTTCCAAGAGCGCCTGAGCTATCTTGTTGTCCGGCACCCGGATGCCGATGCTCTTCTTTTTCTCGTTCATCAGGCGGCGCGGCACCTCTTTGGTCGCCTTGAAGATGAAGGTGTAAGCGCCCGGGGTGTTGTTCTTGATCAGGCGAAACGCGCTGTTGTCGACCTTGGCGTAGGTGGAGATCTCGGAGAGATCGCGGCACACCAGGGTGAAATCGTGGTTGGCGTCGAGGCGACGGATGCGGCAGATGCGCTCCAGCGCGCCCTTGTCACCCATCTGGCAACCCAGCGCATAACCGGAGTCGGTCGGATAGACGATGACGCCGCCGTTCTGGATGATCTGTACCGCCTGACCGATCAGACGGGCCTGGGGGTTTTCAGGATGTACGTAAAAATGCTGACTCATAGCTTGTTCTCGCAATAGGGGCAGCAATACCTGCCCGCTCGTATGGTCACGGGTCAAAGACCCATGACACTACCTTAACCTGTTTGTGGCCGCTTCGCTGGCGCCGTTACCGACTCGCCAGCAGCTCGGCATGTTGCTCGGTGGTGAGCCCAAAGTGACCGGGATAGGCCAACCAGACTGGCATGCCTTCCTTTGGCAACCAGAGGTGGCGGCCCAGCTCGGTCCAGTTGGAGGGGAAGTGAAAATCCGATCCCACCGAGATATAGAGGTCGTGATCCTTGGCCCACTGGCCCAGATTGGCCCGCTCCTGCGGGCTCTGCTGAGGCAATGAGACCTCCATGGCATCGCCACCGGCCGCCTTGAAGGCCACCAGCAGCCGCTTGATCCACTTGGCGGTGAGATCGTAGCGGCTGGGGTGGGCCAGCACCGCCAGCCCACCGGCGGCGTGAATGGCCGCGATGGCTTCGTTCATCTCGGGCCACTCGGCCGGGGCATAGCCTTTATTGCCACGGCTCAGGTACTTTTTGAATACCTTCTGCATGTTGTCGGCCACCCCGCGTGCCACCAGCACCCGGGCAAAGTGGGCGCGGGTCACGGCAGCATCACCGGCCAGCGCCTTGGCCTCTTCATAGGTGCCGGGGATGAGGCACTTCTCCAGACGACGCCCGATTTCCAGTGCACGCGCCTCGCGACGGGCCAGCTGACCGGCCAGAAAATCCAACAGCTGCGGATTTTTTTCATCCACCCCCAGTGCCACGATATGAATTTCGTGATGCTCCCAGCCGGTGGAGATCTCGACCCCGCTCACCAGTCGCAGCGGCAGTTGCTCGGCGTCGATGGTGCGGCGTACCTCATCAAGCCCGGCAAGGGTGTCGTGGTCAGTAACTGCTAACACCTCGACCTGTTTTTCGGCGGCGCGGCGCACCAGTTCGGCTGGGCTCAGCACCCCATCGGAGGCAGTGGTATGGCAGTGAAGATCGAATCTCATCAGGTTATTCCGCTCTCGTGGTCAGGTCACCATTCATGGCAAATCGGTGAAAGAAGGCTAAAAAGCGACTTGACTTGGCCGCGGCTTTATCGTTTTCTGTAGGCACTTCATTGCAAACATCTTTTTACAGGACTTTATCATGCAAACGACTTCCATCCTGACCATCTGGTGGTGGCACACTCCCTGACATGCGGGCGTGTGGTCGCTGCTGTACCTGTAATCTGACAGCAAATTAAGAACCCAAAGAAAAAGCCCGCTGACCCCAGCGGGCTTTTTTATTATCCGGCAAATGGACCTGTGATGAAACCGAGAATTCAGACAAGCAAGCTGACCTGGCGATGGCGCCCCTGAACCAGCCACCCCGGACCAATTAAATTTTCAAGGAATTCAACGTCATGAACATCGGTAAAACGCATCACACGCAAGGGAACGCACTATGACAGCCACACATCGCCTTCCTCTGGGTGAATTCGATACCCTCAAGCTCAACGCCCCCTATGTGGCCGACCCGCTGGCGCTCTATACCCGCCTCTGTCAGGGCCGCCCCAACAACCTGCTGCTGGAATCGGTGGAGATCGACTCCAAGGCAGGCAAACAGAGCCTGCTGCTGGTCGATGCTTGCCTGCGCATCGAGTGCCGTGGTCGCACCGTGCGGGTGCGCAGCCTGAACGATAACGGCGCCCAGTTGCAGAGCCTGCTGGCCGAGCGGCTGCCTGCGGTGGTTGCCCGCTCGCTGGTAGATGGCGAATTGCAACTCGACTTCCCGGCCTCCGATCGGGAGCTGGACGAAGATTCCCGCCTCAAGGGGAGCAGCGTGCTGGACGTGCTGCGCACCCTGCAGCGGGAGCTCGATTGCCAGTTGGGTAAAGAGGCGCTCTTTATGGCGGGCAGCTTTGCCTACGACCTGATCGCCTCATTTGAAGATCTGCCTGAAGTGCCACAGGGGAGCAACAGCTGCCCCGACTACTGCTTCTATGTGGCCGAAACCCTGATCACCATCGACCATATCGAGCGCACCACTCAACTGCTGGCATGCATCTTTGGCGGCGACAGCGACGAGAGCCAGGTGGAAGACAGATACACCCGCCTGACCGAACGGCTCACCGACTTCAAACAGATTTGCCAGCAACCTCTAAGCGCCGAGCTGACCACCCAGCCCCTGACCGGTGGCATGAGCGTGGACAAGAGCGACAAGCAGTTCTGTGCCGAGGTGGAGAAGCTTAAGGGCTTTATCCGCCGTGGCGACATCTTCCAGGTGGTGCCGTCCCGCTGCTTCTCCCTGCCCTGCCCGAGCCCCCTGGCCGCCTATCGCCGCCTCAAGCAGACCAACCCCAGCCCCTACATGTTCTACGTGCAGGATGAGGGCTTCACCCTGTTTGGCGCCTCGCCGGAGAGCGCGGTGAAATTCTGCGCCGCCAGCCGCGACGTGGAGATGTACCCCATCGCCGGTACCCGCCGCCGCGGCTTCAACCCGGATGGCAGCATCAACCGCGATCTCGACGGCCGCATCGAGCTGGAACTGCGTCAGGACGAAAAAGAGGTGGCCGAGCACCTGATGCTGGTAGATCTGGGCCGCAACGACATCGCCCGCATCTCGGAGCCCGGCACCCGCTACGTCAAGGAGCTGCTGAAGGTGGATCGCTACAGCCACGTGATGCATCTGGTCTCCAAGGTAGTCGGCACCCTGCGTTCCGACCTTGACGCCCTGCACGCCTATCAGGCCTGCATGAACATGGGCACCCTCACCGGCGCCCCCAAGATCCGCGCCAGCGAGCTTATTCGCATGGTGGAAGGCAAGCGCCGCGGCAGCTACGGCGGTGCGGTCGGTTACATCAACGGCGCCGGCGAGATGGATACCTGCATCGTCATCCGCTCCGCTTTCGTGAAAGATGGCGTGGCCCACGTACAGGCCGGTGCCGGGGTGGTCTATGACTCCAAGCCGCAAGCCGAAGCGGACGAAACCCGCGCCAAGGCTGCCGCCGTACTGGCCGCCATCGCTGCCAGCCATGGCACCTCCCTGCAAGCCCTGAGCGCCCAGCAGGAGCAACATAAGGACGTGAGCCAATGAGTACCGGATCAACAGCCACTAACATCTTCCTGCTCGATAACTTCGATTCATTTACCTACAACCTCGTCGACCAGTTCCGCTCCCTCGGTTATCCGGTGCGGATCTACCGCAACAGCCTGCCGGCCAGCCGCATCATGAGCGAGATCGCCGCCTGTGAAGGGGACGCCGTGCTGGTGCTCTCGCCGGGGCCGGGCGCCCCCCACGAGGCGGGCTGCCTAATTGATCTGATCAAGCTGGCCCGCGGTCAGGTGCCCATCCTCGGCATCTGCCTCGGTCATCAGGCCCTTTGCGAAGCCTACGGCGGCACCGTCGGCGCAGCGGGCGAAATCGTCCACGGCAAGCGTTCGCTGATTGAGCACAACGGCCACGGCGCCTTTGCCGGTCTGCAAAGCCCGCTGCCGGTGGCCCGTTACCACTCGCTGGTCGCCACCTATGTACCGGAAGAGCTGACGGTGATTGCCCACTATCAGGGCATGCCCATGGCCATCGAACAGCAGGATGAGCGGGTGCTGGGTTTCCAGTTCCACCCGGAATCCATCATGACCTCGGAAGGGGCCCGTCTGCTGACTCAGGCGCTCGCCCATATCACCCGTCCAGAAAGCAGCGTGCGTTAAGGTAAGGAGACCAACATGCATCAACATCTCAACACCCTCTATCAGGGTCAGTCTCTGAGCCGTGAAAGTACCCGTGACGCCTTCGGCCAGGTGGTACGTGGCGAAGTGGACCCCATAGTTCTCGCCAGTCTCTTGACCGCTCTCAAGATCAAGGGGGAGACCCCGGAGGAGATCGCCGGTGCCGCCGAGGCTCTCTTGGCGGAAGCGCGCGACTTCCCGCGTCCGGATTATGAGTTCTGCGACATCGTCGGTACCGGTGGCGATGGCCTCAACACCATCAACGTCTCCACCACTTCGGCGCTGGTCGCCGCAGCTTGCGGCCTGAAAGTGGCCAAGCACGGCAACCGCTCTGTCTCGAGCAAGTCGGGCTCAAGCGATCTGCTCGACAAAATGGGCATTAAGCTCGACATGAGCCCGGCACAGGCGCGCCGCTGTCTGGACGAGCTCGGCATCTGCTTCCTGTTCGCCCCCCAGTACCACGCCGGGGTGCGCCATGCCATGCCGGTGCGCCAGGCCCTCAAGACCCGCACCCTGTTCAACGTGCTGGGGCCGCTCATCAACCCCGCTCGCCCCACCTATCAGCTGATGGGGGTCTATGCCCCCGAGCTGGTGCGCCCTATCGCAGAAACCCTGCTGGCACTGGGGCTGAAAACCGGTATGGTGGTTCACGGCGCCGGGCTGGATGAAATTGCCATTCACGGCCCGACCCAAGTGGCTCAGATCCGTGACGGCGAAATCCGTGAATTTATGATCACCCCGGCTGACTTTGGCCTCGAGACCTATCCGGTCAGCGCCATTCAGGGTGGTGAGCCTGAAGAGAACCGCGCCATCACCGCCGCCATTCTGGAAGGGCGTGGCACCCCGGCCCACAACGCCGCCATCGCCGCCAATGTGGCACCGCTGCTGCTGATGGCAGGCAAGGCGACCGATCTCAAGAGCGCAGCGGCTGAGGTACTGGCGGTGCTGGCCAGCGGCAAGGCAGCGGATCTGGCTGCTCGGCTCGCCACTTTGAGCCATCAGGAAGCGGGCCATCAGGAGGCATGATGTCAGCCACCACATTGCACAACAGTCATTCAGAACGCCCGCAGGGCAAGAGCCAGTTTCGCAAGGATAACGAGATGTCAGACCTTATTGCCCCCCATGCTTTTCTGAACATGGCCTCCATCAGCCAGACCATCCTCGGCAAAATCGTGGCGGCCAAGCAGGAGTGGGTTGCCGCCCGCAAGCTGGCCCAGCCGCTGGATAGCTTCCAGAGCGAGCTGACCCCCAGCGATCGGGATTTCGTCGGGGCACTCAAGGCGGGCTCCACCCGCTTTATTCTGGAGTGCAAGAAGGCCTCTCCCTCCAAGGGATTGATCCGCGATGATTTCAGCCCGGAGGCGATCGCCGATATCTATGGTAAATACGCCACCGCCATCTCGGTGCTGACCGACGAGAAGTTCTTTCAGGGGGATTTCGCCTTTTTGCCGCGGGTGCGCAGCCGCGTCAGCCAGCCGGTGCTCTGCAAGGATTTCATGATTGACCCCTATCAGGTCTATCTGGCCCGCCACTATCAGGCGGACGCCATCCTCTTGATGCTCTCGGTACTCACCAACGAGGGCTATCGCGCCCTGTTCGCGGTGGCCAAGGAGCTGGGCCTTGGCGTGCTCACCGAGGTGAGCAACGAGGAAGAACTGACCCGCGCCATCGCGCTGGGCGCGCCGGTGATTGGCATCAACAACCGGGATCTGCGGGATTTGAGCGTCGATCTGAACCGCACCAAACAGCTGGCCAAAGACATTCCGAGCGATCGGGTGGTGATCAGCGAATCCGGCATCAACCACCGCGCTCAGGTGGCGGATCTGCGCCACCACGCCAAGGGCTTTCTGGTGGGCTCATCCCTCATGGCCGAACCAGATCTGGAAGCCGCAGTGCGCAAGCTGGTACTGGGTCAGAACAAGGTCTGCGGCCTGACCCGCGCCGAGGATGCCGCCGCTGCCCATCAGGCGGGCGCGGTGTTTGGCGGTCTTATCTTTGTGGCGAAAAGCCCGCGCTATGTGGACATCCCTGCCGCCCGCGCCGTGATGGCGGGAGCGCCGCTCTCTTACGTTGGGGTATTTCGCAACGCCCAGCCCGCCACCATTGCCAAGACGGTGGATGCGCTGGGACTAGCCGCAGTCCAGCTGCACGGCGATGAAGATGCCGCCTATATCGAGGAACTGCGCCCACTGCTGCCAACTGGCTGCCAGATCTGGAAAGCAATTGGCATCACAAGTGGCGAGCCGCTGCCCGCCCTCGACTACCCGGCCGATCGCCTGCTTCTCGATACAAAAGTCGGCAGCCAGAGCGGCGGCACCGGTCAGGCGTTCGACTGGGACCTGCTGGCCCATCTCGATAAAGCCAAGCTGATGCTGGCGGGGGGCCTCAATCCCGACAACGCCCTGCAGGCGGCGCAAGTGGGCTGCCTCGGCCTTGATTTCAACTCCGGGGTGGAGAGTGCCCCGGGCCAGAAGGATGCGCACAAGATTGCAGCCGCCTTCGGCGCACTGCGCAACCTGTAACGCAACCCTTTTTGACGTTTCGATTTAGCTAATACAAGGAAGAAGCCATGACCCTGCTCAACCCGTTTTTTGGTGAATTTGGCGGCATGTACGTGCCCCAGATCCTCATCCCCGCCCTGCTCCAGCTGGAGAAAGCCTTCGTCGATGCCAAGGATGATCCGGCCTTTATCGCCGAATTTCAGTCCCTGCTGACCGAGTATGCCGGTCGCCCGACCCCGCTCACCCTGACCCGCAATCTGACCAAGGGCACCAAGACCCGCCTCTATCTGAAGCGTGAAGATCTGCTGCACGGCGGCGCCCACAAGACCAACCAGGTGCTGGGTCAGGCGCTGCTGGCCAAGCGGATGGGCAAGAAAGAGATCATCGCCGAGACCGGCGCAGGCCAGCACGGTGTGGCCACTGCACTGGCCTGCGCCCTGCTCGGCCTCAAGTGCCGGGTCTATATGGGCGCCAAGGATTGCGAGCGCCAGAAACCCAACGTCTTTCGCATGAAGCTGATGGGCGCCACCGTCATTCCGGTGCACTCCGGCTCGTCCACCCTCAAAGATGCCTGCAACGAGGCACTGCGCGACTGGGCTGCCAACTACGAGTCGGCCCACTACCTGCTCGGCACCGCCGCCGGCCCGCACCCCTTCCCCACCATCGTGCGGGAGTTCCAGAAGATGATCGGCGAAGAGGCCAAGGCCCAGTGCTTCGAGAAGGAGGAGCGACTGCCCGACGCGGTGATCGCCTGCGTCGGCGGCGGCTCGAATGCCATCGGCATGTTTGCCGACTTTATCGATGAGCCATCGGTGCGTCTCATCGGCGTCGAGCCGGGTGGTCACGGCATCGAGAGCGGCGAGCACGGTGCGCCGCTGGGTCACGGCAGCAAGGGGGTCTTCTTTGGCATGCACTCCTACCTGATGCAGGACACTCAGGGTCAGATCCAGGAGTCCTACTCCGTCTCGGCGGGGCTCGATTTCCCCTCCGTCGGCCCGCAGCACGCCCATCTGGCCGCCATCGGCCGCGCCGAGTACCCCTCGGTGACCGACAAGGAGGCGCTGGACGCCTTCCAGGAGCTGGCCAAATCCGAAGGCATCATCCCGGCGCTGGAGTCCTCCCACGCGCTGGCCCACGCCCTCAAGATGGCCCGCAGTGAACCGGAAAAAGAGCAGGTGCTTATCGTCAACCTCTCCGGCCGTGGCGACAAAGATATCTTCACCGTCGCTGACATTTTTGAGAAAGAAGGAACCTTGTCATGAACCGTTACGCACAACTCTTCTCCCGTCTGGATGAAGCCAATCAGGGCGCCTTTGTGCCGTTCGTGATGCTGGGTGACCCCACTCCTGAACTCTCGCTGGCCATCGTCGATGCGCTGGTGGAAGGGGGCGCCGATGCCCTCGAACTCGGCATTCCCTTCTCCGATCCGGTAGCGGACGGCCCCACCATTCAGGGCGCCGCCCTGCGCGCGTTTGCCAGCCACACCACCCCGGACGACTGCTTCGACCTGCTTGGCCGCATCCGCGCCAAGTACCCGCAGCTGCCCATTGGCCTCTTGGTCTACGCCAACCTGGTCTATGTGCGCAAAATTGACGGCTTCTACGAGAAGTGCCAGCAGGCGGGTGTGGATTCGGTGCTGGTCGCCGACGTACCGGTGCAGATGTGCGCCCCCTACAAGGCGGCCGCCGACAAGTTCGGCATCGACAGCATCTTTATCGCCCCGCCCAATGGCGACGCCGAGACCCTGAAACAGGTGGCTGAGCTTGGCAATGGTTACACCTATCTGGTGAGCCGCGCTGGCGTCACCGGTGCCGAGACCAAGGCCGGTATGCCGGTGGAGGGGCTGATCAATACCCTGCGCGAGTTCAATGCCCCCCCCGCCCTGCTCGGCTTTGGCATCAGCGAACCGGCCCAGGTACGTGAAGCCATCGCCGCCGGCGCTGCCGGCGCCATCTCCGGCTCCGCCGTGGTGAAGATCATCGAGACCCACCACCAAAACCCGGAACATATGCTGACCCGTCTGAAAGAGTTTGTAGAAGGGATGAAGGCGGCGACCAATCGATAAGGGGCGGCATTAGTCCAACGCCATTGACCGTGAGTGCAGAAAGGGAGCCTGACCGGCTCCCTTTCTATTTTTTGCTTGTTGCCGCTCCCAGCCTCTTTTTCCCCTCTCCCCTTGGGAGAGGGTTAGGGTGAGGGAACCCATAATCCCCCGGAGTTATCGAATCGTAGGTTCGAATAGCGAAGCGTATTCGGACGTTCGCGGATTGAATGTGATGGCGCGGCTTCACCGCGCAAGACGCGAGTGCTTCGCCCTCGACAAGGTTTCGCCCGCCTTCGGCGGGTTTCCTCGCCTCACTCTCTGGGTCAGGTGGAACGCAGCAGATGGTACATACCTGTACCAACTGGGCTGCGCCTAACCACAGACATGCACCCTCTCCCTTTGGGAGAGGGTTGGGATGAGGGGGGGGTTCGCACTTCTGCTCACCCAACAGCCCACTTAAAACAGCAGTTGCTCACTAATTGGTTGAACCAGCTCAGGTTTCTATCAACTTCCTCTTTCCATGTCTCAATCCGGCCCCTTAAAATGGCAATCAACAATCCATCTCTAGGGAGAGCACCATGACAGCGATTGTTGCTTTCTCGCAGGTTAAAAGCAGCAAACTGGGAGCTGTCACTCAGGGGCGGTAGCGTGGTTTTTTGTAGGTTGACGCAGCGTGTAGCGAAGCCCAACAGGCGAGCATTATTGCGCCAACCAGAACAGAGTAAACAAGGATGTGGCAGATCCGTAAAACGGAATTACCGATATATTTTGCGGTAAACATTGGGATTCACGCCATTCTGTACCAACTTACAGTTTTAACCCAACATACGAAATAAGAGCATATTAACAATAACGTTGACTCCCTTTATCAATTAAAATACCTGACTAAGTATTATGTACACAGATACACAACTATATGTGTCAACAGCACTATAAATATGTATGGTTTTATTCATCGCACTCAAAATAATATAGAGTGCTTTTTATTCGGCTGCAAAAATGTTAACCCTAAGTGCAATGTAAACCTAAATGGGAGTGACTCATTGAACGAATTAATAAAGCTTGTTGATCAAGAACCTCTAGAGCAAACTGTACAAGAGTATCTTGAAGACAACCCATCAGCAATTTGCGGTGCAAAATATGTAATGGGGAATGGCATTATTTCAAAATTACCCCTTGGCAATAATTACATTACTGACTTTGCTTATATAAATCCTCAATCAGGCTATACATTCCTACATCTTATCGAGATTGAAAAACCAGGGAAGTCAATATTCACAAAAAATGATGAATTTACTCAGGAATTTAAGCAGGCCCTTCAACAGGTTCAAGACTGGCTTCAATGGTGCTCTATTAACCACCCGTACATAAGGGATTTATTCGAGCCTCTGAGGGAAATGTTCGATGAATCTGTATGGCTTTATAATGTTCGTGCACTATTAATTTATGGTAGACAATCAGAAATAAATAATGCTCGCAGAAAGGATAGGTGGAGCCAACAAAAAACAAACAACCCCTTCATAGAAATAAGAACATATGATGGATTTGCTAGGGAAATGAATCATTTTTTGCCGCCTAATAATAATTTTGTAGATATGGTTAACACATACCATTATGTTCAAAGATCTTTTAAGCTAAAAAAAAGAGCTAAAAGATGAGCTAAAGAAACCGATCGATTTTACGCTGATTTTTAAACGATATAGTTTATAGATATACAGTTGTTTTAATGATGTCGGGCACTACGTACCACCGCTTGAAGCGTTAGCTATAATACAGGGAAGCGCAATGAATGTATTTGTAGTAAGATTAAATCCAGATACCAGAGGTTCGCTCCCGTATACGGAGCACCCAACAATCGAAGAATATAAAAGCATTCACGATTCTTCGCCGATGAACGGGTTTCATGAAGCTATTAATTTTAAAAGTGAAAATGGAGTTATTCGAGGTTACCTGCCACCTAAACATCTGGCGTCTATGCGTGATGGTGAACCGTTCACATTAATAACCATTACTGCAAAGACAGCTAAAGAGGGTGGCGATTTTATAGTGGGAATTCAGGGCGGATGTAAATATGCAGGTGAAACACCTCGAATCGAGGCTGGAAAAATTAAGGAACTTAATTTGGTTTGGCACTACACATGCCCTGAAACCTTATCACTTCTTATAGATGAGCCAATACCTGATGCTAGAGGTATTGTTTTGGGCAGCAACGGTACTTGGGTAAGAGGACCTACGTTCAAGCCTGACAGTACTGCCACAACAAGAATTCTTAATAAGATTACATCTGGATTAAAGACAGAAACTAGCAAGAATAAGTTTAAGACTATAAAAAGCCTAATTAACGGGAAAAGCGTCTATATACCAGATGAGTTGGAAACTGACTCATCATTTGATGACGAAGTAAAAAAAGCGCTCAACTCAGAGCTAGACCATGTAAAAGGCAATAAAACGCCATCTCAAAAAGAAGTCAGGTCATTTCAATATGAGAGAGACCCCAAAGTTGTCGCTTATATTTTAAAGAAAGCAAATGGCATATGTTACGATTGTAAATATAAGGGGCCTTTTATATCAAAAACAACAGGTCTTCCTTATTTGGAAGTGCACCACATCAAAATGCTGAAGGATGGGGGTGAAGATACAGTTAAAAATGCTGTTGCACTTTGTCCAAATTGCCACAGGAAGCGGCATTACGGCTAACAAAGTAAAAATCAGGACACTCATCTTTCTGGGAAAAACGTTGCACAGCCAGAATAGAAGGGTGTCCAGTTTTTATTTTTTACTCAACCACGATTTATCCAACAACCCTTTCCACTTCCACAACTATCTCCCTCTGCCTCCCTCTGCCCCACACCCGCCATCCCATCAACACCAACATCAATACAACCCCCGGCAGCCAGACCCAGTAGAGCTCGGAGAGGATCACCGCCTCACCTCGGGCGGTGAGATAGGCCTCCAGCTTGAAGGGGGCAACCCGGATCACCTGCCAGGGGGCAAAGAAGCGCTCGTCACGCCACGGCCAAAGCCAGCCCACCCCCTTGCCGCCGGTGGTGAGGGAATCGAGCAGGCTATGGGAGAGCAGAGAGACCAGCAGAAACGACCAGACGGTGGCGGCACCTGCCCGAAATTGGCGGTGAAACAGCATGGCCAGCGTGGGCAGGGCAAAGGCGAACAGCAGTGAGTGGGTAAAGCCACGGTGGCCAAAGACATGGCCGTAGGCGACCCCCAGTTTAAAGGCGAGCACATCGGCATCGGGCAGCATGGCGATGGCGACCCCCGCCAGCAGCAGGCGCGGCGGGATAATGCGGCTGCCAAGCCCGAGTCCAAGGCAGAGAGGGACGGCGGCGTGGGTGACGATGGTGGGCATAGAGTAAAGCTCCAACTGAAAACGTGAGCCTACCCTACCCCCGTTCGGTGAAGTGAAGGTGAAGTGCACTTTCTTTTGTTGTTGGTTATCCCCCTCGAATTCTTAGCCATCAGCCATAAGAGGCGTCTCTCAGGAAGTGATGAAACGGCTGTTGCACGCCCCCTAAGCCGGGGCCGAGCTTCTGTCGTTTGTCCCTTCTGCATTGGCTCGTTCGTTGTGTGTCGAACGCAGGCCCAATCAGCGTTGGCGCGTTAACTTGAAATGTTCATTTAACAGCGGCTGACATGCAGAACGGGATCGTGATAAGTAGTCTCTTCGGTTCACATCACAGGGATAGTGGCAGCGATGAATGTATCAAAAAGCATCAGGCTGATTGCGAGCATTATCAGCCTTTGGTTAATGACAGGATGCATGGCAGAGACCGCCTCTGCGCAGCCGCAGCAAGAGCCGTACGCGCTGATCTATAACGGGCCGGTTTCTGATGGGGATAGCACCAAAGCGATTGCGGATGTGGTCAAGCAGCTGGGGTTGCCAGTCAGGTATCTCTCCAATCTCGAGGCGCTGCCCGCAGAGCTCGATAATGCCAGGCTGTTTATCGTTGGTGGCACTGAGGATGATGTTGAGCCGCTCCTCAACGCCTTCACCGCGGACGCTCGTTCGGCATTAAAAACCTATTTGCTAAGCGGTGGCCGCTACCTCGGGATCTGTGGGGGGGCCTTTGTGGCATCCACCGGCTGGTCTGAAGATGAGGGCTTTGTGCCGGCGCTGGGCCTTGTCCCTGCCACATCCGATGATTATGACGGCGACTTTAGCGCCAGGATCTTCCCGATCACCTGGCTTGGTGAAGAGCGCCAGATGTATTACCAGGCCGGCCCGCAATTTACTCCGGTGCCAAGCCCCGAGCAGGTCAAGGTCATCGCCCATTTTCAAAACCATCAGATTGCCGCGCTGATCAGCTCATATGGCAAAGGTAAGGTGGCCGTTTCTGGGCCACACCCCGAAGCCCCCGAATCGTGGAAAGCGAACGCGGTGGACGGTGACAGGATGGAGTCGAATATTCATTTAGCAGTTGGATTCGTTAACGAGTTGCTCTCCGAAGAGCCCATCACCCATTCGAAGTAGTCGCGTCCCTACGCCCCCGGATTTGATCCCATTGCTCGGCCCGGAAGTCAGGCCACCCAATCAGCTGCTATCCATAAAAAAACCACCGACCTGCAAAAGGTCGGTGGTTTTTTTATCGGTGGTAGATAACGGGTAGCCGATACAAAGGGTTCGCTACCTCAACTTTCGCCCGGGAGCGAGCACTACTCCTCCTGCTCCTCCGGCTGTCTCTCCTCACCCCGTATCTGTAGCAGCTCCTCGACCCTGGCTTGCCACTTGTCGTGGGCCTGTTTGCGCTCCTGCTGCATAAATGCTTCTCGCATGGTGTCGATTTTCTGGTCAAGTGTTTCCATCAGAGTGTCTCCTTGTGTGACCGCGTAAAGACTGGCTGACGGCGCGTTGGCCAACCTGCTCCCCTAATCTGACACCGCTAATGCCGTTACTACCCAATCAAATAATCGATTGGAAGTGCGAAAACCAATCTAAAAATTCTTTTTCGTGTTTATTCCACCACGCCAGTGCAAGGGAAACAGGCCGCTCAGAGCGGGATGATCCGGCGCGCGGCCAACACGTTGTTGAGCGTGGTCGCCCCCTTTTCAGGGGAATGGGGCGCCGTTGCCCCATCCGTCCAGTGCGGGGTACCGGCAGATTTCCGGGGTGTTGCTGTGCCCATGATCACACAGTCACAACTCTCGCCCTCCTCTCACCGCGCCCCCGCTTTTTATCATCTAGAGTTACCGGGCAGTCCAAAAGCTGCTGATTTATATACATTCGCCGCCAAGAGGGATCTTTTTTCATGACCGAGCATATCGATCTGCTACCTATCAGCACGGATGATGAGCAGGACGCAGGCAACCGCTACCTCTACTACACCGAAGGGGATCTGGCCCGCATTCTCGCCAATCTGGAACAGCTGCGCCATGCGGTGTTTCCTGCCGCCATCGGAGAGAGTGAAACGGGCGCCGCCGTGCCCCACAACTTTCCCTCCGTCTGTCTGGTGGGGCTGGGGCGCTGCGGCTCCAACATCGCGCAGGATGTGGCCTCGCTGGTCTACAACGCCCGCAGTTTTTATCTCAATGAGTTCAACAGTGAAGAGCAGCGCAAGCGGGAGAAGGAGTTTGGTCCGGTAAGCTGGATCCGGCGCAATCTGAGGCTACCAAACAACGGGGCCCGACCAGTCTTTCTGATCGAGCCCATGGTGATGCTGGGGGATCTGGACAAAGACATCGATGGCCGCATCCGCCACTCCAATCGCAGCGGCGAAGGTGGCTCCTTGCGTGACTATGCCAAGATGCGGGTGATGGACTTGTCGGAGATCCACGCGGGAGGTGCGGGTAACGCCCCCATCCTTGGCCAGTATCTGGCCAAGATCATCCTCAACAAGAGCCCCCACTACTTCGCCAACTCGGAGTGGCAGGCCATTCATACCTATCTGGTCGACTCCTGCGGCATCAAGGCCAACCAGTCCCGCCTCTATTTCTACATCTTCAGTGCCGGGGGCGGCACCGGCTCCGGCATGGCCTCCGAGTTCGGGCTGGCCCAGCAGTACTCCTACATGAGCAAGACCTTTTCGCCCCCGTCAGAAGAGGAGGAGCACCTCTCCCTCGGGGAGCACTTCATGTTCGATCCCATCTTCACCAGCGGCATCTGCATCCTGCCCAATATCTGTGATCGGGGTATCGAGATCTCGGAAGCGCTGCACATCAATGCGGGGCGCCTGCTGTGCAAATACCTGGCCGAGGAGTGGGACTTCTCCTATCACTTCGACAACGAGCAGGCGTGCGATGCCAGCATGCTCAAGCGGATCAGGCCCTGGAATGCCATGATGCTGATCTCCAACGACATCATGCGCTACGCCGAAGAGAGCGACGATGGCGAGATCCAGCATGTTGATGTCAACACCATGGAGAAGTACGCCAACCAGTACATCTCCCAGCAGATCTTCAACATTCTCACCGCCCAAGCCGTCACCACCGACTACGACGAGAACTACTTTCGCCGGGCGGGCATCGATATCAGCGAGACCATTCGGCTCGATGCCAACGACCTCTTTATGAGTCTGGCGGGGCCGGTGGCGGTGGCATATGCCGAGTCCATCTCGCCCCCCGGCGGCCTGTTTGACAAGGAGGACGGGCTCAATGTGGACGATCTCTTCACCCGCTCCATCGAGCTGCCCCACTTCAACAAAATGACCCAGGCCATCGAGGGGATCAGTCTGCTGCCCATCGAGGCGGGCAACTATCGGGAGTATCTGGACGACTATGTGAAAAGTGGCCATGACCCGGCTCACCTCAACGAGCTGCACTTCTTCAAGAACTGCTCTTCGGTGGTGTCGATCATCTCATTGCCCAAGGAGTACAAGCTCTCCTATATGGATCTCAACCGGCTCAAGTCTCACCTCAACGGGCTCTTCCCCAATACCACTCTCAAGCGCTATGCGCTGGTCATCGGGGCGTCGGCCAACATCTCCCTCACCACCCTGATCGTCAAGAGCCCCTGCCTGAGCGATGACTTCCTGACCCTGATCGTGGCCTTTATCAAACGCTGCTTTGCCAAGGATCACTATCGCTTCGATGAGCATCTGGACAAGGCGGTGATCGAGATGATCTGCAATGAGGAGTGGAACGACACACTGCTCGACAGCATGCTCAACGAGTTCGAGAACCCGGCCAAGATCCTCGATACCAACTGGTACGCCATCAAGCCCATGTATGAGAAGAAATATCGGGAGCTTATCCGCGAGAAGGAGAAGTTCGTCTCCATCAACGATATTCGCCTCAGTCGCGAATCGGTGAAAAAGGCGCTGCTCTATCTGCGGGAGATCTATCGTCACCGGGTCAGCAAGACCCGGATCCTCTCCCTCAACCCACGGCTGGGGGAAGCGAACGCTCGATAGCACCCTGCCCATAAAGCAAAGCGCCCGCCCCAGATGGGGCGGGCGCTTTTTTTACTGGCGCAGCCTGGCTTTATCTCATCAGAGGGAGACAAAGATCCCGGCCAGGGTGGCGCTCATCAGGTTGGCGAGGGTCGCCGCCAGCACCGCCTTGAAGCCCATATTGGCCACATCGTGACGGCGCTCCGGCGCCATGGTGCCGATGGAGCCAAGCTGCACCGCAATGGAGCCCAGATTGGCGAAACCACAGAGGGCGAAGGTGATGATGATCTGGGTGTGGGCGCTCAGATCCGCCTTGATATTGGCAAAGTCCAGATAGGCGACAAACTCGTTCATGATCACCTTCTGACCAATCAGGGATCCTGCCGCCATCATCTCGCTGGCGGGCACGCCAATCAGCCAGGCCACCGGGGCAAACAGATAACCCAGCAGCTGCTGCAGGGAGAGATCAGCCCAGCCGAACCACTCGCCGACGGTGGTGAGGCCAGCGTTGATCATGGTGATGACGCTGACAAAGGCGAGCAGTATGGTGCCGATGGCCACGGCGATTTTCATGCCGCCCATGGCACCGCCCGCCAGCGCGTCAATGGCGTTGCTGTAGTCACTCTTGTCGAGGGTGATCTCGGTCTGATCGCTCACCTGTTGCTGCTCCGGCACCAGCAGTTTGGCCATCAGCAGGCCACCCGGCGCCGCCATAAAGGAGGCGGCAATGAGGTATTTCAGATCCACACCCAGACCGGCGTAACCGCCCAGCACCGAGCCCGCCACCGAGGCCATGCCGCAGGTCATCACCGCAAAGAGTTCGGAGCGGGTCATACCGGCGAGGAAGGGACGAATAAGCAGCGGCGACTCCCCTTGCGACAGGAAGATATTGCCGGTGGCCACCAGGGACTCTGCGCGGCTGGTGCCGAGCAGGCGGTGAATGGCACCGCCCAGTACCCGGATCACCCACTGCATGATGCCGAAGTGGTAGAGCACGGCGATCAGCGCGCTTATAAAGATCACCAGCGGCAGCACCCGCACGGCGAAGATAAAGCCGTTGCTGGCCAGATCGCCAAATACGAAACGGATGCCGCTGTCGGCAAAGCCGAGCAGGGCGGAGACGCCATTGCTCATGGCACCGAGCATGATTTGTCCGGGGGGGAAATAGAGCACCAGAGCGGCAAAACCGGTTTGCAGGGCGAGCGCACCCAGCACGGTTCGCCAGCGGATGGCTCGGCGGTTTTCACTCGCCAGCCAGGCGATAAACATCAGGGCCAGCATACCGACCAGACTCAATAACAGTGTCATCTTGCACCTATGAAGAGAGGAGTTTCATATGGCAAGTCTGCAGACAGGCGTCGCGGGCGATCCGGCGGGATAGGTGCCAACCCACGCGACACGCAGACCACAAACCTACAGGTTAGTGGCGGGTCCCATCCTGGGGTCATTCACGTTCCGGGTGACAGCATGTATCGGGTGACGCCAGCGCCGTCGCAGGGGGAGATGCGGCCGGGTGGCAGGTCGGGCGGCGATGGTACAGTGATCATCGTCACAGAAAAAGCGGTAAAACGATTGGCCGGAATAACTTTTTCAACTTGTTCACACAACGAAACAGGGCCAGCGTGACACTGGCCCTGTTTCAATCCGTACTTGAGCGTTCAGATGATTACTTGAGGCGCTTGCCACTCGCGTCCACCACCTGCTCGCCATCTTCCTTGGCGAAGGCCCCTTTTTGCTGATCGGGCAGAATATCGAGCACCACTTCCGACGGACGGCACAGTTTGGTGCCAAGCGGCGTGACCACGATGGGACGGTTGATGAGGATGGGGTGAGCCAGCATGGCATCGATCAGTTCATCATCGCTGAAACGATCCTCCGCCAACCCGAGCGCCTCGTAGGGGGGCACGTTCTTGCGCAGCAGAGCGCGCACCGGCATGTCCATGGCGGCGATCAGCGCCACCAACTGGTCACGGGAGGGGGGCGTCTCCAGATAGTGGATGACAGTGGGTTCCACGCCGCTGTTGCGGATCAGCTCCAGGGTGTTGCGGGAGGTACCACATTCCGGGTTGTGATAGATGGTGATTGCACTCATTTGCGTGTCTCTCATTAATCAAGTGAATAGAAAATGGATAGCATCAGTTCGCGGCCATCTGTTAACGGCCTTCAGTTAGCGGCTTAGCCCCGCTTCGTACCAGGGTTTGCTGGCGTTAACCACCCGCACCACCAGCAGCATGACCGGCACCTCGATCAGTACCCCGACTACGGTGGCGAGCGCCGCGCCGGAGTGAAAGCCGAACAGGCTGATGGCGGCGGCCACCGCCAGCTCGAAGAAGTTGGAGGCACCGATCAGGGCGGAAGGACAGGCAACCGAGTGCTTCTCCCCCACCTTGCGGTTGAGCCAGTAAGCCAGCCCGGAGTTGAACAGCACCTGGATCAGAATGGGCACCGCCAACAGGGCGATAACCAGCGGCTGCTCGATGATGGCGTTGCCCTGAAAGGCAAACAGCAGCACCAGAGTGAGCAGCAGGGCCGCCACCGACCAGGGCTGGATGCGGGTCATGACGCCGTCAAAATGGGCCTCTCCCTTTTTCAGCAAGGCCTTGCGCAGCAGCTGGGCGATGATGACCGGAATGACGATATAGAGCACCACAGAGGTAAGCAGGGTATCCCAGGGCACTATGATGCTGGAGACCCCGAGCAGCAGCGCCACCAGCGGTGCGAAGGCAAACACCATGATGAGGTCGTTCACCGCCACCTGTGACAGGGTGAAGTAGGGATCGCCGTTGGTGAGGCGACTCCAGACAAACACCATGGCGGTGCAGGGGGCCGCCGCCAGCAGGATCAGCCCCGCTACGTAACTGTCGAGTTGATCCGCCGGCAGCCAGTCGGCAAACAGCACGCGGATAAATAGCCAGCCGAGGAAGGCCATGGAGAAGGGCTTGACCAGCCAGTTGATAAAGAGGGTGACCCCAATGCCCTTCATGTGGCCCTTCACCTGATGCAGGGCGCCAAAGTCGATCTTGAGCAGCATGGGGATGATCATCACCCAGATCAGCAGCCCCACCGGCAGGTTGACCTTGGCCACCTCCATGGCACCGATCGCCTTGAAGAGATCCGGCAGCCCCTGCCCAAGCCCAATCCCCACCAGAATGCAGAGGGCGACCCAGGCGGTCAGATAACGTTCAAAAAAGCCGATGGCAGGCACGGCCTTGGCATCACATGTTGCAGACATCACAGCTCCCGATGCGGCGCAATTTCGCATCTTCTATTGGTTCAAAACACAGGTTTATAACAAGTAACGGCATATTCAAGCCGCCCCGGCTGCTGGCCGGGGCGGCGACTCAATGGTGCTGGCAGAGGCGGCGCAGGGCATCGGGCCCCACCGGCTCCTCGGCGAGCAGCGGCACCACGGCGAAGCGGCTGGCGTGTTGCTGCTCGACTGCCTCGATATGGGGCAACTGGCGCTCAGCCCGCAGTTGCAGCAGCGGTGAACTGACCGCGGCTTGCTGCAAGCTGTGGTTGATGAGCCAGCCCCAGGGCTCGATGCCGGCCCGGCGCAGATCGGCCTGCAGATTGGCAGCCTCCTGCACTGGCGTCGGCTCGGGCAGCGTCACAATCAGCACCTTGGTCTGCTTGGGGTCCTGCAACTGCATCATGGGGGTGGTGAAGTGCAGCCCCTTGTTTCCCATCTGGCGAGCGATCTCCCTGTGGTAGGCGCCAGTAGCGTCGAGCAGCAGCAGGGTGTGGCCGGTAGGGGCTGTATCCATCACTACGAAGCGCTTGCCCGCCTCGCGAATTATGCGCGAGAAGGCCTGAAACACGGCAATCTCCTCGGTACAGGGGGAGCGCAAGTCCTCCTCCAGCAGTGCCCGCCCCTGCTCGTCCAGGGCTTCTCCCTTGGTGGCCAGCACCTGGGCGCGGTAACGCTCGGTCTCGGCGTGGGGGTCGATGCGACTCACCTCCAGATGGGGCAAGCTACCTGCCAGCGTCTCGCTCAGGTGTGCGGCGGGATCCGAGGTGGTGAGGTGCACCGGCAGGCCGCGGCTCGCCAGCTCCACAGCCACGGCGGCCGCCAGCGTAGTTTTGCCCACCCCGCCCTTGCCCATCAGCATGATAAGGCCGTGACCGTCGGCGGCCAGCTCGTCCACCAGCGAACTCAACTCGGGCTGGGCTGGTAGATGAGCTGACGTTGCCAGTGATACCTGCGCACCAGCATCCTGTGGTTGCAGCAACAGCCGCAAACTATCGACCCCCACCAGATTGGTGGCCAGCAGCGGGATATGATCCTGCGCCAGCCCCTTTATCCCTTGCGGCATCTGGGCAAGAGCCTGTTGCTCGCGCTGCCAGAGCGCCATTGCCAGCGGATCTCCGGCAATGGCGCCTTCGGGGAAGAGGCCATTGATCACCAGTTGCTGGTTCAACAAGCCGATGGCGGCCAGCTCCTCGTGGGTGCGAGCCACTTCCCGCAGAGTGGATTGCTGGGCCCGCGCCACCAGCACCAGCCTGGTGCGAGCAGCATCAGCCAGCGCAGCGACCGCCTCTGCATACTGGCTGCGCTGCTTCTCCAGCCCCGCCAGCGGGCCCAGGCAGGAGGCATCCCCCTTACCCTGCTCCAGAAATTCGCTCCAGGCGCCCGGCAGTTGCAGCAGCCGGATGGTGTGACCGGTTGGGGCCGTATCAAAGACAATGTGGTCATACTCGGCCAGCAGCGTTTGGTCGGTCAGCAGCGCGGTGAATTCGTCAAAGGCGGCGATCTCGGTGGTGCAGGCGCCGGAGAGCTGCTCCTCGATGCTGCGCACCACGCTCTCGGGCAACTTGCCGCGCACCGGCCCGACGATCCGCTCCCGATAAGCTTTGGCCGCCGCGGGGGGATCAATCTCCAGCGCCGACAAACCAGGCACAGCGGCGATGGCGGTGACGCGATTACCGATCTCGGTGGCAAACACCTGCCCCACGTTGGAGGCAGGGTCGGTGCTCACCAGCAGCACCCGCTTGCCAATATCACAGAGAGCCACCGCACTGGCGCAGGCCAGCGAGGTCTTGCCCACCCCGCCCTTGCCGGTGAAAAAGAGAAACGGCGGTGGATTGGTCAGAAAGTGGTACATAGCCTCTCCCGAATGGTGCGTCACGACTCAGCAGCAACCGCTGCCAGAGCAGCAGCCGCCCTTGACGATCCCCTTGATGGCCGCTTGCGGCGCAGGCAGCCCGGCATAACGGGCCAGCTCGCTGCGGTTCGGGTAACGGCCGGTCAACACCACCTGCCCCTCTACCAGCACCAGTGGCAACCCCTCCTCCCCGGCGTGGGTCAGAAAAGCGCTGACGGCAGGCGTCTCGGCAAACTGCATCGGCTGCTGGGCCAGATTGAAACGCTCGATGACAACTCCCTGCTCTTTGGCCCAGGCAAGGTCGGCTGCGAAGGTGACCAGTGCCTGATCAACCTCGGTACCGCAGACACCGCTGGAGCAGCAGAGGGCGGGATCAAAAATCTGAATGGAGGACATGGCATTACTCCTTGTTGCAGCAGGGCTGCGCAGGCAGAACATGGGGGGAGCAGGCTGACTCGGCACGCATCACGCCGCACGCCTCGGGATGACCGGCGCAGCACTCCTCGGTGAGGTAGGCGATCACATCCAGCATCAGGGGAATATTGGCGCGGTAGCGCAGAAAGCGCCCCTCCTGCTCTACCGACAGCAGACCGGTGTTGAGCATCGCCTTGAGGTGAAACGAGAGGGTATTGGGGGCAATATCGAGCTCGCTGGCCAGTTCACCGGCGACCCGCCCCTCCAGCCCGGCCTTCACCAGCAGCCGCCATACATCGAGCCGGATGCCGGATGCCAGCGATTCAAAGACCTTGGTGGCCATCTCTTTGTTCATCTTCATTCCCCTTGGTGCGACCTTTTCATTTCAACTATACAAGAATTATTGAAATGATCAAGATACGTACCGAAGCGAAGATACGAGGTTCTGGCATCAAAGCGGGCAGACTGGAGAATCGACGAGTGAACAACAATCGCGGATGACCACACAGGGTTCATCGCAGATAAACAGACGCCCTCCAGAGGGAGGGCGTGTATCAGACAGTCAGAGCTGTCGGGGCAATCAGACGAACGCGTGCCTTATTTGGCAGCTGGCACAGCGTTGAAGGTGAGCAGGGCCGCCTTGTTGGCATCGCTCAGAGTCAGCTGGTTGCCGTTGATGGAGTAGGTTGCCACCTTCTCCAGCTTTTGCAGGAACTCGGTCTCTTTGTTCATGGCGTCGCCGATGCACATCATGCGAGTGGAGCCCATGGCGCCCAGCGTCAAGACACCGTCACCCTGTTTGGTGATACCGCCAAAATAGCGGTTGCAGCCGCCCTTGCCCGCCACCTTGCCGTCGACCACTTGCAGGGTGAAGGTATCGCCGGTGGCGCCTTGCAGCTGCCAGCTGGATGCTTGCAGTTGAGCCATGCTGGAACCCGTTGCCATTGCGCAGCCTCCCAGTGCCAGCGCGGCCAGCAGAGTCAGTTTCTTGTTCATGGATTCACCTCTTAATGATTAGAGCCATCAATACGGCAGCCTGTTTATCATGGCTGGCGCCCATGCCAAAGGATTTTATTGTGATCTCCCTTCACTTTACTACCAGCTGGCATGTGCCATGCTTAGGCTCAGTTCCGGACCCAGGGAGGGGAAACGAATGGTCAAATCACTCATCATCACACTGCTTGCAACCTGCGCCAGCATGGCCGTACAGGCCGCCGACTGGGCAGTGGTTCAGCCGCAATCCAACCCGTCTCTCTATGTCAAAAGTTACTCGGGTGTGCTGCTCAATGGCCATAACCATCACAGCGACAGTTTTGATCTCTGGCTGGTCAATAGCGGCTATCAATATCCGGTGATGGATGATGTAACCCTCTTTATGGAAGCGGGCCCGGCAGTGGCGGATCAAAATCGCACATCCGGTTTCAATATGAGTTCGGGGGTACGCTACCAGCTCTCTCCGGCATTCAATATCGGCAGCCAGATCAGGCATCTCGATCTCAACAAGGCCAGCACCCTGCTGGAGTTCAACTCCAGCCTGCTGCTGACCCCCAGACTCTCCCTCACCGCCAACTACGGCGTCAGCGCCATCACTGCCGATCAGGCACTGAGTCTGGGGGTCGGTTTCAACTTCTGAATCAGATCAGCGGCGTGGCACTCACCACCACGCCGTTGCGATCCGCATAGACGTAATCCCCTTCGTGGATGGTCACACCGGCAAAGCTGACCACGGCCCCCAGCTCTCCCAATCCCCGCTTCTCGGTCTTGACCGGACAGGCTGCCAGCGCCTTGACCCCGAGCGCCAGTGTCGCCAGAGTGCCCACATCCCGCGCCGCGCCGTGGATCAGGATCCCCTCCCACCCCTGCTCCACCGCCTTGACCGCCAGTTGATCGCCCAGCAGCGCACGGCGCAGCGAGCCGCCGCCATCGATCACCATCACCTTGCCGTGACCGGGGCGGGTCACCAGATCCCGCACCAGACTGTTGTCTTCATAACAGGAGAGCGTTACGGCGCGACCATAGAAGATGGCCTTGCCGCCAAAATCCTGAAACACCGGGTCGGCCACTTGCAGCAAGTCGCCATGTTGATCGCAGAGGTCGGGCAGGAGATCCAGCATGATTTGATTCCTTTCAGATACATGAAGGTGTTCATTCTTTCATCAGGCAAGGTTTCTGGCAATCCAGAAGGATTCAATATTGCCCAGACAAACTGCTGATTTATCCGTCAATACTGGCATCAGCCAGAGCTGGCGATCCTCCACCCAGTAGATGGCGTTCTGGCCAAAACGCGCAGCCAGCTGACGGGCTTGTGGCAGGGATAGCGCCACCGCCAGCGATGACTCCTGCCAGCGTTCGTCCGGGTCAGATCCCCAAAATGGCCCCACCACGGGCACGTGCAAATCCACGGTCAGATGGCGCCACAGCGCCCGTTCCCGCCGCATATTGCGTCGTTCTGTGACCCACTGGCTGGCCGGATTCCAGGCTGTGATGATGGCAAAGGCAGACCAGTCTGGTGGCTCAAATGGCGCGATAAAGCAAATTTTCTTGTAGTTTTCCCACAAATTCATGTCAATCACATGTTACATTCCATTACATTTTGTAGGGGCGAAAACACGGTTCAGGCCAAGTATGATGCAGCTGTACCAGGGTTTGACCTATATCAAATCAGAGTTAAAAAGTTGCTATCTGACGGCAAAGAGTGTTGTTATGCTCCTGTTAACTGATAAAATGCGGCCACTTTCGTAATGGACGACCTTTCCAGGCTCTACTCGACCAGACTTGTCGGGAACCTATAAGTGGCACAGGGATACTTGCCGGTACTGATGCCTAATTCGCGATATTCCGACCTGACTCTCATACCCAGGATGACGTAATAAATTTTCAGGATCAGTCAGGAAATCGGTTTGAAACGCCAAAGAGTGTTAAATTTAAGATAATTAACTGATAAGAATCTGGGAATACTCATGCAAACACCACACATTCTGATCGTCGAAGACGAGCTGGTCACACGCAATACCCTGAAAAGCATTTTTGAAGCCGAAGGCTACATCGTGCTCGAAGCCAACAACGGCGACGAAATGCACCAGGCCCTCACTTCCCACACCATCAATCTGGTGATCATGGACATCAACCTGCCGGGCAAAAATGGCCTGCTGCTGGCCCGTGAGCTGCGTGAGAACGACAACATCGCCCTGATGTTCCTGACCGGTCGTGACAACGAAGTGGACAAGATCCTGGGTCTGGAGATCGGCGCCGATGATTACATCACCAAGCCGTTCAACCCGCGCGAGCTGACTATCCGTGCCCGCAACCTGCTGAGCCGCACCATGAACGTGGCAGCCGGTGGCGAAGAGAAGAAGCTGGTTGAGCGCTACCTGTTCAACGGCTGGGCGCTGGATATCAACAGCCGCGCACTGGTCAGCCCGACTGGCGACATGTTCAAGCTGCCGCGCTCCGAGTTCCGCGCCATGCTGCACTTCTGCGAAAACCCGGGCCAGATCCAGACCCGTGCCGAGCTGCTGAAGAAGATGACCGGCCGTGAGCTCAAGCCCCACGACCGTACCGTCGATGTGACCATCCGTCGCATTCGCAAGCACTTCGAAAGCGTTAACGATACTCCGGAGATCATCGCCACCATCCACGGCGAAGGCTACCGTTTCTGTGGTGAGCTGGAGCAGGAATAAGCTCCCGCTACGCTGTTGATCTGAAAAGGCGCCTCGGGCGCCTTTTCTGTCTCTGCGGTTTGCCTTAAAAGCTGAGAAACGGTGAGCGTGACGTCGAACGGCGCACAAAATAGATGAAAAACAAAAAGCCCACTCGCAGGAGTGGGCTTTTCGCTTTGAAGCTGGAGCGGGCAGCGGGAATCGAACCCGCATCATCAGCTTGGAAGGCTGAGGTAATAGCCATTATACGATGCCCGCCTGGCATCTGAAATTTGGAGCGGGTGATGGGAATCGAACCCACGTATGCAGCTTGGGAAGCTACCGTTCTACCATTGAACTACACCCGCGTCAGGGCTCTTACTATATGCATTTTGCCGCCGAGCGCAATGGCGCCTTTGCCACTTTTTTCAATAAATCAATCTGTTCGGACAAGGATTGAACAGACGGTTGCTTTTTCAATCAAACATTTTCAACACAGATAATTTACGAGGTTGCCAAGGCCAAACGGCAAGGATAGTCTTGCGCCACTCGACGCGAGGATGGTGGTAATGGATAAAAAAACGCAAAAACGTCTCTATGGCTGGTTGCGCAAGCAATCGAGTCACGGTCGCCGCTGGATCACGATATCCATCGCTTTTGGCCTTGGCCAGGGCATTCTGATGGTGGCGCAAGCCTGGCTGCTGGCGACCCTGTTGCACGGCTTTATCATCGAAGGCTCCACGCCTGAGCAATCCATCACGCTCTTTATTACCCTGCTGCTGGTGACGCTTGGCAAGGCGGCACTGGCCTACGGCCGGGAAGTGGCCAGTTTCAAGGCGGGCAGCGCGGTGCGCCAGACCATCCGCCAGCTGGTGCTCACTCGCTTGAGTCGCCTCGGCCCTGCCTATATCCAGCGCCGTCCGGCCGGTAGCTGGGCCAGCCTGTTGCTGGAACAGATTGAAAACATGCAGGATTTCTTCTCCCGCTATCTGCCACAGATGGCCATCGCCGTCTTTATTCCGGTGGTCATTCTGGTGGCTGTATTCCCGGTCAACTGGGCGGCAGGTCTGATCCTGCTGGGCACTGCGCCCCTCATCCCTATCTTTATGATCCTGGTGGGTGTGGGCGCCGCCGATGCCAACCGCCGCAATTTTCAGGCGCTGGCCCGTCTTTCCGGCCACTTCCTCGATCGGCTGAAGGGGCTGCGCACGCTGCAACTCTTTATGCGTACCCAGGCAGAAGGTGAAGCCATTCGCGACGCCTCGGAAGATTTTCGCGAGCGCACCATGGAGGTGCTGCGCCTGGCATTTTTGAGCACCGCAGTGCTGGAGTTCTTCGCCGCCATTTCAGTCGCGCTGGTCGCCGTCTACTTCGGCTTCTCTTATATCGACCATCTGAACTTTGGTAGCTATGGGGTAAAGGTCACCCTCTTTACCGGCCTGTTCGTGCTGTTTCTCGCCCCCGAGTTCTACGCCCCGCTGCGGGAACTGGGTGCCCACTACCACGCCAAAGCGCAGGCTATCGGCGCTGCCGAGCAGTTGCTGGAATTCCTAGAAGCCGAGGTGAGCGAGCCGGCCGCAGGCACAGCGCCGTTCCATGCCGACAGCCCGGTCAAGGTAGAAGCAAAAGGACTTGAAGTGCTGAGCGCCGAAGGCAAGGTGCTGGTCGGCCCCATCGACTTCACCCTGGAAGCCGGTTCACGTACCGCCCTCATCGGCGTCAGCGGCGCAGGCAAGAGCTCGCTGGTCAACGCCCTGCTCGGCTTTGCTCCCTATCGTGGCGAGCTCAAGGTCAACGGGCAGGAGCTCGCCACCCTCGACATGAGCCAGTGGCGCCTGCAACTGGGCTGGCTCTCGCAAAACCCGCAGCTGTTCCACGCCTCCTTGCGTGACAACCTGCTGCTGGCCAAACCAACGGCCAGCGATGCCGAGCTGGAAGATGCCCTGAAACGGGCGCAGGCGTGGGAATTTGCCATGGAGAAGGGGCTCGACTATCCGGTCGGCGATCAGGCTGGCGGCCTCTCGGTCGGTCAGGCCCAGCGCCTTGCCCTGGCCCGAACCCTGCTCAAATCAACCCAGCTGATGGTGCTCGATGAGCCGACCGCCAGTCTGGATCGCCACTCCGAGCGCGCCATCATGACCACCATTGAGCAAGTGATGGCTGGCCAGACCCTGCTGATGATCACCCACCGCCTCGACCAGCTCACCAAGATGGACAAGATAATGGTGCTGGCCCGCGGCCAGCTGGTGGAGCAAGGCAGCTTCCAGCAACTTAGTTCTGGGCAGGGGCCTTTTGCCCGCCTGCTCTCCCAACGTTCCGGAGGTTCTCTCGATGAGTGATCTGTTGCCGTTTCTGCGCCTCTATCGCCAACACTGGCTCAGCCTCACCATTGGTTTGCTGCTGGCGCTGGTGACCCTGGCCGCTGGCATGGGGCTGCTCTCCCTCTCCGGCTGGTTCCTCTCCGCCGCTGCCGTGGCGGGGATGACAGTTGCGACGACCCATGCCTTTAACTACATGACCCCTGCAGGCGGGGTGCGCTTCTTCTCCATCGTCCGTACCGCCGGTCGCTGGGGTGAGCGGGTCGTAAGCCACGACGCCACCTTCCGGGTATTGACCCGACTGCGGGTCTGGTTCTGGCAGAAACTCTCGCCGCTCTCCACCGGTACCCTGGCCGGTTTCCGTCAGGCAGATCTGCTCAACCGACTGGTGGCAGACATCGATGCGATGGACCACGTCTATCTGCGGCTGATCACCCCCATAGGCGCGGCCCTGCTCAGCACCGCCGGACTGGTCTTCTTCCTGTCGTTTTTCGACAGCCGTCTCGCCCTCACCCTGGGGGCCATTCTGCTGTTTGGCATGATCGCCCTGCCGCTGGTGTTCTACTTCCTCGGCCGTCGCCCCGGTCAGGCGCTGATTGCCGAAAAATCGACCCTGCGTACCCGAATGGTGGACTATCTGGATGGTCAGGCCGAGCTGCAGATGTTTGCCGCCGCCCCCAAGGCGCTGGTTGAGCTGCAACAAGCCGAACAGGCACTGCTCGTCGCGCAGGCCCGGATGGCCAAGGTGAGCGGGCTGGCCAACTTCTCGGTGCAACTACTGAGCGGCTGGACCCTGACCCTGATGCTCTGGCTGGCCGGTCATGGGGTAGCGGGTGCTGCGCCCGACCCCATCACAGCACTGATGGTCTTTGCCACCCTGGCAAGCTTCGAGGCACTGATGCCGCTGGCGGGGGCTTTCCAGCACCTCTCCACCAGCCTCACCTCGGCACGCCGCCTGAACGAGATCCTGCAAGATGCAAAAGCCCCCGTGTGGGGCGACGAACAGACCCATGCTACCGCTGGTGCGCTGCAGATCAATGACCTCTATTTTGGCTACCCCGGCAACCCTCAGCCGGTGCTGCGTGGCTGCACCCTGCAGCTGCACGCCGGTGAGAAGCTGGCGCTGCTGGGCCAGACCGGCTGCGGCAAATCGACCCTGATGGGGCTGCTGACTCGTGAGTGGAGCCCGCAGGCTGGCAAGATCCTGCTGGGTGGCAAGCCGCTCACCGACTACAGCGAAGGGGCGCTGCGCGCCTCCATCTCGGTGGTGAGCCAGCGGGTGCATCTGTTTGCCGATACCTTGCGGGGCAACCTCAAGCTGGCCGCCCCGACCGCCACTGACGAGCAGTTGATTGCGGTGCTGACCCAGGTCGGGCTGGCCAATCTGCTGGAAGATGAGGCGGGCCTCGACGCCTGGCTGGGTGACGGTGGTCGCCCCCTCTCCGGTGGTGAGCGTCGCCGTATCGGTATCGCCCGCGCCCTGCTGCACGATGCGCCGCTCTGGCTGCTGGACGAACCGACCGAAGGGCTAGACAATCAGACCGAGCGGGAGATCATGGATCTGCTGTTCCTGCTCGGGGCAGATCGCACCTTGCTGCTCATCTCCCACCGCCTGCTGGGGATGGAGCAGATGGACCGGATTGCCCTGATGGAAGAGGGACAGATCCGCCTCTGCGCCCCTCACGACGAGCTGCTGGCGGATGATTACTACCGCAGCCTCTATCAGCGGCTGGCTCCGGTTTGATATCAGGCTGATGGGGGTCACACCCTGACAACAGGGCGCAAAACGGGGCTGGTCGCCGCAGGCGGCTGGCCCCTATAATGTCCCCCTCATTATTCAACAAGATGCCGACATGGAGCGCCCGCGCATTTCTACTGTCCTCATCACCGACACAAGATACGAGACGATGAAACGCCTGATCCTGATGATGCCCCTGATTGCTTCCGGCTGTGCCAACTACGCCTTCAACAGCAATCTGGATAAAGAGAACTTCGACGAATACTTCAAACCCGGTAGCGTGCGCATCTATGAACAGGATGAGCTGGCTGACCTCAACTACCTCTACCTCGGCACCATCGAGGGTGAATCCTGCCAGGCCGATGCCAACCAGCCGGTGCCCAACGCCGGTGAAGCGCGCACCCAGGCCCGTCGCAGCGCGGCAGACATGGGTGGCAACGGCGTCACCATCGACAAATGCGCCGAATTCAGCGACACCCCGGGCTGCCTGAAACAGGTGATCTGCTACGGGCAGGCGCTGAAAGTGGCCGAAGAGAAGTAACCCGCTGTCATGGCCCTTGCTATCGTTCGCCTTGGCAGCCCGCGCCTGCCCGATGAGGGGCTGCGGATCGGCACGGTGCGCCGCCCGCCCCGCGGCGTACCCAAGAGCGAATTTGCCAGCCAGCATTGGTACGATGTCTGGTTCCCCAATCTGGCCCCCAGCAGCGAGACCATGAAGCTGGGGCAGGCAGCCGAGACACCCGCCCAGTGGGCAGCGTTTGGCAAACAGTACAAGGCCGAGATGGCGCAACCTGCCGCCAGGCACGATCTGGCGCTGCTGGCCGCCCTCTCTCATACCACCAACCTCTCGGTCGGTTGCTACTGCGAGCAGGAGTCCCGCTGCCATCGCGCCATCTTGAAAGAGCTGCTGGTAGCCGCGGGGGCCGCCATCCGCTAACTCGGTGAGCGACAGCGATGGGATGGGGGATCGCGTCAGCCTCTATTCGGCAACCATCAGGCATGGATAGACAGAGAGGGCATCCCGCGGGATGCCCTCTCTCGTTGTATTCGCACCTGCCGTACCACGCTCGGCAGCAGCGGCTCGATGCACTCTCCTATTACAGGCTGGGCTCCAGCAACTGCTGCCGCAGCGAGGTCTCCTCGGCCTGAGTCATGGCATGTTCCGCCACCCCGGCGGCAGGCTCGATGGCCAGCCAGTGGGCAAGGTCGGCGGCGGTCTCCTCCAGCGGCCGAAAGTTCAATCCCTTAACGATGGCCGCCTCGGCGCTTATAGAGCCGTAACTGGCAAACTCCACCTGCGCGCAGGGCAGCAGGGTGGGATAGCTCTGCCAGGGCTCGATTCCGGCCGCCATCAGGGTCGACCAGGGCAGCCACTCGGGCTGGATGGGGCGAGCGGGCTGCAACCGGGCGCTCAACCGCTCCAGCCAGTCGCAGAGGGTAATGCCGGGTTTGAGCAAGTTGAATGTGCCCCCCAACTGCTGCTCCGCCGCACGCAACACAAACTCGGCGCAGTCGCGCACATCGAGATACTGCAAGCGATCCTCGCCACAGCCCGGTAACAACCAGGGCCCGCCCTGCTGCACCCGCTTAATCCACCAGGCCATGCGACCGGTGGGATCATGGGGGCCACAGAGCACGCCCGGGCGCAGGATGCAAAGCCGCTCACCCCAGCGGGCGCGATACTCCTGCTCGCACAACACCTTGAGCGGGCCATAGTCGCAGGGCATTTCACCTTCGGGGATAGCATGCAGCGGCGCCGACTCATTCATCCCGGGCAATGAGAAATCGCGATAGACGCTGATGGTGGAGATAAAGATCAACCGCGCGCAGCGCCCGAGCAAGGCTGTCGAGAGGCTCGCCGCCTGCTCGGGGCGATAGCAGCAGGTATCGATGACGAGATCCCAGTGCAACCCGGCCCCTTGCAGGGCGCTCAGGCTCTTGTCCCTGTCGCCGGTGAGCTGCACCAGATCGCGCCAGTCCGGATGCTGGTGCAGGCCACGGTTGAACAGGGTCACTTCATGGCCCCAATCCAGCGCGAGCGCGGTGAGGTGGCGCCCCAAAAAGCCGGTGCCACCGATAATCAGCAGTTTCATCCCTCTCCCTCCCCCTTCGGCGCGAGTGCGCACATTTCATCCTGACACGCCAGTTGCCTTCACCCTACGCAACTTGGCGCGCGGGCACAGCCCCCGACTGGCCGGGATGGGACAGGGATCACGGCAGCGCCGCAGAAATAGGCGTAATAAGGCCGAACCTGCGTTTTGGGGCCGCCTGTGCTAAATTGCCGGGGTTTTCAGTCAGGATCCGCCATGAAGTTCGAAATCGACACCCTCGGGATCATCCGCTCTCCCTACAAGGAGAAGTTCGCCATCCCCCGCCAGCCCGGACTGGTCAAATCGGCCCGCGCCCGCCTCGAGCTGCTCCCCCCTTACGATCAGCCGGATGTGCTGCGCGGCATCGAGCAGTTCTCCCATCTGTGGCTCAGCTTCGTGTTTCATCAGACCATGGCGCAGGGCTGGCACCCGACGGTGCGCCCGCCGCGCCTTGGCGGCAACGAGCGGGTCGGCGTCTTTGCCACTCGCTCCACCTTCCGCCCCAATCCGCTTGGGCTCTCGGTGGTCGAGCTGCACGGGATCGGCCGTGAGCGGGGCAAGCTGTGGCTGGAGCTGGGGGCGGTGGATCTGCTCGATGGCACCCCCATCGTCGATATCAAACCCTATATTCCCTATGCCGACAGCCTGCCGGATGCCCGTGGTGGTTTTGCCCCCGACGCCCCCACCCCGCCGCTGGCGGTGAGCTTCAGTGCCGAGGCCGAGCAGCAGTTACAACCCTGGCTCAAGGCTCACCCCGAGCTGCGCCAGCTGGTGAGCGAAGTGCTGGCGCAAGATCCGCGCCCGGCCTACAAGAAGGGCAAGCCCGATGAGAAGGAGTACGGGGTGCGGCTGTTTGACTGCAACGTCCGTTTTCGCATCAGCGAGCCGGATTGCGTGGTGCTGGCCATCGAGCCCGCCTGAACCTTGGCAGGCCGACATCACGGATGCTATTTCACGCCTTCTTCACGTCACAAGGGGCTTAATGAGCCTGTAAATTGTGTGGCATTGATCAGACTATCCACCCGGTTACCAGTGATACCATGCAGACAGCAGAGGGCATCTCCTCTCTGACTGAGGCCAGCCGCAGGCTGCCGGTTGATGGTAAGCATGGCAGCTCGGCTGTTGCAGCCAAAGGATCTGGCCTCGCTCCGACACGTTTGAGTGCGGGGATGCCACACGGATGTGACAGCACTTCGAAGGAACAAACCTATGCTGATGAACAGTGAACAACGTTATGGCACCCTGAATATCGGGCTGCACTGGCTGACCCTGTGGGCCATGATCGCCGTCTACGCCCTGATCGAATTTCGCGATATCTTCCCCAAGGGGGACCCTGGCCGGGATCTGATGAAGGAGTGGCACTTTATGCTGGGGCTGCTTATCTTCGCCCTGGTGTTTGTCAGACTGGCCCTGCGCTGGATGAGCCCGACGCCGCGCATCGTGCCCGAGCTCTCCCCAGTCATGCACAAGCTGGCAAAACTGGCCCACCTCGCCCTCTACGGTTTTCTTATTCTCACCCCGCTGTTTGGCTGGCTGCTGCTGAGCGCCGCGGGCAAGCCCATCCCCTTCTTCGGGCTTGAGCTGCCTGCTCTGCTCTCCCCCAGTCCGGACCTCAAGGGGCTGATCAAGGAGGTTCACGAGACGCTGGGCAATATCGGTTACGCCCTGATCGGCCTGCACACGTTGGCGGCCCTCTATCACCACCATATTCTCAAAGACAACACCCTCACCAATATGCTGCCGCCGCGCCGCAGCTAACGGGTAACGGGGAAATGCAGAGGGGGCCATTGTGGCCCCCTCTCTGTTTTCCTGAACAACCGTCATCTGCACAGCTGGCAAACGACATCACGCCTGCTTGGCCAGCTCCTCGGTCGGCTTGCCTTTCGGCTCGTGCGGCAGCTTTTTCACATTGCTCTTGATCTCCGGCTGCTTGCTCCCGGACGAACTGTTTTCAGACAAGGCTTGCAACACGGGATCGGCCTTGCCGGCCACGGTGGGCTGGGACTGGCCAATAAAGTTGCCGCCTTTGCAGATGGAAAGACTGCCCCCCTTGAAGATCCCCTGCATCTTGCCGCTCTCCAGGATCTCCACCTCGGCGGAGGTACAGGTGCCTTCCAGCAGACCATTGATGATCACGTGGGGCGCACTCACCTCCCCCTCAACGCTACCGCCCTCCATGATGCGCAGCACACCACCGATGAGCTGGATGGTGCCATTGATCTGACCGCGCACCTCCAGATCCCCCTCCACCTGCAACTCGCCCTTGAAGCGGGCACCGGCTGCAATCACAGTGGCCCCGGCCGACCCAGTAGCCGCACCACCTTTGTTTCTTCCAAACATCCGTACTCTCTCCACCAACCACACAAGCAGAACCAGCGGCATCGGCGCCACTGGCCACAGAAAACAGGGCGACCCCAGCACGTAGAGCAGCAAGGCTGCCCCCCAGCAGAGCCAGACAATATAGAGGAGGTCGCTGCGCTCACGCTGTTGCAGTCGCGCCAGCAGCCTCCCGGCCATCTCTCTCATCACATCAAACCTTTCGCAGCATGGCTGCCGACCAGCATGCCATCGACAACCCGGACCATGGTTAAACGACCAGTTGGCGCGAACTCTGAAGTCCCACTGATTCAGTCCCGATACAGCCGGGATGCATTAGGATTCGAATTGACTCGAAGCGACATACACTTTCTAATTGACAGCCTGGATCCCTATGACCGCTCACATCATGAAAATTCTGTTGGTCGAAGACGACAAGCTGCTCAATCACCACCTCTCCTCTCTGCTGACTGAAGCCGACAATCAGGTCTACAGCACCGACCAGGCCGGGATTGCACTGCACTACGCCGCCGACTATCCCATTGATGTGGCCATCATCGACCTCGGTCTGCCCGATATGGACGGCCTGCAACTGATCCGGCAACTGCGCGAACGGCAGATCCCCTTCCCCATCATTGTGCTGACCGCCCGTGGCAACTGGCAGGACAAGGTCGAAGGACTGGAAGCAGGTGCTGATGACTATCTGGTCAAACCGTTCCAGAAAGATGAGCTGCTGGCCCGACTCAATGCGCTGGTGCGCCGCAGCGCCGGTTTTATCTCGCCCAAGGTGAAGGCCGGTGATTACGAGCTGGACCTCTCCCGCAAGGAGCTGACCATCGCCGGTGAAGTGGCAGTGCTCACCAGCTTTGAATACCTCATTCTGGAGTACCTGATGCGCAACGCCCGTCAGGTGGTCTCCAAACAGCAACTGCTCGACCAGCTCTACGGCGACGGCGAAGGGGACCCCAACACCATCGAGGTGATGGTGAGCCGCCTGCGCAAGAAGCTGGATCCGGAGGGGACGATTCAACCCATCTCCACCATCCGGCGTCAGGGTTATATCTTCAACCTCTCCTGTAACTGATGCAGTTTCATCTGCCGCGCCCCATCAAGATGATCCGCAGCTCACTGCACATCAAACTGCTGCTCAGCTCGCTGCTGGTCATCGCGCTGAGCATGGGGTTTGCCGTCTACGCCCTCTATCTTGGCCACGTCGAAGAGCAGACCCAGAAGGCCAGCGCCCGGATGCAGGAGAACCTGGCCAAGCTGTTTTCCTCCACCGAGCCGGATGACAAGGGGTCGAACGTCGAGCTGGGGCGGATATCCCGTGGTGCGGGGGATCGCAACCTCGATACCCTGATCTGCCGCGCCGATGGCGATCTGGTCTGGTCGAGCCTCCATATGCCGGAGGTGATCAAGGCCAAACAGACCATCTGCGGCGATCTGATGAAATATCTGGGGGGGATGGATCTCGACTATTTCTTCAAGAAGCACACCATCAAGAACGGCGAGAGCTACTTCGTCTACAGCCTGCGGTTTATCCGCAATCCCGGCAGCGGCACCACCGCCTACTACGTGGTGATGATCGACTCGGCCAAACGCTACCACGAAGAGTCCCGCACCTACCTCTACCAGACCGCCAAACAGGCACTACTCGCCTATATGCTGCTGGCCGGGCTGCTGCTGCTCACCACCTTCTGGAGCCTCAGCTCACTGCGCACCATCGCCCGTCAGATCGACGATATCCGGGCCGGCAAGCGCGATGACCTCTCGAGCGATTTTGAGCGGGAGCTGGCCCCGCTGACCGACTCCATCAACCAGCTGCTGGAGAACGAACGCCAGCAGACCCAGCGCTACCAGCACGCCCTCAACGATCTCGCTCACAGCCTGAAAACCCGGCTGGCGCTAATCCAGATCACCACCCGCGAAGTGAAGCTGGGGCGGGAGATCCACGACAACATCAACGAGCAGATCCTCACCATGGATCAGATGATCCAGTATCAGCTCAGACGAGCCGTGACCGGCCGCCAGCGCCTTGCCAGCAAGGGCACCGAGCCGGTGCCGCTGATTGAAAAACTGCTGGCCAGCCTGACCAAGGTCTATCGCCACAAGAAGCTGCAAACCCACTTCAAGTTCGATGATGACGCCCTCTTCCACGGCGAACAGGGCGACCTGATGGAGCTGATGGGTAATCTGCTCGACAACGCCTGCAAGTTTGCCATCAGCGAAGTGAAGGTGACGGTGCGCCGCCATCTCGAGCGGCTGCGTATCGAAGTGGAAGATGATGGCCCGGGTATCGACCCGGCCAAATCGGAGCAGATCTTCCAGCGCGGCGTGCGGGCAGACAGTTCACCCGGTCAGGGCATAGGTCTGGCAGTGGTGACCGAAATCGTCCACAGCTACGGCGGCCAGATCCGGGTCGATGAATCCCCCCTCGGCGGCGCCCGCTTTACGCTGGATCTGCCCTGACACCGGATAGGCCCGACCACGGGCCCTCTGCCACCCGCTGCACTGCCCTACCCAGGGCTAAAAACTCCTGCCTGACACCACCCAATTCAGCAATATGCTATCGAGATGCTTGAGATGTGAGGCATCTCGGTTAAGCTATGGCCGACTCGTTTGTTAACCATTTGATGGACCTGTAATCGCACTATGGAAAACATGTTTGAAAGATTGATGTACGCATCCCGCTGGATCATGGCCCCCATTTATCTTGGGCTCAGCCTCATACTGCTGGCACTGGGAGTGAAATTCTTTCAGGAGATCCTCCATATCCTGCCCAACATACTGGAGATGAAAGAGGTGGATCTGGTGCTGGTCACACTGTCGCTGATCGATATCACCCTGGTGGGGGGACTTATCGTGATGGTGATGTTTTCCGGCTATGAGAACTTCGTCTCGCGCCTCGATGTCGGGGATGAGAGCGACAAACTGGTGTGGCTCGGCAAGCTCGATGCCGGCTCTCTGAAAAACAAGGTCGCCGCCTCCATTGTCGCCATCTCATCTATTCACCTGCTCAAGGTGTTTATGAATGCCGAAAATCTCCCCAACGACAAGATCAAGTGGTACCTGCTGATCCACATCACCTTTGTCCTCTCGGCCTTCGCCATGGGCTACCTCGACAAGCTGACCCGCAAATAGTAGCCAGCCTGCGATAGACGATATGCCCGATAACACGACATGGATCGGGCATATCGTGCGACCACTCTTCAAAGTCGAGGCACTATGATCCGCCCATTATTAACAACCGATCTGGATGCCGCCGTCGAGCTCTGGTATCAGGCATCAGTGCAAGCCCACGACTTTATTCCCGCCGCCTTTTGGCATGCGCAACGGGCAGCGATGCGGGATATCTATCTGACCGCCAGCCAGAGCTGGGTCTATGAGGAGGATGGACAGCTACTGGGCTTTATCTCCTGGTATCAGGGGTCTGTTGCCGCGCTGTTTATTTCCCCTGATCACCAATCACACGGGTTGGGTCGCCAACTGCTCGAATACCTCAAAGCCCAATATGATCGACTCGAGTTGACGGTCTACGCCGAAAATGGGCAGGCGCGGCGCTTCTATTCCCGCAACGGTTTCAAAGAGGGTGAGCAGCAGCTGTGCGAGCATAGCGGTCGCCCCGAGCTGGTGATGCATTGGCAACGAGGATAAGCGGGTCGCCCATAGCGATGGCGAGCACGCTTTGCCTGTTTTGTGGCCGCCTTGAATGCCATGGCGGCATTCTCTACAATGACCCACTTTTTATTCATTTCGGGTTATATCGATGAGCGATACCAGCACCAAACCGGCTCTGCCGGATCACCTCTCCTGCAATCCCCGCAGCCCTCACTATGTGGCCGCCTGCTTCGAGCACCCGATCGGTATTCGCCTGAACGGTAAAGAGCGCACCGATGTCGAGGAGTACTGCATCAGCGAAGGTTGGGTAAAGATCCCCTCCCCCAAGGCGCTGGATCGCCGCCGATCTCCCATCCTGATCAAGCTCAAGGGCACCGTTGAAGCCTTCTACAGCTAATCAGCGCGCTGCTGCTTGATAAACAACAAGGCCACCCTCGCGGTGGCCTTGTTGTTTCCGGTATTGGTGCTGGCGTCAGCGCTAGCTAAGCGGCACCCACCAGCCCACATTTCTCGCTGGGCAGCTCTTATACCCCCAAGCGGTCGCGCAGGGTGTACCAGGCGGCGCCCGCAGCGGTGAAGGGGATGCGGAACAGGCGGCCACCCGGGAAGGGGTAGTGCGGCAGTTTGGCAAAGGCATCGAAGCGCTCCGCCTGACCGCTCAGCACCTCCGAGAGCAGCTTGCCCGCCAGATGGGTACAGGTGACGCCGTGGCCGCTGTAGCCCTGCATGTAGTAGATGTTGGGGCCGATGCGACCAAACTGCGGCAGCCGCGACAGGGTGAGCAGGAAGTTGCCGGTCCAGGTGTACTCCACTTTGACGTCGGCCAGCTGCGGGAAGGTCTTGAGCATCTTGGGGATGATCAGTCGCTCGATATCCGCAGGATCCCGCGCCCCATAGACCACACCGCCGCCATAGAGCAGCCGGTGATCGCCGGAGGTACGGTAGTAGTCGAGCAGGTAGTTGCAATCCTCCAGACAGTAGTTCTGCGGCAGCAGTGAACGGGCCCGCTCCTCTCCCAGCACCTCGGTGGCGATCACCTGGGTGCCACAGGGCATGCTCTTGCTGGCCAGTTCCGGCACCAGATTGCCGAGGTAAGCGTTGCCGGCCACCACCACAAAGCGCGCCTTCACCGCCCCCTTGGCGGTCTTGATCAGTGCTGGTTGACCCGGGGTGATACTGGTGACGGCGGATTGTTCGAAGATCAGCCCACCCTGGATGCGGATCGCTTCCGCCTCCCCCAACGCCAGGTTGAGGGGGTGAATATGGCCGCCGCTCTTGTCGAGCAGGGCGCCGACGTAGCGATCGCTCGCGACCACCTCGCGCACCCCCTTGGCATCGAGCAGCTCCAGCTGGTCGTTGCCCCACTTCTGCCAGCGGGCGTATTGGGATTTGAGCTCGTGCAGCTGCTTCTCGGTCTCGGCGGCAAAGACGCCCCCCTCCTGCAGATCGCACTGGATGTTGTAGCGCTTGATCCGCTCGCGGATGATCTGTCCCCCCTCAAACAACATGGAACCGAGCAGCCTGGCCTGATCCGGCGGGCAGTTCGCTTCTATGGTGTCGATGTCGCGGCTGTAGGAGTTGACGATCTGGCCGCCGTTGCGGCCGCTGGCGCCAAAGCCGACTCGTGCGGCCTCCAGCACCACCACCTTGTAGCCCTTCTCTACCAGATGCAGGGCGCTGGAGAGGCCGGTATAACCCGCCCCGATGACGCAGACATCGCACTCCAACTGCTCGGTCAATGTCGGGTAGGGCGCGTGTTTATTAGCGCTGGCTGCGTAGTAACTGTTTACATGTTCGGTCATGATCCCTGTTTCCTTACCGGTTCGGTTGCCAAACTACTGTCAGGATTAAAAGCTCGCCGGGGTGTGGGCGCTGACGATGCGACAGGTCTCCCCCGACGGATTGCTGAAACTGTGGGGCTCGCCGGTGTCGATCACATAGCTGTCGCCCGCCTCCAGCGGATAACTCTGGCCCGCCACAGTCAGGATCACCGACCCCTCCAGCACGGTGCCGACCTCTTCCCCCTGATGGGTCACCTGACCGCCGGTGTCGGTGCCGGGGGGATAGGTCTCCAGCATAAAGCCGAGCTGGCGGCGGTTGTTGCCGTTGTGCACCAGCTTGAGGGAGACCCCCTGACTGCCCAGCTCGATCAGCTGATCAGCCTTGATCACCACCTCCGGAGTGCGGCTCTCCTCCTCGGCGAAGAAGCGCGACAGCGGCAGGCCATAGATGGTGAGCAGCTTTTGCAGGGAGGCGACCGAGGGGCTCACCTTGTCCTGCTCGATCATGCAGATGGCACCGTGGGTCAGACCGCTCAGCTCGGCCGCCCGCCGCTGGGAGAGCCCCAGCTGATGGCGTACCGCCGCCAGCCGTTCCCCCATGGTGCGCGCCCCGGCGTCAGCCCCACTCAACGGTCGAGCCACGCCCTCCCGACTCTGTGGCCCACTCATGAAAGGCCCCCTGCTGCGCCATGTCTGCATCCTTGCATCATCAGCCTCTCCTGCTTGCGCGTGATCGCATCGGATCAAGCGCAGCCTGTTTACCCTGCTGGTTAAAATAGCCAACCAGCTTTCCCTTGCCGTTCACTATGTTACACAGCGAAACCGTTCATTATTTTGCACACCTAATTTACCATCTACCGGTCATCTGCCCACTTGCAGCCTGCAAGCGAACCGGAGAAAGCGCGCTACACAGCCCATTTTCTAGCATGGCGCCCCCCAGCAATTCAAATATATTTAACACTTGAAAAACATTTCAGCTCAAATTATGGTCTTCTTGTGCTTATTATTTTATACGGCAGCGGCGCAGGAAGGGTCGGCTCACTCCGGCAACCAGCTGCTCTGACCCACACTCGAGGCTTCTCATGTCAGGAACAACATCCCACTCCAGCTTGATCACATCCCGCGCCTATATAGATGGACAGTGGTGCGAGGCCGCCAGCGGCCGCACCTTCGAGGTCACCAACCCCGCCAGCGGGGCCGTGATTACCCAGGTGCCCGACATGGATGCCGAGGATACCCGCCGCGCCATCGCGGCCGCCCACGCGGCGCAACCCGCCTGGGCAGCGCTGACCGCCAAGGAGCGCAGCAACAAGCTCTACGCCTGGTTTGCCGCCATCACCGCCCACAGCGACGAGCTGGCCCGCATCATGACCTGCGAGCAGGGCAAGCCGCTGGCGGAAGCAAAGGGCGAGGTGGCTTACGGCGCCAGCTTTATCCAGTGGTTCGCCGAGGAGGGCAAGCGCGCCTATGGCCGCACCATCCCGGGCTTTAGCGGCGATCGCCGGTTGGCCACCATCAAGCAGCCGGTGGGCGTGGTCGCCGCCATCACCCCGTGGAATTTCCCCATTGCCATGATCACCCGCAAGGCGGGCCCGGCGCTGGCCGCCGGTTGCACCATCGTCATCAAGCCTGCCGCTGAAACCCCGCTCTGCGCGCTGGCACTGGCGCTGCTTGCCGAGCAGGCGGGCATCCCCGCCGGTGTCATCAATATCGTCACCAGCCATCAGGCGAGCGCGGTAGGCAACGAGCTGTGCAGCAATCCGGTGGTGCGCAAGCTCTCCTTCACCGGCTCTACCCGCATCGGCAAGCTGCTGATGCGCCAGTGCGCCGACACCATGAAGAAGCTGTCGCTGGAGCTGGGTGGCAACGCCCCCTTTATCGTCTTTGACGACGCCGACCTCGATGCCGCGGTGGCCGGGGCGCTCGCCTCTAAATACCGCAACGCCGGGCAGACCTGCGTCTGCGCCAACCGGATTCTGGTGCAGGCCAGCGTCTATGACGCCTTCGCCGAGAAGCTGACTGCCGCCGTTGCCGCCTTCAAGGTGGGAGATGGCATGGCGGAAGGCACCCAGATCGGCCCGCTCATCAACCCCGCCGCCGCCAGCAAGGTGGCCGAGCTGGTGCAGCAATCGGTCGCCGCCGGTGCAGAAGTGCTGCTGGGGGGCGAAGCTCACCCCGCCGGTCCCCTCTTCTACCAACCCACCATTTTGGGCAAGGTGGATAAAACCAACCCCATCCTGCAGGAGGAGATCTTCGGCCCGGTCGCCCCGCTGGTGTGCTTCGAGAGCGAAGCCGAAGCCATCGCCATTGCCAACGACACCCCTTATGGCCTGGCCGCCTACTTCTATGGCCGCGATATCGCCCGGGTGTGGCGCGTCGCCGAGCAGCTGGAGTACGGCATGGTCGGCATCAACGAGGGGATCATCTCCACCGAGCTGGCCCCCTTCGGCGGCATCAAGGAGTCGGGGTTGGGCCGGGAAGGGGCTGCCGAGGGGCTGGAGGAGTATCTGGAGACCAAATACCTCTGCTTTGGCGCCATTCGCTAGGGCAGCAACAGAGAGACAAGGCGCCGCCGATCTGGCCCGATGGGCTGATCGGCGGTGATGGGCGCCAAAACGCCTGCCACATTTTCAGGGAATATCGGGGGCTGCGGCCCCTCAGGGAGGAAAGATGAGTCAGTCAGAATCAAACAAGGCGTGGCAAGCGCGCCGCGAAGCGGCCGTGGTCAACGGCGTTGGCACCCTGCTGCCGGTCTTTATCGACCGGGCGCAAAATGCCGAGCTGTGGGATGTGGAGGGCAACCGCTACATCGACTTTGCCTCCGGCATCGCCGTGCTCAACACCGGTCACAACCACCCCAAAGTGGTAGCGGCGGTGCGTGAACAGCTGGAAAAATTCAGCCACACCTGCTTTCAGGTCACCCCCTACCCGGGCTATATCGAGCTTGCCGAGAAGCTCAACGCCCTGGTGCCCGGCCCGACGCCGAAGCGCACCCTGTTTCTCTCCACCGGCGCCGAGGCAGTCGAGAACGCCATCAAGATTGCCCGCGCCCACACCGGTCGCAGCGGCACCATCGCCTTCAAGGGGGGCTTTCACGGTCGCACCATGATGGGGATGGCGCTCACCGGCAAGGTGGTGCCCTACAAGACCGGCTTTGGCCCCTTCCCGGGCGAGGTCTACCACATCCCCTTCCCCGCCGACTATCTGGGGGTGAGTGAAGAGGATGCCCTGCACGCCCTCGAGCTCTGCTTCAGCGCCGATATCGAGCCCTCCCGCGTGGCCGCCATCATCATCGAGCCGGTACAGGGCGAAGGGGGCTTCTATCCCGCCTCCCCGAGCTTTATGCAAAAGCTGCGCAGCGTCTGCGACAAGCACGGCATTCTGCTGATTTGCGACGAGATCCAGAGCGGTTTTTGCCGCACCGGCAAGACCTTCGCCACCGAGTATGCCGACATCGAGCCGGACATCATGACGTTGGCCAAGAGTCTAGCGGGGGGCTTCCCGCTCTCTGCAGTAGTCGGCAAGGCAGAGATCATGAACGCCGCCAAGCCGGGGGGCCTGGGTGGCACCTATGCCGGTTCCCCCATTGCCTGCGCCGCCGCGCTGGCGGTGTTGCAGGTGATCGAAGAGGAGCAGCTCAACCAGAAGGCCCAGGCGCAAGGTGAGCAGATCAAGGCGGGACTGGAACGCATAGCCGAGCGTTTTGACTGCATAGGTCAAATTCGTGGACCCGGAGCCATGGTGGCCATGGAACTGGTGAAACAACGTGATGCCAGCCGGCCCGATCCCGACCTCACCAAACGTCTGGTGACCGAGGCGGGCAAACGCGGTCTGGTCCTGCTCTCATGCGGGGTGCGCGCAAATGTCATCCGTTTTCTCGCCCCCCTGACAGCCCCTGCGGCAGTGATTGACGAGGGGCTGCAACTCCTTGAAAAATCACTGGAGGCCGTGCTGGCCTGACCAGCAGGAAAGTGACCACTTACCTGTGCAAATAAATGCAATTTTGCCCCCTTTTTTTCTTGTCAAGGGGGCCCTGCAAATGCACAATGCGCCGCCACTGAAAGAACCGATGTAAAACAATGGCATCGGTTCTTTTTTAGACAGTGAACAAACCCATAAACGAGGCCGGATCACCCCCGGAAAAGATAGCGAGATTGGCAGCAGTCTCCCGACACCAAGTCTAGTGAGGAACAACATGGGGCATCTCAATGCTTTCCAACCGGCCATGGCCGGTGTGCGCCGCCCTGGCGCCCTTGATTCCCGGGCCTCTCTCCCGGTTTCGTTGATGGACCGTGCCACTCTGGCACTGCATGAGGAACATGCATAATGGCGGCCCAGCAGGTTGGTCTGAAAAAGACCCTCAAACTGTGGCAGGTCGTGGTTATGGGACTGGCGTACCTCACCCCCATGGCGGTGTTCGACACCTTCGGCATCGTTACCGAAATCACCGAAGGCCATGTGCCGACCGCCTACCTGTTTGCCCTCATCGGCATGCTGTTCACTGCCCTGAGCTACGGCCATCTGGTACGCAAGTTCCCGTCAGCCGGCTCCGCCTATACCTATGCCCAGAAGGTGTTTCACCCCTATGTCGGCTTTATGGTGGGCTGGACCTCCCTGCTCGACTACATGTTCATGCCGATGATCAATATGCTGCTGGCCAAGATCTATCTGGAAGCCCTCTTCCCGAATGTAGAGCCCTGGACCTATATTTTCGGTCTGGCGGCGGTGATGACCGCCCTCAACCTGCGCGGCATCAAGCTGGTGGCCAACTTCAACAGCCTGATCGTGGTGATGCAGTTCAGCATCATCGCCATCTTCATCGGCCTGATCGCCTGGGGCGTTCACAACGGTGAAGGGCTGGGTACCGTGGCCAGCAGCCGTCCCTTCTTCTCCGGGCAGATCCAGGTGTCACCGCTGCTGATGGGGGCCTCCATCCTCTGTCTGTCATTCCTCGGCTTTGACGCCATCAGTACCCTGTCGGAAGAGACCCCGGACGCGGATCGGGTGATCCCCCGCGCCATCGTGCTGACGGCGCTGATCGGCGGTGTGCTGTTTGTCACTACCTCCTACTTCCTGCAGCTCTACTTCCCGGACATCTCCCGCTTCCAGCATCCGGATGCGGTACTGCCGGAGATCGCCCTCTATGTCGGCGGCAAGCTGTTCCAGGCGGTGGTGCTGGTCTGCACCACAGTAGCGGTACTGGCCTCGGGGCTCGCCTCCCACGCCGGTGTATCGCGCCTGCTCTACGTGATGGGTCGTGATCGCGCCCTGCCCGCACGCTTCTTCGGCTACATCCATCCGAAGTGGCAGACCCCGGCGTTCAACGTGCTGCTGGTCGGCCTGCTGGCCCTCTCTGCGGTGTCGCTGGATCTGGAGATGGCGCTGGCGCTGATCAACTTTGGCGCCCTGGTGGCCTTCACCTTCGTCAATCTGGCGGTGATTGCCCACTTCTATGTGAAACTGGGCCGCAACAAGTGTCTCAAGGACCACCTGATGTACCTGCTGTTGCCGCTCTGTGGCGCTGCCTGCATCGGAGTACTGTGGCTCAACCTCGAGCCCTCTTCCTTCGAGCTGGGGCTGATCTGGGCGGCGCTGGGGGCCATCTATCTGTTCCTGCGCCTGACCGTGTTCCGCATCCCGCTGCATACCGCCGACAAGGTGGAGATCGCCCAGTAACCGCTGGCGCCCCTCCCCCCGATAGCGAACAAGGAGCCTGCGGGCTCCTTGTTGTTTTTGCGGTGCTCTGGTGGCCAGCAGCACGGGTTGCCAGAAATGCGGTTTGTGCAGGAAGTGTGACTGATTTCAAATAACTACCCAGCCGGGCTGCTCGCCGTGCCATGGCCCGAGCCGCGTCGCCCCCTATCCTTAGTCATTAATATGAATGGATATGCAATCATTCTTTTTCCACTTCACCCCCTCCCATCCCCCGCCAGCCGATAAGCTCGCAGGACTCGAGCCCGGGGGAACGCCGCCAAATATGATCAGGATCAATGTTGAGGCGCTATGCACCCTGCAGCCCCGATTTGCCGATTTTTCATACGCCATGACTGGGTTCTCTTCCCCCCCGAAAAAGGGGGAGCGGCTCGGGGACGGCTGCAGGGGGCGAGTGACCACTTACCTGCTCCGTGCGTATGCAAAAAAATGCGTTAATCCGCCCTTTTTTGCTTGTCAAGGGGGCTGACCGAATGCACAATACGCCGCCAATAAAGGACCGATGTTCACTGCGACATCGGTTTTTGTATTTTTGAAGTGCAGTACAAACCCACCACAAGAGGCCGGAACGTTTCCGGAAGTGATATTCGAGATTGCCAAACAATCTCCCGACGTTGAGAGGATAACAATGGGGCGTTTTAATGCTTTCCTGCCGGTACAGCCCGGTATGCGCCTCCCCGGCGCCCTTGATGTACAGGCTTGCGAATCCATCGTATCCCTGCGCTCGTTGCAAGCACGTGCTGCGGCACTGATTGAGGAGAAAGCGTAATGGCATCGCAAAACGCCAAGCTGCTCAAGACCCTTACCCTGACACAAGTGATTGTGATGGGTCTGGCCTATCTGACCCCCATGGCTGTCTTCGACACCTTCGCCATCGTCGGTGACATCACCGATGGCCGGGTCGCCACCGCCTATCTGCTGGCTCTGGGTGGCATCCTGCTCACCGCTTTCAGCTACGGTCATCTGGTACGCAAGTTCCCCTCTGCGGGCTCTGCCTATACCTATGCCCAGAAGGTGTTCAACCCCTACGTCGGTTTCATGGTCGGCTGGTCATCCCTGCTCGACTACATGTTCATGCCGATGATCAACATTCTGCTGGCCAAGATCTACCTGACCGCCATGTTCCCGGGCGTCGAGCCCTGGGTGTTCATCTTCGGTCTGGTGACCGTGATGACCTTCCTGAACCTGCGCGGCATCAATCTGGTCGCCAACTTCAACGGTCTGATCGTGGTGATCCAGCTGGCCATCATCACCCTCTTTATCGGCCTGATGGCATGGGGCATCTACCACGGTGAAGGGGCTGGCACCCTGATGAGCAGCCGTCCGTTCCACTTCGAGTCAGCACAGCTGGTACCGCTCTTTACCGGTGCCACCATCCTCTGCTTCTCGTTCCTGGGCTTTGACGGTCTGAGCTCCCTCTCCGAAGAGACCCCGAACGCTGGCAAGGTGATCCCCAAAGCGATCGTGCTGACTGCCCTTATCGGCGGCATCATCTTCGTGGTGGTCTCCTACTGCCTGCAGCTCTACTTCCCGAGCCTCGCCCGCTTCCAGCATCCGGATGCAGTACTGCCGGAGATCGCCCTCTACGTTGGCGGCACCTTCTTCCAGTCCGTAGTGCTGGTCTGCACCACGGTGGCGGTACTGGCCTCCGGCATGGCGGCTCACGCCGGTGTGTCGCGCATCCTCTACGTGATGGGTCGTGATCGCATGATCCCGGAGCGGGTGTTTGGCTACATCCACCCGAAATACCGTACTCCGGCCATCAACGTGCTGATGGTGGGCGGTCTGGCCCTCTCCGCCGTGTCGTTTGATCTGGATACCGCACTGGCGCTGGTCAACTTTGGCGCACTGGTGGCGTTCAGCTTCGTCAACCTGTCGGTGATCGGTCAGTTCTGGGTACGCGAGAAGCGCAACAAGACCCTCAAGGACCACATCGTCTACCTGTTGATGCCGCTGCTCGGCGCCGCCACCATCGGTGCTCTGTGGATCAACCTGGAGCAGAGCTCGCTGGAGCTGGGCCTGATCTGGGCTGGCCTCGGCGTGACCTATCTGTTCCTGCGTCTGGCGGTGTTCCGCATCCCGTTCCGTCAGTACGAGGAAGCGGCTGACGCCTGATCCTTTGCGGATAACGGATAGACAGAAGGGGAGCCATGGCTCCCCTTCTTGCTGCCGGTCTCTTGCTGGTCACACGGGCTTGGGCCCGCTCGGCTTACTGCTTGTCCAGCACAGCGGTCGCCGCAGCCTTGAGTGGATCGCGAGCGATGGTCTTGGCATCCTGCTCCGCCTTGTGCAGCTGCTGGTTTGCCTTGTGCAGCTGCTGGTTTGCCTTGTCCATCTTCTGCTGCATACCGTTGTCGCTCTCCTTGAGGTCGGCGCGCTTCTCGCCCAGCAGGTCGGTGCGGCCTTTTTGCACCTCGGCTTTCACCTTCTCTTTCTCCTGCTTCACCAGCTTGCTGGTATCACAGTTGCCCTTGACCCCCAGAGTGGCATTCACCGCTTCGTTTTTGAGGGCCTTGTCGAGGTTGCAGTCGGTTTTCAACAGGCTGGCCTGTGCCCCTGACGAGGGCAGCCCCAGCGACAGAGAGAGGATCCATGCACGCATCATCTTGTTTACTCCTGCTTGCCAATAAAGGGGCGCAGTGTAGCGATCACATTCCGGCTGGCAAGGCAGCAGTGCTTTCGTTCCCCCTTTTGCCACCCCAGAGCCAACCGGCTCGGTCAGCGCCTGTCGCCGCAGTTCGTCGTCATAAAAACATCATCGAAATGTCACCTTGTCATATTTCTGTCATTAACCACTGATTAAATGCGCGGGTCATCAACAACCCAAGACGGAACGACCGTCTCAAGAGGCTTTATGCAACACCATCACTCCTTGTCACAGCCGCCCGCGACCCGCGCCCTGTTCAACTGGATGAGTGTCATCGTACTGGTCTACCTGATCCTGGTTGCCGTGGGCGCCATCTCCCACGGCTTCAAAGATTTCTCCGGCGGCGCCGAGGGCGCAGCCCAGATCTTCGCCTTTGCCAACAACCCCTTTGTCGCCCTGCTGCTGGGTATTCTCGCTACCGCGCTGGTGCAATCCTCCAGCACCGTCACCTCGGTGATCGTTGGTCTGGTGGCTGGCGGCCTGCCCATCAGCATGGCCATCCCCATGGTGATGGGTGCCAACCTCGGCACCACCATCACCAATACCATCGTCTCCATGGGCCATGTGCGGGATCGCGCCGAGTTCCGCCGCGCCTTCGCCGCCGCCACAGTGCACGACTTCTTCAACCTGCTGGCGGTGTTCATCTTCCTGCCGCTGGAGCTGATGTTCGGCCTGCTGCAACATAGCGCCGAGTGGCTGGCCAACCTGCTGGTAGGCTCCGCCAATATGTCGATGAAGGGCATGGACTTCATGAAGCCGCTGACCGCACCGGCCCAGCAGCTGATTGACAGCGCCGTGGCCTTCCTGCCGGGCAAGGGCGCCGCCATCGCGACCATCATCATCGGTATCCTGCTGATCCTCGCTTGCGTCACTTATCTCGGCAAAGTGCTGCAACAGGTACTGGTTGGTCGTGCCAAAGAGGTGCTGCACAAGGCGCTGGGCCGTGGCCCGCTGACCGGCATCACCTCCGGTGCGCTGGTGACCATCATGGTGCAGTCCTCCTCCACCACCACCAGCCTGATGATCCCGCTGGCCGGCGGCGGCGTGTTCAGCACCCGTCAGCTCTACCCCTTCACCCTGGGGGCCAATATCGGGACCACCATCACTGCCCTGCTGGCTGCAACAGCCATCAGTGGAGCCGGTGCCCAGCTGGCCCTGACCATCGCGCTGGTCCACGTGCTGTTCAACCTCTTTGCCGTGGTCATCATCTATGGCATCCCCTTCCTGCGCGACCTGCCGGTGCGCGCCGCCGAGGGGCTGGCCCGGGTAGGCAGCGAGAACAAGCTGCTGGCTCTGGGTTATGTGACGGGTCTCTTCTTCGCCCTGCCCGCCCTGATGATGGTGGCCGCCAAGTAAGCGCCGCCGCCATGACAAGGGGCGAGTCACCGACTCGCCCCTTTTTCCGTCTGCGTCTCCGAGCTTTGCCTGCCCGCTCACATCCTCCCGCCCTGTGGCTCGCCATCAGGGGCGGTGCGCGATAAGATGGCGCCCTCATTGCACTTTTTACATTTCATGGAACAGGAAAAACCGATGAAATTCATACTGATCGCGCTGCTCATCGCCGGTGTGGCCTACTACTTCTACTCCAGCAGCAACAACAAGAAGCTGGCGGCCGACAACGTGCGGATTGGCGCCGAGTTCCTCGCCAGTAACAAGGACAAACCGCTGGTGACCACCACCGCCTCCGGCCTGCAGTACGAAGTGCTGACCCCGGGCACCGGCACCGTTCACCCCACCGCCACCAGCAAGGTGAAGGTGCACTACGAGGGCAAGCTGCTGGACGGCACCGTCTTTGACAGCTCGGTCGCCCGTGGCGAGCCCATCGAGTTTGGCCTCAATCAGGTGATCGCTGGCTGGACCGAAGGGGTGCAGCTGATGGTGGAAGGTGAGAAGACCCGTTTCTACATCCCCGCCAACCTCGCCTACGGTGACCGCGTAGCCGGCAAAATCCCGCCGGGATCCGTGCTGATCTTCGACGTAGAGTTGTTGGGTATCAAATAATCCCCTGTGGCGAAACCCCACACCCGAGCTGATCTTCGACGTGGCGCTGCCGAGTATCCAGTCAACCGCAGCTCAAAGAGGGCCGACCATCATCGGCCCTCTCTGTTCGGGATTGCCTCCGGCCATCAGCGCCCATAAAAAAACCGCCCGAAGGCGGTTTTTTTATATCAGGTAGAGCCAGTTCGCTTAGATGGACTGCTCTTCGCCACCCAGGGCGGCAAACAGCGCCGGGATAAACTGGGACAGCTCGGCGGTGACCAGCGCGAAGTCTGCATCCAGACGGGCGGCCGGATCTTCGCTGGTGACGTCGTCGTTCTGCTCGCGCAGCTCTTCGCTGAATTTCAGACGCTTGATGGAGAGATCATCCCCCAGCACGAAGCTGACAGTCTCGCCCCAGTTGAGAGCCAGCTTGGTCACCAGCTTGTCGTTGGCCAGATGGTTCTTGATTTCATCCGTCATCAGATCCTGCTGCTTGCAGCGGATGATGCCGCCGTGCTCCATGGCGCTGCGCAGCTCGGCTTCATCTTCCAGCGTGAAGGAGGCAGGCAGGTTGCCCTCGTTCAACCACTCGGTCATGGTGATCTCGGGCGGGTTCTTGAGAGCCACCGGCACCACCGGCAGGGAGCCGATGGATTTGCGCAGCAGCGCCAGCAGATCGTCTGCCTTCTTGGCAGAACCTGCGTCCACCACCATCAAATTGTCGGCCGGATTGATCCAGGCGAAGGTCTGGCTGGTACGACTGAAGGCACGGGGCAGCAGGGTGTGGAGGATCTCCTCTTTCAGCGCTTCCTTCTCTTTCTTCTTGAGGGCGCGGCCCTGTTCGAACTCGATCGCCTCTACCTTCTCGGCCAGCATCTCCTTGACCACGGTACCGGGCAGCATCTTCTCCTCTTTGCGGGCGCAGATGAGGATGTGGCCGGAGGCAGAGTGAGTCAGGGTTGAGCCGAATTTGCCAAGGGGCTTGACCCACCCGAAACGGGAGATGTCCTGACTGCCGCAAGGGGTGAAGGCACAGGCTTCCAGCTGGGTTTCCAGCTGATCCACGGTCAGGTCAAAGGGGCGGGTAAAGCGATAAATCTGCAGGTTTTTAAACCACATGGCGTCCTCGGTCTCTAGATTGTCCGGCGGGCATTGTACTAGAGAGGCGCTTTGTGATCAGCCAATCATTCTCGCTAAATAAAGGGCGATCGACCTCACAGGGTCTCATTTATGTCACCAGTTTGTTCATGAAGTTCTCCTAGACTGCGAAAGTAAATTGTTAATAAGGATGAAGGTATGTTGCGGCCCAGTCGCCCGGAAGACATGGAAGAGATCGTCGAAATCTGGTTGCTGGCCTCCCTGCAGGCCCACGATTTCGTCGATGCCTCCTGCTGGTGGCAGGCCCAGGAGGATCTGCGTACCCGCTATCTCGATCGCGCCGCCATCTGGGTGTTCGAGGAGCGTGGCGATCTGCTCGGTTTCATGGCACTGGTGGACAACTATCTCGCCGCCCTCTTCGTACGCCCCGACCGTCAGGGCCGCGGCGTCGGCCACGCCCTCTTGCAGGAGGCCAAGCGTCAGGGGGCGTCGCTCCACGCTAGGGTCTTCGTCGAGAACGATCAGGCGGTGCGTTTCTATCGTCGCCACGGTTTCGTCATTGAGGCCGAGGAGTCCGATCCCCTTACCGGCCACCCCCAATACCGGATGTGCTGCGAACCTGCCTGAATCGATGCCAGCCCCCTGTTTTACTTGAAAAAAGCACGGGGCATCCTCATCTTGTTTCCATCGGGTGCCATCGGCACCATCCCTGCAACCGGGCTGCTTTCCAATGAAAATCCTCCATACCGCCGACTGGCACCTTGGCCATCAACTTCATGGCCATGACCGCCGTTTTGAACACGATGCCTTTCTCGACTGGCTGAGCGACACCCTCAAGGTGCGTGAGATCGACGCCCTGCTGGTGGCGGGCGATCTGTTTGATACCGCCAATCCCCCCGCCAGCGCCTGGCAACAGCTCTACCGCTTTCTGGCCAGACTCCGCGCTGAAATGCCCCACCTCAACATGGTGCTGATCGGCGGCAACCACGACTCCCCCTCCAAGCTCGATGCCCCCCACGAGCTGCTGCGCGCCTTTGATCTGCATCTGGTGGGCAGCATCAGCCGCGATGGCGATGGCAAACTCGACACCGACCGTCTGCTGGTACCGCTGCAAGACAAGGAGGGCAACATTGCCGCCTGGTGCGCCGCCGTGCCGTTCCTGCGCAGCAGCGATCTGCGGGTGGAGCCGTTGGAAGAAGGGCAGGACCGGCTGATCGAAGGGGTACGCCAAATCTACGCCGAGGTGCTGGCCGAAGGGCGGGCCCGCTGCGGGGAGGGTCTGCCGCTCATCGCCATGGGCCATGCCTATCTGGCGGCGGGCCAGCTCTCGGAGCTGTCGGAGCGGCGGGTGCTCGGCGGCAACCAACACGCACTGCCTGCCGAACTCTTTGCCGGTGCCGACTACACGGCGCTCGGTCACCTCCATCTGGCCCAGAGCCCGGCCGAGGGGGTGCACTACAGCGGCTCGCCGCTGCCGCTTTCGCTGGCCGAAGCCAACTACAACCATCAGGTGCTGGAAGTGACCTTTTCAGAGGGGAAACTGGCCGGGCTGGAGCGGATCCCGGTACCCCGCGCGGTGGAGATGATCCGCCTGCCCCAGAGCAGCCTCGACGACGCACTCAAAGCCATCGCATCGCTCGAGCTGCCTGATTGTCCACAAGAAGCACAGCCTTTCCTCGAAGTACGGCTGCTGCTGCCCAAGCCAGAAGCCCGCATCCGCGAGCGTATTCTGGCGGCCATCGCAGACAAGCCGGTGCGTCTGGCCCGCATCAGCACCCAGTATCAGGGCTCGGGCGAAGGGCTGGCCGATGGTCGCGAGCGGCGCAGGCTCGATGAGCTCTCCCCCACCGAGGTGTTTCGCCTCTGCTATCAGCGCCAGTTTGAAGGGGAGCCCGAGGCTGGGCTGGTTGCCTCGTTTGAAGAGATCCTGGAGCAGGTGAAGGAGTCAAACCAATGAAAATCTTGTCTCTGTCTGGTGAGAATCTGGCCAGTCTGACCGGCCCCTTCACCATCGACTTTACCAGGGGGGCGCTCGGCGCCGCCGGTCTGTTTGCCATCACCGGCAACACTGGCGCGGGCAAGAGCACATTGCTCGACGCCATTTGTCTGGCCCTCTACGACGAGATGCCGCGCTTTATCGCCAATCGCAAGAACGTGGCCGAAGTGGGCCGCATGGATGACGAAGAGAAGCTCAAGGCCAACGACGTGCGTGGCATCCTCAGTCGCGGCCACGCCAGCGGCTTTGCCGAGGTGCAGTTTCGTGGCTGCGATGGCCGCATCTGGCTGGCCCGCTGGGCGGTGCGCCGGGCGCGAAACCGCTCGGAGGGGCGTTTTCAGGCGCAGGAGCGAACCCTGACCGATGTGGAGTCAGGGCAGGTTTTCTCCGGCAGCAAGCGGGAGCTGCAGGATCGCATCGACGAGCTGGTGGGTCTCTCCTGGGAGCAGTTCCGCCGCGCGGTGATCCTGCCGCAGGGGGAATTTGCCGCCTTCCTCAAATCGGATGCCAACGAGCGCTCCGCCCTGCTCGAACGGATGACCGGCACCGAACTCTACTCTGCCATCTCCATCCAGACCTATGAACGGGCGCGGGAAGAACAGCAGAAGCTGGCCACCATCGCCCAGCGCCTCGGCGACGTGGCGCTGATGGATGAAGCGACCCGCGAACAGTGGGTAAGCCAGCAGGTGAGCCTCTCCACCACCCTCAAGCACGAGCAGCAACAGCAGCTGCTGATGCAGGACTTGCGCGACCTCAACAGTCGCATTGCAGCCCAGCTGCAGGGCTGCGCCGAGGGACAGGCGGCGCTCGATGCCGCCCTGCAGGCCCACGGCGCCGCGGCCCCCGAGCGCGAGGAGTTTGCCCGTGCCGAACAGGCCCAGGTGGCCCGAGCCGATCACGACGAGCTGGCCCGCCTCACCCTTGAGGTACAGCAGCAGGAGAAGGTGATCGCCGAGCTGGGACCGGAGCTGGCCAAACTCGAGGAGCAGACCCAGCAGAGCGCGCTGACCGAACAGCAGTTGCTGGCGGAGAAGATCGCCGCCGAGCGGGAATGGGGTGCCCTGCAACCCGAACTCAAGCGGGCGCAGGAGCTCGATACCCGCATCCGGGAAAAAGTGCAGCAGTTGCAGAAGATCCAGCAGGAGGGGGCACAGGAGCGAGAAGTGCAACTCACGCTGGAGCAGGGCTGGCGCGAGCAGAGCCGACAGGTAGAACTGCTCAAGCAGCAGCACCAGCAGTGGGGCCTTTGGCTCGAAGAGCACAAGGAGCTGGCACCGGTGGCCCGTCAGTGGCAACCCCTGCTCACCGCCATGCAAGATTGGGCCGAGGATGCCGACAAGTTACAACAGCTGCTCACCCTGCGGGATCACAAGCTGCGCGCCCTGCAACAGTTGCAGCGCCAGCTGGAGCAAGGCCAGCAAGAGCGCGACTACTGGCAACATGAACAAGCTCGGCTGCAACAGCAACAGAACGAGCTGCAGGAGCAGCAGTGGGAGAGCCGCCTCGCCAAGGCGCAGGAGCAGTGGCAGCAGCAAACCGAACAGCTGGGTCAGCTGCGCCAGCTGCTGGAGCTGGCCGATTATGGCCGCAACCACGGCGAACAGCATGGCCGCTTGCAGCAGGAGATTGCCCAGCTGGAGCAGGCGCTGGGCAAGCTCGCCACCCTAAGCGAAGAGCTGGCCCCCGCCCGCGAGCGGCTCGCCCTGCAGCGGGATGAAGCGCGCCATGCGCTGGAGCAGTCCCGCGCCATCGCCAGCTTCGAGCAGTATCGCCATATCCTGAGCGATGGCGAACCTTGCCCGCTGTGCGGTTCCGGGGAGCACCCCTACAGCCAGAGCCAGCCACAGGTGGCCGGCATTCTTGGTCAACTGGCGGAACGGACCCGCAGTCTGGAGCTGGAGTGGGAGCGGCTCAATCATCAATACATTCAGTGCGAGAGCGAGCGTCAGGAGCTGGCCCGCCAGCTGGCGGTACGCCAGCAGCACCTGCCAGAGCTGGAAAACCGCGCCGAGCAGCTGACCCAGCGCTGGCAACAGCTGGGGGGCGATACCCTGCTCGGCCATCCGCTGCCGCTGCGCCAAAGCCCCATTGAGTGGAACGAGCTGATGAGCACCCTGCTCGGCCGTGGCCAGGCACTGGAGCAGGGGTTGGCCCAGAGCCAGCAGCAGCTGCGTCAGGCCCAGCTTGGCCAACAACAGCTGCAAGGGGTGCGTCAACAACTGAGCCAACTGGCTGCCCAGCACCAGCAGTTTGACCAGCAGTGGCAGGAGGCCGACCGCCAGCGCATCGCACTGGAAGGGGAAGTGAAGGGGATGGGCGAGCAGGAGGCGACCCTGCGCCAGCGCCTCGAACAGGGCTCCCACCGCCTCGACGAGCAGATGGGCGGCCAACCGTGGCGCCAGTGGCTCGGCAGCCAGCAGTGGCACGAGTGGCAGCGAGCCTGCGAAGCCTGGCTGCACGGCCAGAGCGAGTGGGAGCGGCTGGCCAGCGAGATCGCCAGCCTCACCCCGGCACTAAGTGCGCAGGAGGCACGCCTGCAGACCCAGCGCGAGCTGCTGCACAAACTCGAGCGGGACTACAAAGAACACGAGCAGCAGCGGCAGGGGCTGCTCACCAGCCGCAGCGGTTGTCTCGGTGGCGAGGAGATCCCGCTGGTCGAGAGCCGCTGGCAACAGCGGCTGCAACAGCTCGCCAGCGAACTGGAGCTGATGCAAAGCAGCGCCCGCGTTCTGCGCGAGCGGCAGACCGAACTCAAGACCCGTCTCACCCATGTGGAGCAGGAAAAGCAGACCAGCAGTCGCCGCAAGCGGGAGGTGCTGGGGCGCTGGGCTGCCCACGCCAGTACCCTCGGCATTGCCGAGTACGACCTGCGCCGTCTGCTCGCCATCAGCCCCGATGAACTCAAGGCTCGCCGCACTGCCCTGCAAGGGCTGGAGGATGCGGTTGGCGAGGCGCGTACCCGTCTTGCCGAGCGGCAGCGGGCGCTGGCACTGGAGGAGAGCAAGCGGGATCGCTATCGCGAGCACCACCCCGAGCTGGCCGCCCTGCCGGATGCAGAGCTGAGCGATCAACTGGCGGCACTCGATGCCCGCTGCCGCGCCCTTGAAGAGCAGCTGTTCGAGTGCAAGAGCAAGCTGGCACAGGCCGAAGCCGCCGCTCTCAAAGCAGGCAGCCTGCAACAGGAGCTGGCCGCCCAGCAGGCGGTGGCCGACCACTGGCAGCAGCTGTGCGATCTGATTGGGCAGGCCAACGGCGCCAAGTTCCGCACCTTCGCCCAGAGCCTCACCCTTGAGCGCCTGTTGCTGGAGGCCAACGCCCAGCTCGCCGAACTATCACCGCGCTACCGGCTGGAGCGAGTACCCGGCACCGATCTGGCGCTGCAAGTGGTGGATCTCGATATGGGGGATGAGGTGCGCTCGGTGGACTCCCTCTCCGGTGGCGAGAGTTTTCTGGTGTCGCTGGCGCTGGCACTGGCCCTCTCCAGCCTCTCGTCACGGCAGACCCAGGTCGAGTCGCTGTTTATTGACGAAGGGTTTGGTACCCTGGATCCGGACAGCCTGGATCTGGCGCTCGCCAGCCTCGACTCCCTGCAGGCCGCCGGCCGCCAGATCGGAGTCATCTCCCACGTCCAGACGCTGGTAGAGCGGATTGGCGTGCAGATCAGAGTCGAAGCCCTCGGCGGCGGCGAGAGCCGGGTAGTGGCTCCCTGAGAGCCTTCGGCTCAATCACCACTACCATCGGTCCACCACGCCGTAAATAACAAGACCCCGCCAATTGGCGGGGTCTTGTTGAGAGGCTATCAGCCGAAGCGGTAGGCGCCCATATAGAGGCTGCCGCCATCCCAGCTTTCGTGCAGCCGGGTGGGCGCCACACCATCGGCGGCCCCCAACGCCACAAAGAGTGGGCGCAGATGATCGTCGTGGGGATGGGACTCCACCGCGCCTGGAGCCTGCTGGCGATAGTCGAGCAGCGCCAGCCGATCCTCGTCGGCCATCTTCTGCTCCAGCCAGTCGACAAACTGGCTGGCCCACTCCGGCACCGGCGAGCCTTCCGGTGCCAGCGACCGCAGGTTGTGGGTGATGGCCCCAGAGGCGAGGATGCCAATCCCCTGACTGCGCAGTGCCCCCAACACCTCTCCCAACTGCCACAACTGGGCCGGGGTGAAGCTCGCGGGAATGGAGATCTGCACCAGCGGGATCTCGCTGTTTGGGTCGATCAGGGAGAGCGGTGACCAGACCCCATGGTCCAGCTCGCGCCGCACCGGGGTAGCGGTCAGTCCGGCCAGTGCCAGCTGGTCGCTCACCCCCTGCAGCAACCACTCGGGGCTGCTGGCAGACCAGCGCATCCGGTAGAGGGGCTCGGGGAAGCCGTAAAAGTCGTACATCAAGGCCGGTTTGGGCTCGACGTTGATCTGCAGCTCGCGGCTGAACCAGTGGGCGGAGATGACCACCAGCCCCTTGAGCTCACCCAGACGCAGGGTTCGCAGAAAGCGGGTGGCGGGTTGCTCACGCAGCACCAGATCCGGTGCGCCGTGAGAGATAAACCAGACGGGGGCGAGGGACATAAAGCGGACTCCAACAAAGTATCAGGGGGCGATACCGGAGGGGATATCGCTGTTGGAATCGATTATCCTCCCGCCATGAAAGGTGGACAATCCAGCAAGATAGATAAGAACTATCAACTAATGGTTGATAATTTCACGCCTTCACGACCGATAAGCAGCAATAGATATCAAGGCTGCGGCGCATCCGGCTGCGGTCGGGCTGCACGAAGCGCCATCCGGGTCGCTGCACTGTGATCCTGCCACTCTCGCCACGCCAATCCCTCGGCGGCCGCCTCCCCTTTCACTGGGAGGGAGAAAATCGCCAGCAGTCGCGCATTATCAGGCCAGTAGCGGGCTGGCAGCGTCTGAACCAGCAGCAGGGCGGCGCCCAGCAAGAGCAGAGCCCATCCGGTTTCATGGCTGTTTTTCATCCCGGCCTCCTTCACCCTTGCGCCAATGAACTAACATTTTTGCGCAAGCCGGTGACAAGACGGTGACAGCGGACGGGTGGTCATTTTACAACATCTGAACCCCAACCCGGCCAAACAACCACAGATAGCAACATTTGTATCCCTTCAGCCCGAACCTGTGGCCGTATGCTCTAAAATGTGACTCACAGGAAAACGTTATCCCTGAAAAGAAAACGTTATCTGGTCAAAACGTTGTTTCTGGATCATAAAAAGATTCCAAAAACTGGTGTATATTGCTCGGCGGAAATTCCTTAACCATGAAGATTGACATGAAAAAGACCAAAATTGTCTGCACCATCGGTCCGAAGACCGAATCCAAAGAAATGCTGGCCAAAATGCTGGACGCCGGCATGAACGTCATGCGCCTGAACTTCTCCCACGGTGACTACGCCGAGCACGGCAGCCGCATCAGCAACCTGCGCGCTGTAATGGCCGAGACCGGCAAGCACGCAGCTATCCTGCTGGACACCAAAGGTCCGGAAATCCGTACCATGAAGCTGGAAGGCGGCAACGACGTCGCGCTGGTCGCTGGCCAGACTTTCACCTTCACCACCGACCAGACCGTGGTTGGCAACAAAGACAAAGTGGCCGTGACCTATGCAGGTTTCGCCAACGATCTGCGCGTCGGCAACCGCATCCTGGTTGATGACGGCCTGATCGGTCTGGACGTTATCGAAATCACCGAGCGCGAAGTTATCTGTAAAGTGCTGAACAACGGTGACCTGGGCGAGAACAAAGGCGTTAACCTGCCGGGCGTCTCCATCAAGCTGCCGGCCCTGGCCGAGAAAGACAAGCGCGACCTGATCTTCGGTTGCGAGCAAGGCGTTGATTTCGTTGCTGCGTCCTTCATCCGTAAGAAAGAAGACGTTCTGGAAATCCGTGAGCACCTGAAAGCCCACGGTGGCGAGAACATCCAGATCATCTCCAAGATCGAAAACCAGGAAGGTCTGGACAACTTCGACGAGATCCTGGCTGTTTCCGACGGCATCATGGTTGCTCGTGGCGACATGGGTGTAGAGATCCCGGTTGAAGAAGTTATCTTCGCCCAGAAGATGATCATCGCCAAGTGCAACAAAGCCCGCAAAGTGGTTATCACTGCCACCCAGATGCTGGACTCCATGATCAAGAACCCGCGTCCGACCCGCGCCGAAGCTGGTGACGTGGCCAACGCCATCCTGGACGGTACTGACGCAGTCATGCTGTCCGGTGAATCCGCCAAGGGTAAGTACCCGCTGGAAGCCGTGACCATCATGGCCACCATCTGCGAGCGTACCGATGCCGTGATGCCGTCCAACCTGTCTGCTGCCAACGACAGCAACAAGCTGCGCATCACCGAAGCCGTATGTAAAGGCGCCGTAGAGACCTCCGAGAAGCTGGACGCCCCGCTGATCGTGGTCGCTACCGAAGGCGGCAAGTCTGCCAAGGCCATTCGCAAGTACTTCCCGAAAGCCTGGATCCTGGCTATCACCACCAACAAGAAAACTGCTGCCCAGCTGGTTCTGACCAAGGGTGTGGTTGCCCACGTGGTTGACAGCATCGCTTCTACCGACGATTTCTATCGCATCGGTAAAGAAGCCGCGCTGGAAATCGGCATGGGTCTGAAAGGTGACGTGGTTGTGATGGTCTCCGGTGCTCTGGTACCGAGCGGCACCACCAACACCGCTTCTGTTCACGTTCTTTAATCAGAGCTGAACGAGTTGAAAACGGCGCCTGCGGGCGCCGTTTTTTTTGTCCCTCCCCCCTGCTTACCTGACAAGCCCGGTGTTAGAATCCACGCGAATTTAATCTATGCGGGAAATCTCCCGAATATCGCGTAATAACCCGGAAGTTATATGCCCTCAATACGTTTTAAAAGAGTCTCGGCCACCCTGTTGCCGCTGCTCTGTCTCCTCGCCAGCCTCTGCGTGCCGCAAGCCATGGCGCAAGATGTCCCCTCTCGCAACGCAGTTCAGCGAGCGCTGGATGGTCTGGGTAAATCAGAGACCCTGACCGTCAGTCAGCAAGCGGATCAGAAGTTGCTGACCGAAACCCTCGGCCTGCTCGACAGCATCGACAAGGAAGAGGCGAAGGCCAAGACCCAGGCCCAGCGGATCCGCAACCTGCCCACCGAACTCAGAGAGATCAGCGCCAAGCTCGATGCCCTGACCAAGGGCAAGAGTGCCGAGCAGATCAAGAGCGAATACGCCAGCATGAGTCTGGCAGAGCTCGACAGCCGTCAGCCGGAAGTGCTGGCCAACATGCAGGCGGCCCAGGAGGCCCTCGGCGCCATCGGCAGCCAGCTCACCAGCTTGCAGACCCTGCCGGAGCGGGCCCAGGCCAGCATGAGCCGTGCCTACCAGCGCAGTCAGGAGATCCGTACCCGCCTCAACGCCGGTGAAAGCGTCTCCAGCGCCGAGAAGATGAAGCTCGGTGCCGAACTGGCCCTGCTCGACCTGCAACTTGCCCACCTGCAAAAGGAGCTGGATAACCGTACCAGCATGCAGGATCTGGCGATCAAGCAGCGCGACTACCAGAGTGCCCGTCTCGCCAGCGAAGAGCAAAAACTGCAGCTGTTGCAGGATCAGAGCAGCGCCAAGCGACTCGGCGACACAGAGAAAACCGCCGAGCAGACCGGTGAACTGGTGGCGACCGAAGACAGCCCGCTGGTGCAAAAAGAGCAGGAACTCAACCACCAGCTCAGCCAGCAGCTGATCGGTGCCACCACCAGCCTCAACTCGCTGGTGCAAAAAAACCTGCAAGCCAAGAGCTGGCTGGAGCGCGGCATCCAGACCGAGCGCAACCTCAATGAACAGGTGCAGATGCTCAAGGGCAATCTGCTGCTGTCACGCATCCTCTATCAGCTCTACCAGCAGCTGGAAGCGGCGCCCACCATCGCCGTCAAAAACCTGGAAGAGCAGATCGCCGATCTGCATCTGGCCCAGTTTGAACTGAGCCAGCAGCGTGACCAGCTGTTCCAGAAGAACCTCTATCTGGACAATCTGATCGCCGGCAGCAAGGATCCGGTCAGCGAGGAGGACAAGCAGAGCCTTGCCAAGCTGCTCGACACCCGCATCAATCTGCTCGATCAGCTCAACCGCCAACTCGACAGCCAGCTCACCAACGCCATCAGCCTGCAGCTGACCCAGCAGCAGCTGGCGCGGGTCTATGCCTCTATCGAATTTACCCTGCAGCAACACATCTTCTGGGTAAGCAGCAACAAGCCCATCGACAGCAAGTGGTTTATCAGCTGGCCCGCCCAGGCCTACAAACAGGCCTCCGACTGGGTATTGAAACCGGACTGGAAACGCTGGCGCGAAGAGCTCTTGGGGATCTCCCTGCTCGCCTTCCCGCTGCTGCTGATCGGCGGCCTGCTGGTCTGGAAACGTCCGGCGCTGGTTGAGCGCGAGAAGAAGATCACCAAGGACCTTGGCCGTTTCCGTCAGGACAGCCAGTGGCACACCCCGCGCGCCCTGCTCTATACCGTACTGCAACGCCTGCCGGGCAGCATGTTCATTCTGGCTGGCGGTCTGCTGCTGACCTACTGCGGTCTGCTCAGTCCCAAGCTGATGTTCCAGATCACCCTGAACCTCGCCCTCGGTTATCTGGTGTTCAGCGTCTATCTGGCGGTGATGCGCCCGGGCGGCATCGCCGAGACCCACTTCCGGATCCCGAAAGCGGAGCTGCAAGCCAAGCGCAACAGCATGCGCTACATCTGGTTGCCACTGCTGCCGCTCATCATGCTCGCAACCAAGGCGGTGGTTGAACCCTCCACCCTGGGCAACGACGTGATCGGCCAGGCCATGACCCTGACCCTGCTGGGGCTGGCCGCCTATCTGGTGTTCCCCATCTCCCGCGCCCGCATCAAGGGCGAGGCGAGCATGCAGAAGTCGCTGATCGCCATCGCCCTGGCGCTGGCACCGGTGGCGCTGATCGTGCTGGCCGTGCTCGGTTACTACTACACCGCGCTGAAGCTGACCGGTCGCCTGATCGAATCCTTCTACCTCATCATCATCTGGAGCCTGGTCTACCGCACCGCCCTGCGTGGTCTGGAGCTGGCAGCACGTCGTCTGGCCTACCGCCGTGCGGTGGCCAAGCGTGAGCACAAATCTTCGGAAGATGCAGAAGGTGGCGAGTCCATCGAAGAGCAGCCCATGGATCTGGAGGATGTCAGCCAGCAGTCCCTGCGTCTGACCCGTACCGTGCTGATGCTGATCTTCGGCGTCGCCTTCTACTGGCTCTGGTCCGATCTGGTCGCGGTCTTCTCCTACCTCGACAGCATGGTGCTGTGGCACCGCAGCGAAGGCACCGGCGCCAACGCCGTGCTGTTCCCCATCAGCCTCAGTGACGTGCTGATCGGCTTCCTGCTGCTCGGCGGTGCATGGTCACTGGCGCGCAACCTGCCGGGCTTGCTGGAGGTGCTGGTGCTCTCCAAGCTCAACCTGGCTCAGGGGACCGCCTACGCCATCACCACCATGCTCAACTACGTGCTGATCGGCTTTGGCTCCCTGACCGCTCTCTCCATGATGGGCGTGCAGTGGGACAAGCTGCAGTGGGTTGCGGGTGGTCTGTCAGTCGGTATCGGTTTTGGCATGAAGGAGATCCTCTCCAACTTCGTCTCCGGCATCATCATCCTGTTCGAGCGTCCGGTGCGGATCGGTGACACCGTCACCATCGGCTCCTTCTCCGGTACCGTCTCGCGGATCCGCATTCGCGCCACCACCCTGACCGACTTCGACCGCAAAGAGGTGATCATCCCCAACCAGCAACTGATGACAGAACGGCTCATCAACTGGTCGCTGAGTGACACCGTCACCCGGGTGATCGTACGGGTGGGCGTGGCGTACGGCTCGGATCTGGAGCTGACCCGCACCCTGCTCAAACAGGCGGCCGACGAAAACAGTCGGGTGCTGAAAGACCCGGCCCCCATCGTCTACTTCCTCACCTTTGGCGCCAGCACGCTGGATCACGAGCTGCGCTTCTTCGTGAGCGAACTGGGTGATCGCAACCCGGCGGTGGACGAGTTGAACCGCAAGATCGACCAGCTGTTCCGCGAGAACGGCATCGAGATCGCCTTCAACCAGATGGATGTCTACATCAAGAACATGCAGGGCGAAGAGCAGAAGGTGGAGTCCAACTCCGCCGCCCTGCCGCCGCCCGCGGAAGATGGCAAGCAGCCAGCCTGATAGCGAACTGCACTGATCTGATGGCAACAGCCGCTCACCCAGGTGAGCGGCTTTTTTATGCCCGGTTTATGAAGATAGAGACGGCTATCCACCGCCAGCATGGCTGGCCGCCGCATAACAGACAGCCATCACCCTTGATAAAATATAAAGAGAAATAAAAGTCTAAAAACAAACACTTGCCCCACACCACTACTTACCGCATGGATGAACCCTGCGCCCTTCTCCCCTCACCGCGCCCCCCATACCGCGCTCGCTCCGGCTCCCGGACTTTTATAACTTTTTTTAATTTTATTTGAGTGTCCTCTTCATCCTGACCATTGCAAAGTGGCGCCATTCCAGCGCCGGGCCCAATGACCACCGCCCGGCTGACACCGACTTGCTCATTTGATAATTGAAAGGATCCGAGAGATGAAACACTCCTTGATGGTAATGGGGTTGGCCGCCTGTCTGGCATTGAGCGGCTGCCAGAATATGGACACCAAGAAAGTCCTGATAGGTGCAGCTGCGCTGGGTGCCATCGGCGCCGCTGGCTATTACGCCGGGAAAAAGCACAGCGATAACAAACACGAGCATGATGGCCAACATGACGATAGCGATGACCAGCATATGGCCACCAGCAAGATGCCCCGCTACTGCTCGGGGGCAGCAGCCAGCAAATTCCATGTCTCCCCCCGCGATATCACCACCGAGTCGGTAGAAGAGAGCGGCCACAGATACAAGGTCTATGGCCAGTACGAGACCAACGATGATGCGGTCGACTTTACCTGCACCTTCAATCACGACGGTCGCTTCCTCTCGGTCGTTCGCAGCTGATTGGCCAGCGGGTATAGCCAATTCACTACTGGCACCCCATACAGGACACACACGATGAAACAGCAACGCAGCATGATCGCCAGCCTCATTGCGCTGGCCCTGCTTGGCCTCGCTCCATGCGCCGGTGCCACCAGCGGCCACTCCGGGGTGGATCTGGCCAGCATGGATAACAGCGTGCGCGCGGCGGACGATCTGTTTCGCCACGTCAACGGCAACTGGCTGGCCCAGACCCAAATACCGGATGACATGCCGGGGCAGACCATCGGCAATCTGCTGGCGGACAAGTCGCTGGAGGATCGCAAGGTGTTGCTGGAGGAGCTGCTTAAGCGCCCGCAACAGTCCGGAACCCCTCGCCAGCAGATCGCCGATCTCTACGCCAGCTATCTGGATCAGGCCGGGCGGGATGCCAAAGGGCTGACCCCCATTCAACCACTGCGCGACGAGATCATGGCCATCCATGATGGCGCCTCGCTAGCCACCTACTTTGCCCGGGTCAGCAAGCTGGGGGGCGGCGCTCCCTTTGGTATCGGGATCATGGCCGACAAGAAGCAGCCTGACAGCTACGGGATCTACCTGCAGCAATCCGGCCTCGGTCTGCCGGATCGGGACTACTACCTGAAAGCAGATGCCGCCAGCAAGACACTGCGGGCCAGCTACGAGCAGTTCATTACCGCCCTGCTCAACCATGCAGGCATCGAGGGGGCGAGCGAACAGGCCCATCGCATTCTGACGCTGGAGACCCGCCTCGCCAGCCTGCAGTGGGGCAGAGTCAAACTGCGGGATGACAACCTCACCTACAACAAACTGCCCATCGCCCGCCTCAGTCAGTTGCTGCCCACCCTGGATTGGCAACGCTACCTGACAGAGGCCGGTATCGCCGGGGAAACGGAGATCATCGTCAGTGAGCCGGACTATCTGGAGAAGCTGACCGCCGTGATGCAGGACACCAGCATCGCGCAGTGGCAATCCTACTGCCTGTTCCATCTGCTACGCACTTATGCGCCCTATCTCGACAGCCAGAGCAATGCCCTGCACTTCGCTTTCTACGGTACGACCCTGAGCGGCATCCCACGGCAGCGGAAGCCCTGGAAGCAGGCCATGGAGGTGCTGGACGACTATCTGGGTCAGGCGGTGGGCAAACTCTACGTGGAGCGCTACTTCTCGGCCGAAGCCAAGGCACAGATGGCGACCATGGTGCGCAATCTGATCGCCGCCTATCGCCAGGAGATCGGCGAACTCGACTGGATGTCTGCCCCGACCAAACAGCAGGCGCTGGCGAAACTGGAGCAGGTACGGGTCAAGATCGGATATCCCGACCAGTGGCAGGATTACAGCGCAATCGAGATCCGTCCCGATGATCTGGTCGGCAATGCCCAGCGCGCGGCCACGGTGCGTTACAACGAGCACCTTGCCCGCCTCCATCAACCGGTGGATCGGGAGGAGTGGTTCGACAATCCGCAGACGGTGAACGCCTACTACAACCCGAACAACAACGAGATCGTCTTCCCGGCAGCCATACTGCAACCGCCCTACTTCGATCTGAAGGCGGATGATGCGGTCAACTATGGCGCCATCGGCGCGGTCATCGGTCACGAGTTGAGCCATGGTTTCGATGATCAGGGGGCCAAATTCGATGGCAACGGTGCCTTGCACAACTGGTGGGCTCCGGCCGATCTCAAGGAGTTCACCGCCAGAGCGCAAAAACTGGCGAAACAGTACGACCGTTTCGAGCCCATCAAGGGGGAGCATGTCAACGGCCAGCTGACCCTTGGCGAGAACATCGGCGATCTCGGCGGCTTGACCATCGCCCACAAGGCGTACCGGCTCGCCCTGGGCAACCGCCAGCCAGCGGTGCTCGATTGCTTCACTGCCGAGCAGCGTTTCTTTATCGGCTGGGCGCAGGAGTGGAAAGGAAAGTACCGGCCCGAGCTCGCTGCCGTTCTGCTCAAGACAGATCCCCACTCGCCGTTGGAGTACCGGGTCAACGGCGTCGTCGTCAATATGCCGGCCTTCTATAGCGCCTTTGCCATCAAGCCGGGAGACAAGCTCTATCTGTCACCTTCCGAGCGCGTGAAGATTTGGTGACCACCAGCAGGGGCCCTGGCCCGAAAAGCTCCAGCAGATGGACCACCTCCACCTGAGCTGAAGATGACCGACACAGGGAGTGTCTGTTTTACCCTGCCTGGTTTTTCCAGACCCACATGTGCCTGACCATGTGGGTTTTTTTGACCCTTTTGCTCTGCCCCTTCTCCCCGGCCTGCCCAGCTTTCACCCGATACGGCCACGGCAAACAACTCCACCGTTTTTTCGCCTTTGCCATTGGCTGAAAAACCGGCGGCGGAACCGCTATAAATCGGTTTACCACCAAACAGGTCTGACCTATGGTAAAGCATGTAAAAGATGCATCGTGGAGCCGCTTTTCCTATGAATGACCGAGAACTGCAACAGATCCTGTTTCGCTCCTTCGATGTGATCCCGCTGCCTATTCTGGTGTCCGAATCCATTGCCCGTCACGATGGCTGCTCATCCGACATGATCCCACAGCGGCGCCACCGCTTTCTGAATAAAGCCTTTATTGAGCAGCTAGGCTACAACCTTGACGATCTGCCGGACATGGCTTCCTGGTTTCAGGTCGCCTACCCGGATGAAGGGTATCGCCGCACCATCATCGACTCCTGGCACTCCCAGGTGGAACAGAGCTTGTCGCAAGGGCTGGAGGTCGCCGAAATGCCTGCGCTGATCCGCTGCAAGAGCGGTCAGTCACGCTGGTTTATCGTCACTGCCCAGCTGGGAGCCGATGCCATCCCGGATGGCCATATCGTCACCTTTCGCGATATCCACGACCTGCAGTGTATGGTGGAGGAGGTGAGCCGCCTCTCCTGCACCGATCCGCTCACCGAACTGACCAACCGGCGTGGCGCCCAGCAACAGTTGCAGGCCCTCTGGTTGCAGGGTGAGCCCCTCTCGGTGGTGCTGGGAGATATCGACCATTTCAAACAGGTCAATGACCGCTACGGCCACCCTGCGGGTGATGCCGCGCTCTGCGCCGTCGCCCACGCTATGGCGGGCCAGCTGTTGCCGGGGGAGAGTCTGGCCCGTTGGGGCGGAGAGGAGTTCCTGCTGATCCTGCCTGGTTGCGATATTGAACAGGCGGCACGGCGCGCCGAACAGCTGCGCCAGCATGTCAGTACCACCCGCTTGCCATGGCAGGGGACGCAGCTATCTCTCACCATCAGTCTGGGGTGTGCCAGCATGAAGGGGCAGGAGAGCATCGACTATCTGCTGATGATGGCCGACCGGGCCCTTTATCAGGCAAAGGATCAGGGCCGTAACCGGGTTGTCATCTCGACAGAATAGAGTGGTAATCAGAACGGAAAGCCGACTCGCGGCCATAAAAAAACCGAAGCACAAGGCTTCGGTTTTTTACTGCGCAACTGGCGTGAGCCAGCCGGGCATTACTTCTTGATACGGATAACCGGGGTCTCGCCCACAGTCACGGCACCAGTCATTTTGATCAGCTCTTTGATCTCGTCCATGTTGGAGATGACAACCGGAGTCAGGGTAGACTTGGCTTTCGCTTCCAGAACGGCCAGATCGAACTCGATGATGGTGTCGCCGCGCTTGACCTGTTGACCTTCCTGAGCGATACGCTTGAAGCCTTCGCCTTTCAGTTCAACGGTGTCGATACCGAAGTGAACGAACAGCTCGATACCGGAGTCGGATTCCAGAGAGAACGCGTGGTTGGTCTCGAAAATCTTGCCGATGGTACCATCGCACGGCGCAACCATCTTGTTGCCAGCCGGCTTGATGGCGATACCGTCACCAACGATCTTCTCGGCGAAGACAACGTCAGGCACATCTTCGATCGGCACGATTTCGCCAGACAGCGGAGCAAAGATTTCGATGCCGCCGGTGTCAGAGCTATCGTCGGAAACCAGTTTCTTCAGTTTATCAAACAGACCCATATAAAGCTCCTAGAGATGATTTGTCGCTGTTTGCAGCCGATCTTAGCAGACTGCTTTCTGCTTAATAAAGTTATCTACGCATGCTTCGATTTCAGCGGCGGTGGCAAAGCTCAGTGCTTGATCAGCCATTGCCTTCACATCTTCGAAGTTGGTATTGCGGATAAGCTTCTTGATACGCGGTACAGAGATGGCGCTCATGGAGAACTCATCCAGACCCATACCCAGCAGCAGCAGGGTAGCGCGCTCGTCACCAGCCAGTTCACCACACATACCGGTCCACTTGCCTTCGGCGTGGGACGCATCGATAACCATCTTGATCAGGGTCAGGACGGAGGGTGACAGCGGGTTGTACATGGCGGAGATCATCTCGTTACCACGATCGACAGCCAGGGTGTACTGGGTCAGGTCGTTGGTACCGATACTGAAGAAATCCACTTCCTTGGCCAGATGATGAGCCATCACGGCAGCGGCCGGGGTCTCGATCATGATACCCACTTCGATGGATTCATCAAAGGCTTTGCCTTCGGCACGCAGTTCGGCTTTCAGCGTCTCTACGGTAGCTTTCAGGCTACGGAACTCTTCGACAGAGATGATCATCGGGAACATGATGCGCAGTTTGCCGAAGGCAGAGGCGCGCAGAATGGCCCGCAGCTGAGCGTGCATGATGTCTTCGCGGTCGAAGAAAATACGCACGGCACGCCAGCCCAGGAAGGGGTTCATCTCTTTCGGGAAATTCATGTACGGCAGCTCTTTGTCGCCGCCAATGTCCATGGTACGCACGATGATCGGCTGATCCGGCATCGCTTCGGCCACTTCCTTGTAGGCTTTGAACTGCTCTTCTTCGGTCGGCAGCGCGTCACGGTCCATAAACAGGAACTCGGTACGGTACAGACCCACGCCTTCGGCGCCATTGCGGATGGCACCTTCGGTATCCTTGACGGTACCGATGTTGGCGCACACTTCGACCTGGTGACCATCCAGCGTGATGGCAGGCAGATCTTTCAGCTTGGCCAGCTCATCTTTCTCGGCCTGGAACTGAGCCTGGAACTTCTTGGCTTCGGTCAGTTGTTCAGCGGTCGGATTGATGATGATCTGGTTATTGATCGCATCCAGCACCAGCATGTCACCGTTCTTGACACGCTCGGTGATGTCGTTGGTGCCTACCACGGCCGGCAGCTCCAGGGAGCGAGCCATGATGGAGGTGTGAGAGGTACGGCCACCGATGTCGGTGACGAAACCCAGCACATATTTCAGGTTGATCTGAGCGGTTTCAGACGGGGTCAGGTCTTTGGCGACCAGGATCACCTCTTCGTCGATGGTGCTCAGGTTGACAACGGCGATGCCCAGTACGTTCTTGACCAGACGGGTACCGATGTCACGGAAGTCGGTAGCGCGTTCGCGCAGATAAGGGTCATCCAGCTCGGCCATCATCTTGGCGTACTGTTCGATCACCTCATAGATGGCTTTGTCAGCGGAAGCCTTGTTCTCTTTGATGAAGGATTTGATATCCCCTTCCAGCTCCTCATCTTCGAGCAGCATGATGTGGCCTTCGAAGATGGCCTCTTTTTCCTCACCGAAGGTGCGACCGGCCATCTCTTTGATGGCTTCCAGCTGGGCAGCTGACTTGGTACGAGCTTCGAGGAAACGGTTGATCTCGACATCAATCTGGTCAGCAGAAATTTTGCCCTGATTGATAACGATTTCATCTTCTTTAAGAAGAAGCGCCTTACCGAATGCGATACCGGGGGACGCAAGAATGCCAGATATCATAATCCTTCCTATTAAAACGACTGTGGGGGAGGAATCTAAAGCTGGATTACTCCAGCTCGTCCATCAGGGCAACCAGCTTCTCAACAGCTTGCTGAGCATCCGGGCCATCAGCCTGGATAGTTACGTTGGTACCCTTGGTCAGGCCCAGGGTCTGCAGCTTGAACAGGCTCTTGGCGCTGGCGGACTTGCCACCGGAGACCACAGTGATCTCGCTTTGGAATTCTTTGGCTTCTTTCACGAACTGAGCTGCCGGACGGGTGTGCAGGCCGTTTTCAGCAGTAATAACAACAGACTTCTCGTACATGGTTTCACCCCATATTATTGATATTTTTTGGTGGACTGGTCGTTTTTGAAGCAACCTGACCCACCGTGTCAGTATGGATATGTTGTAAAGTAACGAAAGCAGACCCGCAATGGTTTAATCCAGGTCAAGTTTCTGTGCAGTAATCGGCGCGCTGGTTGGCAATTTTCAGTTATTGGGCTACAAGCCGCATCAGGACTGGCCTGAAATTATTTTATAACGAAAAATAACACTTTGTTACTTTGTGATACCGAGCCAGCAAACACCGCGTGACGCCGCACAGGATATGAGATTTAGAGCGGAATGTCTGCTTTTTTTCTCACTCCGGAACTTGTTATTTTACCCCAAAAAATAAGGATCAAGTGACACTAACAGGGGTTGAGTCTAGCCCATAAAGAAGCGGCGCTCCTAGGAGCGCCGCTGTTTTGAAAGATTCCGATCAGTTACTGCTGCAGCTCCTGCTCGCTGAACACCCCGGCAAACAGGGCGCTGGAGAGGTAACGCTCCGCCGCACTCGGCAGGATGACCACTATGGTTTTGCCCGCAAATTCCGGCAGCTCGGCCAGACGGCTGGCAGCCACCACCGCAGCACCGGAGCTGATACCGGCCAGGATCCCCTCCTCCTCCATCAGGCGACGGGCCATCTCGATGGCTTCATCGCTGGTCACCTTCTCCACCCGATCGATAAGGGAGAGATCCAGGTTGCCCGGGATAAAGCCGGCGCCGATCCCCTGGATCTTGTGGGGGCCCGGTTTGATATCTTCCCCGGCCAGCTTCTGGCTGATGACCGGCGACTCGGCTGGTTCGACCGCAACAGAGACCACCGCCTTGCCTTTAGTCTGCTTCAGATAGCGGGAGACACCGGTAATGGTGCCGCCGGTACCGACCCCGGCCACGAACACATCCACTTCGCCGTCAGTGGCATCCCAAATCTCGGGGCCGGTGGTCTTTTCGTGGATCTCCGGGTTGGCCGGGTTTTCAAACTGTTGCAGCAACACATACTTGCCCGGCTCGGACTCGAGGATCTCGTTGGCCTTGGCAATGGCCCCCTTCATGCCGAGCGGCCCTTCGGTCAGCACCAGATTGGCACCGAGCGCCTTGAGCAACTTGCGGCGCTCCAGGCTCATGGTGGCCGGCATGGTCAGAGTGATGGGATAGCCGCGAGCGGCCGCGACAAAGGCCAGAGCAATACCCGTGTTGCCGCTGGTGGGCTCGATGATCTCCTTACCCTTGGTCAGGATACCGCGCTTCTCGGCATCCCAGATCAGGTTGGCACCGATGCGGCACTTGACGCTGAAGCTGGGGTTGCGGCTCTCGATCTTGGCCAGCACGCGGCCTTTGGTAACACGGTTGAGACGAACCAGCGGGGTGTGACCGATAGTCTGGCTATTGTCCTCAAAAATTTTGCTCATGGTGCTATCCCTGTGTTTGTTACGACGATGAAACAAGATTACCCTGTGGTTTCTGAATGAGAAGTGACTATTCGTTATAACCATATGGTATTACAACATATAGAGCTTATTCTCTCTGGCCCCTGACTCCGGGAGCCAATCGTCAAAGGAACCGACGTTATGGGATTTTCAGGAAGCAGCCAGTATCTCGCCTCCGATGCATTGAAGATGGCGGTCAATGCCTCCATCACCCTCGAAAAACCGCTGCTGATCAAAGGGGAGCCGGGCACCGGCAAGACGGTGCTGGCAGAAGCGGTCGCCGACCATCTCGGCACCGATCTCATTGCCTGGCATATCAAGTCCACCACCAAGGCTCAACAGGGACTCTACGAATATGATGCGGTGGCCCGGCTGCGCGACTCCCAGCTCGGCGATCCCAGAGTGGCCGATATCAGTCACTACATTCGTAAAGGCAAGTTGTGGCAGGCCTTCAGCGCCGAGCAGCGACCTGTGCTGCTGATCGACGAGATCGACAAGGCCGACATCGAATTCCCCAACGATCTGCTGCTGGAGCTGGATCGGATGGAGTTCGACGTCTACGAGACCGGCGAGCGAGTCAAGGCGCGCCAGCGGCCTGTGGTCATCATCACCTCCAACAACGAAAAAGAGCTGCCGGACGCCTTCCTGCGCCGCTGTTTCTTCCACTACATCCGCTTCCCCGACAAGGCCGAGATGCAGGCCATCGTCAAACTCCACTACCCCGACCTCAAGGAGAGCCTGCTTGGCGAAGCGATGGAGCTCTTCTTCGAGCTGCGCGAGGTAGAGGGGCTGCGCAAGAAGCCCTCCACCTCGGAGCTGCTGGACTGGATCCGCCTGCTCTTGGCCGACGATATCGCCCCCGAGGCGATGCGCGCCCGCGAGCCCGGCAAGCTGGTGCCAGCGCTCTACGGCGCCCTGCTCAAGACCGAGCAGGATTTGCATCTCTTCGAGAAACTCGCCTTTCTGGCCCGACGCGGCAGCTGACCCATGCTGATCGACTTTTTTACCCACCTGCGCCGCCACAAGCTCCCCTGCAGCCTGCGTGAGCTGCTGGACTTGCACGCCGCACTGGCAGCCCGGCTGGTCGCTGTCGATATGGACGAGTTCTACCAGCTCTCCCGCTGCCTGCTGGTAAAAGACGAGGCCCACTACGATCGCTTCGATCGCGCCTTCGCCGAATACTATGAGGGGCTGGACGCCATTCCCCTGCTGCCGGAGAGCCTGCCCGAGGAGTGGCTGCGCAAGGAGTTCGAACGACTGTTGAGCCCAGAGGAGAAGGCGCTGCTCAAATCCCTCGGCGGACTCGACAAGCTGCTGGAGACCCTCAACCAGCGCTTAAGCGAGCAGAAAGAGCGCCACGCCGGCGGCAACAAGTGGGTGGGAACCGGTGGCAGCAGCCCGTTTGGCCACGGCGGTTTTCACCCCGAGGGGGTGCGCATGGGTGGAGAGGGGCAGCACGGCAAGGCGGCCAAGGTGTGGGAGGCCCGCCACTATCGCAACTTCAGCGACGACTCACCGCTCGGCCAGCGTGCCATTCAGCTGGCGCTGCGCAAGCTCAGACGCTGGGTGCGCAAAGGCAATCCCGACGAGCTGGATCTCGACGACACCATAAAAAGTTCTGCCCGCCAGGGCTGGCTCGATGTGAAGCTGCGACCCGAGCGCCACAACGGGGTGAAGCTGTTGGTTTTCTTCGATGTGGGAGGCTCCATGGATGCCCACGTGGCCGAGGTGCAGCGCCTCTTTTCCGCCCTGCGCCACGAGTTCAAGCATCTGGAGTACTTCTATTTTCACAACTGCCTCTACGACTTCGTCTGGAAGGATAACGCCCGCCGCTTTGAGGAGCGGTTTGATACCCTGCGGCTGCTGCGCACCTACGGCAGCGACTACAGGGTGATCCTGGTGGGGGATGCCACCATGGGCCCCTACGAGATCACCTGGCCGGGCGGCAGTGTCGAGCAGTGGAATGAGGAGTCGGGTCAGGTGTGGCTCACCCGCTTGCAGCAGCACTTCCCCAAACTGGTGTGGATCAACCCCACCCCGCGACGGGAGTGGCTCTGGCATCCCTCCATCAAACTGATGAATGACGTGGTTGGCGGACGGATGCATCCGCTGACTCTGGCGGGTCTCGCTGCGGCGATCGACCAGCTGTAACCCTCTCTACCCTATAAACCGACAAGCCGGGAACGCACCCGGCGAGGAGCAAAGATGACCTCTATCGTGATCAGTGGCTCAGGCCTCTATACCCCACCCTTTGCCGTCAGCAATGAAGAGCTGGTGGCCGCCTTCAACCAGTATGTGGATCTCTACAACGAGGAGAACGCCTCCGCCATCGACGCCGGCCAGCTCCCCGCCAAGCAGCATTCCAGTTGCGAGTTCATCGAGAAGGCCTCCGGCATCAAGAGCCGTTATCTGGTGAGCCGCGAAGGGGTACTCAACCCCGACATCATGCAGCCGCTGCTGGCGGAGCGGCCCGATGAGATGCCCTCCATCATGGTGGAGATGGCAGTAGCCGCCGCCGAGCAGGCGCTGATCGCCGCCGGCCGCGAGCCGGGCGAGATCGATTTGGTGATCGTCGCCGCCTCCAACATGCCGCGCCCCTATCCGGCACTGGCCATCGAGCTGCAACACTATCTGGGGGCGAGCGGCATGGCCTTTGACATGAACGTGGCCTGCTCCTCCGCCACCTTCGGCATCAAGACAGCCGCCGATATGCTGGCGGCAGGCACCGCCAACGTGGCGCTGGTGGTCAATCCGGAGATCTGCTCGGGGCACCTCAATTTTCGCGATCGTGATAGTCACTTTATCTTCGGCGATGCCTGCACCGCGGTGCTGCTGGAGCGGGAGACCGATTGCAAGGCGGCCAATCCGTGGCAACTGGTGGCCAGCAAGCTGGTGACCCAGTACTCCAACAACATCCGCAACAACTTCGGCTTTCTGAACCGGCTGAGCCCGCGCACCCGCTATAGCGACGACAAGCTGTTTCGCCAGCAGGGGCGCAAGGTGTTCAAGGAGGTGTTGCCGCTGGTGTGCGATCAGATAGCCAACCAGCTCGATGAGCAGGGCTGGCCTGCCGAGAGCCTGAACCGGCTCTGGCTCCATCAGGCCAACCTCACCATGAACCAGTTCATCGGTCGCAAGCTGCTCGGTCACGATGCCAACCAGCAGGAGGCGCCGGTCATTCTTGATAGCTATGGTAATACCAGCTCGGCGGGTTCCATCATCGCGTTTCATCTGTACAATCGCGACCTTCCTGCGGGGGCTCGCGGCGTACTGTGCTCCTTTGGCGCTGGCTACTCCATCGGTAGCCTGCTGCTGCGGCGCCTGTAATGACGGGCCTCCCGCCGACATAACAATAACCAGCAACATGGGTGGGAATATGCAGAGGATCACGGGGCGCTGCGCCCTGCACTACGGGGTAACCCTGTCACTATTTTGTCTCTATGGTTGGCAGGTTTGCCCGTTTCTCGAGAGTCTCACCCTGCCCCAGTTGCTGGGGCCAACCCTGGTGACGTTCGCCATCATGTTCGCCGTGCGCAATTGGCTGCTCTCCAGAAGGCCCCTGCCGCGCAACGGGCTGGACGGGTTTGGACTGGAGGTGGGTTTCTATCTGCTGGGAGCACTGCTGCTCTCGGGCTACAACGCCCTGGCCCACGACTTTCCGCTGGAGAGCCACCTCAAGGTGTTGCTGGGGATGACCACCCTCGGCTTTCTGGTGGCGGCCGATCTGACCCTGGAGCGGGATTGGAATCGGGCCAGAGCACGGCAAGCCGAGCAGAGCCTGGCGCTGAGCCACCCGCTGGCCATGCCGCTGCCACGCAAGTTCACCCTCTTTACCCTGGCGACCCTCACCCTGCTGGGGGGTGTCTTCTTCTTGCTGTTCAACAAGGATCTGGAGTGGCTGGTGACGGTGGAGCGCAGCCTGCCGAGGGTCGATGCCCAGCACTACATCCTGTGGGAGATCGCCTTCGTAATGACGGTGACCTTCTGTTATCTCGCCCTCATCATCCACGGTTATGGTCGCAATCTCGGCCTATCCCTGCGCCAGCAGACCCGCACCATGGCCAGAGTGCAGTGTGGTGACTTCGACGCCCGGGTGCCGGTCACCCGGGATGACGAGTTCGGTCTTATCGCCGCCAGCACCAATCAGATGATCGGCGAGCTGAAATCCCGCAGCGACGAGCTCAACCTGACCCGCGACGTGGCCATCCTCGGCCTCGCCTCGCTGGCGGAGACCCGGGACAACGAGACCGGCGCCCATATCATTCGCACCCAGCACTACGTCAAGGCGCTGGCGCAATACCTCAGTCGCAGCGATTGGGATCGCTATCCGCTCGATGACGCCACCATCGACCTGCTGTTCAAGTCTGCCCCGCTGCACGATGTGGGCAAGGTGGGCATTCCCGATGCCATCCTGCTCAAACCGGGCAAGCTGACCGACGAGGAGTTCGCCATCATGAAGCGCCACCCGCAGATCGGCGCCGATGCGCTGGCGAGCGCCGAGGCGCAGCTGGGCTCCAACTCCTTCTTGCGGCTGGCCCGGGAGATCTCCCTCACCCACCACGAAAAGTGGGATGGCAGCGGCTATCCGGCTGGGCTGGCGGGTGAGGACATTCCCCTCTCCGGGCGCTTGATGGCGGTAGCGGATGTCTACGATGCCCTCATCTCGAAACGGGTCTACAAACCTGCTTTCAGCCATGAGGAAGCGAAGGAGATCATCGTGAAGGGGAGCGGCAGCCATTTTGATCCCGGCATTGTCGCGGCGTTTCTCGCCTGCGAAGCGCAGTTCAGGGAGATTGCCGCGCAGTTTCAGGATCACCACTGAGCAAGTACATCCCGAACACCAGCCGTGATGGCTGACAGGGCAACCAGTGTCATAAATTGTACACAAACAGGTCTGACCATCGCCGATTCAGCGCCATGCTGACGGCCTTTGCCACGCCGCGCCCATATTGATATTTCCCTTTATTTACAGCTGTTTTTTGTCATTTTGTGATCCGGGTTCGTGCCAATGACGCAACCGGGATCACAAGATGGCAGGAAAAGGCCGCAATTTGCCCTCCGGCGCCAATGATGGCTTCCAATGAAAGCGAGGTTTGCTATCATCCGGAGACATTTTTCATCTGTCGCCGGCTACAAAAGAATACCCTCATGTACACACAGTTCTTCGGCCTCTCGGAACACCCGTTTTCCATCTCGCCCAATCCCAAGTACCTCTATATGAGCGAGCGCCACGGCGAAGCCCTTGCTCATCTCAACTATGGATTGCAGGATGGCGGCGGCTTTGTGCTGCTGACCGGCGAAGTGGGCACCGGCAAAACCACCGTCTCCCGCTGCCTGCTGCAACAGCTCCCCGCCGAGACCGAGATCGCCTATATCCTCAACCCCTCCCTGACCGAACGGGATCTGCTGGCCGCCATCTGCGACGAGTTTCAACTCCCCTATCCCGAAGATGCCGGGATCAAGCGGCTGTTCGACCTTATTCGCGATCACCTGCTGGCCAACCTGGCGGCAGGCAAGCGCAGCGTGGTACTGGTGGATGAGGCGCAGCACCTGCTGCCCGGCGTACTGGAGCAGCTGCGTCTGCTCACCAACCTCGAAACCGACGAACGAAAACTGCTGCAAGTAGTGCTGATCGGTCAGCCCGAGCTGCAACAGATGCTGCGCCAGCCCCTGCTGCGTCAGCTGGCCCAACGCATTACCGCCCGCTATCACCTGCTGCCGCTCTCTCACAGCGATGTGGATGCCTACGTCCGCTTCCGGCTGCAAGTTGCAGGCTGCGTACAACCCATCTTCACCCCGCGCGCCATCAAGACGCTTCATCGCCTGAGTGGCGGCATCCCCCGTTTCATCAACCTCATCTGTGACCGCGCCCTGATCGCCGCTTTCGCCCGTGGCAGCTACAAAATTATCCACAGCGATATCAGCCAGGCCGCCTTTGAGGTCAATGGCGTTCGGGACGAAGGGAGCTGGGCCTCCGGTCTGATGGTGACGCTGGCGGGCGCCCTGCTGGTGGCCGCAGGCTGGTGGGGCTGGCAATTTTTCGGCGTGTTCCCCACCCGTCCGGTAGTCAAGGTCGAGGTGCCGGTCACCATCGACGAGACCGCCGAGCAGCAGGAGCAGCTGACCGAAGCGATCAATCAGGCCATCGACCCCGACAGCGCCATGCAGAATCTCTATCGGGTCTGGGGTTATGAACCGGAACCGTTCGAGGCAACCTGTGACAACGCACCCCGTGCCGGTCTGCGCTGCCAGGAGGGAGAGGCAAGCCTTGACGAGCTGCACGCCCTGCAGTATCCCGCCATGATCACGCTCACTGACCAGACTGGCGGCCTCTACTACGCGACCCTGGTCAATCTGGGGCCGAACAAGGCCAGCCTGATGATAGGTGACCAGAGCTGGCAGGTGGATCGCCAGTGGCTCAGCGATAACTGGGGCGGCAGCTACACCCTGCTCTGGCGCATGCCGAAAGGGGGCGTCAGCCTGATCGCCAGCAATGCCGGTCAGACCCAGATCCAGTGGCTCGACAATGCCCTGAGCCGTGCGCTGCAACAACCCGAACGCAAGGTGCGCCGCTTCGATGGCGAGCTCAAGAACAAGCTGCAGCAGTTCCAGCGGGATCAGGGGCTCACCCCTGATGGCATCGCGGGCAGCAACACCCTGCTGCGTCTCAACGCCCTCTCCGGTGAACCCATGCCCAGACTGGAGGAGGCCTCCTGATGTCTACCCTGCTCAAGGCGCTGCGCCGTGCGCAGCAACCGCAACTCTCCGCCCATATTCCGGCCATGGGCTTGCCCATGCCCCGGGAAGAGGAGCGCAGCCCACGCCGCATCGGCTGGCTGCTGGCTCCCCTGGCCTTGCTGCTGGGGGCGGGCGCCAACTATGGCTGGCATCTGATCCACCTGCGCCCCATCGAGGAGAAGGTGGAGGTGAAAGAGGTGATCACCCCGCCCTTCGTGCGGGTCGAACCCAAGGCAATGGTGACCCGACCGCTGCCCCCGCCCCTGCCGGAGCCGGTGGTCCAACCCAGAGCAGTGGCCAAAAACGAGGGGACCAGTCAGGGGAATACCCCCGCGCTGAGTCTGGCCGAGCAGCTGATGAAAGCCCTCAATGAGACCCCATTGCAGGAGACGCCACACGCCACCGGCCAGAACAACGTGCAACCAGCCCAGTTGATGGCGCTGGGCTCGGCCCCCCAGTCGGTGCGCCAGCAGGTACCGCAATTGAGCTATGGCTCTCATGTGTTCTCCTCCAACCCCGCCAAGCGGGCCGTGGTGCTTAATGGCCGGGAATACCGGGAAGGGAGCGAAATCGCCCCGGGAGTCGTGCTCGCCACCATCGACCAGCAATACATAGTGCTGCAGGTCGCCGGACAGAGCGTGACCCTCAAGGCGCTGCAGGATTGGCGAGGGTGAGTACGCACCGTACCCTGATGTTCGCTGGCAAGCAGGATGCACCTCACCTGAGTGCCACTTTTGTGAGCATTCAAAGGTTTACGGTGTGATGAAATATCCATTTTTACGGTTTGGCGCGCCCCGACCCGTTGTGTCACAGCACTCCGCCGTACACAATACGCAGCCGCCCCAGAGCCTGGAATTTGTTGATTAATATGACGCTACGATTCAGGGATGACATCTTGACCATGCTGCTGGCCCAGTGCCGGCGGCTTCCCATGACCAGAGTCACCCAGGTGGCCTTTCTGGCGCTGCTGATCATGCTGGCCCAGCAGAGCGCCGCCCTCACCTGGCGTCTGCTCACCCTGGCAAGCCCGCAAACCAGCCAACCGTGGCAACCCTCCGCAGTGGCGGTCAGCGGCCAGAGCAACCCGCGCCTTGAACTGGGCGAGGTAAGCCGACTGGCGCTGTTTGGCAAGGCGATCCCCAAGGCACAGGCCAAAGCCACCGTGGCCGCCAATGCGCCGCGTACCCAGCTCAATGCCCAGCTCAACGGGGTGTTGGCAAGCTCGGATCCCGCCAAATCCATCGCTATCATCGCCATGTCCGGCATCCAGAACTCCTACGGGGTCGGTGACATGATTGACGGCACCCAGGCGCGGATCCGGCAGGTCTATCCGGATCGGGTGATCATCGAGCGGGATGGCCGCGACGAGACCCTGATGCTGGATGGCGAGGAGTATGGCAAGCCGCTGCCGCAGACCAACACCGCCCCCCTTGGCTCCCTGCGCAGCGAGCTGATGGCCGATCCGGGCAAGATCACCGATTACCTCAATATTTCACCGGTTCAGGTGGATGGCCGCATGACCGGCTATCGCCTCAACCCGGGCAGCAATCCTGAGTTTTTCAACCAGAGCGGGCTGCAGGCCAATGACCTGGCCATCAGCATCAACGGGCTGGATTTACGGGACAACATGCAAGCCATGCAGGCGATGCAGCAGATGGCTGGCGCAACGGAAATGACAGTGACCGTCGAGCGACAGGGCGAACAGTTCGACATCTATGTGCGCTTGTCAGAATAATGATTTGGAGTCGTACCAATAATGACCACTAAAGGGAAAAGCTGGCGTCTGGCCACTATCGCAGCGGCACTGATGATGGCGGGCTCAGCCTGGGCCACCGAATACTCTGCCAGTTTCAAGAACGCCGAAATTGAGGAGTTCATCAATACGGTGGGCAAGAACCTCAATAAAACCATCATCATAGAGCCCTCGGTGCGCGGCAAGATCAACGTGCGCAGCTACGACCTGCTCAATGAGGAGCAGTACTACCAGTTCTTCCTGAGCGTGCTCGACGTCTACGGCTTTGCCGTGGTGCCGATGGACAACGGGGTGCTCAAGGTGCTGCGCTCGCGGGATGCCAAGACCTCGGCCATTCCGGTGGTGGATGGCAGCAACCCGGGCTCCGGCGACGAGATGGTGACTAGAGTCGTGCCGGTGCGCAACGTCTCGGTCCGCGAACTGGCACCGCTGCTGCGCCAGCTCAACGACAACGCCGGTGGTGGCAACGTGGTTCACTACGAGCCCTCCAATGTGCTGCTGATCACCGGCCGCGCCGCCGTGGTCAACCGTCTGGTGGAGGTGGTGAACCGGGTCGACCGCGCAGGCGATCAGGATGTGGACATCATCAAGCTCAAGTTTGCCTCGGCGGGTGAAATGGTGCGGCTGGTAACCAACCTCAACAAGGATGGCAACCCCCAGGGCGGCACCGCTTCCCTGCTGCTCTCCCCCAAGGTGGTGGCCGACGAGCGCACCAACTCGGTGGTGGTGAGTGGTGAGCCGAAAGCGCGCGCCCGCATCATCCAGATGGTGCGCCAGCTCGACCGCGACCTGCAAAGCCAGGGCAACACCCGGGTCTTCTACCTCAAATATGGCAAGGCCAAAGATATGGTCGAGGTGCTCAAGGGGGTCAGCTCCAGCATCGAGGCCGACAAGAAGGGCGGCGGCGCAACCACAGGTGGCGCCAGCATCGGCGGTGGCAAGCTGGCCATCTCAGCCGACGAGACCACCAATGCGCTGGTCATCACCGCCCAGCCGGACGTGATGTCCGAACTGGAGCAGGTGGTGGCCAAGCTCGATATCCGCCGCGCCCAGGTGCTGGTGGAGGCGATCATCGTCGAAATAGCTGACAGCGATGGTCTGAACCTCGGGGTACAGTGGAATCATGCCGACTATGGTTCGATTCAATATCCCGATACCGGAGTCCCCATTACCTCGAAGGTCACAGCAGACAAGCTCAAAGATAACGGGAATCCGGAACCCATTACCAAACTCATGTCGACCGTAAATGGCATGGCCGCCGGTTTCTATCACGGCGACTGGGCCATGCTGACGACAGCGCTGGCTTCCAATACCAAGAACGATATTCTCTCGACCCCGAGTATCGTCACCATGGACAACAAGGAAGCCTCTTTCAATGCAGGCAAGGAAGTACCTGTCCAGACAGGCACTCAAAGTTCGACCAGTAGTGACAGCATCTTCAATACCATTGAGCGCAAAACGGTCGGAACCAAGTTAACCGTCACCCCCCAGATCAACGAAGGGGATTCGGTGCTACTGAATATCGAGCAGGAGGTCTCCAGTGTTGGCAAACAGGCTGAAGGAACCTCAGGCCTGGGTCCAACATTTGATACCCGTACAGTGAAAAACTCGGTATTGGTGAAGAGCGGTGAAACCGTGGTGCTGGGCGGTTTGATGGATGAACAGACCAAAGAAGAAATCTCCAAGGTACCACTGCTCGGTGATATTCCTGTGCTGGGCTATCTGTTTCGCTCCACCTCCAACTCAACATCCAAGCGCAATCTGATGGTCTTTATCCGCCCGACCATTTTGCGCGATGCCGATGTGTACTCCGGCCTATCCAATAACAAATATTCCCTGTTCCGTGCTGAACAACTGGAAGCGGCAGCTCAGGAAGGGTACCTCACCTCGCCCAAGCGCCAGGTATTACCGGTCTACGGCCAGGATGTGATGGTGTCGCCCGAGCTGCAAAAAGAGATCCAGAAGCAGATCAACGAGATGCGGAGCAGACAGCAAAGTACTGTCGAGACCACCACCCCGTTTGTGCAGAGTAAGCCCTGATGAGTGCCTACCATCTGGATGGAAGCGTCGGGCCTGCGCCACTGCCCGAGCTCCCCTTTGTCTTTGCCCGCAACTTCGGGGTGATCCTGATTGAGCGGGACGGCGCCCCCGTGCTGCAGTGCCGCCCTGGCGTCACCCCGCAGGCCCTGCTGGAGGTGCGGCGGGTCGCTGGTTGCAGCTTCGCGGTGGAGCAACTCGACAACGAGGCCTTCGAAGAGCTGCTGATGGCCCACTACCAGCGCGACTCCTCCGAGGCGCGCCAGCTGATGGAAGATCTCGGCAACGAGATGGACTTCTTCGCCCTGGCCGAAGAGCTGCCGCAAAGCGAAGATCTGCTGGATGCCGATGACGACGCCCCCATCATTCGCCTCATCAACGCCATGTTGAGCGAGGCGATCAAGGAGGAGGCCTCCGATATCCATATCGAGACCTTCGAGCGGGCACTGGTGATCCGGTTTCGCATCGACGGGGTGCTGCGGGAGATCCTGCGCCCCCATCGCAAGCTAGCCTCACTGCTGGTCTCGCGGATCAAGGTCATGTCACGAATGGATATCGCCGAGAAGCGGGTACCGCAGGATGGCCGTATCTCGTTGCGTATCGGCGGTCGCGCCGTCGATGTGCGGGTCTCCACCATGCCGTCCAGCTACGGCGAGCGGGTGGTATTGCGTCTCTTGGACAAGAACAACGTGCGCCTCGAGCTCAAGCAGCTGGGGATGACCGCGGCCAACCGCACCATCATCAGCGAGCTCATTCGCAAGCCCCACGGTATTATTCTGGTCACCGGCCCGACCGGTTCCGGTAAATCCACCACCCTCTATGCGGCGCTCTCCGAAATCAACTCGCGGGATCGCAACATCCTGACGGTGGAAGACCCCATCGAATATGACCTCGAAGGGGTGGGCCAGACCCAGGTCAACAGCAAGGTGGACATGACCTTCGCCCGCGGCCTGCGCGCCATCCTGCGTCAGGATCCGGATGTGGTGATGGTGGGGGAAATTCGAGATCTGGAAACCGCCCAGATCGCGGTGCAGGCCTCGCTGACCGGTCACCTGGTGATGTCGACCCTGCACACCAACACCGCCATCGGCGCCATCACCCGGATGCGGGACATGGGGATCGAGCCCTTCCTGCTCTCCTCGTCACTGTTGGCGGTGCTGGCCCAGCGGCTGGTGCGCACCCTCTGCCCCGATTGCCGTGCCCCTCGCCCCATCACCGAGCAGGAGCGCCTCGCCATGGGCATCGAGCTGGCTCCCGATCAGCAGGTGTGGCGCCCGGTCGGCTGCGAGCTGTGCAATCACACCGGCTACCGTGGCCGGACCGGCATCCACGAGCTGGTGGTGATCGATGAAGCGGTGCGTGAAGCCATTCACAGTGCCAGCGGCGAGCTCGCCATCGAGCGGCTGATCCGCGGCCACACCCCCAGCATCCGCCGTGACGGCATCGACAAGGTCCTCAAGGGGCAGACCAGTCTCGAAGAGGTGCTGCGCGTGACCCGGGAAGATTGAGATGGCGGCATTCGAATACAAGGCCCTCGACAACAAGGGGCGCAGCAAGAGCGGCGTGATGGAGGGGGATTCCGCCCGTCAGGTACGCCAGTTGCTGCGCGAGCAGGGGCTCACTCCCCTCGAGGTGAACGAGACCACCGAGAAGGCGAAACGGGAAGCGACCCGCTTCGCCCTGTTTCGGCGCGGTGCCAGCACTGCCGAGCTGGCTCTGATCACTCGCCAGCTGGCCACTCTGGTGGGCGCCGGTCTCACCATCGAAGAGGCGCTCAAAGCGGTAGCCGAGCAGTGCGAAAAAGCCCACTTGCGCTCTCTGGTGGCGACCGTGCGCAGCAAGGTGGTGGAAGGTTATTCGCTGGCCGACTCGCTGGGGGCCTTTCCCCATGTATTCGACCAGCTGTTTCGCTCCATGGTGGCGGCCGGTGAAAAATCGGGCCATCTGGAAAAAGTGCTCAACCGCCTCGCCGACTACACCGAGCAGCGCCAGCATATGCGCACCAAGCTGCTGCAGGCGATGATCTACCCCATCGTGCTCACCTGTGTCGCCATCGGGGTTATCTCGATCCTGCTCACCGCCGTGGTGCCCAAGGTGGTGGCCCAGTTTGAACACATGGGCCAGCAGTTGCCGGGCACCACCCGCTTTCTCATCGGTACCAGCGAACTGATGCAGGCCTACGGCCTCTGGTTTCTGCTGCTGCTCTTTATCGCCAGCTTTGTCTGGCGCTGGTGGCTCACCGATGAAAAACGTCGCCGACGCTGGCATCAGGTGCTGCTCGGCCTGCCGGTGATTGGCCGGGTCAGCCGCGGCCTCAACACCGCCCGTTTCGCCCGTACTTTAAGCATCCTCAACGCCAGTGCGGTGCCCCTGCTGGAGGGGATGAAGATCTCCGGCGAAGTGCTCTCCAACGACTTTGCCAGAATGCGCATTCTCGAGGCTGCCGAGCGGGTGCGCGAGGGGACCAGTCTGCGCAAGTCGCTGACCGAGACCAAGATTTTCCCGCCCATGATGCTGCACATGATCGCCTCCGGCGAGCAGAGCGGCGAGCTCGACAGCATGCTGGAGCGGGCGGCGGACAACCAGGATCGGGAGTTTGAATCCCAGGTCAATATCGCCCTCGGGGTGTTCGAACCCATGCTGGTGGTCTCCATGGCCGGGGTGGTGCTGTTTATCGTGATGTCGATCCTGCAGCCGATCCTCGAGCTCAACAACATGGTGAATATGTAAGTTTCCGGTGTTCGGTGGCGCCGCTGGCGGCCCGCCGAACCCACCCAGTGATCACTCTCTGATGGGCCATCCCATCTCATTCGTTACGGAGCAACTCATGAACAAACGTCGTCAATCCGGTTTTACCCTGCTGGAAGTCATGGTGGTCATCGTGATCCTCGGCATTCTGGCCAGTCTGGTGGTGCCCAACCTGATGGGCAACAAGGAGAAAGCTGACCAGCAGAAAGCGGTCTCAGATATCGTGGCGCTGGAAAACGCCCTCGACATGTACAAGCTGGACAACAACCGCTACCCGACCACCGAACAGGGTCTGGACGCGCTGGTGACCAAGCCTTCTATCGATCCGGCGCCGCGCAGCTACCGCGATGGCGGCTACATCAAGCGCCTGCCGCAAGATCCCTGGGGCAACCCGTACCAGCTGCTGAGCCCGGGCCAGTTCGGCAAGATCGACATCTTCTCCATGGGTCTGGATGGCGAAGCCGGTACCGATGACGACATCGGCAACTGGAACCTTAAGGATTTCCAATAAGTGATGTGCCGCCACCGCACTCCTTGTGAGCTGACTGCATGAAGCGCTCTCTCTCCTTTCATCGCCAATCCGGCTTTACTCTGCTGGAAGTGTTGCTGGTCGCCATGCTGATGGGGCTGGTGGCCACCGCCGTCACTCTCAGCATGGGAGGCGCCAGAGGAGATCGGGACCTGGACAAGCAGGCGCGTCGCCTGATGGCGACGCTGCAGCTGGCGCAGGAGTATGCGGTGATGGATGGTCGGCTGGTAGGCATTCGCATCGAGGATAACGGCTGGCAGTTTATGCAGCGTCAGGCCAAGGATCGCAAGTGGCTGGCCCTGACTGGCGACAAGCAGCTGGGGCCGGTGCAACTGGCCGAGAACATGACGCTGGCGCTGGAGCTGGAAGGCTTTGGCTGGCAGCCGGACTCCGACGAGAAAACCGAACAGAAGCGCGACGAGAAGGAGCGCACGCCGCAGTTGCTCATCTTCCCGGGGGGCGAGCTGAGCCCGTTCGTGCTCACCTTCACCCAGCAGGATGACGATGCCCGCTACACCCGCATCGTCAAGGGGGACGAGTTCGGCCGCCTCACCCTGCTCACCGGCGATGAAGATGAAGAGGTGAGCGAATGAACGCCCGCGGCATGACGTTGTTTGAGAAAGGTGTGATGGTGGCGCTACTTCTGTGCCAACCACACCCTCAACAGGTGGCACGATGAACACCCGTGGCATGACCTTACTCGAAGTGATGGTGGCGCTGGCAGTCTTTGCCATCGCGGGTCTCGCTGTAATGAAAACTGCCAGCGAACACCTCTCGGCCCTCAACTATCTGGAGCAGAAGACACTCGCTACCTGGGTGGTGGAGAACCAGCTGGTGCAACAGAAGCTCGAGAACAAGTGGCCCGGTGACAGCTGGGTGGAAGGGGATGAGCAGATGGCGGGCAGCACCTGGTACTGGCGCTATCGCGGCGTCGCCACCGCCGACAACAACTTCCGGGCACTCGATATGGAAGTGCGTACCGAGGCCAAGGCCGAGAACCCGGTCGCCATGATGCGGACCTATATCAGCCGATGACCCAGCACGTTGCCCGCACGCCTCGCCCCGTCCGTCACGCCGGTTTTACCCTGCTCGAAATGCTGGTGGCGATCGCCATCTTCGCCACTCTCAGCATGGGCGCCTATCAGGTGCTGCAGGGGGTGCTCACCAGCGACGAGGTAGCCAAGCGCAAGGAGGCCCGTCTCAACGAATTGCAGCTCGCCTTCACCCTGCTGGAGCGAGACGTCACCCAGATGGTGCCGCGCAGCGGTCGCATCGAGGGGGAGAATAACAAGGTGCTGCTGGCGGCCTCCCGGTTCGGCCAGCAGAGCGATGACTGGGGCATGGCCTTTATGCGCAGCGGCTGGCTCAACCCGGACGGCATGCTGCCCCGCTCCCATCTGCAACGGGTCGGCTGGCGCCTCAAGGATCAGAAGCTGGAGCGCCTGAGCTACCTCTATCCGGATCCGGTGATCGGCACCGAGCCGCGCATCCAGCCAGTGCTGACAGGGGTCACGGCGTTTCGCCTCTACTTCTTCGACAAGGGCAACTGGAAGGAGGAGTGGACCCAGCGCAGCGTGCTGCCCCACGGGCTGGCAGTGGAGCTGGATCTGGAAGATTACGGCACCATTCGCCGCCAGTTCCTGATTGGTGCCGGTGGCCAGCGCGCCGAAGAGAACAGCCAGAGCAGCAACCCCGACCAAGGTGGCAACAACAACAACGGGAACAACGGCGGCAACAGCAATACCAATAGTGGCAATGGTGACAGCCAGAACGGAGGGGGCGCCAATGCCGGCTAATCTCGCCGCCCCCGGTCGCCAGCGCGGCATGGCGCTGCTGGTGGTGCTGCTGATCCTCTCGGTGATGGTGATCATCGCCAGCAATATGAGCGGCCGCCTGCAGCTTGAGCTGCGCCGCACCGCCAACATCACCACAGGCAAACAGGCGTGGTGGTATGCCCTCTCGGCGGAAGCACTGGTGAGCAAGGTGCTGACGCAGGATTTCAAGGACAATCCCGAGGTGGTCAACCTCAGCCAGAACTGGGCCCGCAAGAACACTGTATTTCCGGTGGACGATGGCCAGCTAAAGGGCGAGGTGACCGACCTGCAATCCTGCTTCAACCTCAACAGCCTGAGCGTGGCCTCCAAGGCGGGGAGCGGCGAGGAGCTGGCGCAGCAGCCCTATCCGGTGCAGGTGTTTCGCGAACTGCTCAAACAGCTGGCGATGGATGATTACGAGGCAGCCCAGCTCACCGGTGCCATCCGTGACTGGACCGACAAGGATACGGTGCTGGTCTCCAGCCTTGGTGCAGAGGACGCCTATTACGAGGGTCTCAAGCCACCCTATCTGACCGCCAACCAGTGGATGCTGGGCAAGGATGAGCTGCGGGCGGTGCGCGGGGTGACGGCCAGGGTCTATGCCAAACTGGCTCCCTATGTCTGCACCCTGCCCAACGACAAGTTGAAGATCAATATCAATACCCTTGCCCCCCAGCGCCCCGAGCTGCTGGTCGCCCTCTATCTGGGCACTATCGGGCTGGATGACGCCAAGCGGGTGCTGAACGAGCGACCACAGAAGGGGTGGAAAGAGAGCAAGCTGATGACAGACATGCTCGCTCCGGTCGATGTGGTGAAAGGGCTGAAAGAGGCGCTGGTGGTCAAGAGCGACTTCTTCGAAGCCCGAGTCGTGGCCGAGGTCGGCGATAACCGGGCCTGGCTCGAAACCCTGTTCCAGCGGGGCAAGGACAATAAACTGGTGATGCTGCGCCGCCTCAGTAGCGGCGCCGAATAAACAGCGCGCCTGCAGGCCATCGCCCGCGGGTACGGAGATGTTGGATGCAGCCTGCGGGCTGCGCACCGGTTGCCAGGGCGCACAACGCCCTTTGCAAACCGGTATCGCAGGAGAGAGATGCGTGAGCGAAAGTCTGGTCATCCGACTGGGGACCAATAAACAACAACCCGTGGCCTGGCTGGTCTGGTCCGGTCAGGAGCAGGAGATCATCGCCTCCGGCACCCTGCCCTCGGCCGATGCTCTGGGCGAGCTGCAGGAGCGGGCCGGTGGCCGCCCCGTGGTCACGCTAGTGCCGGGCAGCGATCTGATCTTCCGGCGCGTCACCCTGCCGGGTCGCTACAACCGCCAGTCGGCAGCGGCCCTCCCCTACCTGCTGGAGGAGCAGATCGCCTCTGACGTGGACGAGCTCCATCTGGTGGTGCTGGCCCACGAGGGCCAGCAGGTAGATCTGATGGCGGTGGATCGGCAGAAGATGGGCGAGTGGCTCGGCTGGCTCGATGCCGCTGGCCTCAAGAGCCTGCAACTGCTGCCCGATGTACTGGCACTGCCACAGGCCGCTGATGGCTGGTCTGCCCTGCAACTCGGCAGCGAGTGGCTGGTGCGCCAGAGCCCCTGTCAGGGGATCGTCGCCGACGAGCCACTGCTGGCCATGTTGCTGGCAACCGAAGCCGAGCCGGTCACCATCCACAGCCACACCCCGCTGCCCGCCATTGCGGCCGCCAACTGGCAGTCGGCGGAGCCCGAGCTGCCCATGCTGCTGCTGGCCAAAGGGGCCCTCACCTGCCGTGCCAACCTGCTGACCGGCCCCTACCGGCCGCAGACCGAATATGCCCGCTACTGGTTGCAGTGGCGCAAGGTAGCCATCACCGCTGGCCTGTTGCTGCTGGTGGCCCTCGGCCAGCGCGGCGTGCAACTCTATCAGCTCACCGAGCAGGACAAGGCGCTGAAAGCGGAGATCCGCGCCGTCTATACCCGTATCTTCCCGGGTGAGAGCCGTATCGTGAACGTGCGCAGCCAGATGAACCAGCATCTGCAACAGCTGGGACAAGCCCCGCAAAACGGCGTACTGCTGATGCTCACCGAGCTGGCCCCCACCTTTGCCGAAGTCCCCGGTCTGAAACCGCAGGTGATGCGCTTTGATGCCAGTCGCCGCGAGCTGAGGCTTCAGGTGACCGCCCCAGGCTTTGCCGAGATCGAGCGGTTCCGTGAGCTGGCTGGCAAGCAATTCGAGGTACAGCAAGGCGAGGTGCGCAGCACCGAGGGCAAGGTAGAGGGCGCACTGGTGCTCAAGGGTAAATCATCATGATGGAAAAATTGCAGAGCTGGTGGCACGGCATCACCGCACGGGAACAGCGGCTGGTGGTCGCAGGCGGCGTTCTGCTGCTGGTCGGTCTCTTCTACTGGAGCGTCTGGCAGCCCATCGCCAACCGCATCGCAGAGCGGGAGCGGCAAGTGCAGAACCAGCAGCAGACCCTCGCCTGGCTCAAGGAGAAGGGTGAAGAGGTGCTGGCCATGCAGGGGGGCTCGGGTCGCCAGATCGACACCAGCGGCACCCTGGAAGGGGTGGTCAACCGCACCGCCTTCAACCACAAGATCAAGATTGCCCGGCTGCAACCCCAGGCGCAGGAGCTGCAAGTGTGGATCGACACGGTCCAGTTCGATGACTTGCTGCTCTGGCTCTCCACGCTGGTGGAGCAGCACGGCATTCAGGTTCAAATCATCGAGATCGCCCGCGAGGATCTGGCCCCGGGTCTGGTCAAGGTCAGACGTTTGCAGTTGAGTCGTCCACAATGAAAAAACGCATCCTGATTGCCAGCCTGTTTCTGGCCGCCTATCTGCTCTTCCTGCTGGCCACCCTGCCCGCGGCACTGGTGGCGCGCTATCTGCCGCTGCCTGTCAACGTCGCCAATCTGCTGAAACTGGAAGGGGTGAGCGGCACCCTGTGGAGCGGCCAGATTGCCCGACTGCAATATGCCAGCGAATCGGTGAACCAGCTGCGCTGGGATCTCAACGGCTGGTCGCTGCTGCGCTTCGCCCCCGAAGTGGCCATACGTTTTGGCGATCGCAACGGGCTGAACGGTCAGGGCGTTGTCGGCTGGAATGGCGCCGCCTTCGGCCGGGATCTGACCCTCAACGCCCCCGCCCCCTGGTTGCTGAGCCGTGTGCCGATGCGCCTGCCGATCCCGCTCACCGTCAGCGGCCAGCTGCAGCTCAAAGTGGAGCAGTTTGCCCAGGGCAACCCCTGGTGTGACAACCTCTACGGCAACCTCGACTGGTACAACGCCAGCGCCGATACCCCGGCGGGCAAGCTGGATCTGGCCGACCCCGAGCTGAAACTCACCTGCCTCGACTCCAAACTGGTGGCCGAACTCAAGCAGGGCTCCGATGCGGTGCAGACCATGGGTCGCCTCGAGCTGCAACCCAATGGCCAATACCTGTTCCAGGGCACCCTGAAGCCGGGCCCAGAACTGCCACCGCAGATGCAACAAGGGCTCCCCTTCCTCGGCCAGCCCGACAGTCAGGGCCGCTTCCCCCTGCGCTATCAGGGGCGGATCTAAGCCATCATTCAAGGTGAAAATGGCTCAGGGACAACCCGAGCCATTTTTATCGTCCATGTAACGTGTCAGTTGAAATGCCAGATACGACAGATACAAAAAAAGCCCAAGCGGGTGACCGCTTGGGCTTTCTCTTTGAATATGGCGGAGGAGGTGGGATTTGAACCCACGGATGGTCACCCATCGCCGGTTTTCAAGACCGGTGCATTCAGCCGCTCTGCCACCCCTCCGAACGGCGTGCATACTACGCTAAGCCCTTGTTCATATGCAATACATATTTCCTGTGGGATAGTGTGCGGGAGCAAAATGGCAGGTGGCTTGAAATTGTTCCTCGTCATCCCTATTTGTTCTACATACAATGCGTAAACATGCAGTAACAAACAGCGATCACGAGGCGGCTGCTCGCCGTCTCACCCGGACATCAAGAGGACACCCAAGATGGATACCCGTTCTATCTACACTGGCACCCAAAGTGCCGTACGCGATACCAACAAGGTGCTGCGTAACACCTATATGCTGCTCTCCCTCACTCTGGGCTTCTCTGCCGTGGTGGCGGGGGTCGCTACCGTGATGAACATGCCGCCGCTGCACTGGGCCGTGTTCCTGATCGGCGTCTACGGTCTGATGTTCCTGACCGAGAAGAATCGCAACAACGGCATGGGTCTGGTCTTCACCTTCGCCCTGACCGGTCTGCTGGGCTATAGCCTGGGCCCCATCATCAACATGTACATGAACAATGGTGGTGGCGAGATCGTGATGACCGCCCTTGGCGGCACCGCGCTCACCTTCTTCGGTCTGTCGGCCTATGCCCTGACCACCAAGCGTGACCTCTCTTTCATCGGCGGCATGCTGTTCGTCGGTTTCTGGGTACTGCTGGTGGCCATGATTGCCAACATCTTCCTGCAGATGAGCGCCCTGAGCCTGGCGCTGTCCGCCATGTTCATGCTCTTCTCCTCCGGGGCCATCCTGCTGACCACCCAGCAGATCGTGCGCGGCGGCGAGACCAACTACATCTCCGCCACCGTCACCCTGTATGTCTCCATCTACAACATCTTCCTGAGCTTGCTGAGCCTGCTTGGCGGCAACCGCAACTAATCAGAAACCCCGCTTCGGCGGGGTTTTTATTGGCTCCTCTTTCTGTCAGGATAAGTTGTAAATCAAGGATATGAAGCGAAGTGGCCCTGATTTGGATCAGGGCCACTTCGCGCTTGGCGGGTTACTATCTCGCTCTCGTTTCGCTCAAGGGTTTCACCTGTCTCATGCCGATGGATCTCTCTGGCCTGCTGCGCCGACTGCTGATTGATAGTCACATCGATTTTGCTTCGCTCAAGGGTGGTGCCTAGCATGCCCATGGAATTCTCCGGTTTGTTACGCCGACTGCTGACCGATAGTCACATCTACTTCGCCCTCAAGGTGCTGCTGGCCATTCTCGGTCTGCTCGCCTTCACCCTGGCCACAGGCAATATCCAGCTCACCGTGCTGCTCTCCCTCGGGGTAGTGGCGGGCGCCATCGCCGAAACCGACGACAGCCTGTGGGGACGGCTCAAAAACCTCGCCATGACGCTTATCTGCTTCATGTTTGCGTCCCTGTGCGTGCAGTATCTCTACCCCACCCCCTGGCTGTTTGCCATCGGGCTCGCCAGCTCCACCTTTATCTTCGTGATGGTGGGGGCGCTCGGCGCCCGCTATGCCACCATCAGCTTCGGCTCGCTGCTGATCGCCATCTACACCATGCTGGGCGCCGCCAAGGCGCCGGACCTTTTCTACCAACCGCTGGCGCTCGGCGCCGGCGCCCTCTGGTACGGGCTGGTCTCTTTCATCTGGCTCTGGCTGCTGCCCTACAAGACTCTGCACGAGCAGCTGGCCCAGAGCTACTTCGCCCTTGGTCGCTACCTGCTGGAAAAGTCCCGCTTCTTCCCGGCAGACGAGCATGGCGCCCAGGCCATTCGCCACAATCTGGCCCAGCTCAACATCAATCTGGTGAACGCGCTGACCCTCACCAAGTCGGCCCTCAACGCCCGTCTGAGCCGCCGCCATCCGGCCAGCCCCGAGCTTGCCAGCCTGCTGCGCCTCTACCTGCTGGCACTGGAAATTCACGAGCGCGCCACCTCCAGCCACTACCCCTACAGCCGGCTGGAAGCAGAGCTCAAGCAGGGCATCGTACTGGAAGGATTTCAGGAGGTGTTCCTGCAACTCTCCGAGGCGTGCCAGCGGCTCGGTTACGCCATTCTGGTGCACAAGCCCTACGCCCATAACAAACGCATCCACTGGACGCTGGAGGCCCTCGGCGATCAGCTGGAGTTCACCAATCTCAAGCAGCACTACCCGAAAACCCTGCTGACGCCGATGAAGTTCCTGCGCCGCAATCTGGCCAGCATCAACCAGCTGCTGGGCAGCGCCGAAGTGTTGCAAAACCCCGAACAACCGGAGCAGGAGCTGCCCGCGCTGGCGCGCACGCCCCGCCTGCCGCTGCTGACCCAGCTCAAGCAGCACCTCACCTTGCACTCCATGGTGTTTCGCCACGCGCTGCGTTTGTCACTCGGGCTGGTGATCGGCTACGGCATACTGCAAGCCTTTGATCTGGAAAAGGGCTACTGGATTTTGCTGACCGTGCTGTTTGTCTGCCAGCCCAGCTACAGCGCCACCCGCCGCCGACTGGTGCAGCGGATGCTCGGCACCTTCGCCGGGATACTGGTGGGCATTCCGGTGCTCTGGCTCTTCCCCGAGCTGCACGTTCAGCTGGTGGTGATGGGGCTGGCCGCCTTCCTGTTTTTCACCCAGGTGCGCAACAACTACAGCGCCGCGGTCTGCTTTATCACCCTCTACGTGCTGATGGCGTTCAACCTGCTCGATGGCATCGGCTTTGCGATCCTCGGGCCGCGGCTGCTCGATACCCTGCTCGGCTGCCTGATCTCCTACGGGCTGGTAGCCTGGCTCTGGCCGGACTGGCAGTACAAGCGGCTGCCGACGCTTATCGCCAATTCGCTCTCGGCCAACGCCCGCTACCTATCGGCGGTGCTGGCAAGCCTCAAGCAGCAGCGGGACGAGTCCATCGACTATCGGGTGGCGCGCAAGAGCGCACATCTGGCGGACAGCGAGCTGGCCACCGCCTGGCAGAGCATGCTGGTAGAGCCGCAAAAGCGCCGCCGCTTCCTCGATCTCTGCTTTACCCTCACCTGGCGCAACCACGCCCTGCTCTCCTACATCTCGGCGCTGGGGGCCCATCGCGACAAACTGGAGGCCATCAGCGGGCTGGATGAGGTGCGCCACCACATCTGCCACACCCTGGAGCAGGCCGCCGGTCATCTGGCGGGCAACCCCTCCAGCTCCATCGGTGGTCAGTGCCCCCTTCTTTGCACTGACAGCAGCCCGGATAGCAGCGAGGAGCAGCTGATGCTGACCCAGCAGCTCAACCTGATCAGCGAGCTGGCGGATCAGCTGCTGCATCTGGCCAACGAGAGCCGGTTGCTCACCGGGGATCAAGGCGCTACCATGCCCGCCCAATCCTGATAGCCCCATTAGCGAGGAGCCCCCATGTCTGCGTCCGAAAAACATCAGCTGGAATTCAACGGCCAACTCATCGAGACCGATGCCAAGGGCTACCTGCTCAACAGCAACGACTGGAGCGAGGAGCTGGCGCTGGTACTGGCCGCGCAGGAGGGGATCACGCTTGAGGAGCCGCACTGGGAAGTGGTGCGCTTTGTGCGCGCCTTCTATCTGGAGTTCAACACCTCCCCCGCCATCCGCGCGCTGGTCAAGGCGATGGAGAAACAGTACGGCCCCGAGAAGGGCAACAGCCGCTACCTCTACAAGCTGTTCCCGGAAGGGCCAGCCAAGCAGGCGACCAAGATTGGCGGCCTGCCCAAACCGGTGAAGTGCATCTGATCCCATGCATCTCATCCCATAACAACGGGGGCCGCAACTGCGGCCCCCGTTGTGTTTGGTGCGCTATCTTCGCGCACCTCCCATTCATATATCTCAGGCTGCCAGCCAGCCTTATTCCCGCTGGTCAGCCAGCGCCACCAACTGCTCCGCCAGCCGGTGACCGTGCAGGTAGGAGGCGATCAGCTCGCTATCCGCCTTGCCCGAATCAATCTGCTGATACCAGTGCTCCAGCATGGCGGCAAAGCCGCGCTGGGCCAGCACCGGCTGCCAGTCGCTGGGGCTAAGCATCTGTGCCTGCTTGTCGCGGGCGATGATGCCGCGAGTGCAGTTCTCAAGGTGCAGGGAGAGGTTGTCGCCGTAGGCATCGATGCGCTCCTCGGTAATCCCCGCGCTGCGGTTCATGCTGCCGCTGATGGCGCGATCGCCGCTCTGCCAGCTGACGCTTACCCCGGCCAACAGGCTGTGATCCTTCGTATCCGGTCGCAAGACCGCATGGAAGTCGCCGTCCGGCACGCCGCCATAGAAGCAGAGGCTGTCGAGCACATGGATAAAGTCGTCGAACATAAAATCCCGTGCCTTGCCCGGCAGGGCGAAGCGGTGTTTCTGCCAGTTGAGCTCGGTGAGCGGCTGAGCCCGCACCTCGGCCATGGCGGGCAGATAGCGGCGGTTAAAGCCGGTAAAGAGGGGGCAATTTTGCGCGATGGCGAGATTGGCCAGCGCTTCTGCCTCGGCCAGATTATCGCACAGGGGCTTGTCGACAAAGGTGGGGATCCCTGCGCGCAGGCACTGCTCGGCCAGCTCGCGGTGAACGGCGGTGGCGGCGTGGATCATCACGGCGTCGGGGCGGCTGGCCAGCATGGCCGCCACGTCGGTAAAGCACTCGGCGACCCGATACTGGCGGGCCAGCTTCTCCAGCACCGATGGATTGCGGGTGCAGAGCAGCGGGGTGACCCGCTCGTCGCTCGCCAGCAGCGGCAGATAGGCTTTTTGGGCGATATCACCCAGACCAATCATGGCAATGCGCATCTCAACTCCTTTTCACTCGATAACGGGACAAGCGGATAACTGCCCGCACCATCGCAGGATTTCTCCCGCAGATCCAGCCTGCCGTTAGCGCGTTGGCTGGCGTGTGCAGCTCTCGGCAAACGGCGGCGTTATCCGGGCATGGCAAGATCGCAGACCGACTTGATCACCTCGGCCAGCCACTCGATGGCGAGATTGCCCTGACTTTTGCGGTGTCTGCCGACCACCACCTCGAACTGCTGCGGCGCCCCGGCGAGCTCCACGGTGCGAAAATCGCCGAGGGCGGCGATGGCCGACGGAATGCAAGCCGCCACGTCATTGACCGACATAAAGGCTTGCAGCGAGGTGTAACAGGGGAGCGTCGCCACCGCCGCGCTGGCGACCTGCTGCGGGCTCATCTGCCCTTCGAAATTGCCAACGCTGTTGGCAAACTGCACAAAGGGGATGGCCGCCAGATCCTGCGGGGCCTTGTCCGGAAGATATCGGGAGTCGCGGCGCAGCACGCAGCAGTAGTGATCCCGGCGCAGGGTGGCGCGCAGCAACCCCGGGTCGAGATAGGCATCAAAGCCAATCACCAGATCGACCTCGCTGCTGGCCAACGCCTCCAGATGCAGTTCGGCCTGAAAGTCCACCACATCGAGCCGGATGGAGGGCGCCTGAGTGCGCAAGGCGCTTGCCAGCCTTGGGATAATGGCGAGCTGGGCATACTCGTTGGCCATCACCCTGAAGGTGCGCTGGCTGCTGGCGGGATCGAAGGGGGTTGCCACAAAGACCCCGTCGATATCGGCCAGGATCTGCTCGAACCTGGCGGCCAGCTCGCAGGCGTAATCGGTCGGCTGCAACCCGGCGCTCTGGCGGATAAAGAGCTCGGCGGGAAAGAGGTCGCGCAGCTTTTTCAGATGGCTGCTCACCCCCTGCTGAGAGATCTCCAGCAGCTCGGCCACCCGCGACACACTCTTGTATCTCACCAGCAGCACCAGCACCCGCATCTGCCTGATATCGATCTTCTCCACCCTTACCTCACCAATTTCAGTTGTATCACATACAAATCACCCATGATTTACATTGTATCAGTGGCTCTCTAACCTTGCAGCTCTTCCAGCAAAGCGAGGTTAACGATGAAAACGGTCATTCTGATTGGTGCTCAGGGGAAAATGGGGCAAGCCGCCCTCAGTGGTCTGGGCAAGCACAAGGTGATCACCGCCAGCCGCTCCGGTGAGGGGTGTGATTTTCAGGTGGATATCACCAGCAGAGAGTCCATCGAGCGGCTCTACCAAAACGTGGGCTCCTTCGATGCGGTGGTCAATACCGCAGGATTTTGCGAATACGCCCCCTTTGGCGAGATGAGCGACGAGCAGTGGCAAACCACCATCCAGAGCAAGCTGATGGGCCAGATCAATCTGGTCAATATCGGCCTCAACTACATCAATCAGGGGGGCTCCTTCACCCTGATCTCCGGCATCCTCAATATCAAGCCGATCCCGCTGGCCATTGCCGATGCCACCACCAGCGGCGCCATCGATACCTTTGTCCAGTGCGTGGCCCACGAGCTGCCCCGCGGCATTCGCATCAATGTGGTCAACCCGACCGTACTGGAAGAGGCGTGGGACGTATATGGCGAGATGATGCCGGGCTTCCAGCCGGTGCCGGGCGCTTTGGTCGGCAAGGCGTTTGAGCGCTCCGTCGATGGCTTTATTAGCGGTCAGGTGCTCTATGTCGATGCCTGATCCGGTTCAGGCCTGACCCACTCACTGCCTTTGTAATTCCTTGTCGATGTTTTTCCTCTTCCCCGAAAGCGCTCTGCTCTCGGGGCTTTTTGCATGGAGGAACCGGAGTAGCGACAAAATATGATTTCATTTCGACGGCGGCACACAGATTTATGTCATCCGGGTCACTGTCAGAGTGGCCTCGTTTGGCTTACTATGGCGCTCTTCTCCCTGTTGCTGTGCAAAGGGCTGTTGCAGACTATTTGCCAGAATGGATTACCGCTGACCAACGCCCTGTTTGGCCGCTGCTTATTGGCGCGGCCACTATTGCCTGTGCGCTATCGGCACTTATAAAACGCGTTATTTATGGATGTATAACGATGAAATCATCAATTGCAGTCAAAGCCCTGTCGCCCTATATATTCGCAATATTGTCAGTTGGACTGATGTCCAGCGGATATCATGCGCTGCCGATTTATTGCGGCCTGGCTATTGTCGTCTATCCGGTGCTGGTTGCCATGCTGGCGGACGAGTGGGAAAAACAGGGATTTGTCTATCGCGAATCGACCCAGGTCGAGGTTGATGTCAATGTGCGCGGGATCCTTATCAAAGAGCAGAGACGGCATCTGGAGAATCTCTATTTTATCTCGCCGGACGTGATGCAGACCAAACTAACCAGCCTCGCCCGCCTCAAACTGTTGTTCTGCGGCACCATGTTTGCCGTGTCACTCTATGAACTCACGCAGCAAGCCGAGGCACAATTTGCCCTGCCCACCGTCAATCTGATGGATATCAATCTGCTGGATATATCCGGCCTGATGCTCGGCCTTGGTGGGGTACTGTTTCTCGGCCACTGCGCGAGAAAAAGCCTCTCTCTCTATGGGACCTGTCGCCATAAAAACTATCTGGTGCAGAGTCATAACGAACCCGGCGTCCAGCTCTATAGCGCAGCCATTTCTACCAAGGCGGCAAACCTGCAAGTGACCCATACCCGCATGTTCGATGCCTTATTGGCGTGGTATTAAGCAACCCTTAATTGGCAACCTTTAATTGCCTCCCCTTTGGATCAAGATGGCGGGGCAGGAGGTAAGACAATAAGGCCCCATCCCAACAGTGCTCACTGACCACTCAGCCGTGACAGGCGCAGTGGTTGGTTGAGCCTCTATTGCCCTCCCTATAGCCATCCTCTGCCCCTCCCCTTGCTTACTGCTTTATCAGAAGTCATCAGCCTGTCATCTGGCTGACATCCCGCGGTCATTTTCAAGTCATAGAGTTTTTCACTTATTTTTCATATGGATAGATAAGGAACATCATGACTTTCCCGCGCTCTTCTTACGTGGCTTTGGCCGTCTCGCTGGTCTTGCTTGGCGGCTGCCAGTCAGAGAACGAATCGTCTGCCGACAGCCAGGGCAAAACCGCCTACCAATACAGCACCAAAGCGGTCTACAGCCCGCAGCAGCAGGCGGAGAGCTACGAGCCAGCGCCTCAGGGGTTCAGCCCGGTCTTTACCGAGATGGTGGCGCGCCACGGCTCGCGCTCCCTCTCCAGCCCGAAATATGACGTGCTGACCAAGCTGGTATGGGAAGAGGCGCAGCGTCAGGGGGCGCTCACCCCCCTCGGGCAGGGGCTGGGAGGCAAGGTCGATCTGGTGACGGCCGCCAACCAGAAACTGGGCTATGGCCTGCTCTCGGCGCTGGGCAAGGAGGAGCACGCCAATCTCGCCACCCGGCTGGCGGCGCGGCTGCCGACCCTGCTCAACAGCAGCGAGCCCCACTGCATCAAGGTGGTCACCTCGGGCAAGGACAGGGCCAACGAAAGCGCCTTCTACTTTATGGAGAGCCTCAAGCGCGACGTGAACTATGTCAGCGACTCGGCGCAGTGCTACTTCACGCAAGATGACCCCTCGAAGATCGACAAAAAGCTGGTCAACAAGTTCGAGCTCTACTTCCACAAGACCACGCCCGAGGGGGATTACGCCCGCTACCTGCCCGCCTATGAGAGCTACCAGCGCTTTATCGGTGACGAAGATGCCGCAATCGCCCCGGCCCCCGAGCTGGCCAGGGCGCTGGATCAGCTTAAAAACCTGAGCAAGACCAAAGAGATGGCCCGCAGCATGCTGGAGCGTATCTACAGCAAGGGCTTTGTCGACTATCTGGCGGGCGGCGTCGAGTTTGTCGCCGTCAACCCGGAAGATGGCGGCATGACCTATGTGCGCGACGAAGTGGATGCCGCCCTGATGCTCTACAACCTCTTTATCATCGGCCCCGGCATGATCCGCGAAGCGCAGGCACAGGGCAGCGAGCCCTGGGCGCTGGAGCAGTTCCTCACTCCGGAGGAGTCTGCCTGGTTCTCCTACCTCTCCGATGCGGAAGATTTCTACGAGAAGGGGCCGAGCTTTGCCAACCAGAGCGCCCCCTACGCCATTGCCCAGCCGCTGCTCGACGGCCTGTTTGGCGAGGTGCAGCGTCAGGTGGTGGAAGGCGAGCAGAGCCGACGGGCCACCCTGCGCTTTGCCCATGCCGAAGCCATCATCCCCCTCGCCGCCCTGATGAAGCTGGAAGGGAGCCGTCAGGGGGCCAGCGCGGATCAGCTGTTCAGCCAGCAGAACAACGAGTGGCGCGGCGGCTGGGTCTCCCCCTATACCGCCAATATTCAGTGGGATATCTACCAGAACGGGCAGCGGCAGGTACTGGTCAAGATGCTCTACAACGAAAAGGAGATCGCCTTTAAGACGGGCTGCCAGCCCTACCAGAGCGGCAGCCACTACTACGACTTCGAGGAGCTCAAGCGCTGCTACGGCTATAACGGCTAACCCTTCGCACGCCGGATATGGCGATAACAAGGGGCGACCAGCAGGTCGCCCCTATTCACTCCCCTTCCCTGTTTGCCAAAGCGGGATATGGCTATAAAGCCGCCTTCCGGCTCCACTTGCTGATCAAGCGCAAAAAATGATTAATTTCTGATAGTTAAGTTAACTTAAGCCTCGCCTCGGCAGTTTCGTTTGGCTTACCATGGCCATTCAGAACCTGTTGAGCTGCGATGGGTTGCTGCCAGCGCGGGTCAAGGGAGCATATTGGAAGCTGCAATCCACGGGCGGTAGCGTGAGATTTGGTGGCGTTACGCCTTACTCAGAAAGATGGGTGTCCCAGATTTTCGGGTCAAGGGAGCATATTGGAAGCTGCAATCCACGGGCGGTAGCGTGGGATTTGGTGGCGTTACTCCTTACTCAGAAAGATGGGTGTCCCAAATTTCACGGTGGCGTGGGATTTGGCAGCGTAACGCCTTGCTCAGAAAGGTGGGTGTCCCAGATTTCCGTGCCAGATTTCCTCCTTTCTCATTAATATATGGACTTACCATAATGAATTTATTTGATGTAGATAAAAATAAAGACCGCTCATTTAAAGTATATTTTGGTAATAACCCTCTAAACATCAAAAGAATAGTTGCGCCATCAATTATTTTTTGTCCTACAGACGACAGTTGGAATGACTTCAAATACAAATGCAGATATAGATATTTCATTAATTATGATGACAACAAAAAATTAATAGAGGGCCAATTATTTCTTGGTTTTTTATCAGAGGGGGAACACGTTGAAGAAAACGGAAGAATATCTAAAAGCTCTCGTATATTTGAAGCAAGCGAGTTGCCAGATTTCTTCACATTGCAAGGTGAAATGCAAGACTATAGACACTTTATTGAGACGCATGGCGTTCAAGAATCCAATGAATTATTATTAGCTTTAAATGACTTGGTTGCATCTAAACGTATATCTCATAAAATTAAATTAGTAAACGCTGCGATTAAAACAAATGTGTTTAACTTGGCTTTCATGAGAGAGTCAGGGCGTTTCTTTGCTTTTCACAATGCCGAGACTATCCTTGATGGTGTTGAATATGAGAACTTCTCAAATATATCAACCGATCTATCACTTTCTTACGAGCTTGCAGGTTTCTCTCATTATCACACATTTGACATGAATTTCGAAACAAATAGTATCCTACCAAAAAGAATGTGCATGCTTATTGGTAGAAATGGCTTAGGAAAAAGTCAAGCTCTTCGCACCATAGTGAACTCATTGATAAAAGGTGATGAAAGGTTTTTTGATCGCGCACAAGGCAGGCCTTTAATTAGTCGCTTACTAGCCATAGCAACCCCCGGTGAGACGATGAATACCTTTCCACCAGAAAGAGCCAATAAGCGAATTAAGTATCGACGATTGATTCTTAATAGAAATGCAAGAGCTAAAAATTCTCGAGGATTTTGCGAGCTTTGTATTCAGCTTATCCGATCTGAAGAGTCCATCGGTGAACATAATCGATGGGAGTTGTTTAAAGAAAGTATTAATTTCTTACCTAACATTAAAAATATTGTAGTGCCTTTAGATAAAGATTTGTCTGTCAAATCTAGCCACATCATAAGAATAAAAGATAAATATTACATTCCTCTACTGAAACTCAATCACGGGGGAGAGCAGGCAAAACTCGAGATCCAGGGAGCAATTATTAATAATGCGGACCCGATGCTTCTTTTGAATAGTAATATTTTCCCTTTGAGTAGCGGTCAGCTAGCATTTATTAAATTTCTTGTTCAAGCATGTCTATTTGTAGAAAATGGAACTCTTGTTTTACTTGATGAACCAGAAACACACCTTCATCCGAATTTTATATCAAAATTTGTCAGGGTTCTGGATCGTTTACTTAAATTAACAGGCTCCATTGCAATTATTGCAACACATTCAGCTTACTTTGTTCGTGAAGTACCAAGAACACAAGTTCTTGTATTCAAAGAAGCACCTGATGGGCAGATAACAATTCAAAACCCAAGACTAAAAACATTTGGTGCGGATATAGGTTCAATTTCATACTTTGTGTTTGAAGATGAAATAACTAATGCATTAGTTGAGGATTTGCTTGCTAATTTCCCTGTGAAACATCAAGATAGAATTAACATTTTAAAAGAACTTGAATCTGAACTTTCCGCTGATGTTGTTATGTACCTTCGTAGAAAATTAGATATTGAGGCTGTAGATGAAGGCCATTAATCCACCTCATATAAATGATACCGAAGAGTTGAAGCTTTTGGCTGAAAATACCAAGCTTGGTAGCTACCCTGAACTTTTAAATAATCACGCTGTTTTTATTGAGCAATATGAAAAATACACTGAGCATGGTGGTGACCCATGGTCTATCACATCAAAAATCGCTGGAGAAAAATTTAAAAAATCACTCATTACACACTACGATAATGCACCTAAAGGAAGATTGGAATTCATTGATCATTTCCGAAGAAAGTTATCTCCAAATATCTGCCCCATGTGCGGAGGACCAGGTAATGGGACTCTTGACCACTATCTTCCTAAAGATCTATATCCTGAATTTTCATTTTATTCGAAAAATTTAATTCCCGCATGTAACTGTAACTCTCTACGTGGCATCAAGGTAAAAGGAAACACAGCTAGTGAGAGAGCGATTCATCCATTTTTCGATACCTTTTTAGGGCAGAGGTTATATACAACCTTATTTGAAGGGATGTTTGAAACACCAAAAATATCTATAGTCGCAATTAATGACAGCCATCCTCAAATAGGCATCATTCAATTCCATTTGAATGAAGTGATTAATAATGATGCGACTCAAGGCTGGTTTGAAAAACACTGGAGTGACCTAAGTGAACGAGCACATGACTTATTAGATTTAGTTCTGCCACAACCACCACAACATATAACAGGTAGAGACCTCAAATCCTATATAGAAAGATATAGAAATGCAAAAGATAAAGAATATGACACACCAAATAATTGGTATTCAATATTTTACACTGGTCTAATTAATGATCAAGCCAGACTGGATATATTGGCTCAAAAAATAAACAACACACGACAATAATTAAAATCACTTAAAATACAGGAATTATGTCAGCTGATCTTTATTAAATAAAAAAGCGACCATCCGGTCGCCTTTTTATTCCTATCGCTCTGCTAATCAGCAAATATCACCGCGCCGGTCGTTTGGCACCATTGCCTTTAGCCGCAGGCTTGCCGCCTTGAGCGGCGGGTTTGGCACCTGGCTTGGAGGAGCCAGCGCGGGTCGGGGTTTTACCCTTATGAGCGGGTTTTCCGGCAGGTTTGCTTTTACCAGCATTCTGGCCCGCACTCTTGCCTTCGCCCTGTGCGGCCGGTTTGCCATTAGCCGCGCCTTTGTGCAGCTGGGAACCCACCGGTTTGCCGCCCGTCGGCTTGTTGCCTGTGCCATTGCCGCGCTGATGGGCAATGTTACTGTGGCGAGTCAGGGCCGGTTTCATGCCCTTGCCTGTGGCGGCGCGCTCGTTGCGACCTTCCGCTGGCACCAGACAACCGGGGCCGTTGCCAATCAGGTGGCCCTTGCCCATGGCGAGCAGAGCTTCGCGGATCATCGGCCAGCCAGCGGGATCGTGGTAGCGCAGCAGCGCCTTGTGCAGGCGGCGACGGCGCTCGCCCTTGGCAACAAACACATCGCCACCGGTGCGGCTCACCTTGTTTAACGGGTTTTTCTCCGTGTAATACATGGTGGTGGCGTTGGCGAGCGGCGACGGGTAGAAGTTCTGCACCTGATCGAGCTTGAAGCGGTTCTCTTTGACCCAGAGCGCCAGATTGATCATGTCTTCATCTGTGGTGCCCGGGTGGGCGGAGATAAAGTAGGGGATCAGGTACTGCTGCTTGCCCGCCTCTTTGGAGTATTTGTCGAACAGCTCCTTGAACTGGTAGTAGCTGCCCATGCCCGGTTTCATCATCTTGGAGAGCGGCCCCTCCTCGGTGTGTTCCGGCGCGATCTTGAGGTAGCCGCCGACGTGGTACTTGGCCAGCTCCTTGATATAGCGGGGATCTTCCACCGCGATGTCGTAACGCACGCCGGAGGCGATGAGGATCTTCTTGATCCCCTTGAGGTCGCGCGCCTTGCGATAGAGGTTGATGGTCGGGCTGTGGTCGGTGTCCATGTGCGGGCAGATGGTGGGCCAGACACAGGAGGCGCGACGGCAGGTCTGCTCGGCCTTGGGGCTCTTGCAACGCAGCTTGTACATGTTGGCGGTGGGGCCGCCGAGATCCGAGATGACGCCGGTAAAGCCCGGCACCTTGTCGCGGATATCTTCGATCTCTTTCAGGATCGACTCTTCCGAGCGGCTCTGGATGATGCGCCCTTCGTGCTCGGTGATGGAGCAGAAGGAGCAGCCGCCAAAGCAGCCGCGCATGATGTTGACCGAGGTCTTGATCATCTCGAAGGCGGGGATCTTCTCGTTGCCATAGGCCGGGTGCGGCACCCGCTGGTAGGGCAGGCCGAAGACACCGTCCATCTCCTCGGTTTCGAGCGGAAAGGCGGGCGGGTTGACCCAGACGATGCGATCGCCGTGAGCCTGCGACAGGGCGCGGGCACAGCCGGGGTTGGTCTCGTGGTGCAGAATGCGCGAGGCGTGGGCGTAGAGCACCTTGTCCTCTTTCACCCGCTCGAATGCCGGCAGCTTCACATAGGTTTTTTCCCACGGCTTGGGCTTGGGCGGCTGCACCAGCACGGGCTGGGCTTCCTGCGCGGCAGGGGCCGATTCGGTGGCGTCGTCAGAGCATGGGGCTCCTTCCATATAGGGGTTCATGATGGGATCGATGCGGCCAATCTGGTCGAGCTTGCTCGAGTCCACCCCTTTCCAGCCCGGCAGCGGCTCCTTGCGGATGACGGCGGTGCCGCGAATATCCTGCATGGTGTCGATGGTCTCCCCCGCCGCGATGCGGTGAGCCACTTCCACCAGCGGCCGCTCGGCGTTGCCGTAGATGAGGATATCAGCCTTGGCATCGAGCAGGATGGAGCGGCGGATGGTCTCGGACCAGTAGTCGTAGTGGGCGATACGGCGTAAGGAAGCCTCAATGCCGCCGATGACCACCGGCACCTCCTTGAAGGCCTCCTTGCAGCGCTGGGTATAGACCAGGGTGGCGCGATCCGGCCGCTTGCCGCCCACATCCCCCGGGGTGTAGGCGTCGTCGTGGCGCAGCTTTTTGTCGGAGGTGTAGCGGTTGATCATGGAGTCCATGTTGCCCGCAGTCACCCCGAAGAAGAGGTTCGGTTTGCCCAGACGCATAAAGTCATCCTTCGATGACCAGTCCGGCTGGGCGATGATGCCGACCCGAAACCCCTGCGCCTCCAGCATCCGGCCAATCACCGCCATGCCGAAGCTCGGGTGATCCACATAGGCATCACCCGTCACCAGAATGACGTCGCAGCTGTCCCAACCGAGCTTGTCCATCTCTTTGCGGGACATGGGCAGGAAGGGCGCCGTGCCGTAGCACTCGGCCCAATAGCGGGGATAGGAGAAAAGGTTGGTAACCGGCTGCATTTTGAACACCTGGAAAAATTCGGGTCGCGCATTATACCGGTTGCGGCCAAGGGGAGCGATGGCTTTTTGTCCCTATAGATCCCGCGGAATAGGCCGCCGCCCGCAATAGCAAGGGCGCCCGCAGGCGCCCTTGTGATGATGAGGCTGATAACCGGCCCCCGCTTGAGCGCGCAGGTCAGGGTTCAGGCCAGGATTGAGGCCAAGGCGCTGATCAGGGCGCCGGAGGGTGCGACTCCCCTGCCCCCCTGGCGGCCAGTGCTTCGTCTACCTGCTGATCCCGCGCCCCTGTCATGCCAGCGTGACGGGCGATCAGATGGTAGATGGCGGGCACCACCAGCAGGGTAACCAGGGTTGCCAGCGACAGTCCGAAGAAGACCACGGTTCCCACCGCCATCCGGCTCTCGTAGCCCGCCCCCATGGAGAGCATCAGCGGCACCGCGCCGATAATGGCGGTGAGCGAGGTCATCAGGATTGGGCGCAGACGGCGCACCGAGCCTGCGATGATCGCCTCCTCGAACCCTTCCCCCCGCTGGCGCAGCTGGTTGATGAACTCGACGATGAGGATGCCGTTCTTGGTCACCATGCCGATCAGCATGATCATCCCGATCTGGCTGTAGATGCTCATCTCCTGCTCCGTCAGCCAGAGGCCAAGCAGGCCACCGAAGATGCCGAGTGGCACAGTCACCATCACCACCGCCGGGGTCAGGGTGCTCTCGAACTGGGCCACCAGCACCAGATAGACCACCAGCAGGGCGAGGCCAAAGACCAACACCATCTCCCCCTGATTGTCGCGGTAATCCTTGGAATCACCGGCGTAATCCACCGTCATGCCGGTGGGCAGGTTGGCGTTGGCCCAGCCATCGAGGAAATCGAGGGCCTCACCCAGGGTGTGGTCGGGGTGCACATCGGCGGTCAGGGTGATCGCTTTTTGCCGCTGGTAGTGGTTGAGGCGGTTGGCGGTCGCCACCTGCTTGACGGTCGCCAGGGTCGAGAGACTGACCATCTCGCCGTTGGCGGCCTTCAGGTAGATGCGACCGAGATCCGAGATGCCGTTGAACTCGGTCTGGTTGCCGCGCAGGTAGACGTCATACTCCTCGCCCCTGTCTACATAAGTGGTCTTGCTCGCCCCGCCCAGCAGGGTCTGCAAGCTGTTGGCCACGGTGGAGACCGGAATGCCGAGCTGGCTGGCGCTGTCGCGATTGATGGTCACCTGCAGCTCGGGGGTCTTCTCGGCGTAGTCGAGATCCGGGCTCAGCATCAGGCCGCTGCCCTGCGCCGCCTGTTGCAGCGCCAACCCTTGCTGGTAGAGCTCGCCATAGTCGTTACCCTGCAGCACAAACTGCACCGGTGCGGTGGAGCCACCCCGGAAGCCGGGCTGGAAGGTGCGGATCATCACATCGGGAATGCCGGAGAGCTTGGCACCCAGCGAGCGGGAGAACTCGGTGGCAGTGACGTCGCGCTCGGCCCAGTCGGTGAGCTGGATGATCACCATACCGGTCTGATCGCCGCCACGGCCAAAGGCGGGAGTGCTGAAGCTCAGCGCCTGCACCACCCCTTTGCCCAGCATCGGCATGATGGCGGACTCCACCTGCTGCATGTTGCGCTTCATCCGCTCGATGCTGGTCCCCTCCGCCCCCTTGACGAAGACATAGATGACGCCGCGATCCTCGGTCGGGGTAAGGCTGGTCGGCAGTTGGGTAAAGAGGGCACCGATACCGCCCAGACAGAGCAGCAGCACCAGCGGCGTCCAGCGGGAGCGATGCAGCACCCACGCCAGCAGGTGGCGATAGTGCCCTTCCAGCCAGCCGAGCCCGCGATCGAGCCCGGCGGTGAGCCGGTTCGGTTTATCCAGCGGGCGCATCAGCCAGGAGCCCATGGCCGGGGTCAGGGTCAGCGCCACCAGCGAGGAGCAGAGCACCGCGAGCGAGAGCAGGATGGCAAACTCGGTAAAGAGCCGCCCCACCATACCATCCATAAAGGCGATGGGGACAAACACCATCACCAGCACGGCGGTGGTGGCGATGACCGCAAAGCCCACTTCGCGGGTGCCGTGCCAGGCGGCCAGCAGCGGCGGTTCCCCCCGCTGCAGATGGTGGTGGATGTTCTCCACCACCACGATGGCGTCATCCACCACCAGGCCGATGGCGAGAATAAGCGCCAGCAGGGTGATGAGGTTGATGGAAAAGCCGAAATACCAGGCGCCGATAAAGGCTGATATCAGCGATACCGGCACCGTGATGGCCGGGATCAGCGTGGTGCGCCCCTGCCCGAGGAACAGATAGAGCACTGCCACCACCAGCACGGCGCAGATGGCCAGGGTCTCGTACACCTCGTCGATGGCCTGCTTGATAAAGATGGTGGAGTCGTAATCCACCTCGAGCTTGGCCCCCTCCGGCAGGAAGCGCTGCATCTCGCCAAGCTTCTTCTCGATCCCCTGCGCCACCGCCAGCGGGTTGGCGGTGGACTGGGCGACGATACCGATACCCAGACTCTCTTGGCCGTTGCGCTGATAGGCGCTGTCTTCGTTCTTGGCTCCCACCTCCACGTCGGCGATATCGGCCAGATAGACGCTCTGGCCGTTGGCGGCTGTGGTGACTTGCAGCTGCTGGAAATCTTCCGCTGTGTGGTAGAGACGGGCGATCTGCACCGCCATGGTCATGGAGTTGTTGCGGATCTCGCCCCCCGGCAGTTCGATATTCTCCCGCTTGAGGGCATCTTCCACATCGCTCACCGTGATGCCACGGGCCGCCATATCCGCAGGGCGCAGCCGCACATACATCACCTGGGTCAGATCGCCGGAGAGCGCCACTTCGCTCACGCCATCCACCAGACTCAGGGGGTCGACCAGCACCCGGTTGGCGTAGTCGGTCATGGCGGTGCGATCCATCTGGCTGCTGCTGAAGTTGAGCCAGATCGCCACATCGCCGTTGCCGCTGTCCTTGGTCACCAGCGGCTCGTCCACATCATCGGGCAGCCGTGGCCGGGCGCGGGAGAGGGCATCGCGCACATCAGAGATCCCCTCCACCATGTTCCAGCCGAGCTTGAACTCGACGGTGATCATCGAGCGCCCCTTGCGGGTCATGGAGTTGATATTCTTGATGCCGCTGATGCCGGAGAGCTGATCCTCGATGGGCTTGGTGACCTGACTCTCCATCACCGAGGGAGCCGCCCCCTCATAGGTGGTGGTGATGGAGACCGACGGGATCTGCACATCCGGCATCTCCCGCACCGTCAATTTGCTGAAGGCGACCAGACCAAACACGGTGAGCAGGGCGCTGAGCACCACCGCCACCAGCGGGCGGCGAACTGAGATATCGGAGAGCCACATCAGCCGTTCACCTCGGCCAGATCACGCACCTGCACCCCATCACGCAGATTGACCAGCCCCTCGACCACGATGCGATCGCCGACCTTCAGCCCCTCGGTGACCCAGACGGTCTCCCCTTCGGTCTCGCCGAGCACTACAGGCACCCGCTTGACCCGGCCATCGGCCTCAAGACGGTAAACAAAGCGCTGCTCACCGGCGTACTCCACCGACTGGGCGGGGATCAGGGTGAGCTGCTGGGCGGGCAGCGCCAGCTCCACATTGAGCAGCATGCCCGGACGCAACTGGCCGTTGCCATTGGGGATCATCACCCGCGCCTTGATGTTCTGGGTATCGTTGGAAATGCGGCTATCGAGAGTGGTCAGGGTGCCGTTGAATTGCTGATCCGGCCAGGCGGTACTGGTGGCGGTAACCGCCATGCCCGGGCGCAGCAGGGAGAGGTAACGCTCCGGCACTGCCAGATCGAGGCGCAGTTTGTCGAGCTCATCGAGATGCAGCAGGGTATCGCCGCTGTTGACCAGCGCCCCTTCGCTCAGATCAATCAGGCTCACGGTACCGGCAAAGGGCGCCTGCAGGGTACGCAGGGAGAGCTCGTAGCGGGCAGCATCGAGGCGTGCCTGCACCTGGGCCACGGTGGCCTCCTGCCCCTCCAGCTCGGATTGGGTCACGGCGCCACGGGCCACCAGCTTGCGCATATCACTCAGCTTGCGGTTCTCGTCGCGCAGACTGGCGCTCTGCTCGGCCAGCTCCGCCTGCTGCTTGCCCGCATCCAGCGCGATCAGGGTCTCCCCCTTCGCCACGCTCTGACCCGACTGCACCGCAATCTTGACGATGCGACCGGTCACTTCGGGGCTGATGATGACAGAACGATTGGCCGCCAGCTTGCCCACCAGCTTGAGGGTCGGCTCGGCCAGACTCTGTTTGACGGTTTGAGTGCGGATATTGACCTGTCTGGTCGGTGCTTTGGCGGCGGGTTCGCTGTGACGCAGCGCCCAGACGCCGGCAACCACGATTAGAAGAAGGCCCAAGCCGAGCCAGATACGCATTTTCATCGAACAGTCCATGAAGAGTGAGAGGGTAAATCCAGATTGGGGCCATTTTAGCCCCAGACTATGCCGTGACTATGTATAAATGTGACAAAACGTAACAAGAGCGGGATAAGCTCACTCTGTTTCAGGTCGCGCCGTTTGTTTTCACGCCACATCGCATACACTAACGACAATTTCCTTCGCAACCCGACTGACTGCCTATGCCCAAAATGTCTGACCACCGCTTTCTCACACGCCTGACCTGGCTCCTGTTTGCCGTGGTCATCCTGCTGATTGGTCTGACCTTGCGGCAAAGCCTGAAACAGATAGAACGCCTCTACCAGAGCGATACCCTCAACAGCGCCATCTACCTGCGGGATCGGTTCAAACAGACCGAAGTATTTCTGGAGGCGATGCGCGGTCAGGCCGAAGAGCGACTGCGCAGCGACCCCCAGTCGGTGCTCACCCGCCAGCTCTATGGCTATATCGAGGCGCTGCCAGAGGGGCTGGCCCTCGACAAACTCCCTGCCGATTTACCGGCCGGACTGGCGGGCAACCTCACCGGTGACGGCCCGCTGCCGCCTCCCGGCAGTGCGCGGGAGGCGCAACTTCATTTGGCCCTGAGCCTCTCCCCCTTGCTGGCCACCGCCAGCCAGCGCCTGGGCAGCGAGATCGCCTGGGCCTACTTCACCGGCGTGGACAACTTTATCTACCTCTATCCCTGGATCCCCTCCAGCCAGTTTCGTTTTGTCCGCAGCATCTATGACAAGCACTACTGGCAGGATGCGCTGATGTCACCCAACCCCAGCCGGGACACCATTCTCTCCCGCCCCTACGAAGATTTTGCCGGACTGGGCACCATGGTCACCATGTCCCAGCCTCTCTACAAGGACGGCTCGCTGGTAGGGATGATCAGCATGGACATCCTGCTCTCACGCTTGCAATCGCAGCTCAATCAATTGGCGCCGGCGCTGGGTGAGTATCTGCTGCTCAATCAGTACTATCAGGTGCTGGCCAGCAGCGCACACCAGCCCGTGGTGCCGCAAGACCCCGAGCCGACCGACGAATACCAGTGGCGGCAAGGGGCATTGCAGCTGACCATGGCAATCCCAGATACCCCGTTGCGACTGGTGCACAACGTCACCCTGCTGCCGCTGGTGTGGGCCATGCTCTGCCAGTCCACGCCGACCCTGCTCGCCATCCTCTTTATGCTGCTGGCCGCCCTCTCCAACCTGAGGTCCCATCGCCTCAACCAGCGGCTCAATTATCTCTCCTGCCACGATGCCCTCACCGGCGCCTTCAACCGCCACTATCTGGTGCTGCTGGAGCAGGCGGGCGATCTGGCCCGGCTGCAAGCGGGGATCCTGATGTTCGATGCGGATCACTTCAAACGGGTCAATGACAACTTCGGCCATGCCGTCGGCGATATCGTGCTGATCCGGCTGGTGCAGCTCTGCCAGCAGCAGATTAGGCCCACTGATCGCCTGATCCGCTGGGGGGGCGAAGAGTTTCTGCTGCTGATTGGCCGCGCTGATGCAACGCAGCTCGGCGAGCTGGCGGAGCGGCTGAGAAAGGCGGTGGCGGATCACGACTGGGCCGCCATCGAGCCCGGGCTGGAGGTCACCATCAGCCTCGGCTATCTGCCCCACCAGGAGAACCTTCCCCTGCACGAAGCGGTGCGCCGCGCCGATGTGGCGCTCTATCAGGCCAAGGCCAACGGTCGCAACCGCAGCGAAAGATGGCAGGGTGACGCCTCCTGACTCTCGGAGTAAGCTGACCCCTCAACCCCTTTTTGGAGGACTGTCGTGCCACGTAAACCCCGCGTAGGGCTCGCTCTCGGGAGCGGCGCCGCCAGAGGATGGGCCCATATCGGCGTCATCCGCGCCCTTGAACGTCTCGGCATCAAACCGGATTTGATCGCTGGCTGCTCCATCGGCAGCTTTGTCGGTGCCGCCTATGCCGCCGGTGAACTGGATCGGCTGGAAACCTGGGTGCGCGGCTTTACCCGCCTGCAGGTGGTCAGCCTGCTCGACCCGGCCCTCTCCGGCGGTCTGTTTCGCGGCGAAAAGGTATTTGGTCTTGCCGCCAGCCATCTGGGGGATCCCGATCTCGAGAATCTGCCCATCCCCTTCGCCTGCATCGCCACCGAGCTCGATACCGGCCGCGAGATCTGGCTGCAACAGGGCCCGCTGCGCCAGTCGGTGCGCGCCTCCTGCGGCATGCCGGGGATCCTCACCCCGACGCGGATCAACGACCGCTGGCTGGTCGATGGCGCCGTGGTCAATCCGGTGCCCATCTCGCTGGCCCGCGCCATGGGGGCCGAGGTGGTGATTGCGGTCAACCTCAACACCGATATGCACCAACCCTGGACCGATGAGCCGGATCAACCCGGCAGCGGCGGCCTGCTCAGCCAGTGGCTCAATCGCGGTGAGTCCGCGCCAGCCACCCCGGGTCTGTGGAGCGTGATGAGTGGCTCCATCAACATCATGCAGGAGCGGATCACCCGCGCCCGGATGGCCGGTGACCCGCCGGAGATCCAGCTCTGCCCGCGCCTTGGCAGCTTCTCCATCATGGATTTTCATCGCGCCAGCGATGCCATCAACGAGGGGGAAGCCTGCGTCGAGCGCAACCTCGATCAGCTCAAGGATGAACTGGGCCGCCTCGGGTTGCTGGGCAGTTAGTTGTCTGCATGCTGCGGTTTACACATGAAAAAAAGCGCCATTCGGCGCTTTTTTTTTCAACTCACTTACCCGGTTACTCCTTACGGTAGAAGAGCAACCCGAGCAGAATCACCCCCACAGAGACCAACAGATAGAGTCCCAGACTGGGATTGGTGATACCGCCATACAGAATGATGAGCGCGCCCAGGGTGGCGCAGGTCGGGATCACAAACCGCTTTATCCAGCCCAACTCGGTAAAGGTGCGCATGTACCATACATAGAGGAACAGATAGAGGCCATAAATCAGCACGATCGGCATCTCGTCCAGGGCGATGTAACGACCGAATGTCTCGTTGATGCTGCAGTACCACAGCACTGAGTAGATCACCGACAACAGCGCTGCCGCGAGGGCCGAGTTGATTGGCATGTGGTGATGCGGTTCGATACGGCTCATCCACTTGGGGGCAGGACCCTGATTGCGGATCGCCAGCGAGTAGGGAATACGCATGGTCGCCAACACCAGACCATTGAGGGTTCCGAGGCAGGAGATAATCACGAACACGGTCAAAATAGTCGAGGCAGTCCCGCCAAACAGGCTGGTTGTCGCGAGATTTACCGCGTTATCCCCTTGCGCCACTATCTCGTCCGTCGGCAAGACGCTGGCGATCCCCAGAAAATAGGTGACATAGACCACAAAGACTATCAGGGTGCCAATCACCAGCGCTCTGGGCAGATTCTTCTTGGAATCGCGAATTTCGCTGTTGATGGTCACGGCGGCGATCCACCCCTCATAAGCGAAGGCGGTGGCAACCACGGCCGTGGCCAGAGTGCCTCCGGTGCTTCCTATCCCATCCATTGCCTGCACAAAGTTGGTCACGGTGACACCATTGAGCAACCCTGAAATGGTGCCCACAATGGCAACCAGGATCAGCGGGATCAACTTGATCAGGGTAGAACCCACTTGCAGCTTGCCCGCCAGGACCGGGGTATAGAAGTTGATCAGATAGGTGACCGTCATATAGACAGCCGCCAGTATCCAGGTCGCACCAGAGTTGGTCGGATTATCACTGCCGAGCAAGATCATGGTGTACAGAGCGGCGACCCAGGCAAGGATGGCGGAAAGAGGAGCGTAATAGAGTACGCCTTTGAACCACCCCACCAGATAACCAAACATTTTGCCGTATGCCGCTTCGGCATAATCGACGATACCGTTGGACTTTTCGATCCGCTGGGCAAACTCGGCAAACACCAGCGCGCCGAAGATCATCGAAAATGCCCCCAGCGCCCATGCCAGCAGCGCAATGGCCAGATTACCGCCAGTCAGACGCAGTACATCATCGGCCTTGAAGAAGACACCGGAGCCGATCACCACGCCGACCACCATCGCAATGGCAGTCATCAGGCCATAGCGTTTATCCAACTCATTACTGCTCATACCCATACTCCATACGATTGCTCATATCATCCTGAATGTAATAGTGTTCAGGTGGCCAGATACCACCAGGGGCCCACTTTTCGGGGCCGCTTATTCTCGTTGGCCTGCATGGATAATTCAAAGCGTGTTAGATCAAAATATCGATCGGCAACCCAAAAAAATACCGCCCGAAGGCGGCATTTCTATTCACATCGATGATCACGCCTTGGCGAGGTCATCCGGGCCAATCTGGCCGATTTCGGCGACTTTCTTGTCTGCCAGCAGCCAGAGGGTGAACTTGTGCAGATCCGGGTGGTGCGCCAGGGCAACCAGGAAGGCGCCCCCAACTTCACGGTAACCCAGCTCGTAGTTTTTCAGCGTGGTGGGAGGAACACCCAGCAAATCTGCAAACTTCGGACGGCTCAAACCGACCGCTTCACGGATCTGACGGATCTTCTTGCCAACAGTGACGATATTTGAATTCATAATGTTCCATACTCCGTTTGGCGGATTTACTCCGCCTTTTATTTTTCGCGACGACTCGTAGTCAAGTGTATCAGTTTTGTTCGGACTCGTTATGGTCGAGCCTCTATCTTATGAGCGCCTTTCGGCGACAACCCTTGCCTTCAAGGGGGGATGGTAATCGCTCAGCCGCCTCAGGTAAACAGTCTCGAAAAGAAACCTTTATTGTGGCCCCCCCAATAACTCGTATAATCCGCCGGATACCCATTAAGAGGAATAAGTATGGCGTTTCCCGGCATTATCTCTCGCCTGCACCCCGTATCCAGCACAGAAGAACTGGCACAACAGCGCCTGCAAGGTGAACAATATCGCGCCGAAGCATTCTGGCTTCCGGCCTTGATGTCCAGCCACGCCAGCGAACTGCTGGCCGCCCTGCCGGAGAGCTGCAGCCTGTTTCTTGAACAGGCATGCCCGGACCTGGCCTTGCGCAGCCATGACGGCACCCTGCATAACAATGAGCAGCTAGTCACGGTAAATGGTCAGGCAATTGCTCTGGCAACCACCCCGGGTGATGGTGGTCTGGTACCCGAATCGGGCATGTGCGAGATGGCCAACTGGCTGGAGGCGGGACACCGCCACTTCATCTGTTCAGCTGCGGTTCAGCCTGTGGCTCGCGCCATCCTCAACATCTGGCCCCTTGACCCCTATCTGGCCCGACATTTCTTGATGACATTTACCCCCCTGCTGCAGAGCGCAACCCAGGCAGATTACCTTGCGGTCTTTGCCGCCAGAGCGAATCCTGCCAACCCGCATAGCGACTGGGTTCAGGCCTATATGAAGCTGGAGAAGAAACTGCACAGGGCCTATCTGGATCACTAATTAATCTGGATAAACAGCCAGTTAAGGGCACGACACAATTTGCCACAAGGCTCATTTGTGAGCTTGATCATGTTTTAAAATCGGCATAGAGTGCGCCTCGTCATCGGAATGACATCAGTTGCCTGGCAGTGGTTTCTCACGCATTGCGTGCCATGCCAGCGCACTCGACACACCAGGAGAGTGTGCAACCCGGTTATACCGGGTCATCTGCCAGACTCGACGCCAGCCGTACGGCGGAGCCTGCAGCTTACATAAATTACAAAGTGTGAAGCACGTGAATAACGTGCGATCTCAACGAGGATTTTTTTATGATGAAAATGGCTCCTTCCATGATCGCCATCGCCATGGCTGCTCTGGGTGCTACCGCTGCTCACGCCGCTGACGACATCTACTTCGGTGCCGGTGTCGGTGCTACTCACTTCAACGGCCTGAACAAGCTGGAAAGCACCAATGTAGGCCAGGAAGACGCGGCTGCTGCCAACGCCTTCATGGGTTACAACTTCACCGAAAACTTCGGTACCGAACTGGGCTACCAGTACACCGGTCGTGGCAACACCGACGGCAACCGTTACGAAAGCCAGGGTGCCACCCTGTCCGGTATCGCCCGTCTGCCGGTTGGCAACGACTTCTCCCTGTTCGCTGAAGGCGGCGCCTACTGGGGTCACACCGATGGTCTGGGCACCAGCGACACTAAAGTTTCCCCGCTGGCCGGTGCTGGTGTGACTTACAAGGTAAATGACGCGCTGGATCTGCAAGCTCGCTACCGCTACATGTGGGACGTGGCTGACCTGCACGCCAACGGTGAGCGTTACAAAGCCAACCAGAGCATCGCTACTCTGGAAGCGGTATACCACCCGTTCCGTACTTCCTACGTAGCTCCGGTAGCTGCTCCGGTAGTTGAAGAAGCTCCGGCTCCTGCTCCGCAAGTTGTAGAGAAGAACTTCGCCCTGAACTCAGACGTGCTGTTTGCCTTCGGCAAAGACACCCTGAAGCCGGAAGGCGTTGCAGCCCTGAACGGTCTGTATCAGCAAATCGTTGAGTTCCAGCCGAAAGATGGCAACGCTGTTGTTGTTGGTTACACCGACCGTATCGGTTCCGACGCTTACAACCAGAAGCTGTCTGAAGCCCGTGCCCGCACTGTTGCCAACTTCCTGGTAAGCAAAGGTATGGCTGCCAGCAAAGTTGCCATCGAAGGTCGTGGCGAAGCTAACCCGGTTACCGGCACCAAGTGCAACGGCGTAACTGCTAAAGCTCAACTGATCTCCTGCCTGGCTCCGGATCGTCGCGTAGAAGTTCGCGTATCTGGCGTACAAGAAGTTCAGCAATAATCTGACCTCGTTCAGATAGTGCGAAAAAAAGGGATGCTGCGGCATCCCTTTTTGTTTGTCTAGTTCTCGTTTGCACCCCTTGCTCCCGCCTCCCTGCCCTTGCCTGCACCGTCTCGAAAGCATAAAGTAGTTGCGCCTGTAAGGTATTGGATAAGCACTAAAAAGCGCTTCTTGTCCGGTCTGTTGTCCATGACGCCAATGCATCATGAGAGTCCAAAGCCTTCGCTATCCACTTTGCTGGCGATTTTTCGCAGCAATAAAAACAAGTGCATTGCCCGACATGGGCTAACACAACGAGGATAAACCGATGAAACTCAAAATGGCTCCTACCCTGATTGCACTGGCGCTCGCCGCCGCAGGTACCACAGCTCAGGCTGCGGATGACTGGTACACCGGTGTTGGTGCAGGTTGGGCATATGCTCACAACCTTGACGATGTACAAGGTCTGGATACAGACAAAGACGCCACCGCGCTGAGCCTGTTCGGCGGTTACAACTTCAACGACTACTACGCAGCTGAACTGGGCTACCTCTACGCCGGTAAAGCGGGCGTTGACGGTGCCGATTTCAAAACCCAGGGTGCCACCCTCTCCGGTATCGCCCGCCTGCCGCTGGGCGACATCTTCTCGGTGTTTGCTGAAGGCGGTGCCTACTTCAATCACGTCAACGGCAATGGCAACAGCGACAACGGCACTGCACCGCTGGCGGGCCTGGGTCTGACTGCCAAGCTCTCCGACCTTATCGATGTGCAGGCACGCTACCGCTATCTGTGGAATCTGGGTGACGAGCAGAAAACCTGGGAGAGCGACATGAGCGTCGCGACCCTGGAGCTGGTGATGCACCCGAACCGCACCTCTTATGTTGCCCCGGTTGCCGCCCCTGCGCCTGAACCGGTTCCCGAGCCGGTACTGGTCGACAAGAACTTCGCTCTGAGCTCTGACGTGCTGTTTGCCTTTGGCAAATCCACCCTCAAGCCAGAAGGTGTCGCAGCGCTGAATACGCTGTATCAGCAGATCGTTGATGTTCAGCCGAAAGATGGCAGCGCCGTGGTCGTCGGTTACACCGACCGTATCGGCTCTGACGCCTACAACCTGAAACTCTCCGAAGCGCGTGCCCGTACCGTGGCCGACTTCCTGGTTGGCAAAGGTCTGCCGGCTGGCAAAGTTGCCATCGAAGGTCGCGGTGAAGCCAATCCGGTCACCGGCACCCAGTGCAACAGCGTCAAGGGCAAGGCTCAGCTGATCTCCTGCCTGGCGCCGGATCGCCGTGTAGAAGTACGCGTCACCGGCGTGCAGCAAGTACAACAGTAATCCTGCAGTCCGACATGACAAGGAGGCCACCTGGCCTCCTTTTTCTTGCCGCTTATTTCACCCACCTTGTAACCCTCTTTTGCCCCCTTCCTCTTCCCGTCTCGCGCCATGGTTCACGGCGTGTCGCTCCCATACCTCTTTGGTGGTTAAAAACAGCCCGTCACCTATACATAAGTGTGGGGTTTGACCAGCAGGCAACCCCACTACACCAAACATCGACGAGGATACGCGATGAACATAAGAGTAAAACCTGTGTGGATTGCATTGGCATTGGCGAGCACAGGCGCACAAGCGGAACCGGTTCACGACTGGTATGCCGGGATTGGCGGTGGCTGGGCCATTGCCCACAATCTGAATGATTTCAGTCAGGATGTCGGCAAGGATGCGACTGCGCTCTCCCTGTTTGGCGGCTACAACTTCACGGAAAACCTGGGAGCCGAGATTGGCTATCTCTCCACCGGTGACTGGGATATCAGCGGCCATGACTTCAACAGCAAGGGAGCCACGCTGTCAGTCATTGGCCGCCTGCCGCTCAGCGAGATGTTCTCGCTCTTTGCCGAGGGCGGTGGCTATATCTATCACGTCGAGTCGGTCAATGGCGGGGACGACAACCTGGCGCCGCTGGCAGGCCTGGGAGTGACGGCCCGGCTCCATGACTGGGTCGATCTGCAGGCACGCTACCGTTACATAGTGCGCGTTGGCGATGATCCGGATAACGGCAAAGCCAACAGCGGCACCCAGCGCTGGGTCAGCGACATCAGCACCGCCACGCTGGAGCTGGTGATCCACCCGAACCGCAGCCAACCCAAAGAAGCAGCCCCCACGCCCGCCCCGGTCGTGGTTCCCCCGCCACCGGCCGAACCGGAGGTGGTGGATCAGACCTTCAACCTCAGTTCCGATGTGTTATTCGCCTTTGGCAAAGCGGACCTCAAACAGGAGGGGATGAGCGCGCTGGACGATCTCTACCAGCAGATCGTCGACGTGCAGCCCAAGGATGGCAGTGCGGTCGTGATGGGGTATACCGACCGCATCGGCTCGGATGCCAACAATCAGCGGTTGTCAGAAGCTCGGGCCCAAACCGTTGCCGACTTTCTGATCAGCAAGGGATTGCCTGCCGACAAGGTGAGCATCCAGGGCAATGGCGCGAGTAATCCGGTCACCGGCAACCAGTGTGATGCCATCAAGGCGAAGGCGGCGCTCATCGACTGCCTTGGGCCGGATCGCCGGGTCGAGGTGCGCGTCACCGGCGTACAGGGCGGCAGCGAGTAGTTGATCTTGAGGCAATAACCATGTCAGACGTGCAGTAAAAAGGGATGCCGAGGCATCCCTTTTACTTTGCCACTTCCCGCAGAAATCAGAACGAGGTGCGACGGTAGCGGCGATACTCCGGATGCCAGAAGTTGGCGTCGATGGCCTGATCGATCACCTCGTCCGGGGTCTGCACCGCCTTGCCCTGCAGCATGGCGGTCTTGGCCACCATCTTGGCGATGTAGCGGGAGACCTGATGGATATCCGCCAGATCCGGCAGCAGAGAACCCTCCTCCCCTTTCACCAGCGGCGAACACTCCGCCAGCGCGCGGCTGGCCGACATCAGCATGGCGTCGGTCACCCGGGTGGCGCCGGAGGCGATGACGCCAAGGCCGATCCCCGGGAAGATGAAGGAGTTGTTGCACTGGGCGATGACGTAGCGCTTGCCCTTGTGCTCCACCGGTGCAAACGGACTGCCGGTGGCCACCAGCGCCTGACCGTCGGTCCAGCGGATCAAATCCGCAGGTGTCGCCTCGACCCGGGAGGTGGGGTTGGAGAGCGGGAAGATGATGGGACGGGCACAGTGCTTGTGCATGGTCTTGACCACCTCTTCGGTGAACAGCCCCGGCTGACCGGATACCCCGATCAGGATGTCCGGACGACCGTGCTCCATCACCTCCAGCAGGGAGATATTGTCCCCCACCGGCCAGTCGGCGATGCGCTCCACAGGTTGGGAGAGACGGCGCTGGAAGTCGAGCTGGTTGGGGATCTTGTCGGTGATAAGACCAAAGCGGTCCACCATAAAGACACGGCTGCGGGCCTGGGCATCGGTCAGCCCCTCGGCCTTCATCTGTGCCACGATCTGCTCGGCGATACCGCAACCGGCGCTGCCCGCACCGAGGAAGGCAACCCGCTTCTCGGAGAGCTTGGCGCCGGAGGCCTTGCAGGCGGCGATCAGGCTGCCCAGCGTCACCGCCGCAGTGCCCTGAATATCGTCGTTGAAGCAGCAGAGCTCGTTCTTGTAGCGGTTGAGCAGTGGCATGGCGTTGTTCTGGGCGAAGTCCTCGAACTGCAGCAGGATGTCGGGCCAACGGCGCTTGACCGCCTGAATGAAGGCATCGACGAACTCGGCGTACTCATCCCCCGAGATACGCGGATTGCGCCACCCCATATAGAAGGGGTCATTGAGCAGTTGCTGGTTGTTGGTGCCGACATCCAGCACCACCGGCAGGCAGTAGGCGGGCGAGATGCCACCACAGGCGGTGTAGAGGGAGAGCTTGCCGATGGGAATGCCCATGCCGCCGATACCCTGGTCACCCAGACCCAGGATCCGCTCGCCATCGGTCACCACGATCACCTTGACGTTCTGCTTGGTGGCGTTTTGCAGCATGTCATCGATCCTGTCCTTGTCCGGATAGGAGATAAACAGGCCACGGGCGCGGCGATAGATGTTGGAAAACTCCTCGCACGCCTTGCCCACCGTCGGGGTGTAGATGATGGGCAGCATCTCGGTCAGATGGTTGTGCAGCAGACGGTAGAAGAGCGTCTCGTTGGTATCCTGGATGTTGCGCAGGTAGATGTGCTTGTCCATGTCGTTGCCAAACGCCATGAACTGGCGATAGGCGCGCTCGGCCTGCTCTTCGATGGTCTCGATATTCTGGGGCAACAGACCTTCGAGGTTGAAGTTGCTGCGCTCTTCGCTGGTGAAGGCGCTGCCCTTGTTGAGCAAAGGGGTCTCCAGCAGGGCGGGACCGGCGTAGGGAATGTAGAGAGGACGTTTCTGGTTATTATCTTCAAACATGGATCTTGGTACCTAAACGGTTAGCTAGACGCAGGGACCCGCCGATCCTAGGGGCTTGTCACATTAATTTCAAAGAGTTTGCACATCCGTTGCAAAAGGTTTGCGACCCAGTCGACGAAAGGCGCCGGGGGTCTGACCAGTCAGACGACGAAAGCGGTTGGCAAAGTTGGCCCCATCGCTGTAACCGACCCGGGCCGCCAGCTCGCCAAGTGGCCAGTTGGTATAGAGCAGCAGCTGGCGCGCCTTGTTCATTCTGAGCTCGGTCACCCTCGCCATCGGCCCCATACCGAACGCTTGCTGACAGAGCCGGTGCAGATGGGGAACGGAGCAGGCCATCTGTCGGGCCAGCAGGGCGACATTCCAGGGTTCGTCCAGGCGCGCCTCCACCCGGCGAAACAGTGCCTGCAATCTAAGTTCAGGGGTGCCGCGTACCTCCCCTTGCAGGGTGCGCTCCAACAGCGCCAGCAACAGGCTGAGCAGTTGAGGTTGCAGCGAAGAGCGAACCCCTTCCCCCTGCATCAGGCTGAGCAGATGGTAGAGCTGATCGCCGCCATCCCCTTGCCAGATACGGTGACCAAGGCGATGCAGGTGCTGCCAGCGCGGCACGTCATCGAGCAAAATCCAGCTAATCTGCCAGCTTTCGCCAATCAGCTTGAGACCACCGGGCACGGCGGCGGGCAGGAAAATCAGTGACCCGGCCGGAATGGCTTGCTCCCCCTCGTCGGTGAGCAGCGCCCCCCCCTCATCGTGACTCACCATCAGAATGTGAAACTCGGGGCGATTGCGGCGAATGAGGTAGTGATCCCGCACCCGGGAGAGGCCGGTCAGGAAGATCCCTGCCTCGCCGAGCAGGGGCAGCCCTTCACGTCCCAGCATCTGCTCTTCGCAGGCTGGTGCTATCTCCAGACACTCGCTGGCAAATGGCATAACACCTCAACAGGATATTTTTACACAAGAAAATCGAGAGCTACTCACAGTGAGCAGAGCCTCGCCAGCCCCTATCATACCCCTGACAAACCTTGCTTTTCTCATACCCGGTTAACAACTATGAATTATTGGCAAGCGATTTTAAAACAAACCACCGATCGCGAGTTCATGACCCGATTGTGGCGGCTGGCCCTGCCTGTCTCGCTGCAATCAATGATGTTCTCCCTGCTCGGCCTCATCGATATCATGATGGTGAGCCAGCTTGGCACCACGGCTGTGGCGGCGGTCGGCTTGGGTAACCGGGTCTTCTTCTTCAATCTGCTGGTGATAGCGGGCCTCGCGGGCGGGGTCTCGGTATTGGCAGCACAATACTTCGGGCGCGGGGAGATGGCCGGGGTTCGCCGCTCCCTGGCGCTGGCCATAGTGGGCGCCTTGCTGGTCACCCTGCCCTTTGCCTTCATCTATGTGTTATCACCGGGCAGCGTACTCGGTTTTGCCAGTCAGGATCCGGCGCTGCGGGCACTGGCGGATCAATTCTTGATGATCACCGGCGCCACCATCCTCTGTACCGCCATCGTAGTGCCGCTGGAGTCAGCCCTGCGCTCGGTGGGCAATGCCGCAGCGCCGACCCGCATCGGCATTATCGCCATCATCGCCAACGTCATCCTCAACTACGCCCTCATCTTCGGTCACTTCGGCTTCGAGGCAATGGGGGTGGCCGGTTCGGCCTGGGGCACCACCATTTCCCGGCTGCTACAAACGGCCCTGCTGCTGCTCTACGTAAAGCGTTATGAGGCGCGCCTGATCCCGCGCGCACCAGACTGGCTGGCCGCCTTCAAGCGCAAGGAGGTGGTGCGCTTTACCCTGATCGCCCTGCCGCTGCTGTTCCACGACGGCCTCTGGGCCTTCGGCATGCTGATTTACGGCTTTCTCTACGCCCATCTTGGCACTGACTCGCTGGCCATCATGACCACCCTCGGCACCCTGGAGAGCATCCTTATCTCCCTCTTCTTCGGACTGGCGGTGGCCTGCTCCACCCTGCTCGGCCACCGGCTCGGGGCCGAGGAGTACGAGATTGCCTGGCAGCACTCCCAGCTCTTCCTGCTGCTGGCACCGATTGGCGCGCTACTGGTGGGGATCATCGTCTGGCTGCTGCAAGCCAACCTGCTGCAGTGGGTCGGCAACCTGCCCCCCGAGCTGATGACGGAAGCGGGACAGGTGCTCGGCATCATGTGTCTCGGGATGCTGCTCAAGGTGTTCAACATGGTGGGGATCATCGGGGTGCTGCGCTCAGGCGGCGATGTGAACTACAGCATCTTCATCGATATTGTCGGCATGTGGTGCATCGGCATCCCGCTCGCCTGGGTGGCGGTCACGCTGCTCGGCTGGCCCCTCTCCTGGGTGGTGGCGGTGGTCTTGCTGGAGGAGCTCAGCAAGGTGTTGCTGGTGCAGCGCCGTATTCGCCAGCGCTGCTGGTTGAAGAATCTGGTGATCGGATAAACAGCCACAAATCGCGGTCATATCAATGACAGAAAAACCCTGTTTGCAGTATGCTGGGCGCCTCTTCAATCAGAGACAGGGATCCACGGTTTCCCTGTCCAGTAGTCGTTTAAGGAGACGAGCATGCAACCACAGAAAGAGCTGATCACCGAGACGGCCCTGCTTGAGATGGCCAACAAGATCATCAAAGAGCATGAAGACTTCATCCACGGTATGCGCGCCGATTCGGTGGAGCAGAAGGGGGATATTCTGGTGTTCAAGGGGGAGTATTTCCTGGCCGAAGATGGTACCCCGACCGGCAAGACCATGGCAGTCTTCAACATGTTCAAGCTGCTGGCCCAGCAGCTCTCCGGCAAGTACAAGCTGGCCTGATCTCGTCAGCTCATTGCCAACAGGATGCCGCCCTCAGGCGGCATCTGTTTTTGCGCGGTTTTGCCCCTCGACCACCACGCAGTTGCGTCCCGCCATCTTGGCCTGATAGAGGCACTCGTCAGCACGGTTGATCAGAATATCGATGGTGTCATCGGAACGGGCCATGGCAATCCCGATACTCACCGTCACCTCCAGCAATTCGTCCGAGGTGGGGCTCTTCACCAGCCGCGCCTCGACGGCAATGCGCAGCCGCTCAGCCATTTTGCTCGCCAGTGCCGGATCGGCGCAGTTGTGCATCAGGATGGCAAACTCTTCGCCGCCATAACGCCCCAGCACCATGTCAGGCTCCAGCTGCTCCCCCAGGGTGGTAGCCACCTCCTTGAGCACCGCATCCCCCGCCAGATGGCCGTAGATATCGTTGATCCGCTTGAAGCGATCGAGATCCAGCAGCATCACCGCAAAGGGCTTCTTCTTGAGTTGCAGCCGGATTCTGGCCTGCTCCAGCTGCTTCATCAGCAGGCGGCGGTTCATCATGCCGGTCAGCTCATCGGTGGTCGATTCCCGATATAGCCGCAGCAGCATGTTGAGCTGGCCGCACTGCACCCAGCAACTGGCCATGGTAAACATGCCGAGCACCCACACCTGATTCAGGGTGGCCTGACTCCAGATGCTCTGGCCCACCAGCAACCAGTGGCCCAGCAGCATGGTCACCAGCACCACGCCTGCCAGTTGCAAGCCGAGGGAGAGGGGGATGGGGAAGATGGCAAACAGGGTGATCAGCAGATAGGGAAAGGCCGCATAGCCCGCCTGCAACTCCTGTCCGGCGCCAAAGCTGTTCAGGCAGAAGAGGGAGAAGAGCATCATCACGGCCATCAGGTAGCCAAGGGCCAGCTTCATCCGCTCTCGCTTGAAGTGGATGAGGTACGAGAGCGGAATAAGTGGCGAGAGCGCCAGGGTGCAGAAGATCCTGGCCTGGAACAGCTGCTCGAAATGAACGGCGGGCAAGGTCAACCAATCCACCACGGCCCAGGCGGGCAATCCGAGCATCAGCAAGCAGGTCAGCAGGCGCAAACGCACCGTCATAAAGCCCATGCGAGTACGAGTAAAGTCTTCGGAGTGAACCCTCGCACTCCAGAACTCTGACAACTTGAGCATCCAGAGTCTCCACGATGAATACTGAGGGCTCATTCTACACCTACAAAGTGGTAAAAATGTCATTAGCGGGGAGAATAAAAAGGAGAGGTTGATCACACAAACCGACAGATGATAATCGCAGCGCGCAAACGTTTCAACCCATCAAAAAATAAACCTTTTTTTGCATAATTAGCGCTGGTCAGCCTCATTTCAATCACTACAATAGCGCCCAATTTTCTCCCCCTCCCCACACAATTCGAGGTACTTATGGAACAGGCTGCTGTCACACGCGCCAATCGAGAGGCACATCCACCCAGGCGAGCCCATAGCGAACTGGTCTATGGCATAGAGGATGTCCCGCCTCTGCCCCAGACGCTGTTCGCCGCCCTGCAGCATATGCTCGCCATGTTTGTCGCCATCATTACCCCGCCCCTGATTATCGCCAATGCCCTCGGCCTCCCTGCCGCCGACACCCGTTATATCGTCTCCATGTCGCTGGTCATGTCCGGCATCGCCTCCTTCATTCAAACCCGCCGCTTCGGCCCCATCGGTTCCGGCCTGCTCTCGGTACAGGGCACCAGCTTCAACTTCCTCGGCCCCATCATCGCCTCCGGTCTCGCCCTCAAACAGGCCGCCATGCCCACCGAGGATCTGTTGGGTACATTGTTCGGCACCATGATGGTTGCCGCACTCACTATCGTGGTGATGAGCCGCTTCCTCCATCTGGTGAAACGGATCATCACCCCGCTGGTCACCGGCATAGTGGTGCTGCTGATCGGCCTGACCCTGATCAAAGTGGGCCTGATCAGCATGGGCGGCGGCTATGCAGCCCTCTCTGATGGCAGCTTCGCCAGTCACACCAACCTCTTCCTCTCCCTGCTGGTGCTCGGCCTTATCGTGTTGCTGCAACGCAGTCGCAACCCCTGGTTGCGCCTCTCCGCCATCATGATCGCCATGCTGGCGGGCTATGCCGTGGCCCTGCTGTTGGGCAAAGTGAGCGCCCCCACCTTCGATGGCCCGCTGGTGATGGTGCCCATTCCGCTTCACTACGGTCTCGGCTTTGACTGGCAGCTGTTCGTGCCGCTCGCCATCATCTTCGTGGTGACGGCGCTCGAAGCGATCGGCGACATGACCGCCACCTCGGATATCTCTGGCGAGCCACTGGAAGGGCCTGTCTATATGGAGCGGATCAAAGGCGGCGTGCTGGCCGATGGCGCCAACTCCATGCTGGCGGCAGTTTTCTCCACCTTCCCCATGTCCACCTTCGCCCAGAATAACGGCGTTATTCAGCTGACTGGGGTGGCAAGCCGCCATGTCGGGCTCTTCATCGCCGCCATGCTGGCGCTGCTTGGCCTGTTCCCGGCGGTCGCCAGTCTGGTGCAGCAAATCCCCGAGCCCGTGCTGGGCGGTGCCACTATCGTCATGTTCGGCACCATCGCCGCCGCTGGCGTGCGCATCATTGCCCGCGAGGAGCTGGATCGCCGCGCCCTGATGATCCTGGCAGTGTCGCTGGCCATGGGGCTGGGAGTCGCGCAGGTGCCGGAAGTGCTGCAACACCTGCCGGAGCTGGCCAAGAGCGTGCTCTCCTACGGCGTCGCCACCGGTGGCATTACCGCCATCGTGCTCAACCTGCTGCTGCCCAAGCGCGAAGCGCGCCACTCCTGAGACACCGTCTACCGATAGCAAACAGCCCCGCACTGCGGGGCTTTACCTTGCCAGTCGCCACGGGTAGTGTGCTGGGCAGCCTTTTTTGAGGATGCCGCCATGCCCTATCGCCTGCTCTCCCCCCTCCACGATACCGCTTCACCCGCACAGATACTGGCACAAGAGCAGTGCTGGTTGCGCGACTGTGCCCATGACGGCCAGCCCCGCGCTCACCTCTGGCAGGCGCCCCAATGTCTGATTGTCACCCGCAAGGATACCCGCCTCCCCCGTTACGAAGCCGCCTGCCAGCAACTTGCAGCTGAAGGTTGGCCAGTGCATGTGCGCGACAGCGGCGGCACTGCCGTGCCCCACGGGGCGGGGATCCTCAACCTATCCCTGCTGCTGCCCCGCACCACCACAGATCTCGCCCACTACTACCGGCTGCTGGGGGCGCCGCTGCTGACCCTGTTGGCGGAGTACGGCCTTGAGGGAAGCTATGACTTCGTGCCCGGATCCTTTTGCGATGGTCAGTACAATCTGGTGATCGGGGGACGCAAGATCACCGGTACCGCCCAGCGCTGGTTGGCGCCGGGGCAGGATCACCAGGGCGCCGTGCTGGCGCAAGCCATGCTGCTGGTGGCGGGTGATGTGGATGAGGGAACCAGGATGGCGAGCCGCTTCTACGAGCTGGCGGGCGGCGAGCTGCGTTTTATGGCGGGAACCTCCATTACGCTGGCAAGCTGCATCGATTGGCGCGGTAGCGATCAGACACTGGTGGATAAGGTGCGAGCTCGTCTGGATAGCCTGCTGAGCGAGGGGCTATCCCCCTCATTCTGACCTTATCCCGAAGGGAGAGGGAAAGTCCCCATCCAGAGACACGGCGCACAAAAAAGCCACGACCGGAGTCGTGGCTTGTTCTTTTCAAGGGGAGCGTGAAACGGGCTGAGGCGTTCAGGCCGTCTGCGGCTCCGGCTCGGCTTCGCTATCCAGATCCCGGCTAAAGTAGGCGCGGGTCTCGGCGATCACCACATGGCGCAGGCCAATCAGGCCGATGAGGTTGGGCACCGCCATCAGGCCGTTAACGATATCGGCCAGCAGCCAAATCATGTCCAGATGGAGGAAAGCACCGCTCGCAACCAGCGCCAGGTAGACCAGACGATAGGGCTTGATCGCCTTCACCCCGAACAGGTATTCGGTGCAGCGCTCGCCGTAGTAGTTCCAGCCAAGGATGGTGGTAAAGGCGAAGAACAGCAGGCCAATGCTCACCAGATACTGGCCAACATGGGCATCAAGCCCCTGGGCAAAGGCCAGACTGGTCATGGCCGCACCGCTTGCGTCGCCGCTCCACACGCCGGTCACCACCAGGGTCAGGCCGGTCATGGTGCAGATGATGATGGTGTCGATGAAGGTACCTGTCATGGAGACCAGCCCCTGCTCCACGCACGAATCGGTCTTGGCTGCCGCCGCCGCGATGGGCGCAGAGCCCAACCCTGACTCGTTGGAGAAGACCCCGCGCGCCACCCCAGACTGAATGGCCAGCATGATGCTGGCACCGACGAAGCCGCCGGTCGCCGCATGGCCGGTGAAGGCACTCTCGATAACCAGCATGACGGCATCGGGCAAGGCGCTGGCGTTGTTCACCAGCACACCCAGACAGGCGACGATGTAGAAGATGGCCATGAAGGGCACTACCTTGCTCGACACGCTGGAGATGGATTTGATCCCTCCCAGGGTCACCAGCGCCACGATCAGGGTCAGCACCACGGCGGTCGCTTCACGGGGCACCGAGAAGGAGAGGCTCATGGCGTCGGAGATTGCGTTAACCTGCGGGAAGGTACCGATGCCGAAGAAGGCCACGCCGATACCGAACAGGGCAAACAGCTTGGCGAGTGGCTTGGAACCGAGCCCTTTCTCCAGATAGTACATGGGGCCGCCAGCCATCTGGCCGTTGGCATCCTGCTCGCGGTATTTGACCGCCAGCAGACACTCGGCGTACTTGGTGGCCATGCCGAACAGCGCCGCCATCCACATCCAGAACAGGGCACCGGGGCCGCCGAGCTTGATGGCGGTAGCCACCCCGACGATGTTGCCGGTACCGATGGTGGCAGAGAGGGCGGTACAGAGGGCGCCGAAGCTGGAGACATCCCCCTGCTTGCCATGCCCCTGATCGCGGCCAAAGACCAGCCGCAGAGCGAGCGGCAAGCGCACCACCTGAAGCAGACCCAGACGCAGGGTGAGATAGATACCGGTCCCGACCAGCAGGATCAGCAGGGGCGGCCCCCAGATAAAGCTATCGATGGCGGTTAACGCCGATTGAATTGATGACATGCATCCTCCTTAAGAAACAGAAATTAAGGAGGAGAAGGATGATCTTCCCATAGGTGTCTCGATCGGCCAGAGGCGATCGGATGCGGGCCAAGCCCAGGTACAACCATCCCATCCCCTCTGTCCTTTTGCCTGAGAGTTTCCGGCGCCAGCCAGCCCTTGCGGGTAGTCATGGTGCCTTGCTCCTTCGGCGCCCGATTTAACGGGTCTCTCCAGAGTATCGTCCAGTAGCAGTCCACACCGGTTGCCCGGTACCTGAAAGATTCACTTCTTCGGTGGATGGTTGCCCATCGCTCTCCTGCTACCTTCATCCGAACTAGTTTGGATTAGGAAGTCGGCATGTTAATCCAAAAAATGTGAGCTGTCTCGCACTTGGCCGTCCCCATTTATATTTTTTTAGTGACCGCCAAAACCGCGGCAAGAATGTTAAATGTTAGTTAACTATCAACAAGTTAGGCTCTCACGGATCAAATGTGGCCCAAACGGGAAAAATGGCGGATAGAGAACAGTGATCCCTCTCGTTTCGCCAAGAAAATCTTGCCGACATATCCAATCAAAATGCTTGCACACAGAATCAATAAGCCGATAATCCGCTGCATAACCAAGCACTTTGCCATCAATTTATGCACTGTGTTCGGTTGGTCCCACCAGACCGCTCGCCTGACCCGGCCGTCGCCGGTTCAATCGCATATGGCTTGGGCATATCACGCCCCCTAAGGATGACCAAAAGAGAATGAACGAGACCCTGGTTGCAAAAGATGTGGTCGCACAAGATTACCGTCAGCTGGTTGAACAATTCGGCTCCCCCCTGCTGCTGCTCGACAAGGCAGCCGTCCGCAAACAGTATCGGGCGCTGGCCGCAGCCTTGCCCGATGTACGATTGCACTATGCACTCAAACCCCTGCCCCACGAGGCGGTGGTCTCTGTCTTGAAGGAAGAGGGGGGCTGTTTCGATCTGGCCACCAATGGCGAAGTGGATCTGGTGCGTAGCCAAGGGGTTCGCCCGGGCCGTTGCATTCATACCCATCCCATCAAGCGCGACAGCGATATCCGTTATGCGCTCGAGTTCGGCTGCACCGTGTTTGTCTACGACAACCCGCTGGAGCTGGAGAAGTTCATTCCCTACAAGGACGAAGTGAAACTGCTGCTGCGGGTCAGCTTCCCGAACCCCGAGACCAAGGTCGATCTCTCCAAGAAGTTCGGCTGCACTCCGGAGCAGGCGCTGCCGCTGCTGCAACTGGCCCACGCCAAGGGGATCAAGGTGATGGGGCTGTCGTTTCACGTCGGCTCGCAAGTGCCCCATGCCCGTCGCCATGTGCAGGCCATCGACGCCTGCCGCGAGATCATGGAGCAGGCCTGGGCGCTCGGGCTCAAGCCCTGGGTGCTGGATATCGGCGGCGGTTTCCCGGTGGATTATGAAGGGGGCGAGTTCGATATCGACGGTTTCTGCGCCCCGATCCGCGAAGCGCTGGCCAAGTTGCCCGCTACCGTGCAGAAGATTGCCGAACCGGGCCGCTTTATCAGCGCGCCGGCCATGACTTCGGTATCCAGCGTGATGGGCAAGGCCCACCGTGGCGACAAGATCTGGTACTACCTGGATGACGGCCTCTACGGCAGCTACAACGGCCAGCTCTATGACCACGTCACCTATCCGGTGAGCACGCCTTATGCCAGTGGCGAGCAGCACAACTCGGTGCTCTCCGGCCCCACCTGCGACAGCGTGGATGTGATCCGAGATGGCATCATGCTGCCGGACCTGGCTATCGGCGAGTTGGTGGTTGGCAAGGTGATGGGCGCCTACACCTGGGCCTCCGCCTCCACCTTCAACTTCTTCCCCAAGGCCAGCATCCTCATTCTGGACAGCAGCCAGAAAGGGCAGAAGCTGGTGGCAGTAGCCTGAGCACACCGCTCGCCAACAGGTTCACTGGGCAAAAACAAGAGGGGGAAGCTTGAGCTTCCCCCTCTATCATTTCACCAACCTCTATCAGATAAACTGACTGGTCAGCAGCCAGCCGGTGTAGGCGACGAAGCAGGTGAGCAGCACGCCCCCCTCCAACCGGTTGATACGGCCCAGCCCCTTGCGGCCCAGACACATCACCAGCAGCAGCAGGGTCAGCCCCATCATGATGCTCCAGTCACGGGTGAGCACCTCCGGCGCCACATCGAGCGGGTGGATGCCCGCCGCAATCCCCACCACCGCCAGGGTGTTGAACAGGTTGGAGCCGAGCACGTTGCCAAGGGCCAGATCATGCTCGTTCTTGCGAATGGCGATGAGAGACGAGGCCAGCTCCGGCAGGGAGGTCCCTACCGCGACTATGGTGAGACCAATCACCAAATCGCTGATACCGAGTGCCTGAGCGATGGTCACCGCCCCCCAGACCAACAGGCGGGAAGCGCCGATCAGCAGCACCAGCCCGACCACCAGCCAGAAGATGGCGCTCTTGAGGGACATCCCCTCGCTCTCGATATCCTCGGCGGTCTCGGTATCCAGCGCATCTCCCTTGCCATTCATGCCAGCCCAGATGGACCAGCCCATCAGGGCAACGAAGACAGCCCCCAGAATGACCGCATCCATCCGGCCCAGATGACCATCAATCAGCAGGGCGCCGGAGAGCAGGGTAATACCGAGCAGGATCGGGATCTCCTTGCGCACAACCTGAGAGGCCACCGCGATAGGGCTGATCAGTGCAGTCAGACCCAGGATCAGCGCGATATTGGTGATGTTGGAGCCATAGGCATTGCCGAGCGCCAACCCGGGATTGCCCTGGGACGCCGCCAGCGCCGAGACCACCATCTCCGGGGCCGAGGTACCAAAACCGATGATCACCATGCCGATCAGCAACGGCGGCATCCCCGCATAACGGGCAGTGGCGGCGGCACCGTCGACAAACTTGTCTGCACTCCAGACCAGCAGCGCCAGTCCGGCAATCAGGGCAACAAAAGCCAGGGTCATAGGATCTTCATCTCTTGTTATCAGCAACGAAGCGCCAGCCCAAACGGGCAGGCACCATGGGAAAGTGGCGCCAGTGTAGCTGTGCCACCTCCCATTTCAAGGGGAAATCAAACCGTGATTAACATTTCACAGTGCAGCCAGCAGGCTCGCGGCATCGGAGACCTCGAACTTGCCCGGCTCCTCCAAAAACAGCTGCTCGACCACACCATCGTTGGCGATCAACGCAAAGCGCTGGGCGCGGATGCCGCCAAAGGCGCCGGTATCCTTGGCCAGCCCCAGCGCCCGGGTCCAGCTGCCGTCGCCATCCGCCAGCATAGTGATCGCCTCTGCATTCTGGGCCGTCTGCCAGGCCCGCATCACGAAAGCATCGTTGACCGACAGACAACAGATGGCATCCACCCCTTTGGCCATAAACTGATCGGCCAGCACCACATAGCCGGGCAGATGGGCATTGGAGCAGGTGGGAGTAAAGGCGCCGGGTACCGCAAACAGCACCACTTTTTTACCGGCGAACAGCGTCTGACTATCCCGCAACTGCTTGCCCTCGGCAGTGATAAAGGTAAATTCGCCCGCAGGCAGGGGGTGTCCTACAGCAATCATGATTTCTCGTCCTGAGTCGTGATGGGAAGTCGCCAGTTTATCCCAGAGTGACGATGCCGCCTAACAGCGGCTCTGAGCCTGACCCTGGATAGCAGCAGGCATTTTCCCCTTGGGCAGACTACTCTTGAGCTGGTTTCACGGCGCCAGGAGGCCCCATGCAACACTATTACGATGGTCTGGAAATTCGTCCCCCCGCCATGCGCGAACAGCAGCAACTGGACCAGCTCAATCATCAGCTTACCCATGTCAGTCAATATTGCGCCGGTTACTCCAGCGCCTATCGCCAGTGCCGCCTCGAGGATCTGGCAGATCTGGCCACCCTGCCACTGCTCGACAGCAAAGAACTCTTTGCCGCCCAGCAGGCTCATCCCCCCTTTGCCGGTCTCACCGGCCGCCCCGCCAGTCAGGCGCTGCGGGTATTCTCCTGTCCGGGCCAGCTGGCCATCCCCGAATATGCCGGGGCAGACTGGTGGGGCGCCGCCCGGGCGCTGTTTGCCGCCGGTTTCAAGGCGGGGGAAGTGATGCTCAACGGCCACGACTATCATGCTGGCCCCACCGCCTTTATCTTCGATAACGGCGCCCGCCAGCTGGGGGCTCCAGTGGTACCCTGCGGGCCCCACGATACCCAGCGCCAGCTGGAGGCACTGCTGCGCTATCAACCCACCGGCTACGTCGGCCCGCTGGTGACCCTGCTCGACCTGCTGGAAGCGGCCGAGGCGGCGGAGATCCCGAGCGACTCGCTGCGCCGCGCCCTATTGTGCGAAGCCACCCATCCCGAAACCGCGCCGCTGCGCGCCATTCACGGCATTGCGGCCCTCAACTGTCTGGTGTGGCAGGATGTGGGGGTGGTGGCCTACGAGAGTCAGCCCGGTCAGGGCTTTATCGTCAACGAGAGTTGCATCGTCGAAATCATCGATCCCGCCAGCGGCAATCCCGTGAGTGGAGATGAAACGGGCCAGCTGGTGGTGACCCGGCTCGATCTGGAGTATCCATTGCTGCGTCTGGCCACCGACTGGCAAGGGCACTGGCTCGCCAAGCCGAGCGCTTGCGGGCGCACCAACCGACGCCTCAAGCTGGTGTAGCAGGCCAAATAAATGCACACATGCAAACGGGCAGCCATCAGGCTGCCCGTCTTGTCTCTGAACTGGAAAAGAAAATATCTAAAGAGAGACGTTAGCGTCTCGCCTGCCAGGTGGCGATGGCGAGCAGGGAGTCGGGGGTAAATTCACTGGCGCGCTCGGCAATCTCGGTCAGGCTCATCCAGTGCACCGCGCTCACCTCTTCGGCCTGCAACTGCAGCGGCCCCTGATAACGGCAACTGAAGAGGCCGCCCCAGACCCGGTAGCCCTCCCCTTCCGCATAAAAGCTGCCAAAGCCCTGCAGAGGAACATCCATAATCCCCAGCTCTTCGGCCAGCTCGCGGCGGGCGGAGCGCTCCATCTCCTCACCGGTGGTGACCACGCCACCGGCGCAGGCATCCAGCATGCCGGGGCAGAAATCCTTGCTGAGGGTGCGTCGCTGCACCAGGATCCGATCCGCGTCGTCGAGCACCAGAATATAACTGGCGCGATGGCAGAGATTCTCCCGCCGCACCTTGGCTCGCTCGGCCACGCCAATCACCCGGTTGTTCCCGTCCACCACATCAACCCATTCCACGCACAGGCCCTTTTATTTGTTCCATTCAAGCCCGCAGTATATCGGTGCGGTGGTTTGCCATGGCACAACTTTTTCGATGACGCCGTCAATTTGCCGAGCTCACTGGCAAAATAAGGATTCATGCAAATCTTTATAAACCGTCATATCAGTGTCATCGACCGACACCATAGTGTGCCCTGTCCAGGCAATCAGGGAACCGTGTGATGAAGGTATTCAAGCAGTTATCCCCACGGCAGATCGCTCGCTACATCAAGAGCTTTCATCGAGGCTATTTTGCCATCGAGTCGCTGGGGACATTTGAATTCAACGCGGGCAGGATCAGCCTCCATGGCCTGACCTGCCGCCAGCGGCTAAGACTGGCTCGCCAGATCAATCTGGCGGTCAGACAACTTGGTCACCGCGACCCCTTGCCGGACATGTGAGTCAAAGGGTCTTGCCCTACTGTCTGTTGTGCATCCATGCTTTGCCCGCCGGCTACTGGCCGCGCGGGCCGTTTTCGATATCGGTAATGATGCCGTTGCGCACCGTCACAAAGCGCATGAACTCGTTCTTGCCGAAGTTGTAGGTCCAGCGTTCACCATATTTGACCTGCACCATGTTGCCAAACTGGTTCTCCTCGTTGCGGTTGAGCTCTTCACGCAACATCGGCTCACCGCACTTGAGTAGCATCTCGGCGGTGGTGTCTCCCTCGGTTATCAAGGCGTTCTTGCAGCGCATGGCATCAGCACTGGCCGGAATGCTCAGCAGCAACAGAGCAAGCCCCGCTACTTTCTTCATCTTCTTGCTCATCGGGTTCTCCTTATCCTCTCTAATGAGTCGCAGTATGCCTGTTCCCGTTTCTGAAAAAACCAGTAAAAAGCGCAAAAGTGCCGCCCTTTTCTGCTCTCCAGCCCGCTGGTCGCGACAAATGCTGTCTATCACATAGCCCAAAAACAAACGGCGACCCGAGGGCCGCCGTTTGCATCAAGCCAGCAGGATCACAGGATGTCCAGCAGCTCGACTTCAAATACCAGTGCAGAGTAAGGCGGGATGGAGCCCGCGCCACGGGCACCGTAGGCCAGATCGTGGGGGATGTAGAGCTTCCACTTGGAACCAACCGGCATCAGCTGCAGCGCTTCAACCCAGCCAGCAATCACGCCGGTCACCGGGAATTCAGCCGGCTGGCCGCGAGCGACGGAGCTGTCGAATACGCCACCGTGGGTGAAGGTACCGTGGTAGTGCACACGCACGGACTGACCGGCTACCGGAACGGCACCGTTGCCTTCTACCAGCACTTCGTACTGCAGACCGGAGTCGGTCACCTTCACTTCAGCGCGCTTGGCGTTATCAGCCAGGAAGGCTTCGCCGTCAGCAGCAGCGGCCTTGGCGGCGGCTTCCTGCTCTTCTTGCATACGCGCAGTGATCACCTGGAAGGCATCATTGATATCGTCACGGCTGACCGCGAACTCCAGACCATTCAGGGCATCTGCCAGACCTTGTTGCAGGGCCGGGATATCCAGACCGGCGAAAGCTTGCTGCGCCAGCTGATCACCCATGTTGCGGCCGATGCCATAGCTGGCCTTCTGTTCGATAGAGTCGTATTGGGACATTGAGATGTTGCTCCAGATCCATGTAGTAAAGAGGCGGGATAATATCAGACTTTTGGCCGGGGTGCTGCCGGGGGCGCCCTTGATTTCCCCGTCAGTGGGAGGAACTTCACACAAGATGCGGATGAACGCCGCCCAACGGCGGCGATCTGCTTAACCGCGATCCAGCAAGGCTCTGACCGCAGCCACCTTGGCGCCGTCGGTGATATTGACCCGGCCATCGTCCGAGGTGCCCATATTGACGCCATGGGGTACCATGCCACCGCGCCAGCCCATGCCGGACATATGCACTTCGCTCACCCCGGTGAACTCGATGATGGTCCGCACGTTGTCGGCATTGACCCCGGCGCCCGGCATCAGGCTGGCACGTCCCGCCAGCACCTGCTGCATCTCCTGCAGGGTTTCCAACCCCGCCAACGCGGTCGGCGCATGGCCCGAGCTCAGAATGCGCTCGCAACCGGCCGCGACTATGGTCTCCAGATCGAGGCGCCAGTCGGAAGATAGGTCGATGGCGCGATGGAAGGTGACTCCCAACGGGCCAGCGGCATCCACCAACTGTTTGAGCTTGGCGGCAGGCACCCGCCCCTCCTCATCCAGCAAACCGACCACTACCCCTTGCAGCCCCGCAGCACGTGCCGCCGCGATATCTTGCAGCATCATCTCGAACTCGCCGTCGTTGAAGCAAAAATCCCCGGCGCGCGGGCGGATCATGGCATAAACCGGCACTGTGGCATGGCGGGCCGCCTGCTGCATAAAACCGTAGGAGGGGGTCAGGCCGCCCAGACCCAGCGCAGAGCAGAGCTCGATGCGATCCGCCCCGGATTGCTGGGCGGTGAAGAGGGATTCCAGGTTGTCGATACAGATTTCAAGACGGGTCATGAGGACTCCTTTTTCGGGGAGATCAGACCCCACATCTGATCTCATAGATTGAGCAAGGCTGCGCCGCGCACACCACCGGCACCGCCGAAGCGGGCCTGGCGGATCTCGGGCAGGGCGACCCCGGGCAGCAAGTGACCGGGCAGACGCAGCGGCAGCTGTTCATAGAGGGCGGGCAGGCCGCTCAGGCCGCCCCCCAACACCACCACTTCGGGATCAATCACCGAAATGGCGGTGGCAAGCCCGGCGGCCATGATCTCCAGCCAGCAGTCGACCGTCTCGACCGCATGGGGTTCATGGGCCTCGAAGCGCCCCACAATCTGGTGACCCGTGGCGCGCTGGCCATGGAAATGATGATAGAGACGCTCCAGACCGGTGCCGGAGGCATAGGTTTCAAAACAGACCAGACGGCCGCAGCCGCAACGGGGACGGGGCAACTCGGGGTACTTCATCAGCATGGTCGCGGGCAAGGGGTAGTGACCAATCTCGCCAGCCAGCCAGTTGCGCCCCTGAATAAGCTTGCCCGCCAGATAAACAGCGCCGCCGATGCCGGTACCGATGGTGACACCGAGCGCACTGCCGGCGCCGTCGGCGGCACCCTGATGCACTTCGGACCAGAGGAAGCAGTTGGCGTCGTTATCCACCTTGACCGGCCGCTCCAGCAGTTCGGCCAGATCTGAGCCAAGATGGCGACCATTGATGGAGGGCAGATTGGCCGCCACTATGCTGTGATCGTGGCTGTTGATGACACCGGGGAAACCGATGCCGACCGAGCCCCGTGCGCCGAAGCGGGCATCCGCCTGCTCGACCTGGGAGCGGATCAACTGCTGCAACCCCTCGTAATCGTTGCCCGGGGTGATCATGCGCTCCTCATGGCAGAGGTTCAATGCACCGTCATAGACCGCGAAGGCGATCTTGGTGCCACCGATATCAAAGCCGTAATACATGCCAGCACTCCCTTGTCAGCCCGTGTTTATCCAACTCTGTTCCAAGGGGGACATTGTATTAATTCGCAAAAAAAATAAAGTGACCGAAGGCGAAAAACGGGAGAGTGATCAGAGCAAACGGCTCATTTGTCGCTGCAGGCAGGGCTGCCCGAGGCTTATCAGGGTGCGCTCCTCGCCATCAAAGACGAAGCCGCGGCGCAGGTAGAACCCCTCGCCGATGTGGTTGCCATCAAGCAGCCACAATTTGACGCTATGGCAACCGGCGCGGCGCATCTGCATCGCCACCGCCTGCCACAGCCGTTTACCATAACCTTGTCGCCAGTGGTCGGGATGGAGGTAAAAAGCGCGGATCAGGGCATGGCTCTGCCCCGCTTCCTGTTGTGGTTGCCAGTAGAGCAGACCTATCACCACCTCATCGAGACAAAGCAGCATGGGCCTTGGGCTCGGCTCGGCCAGACGGCTCTGCCAGATCTGCAGATGAGCGGTGACATCGAGCTGTTCCAGCAGGTCGGCGCCGAGCACCTGGCCATAGGCAGCGAGCCAGCTGGCTCGCTGCATCACCGTCATGGCGGCGGCATCGTCGCTGCGCGCCATGCGCAGGCTTATGCCTTGCATTGGGGCACCAGACCGTTGGCGCGGGCCTGCTCATAGAGCGGCAACACTTGCGCCTGTTGCGCCTGCAACTCGGCGATCCGGTTCTCGTTGCTCGGGTGGGTGGAGAGCAGTTGCGGCGGGGTGTTGCCACCGGCGGCGGCACTCATGTTTTGCCACAGGGGGATCGCCTCGGCCGGATTGAACCCGGCGCGCGCCATCAGCTCAAGCCCCAGCCGATCCGCTTCGCTCTCCTGAGTACGGCCATAGGGCAACATCACCCCCACCTCGACCCCGAGGCCAAGGGCGGCCATGGTGGCGCCGCGATACTCGCTGGTGCCCATGGCAATGTCGGCGGCCGCCAGACCGATCCCCGCCAGCTGGCTGCGCGAGAGTCGCTCGTTGGAGTGCTGGGCCAGTACGTGAGTCAGCTCGTGACCGATGACGGTCGCCAGCTGATCCTGATTCTTGGCCACCTTGAGCAGACCGCTGTAGACACCAATCTTGCCGCCGGGCAGGGCGAAGGCGTTGACCTGTTTGGAGTCAAACACCACCACTTCCCAGTTGGTGATGCCATAGCTGGCCGGCACCTGGGCAGTCACCGCCTTGGCGACACAGGAGACATAGGCGTTGAGTTTGGCATCCTTGCTCACTTTCTCCTGCTTCTTCATCTGCTCGAAGGAGTCGGCGCCCAGCTGGTTCATCTGCTGGGGAGAGTAGAGCAGCATCTGGCTGCGGCCGGTCGGCGACTGGGCGCAGGCGACCAGCAGGGAACTACAGAGGGCTACCAGGCCAAACTTGGTGAGGGACGCAATCATGAAGGGATCCTTTGCCATAACGTTGCCCTATTCTCGGAAATGCCGCCCTGCTACGCAAGGGAGCCAGACCCCGGCTGGTGGAAAAATATCCATCCAGCGCTATTAACAAAACTGACAGCCGCCAAAAACAAAACGAGCCCGCTTGGGGCTCGTTTTATCAGGGCATGCTGACTGCAGGCAGTTACATGATACCCAGCTTTTTCAGGTCAGCCTGTACCACCTTGGCCGGCACCGGTACGTAGCCATCTTTGGCTACGATGTTCTGGCCTGCTTTGGAGAGCATCATCTTGACAAACTCTTGCTCCATCGGGGAGAGCGGCTTGTTCGGATGCTTGTTCACGTAAACGTACAGGAAGCGTGACAGCGGATACTTGCCGGTGATGGCGTTATCGGAGGTCGCTTCGATGAAGGTCTTGCCATCTTTGGAGAGCGGTACCGCACGCACGCCGGAGGTGACATAACCGATACCTGAGTAGCCGATGCCGTTCAGGGAGGCAGAGACAGACTGCACCACGGAGGCAGAACCCGGCTGCTCGTTCACGCCGCTCTTGAAGTCGCCGTTACACAGGGCGTGCTCCTTGAAGTAACCGTAGGTACCGGATACGGAGTTGCGACCGAACAGTTGCAGATCCTTGCTGGACCAGTTGCCGTCCAGGCCCAGATCAGACCACTTGGTGGCAGCCTTGGCTTCGCCACACTTGAGGGTGCTGGAGAAGATGGCGTCGATCTGCGGCATGGTCAGCCCCTTGATGGGGTTGTCCTTGTTGACGAACACCGCCAGAGCATCGACTGCAACGCGGATGGCAGTCGGCTTGTAGCCGTAACGCTTCTCGAATGCTTCCTCTTCACCGGCCTTCATGGCACGGCTCATCGGGCCGAACTGGGCAACACCTTCGGTCAGGGCAGTCGGGGCGGTAGAAGAACCGGCGGCCTGGATCTGCACGTTGACGTTGGGGTACAAACGCTTAAATTCTTCGGCCCACAGGGTCATCATGTTAGCCAGGGTGTCCGAGCCGACAGAGGACAGGTTGCCCGAAATGCCGCTGGTCGGTGTGTAATCCGGCAGGTCTTTATCCACACCGGCAGCCAGGGCGCTGACAGAAAACAGGGTTGCTGCGGTGAATCCGATTACACCAGCCAGTTTGTTGAGTTTCATCCAATCTCTCCAAAGTTACAGAAGGTCCGTTCTTAAGACGGCGCCAGTATCTGACCTGGCAGTGACAAATTTATGGATTTAATGTGACACTTTAATGACATGGCGACAGATTTGAACAAATGAAAAGAGGGCCCGTTCAAAGGCCCTCTTTTTGCAGCTAACCCATTGCCATAAAAGACTATTTAATCACCACCATGCGACTCGGAATGAGAAAGCTGAAGCGGCTGCCAAGGCCGACCCGGCTCTCGATATCGAGCTGGCAGTCATGATGACTGAGGGCATGCTTGACGATGGCAAGGCCCAAGCCTGAACCGCCGGTGTGGCGCGAGCGTGCCTTGTCGACCCGATAGAACCGCTCGGTCAGCCGCGCCAGATGCTCGGGGGCAATCCCCTCCCCTTCATCGCTCACGGCAAACAACGCCATCGCCCCCTGCTTGCGCCACTCCACGGTAATTTTTCGCCCCGCAGGGGTGTAGTGGATGGCGTTGTAGACCAGGTTGGAGACGGCACTGCGCAGCTGCTCCTGATCCCCGCGCACCAGCAGATTGGGCTGCACCACAAATTCAATCTGGTGGGCCCGTTCGCCCGAGAGCGCCCGCGCCTCCTGCTCCAGCAGCCCCAGCATGGCAGGCATGTCCACCAGGTGGGAGAGATCCACGGTCGGGGCCGCCTCGATACGGGAGAGGGTGAGCAGCTGATTGACCAAATTATCCATGCGGATAGTCTGCTCCATCATCACCCGATGCGCCTTGGCCCACATGGCGGGCGGGGGCGGCTCCTCGGTCATCTCCAGATAGCCTTTGAGCACGGTGAGCGGCGTGCGCAGCTCGTGAGAGACGTTGGAAACGAAGTGCTTGCGGGTCTTCTCGAGACTGCGCAAACGGGTGACGTCGCGCACCACCAGCATCGCCTGATCGGAGGCGTAGGGCATGATGCGAAACTCGAGAAACTTCTCCTCGTTGACCGGGGAGTGCATCTCGAGGGGCTCGTCATATGCCCCCTTGCCCAGATAGGCGTTAAAGGCAGGATTACGAATGAGGTTGCCGATATGCTGGCCGGCATCCTCCGGCCAGCGAAAACCGAGCAGTTGCTCCGCCAACCGGTTGCACCAGAGGATGCTGCCATCGGTGCGAAATACCACGGCGGCATCGGGCAGCGCCTCGGCACCCTCCCTGAAGCGGCGGATCAGCCCCGCCAGCTCGCGGCGACGGGCGCGGTGACGCTGCTGCAGCTTGTAGATACCGTTGAAGATGTACTCCCAGCTGCCATTGCCGCTGGGGGGCACCAGGCTGCGGTCGTGCCACAGCCAGTCAGAGAGCCGCTTCTGGAAGCGATAGTGCCAGCCCAGATGCAACACCGCCGCCACCAGCAGGCAGAGAGCAAGGTGATCAACCAACCAGCCAACCAATGCGAAGGGGGCGTAAAAAAACGCCATTCGCCACAACTGTCGCCGCCAGGCGTAAGGTTGCAACATAACTGCCTCTAGAGACGGGTTGAGAAGCGGTATCCGGCTCCACGCACCGTCTGGATCAATCTGTCGTGCCCTGTCTCTTCAATCGCCTTGCGCAGGCGACGAATATGCACATCCACGGTTCTGTCCTCGACGTACACATTGGTACCCCAGACATTATTGAGCAGCTGTTCACGGCTGTAGACCCGCTCGGGGTGAGTCATAAAGAAGTGAAGCAACTTGAATTCGGTCGGCCCCATGTCGAGCGCCTTCTCTTCGGCACTGACCCGGTGGGAGACGGGATCCAGCTTGAGCCCCTGCACCTCGATCACCTCGTCTACCGAGGTGGGCGACACGCGGCGCATCACCGCATGGAGGCGAGCGGTCAGCTCCTTGGGCGAGAACGGCTTGGTGATGTAGTCGTCGGCACCGGCCTCCAGACCACGCACCTTGTCCTCCTCTTCACCGCGAGCGGTGAGCATCACCACCGGGATCTGGCGCGTCACCTCATCCTGCTTGAGCTGCTTGATGAACTGGATGCCACTGCCGCCCGGCATCATCCAGTCGAGCACGATGAGTTCGGGGTAGGGTTCGCGCACCTTCGCCAGTCCATCGGCGTAATCTTCCGCTTCAATCGTCTCATATCCCTTCTGCTCCAACACGAAGCAGAGCATTTCGCGGATCGGTGCTTCGTCCTCGACCACCAGAATTCGCTTAGCCATTCCCTTCTCTCTCCTCTGTGAAGATGGGTGCGCCAATTATTAGAATTTTATGTGACACTTTTATGACTTTATGACAGGCGGGATGATAAACGTTTTCAGATTCAGTTGGCAGCAGTACGTTGCAACAAGTCCCACCGGTTGCCGCTGATATCCTCAAACACCACCACGGTGCCATAAGGCTCGTCACGAGGCTGTTCACAAAAATGAACACCGTACGCCTGCATGCGCTGGTAATCCCCCCAGAAATCAGTGGTCTCGAGGAACAGAAATACCCGGCCACCACCCTGCTGGCCGATGGCGGCCTGCTGCTGCGCATTGGCCGCTTTCGCCAGCAGCAGTGCAGAACCGGAGGCACCTTTGGGGGCAACCCGCACCCAGCGCTTGCCCGGTTTGCCCGGCTCGTCGAGCCGAGTGTCTTCCAGGAGCGCAAAGCCAAGTCCCTCGGTAAAAAAGCGAATGGCCTGATCGTAATCAGCCACCAGCAGGGTCAGCGCCCCTATGTGTTGTGACATAGCAGAAAATCCTCAACGGATGAGTCAACGGGCGCAATGCCCCGGCAAGGGCGCATCATAGCGGCTGGATGGGCAGGGCTCCAGCCGTCATGTGCGTCTTGAAAACGACCGGTGAGGGGGAGTGAGCACTCAAGGGGCTTCGCGCAGCGTCCGGTAGAGGGTGGTGCGACTGATCCCCAGCTGGCGCGCGGCCTCGCTCACATTGCCGCCGCATGCCGCCAGCGTTTGCTGTACCTGCCGCCGGGTTTGTTCACGCAAGCTGGTCGCCTCCCCCATCGGCAAGGCGCCGGGCTCTGTGGCCACACTGGGCAGGTGCAGGTGGGCGGGTTCTATCCAACCCCTCTGCCAGCACACAGGCCACTTCCAGTGTCTGCTTGAGCTGGCGCACGTTGCCGGGCAGCGGATGGGCCAGCAGCTGTTGCTCCGCATCGCGGGTCAGACGCAGGGTCGGGTCCATCTCCGCCAACAGTCGCTGGATCAGCTCCAGACGCTCAGCGGCAGGCCAACGGCGCAGCGGCATCAGCTGCTGGCGCCAGCCGCAGATCCGGTAATAGAGGTCTTCGCGAAATGCGCCACTCTGCACCATGGCAGCCAGATCCCGGTGGCTGGCACTGACCAGCCAGAAATCCACCGCCTCCGGCTTGTGACTGCCAACCGGCGTCACGCTGCGCTCCTGCAATACCCGCAACAGTCGGGTTTGAGCCTGCAGCGGCAGTTCGCCAATTTCATCGAGCATCAGCATGCCACCATGGGCTGCACGCAGATAACCCTGACTGCCCTGACTGCGGGCACCGCTGAAAGCCCCGCCCACATAGCCAAACAGCTCGGCTTCCACCAGATCTGCTGGCAACGCGCCACAGTTGACGCACACCAGTGGCTGCTCCCGCCGACTCGACGCTCGGTGCAGGGCCCGCACCAGATGCTCTTTACCGCTGCCAGTCTCCCCCTCTATAAGCAGCGAAATGCCGCGCTCCAGCATCTTGAGCGGCACCTGCTGCGGATGTGGCACCGGGCTTGAGTGACCCGGCAGCACGGCGCGGGAAAAGGTCTCGTCCGCTTCTGGCACCAGCCGCAAGCCACGCCCCTCGCGCAGCAGTTGTCTGCCATCGAAAGGGTGCTGGCCGAGCCAGAGCCGGCCTGCCCGGTTGGCGCCGAGCAGTTCCCCCTCCTCTCCCAGCAACAGGCGAGCGGACCAGAGGCTCTGGGGCTCGAGATCCACCAGCCAGCCCGGCTGACGCGCCAAGAGTGCATTTTCCAGCGTCATCGCCAGCAGCCGCACCGTGCCCAGCATGTCACCGTCGTGGTGGGCAGCATCGGTGGAGATATCGAGTACGCCCAGCAATTGCCCGTCCGGCCCGAGCAACGGACAGGCGCTGCAACTGAGGAAGCTGTGCTGGGCGAAGAAGTGCTGATTGCCGAGCACCTGCACTTCGCTCTGCTCGGCCAGCGCAGTACCGATGGCGTTGGTGCCCTTGCTCGCCTCCCCCCAGCGGGCGCCACTGCGCAAAAAGATACGCTCGGCATGGCGGGCGAACCCCTCATCACCACTGGCGGCCAGAATGGCCCCCTCACCGTCACACAACAACAGGCGACAGGGGCGACCCGCCAGCAACTGGGCAAACAGCGGCAGCACGAAGCGCTGGAAGCAGGCGATCAGCGCCCTGTGCTGCTCCTGACGGGCCGACAGCTCCCCCTGGGGCAGCAAGTCCAGATCAGCGCTCTGCTGGCGGCTCAGCCCCTGATGCAGGCAACGCTGCCAGGAACGCTGGATCGGACCGGGACCGGGTTGAAGTGACTCACTCATCACGCCTCCTGTTCACAAACAGCACGACTGTCTCGGCCACTGTCCAGAAACGGTACAGTTTTATCGCAGTAGTCGTGGTCATTGGTTAACCAAGATACGCTGCCACACCCCATTTGATAACGTTTTTGTAACCTTCCACCTGCTGGTCAGACCCTTTGGCACGCCCCTTGCGATATCAGCTGGCAACCGGTCTGTCAGCCAGCCCGGTCAGGATCACACACATAAAGGATGATGAGATGATTTATACCGCTCCCGGTCAGGCAGGTGCCCTGGTCAGCTTCAAGTCCCGTTACGACAACTTCATCGGTGGTGAGTGGGTGGCACCTCGCGCCGGCCGCTACTTTGAAAACATCTCGCCAGTGGACGGCAAAGTATTCTGCGAGGTCGCCCGCTCCGACGCCGCCGATATCGAGCTGGCGCTGGATGCCGCCCACAAGGCATTCACCAGCTGGAGCAAGACCAGCGTCACCGAGCGCAGCAACCTGTTGCTGCGCATCGCCGATCGCATCGAGCAGAACATCGAGCGACTCGCCATCGCCGAAACCTGGGAGAACGGCAAGGCGGTGCGTGAAACCCTGGCGGCAGACCTGCCGCTGGTGGTGGATCACTTCCGCTACTTCGCTGGCTGCATTCGTGCTCAGGAGGGCTCGGCCGCCGAGCTGGATCAGAACACCGTCAGCTACCACTTCAAGGAGCCCATCGGCGTGGTCGGCCAGATCATCCCGTGGAACTTCCCGCTGCTGATGGCTGCCTGGAAGCTGGCCCCTGTGCTCGCGGCGGGTTGCTGCAGCGTACTCAAGCCCGCCGAGCAGACCCCGGTCACCATCATGCTGATGATGGATCTCATCAAGGACATCCTGCCCCCCTGCGTAGTCAACGTGGTCAACGGCTTCGGCGCCGAGGCAGGTCAGGCGCTGGCCACCAGCAACCGGATCCAGAAACTGGCCTTTACCGGTTCGACCGAGGTGGGCGCCCATATCCTGCGCTGCGCCGCCGACAAGCTGATCCCCTCCACCGTGGAGCTGGGGGGAAAGTCCCCCAATATCTACTTCGCCGACGTGATGCAGCACGAGAGCAGCTACATCGACAAGGCGGTAGAAGGGATGTTGATGACCTTCTTCAACCAGGGGGAAGTGTGTACCTGCCCCTCCCGCGCGCTGGTGCAGGCCAGCATCTATGACGACTTCATGGACCGAGTGCTGGCCCGCGCCCGCACCATTGTTCAGGGCAACCCCCTCGATACCGCCACTCAGGTGGGGGCGCAGGCGTCCCGCGAGCAGTTCGACAAGATCCTGGGCTACATGGAGATCGGCCGCGGCGAAGGGGCCAAGATGCTGATCGGCGGCGGCCCGGCCAAGGTGAGCGGACTGGAGGGGGGATTCTACATCCAGCCCACCATCTTCTCCGGCCAGAACAAGATGAGGGTGTTCCAGGAGGAGATCTTCGGGCCAGCGCTCGGGGTCACCACCTTCAAGGACGAGGCGGATGCTCTGGCCATTGCCAACGACACCCAGTACGGGTTGGGGGCAGGCCTGTGGACCCGCGACAGCAATCTGGCCTGGCGCATGGGGCGTGGCATTCAGGCTGGCCGTGTCTGGGTCAACTGCTACCACGCCTACCCGGCACACGCCGCCTTTGGCGGTTACAAAAAGTCGGGGATCGGCCGCGAGACCCACAAGATGATGCTGGACCACTACCAGAACACCAAAAACCTGCTGGTGAGCCACGACATCAACCCACTCGGCTTCTTCTAGCGCGAGCAGATACCATCAGAAAGGGCGCCTGCGGGCGCCCTACTTGTTTTGCTTCATCAGATGACATGTCCGGAGATTTGTTATCGGGCTGACTGTAGGCGATAACGCTGGGGGGAGCAGCCCAGCTCCCGGTTGAACATGGCGATAAAGGCCGAGGTGGAGCCGTAACCGAGCCGCCAGCTGATCTCCTGAATGGGCATGTCCCCCTTGAGCCAGGCCAGCGCCTTGAGCAACCGCAGCCGCGCCCGCCACTGACCGAAGCTCATCCCCAGCTCCCGCAGGCAGCGCCGCGCTAGGGTGCGCTCTGTGCTGTGCAGTTGTCCGGCCCACTGGGCCAGAGTACGGGGGTCGGCAGGATCGCTGTGCAACGCCGCCAGCATGGGAGCCAGCAGCTTGTCCTGACTCATCGGCAGGTAGCTCTCCTGACAGCGGGTGCGCGCCAGTCGCTCCACCAGCAACTCGGCCTGACGCTGATCCCACTCATCCGCCATATGGCTCACCCGCCGTTCGCAAAAATCGCTCAGCAGGGCGCGAATAAGTGGGGTGAGCAGCAGCAATCTGGGCTCTGGCGGCAGCTTGGCCGCCAGCTCGTGGCTGACGTAGATGGAGGTGTAGTCGAGGGTCTGCTCGTTGTAGGAGGTGTGCTCGAGATCCGCCGGTACCCAGATCAGGTAGTCGGCAGGGGCCACCAGTCGCTGATCCCCCAGCTCTATCTCCATGATCCCCAGGCTAATCATGTTGAGCTGGCCCCAGGGGTGGGAGTGCAGCACGGTCGCGCTGTCGGCCAGCATCTGCTGGTAACTGAAATAGAGCGGATTGGGAGCGGGCAGAACGACATCTACCGGCTGAAAGTGGTGAGTGGCCATCAGCGCCCCTTGTCAGCGAGAGAGAGGAGCAGGCGTGATGCAACGCCCTGTTGGCTCGGTCGCCGGCACAGGCCAAAAGCAGCCATCAGTTGCGGGCAAACGCAGTCCGTGTGGGCCGGAATAAGGTGCATCAGAAAGAGTTGTCTTTTCTGCTGGGTCATCTGTCTGTTTTACGCTACTTGATAATATAAAGACAAGGGTAGACTTGGCCCCCTGTTAATAAGGAGCCTCTGATGCGAATCTTTTCCCCTCTTCTCTTTCCGCTGATGGCTGTGCTGATCTGGGCTACCAATACCGTGGTTTCCAAGGCGGCCGCCAGCGTGCTCGACCCCGCGGCTATCTCCTTCTATCGCTGGGTGATTGCCGCCCTGGCGCTGGCCCCCTTCTGTCTGCCAACCCTCTGGCGGCGACGCAGTGAGGTTCGCCCCTGGCTCGGCAAGCTGCTGGTGCTGGCAGCGCTCGGTATGGTGCTCTACCAGTGCCTCGCTTACTACGCTGCTCACAGCACTTCGGCCACCAATATGGGGGTGATTGGCTCCCTCATTCCACTGCTCACCCTGCTGCAAGGGGCGCTCTTCTTCGGCCAGCGTCCCGGCAAACAGGCACTGCTCGGCATGAGTATCTCCCTGTTCGGGGTGTTCTGGCTGCTTGGCAAGGGCGAACCACTGGCCCTGCTCCACAACGGCATCAACCCGGGGGATGGCATGATGTTGCTGGGCTCCGCCAGCTACGCCCTTTACGGCCTCTTGATCCGCCGCTGGCAACTGCCGTTTGGCCCCTGGCTCAACCTCTACATGCAGATCCTGCTGGCGGTACTGCTGCTGGTGCCGCTCGCTCTCAGCGCAGACTCGATGGCAGTGCCGGCCGAAGGGTGGGGACTGGTGCTCTTCGCCGGGCTCGCCTCCTCTCTGCTGGCAGCCTACTGCTGGATGCGCGGCCTCGCCTGCATGGGCGCCGAGCGCACCTCGGTCTTTATGAACCTGATGCCGCTCTGTACGGCGCTGATCGCCGTCGTCGGCCTGGGCGAGCCAATCCACGGCTATCACCTGCTGGGTGGCGGGCTGATCCTGGGCGGGGTGATGGCCTCCCAGCTGAAGGGGCGTACGCCGGTAGCCGAACGGGAAGCGGCCTGAAAACGTACATCATCCGGAAACAACAAGGGAGCCCATGGCTCCCTTGTTGTTTCTGCAATGCACGCCAGTGCGCATCTCAACCGGCCCGGCGCCAGCGGTAGCGCCGCTCCGGTCGCCCCCGCTGGCCATAGTTGAGATCCACATCCACCCGATCTTCCGACTCCAGATACTCCAGATAGCGGCGCGCCGTGGTGCGGCTGAGGGAGAGCCGCAGCGCCACCGTGTCGGTGGAGAAAACGTTCTCCGGCTCGCCCGCCAGCAGATCCAGCACCTGACGCAGGGTGATGCTGTCGATCCCCTTGGGGGTGACGCGCATCTCCTTGATCTGGGAGCGCCCTCCCTTGCCCAGCAGTTTGTCGAGATCTTCCTGCTCCAGCCGACCCCGCTCGCAGAGGCGGCTGTGCAGTTGCAGGATCTCGTCCAGACTCTGCTGGATGCGAAACAGCCGCAATGGTTTGATGACGTAGTCATGAACCCCCAGATTGAGGGCCTGCTGGATGGTCTCCACATCCCGCGAGGCGGTCACCATGATGACATAGGCTTCGCGGTTGTGGCTGCGCAGGCGGCTCACCCACTCAAGGCCGGAGCCATCGGGCAGGGAGACATCCACCAGCAGCAGTTGGGGCACCACACCGGCCATCATGGTATCGGCCTGGGCCAGGGTGCCAGCCCGCCCCAGCAGGGAGAAACCGGGTGTCGCCGCCACCAGTTCTGACAAGATGGCACCGATCCGATCGTCATCTTCAATAACAAGCGTGATTATTGGGTCCATGGCTCACATTAATTGGTTTTTATTCAAGTAGATACCAAACAGGGTGGTCTGCTCGGCGGTTCGCCGCCATTCTATCACACCCTCGTGCCGACCCACTGTCTCCTTGACCAGGAACAGACCCACCCCGTGATCGCCGCTCTGGCGACTCACTCCGTAATCGAACAGGTGATCGGCCAGCTCCTCGTCGACCCCCTCGCCGCTATCCTCCACCTCGATCACCAGTCGCCGCCCCACATCGCACAGGGACAGCAGCACCCGCGGCGATCGCTGCTGGCGGTTGCGCCAGGCCGCCTGCAAGCCGTTATCCAGCAGGTTGCCAATGAGGGTAATGAGATCGGCCGAGACCGAGGCCGGATACTCCGCCAGCGCCGAATCGGGATCGAGCTCCAGGGTCACCCCGAGCTCGCGGGCCCGGCTGAACTTGCCGAGAATAAGCCCCGCCACCGGCTTGTTGTCGATCAGCCGCAGCAGCTCCTGCAGCATGGTCTGGCACGCTTCGTTCTCCTGCTGGATCAGCTCCACCGCCTGATCCACATGGCCCAGCTGCAACAGGCCGGAGAGGCTGCTCAGCTTGTTGGCGAACTCGTGGCTCTGCATCCGCAGCATCTCGGCATACTGGCGCAGATGGGTCACCTGTACCCCCAGACTGGCAGCCACCTCCGGACGGCTGAAGATCAGCAGCCGCCCCGGGGCCTTGCCCTGCACCGCCTGCCAGCGACCGACAAAGGACTCCCCCTGAATGGTGAAGCTCACTTCCCCACCCTCCTGCTCCAGACAGGGGGCGAGGGGCGGCACCAGCTCCGCCAGCGACTGCCCCTGCAGGGCGTGGCGCCCGGTGACCGGCAGCCGCAGCTGATAGCTGGCGGTGCTGTTGATCATGTTGATGTTGCCGCGGCCATCGAGGGCGATGACCCCTTCGGTGATGTGCTCCAGCACCAGATCCTGCAGGGTGAAGCGGCGCACGATCGCCTCCGGCTCCAGATCGAGCAGGGTCTTGCGCAGCAGGTATTGCACCCAGAGTGCCAACAGCAGGCCGCACCCCAGCACCGCAACGATGGCGCAGATGAGCAGGGCCACCCGCTCCATATAGATGCCCTCCACCTGCTGCATCAGGTAGCCTACCACCACGGCCCCCATGACGCGCCCGTCACCACCCACCACCGGGGAGAAGCAGCGGATCGCCGGCCCCATGGTGCCCCGATCCTTGGAGCAGTAGCTGCGCCGCTCCTGCAGCGCGGGCCAGATATCCTCGCCGCGGAATTTCTGCCCCACCAGCTCGGGGTTGGGGTGGCTGAGGCGGCGACCATGCTCGTCGGTCACCACCATATAGGTGGCATCGGTGCGGTTGCAGACCGCCTCCACATAGTCGCGCAGGGTAGGATCACTGCCCTGACGCAGAGCCTCGACCACTCGGGTATCCGCCGCCATCACCCGTGCCAGATCGCTCCCCTTATCCTGCAGGTTGCTCTCCAGCAGATGGCGGATAAAGAGGGCCAGTAGGCTGCCCAGAATGAGGATCAGCAGCAGGGAGAGCCCGAGAGAGAGGGTGACCAACTGGTGGCGAAGTTTCATGCACATACCTTAAAACGTCAGGACGCTGCCCAATAGTGCGGATGCCACCATGTCTGGTCAATCAAAGGAGCCGGATCGCCGACAAAATCGGCCAATCCTTCCTCGCGGGCGCAGAGCGCCACCGCTCTGGCGACGGCGCGGGCCACCTCTCCCACCTGCTCAATCGGGGGCAACAGCCGGCCCGCAACCAGCGGATAGGCGCCGACCGCCCGCACCGCGGCCAGCAACATGCCATCGCTGATGCGGCGCGCCTTGACGGCGCAGGCTCCGAGACCAATGCCCGGAAAAACATAGACGTTATTGCACTGGGATACTACCCGCCGCTCACCGGCCACCGTCACCGGCGCAAAGGGGCTGCCGGTGGCCAGCAGGGCGCGGCCATCTGTGGCAGCCCACACCTGCTCGGGGGTGGCCTCGGCGCTGCGGGTCGGGTTGGAGAGTGGCAGGATCACCGGCTGATCGCACACTTTCCCCATCGCCTGCAACACCTCGCCAGTAAAGAGGCCGCCCTGACCGCTCACCCCGATCAGCACCGCCGGGCGCACCTGACGGATGGTCTCCAGCAGCGAACTGTTCCCCTCCTCCACGGCGCGGGCAAACGGCTGTTGGGCGCGAGTCAAGTTGGGACGATTGGCGCAGACCACCCCGTCCTGATCAAACAGCCAAACGCCGTCGTGGCTCCCCGCAAGCTGGGCCAACATGGCGGCGATGCCGCAACCGGCAGAACCCGCGCCGACGATCAGCACCGGGGCATCGCACAGGGCGGTACCCGCCTGCTGCAACCCGGCCAGCACGCAGGCAGAAGCCACTGCCGCCGTGCCCTGAATATCGTCGTTGAACATGCAGAGCTCGTCGCGATAACGGGTCAGCAAGTTGGCGGCGTGCTTGCCGGCAAAATCCTCAAACTGCAGCACCACCTGCGGCCAGCGCTTGCGAATGGCGGCCACCACCTTGTCCATGAAGTGGTAGTAGCTCTCGCCGTCGATGCGCGGGGATTGCCAGCCGAGGTAGGAGTCATCCTCCAGCAGCTCGGGGTTGTTGGTGCCCACATCGACGCAGAGCGGCAGGGTACGCGCCGGATTGATGCCGCCAGCAGCGGAGTAAAGCGCCAGCTTGCCGATACAGATCCCCATGCCGCCGATACCGAGATCGCCGAGCCCCAGCACCCGCTCCCCATCGGAGATGACGATCACGTCTACCTCCTGCTCCACCGACTCGAGTATGTCGTCGAGATCGTCCCTGTCATGCCAGGAGAGATAGAGACCGTGGCTGCGCAGATAGAGGTCACTGTGGCGCTGACACGCCTCCCCCACCACCGGGGTGTAGATGATCGGCAGCAGCTCCGGCAGGTGGTGGCGCACCAGATCGTAGAAGAGCACCGGGTTGTCCTCCTGCAGCTGACGCAGCAGCAGATGCTGGTCAAACGGACTCTGCATGGCGCTGACCAATCGGTAGATCCGGCGCCGCTGCTGGGAGAGGGACTCCTCCTTGTGGGGCATACGCCCCCGCACGCCCTGACGCTTGCGTTCTGCATAGGGCAGGCTGGTGCCCATCATGATGTCGTTCATTTTGTTTGTTCCTCAATCCGGTATCAGGCGAACAGGGAGATTAGAGCAGTAGCCAGGATCAGCATCACGGCGCCGCCAAGACGGGAGGAGATCTGGGCAAAGGGCATCAGCTTCATCCGCTGGGCCGCCGAGAGCACGGCTACGTCGCCGGTGCCGCCCATGTTGGCCATACATAGCCCGCCGGTGATGGCCGCCTCGATGGGATAGAAACCGATCATCCGGCCCACCAGTGCCGCGCCGAGGGCGCCACCGATCACGGTGACCATGACCAGCACGAAGTAGCTGATGGAAAAAGCGCTGATCAGCTCCGGAATACTGGTATAGGCGACGCCGATCCCCACCAGCAGGGAGGGAGTGAGGTTGCTCACCACAAACTGATACCAGTCGGCCGCCGCCTGCTCATAACGGCGCGGCAGCAGGCCGCTCACCTTGATAAAAGCGACCGCCAAAATCATCAGGGCAAAGGGGTGCATGGGGATAAAGTTACCAAGCAGGGAACCCAGCACAAACATGCTGGAGCTGATGAAAAGGCCCATGCCAAGACTCTGCAGGGTCGGCGCTTCGGCCTGCTCGTCAGCAATGTTCTGGCTATTCTCTTTGACCATTAGCTTGCCGTTGCCGGTCAGGGAGGGGTAACGGCGACCGAGCCGCGCCAGCAGGGAGCCCACCAAAATGGCCAGGGTATTGGCGATCACCACCGCCGGTACCATGCGCGACAATAGATCCGCACTGGACATCTGCATCGGGCCGGAGAGGATCTCCACCAAGGGCACCGCACCGGCGCCCATGCCACCGCCCATGATCGGCAGGCCGATCAGCAGCACCGCATTCTTGAAGCCATACCCCATCAGGGAGCCGACCAGACCAACGCTCAGCAGTGCCAGTGCGACGCCACCAAGAATGACCGGCAGGTAGCGCATGGCGGCATTTTTCAGCAAAGCGCCGCTCATACCGAACACCGAACCGGTCACCAGACTGGCGATAAAGAAGTTGAGAAAGCCCCCCTCCTTCATGAAGTTGGTGATGACCTGCCCCGCCTGCACCGGCAGCAGCTGGTATTCGAACAGGGCGGCGCCGCCAAAGATGGCGAGGATGGTGCCACCCCCCAGGTATTCGCGGATCGGCATGATCCGCTCCCCCAGCTCGGTCAGCAGGGTGCCCAGTACAAACATCAGTGCCAGCGCACCGACCATGCCCAGCGGCAACGAGCCGTTCCAGCCGGAAAAGAGAACACAGGTCGCCAACCCGAGAAATATAAAGAGCGGCATACCGGCAATTTGTTGGCCGCCCATAAAGGCGGCCTTTTCTTGTGTGGTTTGTAGGGGTGAGAGGTTTTTCATTGTTATGTACTCTGCGTGTGATTGTGGCCGCTACTTTATTGTTCCCCCTCTCCCCTGTCGGTTAGCCAGACTGCAAAGCCATATAAAAACATTAAAAACTTAAACATCATGGTGCCGCCAACGTGCGCAGCACAATAGAACACCAGACATCCGATACCCGACCAAGTCAGGAAACAGGGTGATAAAACGAGCGACCATAATGGCGGATATTTGGGTGATCAGCAGTAATAACAATGCGATGATCTCCCCCCTTCGGGGAAATAACAGAGCCAGATGACAAGCTCTGCGACCATTTATCGCCACAGCTCCTGTGAGTGATAATCAGCGGGCAATGTCATCGCCATAACGCGAGTGCCACGGAGTGCCACATCAGGGTTTGAGTCGGCGTGCAGGAAGCACGCACGATGAAAAAGGGTGAGGAGAAAGATGCAAAAAGGGGAGATTAAAATAGTGATGAGCCAAGCCAGCGAATACCAGAGCACTGGCTTGAACTCACAAGGATCACACACGGTCAGGTCTATTCTGCCAACAGCAATGGAATATTGGCGGGGTCAAAATCATGACTGATATCGGTACTTCTGATAACGCCTTCCCGATTCACGCCATGGTGTGACTCTGCACCATATTCCCCATCACTCAACAGCGCTTCAATTGCCAGATACACACATCCACTGTCATATCCATCCACAACCCGTTTCCCCCTTGTTTTATAACCCCATCAATATTAGCGGATAAAAAAAGAGCTGCTCGCTGAAGCTGAAAATTTCATGAAAATAATCGCCGGATATCCTCCATTCACGGCGCAATATCCAAATCGGCAAGAGAGCCTCGAGTGGATCAGCCCCGAGAATAATATCAGGGGCTCGAATGCTGCTAACTCGCACCAGCGAAAGATCCGACCAGAAACATGATCTGCATCACACTATTTACTTAGCCTGCTAAACAAGTATGATACTTAGCAGGCTAAGTACATTGAGGATGAGAAGATGACGGATCTGGAAAGGTTGCGCGAGCTGTCGCTCGCCGAGCAGATAGCGCGGATGCACCGGCTATGGCGTACTGCCGCCGATCTGGAGCTGGCTCCCCTTGGCCTCACCCATCCCCGCTGGACCGCGTTGTGGAAGCTCTCCCGCATGGGGAACCATGTCAGCCAGAAGACCCTGGCCGAAGCCCTCGAGATAGAGCTCCCCTCCCTGATGCGCACCCTGGGCCAGCTGGAAGAGCAGGGACTGATTGAGCGTCACTGCTGCAGTCAGGACAAGCGGGCCCGCATCGTCTGCGTGACCCCGGCTGGCCAGACCCTGCTCGATCAGATCGCCGACCGCATCATGAATATCCGCCGGGAGCTGCTGGGGGGCATCGACGAGCAGACCCTGCAGCTGTTCGAAGCCACGGTGCAGCGGATCTCGGCCAACGCCCTCAGCAAGATTGAACAACACCACGACCGACAAGCCGGAGGCGATACAAGTCCTCCCGAGACCGACACAGAGAGAGAATAAGATGACCCCGGATCAACAATTTACCCGCTGGATCAAATGGTCCATGGCGGGCTTTGCCACCCTGTTTGCCTATTTTCTGATAGCCGACCTGCTGATGCCCCTCACCCCTCAGGCGATGGCGACCCGGGTGGTCACCAAGCTGGCCCCCCAGGTGAGCGGCAAGGTGATCGAGGTCGCCGTTCACAACAACCAGCAGGTCAAGAAGGGGGATCTGCTGTTCAGGCTGGATCCGGCCCCTTTTGAACTGGCGGTGGAGCAGGCCCGCCTTGCGCTGGCGCAGGCAGAGCAGCAGAACAGTGAACTGGATGCCGCCCTGACCGCCGCCGTTGCCGAGATCAACGCCAAAGAGACCCTGGCCAGCCAGAAGTGGCGCGAGGCTGAGCGGATCGATGCGCTGTACCAACGTCACATGGTTTCGCTGCAACAAAAAGATGAGGCTGACAGCGCCCTGCGCAGCGCCCAGGCCAACCTGCGCGCCAGTCAGGCCAAACTGGCCCAGATCAAGGCCAGTCGTGGCGTGACCGGTGAGGACAATCTGTTGCTGCGCCAGGCCCGCAACAAGCTGGCGCAAGCGCAGCTGGCCCTCTCTTACAGCCAGGTTCACGCGGATCAGGATGGCACCATCACCAACCTGCAGCTCAAGCCGGGCAGCATCGCCAGCGCGGGCAGCCCGCTGCTGGCGCTGGTGTCGGAACAGGTGGACGTCATTGCCGATTTTCGGGAGAAGAGCCTGCGCCATGTCGGCGAGCAAACCCGTGCACTGGTCGCCTTCGATGGCGAGCCGGGTCAGCTCTATCCTGCTCGGGTGAGCAGTCTGGATGCCGGAGTGAGCGCCGGTCAGTTTGATGCCAATGGTCGACTGGCCGCGCCGGTGGAGTCTGATCGCTGGGTACGGGATGCCCAGCGGATGCGGCTGCACCTCGAGCTGGAGCAGCTCCCCGACCATCTGCCAGCCGGGGCTCGGGCCACGGTGCAACTGCTGCCGGACAATGCCCTGACCGCCATGCTGGCACGGGGCCAGATCCACCTGCTCAGCCTGCTCCATTATGTCTACTAACCACGCCACTCACCCGTTGGCCAATACTGCCCCAGCCCACCCCGCCGGTGTTGCTGCCACCCACCTCTGGTATCGGCCCCTCACCGGCAACGAGCTGCGCCAGTGCCTGCGCATCGCCTTTGGCTGCACCACGGGCTTTCTGCTCTGCAAGCTGTTTGGCTGGAATTACGGGGTCTTCTATACGGTCACGCCTGTGCTGCTGCTGGGGATGGTGCCGGTGATGAATGGCCATGCCGCACGCCAGCTGATAGCGGCGGCGGTGGTCTGTGGGGTGGAGGTCGGGCTGCTGGGGGGGCTGTTTGGCAGCCATCCGGCGCTGATGACCCCTATCGCCTTCATGCTGTTTCTCTACCGCTTCGCCGCCATGTCGCGGGGCAGCCTGTTTCTGTTCGGGGCCAACGGGGTACTGAGCCTCAGCATCATGCTGCACTTTGCCAGCTATCCGCAGACCGACCTCAACGACCTGATCCTCAACAATATCTGGGCGAGCGTGCTGTCGGTGCTGATCGCCTATCTGATGACCATGCTGATCCCGGATGTGGAGGCCAGACCCAAGCCAGCCTCGGCCCCCAAGGCACCGCACCGGATGCGCCATGAAGCCCTGCTGGGTGCCACTGTGGCCACCCTGTCGTTTCTGGTATTTCAGGTGTTTGACCTGCGCGACTCCATGTCTGCCCAGGCCACGACCTTGCTGGTGCTGTTCCCCATGCACTGGAACGGTGCGCTGAGTTATGCCCGTAAACGGGCGATGGGTACCTTGCTGGGGGTCACCTTCGGCTTGCTCGGCCAGCTGCTGCTCTATGACTGGTCAGGGCAACTGCTGCTGGTCGCTCCACTGCTGTGGCTCGGCGCCATGTTGTTCAGCCATGCCCATGTCAAGGAGGCAGGCGGCTCCGGGGTCGGCTTTGGCGCCCTCACTACCCTCGGCATCCTGTTTGGCCAGTACCTCACCCCGGGCAACGATCTGGTGTTCAGCGCCCTCTACCGGGTGAGCAGCATACTATTTGCCATCGTGGTCACCCTGCTGGCCTGCTACCTCGTCCATCGGCTGCTCAATCGCTTCGAGGCGACCCGCTTCGGTTATTGATTTCCTGTTGTAAGCACTGTTGTCAGCCCATGGATGAGCTCTCTTTCGCCCCGTCGCCTGCCGGGGCGTTTTTTCTCTCGCTCGTTGACTTCCCTCACCAATACTCCTGCCACTACAAGTCAGCGCAGAAGTGTGGCTATGCTTGTAAGGCTGCTGTCGATGAGGTGTACCTATGGTCGTGTTGTTAAAAAAATGGCTGGTTTGTCTGATGCTGTTGGCTACCAGCCCACTCGGGGCCACCCCGCTTGTCATTGGTGCCGAAGATGACTGGGCCCCCTACTGCGAGCGCGACAAGGACAATGAGGATGACCAGCCCCGCGGACTGGCGCCTGAGCTGGTCAAGGCGGTGTTCGCCGCCGAAGGGATCGAGATTGTCTTTCGCACCCTCCCCTTCGCCCGCTGCATGCACGATGCGAAAAGCGGCAAACTTGCGGGGTGCTTCAACGCCACCATCACCGAAGAGAACCGCTACCAGTACCATTGGCACGATACCCCCATGTTCGAGGAGGATCTTGCCATCTTCGCCCTCGCCAGCGACCCGCAACGGGATCTCAAACTCACCTCGCTGGAGGGCAAGCGGGTGGGCATCACCCTCGGCTACACCTACCCCACCGATTTTATGGAGAACCCCAGGATCACCCGCTTTCAGGCCAAATCCGATGCCCAGATCCTCGAGATGCTGGTACGTGGCCGGGTCGACTACATCCTGATGAACGGTATGCCGGGCTACCTCAAGATCCAGCAGAAGCAGCTGACCGGCAAGGTGGTCAAGGTTGGCAAACTCTCCACCGATGGCTTCTGGCTCGCATTCTCCCGCCACCACCCGCAAGGGGAAGCGCTGGCCAAACAGTTCGAACAGGGGCTGCAGAAGATCAAGAACAACGGCATCTATGAGACGCTGATCCGCCAGTTTGAAACCAGACTTGGCCTCTACTGATTGACGATGCCTTCCTGATTGCGCCCCCTCATACTCGCGCGATATGCCGGACAGCCAGCGACGCACCGAATGGCCGTGCGGATTGCACAATAACGGCAACCTGTTAGGCTCACGCCCGTATGACACCAATGGAGCTGTAATCATGAATAAGGTACATATGATGGCCGCTGGTGCGCTGGCCCTCGGCCTGCTCGCCGGCTGCAATCAGGGCAATACCCTCTCCGTCACTGGTGGCGAACCGGTCAGTTACCAGTGCGAGCAGGGCAAGAAGGTGCAGGTGCGCTACTTCTCCCTCTCCGACGATAGCCTCAACTTTATCAAGCTGTCACTGCCGGACGGCAAGGATTACACCCTGCCCCAGGCCATTTCGGCCTCCGGCGCCCGCTATACGGACGAACATGAGGCCGTTTGGTGGAACAAGGGGGATGAGGGCTTTGTCGAGCTTCGGGATCAGGATGGCGAGTGGCAGACCGCCTACAACGACTGCAAACAGCAATAACCTGACCCCGGCCTGGCCGGGGTCTCTCTTTCTCTGCCATCAGAGTGGTGGGGGATCAGTTGATCTCGATCTCGAAGCGGTTGGTTACCTCGACCGGAATGGCATCCGGGTTGCCCTCTGCCGGGCTGTAGCGGATCCGCGAGAGGGTCGCCAGCGCGCTCTGTTCCAGCTCGCCGGGGGGCTCGGCCGCCACCACTTCCGGCTTGACCGGCGTGCCGCTGGCGTCGATTTGATAGCGCACTTCCACATACCCCTTGACCGGTTTGGCCGGCAGGGCGGGCTCGTCATTGCCAAGCCATGACCACTGCTTCTCCTGAACCCAGTAGCTGGACAACTGCTCGAGAGGGATAGCGATCGGAGCGCGCTCGTGCGCCACCTCCTGACGGGATGAGCACCCCAGCAACAGTGTCACTGCCAGACCTGACCATACTGCGACTTTCCACTTCATGTAACGCTCCTTGTTCTCTACCGGTGCTTGTTGCCGGACTGCGGGACGCTCAACGCGGCCCGCTTGGTCAGTCACCCATCCTAACGAAAAAGTATTCGTATGAACATGAACAAAAGGGCCAACCCCGAGAGGTTGGCCCTTTTATCGTCAATGAGCTCACTAACCAGCCGAAGGTATCAGCCGCGCTTGTCACTCACCACCAGCCAGAGCGCATGGACCATGCCCGGCAGACCGCCCATCAGGGTCAGCACTATGTTGATTAAAAAGTGCAGACTAAAGCCCACCTGGATAAACGCGCACACCGGGGGCAGGAAAATGGCCAGCAGGATCTTGAACAGATTGTTCATCTCGGCTCTCCTTTTCAAAAATGTCGTCAGGATTGGAATGGGCTAACCATAAACATCCCGGGCTTCAACTGCAAACCAGACAGGGAATTCGCTCACCCGCATCACGCCAGGCGTTGAGGTCGTGGATCTGCTGATTGCTGCTGCCACGCCAGAGCAGGCCGGGGTCTGCCAACGCCTTTTCAAACTTGCCATCCACCAGCACATCCAGCAAGGCCACCAGCTCGCGCTGGGCCTCTGACAGCTCGCCGAGCAGATAGCCGGTCCAGCACCAGATATCCTTGCCCGGACACTCGGCGCGCACCCGTTTCACCAGCGCCAGCACGTGGGGCACGTTGGCCGGGTGGAGCGGATCGCCGCCGGAGAGCGACAGACCTCGCCGTTTGATGCGGCTGTCGTTGAGATCCGCAATGATGCGATCGCTCATCGCCTGATCGAACGGCTTGCCGCCATCGAGCCGCCAGGTGCTCTGGTTGTAGCAACCCGGGCACTGATGTTCGCAGCCCGAGACAAACAGAGTGGCACGGGTGCCGGGGCCGTTGATCACATCGACCGGGTAGTATTGGTGGTAGTGCATCATCTCTCTCTATTACGGCCCCCTCATCCCCGACCCTTCTCCCGCGAGGAGAGAAGGGAGCAAAGCAGCGCAAACAGTACATCGGCCGGTTCCCTCTCCCCTTGGGAGAGGGCTAGGGTGAGGGCTCGGCTTACATATGTTTGACGCGGCGCTTCACCTCTTCCTGCTTGCCCGCATTGAAGGGGCGCGCATCCGGGCTGCCGAGGTAGCCGCAGACACGGCGAGTCACCGACACCTTGGCCGGGTCGTGGTTGCCGCAGCGCGGGCAAGTAAAGCCCTTGGAGGTACATTCGAACTCGCCGGTAAAGCCGCAGTCGTAGCACTCGTCGATGGGAGTGTTGGTACCGTAGTAGGGCACCTTGTCATAGCTGTAATCCCAGACGTTCTCCAGCGCTTCCAGGTTGTGCTGGATGTTGGGGTATTCGCCGTAGCAGATAAAGCCGCCACTGGCGATGGGCGGATAGGGCGCCTCGAAGTCCAGCTTGTCGTACGGATTGACCTGCTTCTCCACATCGAGGTGGAAGCTGTTGGTGTAGTAACCCTTGTCGGTCACGCCGGATACCACGCCAAACTCCTTGGCGTCGATGCGGCAGAAACGGGTGCAGAGGTTCTCGCTCGGGGTGGAGTAGAGGCTGAAGCCGTAGCCAGTCTCCTCTTTCCACTCGTCAATGGCTGCCCTGAGACGGGCGATGATGGCGATGGCTTTCTGTTGCAGCTCGGCGCTGTCAAACAGGTGAACCTTGTCACCAAACAGGGCGTTGATGGTCTCGTGAACCCCGATATAACCGAGGGAAATGGAGGCACGACCGTTCTTGAAGATCTCGCTGACGTTGTCGTCCGCCTTGAGGCGCACGCCGCAAGCCCCTTCCATATAGAGGATCGGTGCAACCCGTGCTTTCACTCCGTCCAGACGGGTGATGCGGTACATCAGCGCCTTCTTGGCGACCCGCAGGGAGGCATCGAGACGATCCCAGAAGTCCGCTTCGTCACGGGATTTCAGCGCAATGCGCGGCAGGTTGAGGCTCACCACACCCAGGTTGTTGCGACCTTCGTGGATCAGCTCGCCATTCTCCTCGTAGGCACCGAGGAAGGATCGGCAACCCATGGGAGTCTTGAAGGAGCCGGTCACCTTGACCACCTGGTCGTAGTTGAGGATGTCCGGATACATCCGCTTGGAGGCACACTCCAGCGCCAGCTGCTTGATGTCGTAGTTGGGATCGCCCTGCTTATGGTTGAGGCCATCCTTGATGGCGAACACCAGTTTCGGGAACACGGCGGTCTTCTTGTTCTTGCCAAGGCCGGCGATGCGGTTGCTGAGGATGGCACGCTGGATCATTCGCGACTCCCAGCTGTCCCCCAGACCAAAGCCGAAGGTGACGAACGGGGTCTGACCGTTGGCGGTGTGCAGGGTGTTGACCTCGTACTCCAGCGACTGGAAGGCGTCGTAGCACTCTTTCTCGGTGCGGGCCATGGCGTAGGCTTCTACGTCGGCAATGCCCCACTCTTCGGCCACTTCACGGTGCTTCTGCCAGCTGATGGTCACATAGGGGGCCAACACTTCGTCGATGCGGTTGATGGTGGTGCCGCCATAGATGTGGCTCGCCACCTGGGCGATGATCTGGGCGGTCACAGCCGTGGCGGTGCTGATGGATTTCGGTGTATCGATCTCCGCATTGCCCATCTTGAAGCCATGGGTCAGCATCCCCTTCAGGTCGATCAACATGCAGTTGAACATCGGGAAGAAAGGCGAGTAGTCGAGATCGTGGAAGTGCAGATCACCACTCTCATGAGCCTGAACCACATCACGGGGCAGCATGTGGCTGGTGGCATAGTGCTTGGCGACGATACCGGCCAGCAGGTCGCGCTGGGTCGGGATCACCTTGGAGTCTTTGTTGGCATTCTCGTTGAGCAGGGCGGCGTTGGTCTGCTCGACCAGACCGCGGATCTCCTGCGCCAGACGGCCGCGCGCCTCGCGAGCCTGATCCCTGTCGTGACGATATTCGATATAGGCACGGGCGATGGCCTTGTCGTCGGAAGCCATCAGGTGGTTTTCGACCCGGTTCTGGATCTCGTGGATATCAACTTCACCACGCCCTTCCAGCTCCTGACTCACTGCATTGGCAATGCGGGAGGCCAGTGCCGGATTGGCCTGATTGACCGCTTCCGCCGCACGGCTGACCGCCTCTGCAATCAGCTGGGCATTGAATGGTGCGCGACATCCGTCACGTTTGATCACAACCGGTTTCATGAATTTTCCCCGTTAAAAGGCCAGGCATTTGCCTCTGGCTCACCCTTGTTGGGCCCCCCTCCCGGCATCTCGTCCTGGACGCAAATAAATTCAGCCGAGGCTTGACAAGCCTGGGCTGAAGATAGGAGAGGAACAGCTTATACACAGCTTAATAACACAACATATAGGGATTAAAAACGAATGCGTCCCTATATGTGGTGTCTATTAGGCACCAAAGCGAAGCCTCATTTCTTGATCCAGAACAGGTTTTTCAGCGAGCGGGACAGTTCACGACCAACCCCAAAAAGCTCCATTCAAATCCAACCTCAAGCGGGGTGCGGGCTGGCGTCCGATCCACCCACCCGAAAAAAATCGCCCCCCGCCGCACCGGTTTCGAGATGACAGCGCCAACCAAAACCGCCCATACTGAACAAGAACTCTCTCCCCCTCGACAAGGGACAACCCATGCGCACCTCCCTGCTATTGCTACTGCTATCCACCCTCTCTCTGCCGCTCTGGGCCGCAAACATTCTGGTGATCAGCAGCTACCATCCCGAATACCTGTGGGACCAAAGCTACAACAAAGGGCTGCTCGATGGCTTGCAGGGGGAGCACAAGATCACTCACTTCTATATGGATACCAAACGCCATCCACGGGAGAAGTTCGACGAAATAGCCCAGCAAGCCATCGCCTTTTATCTGAAGAGCAAACCGGATCTGGTAGTACTGGGGGATGACAACGCCATCAACTATCTGGCCAACGAGATCGCCTCGCTGGGTACCCCGGTGGTCTTTCTCGGCATGAACGAGAACCCCCGGCTCAAGGGCTTTGTCGGCCACCCCAAAATCACCGGCGTGCTGGAGCGTCCTTTGCTCAAGCGCAACATCAGCGAAATAAGCCAGATGATGGGGGGGCTCGACAAGGCACTGGTGTTGTTTGATTCCAGCAATGTGGCCCTCACCGCCATTGAGGATGAATTCAAGACCCAGACCGAGCTGCGGGTCGGTCAGACCCGGATCAACAGCCAGCTGATGGGGGATTACAGCCTATGGCAGGAGGCAGTGCTCAACGCCAAGAAGAACGGCTATCAGGCAATCTTCCTCGGCCTCTACCACACGCTGGTCGATGACAATGGCAAGCATGTGAGCGAAAAGACGGTGTTGGAGTGGACCAGTGCCAACACGCCGGTGCCGCTCTTCTGTTTCTGGGAATTTACCGTCGGCAAGGGGATGGCCATCGGCGGACTGGTGCTGGACGGCCACGATCAGGGGATACAGGCAGCCAGCCTCATCAATACCATTCTGGCGGGCACCCTGCCCCGTACCATCTCCCCGCGCGCGGCCCTGCGCGGCGAATATGTCTTCAGCAAGAGCGAGCTGGCCCGATGGCAGCTCACCGTGCCCGACAAATGGCGCCACAAGATCCTCTGGCGTGAGTGACCGCCGAAACAAAAAAAGAGAACCCGGCCATGCCGGGTTCTCTTTTATCGGGTGCTGCGGTTAGGATTGGTGAGGGCTATCAGCCCTGCAACGCCTGTTGCAGCTCCTCTTCGGTCCAGACGGTAATGCCGAGCTCCTGCGCCTTGGTCAGCTTGGAACCGGCCGCTTCCCCCGCGACCAGCACATCGGTCTTGGCAGATACCGAACCCGCCACCTTGGCTCCCAGCGCCTGCAATGCCGCCTTGGCGTCGTTGCGCGACAAGGTGGTCAGGGTGCCGGTCAGCACGAAGGTCTTGCCGGCAAAGGGTTGCTCCGCGGCCTCTTTCTTCTCGATGGCCGGCCAGTGGATGCCGGCAGCCAGCAAGGCTTCCAACACCTCCACGTTGTGGGGCTGACGCAGGAAGTAGTAGACATGCTTGGCCACCACATCGCCCACATCGGCCACTTCGAGCAGCTGCTCCACCGAGGCTGCGCGCAGGGCATCCAGGGTGAGGAAGTGGTTGGCAAGGTTGAGCGCAGTCGCCTCCCCCACTTCGCGGATCCCCAGGGCAAACAGGAAACGCGGCAAGGTGGTACTGCGCGCCGCATCGATGGCGGCTACCAGATTGAGGGCCGATTTTTGCCCCATCCGCTCAAGACCGGCCAGCTGGATGGCGTTGAGGCTAAACAGATCGGCGGGAGTCTTCACCAGCCCTTTGTCTACCAGCTGCTCGACAATCTTGTCGCCAAGGCCGTCCACATCCATGGCGCGACGGGCGGCGAAGTGCTTGATCGCCTCCTTGCGCTGCGCCTCGCAGAACAGGCCACCGGAGCAGCGGGCAACCGCTTCCCCTTCCAGCCGCTCGACTGCAGAGCCACAGACCGGACACTCGGTCGGGAATAGAATTTCGCGCGCATCAAGAGGGCGTTGCGCCTCCACCACGGCGACGATCTGCGGGATCACGTCACCGGCCCGGCGCACGATCACGGTATCGCCAATCATCACGCCAAGGCGCTCGATCTCGTCGGCGTTGTGCAGGGTGGCGTTGGAGACAGTCACGCCGCCGACAAACACCGGTTTGAGCTTGGCGACCGGGGTCACGGCGCCGGTGCGGCCAACCTGAAACTCGACGTTCTCAAGCTCTGTCATCTCCTCCTGCGCCGGGAACTTGTGGGCGGTCGCCCAGCGCGGGGCGCGTGCCACAAAGCCCAACTCCTCTTGCAAAGCGATAGCATCCACCTTGTAGACCACGCCGTCGATCTCGTAAGGCAGCTCGCCACGACGGGCTAGAATGTCGTCGTGGAACGCCTGACAACCGGCGGCCCCCTCTTTGAGCTTCACCTCGGGACTAAGCGGCAGCCCCCACGCTTTGAGCTGGTTGAGACGACCGAAGTGGGAGTCGCCCAACTGCTCGCCCCCCACCCCCACGCCATAGGCGTAAAAGCTCAGGGGACGGCTGGCGGTGATGCGTGAATCGAGTTGACGCAGGCTGCCGGCGGCGGCGTTGCGCGGGTTGACGAACACCTTCTCGCCCGCGGCCAATGCCTTGGCGTTCATCGCCTCAAAACCGGCCTTGGGCATAAAGACTTCGCCACGCACCTCCAGCCGATCGGGCCAGCCAGTGCCACGCAGCGCGAGCGGAATGGCCTTGATGGTGCGCACGTTCTCGGTGATCTCCTCACCGGTGGCGCCATCACCCCGGGTGGCCGCCTGCACCAGCTGACCATTTATATAGAGCAGGCTCACCGCCAGACCGTCGAGCTTGGGCTCACAGCAGAAGGTGAAACGCACGTCACGCTTGAGGCGATCGCTCATCCGTTGTTCGAACGCCTGCAACTCTTCGCTGCTAAAGACGTTATCCAGACTGAGCATGGGGATCTCGTGACGCACCTGACTGAACGCCGTCAGCGGCTGGCCGCCGACCCGCACGCTGGGTGACGCCGGTGTTTTCAGCTCGGGATGCTCGGCCTCCAGCGCAATCAGTTCGCGCATCAGCCGATCGTATTCGGCATCCGGCACTGTGGGGTTATCCAGCACATAGTACTGGTGACCATATTCGGTAAGCAGTTCACACAATTGACGGTGGCGGGAGAGGATATCGCTCATGAAAAAGTCTCGAAGTGTGATTGAACATACGGCCGGGGTAGAAACAAAAATGCGGTACCAGGGTACCGCACTTTTTCTTCACTCGACCCGCATGGCGTATTAGTCGCGACTTGCCTCGTAGGCAGCCAGCTCGTGACGGTAACGGGCAATGGTCTCGTCGCTCAGCGGGCTGCGATCCATATCGGTCAGCATGGCATCGAGATCGCTGGCCAGCTGATCGGCAGCCTGCAGCATGTCCTCGAAGGCAAACGCGGCATTGCTGCGCAGCGGCAGTTGCATGAACAGGGAGACACCCGGCGTGGTGAACTGCTCCATCCGGTACGGGTTGAAGGTACCCGGCTTGACCATGTTGATCATGGAGAAGAGCACTTCACCCTTGCCGTTGGGATCTTCGTGACGGTGGAAAATATCCATCTCGCCAAACTTGAAGCCCAGCGCCATCAGGGATGAGAGCAGGGTTGCACCTTGCAAGTCGTGGCCCGGACGGCCCATCAGGTTGATGACATAGACATCCTGCCAGATCTTCTCGACCGGCTGGGGCGCCATGCGCGGCTCTTCAACCACAGGTGCAGGTGCCACATAGGCTGGCTCTTCATAAACAGGCTCGGGAGCCACATGACGGGGCTGCGGCTGATATTCCGGCTCGGGTGCACGCACCGGTTCGGCACGAACGGTGTCGGCGGTACGGACTGTCTCTGCACGGGCACCAAAAGTCGGGGCGGTCGCGTAGGCGGGCTCGACCAGCGGCTCGTCGTCCAGCGACTGCATCATGGGCTCGCGCTGGGGACGGGAACGGTAGACCGGGGTACGACGATTGACCTGAGCAGGTTTGCGCACCGGCGCGGCTGGCGCCTCGTCGATCTCCTCGGGCAGCGGTTCGTCGAACGCATCCTCCTCTTCATAGACAGGAGGCGGCGGAACCGGGCGGGCAGCAGGCTTGCGCACTACGGGCGGCGGCAGATCGTCCTCGTCATCTTCATCATCAAAGGCGGGGACGGCAGGGCGACGACCGAGTTCCGGCTGGCGGCTCTCTTCACTGCGCAGCTTGGGCTCGGCACGACGGCCACCACTGACCACACGTACCTGGCCGATGCCATCGCTGTCGAAGGCGTCGTTATCACGATCCCGCGACTTGGAGTCCATCCGTCCAATCGGTTTCTCTTTGATCGGTGCCTGACGATTCTTTTTGTTGCTCCACAACCCGTGAATGAGCAATGCCGCAATAGCAATACCGCCCAGGGCAACCAAGATGTAACGCAATTCCTGCATTAGCTGCTTCTCTTTCTAGTTTTGCTCAGCCAAAGCGACGGCTTCACCGATATCGACCGACACAATGCGAGAAACCCCGGGCTCTTGCATCGTGACGCCAACCAGCTGCTCAGCCATCTCCATGGAGACCTTATTATGACTGATGTAAACGAACTGTACTGTGCTCGACATCTCTTTGACAAGAGAACAGAAGCGACCGACGTTCACTTCATCGAGCGGTGCATCCACCTCATCCAGCAGACAAAAAGGTGCTGGGTTGAGTCTGAAGATGGCAAAAACCAGCGCAAGCGCGGTTAACGCCTTCTCCCCCCCGGAAAGCAGGGCAATGGTAGCATTCTTCTTACCCGGAGGTCTCGCCATGATGCTCACTCCGGCCTCCAAAAGATCATCAGAGGTGAGCTCAAGCCAGGCACTGCCCCCACCGAACACTTTTGGAAACAGGGATTTTAAATCTTCGTTGACCTTATCGAAAGTGTCCCGGAACCGTATTTGTGTCTCTTTATCAATTCTTTTAATGGCTTGGCTCAAGGTTTCCAGCGCTTGCTCGAGATCCTGACACTGATTTTCAAGGTAGGTTGCCCGGGTTTTCGCCTCTTCGTACTCCTCCAGCGCCGCCAGGTTGATGGCGCCGAGCGCCTCCACTTGCCCCTCCAGGGTCTGGATCTCCAGCCGCAACTTGCTGCGATCAGCGGCGATGAGCACCGCCTGATCGAGATCGACCAGTCGAACCCCCAGCTCTTCGAACTGCTCGTGCAGCCCCTGTCGACGGGTGAGGTTGCGTTCGCGCTCAAGACGTAGGGTCGCCAGCTTCTCTTGCAACGTCACCAGCTGCTTGTGATCGGCACTTCTGGCCTGTTCCAGCTCACCGAGCTGGCGCTCCAGCTCCGCAAGCCGTTGATGGCAGGCAAGCTGCAGCGCCTCCAGATTGCGCTGCTCAGCCAGCAGGGGCGCCAGATCCGGCACTGCTTCGCTATCCGGCCCTTTCAGCCCGGCCAGCTCCAGCCCGAGCCTCGCCAACTCCTCTTCACCTAGGGTAATGAGTTGGCGCAGATTGCCCAACTCCAGTTGCAAACGCTGGCAGGCCGCTTGTTGCTGCTCGCGGCGCACACGGGCCTCGTCGACCGCCCGCTCGCAGCGGGTCAACAGCTCCTGAGCAACCAGCAACCCTTGCGTCAGCGGCTCCCCCTGCTCCTGCAACTCGGCAAGGCGCGCCTCATCGAGTTCCAGTTGTTCACGGGCGCTGGCCAGTCGCTCTGCCTCTTCGGCCTGCTCCTGATCAAGCCGGATCAGCTCTTCGCCGAGCTGACCGAGCCGCTGCAACCGCTCCTGCCGCTGACCCTGTTGCAGGCTCCAGGCTTCGCGCAGTTGTTGCCATTTCAGCTCTTGCTCGCGCAAGGTTCGCTGCGACAACTCCTGCGCACTGGCAAGCTGGGCACGCCGGGCATCGGCAGCCACAAGTTGCTCGCTCAGCTGTGCCAGCCCTGCGGCAACCCTCTCCTGCTCGGTATGCAACCGCTCACGCTCACCCAGCAGCGCCATGGTGCCAAGCGCCGCGCCCTGCCCCAGATCTGCCCAGTTTGGCCCCAGCCAGTCGCCAGCAGGAGTCAGTACCGACTCACCGGCCGCAAGGCTTAGCTGGCGGGCCAATGCGGCCTCCCGGCTCTCGACCAGCCAGATGGCATTGAGGAAGGCAGGAATGTGCTCGCCGCCCAGTTGCGCCGCCAGCGTACCGGCAACCGCCGGTTGCGCCGGGCCAATCCAGAGCCCCTCTTGCATCAGATCGCACTCGTCCGCCGGCGTTGCGGTGAGCCAGCGACCCAGCACCTTGTCGAGTGCCTGTGCCCACTCGGGGGCAACCTGCAGTCGATCCGCCAGGGTCGCCCCCTCCATCTGTTCGCCGAGGATCTGATCCAGGGTCGCCAGCCGCGCCTCCAGCTCCCGTTGCAGGCTCAACTGCTGGCCATGCTGCTGCTTGAGTTGTTCATGGGCGTCGACCGCCTGTGCCAGCTGCTCGGTCAGCTCGCCATTGGCCGCCCGCGTCAGCTCCAGCTCACCACTCAGGGCATCGAGGGCCGGTTGCAGATCGTCGGCCTCTGTGCCGAGGGGGCCAGCGCGTTCATCTTCCAGCTTGAGGCGGGCCAGCCGGGTCTTGGCCTGCAGCTCCTGCAGACCACCCAACCGGGTACGGGTCTGGTTGAGCTGCCCCTGCAACCCGGCCAACTGTTGTTGCCACTGCTGCTGGCGCAAGCGAGCCTGCTCCAGCTGCTCGCTGGCGTGCTGGCGGGCCTCCTGCTGCTCGGTGAGCAACTGCTCACACTGCTCCAGCCGGGCGCTCTCCTGCTCGGCGCGCAATACCCCTTCGGTCAGCTGATCCTGCTGGCTGGCAAGCTGCGCCTTGCGAGTGGCGATCCGCTCACCGAGCGCCTCTGCACGGGCCTGCCAGTCTCGCCCCAGTTCACTCTGGTGCAGTTGCTGTTGTTCGAGGCGGGCGATGGCCTGCCCGCCGAGAAAAATCTGTTGCTGACGGCTCGCCTGTTCGGCTTGCGCCTCTTGTCTGGCGACCGACAGGGTGACGTGGCGCCCCTCATCGGCGGTGCGCTTGGCATCGAGCGCCGCCAGCGCCTGCTCGGCCTGCGCCAGCTCTGTTTTAGCCTCGCCAAGGCGCGTCTCCAGCGCCCACAACTCGGAGCCAATCAGCTCGGCTCGAGCGGCGCGCGAACGACTCTTGAGCTGTTTGTAGCGCTCGGCCGTTTCGGCCTGGGCTTTGAGGTGGTCGAGGCGCGAGCCCAGCTCGCCGCGAATATCGCCGAGGCGCTCCAGATTCTCCTTAGTGTGGCGAATGCGCTGCTCGGTCTCGCGGCGCCGCTCCTTGTAGCGGGAGACCCCGGCGGCTTCTTCCATAAAGAGCTTGAGATCGGCCGGACGTGACTCCACCAGTCGGCTGACGGTGCCCTGTTCGATGATGGCGTAGCTGCGGGGGCCAAGACCGGTGCCGAGGAAGAGGTCGGTCACATCCTTGCGGCGGCACTTCTGGCCGTTGATCTGATAGTGGTTGGAGCCATCGCGCAGCACTTCGCGACGCACCGAGATCTCGGTAAAGCGGCCAAACTCGCCGGGCACCCGGTTGTGGGGATTGTCGAACACCAGCTCGACCGAGGCGCGCCCGTGCGCACTGCGATTGATGGAGCCGTTGAAGATGACATCGGTCATGTTCTCACCGCGCAGATGGCGAGCGGAACTCTCCCCCAGCACCCAGCGCACCGCGTCGATGACGTTGGACTTGCCACAGCCGTTAGGGCCCACCACGGCGGTCATGTCTGCCGACAGTTCGATGCGGGTCGGCTCGACGAACGACTTGAAGCCGGCGAGTTTGATCAGTTTCAGACGCATGGCGACCTGTATCAGTGGCTAAATAAAGAGGATGCGGGCAGGTGACTTTACCAAATCCAGACCCGGCTTTGTTTGTAATATGCAGGCATCATCCCCATTCATGCCCGATTTTTGGTCGCCACGGCACGAAATAAGGAATAGTCGGCGACTTTACCAAATCAAAGGCTTGTTTGTAATATGCTGGCAGTTCTCCCATGCATAGATGGAGCTCACATGAGCCAATCACCCCATATGGTCAAAGATTCAATCAGCGGTGCAGACTACTTTCTGCGCGGTTTTTCCCTCATTCGCCAACCGGGCATCCGCACCTTTGTGCTGATCCCCCTGCTGGTCAACTTCGTGCTGTTTGCCGGGGCCTTCTATGCCCTCTTGCTGCAACTGGACGGCCTGTTCGCCTGGCTCCATCAGCAGATCCCCGCCTGGCTCGACTGGCTGGACTATCTGCTGTGGCCCATCGCCCTCATCACCATACTGGTGGTCTTCTCCTTTATCTTCAGCTCGGTCGCCAACTGGGTAGCCGCTCCCTTCAACGGCCTGCTGGCGGAGAAAGTCGAGCAGATCCTCACCGGCCAGCCCGCCAATGACAGCGGCATGCTGGATATCGTCAAGGATGTGCCACGCACCTTCGGCCGCGAATGGACCAAGCTGAAGTATTACCTGCCCAAGGCCATCGGCTGCCTGATCCTGTTTCTGATCCCGGTGGTGGGCCAGACCCTGGCGCCGGTGATCTGGTTCCTGTTCAGCGCCTGGATGATGGCGATCCAGTATGTGGATTATCCGTTCGACAACCACAAGATCGACTTCATCACCATGCGCGATGCCTTGAAGCAGCGCCGCGGCAAGTGCCTCAGCTTCGGCGCTCTGGTGACCCTCTTCTCCGCCATTCCGGTGGTGAACCTCTTTGTGATGCCGGTTGCCATCTGTGGCGCCACCGCCATGTGGGTCGATCACTACCGGCAGGAGCAGCTGGGGCGCTAACTCTTGAACATTGATTAGAAAAAGGCACCCGAAACGGTGCCTTTTTCGTATTTAGCATGAATTAAATTAATGCATGCATTCGATAGCTTGTCCCATATGACACGAGTTGGTAGGATTCTGGCCTTTCTCGTTCCCTGGGATATCTCATGTTACATGCACTCTTCTTGGTTGGCCTGGTGGCCGAAGGGATGACCGGCGCGCTGGCCGCGGGTCGGCGACGGATGGATCTGTTTGGTGTGGTGATCATCGCCTCGGCGACGGCCATCGGTGGTGGCACCATTCGCGATGTGCTGCTCGGCCACTATCCGCTGCTCTGGATTGAGCATCCGGAATATGTGCTGCTGGTTGCCGCAGCCGCGATGGCGGGTGTGGTCTCCGCCCCCCTGATGCGCTATCTCGGCAAGCTGTTCATGGCCCTTGATGCCCTGGGACTGGTGGTCTTCTCCATCTTCGGTGCAGCCCGAGCGCTGGATATGGGCCACGGCGCCGGTATTGCCTGCATCATGGCGGTAGTGACCGGGGTCTTTGGCGGTGTGCTGCGGGATCTGCTCTGCCAGCGCATTCCGCTGGTGTTTCGTCGCGAGCTCTATGCAGCCATTTCGCTGATCACCGCAGCCCTCTACTGTCTGGCGCTGGATCAGGGCTTGCCGACCAATTGGGCCGCGTTCGGTTCCATCGGGATCGGCTTTGTACTGCGGCTGCTGGCGGTACGCTTCAAGTGGGGTCTGCCCACCTTCAACTACCAGTACGCGACTCACTGAGTACGCCAGCTTCTGGCGAGGCGGGTTGGATTGCGAGCAACAAAAAAGCGCCCGAGTGGCGCTTTTTTCATGGACGTTCTGCGACTCAGTTAATCCCTTCCGAGCTGAAGAAGGTCGCCTTGTCGGCGATAAAGCGGATCTTGATGTTCTTCCCTTCCCCGCCCCAGAGGCAGCTGGTAGTGCCCAAGGCATCATCACAACGCTCCGCCTTGCCCAGAATGGTGCTGGCCTCGGCGTAACTCATCCCCATCTTCAACTGGTCGTAATTTTCACGGTTGAGCTTGCTGCAACCGGTCAACAACAGGGCGATCAGGCCGCCAATCACTATCTTTTTCATCGCTATCTCCTCTCTGGTGGGAAGAGCTTGGCAGCTTGCCATCCCCTTTACCAGCTGCGCACCGGGCCGGTATCGAGGTGAACGAAGTTATCACGAGGATAGTAACCAACCCCACCCACCTTGAGCTGGAGCGCCGCCTTGCGCAGATGGGCCAGCTGTACGCTGGGGATCCGCACATCCACCGCCTGCCCCAGGGTGTGGTAGCTGTGCTTGGCCACGCCGCGACTCTTGTGGCGCTTCTGACGATTGGTTGCCGGGGCGCGATAGCCGGAGATCAGCTGGATTTCGCTGCGCCGACCCAGCTTGTGCTGCAACAGGAACAGCTGATCAAACAGCTTCTTGTCGATGTTGAACACTTCATTGCGCCGGTAATCGCGGAAGATGTGGTTGAGCTCGGCCAACCCGTCGCTCAGATAGTGACCATTTTCCCAATAGCTGGCGCGCACCCGCTCGCCGGTATTGAGATTGAAGAAACTGAGTTCACGCCCGGTGGTACTGCGGCTGGCCAGTGCAGGGAAGGAGATCAGCGAGCTGCCCAGCAGGCAACCGGCTCCCAGCAACAGGCGACGTCGACTTATCTCTTGTTCCAGCATAAGGGGTTCGTCCATCGCAGATTCAAGCGAAAAAATAGTTGAATAAGATCACTGATTGAATGTGATACAGGCGCTTGAAACTACCCTCCAGCGGGGGGCCCTGTCAAACCTCAATCGCCCATAGAAAAGCCCGGCACAGGCTGGGCTTTTCACTCTGTGGCAGGGATCACAACAGGCGGCTCTGGAAGCTGACCCGATCAAATCCGTAGATGTCGTTGCGCAGTTGCTGGCGACCATTTTCGTCGATCCAGCTGCTCCAGTAGACGGTAAAGACCGGGATCGGCGTGGTGAGCGGCAACCATTTGGTCTGGCTCTCCTTGAGGATATTGGCCACCTTGTCAGGCTGATAGCGGGAATCTGCCAACAACAGCTCGGCCAGATCGTCCGCATGTTCCACCCGGATGCAACCCGAACTGAAAGCGCGCGCCCCCTGCTCGAACAGCGCCTTGCGCGGGGTGGAGTGCAGATAGATGGCGTCATTGTTGGGCAGGTAGAACTTGTAGCGCCCCAGGGCATTGTGATCCCCCGGCTTTTGCCGCAGGCGATAGGGGAAACCGGCGGCCAGCGCCTGACGCCACCCCTCTTCGGTGAACTGGACCGGATTGCCCTCGCTGTCGATCACCTCGAACTGCTCGCGACTCAAGTACGCGGGATCCCGACCCAGCTTGGGCAGGATGTCCTTGCTCAGGATCGAGCGCGGCACATGCCAGGAGGGGTTGAGCACGATGGAGCGAATTTCGCTGGCCAGAATGGGGGTGGCCCGCTGCTCCTTGCCGACGATGACCCGGCTGGTAAACACCTCGTTGCCGGACTCCACCACGCTCAGACGGTAGTCGGGAATATTGACCAACACATAGCGGCCACCGGCGAGTTGATCCACCAGATCGCGACGCCACAGGTTACGCAGCAGCAAGCTGGCGCGCACTTGCGGGCCGGTATTGAGCCAGGAGCGGGTCTGACGACCGATAATGCCGTCCGCGGTGAGACCATGACGACGCTGGAAATGCTTGATGGCCTGCTCGGTATCACCATCGTAAATCTGATCACCATGGCTCGGGGCGCTGTCGCCCAGCTCGTTGAGCATGGCGCGGATTTGGCCGAGCTCGGCGGAGCTTTCTCCGGCACGCAGGGTCGGCATATCGAGGGTTGGCCACTTGCTGGCCATCGGCATCGCCAGCAGTTTGTGCACCTTGGCCCGCACCGCCTCGTATTCCGCCACCTGAGGGCGCAGGGATTTCACCTGGGTGAGCAGGTCATCATCGCTGGGTTGGGTCACTACAGGGCGGTTCAAATCGAGCTTGAGGGTCTTCATCTGCTCGCGAGAGACCAGATCCATCCCCCGCCAGGCGTGCTGGAAACGGCTCAGCTTGGTAAAAATGTCGTCATAGATGGCACCACGCTTGTCTGCAGGGGTAGCCTGCAGGCGCTTCCACAACGTGAAAAAATCGGGATGCAGCTGGGCAAGCACAGCCTCTTGCAACTGCTGCTCCAGCTCGACACGGGCCTGTTCGGCCTGACTGCCCTGATACCAGTCGTGTCCGGTTTCACTGGCCGCCACCACAACTTGTGCTTCGGTCGCATGTACCGCGCCAGCGGGCAAACATCCCAGCCACACCAGATTGGCAAGGGCCAGCCAATACTTCATCCCCATGGGTACCTCAAAACGGTTTGTTCACTCTGTCAGACCTGACAAGCAGACCCGATGCTCAGGCCGCTCATGATGCGTGAACGGCCAATACTTTGCTAGCGCCCGGGGGCATAACGCTGCCAGATAATGTCATACGCATCTGTCTCCTTGAACCGCGCCAACGCCTGATTGAATTGTTGCAAGAACTGCGGCGAAAAGCTGCGCTTGCCCAACATAAAGAAGCTCGGCGATTCAGATACCACCATGGGGTGACTGGTGAACAGACCGCTCATCCCCTCCTTGTTAAGGGCGCTGGGGGTAGCCAGCATGTCACCAAGGAAACCGTCGATCCGCCCGCGGGCCAGCTTCTCAAAATTTTGCTGGTCGCTCACCGCACTCACCTGTTTGGCATAGCGAGCGATCAGCGACATCACTTCCTCACCATAGAAGTACTCTTTGGTGACGCCAAGGGAGTAACCACTGGCCAGCCAGCTTGTCAGATCCTGTTCGGGATAGTGGCTGCCCTTGCGGATCCACAGCAAGGTGCGCCCCGGGTTGTAGGAGTCGGAAAACCAGGCATAACGGGCGCGCTCATAATTGATATTCGCCTCCATCGCCATGTCTATCTCGCCATATTCCATTTCGTGCAGTACCCGCTTCCAGGGCAGCTCCACATAGTGGACCTTGCAGTGCATGGAAGTGAGCACAGCCGTCAGCACCTCGGCGGCATAACCACGCACCTCTTGCGGTGAGTCTGCTTCGTAATAATGGTAGGGGGGCCAGTTATCGTAACCGACCTGAATGGGCTCGGGACACAGGGCCCTGGCCAATGCCATTGGCGCCCATAATCCAAGCAACAGACAGCAAGAGATCCACTTCATATGTCATCCTTGACGAATAAGTGAGTCATCATAAATCGCCCCCTGCAAAATGGCGATAGAGGCCAGATGACTATCGCATCCGCTAGAAAATGACGCAGCAAAGCACGTCTATTTGCCAAATACCCCGCCGGAGCACCACTGGCAACCGGCGCCCCGCCAGACCTGTTTAACCGGGAAACAACAACGTTTGGAACAGGGGTAAAAAGGGGTTAATATGTGACCAAATATTTTTTTGTGATCCACTATGCTTTTTTTGCAATTGGATTAGCATATGCGCGACATCGGCCTACCCATTCTGTCAGGCATAGAGAGTGATATGACGTACAAAAAGTTCGGTTTTTTGACTGCCATTCTGGCGTTAAGCGGTTTTTATCTTTACACCCTCTATCTGGCTGCTCACCCCAACGTGAGCCTGGCCTACAAACTCTATTATCTGGAAGGCAAGACACGCTTCTGGGAACACAACTCCAGCATGACCTACCAGCCGGGTAACGAGCTCAATCTGACCAAGCCGAGCCGCTTTCTCTCCAGCGAAGGCTGGGCCAAGAAGCCGAGCGATGAAGGTACCCTGCTCAGCGGTCAGGGCGGTCTCTACTTTGTGCTGCCCAAGCAGGCGGCCAATCCGGATCAGCTTACCGTACAGGCCCGCATCAACAGCCCGGAAGCCGGTGCCCTGTTGAAAGTGGCGCTGGGTCACGACTTCACCACCACGGTGAAACTGGCCAAAGCGGGCATCAACGAAATCCGCCTCAGTCTGCCCGGTGACTCGCTCACGGCAGATCCCAAGCGCCCCAATTTTCTGGCGCTCTCGGCACCTACTCCCATCAATGTGCAGTCGGTACGTTTGACCGTAGCCCAGTGATCCTTGCCCCGAATACCATTTTATAAAAACAACTATCCCAAATAAGGACGTTCTTATGTCGCATCCAGATTTTCGACTCTCTCTGGTCGTTCCCGTTTACAACGAGGAAGAGAGCATCGATGCCTTCATCAACGCGATAGACAACGAACTGGCCCCGCTGAAAGACCAGCTTGAAATTGTATTCGTCAACGATGGCAGCCGTGACCGCACCCGTGAAGTGGTCGAGCAGGCCATCGCCCGTGACCCGCGCGTGACCCTGGTCAACCTGGCACGCAACTTCGGTAAAGAAGCGGCCCTGACCGCCGGTCTGCATCAGGCCAAAGGGGATGCCATCGTGCCGATGGATGTGGATCTGCAAGACCCGCCCGCCCTGATCCTGGAGTTCGTCAAACTGTGGCAGACCGGTGACTATGACACCGTCTACGGCATCCGAGTCGATCGCAGCGCCGATACCCCGATGAAGCGCCTGACTGCCGGTGGCTTCTACCGCTTCTTCAACGCCCTCTCCACCAGCACCAAGCTGCCGGAGAACGCCGGTGACTTCCGCCTGATCGACCGTCGCGTGGTCGAGGCGATCAAGCTGCTGCCCGAGCGCAACCGCTTTATGAAGGGGCTGTTTGCCTGGGCCGGTTTCCGTGCCGTTGGCGTCCCCTACGAGCGCCCGGCCCGTCACGCCGGTGAAACCAAATTCAACTACTGGAAACTGTGGAACTTCGCGCTCGACGGTCTGCTCAGCTTCTCCAGCTGGCCGCTGCGGGTCTGGAGCTATGTAGGTGTCAGCGTCTCGCTGGTTGCCTTTCTCTACATCCTGAAAATCATCACCCAGGTGATCTTCTTCGGCATCGATGTACCCGGTTACGCCTCCCTGATGTCCGTAGTGCTGTTCCTCGGCGGTATCCAGCTGTTGTCGCTCGGCATCATCGGCGAGTACATCGGCCGCATGTTTGTGGAAGTGAAACAGCGCCCGGTCTACCTCATTGAAGGGGTCTATGGCCAGTATGCCAAGCAGGATGCGGGCAAACCGCAGAGCGCTGACAGCAACCCGCAAGAGCAGCAGGAGCAAGCGCCTCAATGATCTCCCGCGAGGAATTCTGGCGGCTGGTACGTTTCGGTTTTGTCGGCGGGGGGGCTACCCTCGTCGACCTTGGCACCTCCATCGCACTGTTTCATACCTGGCCCACCATCTCGGAGCACCTGGTTACCACGCTGGCTTTTGCCATCGCGTTCTGGTTCTCCTTCTTTGGTCACCGCTACATCACCTTCCAGAAGCAGGGAGCCGCCAGCAAGTTTCTGCTGGTTGCCCTCTTCTCGCTGGCGGTGCGTAACCTGATCCTGAGCGGCCTGCTGTTTGCGGGGCTCTCCGGTCTGCTGCCGGTGGTCATCGCCACCCTGACCGTTACCGTCCTCACTTACGTTCTCTCTCGCGTCTGGGTTTTTGCCTGATGAATGATATGACCAATACTGCCCCGCTAACCGGGGCTGCACTCCCCTATCGCCCGTCACTGCGCATCAGCGGTCGTGACTGGCTGATGATCATCGCCGCCTTCATGCTAAGCCGGGTGGCGCTGTATGGCATGGGCTACTTCGGTGTCCAGCTCTATGGCTCCCCCGATATCGGCCCGCTGCAGGCCTATTGCCAGTTCGACTGCGTCTGGTTCCAGCGCATCATCGAAAATGGATACGATCTCTACCCGCGCTGGCTGAGCAAGGGCAATGCGGCCAACTGGGCCTTTATGCCGCTCTACCCGATGGTCTCCGGTGCCATCTCCAACCTGTTCAATGTCGAGAGCCTGATCGGCCTCATCATTGTTACCAATATCTCCTTCTTCGCCAGCCTGCCGCTGATGCTGCTGGTGTTGCGTCAGCTCAAGCTGGGGGACGATACCGCCCGCTTCGGCGTCTGGCTGCTCGCCTTCTCCCCCTTCTCCGCCTACTTCGTCTCCGGTTATACCGAGTCGACCTTTATGGCGCTGATGCTGGGGATGTTCCTGTTCGCCTATCGGGAGCAGTGGCTGATGGTGGCCGTGCTGGGGGTCTGTATCTCCGCCACCCGCAACCTGGGGGTGATGATGGTCTTCCCGGTGCTGATCCTGGCGCTGCAGGCTTACGGCTGGCGGGAATTTTTCCGCTTTACCGAGCGCGCTTTCAAGGTGGTGTTCACCCTCTGGATGATCCCGTTTGGCCTGTTTGCCTACATGGTCTACCTCTATCACCTGACCGGCGATGCCTTCGCCTTCAAACACATTCAGGTGGCCTGGGGTCGCTACATGGACAGCCCGCTGGACTGGTGGCTGAGCGGTTTCGAGCTGGGCGGTCGCAAGGCTTACCTCTCCATCATGGTGATCTTCGGCTGGTGCCTGAACGGCTACCTGTTCAGCCAGAAACGCTGGGCGGAAGCGACCCTGATGTTCATCTGCTGCACCATCCCGCTGATGACCGGCCTCAACGCCATGCCACGCTACATGTTCGGGCTCTACCCGACCCTGCTGGCCATCATTCTGCTGACCCATCGCTGGCCCGCCATCCGCCCTGCTGTGCTCTGCATTAGCGGCATGGTGGCCTCCTTCATCGCGGTGGCCTTCGTCAACTTCAAGTTCTTCACCGTCTGATGTGACGACGATGCCTGATACACCAAATGCCGGTCACCTGACCGGCATTTTTTTATGGCCGCTATTTTTATCGACAGAGCCTCCCATCTCCTCTCCGTCACACTTTCCTCGGCTTGAAAACGTAACCATTTGAACTGAAGTCACAAATCGGCATTTTGCCGATCCAAGGCGCGCTTTGCTGCTCCTAGAATGGGCCCTTGTCCGAACTGCCCTGCTCAAGGAATGGCTTATGCGTCGTGCTCATCACTTATCCCCTCTCTGGCTTGCCCTGCTGGCCGCCCCTCTGTTCATCCCACAGGCGATGGCCGCCCCCGAGGTTCGCCTCTATGTGGATGGTCAACCGGTGGCGACCCCGATCGTGCTGGACAAGGGCACGGTGGAGCTGACCCACCCCCTTGCCAAGGGGAGCCACCAGATCCGCATCAGCGACGCAGACAATAGTTGCGGTACCAGCTTTGGCCCGAGCGAGAGCAAGCCGCTCCCCTTCGGCACCGCCCAGCCCATGGACAAATGCAGCAAGGATCAGAGCTTTACCCTGCGGGTGATGCTGGCCGGGGAGTATCAGTTCACCTTCAACCCAGATACTCCCAGCCTCAAGGTGTTGCGGGCGACCAAGAAGAGCGAATTCAAACGCCAGCCACCACAAGAGCCTTGCATCAGCTGGGATGGCGGCCCGGTCACGGTATCCCTGAAAGGGGTCTGGCCCGACGGCACCCGACTGCGGGATGCCTACTCGAAACAGGAGGCGGTGGTCAAACAGGGCAAGCTGACCCTGACCCCGAGCAAAGAGAGTGGCGGCCTGCTGCTGCTCGAGCCGGTCAAGGCAGCCAAGCCAGCACCATTTAGCTGGGATCAGGCGAGCGTCTATTTCCTGCTGACCGATCGCTTCCACAATGGTGACCCCGCCAACGACCACAGCTTCGGCCGCCAGAAGGATGGACAGGATGAGGTGGCCACCTGGCACGGCGGCGACTTCAAGGGGCTGACCGAGAAGCTCGACTACATCAAGAGCCTCGGCATGAACGCCATCTGGATCACCCCCATGGTGGAGCAGGTGCACGGCTTTATTGGCGGTGGCGAGCAGGGCAACTTCCCCTTCTACGCCTACCACGGCTACTGGGCGCTCGACTTCACCAAGATTGACCCCAACTACGGCGATGAAGAGAGCCTGAAAACCCTGGTGGATGAGGCCCACAAGCGCGGCATGCGGATCATCCTCGACGTGGTGATGAACCACGCCGGTTACGCCACCCTCGCCGATCTGCAAGATCTCGGGCTCACCGAACTGACCCAGAACAGCAGCAAACTGCCAACCGTCTGGAACCAGTGGCGCCCGAGCGGCGGCCTCAACTGGCATGGCTACAACCAGTTCATCGACTATCAATCACCCGCGTGGAACAAATGGTGGAGCGGTGACTGGGTGCGCGCCGGTCTACCCGGCTACCCGCAGCCCGGCACCGACGATGTCACCGGCTCGGTGGCGGGGCTACCGGACTTTCTGACCGAATCGGCCAAACCGGTAGGGCTGCCGCCATTGCTGGCGGCGAAAAAGGATACCCTCGCCAAGGCGCTGCCCGACGCTACCGTGAGCGACTACCTGATCGCCTGGCACACCGACTGGGTGCGCCGCTTTGGCATCGACGGCTTCCGCGCCGACACCGTCAAGCATCTGGAGCCAGAAGTGTGGGCCAAGCTCAAGCAGGCGGGCACCGCTGCGCTCAAGGAGTGGAAGACCAACAACCCGGGCAAGGCCCTCGACGATCTGCCCTTCTACATGGTGGGCGAGGTGTGGGATCACGGGGTAGCCAAGGATTTCTGGTATCAGAACGGCTTCGATTCCCTGATCAACTTCGACTATCAGCGCGAGTTTGCCCTGCCCCAGGCCCAGTGCATGGCCAGCGCCGAGCCCACCTATGCCAGCTACGCCAGCCGCATCAATCAGGATCCCGAGTTCAACGTGTTGAGCTACATCAGCTCCCATGACACCAAGTTGTTCTTTGGCGACTATCAGGATGTGCCGCTACAGCGCCGGGTCGCCAGCAGCTTTATGCTGCTGCCGGGCGGCATCCAGCTCTACTACGGCGACGAGTCCGGCCGGGGGCTCGCCAAGGATGGCGGGGTGTTCGATCAGGCGCTGCGCTCGGATATGAACTGGCAGGAGCTGGCTAGTGGAGACAAGGCTGAGCTGGTCAAGCACTGGCAGCAACTGGGCCAGTTCCGCGCCGCTCATCCGGCTATTGCAGCAGGCAGTCACCAGAAACTCTCGGATGCCCCCTACGCCTTCGTGCGGGAGAAAGGGGATGACAAGGTGGTGGTGGTCTTTGCCGGCCGGCAGAAGTAACCCTTAAGCCACATTGACCAGCAGCAGAGAGGGGAGCCACTGGCTCCCCTCTCTCGTTTATCTATCTGCCAAGGCTCACTGTGACTGGCGCGCCACCACCGGCCACTGCAACCGCGCCTTGAGCAGGGTCTCCTGCCACAGAGGCCAAGAGAGCAGCACCTGCTGATACGCCCCCGCCTGACCGGGCAACAGGATGCCGTAGCTGGCCAGCCGATAGGCCATCACCGCATAGAAGGCGTCGACAATGCCCGCCTCGCCAAAGTAGAAGGGGCCCCGCGCCTGCGACCAGATCTCCTGCAAACGGGCCAGCTCACCGACCGCCTCCACCGGGGGATCGATACGGGTTGGCGCCCCAAGAAAGAAGGGGAGCAGAGAACGGATCTGCCGAAATCCCGCGTGCAACTCGGCGCAGAGGCTGCGAGCCAGTGCCCGCTCGGCCAGCGAAACCGGATAGAGCTGACGGTCGGGACAGCGCTCGTGAACATATTCGGCGATGGCCAGCGAGTCGTGAACCCGCAAGCCATCGTGTTCGAGCCAGGGCACCAGACCGGCCGGTGCCAGCCGCTTGAGCCGCGCCAGCGACTTGGCATCCTCCAGATCGAACACCTGCTCCTGCCACGTCAGCCCGCTCATGGCGAGCACCAGTGCCGCTCGCATCGCCCAGGTGGAGCCGGTGCCCACCGCCAATACCAAGGATCCCATCTGTTGCCTCCTGCATGAGTTGCCTGCGACCGGCCGATCTGCCCTGATGGCAAAACATCCGATGTTCGCTTCACATTTGCGCACCGGCGGGTTTGACCCTCTTGGTGAGCGATGCTAGTTTGATTTTTCAAAACAATCAGTTAGCAACAATGTGAGCCATTAACCGAAATATGGACAGCCAATTTACCATCGTCATCGCAGATGACCACCCCCTGTTTCGGGGCGCCCTTTACCAAGCGGTGCACATGGCCATCAACGACGCTCAATTGCTGGAAGCGGACTCCATCGACAGCCTGACCAGCCTGCTCGGCGAGCACCCCGAAGTTGACCTGTTGCTGCTCGATCTCAAGATGCCGGGAGCCAATGGCTTCGAGGGGCTGGCCCACCTGCGCGGCCAGTATCCCGACCTGCCCATCGTGGTGGTCTCCGCCTCAGAAGATGCGGCCATCATCCAGCAGGTATTGCGGCTCGGGGCGCTCGGCTTCATTCCCAAATCGGTACCGATGAAGGAGCTGGTCAACGCCCTCAATACGGTGATCGGGGGGGATAACTGGGTGCCGGAAGGCATCTCGCTCCATCCTGAATCGGAAGACGGCCCCGATTTCGCCAGCAAGCTGGCCAGCCTCACTCCCCAGCAATACAAGGTGCTGATCATGCTGCGCGATGGCAGCCTCAACAAGCAGATCGCCTGGGAGCTCAACGTCTCCGAGGCCACCATCAAGGCCCATATCACCGCCATCTTCAGAAAACTGGGCGTAAAGAACCGCACTCAGGCAGTCATCGCCCTGCAACAGCTCGATATCAAGGAGAGCTGACCCCTGCGCGCAGTGACACGCGCGAGACGACATAGCCAGCCATGCTGGCTATTTGTTGCTCGACAATTAGCACGATCGTACTTTATGCTGCTAGCGTCAACGAGGAGAGAGTGATGAGCAAGGGGCGCCTGACCCGGGAAACCATTTTGCAGACTGCCTTTGAGCAGGCGAGCCAGCAAGGGCTGGAGAGCCTGACCATCGGCTCGCTGGCCAACGCCTGCGAGATGTCGAAAAGCGGCCTGTTTGCCCACTTTCAATCCCGCGACAATCTGCAGATCGCCGTGCTGGAGTACGCCGCCGAGGTGTTCCGGCTGCGGGTGATCCAGCCGGTACGCCAGCAGGAACACCAGAGCCAGCATGACAAGCTGATCGCCCTGCTGCGCGCCTGGCAGGCGTGGAACCACTGCTTCGCCGGACGCTGCATGTTCCTCGATGCCTGGACCTCGGTGCAGGATGGCCATGAGCAAAAGAGCCAGGTGCAGCAAGCCGCCCGGCAACTGGTGCGCTTCTGGCTCGACTATCTGGCCCGTCAGGTGGTGCAGGGTCAGGCCGCAGGCGAGTGGCGACAGGAGATGGATCCCTGGCGCGCCGTTTACCGCCTCTATGGCCTCTATCTGGCGGATCAGGTGTTCAACGATCTCGAACTGTGTCAGGATCCGGCCTGCCACTTCTGGCCCGAAGTGGACGCTCTGCTCGCCAGCTGGCGCTGATGTTTTGGCATCCGTTCAACACGAATTTTTAAAAACCGATAAAAAAGCACGACCGTTCGCACATAAAAACCACAGGATGACCATGAGCAGCAAGATCTACTTCAACACCCGCCGCTTCAGCCCGAGCAAATGGCTGCTGGGGATCGGCACCCGGTTGCACCACAGACTCGCCCCCACCCATGCCAAGCGTACCGCCAGCAAGTTGCTGCTCACCCCCCAGCGCAACCAGCGGGGTGGCCACGAACCTGCCGGTCTGGTGAAGCAGGCTGTCCATACCAGCGAAGGGGTATTGATGAGCTATCGGCTCGGTCAGGGACCACTGTGGCTGCTGATGCACGGCTGGTCCGGCAGCGCCAGCCAGTTCTATCCGCTGATGAGCCATATCGCCGCGCAGGGTTTCACCGCCATTGCCTACGATCATCCGGCCCACGGCCAGAGCGCAGGCAACACAGGCCACCTGCCCCGCTTCGTACGCGCCTTCGACGAGCTGGCAACCAAGCTGGCCAGCGAAGTAGGCCCGCTGCACGGGGTCATCGCCCACAGCATGGGGGGCGCCGTCACTCTCTCCAGCCGTCAGGCGGGTATCGATACCCTGCCGCTGCTGTTGATTTCGCCGGTGCTCGACTATGTGCCCCAGCTCTACGGCATGGTGGCGCGCTCCGGCTACTCCATCCGGTTGTTCGATGCGGTGGTCAAGGAGATTGAGCAGGAGTACCAGCACCCCTTAAGTACAGTCGATCCGCTGGGTCGCCTCGCCAGTCGCAGCGGCGCGGCGATGATAGTACACGACGAGGAGGACAGATTTGCCCCGCACGGCGATTCCTTGCGGGCCAGTCAGGATGGTCATACCCGGCTGGTGAGCACCCGAGGTCTGGGCCACGGTCGCATCCTCGCCAGCGCCCCGGTATTCGCCGCCTTCGATCAGCTGGCGCGGCCGGAAAATCCTCACCGCGCCCTTTGACATGGGGCCATGAAAAAAACGGGCCAGCGCCCGTTTTTATATTTGATACAGCGCCTTATAGTTAACTTGTCAGTGGGAACGCCCTTCTCGGACCAACAATAAGGCGCCAGCATATGGCCAGACCCAATACAGCGTTGTTGCTCACCGGTGGCGGTGCTCGCGCCGCCTATCAGGTCGGCGCTCTCAAGGCAATTGCGGAGCTCTACCCGCGCAATCTCGGCATCCCTTTTCCCATCCTGTGTGGCACCTCGGCGGGGGCCATCAATGTCACCGCACTGGCCTGCTACGCCTCCTGCTTCCATCTGGGGGTGCGCAAGCTGGAGTGGGTCTGGCGCCGCTTCGAGACTCACCACATCTTCGATTTTCACCCGGGGCGCCTGCTGTGGCGGCTGATGTACGAGGGGTCGGCGGGGCTGATCAATCCCCACACCAACCACGCCTTTCACCTCTTTGACAACGCGCCGCTGCACCGCCTGCTGGATCAACTCATCGACTATCACCGAATTGATGACAACATCCTCTACGGCAGTCTGGAGGCACTGGCCATCACTGCGTCCGATTACGATGACGGCCTCTCCACCACCTTCTTTCAGGGGCGGGCCGACCACCATCCGTGGGAGCGGGCCAGACGGCGCGGGGTGCGCACCGTACTTACATCTGAGCACCTGCTCGCCTCCTCGGCGCTCCCCTTTGTCTTTCCAGCCACCCGGATCGGCGAGAAGTTCTACGGCGACGGTTCCATCCACCAGCTGAGCCCGCTCAGCCCCGCCATCCATCTGGGGGCGGAGCGGATCCTGCTGATCACCCTGGATCCGCCAGCCCACTCGGCGCCGACCCATCACCACGGTCATCTCACCAGCTCCAATATCGCCAGCCATCTGCTCGATACGGTCTTTACCGACACCCTCAACTCCGATCTGGAGCGGCTATGGCGCATCAACCAGACTCTTGATCTAATCCCTGAGCGGGAGCGCAATCGCCTCAAGCTGAAACGGGTGGAGACCTGCGTGCTGAAACCGAGTCAGGATCTCGACACCATCGCACTGGCCTACCTGCGCAAACTGCCGCTAAAGTTGCGCCGCCTGTTGCGGGTGCTGGGTGTGAAGGGGGATGAGACCAGCAGTCTGGCCAGCTTTTTGATGTTCTATCCGGGTTATTGTCAGCAGCTGATCAAGCTGGGCTATCAGGACACCCTGAGGGAGCGGGAGCGGGTCGTCGCCTTCCTCGATATCGAAGGGCTACCAAAAGAGCGGGAGTAAAGGGGGCGGCCGATGAGTGCGAGGGGATTCAGCGCCCCTCCAGCAAACGCTGCTCCGCCTGCTCCATCGCCACCACGGTACCAAACAGGATCAGCCGATCCCCAGCCGCCAGCACCAGCTCGGGTCTGGGCTCCAGACTCTGATCGCCGCGCTGCACCTCCTTGATCCGCACCTCATCGAGCGGCAGCTCGCGCACTTCACGGCCTACCGCCCACGCCTGATCGTGCAGCAACAGCGGATGGAGGCGTTCAAGCAGCTGATCTGCCTCCAGATTGCTGGCACTCTGATCCCCCCAGTAGAAGCCATGCAGGAAGCGATACTGGCTGCTGCGCTCCAGCTCCATCCGGCGGATCACCCGACCGATGGGGATATCGCAATTGAGCAGCAGGTGGGAGACCAGCATCAGGGCCCCTTCCTGGGATTCGGGGATCACCTCGAAGGCCCCCGCCTGCTTGTACTGCTCCAGAAAACTGTCATCCCGGGTACGCACCAGCACCTTGAGATCCCCCGCCAGTTCGCGGATCAGTGCCAGCATCGCCTCCACCCGCTTGCGATCATCAAAGGTGATGATCACCAGCCGTGCCCGCAGCAGACCGGCGGCTAGCAGAATATCGCGGCGGCTGGCGTCGCCGAAGGCTACCTGCTCCCCCGCCAGCTTGGCCTCGCTCACCCGCTCGGGGTCGAGGTCTAGGGCCAGAAAGGGGATCTCCTCGATCTTGAGAAAGCGGGCACAGGTCTGCCCCGCCCGGCCAAAGCCGGCGATGATGACGTGCTGGTTTTTGCTCAGGCCCGACTGGGCCACCTCGGAGCGGGTCAGCAGCGCCGGGTCGGTCAGGCTGCGGGCCAGCGAATGGGCCTGAGTCACCAGCCAGGGGGTCATGGCGATGGAGATGATGCCGATGCCGATCAGCAGGGAGACCAGTTGTTGATCCAGCAAGCCGTGGTGGAGCGCCAGCGCCAGCAGCACGAAGCCAAACTCCCCCACCTGACTGAGCATGATGCCGGCGGCCATGCTATCGCGCTTGCGCTCCCCCATCAGCCGCCCGGCCAGCAGTACCAGCAGGGATTTGCACAGCACCAGCAGCACCACGCAGATCAGTACCTGCCACCAAGCCCGCGCCACCAGCTCCCACTCCATGGCCATGCCGATGGTGATAAAGAAGAGCCCCATCAGCACATCGCGAAAGGGCTTGATGTCTACCTCAAGCTGATGACGGTAGTGGGACTCCCCCAGCATCATCCCCGCCAGAAACGCCCCCAGCGCCATCGACAGCCCGAGCGAATGGGTCATGTAGGCAGCCAGCAGCGCCACCAACAGGGCACTCAGCACGAACAACTCGTCGGAGCGGGCTCGCGCCACCTCGTGAAACAGCAGCGGCAGCAACCACTTGCCCACCGCCAGCAGAGTGAAGAGAGCAAACAGCCCCTTGAGGGTGGCCCAGGCGATCTCGGCGGCCAGGGCGCTCCCCTGCACTTCCGGCTGGGCGAGGATCGGGATCATCACCAGCAGGGGCACCACCGCCAGATCCTGAAACAGCAGCACGCTCACCCCCAGCTGGGCGCGGCGGGTATGGAGCTGTTTCTGCTCGCCGAGCTGCTTGATCACCACCGCCGTCGAGGAGAGCGCCAGCGTCCCCGCCACCACCAGCGACTGGGCCAGACCCAGCCCCCACCACCAGCCGATGGCGAAGAAAAGCAGTGACGTGAGCAGCACCTGCAACATCCCGACCCCCAACACCAATCGCCGCATCGCCAGCAATTTCGGCAGGGAGAACTCCAGCCCCAGCGAGAACATCAGAAAGACGATCCCCAGCTCGGCAATGGTCTGCATGATCGACTGGCCGGTGATCACCGCTAGCCCGTGGGGGCCGAGCAAGACGCCGGCAATCAGGTAGGCAAGGATCACCGGCAAGCCGAGGCGCCGGAAAGTTGCCACCAGCAGGACGGCGGCGAACAGCAGGATCAACAGGTCGGTGTACAAATTTTCCTCTCCTTTTATCGACTTAAGCTTAGTCAGCCGATCTGGCGGGCAGGAAAGATATATTGGGCATGCCAATTGCAGGGAGGAGACAGTAGTCAGGTGTTACAGGTGGAAGACCATGGAAAATACGTCGTCACTTAATGGCTTTAGCCATGGCATCGAGCAGTGGGTTCGCCAGATGGAGCGGCTCACGCCGTTGCCCAGCGTTGAACGCAACCAGTTGCTCGAGCAGTTGTTGGGGCAGAGCGATCTCGGCGGTCTGCTGACAACTTTTGCCGATCGTGCGGCAAGAATTGTCAGGATCCACGGTCTCTACCTCGATTGTGGCCAGCCCCATGTGCTGATCCAGCACCCGCCGCTGGCCACCCTCAACCTGCACAACTATCCGTTCGAGCTGCGCGGTCAGCATGGCCAGCTGCTCGGCCAGCTCCACTACGAGCTGGAACATCCGCTGAGCGGCAGCCAGCAACGGGTACTGATGCAATACCATCAGCTGCTCTGCCTGCTGCTGCCCCTCTATCTGCGGCTGGAAAAACTGGATCAGCTGGTCCGGCTCGATCACCTGACCGGCCTTGGCAACCGCTCCTACTTTGACGAGGCCATCGGTCGCGCCATCGAGCAGCACAGCCGCGAGCCCCACGGTCTGGTGCTGGTGCTGCTGGATCTCGATCGCTTCAAGCAGATCAATGACACCTGGGGTCATCCGGTGGGGGATCTGGTGCTGAGCCGCTTCGCCCAGCTGCTCAAGGGGTGCATCCGCAGCACGGATCAAGCCTTCCGGCTCGGGGGAGATGAATTTGCCCTGCTGCTGCAACCGGCCGAACCCGAGGCGTGGCGCCCGGTATGGCTGCGACTGCAGCATATGTTGATGACCAACAAGGAGCTCAGCACCTTCTCGGTCGGATGCAGCCTTGGCGCCGCCAGCTGGCAATCCGGGGTCGATGTGCCGAGCCTGTACGAGGCGGCCGACAGTCACCTCTACGCCCGCAAGAAAGCAGGCAAGGCCAGCCCTAACGAATAATCCCAAACTCTTCTTTGCTCCGGCACATGCGCGCCATGTGACCGGAGCTTCTTTTTTTGGGGAGTTAACCCCCGATCAAGTCAGGGGAGATCCAGCTCAGGCAGGATGGGGGCTGCACCGCTCTCCTGCCAGTGACAGACCAGCCCAGCACTCTGTGCCATAAAACCGTCGCAGACAAAGAGCCCCACCACCGCCGCCACCTGCTCGCCATAGTAGAGGATGGGAATGCGTCCCCGTTGCCACGAGGGAACACCATACTCCTGCAGCAGCTTCTTCATCCGCCGACTGCCGCTTCGCCCCACCGGTTTGAGGGGGATCCCGGGCGCTACCTGAAAACGCACCGAGAGCGGCTCGTCCGCTCGGGGGGCACGCAGCAGCCCCTCGCCGTGCTCAGCCATGCGTACCACCAGCTCACCCAGCCCGTCCGGCAGGGTCAGCGGCTCACCCACTGTGACCGGCAACACCTGATGGCAAGGTTGCAGATCAGGGCTCACCAGATAGAGCCGCTTCTGAAAACGGCGGCAGCTCTGGCGCCCCCAGTTGAGCCGGGGATTGGCATCGCCGCGCGCCAGCGCTACCTCCTGCCACAGCAGGGCAAGCTGCTCACGGGATGGCATCTCCCCCCCCTGACGGCGGATCCAGTAGCGCAGCAGGTTGTTGCGTCGGGTGGGTGAAAGGGCGTGCAGCGGGCCGATATGGAGCGCCTCCCCCTCGCCCGCCAGCTGCCAGTCACTCTCTGCCAGTTCGTCCAGCAGCGCCTCCTGCTCGGCGCACAGGGCCATGCTGCGCGCCGCAGTCTGGGCCATGGCGGGCCAGCGCGCCTTGAGCTGGGGGATAAGCGTCTGGCGCAAAAAGTTGCGGTCATAGCTCACATCCTGATTGCTCTCATCCTCCACCCAGCCAAAGGGGAGGCTCGCCGCCGCCTCGGCCAGCTCGGCGCGACTCATATCGAGCAGCGGCCGCAGCAACAGGCCACCGGCAAAGGGCTGGCTTGGCAAAATCCCCGCCAGGCCACGCAGACCGGCGCCGCGCTTGAGGGCCAGCAGCAGGGTCTCCAGCTGATCGTCCTGATGGTGGGCGGTGAGCAGCCACTCCCCCTCCCGCATCCGGGCGGTCAGCCGCTGGTAACGGGCGGTGCGCGCCTGCGCCTCCAGACTCTCACCATTGCCGCGGGCCAGAGTCACCCGCTCGACCAGCAGTTCCACCGCCAATTGCTGACACACGGCTTCACAATGAGCGACCCACTCATCAGCATGGGAACTGAGGCCGTGGTGCACGTGCAGAGCGCGAAGTGGCAGGCCGTGCTCGCGAGCATACTGCGCAGCCAGCACCAGCAGCAGGGTGGAGTCGAGGCCGCCACTGAAGGCCACCAGCAGACCGGTGGAACCTTCCGGCGCTGGCATAGTCAGACAAAAGCGAGAATAAAGATGAGAAATCATAGGCTTCCCCAAAACGGACCGGCCGATCTTAGCAGAGTCGGGCTTATCAAGCTGCAACCCTGCTGCTAGAGTGAGGCTCGCCCGCCCTCTCCACCAGGCTGGCCGCAAGGCGGTCGCACAATCTGTTGGAGCAAGGAAGATGGGCAGGGAAGCAAACAATCCGAATTGGAATCAAACAAGATGAACAATAAGAAAAGCTTACTGGCCGGCCTGATTGGACTGGCCCTGCTGGCTGGCTGCAGTCAGGCACCGCAAGACTCCCCCAAACACTCCGGGCTGGCGCTGGCCAATATGGACACCCAGGTCAAACCCGGCGATGACTTCTTCCGCTACGTCAATGGCAAGTGGCTCGCCACCGCCAAGATCCCCGACGATCGCCCCGCCGATGGCGCCTTCTACATGCTGCGGGACAAATCCCTTGCCGACGTGCGGGTACTGGTCGAGGGGCTGGCCAAGCAGGAGGCCGCCACCGGGACGCCGACCCAGCAGATCCGCGATCTCTACGCCAGTTATCTGGATCAGGCTGGCCGCGACGCCAAGGGGCTCACCCCGCTGGCACCGGCGCTGGCCGATATCGACCGGATCGGTGATCAGGCTGCGCTGGCCCGCGCCTTTGCCCAGTCGGGCCGCATGGGCGGCGGCGCGCCGTTCGGCATCTGGATCGACGCCGATGCCAAGTCCCCCGACCGCTATGCGGTCTACCTCTATCAAGGTGGACTGGGGCTGCCGGATCGGGACTACTACCTCAAGCAGGATCCCGACAGTCAGGCGCTGCGCCAGAAGTACCAACAGCATATCGCCGCCATGCTGAGCCGCCTCGGTGAGTCTGACCCGAGCGGCAAAGCCAAACGGATTCTGGCCCTCGAAACCCGGCTCGCCACCATCCAGTGGGACAACGTCGCCCTGCGGGATCGGGAGAAGAACTACAACAAGCGCCCCGCCAGCGAACTGGCACGGCTCGCCCCCCATCTCGACTGGCAGGCTTATCTCAATGCCGCGGGCATTGCTGGCCAGCCGGAGCTCATTATCGGTCAGCCGACCTATCTGAGCGCGCTGGATCAGGTGATGGCCCAAACCCCCATCGCCGACTGGCAGGCCTACCTCAAGTGGCAACTGCTGACCGACTACGCCCCCTATCTCGACAGCGAGACCGACCGCGCCAACTTCGCCTTCTACGGCACCACATTGAGCGGCACGCCCAAGCAGCGCGCCAGCTGGGAGCGGGCGCTCGGGGTCCTGAACGATCATCTGGGTGAAGCGGTCGGCCAGCTCTATGTGGCTCGCTACTTCCCGCCAGCAGCCAAGGAGCGGATGGAGCAGCTGGTTGAGAACCTGCGCACCGCCTACGGCCAGAGCATCAAGGAGCTCGATTGGATGTCGCCCGAGACCAAGGCGCAGGCACTCGAGAAGCTGGCCAAGTTCCGCCCCAAGATCGGCTACCCCGACAAGTGGAAGGATTACAGCGCCATCACTATCAAACCGGATGATCTGGTGGGCAACCTGCAACGCTCACAAGCCTTTGAATATGCAGACAGCCTGGCGCGCCTCGGCAAGCCGGTCGACCGGGACGAGTGGCACATGTCGCCGCAAACGGTGAACGCCTACTACAACCCGAGCAACAACGAGATCGTCTTCCCGGCGGCTATTTTGCAGCCCCCCTTCTTCGACATGACGGCGGATGATGCGGTCAACTACGGCGCCATCGGCGGGGTCATTGGTCACGAGATGGGCCACGGTTTTGATGATCAGGGGGCCAAATCCGACGGTGACGGCATGATGCGCGACTGGTGGACGCCGCAAGATCTCAAGGAGTTCCGCTTCCGCACCAGCCGGCTGGTGGCCCAGTACAACCGCTTCGAGCCCATCAACGGCCAGTTCGTCAACGGCCAGTTCACCCTGGGGGAGAACATCGGCGATCTGGGCGGCCTCACCATAGCCCACAAGGCCTACGAGCTGTCACTGGATGGCAAGGAGGCGCCGGTGCTGGATGGCTTTACCGGCGAACAACGCTTCTTCCTCGGCTGGGCGCAGGTGTGGAAGGGGATGTATCGCCCCGAGCTGATGCAGATGCTGCTGCGCTCCGACCCCCACTCGCCGCCCGAGTACCGGGTCAACGGCGTAGTGCCGAACATTCCCGCCTTCTACGAGGCATTCAACATCCAGCCGGGGGACAAGCTCTATCTGCCGCCCCAGAAGCGGGTGAAGATCTGGTAACAGCATCACGGCGGGCTCCCCGGGAGCCTGCACTCAACAGACAGCAAGAGGTTGCAAGATGAACAGAGCATTGATGATGGCAGGGCTGCTGACCCTGCCGCTGGCGGCACAAGCACAAGCCGAAGAGGGATTTAGCAAGCAACTGACCCTCCCCTCCGGGCAGGTGATCCGGGTGGCGCAAGGGGTGGGTGAGCCCGCCTCCATCGGCAGCTATGACGTGCGGCTCTATTCGGGCCAGAACGCCCAATTTCCACTGGATGAGTTTCAGGATGGCAAGGTGATGGCTCGCAACGGCTTTATCCGGGAGCTGAAACTGGTCGATTTGAATGGCGACAAGCAGCCCGAGCTGGTGGTCATCATCGAGAGCGCTGGCAGCGGCAGCTATCAGGATGCCGATGCCTACACCGTCAGCCCGCAAGGGGAGCTGGAGATCTTCAACCAAGTCAAGGAGCTGGAGCCCAAAGAGGATGTGGTCAAGGCGCTCAAAAGCCCGCAGGACTAAGCCCTCTCCCGGAATCTGAAATATAAAAAGCCCTGATGATCAGGGCTTTGTTGTTTCTTCTGTGCGCGTAATCAGCTCAGAGGCGGGTCGCCCGGATGGAGACCTGCGGCAGCGCCATCTCGTGCTGGGCCGCCACCAGTTGCAGCTCGTAAGCCCCCGCCAGCCAGGTCTGGGCCAGTACCGCATCCACGCTGGCATTGGTAAGTTCGAACGCCGCCACCGGGGTGCAACCGGCCAGCAGATTGGCCAGCATGGTGGCGCTCAGCAGATCCCCCACCCCGATGGGGTGGCGGGCAAAAGGGTAGAGCGGGCGGGATAGATGAAAGGTTCCCTCCTCGCACACCAGCAGCATCTCGAAGCGGTCCATGGCAAAACCGGCCTTGCCCAGATGTTTGACCATCACCAGCTTGACCCCTTGCGCGCACAGCTGCTGGCACGCCTCGATGGCCTCTGGCACATTGCGGATATCGCGGCCGGTGAGCTGTTCCAGCTCCAGCAGATTGGGGGCCAGCATATCGGCGCAGGCGAGTGCCCGGTTTTTCAGAAAATCGGCGACGCCGGGTGCCACTATGCACCCCTTGTCGGGGTGACCCATCACGGGGTCACAAAAGTAGAGGGCGGCCGGATTGAGCGCCTTGAGTCTGGCCACAGCCGCCAGGATCTCCTCACCCTGTTCGGCCGAGCCGAGGTAGCCGCTCAAGATCGCATCGCACTCGGCCAGCACGCCGATCTCCGCCAGGCCGTTTACCAGCTGACGGATATGGCCGCCGGGCATCACCATCCCTTGCCAGCCTTCGCGGTATTGGGTGTGGTTGGAGAACTGCACCGTGTTCATCGGCCACACCTCGATCCCGAGGCGACGCATGGGAAAAACGGCGGCGCTGTTGCCGGCACAGCCAAAGACTACGTGGGATTGAATGGAGAGCACTCGCTTCATGGTTGGCGACTCACGCAATAAGAACAGGAATTCCGGAGGGAAAAACGGGCCTTGCGGCCCGTTGTTGTCACTTTCGACTGTTGTCACTGTCGATTAACGCAGCACCTTGACGGTGTAGCTGCCATCGGCCTGGCGATAGAGGCCGTGGATGTCGGTCTCGAAGCCCGGGTAGTGGGCACCGATCTCGCACAGCATCTCGAGGAACTCAAGCACCGGCAGAGAATCCTGGGTCACCATCTCGCCCGGCAGTACCAGCGGAACTCCCGGCGGGTACGGCAGGATCATGTTGGCGCTGATGCGGTCAACCATGTCACGCAACGGCACCTCTTCCAGATTGCCAGCCAGCTCTTGCTGCCATGCAGCGTGCGGGGTCATCTTCATCTCCGGCAGCACGTCGAACGCCTTGAACATCAGCTCCGGCAGACGGTACTTGCAGGTCAGATCGTGGATGCTCTGGGCCAGCTCCTGAATGCGCATCCCTTCGTAGAAGCTCGGGTCTTCACGATAGAGGCTCGGCAGTATGTTCTTGATGGTCAGGTTCAGGTCATAGCCACGCTTGAACTCGGTCAGGGCGCGCAGCAGCTGCATCGCCTTGGACTGATCGATACCGATGGAGAAGAGGAACAGCATGTTGTAAGGGCCGGTCTTCTCGACCACGATGCCGCGCTCGTCCAGGAACTTGGAGACCAGTGAAGCAGGAATGCCCTTCTCCAGCAGCTTGCCATCACGACCCATACCCGGGGTCAGCAGGGTGACCTTGATCGGATCCAGGTACATGTGGTTGTCATCAATGTCCTTGAAGCCGTGCCAGTCATCTTTCGGATCCAGCTTCCAGCACTCGACGGTGTCGATGTTGTCCGGCTGCCATACGTCGAAGAACCAGCCTTCGCTCTGATCACGCAGACGCTTGATCTCTTTGCGGAAGGAGATGGCGCGATCGATGGAGTCCTTGATCAGACGCTTGCCGGTGTTGCCACGCATCATGGCAGCGGAGATCTCGGTCGATGCCACGATGCCGTACTGCGGCGAGGTGGAGGTGTGCATCATGAAGGCTTCGTTGAAGGTTTCTTCCTCCACGTCACCCTTGATGTGGATCATCGAGGCCTGGGAGAAGGCCGCCAGCAGCTTGTGGGTGGACTGGGTTTCATAGAACACCTTGCCCGGCATGGCTTCGCCACTCATGCCGCACTTGCCTTCATAGATCGGGCTGAAGTTGGTGTAAGGCACCCAGGCACTGTCGAAGTGGATGTAAGGGGTATCCAGACTCTCCTTGATGAAGCCGGTGTTGTAGAGCAGGCCATCATAGGTGGAGTTGGTAACGACGGCGTAACGGGGAGCCTGGGCACCCGGTGTCGCGGCAACCTTGGCAGCGATGGTGTCGCGGCTGAATTCGCTCTGCGGGATACCACCCAGAATGCCGTAGGCGTTGCGGGTCGGACGGAAGTAGATCGGGGTCACGTCGTTCATCATCATCAGGTGAGTGAGCGACTTGTGGCAGTTGCGGTCAACCAGCACAGTGCTGCCAGCCGGTGCGGAGAACATGCCGACGATCTTGTTGGCAGTGGAGGTGCCGTTGGTAACGATATAGGAGCGATCGGCGTTGAAGGTACGGGCGATGTACTCTTCGGCTTCCTTGTGCGGACCGGAGTGATCCAGCAGGGAGCCCAGCTCCGGCATGGAGATGGAGACGTCAGCCTTGAACGCGTTCGGGCCGTAGAAGTCATAGAAGATGCTGCCGGCCGGGCTCATCTGGAAGGCGGTACCGCCCATGTGACCCGGAGTACAGAAGGTGTATTTGCCCTCTTCCACGTACTTGAACAGTGCCTTGGTGAACGGCGGCAGGATGGCGTCTTGATACTCCTGAGTGGCCTGACCCATCTTGAGGGCGATGTCGTCAGCCATGCCGAGACGGTACTCGAAGAAATGGACGTTCAGACGCAGGTCGGTCAGGTGAATGTCCAGGGTGGACTGGTCGTTGGCGAAGGCGAAGATCGGCAGCTTCTCGTTGCGATCGTGGATCTCCTTGCACAGACCCAGGGAGTATTTGTCCCAGTCGAAGATGGCGCCGCAAACGCGGGGGTTCTTCTCGATCAGTTTCAGCAGGTCGGCGACGTCGACCGGATAAACAACCTCGAAACCCTTGCGCTCGAGGGAGGCTTGCAGCTGGCGAATGGGTTCTTCTTTAAAGAAAACGCCCAGGTGGTTGAGGATGGCAATGATATTCATCGTAATGCTCCACACGTAAAGGGGCGCTCTCCATCAGGGATGGTGAGTGAAGAGCGCTCGGAAGATAAAAGGGGGAATTAGTTGCTGGGTTGTTCTTTCAGCAGGGCGTCGTGCTGACGCAGACCCTGTTTTTTGGCGTAGAACATCAGGATGATGAGCGACACCACGAAGGTAGCGGTGAGGTTGGAACCCTTGGCACCCATCAGGGCTACCAGACAGAAGACACAGGCCACACCGGAGAAGATCATGGCGCCGATGCTGCGGGAGGTCATGCCTTCAAAACGGATCAGGTTAATGCTGGAGTAGAAGTAGGGCAGCATGGTCAGCAGCACCGCATCTGTGGTCAGCACGTTGAAGAGATCGGCGGCGTGAGCGGACTGGGAGGTGAAGGCGGTCAGGCCAACCATCAGGGCTGTCATCTTGAGGGAGCCCAGGATCAGACCCTTCTTGGCTACGCCGTTCTTGTCCACTTCGCCATAGATTTTCGGGAAGTTGCCGTCGTTGGCGGCACGCTTGCCCGCCTCGCCCACCAGCATCATCCAGGAACCGAGCGAGGTGAAGCAGGCCAGGGCGGTGAAGGCAGAGACGAACGGCGCAGACCAGCTACCGAAGATGGCGGAAGAGGCCATGGCAAACGGGGCGCCGGAGGCAGCCACTTCACCGGCCGGGAACATGCCGCTGATCACCTGGGTAGAGAGGATGTAGATAACACCCGCGATACCGGTACCCAGCATGGTAGCGAGCGGTACGGTGCGCTTGGGGTTCTTCACCATGCCGGAAGAGACGGCGGCAGATTCAACACCGACGAAGGACCAGAGGCAGATCAGCACGGCGCTGATGACCGCATGCAGGTCGCTGCCGCTGGTGGTATTCCAGTTCTGGCTGTAGACGGTGGCATCAAAATGACCCCAGCCCATCACCGCAGTACCGACAACCGGCAGCAGGATCAGCACCAGACCCAGGGTACAGAGTCGGCTCACCCAGCTACCGCCAAGCAGGTTGACGAAGGTGAAGATCCAGACGGCAGCGATGGTGGCTGCGGCGGCCGGAATGGGGCTGTTGAGAATGGGGAAGAAGACCGAGAGGTAGGAGACGCCGGTAATGGCGATGGCCAGGTTACCGATCCAGTTGGCGTGGTAATAAAGCACACCGGTCTGGAAACCGAACACCGGAGAGATCTCGCCAGCGTAAGCAATGGGGCCACCCTCTTGCGGGTTCTTGGTAGCCAGGCGGGCGAAGACAAAGGCGAGGCCCATGGCGCCTACCAGACAGATTGCCCAGCTAAAGACAGAGATGGAGCCGATGGTGGCTAGTGCCGAAGGCAGCAGTGCGATACCGCTCCCCATCATGTTGCCGGCCACCACACCTGTACAGGCGATAAGGCCAATCTTCTTGCTCGTATCTAGGGACATAAGATCTCCGGTTCTATAAAAGGTCGGGTCGTCACATACACATTTGGCGGAACGCCCCGCCAAAGAATGGGCACAGACTAGGCCTCTCATCCCCGGAAAACATAAAGACCAGCTAACGGATAAAAATATGAGGCAACTTTTTTCGCCACCTCATTATTTTTGATAAAAACCATTCAAAAACAGTAAATTGACATCACATCACACAGCCTTCTTGATAAAACCTTGATATCCGGCCAACCCGTTTTTGCCCCTTGATAACCCCCTTATCTCGCCGTCTTGATATTTTTGGTCAGATAAACCCGGGATAAAGCAGCGCCCATTGCGCCCCCCTGCCCTTGCGGCCATTTGGAAGCCCTGCTGATCATCACCCTGAGTGGCCACTCACCTCCTGTTCGGCCCTCCGCTCGGCTCATCACAATCCAGACTCAGAGGTAAAGCGCAACGGCGATAACCGGTCAGCAATGAGAAATGAGTCGTGACGGACAGCTTATCCCGCCGCCAACCATGAGCAGATGTCACAAGCTGCGCGTGCGGCGTAAAGCCGAACAAACACGAGTGCCGCGAATGCCGCGGGCAAGACAAAGGCAGATGTAGATAGTGGGGAACTGCGGGGGATAAATCGGGCCACACCAGAGCGACTATCCCCAATAGCAGGCAGCAGGATTGAGACGAGCAGAAACCGCACAGGCCGCCCGAAGGCAGCCTGTGGATGGGGTCGGCAACCGCACCGACCGGGGGAAAGCCAAACTGCGGTGTTAAAAGAGCTTCACCTTGCTCTGACCCAGCGCATTGAACAGGGCCGGCGTTAGGCTCTCCATATTGCTGTAGAAACCGAGCTGCTGGCAGAGCAGATAGGTCTGCTCGGTCGCCTCCATCAGGAAGGCCTGACTGTAGGCATCACCCGCAGCCTCGGGACGACCGTCCAGCTCCGCCAGCTTGCCCTGCAGTATGTAATAGAGCACCGAGCGGCCGCGACTCGCCGCCTTCTCCAGCAGATAGTTGGCCTGCTGTTGCTGGCCGTTGAGGATCGCCTGCAGGGTCAACGCCTCCCACACCCGGGCTGGCAGGGCGCCGCTGTTTTGCACCACGCTGGCGAGATGGGTGCCAATCCCCTGCAGCCGCTCGCTCTCGGATTTGCCCGCAAGGGTGGCCAGCGCCTCGCCAGCCAGATAGCGCTCCGCCAACAGCAGCGGCTGATCCGGATGGGCAATCAGCGCCTGCTCCAGCAGATCGATGCCGCGCTTGAGGGCCACCGGATCCCGGCTGTTGATGTAGTACTGCGCCTCCATCATCGCCATCAGGGAGGCATCATCGGTCGGCCAACCCATCCCCGGCTCGGCATCGGGTTGGTCGAGGGCGCGCAGCAGATCCTGGCTGCTGGCCTGCAACACGCCGTGCACACTGTGGCGACTGAGCTGGTACTGATGGCTGAACAGCACCCGGTTGGTGTTGATATTGCGGTATTCCAAGTCGAGATAGGTGCCCCGGGGCTGGCGGGTAACCCGTACACTCAGCTCCTTGCCGGGCATGATGCCCCCCATCAGAGTGGTGGCGCCGTACTGCACCCGCAGCGGCGTAGCCACCGCCACCTCCCCCATCAGGGCTCGGGTAATGCCATCGGCGAGGCGAACGTTCTCGTTGTTGTCATCCATGCCGGAGTGAAAGCGGAACACCAGCAGATTGGGATCCAGCATGGCATGCACCTGGGGGCTGGTGTGCTGGTAGCTGAGCATGCTGACAATGGCGATCAGCACGATGGCAACGAAGATATCGAAACTCACCATCTTCCAGCGGCTGCGGGCATCCTTGGCATGGGTGGAGATGGCGCGGGTCAGGGGCCCGGCGGGAAAAGGGGCAACATTGGGCTGTGCATCATCATCCTGCTCAGCAACAGGCGGGCTCAGATCGGAGAGCGTCGGGTTGTCGGAAAGAGCGGTATTGACCGCGGGCGCGGGCTGCTCGTCCGCCATCACCACTGAAACCACCTGCAGCGGCCGCACCGGTGCCACCAGCTTGTAGCCGCGCTTGGGTACGGTGACGATATAGTCGGTCGCATCGGTGCGACCATCTTTGAGGATCTTGCGCAGTTCGAAGATGGACTGGGTCACTACCTGATCGGTCACCTCGGCGCCATCCCACACCTCGTTGATCAAGGCATCGCGGCCAAACACGGTGCCGGCATTATGGGCCAGAAACCGCAACAGATTGACCAGTCTGGGTTCGAGGTAGACCTCGCGGTCGGGGCGACACAGCATGTTGTCGTCAACGCTCAGGGTCCAGTCGTGGATCTCAAAAACCGATTCGCTCATGATTCACTCGCTGCAGATGGTGACAATGCACGATGAGAGAGACGCAAAACCCGGGCTGACTGAACGGAACAAGGCGCTATCACCACAGGTGACAGATAAAAAGAGAACCGAAGCAATCACATCTCTGAGAGTCAGTCTGGCCAGGCCATCCTGTTTACGTCTGAAGGGCATCCTTGCGGGCATTCCGACCACCGGGATCGGAAGGGATCACTTTAAGCAAAACGGGAGCTGGATCCCACTTTTTTTGGCTATAAATCGCCGTTGAGTTGATCCGACACCGCACTTTTCGGCAAATAGCATGCCAACTAGTATTCATATGAACATCCCATATGCCGGAATCAAAAAGCCCTGAACATCAGGGCTTTCTCATTTCTTCGACAATCGGGGAGACGTTACTTCGCCAGCGGGAGCGCATCCTGCTGACGACTGCGGCGCAGATGACGCCGCCACAACGAGAAGCCGCCGTAGCCAAGACTCAGCACCACCGCATAGAGCACCTGAGTGGCGAGCGCCACCAGCACCAGAGCGCAGAGCAGCACGCTTATCCCCGCCAGCCCCTTGCCCACCCCGCCAAGCAGACGCCAGCCCGCCGCCATGCAGAGCAGGTAGACCAGCACGAAGTTGCCGTTGGCGTAGCGGATCAGCTCATCGAGCGGCAGTCGCAGCCAGATGATCAGGGTGATGCAGAGCAGACAGATGGCGAGCACCAGAGTGAGCGCCCGCAGCGGCGCGCCGCGGGCGGTGAGCACGGCCAGCGAGGGGGGCAACTTGCCTTCCCGCGCCATGCTCCAGATCAGCCGGGCAAAGCCCTGAATGTAGATGTTGATGCTGGCAAAGCAGGAGAGGTAGCCGAGCACCGCCACCAGCCACTTGGCGGTGGGGCCGAACAGCAGCGCCAGCAGAGAGGGGATGGCGGTGGCGTTTTTCGCCTCATCGCCGTAGAGGCCATATTTGAGCACCACCAGCGAGTGTACCCAGTAGATGAGCCCCGCCAGCAGTACACCGCCGAGCAGGGCAATGGGGTAGTCCCGCTCCGGCCGCTTGAACTCCTCCCCCATATGGGCGAAGGCTTCCAGCCCGACGAAACACCAGAACATCACCGCCAGCGCGGTGGCCATAGGGGGCCACTCGTCCGTCGTCGGCAGCGGCCGGGCCGCATCGCGCCAGCTCACCTCCCCCTTGAACCAGATAAGCAGGGTGAGCCCCAGAATGGCGAGCGCGATAAGCAACTGCAGGTTACCGGAGGAGCGCGCCCCGCGCAGCCCCAGCAGAAAGACCCCGAGCAGGGTCAGCAGCTGGATGGCCCAGAGGGTCCACTCCCCCATCTCGAACAGGGCGTGCCAGAAGCCGGCGGCAATCATCAGGGCGGCAGGCAGGCCCACCGGCAGCACAGCCAGAAACAGGAAGGCGGAGAAGCGCTCGGCGCCGTTGCCAAAGGCGAGGCCGATCAGGTGCGGCGCGCCGCCCGCATGGGGATAGCGACGGCCGAGGCGAGCGAAGGTAAAGGCGATGGGCAGCACCAGCGCAATCAGCAGCAACCAGGCCCAGAGCGAGGCCCCACCCGCCAGCGAGGCGGCGGTCGCCGGTACCACGAAGATCCCGGTGCCGAGCAGCGAGGTGGCGAGCAGCCCCATCCCCTGCCAGAGCCCGAGATCCTTTTTCAACCCAGACATATCCTTTTGTCCTGACTAAAAAAACATCCCGCCATGTTAGGCCTGCCCCGCCCCTTTGTTAAGCACGGCAGCGAGAATATGCAGCCTTTTATTCAGGCTCGGACTCAGCTTGCAGGGATTCGGCCAGAAAATCCCCCAGCAGGGTGATTTTGAGCACCTGCCGCCGCGCCGCCGGATAGATGAAGTAGAGGGTCTTGGCCGGGCTCTGATAGCGACCAAGCAGCGGCAGCAAACGCCCCGCAGCGATATGCTCACGCACCTGTTCGGCGGGCTGCAAGGTGATGCCAGCCCCCGAGAGCGCAGCCGTCAACAAGGCTGGCCAGTGATTGATGCGCAGGCGCGAGGCGACCCGCACCTCCTCGCTCTGGCCATCCTGGCTAACAAATTGCCAGCGCTCGTGCTCCCCCCAGTTGCCGTGCAGACACTGGTGGCGAACTAGATCGGCCGGATGACGGGGCACGCCGTGGCGATTGAGGTAGTCGGGAGCAGCGCAGAGCCGGTAGTGCTGGGTCAGCAGCGGACGGGCAATCAGCGCCTCATCCTGCGGACGCAGGGTGCGGATGGCGGCATCGAACCCCTCCTCCACCAGATCGACCCAGCGGGGGGTGAGCTGCAGATCCAGATCCAGCTTGGGGTAACGGTCGAGAAAAGCAGGCAGCAGCGGCACCAGCCGGTGGTGACCAAAGCTGAGGGGGGCGGCGATGCGCAGCCGTCCGGCCGGCTCGGCCAGCAGATTCTGGGTGAGCGACTCGGTCAATGCCATCTCCTCCAGTACCCGCTGACAGCGAGCGAGAAAAAGCTGGCCCAGCTCGGTGAGAGTCTGCTGGCGGGTGGTCTTGTGAAACAGCTTCCCCCCCAGCCACTGCTCCAGTCCCAGCACATGCTTGCCCACCATCTGGGCGCTGATCCCCTCTTCGCTCGCCACCGCGCTGTAGGAGCCGAGATCCACCACCCGGGTGAAGATACGCATGCTGGTCAATCGGTCCACAACCCCTCCTTTTTGCCCGTTTCAAGGCCGTTTGGCCCGCGACGAGGGCTCTATTCACAACCAAAAGTTTAGTAAGAAATGGATTTTAGCCAATTTATTCAACTTTTAGTTGCCAATACAGTGATACCATCCCTTCCCCACAGGATAAATTCCCATGAAAAGCACCTATCTGGCCGCCCTGCTGGTCGGTCTGCTGGCCAGCGGCGCCAGTCAGGCTGCCGAGAGCAGCTTTATCAGCAACCACGCCCCTGCCTCAGCAACTCAAGCCCGGCACGATATCTTTCGGGTCAGCCTGCTCGGCACCGGCACTCCGGTACCCCAGATCAGCCGGGGCGGTTACAGCACCCTGGTCGAAGCGGGCAACCAGAAGCTGGTGTTCGATTTTGGCCGCAACTCCGCCACTCGCCTGTGGCAGCTGCATATCCCCATCGGCCGGGTCAACGCCTTCTTCCTTACCCACTTTCACTCCGACCACACCAACGGGCTGGCAGATCTCTGGCTGACCGGCTGGCTGCAACCAGCCTATGGCCAGCGCCACGCGCCGATGGAACTCTACGGCCCCAAAGGCACCACAGCTCTCGCCCGTGGCTTGCAGCAGGCCTACGCCACCGACATCGCCACCCGGGTCAAGGATGAGGGAACGCCGCTGGATGGGGTGGAGATCAGCAGCCACGAGGTCACCGCCGGGGTGGTCTACAACCATGACGGGGTCAAGGTAACCGCCTTTGACAACGACCACGGGGTCAACATAAAGCCGTCATTCGGCTATCGCATCGACTACCACGGCCACAGCGTGGTGCTCTCCGGCGATACCCGCTACAGCCCGCAGGTGGTGAAGCAGGCCAAAGGGGCGGATCTGCTGGTGCACTGCGTCTCCATGACCTCTGCCGAGCAGATGAAGGCCAACCCCGGCTACAAGGCGATCGCCGGTCACCTCGCCTCCCCCGAGCAGGCGGCCCGGGTAATGAACGAAGCCAAACCCGCGCTGACCGTGTTCAGCCATATCGGCCTCAACGGCAAGATCAGGGTCAAAGATCTGGCGCAGGATCTGCGCGCCCGCTACTCGGGCCCCTTTGTCATCGGCAACGACCTGATGCAGATTGATCTGCCTACCACGGCCTCCGGCAAGGGCTATGCCCTCTGGCAGTCGGAGAATATCGACAACAAATAGAGGCACGGATGCCGGTCAGCCATGGCCGGCATCCGCAATCGACACCGGGGGCTATCTTTAAGGGGTGTTTGACCACAAGGAGTTATCTCTATGAGCCTGAAATGGAAGCACCTCGCCCTGGCCACTCTTCCCTTGTTCGGCATGTCGGTCGCGCAGGCGGCGGTGTTGACCAGCCTTGAATGGCCCCCTTACACCAGCGCCAGCCTGCCTGAACAGGGCAAGAGCAGTCAGGTGGTGACCGCAGCCTTTGCCCTGGCTGGCGACCCGCTGACTATCAAGTTCTATCCCTGGCAACGGGCCGTGGACGAGGCGACCAACAACCCCGAGGTACTGGGTTATTTCCCCGAGTATCTCGACCCCAAGAGCAGTTGCCTCTTCTCTGACCCCATAGGTAACGGCCCCCTCGGCTTTGCCCAGCGAGCCGATCAGCCGGTCACCTGGCAGACCCTTGATGACCTCAAGGGCAAGAAAATTGGTGTCGTAACCGGCTATGTGAATACCACCGAGTTCGACGAAAAGGTGGCCAGCAAGGCGCTCTCGGCCGACGCCACCAGCTCGGACAGCCAGAACCTGCTGAAACTGGGCAACGGTCGGCTCGATCTGGCGGTCATCGACCAGAATGTGATGACCTATCTGCTGGAGAGCGATCCCCAGCTCAAGGACGTTGCCGCCAACCTCGGCTTCAACGGCAAGCTCCTCGAGGGCAAGTCGCTCCACGTCTGCTTTACCAACTCCGCCAAGGGGAAAGAGGCGCGGGACAAATTTAACAAGGCACTGGCCAGTGACGAGATGAAGAAGCTGATGAAGTAGCGATACCGCATCCGCTCGCCGCCCCAAACAGCCATAAAAAAAGCCGCCTCTTGCGAGGCGGCTTCTTCATTCAACTTGGTAACCGGAGTTATCAGGCAATCAGCTTGTAGATGATACCGGACATGGCGATCAGGCCGATGATGGTCACGAAGCCGTTGCTGATGTTGCCAGCGTATTTGCGCATGGCCGGAACCTTGGTGATGGCGTACATCGGCATCAGGAACAGCAGCATTGCGATGATCGGGCCGCCCAGGTCTTCAATCATGCCGAGGATGCTCGGGTTGATGGTAGCGATGGCCCAGGTGGTCAGGATCATGAACACGGCAGTGACTTTGTTCAGTTGCTTGGTGTCAACGTTCTTGCCCTTCTCGCGCAGCGCCTTGGCCATCAGGCCGTTCATGCCCTCTTGCGCCCCCAGGTAGTGACCCAGGAAGGATTTGCTGATGGCAACCATGGCGATCAGCGGAGCCACAGTACCGATAACCGGGTTATCGAAGTGGTTGGCCAGGTAGGACAGGATTGAGATGTTCTGTTCTTTGGCAGCAGCCAGGTCAGCCGGAGAGAGGCTCAGTACGCAGCTGAATACGAAGAACATAACGGTCATCACCATCATGACGTGGGCGCCCAGCAGGATGTTACTGCACTTCTTCTCGGCACCTTCACCGTAACGACCTTTGTTGTCCACCGCGAAGGAGGAGATGATCGGGGAGTGGTTGAAGGAGAACACCATTACCGGGATAGCCAGCCACAGGGTCTTGATGAAGTCACCGTTGAAGGCGTCGGACAGGGCCGGAGCTTCAGTGATGATGGCACCGTTCCAGTGCGGGATCAGGTAGAACGCCAGACCCATCAGGGTGAGTACGAACGGGAATACCAGCACGCTCATCGCTTTGACGATAACCTGGCCGCCCAGACGAACAACCGCCATCAGACCGAGGATCAGGGCCAGTGACAGAACGGCACGGGGAGGTGCAGACATACCCAGCTGGTGAACAATCACGCTCTCGACGGTGTTGGTGATGGCGACTGAATACATCAGCACGATCGGGTAGATGGCAAAGAAGTAGAGCAGGGTGATGAATTTGCCTGCGGTCTTACCGAAGTGCTCTTCTACTACTTCAGTGATGTCGCCATCACGGGTAGAGCCGGACAGCACGAAGCGGGTCAGACCACGGTGAGCAAAGAAAGTCAGCGGCAGCGCCAGGATCAACATGGCAACCAGCGGCCACAGGCCACCTACACCGGCGTTGATTGGCAGGAAGAGCACACCGGCACCGATCGCGGTACCGTACAGACCCAGCATCCAGACCACATCGGCCTTGTTGACGCCGCGGGAGGTGTTGCTGGCTAAACGACCATCAGCTGCAATATTCATGTCAGACATACGTTGTTCCTGTCATCTAGGAAAATGGGATTCTTGTTTGGTCGGGCCTTGGCCCGGTTCCATCTCCCTGGAACGCCTGCTGTCCGTCCTTGATATTAACCTCTCGCCCCCCGGCAACCTGGCCATCACTCCTTGTGACAACAGGATTGCAACAAACAACAGTGCGAGATTTTGACCCTGAGGGTCGGCGCCCGTCTCACTTAACAACCGATTAACGTGCGCCACTCTTGATGGGCTGACTTTAATTAAATGCCCTTATTAATCACAGCGTTTTTTTGAATTAATCAACCAAAGTTTGATTTTGGTCGCCTTTCGGACGACCAAGATCACACTCAAAGCGCCTTACTGTGAGTTTTTTTTAACAATTCAACTTAGTTTCACTGGAATCAATGGCCTGCGAGCAGCTACATATTTGCAACAAGCCACCCGTTTAGCGCGGATTGTGTGCAGCACGGCCTTGGCGTACCCTTGTGACTCACGCCTTTTTGTTGATTGATGATGACCATTACCCGTACCGATCTCGCCGAACTGGCAGTGTTTGCCGCCGTCGCCCGTCACCGCAGTTTCAGCAAGGCCGCCCTCGAACTCGGGGTCTCCGCCTCCGCCCTCAGCCACAGCCTGAAGGGGTTGGAAGCAAGGCTGGGGGTGCGGCTGCTCAACCGCAGCACCCGCGCCGTGGTACCGACCGAAGCGGGCCAGCGGCTGCTCAAGCAGCTGCTCCCCACCCTCAATACTCTTGAAGAGGCGCTTTGCGAGCTGGCCCGCAACAGCGATGAACCGGTGGGGCGACTCAAACTCTGCGCCCCCCGCGGCGCCATCGACAGCCTGCTGGCACCTGTGCTGATCGACTATCTGGCCCGTTATCCGCGGATGCAGGTGGAGGTAGTGGAGCAGGAGCTGATGCCCCGGCTGATTGAAGATGGTTACGATGCCGCGCTCTTTTATGGCGATCTGCTGCCCAAGGAGATGATCGGCATCCCCCTCGGCCCGCCCCAGCGTTATCTGGTGGTGGGCTCCCCGGCCTATCTGGCGGAGCACGGCACGCCGGAACACCCGAGCGAGCTGAGCCGCCACGCCTGCATCGGATATCGCCTCACCCCGCACCACCACTATCGCTGGGCCTTTGCCGCCGACGGCACCATGCTGGAGATCGAAGTGACCGGGCCGCTCACCACCAGCACCCCGGCCCTCTATCTGGGCGCCGCCGAGGCGGGGCTGGGGCTCGCCTACTGTCTGGAAGAGGAGGTAAGCCAGAAGGTCGCGGAGGGGAAACTGCTCACCGTGCTGGAGCCCTGGTGCCCCACCTTTGCCGGCTTCTACCTCTTCTATCCCAGTCGACATCAACTGGGCAGCGGGCTGCGCATCCTGATCGACATGCTCAAGGCCCACTACCAAAACCCCGGATTAGTGAGTAATACTCAGTAATTCATCAAGTGAAACCCTGATTATCACCAAATAAGTATTAATCTAGACTAGCTGTTCGATAATCGAACTCCCCGAGAGAACAGATATGTCTGCCTATTTAACACTGCGGCAACGGGCCATGACCCGTCGCTTCTGGGCTTACGCCCTCCCCTCCATTCTTGCCATGCTGGTCTCGGGGGCCTACTACCTCATCGACGGCATCTTCGTCGGCCACTATGTCGGCGCCGCTGGCCTCGCCGGGATCAACCTGGTCTATCCGGTCATCATGGTGCTGATCGGTCTGGCCGCCATGATCAGCATGGGGGCGGCCACCGCCATCTCCTTCCAGCAAGGGGCGAAAAACGACAAGCTGGCCCGTCAGGCGCTGGTCAACGCCCTCTGGCTGCTGGCCGGACTCGGGGGCGTTGCACCGGTGCTGCTCTATTACACCCACACCGATATCCTGCTGGGGCTGGGAATAGAACAGGGCACCGAGACCTGGAAACAGGCGAGTGACTACCTCACCTGGATTGGCGGCGGTACCCTGCTACTGGCCAGCAATCTGGCGGTCCCCTATCTGCTGCGCAACGATGGCCGCCCGAAACTGGCCATGGTGCTGGTGAGCAGCGGCGCCGTGCTCAACATCATCCTCAACTACATCATGGTGGGTCGGCTGGGGCTGGGATTGATCGGTACCGCGCAAGCCACCCTGATGGCAGAGGGTGCGGTGAGCCTGATCGGTCTTGGCTACTTCTTTACCCCCTGGGCGCGGCTGCGCCTCAACTGGCGGGATCTGGTACCCAACCTCCCCGCCATGCCGCACCTGCTCTTTACCGGCCTGCCGAGCCTGATTGCCCAGTTCAACCTCGGGCTGCTCTTGATGCTGCACAACAGCCAGCTGATGGTGTATGGCAATGTGAAGGATCTGGCGGGTTTTACCGTGGCCGGTTACACCGAGGCGGTCTTTATCGTCATTCTGCAGGGGCTGGCGTTCGGCATTCAGCCGCTCATCAGCAAGGCGGCAGGGGCCAAGCGCCATCGCAACCTCAAGTACCTGATGGAGATGGGGCTCAAGTTCACCTTTATCTACGGCATGCTGGTGTGGCTCACCATCCAGCTGCTGCCGGGACAGGTCGCCATGCTCTATACCGGCGACAAGGATCCCGAACTGCTGGCCGCCGCCATCAGCAGCCTGACCCTCAACCTCGGCGCCATTCCGCTGGAGGGGATCATCATGTTCGGCATCGTGCTGCTGCAATCCATGGCGCGTACCCGTCAGGCGCTGGTCATCTCCATCGCCAAAACCGTATTGCTGCTGCCGCTCATCTTCCTGCTGCCGCAACTGTGGGGTCGTGATGGGGTGCTGATGGCCCAGCCCGCGACCGTGCTGCTGCTCACCCTGCCGCTCTGCTGGCTGCTGTGGCGCGAGTGGCTGCGCCTGAAGATGGCCTGCGCGCCAAAAAACAAGCGTCGCCCGCAACCGGCCCGCGCACGCGCCGCCGTCCAGCTGGCCCGTTAAGGCCACCAATCCCGCAAAACAATAAAAAACCGGCATCCATTGATGCCGGTTTTTGCTATATGGGCGGGTCTGCCTGCCCTTACACAGGGATTCAGGCCAACACCGCTGCCCACACTTATGCCAATACTTCTGGCCTGAGCTGGGCCATCAGCCCCGGGTTGTCGGAGTAATCCACCGGAATGGCTACCACAGCTGGCCCCTCCACCGCCAGTGCGGCCCGCAGGGTGGCGTGCAGCTCATCGGCCGAACGCACCGCAAACCCGGCCGCCCCGAACGATTCGGCATAGCGTTTGAAGTCGATGGGACCAAAAGAGACGCCGGAGGTGCGGCAATACTTCTGCTGCTCCTGCATCGCAACCATGTTGTAGCCGTTATCGACCCAGATGATGTGAACGATATTGCTCTTGAGCCGCACCGCCGTCTCCAGCTCCATGCTCGACTGCATAAAGCTGCCATCCCCCGATACCGAGATCACCTTCTCCCCCGGCCGCACCAGCGCTGCGCCGATGGCCCACGGCAGGGCCACCCCCATGGTCTGCTGACCGTTGGAGATAAGCACCTGACGGGCGCGGAAGCTGTAGAGGTAGCGGGCAATCCAGATATGGAAGCTGCCCATGTCGACGCAGAGGGTCATGTCGTCGCGCACCAGATCCTGCAGCTCGCGCACGATACGCAAGGGGTGAACCGGATTGCCGTGCAGATCGTCGGCCCGCATCGCCAGTCGCAGCCGCTGCTGGCGAACCCCTTGCAGCAACCGATCCACCTCGGGGGGACGGATTTTCGGATTGCCCATGATGCGGGTCAGCTGCAACAGGTTGGCGCGGATCGACCCCACCAGCTCGGCGGTCGGGCAGTAGCTGCTGTCGATATCGGCAGGCAGCACGTCGATATGGAGGATGCGCCGCTCCCGATCGCCATTCCACAACACGGGGTCGTACTCGATGGGGCTGTAGCCGATGCAGATCACCAGATCAGCCCCAGCCAGCAGCTGATCCCCCGGCTGGTTGTTAAAGAGCCCCACCCGTCCGGCAAAGTCATCGAAGTGGCAACTGTCCACCACCCCGGCAGCCTGATAGGTACCGGTCACCGGCAGCCGCGCCTTGTCGAGGAAGGCGCGCACCGCCTCGGCATTCTCCGGCCGACTCGCCATCAGGCCGAGCAGCACAACCGGATTCTGGGCATTGCGCAGCAGGGTCAATGCCTGCTCCATATTCTGTTCATCGGCGCAGCCCGGCTCCGGCACCTCGCGGGGCACCAGTACATTGCCCTGCACCGGCTTGTTGATGATATCCATCGGCAGGCTGACAAACGCCGCCCCCGGCCGCCCCAGCTCGGCGGCACGAAAGGCGTTGGCCATCACTTCGGAGATCGCCGCCCCGCTGTTGACCTGGGCACTGAACTTGGTGACCGGACGGCAGAGGTTGACCGTATCCATGCTCTGATGAGTGAGTTTGAGGCCATCGGCACGGCGCACCGCACCGCCCAGCGCCACCATGGGGTCCCCTTCCGAGGTGGCGGTCGCCAACCCGGTAATAAGGTTGGAGCAGCCGGGGCCCGAGGTAACCAGCGCCACCCCCGCCTTGCCGGTGAGACGCCCCACGGCGGCCGCCATAAAGGCGGCGTTCGCCTCGTGGCGCACCACTATGGTCTCGATGGGGGAGTCCTCCAGCGCATCGAACACCCGGTCAATCTTGGCCCCCGGGATACCGAACACCTGCTTGACCCCTTGTGCCTCCAGATGACGAACAACCAGCTCGGCACCGCACTTCCACTGTCTGTTTTCCATGTTATTGCTCCTTGTCTATCAGCCTTCGGCGGCTTGAATGGCGCGATCGAGATCGGCAGGGTTGAGGTCGGCCTGCCGGAAAGCGGGATCCGATGGCAGGGCCAGATTGAGGTGACGCACCACAGAAAGTCGCAGGGTGCCGTGGGCCATGGTGTAGTCGAGCAGATGGCCGCCCCCCTTGCGATCGGCAGTGATCATGTGCTCGTGAAAGCCCGCCACATTGACCCCCTGCACGAACGGCGGGCAACGAAAGCCCACCAGAGTCCCCGCCACCGCGGCAAAGCGGAACAGCGGCTGCTGTTCGATGGCTTCCAGCATGGGGCGATAGGGGGGCTCCTGACGCGGCACGGTACGGACCTTGGCCGTTTCAAACTGGCCGTCGAGGCGCAGGGCGACGAAGACGTTATCGGAGCCCACCAGCCGATCCACCCACTGGTGGATCTCGTCACGGCTGAGGGGATGGTCGAAGCGACGCTCCAGACAGGGGCGAAAATGGGTCATCACCGCAAAGGGGGTCTTCTGATCGGCGTGGGCGGGCCGGGCCGAGCCATCGGAGCGCAACTGGTGGATCTGGCGCTCGAAGGCGATCAGCTCACCATCGAGGTGATTGAAGGTGCCGAGGCCAAAGTCGCCGTGGCGCAGCAGCTCGCTCATGGTGGTCTCCCCTTCGTAGACCCCCGCCAGCAGGGCGCTCATCAGGGAACTCTGGTAGATCTCGCCACCGTCATGCTGCCTGCGCCAGCGGGAAAACTGCTGGCTCACTTCGAGGGCACAGCTGCACCCGGCACTGTCAGATGTTGCAATATGTTCCATTCGGGTTTCACCTCCACCGTGAATCCTGTTAGCGTTCGGATCCAATGGTGACTTGGTTCACATTTCAACACCAATACGCTGATCCCATGACTTTGAGACTCAATCGATATGGAACTTCGTACGCTCCGCTACTTCATGGCCGTTGTTGAAAAGCAGAATTTCACCCGCGCAGCCGAATCACTCAACATGGCCCAGCCGCCGCTGAGCCAGCAGATCCGCAAGCTGGAAGAGACCCTGGGCACCCCGCTGCTGCGCCGTTTGACCCGGAGTGTCGAGCTGACCGAGGCTGGCGAGAGCCTCTATCGGGATGCGGCGCAGATCCTGGCGCTGGCCGATGCGGCAAAACTGAAGGTAAAGCGGATTGCCCGGGGCGAGCAGGGGGCACTGCGGATCGGCTTTGCCGGTTCCACCGTGCTCCACCCCGCGGTGCTGACCCTGCTGCACGACTATCGGGAGCGCTACCCCGAGGTAGCCCTCAGCCCGCAGGAGGGCACCATGCCGGCACTGGTGGAGGCGCTGCGCAACGATCGGCTGGACGCCGCCATCTTGCGGCTCCCCTGCCGCGGTAGCGAGGGCTTTGCCCATCACCTTATCGAGCAGGAGCCGCTGCTGATCGCCCTGCCCACCAGCCACCCCAAAGCCAAGCCGGGCCCCTTGCCACTGGCCTGCCTAAAGGACGAGAGTTTTATTCTGTTTCCCCACGCCATCGGGCCCGGGCTCTATGACGGCATCGTGGGTCTCTGTCGGGAGGCGGGGTTCGAGCCTATATTGGGGCCCGAATGCCCGCAGGTGATCTCCACCGTCGGCATGGTGCAGGCGGGCTTTGGCGTGACTCTGGTGCCCAGCTCGGTGGCGGCGCTGCGCCCGCTCGGGGTCAGTTATCACCCCATTGAGGGCAACGGCATGATGACCAGTATCAGTCTGGCGACACGGCCGCATCCAGGTAGTGCCGTGCTGCGGCACTTTATCGCCCAGATCCGTGCCGCCCAGATACAACAAGGCCTCCCGAAGGAGGCCCTGTTGAACAAGCTTGAACCGGCCTGATGACCTGCTTGCCTGATGCGACTGCTTATTTGACGGTACTGCTTATTTGACAGTCACTCGGGCAAACTTGCGCTTGCCGACCTGATAGACGGCGGTACCGGCACCGATGAGTGCCTTGCCATCTTCCAGCTTCTCGCCATCCACCTTGACCGCGCCCTGCTTGATCATCCGCAGCGCTTCGGAGGTGGTGGCCACCAGATCGGCCTCTTTCAGCAGGTTGGCAATGGCCAGACCTTCGCCTTCCAGAGCCAGCTCGATTTCCGGCATTTCGTCCGGGATGGCGTTCTTGGAGAAGCGCTGGGTGAAATCTTCGTGGGCCGCTTCAGCCGCCGCTTCGTCGTGATAACGGGCGATGATCTCTTTGGCCAGCCAGATCTTCACGTCGCGAGGGTTGAGAGTGCCGGCAGCGATGCCCGCCTTGAACTCTTCAATTTCAGCCAGCGGACGGAAGGAGAGCAGCTCGTAGTAGTTCCACATCAGATCGTCGGTGATGGACATGATCTTGCCGAACATCTCGCCCGGAGCGTCGTGGACGCCGATGTAGTTGCCTGCGGACTTGGACATCTTCTTGACGCCATCCAGACCCACCAGCAGCGGCATCATCAGCACGCACTGGGTCGCCATGCCGGCATCTTTTTGCAGCTCGCGGCCCATCAGCAGGTTGAACTTCTGGTCGGTACCGCCGAGCTCAACGTCCGCCTTCAGCGCGACCGAGTCATAGCCTTGCAGCAGCGGATAGAGGAATTCGTGAATCGCGATGGATTGGCCGCCGGTGTAGCGCTTTTTGAAGTCGTCGCGCTCCATCATGCGGGCAACGGTCTGCTTGGCCGCCAGCTTGATCATGCCGGTCGCCCCCAGCTCGCTCAGCCAGGTCGAGTTGTACTCGATGCGGGTCTTGGCGGGGTCGAGGATCTTGAACGCCTGCTCGGCATAGGTGAGGGCGTTGTGTTTGATGGCCTCTTCGGAGAGCGGCGGACGGGTGGCGTTCTTGCCGGAGGGGTCACCCACCATGGCAGTGAAGTCACCGATCAGCAGGATCACTTCATGGCCCAGATCCTGGAAGGTCTTCAGCTTGTTGAGGATCACGGTATGACCCAGGTGAATGTCGGGGGCGGTCGGGTCCATGCCCAACTTGATGCGCAGCGGGCGCCCTTCCTTCAACTTGGCGACAAGTTCTTCTTCAACCAGAATTTCTTCCGCTCCGCGCTTGATCTCGGCTAGCGCCACCTCGAGCTGGGACATTTTTTGACTCTCCATCACGATTCCACAGGGCCAAACATATTACTGGAATGGCGGGCCAATTGGAAAGGCTGTAAAATCCGTCCATTCTGCCCGACTTCATCTGCTTCTCATGGTTATTTGGCACGCCTTCAACGCACTCCCCCACTGGCACCGCAAGATGGTGCTGATCTTGAGCATCATGATCATGATGCTGGCTGCCTGGCCAAGCGAACAGGCGGTGGCAACACGGGTCGATGAAAACGGCAACGAGATTGCCCTGCGGGAACCGGCTAACGACAACGCGCTAAACGACGATCTGCCAGCCGAAGCCGCCCAGCCCGTTACCCCGCCCAAGCCGCGCTACATCACCAAGCAGGTGAAGGTGCGCCGTGGCGACAACATGGGGGTGATCTTCCAGCGCATTGGCCTGAGCACCACGGATCTGCACCTGATCGACCAGCTCGAGGGCAGCGATCCCCTGCGGATGCTGCAACCTGGGCAGGAACTCACCTTCAAGCTCACCGAGAACGGCGAGCTGCACAGCCTCTATTACCCCCACAGTCTGGAGCAGGCGCTCAAGGTGAGCCGCAAGGAGGAGACCTTTGTCGCCCGCAACGTCAAGATCGCCCTCGACACCCGCGAACAAGTAAGCAAGGGGGAGATCCGCTCCAGCTTCTGGGGCGCCGCGGTGGATGCGGGGATGACCGAAGATCAGATCATGGACTTGGCCGCCATCTTCGGCTGGGACATCGACTTTGCCCAGGACTTGCAGCCGGGGGACAGCTTCCGGGTGGTCTATGAAGACAAGTTCCGCGACGACGAGCGGGTCGCCTCTGGCGATATTCTGGCGGCCGAGTTCGTCAACCAGGGCACCGCCTACCGCGCTGTGCTCAATGAAGATGGCAACTACTACACCCCGGAAGGGAAGGCGATGCGCAAGAGCTTCCTGCGTGCGCCGGTCAACTTCAAATACATCAGCTCCAACTTCAACCCGCGCCGCCTCCATCCGGTGACCGGCAAGATCCGCCCCCATAACGGCATCGACTATGTGGCGCCGGTAGGCACCCCCATCATGGCGGCGGGCTCAGGCAGCGTGGTGGCCGCCGGTTACAACCAGTTCAACGGCAACTACGTCTTTATCAAGCATGCCGGCAACTATGTGACCAAGTACCTGCACCTCTCCAAGCGCACCGTCAACAAGGGGCAGCGGGTGAAGCAGGGGCAGACCATCGGCACTCTGGGTGGCACCGGTCGCGTCACCGGCCCGCACCTGCACTACGAGTTCGTGGTGGGCGGCATTCACAAGAACCCGCGCACCCTCACCCTGCCGCAGGCAGAGACCCTGAGCGGACGCGAGCTGGCCAACTTCAAAAAGCTGGCGATGCCGCAACTGGCCAAGCTCGACAACCCCGAGCTGCAGCTGGCCCAGAACAAGCGGGAGAGTCGCGGCAACTAAGCCATCAGGGCTGGCAGGGTGAAGGCCCTGCCAGCCCCTTTTATTGAACCCGCGCCAGGCAATCAGATTGAAATGAGTCCACTTTCGGACATAAGATGAGATGGAACACCGGGAGCGGCATGTGGCACGGAAGCAAGGGCTTATCTATCCTGTCTCTCTCACTCTTTTTCCGGTCCGCATTGAGGATGCAACATGGTTGAGCGTTATATCGGTCTGATGTCAAAGACCACGCCATGTGGCATGGGATGAAAGCCGTTCCCCTCTTCACCCTCTCTGCACACCGTATTTTCGAACAGCAATGTAAGGAGACACCATGGCTGAGCGCTATATCGGTCTGATGTCGGGAACCAGCATGGACGGCATTGATGCCGTGCTGGTGATGATCGCCGGGGATGAACTGCGGGTCGAAGCGGCGCTTTGTCACCCCTGGCCGCAAGAGACCGCACACACGCTGCATGCACTCTGCACCCCGGGCGACAACGAAATCGACCGCATGGGGGTGGCCGATAATCTGGTGGCGCGAGAGTTTGCCGCCGCCACCCACGCGCTGCTGGCCAAGGCGAAGCTTGAGCCCAAAGATATTCGCGCCATCGGCAGCCACGGCCAGACTATCCGCCATCGCCCCCAGCTCGCCTTTACCCTGCAGATCGGCAACGCCGCCCTGCTGGCCGCCCTGACCGGCATCGACGTTATCGCCGATTTTCGCACCATGGATATGGCCCTCGGCGGTCAGGGGGCGCCGCTGGTGCCTGCCTTCCATCAAGCACTGTTTGCCAAGCCCGGCGCCCTGCGGGTGGTACTGAACCTCGGCGGCATCGCCAATATCTCGGTGCTGCCAGGCAATCCGGGCGGTGTATATGGTTTTGATACCGGCCCGGCCAACACCCTGCTCGATGGCTGGTATCGCCGCCATCAGCCCCACGGCGGCAGCTATGACGCCGGTGGCAAATGGGCCGCCAGTGGCAAGCCCATCCCGGCCCTGCTGGAGAAGCTGCTGGCTCACCCCTATTTCGCCGCCCCCGCCCCCAAGAGCACCGGACGGGAGATGTTCACCCTCGATTGGCTCGATGGAGAGCTGGCAGGGACTTCATACGCCCCCGTGGATGTGCAGCGCACCCTGCAGGCGCTCACCAGCCACAGCATCGCCCGCCAACTGCCCGCCCGGCCCGAATCAGTCGGTGCCAGCCAGCCGAAAGCCGAGCTGTTTGTCTGCGGCGGCGGTGCCCATAACGCCCCCTTGCTGAAGGAGCTGGCCAGCCTGCTGCCTGCATGGCGCATCGCCAGCACCGCCGAGCTGGGGCTGGCCCCCGACTGGGTGGAAGGCGCTGCCTTTGCCTGGCTGGCCATGTGCTTTGTTCACCGCAAGCCGGGCAACCTGCCCGCCGTCACCGGTGCCAGCCGTCCGGCTGTGCTGGGGGCGCTTTATCCCGCCTGAGTGATGACAAGGGGGCTGCGGAATCAGTGTGCCCCCTTGAACAGACGCACAACCTGTTGCCGGATCGGTGCAAACAGCGGGGGCTTTGGCGGCTCCAGATTGATATGGCGCCGCCCGGCACGGGTTTCACAGCGAAGCAGATTCTGGATGTAGTGATGGTGGGAGCGATGGATCAGCTGTGAAGCCTGATACGCCCACTGTCTGGGCACGCCCCACAGGGTGCTGGCAATCGCACCAACGATGCAGAAGAAAGCGGGCTCCTGAATTCCCATCCGGCTGGCGTTCTCCAGCGCCTCCTTGAGCGAGTTGGAGTGAGCAATACAGGTCATGATATTGACCATGAAGGCGTCGTAATCATCCTCCCCACCCTTGCCAACGCGCGCCGTCAGGGTCGCCGCGGGCTGATAACCAAACTGATGGCCGATATTTTCCAACACCGTATTCCGCTGGCGGATCACCTTGCCATAAAACATCAGCATCACCATGCAGTCGATCGCCTTGCACAGCGCCTCGTAGTGGGGATGGCTCTTCTTGGGACGCGGCGCCGTGGCGAGAGCCAGCTCTTCAGAGATAGCCAGCAGGCCCACAGGCACAGCGGTGCTGACAAACGAGAGATCAATCGACAGCTCCAGCCCCTCCTCCCCTTCCATGCGGGCCACAATCACATGTTCGCCAAACAGCCGACGCTGGCGCTCGATAAAGGCGCCAAAGACCAGATCACGAAACTGCTTTTGCGGATAAGGGGTATCGAGCAGGCTCTCGATGGTCATGATGGCGGCGGATACCCGGCCGCGCAGTCGGTAATCGGCAGGAATGGGAAAGCTCTTTCCCAAGCGAGGAGGTAACCGCTGCCCAGATGTTTGACAATACATATCGCCCAGAACGAAACCCAGCATAAATCCTCCACAGTCAGGTAATGATGATCGCGACGCGATCCCGCTTGCCAATCCTGGGCAATGGCCTGCCGGTGCATCGATGCTCTCCGTCAGGGCTCCTTGATCACCTTATTAATCATACGATTAATAGCGATTGAAAAAAGCGACCTGACTCGCAATCACGCCACCAATTAACAGTTTCATCAAGAAACCATAAAAAGCGGTCGATAAATCCATTTTTTGACTAATTCCCCTTTAAAAACAGCACATTGAACTTTATCCCTGCGAAATCACCTGAGCTGTTCCCGAGCCCTGAAAACCATCCCAATTATCACAACCAGCCACAGATAAGAGGGAGATCGGACAAACTCGCAAAAAAGTGGAAAAAGCGACGACACGGGGCAACCCCACCCATCGGAGGATGCAACCGGCGTGAAGAGACGCGGATTGCCACCACCGCCCCTCATCCAGCGTCACCTCTCATCCAGCACCACAGCTCCCGCACACCGTCACGCCAACGCCAATGCCAATGCCAATGCCAATGCCAATGCCAATGCCAATGCCAATGCCATGCTCCCCACTCCTGTACAGCAGGGGCAGATCCGCCGTGCAAATTCATGGCATAGAATTTTATGGCATTAATAACAGATCCCGGCTGCCAGCAAGGTGTCATCGAGTATGCCGGAATCAGCATTAACAGAGAGGAATGCAAAAGCCGTGAATTATATTCCAGAGGTATCTTTAATTAGGTGGATATGCATATTAACGGGAATTTTCATAGCCCCTTAAAAGAGCTGAAAACAGATATCCATGCACCATAATATGCATTATTTGCACATCGGCGCATAATATTAACCCTTTATTCACATGCCAATATCCCGAAGAGGGGAAGAGCAAACCCAGTCAGGGCAAGGCTGTCCGCCGGTTCGGCACCATTTGCGCACAAATTGGCTCCTATTTCGGGTGAATTGAATAGCAATATGATTAAATTTGCGCCCATTGAGCCATCTCATAGAAATGCAATCAGCGGTTTGCAACCCCTGATAGCCACTCATAGAATCGCAGCGTCTGAAATATCTACCCTGTCCTCTCCTCCCTTATTCCTCTCAGTAATTGAGTGGGTCACAAATAATAATCGGGGATGCCGCCGTTGGCGCAGTGGCCATGGCGCACAACAAGATGGGGTAAACCTGTACCTGAATAAACAACAAATATTAAAAAGAGGCATATCTATGAGTGGCACCATCATCAAGTCGGCAAGAAATACCCCCTATGCACCCCAGGATCTGGGCCCCTGCACCCAAACGGTGGCGTTTTCTCATTACAACAATATCTCGGCCCAGCTGCCGGTCGATCCCGCCACCGGCAAGATGATGAGTGGCGATGTCACCGCGCAGGCCAGACAGTGCCTGAGCAACCTCAAGGCAATCATCGAGAGCATCGGCCATGTGATGGACGATATGGTGAAAGCGACCATCTTCCTGAAAGAGATGGCGGATCTGGAAGCGGTCAACGCCGTCTATCGCGAATTCTTCCCGGGCTATCTGCCGACCCGCACCACCCTCGCCGTCGCCGCCCTGCCGCTGGGTGCGCTGGTGCAGATCGATGCCATCATCTCCAACGGCGAAGGCACCTTCCCGCAAGATCCTTGCCCGCTGGTGAAGCTCGCCCGCAACAGTGACAAGGCGCCGCACAATCCGCTCTCCACCCACACCGTGGCCTTCTCCCACTACAACAATATCGGCGCCCAGCTGCCGGTCGATGCAGCCTCTGGCCAGCTGGTTGCCGGTGGCATCAAGGAGCAGGCGGGCCAGTGCCTGCGCAATATCAAGGCGGTGCTGGAGAGCATCGACGTGCCGTTTGACGATATCGTCAAGGTCACCGTCTATCTGACCGATCTGGCCGATCTGGAGGCCGTCAACGAGGTCTACACCACCTTCTTCCCCGACTCTGCCATTGCCCGCGCCGTCGCTTATCTGCCCGCCCGCTCGGTAGTCCGTGCCGCCGCCCTGCCCATGGGGGCGCGGGTGCAGATGGATGCGGTCATCTCCCACGGTGACGGCACCCCGCCGCAACTGGTGGAAGATCGTCACAATCTGGTGATCCGAGCCCGCAATACCGACAAGGCACCGCGCAGCCCGCTCCATTGCCAGACTGTCGCCTTCTCCCACTACAACCATCTCTCTGCCCAACTGCCGATAGACCCCGCCACCGGCAAGATCCTGGCTGGCTGCATCAAGGAGCAGACCGCCCAGTGCCTGAGCAATATCAAGGGGATTGTGGAGAGCATCGGCCATGTGATGGACGATATCGTCAAGGTCAATATCCAGCTCGGCAATATCGCCGATCTGGCCGAGGTGGATGCCATCTATACCAAATACTTCCCGGCCTACCTGCCGGCCCGCACCGTAATCGGGGTAAGTGAACTTCCCGCCGGTGCTCTGGTACAAATCGATGCAGTGATGTCCAACGCCGAAAGCACCCCGCCGCAGGTGTAATGTTGCGGGAAATAAAAAAGAGACCGGCTGATGGCCGGTCTATTTTTACATGCCAGACAAAGGGATGGCCCCTCAGCCCTCGATATCGCGGTTCCTGATCGCCACTCTGACCGCCTCTGCGGTAGTGGCCACCCCCAGCCGACGGCGGGCACTGCGCAGATGGTTCTCGACCGTGCGCACCGAAAGCTTCAGGGTGGTGGCGATATCGGCATGGCGCCAACCCCGGGAGACCCACTCCAGCACTTCGCGCTCGCGCCCAGTGAGACCACGATCGTGGCCCTCTACAGGCATCTCCATCAGGCGACGAGCTGCATGAAAAGCCGCAGCCGCGATCAGCGCAAGGCCAACCCGAGCGGGAGCGCTGGCATCGATCTGATCGCCGCCAAAGCTCATCGCCCCTTCCAGTCCCAACGGCCCATAGACGGGAACCTGCAAGCCATGTCGGCCCGGCCCCTCAGGCTGGCGAACGATACGGTACTGCTCGCCAGCAGCGCCAACCGTTTTGCTCCAGAAGAAGGGCTGGTCTCGCTCCCTGATATGCATCGCCATCGGGCACTCGCGCATATAGGCATGCAGGTCGACCGCCTCGCCGCTCTCCAACCACTCCCCCTCCAGCCAGTAGAGGTGCTCGACCACCCCCTCCTCGCTGGCGCTGATGGAGAAGAGCGCAAAGCGGTGATACCCCAGCGGAGTGGCAAAGGCGCGCACCAGTTGCTGGATCTCCTCCAGCCGCTGGCACCCTTCCAGCGCCACCGCGACCTGCAGCGCACTGGCTGGCGATGACGACAACATCATCGCTTGGCAACCGCCTCCAGCAAGGTGGTGGCGGCCAGCTTGCCGAGGTTATTGCCCGCCAGCGGGCTGTCACCGGTCAGCAGATTGCGATCCCGGCACACCTCTCCCGAGATGCCGTTGTTGACGATCTCGAAGCCAATCTCTTTAAGCTTCTCGCCAAACTTCCAGGTGAGGTGGCCCGGCATATAGCCAATTGCCGGGGTCTGGGCATCCAGCTCGTCGGGGAAGGCGCAGATCTTGTAGCCCGCGAAGGTCTCTGGATTGGCCACCGCCAGCAACGCAGCAGGCCCGTGACAGAGGGAGATGATGAAGCGATCATTGGCCATCACCCACTCCAGCAGCGCTTTCACCTCGGCACTCTGCGGCAGCCCCATCAGGGCGCCGTGCCCGCCCGGAATAAAGACGCCGATATAGTCCGAGTCAGCGGCCAGCGCCTCTTTCAGCAGGTCGGCCAGCTTGGCAGGTTGGCGGAACTGCGCCTGATATTTGCCATAGAGCCCCAGCACCTCTTCATCTTCGCTGGGCATGGCCCACCACTCGAACTTGACCGGATTGCCGGAGAGGGTGGCCACATCAAAGGCAAAGCCCGCCTTGTCGAGGTGATACATGGGCAGCAGGGTTTCGACCGGATGGTTGCCGGTGGAAAACAGGGTGCCGTTGTCGGTGGGCAGATAGCGCTCATCGGCCCCGATCAGCAGGATCTTCCAGCGCCCCTCCCGATAGGGAGCGGGATAGTCGGCCCCGGCAAGGTCAGATTTGCGCGAGGTGAACTGGCTCAGGGAGTAGGGCGACGGGAAGAAGGCATTCTGCTCTGCCGGATCCGGGGTCGGTTGTTTATCGTCAACAAGCATATCGGTCATGGGTCAGGCTCCAGTAGTGGTGGACTCGGTCTCACAGTATTGACTGTCAGAGACCAAGTAAATGAGGGTTTTCCCTCAACCGCCATGACTATGGCAAGAGGTGTGACCGCGCTGCGACAAAACCTGAACAGAATCCCCGCCAGACTTAGGCCATCGCGGCAAATGCCCTGACGATGGCATCCATGACCGCCCTGACCCGCGCGGCATGCTGCACATCCTGATGGGTCACCAGCCAGACATCGTAGGATTGCTCTAATTGCCGCTCGGGCCAGACCCGCACCAACCCTGCTTGCTCGGCGAGCGGAACCGCCACCTCGCCAAGCCCCAGCCCCATCAGCAGGGCCTGACGCAGCATCAGGCTGGTATTGACCCCCGCGGCGACCGTGGCCCCCTCGGCCGCCTCTTCGAGCATCATTGGCGAGCGAGCGCTCTGCCAATGGGGCTCATACACCACCAGCGAATGGCCCGCAAAACCGGTGCCCGCTTCGGGAATGCCATGGCGAGCCAGATAGTCGGCGGAGGCATACAACCCGACCGGCCAGGAGGCCAGCTTGCGAATAATCAGGTCGGGATTGTCCGGCTTCACCGTCCGGATCGCGATATCCGCTTCCCGCAGGGACAGATTGACCACTTGGGTCGAGGTATTGAGGATGACCCTGATATCTGGATAACGCTGATGCAGCTCGGTCAGAGCAGGTATCAAAAAATCCATCCCCAGGGTGTCTGTAGTCGCCACGCTGACCTCACCGACCAAGCGGTTGTCGACCCCTTGCGCCGCCCGCACAAAATCAATGGCTGCCAGCTCCATCTGCTGGGCGCTGGCCAGCACTATCTCTCCGACATTAGTCAGCACATACCCTTTGGATGTGCGGAGAAACAGCGTGGCCGCCAGACGATGCTCCAGTGCGGCAATCCGCCTGCCAATGGTGGCCTGATCGACCCCGACCACACGGGCGGCGCCCCTCAGGCTCCCTTCCCGATGCAACGCCAGAAAAATTTTCGCATCATCCCAGTTCATCACGACTCCCGGTTGAAATGCATTTTTGCATTACAGGTGAGGGATAATACTGCGTTTATTCATCAGCAATCTCCACTATCTTGATGCTCATCCCACTCGGGGAACCCCATATCACCTCGTTACAAGGAGCCGCTGATGCATAACGCCTATTCCATTCCCGCCACCATGAGCGCGGTAGAGATTACCCAGCCAGGTGGCCCCGATGTCTTGCAACTGACCACCCGCGCCACACCGGCGCCCAAGCCCGATGAGGTCTTGATCCGGCACTATGCGACCGGCATCAATGGGCCGGATGTGATGCAGCGCAAAGGGCTCTACCCGCCTCCGGCAGGGGCATCGGATATTCCCGGGCTGGAGGTCGCCGGGGTCGTGGTCGCCAAGGGGGAGCTGGTGACCCATCTCAAGGTTGGCGACAAGGTCGCCGCGCTGATTTCGGGTGGCGGCTATGCCGAGTACAGCGTCGCCCACCAGAGCAATGTCCTGCCCCTGCCGCCCGGATTGAGCTTTGTCGAAGCCGCGGCGCTGCCGGAAACCTTTATGACGGTCTGGTCAAATATGTTTGAACGGGGCCAGTTTAAAAAAGGGGACATTATCTTGATCCATGGCGGCGCCTCCGGCATCGGCACGACCGCCACCATGCTGGCCAAGGCATTTGGCGCCGCAAAAATCATCACCACGGTCGGCTCACCCGAGCAGCAGGCCGCCAGCATCAAGCTGGGCGCGGATGTGGCCGTGCTCTACAAGGAGGAGGATTTTGTCGAGGCCGTGCATGCAGCCACCGATGGCCATGGCGCCGACATCATTCTCGATATCATTGGCGGGGAGTATGTCGCGCGCAACTATGCGGCGGCCGCCGTCAATGGCCGCATAGTCCAGATCGGCATTATTGCGGGCGCAGCCCCCAATCTGGATCTGTTTCCCATGCTGCAAAAGCGGCTGACCCATATCGGCTCCACCCTGCGCTCGCGTACTCCGCAGGAAAAAGCCGAACTGATCGCCCAGCTGCAAACTCATGTCTGGCCATTTATCGAACGCGGTGAGGTCAAACCGCAGGTTTACCAGACCTTCCCGCTGCATGAGGCGGCGGCCGCCCACCATTTGCTGGATTCAGGCCGTCATATCGGCAAGCTGGTATTAACCATGGCACCCTTGTCGTCAGATTGATAAAGCCCATAGTGGATCAGGCCGAGGTGGATGCCATCTATACCAAAGACTTCCTGGCCTACCTGCCGGCCCGCACCGTGATCGCGGTGCGCGAGCTGCCCGCTGGCGCGCGAATCCAGATGGATGCGGTGATGTCCAACGCCGAAAGCCCCCCGCCGCAGGCGTAAGCTGTTTCGTTGACGATAAAAGGACACCGGCTTATGGCCGGTGTCCTCTTATTACGCTATTTAAATAATATGTCGTTGGATTGAGTCTTGTAACACCTAGATTTTCTCAATTTTTTTATCGCTGAATCTATCAGTGCAATGCACCCAGAAAAGAAGAACATTCCTCCGACCATAAACCCGGTGAGCAATACTGCATTGAATTTCGCAGGTTCATCCATGGCTGTAACAGCATACGCATGCTCTTTTCCGAAGCCAGCCTCTCCTAGCAACAACTCTTTGAATGAAAGAGATAAAATAAAAACACCAAACCCAATCATGGCAATAAAATTAAATACAGCACACAGCGATTTATATTTTCCACCATGATACCCCTCTAGAGTTTCGCTGATTAAAACTAAGCTGCATGCGCCTCCCACAATGTATAGAGCATTATCTGAAAAAGGGGTCACATATATTAGGAAAGCTTGCATTTCTGGCGTATGGTATGAAAATGACTCTGCGAATCCATGAAGCTTAGGAAATACATCGATCCCATTATCCATCAAAACAACATTTAATATATCAATAAATGGCGCTCCCAAGAGCATATAGAGCGCAACCTTGAATATTATGCCTTGTATTTTTAAATAGACCTTTTCATTATCTCTCTTGTCATAGTGATCTATTATTTTCAATGCCGCGACAATAGAGAATAAAAACGATGAAATGGCAATAATTAATGTTGGAATGCCAGATATAAAGAAGCCACCTCTTTTCGCTGGCACATAAGTATACCCATTAGCCAGTTCTGCAACACCATAGATCACAAAAAAAACCATTATGAAAGCACAAATTAGGCGTATTCCAAGTGGGATATGATTTGGTTTATATTTTGGCATACAGGCCTCGGAACCTAGGAAGTTGATGTCACACCAGAAATTGATAAATGTGTTTTTAAAGGCGTCTATGTTGATTTAGCTAAATTTTTAAATTTTTTACAACACCCTATAACCTTAAAAATATAGTATTTCATTTATTATTATTACTGTCTCATAAACCAGTATCCAAGTAGGAATATTGTAGACATCAACATCCATTTGATAAATGGTCTCGCTCACAACACCTCTGTTTGGAACCCATTTATTTCATAAAGTCTCCTGTTGAAATTTTAGTGGCGTCATAAAAAATGCCCCCCATCTTGCGATGGAGGGCGTTTTATTTTCCGGCTATTGGACCAGAGTGGCCCAATGGTCAGCTATTACAGGGACTCTGCGGTCGCAACCACGTTTTCCACGGTAAAGCCGAATTCCTTGAACAGCAGCTCGGCCGGTGCGGACTCACCAAAGGTGGTCATACCGATGATCTTGCCGCCGAAACCGACGTACTTGTACCAGTAGTCAGCGATGCCGGCTTCGATAGCCACACGCTTGGTGACGGAGGACGGCAGGACGGACTCTTTATACTCGGCAGACTGGGCGTCAAACACGTCGGTAGACGGCAGAGAGACCACGCGCACGGCACGACCCTTGGCAGTCAGCTGCTCATAGGCGGCAACGGCCAGTTCCACTTCGGAACCGGTGGCAATCAGGATCAGCTCCGGAGTACCGGCGCAATCCTTCAGCACGTAGCCACCCTTGGCGGTGTCGGCCAACTGCTGGGCAGTACGGTCCATCTGGGCCAGATTCTGACGAGAGAAGATCAGCGAGGTCGGGCCGTCAGTACGCTCGATGGCGTGCTTCCAGGCGATGGCAGATTCAACCTGGTCACACGGACGCCAGGTGCTCATGTTCGGGGTCAGACGCAGGGAGGCGATCTGCTCAACCGGCTGGTGAGTCGGGCCATCTTCACCCAGACCGATGGAGTCGTGGGTGTAAACGAAGATGGCGCGCTGCTTCATCAGGGCGGCCATGCGCAGGGCGTTGCGAGCGTACTCCATGAACATCAGGAAGGTGGCGCCGTAGGGGATGAAACCACCGTGCAGGGCGATACCGTTCATGATGGCGGACATGCCGAACTCGCGTACACCGTAGTGGATGTAGTTGCCGGAGGCGTCGTCGTTGGTCAGAGACTTGGAGCCGGACCACATGGTCAGGTTGGACGGCGCGAGATCCGCAGAGCCACCCATGAACTCCGGCAGCAGCTTGCCGAACGCTTCCAGAGAGTTCTGGGACGCTTTACGGGTTGCGATCTTGGCCGGGTTGGCTTGCAGGGTTTCGATGATCTTGGCGGATTCAGCAGCCCAGTTGGCCGGCAGTTCGCCAGCGGTACGGCGCTTGAATTCGGCAGCCAGAGTCGGGTGAGCGGCTTCATAGGCAGCGAACTTGGCAGCCCAGTCGGCTTCCAGTGCAGCGCCCTTCTCCTGAGCGTTCCACTCGGCAGCGATATCGGCCGGGATAACGAACGGCGCGTGGTCCCACTTCAGGAATGCGCGAGCAGCGGCGATCTCGTCGTTGCCCAGCGGTGAGCCGTGGCAGTCGTGAGAACCGGATTTGTTCGGGGAGCCGTAACCGATGATGGTGCGGCAGCAGATCAGAGTCGGCTTGCCGGTCTCGGCCTTGGCGGCTTCGATGGCGGCATTGATGGCTTCGGGGCTGTGACCGTCAACAGCCGGGATAACGTGCCAGCCGTAGGCTTCGAAACGCTTGACAGTGTCGTCGGTGAACCAGCCTTCAACGTGACCGTCGATAGAGATACCGTTGTCATCCCAGAACGCGATCAGTTTGCCCAGTTGCAGGGTACCGGCCAGGGAGCACGCTTCGTGGGAGATACCTTCCATCAGGCAGCCGTCGCCCATAAAGGCGTAGGTGTAGTGGTCAACGATGTCGTGGCCCGGCTGGTTGAATTGCTCAGCCATGGCTTTTTCGGCGATCGCCATACCAACGGCGTTGGTGATGCCCTGACCCAGCGGGCCAGTGGTGGTTTCAACGCCCGGTGCATAGCCGTACTCCGGGTGACCCGGGGTGCGAGAGTGCAGTTGGCGGAAGTTTTTCAGATCGTCGATGGAGAGGTCATAACCGGAGAGGTGCAGCAGGGAGTACAGCAGCATGGAGCCGTGGCCGTTGGAGAGAATGAAACGGTCGCGGTCGGCCCACTTGGGGTTGTTCGGGTTATGTCTGAGGTGGCTACGCCACAGCACTTCGGCGATATCCGCCATTCCCATGGGGGCGCCCGGGTGACCGGAGTTGGCTTTTTGAACGGCATCCATACTCAATGCACGAATGGCATTGGCAAGCTCTTTACGAGAAGGCATCTGAATCTCCTGCGATTGCTTCATTTGATGGCCAAGATTAAGGCGCGTTATTGTCCCAGCAGGGCGCGCGGCGTGCAAATATTATCTGGATGAATAAAGTGGCTTTGGGAGGACAATCGCTTTTCTTGCCCTCTATTGGCCAAAGTAACCAGAGAAAAACGTTTGATTTCCATCCCTTTCGGGATAGGAGAGCACCGCTTGTGACCCATTGGACACTGCGTGACAAAATAGTGCTGGCAATCGGGGGGGGCGCTAATTAAAATAGACGTCCAGATGTAGATACCTCTACACCATCCCATTCATCCGGTTATTGCCGTGGCGATAACCCAGACAAGCTGAGACTCTTATCATGGCAAAGCTGTTTACTTCCGAGTCGGTCTCCGAAGGCCATCCCGACAAGATTGCGGACCAGATCTCCGATGCGGTACTGGACGCCATCCTCAAGCAAGATACCAAGGCCCGTGTCGCCTGCGAGACCCTGGTCAAGACCGGTATGGTCATGGTGGCCGGCGAAGTAACCACCTCTGCCTGGGTTGATATCGAAGAGATCGTGCGTGATACCGTACGTGAAATCGGCTACACCCACTCCGACATGGGCTTCGACGCCGACTCCTGCGCCGTGCTGAACGCCATCGGCAAGCAGTCCCCGGACATCAACCAGGGTGTTGACCGCAGCGATCCGCTGGAGCAGGGCGCTGGCGACCAGGGCCTGATGTTCGGCTACGCCACCAACGAAACCGACGTGCTGATGCCGGCCCCCATCACCTACTCTCACCTGCTGGTGAAGCGTCAGGCTGAAGTGCGCAAGAACGGCACCCTGCCGTGGCTGCGTCCGGATGCCAAGAGCCAGCTGACCTTCGCCTACGACGACGCAGGCAAGATCATCGGTGTAGATGCCGTGGTTCTGTCTACCCAGCACGCCGAATCTATCAGCCACAAAGATCTGGTTGAAGCGGTACGCGAAGAGATCATCAAGCCGGTGCTGCCAGCCGAGTGGGTCAACAAGGACACCAAATACTTCATCAACCCGACCGGCCGTTTCGTTATCGGCGGCCCGATGGGTGACTGCGGTCTGACCGGTCGCAAGATCATCGTCGACACCTACGGCGGCATGGCCCGTCACGGTGGTGGCGCCTTCTCCGGTAAGGATCCGTCCAAGGTTGACCGCTCCGCTGCTTACGCCGCCCGCTACGTTGCCAAAAACATCGTTGCCGCCGGTCTGGCCGATCGCTGTGAAATCCAGATCTCCTACGCCATCGGCGTGGCCGAGCCGACCTCCATCAGCGTCGAGACCTTCGGCACTGCCAAGGTCGCCGAAGAACTGCTGGTCAAGCTGGTGCGCGAGCACTTCGAACTGCGCCCGTATGGCCTGATCGAAATGCTGGATCTGAAGCGTCCTATCTACCAAGCTACCGCAGCCTACGGTCACTTCGGTCGCGACGAGTTCCCGTGGGAGCAGACCGACAAGGCCGAACTGCTGCGTTCTGCCGCTGGCCTGTAAGGCTCGCTGTTGTGATAAAAGGGGAGCCTGGCTCCCCTTTTGCTTATCCGCTATCTGACGAGATGTTGATGTCTGCCACTCCTGCCCAGCTTGTCGCCCTGCTGCAACAACACGTAGAAGCCTGCTTTGTGCAGGCCGAGGCGCGCCTTGGCCGCACCTTCCCCCGCCCGCGGATCTACTGCAACATGCGGGGCCGGGCGGCGGGATCGGCGCGGCTGCAAACCTGGGAGCTGCGCTTCAACCCTGCCCTCTATCAGGCCAACCAGCAGGCGTTTCTGGATGAGGTGGTGCCCCACGAGGTGGCCCATCTGCTGGTTTACGCCCTATGGGGTGAAGGACGCGGCAAAAACCGGGTCTTGCCCCACGGCCGCCAGTGGCAATCGGTGATGCGGGAGGTATTCGGCCTTGAGCCCAGAACCACCCACAGCTTCGATCTGGCGGTATTGGCCCAGCGCACCGTGCCCTATCGCTGTCACTGCCAGCAGCATCAACTGTCGATACGCCGCCACAACAAGGTGGTGCGTGGCGAAGCCCGCTATCACTGTCGTCGCTGCAAGCAGCCGCTGGAGCGGGAACGGCCGGAGCCGGAGCTGTAAGCCAGCTTGTGTCGCGCCCCTGTGGTAGGGTGCCCGCCATCGTTCGTCAATCACCCCGTTTGCAAGGAATCCCATGCGTTTCATCTCCTCCCTCGCCCTGACCCTGCTGGCCGGTTTGCCGCTGTTCAGCGCCCCCCTGCACGCCCAGACCTTTCGCGAAGCCAAGCAGGATCTGGTGAAGCTCTACCGCAGCCAGCCTGCGGTCACCACCTTCTACTGCGGCTGCGACATCGACTATCAGGGCAAGAAAATGAGCCCGGATCTCGCCAGCTGCGGTTACGAGCCGCGCAAGCAGGCCAAGCGCGCCGCCCGCATTGAGTGGGAACACGTGGTACCGGCCTGGGAGTTCGGCCACCAGCTGCAGTGCTGGCAGGATGGCGGTCGCAAAAACTGCGAAAAAGCGAGCCCCGAGTTCAACAAGATGGAGGGGGATATGCACAACCTCTTCCCCGCCATCGGCGAGGTGAATGGCGATCGGGCCAACTACCGCTTCTCCGACTGGAACGGCAAACCGGATCAGTACGGTCAGTGCCAGATGCTGGTGGATTTCAAGGAACGCCGGGTGCAGCCGCCCAAGGGGCCGGTACGGGGCCAGATCGCCCGCGCCTACCTCTACATGAGCCAGCAGTATGGGCTGCGTCTGGCAGCGCAACAGCGTAAACTGTTTGAAGCCTGGGATCGCCAGTACCCGGCAGAAGGCTGGGAGTGCGAGCGTAACCGCCACATCGGCAAGCTGCAGGGCAATACCAATCCCTTTATTGAAAAGCAGTGCCAATAACCCCATTTGACCAGGGAGGGGATCGCCCCTCCTAATCATGAAACTCTTTCCTTCTGCCGCGTGAGCCTTGCTCGCCGCCTCGCAGCAGGATATGAAGGGTTTCCAAGCAAGAGACTGACAAGCAGCCATGCGCATTCCACGTATCTATGAACCGGCCACCCTGCAAGTTGGCCAGACCATCGCCCTGTCGGAAGACGGCGCCAACCATATCGGCCGGGTACTGCGCATGCAGCCGGGCCAGCAGCTCGAGCTGTTCAACGGCGATGGCAATCAATATCCCGCCACCATCGCCAGCGTCGGCAAGAAGTCGGTGGAAGTGACCATCGACCGCTGCGATGCCCAATCGGTGGAATCCCCCTTCGCCATTCATCTGGGTCAGGTGATCAGCCGTGGCGACAAGATGGACTTCACCATCCAGAAATCGGTGGAGCTGGGCGTCACCTGCATCACCCCGCTCTTCTCCGAACGCTGCGGCGTCAAGCTGCCGGCCGATCGACTGGAGAAGAAGCGCGAGCAGTGGCAGAAGGTGGTGATCAGCGCCTGCGAACAGTGCGGCCGCAACGTGGTGCCCGAAGTGCGTATGCCGATGGAGCTGGATGCCTGGCTGGCGGAAGAGACCAAAGAGCTCAAGCTCAACCTGCACCCGCGTGCCGAGTACAGCATCAACACCCTGCCCGTTCCCGAGCATGGCGTGCGCCTGCTGATTGGCCCGGAAGGGGGATTGTCGAGCGACGAGATCGCCCGTACCGTGCAGGAAGATTTCAAAGAGATGCTGCTGGGGCCGCGGGTGCTGCGCACCGAAACCGCCGCCCTGACTGCGATCACTGCGCTGCAGTGCCGCTTTGGCGATCTCGCTTGATAAAATAGGCTGCATAGACGCAGCCTCAAACGGACGATTACGCTGCGCTAATCGACCCTACAACCCTATCGAGCCATTAAAAAGGAACAGCGGATGACCATTAAACTCGGCATCGTGATGGACCCCATCTCGGCCATCAACATCAAGAAAGATTCCAGCTTTGCCATGCTCGAAGAGGCGCAAAAGCGCGGCTATGAGCTCTTCTATCTGGAGATGAAGGATCTCTACATGGAAGCCGGTCGCGCCTTTGGCACCATGCGCCCGCTCACCGTCAAATATGACTATGCCGACTGGTACACGCTGGGCGAGGTGGTGGATCAGCCCCTCTCCAACCTCGATGTGATCCTGATGCGCAAGGATCCGCCGTTCGACACCGAATTTATCTATGCCACCTACATGCTGGAGCGAGCCGAGGATGAGGGTTGCCTTATCGTCAACAAGCCGCAGAGCCTGCGCGATGCCAACGAGAAGCTCTACACCGCCTGGTTTGCCGAGCATACCCCGACCACGCTGGTGACACGCCGCGCCGACAAGCTGCGCGCCTTCCACGCGAAGCATAAGGACGTGATCCTCAAGCCGCTGGACGGCATGGGCGGCGCCTCCATCTTCCGCATGAAGGAAGATGACGCCAACGTCGGCGTGATTATCGAAACCCTGACCGCCCACGGCAGCCAGTACTGCATGGCGCAGACCTATCTGCCCGCCATCAAGGATGGCGACAAGCGGGTGCTGGTGGTGGACGGTGAACCGGTACCCTACTGCCTCGCCCGCATTCCGGCGCAAGGTGAGACCCGTGGCAATCTGGCAGCCGGTGGCCGTGGTGAAGCGCGCCCCCTGAGCGAAGCCGACTGGGCCATCGCCCGTGCGGTGGGCCCGACGTTGAAAGAGAAGGGCCTTATCTTCGTCGGTCTCGACATCATCGGCGATCGGCTGACCGAGATTAACGTCACCAGCCCGACCTGCATTCGCGAGATTGAAGCCGCCTTCGATGTGCACATCACCGGCATGTTGATGGATGCCATCGAGCGTCGGCTGGGCAAATAATCGCCAGGCAGGCTAAACCGGCCTGTTCAGGGGTAACCCGCCCCCGACAAGCCCCAAAACAGAGAGGGTGGCCCAGCGCCACCCTCTCTGTTTCAAGGCGATCCGGAAAGGGGCGGGATCTCGCCCAGCCCAAAAAGCGGTTTTTCCCATGGGGATCAACTGCCATAATTGACCTCAAATACCTTTGCACTATTTGGCCTCTATGCAAACACTGCAAAATCACTTCCTGCTTGCCATGCCAAGCCTGACGGATCCCTACTTCGAGCGCTCGCTGGTCTATCTGTGCGAGCACAACGAAGAGGGCGCCATGGGACTGGTCGTCAACATTCCGGTCGAGATGTCGCTGGAAACCATGCTGACCCAGCTCCAGCTCAATCCGCCCAACAACCCGGAACTCAAGCAGCCGGTGCTGCAAGGGGGGCCGGTTCACGCCGATCGCGGCTTCGTGCTGCACAGCTTCCGACCCGGCTTCAACTCCACCCTGCAGGTGGGGGATGAGATGATGGTGACCACCTCCAAGGATATTCTGGAAACTCTGGGTACAAGCGAGGCCCCTGCCCATTGGCTGGTGGCCCTTGGCTATGCCGGCTGGAGCGCCGGGCAGCTGGAGCAGGAGCTGGTGGATGGCGCCTGGCTGGTGATCCCCCCCAATCCGGCTCTGGTGTTCAAGACCCCCATTCACAAACGTTGGCAGCAAGCTGCCGCCAGCATAGGGGTGAACCCGGTTCACCTCTCCAGCGATATCGGCCACAGCTGATCGGCTGGCCCGCTCCGCTCTCTATTTCGAGGATTTATCAGTTATGTCATCACGCAGCATCATGGGCTTTGACTATGGCACCAAGAGCATTGGCGTCGCCATCGGTCAGGAGCTGACTGGCACAGCCCAGCCTCTGCGCGCCCTCAAGGCCAACGACGGCATCCCCAACTGGGACGAGATTGAGAAGCTGCTCAAGGAGTGGCAACCGGACCTGCTGGTGGTCGGTCTGCCGCTGAACATGGATGGCACCGATCAGGAGATCACGGTACGGGCCCGCAAATTCGGCAACCGGCTGCATGGCCGTTTCGGCAAGCCAGTAGAGTTCAAGGATGAGCGGCTCACCACCACAGATGCCCGCGCCCGCCTGTTTGAGCGAGGCGGCTATCGCGCGCTGGAAAAAGGCAGTGTGGACGGGGTATCGGCGCAGCTGATCGTCGAAGCCTGGATGGAAGAGCAATACAACTAAGCCATCAACAGCAAGGCAAGGGTCGCAGCCCTTGCCTTGTCTCGCACAATCACCTCATTACGCCTGTGATTGTCCCGCTACCAGCCCTTCGGCCTCGGGGCTCGCATTCATCATCTGGTTGAGCCAGGGCACCATCAGCCCCATCACTACCGCAATCAGCAGGGTAGCCATCCCGATCTTGCCAAATACGCCGGTGTAAATGGACAAAGTTTGCAGCGGATCCGTCATCCCTTGCGGCACGGCGGTAAAAGTCGCCACATAGCCCCCCAGCAGGGACGCCATCGCTTGAGTCAGGAACCACATTCCGAGAATGAAGCCCATCAGGCGTTGTGGCACCAGCGCGGCGACCATCGCCAGTCCCAGCGCGCTGATCATCAGCTCGCCCAGACTCTGGAACAGGTAGATAAGCACCATAAACCAGGGGGAGGTAAGCCCCTGCTCATCGGCAAACCACCAGCCGGATGCTGCCGCCGTCAGAAAGCCCAGCGAGCAGAAGAACATCCCGAGGGTGAACTTGAGCGGCATGGTGAGATCCCGCCCCTTGCTGCCCATCCGGGTATAGATCATCGCGAGTACCGGGCTACCCACCACCACCCAGAAGGGGTTGAGCGCCTGGAAGCTGATTGGGTTGACGCTCATGCCCAGCATTTCGTGGTGCATGTTGTTGATGGCAAAGAAGTTCAGAGACGTCGGCATCTGGGCGTACAGCACGTAGAAGAGCACCGCCTCCAGCATCAGTACGAAGGCCACATACATCTTGTTGCGGCCCACGGTATCGAGCCTGAACGCCTCGCGAAAGAAGAAAATCACCACGGCGATAGTTACCGTCATCAGCACCATGTTGGCGATCACCACGTGGTGCATCAGCCAGGCGCAGAAGAAGACCATGGCTACCGAACCCAATATAACCAGCAGCAGCTTTCTGTAATCGAGCGGCAGGTGATCCGGCTCGGAGCCAATATCCTTGACCATATTGCGGCAGGCAAAGAAGGTGAGCAGCGCAATAATCAGCCCCACCCCGCACAGGTTGTAGGTCACGGTATAGCCGTAGTGATCGGCAATCACCGGAGCGAGCGAGAGGGAGATAAGGGAGCCAATATTGATCGACATATAGAACAGGGTAAACGCCCCATCCAGCCGCGGATCCTTCGGGGCATAACATTTGGAGAGCAGACTGGCCGGGTTGGCCTTGAACAGGCAGTTGCCGACCGCGATGGTACCGAGCGCATAGAAAATTAGGTCAGGATTGTAGATGGACATGCCGGTCATGAAATAGCCGATAACCAGTACAACCGCCCCCAGCACCATGGTGCGCTTGGTGCCGAGAATATGGTCGCCAACATAACCGCCTATCGAGATAAGGCCATACACCAGCGCCGAGAAGGCACCGAAGGTGATAAACGACTGCTCCTGGGAAAAACCCAGTTGCTGTACAAAGAAAACCGCCAATATCCCCTGCACGCCGTAATAACCGAAGCGCTCCCAGAGTTCGACAAAAAATATCATGAAGAAGGGTTTGGGCTGTTGTAACAACCCGGTCGGTGCTGTTGCTGGACGCATATTAACCTGCCTTTGCTGAGATTTATTTTTATTAATCTGGTGGTGGCTACCGCACTATTTTTTGCCCGCCATTGCCATAACGGGGAGCACAGTCAGCCTGCCAATCTGGCTATTTTGGGTGCACGCGCCCCGTTCGATGAAAGGTGTTTTTCATCTAGCCGGTTTCAATTACGGGTTATCGGGGGATGGTGAGTGGCGTCTCCCAGTACAGTTGCCGGCTCCGGGTTCTACCTTTGCAGCATCCCTTCACTCAAGCCGGTTTATCAACCTTGATGCTTATTCCCCTCTGCTCCGTCACTCATGGCTGGTGGCTAGATAGTCGGGGCATGATACGGCCACAGACGACCTGTGGGGTGGCTCACTCCGCGCTCTACTGACTATCACACTACACAGGCGATATCTAACCCCGCCATTCCAAGGGGTGTCATGCTATATCACTGCAAATACAGGAACTTAATGGTCGATCACACTTTAAAAGTGAGCATTAGTGAAGTTTTCTAGTGAAACCACATGAATTTTTTTCGTGAAAAGAGCTTCACTCGAGACGTGCAAACAAGGTCAACATGTGCATAAAGAGAGTTGAATGGCACACAGTTTGAACCCGATCTCTGCACTTAAGTCGTGCAAAAGCCCACTCATCCGGGCGATACGACAACAAAAAGCCGGAGCAGATGGCTCCGGCTGATCGATGGGCACAGTCACGCTCACATTAGCGTGGCGATTCGTCGTTGTAGAGTCGCCGAATCTCGTTGCGCAGCCACATTACCTTGGCATCCTGATTGTGCCGCTTGTGCCAGAGCAGGATAAATGCGATCTCCAACTGCTGATAGAGTTTCTCCGGCAGTGGCAAGGGCATGGCAATGAGGTTGGCATGGTGCTTGGCCGCATACCCCCCGCAGTAGGAGGGAGCCACCGCAATCAGCTCATGGCTCGACTGGGAGGCAATATGCAACGCCTGCTCGAAGCTGGAGACCATGATGGGCACCTCCCGCTTCAGCCCCTCGTCCTCCAGCAGGCTGTCGAGAGCCCAGGTATCGTTCGCTTCCCACACCATGCTGATCTGGGGGCAGGCCAGAAAGTTCTCCAGCGACCACTTCTGCTCGAGCAATGGGTGATCCTTGCGCAAAAAAACCACCGGGCGATCGGTGAACAGCACCTCGTGATCGATGTAATAAGGCAAGCGGTTGACCTTGGCCAGGGAGCGGCCATGGGTCTCGCGGGCGCAGAAGCCGAGATCAGCATCGCCATTGACGATGTCGTTGAGGGAGTGGTGATCCCACCCCAGCATCCTGACCACCGAGTTGGGGTACTTCTGGTAGATGGTCATGGGCAGATCGCTCAGGAAGCTGATGTAGAAGGGGGACTCCATCACCAGCGTGAAGCGGGCACCGTCGGGGATCGCCTCGCTATTGAGCGAGGTGATGCTGTCGGTGAGCTGGAACCAGACCTTCAGCTCCTCCTCCAGGGTCAGGGAGAGGTTGGTGGGCTGCAACCCCTGCCGTACCCGCACAAACAGGGGATCGTCAAACCACTCACGCAATTTGGCCAGAGACTTGCTCACCGCCGACGGAGTAACACAGAGTTTTTTGGCCGCCCCTGCCACACTGCGCTCCTGCATCAGGTACTTGAAGACCACCAGCAGGTTCAAATCGAGTTCACCCAGATTGCGCATATCCCCTCTCATCTTCCATCAGCCCTGCGACCGCGCTTCACGAAGCGCGAGCCATGGTAACAGCCCTCTGACAGCCAGGTAACTGAGCAGTGCCAGCAGCAGGGCACAGATCAGCATCTCGGACGGAGTAAAGCCAAGTTGACCCAACAGCCAGATGTAGAGGCCGGAGAGGCTGATCTGCATGATGCAGAGCACGGCGCTGGCAAACGCCACATTATGCTGGCAACCATCGAGCGCCTCCCCCATCGCCACTCCGAAGCCACAGGAGAAGCCGACACAGACCAGCGCAAACCCCGGCAGCAACAGATGGATATCGCCCCCTGTCTGCCAGCTGCCGAGCAGTGAGCAGGCCGCCAGCAGATAGGAGAGATGAGACACCGCCAGCACCTTCTGTTTGCCCAAACGGCGCAACAGCAGGGGCGTCAGGAAAGAAGTAGACATGCTCACCCCAGCCATCACCATCATCACGATGGAGTACTGCTCGGTGGTGAAGCCAAACTCCTTCATCAGGATCAGCGGCGAGACGCTGACATAGACCAGAATGGCGGTCACGCTGGCACTGGTCAGCAGGGATAGCAACATAAAGCGCGGGGAGCGCAGCAGGGCAAAGGGCAGCGCAGCACCACTCCTCGGTTGCCGAGCCGGACGGGTCTCCTTGAGCAGAAGCAAGTTCACCAGACCGCTGACGGCCGCCACCAGCGCCATCGCCATGAAGATCCCGCGCCAATCAAAATGGGACAGGATAAGGTAACCGAGCACCGGCGCCAGCACCGGGATCACGCAGATGACCCCGTTGATCATCGAGAGCGCCATCGCCAACCGCTCCTGACTCAGCACGTCCCGCAGCACGGTAAAGGTCATGATATAGAGCGCACCGGCCCCGACTCCCTGCCAGAAACGGCCGAAATAGAACTGGCCAATCCCCTCCGCATTGCCTGCCACCAGCGAGGCGAGGACAAAAATCAGGGCGCCCCCGAGCACCACCCAGCGCCGCCCGTAGCGATCGGCAATCATCCCGCCCAGCAGCACGGTGGCCGCCATACCGAACAGATAGATAGAGAAGGCGGTGTGGATCTGCGCCTCGCTCGCCTGCAGGGTATCGGCAATCTGGGGCACGGCGACCAGATAGAGATCGATCCCGACCGGATAGAGGATGATCATCAGAAAAGTGCACAACAGGAATACAGGCATGGATGCTCCATAACAGATTGACCCGCCTGCCCCCGCCAGATGGCAGCAACATAGAGCAAAAGTTGGCGGGGCCAAGGTGGTGACAAAGGTAGCAACACAGCGCGTCGCAATGGGGGCAACTATATGGGCGCCCAGCGCCCTCACCTAGTGAAGAGATGGCGATCGGTACATTCCAATCAGGAAATATTGTATTGAGCTGCGTGCCTGGACGGCCATATTGAATCGAGCAGACTCACTAATAAACCACGTCACCTCCCGCTCATAGCCATCCCTGCGCAGCACGTTTACCGCCCGTCTGTTATCTGCCTTGGCCCTTACGGGCGTATAAGCTGTAGGTGCGACGCAATACAGGGAATGTGTATGAAGGGAATGAAGAGAGAAGAGCAGATTGCCGGGCTGCTGGCGGCACTGGAGCAAGTCATTCTGGGCAAGCCGCTGCAACTGAAAATCGCGCTGGTGACCCTGCTGGCGCGTGGTCATCTGCTGATCGAGGATCTGCCCGGTATGGGCAAAACCACCCTGGCCCACGCGCTGGCGCAGGTGCTGGGGCTGGCATGCAGGCGGATGCAGTTCACCGCCGATCTGCTCCCCGCCGACCTGCTGGGGCTGCAGATCTTCGACCCCCAGCAGCAAACATTTCGCTTTCACCCCGGCCCCATCTTCACCCAGGTACTGCTGGCGGACGAGATCAACCGCGCCAGCCCCAAGGTGCAGAGCGCCCTGCTGGAGGCGATGGCCGAGGGCAAGGTGAGCATTGAGGGGAATACGCATCCCCTCCCCGATCCGTTTTTCGTCATCGCCACCCAGAATCCCGCGGATCAGGCGGGCACCTATCCACTGCCGGAGTCCCAACTCGACCGATTCGCCGTGCGACTCTCGCTGGGTTTTCCGCCGCGAGAAGCGGAGCGCCAGTTGCTGCGCGGCCAACAGCCGAGTGGCCCACTGCCCGCCATGCTGGATGCTGCCGGACTCGCCACCTTGCAAAGCAAAGGGGATGCCATCCATGTTTCGGATACCACCCTCGACTACCTGCTGGCGCTGGTGCACCAGAGCCGCTTTGATGGGGATCTGCCACAGCCCCTCTCCCCCCGTGCAGCCCAGACATTGCTGGCGGTGAGCCGGGCCTGGGCGCTGGTGGCGGGGCAGCGCTTTGTCACGGTGGAGGATGTGCAGGCAGTCTTCCCCTATGTGGCCGAGCATCGGCTGCGGGGCAGCTTTGGCGTACAGCACGGAGAAGCCTGTCCCCTGAGCCAGCGATTGCTGGCCAGGGTCGATCCGGACAATCCCTGATGAGCAAATTGCTAAACCGTTGGCAGCAGTGGCGAGCCCGCTGGCAGCGACGCTGGCTCGACCGTCGCATTCCCCCGGCCCGCCAGATCACGCTGGCAACCCGCAGCCTCTTTATCCTCCCCACCCGCATGGGGCTGCTCTATCTGCTGTTGCTGCTCGCCATCTATCTGCTCGGCACCAATTACCAGAACAATCTGGTGCTGCTGGTGGCCTACTGCCTCGGCAGCCTGTTTATGGCAGCCATGTGGCTCACCCACCGCAACCTGCTGGTGCTGGAGCTGCTGGGTGGCCCGCTGGTGCTGGGGGAAGCGGGCAGCCAGCTGCCGATCCGTATCTTGGTGCAGAGCCCCCGCCCGGTGCAGGCACTTCACTTTAGCCTCAACGAAGGCACCCTCTGGCTGGCACAGGCCGATGCTGTGCCCAGCACAGTTATCCTGCCAGTATCGGGCTCGCGCCGTGGGCCACTGCACCTTGGCAGATTGCGGGTTGAGAGCCGCTACCCTCTCGGCCTGTTTCGCTGCTGGTCCCTGCTGGACTTGCAACTGGAGGGCTGGCTCGCCCCCAAACCGATGTTCGGGGCGCTAAGAGGGGAACATGTGACCCAAAGCGAGGGGCATCAGGGCCAACCTGCTCCGGCCACTCTCGGTGACTTTGATACTCTGCGGACACATCAGGCCGGTGAACCACTGAGCCGAGTCGCCTGGAAGCAGCTTGCCCAAGGGCGCGGCCTGCTGACCAAACAGTTCCATGAACCGCAGCAGGATGACACTCACCTCACATTGCAGCGGGTCGCAGGCGGGGATCTGGAGCAGCGGCTGGCGGTGCTGGCCTGGTGGTGCGCCGATTACGGCAAGCGGGGCATCCCCTTTACCCTGACGCTGGCAAACCAGACGCTGGGGCCCGATAGCGGTGCCGCCTTTGTGCAGCGCTGCCTGCTGGCACTGGCCCAATTCGATGCAACACCACCGAAGATCACGCCAGATGCTGCTCGATAACCGCCGCCTGCTGCCACTCATCGCCCTGCAACAGCTGCTGCTGGTCGCGGCGCTCTGGCCCCAGTTGCAACTCTGGGTAGTGGCAGTGGGCGCCATCACTCTCGGCGTCCGGGCCATGATGCTGTGGCGCGGCTTGCCGCCCCTGCCTGCCCGCTGGTTGGCGCTGCTGGCCATCACAACCGTGGTGTTGCTGGGGTTGCAGTGGCGCACATTGGGCACCCTGCCCGCCCTGATCAATCTGCTCTGGCTCGGCTATAGCCTCAAGATGATCGAGGTACGGCGCGAGCGGGATATCGAGCTGCTGCTGCTGCTCGCCTTCTTTCTGATCGCGCTGGCGCTGGTGCAGCGACAGAGCATCGGCTGGACGGCCGGAATGACAGTAGCACTCTGGCTGGCAGTAACCACGCTGGTGGCCGCCGTCGCCCCCGAACAGAAACGGCCTTGGCGCAGTGCCGGTGGCACACTTCTGCTGGCGCTTCCCCTGCTTATCACTCTGTTTTTGCTGCTGCCAAGACTCCCGCCCCTCTGGCAGATGCCCACCACCAGCCGCGCCCTGTCGGGGCTCTCGGAAGAGCTGGCCCCCGGCGATATCAGCGAACTGGTCAACTCCTCCGAACTGGCGTTTCGGGTCACTTTTGCCGATGGCCCGCCCCCTGTCCGCGAGCGCTACTTTCCGGTGATGCGCCAAGAAGTTTTCGATGGCCAGCGCTGGTTGCTGAGCCCCGAGGTCAAAGCATGGCAAAAGACAGTGCCGGTGCAGACCGGGCTCACCCTTCTGGCATCCTCTTCACAAGCCCGTACTCAACTGGCAGATAACCCGTTGCCAGCCGGGAGCTACGAGGTGATCGCCGAGCCCCAGCGCCACCGCTGGGCCTTTGCCCTGAGTGACCCCCGCCTGCTGGCGGGCCCGGTGCTGCTTACCCCTCTCGACACCCTCTATCGGCAGGGGAGCAGCGAGGTGGCGATCCGCTATCGCATTGCCCGCGGCGAAACGCTGCCCGAGGATGACCACCAAGCCGCCCAGCGCAACCTACAACTGCCAGCCGGAGGCAACCCGAGAGCGCGCGCCTATGGCCAAGGGCTGGCTGTGCGCTATCCGGATCGCGCAAAGCTGGTCGCCGCCCTGCTCGCGCAGTTTCGCAGCCAATCCTATTACTACACACTGACCCCGCCACGGCTTGGCCGTGACGGGGTGGATGAGTTCCTGTTCGATACCAGGCAGGGCTTTTGCGGCCACTACGCCATGGCAACCGCTTTCGTACTGCGCGCTGCCGGTATTCCGGCACGGCTGGTCACCGGTTATCTCGGCGGTGAGTGGAATCCAAGGGGCAACTATCTGGCGGTACACCAGTTCGATGCTCATGCCTGGGTGGAGTATCTCGATGAAAGAGGAACATGGCGGCAAATCGACCCCACGGCGGCAGTGGCACCGGAGCGTATTGAAGGCGGCGTGAGGGAAGCGCTGAGCGACGAGTTTACCGCTGCCGACCCCCTCGCTTTGCAGCGTTATCGCAACTGGGCCCTGCTCAATCAGCTGCGCTGGTGGGGCAACAATATCGACTACCAGTGGAGTCGCTGGGTGATTGGTTACGATGCGGGTCAGATCTGGCAACAAATCGGCCTGCGCTGGCCCGCACTGGCGGGACACACACCCTGGTTGATCCTCGCCAGCCTGATGCTGGTCGCCCTGCTGGTGAGCATGCCCCTGCTGTTGCCCGCCCGCCTGCCGCCAGAGAGGCGTATCTGGCAGCCCCTGCTCAAACGGGGCAAACGCAGTGGCTATCCACCCCAGCCCGCCGAGAGCATGGGGGCATGGTGCGAGCGGCTGGCACGGCTGCGTCCCGACCTTGCCCACCCCCTGCTAAAGAGTGCGTGGCTCTATCGACTCTGGCGTTATGCCCCCCTCAGCGACCGGCAACAAGGGCGCTGCTGGCGCCAGTTGCAACGGCGTGTCAGACAGCTCGCCCAGCGCTGGGATCAACAGCCAACGAGTGCGCGATAAAAGAAGGGGGAGCCACCGGCTCCCCCTTCAGGTTTTCATCAAGAGGTTTGACTCACCGCTTGTTATTTTTTGGTCGGATTGTCCCAGATCCCCTCTTCCAGCTGGGAGCGGATCTCGGGGTATTTGTTGGCATCGAAGGTGGGCACCTTGCCCAGCCGGAGCTGGTCGTTGTAATCCTTGGCCAGCTTGATGGCGACGCTGGAGAGCAGCAGGATAGCCACCAGGTTGACGATGGCCATCAGACCCATGGAGACATCCGCCATGGCCCACACAATCGGCAACTCACCCACGGCACCGAACATCACCATCCCCAGCACGAACACCCGGAACAGCATCAGGCCGCCCTTGTGGTTGTGCTCGAGGAACACCAGATTGGTCTCGGCATAGGAGTAGTTCGCCACGATAGAGGTGAAGGCGAAGAAGAAGATGGCCGCAGCAATGAAGATGTTGCCACCGCTGCCAATCTGGGAGGAGAGCGCCCGCTGGGTCAGCTCGACACCGGTCACGCCGGATCCCGGCTCAAACTGACCGGACATCAAGATGATGGCGGCGGTACAGCTGCAGATGACGATGGTGTCCATAAAGACCCCCAGCATCTGCACATAACCCTGTGAGGCCGGGTGCGGCGGATAGGGAGTGGCAGTCGCCGCAGCGTTGGGCGCAGAGCCCATCCCCGCCTCGTTGGAGAAGAGACCGCGCTTGATACCGTTGATCATCGCCTGGGAGATGGCATAACCCAGCGCACCCGAGCCGGCCTGCTCAATCCCGAAGGCGGACTTGATGATCACCATGAAGACATGGGGCAACTCGGTGATGTTCATCGCCACGATCACCAGCGCCAGCAGGATGTAGGCCAGTGCCATAAAGGGCACCACCAGCTCGGCAAAACGGGCGATGCCACGAATGCCGCCGAAGATAATCAGGCCGGAGAGCGCCACCAGTGCCAGACCGCTGACCCAGTCAGGAATGCCAAACGCCACCTTCATCGCCAGACTGATGGAGTTGGCCTGCACCGCGTTGAATACCAGACCAAATGCCAGGATCAGGCAGAGCGAGAAGACCACCCCCATCCAGCGCATGCCAAGGCCTTTCTCCATGTAGTAGGCCGGGCCACCACGGTAGTTGCCATCCTCATCCTTGACCTTGTAGAGCTGGGCAAGGGTGCTTTCGACGAAGGCGGTCGCCATGCCGATAAAGGCAATCAGCCACATCCAGAAGATGGCGCCGGGGCCACCCAGATAGATGGCGACAGCCACACCGGCCAGGTTGCCGGTGCCGACACGGGCGGCAAGGCTGGTACAGAGGGCCTGGAAGGAGGAGATGCCCGCGTTGTCCGATTTACGGCTGTTTTTCAGCACGGAAAACATGTGGCCAAAGTGACGGATCTGGATAAAACCCAGGCGGAAGGTGAAAAAGATACCGACCCCGATGAGCAGGTAGATGAGCACGGCTCCCCACATCAGGTCGTTTAGCATCGCAATCAAGGTGTCCATAATTCTCTCGTTGTTATTCACATCCATGGTCAGTCTGCGCTGACCGTTTTCTGTCTGTCGTTTAATTAGCGTTTCGCTAAAGGGGCGGAATCTAGCACAGCGGGAGAGCCCGGAATAGTGATCCCGGTCACGCGAGACACAAAAAACGAACGGTAAAAGCCCATAAAGCTCCATTTAAATCGCAAACTTTCAACAAACTCAATAATTCAATCAGACAGGCCACCATTAAGCCCCATAAGAGAACCATTTTGATATATCCCTGATGAGCTATCCGAAAACGCAAACGCTTGCATGAAATGGCTTTCAAACAGCGATATTTCGCCAAACGTTTTCGCTGTAATTAAATTTCAAGTACGTAGCGAGATAATTTATGTGATCGACGACACAAATATGGATATTGGCTAAAAAAGTTCAGCTGAAAGCAAACCGGAGCGAGGTCGAAGGGAAATGTAAAAAACCTTACTAATCATATAGTTTCACGCCATAAAACGGGATAACTCAACAGCCTGAATGTTTAACAACCAAGCGCCCCTATTGCAGGATGCAGCACATCAGTATTAATTAGGCAGGCAATGACGATGGGCCGCCCCCATCGCGCTTTTCTGAGCCTGAGGCACCAAGATCCTGTAATTTTATTTCAGAACCACCGTCTCAAGCCCGCAACCCAGGGATTACTCCCTCATTAAGAGATGATATTCGCTATGGCCGATAAATTAACCCAGCTGAAAGCCCTGACCACTGTTGTTGCCGACACCGGTGATATCGAAGCCATCAAACGCTATCAGCCCATCGATGCCACCACCAACCCCTCTCTGGTTCTGAAGGCCTCCGAGATCCCCGAGTACGCTCCGCTGATCGAAGACGCCATCAAATGGGCCAAAGCCCAGAGCCAGGACAAGGCACAGCAAATCATCGACGCGGGCGACAAGCTGGCCGTCAACATCGGTCTGGAAGTGCTGAAGATCGTTCCGGGCCGCATCTCTACCGAAGTGGATGCCCGTCTCTCCTTCGATACCGAAGCCAGCATCGCCAAGGCCCGCAAACTGATCCGTCTCTACAACGATGCCGGCATCAGCAACGACCGCATTCTGATCAAGCTGGCCTCCACCTGGGAAGGGATCCGTGCCGCCGAGGCTCTGGAGAAAGAGGGTATCCAGTGCAACCTGACCCTGCTGTTCTCCTTCGCCCAGGCCCGTGCCTGTGCCGAAGCCGGTGCCTTCCTGATCTCCCCGTTCGTGGGTCGCATCCTCGACTGGTACAAGGCTAAAAATGGCCGTGATTACACCGCCAGCGAAGATCCGGGCGTGGTCTCCGTCACCTCCATCTACAACTACTACAAGCAGCACGACTACCCGACCGTGGTGATGGGCGCCAGCTTCCGCAACACCGGCGAGATCCTGGAACTGGCCGGTTGCGACCGCCTGACCATCGGCCCAGCCCTGCTGGAAGAGCTGAGCAAGACCGAAGGCGCCGTGGTACGCAAACTGGACTACACCGGTGAGCGCAAGGCCAAACCGACTCCGATGACCGAAGCCGAATTCCGCTGGGAACTGAACCAGGACGCCATGGCTCACGAGAAGCTGGGCGAAGGCATCCGCATGTTTGCCATCGACCAAGGCAAGCTGGAAACCATGTTGGCAAGCCGCCTGTAATCGGTTCTTTTTTCTGATAAAAACCGGGCCCCTACCAAGGGGCCCGGTTTTTTTTCATGGGCTTTTTTAGCGCTGTCATAGAGTCGTCACGAAAACGTTTTAATTTCAGATTCGTTATGTTATACGGGTGGTGAAAACGATAAAAACCAAGGAGGGAGCCATGGAAATGTTCAACTTCGATTATGACGAAGTGGTTGAACTCGGTTCGCGTAGCCGCGGGACAACGGGAAAAAAACGTAAATGGCGTGAAATCGAGGCGTTGAAAGACAAACATCGCCTGCAGAAGGAGCTGCAATCCATCGATATCGCCTATGAAGGTCTTACAGACGAGATTGAACTGTAATACTGCCAGACACCTGTAAAAGCGCTCCGCACAGCCGGGGCGCTTTTTTATGCCGCAATCGGATGATCACGTGGCTTGTCATGCCATCGCCCGCAATGCCAAAGGATACTGTAGGCTACTAACAGCCCTCACCAACAGCGTGGCATACCAACCCTGCCCCTCACCCTAGAAGACTGACCTGCGCTGTTTCAGGGCGCATTGGGGCAATCACCGCAAGACAAGTAATCAGCAATAAAAAACCCCCGTCGATGACGGGGGCCTGAATACTCGGGGCTGACGGCTGCGCTTAGCAGTAGCCGTAGCCCAGCAGACGCTGGTAACGCTGCTCCAGCAGCTGCTCGGTATCGAGCGGACGCAGAGCGTCCAAATCCTGCTTGATGCGAGCCTTGAGGTTTTTGGCCATCTTCTCCACATCGCGATGGGCACCACCGAGGGGCTCGTCGATCACATGGTCGATCAGCTTGAGCTCTTTCAGACGCTGGGCAGTGATCCCCATCGCTTCGGCTGCCACAGAAGCCTTGTCTGCGCTCTTCCACAGGATGGAGGCACACCCTTCCGGCGAGATGACGGAGTAGGTGGAGTACTGCAGCATGTTGACGCGGTCACCCACGCCGATTGCCAGCGCACCACCTGAGCCGCCCTCACCGATCACGGTGCAGACCACCGGCACGGTCAGACCGGCCATCACTTTCAGGTTGCGGGCAATCGCTTCGGACTGGCCACGCTCTTCGGCACCGACGCCGGGGTAAGCGCCCGGGGTGTCGATAAAGGTGATGATCGGCATCTTGAAGCGCTCGGCCATCTCCATCAGACGCAGGGCCTTGCGGTATCCTTCCGGACGCGGCATGCCGAAGTTGCGCTTGATCTTCTCTTTGGTCTCGCGACCCTTCTGGTGACCAATCACCATCACAGGCTCACCGTCGAGACGGGCGATGCCGCCGACGATAGCCTTGTCATCGGCATAGGCGCGATCGCCAGCCAACTCGTCGAAATCGGTGAAGATATGCTCGATATAGTCAAAGGTGTAGGGGCGCTGGGGATGACGCGCCATCTGGGATACCTGCCAGGCACCCAGATCACCGAAGATCTTCTTGGTCAGCTCTTCGTTTTTCTTCTCCAGCCGGCGGATCTCGTCTTTCAGATCCACGGCGTGATTGCCTTCACTCACATGTTTGAGTTCATCAATCTGCGCCTGCAACTCGGCAATCGGCTGTTCAAAATCCAGAAAAAGACTCATAGGGCCTTAGAACCTCTAATCAAAAACCAATTCAACCCGCTCTCGTCCAAGCAGGACTCGCAAGTCATCTATCAGTTGATCGGTGGGCGTCACCCGCCACTCGGTACCGAGCGTCAATCGCACCCGGGAGCCGGGGCGACGATAGTTTACCTGAACCGGACAGACTCCGGCACGGGCGGGCTCCAAAATCTCGCACAAACGCGGGAAAAAGCGATCATCAATCCGCTGTTCATCGAGGGAGATGCGGATTGCTCTGGCAAAACGCTCCCTCGCATCGTTGATATCCAGTAATTCTCGAGCCGACATTTTAAGGCCACCGGAGAAGTCATCAAAGCTGACCTGTCCAGAAACCACCAAAATGCGGTCTTTTTGCATCAATTCTTCATATTTTTCCAGCGCTTCACTGAACAGGGTCACATCGAGGCGACCGGAACGGTCGTCCAGGGTGAAGATCCCCATCTTGTTGCCACGCTTGGTCACCATGCTGCGGGCCGCAATCACCAGCCCCGCCGCCGTGGTCACGGTATCGCGGGAGGTGGGATGCAGATCGCACAGGCGACCCGAGGTATAACGACGCAATTCGCTGCTGTACTGGTTGATGGGGTGACCGGTGAGATAGAGCCCGAGGGTCTCGCGCTCCCCTTCCAGCCACACCTTGTCAGGCCAGTGCGGCACGTTGGCAAACGCCTTTTTGACGTCGTCAATCTCTTCAGTGAGCACGCCGAACATGTCGACCTGCCCCACTGCCTGCGCCTTGGCGTGCTGCTCGGCGGCACGCATCGCCTCCTCCAGGGTCGCCATCAGGGCGGCACGGTGGGGGCCGAGCCGATCCATGGCGCCGGAAAGGATGAGCTTCTCCATCACCCGCTTGTTGAGCTTCTTGATGTCGACCCGGTTACAGAAGTCGAACAGATCGCGGAACGGGCCGTCCTGATCCCGGGCGCTGAGGATAGCGTCGATAGGGCCTTCACCCACCCCTTTCACCGCCCCGATGCCGTAGACGATATGACCGTCTTCGTTGACGCTGAAGCGATAGCGGCCGGTGTTCACATCCGGCGGGATCACGGTGAGCCCCATCCGCTGGCACTCATCCACCAGGGTCACGATCTTGTCGGTGTTGTCCATATCGGCGGTCATCACCGCCGCCATGAACTCGGCCGGGAAGTGGGTCTTGAGCCAGAGGGTCTGGTAGGAGACCAGCGCATAGGCGGCGGAGTGGGATTTGTTGAAGCCGTAGCCCGCAAACTTCTCCACCAGATCGAAGATCTTCATCGCCAGTTCGCCGTCGACGCCATTCTTGACGGCACCCTCCTCGAAACCGGCTCGCTGCTTGGCCATCTCCTCGGGCTTTTTCTTACCCATCGCCCGGCGCAGCATATCCGCGCCACCCAGGGTATAACCCGCCAGGGTCTGGGCGATCTGCATCACCTGCTCCTGATAGAGGATGATACCGTAGGTCGGTTCCAGAATCGGTTTCAGGCTCTCGTGCTGCCACTTCTCGTCCGGATAGGAGATCGCTTCATTACCGTGCTTGCGGTCGATGAAGTTATCCACCATGCCTGACTGAAGCGGGCCCGGTCGGAACAGGGCCACCAGTGCGATCATGTCTTCGAAGCAGTCGGGTCGCAGCCGCTTGATGAGATCCTTCATGCCGCGGGATTCCAGCTGGAATACCGCGGTGGTCTCGTAGCGCTGCAGCAGGTCAAACGACTTCTTGTCATCGATGGGGATGGCGGCGATATCAACCGGCGGCTTGCCCTCTTTGGCAAGACGCGGGTTTATCATGCCGAGCGCCCAGTCGATGATGGTGAGCGTTCGCAGACCCAGGAAGTCGAACTTCACCAGACCGGCGTACTCCACGTCGTTCTTGTCGAACTGGGTGACCGGGTGATGGCCTTCGTCATCGCAGTAGAGCGGCGCAAAGTCGGTGATCTTGGTGGGTGCGATCACCACGCCACCGGCGTGTTTACCGGCGTTGCGCACTACCCCTTCGAGCCGGCGGGCCATGTCGATGAGGTCTTTGACCTCCTCATCCTGTTCGTAGAGCTCGGGCAGCTTGGGCTCGGCCTCGAATGCCTTGGCAAGCGTCATGCCCGGATCCGGCGGGATCAGCTTGGAGATACGATCCACAAAGCCGTAGGCGTGACCCAGCACCCGGCCCACATCCCGCACCACCGCCTTGGCCGCCATGCTGCCGAAGGTGATGATCTGGGAGACCGCCTCCCGGCCGTACATGTCGGAGACGTGTTCAATCACCTCATCGCGTCGGTCCATGCAGAAGTCGACGTCGAAGTCGGGCATGGATACCCGCTCGGGGTTCAGGAAACGTTCGAACAGCAGGTCAAATTCCAGCGGGTCGAGGTCGGTGATCTTGAGGGCGTAAGCCACCAGAGAGCCCGCCCCCGAGCCCCGGCCCGGGCCAACGGGAATGCCGTTGTCCTTGGACCACTGGATAAACTCCATCACGATGAGGAAGTAACCCGGGAAGCCCATCTGGTTGATCACTTTCAGCTCGACATCGAGGCGCTCGTCATACTCGGGACGGCGCTCGGCCCGCACCGCCGGATCCGGGAACAGAAACTCGAGACGCTCCTCCAGACCCTCTTTCGACTTGGCCACCAGAAAATCTTCGGTAGTCATGTCACCGGTCGGGAAGTTGGGCAGGAAATATTCGCCGAGACGTACCGTCACGTTGCAACGCTTGGCGATCTCCACCGTGTTTTCCAGCGCCTCCGGGATGTCGGCAAACAGCTCGGCCATCTCCTCCTGACTGCGCAGGTACTGCTGGGGGCTGTAGCGACGGGGACGGCGTTTGTCCATCAGGGTATAGCCATCGTGGATGGCCACCCGGATCTCGTGGGCATCGAAGTCATCGGCGTTGAGGAACACCACCTCGTTGGTGGCGACCACTGGCAGCTCGAACTCGGTGGCGATGGCCACCGCCATGTGCAGGTAGACCTCTTCGTCGGGTCGACCGGTACGCAGCAGTTCGAGGTAGTAGGCATCGGGGAAGTGGGTCTGATAGAAGGCGACACACTGCTCGGTCATCTGCCGGTTGCCCTTGAGCAGGAACTTGCCCACATCCCCCTCGCGGCCACCGGAGAGGACGATCACCCCCTTGGCATGCTCGGCGAGCCAGCTCTTGTCGATAACCGGCCGCCCCTGCACATGGCCGCGCTGGTAACCGCGGGAAATAAGCAGGGTGATGTTCTGGTAGCCGTCGTTATCCATGGCTAGCAGGGTGAGGCGGAACTGCTCGTCGCCGAGCTCGTCACTCTGTACCCAGAAGTCGGCACCGACGATGGGCTTGATCCCCTTGCCGTGGGCGGCGCCATAGAAGCGCACCAGACCGCACATGTTCATCTGATCGGTCAGCGCCAGCGCCGGCATGTTGTTGGCCGCCGCAGCCCCGATGATGGGGTTGATCTTCTGCAGGCCATCGACCATGGAGAAGTCGGAGTGGACTCGCAGGTGGATAAAACGGGGGTCAGCCATCGTCATCTCCTCTCGCTGCTCAAACTAAATGGCATGGTCTACTCGATCCCCAGTGCGCGACGCACCGGCTTGAAGCTCTTGCGATATTCGGGCAACGGGCCACGCTCGGCCAGAATGGCGAGGTGCTCCGCAGTCGGATAACCCTTGTGGCGGGCAAAGCCGTACTCGGGATGACGGCTGTCCAGCTCGGTCATCTCCGCATCTCGGGTCACCTTGGCGAGGATAGAGGCGGCGCTGATGGCGGCCACCAGGCTATCGCCCTTGACCACGGCACGCGCTTCCATCGGCAACGCCGGACAGCGATTGCCATCGATAAAGACCAGCTCGGGGGTGACCTTCAACCCCGCCACGGCTCGCTGCATCGCCAGCATGGTGGCATGCAGGATGTTGAGCTCGTCGATCTCCTCCGGAGTGGCGCGACCAATGGCCCAGGCGAGCGCTTTCTCTTTGATCTCGTCAAACAGCGCCAGCCGCTTCTTCTCGGAGAGCTTTTTGGAGTCGTTGAGCCCCGCGATCGGATTAGCGGGATCGAGAATGACCGCAGCGGTGACCACGTCACCCACCAGGGGGCCACGGCCCACTTCGTCCACACCGGCAACCAGCTTGTCGTCAGGAATATCGATCATCATCTTGTAGCCTTGAATCAAAACAGGCCCCGTGGGGCCTGACAGGGGTCGACTGGCGCGGCATTACCGCTCGAAAACGAATGAACGGGTAGCGCGGCGCAATCGACGGTCCGAAATAGCGTTATCTGCCGAGCAGATCCGCCACCGCATCGGCAGCCTGCGAGTCGGCATTGCAGCGGATCAGCTGGTGCAGCTCGGTGAAGGTGTTGACCAGCGCACTGTTGTCGTGCTCGAAGTACTTGCTCACCTCTTCCACCAGATTCTCCGGGGTGCACTCGTGCTGGATGAGTTCCGGCACCAGCATGCGACCGGCGAGCAGGTTGGGCAGAGAGACAAATTCGGTCTTTACCAGTCGCTGGGCCAGCCAATAGCTGAAGGGCTTGAGCTTGTAGCCCACCACCATCGGCTTTTTCACCAGCATGGCCTCGAGCGCCGCGGTGCCGGAGGCCAGCATCACCACGTCAGCGGCGATCATCGCCTCGCGGCCCTGCCCTTCCAGCAGCACCATGTCGAGACCCGGCGCTACCTCGGCCTTGATGGCCATAAACTGCTCACGCCGTTTCTGGTTGACCAGCGGCACGATGAAGCCGAGATCCGGATAGCGCACCGTCAGGTGTTTGCACGCCTCGAGAAACAGAGGGGACATAAAGCCCACTTCTGCGGTGCGGCTGCCCGGCAGCACCGCCAGCCAGCGGCGATTGGCATCGATACCGAGATTGCGACGCACGGCGGCCTGATCCGGCACCAATGGAATATCGTCCGCCATGGTATGACCGACAAAACGGCAAGGGGCGTCGAAGCGGTCGTAGAAGGCTTTCTCGAAGGGCAGGAAGGCGAGCACCATGTCGGTAGCGGCCTTGATCTTGTGAATGCGGTTCTGGCGCCAGGCCCACACCGAGGGGCTGACATAGTGAACCGTCTTGATACCGGCGCGGCGCAGTTTCAGCTCCACTCCGATATTGAAATCCGGTGCATCCACGCCGATAAAGATATCGGGCGGATTGGCAATAAAGTGGCGCAACAGTTCGCGACGGACCTTGAGAATGCGCGGCAGACGACCAAGCACCTCGGTGATCCCCATGACGGAGAGCTCTTCCATCTCGAACAAAGCCTTGACGCCGAGGGCCTGCATCCGCGGCCCGGCGATCCCTTCGAACTGCGCATCCGGGTAGCGGGCTTGCAGCTCGCGCACCAGACCGGCAGCCAGAATGTCGCCGGAGACCTCTCCGGCGACGATACCGATACGAACCGGATCAGGCACGGATGATCCCGCGCTCGTTATCTTTGAGGAAGTCCACATAGAGCTGGACGGCCGGTTCGGCTTGCGCCATCTCGATCAGCACCGGCAGCACCTCTTCGATGATCTTGCCGGAGCGGAAGATCTCTTTGTAGGCACGCTTGACGGCAGAGATGGCCTCGGCACTGAAACCGCGGCGACGCAGACCTTCGGAGTTCACCCCGAACGGCTTGGCGTAGTTGCCGGCAGCCATCACGTAAGGCGGTACGTCCTTGTTCAGGGCGGCGCAGCCACCGACGAAGGCATGGGAACCGACGCGGCCGAACTGGTGAATGGCGGATAGACCACCAAAGATCACGAAATCACCGATCACCACGTGGCCAGCCAGGGTCGCGTTGTTGGCGAAGATGCAGTTGTCACCAATGATGCAGTCGTGGGCAACGTGGACGTTGACCATGAACAGGTTGCCGCTGCCCACCTTGGTCAGGGATTGATCCTGAATGGTACCGCGGTGGAAGGTGCAGTTCTCGCGAATGACGTTGTTGTCGCCAATCTCGAGGAAAGTGCGCTCACCGGCGTACTTCTTGTCCTGGCAATCCTCACCGATGGAGGTGTGCTGGAAGATCTTGTTGCCGCGACCAATCTTGGTCGGGCCCTTGATCACCACATGGGAACCTACCCAGGTGTTGTCACCGATTTCCACCTCGGCGCCGATGACAGAAAAGGGGCCGATTTCAACCCCTTTACCGATCACGGCAGACTCATGGACGATGGCAGTATCGTGAATGATGGCAGTCTGGTCGATCACGTGTGTTAAACCTCGCGTTTGGCGCACATCAGCTCGGCGGTACAGACCACTTCACCGTCGACGGTGGCGACACCGGTGAACTTGGCAATACCGCGACGCTCTTTCAGGAACTCCACGTCCAGCACCAGTTGGTCACCGGGGCCGACCGGACGCTTGAAGCGAGCGTTGTCGATTGAGGCAAAATAGTAGAGTTCGTTGGGAGACGGTTTGCCCACCATGGTAAAGGCCAGGATACCGGTGGCCTGTGCCATCGCTTCCAGGATCAGTACGCCCGGGAACACCGGCTTGGCCGGGAAGTGTCCCTGGAAGATCGGCTCGTTGAACGAGACGTTCTTGATAGCGCGCAGGGTTTTGCGCTCATCGCTGATCTCGTAGTCGTCTACACGATCCACCATCAGGAACGGATAACGGTGGGGCAGCAGATCCATGATTTCCTGGATACCCAGGCTCTTCTTTTCAGTAGTCAAAACAGTACCCTATACCAATCGTGATTATTCTTGATCCAGCTTCTTCTCAAGCTTGCTTAACCGCTTGTGCATCTCTTCGATACGCATCACCCGGGCGGCGGTCTTGCGCCACTCTTTATTGGTTTGCAGAGGGATGCCGGAAGAGTAGACACCGGGCTCGGTAATGGGTCGCATCACCATGGCCATACCGGTAACGGTGGCCTGGTCGCAGATCTCCATATGCCCGTTAAAGACGGAAGCGCCGCCAATGATACAGTATTTGCCGACCTTGAGACTACCAGCCATCACGGTGGAACCCGCCACGGCGGTGCCGTAACCGATCTCCACGTTGTGGGCGATCTGGCACTGGTTGTCGATGATGACGTTGTCAGCGATGCGGGTATCTTCCAGCGCACCGCGGTCAATGGTGGTACAGGCACCGATCTCGACCCGGTTGCCAATGGTCACACCGCCGAGCTGGGGGATCTTGATCCACTCGCCACGCTCGTTGGCATAACCGAAACCATCGGCGCCGATCACTGTGCCGGATTGAACCAGACAGTCGGTGCCCATGGTCACATTGTGATAGAGGGTGACGTTGGCCCACAGCCGGGAGCGGGCTCCCAGCCGGGTATTCTTGCCAACAAAACAGCCCGGACCAATGCGTACATCGTCACCCAGCACGACGCCGGATTCGATCACTGCATTGGCGCCGATGGCCACTCTCTCGCCCAGTTGCACGTCAGCCGCGATAACGGCGCTCGGATGGATATCCGTGGCCGGCTGCGGGGTGGTGTCCAGCAGTTGGGCTACCCGGGCAAAGCCCACATAGGGGTCTTTGAGCACCAGGGCATTGGTGGGACAAAATGGCAGATCCGCTTCGGTAATGAGCACGGCGGTCGCCTTGCTCTGCTCCAGATAGTGCCGGTACTTCTTGTTGGACAGGAAGGTGATATCCCCCTCCCCGGCCTTTTCCAGTGTCGCTACCTTGCGGATTTCCAGGGTTCCGTCGCCATGGACCTGGGCCCCCAGTTGCTGGGCCAGCTGTGCGAGAGTGAATGCCATCAATTAGTTGCTCTTGCTTACCTGAGAAATAACCTGGCCGGAGATGTCCAGCTTGCTGGCGGCATACGGGGCGGCATTGCGCTCCAGCACCAGATCGTAACCATTGCTCTTGGCGATGGAATCGATGGCAGCCTGCACCTTGGTCAGGATCTTGTTGCGCTCTTCGGACTGACGGCGGCCGTTGTCCTGCTCAAAGGCTTGACGCTTCTGGTTGAACTCCATCTGCAGCTTGGCCAGCTTCTCCTGGTTCTGCTTCTTCTGCTCGGCGCTCATGAAGGCTTCATCCTTGCGGAACTTCTCGACCAGCTTCTGGCCTTCCTGTTCCAGCTTCTGCAGCTCACGCATGCGCGGCTCGAATTCACCTTTCAGCTTGGCTGCAACGGCTTCACGCTGGGGCAGCTTTTGGAAGACTTCGCCCATGTCAACCACGGCGATCTTGGTCTCAGCGAAGGCAGAACCCATGCCGGCAGCCATCAGTGCAAAGCTCAAACCAGCTACTTTCAACGCTTTATTCACACTTACTCCTTGTTCCCTCATGGCGAGGGCTACCTGATTTACCCGATTATGCAAGCGGCGTTAGGACCGTCTTGTTACCTGGTGAGGCACGCATACCGCGCGTCCCATCATTGAAGACCCCCACCGCATGGGTGGGGGCGAAACTCTGCTTAGAAAGTACGACCGATGTTGAAGGAGAAGAACTCGGTGCGATCCCCTTCATATTTCTTGATCGGCTTGGCCAAGGCGAACACCAGCGGCCCCATCGGCGAGAGCCACTGCAAGGAAATACCGGCAGAGACCCGGATATTGCCCGGGTTGGAATAGTCCTGACTCATGTAGTTGCAGTTAAACCCATCTGCGCAGGGATATGCCCCGTTGGCAAAATCGGTGCTCCAGACGGTACCAGCATCAACAAATGCGGTGGTACGGATCTGCGGACGATAGGTCTCTGAGACAAATGGGGTCGGGAAGACCAGTTCCAGTGATGCGACAGCCAGAGCATTGCCACCGACCGAGGTATCTGACCCCTCATACAAACAACTACCTTCAGAGTTTTTCTTACATGTCGGACTATCTGCACCAGTCGGTTTGTTATAAACCGGATAGATCGCTTTTGGACCAATCGTATTGCTCTTGAAGCCACGAACCGTATCGAAACCACCGGCATAATAGTTCTCAAAGAACGGCAGCATGGGGTCATCACCATAACCGTTACCGTAGGAGACGCGACCCTTGCCAATCATTACCCAGCTGTGATCCGCATCAAGCGGGAAGTAGTGGGCATCTTCGGCGGAGAGCTTGTAGTACTGCAGCTCCATGCCCGGCACGGTCACCTTGGCGTTGACACGCTGGCGGTCACCGGCTGTCGGGAACATCCCCTTGTTCAGGGTGGAGCGAGTCCAGCCAGCAGTCAAATCGACGGTCACAAAGTCGAGGTTGGCACCATCTTGTGAATAGAGATTCCAGAACTGATCCATCTGCACCGACTGGCGGTTATCATTCCACTGATCCCAGCAATAAGTACTGTCTTTTTCAGGATTATCAATAAGACACTGTTGGTAGTTCTGGCTATTGAATGATGGACGGCTCAGCTTGGTGCTCTCGATACCGGTACTGAAGTCGAGACGGTTGAACTCGTTGACCGGGAAGCCGCTGGAGAGACGGAAACCGATAGTTTCGTTCTCGTAATCGACGATATCGGCATCATCAGCGCGGAACTGGTTGTAGTAGACCCGACCACCCAGGCTGACACCATCCACGGTGAAGTAGGGGTCGTTGTAGCTCAGGTCAACGTTCTTGGAGTAGTCGTTGGTGCTGGCGTTGATGGAGACCTTTTTACCGGTACCCATAAAGTTGTCCTGAGAGATCCCCGCCTGCAGGCTCAGACCCGATTCGGTACCGTAACCGATACCGGCGTTGATGGAGCCTGCTGGCTGCTCCTTGACCTTGAAGTCGAGGTCAACCAGGTCATCGTTGCCCGGCACCCGCTTGGTGTCCACTTCGACACTCTCGAAGTAGCCAAGGCGGTTGAGACGGCTCTTGGACTGCTCGATGTTGTCGGAGGAGAGCCAGGTGCCCTCCATCTGGCGCATCTCGCGACGCAGTACCTGATCTTCGGTAGTGGCGTTACCGCTGAAGTTGATATTGCGCACATAGACACGGGGGCCCGGCTCAACGTTGACGATCAGCTCCACTTCCTTGGTCTTGTCATTAACCTGTGGGAAAGTGACCACTTTCGGATACGCATAACCGTAACGACCGAGGAACTTGGAGAGCACCTCTTCGGTATGGGTCACCTGGCTGGCGGAGTAGGTGCTACCGGCAGCGATCGGGATCAATCCCTTCATCTCGCCACCGCGATCGATCAGGTCACCCTTGAGCTGGACACCGGAGACCTTGTACTGATCCCCTTCCTTGATGTTGAGGGTGACGTAGACGCCCTTCTTGTCGGGGGTCATGGAGACCTGGGTAGACTCCTGCTGGAAACGGATATAGCCGCGATCCATGTAGTAGGAGCGCAGGGTCTCGATATCACCCGCCAGTTTCTGCTTCTGATAGCGCTGGTCGGCGGTAAAGTTCCACCAGGGCACTTCGTCGCGCAGGGAGAGCTGAGCAATCAGCTTCTCTTCAGGGAAGACGCTGTTGCCGACGATGTTGATCTGCTGGATCTTGGCCGCTTCCCCTTCCACGAAGGTGAACTTGAGGTCGACCCGGTTGCGCGGCAACGGGGTGACGATGGCCTTGACCTTGGCGGAGTATTTACCCACGCCATAGTAGAAATCTTCGAGTCCCTTCTCGAGGGAGGTGAGTACGGTGCGATCCAGCGGATCACCCACACGGATACCGGAGGACTCCAGACTCTGGGTCAGTTGCTCCTCTTTGATATCCTTGTTGCCGGCAAACTCGATGCTGGAGATGGTCGGACGCTCCTTGACCATCACCTGCAGCACCTGGCCGTCACGGTAAACCTTCACATCCTCGAAGTTACCCGAGGCATAAAGCTTTTTGATGGCGCTGGCCAGAGCCACGGAATCGACGGTATCACCGACCCGGATCGGCAGGTTCAACAGTGCGGCACCCAGGGTCACCCGTTGCAGACCTTCGACCTGGATATCTTGCACCACAAAAGAGGCAGGGGCCGCCTGGGCCAGGAAACTGGCACCCAGCAGGCAACTCAACACCAATGCTTTTTTAACAGCCATTTTGTTCTTATGTGTCCTTGTTGATGCTCTGGCCTCAGAGGCGAGCGAAATCGTTAAACAGCGCAATGCCCATCAATAACATCAGAATGGCGGCGCCGATCCTGAAACCCACTTCCTGTATTTTCTCTGATACCGGCTTGCCGGTGACCGCTTCGATCAGGAAATAGACCAGATGGCCACCATCGAGCACCGGCAGGGGGAACAGATTGATAATTCCCAGGTTGACGCTGATCAGCGCCAGAAAACTCAGGAAATAGACCAGACCATAGTCGGCACTGCTGCCGGCGCCCTTGGCAATGGAGATGGGGCCACTCAGGTTGTCCAGCGACACGATGCCACCGATCAACTTGCCAATCATGTCAAAGGTGAGCGTGATCAGGCTCCAGGTCTTGTCCGCGCCATGCCACAGCGCCTGCAAAGGCCCATACTGTAACAGAATTCGATATTCATCCGGTAATGGAACCAGTTGTGGCGAGAGACCGACGAATCCTACCAGCTTGCCCTGCACCTTGCGGCTATCCGGGGTCAGGGTCACGTTGAGATCACTGTTGTTGCGCTCAACCACCACTTGCAGGGGTTCGCCCGGTGCCTGCTGCACCAGCTCGACAAACTGGGCCCACGCGGTAATAGGCTGATCGCCGACCTGTTTGATACGGTCACCGACCTGCAGCCCCGCCTTTTCACTGGCACTCTTGGCCACCACGGCAGCCACAACTGGCAGCACTTTGCCACTCAGGGGGACAATCCCCAAGCTGCCGATGGGCGACTCTTTATCCGGATCGAAGGTCCAGCCGGTCAGCGACAAGGTTTTATCGGTGGCATAGCTGGTATTGGGTGCCTGCACCTTGAGAGTCACTGCATCATCACCCAGATGACTGATAAGGGCGTAGGTGACGCTCTCCCAGTCACCGGTCTGCTCATCGCCAACCCCGACAATCTCCATCCCCGGCAGCACACCCGCCTCGGCTACGATAGATGCCGGACGCACCTCACCGATCACCGGCTTGACGCTTGGCACCCCGATGATAAACATCAGCCAGAGGGCAAACAGGGCAAAGACGAAGTTAGCCATGGGACCCGCGGCGACAATCGCCATCCGCGCCCAGACACTCTTGTGGTTGAAGGCATACTGCTCGTCACCGGGCTTGAGTTCATCGACCCGGCCATCGAGCATCTTGACGTAACCACCGAGCGGGATCAGCGCCAGCACATATTCGGTGCCATCTTTACCCATCCGGCGCCAGATCGCCTTGCCAAAACCGATGGAGAAGCGCTCAACCTTGACGCCACAACGACGGGCCACCCAGAAGTGACCAAACTCGTGCACTGCGACCAGCAGGCCCAGCGCAACAACAAAGGCACCGATATTCCACAACACACCGCCCATCAGCCAAGCTCCTCAATCAAAGTGTGAGCACGGGCTCTTGCCGCACCGTCCAGGGCAAACAGATCATCGAGTGAGCCGACTGCGCTGCTCTCCAGCGCCAGCATCACGGCCTCGTTGATCCGGGCAATATCCATAAAGCCGATGCGCCCGGCCAGGAAGGCGGCAACCGCCTCCTCGTTGGCCGCATTGAGCGCAGTGGTCGCCGCTTGTCCCTTCTGGCAGGCATTGATGGCCAACGCCAGACAGGGGTAGCGATCGTAATCAGGCCGGATAAAGCTGAACTCTCCGACACTGAAGAAATCCAAAGGTTCCACACTGGAGGGGATGCGATTGGGATAAGCCAGCGCATGGGCGATGGGGGTACACATATCCGGATTGCCAAGCTGGGCCAGCACGGAGCCATCCTTGTACTGCACCATGGAGTGGATCACCGACTGCGGGTGGATCACCACCTGGATCTGCTCGGGCACCGCATTGAACAACCAGCGCGCCTCGATGTACTCCAGCCCCTTGTTGATCATGGTGGCGGAGTCGACCGAAATCTTGGCCCCCATCGACCAGTTGGGATGAGCGATGGCCTGCGCCGGCGTCACCTTGGCCAGCTCGCTGATCTCGGTGTAACGGAACGGGCCGCCGGAACCGGTCAGCAAAATCTTGCTGATCCCCGCCGCCGCCAGATCGCAAAAACCGGGCTGGCGCTGCACAGCGGTCGGCAGACACTGGAAGATGGCATTGTGTTCGCTGTCGATGGGCAGCAGCTCGGCGCCATGTTCGCGCACGGCCTCCATGAAGAAAGCACCGGACATCACCAGCGCCTCCTTGTTGGCCAGCAAAATACGCTTGCCGGCACGTACCGCGGCCATGGTCGGGGCCAGACCGGCCGCCCCCACAATGGCGGCCATCACGCTATGGGCGTCGGGGTGAGCGGCAACCTCGCAAAGGGCTGCGGCACCAGACATGACCCGGGTCGCACTGCCGTGCGCTTTCAGACGGGCAGCCAGTTCACGGGCGGCATCCTCATCGACCATCACGGCAAAACTGGGAGAGAATTCGAGGCAGTCCCGCAACATGGCATCCACGTTGCGGGCGGCGGTCAACGCCAATACTTGCCAACTGCCCGGGTTATGGCGCAGCACTTTCAAGGTACTCTGACCGATGGAGCCGGAGGCTCCCAGAATAACCAGTGACTTGTGCATCAAAACTCCTGACTGAGTAGCAGATAACTGAGCAGAAACACCGGCAGGGCGGCGGTCAGGCTGTCGATCCGGTCGAGAATACCGCCATGACCAGGCAGCAGAGTGCCGGAGTCCTTGATGCCTGCTTCGCGCTTGAACATGCTCTCGGTCAGATCGCCGAGTACGGAGGCAAGCACCGCCAGCAGAGAGCAAAACAGCACGGTGATCATCTTGGCAGGAACAAATCCCATCGACCAGGTAACGCCGATGGCCAGCAGGCTGGCGGTAAAGAGGCCGCCACACATCCCTTCGATGGTTTTGCCCGGACTCACAGCCGGTGCCAGCTTGTGCTTACCGAACGCCTTGCCGAAAAAATACGCGCCAGAATCTGCCGCCCAGACCAGTCCCATCACGAACAACAGGATCCAAGCGCCCATCATGGGGTCATGGTAAAAGTTGTAACCACGGATGGCGACCAGCGACCAGAAGAAAGGAACCAGGGTCACCAGACCAAACAGCGACTTGAGCCAGATAGACTCTTTCCACAGCTTGGCGCTTTGGGGATAGCGCAGCACCAGCAGCAGACCCAGCAACCACCAGCTTACCGCGGTCCAGAGCACGCCCATCACGAGGGGGTGCAGGTGGGGCGTCCAGAGTTGCTCCACCGGCAGCCAAAAGAGGCTGGCACCGAGCAACAGACAAAATACGATGGGTACCCATTGCTGCGGAGCAGCAGAGACAAACCCGCTCCATTCGCGACTGGCCAACAAAAACACCAGCGCAGCCAACAGGGCAAAAAATTTCAATGGCAGAAAGAAGAGCGCCCCCAACACCAGGGGGATCAACATCAAAGCAGTAATAATTCGTTGTTTTAGCAAAAGAAACCTCTCTCTTGGGAGCGGGGTTTAGCCGGTCTGCTGCTCGGCGATCAATTCCCGTATCTGTTCACCCGTGCAACCGAAGCGACGCTCGCGGGCAACGAAAGAGGCGACCGCCTCACTGAACTCGGCCTCGTTGAAATCGGGCCACAATACCGGGGTAAAATAGAGCTCGGCATAGGCGAGCTGCCATAACACAAAGTTGCTGATGCGATGATCGCCACCAGTGCGGATCAACAGGTCCACAGGTGGCAGATCGGCCATGCAAACCTCGCGGGTCAACATGGATTCATCAATGTCGTCAGCGGCCAGTTCACCGGCCGCCACTGCTTTGGCCAGCTTGCGGGCCGCCTGGGCGATATCCCACTGGCCGCCATAGTTGGCCGCAATGTTCAGGGTCAACCCCTTGTTATTGGCGGTCAAGGCTTCCGCCTTGGCGATTTTGGCCTGCAACCGCTCACTAAAGCGAGCTGTATCGCCAATCACCTTGAGCCGGATCCCGTTGTTGTGCAGTTTCTGCACCTCACGACCCAGCACTGTGATGAACAGTTCCATCAAGGCACTGACCTCCCCTTCCGGGCGGCGCCAGTTCTCGCTGGAGAATGCAAACAGGGTCAATGCCTCGATCTTGGCACGCGCAGCAAAGGTAACGGCCTCGCGCACTGACTTGACGCCCGCCTTGTGGCCATAAACCCGCATCTTGCCTCGGTTCTGGGCCCAGCGACCGTTACCATCCATGATGATGGCGACGTGACGGGGTAAAGACGAGTTGGCACAATCACCCAACGCAGCCAAAAGCGACATGTAATTCTCCCACAAAGACAAAAGCGCCGTGCAGGGGCACTACACGGCGCTCGTAATATACCTTTCAGACGGTTAGATTTCCATTAGCTCCTTCTCCTTTACGGCAAGGGCCTCATCGACCAGCTTGATGTAGGAGTCGGTCAGCTTCTGGATCTCTTCCTGGGCGCGACGGTCGTCGTCTTCGGAGATCTCTTTGTCCTTCAGCAGCGCTTTCAGATCGGCGTTGGCGTCACGACGGATGTTGCGCACGGCAACACGGGCATTTTCCGCTTCGGCACGGACGATCTTGGTCAGGTCACGACGGCGCTCTTCGGTCAGCGGCGGCAGCGGCACGCGCAGGGTCTGGCCATTGCTGGACGGGTTCAGGCCCAGATCGGAGGCCAGGATCGCCTTCTCTACCGCCTGGATCATGGAGCGGTCAAAAATGGAGATGGAGAGGGTGCGAGCATCTTCTGCCACGACGTTGGCCAACTGTTTCAGCGGAGTGGCAGCACCGTAATACTCAACCTGGATGCCGTCGAGCAGGCTCGGGTGAGCGCGGCCGGTACGGATCTTGGACATTTGGGTCTTGAGCGCTTCTACGCTCTTGCCCATACGGTCCTTGGCGTCGTTTTTAATCTCGTTGATCACAGTGGTTTTCCTTTTGGCGAACGAGCCGCTACACGGCCCGTGTCTATCTTATTTACTGACGTGATGGATAGGATAAGAGCGCCAGGTGGCTCACTTTTATCTTATTTACCAACGTGGTGGATCAGAGTGCCTTCCGGTTCACCCATGACAACCCGGCGCAGGGCACCCGGTTTGTTCATGTTGAACACGCGGATCGGCAGATCATGGTCACGTGCCAGGGTAAAGGCAGCAAGATCCATCACCTTGAGCTCTTTTTCAAGAACTTCATCATAACTCAGTTCATGATACAGCACGGCATCCGGATTCTTGACCGGATCTTCGTTGTATACACCATCAACCTTGGTGGCTTTGAGCACCACGTCAGCTTCGATCTCGATCCCGCGCAGACAAGCCGCAGAATCGGTAGTGAAGAAGGGGTTGCCGGTACCGGCAGAGAAGATAACGACTTTGCCAGCACGCAGCTGGCTGATTGCCTCGGCCCAGCTGTAGGAGTCGCAGACGCCTTGCAGGGAGATGGCAGACATCAGACGGGCATTCACATAAGCACGATGCAGGGCATCACGCATGGCCAGACCGTTCATCACGGTTGCCAGCATACCCATGTGGTCGCCCACCACGCGGTTCATGCCCGCTTTGGCAAGACCGGCACCACGGAACAGGTTGCCGCCACCGATGACCAGACCGACCTGAACACCCAACTCAACCAGTTCTTTGATCTCTTGGGCCATCCGCTCCAGCACCGCCGGATCAATGCCGAAACCCTCGGATCCTTGCAGGGCTTCACCACTCAACTTCAGAAGAACACGTCTGTATGCAGGTTTGGGATTGGTACTCATGTCACTGATTCCTGGTCATATAAAGACCGCGACATAAGTCGCGGTCTGGGGAAACGGAAAAACCGGTTCGATTAAGCCTTCTGAGCGGCCGCGATTTGAGCTGCAACTTCAGCAGCGAAATCGGTCTCTTGCTTCTCGATGCCTTCGCCCACTTCGAAACGGGTGAAGGAGACAACGTCAGCGCCTTCTTTCTTCAGCAGCTCGGCAACGGTCATGGAAGGATCTTTCACGAACGGCTGACCAGTCAGGGAAACCTCACCGGTGAACTTCTTCATGCGGCCTTCAACCATCTTCTCGGCGATCTCTTTCGGCTTGCCGGAGTTGATGGCGATGTCGATCTGGATTTCGCGCTCTTTGGCAACGACGTCAGCGGAAACATCTTCCGGCTTGACGAACTGCGGGCTGTTGGCCGCTACGTGCATGGCCAGATCTTTGGCCAGCTCGTCGGTACCGCCAGTCAGCTTGGTGATAACACCAATGCGGGAACCGTGAACGTAGGTACCCAGGTTGTCACCTTCAACCAGCATCACGCGACGCAGGTTCATGTTCTCACCGATCTTGGCGATCAGGTTGGTGATGGTCAGCTCTACGGACTCACCGTTGCCGAAGTCAGCGGCTTTCAGCGCGTCAACGTCAGCAATCTTCTGGGTAGCAGCGATCTCGACGATCTTCTGACCCATGGCCAGGAAGCCGGCATCCTTGGAAACGAAGTCAGTCTCACAGTTCAGCTCGATCATGACGGCAACGTTGCCTTCGGTACGGGCGAAGATCACACCTTCAGCGGCGATACGGCCAGCTTTCTTGGCGGCTTTGGCCTGACCGGATTTGCGCATGTTCTCAATTGCCAGCTCGATATCACCAGCAGCTTCTTCCAGTGCTTTTTTGCAATCCATCATGCCAGCGGCGGTGCGCTCGCGCAGTTCTTTTACCAGGGCGGCAGAAATGTTTGCCATGTCCAGTATCCTCGGTCTTGAATTGACAAGAAACAGGGGCCACAAGGGCCCCTGCTAACCAATTACATCAGCTTGGTTAATAAGGGCTTTGCAGTCCTTATCAATTACTCAGCTTCAACGAAGCCATCTTGTTCAGCTTGAACAACGATGTCCTGAGCGCGAGCTTCCAGTACGGTGTCAGCAGCAGCATTCAGGTACAGCTGAACAGCACGGATAGCGTCGTCGTTACCCGGGATGACGTAATCAACGCCGTCCGGGTTGGAGTTGGTATCAACGATGGAAACTACCGGGATACCCAGGTTGTTGGCTTCTTTGATAGCGATGTGCTCGTGGTCGGCATCGACAACGAACAGAACGTCAGGCAGGCCGCCCATGTTCTTGATACCACCCAGGCTCTTCTCCAGCTTTTCCATTTCGCGAGTACGCATCAGCGCCTCTTTCTTGGTCAGCTTGTCGAAGGTACCGTCCTGGCTCTGGGTTTCCAGATCTTTCAGGCGCTTGATGGACTGACGAACGGTTTTCCAGTTGGTTAGCATGCCGCCCAGCCAGCGGTGGTTAACATAGAACTGGTCGCAACGCTCAGCGGCTTCTTTTACGGCTTCAGACGCGGCACGCTTGGTACCTACGAACAGTACCTTGCCTTTCTTGGCAGCTACGGAGCTGATGAAGTTCATGGCATCGTCAAACATCGGAACGGTTTTTTCCAGGTTGATGATGTGAACTTTGCTGCGGGCACCGAAGATGTAGGATTTCATTTTCGGGTTCCAGTAACGAGTCTGGTGACCGAAGTGAACGCCGGCTTGCAGCATGTCGCGCATAGAAACTTTAGCCATTTTATACCTCTGTATTGGGGTTAGGCCTCCACACATCCCATATAACCGACCCGTTAAGGCACCCCGGCATATGTGTCGATGTGTGTGTGTTGTTTAAGTAAGGGTGATGAAATCGGGACGCAAGTTCCCCATTCCGGCGCGCTTTATACCATAACTTTGTTCAGGACACCACCGGCCGACACCCTAAACAGGTGTAAATATGGATCCCGCCAGAGGATGCTGCGACGCCGATTTGACGTTGTGATGACAATCACACTGGAAGTACGCGGGGGTTGCGGATAAAATTTTGCCCTGATTGCAAACGCATCTATTTTTCATTACCTGTCCTGTCTGCCCTCGCAGGCCCAGTGGCAGGCCGCAAGAGAGATCCCATGTCCATTAAAATCAAGACACCGGAAGAGATTGAAAAGATGCGCGTTGCCGGCCAATTGGCCGCCGATGTGCTGGTCATGATTGCGCCCCATGTCAAAGCTGGCGTCACCACTGACGAACTGAACACCCTCTGCCACGACTATATTGTCGACGTACAACAGGCGGTTCCAGCTCCGCTCAACTACCACGGCTTCCCCAAATCCATCTGCACCTCGGTAAACGATGTGATCTGCCACGGTATCCCGAATCACAAGAAGCTGCGCGATGGCGACATCATCAACCTGGATATCACCGTTATCAAGGATGGTTACCACGGTGACACCTCGGCCATGTTCATCGTGGGCGAGACCACCCCGCTGCGTCGCCAGCTCTGCAAAGTTGCGCAAGAGAGCCTCTACGCCGCCATCAAGAAGGTGCGTCCGGGTGCCTGCATTACCGAGATTGGCGCCGTCATTCAACCCATCGTCGAGAAGGCCGGTTTCTCCGTGGTGCGTGACTACTGCGGTCACGGCATCGGTGCCGAGTTCCACGAAGAGCCGCAGATCCTCCACTACCGCAACAGCGGCAAGCTGGAGCTGAAAGCGGGCATGTGCTTCACCATCGAGCCCATGGTCAACAGCAAGAAGTATCACTGCAAGGTCAATCCGAAGGATGGCTGGACCGTGACCACCAAGGATGGCGGCGACTCCGCCCAGTGGGAACACACCCTGCTGGTGACTGAGGATGGCTGCGAGGTGCTCACCCTGCGCCCCGATGACACTATCGACCGCTTCATCAAACACAGCTAACATCGAACCCCGGCCCTGAACTTCCAAAGCGCCGGGGTTTTTACTTCTGTTTCAGCCGTTTGCCTGCCACTTGCGTGTGAGATGCCATGGACGCCAGCCTGCTTTCCCCCCATTTGTTACCCGATGACCAGCTCACTCGCGACAACTGCAAAGAGTACCTGAGCCGCTTTCTCGGCTGGCTGCACGCCCGTTTTGATGCCGGCGACAACATCATCGAGCTGGTCGCCACCCGCTCCGAGTACATGGATCAGTTGCTCTGCCGGTTGTGGCAGAAGTTCGGCTTTGACAAGAGCGATCTGACCCTGATCGCGGTGGGGGGCTATGGCCGCGGCGAGCTGCACCCACACTCCGATATCGACCTGCTGATCCTCTATGACGGCGACGAGCTGGACGAGGTGTTGGGACTGAGCATCGGCGAGTTCATCACCTTGCTGTGGGATCTCAAGCTTGAGGTGGGTCAGGCGGTGCGCAACGTGGCGGAGTGCCTCGAGCAGGGGCACGCCGATATTACGGTCGCCACCAACCTCATCGAGGCCCGCTACATCACCGGTCGCCAGGAAGGCTTCCGGCAACTGAAAGAGGCCACCGGCCCCCAGCACTTCTGGCCAAGCGAAGCCTTCTTTCGCGCCAAGCGCCAGGAGCAGGCGGAGCGTCATCAGCAGTTTCTCGGCACCGCCTACAAGCTGGAGCCCGATCTCAAGAGCAATCCGGGCGGCCTGCGGGATATTCAAACCCTCGCCTGGGTCGCCCGCCGCCACTTTGGCGCCACTACCTTGTTCGAGATGACCAGCCACGGCTTTCTCAATCGCGCCGAGTACCGCGAACTGCTCGACTGCCAGAATTTTCTCTGGAAGGTGCGCTTTGCCCTGCATATGGCCATCAACAAGGGAGATAACCGCCTGCTGTTCGATCGCCAGCGCACCGTGGCCCAAATGTTGGGGTTCGAGGGGGAAGGCAACACTCCGGTCGAGCAGATGATGAAGCGCTTCTACCAGACGGTGCGGCGGGTCTCGGAGCTTAACGAGATGCTGCTGCAGCTGTTTGACGAGGCGATCCTCGGCAACACCGCCATGGATGTGCGCCGCCTCTCCGACGAGTTCCAGCTCCGTGGCCGCCTCATCGATGCAGTAGATGCCGAGCTGTTCGCCCGCGAGCCTGCCGCTATCCTGCGCCTCTTCTACCAGATGGCCCAGCATCCCGAGATTGCCGGCATCCACTCGGCCACCCTGCGCCAACTGCGCGAGGCACGGCGCAAACTCAACTGCTGGCTGCAGGACTTGCCCGACTGCCGTCGTCTCTTTATGGCGCTGCTGCGCCACCCCAACGGTATCGGCCTGCCGCTCACCCTGATGCACAAATACGGCATCCTCGCCGCCTATCTGCCGCAATGGAACCTGATCGTCGGCCAGATGCAGTTCGACATGTTCCACGCCTACACGGTGGATGAGCACACCCACCGGCTGCTCAAGAACATTCACCAGTTCCCCAATCCGGCCAGTCGCCAGAGCCACCCGCTCTGCCACGAGGTCTTCACCCGGCTGCGTAAACCGGAGCTGCTCAGCATCGCCGCCCTGTTCCACGATATCGCCAAGGGGCGGCGTGGCGATCACTCGGAGCTCGGCGCCGTCGATGCGCTGGAGTTCTGCCAGCTGCACGGTCTGGATCGCTACGAGAGCCGACTGGTCGCCTGGCTGGTGCGCCACCATCTGTTGATGTCGGTTACCGCCCAGCGCCGCGATATCTACGATCCCGACGTGGTCACTGACTTTGCCCAGAAGGTGCGCGACGAGCAGCATCTCGACCTGCTCTACTGCCTCACCGTGGCCGATATCTGCGCCACCAACGATACCCTGTGGAACGACTGGAAGGGCACCCTGCTGCGGGAGCTCTACTTCGCGACCCAGAAGGCGCTGCGCCAGGGGCTGGAGAACCCGCCCGACATGCGGCTGCGCATTCGCGAAAACCAGCGTCAGGCCAAGCAACTGCTGGCGCAACGGGATGTATCGGAAGAGGCAATCAACCAGCTCTGGGGCGACTTCAAGGCCGATTACTTCCTGCGTCACAGCCCGGAACAGATCGCCTGGCACTGCCGCCATATCATCGAGCATGGCGACAATCCGGCTCCGCTGGTGATCATCGGCAAACACCCGACCCGCGGCGGCAGCGAGGTATTTATCTACTGCCGCGATACCCCGAATCTGTTTGCCACCGTCGCCTCGGCGCTGGATCAGAAGAACCTTAACATCCACGACGCCCAGATCATGAACTCGCGCAGCAACTATGTGCTCGATACCTTCGTGGTGCTGGAGCCGAGCGGCGAGCCCATCAGCCCCAACCGTACCGCCACCATCAAGAAGGCGCTGGAGAAGGCGCTGCAGGAGCCTGGCAAGCTGGTGCTGCGCAATAAGCCGCTGTCGCGGCGCCACCGCCAGTTCAGCGTGCCAACCAGGGTGGTCTTTTTGCCTCATAAAGGGGAAAGCCGCCACACCCTGATGGAGCTGACAGCCCTCGACACTCCTGGCCTGCTGGCGCGGATCGGTGCCGTATTCCAGCAGTGTGGTCTGTCGCTGCACGCCGCCAAAATTGCCACTTTCGGTGAGAGGGTCGAGGACTTTTTCAGCCTGACCAGCCTCGATGGCGAACCATTGACCGCCGAGCAGCAAAAACAGCTGGAAGAGCGACTGGTACACCAGCTCAATCCCCAGCAGTCGGTACTTGATTAAGCGAAGAGTGATTCGAAAGAGGCTGATTGTCGGGCGTTTTTTGCCATACCAAACAACTGGTTGGCGCACACCGGATGAAGAAATGGCCGCAGGCCGGAAGAATTCCGGTCAACCCCTTAAAAACAGTCGGAAAAGTGTGATACAACAAACAGAATTTTTTAAAGGAAACCTGTCATGACCGAGTTGCAACAGATCATTGAAGCGGCCTTCGAGCGCCGCGACACCATTACTCCGGGCTCCGTGGATAGCGCCACCAAGTCCGCCATCCTGCAAGCCATCGACCTGCTGGACTCTGGCAAGGCACGGGTTGCCGAGAAGATCGCCGGTGAGTGGGTTGTCCATCAGTGGTTGAAGAAAGCGGTACTGCTCTACTTCCGCATCAACGACAACGGCATCATCAAGGGCGACGATGCCCAGTACTACGACAAGGTTCCCCTCAAGTTCTCCAACTACACCGCCGAGCAGTTCAAGGAAGCGGGTGTGCGCGTGGTGCCGCCGGCAACAGCCCGCAAAGGCTCCTTTATCGCCCCCAATACCGTGCTGATGCCCTCCTATGTCAACATCGGCGCCTTCGTTGACGAAGGTTCCATGGTCGATACCTGGGCCACTGTCGGCTCTTGCGCCCAGATCGGTAAGAACGTTCACCTCTCCGGCGGCGTCGGCATCGGCGGCGTACTGGAACCGCTGCAGGCCAACCCGACCATCATCGAAGACAACTGCTTTATCGGTGCCCGCTCCGAAGTGGTTGAAGGGGTCATCGTCGAGGAAGGTTCCGTCATCTCCATGGGCGTCTTCATCGGCCAGTCCACCCGCATCTATGACCGTGAAACCGGCGAGATCCACTACGGCCGCGTACCGGCTGGCTCCGTGGTCGTCTCCGGCTCCCTGCCCTCCAAATGCGGCAAGTACAGCCTCTACGCGGCGGTGATCGTCAAGAAGGTGGATGCCAAGACTCGCGCCAAAGTCGGCATCAACGCTCTGCTGCGCTCCATCGACGAGTAATCAGCATTGCTGTGATGAAAGGGCGCCTGATGGCGCCCTTTTCATTTTGGCGCCCCTGTCACAGGCAAGCCATGAGGCATCGGTTAAGATGGATGGGACAGGATCGTTTCAAACCGAGGAAGCCTGATGTACGAGAATCTGAAGAGCCTGGGGATCCAGGATCCCGCCTCCGTCGACAGCTATACCCTGCGCCAGGAGGCCAACCACGACATCCTCAAGATCTACTTCAAGAAGCAGAAAGGCGAGTTCTTCGCCAAGAGTGTCAAATTCAAGTATCCCCGCCAGCGCAAGACCATGCTGGTCGACTCCGGTACCCATGAGTACAAGGATGTCACCGAGATCAACGCCAACCTCAAGTATGTGGTGGATGAGCTGGACAACCTGACCCAGGGCGTTCATCAGCAGGCCGACCCAGACATCAAGCAGAAGATCCTGCGCGACCTGCGCCATCTGGAAAAAGTGGTGCAAAACAAGATCAGCGAAATCGAGCGGGATCTGGAGAAACTCTAATCCCCCCGACTCGACAAAAGAGCGCCCAGGTGGCGCTCTTTTTATTGGCTGACTTTATGGGGCGATGGTGCTACCTGGCAATAGCGTGCGATAAGGTGAGCGGAGCACACCACATCGTGTTATTGGGCCACCATTGGGCATCCCGTTACATATCGCCCCTTGGGCAACGAGACTCCTGCCGAGATCGATCTACAGCGACTCGCACGCTCCATAGCCACAAATAGCAAGAGGGAGGCTTTCGCCTCCCTCTTCAAACACGCTGATATTCAGGCAACAGGATTAGTTGCTCTTCATCCAGATGTCCATGTCGGTTTTCAGGTTGTCGGACTTGGTACCGAAGATGGCTTGAACGCCGGAACCAGCCACTACCACACCGGCAGCACCCAGTTTCTTCAGACCAGCCTGGTCAACCTTGGCAACATCTTTCACACCAACACGCAGACGGGTGATGCAGGCATCCAGAGAAGCGATGTTCTCTTTACCACCGAAGGCGGCAACCAGAGCAGCAGACATCTCGTCTTTGCCTTGGCCAACGGCCTCTTCAGCAGTCTCGTCTTCACGACCCGGGGTTTTCAGGTTCATGGCACGGATAACGAAGCTGAATACGACGTAGTAGATGGCCGCGTAAACCAGACCCAGACCTACCAGCAGCAGCATGTTGTCGGCACGCGGTGATTGCACCACGAAGTCGATGAAGCCGTTGGAGAAGGTGTGGCCGTGTACGATACCCAGAGAGTTGGTCAGCACATAAGCCAGGCCAGCCAGTACAGCGTGAATTGCGTACAGAACCGGAGCGATGAACAGGAAGGAGAATTCAATCGGCTCGGTGATACCGGTCAGGAAAGAGGTCAGGGCTGCAGAGGCCATGATACCAACGATCTTGGCGCGGTTTTCCGGCTTGGCAGCGTGAGCGATGGCGAACGCAGCAGCAGGCAGACCGAACATTTTGAACAGGTAGCCACCAGCCAGCTGACCGAAGCCGTTACCGGCAGCGCGGGACGCGTCATCAGCAGTCAGGAAGCAGGTCATGATACCGTGAACAGTTTCACCGGCACCGTTGACGCAGGTACCAGCCTGATAGAAGAACGGTACGTTCCAGATGTGGTGCAGACCGAACGGGATCAGGGAGCGCTCAACCACGCCGTAGATACCGAAGGCCAGTACCGGGTTCTGGTTGGCAGCCCAGTCAGAGAAGGCACCGATGGCGCCACCCACTGGCGGCCAAATCACGGACAGGATGACACCCAGACCGATGGAGAGAAAACCGGTGATGATGGGTACGGCACGTTTGCCCGCGAAGAAGCCCAAGTACTCTGGCAGCTGGATCTTGTAGAAACGGTTGAACGCCCAGGCAGCAATACCACCGGCCAGGATACCACCCAGCACGCCGGTTTCGATGGTTTCAACACCCATCACAGGTGCCATGACCTTCAGGGTTGCGACCATGATGCCGTAGCCAACGATGGCTGACAGACCGGATACACCGTCGTTATTGGTAAAGCCCAGAGCAACACCTACTGCGAACAGCAGGGCCATCTGGCCAAATACGGAACCACCGGCTTGCTCCATTAATTGGGAGACAATTTCCGGCATCCAGCTAAAGTGGGCAGCACCCACCCCCAGCAGAATACCTGCGACTGGCAAGACTGATACTGGCAGCATCAGCGCCTTACCAACCTTTTGCAGATTAGAGAAAGCATTTTTGAACATTGTGTGCGCTCCTGAATGGATTGTCGTCCCTGAACGATCTATCTGGATGAAATAAGGACTGATTCATTCAGATATCTTCGAGTCGGGCTTGTTTATTTTGACCATCAGAATATAACTCAGCGGGTCATAAATTGCTGCTTTCAAAGGCGGGGGAATATTGAATTTGGAGGGAAGATCACAACTTGTTTAGCGGCTAAAAAACGCATCTAATATAAGTTAACAATCCGCATTATCACTCTATTACAAAGACATATAAATAGCAGTTTCACTTTGTATTTTAATAATGCCGTTTACATCAAACAGCAACTCATTGTAACCAAATGTAACAGCGTTATTTTTATTCATTACAGTCTACCGATTAAAAAGGCCTCCAACAAGGGAGGCCTCAATAAATATATCTGACCAGTAAATGGTCGTATTATTCTATTTTTGCGAGCGCTTGACCGCATCAATAAACACGCTTTTTGCCTTGGTTGAACCGGCCCGCTCAGCCTCGTTCACCAGCTTCATCGCCTTGTCGATATCCCCCGCCTTGACAGCTTTTTCGATCTGGCTCTGGTAGAAGGCTTCTGTTTCACTCAGCATGGCAGGAGCAGGTTTGGCTGCGGTTGCCCCAGCCACTGCAGTTGCAGCGGTAGCAACTGGCACAACCAACTTGTTAGGGGTCGCATCCACGATCGGTGTATTAGCATCGATCGCTTCCTGGTAAACCGGCTTGTAGAAGTTATCCCCCAGCGCACTGGCACTCAGATCTTCCACATCAAGTGTGACGACACCCCAAGCCGAGTGCGGGATCAGCGGATCTTTGGCGCCATAATCCTGCACACTCATCGATTTTGCCATCATCTTGGAAGGACTCATGGCTTGGGTAGTCTGACTCAAAGTAGCCTGAGTGGTGTAAATCACCATATAGGTTTCATTGTTCGGATTGCCGACATAGGAACGGTCGATGGTAAAGACACCTTCAACCCGATCGCCATCCAACATACGCGCAGGTTTGTAGGTAATGATGTTGGCACCGATTGTGCGGGTCGGCTTGAACTGGGAATCCAGCAGCAACACTGTTGGGTTAAACAACGTCTTGTCAATCAGCCCAGCAACCGTGATCTTGAGATCACCAGAATTGCTCGGTAATTTGAAGGCGGCGTAATAGCTCTTGCCTTCCGGGAAGTTGAACGCCGGAGAGCTGCCATCTATGGCAACCACTCTTTTCTGCTCAGCAGCCAACGGCTGATACTGCAACTCATTGATACTGCTGCAACATACTGTAGCTGTGCCGAGTTGCTGGAGTGCACTGGCACGGCTATCGAGGATACCCTTGTACTCCTGAGTGGGAGCCACCGTTGCCTCAAGCGACGCACAGGCCGTCATCAGAGTGGAACACAAAATCGTCAACGCTACCTTGCTATATTTCATCTGCCTACCCTACACGCCATCTAGAAAAAAAGAGCCCCCGACAAGCGGGGGCGACTTGAAATCAGGTGATGGAGAGATTACCACCAAGCTTCGGCTTGTACACCGAAGTTCCAAGCGTTGTCTTGCTTAACACCGTTGCTGTCAGCACGGAATTGACCATCTTGCTGTACATAGGAGGCGAAAACACGGATTTCAGGACGAGCCCAGAAACCTGAGCCTGCAGACCAAGCTTGTGCCAGTGTATACTTGCTACCATCAGTAGAGGTTTCACTTGCGCCTTTCTTAGTTTCATGATCTTTGAAGTAACCTACCTCAGCGATGGTCTTCATGACATCATTCCACTTGTACATCGGACGAACAACAACAGAGAAAGTATCCTTGTCCTCGTACTGAGTGCCCCATTCAGTAAAGTCTTTAGCCTGCGCATAAATCAGCTGGTGGCCAAATTCAACTTTGTCACCAACTGGCAGCACACCCCAGTTGATCAATCGGAAGCCATCACCACTGCTGGAATTGGACTGCAGGCCGCTCCCTGAACCAGAACCATAGCTCACACCTTGAGCAGCCAGACCATCCATAAAGTACTGAGCAACAGTTTTGTTGAAACCACCCAACATTGACTGGGTCAGTTCAGCTGTCAACATATGACCATCATTGATATTGGGGTTCAGCTTATCTTGCTCGTCAGTCGGGTTTGCCATAGCAAAGTCATAACCGACTTCAAGAGAAGCGTCAGTCCAAAGAGGAATGCCAGCATAACGAATATCGAACACGTTGGTATCGATAGTATCTTTAGTGCCAGTCACTGCTTCCCATGGGTCATTACGAGTGACAGCAACAGAGAGCTTGCCCGGACCAACCTCAATATTTTCTACACCAGCACCGGCGCCGGAGACATCCCAGTAGTAGGTATCGGAGATATGAATGTCATGACGCTGATAGAAGCGCTTACCGGCCCATAGGGTTTCATTCCCACCAAACAGGTTTTTAGCCTGAACGTTGAACTGACGCAGTGCGAAGTTGGATGAATCGCTAGCAGTGTCCTCCCAATCACGGCTTTGGAAGTCGGTCTTCATGGTAAACATGGAGTCTACATAAAAAGTTTGATTATTCTTGTTGTAGACTTCTTGACCCAGCTGGATCTCTCCATAAGTGTCATCTTCGTTACCCAGACGACCTACTTTATTTTTCGCATTAATCTGCATGTCACCGTTATCAGAAACACCGATACCGGAACGCATATAGCCGTGGAAATCTACGGCAAAGGCGGCTTGGGAAGCCAGGGCGGCAGTAACAGCTGCTGCAATCGGGAGCCACTTCATTTTCATTGTCATATTCCTTATTTCCCGCAGTGAGGAGTGTGATCCTGAATATTCAACTTCTTATCACCATGTAATCCTGTTGGTGATAACCGAGGTTGATTATAGGGAGCGTATTTCACGACAAATATGAAGCGACTCACAAAATGGCGACAAATCGCTCGGCAAACGATCGCCACAACAAAAGCAGGTAAAAAAATGACCGAATAAGCAATACATGACCAACAAGACCACAAAGCTAGCAATTAAAACAAACCTGAAAGCGTTACCAGCAATTAATTCGCGACTGAACCAAAGTCATTATTTTACGTTCGAATGACAAAAACATGACTGAAATCGCTTTCAAGATTGAACTTTTATTTGGATGACGGGTCTGCGGTGCACTTGAAACCATTACGCCGATGGAATGCCAAAAGGGGAAAATATCCCTCCGCCACTATCGACAATAAGAGTGGGAAATATGCTTGCTGAGTGAGATGACATTTGTGCAAATAACAATCCCCTGCCGGTTAAGGATCAGGGGATTGATATGGCTCTATTTCAAAGAATATTCAGGGCTGAATATCCCACTTTTTCAGCCAGCTGAGTGCCACCTGTTCGGGTTCATCGTGCACGGTAGCATCTAGCTCCAGCGGGGGAATCACTCGCGTGGCGCCCAGCTCTTGCAGCAATCCGTCCAGCCGACGGCCCGCGCCACAAAAATGGTCATAGCTGCTGTCGCCCATGGCAATCAGGGCATACCGCAGCCCCTTGAGCCAGGGCGCCTTGTCAGCCAGCTCGCTGGCAAAGGGCTGCAGATTGGGAGGAATATCCCCCTGTCCTGTAGTGGCACTTACCAGCAATAAAAAACGGCCGGGGTCAATGTCCGCCAGCCGTGCTTCTTCGTGCAGAGAACAGTGATGCCCCTTGCGTTCCAGCTCATCTGCCAAGGTCTCGGCCACCAGCATGGCTGCGCCATAGACAGTTCCTACCACGATATCGATCTGCGCCATTCTCCTCTCCCTGCTTGAGTCACTCTTTTAGCAACTCTATCAGCAAGCTGGCGTCAGATGCCACCGGTTCAGGGCTGAGGATCAGGCGCTTAGTAGTCGCTCTCGCTGGCGGGCCAACCCAGCTCGGCAAACAGGCGCAACACATCCTGACCGAGCGGAGCCTGGATCCGCATCGGCACCTTGAGCACCGGATGGGTAAAGCTCAGGGTGCGGGCCACCAGCAGCAGCCGCTCGCAACCAAAGTGCTCGCGAAAGAAGCGGTTGTGACGACCATCCCCATGGGTGGTATCCCCGACAATGGGGTGGAACAGGTGATCCATATGACGGCGCAGCTGATGCTTGCGGCCGGTCTTCGGGAACAATCTGACCAGACTGTAACGACTGGTGGGGTGCTTTTTGGAGACCGCGTGGGGCAGCTCGACCTGATGCAAGCGCCGGAAGGTGGTGACGGCATCCTGCGCCGGGCGATCCGGGTTGCTCATGGCATCGGCAATCTTGTCCAGCTGCTCCTTGAGGGGATAGTCGATCACCCCCTGCTCGGGTGCCCAACCGCGCACCAATGCCAGATACTCCTTGTGCACCTGACGCTGGGTAAAGGCTTCGGTCAGCGCGCGGGCAATCACCGGATCGAGCGCAAACAGCAGCACGCCTGAGGTGGGCCGATCGAGGCGATGCACCGGATAGACATGGCGACCGCCGATGAGATCCCGGGTCATCTGCATGGCAAAACGGGTCTCGCCCTTGTCGAGCCAGCTGCGATGCACCAGCAGACCGGACGGCTTGTTGACCGCCACCAGCCACTCATCCTGATAGAGCAGGGTCAGCTTCAGGTCACTCTCTTCTCGGGTTTGATCTGGCATCATTGTTCTATCACTTTGCCGGAGAGCAGCAGATCGAAGCGGGCGATCAGGCGCAGCAGCGCTTCAGCTTCGGCCAGATCTTCTTTGTAGACTTCGCTGGCCATGGGATAAAGGGAGACGCTGGTGGGCAGCGGCGCCTGCAACATCACCAGCTGCTCCATGCGCGGGATCAGCACGAACTGCAGCCACTGATCAAAGCTCAGGGTATCGACACAAAAAGGCAGGGTGCTTGCCAGGGCTTCGTCACCGGGATGGTCAGCTTGCCAGCGCTCAAGGCGCTGCAACTCGGCGGTGAGTTCCCCCAACAGGCCAGCTACCAGCAAATATTGATTCATCTCGCTCTCTTCCTCATAACCACAGATTGATCCGCTGACCCGACAGGGTCAGCCAGGATGCCGATACATTCGGTCGCGCAGCACCGGCGATTAAGCCTGCTCGTCGACATACACGGCAGCCAGCGCGGCCTGCCGACTTTAAAAAAGGGCGATACTATACACCTCCCCCCGCATGGCTGCCATGTTGATATCTGCCGCAACGCGCGTCTGCTGCCACTGGCTATCCTCGGCAAGGGCCTTATAATCGGCCCGCATCACCATTAGCCGGATCTCACCATGTCTGTGACGCCTACTGCCATCAATACCTTGACCGAATTTCTGACTCAGGCTGGCACCCAGTTCCAGCTGTTTGACATGGGCCGCCAGGTGCGGCCACTGGCCAGCGACACCTTTGTGCGCATCGAACAGCAGCAAGAGCCCTACCCCTGGCCGCTGCAACAGCACGCCTGGTTGGGTGTGCACTTCTTCCAGCCGAGCGAGTCTCGCCACTACCTCTGGTTCCTCAAGTTTGCCCTCGATGAGCGCGGCCTGCTGATGTCAAATGGCCCCAAGCTGTTCATGGATCAGGTGGTGGAAACCCTGGGCTACAAGCTCACCGGCGATCTGGATGAAGAGAAGGCCCAGCGCTTGGCCGACAATCCCTACACCTTCCGCCCGGCGGAGGCCAAGATGGCCAGTCTGCACGCCAAGCTGGCGCGCCAGCTGGAGCAGGCCCCTTCCGCCTATTACGATGCCCTCTGCCACTATCTGGCCGCCCCCAACGACACCGGTTGGCAAACGCTGGGGCTGCAGGGCTTTGCCGATCTGGCCGAGCGACTCCATGATGAGCGCAATCTGGCGCTGATCTGCAAGGCGCTGCCCAAACTACCGCAAGAGCCGCTCTATGCACTCTGCCAGAGCCTTGAAAACGCCCCGCTGCCGCCGGCAGTACAAGGCGCCCTGCTCGAGCGGATCGGCAAGGAGCAGGAGTGCGCCGCCCCCAACCCGGAGACCCTGGCCTACCTCTGCCGCGCGATGGCCTCCTGTCCCGGCAGCTCTTTGCGCACCAACAAGCTGCTGACCCTGTTGCAAACCCAGCCGAGCCCGGCGCTGCTGCTCGCCATTGCTGGCCGGCTCTGGCCCGACCTGAAAGATGCCAATCTGCTCAGCCACTATCTGGAACAACTGGCACTGCAACCGACCCAGTTCTTCAATCAGGTTTTTGCCGAGTTGGTCACTTTACCGGCCCTGCGCAATGATATGCTGGCCAGACTGCGTGACCCCAACCGCAGCGATGCGCTGGGCAAGGCCATCGGCCGTCTGTTCGCCTCGGCCTGACCCCTCGCCTCACCCTCACGCCACGAGGCAACACGGCGGGAAATAGAAAAGGAGATCGGGAGTACCGAGCAGGACTCCCGGTTATCGACATCACGATAAGGAAGCCCGCCTATGGGAGAGATGCTCGGAATTTTGTTGCTGATTGCCGTAGCCGGCCTGTTCTGGCTGCAACGCCAACAGGCAGAAGTGGCCTGGCAATACATGCGCCGCTACTGCCAGCACCATGATCTGCAACTGCTGTCGCTGGCCCGCCATCGGCGGGAGCTGGCGCATAATCCCCTGCGGCTACTGACCCACTATCAGTTTGAATTCTCCAGCGATGGCGAGAGCCACTATCAGGGAACCCTCAAGATGCAGGGGCTGCACGTCGTGGGCGTTGATCTGCCACCCCATCGCATACCCTCTGCCTGATCCCCAATCTCGTCTCTGCGCCCGATGGCTGTGCCTGTCTATAATCTCAGGGATTAAACAAAGGGAGAGACGAGATGGAACCCCTTGTCCACGATCTGCCAGCCCTGTTTGCCCAGCTAGGGATGGCAAACGACGAGCTGAGCCTGCACCGTTTTGTGCACGACCATCACCTCGACAATGAGACCCTGCTGCCGGAGGCCGGTTTCTGGAACGCCGCCCAGGCCAGCTTTCTGCGCGACGCCCTGTGGAACGACTCCGACTGGTGTGAAGCGATCGACCAGCTCGATGTGATGTTGCGCCAGCCCCGCTAGCCGCCCGCCCCTTTCCTCCCCTGCCGGCTTTGGTTAAGATCCCGCCCCGATATCGATCCCTCCTTCTCACCCAGAGCATGCTTATGTCCGCCCACGAGATCATCCGAATTGCCAACGAGCTGGCCGCCAAGGGCCTGACGCCCACCACTGCCATGATCAAGGCCCGCCTAACCCAGCCTGTGCCGATGGCCGAGCTGCTGAAAGTGCTGAGCCAGTGGAAGCAGCAGCCCGTCGCGACCGCCGAGAGCGAGCTCCTGCAAGAGGCAGCCCCTCAGCCAGCACCGGAGCTCACCCTGCAGCAACTCGCCGAACAGCTCGCGCGCATCGAACAGAAGGTGGATCGCCTGACCGACCTGCTCCTCCAGCAGGGGCAGGGCTGAACCATGTATATCGTCGAACTCTGCTTTGAGTGTTACCGCGATACCTCCCTTGGCGACGCCGAGCGGGCCATCGTCAACTACCTCGACATGCTGCGTTATCAGGGCCAGATCCTCGGGCGGGAGTTCCCCACCAGCATGCACGACGGTTATTTCGTCAGTCGGGTAGTCTGCCCGGAGCAGGATAGCCTGCATCCGGACAACCAGAGCGAGCAGGTCAAACTGGCCGAGCAGCAGCTCAACCAGGCAGGGCTGCTGGCGCCCAAACTGCAGTGCAAGGGGGCGGATCTGCTCTCCGACAGCACAGATCCTTGCGGCCAGCAGGGCGAGCGGCCGAGCTGGATGATGCTCTACACCAGCTTCCTGCATACCTGCTCGCCGCTGCGCTGTGGCGACCACTTCGCCCCCATTCCGCTCTACCAACTGCCCGCGGTCGCCAACGGCGATCAGAAACAGATCATCAAGTGGCAGGAGGATTGGGAGGCGTGTGATCAGTTACAGATGAACGGCTCCATCGCCGAACATGCGGCGCTGCACGAAATCGGCGAAGTGGGCAGCCGCCTCTACCGGCGCGGCACCGATCTGGCCAAGCGGCTGGAAGTGCTGAGCGGCATCCCCACCTACTACTACCTCTACCGGGTGGGCGGGCTGAGCGCTGCCGAGGAGAAGGGGCGCCCCTGCCCCAGCTGTGGCGGTGAGTGGGCGCTGGCAGCGCCGCTGCACGAGATCTTCGACTTCAAGTGCGACAGCTGCCGTCTGGTCTCCAACCTCTCCTGGGATTTCAAGGATTAAGCGCGTTCCCTGTACGCGATGCCATAAAAAAGAGCCTTGCCGCATGGCAAGGCTCTTTTCGTTCCGATGAGTAACCTTGGCTCGAACAGGTGCTATTGCGGCAACGTCTCCAGCCGCTCCAGAAACGCCGGTAGGGAGGGAGCCAGCGTCAGACGGCGGCCTGAATCAAGCCACTCCAGCCACACCTGACCACTCTCGTTATCAAGGGAGATGAGCGTCATCTCGTTGCGGGTGGTGGCAATAAAGATGGAGGGGGTGCGTTTTAGCTTGCGCAGCATCAGCAGATGGCCGATGAGGTTCTCCTTGAGCAGGTCGAGATCCGCCTCGTTCCACGGCAAGATCAGTTCAAGGCGCAGCCCCTTGAAAAGGCAGGGGATGGGGCGGCTGAACCAGTGCCCGAACAGGGCGATAGCGCTGGGATGAATCGTCAGCTCAAGGGCATCGGCCATGGCTGTAAAGTCGGCGGGCTCGGAGCGATCGTGAGGACGCCAGGCCACCCGACCATCGGCGGGCTCACCAAGCTGGCAGGGGGAACGCCAGTCCGCCTCCCACTCGCACAGGGGCAGGCCTCGTCTGGCCTCGCCATCCCGTTGCCAGCGGGCAAAAAAGTGCTCCAGGGCAGACAAAACTTGATCCGACATCGAAAATCCCCACAATTGCTGGCAAAGTCCGCTATTGCACCACCAAACCCGGTAACAGACAAGGTTGCCAGCCGACCTTGCGACCCGGGAAACAGAACCCGGGATACAGAGAGGCCGACGCCCAAGCCAAACGGCTGCAACCATCCGGCCCTGCAATGGCCCGTTTCATTCCACTCATCATGAGCACATTACGTGAGCAACCCTGTGAGCAAACAAGATAGATACGCCGGGGCCAGCGCCCTGACCGGCCTGAGCCTGGGCCAGCAATCCGATTACATCAGCCAGTACACCCCCGCCCTGCTGCAGCCGGTTCCACGTAGCCTGAACCGGGATGATCTCCAGCTGGGCGATGACCTGCCCTTTAGCGGTTGCGATGTCTGGACCCTCTATGAGCTCTCCTGGCTCAATGCCAAGGGCAAGCCGATGGTGGCGGTGGGTGAAGTGGCCATTCCGGCCACCAGTGCGAACCTGATCGAATCCAAATCCTTCAAGCTCTACCTCAACTCCTTCAACCAGACCCGTTGCGACTCTATCGAGGCAGTCGCCGCCATGCTGACCAAGGATCTGAGTGCCTGTGCGGGTGAGACCGTCAAGGTGACCCTGTTCCCCCTCGACAAGGCGCCGCACCAGATTGCCCTGCTGCCTGGCGAGTGCATTGATGAGCAGGATATCAAGGTAGACAATTACGAGTTTGATGCGTCCCTGCTGCAAGGAGCGGCAGGTAGCGAACTGGTAGAAGAGACCCTGCACAGCCACCTGCTCAAATCCAACTGTCTGGTCACCAGCCAGCCCGACTGGGGCTCTGTGGTGATCCGCTACAAGGGGCCGAAACTCGATCGGGAGAAGCTGCTGCGCTATCTCATCTCGTTTCGCCAGCACAACGAGTTCCACGAGCAGTGCATCGAGCGGATCTTTATCGACCTCAAACACTATTGCCAGCCTGAGCAGTTGACCGTCTATGCACGCTATACCCGTCGCGGTGGCCTCGATATCAACCCGTTCCGCTCCGATTTCGAAGCGGTGCCCGCCAACCTGCGTCTGATCCGCCAATAAAGTCGAGTTGCGACAGAGAGGGCAGTCGCACTGCCCTCCATGACTGGCAAAAAGGTTTCAATCGATGCTTTACGCAGCTGTGATAAGGGGGCTGGATAATAAAATCCAGACGAAACCCACTTGCCGGCCACCAGCAAACCACAGTAAACGCTGGACTCGCAGGGGGGGGCTTGGATAACATGCCAACACCTCTGCGCCGTCCTTAATCCAATGAATCAACTGTTTTTTCTGGCCATGATGATGTCCTCCCTGTCAGCTCCGAATCTGGATCTGGACAAGGAGCAACTCTCTATCGATCTGCAACAAGCGCAATCGATGGTACTGACCGATCCTGCCAGATGCGTCCAGATCACCACCGCCTTCCTGACGCGCGCAGCCAATAATCCCCAGCAAATCATCAGCAATCGCCAGGAGTTCGGTTATCGCGAACCCATCCTGAGTTACAGCACGGCGGCCCAGACCATAGGCGCCCATCTGCTCAAAGGGGAGTGTCTGCTGCAACTGGGTCAATATCAGGCCACCCAGCAAGCGCTCGACAAGGCGATGGCACTGGCAGACAAAGAGCGGCAACCGGAACTCAAGGCCCACGGTCTCTATCTCAAGATCCGCAGTCAGGCCCTCAAACCGGATAACCAGAGCACCAGCCGCGCCCTGATGGATCAACTGGACGAGCAGCTGGCCGTCCCCACGCTCAAGCAGAGCCAGCTCCAGATTTATGGCCGCCTGCAACGCACCAGCTACGACATCGAGAACCAGCACTTCGATGATGCCAAGGCCCACTTGGCAGATGCGCGGATCTGGGCCGCCAAGACCCCCAATCCCCTCGCCAGTGCCTGGGTCAGCGCCATCAGCGGCGACCTTTATCGCGCGCTGCAGCAGCCACAGCTGGCGCTGGGGGAATATATCGATGCCCAACAACAGGCCAAAAGCCTCAATGACCCGCTCTTTCTCGGCCTGCTGTCGAACCAGATAGTCAAACTCTACCAGCAGGAGCAGGAGCCCCAGAAAGCGCTGCAGTATGCCAATGAGGCGGCCAACTACTTCCACTCCATCGGCAACCCCTCCCTGCTGTGCGACTCCCTGATGGTGCTGGCGCGACTCAACCGCGAGCAGGGCGACCTCAATATGGCGCTGGTCTACTTCTTCAATGCGCTGGATCTGCTCGATGAGGGGAGCAACCGACCGCAAGCCTCCCTGCTCAAATACGAAATCGGCAAAACCTACCTGCAAAGCGGCAACCTCTCGCTGGCCAGCAACTACCTCAATGCGGCCCGCCAGTCCCACGAGCTGAGCGATGCCAAAGAGCCGCTGATCGATACCCTGCTGCTGCTCGGCGAGCTCTATCTGAAGAAACAGGAGGCCGCCATCGCCATCCTGCAGTTGGAGAACGCCCGCGCGCTGGCCAATCAGCTCGGCGATACTCGCCGTCAGTACGAGGTATTCCGCCTGTTGTCGCTGGCCTATGAGCAGAAGGGGTATCTGCGTCAGGCTCTCGACAGCTACAAGCGCTTCCACCGTCTTGGCGAGGAGGTGCGCCAGCAGGAACAGGCTATGGAGCAGGCGGCGATCCGTGACAACTATGTTCAGGTCGAGCGGGTGCAACATATCAAGGAGCTGGAGCAGCGGCTTAACAACAGCCAGCATCAGCAGGAGCGCTATCTCTGGTCGAGCATTACCACCAGCCTGCTGCTGGCGCTCTTTATCTACCTCTTCTTCACCCTCTGGCTCAAGCTGCGTACTGCCCGCCTGCAACTGAAACGGACCAATGAAGCCCTGCTGATCGAGCCACGCTCGGGGCTGGCCAACTGGCAGCGGCTGATGAACCGCTGGCCGCGGGAGATGGCAAAGCGCCAGCTGAAATCGGATCGCTGGTACCTCAGCGAACAACCCTCCAGCGAGTTCGATGACAAGCTGCACTATCTGCTGTTCCGTGTGCCTTTCCTGGTCAACACGCTGGAGCGCCACGGCTATCAGGCCAGTAGAGAAATCGAGCAGGCCTTCGGTGCCTATATGGACACCCTGACCCCGCAAGATGGCCGTATCTATGACTTGCGTGAAGGACACATGCTCTATGTGGTGCCACAGCGCCACGTCACCAACCTGCATCAACTGGCGGGAGACCTGCTGACCGCCATCGCCGCCTTCCCTTGCAACTATCCGCTGGATCGCCGGATCAGCCTCGGGATTGTCAGTCACCCATTCCTGCCGAAAGCGGCGACCGCGCTCGATCACAATGGCCTGTTTGACCTCTGCTATCTCGCCCTGTCGGGAGCCATTCAGCTCAGTGAAAAATGCCAGCAAAACGCCTGGTTGGAGCTCGCGGCGATCGATTGCCAACAAGCGGCATTTTTTAATGGAGATGTGTGGCAATGCGGCCTGATGGCAATTGACAAGGGACTGGTAAAAGTCAATTCTTCTCATGAAAAGCAATGGGTTAATTGGCCCAGCCTTGCAAGGAAGCCGGCAGCCGATAACCACCAGGAAATAATGTAGATAACAGGCGAGGATCGAAACCAGGTTCGACCACTGTTGCTATCCAACACCAAAAACAATAATGACAACAGGGCGACCTGATAATGAATGACATCGCTGCCGTAGCAGGACAATTGGCAAGACTCAGGGAATCCCTTCAGCAGAAACAGCTGGAACTCGACGGCGTACTGTCGTTTTCCGATGCCGAGCGTGCCCGTGGTATCCAGTTTATCAACAAGTTGATGCTCTCCTGCCGTGGCTTCGACCGCGAGCTGGACAATCGCTTCGCCAAGCTCAAGCAGAAACTGGATAACAACCCCGCATTTACCGCGCTAGACGAGGATCTGCTGGCCATTGAAAAACTGCTGCAGCAGCACAGCAATGCGCTGGAAGAGTCGATCACCCTGACCCAGACCGCCATCGAACTTGGTTCCAAACAGCTGAAAAACATCAAGGGCTTCCCGGAAGAGACCCGCAAGTCCCTCAAGGAATTTCTGGCAAGTCCCGCCGGTTACGGCATTGCCGATCACCAAAAGAAGGTGATCAAGCTGCTGGAGTTCTACCAGCAGGCGATCAAGATCCAGCTGCTGCCAAATCAGCCCCTGTTGGCACCTTCAGGTGCAACTCAACAAGAAAGCGATACTGCCAGCAACGATGGCCAGCCCGATGTCGACCCGTTTGATCTCAAGGATCACGCTCGCATCGCCGATGAGCTGCAGCGGCTTATCACCGAACTCGACTTTGCCGGCGCCATCGGCGAGAGCCTGAGCGATATTCGCCGTCAGCTGCTGATCGGGATCAACCCTGCCCTGCTGGCGGAAACCTGCCTGCAGGTGATCGAGCTCATCATCGAAGGCACCCGTGAGGAGCGTAAAGCCTCCCGCGCCTTCCTCAGCTCCCTCAACGAGAGCCTCTCCGCAGTACACGTCGGCTTTACCGAATCCCTCGATGAGGGGCGTGCGCTGCAAAACGAAACCCGAGAGACCCGCGAAGCGCTGGTCAACGAGTTGCAGGCGATCGATCACTCCCTGGCCAGCCATAACTCCATCGATGCGCTCAAGCGCGCTATCTCCGGCCATATGGGCGCCATCAACCTGCTGCTGCAAGAGCGCGAGAGCACGGCGGCGCGAGAGCGTCACCTGCTCACCCGCCTCTCCACCATGGAGTCCAAGCTGCGCTTGATGAAGGAGGAGACCGCCGAGTACAAGAAGCGGCTGACCATTCAAAAACACAAGCTGTTCCTCGACAGCCTGACCCAGGTACACAACCGGGCCGCCCTCGATGAACGGCTGGAGCAGGAGTACAAACGTTGGCTTCGTTACCGCACTCCGCTCTGCATGGCGATCATCGACATCGATCACTTCAAGAATATCAATGACAACTACGGCCATATGGCGGGTGACAAGGCACTGAAAGTGGTCGCCAAAGCGCTGCAGAGCGCGCTGCGTGACACCGACTTCATCGCACGTTTTGGTGGGGAAGAGTTTGTGGTGTTGCTGCCCAACATCAACCCGGACAAGTTCCAGAAGCCGCTGGAGACCCTGCGCCAGACCATCAAGAGCATCCCGTTCCGTTTTCGCGATGCCAAGGTGGAGATCACCATCTCCATCGGCGCAACCCTGTTCAAGGATGGGGACAACCCGTCAGATGTATTTGAACGGGCGGACAAGGCACTCTACCACTCCAAGCATACCGGTCGGGATCAAGTGACTCTGGCCTGACGAGCGGTCAAAAAAACAGCGAACAGTCGTCGCCCTATTTCCCTCCACCCTCTGTTACCACTACTATCGATCTCAGGGGATGCAACATAGCGTCCCCTTTTCTCCCCAGGGAAAAACACAACGATAACAAGTGAGTAAAGGGGAACCTATGATTACGCACATCAATCCCGTCGGCAGCATGGATTTGCTGTCACAGCTCGAGGTGGATCGCCTCAAGCAGACTGCCTCCAGCGATATCTATCAACTGTTTCGCAACTGCTCGCTGGCAGTGCTCAATTCCGGTAGCCATACCGACAGCTCCAAGGAGATACTGGAGCGCTTCAAATCGTTCGATATTCATGTGATCCGGCGCGAGCGCGGGGTCAAGCTGGAACTGTTCAATGCCCCCGAGCACGCCTTTGTCGATGGCGAGATCATTCGCGGCATTCAGGAGCACCTCTTCTCGGTGCTGCGCGACATTCTCTATGTCTCCAATCAGCTCGAGTCCAACCGCCTGGTCAATCTGACCAACTCCACTCACATCTCCAACGTGGTGTTCGCCATCCTGCGCAACGCCAAGGTGATCCTGCCCGGCGCCGATCCCAACCTGATCGTCTGCTGGGGTGGCCACTCCATCAACGAGATCGAATACCAGTACACCCGCGCCGTGGGCAGCGAACTGGGCTTGCGTGAGCTGAACATCTGTACCGGTTGCGGCCCTGGCGCCATGGAGGGCCCGATGAAGGGAGCCGCCGTCGGCCATGCTAAACAGCGGGTAAGAAACGGCCGCTACATCGGCCTGACCGAGCCTTCCATCATCGCGGCCGAACCGCCCAACCCCATCGTCAACGAGCTGGTGATCCTGCCGGATATCGAGAAACGGCTGGAAGCCTTCGTGCGTCTGGGCCACGGCATCATCATCTTCCCGGGCGGGGTCGGCACCGCCGAAGAGCTGCTCTATCTGCTCGGCATCATGATGCATCCGGCCAACGAGCGGCAGCCGATGCCCATCATCCTGACCGGCCCGAAAGAGAGTGCCGACTACTTCCGTGCCATCGACGACTTCATCAAGGCGACCCTCGGTGAACCGGCGACCAAGCTCTACCGGATCATTGTCGGCGATGCACCGGAAGTAGCCCGGGTGATGAAAGAGGCGATGCCAAAAATCCGCGAATACCGCAAATCGGTCGGTGATGCCTACTCCTTCAACTGGTCCCTCAAGATTGAACCGGAGTTCCAGCTCCCCTTCGAACCGGATCACGCCAGCATGGCCAGTCTGGATCTGCACCGCAACCAGCCGCCCCAGTTGCTGGCCGCCAACCTGCGTCGTGCCTTCTCCGGCATCGTCGCCGGCAACGTCAAGGAAGGGGGCATTCGCGCCATCGAGAAGAAGGGCCCCTTCAAGCTGCACGGCGACAAGGAGCTGATGCACCTGATGGACAAGCTGCTGGAGAGCTTCGTCAAGCAGCAGCGGATGAAGCTGCCGGGCAGCCAGTATGTGCCCTGCTACGAAATCGTCCGCTAGGGTACAGATACATCATCGACAGAGGGGCGCATCGGCGCCCCTCTTTGATTGGCGCTATGCCTTCCCGACCGCCATCAATCCCCCATAAGGCGAGCAGTTTGTTACAATGGGGCGTCCCGACCGCCAAGAGTGCCCCATGTCAACTATCCGGCCACACCTGCTCATCATCGATGCCCTCAACCTCATTCGCCGTCTGCACGCGGTACAGGCCCAGCAGGCACTGACCCCTGCCCAGGCGCTGGTTGCAACCCGCGCCAACCTTATCAATACCTGCCGCAAGCTGCTGGCCAATAGCGAGCCGACCCATGTCATTGCCGTGTTTGATGGCGAGGTGCATAGCTGGCGCAAAGAGGTCTATCCGGCCTACAAGGAGGGGCGAACTCCCATGCCCCCCGAACTGCGTGAAGGGCTGGCGACCCTGCAGGACGCCTTTTGGGAGTGCGGTGTCGATGCCCTGCTCTCCGAGACAGATGAAGCGGATGACCTTATCGCCACCCTCGCCAGCGGCATCGCCAGCCACGGCCATCAGGCGACCATCATCTCCACCGACAAGGGCTTCTGCCAACTGATCTGCCAGCAGATCCGGGTGCGCGACTACTTCAACAAACGCTGGCTGGATGCCGCCTTCGTCCAGCAGCAATATGGGGTAGCACCTAATCAGCTGGTCGACTTCTGGGCCCTGACCGGTATCAGTGGTTCCAATATCAAGGGGGTTCCGGGGATCGGCCCCAAGACCGCCACCCAGCTGTTGCAGCAATATGGCAATCTGGCAGCCATGCTCGAAGCCTGCCAGCAAGAGGATGCCGCCAAGCCCCTGATCAAACTGCGCCAACATCAGGATGAGGCCCTGCTGGCCCAGCGGCTGGTGCGCTTGCAGCAGGATATTCCGCTGGGATTCAACCTGCGGGACATCCGCTACCCGCCCCAGCCGGACTAAAGTGCCGAACAAAAATGCAGGCAAGGGCGTGAACCATGACGAGACTCACCCTCGCTGTTGATAAAAGTGAGTAGAATGTAAAGGAATGTGGTTGGTTTGCTGAGTAAATGCTATAAAGCAGCCCCATCCTCCCCTATACCCTGGAAGTGGAACCCTCTCATGTCCAAAAGAAAAATTACCGTGATCCCCGGCGACGTCATCGGCCCCAGCATCATTGAATCAGCCATCCAGATCCTGACCCATGCGGGCTGTGATTTTGAGTACGAATACGCTGATGCGGGTCTGGTTGCCCTCGAGAAGCATGGCGAGCTGCTGCCCCAGGCTACCCTGGATCTGATTGAGAAGAACAAGGTGAGCCTGAAAGGGCCATTGACCACACCGGTCGGCGGCGGTTTTACCTCCATCAACGTCTCCCTGCGCAAGAAGTTCAACCTCTACGCCAACGTGCGTCCGGTCATCTCCTTCAAGGGCACCAGAAGCCGTTACGACAACATCGACATCATCACAGTGCGTGAAAACACCGAAGGGATGTACTCGGGTGCAGGTCAGAAGCGCAGCGATGACAACAAGAGTGCCGAGGCGATGAGCATCATCACCCGCGAAGGGGCCGAGCGCATCGTCAAGTTTGCCTTCGAGCTGGCTCGTCAGGAAGGGCGCAAGAAGGTCACCATCATCCACAAGGCGAACATCCTCAAGTCAACCTCCGGCCTGTTCCTCGAAGTGGCCCGTGAAATCGCCAGCCACTATCCGGATATACAGAGCGAAGAGATGATCGTCGATGCCGCCTGCATGAATCTGGTGATGTACCCGGAGCGTTTCGATGTCATGGTCACCACCAACCTGTTCGGCGACATCCTCTCGGATCTTTGCGCCGGTCTGGTCGGCGGCCTTGGCATGGCGCCCGGCGCCAACATCGGCGATGGTGCAGCCATCTTCGAAGCGGTCCACGGCTCTGCCCCCGACATTGCAGGCAAGAACATTGCAAACCCGACCTCGGTGATCCTCGCCTCCATTCAGATGCTGGAGTACCTCGGCATGCAGGATAAAGCAGAGCGGATCCGTGAGGCAGTACGAGCCACCATCGAATCCGGTGATCGGGTCACCCGCGATCTGGGTGGCACGGCTTCCACCAGCGAATTCACCCAGGCCATCATCGATCGCCTGTGAGTTAATTCATTGATTTTAAAAGGGAGCTTCGGCTCCCTTTTTTATATTTCCGAATCCTTTGCCACTCCCCGAACAGCAACTATGTTCAATAGAGAAGAAGAACAGGGAGTGTTTTTCATGAAGGGATACGGGTGCTATCTGGTGTCGGGTCTGCTGCTGGTGTGTGGTACTGCAAGTGCCTTCGAACAGGCTCAATTAACCCAAACAGCCAAACTGCCGCAGCAGGAAAAACGGACTGCCACCGAGGTATGGCGCTCGAGCCTGGATACCAACGACCTGCTCAAGGCACCCAAACCCCTGTCGTTTGGTATTGAAGTCTCCACCGACAACTTTGGTAATCAAAAGATCACCTCCTACCCGCAGCTTAATCTGACCCCGGAAAAGAGCGTCAGTCTGTCGATCGAACGCTTCAGACCCAAGGTCAAGTTCAAGGCTGGCGGAATGAACACCGCCCTCAGGCTGAGAGGGGACGGGATAAAGATGCAATTCAATCCGGTCGACAAAACCATCCCGCTGCAAATAGAGATCAAGGTGACCGACGACGAATCTTCCCTGCGCCTCGATTACCGTTTCTGATTTTTTGCCTCCCGAATAGCAAAAGGCCGACAGGTTTCCCTGTCGGCCTTGGTATTTATCGTACGGGCAGAACTGCTACATCACGCCTTGGGCTCGAGTTTGGAGACCCAGTACTTGTTGTAAACATGCACAGTGATCTCTTCCCGATCGTGATAGAGCTGCTTGGCCTGGATCACGAATGCGTTGTCGATCTCCTTGAGCATCTCGCGCAATACCTCGATATTGTGCACCGACTCGGCATAACGCTTCTTCATCGGCAGCTTGAGGTTGAACATCGCCTCCTGGCAGTCGCCCTCACGGAACCAGTCTGCAATCATGTGAACGACCCGTGCCGGTTTATCGACCATGTCGCATACCAGCCAGTAGGTGTTCTTCTTGCTCGGACGCCAGACGAAACCGTCATCCCGGATATGCTTGACCTGACCGGTATCCATCAGGGATTGGGCCATCATGCCGTTGTCGACCGCCGTCACCATCATGCCACGGCGCACCAGCTGATAGGTCCAGCCACCCGGGCAGGCGCCCAGATCCACCGCCTTCATGCCTGAACAGAGACGCACATCCCACTCTTCCCGCGGCACGAACACGTAAAACGCCTCCTCCAGCTTGAGGCTGGAGCGGCTCGGTGCATCGGCCGGGAAGCGCAGGCGCGGGATCCCCATGTGGAATCCGGAGTTGTTGAACGAGTAGGAGTAACCCAGCAACACGTGATCATTGGCCATGAAGAAGGCGTGGAACACCGGGCGGTTCGGCGTCTCCTTCTTGGTCAGGATCTCGTTGCTGCGCAGCGCCTGACGCAGCGGCACGGTGAACTTGCGGCAGAAGGCCGACAGCTCTTTCGCTTCGTTGGTATCCGCGGTTTCGACCCGCAGATCACCGCAAATGGTGTAGTCACTCACCGCCTCAAGTATCGGGGAGATCCTGTCCGCGACATCCAGATCCTTCAGCTCATGGGTGACTACCAGCATCTGGCGGATGAAGATGAGCTCCCGGAATGGCAGCTTGCGAGCCAGCAGGTCCGCCTGCTCCTCGTCATACAGTTCGAAGATCACATAACCGCTGTCGTCCTTGACCCGGGCGAAACCGTAGCACTGCATGTTACCGGCACGCTCGGTGATCTCTGCAGCCGCCTCTTTCTCAAAACCGGGGCGGCAATAAAGCAGCAGATTATTCATTTTTTCCTCCAAGACGACAGCCAGCCCAGCAGAGGGCCGCCCATCCCAACATAAAACAGAGGCCACCGGCCGGAGTAATCAACCCCAGCCCCTTGCTGCCAAGCAGCACCATGGCGTAAATACTGCCGGAAAATCCGATGATCCCCAGCACAAAAGCGGTGCCAGCTAGGTGGATCACCCAGCTGCGCACACCACACCAGCCCAGAACCAGCAGGGCCAATGCGTGAAAAAACTGATATTGCACGGCGGTATTGAACGCCGCCAGACGCTCGGGCGTAATGCCGGTCGCCGCCAATCCATGGGCGCCATAAGCCCCCAGCATGGTGGCCGTCAACCCGAAGAGACCGGCCAGTATCAGCCAATGTCGATGGATCTGCATCCTCACTCTCCCTCTCTCATCGAGGCTGGCAATAAAGCCAACCCTCTCGTGCTATCCATGCCGAGCCACAAAATGGCTGATGGCCGCCGCTGCATGCTGCATATTCTCCTGCTCACTCACGCCACTGGCTTTACGCGGTTTGAAACCATGATCACCATCGGTCAACCAATGGACCGATACGGCGGGTGAGAAGGGGAAATCGGCCAGTTCGGCGCGACTACCGAAGGTATCGCGCTCCCCCTGCAACAGCAGAGTTGGCACTGCAATATGCTTGAGTACCTCGCCTCGCCAGCTGTCGGGCTTGGCCGGAGGGTGGAAAGGATACCCGAGAATGAGCAATCCTGCAGCATTCATCTCACCCTCGCCTCCACGATAGAGTTCCGCCGCCATCCGCCCCCCCATCGACTTGCCCGCCAGAAACAGCCGTGGATGGGCAAACTCGCGGATCATGTCGTGCCAATGGGCGAGCAGCACAGGCGCCCTGTCAGGCGGGCGGCGCTTGCCATCCTGTGCTCGCTTGGTCATGTAGGGAAAGTTGAAGCGCACCACTTCGATGTCGGGGCCAGCCAGCAGGCGTGACAACTCGGCAAGAAAAACATGATCCATCCCCGCGCCTGCCCCGTGGGCCAGCAAAATGCGAACGGGGGCATCAACTGCCCCCTCGCGGATCACATCAGGCATCGGCGAGCCTTGCCCTGCGACGCGCCTCTTCCTGCTCCACCAGCTCCAGCATCCAGTCGCGGAAGGCAACGATCTTGCCCTGATCCGACTGTTGCTCCTGGCACACCAGATAGAAAGCATTCTTGCTCACCAGCACCTGCTCGAACGGGCAGATAAGGCGGCCGGCCTCAATCTCGGGTTGTGCCAGCACGCTGTGGCCAAGCGCCACCCCCTGGCCGTGGATCGCCGCCTGGATCACCATGGTGGAGTGGCTGAAGATGGGCCCCTGATTGACGTTGGGTGCATCGATATCGAGCTGGCGGAACCAGGCCTTCCAGTCGCGGCGGGAGGTATCGTGCAGCAGGGTATGAAGAGTCAAATCTTGCGGCGTACGCAACGGTTTGGGCCCGGTCAGCAGCAAGGGGGAACAGACCGGGATCAGGTATTCGGTATGCAGCTTGTCCGAGCGCAGACCCGGCCAGTTGCCGCGGCCGTAGTAGATGGCGACATCCACATCGTCGGTAAGCGACCCTTCATCGAGGTCGACCGCCTTGATCCGCACGTCGATATCGGGGTGGCGCTCGCTGAACTTGACCAGCCGCGGCACCAGCCACTGGATGGCGAAACTCGGCTGCAAACTGACAGTCAACGCCCCCTTGGCACTGCGGGCCAGCAGCTTGTCGGTCGCCTCAGAGATGGAGGCAAAGATGTCCTTGATATCCAGGAAATAGCCCTGCCCCTCTTCGGTCAGCAACAAGGAGCGATTTTTGCGGCGGAACAGCTTGATGCCAAGATACTCCTCCAGCGCCTTGATCTGGTGACTGATGGCAGCCTGAGTCACAAACAACTCTTCTGCTGCGCGGGTAAAGCTTAAGTGACGAGCCGCTGCTTCAAAGGCCTTAAGGGCATTGAGCGGGGGTAAACGACGAGACATGACACCAGCCGACGATGAGTTTTTCTAATGGGGCGCATTATAATTTGTCGGTTGCGGGTCGACCAGTGAATAAACATAATTCGCCCAGCAATCAGTCGTCATATGGCTCACATTTTCTACTACGTGTTGGTTTACATGTGTTTTTAGTGAGTCTTTCGACTGCGATTGTGGTGTTGTGTTTCTTCCTCTGCGGGAAGAGGGGCTCAAATCTCACCGGTTTGACCCAGTCTGTCATCTGAATGTGTTTGGCGCCTCCAGCTGGATGGCGCCTTTTTTCATCCCTTCTATACCTTGAACTGCCCCACCAGCTGCTGCTGTTTGTCAGCCAGCGCAGAGAGCTCGCGACCATTTTCGGCGGAGGTCGCCGCCTCGGCCCGTATGGTGTGGCTCACATCGCGAATGTTGCTGACGTTGCGGTTGATCTCGTCCGCCACCCGGCTCTGCTCCTGTGCCGCCCGGGCAATCTGCTCGTTCATCTGATGGATGGTGGAGACCGACTGGATAATCTGCTCCAGCACCTGCACCGAGAGATCCACCTTGGCTAGCGTCTCGTCAGCCTGACCATGACCATCGCGGATCGCCTTGACCACGGCGCCGGTACCGGATTGCAGTTGGCTGATCAGGGTCTGGATCTCGACGATGGCATTCTGGGTGCGACCGGCCAGATTGCGCACCTCATCGGCCACCACGGCAAAGCCACGGCCCTGCTCACCGGCCCGCGCCGCTTCAATAGCCGCATTCAGCGCCAGCAAGTTGGTCTGCTCGGCAATTCCCTGGATCACGATAAGGATGTCATTGATGTTGTCGCTGTTGGCGGAGAGCCGTTCCACCACCGGCTGGGCATCATTGATGATGGTCATCAGCTTGCGCATCGCCTCCTGGGTGTCAGCAACGACATATTTGCCCTCTTGCGCTGCAGCGTCAGTGGTGTTGGCAGCCGCCACCGCCGAGCCGGCATTACCGGAGACCTGCAACGCCGTGGCGCTCAGCTCTTCAAATGCCGTCGCCACCAGATCGATCTCCTGATACTGGGCCTGCATGCCGCTGCTGGTGCGCTCGGCCACCTGCGCGGCTCGCTCGGCACTATTACGCGTACCGGAGACGGTATCAATCACCTGACTGATGGTGGATTGCAACTTGTTGAGGAAGCTGTTGAACCACTTGGCCAACTCGCCGATCTCGTCTTGCCGCAGGATCTCGATACGCTGGGTCAAATCCCCCTCGCCGCTGGCGATATCCTTGAGACGGGCAACTACGGCGCGGATGGGTGCCACAATCTGGCGCGCCATCAACCAGATAAAACTCAGGGCAACCAGCGAGATCAGCACTCCGATCGACAGCTGCGAGACCACGCTGCGATTGGCCTCACTGGTCAGCTCATCTTGCAGTTGCTGGGCCGAGGCCAGTACTACTGCCCGTGGCAATTCAATGTAGATGCCCCATTTACGGTCGGTGCCACGCATGGATACCGGGACAAAGGTCTGCAACAGGGTGCCATCGCTGCTCCAGCGAGTCAGCTCCTGACCCTGACTGAGCCAGCCTTTCAGCTCGCTGGCCAGCCCCTGATACTTCTGATCCAGCCCACGCCCCATGGTCACATCGAACTCATCGGCTCCCGCCACGCGCCCCTCGTGACTGACCAGCAAGATTCTGCCCTTGCCGTCATAGAGCTCCTTGTCCATGGTACTGACCAGACTCTGCAAAGTGGCCAGCGAGATATCGACCCCCACCATCCCCAGCAAAGTCTCCTGCTCCAGCAGCGGGACCGTCACCGAGGTCATCAATATCTGTTTATCGCCCACATCGTCCAGATAGGGCTCCAGCAGGCAGAGGGAACGGGTGCGAATACTGCAGCGATACCACTCGTTTTCGATTCCACCAGCCTCGGTCGGGCTCTCATCGGCCAGTACATCCTCATTCTGCACTTCCGGCTCAATCTTGCCGTTGTCATAGGCCCAGTAACTGGAAAAACGCCCCTTGTCGTTGGAACCCAGCGCCGTTGAGCCCTGATAGTTGCTGTCTTCCCCATCCAGCTGATCAGGCTCGAACACCGCGTAGACACCAAGCAGATTGGTCGATGAGGCAACGGCATCGTGCAGTTGCTGATTGACGGCGCTGCGCAGCGCCTCCGAATGGACAAAGTTCTCGGCCGCATTCTTGCGCTGGAACAACACGCTCTCCGCCAGCAAACTGGCGCGGAAATAGGCCTCATCGAGATAGCTGGTCACCTTGGCCGCCTGCTCCGAGCCCATCGCCTTCATCCAGTTCTCGGCCGACTGCTGCGCCTCATGCATGGTGGCTTGCCGCACCTGCTGTTGCATCTTGTTCGCGTTGTAAATCGAAGAGGCAACCAGAGCGGCGGCTGTCACCAACAGACAGCAACCGGCGATCAGGGTAATCCGACCCTGGACAGAAAGAGCGCTCATGCCAATATTCCTACGTCATACAGATATGGATAGATTATCGACTTTATAAACAAAAACTTAACTCTCTCACAGCAAATCCAGCGAGAGTTGATTAACTTCACCCTCTTTTGGCAAACCCACCACCAAGCCCAGCAGGCGAACCGAACGCCCTTGCGCCCGCTGTAACCCCTCTTTGAGCAGGGGAACGAACAAGGCTGGCTGATAGCCACCCTGACTGCGATAGACAGTGGTCTGGTGGAAATCGGCAAACTTGAGCTTGATTCCCTGCCCCATCACCTGCTCGGCAGGGCACGCCAGCTGAAATCGCCGCTCAAGCTCCGGCAGCAGTTGCTGCAAGACCGTCAGGCAGGCGGCTTCGTCACAAACATCGCTCGCCAGGGTGGTCTCCACCCCGATGGTTTTGCGGATCCGGTGCGCCTGCACCGGCTGTTCATCCAGCCCCCAGATCCGGGTCGTCAGCATCTCCCCCAGCTTGCCAAAACGGCTGCACAGTTCTTGTGCCGACAAGGCCCGCGCATCCTCACAGGTGTAGAGCCCCTGAGCCTCCAGCCGCTCGGCGGTCTTGCGCCCCACCCCGGGCAGTTTGCCAAGTGGCAACTGGCAGACAAATTCGGCCACTTCGTCGGGACGAATGACAAACAGACCATCAGGCTTGCGCTGCTCCGAGGCGAGCTTGGCGAGAAACTTGTTGGGGGCCACTCCGGCCGAGGCGGTCAACCCCAGTTCGGTGACGATGGCTTGCCGGATCTCTTGCGCCATCAGGGTGGCGCTGCCGCCACAACAACGACTGTGGGTCACGTCGAGGTAAGCCTCGTCCAGCGACAGTGGTTCAACCTGATTGGTATAGCGGAGGAAAATGGCCCTGAGCTGACGGGAGATATCCTTGTACACCGCCATTCGCCCAGGGATCAGTACCAGCGGTGGGCAGAGTTTTTTCGCCAGCGCGCTCGGCATGGCGGAGCGCACCCCGAACCGGCGCGCCACATAGTTGCAGGTCGAGATGACGCCGCGCCGCTCGGAGGCCCCACCGATGGCGAGCGGCACCTCCCGCAACGCCGGATTGTCTCGCATCTCCACCGCGGCAAAAAAACAGTCCATGTCGATATGGATGATCTTGCGCATACCACTGTATAAATAAACAGACATGGCATCATCTTACCCCAAGGATAACCGCAGCTCTATCTCTCTCGTTGCGGCTAAAATAGTAGACTCCAAGGAGACCTTTACTACCACAATGACAAGGAGCGTTCGGGATGAAATATCTTTGGCTGGGACTCTGTTTGCTGCCGTTGACCGGCATCGGCAAGAACAACCCGACGGCAGAGTGCCGCTGGCTGTACGACCGGATTGAGATACTGGAACAGGCCATCAAGAAAGGGGACAAGCTCGGTACAGAGCAAGAGTTGTCACGCTGGCGTGAAGAGTTTCGCAAGAAGAAGTGCAAACAGTACGACTACTGAGCCGGACAAGATGGCGTGACCGACAACGGCAGATAACAAACGGGCCCCGATCAAAATGATCGGGGCCCGTTTTTCAAAGCATGGCCAGCTTGATTCTGCAGCAGAGTGCGCTCAAGGCAGCACCATAGGGCCAGCGACAGTGGCCGCCACTTCATCCCCACGCAGCACCCGGACCAGTTCAAGCGCAAACTCGATGGCGCTGCCCGGCCCCTGGCTGGTGATAAGGCGATGAGCCTCATCTCTGACTACCCGCTCATGTGACAGCTGCGATGTTGGTAGTCGGGACTGAAAGCCGGGATGACAGGTAACGATGGCATCACCCAGCAGACCGTGATATTGCAACACCACCACAGGGGCGGCGCAGATGGCAGCGAGCCAGCGGCCAAGAGCGGCCTGCTCTTTGAGCAGATCGATGGCCAGCGGGGTATCGCGGATCACTTCGCTGCCGGGCAAACCGCCGGGCACCACGATGGCTTCAAAGTCCCGACGGGTCAGCTCGTCGATATGACAATCAGCCACCAGCTGTACCCCACGCGATGCCTTCACCTGACGGGATCCGGCTGGGCAACAAGAGGCCAGCACCACCTCGATGCTGGCACGCACCAGGGTATCGACAATCGCGACCGTCTCTATCTCTTCCGACCCGGGGGCCACCAGCACCAGTACACTCACGTTCGCCTCCTTGCAGCTTGCTCTGCCATGTAAAAGATCAGACGGCCTGACTCTTCTCTTTGATCGCCTGATAGAGACCCTGATTGACCGGTACTGCAATGCCATGCCGGGCAGCCTTGGCCAACAGGAAGCCGGTGATGGCCTCAATCTCGGTCTCGCGTCCCAGCTCCATATCCTGATGCATGGAGGAGTAATTGTCAGCGGTCAGTTCCACCACTGTCATCACCCGGCGCTGCAACTCCTCTGCCGTGGTTGCAACTCCTTCGGCACACATCACATCCGCCACCTCCACGCAGATTTGCTGCAGGGCATCGGCAAAACGGGGGCCAGCCAGCTCGCCATTTTTCAGCTTGTAGAGAGCCGTCAGGGGATTGATGGCACAGTTGATAGCCAGCTTTTGCCACTGGCGCGTCAATACCTGTTCATCCCAACCAGCCTGACCCAGTGCCAGCGCCAGCTCGTCCGCGAGCGCAGCATGGGCCTTGGCGGCGTCGTTGATCGGGCCAAGCCAGGTTTCACCCTTGCCAGTATGACGGAAGACAAAATGGCCGCACTGCATGGCTCCATGGCTGGTGACACCGGCAATCACCGGATTGTGCGGGAACATCTGGACCACCAGCTCGGCAATGCCCATCCCGTTGTGCAGCAAGACGATCGGCACACCGGCATCCAGATTGCCCACCAGCGGCGTCAGCGCGGCAATCACCTGACTGGCCTTGGTCATCACCAGCAGACGCTGGATCTTGCCGGGTTTGCTGACAAATCCGCGCTCGATATTGAGCAGCTGGACATGCCCCTCCAGCGAGGTGAAATCGATCCCCGGATGGAGCGTGGACTTATGATGTTCGCGCAACAAGACACGGGTAGATTGACCACTCAGGGTCAGCAGGGAGGCAAAAACGCCGCCGAGGGCGCCACAACCCAACAGTGACCACTTAGGAGTAACGGGTGGAATAACGGGCTGTCGGGAATTTTTTAATCCGCTTGGCATGGTGTGACTCTGTCAGGGTAAGGGTTGCAATCCTCTCAACCTGTTACCGGGGATAAGTGAAGATGTCGCTGGTGGACACTAACGGGTCCACCCGTCCTGTGCGCAGGGGATTCTAGCAGAGCAACCCCATCAAAATCAGCAAATTTGCCCGTTTTCTGGTAGATTTGCCCCCCGATAACGCAACATGAGGAGCTCCGGCTATGCCGTCATTCGATATTGTCTCTGAAGTCAAAATGAACGAGGTGTTGAACGCAGTCGACAACGCCAATCGTGAACTGGCCACCCGTTTCGATTTTCGTGGGGTAGAAGCCAGCTTCGAGTTGAACAAGGAAGAGGTAAAGCTGGAAGCCGATGCCGATTTCCAGCTCAAGCAGATGGTCGAAATCCTGCGCGGTGCCCTGCTCAAGCGCAACATCGAAAACAGCTCCATGGAAGTAGGTGACTCCGTTCACTCCGGCAAACGCTTCCACCTGACCGTAAAATTCAAGCAGGGGATCGAGAAAGAGATCGCCAAGAAGCTGGTCAAGCTGATCAAGGACTCCAAAATCAAGGTACAGGTCGCCATCCAGGGTGATGAAGTACGTGTCACCGGCAAGAAGCGTGACGATCTGCAAGAGACCATGGCACTGGTCCGTGGCGCCGAACTGGGTCAACCGATGCAGTTCCAGAACTTCCGCGACTGATTTATCCACTCAGCCGTGGCGCACTTGATGACTCGCGCCACGCTATCTAAATCGCGGCCATAAAAAAACCGGAGCAAACGCTCCGGTTTTTTTGTACCCCAAGTTTTACTAGAACTTGTAGGTAGCGGCAAAATAATGGCCAATACCGGAAGTATCAGTCATCGGGTTATTAGATTCGTTATCACGAATCAAAGCCATATTGTTGAATACTTTCAAACCATATCCAACAGAATAGCGGTCAGAGTGCCAATAGATACCATTGAACCACTCGAGAGAATTGGATGCATTGAAGCCGTTATCAGCAATCTTATCGGCGCCAAATTTGTAGTCGAGATAACCTTGGTAGGAGATAAAAGAACCGTTGCTAAATGTATAGAATGGCTTAAACCAGTTAGTGGATACCATGTAGCCATCCCACTCACGCTCATTCTCTGCACCGTAGTTCTCGCGCACATAGCGGGCATAAGTGTTGAAACCCACTTTACCAAACCAAGGCACTTCAACATCAGAGCCCAAACCAATGTAGTGCTCAAACAGACCTTTGTCGCCTACGTTAGTTACAGTGGCAATATACAGCTCTTTAACTGGGCCAAAAGAAAGATCTGCACCAGTAAGGGCGTCCAAAGACATGCGCGGAGCAAACTTGATGAACATATTGTCACCATTGTGACGGTCATCATGAGTACGATCCAGCAAGTCGAATACGTCAACGTAACCATACAAATCAAACAGACCTGAACGGCCACCAAACTCCATTTCGAAATAAGTAGTGTTCTGATTGTTGAAAGGAATGCGAGCATCAACGCTCTGCATTACGTTGAACTGCATCCACTTGTAGTCATTCTTGTGGATATCACCGCTGTAGTCAGCAGCGAAGGCCGGGGTAGCGGCAGCAGCCAGCAGACCGGCAGCGATCAGAGTCTTGGTAAATTTGGCCATTTTATTGGTCTCTTGTGCGTTAGTTGAGGTTTTCCGTAGCCTGCCCACAAGGAGCGAGAGGGATTCTAATCAAATAAAATTGGGGGTGAAACAACTTCTCGGGAACTTTATCCGGAAGTGTGAATCTAATCACCCCCGATTCTACGCAAACGCTTGCTATTTGTCAGCCGTTGAGAGCAACTCACTCCCTTTTCTGGCGACAAGCACAATCAACAACAACACGGGCAAGCCCAATAAACTGGTTCCGACAAAGAAGGCGCTGTAGCCAATCAGCTCCACAACCTGCCCGGAAAAACCGGCCAGCAACTTGGGTAGCAGCAACATTACCGAGCTGAACAGGGCGTACTGAGTGGCCGAAAATGCCACATTGGTCAGGCTGGAGAGATAGGTCACGAAAGCCGCGGTCGCGATACCGGCACTGAGGTTATCCAGCGAGATAATCAGGGTCAGCAGTTCCAGATTGTGGCCAACCTGATTGAGCAGGGCAAACAGCAGGTTGGTGCTGGCGGTGAGCAGCGCCCCCAAGAACAGGATGCGCAGCGTACCGAAGCGCATCACCAGCACGCCCCCCAGCGCCGCCCCCACTAGCGTCATGATGACACCAAACACCTTGGTAATGGTGGCAACCTCGGTCTTGCTGAACTGCATATCCACATAGAAGCTGTTGGACATCACCCCCATCACCACATCAGCAACCCGATAGCAGGCGATCAGAGCAAGGATCAGCAGCGCCGAGCTGCCATAGCGACGAAAGAAATCGGCAAACGGACACCAGACCGCCTCATAGCCCCAGGCCCCCGCACTCGCCAGCAGCGCTGGCCACCCTTTTTCCAGGAGCTGCTCCTTGCGTTCGGCCTGTTGTTTGCCCTGCTCGGCCAGATCGATATCCGGCTCGTGGCAAAACAGCGTGGTGATGACCCCGAGTGACATCAGACCCGCCATCACCAGATAGGTAATCTGCCAGCCACGATAGTCATAGCCGCTGTTGCTGCCAAACCAGGCTGCCAGCGCCAGCGCACCGGCACCCGACATGATCATCGCCAGCCGGTAACCGGTCATGTAGGAGGCAGCCATCGCCGCCTGCAGCCGCTCGGGGGCGGATTCGATGCGATAGGCATCGATAACGATATCCTGAGTCGCCGAGGCAAAGGCCACCAGCAGGGCAAACATCGCCAGCTGGGCCAGCTCGGTCTTGGGATCGCAGAACGCCATGCCGATCAGCGCGGCGGCAATCAACAGCTGGGAGAAGAACATCCAGCTGCGGCGACGCCCCAGCAGCGTGGAGAGCAACGGCAGCGGCATGCGATCCACCAGCGGCGACCACAGCCATTTAAAGCCATAGGCGAGCGCCACCCAGCTCATATAGCCGATATCGGTCAGGCTGACATCGGCCTCGCGCAACCAGAATGAGAGGGTACCGAACACCAGCAGCAGCGGCAGACCCGATGAAAAACCCATGGCAAAGAGAATAAACACCCGAAATTCGAGATAGACGGCGAGGGACTCTCTCCAGCTTGGTTTGCGGATCATGTTCAACTACCTGACGACTTTGGAAAAGTGCGTCATTTTGGCAGGTTGATGGCAGATAGCCAAGGCGAGCAAAGAGATAGGTCAAAGAAGCCCGGATAGAGAAAAGGCCCATCCCGAACGGGATGAGCCTTGTATTGTGACCTGACGAGGCGAGGTGACGAACCGCGTCCGGCGAGAGTTACTTGCCCGCTTTCTTGTCGACTTTCTTGTCTGCCGGAGTTTCTGCCAGCAAGATCACCTTCTTCAGAATGATGGGACTGGTCGGCACATCGTTGGCACGCAGAATGGGGCTGTAACCGGTCTGTACCTGAGCCAGCTTGTCCAACACCTCCATCCCCTGAACCACCTGACCGAACACGGTATAACCCGCAGAGCCACCGGCGTTGAGGTTATTGTTGTCGACCAGATTGAAGTAGAACTGGCGAGTAGCGCTGTCGACCGCCTGGGTGCGAGCCATGGCGATGGAGCCACGCTTGTTGGGCAGACCGCCACGCGACTCGTTGACCACCGGCTCATAAGTTGGCAGTTGCTGGAACTGCTGGTTATACCCCCCCCCCTGCACCACAAAATCCTGGATCACCCGGTGGAAGATGCTGCCGTCATAGCTGCCATCAGCCACGTAGCGCAAAAAGTTTTTCACCGTCTGGGGCGCCTGCTTGGACGCCAGCTCCACCACGATATTGCCGTGGTTGGTCTCCATTCTCACTTTCGGGCCCGCGAACGCCAGCGGGGCGATCAACATGGCCAGCAACCAGAGTTTTTTCATCATCAGACACCTGCGCCGTTCGGTTGACCTTTAAGGTAACCGCGCAGCGCATCATCCGCCATGATCTGCTGCAGCACGCTACCCAGTTGCAGGTTCAGTGTAGACTCGAGATCGGCCATGCTTGGCTCGCTCGGGCTCTCCTTGCTGGAAGACATGTTGAACTGCTTGGTCAGACGGTTGCCCTGGAAATCGGCGATCACCTGCAGACTGACGCGGGACTTGGTGACATAGGTAAAGGTCTTCTCTTCCACATTGACTGCGGCGTTGGAGATCACCAGCGTCAGGTTGGTGGTGCCACTGTTGCCCACTTCGAGACCCTGACTACGCAGTCCTTCAGCTAGCCGTTCGGCCATCAGCAGATTGAGCGGACGCTCGCTGTTGACCAGCACGGGGGCTTTCTCTTTATGTTTGATGGAGAAGACGTAGGCAGCCTCACGCTTGTCTACCCCTTCCATGGTGATGCGATTGCCAGAGTAGTATTGCTGGTTGGCGGGGATCACCTGCGGATTGAGTAGCGCTGTCTCCGGCCAATGAGTGGCACACCCGCCCAGCATCAGGGCGGCCAGCAGCAAGAGTGACTTTTTCATCATGGTTTCCTTTGGCTTTAGCGTTTGATGGCTTTCAAAATAACGAATTTGCTGTTCGACGCAACGACTTGTGCGTTGGCAAACAAGCGCTTGAGTTTGTTGTGATAGTCCAGATGACGGTTGCCTACTATCCAGAGTTCACCCCCCTGAGGCAACACCCGGTGCGCATCGCTGAACATCTGCCAGGCGATATGATCGGTGATCGCCTGTAACTGATGGAAAGGAGGGTTGCAGAGGATCCGATCCGCCGAACCTACCGCCACCCCGTCGAGACAGTTATTGACCATAAAGCGGGCACGCGGCAGAGCATCGGGCAGATTGTGCTCGACGTTGAGCTGTGCCGAGGCGACCGCCATATAGGATTCATCGATAAAGGTCACCTCCACCTCGCTGTCTTTGGCGAGCAGCGATAACCCCAACACCCCGTTGCCACAGCCCAGATCGATCACCTTGCGGGCACTGTGGATGGGCAGGTTGTCCAGCATAAAGCGGGCACCGATATCGAGACTGGTGCGCGAGAAGACGTTGGCATGGTTGTGGATGAGCATGCCACTCCCCTCCAGCGGCCAGACAGTCGGGAAGGGGTTGGCCAGCGCGGGGCGTTCTGCCTGCGGCTCGCAGTGAATGAGACGCGCCTTCTTCCAGGCCAACGAGGTACGGGTAGGCCCCAGATACTTCTCGAACAACTTGAGGGTGGAGGTATGAATATCCTTCGCCTTGCCGGCAGCGATAACGCGGGTTGCCGGTGTCACCACCTCCCGCAGCGCCAGCAGTTGCTGCTCCAGCAGTGCCTGATATTTGGAGACCTTGATCACCACCAGCGCAGGAGCATCGGGCAGCGGTGCCAGCGCATCCTGCAAGGTAATCCCGCTCGTATCCAGCCCATTTTCGGCCAAATTGGCCATGGTAGCCCGCTCACTGATGTAGGAGTCGGTGACACAGCAGGGGGAGTGCGGATGCAGATAGGCGGCAAGCGCGCCAAAACCGTCATTCATGATGATGACGTGGCCCGCCTGCTCGAGGGGGGACTCCGCCAGAGTGTTGATCAGATATTCGTCAGCCGCATCCCAGGCTTGCAGGGTCTCCTGACTCTGGCGCGGATAGCGGTAGAGCGTGAGCTGGCAATGGGGAGTGTCGAGAAGGGTTTGCATAGGAAGAGTCCAACCTCGGCTTGATTCATGGATACAGGCGCCAGGGGCGACGCAAAGTGGCGCTATTCTAGCGAGGAGCAGGAATTTCACCAGTTCGGAGCGTGCCAATGAACGGATAGCAGGCGATTTTCCTTTTGCGGGGGCTTATTCCACACCTAGACAGCCGATAGAATGGCCCGACATTCACTCTGGAAGCTGATCCTATGACCATCCAACAACTGATTGAAGCCAAACTGACCGCCGCCCTCTCCCCCACCGTGCTGGAGGTGATCAACGAGAGCCACATGCACCGTGTGGAACCGGGATCTGAGAGCCACTTCAAGGTGGTGATCGTCAGCGAGCAATTTGCAGGGCAGCGGCTGCTGGCCCGTCATCGTCAGGTCAATGCGGTACTGGCCGATGAGCTGGCCGGTGCCGTTCATGCACTGGCACTGCATACCTACACAGAGACCGAGTGGCAGGAAAAAGGCCATGCCCCGCGCACCCCGAGCTGCGTTGGCAAACCGTCACTCTCCTGAAACCGGTTGTACCACAGGATTCCCCTCGAGAACCTGCCAACAAAAATTAAACATATTTCCCCCATTGGCCCGGAAAAGGCTACATCCAAGGGGGTATATTTCGGCATCAAGGCTTTTTGCTGATAGTGGAGACAACGGCAAATACCCCCATCGAGGTATCGAAATAAAAAAACCTTTAAAACCACTACTTACAAGGTGTCGGGGGCTTATTCATTGCAGGTTAATTTTGTGATGGCACGGGGATTTTGCCCATTTGGCATGGCAGAAAATGCACCTTAAGTGGTAAACTCAAGCGCTTTTGAGTGAGCCTGCATGTTGAATAATTGTTGAGCCTGCCCACCTGGCGCAACCACAACATCGACTCATTCAACCACCCGTCGTGATGTATTTCTCGGCGCTAACCAACCTCTCCCGTAACGGTAGTGCAAGTAAGTATGATTACAATCAAAAGAGGACTGGACATCCCCGTGCTGGGTGCGCCAGAGCAAGTAATCTACGATGGCCCCGCCATCACCCGTGTTGCGACACTGGGCGAGGAGTTTGTGGGGATGCGACCTACTATGTTCGTCAAAGTAGGTGATCGCGTCATCAAAGGTCAGGATCTTTTTGAAGACAAGAAGAATCCGGGCGTTAAATTCACAGCTCCTGCCACCGGTGTGGTTTCAGAGATCAACCGTGGTGCCAAACGTGTTCTCCAGTCTGTGGTCATCGACCTCGACGGTTCCGATGAACAGGTGACGTTTGAGCATTTTGCCTCTGCCGAGCTGGCCAAGCTCGAGCGCAGCAAGGTGCAAGAGATCCTGGTCGCATCAGGTCAGTGGACTGCGTTGCGTACCCGTCCGTTCAGCAAAGTCCCCGCGGTAGCGTCTGCCCCGCGCGCCATCTTTGTGACTGCAATGGACACCAACCCGCTGGCAGCCGATGCCGAGCTGATTATCAAGGAACAGCCGCAGGCCTTCCTCGATGGTCTGGCCGTATTGACCCGCCTGACCGACGGCGCCGTCTACGTCTGTAAAGGCGAAGGCAGTCTGCCCCACTCTCCGCTGGCTCAGGTCAAGGAAGAGATCTTCGTTGGTCCGCACCCTGCCGGTCTGCCGGGTACCCATATCCACTTCCTGGATCCGGTCAGCAGCACCAAGGTGCAGTGGCACATCAACTATCAGGATGTGATCGCATTCGGCAAGCTGTTCACCACCGGTCAGATCTTCACTGACAAGGTGATCGCGCTGGCTGGCCCGAACGTGCTCAAGCCGCGTCTGCTGCGTACCCGTCTGGGCGCCTGCATCAGCCAGCTCACCAACAATGAGCTGCGTGCCGACGAAAACCGTATCATCTCCGGTTCTATCCTGAGTGGCGCCAAAGCCGAAGGTGTTCACGACTACCTGGGCCGCTACCACAATCAGGTTTGCGTGCTGGGTGAAGGTCGCGAGAAAGAGTTCCTGGGCTGGATCAACCCCAGCGCCAACAAGTTCTCTATCACCCGTACCACCCTCTCTCATCTGATGAAGGGCAAGCTGATCAACTTCACCACCACTACCAACGGTAGTGACCGTTCCATGGTGCCTATCGGCAACTATGAGCGGGTGATGCCACTCGACATCCTGCCGACCCTGCTGCTGCGGGACATGGTCTCCGGCGATACCGACGGTGCGCAGGCACTGGGCTGCCTGGAGCTGGATGAGGAAGATTTGGCGCTCTGTACCTTTGTCTGCCCCGGCAAGACAGAGTACGGCCCGATCTTGCGTGAGTGCCTGACCAAGATTGAACTGGAAGGTTAAGCGATGAGTTTCAAGCAACTTCTTGAAAATATGGAACACCACTTCGAACCGGGTGGAAAGTACGCCAAGTACTATGCCCTGTTCGAAGCGGCGTACACCCTGTTCTACACCCCGGGTAGCGTTACCCGCAACGCCTCCCACGTTCGTGATGCGCTCGATCTGAAGCGCATGATGATCATGGTGTGGCTGGCCGTGTTCCCGGCCATGTTCTGGGGCATGTATAACGTTGGTAACCAGGCGATTGCCGCCATTGCCCACATGGGCTCGGCTGCTGGTGCCAGCAGCTGGCAATATGCCCTGGCTACCATGCTGGGCGCCTCCCTCGATCCGGCTGTAGCCGGTATCGGCAGCAAGATGCTGATCGGCGCCACCCACTTCTTCCCGATCTACATCACCGTCTTCTTTGTCGGTGGTTTCTGGGAAGTGCTGTTCGCCATGGTGCGCAAACACGAGATCAACGAAGGCTTCTTTGTGACCTCCATTCTGTTTGCCCTGATCGTGCCGCCCGAGCTGCCCCTGTGGCAAGCTGCACTGGGTATCACCTTCGGTGTGGTGATGGCCAAAGAGGTGTTCGGTGGTACCGGCAAGAACTTCCTGAACCCGGCGCTGGCTGGTCGTGCGTTCCTGTTCTTCGCCTACCCGGGCCAGATCTCCGGTGACGCCGTATGGGTTGCCGTTGACGGCTTCTCCGGCGCGACTGCCCTGAGCCAGTGGGCACAAGGCGGCCAGATGGCGCTGATCAACGGTGCAACCGGCCAGGCTATCAGCTGGATGGACGCTTTCCTGGGTAACCTGCCGGGTTCCATCGGTGAAGTCTCTACCCTGATGATTCTGCTGGGTGCCGCCATGATCGTCTACATGCGCATCGCCTCCTGGCGCATCATCGCCGGCGTGATGATCGGTATGATCGCCACCTCCCTGCTGTTCAACGTCATCGGTTCCGATACCAACCCCATGTTCAACATGCCGTGGCACTGGCATCTGGTACTGGGTGGCTTCGCCTTCGGTATGGCCTTCATGGCGACCGACCCTGTCTCCGCCGCCTTTACCAACAAAGGCAAGTGGTGGTATGGCGCCCTGATCGGCGTAATGGTCGTGCTGGTTCGCGTGGTCAACCCTGCGTTCCCGGAAGGCATGATGCTGGCCATTCTGTTTGCGAACCTGTTTGCTCCCCTGTTTGACCACTTCGTCGCTCAGGCAAACATCAAGCGGAGGATTGCTCGTGGCGTTTAATAAAGATTCAACCCTCGGCACCGTCAGCGTGGTCACCGGCCTCTGTCTGGCCTGTTCCATCGTGGTATCCGTTGCCGCTGTGGGCCTGCGTTCTACCCAGCAGGAAAACAAGGCGCTGGACAAGCAGAGCAACATTCTCGCCGTAGCCGGTGTGGATGTGAGCGAAGTGGCCAAGCGCGACCTGGCCAAACTGTACGGCGAGAAGATCGAAGCGCGTCTGGTGGATCTGGCGACCGGTGACTTTGTTGACGGCGATGCCGACAACTTCGACACCAAGCAGGCAGCCAAAGATCCGGCCCGCAGCATCCGTCTTGCCGCCGCTGACGACAAGGCCAGCCTGCGTCAGATCTCCAAGCAGATCCCGGTATTCTTCGCCAAGGATGCCGAAGGCAAGATCGACAGCATCATCCTGCCCATCTACGGTCAGGGTCTGTGGTCGACCATGTATGCCTTCGTCGCCGTTGCTGCTGATGGCCAGACCATCAAGGGCATCACCTACTACGACCACGGTGAAACCCCGGGTCTGGGTGGCGAGATCGAAAACCCGGCCTGGCAGGCGCTGTTCAAGGACAAGAAACTGTTCGACCAGAATGGCATGCCGGCGCTGCGCGTCATCAAGGGCCATGCTCCGGCGGGCTCCGAGCACGAGATCGATGGTCTCTCCGGTGCCACTCTGACCGGTAACGGCGTACAGCATACCTTCGACTTCTGGATGGGTCCCAAGGGCTTTGGTCCTTTCCTGGCCAAGGTTCGTGCAGGAGAAATCAACAATGGCTGACAAGAGCGAAATGAAGAAGTTGCTGTTGACGCCTGTGCTGGGCAACAACCCCATCGCCTTGCAGGTGCTGGGTGTCTGTTCTGCACTGGCGGTTACCAGCCAGATGAAAACTGCGTTTGTAATGACCCTCGCGGTCATGGCGGTCACCGCCTTCTCAAACCTGTTCATCTCCCTGATCCGCAACCAGATCCCGAACAGCGTCCGGATCATCGTGCAGATGGCGATCATCGCCTCACTGGTTATCGTGGTTGACCAGGTGCTCAAGGCGTACGCCTATGACATCTCCAAGCAACTGTCGGTCTTCGTGGGTCTGATCATCACCAACTGTATCGTAATGGGCCGCGCCGAAGCGTATGCCATGAAGAGTGCCCCGCTGCCCTCCTTCCTGGATGGTATCGGCAACGGTCTGGGCTATGGCGCCATTCTGCTGAGCGTCGCGACCGTGCGTGAACTGCTGGGCTCCGGCACCTGGTTCGGCATCGAGCTGCTGCCGCTGGTGAACAACGGTGGCTGGTATGTGCCCAACGGCCTGCTGCTGCTGCCGCCGAGTGCATTCTTCATCATTGGTCTGATCATTTGGGGCGTGCGCACCAAGGATCCCAAGCAGGTGGAGGCGAAGGATTAAGGTATGGAACACTATCTGAGTCTGTTGATTAAATCGATCTTCATCGAAAACCTGGCACTCTCCTTCTTCCTGGGGATGTGTACCTTCCTGGCGGTGTCCAAGAAGGTAAAGACCTCTATGGGTCTGGGTATTGCAGTTATTGTGGTGCAGACCATCGCGGTTCCTGCCAACAACCTGATCTACAACTACGTGCTTAAAGATGGCGCTCTGGTATCAGGTCTGGATCTGAGCTTCCTGAGCTTCATCACCTTCATCGGTGTGATTGCAGCACTGGTACAGATCCTGGAGATGGCGCTGGACAAGTACTTCCCGGCACTCTACAACGCGCTGGGTATCTTCCTGCCGCTCATCACCGTGAACTGCGCCATCTTCGGTGGCGTCTCTTTCATGGTGCAGCGTGACTACAACTTCATGGAGTCTGTGGTCTACGGTGTGGGTTCAGGGGCAGGCTGGATGCTGGCGATCGTTGCGCTGGCTGGTATCCGCGAGAAGATGAAGTACTCCGATGTTCCGGAAGGCCTGCGCGGTCTGGGCATCACCTTCATCACCGCCGGTCTGATGGCGCTGGGCTTCATGTCCTTCTCTGGTATCTCCCTGTAATCGGCTTTCCTGCAATCAGAAAGGAACGATAGATGGAAATTATTTTGGGTGTGGTCATGTTTACCGTGATCCTGCTGGCACTGGTGGCAGTCATTCTGTTCGCCAAGTCCAAGCTGGTGACCGCGGGCGACGTGACAATCAGCATCAATGGTGACCCGGCCAAGGCTGTGACCAGCCCGGCCGGTGGCAAGCTGCTCGGCGTGCTGGCTGGCAGCGGTATCTTCGTCTCCTCCGCCTGTGGCGGCGGTGGCTCCTGCGGCCAGTGCAAGGTACGGGTGAAATCCGGTGGCGGCGACATTCTGCCGACCGAACTGGATCACATCAGCAAGGGCGAAGCCCGTCATGGCGAGCGCCTGGCCTGTCAGGTTACCGTTCGCTCCGACATGGATATCGAACTGCCGGAAGAGATCTTCGGGGTGAAGAAGTGGGAATGTACTGTTATCTCCAACGATAACAAGGCCACCTTCATCAAGGAGCTCAAGCTGCAGATCCCCGATGGCGAGAGCGTGCCGTTCCGCGCCGGTGGTTATATCCAGATTGAAGCCCCGGCTCACCACGTGCACTACAAGAACTTCGATATTCCCGAGGAGTATCGCGGTGACTGGGATCGCTTCAAGATTTTTGAGCTGGAGTCCAAGGTCGATGAGCCGATCATCCGAGCCTACTCCATGGCCAACTATCCGGAAGAGTTCGGCATCATCATGCTGAACGTGCGTATCGCGACCCCACCCCCGAGCAACTGGACTGCCCCTCCGGGACAGATGTCCTCCTACATCTTCAGCCTGAAGGCTGGCGACAAGGTGACTATCTCCGGTCCGTTCGGTGAGTTCTTCGCCAAAGACACCGATGCCGAAATGGTATTCATCGGTGGTGGTGCAGGTATGGCGCCGATGCGTTCCCATATCTTCGACCAGCTGCGTCGCCTGAAGTCCAAGCGCAAGATGAGCTTCTGGTACGGTGCCCGTTCCAAGCGCGAAATGTTCTATGTCGAAGACTTTGACATGCTCGCCGCCGAGAACGAGAACTTCACCTGGAACGTCGCCCTGTCTGATCCGCAACCGGAAGACAACTGGGACGGCTACACCGGCTTCATCCACAACGTGCTCTACGAGAACTATCTCAAGAACCACGAAGCACCGGAAGATTGCGAGTTCTACATGTGTGGACCTCCGGTGATGAATGCTGCCGTCATCAACATGCTCAAAGACTTGGGCGTTGAAGACGAAAACATCCTGTTGGATGACTTTGGTGGTTAATCCATGCACAGTGTTGTAAAGACCTGGCTAGCCTTCGGGCTAGCCTTTTTCTTGACTGGGTGCGGTCAGGAGACGGTCCAATCCAAACCGGAGATCCACATCACCGGTAGCACCATGGGCACTTACTACTCCATCAAGGTGGCGGACAGCGCCATCAGCGATCCGGCCAAGCTTCAAGCTGAGGTGGATGTGTTGCTGGAGCGGGTCAACGATCAGATGTCGACCTATCGCCCCGATTCCGAACTGTCGCGCTTCAACCAGAGCCGTGACAACAAACCGGTAGTGGTCTCCCGCGATACCGCACGGGTCGTCACAGAGGCCATTCACATTGGCCGTGAGAGCCAGGGGGCGCTGGACGTCACCGTTGGCCCCTTGGTCAATCTGTGGGGCTTTGGCCCGGACAAGAAGCCGACCAAGGTCCCTTCCGACGAGATGATCACCCAGACTCGCCAGAAGACCGGTCTGGGCAACCTGCACGTCATCACCTCGGTGGATGCCGATACCCTGCAAAAAGATATTCCGGATCTCTACGTTGATCTCTCCGCCATCGCCAAGGGCTTTGGTGTGGACAAGGTAGCCGAATATCTGGAGTCACTGGGTGCGCGCAACTATCTAGTGGAGATTGGTGGCGAGCTGCGGATCAATGGCGTCAACGGCAAGGGTCACCCCTGGCGCGTAGCCATCGAGAAGCCCACCGCAGGCACCGGCACGGTGCAAGAGGTGATCGTGCCCGGTGACAACGGGGTGGCCACCTCCGGCGATTACCGCAACTACTATGAACTGGATGGTCAGCGCTTCTCCCACACCATAGATCCGCGCAGCGGCAAACCGATCCAGCACCGTCTGGTATCGGTCACCGTGATCCACCCCTCCTGCATGACCGCAGACGGGCTGGCCACCGTGTTTATGGTGATGGGGACCGAGAAGAGCCTGGCCTATGCCAACGAGCGCGGCCTGGCGATCTTCGTGATCACCAAGACGGACAACGGCTTTGAAGAGGCTTACTCCGATGCCTTCAAGCCCTATCTGGTCAAGAAGTAAGAGGTAGAGATGCAGATTTTTCTGATCACCTTCGGGGTATTCATGCTGGTGATAGCCGCCATGGCTATCGGTTACATCTTCCAGAAGAAGACCATCTCCGGCTCCTGTGGCGGTCTGGGTAGTGTCGGCATCGAGAAAGAGTGCGATTGCCCGGAACCCTGTGACAACCGCAAGAAGAAGATGGCCAAGGAAGAGGCCCGTCGCAAGATGCTGGAAGAGAACCGCATCATCTGATGACTCTGGTTTTTCGGTAAACAAAAGCGCGCCATCGGCGCGCTTTTTACTGGCCGTTATCTTGCGTTAACGGTCAGGGCTGACGTTCGATATAGAGGATCACCTCGCCAAGATGGATACCAAACTTGCTGATCTCGGCACGATTAATCAGACGCTCTTCGTCCAACAGGTACATCCAGTCATCGAAGCTCACCCGCACCACCTCGCCATCCGGTAGCGCCAGATCGAGCAGATAACGCCAGTTGAGGGCGAACCCTTGGCTTTTACCCACCGCCTCTCCCACCACATCGGAAGCAGTACCTCGCCAGTGACCGTCAACCCCCTTGCTCAGATACCAGGTACGGGTCTGCTGGCGGCCATCGTCAAAGTAGAACTGCTCGAACAGCTCTCCCTTGCCATCCTTCCAACGACCCACCATCTCGACCCGAAAGCGACTGGTCACTTCGCCGCTGCGGTCGGTCACCAGGCCGTGAGCCACCAATTTGCCGTTGAAGAAACGGGCGAGATCCCAGTTTGGCCCCTGCCCACGATAGTCATCGAGACTGGCGCCACAGCCGCTCAGCAGCAAAAAGGGGAGCAACAGCAACCAGCGGTATGCACGATAGAAAGACATCAGAGACTCCATGTTCAGGGTTGGCCACGCAGGCGGCGGGTCAGGGCGGGATCGCGGCTGTTGTCAGCCAGCCAGATGGCGAGAAAAGCGGCCGAGAATTGCGGATCGGCCAGGGTGCCGAGGGGTTTTTCCTGCCACCAGAAGTGGCCTGCCCCGCCCTTGTCGACATAGAAGGTGAGCTTGTCGCCTGCCTGCACATCGGGCCAGAGTGCTGCGAGCTGGCCGAGCCAGCGCTGACGCTCGGCGTCAGAGCCAAGACCGAGCCGCTGCCACTCGGCGGCGGTGGCGCTCAGCAGATCTTCCCGCTCGATGGATCTGGCATAGGTGAGGGTCAAGGCCTGCGGATAGTGACCGGGCTGATAGCGCCCGCTCGCACTGTAGAGGGTGGCATCGTAGAGCTTGAACCAGAGCCAGTTCATCTCCCCCTGCCCGACCGGGCGCAGCTGCTGCCAGGGGGCGGCAGAAGCCTGCACCGCGGTTGCAGCCAAGAGCGTAAACGCCAGCAGCAGCGGGTTAATTCCACCCCATATGCCAGTGGTTGGGGTCTTCCAGTTCATGCCAGTCCATCTCCTGTTCTTGCAGGGTGTTGATATCCTGCATCACCACCTGCACCAACTGCCCCTGCGCATCCCGCTGGCAGGCAACCACCAGATAGAAGCGATCAGTCAGCTCATGCTGGCTCTCTTTGGTCCACTTGGAAAAAAGCAACGAGTCGGTCGAAAAGGTGTTTGTCATGACTCACCCTCCAGCTTGACCATTACCCACAGGAGTACGGGTAACCACCACATCCAGATCACTGCCAGCAGCGCCGTGCTGATCCAGATGCCCCAGGGTAAGTGTACTGCCCCCATGGCGGCCCCCGCCACATAGGAGGAGGCACCACCAAATACGCCAAACAGCGCCTGCTGCCAGCGAGGCAAGCGCAGCAGCCAGCGTATACCGTGGGCCAGCGTCAGGGCAAAACCGAGCCAGAGCAGCACCAGCCAGAGGGGAAAACCGGACGGGAACCGGAACAGGCCGAGCTGCCAGAGCAGGGCATCCAGCAGACAGCCGGCCACCGCGATGGGGAGCAGCCGCCAGTCACGCAGGCGGCTGGGTGAGAAGATAAAGTGCAGCAGCAACATTGCCAGCAGCGGGCCCGGCTGCTGCCACTTCACCGCCAGCAACCAGTAGAGGTTGAACCCCAGCAGGTGAGCCCACTGCCACATGGTCAGTGACCGCTTACAGGCACATCACCCGACCAGCCAGCAGGCCCCGGCTTGGCGGCCTCCAACTGCACCAGACTGATGGTGCGCTCCCAGAATCCCCCCTCGCAATAGGCGAAGTAGAAGTGCCACAGCCGGATGAAATCCTGGCTGTAACCGAGCTTGGGCAGCTCGGGCGCCAACGCCAGAAAACGCTCGCACCAGTGGGCCAGGGTACGAGCATAGTGATGGCCGTGATCATGCAGCCGCACCAGCTGCATGTCGGTCTCCCGCGCCAGCAACCCCGCCATCTGGGATACGCTCGGCAGACAGCCACCGGGGAAGATGTAGCGCTGGATGAAATCAACCCCGCGCAGATACTGGGCATGGCGCTGATCGGCGATGGTAATGGCCTGAATGAGCAGACGGCCACCGGGTTTGAGCAGCCGCGACAGCTGGCGGAAATAGTCGGGCAGGAAGGCGTGGCCCACCGCCTCGATCATCTCGATGGAGACCAGCTTGTCATAGGTCCCCTCCAGCTTGCGGTAATCCTCCAGCAGCAAGGTGATGCGATCCCCCAGCCCCTCCCGCGCAATCCACTCCTTGGCATAGTCATGTTGGGCCCGGGAGATAGTCGTGGTGGTCACCCGGCAGCCATAGTGGCGGGCGGCATAGACAGCAAGGCCGCCCCAGCCGGTGCCGATCTCCAGCAGATGATCCTCAGGCCCCAGCTCGAGCCGCTCGCAGATGGTACGCAACTTGGCCTGCTGCCCCTCTTCGAGCGTGGCCTCGGCGCTCGGATAGATGGCGCTCGAGTACTGCATATGGCTGTCGAGAAACCCCTGATAGAGGGTATTGCCGAGATCGTAGTGGGCGGCGATATTGGAGCGCGAACCGGTCAGGGTATTGCGGTTGAGCCAGTGGCGCACCTTGTTGAACGGGAAGCTGAGCCAGCCTAAGCGCCGCTCGAGGGAGTCGAGCAGGGTCAGATTGCGGGCCAGCAGCCGCACCAGCGCCACCGGATCCGGGCTGGTCCAGAGCCCCTCCACCCAGGTTTCTCCGGCGGCAATACTGCCCCCCAGCAACAGGCGACGATAGAAGGCAGGATCCTGCACCACCAGTTCGGCATGCAGATCGGTACCCGCGACGCCAAAGCTGTGGCGCTCACCGCCATCCCGCAGCAGCAGCTGGCCATGTTCGAGGCGAGCCAGCAGATTGAGCAGCAGTTGTCTTGCCCCCTTGTCGATGAAAGAGGCAGAGAGGGTTGATTGAGCAAGTTCCATTAGCGGCTCTCCGGATGGGTAAATATCGGGGTTCGTTTGATAAATAGACGCAGGGCCTGCCAGTAGATCCCGAGCAGCACCTTCATGGTCATCCATGGCCAGCGGGCCAGCAGGGCCATCAGCCCCTTGCGCGACAAGGGTTCGCGAGTGAGGGCCAGGGTGGCGTCAAACAGCTTGGCTTCACCGGATACGGGATGACTCTCGATATGGATCAGAGTCTCCTGCGCGGGCGGCCTGATCCGCCAGTGATAACGCATCGCCAGCCCCATAAAGGGGGAGACGTGAAAATCCTTGTCATGGGGTGCCAGCGCCGCCAAATCCAGCAGGTAGTAGTGACGCTCGTTCCAGGGGGTGTTCGACACCTCTGCCAGCAGATAGCGCGCATCGCCCTGCCGGTAGCAGAAGTAGAAGTTAACCGGGCTGAAGTAGAACCCCAGACAGCGCACATTGCCGAGCAGCAGTACCCGCCCCTCGGGCTCGGCATCGCCACCCAGCTCGCTCACCTTCTGCCACACCGCCTGCTTGAGGCTTCCCTCGCTGCCCTTGAGATAGTCATGGCGGTGAAACGAAAGCAGTCCCGAGCGCTCCACACCGAACCAGCGTCCCTGATCGAGCTGCGGCAGCTCGTCGAGATCCAGTCCCAGCATAAACAGGCTGTAGGAGAAGGCGTGAGCCCGCGGTGCAAAACGGCGGTGGCGCACCGAGCCCTGCCAGATGGCGCTGGTGACGCCGGCCAGTTCGTCGGCACGCTCATGTTCGGTGGCCACGGTGGCGCCGTTCATAGCTCGGCTCCGAAGCGCTTGGCGACATCCAGCGCGCTGCGCACCCCATCCTCATGGAAGCCGTTGTACCAGTAGGCACCACAGAAGTGGGTGTGCTGCTGGCCGCAGATCTCCGCGCGCCGCTGCTGTGCGGCAATAGAGGCCTGATTGAACACTGGATGGTGGTAGACGAAGCGGCGCAGCACCTTGCTCTCATCCACCTTGCCCTTGGGATTGAGGCTGACGCAGAAAGGCTCTGGCGAGTTCACCCCCTGCAGGATGTTCATGTTGTAGCTCACCAGCGGCCTCGCCTCGTCGTTGCCATCGAGCTGATAGTTCCAGCTGGCCCATGCCTTACGGCGGGTGGGCAGGCAGCGAGCATCGGTATGGAGCCAGACATCGTTGGCCTGATAGTGCATGTCGCCGAGAATAGCCTGCTCCCGCTCGCCGGGATCCGCCAGCAGCGCCAGCGCCTGATCGCTGTGGCAGGCGAAGATCACCTCGTCAAACCGCTCCTCGCCGTAACTGCTCAGGATCACCACGCCGTCCGCGTCCCGCCGTACGCTCTGCACCGGACAGGCGAGGCGGATCTGCGACTGCCAACCCGCGGTAAGGGGGCCGATATATTCCCGCGAGCCGCCCGGGATCACATACCACTGGGGACGATTGGCCACATCGAGCAGGCCATGGTTGGCAAAAAAGCGCAGGAAGAAGCCAAGGGGGAAGGCGCGCATATCGGCCAGGGTCGATGACCAGATCGCCGCGCCCATCGGCAAGATGTAGTGGCGGGCAAAGTAGTCGCTAAACTCCCCCGCCAGCAAAAAATCCCCCAGAGTCAGCTCGGGGCCAGCCCCCTGATGCTGACCATCCGCCAGCCAGGCCCGCGCCTCCCGGTTGAAACGCAGGATCTCGGCAACGAAGCCGTAGAAGCGCGGGCTCAACAGATTGCTGCGCTGGGCAAACAGGGTGTCGAGGTTGTGGCCGTTATACTCCAGCCCCTCCGGGCTTTTCACCGAGAAGCTCATCTCGGCCGGTTGCCGCGCCATGCCGATCCGTGCCAGCAACTTCAAGAAGTTGGGGTAGGTGCGATCGTTGAAGACGATAAAACCGGTGTCGATGGCATAGCTGCGGCCAGCCTGATTCACATCGACAGTGGCTGTGTGCCCCCCCAGAGTCGGCGCCGCCTCGAACAGGGTGATGTCATGGAGTTTGTGGAGCAGAAAACCGGCGGTGAGCCCCGAGATCCCTGAACCGACGATGGCGATCTTTTTCTTCATGAATGGCTTCCTTTCGATACGAGTGCGCGGCCAAGGCGCAGCCAGAGCCCCACCGGCAGCGCACCAAGCAGGCGCAGCAACCAGATGAAACGGCGGGGAAAGTGGATCTGGTGACGACCGGCGGTCAGCCCGTCCATGATGACGCGAGAGGCCTGCTCCACCGTCACCAGACAGGGCATGGGAAAATCATTTTTGGCGGTGAGCGGCGTCTGGACAAAGCCGGGGCGGATCAGGGTCACCCCAATCCCTTTGCTGGCCAAATCGAGGCGCAAGGTATCCGCCAGATAGTCAAGGGCCGCCTTGGAGGCGCCATAGGCCTCGGCTCGCGGCAGCGGCAGCCAGCTCACCGACGAGCTGACGATGGCTAGCCGTGACCCAGCCCCGAGCAACGGCAAGAAGGCGGCCAAAGCATGGCCGGTAGCGGTCAGATTGGTGTCGATGACACGGGCAAACAGCTCGCTGTCAAACCCCTCCGCCACATCCATGTACTCGCAGTTGCCTGCGTTGAGGATCAGCAGATCAAGGGATGGCTGCGTAGCAGCCACCCCGCTCATTGCGGCCAGATCCCGGGCATCGAACTGCAGCGGAGTGACGCCGTGCCGCCCCAGCTCCTGCAGCCGTTCACCATCGCGGCCACAACCCCACACCTGCCAGCCTGCCCGCCGGTAATCCAGCGCCAACTGGCGACCAATGCCGGAGGTCGCCCCGGTGATGAGCACCCGGCCGCTCATGCGCCAAGCCTCATCTTGATAGTGCGCACCACGGGCCCGAGCAGCGGCAACTGCTCGTAGAGCATGGCGCCCAGGTCAAAATAGTCCCTGTGCTGGCACACCTTGCCCGCCTCGTCGAATTCGAGGCGGGTGGCCCCCTCCACCGTCACCGGCTCACCACCACGCAATCTGGGGTGAGAGAAGGTCATAGTCCAGCCGAGCCAGGCCTGCAGCCCTTGTTGCTGCTGACTGGTGATGACGAAACGGCAGTAGGCGAGGCGCTGATAGAGGGCGGCAAAATAGTCGCCAAGGGCCGCCAGCCCCTCAATGCGGTGGGCCGGATCGGTAAAGACCACCTGTTCGGCATAGACCTCGGGCAATCGATGCAACTGCTGTTTGTCCAGTTGCTGATAGAGGCCAATAAAGCGGGCCAGCGGCTCGTTCATGCTATTTCTCCAGAGAGCGAAACATCTCGATGGCTCTCACTCGGGCAACGGCGTGATCCACCATGGGTGCCGGATAATCCTGTCGCCCCTTGAGTCGCAACCAGTCGTGGGGCTGATGCACATAAGCGGCGGGAATATCGGCCAGTTCAGTTACCCAGGTACGGATAAACTCCCCTTGTGGATCAAATCGTTGCCCCTGAGTGGTGGGGTTGAAGACCCGAAAGTAGGGCGCCGCATCGGCGCCGGTGCCCGCCGCCCACTGCCAGCCGCCGTTGTTGGCCGCCAGATCCCCATCGATGAGCCGACTCATGAAGTAATCCTCCCCGAGCCGCCAGTGGATATGGAGATCCTTGGTGAGAAAGCTCGCCACTATCATCCGCAGCCGGTTGTGCATCCAGCCGGTGGTGTTGAGACAGCGCATCGCCGCATCGACGATGGGGTAGCCGGTTCGTCCCTCACACCAGGCGGCGAAGGCATCCGGATCCCAGCTCCACGGCAAGTCCGCCGTCTCGGGCTTGAAGGGGCGATTCATGGAGAGAGTCGGGATCAGCACCAGCAGGTGGCGATAGAACTCGCGCCAGATAAGTTCGTTGAGCCAGACAAAGCCGGGCTGGGCCTTGGACTGAGGCCGATGGCCGAGCCGCTGCTGGAGCGCCGCCACACACTGACGGGGACTGATGATGCCCGCCGCCAAATAGGGGGAGAGCACGGACGTGCCCGCGATGGCAGGAAAATCCCGGGTCTCGCCATAGTCGAGCACTGCCTGCTCCAGAAAAATGTTCAAACGACGCCGGGCTTCCGCCTCCCCCACTGGCCAGCGTGGATCAGCCATCAGCTCGCCGAGCGCTTCATCAACCCACTCCCGCTCGGCCAGCGGTAACCAAGGCAAGGGCTCGCCACGGCGCGCTGGGGCACGGTGAATGACGAAGCCATCCTCGTCGAGAGCCTTGAGCCAGGCGCGGCTGAAAGGGGTAAAGACCTTGAACATCTCCCCCGAGCCGGTCAGCACCCGCCCCGGCGGCAATACGCAACAGCCGTTGAGCCAGTGACAACTCACCTCCTGCTCTGCCAGCGAGGCGCTCACGGCGTGATCGCGGCGCTGCTCGTCGATCTCGATAGCCTGATTGGCGTAGAGCTGGGTCACCCCCAGCTCGCGGCAGAGGTCTGCTAGCGCAGCGGGCGCCTCGGCAAAAGTCTCCACTCGCAGCAGATGGAGCGGGATGCCAAGGGCCGCCAGCTCGCGGCCCAGCACATCGACCTGCGCCAACATAAAGCGCTGACGAATGGGGGCCATTTTGTGCTGCCGCCACTGGGCAGGAGAGATGATAAAGAGCGCGGCGACCGGCTCATCACCGGCGCAGGCATGGCGTAGCGCCGGGTTGTCGGCAAGGCGCAGATCATTGCGCAACCAGACCAATCTCATGACTTTTTCCTCCCGCATCCGCTGGCGCCAGCCGCAGCAGGTGCGTCCACTATCAGCTCGGCAAGGCTCGCCTGCCAGCCGTGGGCTTTAAGCCACTCATCATCGTAGAGACGGCCCAGTTCGCCAAACAGGCGCGTGCCTGCAGGCCACCCGGCGGCCAGCTCCGGTTTGCCAAGACCAGCTCCCAGCAGTACCAGCCAGGGGGTAACGGCACGCCCCTCCAGCAAGCTGGCATGGCGAGGCTCTACCGCTCCCAGCAGTTGCACCTCATAGCCTTGACCGATCAGCTCGTAAGCGGCCCACACCAGATCGAGGGGGCCGACCTGTCCCCAGCTCACCAAGGTGATCGGCACGCCCTTCTCCTGCTCGATCAGGTGGCGGGCGAAGCGGGTATGGAACCAGCCCAGCCACACCTGTTGCAGCAGCTCGCCATCGGGCCGCTCGCGCCACAACCCCAGCAGCCGCTCCACCAGCGGTTGCAGTACCCGGCTGCGCACCAGCTCGAACGGGTAGCTAGCCAGCAAATCGTTGAGCTCAGCCTCCGCCTTGCGCTGGTTGAAGGCGAGTAACGCCTGACTGAACTGCTCCAGAGTCTGCTGCCAGTGATCGCTCACCGGCTCGGAATGGGGTTCGCTCAGGAGCCCCTTTACCTGCCCGATACTCACTCCCCGCTCCAGCCAGCTCAGGATCTCGCCGATTTGGCGGATATCCTGCTCGCTGTAGAGGCGGTGGCCCTTTTCGGTGCGGGCCGGTTGCACCAGACCATAGCGGCGCTGCCAGGCGCGCAGGGTCACGGCGTTGACGCCAGTGAGACGGGAGACCTCGCGAATAGGGTAGATCCCCTCATCAGCGAGATGAGCAACTTCTTGCGATAAATCAGACATACAACGTCCATCAAACAGAGGTGTAAAGCGCCCGGTGCAAATCATGCACCGAGGCAACAGAACGGATTCAGAGCCCGTAACGCAATTTCAGCGTATCGGGGTGTGGATTGAGATAAACCTGCTCGGCGAGATAGGGATTGGGGTACTCGCGCAGGTAGTGACGGATCAGGGTGAGCGGCACCAGCAAGGGGAAGATGCCGGTGCGGTACTTGTCGATGGTATCGGCAAGCTCCTGCTTCTGGGCCGGGGTCAGCACCCGCTTGAAGTAGCCCTGCAGGTGCATCAGCACATTGGTGTGGCTGCGGCGGTTGGCTCGTAGGGTCAGCGCTGTCATCAATCCCTTGATGTAGTTGTCGGCCACCTCCTGCAAATTGGTGGACTTGCCCAGATTGCCGAGCAGCTTGCCGAGCGCCCGGTAGTGGGTGGTGGCGTGGGAGAGCACCAGATACTTGTAGCGGGAGTGGAAGCGGATCAGCGCAGAGGCAGTAATACCACGCGCACAGAGCTGCTGCCAGTCGTGGTAGGCGAAGACCCTCAGCACGAAGTTCTCCCGCAGGATGGGATCACAGAGCCGACCATCCTCTTCCACCGGCAGCAGGGGGTTGGCCTCCATCAACGCCTTGGCAAAGAGGCCGATCCCCTCCTTGGCGCTCCCCTCGTTGTTGGCGCCATAGACCTTGACCCGCTCCATGCCGCAGCTGGGTGATTTGGCACAGAGGATATAACCGGAGATAAAGTCGAGCTGGCGCGCTTTCTGCTCGCTAAAGGCAATCAGCTTTTCGGTGACATCGAAGCTGCCGTTGCTCGCCTCGGCGCGGATCTCGCCGTTGCGCTTGACCAGCCGGATGGCGGCGCGAGGCGCCCCTAGACCGATGGCCATCTCGGGACAGACGGGGTGATAGTCAAAGTGAGCGCCAAGATCCCGTTCACAGAAGCTGGAGCGCTTGTGGCCCCCATCGAAACGTACCTCTTGTCCCAGCAGGCAGGCACTGATACCGACTTTAATCTTGTACATGACGACGCTCCTTGTATAAGCATTGATTCAGTTATAGCAGTTATACAAAAAAATGGAAGTTGTATAACTATTGCCGACTGATACGACACAAGGAGAAAAAAGAGATCACTGGAAAACGAAAAAACCCATGGCGAACGCCATGGGTAAAAATCAAGACACTACGGACTACGGGAAGGCGGATTAGAAGCTGTACTTCACACCCAGGCTGGAGATGGAACCTTTTTGCAGATCCCAGTTGCGATAGGTGTAATCGGCAGTCAGCGCCCAGTTCTGGTTGAGCTTGTAGGCACCGCCCACCTTGAAGTCGTGCATATCGTCGGTCATGTTGGCGTAGCGATAAGCGGTGGAGAGCTCGACATTGCCGATGTCGTAGCGCAGACCCACTTCACCGTACATGCTGCCGCTGCTCTTGCGGCTCACCAGATCCCAGCCCTTGACGTCATACGCCTGCTCGCGCTCCATGGTGTAACCCATCAGACCGGTTTCACCGTAGAGGTTCAAGCCAGTGCTAAGCGGGGTGAAAACACCGATACCCAGGCTGCCGATCCCCATGCTGTCATTGCCGTGCTGGGCAGAGGTGCCCTCGGATAGCAGACGACCGTAGAAGTTGTTGGAGAACGATTTGGAGAGATCCAGCGTCACACCGCCAAAATCGCGAGTGCCCTGATTGCTGGCATCACGTGGGAACAGCGGGTTGTTGTTCAGATAGTCGGATTTGGTGTGCGCCCAGGTAGCCGCGCCCTTGGCGTAGCTGAAGGCATCCTGCGCCATGGCGGAAGTAGAGGCAAACCCGGCCAGAACCAGAAGAGAGACAGTTGCTTTTTTCATGATGATAACTCCATGTGATTGGGCCCGTTGCTAGCGAGCTGGTATGGAGTCATTGTGCGATCAGGTTCCCGGCTTGCCGAGCTGCAAGCTGTTGCAGAACCATGTCAGATGTAAGCAGATATTGCAGGGGGGTGTCAGCGGCAACAAGTTGCCGGCCCAAGCGGCTTGCATGGGCCGGAACAACGCCAAATCAGCGGAAGACCACTTCGTCAATTTCGACCCGCACCAGCGGCTGACCGGTCAATCCGGCAGGACGGGGGATCTCGAGTGCCAGCGACGGACGGGCTTGCCCCTTGCGCAGATAGGTTTCCGGCAGACGATTCTCGGCAACCCAGAAGCGGGCCTCCTGACGGCTCAGCTGCACCCCGTCAGCACTGAACAGGGTCACCATGCCACGCACCCCGACCACATTGCGGGTGCCGGTATTGCTCACCATAAATGTCAGCACCAGCGGGTCAGATCCCTCGATCTTGTCCAGCTTGACCACCACACCGTCACGCGCCATCTGGGCAAGCAGTTCCGGATTGGCCTTGGCCTGATCGGTCAGCACCGGAGCAGCGACGGCCACCACGGCACCAGCCTTCCCATCAGCAGCCACGCCCTGCACGGGCTCGGCCGGTTTGACTACCAGATACTCCCAGGTGAAGTCGTCGTTAAGCTGAACCTGCCGACCATCGGGCAGCGTCACCTGAGAAAGAGGGGCAGCCTGCGCCAATACGGGGGAGAGGCACAGGGCAATCAGCAGACGGGAGAAGGGTTTCATAGGGCGAAGCTCGGTAACGGGTGAAAGGGCGACAGTATAAACAGTCCCGTCGCCCCTTGCCTATGACAGCACTCACGTTCTGGCACCCGCATCGCTTGCCCGCAGGCTAGATGGCGAGATCGTGCCGCTCTTTCTGTGCCATATCCAGGGTCACCAGATCGAACTTGCTCCCCTTGAGGGCGGACAAAATATCCGATTGCATATCAAAGGCCTGCGCACGCTGATGCTCGGGCAGACGCACCCGGGCCAGGGTGGTGGAGCAGTCACACAGGGTATGGAAAAAGACCTGTGCCTCATCCAGCCCCATGTCGGCCAGCATCTGCTCTGCCTGATCCACCATTCGCAGATAACGCTGCTCAAGCTGCCGTGGATTGGTGAAGCGATTGCTGAGGCAACCGTTGCTCCCCTTGCCCCAACGACCGAGCTGACGCTTGTTGAAGCCGTAACGATAATCGCGGCGCATCAATCCGTTGTCGGCAAAAAACCAGATTGAGTTGGCAGGCAGAGACCCGAACTGGGCAAGATAATCATCACGCTCCTCCACCGCTGCCGGAACCAGCAACGGCAGATGAGTCCACTCAGGACGAGTCTGCACATACTCACTAATGCGGCGAACCGGGTCGATCAGCCCTTCAATATTTGGCAGTCGATCGCAAAAGACGATCTCGTCACTCTTGATGACCCAGTGATCGATGCCATAACGCTGGCAATAACGGCGGGCACGGGCCACTTCGCTGCGACTGCGGGTCGGATTATCGAGGGTAATTGCGTGGATTTTCACACCGGCAGCGCGGCACAGTTCGATGCTGTAGCAGGATTCCAACCGTCCCGAAAAAGAGACAACCAGCTCGTCAAAACTTGCCAGTCGCTCAATCAGCAGCTGTTCCCTGGCTTGAAAAGAGTGATCATATCCCTGATTCAGTACAACTACATTGGCACCCATTAAACAGCTCCGGATGATGAACAGGTGCAGTATTGTGCGGCAAACAAACTGAATAGACCCTTAAAGAGTCAGGTTAAAATTAAAACTTGATGATTATTTCCTGTGATTCTGCTGCTAAATCTTCATTTTGGGCGTCATAAATTCGTAATCTTGCTTGGTGAACCCGATGGGCTCGCAAGAAACCCTGCGCCTGATCCAGCGAGGTAAAGGTCAGGCGCCCTCCCTCGCTGTCGGTCAGGCAGAGGCACTCCCCTTCTGCCTCAACACAGAGCTGATAACCGCTGCCATCCTTGCAGGCGATGATCAGGGTCGCCTCGGGATAGTGACTGAGCCAATTGCGAAACCGGCCATGCTCCATAGTGCTCCTAGAGGGACATCACCCCTTGCCGGTGGCGGGCAAACAGCCCAGCTCACCCAGTTGCTGGCGGCAACTTGCCGCGTCGGTAAAGACGATCCCCCTGATACCGAGGGCCTCGGCGGCCGCGATGTTGGCAGGACTGTCATCGATGAAGATGCACTCTGCCGGTTTCAGATCGAACGACACCAGCAGATAGCGGTAGATATCCGGCTCCGGCTTCATCATCCGCACCCGCGCCGAGACCACCTTGCCGCTGAAGAAGCGCCAGAAATCCTGATGCTGCTCCAGCCAGTCGATGCTGGCATGACCCATGTTGGAGAGGGCATACAGGGTGTGCCCCGCCCCGTGCAGCTCGGCTATCAGGGTTAGCATAGCGGGATCTGGCTGCAGGGAGGCCGGAACGGCCTGTAAAATGGCCAGATTCTCTGCCGTCGAGAGGCCTGTGCGCGCTTGCGCTTCCCGGGCCATGGTGTGGAGCGACATGGTGCCTCTGTCTACCTCCAGCCAATCCGAGTGGTTAAAGAGCTGCTCGGCCAACTGTTCAGCCCCTTGCGGGCCACGCACCGAACGCACTATGCCTACCGGATCCCAGCTCACCACCACCCGTCCCAGATCGAAAATGATCGCCATCGTCTTTACCTCCCCCACTGGTTGTCAGTCATCAAAACAGAGTCAATAGAGCATCGCTCATACGCCATTTTCTTAACCGGATACCCTGCCCCCATCCCCGCCCGCGGGCAAGTTTTACTTGCATCAGACCGGCAAATCCCTTAATGGTTATGACGTTACTTCAAGGACACACCTATGCACGCACCATTCTTCTTTGCTTTCTCGTTTATCCGGCCCGCTTGAGGGAAGGCCTGTCGTCGTGTGAACAGAAAGCAAAGACGAATCGAGCCTCCCCTAGCGGAGGCTTTTTTTTGCATTAATATCAATCGATTACTTGGATAGGGAACAATCATGGCAACGCTCGACGAGATCAGACAAGACATCACCCGGTTGGATCAGGAGCTGCTTGCCCTGCTGGCGAAACGCAAGACCCTCAGCATCGAGGTCGCCCGTGCCAAGCAAGCCAACCCGCGCCCCATCCGTGACCACCAGCGGGAGCAGGAGCTGCTGGTCGCCCTGATCCAGAAAGGGCGTGTACTTGGGCTGGACGCCCAGTACATCACCCGCATCTATCACACCATCATCGAAGACTCTGTGCTCTCCCAGCAGGCCTATCTGCAGAGCCTGCTCAATCCGGAGCAGCAGGAGCCGATGACCAGCGTCGCCTACCTGGGGCCGCGTGGTTCCTACTCCAGCCTCGCCGCCCGCAAATATCTGGCGCGCTACAAGGATCAGGTGATCGAGGTGAACTGCCAGAACTTCCGTGAAGTACTGGATGCGGTGGAGTCGGGTCGCGCCGCCTTTGGCGTGCTGCCCATCGAAAACACCAGCTCGGGCTCCATCAACGAAGTCTATGACGTGATGCAGCATACCAGCCTCTCCATCGTCGGCGAGCTCACCTATCCCATCGAACACTGCATTCTCACCGCCGTGCCGACCGAGCTTGGCCGCATCAAGACCTTCTATGCCCATCCGCAGGTGTTCCAGCAGTGCTCCCACTATCTGAGCAAGCTGGAAGGAGCCCGTCACGAGATCTGCGACTCCTCCTCCAGTGCCATGATGAAGGTGAAGGAACTGGCAAGCCCGGAGGCCGCCGCCATCGGCAGCGCCGCCGGTGGTGAACTGTATGGTCTGGACGTGCTGGCCGAGCAGCTCGCCAACCAGAAAGAGAACTACAGCCGCTTCATCGTGGTGGCGCGCAAGCCCATCGACGTGGCGCCGCAGATCCCGGCCAAGACAACTCTCATCATGTCCACCTCCCAGAAACCGGGCTCGCTGGTCGAGGCGCTGCTGGTACTGCGCAACCACGAGATCAACATGACCAAGCTCGAATCCCGTCCGGTGCAGGGCAACCCGTGGGAAGAGATGTTCTATCTGGATGTCTCCGCCAACCTGCAGACCCCGGCGATGCAGGCCGCACTGGTGGAACTGACCAAGATCACCCGCTATATCAAGGTGCTTGGCTGCTACCCGAGCGAGGATGTGAAACCCACCGCAGTGCCGCCGGTGCTGATGGGGAGCTAACCAGCCCACAACGACAAAAGGCGAGCACACTGCTCGCCTTTTGTTTTGATGCCGGTTTTCACGGCAAGCCCATCAACTCAGAACTGACCCGCCATCAACTGATTGATGTTGTAGAGGGCGCGGGTATCGAGCTCCATCTCGGTGGCATAGGTGTTGCCACGCGGATAGGAGGCAACTACCCGGGCACCACGCACCACACCGGCGACCGACACATCCAGCGAGTTGGAGGTCTGTGTCAGATCGCGGTAGCTGCTCTGACCGCGCACCTGCTGACCATTGAGCTGCTCTGCCAGTTCGCGATAAGCATCCATCTTGGAAGCGCGAATGGCTTGCAGCATCTTCTCCGACTGGGAGGGGCCGGGCTGGATGTCGATCACCGCATAGCCCACCGCCTTGAGCACCGGAAAATCATCGGGCTTGCCACCCTGGGTGTAATCCACCACCCGGTTACCGCTGCAACCGGTGAGCAAGAGTGCCAACAGGCAACCAAACAGGATCTTCATGACTCGCTCCTCACGGGGTCAGGTTGACCAGATGACCGCTCGGCCGGGCCTGACTGTCACGCATCAGATAACCGCGATTGATCGATGCCCGACCAAACGAATTGTTGGCACCGAACAGATATTTTTGCGGGATCAGGCTCTGGGCCGTGGTCTCCACCATCTTGGTGCGCATGTCGATAACGCGGGCATTGACCAGAATTCCCTTGCTGTTGCGGCTGAAGGTGCCGACCAGAATGCGGGAGATCGGCAAACGGGAAGAGAGCTCCTTATAGTTGCGGCTCAGCACGAAGTCCCCCTGCGGCGTCACCTTGATGCTACCGGTCAGCTTGAAGTCCACCACCACCTCGCCGCGACGATTGAGCTCGTAGATAAAGCTCTCCTCAATCTGCTGCCCCATCCAGTTGGTATCCTGCAGGGTATCGAGATCGACGAAAGAGGCCACCGCGATGGGTTCGGTCAGGGTGGTCAGCGATTTGCGCTCCATCAGCTGATCGGTCATGCGCGCCACCAGCCAGTTGAGTTCCATCCCCTGCGCCGCCTGGCGGGGGTCACCCTGATCCCGATTGATAGGGTCGGAGCCACACCCGGTCAATGCCAGGGCGAGCGCCAACGCCGTGATGAGTTTGTTCATGGATACCTTTCCTGTATCTGCACCTGACTTATTATCGGACGCGCCGGACAAAGCTTGAGCCGGGAATGAGGCATGATTCTTGCTTTTTAATGGACATCGTCAGCGCCAACGTGCGCTGCCACTTGGAACGTGTTGTGATCCATGTCGGCCAGCAAGCGCCATTTCCTCAAAATGGCTCGGCTGCCCGCCAACTCAAGGTATCTGCTATGAAATTACCGCTGCTGTTGACCCTGCTGCTGGCCAGCCTGAGCGCCCGAGCCGAGCTTATAGAAGCGCAGGGCAGCGCCGCCATTCTGGGGGGCGATGAGGTCTATGCCCGCGAGCAGGCGACCCGCGACGCCCTGCGTCAGGCGCTGCTGGCCAGCGGCGCGGCCGTTTCCAGCGTCCAGCGTCTGGAAAATGGCAGCCTTCGCTCCGAGCAGATCCAGATCCGCTCCGGCGGCGACATTCGCCAGTACCGGCTCAAGCGGGAAGAGGTGCGCAACGGCCGCATGTATATCACCCTAGTGGCCGACATTCAGGCCGAGCGCCAGATCTGCCAGACCCAGCACTTCGCCAAGGATTTGACACTGGTGCGGCTGCGGATACGCTATCCGGACCAAGCGAGCTACGGCGCCATGGACGACATGCCGGAAAACCTATCGCGACGACTGTTCGAGACTCTCGCCAACGCGCCGCAAGGGGTCGCTGTGCGCCAGTGGCTGGATGAAAACCTGCGCATCGATCCGCTCCATCTGCAACAGGGGGATCGCAGCGCCCTCGAGGAGATCAAGGCACTCAGCCTGCGTACCGACAGCCAATATCTGGTGCTCGGCAGCATCGACGATCTCTCCATAGAGCCGCAGGGCAACCAGCTGACCAGCTGGTATGAGGATCCCGTGCGCAACTTTCGCATGCAGCTCTACCTGTTCGATGGCATCAACGGCAGTCTGGTCAACCGCAAGGTCTACGAAGGACGCGCCACCTGGACCTTTGGCAAGCGGGAGCAAGTGGGCAGCAGCAGCGGCCAGTTCTGGCAGTCAAGTTATGGCCAAGAGGTCAACTACCAGTTGCAACAGGCGGCTCAGGATCTGGTAGCCCAGCTCACCTGCGCCCCGGTCACCGCCCGGGTGGTCGGCCAGAACGAACGCGGCCCCTACATCAATCTGGGACGGCGCAATGGTGTCAAAGTCGGCGACCAGTTCCGCATCCAGCACAACGCCGACTTCATCGACCCCTACGGCAAGTCGCGCATGATGCGCAACCCGGCCGATGGTCTGTTCGAGGTGGTGCAGGTATTCGACGATGGCGCCATCATCAGCAGCCAGAACAAATATTCGCCGTTTAACATCCAGAATGGGGATTTGGCAGTATTGGAATAAGAATCAAGGGTTTAAAAGGGAGTTGCTTCTTGTATAATGCCTGCCACACAGCTCCCGTAGCTCAGCAGGATAGAGCGGTCCCCTCCTAAGGGACAGGCCACTGGTTCGACTCCAGTCGGGAGCGCCATATAAAACAAGGGGTTGGCATCATTACGATGCCAACCCCTTGGTCGTTTTTGGCCCTGGCGTGCTTGTGAGCGTATTGCCCCATCATTCGCTCAAAAGCCAGATACTATGGGATAACACAGTGGCCCTGAAGGACCACTTGCCTGTCAAGCTATCAGCCTTTTTGCCAAGTAGTGGCGATCTTGCCAAACCAGTGCTCAGAGAGCTTTTGCGCCTGTTTGACTTCCGGCTTGGTCATCGCTGCTTCCAGCTCATCACGAGCCTGCACGGCTTCTGGCATCCCTTCTGTTGCCGCCATAGATAACCAGGCATAGGCATGTACCCGGTTGCGCGGAGCCCCCAACCCCTCTTCACGCATGGTTCCCATACGGTATTGAGCCATCCGGTCACCCTGCTGGGCAGCCAGACGATACTGCTTGAGTGCCAGCACATAGTCCTCTTTACCGCCCAAACCCTGCCGCAGCATCTCGCCATAAGCATATTGAGCATGGGTATGACCTTGTCCAGCAGCTTTGGCATAGCTGGCTCTGGCTTGCTCCAACTCACCCTGCTCTTGCTGCAACTGCGCCAGCTCGAAACTGGCCTTGGTGATCCCACCTTCCGCAGCCAGAGTCAACCAATGCTGCCTGGCTACGCCATCTGTTTGTTGCAAGCTCAGTTGGTACTCCGCCTCATGCGAGCCATGAGTCACAGCCAGCTCCAACCAATATCTGCCCAACGCAGGATCAGCTTGCACCTGCTCTCCCGCCAGATAAGCAACACCCAGCCATAGTTCAGCTTCGGCAGAACCCGCATTGGCAGCCCGCTGATAAGCCGCGAAAGCATCAGTTGGTGTAGCCTGACGAGCCAGCAACAACAAGGCATCCGGCTGCTGCTGGGCGGCAGCCTTCTCAAACCAGCGCTGGGCAATATCCGAGCGTTTGCTAACCCCTCTCCCCTGCTCATAGCGCTTGCCCAGCTGATACTGAGCGTCACGATTGCCCAGCTCTGCCGCTTTTTCCAACCACTTGACGGCATCCTCATCCGCCCCCTGCTGCTTGGCATACCACTGCCCAAGGATCAATTGCGCCTCTGCATGATCCTGTTTGGCGGCTTTCTCGAACCAGTCGAGGCATTCACTGACCAGCTTGCCCTGATGCTGCTCCTGACACATCAGGCCCAGCTGATAGCTGGCATTGCTGTTGCCAAGGCGAGCAGAGCGCTGCCACCACTGAGTAGCAAGTGCTGGATTCTTTGGCTCACCGAGTCCAGCCTGATACCACTCCCCTACCTGCCAGGCAGCATTGGCACGGACCTGCTGATCGGCAGCCAAAGGGCCCGACTGCTCTGCCGCTTGCTGCATCCAGTGCATGGCATTGGGGTAATCGGGCTGACTGGCCAGACGTTTGGCCAACTCATATTGAGCCTTGCCATTGCCCTGAGTGGCGGCTTGGGATAACTCGGCGTCAGTGAGTGAAGTTGTGGAAGAGCATGCTGCGAGCAGGCCGGTCGCCAGCGCCAGCCATAAAATTCGATGGGTCATGAGAAAATTCTTCGTAGAGTGAAAAATGAACGGATGAAGTGCTGCGGTATTGCGGGCTAATTCGTGATGCTATGCAGCCACCTGATGGGCATACAGCTGATGCGGCGCCTTCCCTGGCCATTAGCCTTGCCTGTCAGGTGGTCTGTTGCAGGTGAGCCTGATAGACCTTCTGCCACTTGGTATGCTCAGCCTTATCGCCTCTGGCCTGCCAGAAAGCACAGATGCTCTCGGCTAACTCTGCGGCCATAGCATGGTCGTTATCACGACGGCAAATCAGATATTGGGCCAACCAGTTTTGGTACTGCTTCATTGATACCTCTTAAACCGCAATCCAAATCAATTGACCGGATCGGTATCCGTCTTAGGCTGCGCTGCGCGATAAGCGTCCATGATCGGGGCCCAGTCCATGCCATTGGGAACTGGGTATTTCTTGAATAGCTCACCATATTTCTTGTCAAAATCATCCATTCCATATTGGCGTGCTACAGGTACTTTCTTGTCATACCAATCATCGGTTACCTCTTCGGCTATGCCGCGGACAAGCAGTAGGTCAGGACTGAGCTGCAATCCTCCTCCGGTTAATATGACCTCGAAATAACCACCAGGAGCCAAACCAAAATAGAGGCGATTTCGTCTATCATGACGCCCTTCAACCAAATACACCTGACGCATTTTCTGCTCTAGATCGATAGGTAAATCTACCTTGATGCGGTATCGTTTTCGATCATGGAACGAAACCATCTCAATCACGGCTTTATCGGGTACGGGTACACCGTCTGTCGGCAGTCCTCCACCACCAGCCCAGTAATACTTTTTATTGATAAGTTTACTCTGCAGAATGCCAGCGTTGCAGCCCCCTCCTGGATAACCCACCACCTTCTTACCTTGCCAGTAAAACTCCGCTTTGGTTGTACAAAAACTATCAACATTAGAGCCTGTACCATAACGCCAAGAAAAAGGTTTGATCTGTGTATTCGCAGCACAAGCCAACAGAGGACAAAGCAGGCCAAGCACTAATATCCATCGTTTTAACATCATGACACCTTGTTCCCTATCAGTTCGCGCCTCTCTTTACTAATACTCGTTTCGTCTTTATTGGTATGGGCCGGATTTGCAATGCCCTTGTTGCTGGCACTGTGGTGGAGATAGTCACGACGCAAGGCGCGGTAAGCATCAGGTGATAATTGATGGGCCAAGTTCTTGGCGACCTTCAGTTCGATAGCAGATAAGGCCCAAAGTTTATCCAGCGCCTTCAAGTCAGCCTCTGGCCGCTTAATAGAGAGCGGCTCAAGCTGCAATGCCCTATCATCCGGCATCCATTCTTTAAACGGCACCCCCACGGCGCGGCCAGCCTCGACCATCATATGAAGCGGAATACGGGAGTATTCCCCCTCAACCACCCGGCTCATCAGCACTTCTACATAGACCGACTTTTTGCCGGGGCCTGTGCTATTTTTCCCCTCTGGACGCCGGAAGGAGTAAGGTTTCAGGCTGATCGCCCCCAGCGGCGGCACTGCGCCACGAGGCAGACTGTAGTTGATACGATTGACCCAACCCAACGTTCGTTTCTCCTCGGCATACGCCTTGGCTTTTTGATAGGCAATGCTCTCGGTATCTGGTGTTGAAACAGTTTCCACACTCATAAAACGCTCCAACTCAATGCACTCGATCAGGGCTGGATCGCTGTTGGGATTGCTCAAGCTCCAGCGGCTATAATAACCGCCACCTATGTCAGAGTGAGCCCCCGGTAGCGCCAGCTCAGTAAAGTGAGCAGGAGTGCTGGTGCCGGCAGCATCTTCTGTAATGCGTGATAGGGGGAAGTATTTGCGAACTTCATCCAGCGCGGTGAGATGTACCACCCGTTCTGCGCAATCCGCTTTTAGTTGAATATTGACACTGCGGTTGTAAGAGGAAACAACGGTATCGAACAGCCCCACAAAGGTAAAGCGCACATCGTCGCGGCTAGCCCAATCAAATCCTGCCTTAAGGCGAATATCCGGGCTATTCGCCATAGCTTGCACCAATGGATGATCGGATTTTTGGTCGATAGTATTAACAAAATGGCGAGCAGCAGCGGCGCCCCGACTAAAGCCAAAAACATCGAATACGATGCGATGGATGCAGTCGATACTTGGTAAAACATCACGGAGATCATCTTGAATCCCCATCAGAATTGTATCTGTGCAAGCTTGCGTCACCTTTCCAATGATGGAGGTGTTTTCTCCACCAAAATCGAGATCAAAGCCTTGGGTCAGGGTATCGTCCGAACGATATTTAGGGCCATTTTTTCCCACAATAGGATCGCGAGTTCCAATACCACTGATATAGGCTCTCGCACTCAACGTTTCTGCGCCAAATAAATATTGGTCATTAAGTTTCCAAACATTGGTTACGTCGTTAGCCGAACTCCCTTCAACTGGGCTTTTCCCCATCTGGCAGCCCCGTAGCTCTTTCTCACGCTGCACAGGATCTGAGCAGGTTTCCATAAGCCACTGCTCTACTTTTTGTAGCCCCGCCTGGGCGTTGTGGGTGTTGTTACCTGTGCCGTCAAAAAACACCCCTATCCGCAAAGTAGTAAGCTGATAACTCTTCACCTCTATCACGTAGGAGTGTTTGGTGATAAAGCGCGGCGGCTGGGCCTGCCCGGCTTTGTGCCCTGCCGGTAGCGGCTGCTCGGGGTCGGTGAGACAAAGGTCGCCAGAAGTCACCTTGATGTGTTCGCGCTTTACATTGTCGTGCCCCCAAAACTTCTCGGTGTAGGCGGGAACCTGGCTGGTTTCGCCCTCTTTGAGGGCTTCACGGGATTGAGCGGCTTTGAGCCAGGGCTGGGTCTCGAGCTTGACCGTCACCGGCCCCACCGCAAAGCCTTGCACCAGGGTTGGGCCATCTTTCAGAGTCACGGTTTTGCTGGTGCCAGTGGCATCGGTCAAGGTGGCCTTTTGCCCCTTGAACGAGCGGTTTTGTTCGTCGCGAACGTCTATCTCAATCCAGCAGTTGTTCTTCTCACAGGGGATGCAGTGGGCACTGATAGCCATTACACGGCTCCTATCAAATCAGGGTGTTTGTTCAGCCAGTTATTCACCTGAGCCATTTCGTCGTCGGTCAGCATCAACGGCGCTCTGATGGCATCCAGCGCCATGCTTGCCTGCAGCGTGAGAGCGCCTGCCACCACGCCATCAAGGACGTCACCTGTCAGTCCAACTTGATTGGCCTGCTTGAGGACGGTGGTAATGGCGGCCTCCGGATTGGGATGACGCGCCATCATATCTTCCATCCGTTGCCAGAAGTGGCGAGAGAGGATGTAGGCGTGACGGCTTTCGTCATACAGCGGTATCAGGTGGTGAGGCTGAATGCGAAACCAAGGCGCTTGGCGGTGCGTGAATTCAGCATCAGACGTTCGCTGCCACACACTATCGTTGGCCCAGAGGCTTGAGCAGGGGCCGAGCACATCATCGAGCTCCTGTTGACTCATGGTGCCCAGCATCTTGGGAAAGACCCGATTATCGGCATAGCGCAGCCACATCACCTCTCCTTCGAAGGCCACTTCTATCAGGCTTTGCCAGTGCTGCTGGACGACATCGATAGCGGCATCGCTTGTGACGTAGACGCCGCCCAATTGAGGGTGAGCGGCAATAAACTCGGGAGCAGGATTGGGCAGTAACCAGGGGCCTTGTTCGGCTTGGTCCGCAAACGCCGTACCGGCGAACAAGGGAATAGCGTTCGCGCCACCATAGTTGCAGTAGTCCGCTACCGCAATGGTATCGAGTGCGGCATCGACGATGGCAAACAGTTTACCGGGATATTGGCTGCGCCACTCTTGAAGGGTCATGCCTTATCTCCTTGAGCAAAGGGACAGGGTTTCACCAGCGGGGCCATAGATTCCATGCTCTTTTGAATGGCGCTCGCAGGAATGGTGGCCGGTGGAGCGGGGGGCACCTGGACTACGCCAGGCAAGCCAGGCATCTGACCTGCCCACCCAGAGCCAGAACCCGGACTGCCGCCCGAGTTCATCTTGATGGAGCCGCCAGAGAGGGTGACACCACCTGCATCAATCTTGACAAAGCTGCCGCCGACTTTCAGGGTCAGTTCGGCGCCAGCCTCCATCACGATTTTCATCCCCGCTTTGTGGTGCACTTCACTGCCTGCATCAACCAGCAGTGACTGCCCCAGCTTCTGGTGCATGGAGGTATCCACCGTCAGTGAATAGTCCGCCTTGATGTGGTCGCGTTTTTCACCTTCAACTGTCAGGTGGTCATTGCCGAGGCTGGGCGGAGCGCCATCCTTGCTCGGCACTTTTCTGATGCGGGTCACCCGCTCGTTGTCGATATCGGTGTGCTGGTCGTGCTTGATGTGCCAAACGGCGTCGTTCTCTATCAGCACGTTCAGGTCTTTCTGACCGTGGATATAAATCTCTTCCTGCCCAGCCTGGTCTTCAAAACGAAGTTCGTTGAAGCCCTCGCCCTTGTGGGTCTCGGTGCGCAGCACGGTGCGAGTCTTGTTAGCCGGTAAGTCGT